>Ga0102595_100009_pt1 | contig 792811 bp, 719 predicted proteins | sample Araplaol_mTSA_r2_2_FD_76864 | JGI IMG/M metagenome (GOLD analysis project Ga0102595, IMG submission 76864) | Arabidopsis root microbial communities from North Carolina, USA - plate scrape MF_Col_mTSA_r2 (SPADES assembly) (version 2) | ecosystem: Host-associated > Plants > Roots > Endosphere... | reverse complement strand
CTATGGAAGTAAGGAGCCATTCCGGCGACCTGCCCATGGAGAATTTCAGTCATGTCGAAGCTCGCAGACAAGGTCGCGATCGTTACCGGGGCATCCAAGGGCATCGGTGCCGGCATCGCCAAGTCGCTGGCGGCGGAAGGCGCCGCGGTTGTGGTCAATTACGCGTCGAGCAAGGCCGGCGCGGATGCAGTGGTGAAGGACATCACCGATGCCGGCGGCAAGGCGATCGCCGTGCAGGCCGATGTCGCCAAGGCCGACCAGGCGCAGGCGCTGGTCGATGCCGCGATCAAGGAGTTCGGCCGGCTCGACGTGCTGGTCAACAATTCGGGTATCTATGAATTCGCCTCGCTCGATGCGACGACCGAGGAGCTGTATCGCCGCACCTTCGACGTCAACGTGCTCGGCGTGCTGCTGACCACCCAGGCGGCGGCGAAGCATCTCGGTGAGGGCGCCAGCGTGATCAACATCTCGTCGGCGGTCACCAGCCTCTTCCCGGCCGAGTCTGCGGTCTATACCGGCACCAAGGGCGCGGTAGATGCGATCACCGGCGTGCTCGCCAATGAGCTGGGCCCGCGCAAGATCCGCGTCAACGCGATCAATCCCGGCGTGGTCGAGACCGAGGGCACGCATGCCGCCGGTTTCGTCGGGTCGGAGTTCTTCGACGCGATCATCGGCCAGACCCCGCTCGGCCGCGTCGGCTATCCGGACGACATCGCCTCGATCGCGGTGTTCCTGGCATCGGACGATGCCCGCTGGCTGACCGGCGAGAAGCTGACCGCCAGCGGCGGCCTGCGCTAAACCAGGCACGGGGTGGGGCGGATGCGCCTCACCCCGTTCTGCTGGGGGGCGTCACCATCCAGATGCCGGCGCAGACGAGCAGCAGCGCCGCGAGATAGCTCCAGTGGAGCAGCGACTCGCCCAGGAAGAGCGCCGAGAGCGCGACACCGAACACGGGGATCAGGAAGTTGAACGCGGCGATCAGGCCGACCGGGTTGTGCTTGAGGAGCAGGCTCCACAGCGCGAAGGCGACCGAGGAGAGCAGGGCGAGATAGAGCAGCAGCGCGCCCGCGGACGGGCTGGGGGCGGCGAGATGGCCCTGGCCCGTCAGGCCGGCCGCGGTGAGGATCAGGCCGCCGATAGCGAGCTGCCAGCCGGTCATCACCAGCGGATCCATGTCGCGCGACACGCGCTTGCCGTAGATCGAGGCGGCGGCGAGGACGAATGCGGCGATGATGACGAAGCCTTCGCCGAGCAGGCTGAAATCGAAGTCGAGATGGCCGTTGCCGCCCAGGTTCACCACCACGACGCCGAGAAAGCCGACCAGGCAGCCGAGTGCCTTGCGGCCGCTCAGCCGATCGTCGGCATAGAGGAAATGGGCGATCACCACGCTGAAGAACACGCCCGTCGCGTTCATGATCGAGGACTTCACGCCGCTGGCATGGGCGAGGCCGATATAGAAGAAGACGTACTGGAAGCCGGTCTGGGTGAGGCCGAGCAGCGCGACCTGGTGCCATTGCCGGCCGGGAAGCGCGAGGATCCGCCGGCCGGTGACTGCGGCGAAGGCAAGCAGGATCGCACCGGCCAGGGCGAAGCGATAGCCGGCGAAGAGCAATTGCGCGGCGGTATCCGCCTTGCCGATGCCGAACAGGACATAGCCGTTCTTGATCGCCGGATAGGCGCTCCCCCAGAGCAGGCAGCACAGGGTGGCGAGCAGGAATACGCCGGTACGGGACTGGTAGAAACGCGCGGACACGCCGGCGCCCTAACCCATCTTCGCCGCGGGGCAAATCCGCGCTAGGCCGGGTGGCATGACGATCCATGTTCCGCTGATGCCGCACCCCGATCATCCGCCGCGTGGCGTGAAGGGCGTCGAAGTGACCGCCGATATCCGGCGCGGGGCGAGCGTCCTGACCTATCGTGTCGATGGACAGGTGCTGGTCCCGGCGCCTGCCGCGCCGGTGCGGACCGACGAACTGTGGAAGCACACCTGCTTCGAGCTTTTCGTGAAGCCGGCAGGCGGGGAGGGCTATTTCGAGTTCAACTTCGCACCTTCGACTGCCTGGGCCGCCTATCGGTTCGATGCCTATCGCGACGGAATGCGTGACCAGCCGCTCGATGCGCCGGTGGTCGAGCCGGTGGAAGACCGGGTGCGGGTTTCGATCGATCTCGGCGGGCTACCCGAGGGGGAATGGCGCGTGGCGATCACCGCGGTGATCGAGGAGGCGGACGGGACCAAATCCTATTGGTCCGCCGCGCACCCCGCCGGGAAACCGGATTTCCATGATCCGGCTTGCTTCGCGCTGCAACTCCCGGCACCCAGCGGCGCATGAAATTCGGCATCGACCGGCTCCTTGCGAGCCCTGAGCTTCGGCGTCCCCTCGAAGGCAGGCGCGTGGCGCTGCTCGCGCATCCCGCCTCGGTGACGGCGGACCTCACGCACTCGCTGGACGCGCTGGTTGCGACCGGGCTCAACGTGTCGGTGGTGTTCGGCCCGCAGCACGGGGTGCGCGGCGACTTGCAGGACAACATGATGGAGTCGCCGGACTATACCGATCCCACCTACGGGATGCCGGTGTTCAGCCTCTATGGCGAAGTGCGCCGGCCGACCGGCCAGTCGATGGGCACGTTCGACACGATCCTGATCGACCTGCAGGATGTCGGCTGCCGCATCTACACCTTCGTCACCACTTTGCTCTATGTGCTCGAGGCTGCGGCCGAGCATGGCAAGAGCGTGTGGGTGCTCGATCGCCCCAATCCGGCCGGCCGGCCGGTCGAGGGCACGACGCTGCTGCCGGGTTGGGAGAGCTTTGTCGGCGCCGGGCCGATGCCGATGCGCCACGGCATGACGCTGGGCGAGATGGGCCATTGGTTCATCGAGCAGTTCAATCTCGACGTCGATTACCGGGTGATCGAGATGGAAGGCTGGCGGCCCGATGCCGCCCCCGGCTTCGGCTGGCCGCCCGAGCGTCCCTGGATCAACCCGAGCCCCAATGCCGCCAACGTCAACATGGCACGTGCCTATGCCGGCACGGTGATGCTGGAGGGGACTTTGCTTTCCGAAGGGCGCGGCACCACGCGACCCCTGGAATTGTTCGGCGCGCCCGACATCGATGCGAAGGCAGTGATCGCCGAGATGCGGCGCCTCGCGCCGGAGTGGCTCACGGGCTGCACGCTGCGTGATATCTGGTTCCAGCCGACCTTCCACAAGCATGTCGGCCAGCTCTGCTCGGGCGTGTTCATCCATGCCGAGGGCGGGGCCTATGACCACGCCGGGTTCCAGCCCTGGCGGCTCCAGGCGCTGGGCTTCAAGGCGATCCGCAAGCTTTATGGCGATTACCCGCTGTGGCGCGACTTCCCGTACGAATATGTCTTCGACAAGCTGGCGATCGACGTGATCAACGGCGGCACCGATTTGCGCGAATGGGTGGACGACGCCGCGGCTCTGCCGGGCGACCTCGATACGCGGACCAAGCCGGACGAAGCGGCGTGGGAAGCGGTGCGGGCGCCGCATCTGCTCTATTAACCTTCACCCCCAATTATCCGTCATCCCCGCGAAGGCGGGGATCCAGGGTGGCAGAGCGATGTCTTTCGTGACTCTGGATCCCCGCCTTCGCGGGGATGACGATCGGGAATTTGCTTGTCGTGCACGAACCCCTTAACCACCCCAACATGCTCGCGGGGCTCATATTCGCTGTCGAGGAGGCCGAGGGCCGCCCGGGTACGCTGATGGCAACGCTGCCGTTCGGCGGCATGACGCTGCTCGAATATCAGGCGCGGCTGCTGGTCGGGGCCGGGGCAGAGCAGGTGCTGGTCGCGGTCGGCAAGATGACGCCGGCGCTGCTCACCGCGGTCAATCGCGCCGCCAAGCGGCACGCGCGCATCGAGATCGTCCGCTCGGCCGAGGAAGCCGCGGAGAAGATCGCACCGGGCGCGCAGGTGCTGGTGATGGCCGATGGCCTCGTCACCACCGATCCGGTGATGGACAGGATGGCGAAGGCGGGCGGCGAGGCGCTGCTCGTCACCGACGATCCGACCTCGCCCGCCGCGATCGAGCGGCTCGACATGCGCGACAGCTGGGCCGGCGTCGCCCGCATCACCGTCGAGCAGCTCGCCCAGATCGCGCAGATGCCCGAGGATTACGATTTCCAGTCGGCGCTGCTCCGCGTCGCCGCGCAATCGGGTGCCGAGCATGTCGGCCTCACCGCGGGCTGGCTCAAGGGCGGCCATGCCGTCGAGCGCAGCGTCGAGGGGCTGGCCGCGCGCAACACCGGCGTGCTGGCCGCGCTGACCGAGCGGCGCACCAATTGGGCGGACCGCTGGGTGTTCACCCGCGCCGCGCGAATCGCACTGCCCGAGCTGGTCGGCCGCAACGTGCCCGGCTGGGCGCTGAGCGTCGCCGGCGGGGTAATCTCTGCGGGTTCACTGATTCTCACGGCATTGCGCTGGGAGGGGGCGGGCACCACGGTCGCGCTGCTCGGCACTGCGACACTCGCCACCGGCGCGGCGATGGCGGTGCTGCGCGGCGAGGACAAGCGCGCCGGGCTGCTCGAATGGGCGATCTTCGCGCTGTTCGGGCTGACCGCGATTCTCACCGGCTGGGCCGAATTCGCCAATACGGCGAGCACCACGCCGCCGGTGCTCGCGCTGGTCGGCGTTGCGGCGCAACTCCTCGTCGAGCGCGTGCCGGCCCGGGCGAAGCGCTGGTGGGCCAGTCCCTCGGCGCATCTGCTTGTTCTGGCGCCTTTTGCGCTGGCCGGATTAGCCACGATCGGCCTTGCTGCAGTTGCGATATATTCCTTCGCGACGCTCGCTGCAGCAGTTGAGGGCATTCGCGAAAAAGCTTAGTCTCGTCTTAAGGACATTTCCGCTAGCTTGAGGTCGATGTCGGATAATCCCGTCGGCACGCGCGATGGCTTGGCTATCAGCGCCGTGGAGCTGCTCGCACGTGCGGCGGCTGCGGAGCTGCGCGCCTATAAGGGTCTGATGGTCGCTGTCGAAGATTTCTTCCTGCCCGAAGAGGCACGGCTCGACGAGCACAGCCGCGCAGGCCTGGCCGCGCTGCTGCGTGGACTCGTGGAGACGGTGGAAGGCGAGATTCGCGAGCATGCCGTACGGTTGCTCACCGGGCGCGGCGAATCGGCGCTGGTCGTGGCGCTGATCGAGCCGGGCGTCTCGGTGCTGACGCGGCTGTGGAATTCCGGGCTGCTGCGCGACGGCGACCTGACGGCCGAGCTGGTCGCGCGCGTTCGCCAAGAGATGCTGGGCGCCGCGCTGCCAATGAACGCGCCGGACGATCCCGAGCGGCCCAGCCTGATCAACCGATTCGTCCAGCATCCGGACAGGGTGGTCGCCGCGAGCGCGATGGCGGTGCTGATCGCCGAAAGCCGCCGCCGGGGCAGTCCCGAAGTGGGACAATTCCAGACCGAGCTTCCCGCCGAGCTGCACCACCGGCTGGTGTGGTGGACTGCGGCGGCGCTGCGCGAACGGTTCGAGGGCGCGAACGAGGCGCTCGACCGGGCACTGTGCGACGCCGCCCAGCGCAGCCTCGCCGCCTATGACGAGGGCGACCGGCTCGAGGCCGCCGCGATGCGCTTCGCCGCGGCGATCGACGCGCAGCCGGGCGAGCTTTCGGGCATGCTGGTCGAGGCTCTGGGCGACCGGCGGATCGTGCTGTTCATCGCTTTGCTCGGCCATGCGCTCGGCGTGCCCTATGCGCTGGCCCGCGACCTGGTCCTCGATCCCGGCGCCGACCGGCTGTGGCTGGCGCTGCGCGCTTTGGAGATCGGCCGTGAAGGCGTCGCCCAGATCGGCTATGCGCTGAGCGAGGCCGATCCGCGCCGCGACCTGGAGAAGTTCGCCGACACGCTCGATACGATCGCCGCGATCTCGCCGGCCGAGGCGCGCGCGGCGCTGGCGCCGCTCAAGCTGGACCCCGATTATCGCGCGGCGCTTATCGCGCTCCAGCGGGGAGGGGTGAAGTGAACATCATCGATCCCTCGCTGCCGCTGTCGATCGCCCGGCTCGATGCCGAAGGGCGGCTGATCGATGCCGAGGCGCGGCTATTCGAGCTCAACATGCGCGCCGGCGGCAATATCGGCGCGCCGCTCGCCGTGCCGCAGATCGCCACGCTCGCGCGGCTCTCGCAGCGGCTGGGCATAGCTATCTCGCGCAACGTGATTGCCGCGGATGGCGAGGACGATCTGGAATTGTGGGTGCGTGCCGAGCCCGAGCAGGGCGGGGTACGGCTCGAAGTCAGCGGCTGGCGGCTGCGGCCGGGCTGGCGCGCGCCGGCGAGTGAGCCCGAGCGCGACGGCGATTTCTTCCGCTCCGCGGCCGACTGGCTGTGGGAGACCGACGCGTCGCTGCGCATCACCTTCCTCTCGATCGAAGCGGGCGCGCGTTACGGGTTCGATTCGAGCGCGATGCTGGGCCAGCCGCTGACCCGCCTGTTCCGGCTGGAGCAGGACGAGGCGGGCGAACTGCCGATCCTCACCGCGGTGGCTGCCCAGGGCAGGTTCGACGGGCAGAAGGCGGAGCTGCGCGGCACGGGCCGGATGGTCCGGCTCGCCGCGACGCCGCGCACCGATCCGGGCGGGCGCTTCGCCGGGTTCGTCGGCGCCGCGCACATGCTCGACCAGGCCGTGCCCGCCGCGCCCAAGGTCGATACCCCGCTGCCCCAGGCCGCCGCGCCGTTCGGCGGCTTCCCCGATTCGTTCAGCCAGCGGCTCGACCGTGCGCTGCGCGGGCCGCTCGGCAAGATCATCGCCAACGCCGATTCGATCAGCGCGCAGACCGAGGGGCCGCTCAAGCCCGATTATGCCGAGTATGCCAGCGACATCGCCAATGCCGGGCGGCACCTGCTCGGGCTGGTCGACGACCTGGTCGATCTCCAGGCTATCGAGCGCGACGATTTCGAGACCGGTGACGAGGCGATCGACCTGGCCGATGTCGCGCGCCGGGCCGCCGGTCTGCTCGCGGTGCGTGCTGCCCAGGCCGAGGTGCGGATCGACCGGCCGGCGATGGACGAACTGGTGCCGGTGCACGGCGAGTTCCGCCGGGCGCTGCAGGTGCTGGTCAATTTGATCGGCAATGCGGTGCGCTATTCGCCGCCGGGCGCGATGGTCTGGATCCGGCTCGAGCGCGACGAAGGCCATGGCCATGTGATCGTCGCCGATCAGGGCAAGGGCATCGCCCAGGCCGATCAGGAGAAGATCTTCGAGAAGTTCGGCCGGGTCGACCCGACCGAGCCGGGCGGCTCGGGCCTGGGCCTCTATATCGCCCGGCGCCTCGCCCGCGCGATGGGCGGCGACTTGGTGGTGGACAGCGCGCCCGGACAGGGCGCCCGCTTCGTGTTCAGCCTGCCGATACGGCAATAGGGCGCCCGCCGGATTCCGGCGGACGCCCCATTTGTCGTTCGCGATCCGCGCCGGTTAGCGGCGGCGGCAGATCGTCACGCGGTTGCCGTAGCGCCACTCACGCCAGCAGACGCGACGGTTGTGATAATAGCGGCGATCATAGCCACGACCGCGATCCCAGCCGCGATGGCGGCCACGATCCCAGTGACGACGGTCATAATGGCGATCCCGATAGCGGTCCCGGTCCCGATAGCGCCAGTCCTGCGCGGCCGGAGCCGCGGCGGCGAGCGCGATCACGCTGGTGGTCGGCACCGGCGCGGCGGCCGCCGGCGTGGCGGCGCTGGCGATGCCGACGGTGGCCAGCGCGGCCGCTGCGATCAGCTTGGCAAGGTTCATCTCAACTCTCCATTCCTCTCTCTTCCCGCATGGAGAACGATAGGGCGGCGATTGAGTCGCATTGCTGAACCCGTTGGTAGGCCGGGGTTAAGGTTGCCGCGCTCGCTCAGAGCATGAAATCCGACGAGATGAGGCTGAACGAGCCGGTGAGCTGGATTGCGAAATCCGCGACGCCGTCGCCGTTGATGTCGCCAAAGACCATCGTGTCGCTGCCCGCATAGTCGTAGCGAAGCTGCCCTGCGACGCCGCTGAACGCCGCGTTGCCGATGAAGCTGAAGGCATTGTCCGATCCGCCGGTGATCGCATCGATCGGCGACAGGTTGATCCTGTCGCCATCGGCCCGGCTGAAATCGGTGATGCGATCGACCTGCGAGGGGAGGATGCTGGCGGTGAAGTCGCCGGGGTTGAAGGCGAACTGATCCGCGCCCGAACCGCCGGTCATGCTGTCGAGGCCGCTGCCGCCGACCAGCATGTCGGCCCCGCCGCCGCCGGAGAGCCAGTCGTCTCCGGCGCCGCCGAACAGGCGATTGTCGCCCGAGCCGCCGAGCAGCTGGTCATTGCCGTTCCCGGCCGAGATCAGCGTGGCGTAATTGTCGGCGCTCGTGTCGAAGACATCGTCATAGGCGGTGCCGTAGACGCTATCGATATGCTCGATGCTGACCAGCGTCGTGCCGAGTATCGTGCCGGTATAGCCTGCGAGCAGCGGCGCGAAGTCGCAGTTCACGCCGCCGGTCGCCAGGGTGAGGTCGAGCTTCAGCGCGTCGGTGCCGCTGCCGCCGTCGATATAGTCGCCGAGCGCGCCACTGACCAGGTCGTTGCCGCCATTGCCATAGATATAGTCGACCGCGGTATCGGCACCGACGCCGCTCTCCGAATAGCCTTCGATCCAGTCGTTGCCGTCGCCGCCATAAAGGGTGTCGCCGCCGCCCCAGCCGAGGATCATCGGCGCCGAGCCGGTGACGCTGCCGGCGGTGATCGTGTCGGCATAGTTGCTGCCATAGACGACGTAGAGCGATTCCATCGCAGTCGCGCTGCCGCCCGCGATCGAGACCGTCCCGCCGCTCCAGAGCGCCGTAAAGTTGATCGTCTGGCCCGACGTCGCATTCATCAGATACACGTACAGCGTATCGAAGCCGGCGCCGCCATTGGCATAGTCGCCCGTCGATACGTAGAGATGGTCGTTGCCGTTCTCGCCGTAGAGATAGTCGGTATAGCTGTCGGTCAGCGCGCCGTGATTGAACAGGGCGTCGTCGCCGTCACCGCCATAGATCGTGTCGCCGCCATTGTCGCCGGATATCAGATCGTTGCCGCCATAGCCGAAGATCGTGTCGGCGCTGGTCGATCCGTAGATCGTGTCGGCGTTATTGGTACCGGTATAGGTCGGCATGGACGGCACTCCCCCTTTGCGATTCGCCGGTTGCGACGAATCCGATACGGGAGGTTCTCAACTGGCCGGCGGGGCGACAATCGGAGTTGCGACCGATCCGGAGCGAGCCCGGTCAGTCCCTCGCCCGGCGCGCAGCCTTGCGCTCGGCTCGGGTGGGGACGAGGCGGACGCCGCCGATCAGGATCGCGCTGAGCAGCGCGATGATCCCGCCGCGGATCACCCAGGCCTGGCTGCCGATCATCGGGCTGGAGACGGGCGCCTGCAGGATGCCGAGCCCCTGGAGCATGAACACCACGCCTGCGATGAAGCCGAGGATGCCGATGAGGATCAGGATGTTCTGGCGCATTCCGGCGACTCCGAGGGGATGGTCGCCGCAGCGTTAACCGAAAACGCCGCCCCCGCGAAGGCGGAGACGGCGTTCCTGGAACCGATATGGGGTTGGAAGGCGGCTTAGCGCTTGCCGACCGGCACGTAGTCGCGCTGCACCGGGCCCGTGTAGAGCTGGCGCGGGCGGCCGATCTTCTGCTCGGGATCCGAGATCATCTCGTTCCACTGCGCGACCCAGCCGACGGTGCGGGCAAGGGCGAAGAGCGCGGTGAACATCGTGGTCGGGAAGCCGATCGCCGAGAGGATGACGCCCGAATAGAAGTCGACGTTCGGGAACAGCTTCTTCTCGATGAAGTACGGATCGTTGAGCGCCATCTCCTCGAGCTGCAGGGCAACCTCGAAGACGGGGTCGTTAACCTTGAGCGCGTCGAACACTTCGCGCACGGTCTTCTGCATCACGGTCGCGCGCGGATCGTAGTTCTTGTAGACGCGGTGACCGAAGCCCATCAGGCGGAACGGATCGTTCTTGTCCTTGGCGCGGGCGATATACTCGGGAATGCGCTCCGGACGGCCTATCTCGCGCAGCATGTTGAGCGCCGCTTCGTTGGCGCCGCCATGCGCCGGGCCCCACAGGCAGGCAATGCCGGCCGCGATGCAGGCGAACGGGTTCGCGCCCGACGAACCGGCGAGGCGCACGGTCGAGGTCGAGGCGTTCTGCTCGTGATCGGCATGGAGGATGAAGATGCGGTCCATCGCCTTCTCGACGACCGGGTTCACCACATATTCTTCCGCCGGCACGCCGAAGGTCATGCGCAGGAAGTTGCCGGTGTAGCTGAGCTTGTTGTCCGGATAGAGGAACGGCTGGCCGACCGAATACTTGTAGGCCATCGCCGCGATCGTCGGCATCTTCGCGATCAGGCGGTGCGACGCGATCATGCGCTGCTTCGGATCGGTGATGTCGGTCGAGTCGTGATAGAAGGCCGAGAGCGCGCCGGCGACGCCGCACATCACCGCCATCGGGTGCGCGTCACGGCGGAAGCCGCGATAGAAGGTCGCCAGCTGCTCGTGCAGCATGGTGTGGCGGGTGATCGTGTTCTCGAACGCGTCCAGCTCGCCCTGGTCCGGCAGCTCGCCGTTCAGGAGGAGATAGGCGACTTCCATGAAGCTCGACTGCTCGGCGAGCTGACCGATCGGATAGCCGCGGTGGAGCAGAATGCCCTCGTCGCCATCGATATAGGTCAGGCCCGATTCGCACGACGCGGTCGAGGTGAAGCCGGGGTCATAGGTGAACTTGCCGGTCTGGCCGTAGAGCTTGCGGATGTCGATGACCTCCGGGCCGACGCTGCCCGAGAGAATCGGATATTCGACATCCTTCCCCGGAACCTGCAGCTTCGCGGTGTCGCTCATAAACGTCGTCCTTAGTCTGGGCCGAACCTGGGATCAGGCCGGCACGGTCATCTGATCTGCGATGCGAGCCAGGCTCTCTTCGCGTCCCAGCAGCGCTAGAACGTCAAAGATGCCCGGAGATGTCCGGCGCCCGGTGAGTGCCGCGCGCAGAGGCTGCGCAGTCGCACCAAGCTTGACACCCGCATCTTCCGCGACGGTGCGTACCGCCGCTTCGAGCGCCTCCGTATCCCAGCTTTCCACGCCGTCAAGCGCGGCGTGCAGCTTGGACAGGAGCCCCCGCGCGTCGCCCTCTAGCAGAGCCTTGGCGCCGTCGTCCAATTCCAGTGGGCGAGTGCGAAACAGGAAGGCCGCGCCCTCCGCCAATTCAAGGAGATTCGCGGCGCGCGGCTTCAATGCGGCCATGCTGCGGCGCAGAAGATCGAGCTGCGATTCCGAAAGTTCGAAACCGAGTCGCGGGGCGACCAGATCGGCGAGCCGCTCGTCGCTGGCGGCGCGGATATAATGGCCGTTGAGGCTCTCGAGCTTCTTCAGGTCGAAGCGCGACGGGCTGCGGCCGACGCCGGACAGCGCGAACCACTCGATCGCCTGCTCGCGGCTGATGATCTCGTCATCGCCATGCCCCCAGCCGAGGCGGAGGAGATAGTTGGACAGCGCCTCGGGCAGGATGCCGAGCTGGTCGCGATACTCGTCGACCGCCACCGCGTTCTTCCGCTTCGACATCTTGGTGCCGTCCGGATTGAAGATCAGCGGGATGTGGGCATATTCGGGCTCGTCCCAGCCCATTGCGCGATAGATCGGCAGCTGGCGGAAGGCGTTGTTGAGGTGATCGTCGCCGCGGATGACGTGCGTCACGCCCATGTCGTGATCGTCGACCACCACCGCGAGCATATAGGTCGGCGTGCCGTCCGAGCGGAGCAGGACGAGGTCGTCGAGCTCGGCATTGTTCACCGTCACCGGGCCCTGGACGTGATCCTGGATTGTCACCGCGCCTTCGCGCGGCGCCTTGAGGCGGATGACATAGGGGTTGTTGCCGCCTTCGGCCTCGTCGCGGTCGCGCCAGCGGCCGTCATAGCGCAGCGGCTGCTTGTTCGCCTTCTGCTCGGCGCGCATCGCCTCGAGCTCCTCGGCGGTGGCGAAGCACTTGTACGCATGGCCGTTGGCCAGCATCTCGCGGGCGACCTCGGCATGGCGCGCGGCGCGGGAGAATTGATAGACCTCGTCGCCGTCCCAATCGAGGTTCAGCCAGCGCATCCCGTCAAGGATCGCGGAGATCGCCTGATCGGTCGAGCGGGCGCGATCGGTATCCTCGATGCGCAGCAGGAACTTGCCGCCATGGTGGCGGGCGAACAGCAGGTTGAACAAAGCGGTGCGCGCACCGCCGATGTGCAGGAACCCGGTGGGGGACGGTGCGAACCGCGTGACGACCTGTTTCGCACCCGTATCAGATGTTGCGCCCAACCGAGCTTGCTCCCAGAAAGTGTTTTCGATGGCCCATTCAGCCGCCGAGGGCGCCCCTAGCACGGGGTCTGCCTCCCTTCAAATGGGGGGAGGGGCGGCATTTCGCCAGATCGGCGGCGCGATCGAGCGCTGGCTGGAGGCGGAGCGGGGCCAGTTGCCGCTCTGGCTGCCGGTCGCGCTGGGGGGCGGGATCACCGCCTGGTTCCTGCTTCCCGATGCGTCGCGCTGGATCGGCTTCCTGCTCGCCTGCGCCGCAGTGGCGCTACTCGGGCTGGCCCTGCCGGGGCGGCTGGGGCGGGCGCTGCTGATCGGCGGACTTGCCATGGCGGCGGGCTGCGGACTGATCTGGTGGCGGGCCGAGCGCGTCGCGGCACCGGTGCTGGCGCGGCCGGCGGTGGTGGAGATCATCGGGCGTGTGGTGCGGGTCGAGCGGATGCCGGCGCGCGAACTGATGCGCGTGACTTTGCTGCCGGGCCGCAGCGACCTGCCGCCGCGCGTGCGGGTGAACCTGGAGGCGAAGGACGTGCCCGCGGGGCTCGCGCCGGACGCGGTGATCAAGCTGCGGGCCCGGCTGATGCCACCCGCCGAGGCCGCGGTGCCGGGCGGCTATGATTTCGCGCGCACGGCCTGGTTTGCCGGGCTGGGCGCGACGGGGAAGGGCTTTGATCCGATCGAAGTGGTGACGCCGGCAAAGGCGTCCGGGGCGGATCTGCGTGCGTCGCTTTCCGCCCATATCCAGTCGCGAATCGAGGGGAGCGGGGGCGGCATCGCCAGCGCGCTCGCCACGGGCGACCAGGGTGCGATCGCCATGGAGGACGTCGAGGCGATGCAGCGTTCCGGCCTCGCGCATCTGCTCTCGGTGAGCGGGCTGCATGTCACCGCGGTGACGGCGGCGGCGATGCTGCTGGTACTCAAGCTGCTCGCCTTGAGCCCTACGCTCGCCTTGCGCTGGCGGTTGCCGCTGGTCGCGGCGGGCGCGGGGGCGCTGGCGGCGATAGGCTATACTTGGCTCACCGGCGCCGAGGTGCCGACTATCCGGTCGTGTGTCGCTGCGCTGCTCGTGCTGCTGGCGCTGAGCCTGGGGCGCGAGGCGATCACGCTGCGGCTGGTCGCGGCGGGCGCGCTGATCGTACTGCTGCTCTGGCCCGAGGCACTGGCCGGGGCGAGCTTCCAGCTGAGCTTCGCCGCGGTGACCGCGATCGTCGCGCTGCACGAGAGCCCGCGCATGCAGGGCTGGTTCGGCAAGCGCGAGGAGGGGCGGGTGGCGGCGCTGCTGCGCGGCGCGGGGGTGCTGCTCGTCACCGGCATCGCCGTCGAGCTGGCGCTGATGCCGATCGGGCTGTTCCACTTCCACCAGGCCGGCCTCTATGGCGCGCTCGCCAATATCGTCGCGATCCCGCTCACCACCTTCGTGATCATGCCGCTCGAGGCGCTGGCGCTCGCCCTCGACCTGGTCGGGCTGGGCGGTCCCGCCTGGTGGCTCACCGCCCGCGCCCTCGACCTACTGCTGTGGATCGCGCGGACCACCGCCGCCGCGCCGGGCGCCGTGGCGGCCTTTCCGAGCATGCCGAACGGTGCCTTCGCGCTGATGGTGGCGGGCGGGCTGTGGTTGGCATTGTGGCGGACGCGCGTTCGCTGGGCGGGGGCCGTGCCGCTGGCCGCCGGTCTCCTCTGGATGCTCGCCACGCCGGCGCCCGACCTGATCGTCACCGGCGATGGCCGCCATCTGGCGATCCGCATACCGGACGGCAGCATGGCGCTGCTGCGCGACCGGGCAGGGGATTATACCCGCGACATGCTGGCCGAGACGGGCGGCAGCGATGCCGAGCCGGTGGTGCTGTCCGAGCAGCCAGGCGCGCGGTGCAGCCTAGACAGCTGCATGATCGAGCACCGCGCCGGCAGCCGGGTGTGGCGGGTCGCGGCGACGCGGAGCCCCTACGCGCTGCCCTGGGCCGAGTTCACGGCGCTGTGCCGCCGCGTCGACGTGATGATCAGCGACCGCCGCCTGCCTGCGGGCTGCACGCCGCGTTGGCTCAAGCTCGATCGGCCGGCGCTGGCGCGGACGGGCGGGGTGGCGATCGCATTCGGGAGCGGGCGGGTGACGATGGTGCGCGGTGCAGGGCAGCATCCCTGGCTGAACCCGGCCAAGGTCCAGCCGTCCTATGTGCCGGCGGGCAAAGGCGATTACCGATGACGCTTTGACTTTGAGGGCGTCTGTCTGTCCGATTCCCACTGAATATTCTCGGCGGGAACGACTTCGGTCGTGTTGGTTGCTGCGGGTCGGACGTCGGCGCTGTTTTGCGGACTGGTCGCAATGGCGAGGATCAGCAGCACGGCGAGCAGGCCCCCAACGACAACAAAGACCCACCCGTAACTCTCCGGTTCCGGTTCGCCGTAGGCCATGTCAGGGGTGCCAGCTTCCTCGGCCGCAGATGCGGGCAGTTCCGACGGTGCCATAGAGGGCAAAGGCGTGGTCGCGTCGAGGGGCTGAGATGGGGTCAGCGCCTCAAGGATCGCCCCGCAACCCGCGAAAATAGCACCCGCAAGGAAGAGCGCGATTCCCGACTGGAATATCATGGTTTGAAGCTGAAGCTTCGGAAGGTTGACTACTTCCTGATGGCGAGTCGGTATCGAACCAGTAAGCGAGGAGAGCGATAAGTCGGGGACTTCGGCACTTACCGTGTTGCCAATCAAAAAGGCGACAAGAACGACGCCTGATCCGATGGCAATCAACCAAGCGCCCAGGTTCTTCATCGGCCTCCTCCCCGCCAGGGATGCTAGCGCAGAAAGAAAACCAGGGGCAACCGGTTAACAGATTGGATCTCCGTCATGCGCTGGCGGATATCCAATCGCATTCAATACTTCCGCAGCAGCCCGGCAAGGCGGCCCTGCACGCGGACCTGGTCGGGGCGGTAGCGCTGGGGGTTGTAGTCGCGATTGGCTGGATCGAGCCGGATCATCGCGCCTTCCTTGCGGAAATACTTCAGCGTCGCCTCATTCTCGTCGATCAGCGCCACGACGATCTCGCCGTCGCGTGCCGTCTCGGTGCGGCGGATCAGCGCATAGTCGCCGTCGAGGATGCCGGCCTCGACCATCGAATCGCCGGCGACTTCGAGCGCATAATGCTCGCCCGCGCCGAGCAGCGCGGCGGGAACCGGGAGCATGGCCGAATCCTGCAGCGCCTCGATCGGGGTACCGGCGGCGATGCGGCCGTGCAGCGGGATCTCGATCACGTCATTGGCCGGCGCCGGCAGCGTCGAGGGCGCGGAAGTTGACGAAGTTGATGCCACGGGGGCCCCGGTCTTGGGGGCTGTGGGCTTCTTCGCCGCTTCGCCGCCGCGCTCCGGCATGCGCAGCACTTCGAGCGCCCGGGCCCGGTTGGGCAGGCGGCGGATGAACTCCCGCTCCTCAAGCGCCGAGATCAGCCGATGCACACCCGATTTCGACTTGAGGTCGAGCGCCTCCTTCATTTCCTCGAACGAAGGCGACACGCCGGTCTCGGCAAGCCGGTCGGCAATAAAGCAGATGAGCTCGTGCTGCTTGCGCGTGAGCATCCCGTTTCTCCCGGTCTGGAACAGACTGGGAACGTTTTTGCAATGTTCCGCCTGCTTGTCAAGCGATGTCGAGGATTTCTGCCGAGTCGCCCGTTTTCGCCTCGGGAGCACCCGCCGGACGCACGATCAGGCAGGTCGCGCGGGCCAGCGTGCGCAGCATCGACGAGTCCTGGATCGTCGCGGCATGGGCGCGTCCGTCGATCAGCTCGGCGCGCAGATAGTCGGCGCGGGCACCGGTGGCGGGCAGCGGCTCGCCCAGCGGCACGGTGCGCGTCTTGGGCAGAGGATCGGCGGCGCCGGCGAGATGCGCGATCAGCGGCCGGACGAACAGGACCGTGGTGGCGAACACCGATACGGGGTTGCCGGGCAGGCCGAGCACGGCAGCGTCGCCCAGCCGGCCCGCCATCACCGGCTTGCCGGGGCGCAGCGCGACCTTCCAGAAGTCGATCGCGGCGCCCGCCGCCTCGAGCGCGGGGCGGACGAGGTCGTGATCGCCGACCGAGGCGCCGCCGGTGGTAACGAGCAGGTCGCAGTCGAGCGATCGGAACGCGGCCTCAAGCAAGTCCTGCCGGTCGGGCAGGATGCCGAGGTCGATCAGCTCGATCGGCAGCTCGGCAAGCATTGCCGCAAGTAGCAGGCGGTTGGTCTCGGGAATCTGGTCGGGGCCGAGCGGGGTGCCGGGCGGGACCAGCTCGTCGCCGGTGGAAAGCAGCGCCACGCGCACCTTGCGGCGGACAGGCAGGGCGGCGTGGCCAGCAATGGCGGCCAGCGCGAGGCGGGCGGGGGTGAGGCGCTCGCCGGCGCGGATCAGCGCGTCGCCCTCGGCGAAATCGAGCCCGCGCGCACGGACGCTGCTGCCAATGCGCGGCGGGCCCTCGCCGGCGAGCGTGAGGCGGCTGCCGTCGCGCGTGGCCTCTTCCTGGACGAGGATCGTGTCGGTGCCGGGCGGCAGCGGGGCACCGGTGAAGATGCGGACGGCCTCGCCTACGCGCGCTTCCCCCGCAAAACCGCGACCGGCGGCGCTCTCACCGATCACTTCCCAGGGGCCGGGCAGATCGGCGAAGCGGATCGCATAGCCGTCCATCGAGGAGAGATCGGCGGCCGGCTGGGTCCGCAGCGCGACGATGTCCCGCGACGCCCAGCGGCCGGCAGCCTCGGCGAGCGGGCACAATTCCTCGGCCACCGGGGCGGCTAGCGCGAACAGGCGATGCTGGGCTTCGGCGACGGGAAGGAGAACGGCCATGCTCGCTGCCTAGGGCAGGCGGGCAAGCCACGCCAGTATCCGCTACCCCGCGATCCGCCCCAGATCCCCCGCCTTGAGCGGCAGGCGGAATTCGCAAAGGAAGCGGTGGCGGTCGTCGGTCTCGATCACCGAGGCCGGGCCGCCGCCGATATTGGGCAGCGAGATCCACAGCTGGGCGCCATTGGCGAAAGGCGCGCGGGATTCGAACTCGACGAGCTGGGGGGTGATGCCGCGCAGCTTGACGTTCCACCAGCGCACCCCCTCGCGCACCCGGGCGGGGGTGTCGAGGCGGATTGCCTTCTGGTCGGGGATCAGCCCATTCTGCTCCTGGATCACCGCGATGCGCGTATGATGAGAAGGCTGTTGCTGGGCCTGGCGCAGCCAGGGCATCAGCACCTGCCAGGGCAGGTCCTCGTCGAAGGCGACACCCGCAAAGCTGCCCTGCGACCATTTCACCAGGCCGTCGAGCGGGCGCAGGCCATCGAAATTGATCTGGACCGCATCGCCTTCCTGCAATGCGATATCGGTCTCGAAGCCGCAGCCGCCCTGGGAGAGGTTGCGGCTGCGGGTGAACTCGACCTGGTTGCCGCGGCGCACGCAGATCGTCTGGTGCAGCTCGACACGCGGCACGCTGCGGCGCTCGGCGGGGAGGGCGGCGAGGTTGCGCGCGAGCGTGCTGATCACGTCGATCGGCACCTCGAACAGGAAACCGGCCGAGCCCTGCTCGGTCCAGGCGATCCGGCCGGCCAGCGACTGGCCGTTGGCGAGCTCGAGATGCAGCCCTTCCGCTTCGACGATCTCGTCGTCGATCTGGAGCATCGCGCCCGCCGCGCTCAGCTTGCGGATCGAGCAGGCGAGGCGCGTCGTTTCGCCGACCAGGACCGCGGCGTCGAACGCGGCATGATCGCCGGGCTCGGGCAACAGCTGCGCAGCCGGCGCCTCGCCCGAGAGGCTGAAAATGGTGGAGGACGCAAGTCCCTGTCGCATAAAAAGATTTTTCCCGCCCGGACCCTTTTCGATAGTGGGACGCCGGGTCTGAAGGCGGGGTTAATCCGCAGGGTTGCGAAATCCCTAATGCGCCCCCGGAACGATCAGTCGCGATCGGGCGCGCCGAGGGGGAAATAGGCGCGATAGGGGCGGGCTTCCTCGACGCAGCGGGCAACCGAGGGGCGGGCGAGCAGCCGGGCGCGATAGGCGCGCAGATTTGCGAGCGTCTCCGGGATGGGGCGCACCCAATCGGCATAGAAGAGCGAGGGCGCGGCGGCGCAATCGGCGAGGGTGAAACCCTCGCCCACCGCCCATTCGCGGCCGGCGAGATGGGCATCGAGCCAGGCATAGACCTTGTCGAGCCGGGCCATCGCCTCGTCGAGGCCGATCGGATCGCGGCGCTCCTCGGGCAGCAGCGAATTGAGCACCGGCTTCTGCATCGTGCCCATGACGTAATTGTCGAAGACCCGGTCGAGCATCCGTGCCTGCACCGCGAGATCGGGATCGGCGGGGATCAGCGAGACGGGGCCGGGATGATGGACGTGGAGATATTCGATGATCGCCGTCGCCTCGAGCACGGTGCGATCGCCTTCGACCAGGACCGGGAAGAGCTTGAGCGGCCAGCGCGCTTCCAGCTCGGCGCTGGCTTCGGGGTCCTCGAGATTGCGGAAGGTGAAGGCGGTGCCGTTCTCGTAGAGCGGGATAAGGCCCTTCCAGGTATAGGACGAGAAGGGGTGGCCGAAGAGCTGAAGGGTCATGGCAGGGCCTTTAATAGTTAGGTTATGAGCTAAGTATATTGATGCTGGGTTTGTGTCACCTATTTTTCTCCGCACTTCTTTGCTCCCCTCCCTGCAAGGGAGGGGTTGGGGGTGGGTTGCGAGCGAAGCGAGCCCAGCCAACTGCTCGATGAAACAGAAAAGGCCGGGCATCGAGCCCGACCTTTTCTAACCCACCCCTTGCCCCTCCCTTGCAGGGAGGAGAATCACGTTCTCAGGCCACCCAGTCGCCCGACTTGCCGCCCTTCTTGGAGAGCAGGCGGATCTCGCCGATGGCCATGCCCTTATCGAGCGCCTTGGCCATGTCGTAGAGGGTGAGCAAGGCGGTGGAGACGGCGGTGAGCGCCTCCATCTCGACGCCGGTCTGCGCCTCAGTGGCGGCGGTGGCGGTGACGGTGACGCCGGTCTCGTCGGGCGCGAGATCGACCGAGACTTTGGTGAGCGGCAGCGGGTGGCACAGCGGGATCAACTCGGCGGTGCGCTTGGCGGCCATGATCCCGGCGATACGCGCGGTGGCGAGGACGTCACCCTTCTTCACCGCACCCGCGCGGATCGCGGCGGCGGCTTCCTGCGACATGGTGATGCGGCCGCTGGCAACCGCCTCGCGCGCGGTGACCGCTTTGCCCGCGACATCGACCATGCGCGCGGCGCCGGTTTCGTCGAGATGGGTCAAATTCCCCTTCCGCTTGCGGGAGGGGTTAGGGGAGGGGCTGTCAACTTCGTCCACGGCTGGTGGCATGCCCTCCCCCGGCCCCTCCCGCAAGCGGGAGGGGAGATTATCCCACCAGCGCCCGGGTCGCCGCCTCGACGTCGGCTTGCCGCATGAGGGACTCCCCGACCAGGAAGCAGCGTATTTCATGCGCGGCCATCGCATCGAGGTCGGCGCGGCTGTTCAGGCCGGACTCCGCCACGAAGGTGCAGTCCTTCGGTGCCTGGCCGACCAGCTCATAGGTCTTCTGGACATCGACCTCGAAGGTCTTGAGATTGCGGTTGTTCACCCCGATCAGCCGCGAGCGCAACTTCAGCGCGCGCTCCAGCTCCTCGGCGTCGTGCACTTCGACCAGCACGTCCATGCCCAGGCCGAGCGCGGCGTCCTCGATTTCGGCCATCTGCGCGTCTTCCAGCGCGGCGACGATGATCAGGATCGCGTCCGCGCCGATCGCGCGCGATTCGAGCGCCTGCCAGGGATCGACCATGAAGTCCTTGCGGATCACCGGCAGGTCGCAGGCGGCGCGCGCGGCGATCAGATAGTCCTCATGCCCCTGGAAATACTCCAGGTCGGTCAGCACCGAGAGGCAGGCGGCGCCACCGGCCTGATAGGCGCGGGCATGGGCCGGGGGATCGAAATCGGCACGGATCAGGCCCTTGGACGGGCTGGCCTTCTTGATCTCGGCGATCAGGCCATAGCCGCCGGCCGCGGCCTTGGCGTCGAGCGCCGCCTTGAAGCCGCGCGGCGGCGTGCGGGTGAGGGCGAGCGCGTGCAGGTCGTTCACGGGAGTCGCCTTGCGGCGGGTGGCGACTTCGCCATGCTTGGTGGCGATGATGGTATCGAGGATGGTGCTCATCAAAAGGCGATCCAGCAGTCGAGCAGCGCTTTGGCAAGGCCCTTGTCGATCGTCTCGGCCGCTTCCTCGGCGCCTTCGCGCAGATCGCCGGCCTCGTCCGCGATGACGAGCGCGGCGGCGGCGTTGAGCAGCACCGCGTCGCGATAGGGACCGGGCTCGCCCTCGAGCAGGCGGCGCAGCGCCAGCGCGTTATATTCGGGGCCGCCGCCGCGGATCGCGCTTAGCGGGTGGCGGGGAAGACCGGCATCCTCGGGGGTGATCCGCGAAGGAAGCCCCGAGCTGCCGACGCTCACCACCACGCTGGCATGCTCGGTGGAGAGCTCGTCCAGCCCTTCCTCGCCCGAGACGATAGCGGCGGCTTCGACGCCGAGCTGTTCCAGCGCCTCGGCATAGATCGGGGCGTAGTCGGGGCGGGCGATGCCGATCAGCTGGCGGCGGACATGCGCCGGGTTGGCCAGCGGGCCCATCAGGTTGAAGATGGTGCGGCGGCCGATGCGGCGGCGCAGCGGTCCGATCCGTGCCATCGAGGGATGATGCGCCTGGGCGAAGAGGAAGGCGATGCCGAGCTCGTGCAGGCTCTCCTCGGCCCGCGCGCCGGCACGGTCGAGGTCGAGGCCAAGTGCCTCCAGCGTGTCCGCCGCGCCCGACTTGGACGAGGCGGCGCGGTTGCCATGCTTGGCGACCGGCACGCCGGCGGCGGCCACGACCAGGCTCACCGCGGTCGAGACGTTGAGTGTGTGGTGCCCGTCGCCGCCGGTGCCGCACACGTCGATCGCGCCTTCGGGGGCAGTGACCGGGATCAGCCGCGCGCGCATCGCCCGGGCGGCCTCGGCGATCTCGATGCTGGTCTCGCCGCGCACCGACAGGTCGATCAGGAAGCGCTCGATCTCAGGCTCGGGGACATTGCCGTCGAGGATGTCGGCAAAGGCCTGGGCAGCGGACTCGCGCGCGAGCGGGCTCGCGGGATCGGGGAGGAGAGTGAAGGTCGTCACGCGGGCTCTATCGCGCCTGGGGCGGGGAGAAGTCGAGCAAATCCTGTTTGGGGTGGCGCGAGGCGCGCTTCAGGCGGCCGGGCGATGCGCGTTGCTGATCACGCGGGTCATCTGCCAATGGCCGCGATCCTCGCGCCAGATCACGGTGAATCCGGCACGTGTGGCAAGGCGTTCGGGCTGGTCGCCTTCCCGGGCGTAGAAGAGATGCTCGCCCGACAGGATCGCGCCATAGCCGGGCACGCGCTCGAACCGGATGGTCTCCGGCACGAGCACACGGCGGATATGGAGGCCCGGCGTCCCGCACGGACCCTTCACCAGCGATGCAACCACGCTGGCGCGCGTGCGGGTAAGGCCGGTGATGTCATGGTAGAATTCGGCATCCTCGGAGAAGAAGGGCGCCATCGCCGCGGCGTCGCAGGCGTTGAACGCACGCCAGAATGCGGCATCGGCTTCGCGCACCGCCTGCTCCTCGGTCTGGGCATGCGCGGGGACGGGTGCGATGAGCAGGATAAGGGCAAGCGTGACAGGCCGCATGGCTGTAAATCCGTATTAGTATACTAACACAGTGCGCCCTGTCGGACCTGTGGTCAACCTGCCTCGATCAGCCGCCGCCCTTCCGGGCTGATCGCCAGGTCGCGCCAGTCGAGCTCCTCCTGGAGCTGCTCGTACAGGTCCTGGCCGATCACGTCGCTGTCGCGCAGCTCGTCGAGCTTGTCGCGCTGGGCGGCGATGGCGGCGAGGCGGAGGCGCTGGCGGGCATCGAATTCGGGGCAGATATTGTCGGCGCCGTTGCGGTCGATCTCGAACTGGCGCCGGGTCTCGTCGGCGACCTTGCCCTGCTCGCCCTCCAGCGCGGCAAGCGCCGCCTCGGCAAGCTTGCGCCGGGCCTTGTCGAGCAGCTCCTCGCCATCGCCCTTGCCGGCGAGCCCGAGCAGCCGGATCAGCGGGGACAGGGTGAGTCCCTGCAGCACCAGGGTCGCCAGCACCACCGCGAAGGCCGAAAGCACGACCAGGTCGCGCTGGGGGAAGTCGTGCGGCAGCGCCATGGCGGTGGCGAGCGTCACCAGCCCGCGCATCCCGCACCAGCCGACCACCACGCTCTGCGCGAAGCTGACCGGCTTCGCATCGCCGCGCAACATCGGGAAGGTGCGGACGAGGATATTGTAGCCCACCGACCAGGCCATGCGGGTGGCGATCACGCCGAGCACCACCAGCCCCGCGAAACGCGCCGCGTCGCCCAGCCGGTCGGCGCCCATGCCCGCGACGATCTGGCGCACCTGCATGCCCATCAGCAGGAACGCGACGACGTTGAGCACGAACACCGCCACGCCCCACACCGCGAAGGACTGGACGCGGTTGCGCGCGTTGATCGGCACCGCGGGCGAATTGGCGACGTACATCGCGCAGGTCACCACGCAGAGCACGGCGGACAGGCCGAGCCGCTCGGCGAGGATCCAGGCGATGAAGGTGTTGACGAACTCGAACAGGTTGCCGCCGAACGAACCGCGGGTGAAGGGCATCACCTTGCCCATCGCCCAGCCGCAGAACAGGCCGAGCGCGATGCCGCCGGGCACCGCGAGGCTGAGGCGGGTGGCGACCATCGCGTCGATCCCGCCATGGCTCTGCACCGCCAACGCCGCGCCGAACAGCAGCAGGGCGGTGGCATCGTTGAGCAGGCTCTCGCCGGTGAGCACCTGGACGGTGCCGCGCGGCAGCTTGGCTGATTGCAGCACAGTGGTGGCGGCGGCCGCGTCAGGCGGGGCGACGATGGCGCCGAGCGCGATCGCTGCGGCGATCGGCAGGCCGGCGAAATGCCAGCCGATCCAGGCGACCACCGCGGTGGTGATCAGCACCGCGACCACGGCGAGGGCGATCAGCGGACGCCACAGCCGGCGGATCGCGGACAGCGGGAAGTCGAAGGCGGCGTCGAGCAGCACGGGTGCGATGAACAGCGCCATCGCGGTATGGCCGTCCAGCGTGATGTCCGGCGCGCCGGGGATCAGCGCGACGACCACGCCGGCCGCGGCGAGCATCGTCGGATAGGGAATCGACGTGCGCCGCGACACCTGCAGCAGCAGGACCGCGAGCGCGAGCAGCGCGACGAGGCTCTCGAAGAAGCTCATGCGGGGAGGCTAGCGGGTAAAACCCTCTCCCGTCTACGGGAGAGGGTGGCGAGGCGAAGCTGAGCCGGGTGAGGGGCAGCGGGCCAGGCTTGGCGCTTCCGCGTTCACCCTCACCCTTCCGCCGACTTTGTCGGCTCCCTCCCTCTCCCTTGGAAGGGAGAGGGAATCAGTTCGCATTCCCTGGCTGCACGGCCCTCGGCCCATCCTCCGGCCCATCCAACCCGCGCGGCCCGTGATGCCGCCCGTGCGGAGGCGGCGGAATCTCGCCGACGATCAGCTTGCCGTCGTGATTGGCATCAAGCTTGTCGAAGCGGGCATTGGCCGCTGCGATCCATTCGGCGCGGGTGATCGTGCCGTCGCCATTGGCATCGGCGCGGGCGAAGCGGCCCAGCCCGCCATGGTCCATGCCGGCAAAGGCGATGCCGCCCGCCGCCACCGTGACCAGCACCCCCGCCAGCGTCGCGGCGACCAGCTGCAGCTTGTGGTTCATTGCAGTCTCCATCCGGCCCGGGATCGGGCCATGCCGGAGAAATGGCGGCGAGAGGTCGCGCGGCTATGTCACCGCGCACCCGAAATTGTCGCAAAGCTTTGCAGATTCAGGCCAGCGCGCGCGCCTCGATCCCGGCGAGCCTGAGGAAGTTGGCCAGCATCGCGTGGCCATGTTCGGTGGCGATGCTCTCGGGGTGGAACTGCACGCCGTGGATCGGCAGCTCCTTGTGCCGGAAGCCCATCACATGCGCGTCATCGGCAGTGGCGTTGACGGCCAGATCGTCGGGAATGTCGGTGACGATCAGCGAGTGATAGCGCGTCGCGGTGAAGGGCGAGGGGAGCCCCTCGAACAGGCCGGTCCCGTCATGGCTCACCGGGCTGGTCTTGCCGTGCATCAGCCCGCCGCGCACCACCGAACCGCCGAAATGCTGGCCGATCGCCTGATGGCCCAGGCACACGCCGAGCAGCGGCTTCTTCAGGTCCGCGCAGGCGGCGACCAGGTCGAGGCTGATCCCCGCCTCGTTGGGCGTGCAGGGGCCGGGCGAGATCAGGAAGGCCTGGGCGTTGCTGGCGACCGCGTCGCGCGCGCTCAGCGCATCGTTGCGCACCACCTGCACTTCGGTGCCCAGCTCCATCAGGTAGTGGACCAGGTTCCAGGTGAAGCTGTCGTAATTGTCGATGACGAGGATCATTCCGCGTCCCTAGCGCCTTCGTCATCCCCGCGAAAGCGGGGACCCATCTCCTCGGCTCTCGCCGGGCAAAAACGGCTGTTGTATTCGATTGCTTCTGCACGCGATGGGCCCCCGCTTTCGCGGGGGTGACGCGAGAGATCAGCGCTGCAGCGCCACCACGATCGGCCCGATCGGCGCACCGCCGTCGAGCCGGTCCGAGACGGGATCCCAGAGCCGCGAGACGGCGCCGTCGAGATAGAGCGCGTCGGGTGCGGCGAGCTTGTCGCGGAACAGGCGGGCGAAGCGACCGAACGAGACGGCCTCGTTGCTGATCGCGAACCAGGCGCTGCCATTCAGCCCGACACCGACCGCGTTGCGGATCTGGAGCGAGGTGCCGTTCTCGGCCAGCTTGGGGTGGAGCTTGCCGTTGATCAGCAGCATCGGCCCCGACTGGGTGGCGAAGCGGACATGGTCCGGCTTGTTGGCGGCGAAATCGTCGGTGGTGGCGACATGCCAGCCCTTGGCGTCGCCCCAGAACACGCCGTTCGGCTGCATGTGGAAATTGCCCGGGCCCGGCCGGCGGTTGAGCGACTTCTGCTCGGCCCCGTCCTCGACATAATAGCCGATCGGCAGGCCGGCCGCGTCGAACATGCCGGCGTTCATCGCGAAGGCGATGCGCGGATAGCGCTCGCCCAGCCGCGGCTGGAGCCCGGTGAAGTCGCGCATCGGCCGGCCATCGGCACCCTTGTCGACCAGCATCAGGTCGTGCTTCTGCGGATCGGCGCGGCAGACTGTGAAGCTGGTGCCCTCGAAGCTGATCTTGCGGCAGGCATCGTCGACGCCTCCACTGGAGGCGCAGGCGGTCAGAGTCAGGAAGGCGCCGGCAACGGCGATCGGCCGGATCATGGCTGCCACTTAGGATGAAAAGGCGTTCACGCAAGCCATGCCCGTGCCTTGGGCTTGCCACAGTGGGGCGGCACGTCCAGCGGCGAGGGGCGTTGTTACGCCAGAAGGAGTGTTCATGATCGTTCGTTTGCTCGTCGCTGCCGCGCTGCTCGCCGGTCCCGCCATCGCGCAGGACAGCAAGCAGTCCCAGGATGCCGACCAGAGCGGCCCGCCCAAGCGGGTGCGCAGCATCCTGCTCTACGGCCAGGAGGAATGCCCCAAGCCGCAGAACGAGGACGAGATCGTGGTCTGCGCCAATGGCGGCGAATCGCCCTATCGCATCCCCAAGGAATTCCGGAACCAGCGCAAGGACGATGCCGCATCGCAGGCCTGGACCAACCGGGTGGAGATGGTCGAGGAAGTCAATCGCGCTGGCCTGCCGAACAGCTGCTCGCCGGTGGGCACCGGCGGCCAGACCGGCTGCACCCGCGCCGCGATCCGCCAATGGTATCAGGAGCGCCTGGAGCAGAAGGCCAAGGACGCCGCGATTCCTTGATTGCTGATTTCCCGCTCCCTTTGGGAGCGGGAAGGGGCCCGCGAGCGTAGCGAGTGGGAAGGGTGAGGGTCGGCAACGCTGTTCGACCCTCACCCTTCCGCCGACTTCGTCGGCTCCCTCCCTCTCCCAAAGGGAGAGGGATTTTATCTACTGCCCGAAACCCGCTTCCCCAGCCTGCTTCACCGCTTCCCGAGCCGCCGCGAACAGCGCCCCGGCCTTGGCCTCGCACTCCCGCTGCTCATATTCCGGCACGCTGTCCGCCACGATCCCCGCGCCCGCCTGGACGTGCATCACCCCGTCCTTCACCAGCGCGGTGCGCAGCACGATGCAGCTGTCCATCGATCCGTCCGGCGAGAAATAGCCGACGCCGCCCGCATAGGGCCCGCGCGTCTCCTGCTCGAGCTCGGCGATGATCTCGCACGCCCGCACCTTGGGGGCGCCGCTCACCGTGCCCGCCGGGAAGCCGGCGAACAGTGCGTCGAGCGCGTCCTTGCCCGGCGCGAGCTTGCCGACGACGTTCGAGACAATGTGCATGACGTGGCTGTAGAACTCGACCGTGTAGCTGTCGGTCACCTTCACGCTGCCCGCTTCCGCCACCCGGCCGACATCGTTGCGGCCCAGGTCGAGCAGCATCAGATGCTCGGCGCATTCCTTGGGATCGGCGAGCAGGCTGGCACGGTTTTCCTCGTCCTCCGCCGCGGTCTTGCCGCGCGGGCGGGTGCCGGCGATCGGGCGGATCGTGACTTCGTTGTCGCGCACCCGCACCAGGATCTCGGGGCTCGATCCGGTCAGCGCGAAGCCCGGCAGGTCGAGATGGTAGAGGAAGGGCGAGGGATTGATCCGCCGCAGCGCGCGATACAGTTCGAAGGGCGGCAGCGCGAACGGCGTGGTGAAGCGCTGGGCCAGCACCACCTGGAAGATGTCGCCGGCGGAGATGTACTCCTTCGCCGCCGCGACCATCTCGCCATAGCGGCCGGGGCGCAGCACCGGGGTTAGCTCCACCGCTTCCGGCTCGGCACGCACCGGGGCGGGCAGGGGCGCGCTGGCCAGCTGCGCCGCAACCGCCTCGATCCGCTCGGCGGCCAGGTCGACATCGCCGTCGGGCCAGACCGGTGCGACGAGGAACAGCGCATCGGCGAGCCGGTCGAACACCAGCACCACCGTCGGGCGCACGAACATCATGTCGGGCACGCCGATCGGGTTCTCGGGCGGCCGCGGCAGCTTCTCGACCAGGCCGACCGTCTCGTAGCTGAAATAGCCGACCAGGCAGGCGAGCGCCTTGGGCAACTCGGGCGGCACCTCGGTGCGGCAGCGCCCGGCCAGCGCCCGCAGCGCGTCGAGCGCAGGCTCGGCGCAGGGCTTGAAGGCGTGGCGATCGGTCAGCCATTCGGCGTTGATCGCCGCTTCGTTGCCGGTCGCCCGGAAGACCAGGTCGGGGGCGAGGCCGATCAGGCTGTGCCGCCCGCGGACCGATCCGCCCTCGACCGATTCGAGCAGGAAGTCGCCGCGGCCCGGCTCGATCAACTTGAGCGCGGCGGCGACCGGGGTCTCCGTGTCCGCGATCTGGCGCCGCCACAGCAGCGCCGGCCGCCCCGCGGCATTTGCCGCGCGGGCGGCTTCCAGACCCTCGATCACGTGCTTAGCGGACGCCCTGGCGGGTCAGGTCCGCGCGCAGGCGGGCGATCGCCGCCTCGTTGCGGGTGACCTTCACGTCGTTGCGGATCGCGCGGATGAACTCGCGGGCATATTCCGCGGGAATCTGCTGCGTCAGCGCGTTGCGCATCCCGGCCATCGCCTCGGCGTTGCCCGAGGCGTCATGCGGCTCCACTGCATTGAGTAGCACGACATAATAGCCCTTGCGATCGGGGGCCTCGAGCAGGCGGGCCTTTTTCGGCTGCATGCTGAAGGCCATCTTGATGAACTGCTCCTTGTCCGCGATTTCCTGGCGCTTGAAATCGAACGGCTTGGGCGGCGGACCCTTGGCGCCGGCATCGGCAAGGGCCTTGTCCATCGGCACGCCCTTGTCGAGCGCGGCGACCACGGCAGTAGCGGCGGCCTTGGCCTTCTCCAGCGCCTTGTCGACCAGATAGTCGGTCTTGACCTTGTCGCGGATGCTGGCGAGGTCGCGCGGCGCGGCCGGAACGACCTTGTCGAGCGTCAGCACTGCGAAGGCGCCTTCCGGCGAGGTCTGGACGATCTGCGGCTCGTCGCCGACATTCTCCATCGCGAAGCCGCCGCGCATGATCGCGACGATCGCCGGATCGGGCTTGTACGCCTCGTTGTCGGGATCGGTGCCGGTGGCGGTCAGCGCCGGGGTGACCTGCGCGGCCAGCTTGGCATCGGCCAGCAGCTCGGCGAAGTTCTTGCCGTCGCCCACGCCGTCCTCGATCTTCTGGCGCAGCGCGGCAAGCGCCTCGGCGGTCTTGCGCTGGGTGATCTCGGTCGACAGCTCCTCCCGGGCCTGGTCGAGCGACTTGGCGGCGATCTGCTCGATCTTCTCGATCACCAGGATGTGGTAGCCGAGCGACGACTTGATCGGCCCGACCACGCCGCCCTGCGCCGCGGCGAAGGCGGCATCGGCGATCCCGGCGGTGGTCTGGCGGGCCAGCTCGGGCTTCTGGATGCCCTCGAAGTTGCTGGGCTCCAGGCCCGCTTCCTGGGCGGCAGCGGCCAGCGCCTTGCCGCCCTTCACTTCGCCGGCGATCTTGGTGGCAGTCGCCTGGTCGAGCACGACGAGCTGGCGCACATTGCGCTTCTGGGTCGCGGCATAGCGGGCGCCGGCCTTCTTGTAGGCGTCGGCGACCTCGGCCTCGGTCGCGGTCTGCTGCGCGCGGATCTGGTCGATCGACACAGTCGCAAAGCGAACGGCGCGGCGCTGCGGTACCAGGTAGCGGGCGCGGTGGCTGACATAATAGGCGTTGAGCGCCTTGTCGTCGGGGTCGGGACCCGGGTCCATCTGGGCGGTGTTGATCATGCCGACCACGCCCATGCGGCGCTCGAGCAGCAGCGAGGCATAGGGGGCGACCACGCCGTTGGGCACGTCGGTGCCGATCGTGGCGCGGTTGACCAGCCAGTTGCCATAGCGTTCGCGCAGCATGCTCTCGCGGAAGGTGGCGGGGGCGATGCGGTTGTCGGCGAGCAGCTTCTCGAAGGCCTGCTGGCTGAACTTGCCGTCGATGCCGGCGAAGCTCGGGTTGCTGGCGATGTCGGTGTCGATCAGCTTCTTCGACACCTGCATGCCGGACTTGCGGGCGAATTCCACCAGCGCGGCCTGGTTGATCATCTCGTCGATCGCGATGTCGAGACCGCCCTGGGCGAGGAACTGCTCCATCGTCACGCTCTGGCCCTGCTGCTGCAGGCTGCGCAGGAAGCGCTCGATCCGGTCCTTCACCTCGGTGTCGGAGATCTTCTGCCCGCCCACCGTCGCCAGCGTGCTGTTCGACGCGCCGGACGCGCCGTTGCGGATGCCGGTGATGTCACCCGCGGCAAAGGCGATGGCGATGAGGCCGAGGAACAGGAACACCGCAATCAGGCCGTAGCGCGACTTGGTGAAATTGCGGAAGAAGCTGAGCATGAAGGGCCGATCGTTGGAATGGTTTGCCCGGTGCTTTAGGGCGCTCATTCGCTGCCATCAAGCTTGTGCGAACGTTCCTCCCTGCTATCCGCAACCGAAACAGACAAAACGGAGGTTGGGGTGATGCGGCGCAAGCTGGTGGCTGGGAACTGGAAGATGCACGGGCTGCGCGCGCAGCTGCCGGAGATCGAGGCGATCGCGGCGGCCGCGGCGGCGAATCCCTCGGTCGATGCCGCGCTCTGCGTGCCCTACACGCTGATCCATCCCGCCGCGCAGGTGGCCGGCGCGCTGCCGATCGGCGCGCAGGACCTGCACGAGGCCGACAAGGGCGCGCATACCGGCTGCATCTCCGCGCCGATGCTGGTCGAGGAGGGGGCGACCCTCACCATCGTCGGCCATAGCGAGCGTCGCGGCGACCAGCACGAGACCAGCCACGATGCCTATATGAAGGCGGCGGCGGCGCACCGGCACGGGCTCAAGGTGATCCTGTGCTGCGGCGAGCTCGAGGCCGAGCGGGCCGCCGGCCGGGCCGAGCGCATCGTCCAGTCGCAGATCGAGAAGTCGCTGCCCGACGATGCCGACCCCAGCTGGCTGACGCTCGCCTATGAGCCGCGCTGGGCGATCGGCACCGGCAAGACGCCGACGCCCGACGAGATCGCCTCGATGCACGCGATTCTCCGCGCCAAGCTCCGGATGATGATCGGCGAGGAAAAGGCCGAGGGCGTCCGCATTCTCTATGGCGGCTCCGTCACCGGCGCGAACGCCGCGCAGATCCTCGCGCTCGACAATGTCGACGGCGCGCTGGTCGGCGGCGCGAGCCTGACCGCCGAGAAGTTCGTCCCGATCATCGAGGGCGCGGCGTCGGTTTCCTGATCAACTTGCTCCCCGGCTTTCGCCGGGGAACTAAGGCTTAGCTTCGACTGCCTTCCCCCGCGCGCGAACCGCGATCCAGCGTCAGGAACGCCGTCACCCCCGAAAGCGCGGCCGCCGCTGCGCCGACCAGCGCCCCCATGTGGAAGGCGCTGACCAGCCCTTCGCCCGCCGCCGCGATCACCGCGCCGGCAATCGCGGTGGCGATCAGCCCGCCGGTGCGTGCGATCGCGCTGTTGAAGCCCGAGGCGGTGCCGGTATGCGTCTCGTCGACCGACGCGAGCACCGCGGTGGTCAGCGGCGCCGCGACACTGGCCATGCCGATCGCGATGGCCAGCGCGCCCGGGAAGACCGAGGTCCAATAGCGCGCGTCCTCGTCGACGAGCAGCAGCAGCGCGAAGCCGATCGCGACGATCATCGGCCCGATGGTCAGCGGCCAGCGCGGACCCACCTTGGCGGTGATCCGGCCCATGATTCGCGAGGCGATGCCCATGCCCAGCGGCATCGGCAGCAGCGCGAATCCGGCATGGAGCGCCGAATAGCCGCCGGCCTGGATCAGCACATAGGGCAGGAGCAGCAGGACGCCGCCCAAGGCGCCGTAGAGCAGGAAGGTGAGCAGGGTCAGGCCGGCAAAGGCGCGCGAGCCGAACATCGCGACCGGCATCATCGCCCGGTTGCCGCGGTGATGCTCGACCCACAGGAACAGCCCGATGGCGAGTAGTCCGGCGGCGAGCCCGATCGCCACGGTCGCGTCGATCGCATGGTGGCTCGACCACAGCGTCAGCGCCCAGGTGAGCGCGCCCAGCGCCAGCGTCGCGGTCAGCGCACCCGGCAAGTCGAGCGGCAAGTCGCCCTCGGCGCTTTCCTCGACATAGAGGAGCGCGATCCCGATCGCGACGAGCGCGACGGGCACGTTGACGTAGAAGATCGCCCGCCAGCCGATCGCATCGACCAGCCAGCCGCCGAGCGGCGGACCGACCGCGCCGGCGATCGCGCCCACGCCCGCCCAGGTCCCGATCGCCTTGCCGCGCGCCTCGCCGGTGAAGGCGTGCCCCAGCGTCGCCAGGCTGTTGGGCAGCAGGATCGCCGCGCCGATTCCCTGCAGCGCCCGCGCCGCGAGCAGCAGCGTCAGGTCGGCGGCGACGGCGCAGGCGACCGATGCGATGGTGAACAGCGCGATGCCGAGCACCAGCAGCTTGCGCCGTCCGAAATGATCCCCCGCCGCGCCGCCGATCAGCAGCAGCGCCGAGAGGGGCAGCATGTACGCGTTGATCGTCCATTGCAGCTCGGCGGGCGTGGCGTGCAGGTCGGCGCCGATCGCCGGCAGCGCGACATTGGTCACCGATCCGTCGATGAACGCCAGGCTCGACGCGAGGATGCAGGCGGTGAGGGTGAGGTTGGGATGCTTGGCCGCCATGGCCCCTCGGTAGCAGAGCGCGGCGCCGACGGGGAGGCTGGACGAAAGCACAGGTTGGCCCATTCCGGGGGAATACGGTAATCTACTGAAATTGCGTAAAATACGCGGTGTCGTTCCGGTGGCGGCGCGGCGGGCCGCTATAAATGGATATGCCGAAGCTTCCGCTTCCCGCAGGCCCCGTCGACAGCGAGCAGAATCAGGCGATTCTGGTCGAGCAGTTCCGCGCCCTGCGCAAGCAGGTGCCGCTGATGTACGCGATGATGTTCGTCGACTCGGCATTCCTCGCCTTTGCGGCCTATGGCACGGTCAGCCCCTGGTGGAGCCTGGGCATGCCGGCGGCGCTGGCGCTGCTCTCGGCGGTGCGCGCCACCTTCTGGCTGCAGCGGCGCAGCTTCACGCCCCGGCCCGAGAACATCCCGCGCTATCTGCGCGGCACGGTGATCGTGTCGATGCTGCTCAGCCTCGGTTTCGGCGGATGGGGGCTGCTGCTCTATGCCGAGGGCGATCTGATCCGCCGCGCCTGCATTGCGCTCTACATCTTCATCGGCGCGATCAGCTGTTGCTACTGCCTCCAGGCGGTGCCGCGCGCCGGGCAGGCGGTGCTGCTGTTCGGGGCGATGCCGGTCACCGTCTGCCTGGTCTTCTCCGACGACTGGTTCCTGCGCGGGCTCGGCGCGAACATCCTGCTGGTCGCGCTCGTCGTGCTGCGCATCCTGCGCACCAACCATGCCGGCTTCGTCGAGGTGCTGACCTCGCGCTCGGACATGGCGGCCGAGCAGCTGCGTGCCCTGGGCGCCGAGCAGCGTGCGCACGACCTCGCCTATCACGATCCGCTTACCGGCCTGCCCAATCGCCGCGCGCTGGCCGAGGCGCTGGAGCGCCGGCTCTCCCCACAAGGCGACGGCGCGCCGCTCGGCCTGCTGATCATCGATCTCGACCGGTTCAAGTCGATCAACGACGTGCACGGCCATCCCGCGGGCGACCAGCTTCTGCGCGACGTCGCGGCGCGGCTCGATGCGGTCGTCGGCGTCAGCGGGACCAGCTACCGGCTGGGTGGCGACGAGTTCGCGGTGATCGTCGGCGGCGATGTCGAGGGCGCACGCCGCACCGCGCATGCGATCGTCCATGCGATGCACAAGCCTTTCTCGGGGCCGGAGCTCGTCCATCACATCGGCGCCAGCGTCGGCATCTCGCTCTATCCGCAGGACGCGCTCGACCTCGACACGCTGATGCGCCGCGCCGACATCGCGCTCTACAAGGCCAAGCATCTCGGCCGCGGCCAGCACTGCGCCTTCGAGCCGATGCTCGATGCCGAGATCCGCAGGCGGGCCGAGATCGAGCGCGAGATGCGCGAGGCGATGAACATTGACGCCTTCGTCCCCCATTACCAGCCGATCGTCGATCTGCGCAGCGGAGCGGTGGTCGGCTATGAGCTGCTTGCGCGCTGGGCCCGTGGCGACGGTGAGGAGATCGGCCCCGAGCTGTTCATCCCGATCGCCGAGGAATGCGGGCTGATCGACACGCTGATGCTCCGCCTGCTGCGCCGCGCCTGCCGCGAGACGCGCGAGTGGGAGGTGCCGATCGCGATCAACGTCTCGCCGACCCAGCTCAAGGATCCCTGGTTCAGCCAGAAGCTGCTCGGCGTGCTGATCCGCGAGCGTTTCCCGGCCCGGCTGCTCACCATCGAGATCACCGAGAACGCGCTGATCGTCGATGCCGGGAGCGCGCAGGAGGCGATCGAATCCCTCCGCAACCAGGGCGTCCAGCTCGCCCTGGACGATTTCGGCACCGGCTATTCCTCGCTCCAGCACCTCCAGATGCTGCCGTTCGACCGGCTGAAGATCGACCGGTCCTTCGTTACTTCGATGGACCGCGATCCCCAGGCGCTGAAGCTGATCCTCGCGATCATCGCGCTCGCCACCACGCTCGAGCTGCCGGTGGTGGCCGAGGGGATCGAGTCGCCCGCGATTGCGGAAACGCTCGCCCGGCTCGGCTGCGCGATGGGGCAGGGCTATCTCTATGGCCACCCGATGTGTGCGGCGGACATCGAAGCGACGCGGGACGCCAGCGCCGCCTGAGCGCCTCTTCCGTACGGCGCCCGCCCGGCATAGCATGACGCGGTTCACGGGAGGGTCCGATGCCGCTTCTCGCCTGGTTCGCCTGCCTGCTCGCCCTGATCGCCACGCCTGCCTTTGCCGGCACGCTGGAGCAGGGGCGGATCGATGCCACCAGCCTCAGGGGCAATGCCTCTGGCGTTCCCAGCACGCGCAGCGTCACCGTCTACCTGCCCGACGGCTATGCCGCGGCCCCGGCGAAGCACTTCCCCGTCCTCTATTACCTCACCAATTTCTTCGAGGACGACCGCGCGCCCTGGGCCAACAACGGCGCGCAGGCGCTGCTCGACCGGGCGATTGCCGGCAAGGTGATCGGCGATGTGATCGTGGTGACGGTCGATTGCACCACGCCGTCGGGCGGCAGCTGGTACGTCAACTCGCCGGTCACCGGGAACTGGGAGGACCTGGTCAGCCGTGAGCTGATCGCCTGGGTCGACGGGCGCTACCGCACGCTGGCGTCGTCCAGTTCGCGCGGCATCGCCGGCGACCGAATGGGCGGGCACGGCGCGATCCGGCTGGCGATGCGGCATCCGGAGGTGTTCGGCGCGGTCTATGCGCTCCACCCGATCGGCGCGGGGCCGGGGCTGCAGACCATGTTCTCGCGGCCCAACTGGCAGCTGCTCCAGGACGCGAAGGCATTCGAGGAACTCCGCAGCGACGGCTTCTCGCTGATCTTCACCTCGATCTTCCAGGCGCACCTGCCCAATGCGTCTCGCGCGCCGTTGTTCTTCGATCCGCCGGCGAAGCTTGTCGGCGGCAGGCTGGAGGTCGATCCGGCGCTGACCGAGAAGCTCAACGCCAGCTTCTTCCTGGAGCGCCAGGTCCCCGCGCACGCGGCCAACCTCAAGCGCCTGCGCGGCTTCATGTTCGATTGGGGGCGGGGCGATACCAACCCCGATCACATCGTCTCGCTCCAGGCCTTCACCCGCACGCTCGACGCGTTCGGCGTGCCCTATGAAGCGGAGGAATATCGCGGCGGCTGGGGGGATCGCCACTGGGGCGAGGACGGCCGCATCTACACCGAGATGCTGCCGTTCTTCGCGCGGACGCTGGTGTTTTAGGAAACGCCATTCCTCCCTCGCTGCGAAGACAGCGGGGGAGGGGGACCGCCGCCGAAGGCGGTGGTGGAGGGGGAAATTCCCCCTCGATAGCGGCTGCCCCCTCCACCACGCGCTGCGCGCGCGGCCCCCCTCCCCCGGAGGTGCCCTCCGGGGGAGGAATTGCGATCAGTTCGCGTACCGATCCTTCAGCACCTTCCACACCGCGCGCAGGCTCACCGCCTCGGCGCCCTTGGGGCGGCCCGGCTTGTGGCTGCCGTTCCAGCAGAAGATGTCGAGGTGCGCCCACTGCGCCTTCTCCGGCACGAACTCCTTGAGGAACAGCGCTGCGGTCAGCGCGCCGCCGAACGGCGCCTCGGCCGCGTTGACCATGTCGGCCACGTCCGACTTCAGCATCTCCTTGTACGGATCGTAGAGCGGCAGGCGCCACATCGGATCCGACTCGGTCTCCGCCGCGGCCATCAGCTCGCTCGCCAGCGTGTCGTCGTTTGCGAACAGCGCCTGCAGGTCGGCGCCCAGCGCGACGCGGGCGGCGCCGGTGAGCGTCGCATAGTCGATCACCAGCTCGGGCCCCTTTTCCTCGGCCTTGGTCAGCGCGTCGGCAAGGATCAGGCGACCCTCGGCGTCGGTGTTGCTGTTTTCGACCGTGATGCCCTTGCGCGAGCGCATGATGTCGCCCGGGCGCGTCGCCTCGCCGTTGATCGAGTTCTCGACCGCGGGGACCAGCATGTGCAGCCGCACCGGCAGGCGCGACGACATGATCAGCTCGGCGGTGGCCAGCGCGTGTGCCGCGCCGCCCATGTCCTTCTTCATCAGCCGCATGCCGGCGGCCGGCTTGATGTCGAGGCCGCCCGAATCGAAGCAGACACCCTTGCCGATGATGGCGATCTTGGGATGCTCGGGATTGCCCCATTCGATCTCGATCAGGCGCGGCTCGCGGCCCTTGCCGGCGGCCTTGCCGACCGCCCAGAGCAGGCCATAGCCCTTCTCGACCTCGTCGCCCTTCACCACGGTGAGCTGGCCGCCATAGGCCTTGACCAGATCGGCGGCCGCAGCCTCGAGATCGGCCGGGCCCATGTCGTTGGCGCCGGTGTTGATCCGGTCGCGCAGCTTGTAGGTGGCATTGGCCATGCGCACCGCTTCCTCGATCCGCGCGGGATCGCCGGTCAACAGCACGCGCGGGCCGGTCGGGGTCTTCTCGTCCTTCTTGTAGGCGTCGAACTTGTACTGGGCGGCGAGCCAGCCATGGATCGCCTTGCCGGGCTCCACGCCCTCGACGCGGTACGTCCCTTCCGGAAGCGTCTCGGCGAGCTTGGCGAGGCACCAGGCAGAGAGCTTCTCGGCATTGGCGACCACGCTCACCACCGACCAGTCCTCGGCGCCGTCGCCGGGCAGGATCGCGCTGGAATAGGCGCTCGGCGCCAGCTTCTGCGCGGCGGCTGCGGTGCGGTGGCGCGGCGGCTGGGCGGCGAGCCAGGCATCGAAGCCCTTGGCATCGATCACATGGATGGTGCGGGCGGACTGGCCCTTGTCGGGCTGAACGAGCGTGTTGGGATCAGACATGGCATTGATCTAGGTAATGGGAACCGCGAGGGCTAGCCCCCACGGCCCACATGAAATTTCGTTCACAATGGAACGGTCTCGTTTCGAAACCGGTTTCCCGATGGTCCGTGGGCCACAGGGAGCAGGCGATGTCCGACACGCGCTACGAGGGGGAACGTATCCCCTATCTCGAGCCGGTGGAGCCCACCCCGCGACGCCGGAGCATCGCCGCGATGATCGTCGGCGGGCTGATCGCGCTGATCGGCCTGGTGCTGGCGGTCGGCGGCGCCTGGCTCGCGGTGCTCGGCGGCTCGCTCTACTATCTCGTCACCGGCGCGCTGATGCTCTGGTCGGGCGTGCTGCTCATCCGCGGGCGGATGAGCGGCGGCTGGCTCTACCTCGCAATCGTCATCTCCAGCGTGCTGTGGGCCTGGTGGGAAGTCGGGTCCAATCCCTGGGCGCAGGTGCCCCGCGTGATCGCCCCGATGGTGCTGGCCATTGCGGTGATCCTGATCTTGCCGACCCTGACCCCGGCGCCGGGCAAGTGGAGGCTCGCGCTGGGCGGTGTCGCCGTCACGCTAGTGCTTAGCATTATCAATTTCTGGGCCGCCGCTGCGGGCATGCCCAACCCGGTGCTGGCCGGCCTGCCGTCGCCGGGCACGGCGGGCATGCTCGATCCCTCAGGCCAGCAGACCGGTGCCGACTGGCCGGTCTATGGCGGCACCACAAGCGCGCGGCGCTATTCGCCGCTCGTCCAGATCACCCCGGCGAACGTCTCGAGGCTCAGGCAGGTCTGGCTCACCCATACCGGCGACCTGCCCAGTTCGCCGATGATCCGGAAGACCTATGGCGCGGAGAACACCCCGCTCAAGGTCGGCGACAGCCTCTATGTCTGCACGCCCAAGAACATCATGATCGCGCTCGATGCCGCCACCGGCACGGAGAAGTGGCGCTACGATCCCAAGGTCCCCGATGACGCGATCCCCTACACCGCGGCCTGCCGCGGTGTGGTCTATCATGCCGTGCCGAACGCCCCGGCCAACCAGGCCTGCGCGACCCGGATCATCGAGGGCACGCTCGATGCGCGCCTGATCGCGGTCGATGCCCGCAACGGCAAGCCCTGCGCCGATTTCGGCACGGGTGGGCAGGTCGATGCCAAGATCGGCATGGGCAAGGTCCCGCCGGGCTTCGTCTCGATCAACTCGCCGCCAACTCTTGTCAGGGGCGTGCTGGTCACCGGCCATCAGGTGCTCGACGGGCAGGACCGCTGGGCGCCGTCTGGCGTGATCCAGGGATTCGACGTCGTCACCGGTCAATTGCGCTGGGCGTGGGATATGATGCATCCGAGCTGGAACGGCGCGCCGCCCGCGGGCCAGGAATGGGCGCGCGGCACGCCGAACATGTGGACGCTGGCGAGCGGCGACGAGCAACTCGGGCTGGTCTACCTCCCGATGGGCAATGCCGCGGCCGACTATTACTCGTCGCTCCGCCGCCCCGAGGAGAATTTCTACGCCACCTCGCTGGTCGCGCTCGACGTGACCACCGGCAAGCCGCGCTGGCGCTTCCAGGCCGTCCGCAACGATGTGTGGGATTACGACTTCGGTGCCCAGGCGACCCTGGTCGACTACAAGGGTGCCCCGGCGCTGGTGCTGCCCTCGAAGCAGGGCGACATCTACATCCTCGACCGCCGCACCGGCCAGCCGCTCACCCCCGTGGGCGAGATGAAAGTGCCTGGCGGCGGCGTCGAGCCGCAGCAGCGCGCCGCCACCCAGCGCGTCTCGCTCTGGCATACACTCCGCAAGCCCGACCTGACCGAGCGCGACATGTGGGGCATGTCGCCGATCGACCAGATGCTCTGCCGCATCCAGTTCCGCCGGGCGAGCTACAAGGGTTTCTTCACCCCGCCCGAGGCGAGCCGCCACTCGATCCAGTATCCCGGTTACAATGGCGGCACCGACTGGGGCGGCATCGCTGTCGACCCGCAGCGCGGGGTGATCGTCGCCAACTATAACGACATGCCCAACTATGTCCGGCTCGTCCCGCGCGCCGAGGCCGACAAGCTCGGCTGGGCACCGCGCGACCAAGCCCGCGGCAGGATCGGCGGCGCGGAAGGGGCGGGCGATCCCCAGGCGAACACGCCCTATGCGATCAACGTCAATGCCGGCTGGCGGATGCCCTTCACCGGGCTGCTCTGCAAGCAGCCGCCCTATGGCGGGATCCGCGCGATCGACATGGCCAGCGGCAAGACGATCTGGGACCGCCCGTTCGGTGAAGCCCGTACCAACGGCCCGTTCGGCATCCCCTCGATGCTGCCGGTGAGCATCGGCACGCCCAACAATGGCGGCTCGGTGGTGACGGCGGGCGGATTGATCTTCGTCGCGGCGGCGACCGACAATTTGATCCGCGCGATCGACCTCAAGACCGGCAGAACGCTATGGAAGGCCGTGCTGCCCGCGGGCGGCCAGGCGACTCCGATCACCTATGAGGCGAACGGGAAGCAATATCTGGTGATCTATGCCGGCGGGCATCACTTCATGGAGACGCCAGTGGGGGATGAGGTGGTGGCCTATGCGCTGCCTTGAGTTCGCTCCCTATCGTCACCCCCGCGAAAGCGGGGGCCCATCTCCCGGACTGTCCGCCAATGCGTCGGCTGATTATGGGGTTGGTGCTGGAGATGGGTCCCCGCTTTCGCGGGGATGACGGGGAGAATGCCCGCCCGGATTCGCCCTCACATAATCGATGAACGCCCGCAGCGGCGCCGGCACCAGTCTTCGTCCCGGATAGTAGAGGAACGGCCCGGGAAAGCTCTCCCACCAATCCTCCAGCACCGGCACCAGCGCCCCGCTGGCGAAGCTCGGCTTCAGCCAGTCCTCGAACAGGGTCACGATGCCACCGCCCGCCGCTGCGACATCGAGCAGCATGTCGATCGCGCTGCCGACGGTGACGATCAGCGCGGGCGGCGGCTCGACCACCAGTATCTCGCCGTCCTTCTCGAACTCCCAGGGGATCAGCCGCCCGCTCTCGAACCGGCCGCGCAGGCAGCGATGGTTCAGCAGGTCGCGCGGATGCCCGGGCACGCCATGCTCGGCCAGATAGGCGGGGGAGGCGGCTGCCGCGAAGCGCTGGACGCGCGGGCCGATCGGCACTGCGATCATGTCCTGCTCCAGCCGCTCGTCATAGCGGATGCCGGCGTCGCATCCGGCGGCGAGCAGGTCGACGAAATTGTCATGCGCGACGATCTCGACCTGGATCTCGGGATAGGCGGCAAGGAAGCCGGGCAGGATCGCCGGCAGCACGATCCGCGCGGCGCCGATCGGCACGTTGAGCTTGAGCGTGCCCGCCGGCCGGTCGCGGAAGATGTTGACCACGTCGAGCGCCGCCGCGACTTCGCCCAGCGCCGGGGCGAGTCGCTCGATCAGCCGGGCGCCCGCCTCGGTCGGCGCGACGCTGCGGGTGGTGCGGTTGAGCAGCCGCACGCCCAGCCGCGCCTCCAGCCGCCGCACCGCCTCGCTGAGCCCGGAGGCGCTTGCCCCTGTCGCCCGGGCGGCATCGCGAAAGCCACCGGCCCGGGCTACGGACAGGAACGCGTTCAACTCGCCAAGGTCGAGATCCATTGTTCGAAATTCCGCACAGCCCGTGCGGATTGTGCCCGATTATCGCGCGATGCCGCAAGCCCTAGATGGATGTCGTGTTCGAGACTGGAGAATGACGATGACCGATTTCCCGATGACCTACCAGCTGGGCGACCGCCGCGTGAACCGCATCGGCTATGGCGCGATGCAGCTTGCCGGCCCGGGCGTGTTCGGCCCGCCGCGCGATCCCGACCAGGCGCTCGCCGTGCTGCGCGAGGCGGTGGCCTCGGGCGTCAATCACATCGACACCAGCGACTTTTACGGCCCGCACGTCACCAACAAGCTGATCCGCGAGGCGCTGCACCCCTATCCGGACGATCTCGTCATCGTCACCAAGGTCGGTGCCCGCCGCGGCGACGACGCTTCCTGGCTGCCCGCTTGGAGCCCGGACGAGATCGAGGCGGCGGTGCATGACAACCTGACCAATCTCGGCATCGAGGCGATCGACGTCGTCAATCTGCGCATCATGGGCGACATCCATGCCCCCAGCGAGGGTCCCATCGCCCCGCAGTTCGAGCGGCTGGCCCGGCTGCGCGAGCAGGGACTGATCCGCCATCTTGGCCTCAGCAACGCAACGGCCAGGCAGGTCGAGGAAGCCCGTGGCATCGCCCCGGTGGTCTGCGTGCAGAACCAGTACAATCTCGCCCACCGCGAGGACGAGGCGCTGCTCCACACCCTGGCCGAGGCGGGGATCGCCTATGTGCCCTTCTTCCCGCTCGGCGGCTTCTCGCCGATCCAGTCGGGCACGCTCGACGAGGTGGCGAAGGATCTCGGCGCCACCCCGATGCAGGTCGCGCTTGCCTGGCTGCTCCAGCGTTCGCCCAACCTGCTGCTGATCCCCGGCACCTCGTCGCTCGGCCATCTGCGCGAGAATCTGGCGGTGCGCGAGCTGAAGCTGCCGGCGGAAGCGGTGACGGTGCTGGACGGGATTGCGGGCTAAGCTGAAACGACGACCCAAGATACTCCGTCACCCCGGCCTTGTGCCGGGGTCCACCAAGCCGCGAATGCTGGCGTGGAGCCTCCTGTCCGAAGCCTGCCTCCCGGTGGACCCCGGAACAAGTCCGGGGTGACGGGTAGGAGAGGAAGGGGAGTTTACCGCCCCACCACCTTCACCTTCGGCGCGCACATCGCGATCGCGCGATCGACCATGAAGCTGAGCCTATCACGCGCCAGAGCCAGCTCGGCCGGGTCCAGCCCCCGGTCGAGCGTCTCGAAGTTGAGATAAGCGAGCCCGTGCAGCACCGCATAGTTGGAGAGCGATCCGTCGCTCGCCACTACGCGCTCCTGCACCACGTTGAAGTCGGCCTGCACCATCGCGTCGCGGCAGAAGGCAGCCCCCGGCTGGTTGCGGGCAAGATAGGTGGCGAAGGCCACGGTGTCGTCGTCATCGAAGGGGTATGCCTTCGAAACGGATGGGCTGGGGTTCAGCGTGTCGTCGCAATAGCGGATCGAGATGATCCCGCTGCCCTCCGGATCGCCCTTGTTGCAACGCGAACCCGCCGTCTCGAAGCCCTTGGCATTGGTGTGCAAGGCGATGATCGGCCAGGCGCCATGGGCAAGATCGGCGAGGATATGATGGGCGTAGCCGGGCAGGGCGGTGTCGAAGTTGCGATTGGGATCGACCGGCCTGCCATAGTCGACTGCGTTGTTGAGCCGCTTCCCGTCATCCCCCGGCGAGATGCCCGAATCGACCGCGATCAGCACCCCGCCATATTTGCGGACCGCGGCGAGGCCCGCCTCGAACCCGGCATTCTCATTGTCGTGGGGCACGAAGAACAGCGGCCCCTTGGGGTCCCTGGCATTGGCGATCCGCCACAGCCGCCAGCGCGCCCGTTCCTCGCGGAAGGTCAGTTCGGAGACGCGGAGCCCCTGCCACTCGGCCGGATCGCGGTGCCGGGCGAAGTCGTCGTCCTGCACGGTCAGCGGATCGACCGGTCGCACCGTCACCGGATCGGACGGCGACGCGCTGAACAGCGCGGCGGCGGCAAGGGCGGCCAGCCGCATCAATCCCTCGGCTGCACCAGGAACTGCTCGAACTTCCCGTCATAACCCGGCTCGGCATAGGTGATCGCGATCAGCTTGCGGCCATCGGCATAGCCGATCTGGTAGTTGCGGTTGACGAAACCGCCGCGCAGCCGCGGCTTGCCGAGCGCGGTGAAGCTCACCGGCTCGCCGAGCGGGGCCAGGCTGGCATGATAGTCCTCGGTCGCCTGGGGCGTGAAATAATAGACGGCGTCCTCGGTCAGCTTCGAGCGGTCGAGCGTGCCGCCGCGCAGCTGGTCGAACACGATCTTCGCCAGCTGGTCGCGCGCCTCGTCCATGGTCAGCGGCCGCTGCGGCGGGGGGGCTGCCGGCACCAGCAGGTCGGTGATCCCGCCGGTGATCGCATCCTGCGCGCCACCGAAATCGGCATTGACCAGCGCGACGACGGCGAAGCGCTTCTGCGGGATGACGAAATTGTCGGAGAGGAAGCCGACCGCCTCGCCGCCATGCTCGACCGTGCGGATGCCGTCGCGCCCGCCCAGCGACACGCCCAGGCCGTAACGGGTGTTGGTGCCGTCCTTGAGCAGCACCGGCGTCTCCTGCGTCGCCCAATCCTCGGCGCTCAGGATCTTGCGGTCGATCCGGGCGATGTCCCATTTCGCCAGGTCGCTGGCCGACATGGCGAGCTCGCCCGCCGCCCACAGCCAGCCATCCGCCGCCGGCTTGGCGGGGCGCACCGGACCCAGCGCGAAGCGGTGATTGCCCTGTGGGAAGCCCTGGCCCACCGCGATGTCCTGGTCGATCGCGTCGATGCCCAGCGGCTTGAAAATCTTCTTCTGGAGATAGTCGAGCAGCTTCATGCCCGACGCCTTCTCGATGATCATCCCGGCTACGACATAGCCGGTGTTCGAATATTGCCACGCCGTGCCGGGCTGGAAATCGAGCGGCTTCTTCGCCCAGCGATTGAGGATCTGCTGCGGCGTGACCGGCGTCGACATCGCCGCGAAGTCATAGTCCTGCGGCCAATAGTCCTGGATGCCGGCGGTGTGGCTGAGCAGCTGGCGGATGGTGATCTTGTCGGCATCGGTGATGTCCGGCACCCATTTCGACACCAGGTCGTCGAGGCTGAGCTTGCCCTCGTCCTCGAGCAGCAGGATCGCGGCGGCGGTGAACTGCTTGGAGATCGACGCGATCTGGTATTTCGCCGCCGGGCTGGTCGCCTTAATGCCCGGACCCTGGTCGCCATAGGCCCTGGCGAAGACGATCTTGCCGTCGCGAACGATCGCGACCGAGGCGGAAGGCGCCCCCGAGGACTTGAGCGCGTCGGCGACGATGGTGTCGACCTGGGCGGTCTCGTCCGCGCTGAGCTGCTGCGCGGCGGCGGGGGTGGCGATCAGAAGGGCGGCGGCAAAAGCGGGACGGAACATCGGGCCTCCGGAATGGGATGGCGCGAGCTTAGGGCAGGGTTTTGGGATCGTCATCCCCTCCGCACCCACAGCCGTTGTTCCGCCCCCTTTCCGTCATCCTGCCCCACAGCCGTCATCCCGGCGAAAGCCGGGATCTCAGGCGATGGCGCGGAACGCCGGACAAGAGTCGCACGAGATCCCGGCTTTCGCCGGGATGACGGAAATGGTGGCCCACCGCCGCCGCTTGCAATGTAGGATTTCGTCTGTTTGGCTCGCGCAGCCGGCTCCCGGGCTGGCAGCTCTTTGACGCCGTTGGAAAAATAGGATCACGCGCACGCAGCATATTGCGCGGCGTGTCGCTCGCCACTTCCGCCGTGTGCGATGTTCGTGACGTTCCGCCCGCGAAAACCCGCCTTTGGCCTGTACTTCGTGTACTTTGGCGAGTCGCGGCGCGCCGCGATGTTGGAAACCGGGCGGGCCGCTCCCGTAGGAGCGGCCCCGCTGGCGATCAGGCCAGCGGCACCCCGTAGAGATCGTGCTCGTCCGCGTCCTCGATCTCGACCATGACGATGTCGCCCTGGCTGAGATGCCCCGCATCGCGCAGGAAGACCTCGCCATCGATCTCCGGCGCATCGGCCTGGCTGCGGCCGGTGGCGCCGCCTTCCTCACCGACCTCGTCGATGATCACCTCGAGCGTGCGGCCGATCTTGGCCTGGAGCTTGGCCGCGCTGATCGCCGCGGTCTTCTCCATGATCCGGGCATAGCGCTCTTCCTTGACCTCTTCCGGCACCGCGCCGGGCAGGTCGTTGGCGGCGGCACCCTCGACGGGCTCGAAGCGGAACGCGCCGACCCGGTCGAGCTGGGCTTCGTCGAGCCAGTCGAGCAGATACTGGAAATCCGCCTCGGTCTCGCCGGGGAAGCCGACGACGAAGGTCGAGCGGATCGTCAGGTCCGGAGCGATCTCGCGCCACTTCTTCAGCCGCTCGAGCACCTTGGCCTCGTTGGCCGGGCGCTTCATCGCGCGCAGCACCGACGGGCTGGCATGCTGGAACGGAATGTCGAGATAGGGGAGGATCAGCCCCTCGGCCATCAGCGGGATGACCTGGTCGACATGGGGGTAGGGGTAGACGTAGTGGAGCCGCACCCAGGGCGCGATCTTGCCGAGTTCGCGCGCCAGATCGGTCATGTGCGGCACGACCTCGCCGCCCTTCCACGGGCGCGGCTGCTTGCGGATGTCCACGCCGTAAGCCGAGGTGTCCTGGCTGATGACCAGCAGTTCCTTGGTGCCCGCCTCGACCAGCTTCTCCGCCTCGCGCAGGATCGCGTCGGGACGGCGGCTGACCAGGTCGCCGCGCAGCGCCGGGATGATGCAGAAGGCGCAGCGGTGGTTGCAGCCCTCGGAGATCTTCAGATAGCTGTAGTGGCGCGGGGTGAGCTTCAGGCCGGCATCGGGCACCAGGTTGACGAAGGGCGAGGGCGGCATCGGCGCTGCATCGTGCACCGCACCGACCACTTCCTCGTACTGATGCGCGCCGGTGACGGCGAGCACGTTCGGGAAGCGGGCGCGGATGACCTCGGCTTCCTTGCCCATGCAGCCGGTGACGATCACGCGGCCATTCTCCGCGATCGCCTCGCCGATCGCCTCGAGCGATTCTTCCTTCGCCGAGTCGAGGAATCCGCAGGTATTGACCAGCACGACGTCGGCCCCGGCATAGTCGGGGGACATCGCATAGCCGTCGCTGCGCAGCTTGGTGAGGATCCGTTCGCTGTCGACCAGGTTCTTGGGACAGCCGAGCGACACCATGCCCACGCGGGGCGCCTCAGGAATTTTGGTTGCCATGATTGGCCGCGCACATAGGCTTTTTCGCCGAAAAAGCTAGTGAGGGGACCTCCTTGACCTGCAAGCTCAGCTTCTTAGGCTCGGGGTCATGCTCCGCTCGATCCTCAGCACGCTCGCTCTTCTGCTCCTCCCGATGGCCGCGCAGGCGGCCGACTGGCCGACGAAGGAAGGCGACTTCACCATCCGCGACTTCACCTTCAAGTCGGGCGAGAAGCTCGGCGAGGTGCGGATGCACTACACCACGCTCGGCACGCCGCACCGCAATGCCAGGGGTGAGATCGACAACGCCGTGATGGTGCTCCACGGCACGGGCGGATCGGGCAAGAACTTCCTCGTGCCGGTCTTCGCCGACGAGCTCTACGGCCCGGGCCAGCCGCTCGACATCACCAGGACCTTCGTGATCCTGCCCGACAATATCGGCCATGGCGGCTCGTCCAAGCCCAGCGACGGGCTGCGCATGGCCTTCCCGCACTATGACTATGACGACATGGTCGCGCTCCAGCACAGGCTGCTGGTCGACGGGCTGGGCGTGAAGAAGCTCAAGCTGATCCTCGGCACCTCGATGGGCTGCATGCACGCGTTCGTCTGGGGCGAGACCTTCCCCGGGTTCGCCGAGCATCTCGCGCCTTTCGCCTGCAACACGGTGGCGCTCGCCGGGCGCAACCGGATGTGGCGCAAGATGGCGATCGACGCGATCCGCGCCGATCCGGCCTGGATGGAGGGCAACTACGCCACCCAGCCGGTCCAGGGCCTGCGCACCGTCGCCGATCTGCTGATCCTCGCCGGTGCCAACCCGATGGCGCTGCAGGCGCAATATCCGACGCGGGAGGCGACCGAGAAGGCGCTCGACGCTTCCTTCGCCCGGGCAAGCCGGCTCGATGCGAACGACGCGCTCTATTACATCGATTCCTCGCGCAACTATGATCCCTCGCCCAGGCTGGAGAAGATCACCGTGCCTGTGCTCTGGGTGAATTCGGCGGACGATTTCATCAACCCGCCCGAGCTTGGCCTGGCGGAGCAGATGGTGAAGCGCATGCCCCGCGCGCGCTTCGTGCTGATCCCGGCTTCGACAGAGACGCGCGGGCACGGGACCCACACCTCGGCCAAGTTCTGGAAGGCCGACCTGGCGAAACTGCTCGCCGAATAGCGGTGACGGGCGTAGCTTCATGCCTCTGCAACTATACAGGGGAGAGGCAAGATGCAGATTCATTGGCTGGCGATCCTCGCCGCGGCGGTGGCGGGATTCATGGTGGGCGGCATCTGGTACGGGCCGCTGTTCGGCAAGGCCTGGATGAAGGCGCGCGGGCTGAGCGAGGAGGAGCTCAAGTCCGGCGCGAACATGGGCAAGATCTTCGGCACCACCTTCGTGCTCAACCTGATCGCGGCCTTCGCGCTCGATCACCTCTACAACACCTATGACACGCCGGTGGGGCTGCACCATTCGCTGGTGATCGCCGGGATCATCGGGGTGGGCTTCATCGCCACCTCGGTCGGCGTCAACTATCTCTTCTCGCGCCTGCCCCGCGCGCTGTTCCTGATCGATGCGGGCTACTGGATCGTCATGTATCTGGTGATGGGCGCGATCTTCGGGCTGCTCGTCTGAACGTCAGGCGGGCGCCTTGAAGATGAACCAGGCGCCCGCCGCGATCAGCGCGAAGCCGACCAGGTGGTTGATCGTGATCTTCTGCCCCAGATAGAGGATCGAGAAGCCGACGAAGACGGTGAGGGTGATCACCTCCTGCATCGCCTTGAGCTGCGCCGCCGAATAGACCGCGCTGCCCCAGCGATTGGCCGGTACCGCCAGGCAATATTCGACCAGCGCGATGCTCCAGCTCGCCAGGATGACGAGCAGCAGCGGCGCGCTCTTGAACTTGAGATGCCCGTACCAGGCGATGGTCATGAAGACGTTTGAGCCGATCAGCAGCAGGATCGGCAGGAGGCGGGCGAAGAGCATCTCTGGCATGGCGCGACCTTGGCGAGGGCATCGTCGGGGTCAAGAGGACCGGGATGTCTCCCACCGGTTTTCATTTACCGGGTTCCGGAGATCGCATAGCCTGCCGGTGCAAGAATTTGGCACGAGCGGCAGAAGGGAGGCCTTTGCCTTGGCCTGCAGATTATGTGCGTGGCTGTGCGGTCGGCTTTGTGCCGATCCGGCAAATTCCTTCTGGCAACAATCCGAGGATTGGGAGCGCGCCCATTCGAACGACTACACGCTCTGGCTCGAGGCACCTGTCGAGGATCGCGAACGGGCGGAGGCGGCGCTGGCAGCCTTCGACACCGATCCCGAAGCGTCCTTTCTTGTTTTACGCGAGCTGGCGGACGCGGGCATGGCCTGGGCCATGGAAACGGTCGGATCGCATTATGCGCATGGGGGCGCTGTCGCTGCCGATTTCGAGCTCGCGCGAGACTATTATTGCCGGGCGATCGAGGGGGGCTCCTGGATGGCGACGATCGGCTATGCCAAGCTGCTGGCAGGGCATGGAGACTTCGACGGTTGCGCAGTGGTGCTGCAGGACGGCGTCGAGCAGGACTTCATTCCCGCCTGTTTCTGGCTCGCCCGGTATCGATTGAAGCAGTCCAGCCGCGCCTCTGTCTGTCGCGCGGTGAGGCCGTTGCTGGAGCATGCGGCCGATGCCGGGCATCCCGCCGCGGCACTGTTTCTTGCCCGCCTGAAATTGCTGGGGAAATTCGGCTTCCGCGAAATTCCGGCCGGCTTCAGGCAAATCTCGAAGGTTGTCGAGCGGAGCAGCTCCGAAGCTTCCGCATCGCACGGCACTCCCGCCGAGGCTGCGGGCTGAACGCTTGCGCATGGCGCCACGCTGGCCTGAATGGCATCAAGGCCGGATGGAGACGATCTCGAAGACGAAACTGGTCGAGCAGCTGCGCGCGCTGGGCGTGCGCGAGGGCGGGGTGCTGCTCGTTCATATGAGCTACCGCGCCGTCCGCCCGGTCGAGGGTGGCCCGGAGGGGCTGATCGCTGCGCTTGCCGAGGCGCTGGGACCGGAGGGCACGCTGGCCATGCCCTCGGCGACCGGCGACGACGATGTCGCGTTCGACCCGGCGACCACGACCAACCGCGACGATTTGGGCATTGTCGCCGAGCTGTTCTGGCGGATGCCCGGCGTGGTGCGCAGCCCGCATTTCGATGCGGTCTCGGCATGCGGCCCGAAGGTGGAATGGATCACCGGCGGCCCCTTCGTGCTGCCGCCCGCAGCCCCGGAAAGCGCGATTGACCGAATCCGCGCGCTGGGCGGGCAGGTGCTGCTGCTCGGCGTCACGCATCACGCCAACACCATGCTCCATCTCGCCGAGCTGGTCGGCGGCGCGCCCTATCGCAGCGATTTCCATTACATCGATGCCGAGGGCCGGGAGGTCCATTACGGCGAGAATGACAGCTGCTGCGAGAAGTTCGAGCTCGCCGATGGCTGGCTGCGCGCCGAGGGGCTGCAGCGCGAAGGGCAGGTCGGCCATGCCGAGGCGCGGCTGATGGATGCGGAAGCGCTGGTGCGGATCGCTTCGGCGAAGGTACGGCTGGACCCGCTGATCTTCCTCCACGGACCCGAAGAGGGTTGCGAGGAATGCGACGAGGCACGGGAGAGCCTCCGCGACGCCTGAAAGCCCTCTCCCTTTGGGAGAGGGTTGGGTGAGGGCGGCCCATCCACGGGCGACATTGGATGCGGTGTGTGGACCCTCATCCCTCCCACCGCCTTCGGCGGCGGGCCCCTCCCTTCTCCCAGTGGGAGAAGGGTTATCCGGTCACGATCTCCAAAATCGTGTCGCCCGCCAGCAGCGCCTGCGCCTCGGGTGTCTTGTGGCCATGGGGCACGCCGCTGCGATAGATGCGCACGCCCAGGCCTGTGGCGATCGCCGATAGCGGATGCCCGATCTCCTCCGGGCGCACCGGGCGCTCGGACAGCTCCACCTCGCCATGGATCGAGGCGAGGTCGGTCAGGTAATCCGCGAGATGCGGGCCCTGGCACGAGCTGGCGAGCAACAGCCCGGCGAAGCTCACCGGATTGACCACGGTGGTCGCGCCCGCGGCGCGCGCCGGCAGCTCATTGTCCTCGTTGCGCACGATCACGCTGATAGGGACGTTCGGCGCCAGGTGCCGCGCGGTGAGGGTGATCAGGATCGAGGTGTCGTCGCGCCCGGCGCAGACGATCATCGATTCGGCGCTCATGATATGGACGTCCTTGAGCACCTGGTCGCGAGTCGCATCGGCCTGGAGCACGATGCAGCCGCATTCCTTGGCGCGCGCGACATTGCCCTCATGCTGGTCGATCACCACGATGCTGCCGGGTGTCCGGCCGCGCGCGATCAGCTCGTCGACCGTCTCCGATCCGGTGGTGCCATATCCCGCCACGATGATGTGGCCCGCCAGGGTCCGCTGGATCATTGCCATACGCCATTTGTCCCAGGTGCGCTTGAGCACGAAATTATAGGCGGTGCCGAGGAAGATCAGCACCACGAACACGCGGATCGGGGTGACGACGAACGCGTCGAACATCCGCGCCGAATTGCTCACCGGCACGATGTCGCCATAGCCGGTGGTCGTCACCGAGATCGACGTGAAATAGAGGATGTCGAGGAAGCTGACATGGCCGTCGGCCGAGTCCTTCAGCCCGTCGCGCTCGATCCAGTGGACGCCCACCGCCAGGGCAAGGAGCGCCAGCACCGCCAGCACCCGCCAGCCGATCGCTGCCCAGACGGGCATGCTCGACTTGCGTTTGAGCGTGGCGGGCGGCTTGAGCGCCATCAGCGCGCGGGCAGTCTCGGCAGCGGATCGACCGGATTGCGGCCCTGGCGAATCTCGAAATGGAGCTCGGGGCGGTCCGCAAAGCCCGAATTGCCGGAGAGCGCGATCATCTGGCCCTTCTTCACTGCCTGGCCGCGCTGCACCAGCAGCTGGCCGGCATGACCATACACGGTCGTCCAGCCATCGCCATGTCGAATGATGACGAGCCCGCCGAGCGCGGGGATGTCCGAGCCGACATAGGCGACCACGCCGTCCGCTGCCGCCAGCACCGGCGTGTCGAGCGGAGTCGCGATCTTGATGCCGTCATTGCGCTCGCCCGAGGCGCCCGGGCCGAAGCGCTTGATGACGTTGCCCCTGAGCGGCCACTGGAAGCCGCCGGCAAGGCGCGCGGGCGCCGCCACCGGGGTGGTCGGCGAGAGCACGCGGGCCGAGGAAGCGGTCGGCGCGGCCGGCTTGGCCTTCTCGGCGATTGCGGGCTGGCCGCCGGTGACGATGTCGTCCACGTCGAGATCGAGGTGGAAGCGCGCGGCGCGCTGCTCGATCGTCTCGGGCCGGCCATTGGGCGAGGCGGTGTCCGGGATCAGCAGCCGCTGGCCGGTGCGCAGGATATAGGGCTCCTGCAGCTCGTTGACTGCGATGATCCGCGACCAGTCGACGCCGTACGCCACCGCTATCGCGATGCCGGTCTCGCCCTCGCGGACCAGGTGATAGCGCCCGCCCGGGATGGTCAGCCTCTGGCCGACGCGGATCACGAAGGGCGGGGGGATGTCGTTGGCGCGCGCGATCGCTTCCGATCCCGCGCCGGTCTTGGCCGAGATCGAGCGCAGCGAGTCGCCGGGCTTCACGGTGTAGCTGGTGCCGGCGATGACGCGCGAATCCGCCTGCACCTTGCGCGCCTGCCAGGCGGGTGGCGGGGCGGGGAGGCGTCGGACATCCTGCTCGTTGTCGAGCGCGGGGCGCTCCCAGCGCTCCTGCTGCGGCTCGGGATTGCGGTCCTGGCGCTCGCGTGGCGGCGCGCGATAGCCGGGGTCGTCATAGGCCCCGCCGCGCTGCGGGATACAGGCGGCCAGCAACAGCAGCGCCACCGGCGCCATCCGCTTTACCGCCATCGAAACGACCCCCGAATTAACCATACTCGGCCGTACCATAACGCGCATTTTCCCCCGCGTCAGGTACGTCTGAATGCGGAGGTGTCTCAGTTTGCCGGTTCGAGCCTCTCCAGGCCCTTGAGATAGGGCTTGAGCACCTCGGGGATCGCCACCGAGCCGTCTTCCTGCTGGTAGTTCTCCAGCACTGCGACCAGCGTGCGGCCGACCGCCAGGCCCGAGCCGTTGAGCGTGTGGACGAAGCGCGTGCCCTTCTCACCTTCCGGGCGATAGCGCGCGTTCATCCGCCGTGCCTGGAAGTCGCCGCAGGTCGAGCAGGACGAGATCTCGCGGTAGCGCGCCTGGCCGGGCAGCCACACTTCGAGGTCATAGGTGCGCGCCGCGGTGAAGCCCATGTCGCCGCTGCACAGCTTCATCCGGCGGAAGGGCAGGCCGAGCGCGGTGAGGATGCCCTCGGCGCACTGGGTCATGCGCTCATGCTCGGCTTCGCTCTGCTCGGGCGTGGTGATCGAGACCATCTCGACCTTCTCGAACTGGTGCTGGCGGATGAAGCCGCGCGTGTCGCGACCCGCCGAGCCGGCTTCCGAGCGGAAGCAGGCGGTGAGCGCGGCGAAGCGCAGCGGCAGTTCCTGCTCGGCGAGAATCTGCTCGCGCACGATGTTGGTGAGGCTCACCTCGGCCGTCGGGATCAGCCAACGGCCATCGGTGGTCTGGAAACTGTCCTCGGCAAACTTGGGCAGCTGGCCGGTGCCGAACATCGTCTCGGAGCGGACGAGCAGCGGCGGGATCGCCTGCTCATAGCCATGGCCCTCGAGCGTATCGAGCATGAACTGGCCGAGCGCGCGGTGCAGCTTGGCGGCGGCGCCGCGCACCAGCGTGAAGCGCGTGCCGGAGAGCAGCGCGCCGGTCTCGAAATCCAGGCCAAGCGCGGGACCGAACGCGTCATGCTCCTTCGCTTCGAAAGGGAGGACGGTCGGCTCGCCGACAGTGGCGACGAGCTGGTTGTCTTCCTCGTCGGCGCCGGTGGGGACGTCCGCATAAGGAATGTTGGGAAGGGCGGCCAGCAGCGTGGTCAGCTCGGCGCCGACGGCCTTCTCCTCCGCGTCGATCTCCGGCATCCGCTCCTTGAGGGCGGCGACTTCGGCCATCAGGTCCGTGGGGTCGTCGCGGCGGGCCTTGGCCGCGCCAATCGCCTTCGAGGCCTCGTTGCGGCGCGTCTGCACCGCCTGCGCCTCGGTGATCAGCGCGCGGCGCTTCTCGTCGAGCGCGACCAGCGCTTCGGCCTGCGGTTCCAGCCCGCGGCGGGCGAGGCCGGCGTCGAAGGCTGCGGGGTTCTCACGGATGGCGCGGATATCGTGCATGGCCGGGCGTATGACCGCGCTCCCGCCCGCGCGCAACCCTGCCGCATTCGGCGGCGTTTAGGGATCAGGCACGAAAACAAGGAGAATAGATATGCAGGTTCCGCACGATACGGTCGTCGTGGTCGCCGATGGGCGCAAGATGCTGTTCCTGAGGAACGCGGGCGATGCCACGGTCCCGAACCTGCAGGTCGAGAAGAAGGTGATCGACAAGCACAATCCCGCGCATCACGACCAGGCGACCGACCTGGCCGGCGGCGCGATGGGCACCCGGACCGCGGGCGCGCAATGGGGCGGCGGCAACATGGAGGAAGTCGATTTCCACCAGCTGGAGGAAGACCGCTTTGCCGCCGAGACGGCGGCGCTGCTCAAGGAACGCGCGCTGCGCCAGGACTTCGAGTCGCTGATCATCATCGCCCCGCCCAGGACGCTGGGCGAGCTGCGCAAGCACTACCACAAGGAAGTAAGCGACCGCCTGCGCGCCGAGATCGCCAAGGACCTGACCGGTCACCCGGTCTCGGAGATCGAGCAGGCGCTGGCAAAGGCGGAGTAGAAACTCCCCTCCCGCTTGCGGGAGGGGCTGGGGGAGGGGGCGACGTGGCGATTCCATCCCCGAACGGGCCTGACAGGCCCTCCCCCGACCCCTCCCGCAAGCGGGAGGGGAGAGGGTTATTCCGTCGAGTCGTCCGACTTCTTCTTGGCGAACCGCTTCCGCGCGACCAGCGCCGCCGCGGCACCGCCGAACAGCAGGATCATCGGCGGGGCCGGCACCGGCGCCGGGCCGCCCGAGCTGCTGCCGCCGCATCCGCGCCCGCAGCTGCTGCTGCCATGGCTGCTCGATCCGTGCCAGCCGCTCGAACCCCAGCCGCTGGAGTTGCTCCAGTGGCTGCTCGATCCGTTCGACGAGGACGAGGTCGACGACGAGTTCGACGAGCTGGTCGAGGAGCTGTTCGACGACGAGGTCGAGACATCGCCGCTCGAGCTGGTGGACGAGCTGGTCGAGGTGGACGACGAGACGTCGCCGCTGGACGAAGAGGAGGTCGAGGACGACACGTCGCCGCTCGAAGACGAGGTCGAGCTGACCTGGCCGCTCGACGTGGAGGTCGAGGAGCCGCCGGTCGAGGTCGAAGTCGAGGAACCGCCCGTCGAGGTCGAGGAGCCACCGGTGGAAGTGGAAGTCGAGCCGCCCGACGAGGACGAGTTGGACGAAGAGATCTCGATGTTGATGCCGCTGGAGCCGCTGCTGCTGCCCGAGGACGAGCCGCCGAAGAAGCCGCCGGCGAAGAAGCCGCCCATGAAGCCGCCGCCGCCCGAGCCGCCGATCACGCCCGAGGAGGACGAGCCGCTGCTGCTCGATGAGACCATCGGCATCTCGCCATAGGGCGGGGGAGTCGGGATCGGAGCACCCTGTGCCGTGACGACGACGACCTGGGGCTGGCCCTGAGTCGTGGTGGTGACCGTACGCTTGACGACTCGCTTCACCGGGCGGGCGACGGTGCGCTTCACGACCCGCTTCTTCACGACGGTGACGTGCCTCACCACGCGCGGCTGCTGGATGCGTTCGGTGACATATACGCCACCGCCGCCGATCACCGCGCCCCCGCAAGTGCAGGCGCACAGTTTAGCCAAGGCCATGCGAACCGACATTGTCCCCACTCTTTCCGTTGCTGGCGCTTCGCTCCCCACTGGACCGTCAGCAGCTTCGCGCCCGTCAATGCAGTAAAAGTGCAAAACAAACTGTTAAGTGCAATGCCCTTAACAGCCGTTAACTATATTTAAGGATGTTTTTCGCAGGCCTGATTTCTTCTGCGATGGTTAATGTTCTACTTCGGTACGGAAGTGTGGCTTCTTGGCCGGCCGTCTCTGAACATTTCTGGTTAATTTCCGTGCGGCAGGGGTCTCGGTTCAGCTGCCGCTAATTTCCCTCCATTTACGGGCTATTACGCCTGTGGATTAAAACAACGGCCCGCTTGTTAACGCCTTCGCGCGTAAGTATAGGGCCGCGCAGGGCAAACGGTCACCGTACGGCTCGGGCCTGAGCGGGGACCGGAGTGGAGAGTGGGGATGGCTACTGTTTTGGATCGCTTCGACGAACCGGGTAAACGCGTTCCTCCCGCCGCAAATGACGGCGACGACGGCTATCGGCCGAGCAACGACGAACCCTTCATGAACCCGCGTCAGCTGGAATATTTCCGCAACAAGCTGCACGCGTGGAAGGACGACATCTTCCGTGAGGCTGCGGGAACGCTCAACCAGCTGCAGACCGACTCGCTGCGCGAGGCCGATCTCACCGATCGCGCTTCGAGCGAGACCGACTGGTCGATCGAGCTGCGGACGCGGGATCGCCAGCGCAAGCTGATCTCGAAGATCGACGCGGCGCTGCGCCGGATCGAGGATGGCGAGTATGGCTATTGCGAGGTGACCGGCGAGCCGATCAGCCTCGGCCGTCTCGAGGCCCGTCCGATCGCGACGATGACCCTCGAGGCGCAGGAGCGTCACGAGCGCAACGAGAAGGTGTCGCGGGACGAATAGCAGGGGGCTCAGGGCCTCCTTTTTTGTGCCTCCGCGGGACAGCCGGGGAGGCACATTTTCGTCCTTTGTTTACACTTTCGGCAAGGTTTGCTGGGCTATTCTCCGCGCGTAACCACTTTGCGTTTCGAGCGAGACGATGGACCAGTTTTCCTTTGACCCTCTCACCACGCTGTCGGCGGACGATTTCGCCAGCCAGCGCAACGGTTCGCGCGACAGCCTCATGCTCGCAGCGCAGTTCCGCGTGGCGGGGCGACCGGACGAGCAGGTGCGGGTGCGCAACCTCTCCTCGGGCGGGCTGATGGCCGAATATGCCCAGCCGATCGACCGCGGCACGGTGGTGCAGATCGAAGTGCGCGGCGTGGGCTGGGTGAGCGGGCGCATCGCCTGGGCCACCGATGGCCGAGTCGGCATCGCCTTCGACGCGCCGATCGATCCGATGCTGGCCCGCAAGCCGGTGGGCGGCGGTTCGCACACCCCGAGCTTCGTGAAGCCGATCTTCACTCGGCGCTGAGTCGCCAAGTTTAGGCGCCATACCACAAGCCGGCGTCATCCCCGCGAAGGCGGGGATCCAGAGCCAGGTACGCTACGGTGAGGCTCGCTATGGCGTTTCCGGTTGGGAAGCGCGCGATTGCTTCGATTTTCCCGAACTACCCTGGATCCCTGCCTTCGCGGGGATGACGGGGGAGTAGTGACTCGCCGCCGGGACTATCTTTCCGGTGATTTTCGCGCCGTCGGGGTGCGGCGCAGGCCACACCCCTGTCTGCGCGGCGCTGCCTAGGGGCGCGCCATCTCTTCCTTGATTCGCAGTTTCTGCTTCTTCAGGGATGCCAGGACCAGTTGGTCCGGCTTGGGCCTTTGCGATTCGGCGGCGATACGCTGGTCGAGCACGGAGTGCTTGGCCGATAGAGCCGAGAAATGCGCGTTCTGCATCGAAGCAGTCTCCTTCATCGGGGTGGCCGGAACCTGCGAATAGATCACTTTTCCACAGCTTTGTCGCGGGTGAATCTTGCCTAATCGATAGTGTGCGAAATTCGCGCGATGACCCGTTGCGGAGCCTTCCGGGCTGGTGCAGGGAGAGGGGGAGTACGGGGGCGTTCGCGATGGACGATACGGAGATTGTTCGGCGGCTCGAGACGGTGCGGACCGAGCATCGCGATCTCGATGCCGCGATCGACGCGCTGCTCGCCACCGGCACTTCCGACCAACTCCAGGTCGCCCGGCTCAAGAAGCGCAAGCTGATGCTGCGCGACGAGATCGTCCTGCTCGAGGACCAGCTGATCCCGGACATTATTGCTTAATATCGGCCCTGATCCGGATCGGGACGTAACTCCTGCGAAATTAAGCATTTCGTTACCATGAAGGCTGTGGCAGCGTCGGTTTCATGGGGAAACAGGGCACCGCCACGATCCATCGCAAGCTGATCGACTCGCTCTATGTCGAGGCGATGCTGCTGGCCGATGAGGCGCGCGGCTATTTCGACGAGCTGGGCCGCAACGAGCGCGAGGCGCTGGAGGCGCTGAACCGGGTGGCCTTCTCCTGCGAGTCGCTCAAGGTGACGACGCGGCTGATGCACATCATCGCCTGGCTGCTCACCCAGCGCGCGGTCGATGCCGGCGAGATCAGCCCCGGCGACGCGCTGTCACCCTCGCGCCGGCTGGGCGATGCGCCCGAGACCGAGGAAGCGCTGCTCGATGCGATGCCGCCCCAGGCGGTGTCGATCATCAACACCAGCATCGACCTATATCGCCGCGTCGGCCGGCTCGACGAGTCGCTCGACGAGGAAGTCGTGGTGGAGAGCCCGGCGCGCAGCATGATGGACCGGCTCGCTGCGGCGTTCTGAGTTCCCCTTCCGCTTGCGGGAGGGGTTAGGGGAGGGGATGTCCTCCCGCACCTCGATTTAGACAGGCCTTCCCCCGACCCCTCCCGCAAACGGAAGGGGAGCAGAAATACTCATCCGCACAGCCCCGCCTTCGCCGCGGCGTACTCCGCCTTCATCCGCTCGATCTTCACCGCCGCCGGCTCGATCGCATGGACCGCGCCGATGCCCTGGCCCGATCCCCAGATGTCCTTCCAGGCCTTGGCCCCGCCGAAGTTCATTGCGCTCGGGTCGCTCTCGGGCAGGTTGTCCGGGTCGAGCCCGGCATTGACGATCGACGCTTTCAGGTAATTGCCGTGCACCCCGGTGAAGAGGTTCGAATAGACGATGTCGTCCGCGCTGCCGTCGACGATGCCCTGCTTGTATTCGGGCTGGGCATTGGCCTCATCGGTGGCGATGAAGGGCGAGCCGATATAGGCGAGGTCGGCGCCCATCGCCTGGGCCGCCAGCACCGAGCGGCCATTGGCGATCGCGCCCGACAGGATCACCGGCCCGTCGAACCATTCACGGACTTCCTGGACCAGCGCGAAGGGGCTCAGCCGTCCGGCATGGCCGCCTGCGCCGGTGGCGACCAGGATCAGCCCGTCCGCGCCCTTCTCGACTGCCTTGTGGGCGAAGCGGTCGTCGATCACGTCGTGCAGCGTGATGCCGCCCCAGCTGTGCACCGCGTCGTTGAGCTCGGGTCGTGCGCCGAGCGAAGTGATCACGATCGGCACCTTCCACTTGGCGCAGGCCGCCACGTCATGCTCGAGCCGCGGGTTGGAGCGGTGCACGATCTGGTTGACCGCAAAGGGGGCCGCCGGCGTATCCGGATTGTCGCGGTCCCACGCCGCCAGCTCCTCGGTGATCTGGTGCAGCCACTCGTCGAGCCTGGTGTCCGGCCGCGCGTTCAGCGCCGGGAAGGAGCCGACGATCCCCGCCTTGCACTGGGCGATGACCAGTTCGGGCACCGAGATGATGAACAGCGGCGACCCGATGACGGGCAGGCGCAGGCGATCGAAGAGTGCGGGCAATGCCATGGATCAGTTTTGTAGCGAAACCGGAATGGCCGTCCAGCCCGGTGCTGGGGACGCTACGGCAGGGCGGGGCGGTCGGGACGGGTGCCCTGGGCACAAGGCCCGACTCGGCCCGAATCAGTCGAACGGCCGCTGCCAGACCACATAGGTATCGATATCGGTCGAGCGGATCGCGGCCGCGTACATGTCGTGGCGGAAGTCCGGTAGCGCGGCGATCCGCTCGACCATCACCCCTTCGCCCCGCGCGCCCAGCGGCAGGGTGAAGGCGACATCCTCGTCCGGCCCGTAGAACAGCCACCAGGCGCTGCGCCCGTCCGGCCCGCTGTCGCTCGCCTCGATCGCCACGGCCATCAGCTCGTCGACCGCGGCGGAGCGGCGATTGCCCTGGGGGTCGATCATCCACAGGCTGTCGGCCTCGACGCCGGCCTGCCAGAGGCTCTCGGGCTCGGGCGGGGCGATCGGGGCGGGAGGCTCGGCGGGCGCGGGTGCTGCAACCGGCGCCTTGGACAGGCGCCTGAACCAATCGAACAACCCCATTGCCAACTCCCGGCCCGACTCGAAGGGATCAAGGGCTAGCCCGGCAATGTGACGGCTCCGCGAGCGTTCAGTCGATCCGCTTCAGTCCGGCGGCATATTCGCGCTGCTTGGCGGCATAGAGCGCGGCGCTGGCCTTCAGCAGCGCCTTCTGCATGTCGTCCAGCGGGCGGATCGCCTTGGCGGGGGAGCCGACGATCAGGTGCCCGGCAGGAAACTCCTTGCCCTCTGTCACCAGCGCGCCGGCACCGACCAGGCAATCCTCGCCGATCACCGCGCGGTTGAGGATCGTCGCACCCATGCCGATCAGCGTGCGGTTGCCGATCGTGCAGCCGTGCAGGATCGCATGATGGCCGACGGTGACGTCCTCGCCCACGGTGCAGGGCGCGCCGGGGTCCGAATGGAGCATCGCCCCGTCCTGGATGTTCGAGCGCGCGCCGACCAGGATCGGCGTATTGTCCGCGCGGATCACCGCGCCGAACCAGGCCGAGGCGAGGCTGGCGAGATGCACGTCGCCAATCAGGTCGGCGCTCGGCGCGACCCAGGCGTCTTCGGCGAGAAGGGGGCGGTGCCCCGCAAATTCGTAGAGCGGCATGCGCTCAGAATAGCGGCGCTTCGAAGCCCTGGGGAAGGGGGATATTGGCGCCGAGCGCAAGCGCCAGCGCGACCGCGCCGAGCAGCAGCGCCAGCGTCGAGGAGAGCGAGAACAGCCCCCAGCCGACCATGGTGACCATCTGCGAATTGGCGCGCTGCTCGCGCTGGTTGCGACCCATCGACTGGATCACGAACATCGCCAGCATCGCATAGGCGAAGACAAGAAACTCGGTCATCAACCCACCCCAAAATACCCCCGGGCGATGTACCGGGCGAAGGTTAACGGTTCAATGCCGGGCACCTCCGGTTTACCGCAGTGCCGCAAGCTTCCGTCGCCGGCGAAACGAGTTCAGTGATGGACGGGTGCCGGCGCCTCGGCCGCCTTGCAGCTGCAGGTGCAGCCGCAGGAAACAGGCATGCAGCGGCAGGGCTGGGGCGTCACGCAATAGCAGATCTGCGCGGCGGTCGGCTTGGCCTCTTCCTTCTTCTTCGGCTTCTCGGGCGGGTCGGGCAAAGGCAGCAGGTCGCGGGCATTGGCGCCGGCATAGACGCTGTGCTGGCTCGCCCCGCAGGCCGGGCAGCCATGGTCGTGATGCGCGTCCTCGTCCTGCCCGCCCAGGCCGAACCGGAACCCGCCCGACTCCTTCTTCAGCACCTTCTTCGCTGCATCGCACACTGCAATGGCATGGTTACCGAGCGTCGAGACGGTCTGGCCCATCGCCACCTGCTCGGTGGCATAGAAATGGACGAGCATCGCGTCGCGGTGCGCATCGGCCGGCTCGCGCACGGCGGGATAGCTCAGCATCTGCTGCAGGTCGGCGAGCTGCGATTCCATCGCGGCGATCTGGCCGCCCCAATTGTTGAACGCGGCGAACAACTCGTAATCGGGCCAGGTCGCCGGCGCGTGCGGGCGCATTTGCTCGATGAAGTTGACCGGCCCGGCAATGTCCTCGCGCAGCAGACGGAGCAGCACGCGCAGGGTCACCACGTCGCGCTGCGGCTGGCGCAGGCGCTGGGCGAAGATGTCGGTCACCGTCGCGGTGTGCTTCCACACCTGCCGGGCGAGCATGCGGGTGAACTCCTCGTCGCGCTTCTTCGGCTTGGCGAGCAGCGCGGCCTTCAGCGAGCTGAGGATGCCGATCACGATCAGCAGCGCGACGAACACGCCGCCGACCAGGATCCAGGCCGGCCAGTAGATCGAAGCCGCGCTGATCGGCGCGGCCACAGCAGCGGCCTTCGCCGCGCCAGCCGCTACATTGCCGATCGAAGCCAGAATTATCGCCACGCCATCCCCCTGAGTCGCGCGCGATATGGTTAACAGAAACCGCCGGCCAGCACAGTCATGACTCTTCCGTTCCGAAACGGATGCTTAGAGCGTAACGCCGCGCTTCCAGATCGCGATCTCGCGCTCGCCGTTGCGCTCGGCGGCGGTTTCCCTGCCCGATGCGATCGCGGCGATCGTGCCGAGCAGCGCATCGGCGGCAATATCCATGCCGTCTTCGAGCACCTGACCGGCGTCGAAGTCGATCCAGCCGGGCTTGCGCGCTGCCAGGTCGCTGTTCGAGGCGATCTTGATCGTTGGCACCGGGAAGCCCAGCGGCGTGCCCCGGCCGGTGGTGAACAGGATCGCGGTCGCGCCCGCCGCCGCCAGCGCGGTGGAGGAGACGGCGTCATTGCCCGGCGCCTCGAGCAGGGTCAGCCCCTTGCGCCGCACCCGCCCGCCATAGGGGATCACGTCGGTGACGATCGCATGGCCGGCCTTCTGCACTGCGCCCAGCGACTTCTCCTCCAGCGTAGTGATGCCGCCGGCGATGTTGCCGGGCGAGGGATTCTCGGAGACCGGCTCGCCGTGCCGGGTGAAATAGGCCTTGAAGTCGTTGACCAGCGCCACGATCCGGTCGAACACAGCTTCGTCGCTGGCGCGCTCCATCAGCAGCTGCTCGGCGCCGAAGATCTCGGGAATCTCGGTGAGGATCGCGGTGCCGCCCGCCGCAGTCACGGCATCGGCCATCCGCCCGACCAGCGGATTGGCGGTCAACCCCGAAAAACCGTCCGACCCGCCGCACTTCACGCCGAGCACCAGCTCGGAGAGCGGGGCGGGGGCACGCTCGGCCCGGGCGCCCTCGACCAGCTCGGCGACCAGCGCCAATCCCTCCTCGACCTCGTCGCTCGCCATCTGTGCGCCGAGCGTGCGCAGGTTGGGATGGTCGATCCCCTCAAGCATGCCCTTGATCTGGTTGTTCTCGCAGCCCAGCCCGACGATCAGCACGCCGCCGGCATTGGGGTGATTGGCCAGCGCCGAGAGGATCGCGCGCGTGCCCTGGAGATCGTCGCCCAGCTGCGAGCAGCCGAACGGATGGGGAAAGGCATGGACGCCGTCGATGGCACCAGCGTGCAGCGCCGCGGCGCGCTCGGCGATCTTCTGCGCGGTGCGCCCGACGCAGCCGACGGTGGGGATCACCCAGATCTCGTTGCGCGTGCCGACCCGCCCATTGGCGCGGCGATAACCGAGGAAGCTTGGGCCTTCGATCGCCGGATCGTCGTGCGCGGCGGGGGTGAAGGCATAGTCGCCGCTGCCCTTGAGCGCGGTGGCGACATTATGGACATGGACATGTTCACCAGGCTGGATGTCGCGCGTCGCCACGCCGATCGGGAAGCCGAACTTGAGCACCGGCTCGCCCGCTGCGATCGGCTTCACCGCCGCCTTGTGGCCCTTGCCGATCGGCTCGGCCAGGGTGACACCCAGGGCCTCTTCGCCGGCGGCCATGTCGCGCAGCGCGGTGGCGGTGCTGTCCTTGGAATCGATACGGAAGAGCGCGGGGATCATGCGCCCCAATATAGGATCGTGCCGGGCCTATGGAAACCGGTTTCCCTCAACCCGCCGCCAGCCAGGCGAAGCGCACCACGAACAGTCCCGCGAGCACCAGCAGCAGCCAGTCGGCGGCGGAGATCTTCCCGCGGATCAAGCGGATGAGCGCATAGGCGGTGATCCCGAAGGCCAGTCCGTTGGCGATCGAGAAGGTGAAGGGGATCATCGCGACGGTGAGGAAGGCGGGTATCGCAATCTCGGCATCGTCCCAGTCCACATCGGCTAGCGGCGCCATCATCAGCCCGCCGACCAGCACCAGTGCCGGCGCGGTGGCGGCGATCGGCACCAGCTGCGCCCAGGGCGCCACGAACATCGCGAGCAGGAACAGCACGCCGGTCACCACCGCGGTCAGTCCGGTTCGCCCACCCGCCTGCACGCCGGCGGCACTCTCGACATAGGAAGTCACGGTGCTGGTGCCGAACAGGCTGCCGGCGATGCTCGCCACTGCGTCGGTGAACAGGATGCGGTTGAGGCGCGGGATGCGGCCCTGTGAGTCGATCAGCCCGGCGCGGCGGGTGACGCCCACCAACGTCCCGACATTGTCGAACAGGTCGACGAACAGGAAGACGAACAGGATCTCGAACAGGCCCAGGCCATGGCTGCCCGACAGGCCGAACACGCCGGCAAGATCGAGGTGGAAGGCGACCTGACCGATCGCGGTCAGGTCATAGGGCTCGGGCTTGAAGGCGACCTGGCCGGTCAGCCAGCCGGCAAGGGTGGTCGCGGCGATGCCGATCAGGATCGCCCCGCGGACCTTCCACGCCGCCAGCCCCGCGGTGACCACCAGCCCGAACAGTGCCAGCGCCGCGCCGGGGGCATGGAGGTTGCCCAGCGTCACCGAAGTGGCGGGGCTGGTGACGATGATCCCGGCATTCTTCAGGCCGATCAGCCCGATGAACAGCCCGATGCCGCCGGCCACCGCCGCGAACAGCTGGGGCGGGATCGCCGCGATGATCAGCTGGCGGATGCCCGCGAAGGTGAGCAGCAGGAAGGCGATGCCGGAGAGGAACACGCAGCCCAGCGCCACCGGCCAGGGCACGCCCATGCCCTGCACCACGGTGAAGGCGAAATAGGCGTTGAGCCCCATACCCGGCGCCAGCGCGAGCGGCACATTGGCGGTGAGCCCCATCAGGATGCTCGCCAGTCCGGCGGCGAGGCAGGTCGCGGCGGCGACCGCGGAGACCGGCATGCCCGCCGCGCCCAGGATCGCCGGGTTGACGATGATGATGTACGCCATGGTCAGGAAGGTCGTGCTGCCCGCCAGCACTTCGGTGCGCACCGTCGTGCCGCGCTCGGCGAGCGCGAAATGGCGTTCGATCAGTCCCGGTTCGCTGGCATCGGTCACGAGCATCCCCCAATGCGGCGTGGTGCACGGTCGGTCGCAGCCGGGCCCGCGGCGCGGAAGCTTACGAAACATACCTCACGGGCCCCCTGATTCCCTCTCCCGCACATGGGCCCGAACTGGGTGCGGATGATCCGAAGAGGGGAGCCAGATTGCATCGTCCAGTATGGAGCAGGCGCAATCCTACATTGCAAGGGGTCTGGAAGACGGCCTTTTCCTATGGCCTCCGCGTTTCTATCCTTGGCGCATGACCGCACCGCTCTTCCACCTCGCCATTCCCGTCGACGATATCGAGGCCGCACGCGGCTTCTATGGCGGCACGCTCGGCTGCCCGCAGGGGCGCGAGGATCCAGGCCACTGGATCGACTTCGATTTCCGTGGCCACCAGCTCGTCGTCCACAAGGCCGAAGGGGCCGGAGTGAAGGCGCGGAACGCGGTGGACGGCGATGCGGTGCCGGTGCCGCATTTCGGGCTGGTGCTCGGCTGGGCGGAATGGGAAGCGTTGGCCGAGCGGCTGCGCGCGGCGGGTACCGAGTTCGTGATCGAACCGCATGTCCGCTTCGCCGGCAAGCCCGGCGAGCAGGCGACGATGTTCTTCTTCGATCCCGCCGGCAATGCGCTGGAGTTCAAGGCGTTCCGGGACCTGGGGCAGCTGTTCGCGACCTAGGATGCGCTTCCCGCGCCCCTCTTGGCTCTAGCTCTTTCAGTCCCCCGGCCTTCGCCGGGGAACGGCTGAGCAAGTCGTTCCCCCGGATAGTCGCCTTCCATCTACCGCTGATACTTGTCCTTCTTGCGCTTGCCGAACAGCATGCCGCGCTCCAGCCGCTGGCACAGCGCGGTGTAATAGGCCTCGAGGAAGGCATGGTCGTCCTCGGCGTCCGTCGGCGCCATGCCGAGCCGCTCGCGGATCGTCCGCGCCACGACGATCATCGAATAGTCGTCGTTCCGCCGCAGGACTTCCTCGAGCTTCTGCAGCTCGAACTCGCCATAGACGCTCAGCTGCGCATCGCTGAACGCGTAGCGCGGCTGTTCGGTCGGCGCGGTGCGTGCCGCCACGCTGTTGCCCAGCTCGCGGCGAGGCAGGCGCACCACCCAGGTGCCGGCGATCAGGTCGCCGACGCGCAGCCGGTCGCGGTTGAAGAAGGGGAAGAGCGCGAAGATGCCAGTCCAGAGCAGCCCGAACAGCCCGGTGGCCCAGTCCGCCATGCCCTGCGAGCTCTGATAGGCGAGGAACGACAGGGGCAGGAACAGCTCGAGCTCGCGCATCGCATTGCGCGCCACCACCTGGTGCCCGCGCAGCCGCGATCCGTCGCGCGCCACCACGCGCAGCCTCATCAGCCGCTTGCCCGGCGTGGCCGCGCGCGGGCCAAGCTCGAAGATCGCGAAATAGCCGTTGCGCAGGGCGAAGAAGCCCAGCAGCCAGACCATCACCAGCGCCTGGGCAAGCACGGCTCCCGTGCCCATCAGCACGAAGAACAGCCCCAGGGTGAGCGCGACCAGCGTCATCACGATCATCACCAGATCGAACATGAAGCCGCCGGCGCGCTCGCCGATCGTGGCGATGTCGAGCTTGAGGTCGACGCCTTCGGGGGTGACGAAGGTGCGGCGATTGCGGTCCTGCTCCCGCGCCTGGCCGGGCGCCGTGCGTGCGTCAGCCATCGGCATTCTCGCGTACCGGCATGACGTAGAAATAGAGCAGCCAGCCGAGCAGCGCGCAGCCGCCGATCGCCACGCGGACCGCGTCGGACTGGATGACCTGCCGGCCGACGCCCTCGAGCAATCCGGCAACGGCGAGCATGAGGACGACGCCGATCATCGCGAAGGCGGCGGTCCGCCCGGCCGCGGCGGTGGCGGCGGTGCGCGATAGCCTGCCGGGGAAGGCCACCGCCATGCCGATGCGCAGCCCCGCCGCGCCGGCGATCGCGATGGCGAACAGCTCGGTCGTGCCGTGGATCGACAGCCAGGCGGCAAGCGGCAGGCCAAGGCCCTTGGAAACGAACACCGCCATGAAGGCGCCGAGGATGCAGCCATTGTACAGGAGCAGCAGCAGCGTCGGCACCCCGAAGGCGAAGCCCAGCGCGAAGCACATCAGCGAGATCTGGGCGTTGTGAGTGAAGAGATAGGTGGCGAAGGCGCCGAGCATGCCGTCCTTGCCGCCGCCGTCATAGAGCCCGGCGCGCAGCTCCGCCGCGCTCGATTGCGGCCCGCGCCCGCCGGCAAGGTCTCCGGGCACGATCGAATGATACCAGCTCGGATCGCTGGCGACGAGGCAATAGGCGGCGACCGCGCCGAGCAGCATCATCAGCACCGCGATCAGCGTCTCGCGCGCCAGGCTGCGCAGCGCCAGCGGCCAGCCCGCGCCGAAGAAGCTGGCGAGCCGCCGCCACAGTGGCGGCTGGACGCCGTAGAGCACGAAATAGGCGCGGGCGCACAGCGCCTCGAGATAGGCGACCAGATCGGCGTCGAGCGAAGTCTCGCGGGCGACCGAGAGCGAGGAAAGCGCGGCGCGGTAGAGCACCGGCAGCTCGAGCAGGTCCTCGTCCGACAGCGAGCGCACCCGGCCGCGCTCGATCTCGCGGATGCGCTGCTCCAACTCCAGCCAGTCGACGGTGCGGGCCTCGCGGAAGCGCGCGCTGGCGAACTGGGGCGATGCGGCGGCGCTCACAGCAGGTTCCTCCGCTTGAAATCGAGATATTGGCGGACGAGCGCCGGGCCGACCTGGTCGTGGCGTGCCTCCAGCACATGGATGCCGGCATGGCGCAGCCTAGCCTGGACGATCCGCCGCTCGCGCAGCATCGACGCGGCGATCACCGCGCGGGAGACATCGTCGATCGCCACCGGCTCGGTGCCCGCCAGGTCCTCCAGCTCGTCATCGGCGAGGATCACGAACAGCACCAGATGGCCGCGCAGCAGGTTGACCGCCGCGTGGATCATCAGCTCGGCGCCGGTCGGGTCGGTGAATTCGGTGAAGATCACCACCAGCGAGCGCCGGGTGAGGTCGCCTGCCAGCGTGGCGAGGGCGAGCGTGTAGTTGGTCTCGACCGTGCTGTAGTCGAGCTCGCCGGCCAGCCGCTGCATCAGCGGGAAGGCGCGCGTCCCCGAGACCGCGCCCGAGGCGATGCGCGGCTGCGAATCGAAGCCGAACAGCGCCACCCGGTCGCCGAGCTTGAGCGCGGCATAGGCGCCGAGCAGCGCCGCGGTGATCGCCCGGTCGACGCGCGGCAGCCCGTCGATCGGCTCGCACATCACCCGGCCGGTATCGATCGCGAAGACGATCTGGTTGTTGCGCTCGATCCGGTTCTCGCGGGCGAGCAGCTTGAGGTGGCGGGCGCTGTGGTTCCAGTCGATCGTCCGGCGTTCCATGCCCGAGCGCCATTCGCTCAGCGCCTCGAACTCGCTGCCCTCGCCGCGATCGACCCGCGCCATGTCGCCCATCTGGGCGTCGCGCAGCAGGACATGGGCGGAATCGCGCACCGGGCGGATGTCCGGCGTGATCACCACATTGCGGTGCAGCGCCTCGGTCCGCTGGCGCCAGATCATCCCGAACGGGCCGGTCCAGCGGCTCCACAGCGCTTCGACTTGGTCGATGCCGCGCCGGACGGGCAGGAAGGCGATCGTCGCGTGGTTCTCGCCGCGTGCCAGCCGGATGCGGCCCTGGGCGCGCGGTGCCAGCTTCGGGCCGGTCGCCACGGCGATCTCCAGCCCGTCGACCGGCTTGCCGGCAACCGACACTTCGACGAGCAGCGGCGCGCCGATCTCGATCGAGCCGGGAAATTCCGCCTTGAGCGCCGGCGCGCGCGGCGCCAGCAGCGCATCGGTCGCGGCGAAGGCCAGGACCATCGGGATCCAGACCAGCCCGGCAAACCATAGCTGCGGGGCGAACAGGGCGACGAGCAGCGCCAGCGGCGCCCCCGCTGCCATCGCCAGCACGCAGCGGATGGTCGGTCGGATCAACGCGGTGCCTCGACCTGCTCGATCAGCCCGGCGATGATCGCATCGGCGGTCCGCCCGTCGATCTCGGCGGCGGGGGAGAGGATCACGCGGTGGCGCAGCGCCGCCGGGGCGAGCTTCTTCACATCGTCGGGCAGCACGAAATCGCGCCCGTCGAGCGCGGCATGGGCGCGGGCGGCGGCGGCGAGCGTCGCGGCGGCACGCGGGCTCGCGCCGATCTGCAGGTCGCCGGTCGAGCGGGTCGCGCGGATCAGGCGGACGACATAGTCGACCACCTCGTCGGCGAGCCGGGCGCCGGCCACCGCATCGGCGGCGGCGCTGATCGTCGCATGGTCGGCAACGCGGTTCACGCCCCATTCGTCGGGCTTGGGCATGCCGAAACGGGCGCCCTGCTGCGCCACGATCTTCAGTTCCTGCTCCAGGCTCGGATAGCCGACCTCGAACTTGAACAGGAAGCGGTCGAGCTGCGCCTCGGGCAGCGGATAGACGCCCTGGCTCTCGATCGGGTTCTGGGTGGCGACCACCATGAACCGGTCGGAGAGCTTGTGGTCGATCCCGTCGATGGTGACGGTGCGCTCCTGCATCGCCTCGAGCAAAGCCGCCTGGGTCTTGGGCGGGGTGCGGTTGATCTCGTCGGCGAGCAGCAGCTCGGTGAAGATCGGGCCATGGGTGAGGGTGAACTGGCTGGTCTGGAAGTTGAACAGGTTCGAGCCGAGGATGTCGCCCGGCAGCAGGTCCGGGGTGAACTGGATGCGGCCATAGTCGAGCCCCGCCGCCCGGGCGAAGCACTGGGCGAGGAAGGTCTTGGCGGTGCCCGGCGGACCTTCGAGCAGGATGTGGCCCGAGGCGAACAAGGCGACGAGCATCAGCTCCACCGCTTCGTCCAGGCCCACCACGGCCTTGCCGACTTCGGCGCGGATCGCATCGCCCAGCGCCTTCACTTCCTCAATGTTCACGCGTGACGGTCCTTTTCCATTGATAGAGGGCGCGGGCGGCGTCGAGCAGCGCGCGGGTATCCTGGGCATGGCCGGCTCGTTCGGCCAGCGCGGTGAAGGGCTCGCCGGTCTTGTCGAGCCGGTCGAGATAGCGGTCGAGCGCTTCCGGCGGCAGGTTGCTCGGCGCGCCGGTGGCACTCGCCGCCGTATCGCGGATCAGCGCGGCATAGCGGTCGCCGGTGCGGTGGCGGCGACCGGCGAGGCGGAGCAGGGCGGCGCCATTCTCCGCGATCGCCCGCTTGCCGAAGGCGACGCCGCGCAGCTCGGGCAGGGCAGGGCCGAAGCGCAGCATCGCGTGCCAGCCGGCCAGCAACGCGGCGATCAGCAGGCACAGGGTCAGCGGCAGGAACGGCGCCTCGAAGGCGAGCTTGAGCAGGTTCGGGTTCTGGCCGAAGCCGTGCAGGGTCAGGTCGAAGGCGACATGGCCCTCGCCGAATGCCCCCAGCAGCTGCATCGCCCGCTCCGCACCGGCGAGCGTCTTCAGCCCCTGATTGTCGAGCAGATCGGGATCGGCGACGATCAGCAGCGGCTTTTCCTTCACCCGGGCGACCAGCATGTTGCCATTCGCGTCGGTCAGGATGCGCTGCAGATCCTCCTCCTCTTCATCGCCGAGGTCGACGACGACCGCTTCGAGATCGTCCCCCGCGATCGTGCGCAGGCCATCGCCATTCGCGCTGACCTTCGCCTTGGTGACCTTCGCGATCTGCCTGGACAGCTCGCTGACCGGGATGCTCCCGAACGACATCACCCAGGCCGGCTTGTCGCGCCGCGGCATGGTCAGCCATTTGGGGAGCACCAGGATCGTCGGCAGCGCGGCGCGGCGCTTGAGCAGCTTCTCGATCGTGTCGGGATCGGTGGTGGGCTCCAGTGTGATCACCAGCGGGTCCGGCGTGTCGAGATCGGCGTCGCGGCGGACCATCTTCACCGATCCGTGCACGCGGCGCACCAGATCGGCAGCGCCAGCGAATCCTACTGCCGAAGTGGCGAGTGCATGATTGCCCGGGCGCTGCTCCGGCTGCAGGTCCTCGCCATAGGCGGTGAGCAGCAGGAAGGCGAGGAAGCCGATGACGCCCATCACCACCAGCACCAGCACGGTGCGCAGCGTGAAGGGCGTGGCGGTAGCGTCGGCGCTCATTTCCACGCCTTGGGCAGCGCGAACTCGCCATAGGCGGAGCGGGCCTCTTCCCAGTCGCGAAGCGCCAGGGCGCGGCCGCCGAACAGGCTGCGCTCGACCGGCGCGGCCATGGCGGCGAAGGCACTGCGGACGATGGCGGGCATCCAGTCCGAACCAGCGATCTCGCGGCTGGTCAGCGCCGGGCGGAGCAGCCGCGGGCGGTGGCGCTGGATATCCTCCAGGCTGCGCTGGAGCAGCAGATGGACGGCTTCCGCATAGCGGCCCTGCGCCGCCAGCGCCTCGGCATCGGCGAGCAGCGCGCGGGCGGCCTTCTCGGTCGGGCGCCAGCCGGCCATGTCCTGCTCCGTGTCCGCGCCGGCGTCGCGCGAGGGACGGTTCCGCCAGAAGGAGACGAAGAGCAGGTAGAGGAGTATGGCGAGGCCGAGGATAAGCGCGCCGAGCAGGATCCAGCCCATATAGGGCGCGATCCCGCCGAGCTGTTTCGCCAGCCAGCGCATCCAGGGCGGGATTTCCGGCGGACGCGCGGTCGCCATTTCGAATTGGATGTCGGAACGCGCACGCAGTGCCTCGTGCGCCTTGGCGACGGACTGCGCAGTCGATGCCTGTACGGTCACGTCGAATCCCCCACGGGTCCAGTGCTACTGGAACCGGACGCGACAGGAAAGCCCGTCAAGGCTGGACTTTACAACCGTTTTTGTTCAGCTTTTCTTCGTCGTCGATGCACTTCGATGGAGAGAGGGGACCATGGCTGAATCTGATTTTGGCGAAGCGCGTTTCGAGATCGGCGCAGTGATCTCGCGCGTGTTCGAGACGATCGGCTCGAACATCCTGCTTTTCTGCGGGTTGGCGCTGGTGCTGGCAGGCATCCCGCAATTCGTGCTGCAATTCTGGCAGACGATCAATTTCACCCTGCGAACCGACCTGACGCCCGGTTCCTATGTGTTCAGCGGATCCTATTGGTCGATGCTCGGTATCAGCGTGCTGGTGTCGATGGTCACCGGCGCGATCCTGCAGGGGGCGCTCACCCGCGCTGCCGTGATGCACCTTTCGGGCGAGAAGCCGCAGTTCGGCCAGTGCCTCGCGGTGGGTATCAGCCTGATCCTGCCGATGATCGCGATCGGCTTGCTTGCCGGTATCGGCATCGGCATCGGCTTCATGCTGCTGATCGTGCCGGGCATCATATTGTGGCTCGTCTGGGCGGTGGTGACGCCGGTCTATGTGCAGGAGAAGGTGGGCATTTTCGAAGCCTTTGGGCGCAGCGCGGCGCTGACCAGCGGCGCACGCTGGCGGATCTTCCTGACGATGCTGATCATCGGTGTGCTGCTTTGGGTGCTCAGCATCCCGGCAGGCTTCCTCACCGCGGCCATGATGGCGACCGGCAACGCCTTTCTGATCGCGTTGGTCGGGGCGGCGCTGAGCGCGTTGAACAGCCTGGTCCTGGTTGCGACCCAGGCGAGCGTCTATGTCGAGCTGCGCCAGAAGAAGGAAGGCGTCGCCCCGGCAGAGCTCGAGGCGATCTTCGCCTGAGACAATGAGCGCCGGCGCAGGGATTCTCCGCGCCGGCGCTTCATCAGCCGACAAGGCCTGCGAAATGCAGGATCACGCCGAGGCCGGCTGTCGCCGCCAGCGTCACGATCACGCCGGTCCGCAGCAGGAAGATCGCCGCGATCGCACCGGCTGACAGGGCCAACACCCAGGGGTCGAGGCTGCCGAATAGCGGTGCGTCGAATCGCACCGGGCCGATCCCGATTTCCACGGTCTGGCGGAACAGCGTGTGGATCGCGAACCAGATGGCGAGGTTGAGGATCACGCCCACCACCGCTGCCGTGATCGCCGACAATGCACCGGACACCGCCGCATTGCCGCGCAGCCGCTCGATGTACGGCGCGCCGAGGAAGATCCACAGGAAGCAGGGCAGGAAGGTCACCCAGGTCGCGAGCAACCCGCCCAGCGTGCCGGCGAGCAGGGGTGAGAGCATGCCCGGCGCGCGATAGGCGCCAAGGAAGCCGACGAACTGGAGTACCATGATCAGCGGCCCCGGCGTCGTTTCCGCCATGCCGAGCCCGTCGAGCATCTCGCCCGGGCTGAGCCAGTGATAGCTATCGACCGCCTGCTGCGCGACATAAGCCAGCACCGCATAGGCGCCGCCGAAAGTCGCCACGGCCATCTTCGAGAAGAAGATCGCGATGCTGGAGAAGACGTTGGATGGGCCGAGCAGCAGGATCAGCGCAGCGACCGGTATCAGCCATAGCGCAAGGCAGGCCAAGGCTGCGCGCGAAGTCTCCCGCCAGGAGGCGCGGGCATGGGCCGGAAGCTCCTCGCCGAGCAGCGTATCGGCATCGGCGATGACCGCGCCGCCCTTGGGCCCGCCATGGCCGCCGCCCTTGAAGGCACTGGAGCCGCTGCGCCCGGCCCACCAGCCGATCAGTCCGGCGCCGAGGATCAGGAGCGGGAAGGGTACACCGAGGAAGAAGATCAGCACGAAGGCGGCGGCCGCCAGCAGGCGCGATGCCCCGGAGCGCAGCGCCCGGCTGCCGATCCGCGCGACTGCCTGGAGCACCACCGCGAGCACTGCCGCCTTGAGTCCGAAGAACAGCGCCGAGACGAAGCCGAGCTTGCCGTAGAGGACGTAGACCCAGCTGAGCGCCATGATCGAGACCATGCCGGGCAGCACGAACAGGGTGCCCGCGACGATGCCGCCCTTCGTCCTGTGCAGCAGCCAGCCGATATAGGTGGCGAGCTGTTGCGCCTCGGGGCCGGGGAGCAGCATGCAATAGTTGAGCGCGTGGAGGAAACGCTGTTCGCCGATCCAGCGCTTCTCCTCGACCAGGATTCGGTGCATCACCGCGATCTGGCCGGCCGGGCCGCCAAAGGAGAGCGCGGCGATCCTCAGCCAGACCCAGAAGGCCTGGCCGAGCGTGACGGGAGCAGGGCGGGGGAGCGGCGTTGCCGCAGCAGCGTCGACTGAGAGGCCGGTCATGCCCGCACCTCGCGCGGCTTGTGCGAGGCCCAGTCATGCGTCTCCGATCGCGCATCGCGGCACCAGCGATAGAGCGCGTCGTAGATCGGGATGCCGGCTTCGAGCTGCTCCAGATCGTCGGCATGCACGCGCGACAGGCCGAGCGAGATCGCCAGCAGGCCCGCCGCCTCGGGCACGATGTCGGGCCGGGCGGTGTCCGCGCCGCGCACGATGATTGCCAGATGGTCGAGTGCGGGGAATGCCGACAGGCCGAAGGTCTCGACCATCAGATCGAAGGTGCAGCGTTCGCCGCGATGGCTCCAGAACACCTCGTCATGCGCCACGTCGAACGGCGCGGCATCGAAGCGCCGTGCAGTCTCCAGCACATCGGCGGGCGGCACGAACAGGAAGCGCGCGTTCGGATCGACGAACCGCCGGATCAGCCAGGGGCAGGCGATGCGATCGACCTTGGGCCGGGCGCGGGTGACCCACAGCGTCCGCCCCTGCGCATCCCGGGCGGGCAGATGGGCAGTCGAGAGCAGGGGCAGGCCGGCGTCCCGCCACGCGGCGAAACCGCCCTCGAGCACTTCGCTGTCGATCGCCTCGCTGCGCAGCCAGGCGGCGAGGCCGGGCGCGGCGCGAGCGCCATCTTCGTCGATGACGACCACCGATCGCCCGGTGAAACCGACGGCCCCCTTCGCGACCGAGGCGGTCGAGAAGGGAAGCGAGGCGGGAACCAGCTCGGTCCCGCGATCTTCGCGGATATCGATGAGCAATGGAGCGGCGGCGGTGCCGACCAACCGGGATAGTTTGTCGACGGATATGCTGTTCAGCGCAGGCATGGAGCGTCCCTCGTCATAAGGCAGGACGCGATGCTTTGGCTGGCGCCTCGTGGGGAGATCGCGTTCCCCATAGCCCGAGAAAAGCCGAGCGGCCGGCTGCTGTCAAGCTGACCGCTCGGGTGTTGGTTCGCCTCAGCGGGGCAGCACGGCGCTCCCGGTGACCTCCAGCTCGGCCGCCACGCCTGCGACCGTCGGCAGGCCGGGACGTGTCACGGGCTGACCGCCGCCGATCCACAGCTTGACGCGGCCGGGCACCAGTTTCCGCACGCCCTTGGCATCGACCTGGCTCAGCGCGCGGGCATCGAGCGCGAAGCGGACGGTGCGGGTTTCGCCTTGCTTCAGATGGACACGCTCGAAACGCTCCAGGGCGCGGACCGGTACGCCGGTGGTTCCGGGATGCGAGACGTAGAGCTGGACGACTTCGTCGCCGTCGCGCGCGCCGGTGTTGCTGACATCGACCGAGACTTCGACCTGGCCGTCGGCACCGACCTTCGCCTTGCTCAGCTTCGCCGGGGCATAGCCGAAGCGCGTGTAGCTGAGGCCGTGGCCGAACGGATAGAGCGGCTCGCCGGTGAAATAGCGATAGGTCCGCCCGGCCATGCGATAGTCGGTGAAGGCAGGCAGCTGATCGGCCGACTTGTAGAAGGTCACCGGCAGGCGCCCGGCCGGGCTGAAGTCGCCGGCGATCAGGCCCGCCACCGCATGGCCGCCTTCGCCGCCCGGATACCAGGCCTCGACGATCGCCGGCACATGCGCATCGGCCCAGTTCACCCCGAGCGCGCTGCCGTTCATCAGCACCAGCACCGTCGGCTTGCCGACCGCCTGGACGCGCTCGAGCAATTGCTGCTGCGGGACAGGCAGGTCGAGGCTGGTGCGGTCGCCGCCGGCAAAGCCCGGTGCCTGGACCTTCATCTCCTCGCCCTCGATCCGGGCCGAGAGGCCGCCGACGAACAGGACGAGATCGGCCTGCTTCGCTGCATCCACGGCATGGTCGCCATCGGCGCCGGGCGGGCTCCACACCAGCTGCTGGCTGCTGCGCTGCCCGCGCTGGAAGCCCTCGACGCGGATCGGATAGCGCTTGCCCTTCTCCAGCGTGATCTTGCCCGAGAGGATCGACGGCGCGTCGCCGACGCCCCATTCGTCGACGACCAGCTTGTCGCCGACCCAGACGCGGTAGCCATTCTCGCTGGCGAAACGGAATCCATATTCGCCGCTTTCCGGCGCGACGAGCGTGCCGGTCCAGCGGGCCGAAGTCTCGCGGTCGCCGCGCCATTCGAAGCGGGCATTGGGCGTCGTGCTACTTTCGGTGGCCGCGCCCGCCAGATCGGCGCCCCTGAAGAACTCGACCTTCAGGCCCTTGGTCACGCAGCCGGCATCGACGCAGAGCGCGTCGTCGGGCACCGGCACTTCTGCGGGGCCGATCAGCCCGGTGCCCTGCACGTACAGGATCTTTGAATTGGGATAGCGCGCGCGGATGCCGTCGAGCACGGTCACCGCCTTCGAAGGCGTGCCGTAATAATTGCCGACCAGCGCGTCGAAGCTGTCGGCATTCGGGCCGATCACCGCGATGGTTTTCGGGTCGCCCTTGATCGGCAGCAGGTTGCCCTGGTTCTTGAGCAGCACCATCGATGCCTCGGCCATCTTGCGCGACAGCGCGTGATGCTCGGGCGTGTCGTAATCCTTGGCGGTGATGTCGGCGAAGGGCAGCTTGGGATCGAACAGGCCGAGGCGGATGCGCGCCTCGAACAGCCGCAGCAACGAGCGGTCGACCACCGCCTCGGGCAGCTGGCCGGCCTTCACCGCCGCGACGATGTTCTCCGGATCGGTGGTCATGTTGTTGCGGTAATCGCCGCAGATCAGGTCCATGCCGGCCTTGAACCCCAGGGCGACACCCTCGGGCGCGGTCTTGGTGTAGTGGAGCGCGTCCTCGCGATAGATGTTCGCCGCCGCGCCGCAATCGGACACGACATAGCCCTTGAAACCCCAGCTCCGGCGGAGATGGTCCTCCATCAGGAAGCTGTTCGCGCAGCCGGGCACGCCGTCGACGGCGTTGTAGACGCACATGACCGATTCGACCTTCCCCTCGGTCACCGTCGCGCGGAAGGCGGGGAGGTAGGTGTCCTCCAGGTCATAGGGGCTCGGATGCACGTCCTCGCGATGGCGGTTGCTCTCCGGACCGCTGTGCACCGCGAAATGCTTCGAGGTGGCGAGGGTCTTCAGGAACTTGGGATCATTGCCCTGCAGCCCGGTGATGAAGGCGATGCCCAGCCGGCCGGAGAGATAGGGATCCTCGCCATAGGTCTCCTGGCCGCGGCCCCAGCGGGGATCGCGGAAGATGTTGATGTTGGGCGACCAGACGGTGAGCCCACGATAGAAGTCGCTGCCGCCATTGGGATGGCGCCGCTCGACATATTTGGCGCGGAACTCGGTGGCGATGGTGTCGGCGACGTCGTGCAGCAGCGGCGTGTCCCAGGATGCGGCCATGCCGATCGCCTGGGGGAAGACAGTGGCGATGCCGGCGCGGGCGACGCCGTGCAGGCCCTCGTTCCACCAATTATACTCGGGCACGCCGAGGCGCGGGATCGCCGGCGCGGTATGGCCGAGCTGATGTGCCTTCTCTTCCAGCGTCATCTTCGAGATCACGTCGCGGGCGCGCTCTTCCGGCGTGGCGGACGGATCGCCGAGCTTGCCCGGAGGCGCGGTCTGCGCGCTCGCCAGCGGTGCCAAGGCGCTCGACGCCAGCAGAATGAGCGCGGTCTTCAGCTTGTGATTCACCTGGGGCCTCTCCTTTGTTTGCACCGACGCTAGCGCAAATATGGTAGCGCTACCAGATGGTCTTGCAGACGCGCGGGCTCGTGGGTTCGACAAGAGCATGGTAATCTTTCCGCCGCAGGAGATACGCGAAGGGGGATAATGCGTTCGGCGATCATCTTGAGAGCGTTTGCGGGACGATATCTCCATCTTCGCTTCCGGTCCGGCCGGGACCATGCGGTGGAAATCGTCGAGCGGCCGGCATTGTCGCTGTCGCCGGCCGAGCTTGACGCCCTGGTCTCCGCCTGCCGGATGGTCGTGGCGGCCTGTCTCGACGGGCGCCAGCTCGACTATGGCCTGTTTGCCCCCGATGGCTCGGCATGGGAGCGCAGCGTGGTGACGCTGGTGCGTCGCACGCGCGACGGTGCGCCGATCGCCTTCAATGCCATGCCGCTGCTGCGGGTCGAGCGCGGCGGCGCGCCGGGCGAGGTCCTGCATCTCGGCCTGGTGATGGTCGATCCCGCCGAACGGAGCGCCGGCCTGTCCTGGATCCTCTATGGCCTGACCTGTTTCGCGCTGTTCGTGCGGCGCGGTCTGCGGCCCTTGTGGATCAGCAGCGTGACCCAGGTGCCGGCGGTGGTCGGCATGGTCGCCGAGACGTTCGACCATGTCTATCCGGCGCAGCAGGGGACCCGGGCGAGCTTCGCCCACCACCATCTCGCGCATCAGATCATGCGGACCCAGCGCGACGCCTTCGGGGTGGGGGAGGATGCCGGGTTCGATCCGGCTGCCCAGATCATCACCAATGCCTATACCGGCGGCTCGGACAATCTGAAGAAGAGCTTCGAGGTCGCCGCCAAGCACCGCGACGAGCGCTACAACCGCTTTTGCTTGGAGATGCTCGACTATGCGCGCGGCGACGATGTGCTGCAGATCGGCCGCATCGACCTGGCGACCGCGCGGCGCTTCCTGGCGCGCAGCGTGCCGCGCAGCGCCGTTCCCCAGCTCGCCGTCCAGGGCATCATCCTCGCGATCCAGGCCGTGGTCGCGCCGCTGGTGCAATGGCTGGCGGCAGACAAGCCCCTAGGCAGATTGAGACCCGCCCGATGAACGCCTTCAGCTATGACGAGATGACCACGCGCAACCGCGGTTTCGTGACGGCGCAGGAGCAGGCGCGGCTGCGCGAGGCGCGGGTGCTGATCCCCGGCGTGGGCGGCATGGGCGGTGCCGCGTTCATGGCGCTGGTCCGCGCGGGCGTGGGACGCTTCGTGATCGCCGATATCGACACGTTCGAGGTTTCCAACCTCAACCGCCAGCTCTTCGCCACGCTCGACACGATCGGCCAGCCCAAGGCGGAGGCGGCGCGGGCGGGCGCGCTCAGGATCAATCCCGAAGCCGAGATCGAGCTGCTCGGCGGTGAATGGACCGAGGCGCTCGACCGGCTGATCCCGGCGAGCGACGTGATCGTCAACGGCATGGACGATGCCGCGGCCGGGGTGCACCTCTATCGCCGCGCCAGGGCCCATGGCCGCACGGTGATCGATGCCTATGCCTCGCCTCTGCCCTCGGTCACGGTGGTGCGACCCTCGGCGCCGCGTCCCGAGGAGCGCCTGGGCTACCCGACGGTCGGCGTGCCCTGGACCGAGGTGACCGCCGAGATGCGGGTCGCCTGCCTGCAGCGCGAGATCGAATATGTGCTGACCCACAGCTCCTCGCACCGTCATGTCGATTTGGACGTCGCCGCCGAAGTCGCGGCGGGCAAGCGTTCGCGCTTCTCCTTCTCGACCATGGTGACGATGGCAGGCACGCTGATGGCCGAGGAAGCGGTGCGCGCGATACTGGGCCGGCCGGGCGGCGCCGATCATCGCGGCTATTTCTTCAACCCGCACCGCGCCAGGGTCGAGCGGCCGCTGCCGGCACCGTTCGCGGCAGTCCGCGGTTTCGCGGTGCGGCGCTTCATGCAGCGGATGATGGCGTGAGCGGCACGATCGACCAGCTCATCACCGCCATTGCGCTGCTCGCCCTGCTCATCGCGCGATGGGGCGTGGCCGATGCCGCGGCGCGCTCGGGTGTCGCGGTCCGGCTTCGGACGCTCTATACGCTGACAGGCCTGCTGCTCGCATTGCGCCTGCTCGCGCCGCTGCTCGCGATGACGCCGTTGGTGGTGGCATTGATGATCGTCGCCGCATGGCTGCCCTTTGCCGGCGTGCGGCTGGTAGAGGAATTGTGCCGCCAGCATGCGGCGCGCCTGGTGAAGCTGCTGGCGCTGGGCGGCGGGCTGGCCTTCACCCTGGTCGCGCTGACGCTGGGCGTGGTGTGGAGCGCCGGGGCGCTGCTCGGCCTGGCCGCCTATCAGTCGGTCATGCTGGTCCTGATGATCCGGCAGCTCGCCGGCGCGCGGAGCGGGCTGGGCGTGGCGGAACGGCGGACGCTCGACACCTTCCTGCTCGCGTTGCTGCTCACCATTCCGCTGGCGCTCACCGATTTCCCGGCGCTGTTTCCCGATCTGCCGGTGCGCGGCGGGGCGATCGCGGTGCTGTTGCTCGTGCTGGCCTCGTCGCGGCTGGTCAGCGATCGCGGCACGCCGGCCGGGCTGGTGGCCGACCTGTTGGTGGCGCTGGGGGCGAGCGGGGCAGTCGTACTCGCCGGGCATGTCGCATTGCCGGGACTCGACGCCAATGCGGCGGTGAAGCTGGCGGCCGGCGGATGGGCGATTGGTGCGCTGCTCCTGCTGGTCGAGCGGGCTGCCAGTGGCGGGACGCGCGGGTCGGGGCTGACCGCGGCACTTGCCCGGACACCCGGCGGCGGCCTCGGTACCATCCTCTCCGCCCATCCGCTGCTGGAGGCCGGGCGGGTGCTCGAGGGCGAGGACCTGGCCGGCTATCCTTCGATAAGTCTGGCGCGGCTGCTGGAGCACCGGGTGATCAGCGCGGACATCGAGGATGCGGAGGCAGGCGATGCCGGGCGGGACCTGCTCCAGGCCGCGCAGGCGACGCATCTGCTGCGCATATCGCGCGACCCGCCGCGGTTGCTGGCGATCGCGGCGGGCGGGCTCGCCGGCGCGGCGCTGGACGACGAGATCGAAATCGCGGCACGACTGATCGAGGCGAGGGCATGACGATCGAACTGAGGACCGGAGACCGTGACGCATTCTTCGAGGCGCCGTTCCATGCCTATCGGCGCGCGGACGGCTATGTCTCGCCCCTGTGCGGCGACGTGCTGCGGATGCTCGATCCCGAGGCCAATCCGCTGTGGAAGGCGGGCAATCCCTTCCGCTTCTGGACCGTGCATCGCGAGGGGCGCCCGATCGGGCGGATCGTCGCCCACGTCCATGGCCAGTCGAATGCCCGGCACGGGACGGCGCGGGCGCAGTTCGGTTTCTTCGACTGCGCCGACGATGGCGAGGCGGCCGCCGCGCTGCTCGGTGCCGCGGAGGATTTCGCGCGGGAGACCGGGCAGCGCGAGCTGGCCGGCAATTTCAACCTGACCGCGATGCAGCAATGCGGCGTGATGACCGGCGGGTTCGGTGCGCGCGGCTATACCGACATGATCGTCAACCCGCCGCATGTGCCCCGGCTGCTCGAGGCGAACGGGTTCACGCGCTTCTTCCCGATGCGTACCTTCGAGCTGCAGCTCGCCGAAGCCCGGACCGAGGGCTTGCGCGTGCTCGACGCAGGCGACGGCTTCCGCTTCGCGCCGATTCGCAAGGCCAGTTTCGCCGAGCGGATGGAGGAAGCGCGCGCAGTGCTCAACGACGGGTTCAGCGACAACCCGATGTTCGTGCCGCTTACCGCCGATGAGTTCCGCTTCCAGGCCGGCGAGATGATGTCGATCCTCGATCCGCGCCTGTCCTCGGTGCTGGTGAAGGACGATCGGCCGGTCGGCACGATCATCTGCATCCCCGATCTCAACGGGCTGCTCGCGGCGACGCGCTCGCGCATCGGGCTGGCCACGCCCTTCCACTATCTGCGCTACCGGCTGCGCCGGCGGCGGGCGGTGATCATCTTTTATTCGGTGGTGCAGGACATGCACGGCCAGGGCCTGATGGGCGGGATGCTGGCGCGGACGGTCGAAGCGCTGCGGGGCGCGGGATATGAACAGCTCGGCATCACCTGGATCGCCGACGGCAATGCGGCGAGTCTGCGCCAGATGGAGAAGCTCGGCGCGCGGCCGCTGCACGAGACGCACCTGTTCCGTAAGGAGATCGCATGAGCCAGGTCGATCGCGAGGCGCTCGTCGCAGAGGCGATGCTTGCGCCCAGCGTCCATAATGTCCAGCCGGCGCGATGGCGGCTGGCGGGAGCGGACGGGTTGCAGCTGTTCGAGGATCCGGGCTGCCGGCTGACGGTAGGCGATCCTGGCGGCAACGATGCCGGGATCAGCCTCGGTGCTGCGGCCGAAGGGCTGCGGCTTGCCGCGGGCCGGGTCGGGCTCGTCTTGGTTCCGGCGGAGCCTCCTGCGGCGGAGCCGGGGCTGCGCCCGGTGGCCGGCTATCGGCTGGTTCCAAGCGAAGAAGCGCCCGATCCCCTGGCCAGCCATGTCGAGGCAAGACGGTCCTGGCGCGGCACCTTCGCGAAGCCGGGAGCGGCGGACCGCGAGGCGGTGTCCGCGCTGGCGTGCGAGAATGCGGCAGTCCTGGTCGATCCCGAAGTGCTGGGCGGTCTGGCGCGCCGGTTCGACCGGGCGAGCTTCGGCTTCATGCGGGAGAGTGACTTCCGCGGCGAGTTGCTCTCCTGGATGCGCCTGACCCCGCGCCATCCGCGCTGGTCGCGCGACGGGCTCAATGCCGAAGCGATGGCGATGGGGCGGGTCGAGGCCTGGGGTGCCGGGCTGCTGCTGGGTCGGGGCTTCGCGGCGTTCGACCGGATCGGGCTCGCCCGGCCGCTGCTCGCCGAAGGCGCCAAGGTCGCGGGCGCCGCCGGTTTGGTGGTGTTCCATCGACCGTCGGACGAAGCGCCCTTCGACAGCGGGGCGCATTTCTATCGGCTGTGGCTGCGGCTGGAAGCGGCGGGCTTCTGTGCCGCGGTGCTCGCCGCGTTGGCCGATGATCGCGAAGCCGCCGCCGAGGTTGCGAGGATAGCAGGCGTGCCGGAGGGACGCCGGGTGGTCAGCGCCTTCCGGATCGGCCGCCGGCCGGCCGGCGCGATGCTGGGGCGGGCGCGGCGCCCGATCGCGGAAGTGCTGGTCTAGAGCAGCTTGAGGAAGGCGAGCAACGCCTGCTTCTCGGCATCGGACAGGGCCGCGCCATAGGCATGGCCGGCATTGCCGCGTCCCGGTGCGCGCGTGTCGATCCAGGCGGGCTGGGAAAAGGGACGATAGCCTCGCGGATAGCTTCCGTCGGGCATGAGGCGCAGCCCCACCCGGTCGAAATCAAGCGCATGGCCGCCGACCTGAAAGCGGACGGGCCGCGTCGTCGGCGAGAGCAGCGCGGCCAGCGTGGGAACCGAGCCATTGTGGAGATAGGGCGCCGAGGCCCAGATTCCGGTGAGTGGCGGCGCGACATAGCCCTGGCCTGCGGCGGCAGCGATCGTTTCACGATAGACGGTCCGGTTCACCCCCTCGGCGAGTGCCGGGCCGAATGCTGCTGCACGCAGCCGGTCGGTACCGACATCGCCGGCCCAGTTGGGAAAGCGGATGAGACGCGGACGGCCGTCGGCCAGGCGATAGTCGCCATGGCAGGCGGCGCATTGCCGGGCATAGAGTGCCGCGCCTGCCCGTGCCTGGCCCGGATCGACGGGGCCGGGAAAGGGTTGCGGGCGATAGGCCTTGAGGAAGGCCATGATCGCATTGGCATCGTCGAGCCTCCCGATCGCCGCATCGGGGTGCACGCCCATGCTCGGCACCGTGAAGAAGGTGGTGATCTCCGCCAGCGACCGCAGATGCTCCGGCGTGAGATCGGTCTCGGTCGTGGCGCGGCTGCGGGGCGCGCCAGGCACGGCATAGGCGCCATCGGCGAGCAGGCTGGTCTTCCAGACCCGGTCGCCCAGGTCGGGGATCGAGACGACACCGGCATCGCCTGCGCCGCCGCCGATCAGCGGAAGGCCCAGCGCGGCCTTGAGCGCGGCAACGCCATTGGTGCTGCCCGGGGCGCCATTGGGGAAGGGCAGGGGCCGGTCCGCGCCGGCAAGGCTGGCGAGGCGGCGCCTGGCCAGCGGCAGCACCAGCATCCGCAGCGTCGCCCGCTCGCGCCAGTTCATCTCGGGAAACAGCGCAGTGGTAGCGGGGAGCAGCCTGTCGCTGCCGGCGAAGCGCCGCATCGCCTGGAACACGGCCATCGTATAGGCCTCGAGGTCGATCGAGCTGTTCGGCATGCCGAGCATCGCGCGGCGCGGATCGGGCATGCCGTCCGCGCCATAGGCCACGCCGGCATGGCAGGTCGCGCAGCCGAGATTGGCGACGCGGACCAGGCTGCCCCCGATGGGCGCAAGGTCGCCGGTGGTGAAGCCGAGTGGCATGTCATCGTTCCGCCCGCCGACAACGCCTGCCGGCCGGTTGACCACCCTGGCATCGGTGAGGAAGCCGAAGCGGGCCAGGACACGCGACAGGGTGGCGCGATCGATCTTCGCCGAGGGATCGCGCGCCTGCTCGTCCAGCACCAGCGCCGCCGCGACAAGTCGCCAGGGCACGGCGTTGCTGGCCAGCGCCTCCATACTGATCCCGCCGAAACCGGCGCCCTCGAATGCCGCGGCGCCCTGCGCGACCATGCCGGCACCGGGCGCCAACGAGGGGCGGGTCAGCGATTCACGCTCGGTGCGCGCGCCACCCCAGAGCAGCGCGGCGAGCAGCACCAGGCCTGCACCGGCAAGGGCAAGGCGGCTCCAGCGGGTCAGGCGAGAAACTCCTCCACGGCGGCGACGAAGATATCGGGTTGCTCCCAGTGCGGATAGTGGCCGCAGGCATCGATCAGCAGCGACCGGGCATCGGGCAGCAGCGCCGCCGCGCGAGCGGCGTTGCGCGGCGGGAACACGCGGTCCTGCCTGCCCCACAGCACCAGCGCGGGCGCCTCCACGCGCCGGGCGAGCGCGGCCATCTCGTCCAGATGCGTGCTGCCGAGCAGGTTCACGCCGGTCTGCAGCGTGCGGACGAACGAGCGGTTGCTGCCAGGCAGGCTCGCGTAGCGGTCGGTGATCTCCACCAGCTCGGGCGTGATCAGGCGCGGGTCATGGATCGCCAGGCGCAGGGTCAGGCGGTTGTTGGCCGGTGTCGGTCGGGCGAGCCAGCTGCCGATCAGCGGCAGCGCCGGTGCCCGCATCAGCAGGCTGGTCCTGCGGCCGAACCCGCCCGGCGCAGCGAGCACCAGCCGGTCGACGCACTCGGGACGTGCGGCGGCAAAGCGTATCGCGACGCTGGCACCGAGCGAACTGCCGACAAGGTGCGCCCGGCCGAGTTCCAGCGTGTCGAACAGCGCCGCCAGCTGTGCTGCGAAGAACGCACTGTCATAGGCAGCGTCGGCCGGGCGGTCGGCCTGGCCAAAGCCGGGCAGGTCGAAGGCGATGACGCGGCGACGCTCTCCCAGCAGGGGCAGGACCTTGCTCCAGATCTCGATGCTGTTGGCGAGCCCGTGCACCAGAACGACCGGAACGCCGTCGCCGCCGGTATCGATCAGCCGGGTCCGCGGACCGGTGGGAAGTTCGAGAAAGCGCGTAGCCACGGCCGGCGGTCTGCCATCAATAGGCTGCCGATCCGTTACATCGAGCGCAGGAGCCCAAGAAGAATGCGGTTCCGGAGGATCACCACTGCCAGCGAAGAATGCCAGATCACGGAAATAATGGTGGACGCACTAGGGCTCGAACCTAGGACCCGCTGATTAAGAGTCAGCTGCTCTACCAACTGAGCTATGCGTCCATTCCGGGTTGTTTCGGCGCCCTTGGTGAGTGCGCCTCCGCAGTGGAGGTGGGCCTTTAGCGGCGAGGTTCGCGGCTTGTAAAGCCCCTATTTCGAAAAAATCACCAACGCTGCACGCGGCGGCTCTGGCGGTCGATCGAAAGCAGGATTCCGAAGCAGATCATGAAGGTCATCACGGCGGTGCCGCCGAAGCTGATCAGCGGCAGCGGAACGCCCACCACCGGCGCCAGGCCCATCACCATCGCCATGTTGATCGCGCAATAATAGAAGATCGTCGCGGAGAGCCCCGCCGCGGTCAGCCGGGCGAAGCGGCTCTGCGCGCGCATGCTCACGCCGATGCCCCAGCGGATCAGCGTGCCGAAGCCCAGGATCAGGAAGAAGCCGCCCATCAGGCCCCATTCCTCCATCATCGTCGCCAGCGCGAAATCGGTATGGCCCTCGGGCAGATAGTCGAGATGGCTCTGCGTGCCCTGCAGGAAGCCCTTGCCGAACACGCCGCCCGATCCGATCGCCACCTTGGACTGGCTGATGTGATAGCCGGTGCCCAGCGGATCGCTCTCCGGATCGAGGAAGATCATCACGCGGTTGCGCTGATAGTCGTGCAGCACGAAGTTCACTGCCAGCGGTGCCGCCACCGCCAGCGCCAGCGCGCCGCCGATGAACAGGCGCAGCGGAATGCCCGCCAGGAACATCACCGTCACCGCGCCGAAGCAGATCATCAGCGCGGTGCCCAGGTCGGGCTGGAGCATGACTAGGCCGGCTGGGATGCCGAGCAGCACGCAGGCCGGCCAGATCGCCCCGAACTTCCGTATCTCGCCCGCCGGCAATATCTCGTAGAAGCGCGCCATCGCCATCACGATCACCGGCTTCATCAGCTCGGAGGGCTGCAATCGAATGAAGCCCAGGTCGAGCCATCGCTGGCTGCCGCCGGCGACGGCGCCGAGCAGCTCGACGCCCACCAGCATCACCACGATGACGATGTACATGGGGAAGGCGCCCAGCGCCCAGAAGGTCTCGGGCACGCGCGACAGGCCGATCGCCATCGCCAGGAACACGAAGAAGCGCAGCCCCTGGTTGAGCGCCCAGGGCGTCATGCTGCCGCTCGCCGCCGAATAGAGCACGACCAGCCCGAACATGCCGATCGCCACCACCAGCCCGATGATCCGCCAGGGCAGCTGGGCGAGGGGGCCGGGGACGATGCCCGAGGGGCCGAGGCCGGAGGATTGGAGCGTGGCCATCAGTCTGCCTCCACGCTGCCGCGTTCGGCCGCGCTGCTGTCGATCGTGTTGCTGGTCGTGGCGTTGGCCGCCTCGGAAGCGACGGTGCTCGCCGCCTCGGCCGCGTCCTCGGGCGCTTCGGGCGGCGGGGCGTTCTGCGCGGTCGAGAAGGCCTTGGCCTGCGCGGCCATCCGGGTGCGATAGTCGCCGCCCCAGGTCGGCTCCTCGGCATGGAGCGAGTCCATCGCGCGCTTCCGGTCGAACAGGAAGGTCATGATGTCGCGCCCGATCATCGGGGTGTCGAGGTTGCGGATCGTGTGGCCGTTATGCTCGAGCACGATGCCGGCGGCATATTTGGGCTTGTCCGCCGGTGCGAAGCAGACGAGCAGCGCGTGGTCGCGCAGCTTGAACGGCAGCGAGGCGTTCTTGAGCACGCCCGATGCGCGCTCCGCCATGGTGATGCGCCGCACCTGCGCGGTGCCGGTCTTGCCCGCCAGGGTGATGCCGGGCACCTGGATGCGCGCCGCGCCGCCGGTGCCGCCCGAATTGATCACGCCGAACATCGCGTCGCGGATGATCGCCAGCTGCTCGGGCGTGGCGGCGAGGGGCGGGGCCTCCTGGCGGGGCGTGTCGGCGAGCAGCCGGGGGACGAGCTGGCGCCCCGAGGCGAGCCGGCTCGCCATCACCGCCAGCTGCAGCGGGTTGGCCAGCACATAGCCCTGGCCGATCGAGGCGTTGAGCGAATCCGCCACCGTCCAGGCCTGTTTGTAGCGCTTCAGCTTCCAGGCGCTGTCGGGCACGGTACCGAAGCGCTGGGTGGAGAAGGGCAGGTCGAACTTCTGGCCGAGGCCCAGCGCACGCGCCATCGGCGCCACCGCGTCATAGCCCACGCGGCGCACCATCTCGTAGAAATAGATGTCGCAGCTCTGCATGATCGCGTTCTTGAGGTCGAGCGGACCATGGCCACCGCGCTTGTGGCAGTGGAACACGCCATTGCCGACGCGCATCGCGCCCGAGCAGACGACGCGGGCATGCGGATCGATGCCGGCGTGCATCAGGGCCAGTCCGTTCATCGGCTTCACCGTGGAGCCGGGCGGATACAGGCCCTGCAGCGCCTTGTTCATCAGCGGGACGTGGTCGTCCTCGCTCAGCATCTTCCACTCGTTGCGGCTGATGCCGTCGGAGAAGCTGTTGGGATCATAGGCCGGCATCGAGACCATGGCGAGGATGTCGCCATTCTCGACGTCGATCACCGTCGCCGAGCCGGAGTTGGTGCCCAGCCGCCGCGCGACATATTCCTGGAGCAGCGCGTCGATGGTGAGCTTCACCGTCTCGCCGGGCTGGTCGGGCCGGGTGGCGAGCTCCTTGACCAGCCGGCCATGGGCGGTGACCTCGACGCGCTTGGCGCCCGGCGTGCCGCGCAGGCGATCCTCCAGCGTCTTCTCCAGCCCGTCCTTGCCCAGCTTGAAGCCGGGGGCGACGAGCAGCGGGTCCTTTTCCTTCTGATATTGCTCGGCCGAGGCGGTGCCGACATAGCCGACCAGATGCGCCACGCCCGCGGCCAACGGATAGTTGCGCGAGAAGCCGCGGGTCGGCTGCACGCCCGGCATTTCGGGCACGCGCACGCTCACCGCAGCGAAGCGCTCCCAGTCGAGGCTGTCGGATACCTGCACCGGCTGGAAGCCCGAGGCGCGCTTCAGGTCGGTGCGGATTCGCGCCATCTCCTCCTCGGAGAGGCTCAGGATCTGCTGGAGCAGGCCCAGCGTCTTTTCCTTGTCCTCCATCCGGTCGGGGATCATGTCGACGCGGAACGCGGTGCGGTTGTTGGCGATCGGGATGCCGTTGCGGTCGACGATCCAGCCGCGCCTGGGCGGGGTGAGCGTCAGGCGCACGCGGTTGCTCTCGGCGGTCAGCCGGTAGCGCTCGTTCTCGAATACGGCGAGCCAGGTCATCCGTCCGGCCAGCACCAGCGCGGCAGCACCCTGGATCCCGCCGAGCACAACTGCGCGGCGGGAGAAACTGTAAGCCTGCGCTGCTTCGGTGATCCGGACCATCAGTTCTGTTTCTTATCCCGATCCAGCCACGCACAGAACCGGGCAATTACGGGAAATAATGCCGCCGAGACGACGATCTGGAGCAGCAGCGCCGTATCGACATGCGCGCTGAATGGTACCGCGATCAGCCGCCCGCCGACCAGCACCATGGCGATCGCCCCGCTGGCGATCAGCCAGTCCTGCCAGAAATCGCGCCACACCAGCCGCGTGTCGAGCACATCGACCATCAGGATCGCCAGCGTCCACAGCACCATCGCGCTGCCCGGCGGCTGCCCGCTCAGCATGTCGTCGACAAAGCCGAGCGGCACCGGCATCCACACCTTCATCGCATCGCCGCGCACCAGCCGCCAGCCGAGCAGCATCATCAGCCCGAACGGGGGCAGGAAGGGCACGGTGGCGACGACCGGGAGCAGGGTCATCATCGATCCCAGCACCACCGAGAGCGGCGCGAGCCAGATGCTGCGCGGCAGCTTCTCGCTTCGGCCGAGGGGAATGAAGTCGGTCACCGCTATTTCTTCGCGGAGGCCGGCTTGGCGCTGGACGAAGGGGAGGGTGTCGGGCTGGGCGCCGGCTCGGGCAGGAAGGTCTGCTGGACCAGTGCGAAGTCGAGCGCGTCGGGATTGGCGGAGGGTTCCGCCACAGCGATGTCGCGCGAGGTGCGGATCACGCGTGCCACCGGGATGTTCGGCGAGAAGATGCCGCCGGTGCCCGAGGTGACGAAGGTGTCGCCCGGCTGGAAGATCATCGTCGCTACGCTTGCCGAGCGGATGTCGAGCAGCCCGTCGCCGCGGCCGGTGGCGATCGCGGGCAGGCCGTCGCGGGTGCGGCGCACCGGGACGATGCTCTCGGGATCGACGATCAGCAGCACGCGCGCGGTGTTGGGGCTGGTCTCGATCACCTGGCCGATCAGCCCGTCGGGCTGGCGCACGGGCTGGCCGCTCTTCACGCCCTGCCAGTTCCCGGCGTTGAGCGTAGCATAGCGCCGCGTGCTGCCCAGCGAGCTCGCCACCAGCCGCGCCACCACCACCGCGTCGGTGGAGACGTCGCGCAGCTTGAGCATCTCGCGCAGATGCCGGTTTTCCTGGTTCAGCGTCCGTGCGCGGCTGACCAGCAGCTCGTTATCGGCGATCTGCTTCTTCAGCCGCGCATTCTCGCCGCGGACGTCGACATAGCTGGAGACGCCGCCGGGCACCCCGGCCACGCTGGTGCGGATCCAGGTGAAGCCCGAGGCGATGGGGGTGGTGATCTCCGAGAAGAAACCCCGCACCGCCGCGAAGGCGGGCGGGTTGAACGTCGAGAGCAGCAGCAGGGCCACGCCGATCAGCATTCCGCCGACCGCGCCCACGTAACCGAGGAAGAGCCCGTATTGCGCCCGTCGCGAAAAACCCGAGCGCCGGTTGCGTGGCGGCGCCATTGCCCCCTGCCTTCCGAATTAGACCGAGATGAGCACGCCGCGGAACACCGGATCCTCGAGCGCGCGGCCGGTGCCGAGCGCCACGCAGGTCAGCGGGTCCTCGGCGATCGTGACCGGCAGGCCGGTCTCGTCGCGCAGCACTTCGTCGATCCCCTGCAGCAGCGCGCCGCCGCCGGTGAGGACGATGCCCTGGTCGACGATGTCCGCGGCCAGTTCCGGCGCGGTGTTCTCGAGCGCGATGCGCACGCCCTCGACGATCGTGCCGACCGGCTCCGAGAGCGCCTCGGCGATCTGGCCCTGGTTGATCTGGATTTCCTTGGGCACGCCATTGACCAGGTCGCGACCCTTGATGTGGATCGTCTGGCCGATGCCGTCCGCCGGCGGCTTGGCGACGCCGACTTCCTGCTTGATGCGCTCGGCCGTGGCTTCGCCGATCAGCAGGTTGTGGTTGCGGCGCACGTACGAGACGATCGACTCGTCCATCTTGTCGCCGCCGACGCGGACCGAGGTGGAATAGGCGAGGCCGCGCAGCGAGAGCACCGCGACTTCGGTGGTGCCGCCGCCGATGTCGACGACCATCGAGCCGATCGGCTCGGTCACCGGCATGTCGGCGCCGATCGCGGCTGCCATCGGCTCCTCGATCAGCCACACCTGCGAAGCGCCGGCGTTCGACGCGGCGTCGCGGATCGCGCGGCGCTCGACCGAGGTCGAGCCCGAGGGGACGCAGATCACGATCTGCGGCCAGCGCATGAAGCGCCGCTGGCCGTGCACCTTGCGGATGAAGTGCTTGATCATCTCTTCGGCGATGTCGATGTCGGCGATCACGCCGTCGCGCAGCGGGCGGATCGCCTCGATGCTGCCCGGGGTCTTGCCCATCATCAGCTTGGCGTCGTCGCCGACTGCCTTGACGCGCTTGACGCCGTTGAGCGTCTCGACCGCCACCACCGACGGTTCGTTGAGGACGACGCCCCGCCCGCGGAGATATACCACGGTGTTCGCCGTGCCGAGATCGATCGCCATGTCGTGGGACATGAAATTGAACAAGCGGGAAAATGCCATCTATGGTTCCGTCCTGCGGCGCGGGCGCCCGCCGCGCAGCTCTTCAAAAATCTAGTCCTGCCCCTTCCGGGACGGACTGAAGAATCCGGCCTGGTGCGATGCGGTTGGGGTCGCGGGATGCCGTCGCTTGGGCTAGAGCAACGACCATGTCAATACGCCGTCTGCCCGAACATCTTGTCAACCGAATTGCAGCGGGAGAAGTGGTCGAACGCCCTGCCAGCGCGCTGAAAGAACTGGTCGAAAACGCCATCGACGCCGGAGCCACCCGGATCGCCGTCAAGCTCGCCGGTGGCGGCACCGATCTGATCGAAGTGACTGACGACGGATGCGGCATGTCGCCCGCCGAAATGGCGCTCGCGCTGGAGCGTCACGCTACCTCCAAGCTGCCTGATGACGAGATCGACCAGGTCACCACGCTGGGCTTTCGCGGCGAGGCGCTGCCCTCGATCGCCAGCGTCGCGCGGATGACGCTGGAGAGCCGGGTGCGCGGCGCCGAAGGCTGGCACCGCATCGTCGACAATGGCGCGGTCGTCTCAGAAGGTCCCGCACCGCTGCCGCCGGGCACCCGGGTGCGAGTCGAGGCGCTGTTCGCCCGCGTGCCCGCGCGCCGCAAGTTCCTGCGCTCGCCGCGTGCCGAGTACGCCGCGAGCCTTGATGTGATGAAGCGCCTCGCCATGGCCCGGCCCGACATCGCCTTCTCGGTCGAGCATGACGGCCGCAAGGCCTTCCATGTCCAGGGCGGCGAGAGCGGCCCCGAGCGCGTCGCCGGCCTCACCGACCGTGCGCTCGCCGAGAACAGCGTCGCGATCGACTTCGAGCGTGAGGGGCTGGTGCTGGGCGGCGTCGCCGGCCTGCCGACCTTCAACCGCGGCGTGGCCGATCACCAATATCTCTTCGTGAATGGCCGCCCGGTGAAGGACCGCCTGCTCATCGGCGCGCTGCGCGGCGCCTATGCCGAGATGCTGGCGCGCGACCGCCACCCGGTGGTCGCGCTGTTCCTCGATGTCCCGCCCGACCAGGTTGACGTCAATGTTCACCCCGCCAAGACCGAAGTCCGCTTCCGCGACCCGGCGCTGGTGCGCGGCATGATCGTCTCGGGCCTGCGTCGCGCCCTGGATGAAGCGGGGCACCGCAGCGTCCAGCGCCCGAGCGAGGCGGCGCTGGGGATGTGGACCAGCGAGACCAGCACGCCGGTGGCCCCCGCGCCGCAGCTCTGGGATGCCGAGCCGGCCTTCACGCCGGCGCCGCAATACAATCCCGCGCCGTCCTACAACTACACCAGCGTCCAGGATCGCCGCCCGAGCTTCGCCGCCCCGCCGCCGCTCGCCCGCGCCGAGGCGGCGGTCGCGCCAGTGCCGCAGAGCGTCCAGCATCCGCTCGGCGTTGCGCGCGGCCAGGTTGCCAAGACCTATATCGTTGCCGAGGCGGAGGATGGCCTGGTGCTGGTCGACCAGCACGCCGCGCACGAGCGCCTCGTCCTTGAGCGGATGCGCAAGGCGATGGCCGAGGGCGGCGTCGCGTCGCAGGGGCTGCTCGTCCCCGAAGTGGTCGAACTCGACGAGCCTGCCTGCGACCGGCTCGAGGCGCGGGTTGCGGAGCTGTCCGAATTCGGCCTCGACCTCGAACGCTTCGGCCCGCATGCGATGCTGGTCCGCGCAGTGCCGGCAGCGCTCGGCAAGGGCGACGTCCATGCCCTGGTCACCGACCTCGCCGACGAGCTGGCCAGCTTCGACGAAGCGCTGAGCCTCAAGGAGAAGCTCGACCATGTCGCCGCGACCATGGCCTGTCACGGCTCGGTGCGCGCGGGCAGGGTGCTCTCGGTCGCCGAGATGAACGCCCTGCTCCGCGAGATGGAAGTCACGCCGCACTCGGGCCAGTGCAACCATGGCCGCCCGACCTGGGTGAAGCTGGCGCATGGCGATATCGAGAAGCTGTTCGGGCGGAAGTGAGGAGAGGGTAATGCCAATCGACATCGCGACATTTGGCGCAAGCGTCCTCACTGCCGGAGGTGGCGCCGCCGCCATCGCATTTGCAGTTTTTAAGGCGTTCGGCGCAAAGTGGATGGATGTGCGCTTCGCAAAGCAGCTTGAAGTGCAAAAACAAGCCCATGCGACGGAAACAGAACACTTACGCTTCAAAATCGCAGGCCTGCTCGATCGCGTGACCAAGCTCAATCAGCGTGAGTTTGAGGTTCTACCTGATATATGGGCCAAAGCTGATGAAGCACATCGTCACGCGTCGGCCCTTACGAATCGATGGCGGTCGTATCCGGATTTCAGTCGTCTAAACGATGCTCAGTTCGAGGCACAGTTACAGGCGGTTCCTCTCGAAGATTGGCAACGAGAAGAAATGCGGGCCAAAGCCATGCACGAGCGCAATGGATATTACTCGGAAAAGATGAAATGGATCGAGGTTTATCGATCGCGAACGGCAAGCTATGAGTTTAGCAATGCTCTGTCGAAGAGTAGTATTTATCTTCATCCGGAGACCTACGAACGCATCAATGCGTTTGCGATTATGGTATCAGGCGGTTCGAGATTGGCAAATTGATGCGGAACTTCGCGCAGATGGGGAAAAGCTGACGAGTGGCTGGGATGCGACCATTGACCGCTACCGGAAGGAAGGTGAGGCAGAATTTCAAGCGCTGGGCGCCTATCTTAGGCAGCGCTATTGGAACGTGGGTGCTCTTTCCGACGGCTAAACATCAACTTGAGCAACGCTACCGCCGCACCTTCCCGAAATACCAGGCGATATAGCTCCCCAGCGCCAGCCATCCCGCGATCACCGGCCACACGCCATAGTCGCGCAGCGAATAGCTGAGCAGTGCCGAGATGCCGATCAGCAGGTTCGCCGATCCCCAGTAGAAGTTCATCAGCGGCGAGGAGCGGCTCACCCCGCGCGGCCTTGCAAAGGGAGTGGGGAAGGGCTCGCCGCGCAGGCCGGCGGCGAGGTGCGGGATCGCGTTGCAGAGCAACGCTCCGGCGAGGAACAGCACGACATAGCCCATCGGGCGCGATCCTCACCGATATGGCGGTATCTGGCAATGCGGCTTCTAGCGGGCGCCTCAGCGCTTGGTCGTCGCCGGCATCCGGAAGACCTGGCCGCCGCGTGCCTTGGCCCAGCCCGGCAGCACCGGCGAGCCGTCGGCGGTGCCGCTGAAATCGACCACGCAGATATTGCCGAAGCGGCGATGCGCACCGCAGCCGACGCCGGCGTAGCGGAAGTCCGCCTGGAACAGCAGCGCGCGGTGCCCGCGGCCGCGCACGCCGTCATCGACGATCAGGCTGCGCACTACCGCGCCCGCATCGCCATTGCCGTACCAGATACCCTCGCCGACATAGATGTCGCCGCCGCGCCGCTTCACCCGGTCGCCCGGGCTCGACCCGTCGCGCGAGACGTGACCGCTGCCGCCATAAGCGCCCTGGTCGTCGGCATGGTCCTGCGCCGCCAGCACGAGCAGCTCGGCGCGGCTCAGCGGCGGCAATGGCGCCTGGCGCTCGAGAAAGTCGATCGCCTCGTCGACGGCCGGAATGCCTTCATTGGTGATCACGCCGTTCGGGTCGCCCGGCAGGAACAGCACGCGGCCGTCGAAGAACTCGCGATATTCGCGCAGCATCTCGGCATATTCCTGCGGATGCTCGCGGGCATAGTTGATCTCGGTGAGCACGTCGCGCTCGAGGCGGGAGACGTCGTTGGCGCGCTCGCCCGCATGGGCGGCGGCATTCGTGAGGAACATCGCACACGCGGCCAGCGTGGCGGTCCAACGGGCGGCCTTGGCAATACGCACGTACACGCTCCCCCCGGAGCCGGCCCGGGCCCCGCGCCCGTCCGTTGATTCACCGGTAGCGATACACGCTTAACCGGCTGAGAAGGCAAGCGGATATTCGGGAGTTAACCGTATGAGGCTCAGGGGTGCCCGTCGGCCTTGCGGCCCAGATCGGCGACGCACATCACCCGGTAGCCGCGATGCGGCCCGCAGGCGACGCCGGCATAGCGCATCTCGGCCGCGAACAGCGTCTTGCGGTGGCCGCGCCCGGGCACCGCATCGTCGACGATCAGCTGGCGCACCACCTCGGCGGCGCTGGGCGGACCATAGGTGATCACCTCGGCGACATAGCTGCCGCCGCCGCGCCGCTGCACCCGGTCGCGCGGATTGGCGCCATCGGCCGAATAATGGCCGGTGCCGCCGGTCGGTCCCTGCTCGCGGACATGGTCGCGCGCGGCCCGGGCGAGCAGGGTGGCGGGCGCGATCGGCTCCAGCGGCGCCTGGCGTTCGAGGAAGCGGATGGCCTCGTCCACCGCGCGCACGCCTTCCTCGGTGCGCAGCCCGTCGGGATTGCCGGGATACCAGACGATCTTGCCCTTGAAGAACCGGCGATAGGCGCGGAGTTGCTCGGCATAGTCGCGCGGCCGAGTGCGGGCGAAGTTGATCTCGGCAAGCACGGCGGCCTCGATGCCCGGCTGGGCGGGCATGGCGAGCGCCAGGGCGAGGGGCAGGAAAGGCGGCATCGCGGCCCTATAGACCAGATCGAGGTGAACGCTTCCCGAACAAAAGATTAACGTCCGCTGCAACCTTGCTCGGTTGGGCTCGTTTTATGCCCTGAGCGACAAACAAAGGTTCGGGTTGAAATGAACAAGGTTCTGCCAGTTGTCCTGGCCCTGATCCCGCTGGCCGCGGTGATCGGCGCCTGTGTTTCGTGTCCGTAACGCGATTGGTTTGACTCGCCGGGTGCGGCGGATGGATCCAAATTACTTGTGCCGGGTTACGGATACATCGGAATACTGAAACCCCCAGCGGGTCGCGCAAAGAAAAGGGCCGCTCCGAAATGTCGGGACGGCCCTTTCATTTTTCCGTGCGGAGGCTGGATCAGCCCTCGGCGGTCTCGCCTTCGTCGGCGGCCGGAGCTTCCTCGCGGACCTCGGCGGTCGCGCCCGGCTCGGCGTTGGGGTCGTATGCCTCGACGAAGCCCGCGGTGTCGCGGCCTTCTTCGAACATCGCGGCCATCACGTCGACGCCCTGCGCCTGCATGTCCGCCTCTTCCGGCGAGCGGGCAACGTTGACCTTGACGGTCACGGCCACTTCCGGATGCAGCGCAACCTTGACCTCGTACACGCCGATCGCCTTGATCGGCTTGTCGAGGACGACCTGCGACTTGGTGACCTTGTGGTTGTCGGCGACGAGCGCCTCGACCAGGTCACGCACCGCGACCGAACCATAGAGCTGGCCGGTGTTCGAGGCCTGACGGATCAGGGTGACCGAAACGTCCTTGAAGCTGCCGGCTTCCTTCTCGGCATCCGAACGACGCGAAGCGTTGTCGGACTCGATGCGGGCGCGGTTGGCCTCGAAGACCTTCTTGTTGGCTTCGTTGGCGCGCAGCGCCTTCTTGCGCGGCAGCAGGTAGTTACGGGCGAAGCCGTCCTTGACCTTCACCACGTCGCCGATGCCGCCGAGCTTCTCGACGCGCTCAAGCAGAATAACGTCCATGGGGTGCGCTCCTTACTTAACGATGTAGGGCAGCAGGCCCAGGTGGCGGGCGCGCTTGATGGCCTGGGCCAGCTCGCGCTGCTTCTTGGCGCTCACCGAGGTGATGCGCGACGGGACGATCTTGCCGCGCTCAGAGACGAAGCCCTGCAGCAGACGGACGTCCTTGTAGTCGATCCGGGGAGCGTCCTTCGCGGAGAAGGGGCAGCTCTTGCGACGGCGGAAAAACGGGCGTGCCATGGTCTATATCTCCCTTATTCGCCGCCGAAACCGGTGTTGCCGCCGGCTTCGTCACGATCGCGACGGCCACGGCCGCGCTCACGGTCGCCCTTGCGCATCATCACGGTCGGACCCTGCTCCAGCTCGTCGACCTTGACGGTCATGTAGCGGATCACGTCTTCGTTGATCTGCGTCTGGCGCTCCAGCTCGGCGACCACGCCAGCCGGCGCGTCGATCTCGAGCATCACGTAGTGCGCCTTGCGGTTCTTGGCGATGCGATAGGCGAGCGAACGAAGACCCCAGGTCTCGGTCTTCACGACCTTGCCGTTATTGTCCTCGACGATCTTGGTGGCGGCTTCCGCCAGAGCGTCCACTTGCGCCTGGGCCAGATCCTGGCGCGCAAGGAACACGTGCTCGTAAAGAGCCATGTATTCTCTTCCATGTTGGCCGATCGCTGACGCCACCCCATGTGGCGCCCCTCCGGCTGTCGTCTCGTATTCAATGGTCGCGCGAGCGGGAATCGCGTCCCCACGTCGAACGAAGGCGGGCCCTTAGCGGGAAGTGCCGCCGCTGGCAACCGCAATCGCTCCCAAAGACGGGAGAGGATGGGGCGGGCACATGAATGGCCGCTTGCGGCATGAGGAGCCGAATGGCCGATATTGGGTGGAGAGCTGGCTGTCTGCTTTGCGCCAGCGCGACAGCCTCACGGCGCGACTACATAAGAAGCGCATATTTTTTGTTGCATTCAGGAAAGAAGGTGGTACCGTCCTTCTGACGAGGAGGCGGGCATGGCCATAGCAGTGCAGTCGGAAGTTGAGCCGATCATCGGAGTTTTTGCCGACCGCCTACGGGCCGTGCTGGATCGCGCTATGGGGGACTGGCTGGCGACGCCTGATCGCTCCAACTTCCGCTATGGGCGGACCCGCGCCAACATCATCTTTGAGCATATCATCCGGCACGCGCTGGCAGAATTCGATGGTGACGGCGCCAGTACTGTAAAGGCGCTGGTGGAGGCGCAATCGGTCAAGTTCCTGTTCCACAACTCTGTAGTAGCAAGATTTAAGAAGGGTAACGCGAAGGGCGTTGGCTCTAACATCGAGACCCAAGCATTCCTTAATTTCGTGGAGCCGCAGGGTTGCTTTGCCGGGCTCCCAGAGATTCACCGGATCGAGATCGTCTATCAGCTCAATTTTCTCGGCACGGACTACGCCGAGGTCGCAGTCGTGGCGAGGGATCGGAATACCCGCATTTGGGCGTATCCGCTCACCTCCCGTCCGAGCGCGGACATCATCCCACTCGCACCGCGTCCGACTCCGGTCTTGACGCCTCCCGTTGTTACGCCGAAGGCCGCGCCGAAAAAAGAATCAGGCGACGACAAGTCGGAGTAAGCGTGATGCAGCCGAATGGCGACATGCTGCGCTTGGCGCGGCAGCGTAAGGGATTCCAGCAAACGGATGCAGCTAAGCGACTGGACATCGACCAGTCGCTTCTCTCCCGTATGGAGAATGGCGTATCGGAGATCCGTGAAGAGATACTGGCCCGCGCCGAAGCTGTGTATGAGGTGCGGCGGTCTTTCTTTTTCCAGACAGATCCTATTTATGGGGCGCCGGTCAGTGTTCATCCGATGTGGCGGAAGAAGGCCGACGTAAGCAGTCGAGACATCGACGCTGTCGTGGCCGAGTTGAACATGCGTGTCATGCATCTCAGGAGGTTCCTTGAGGCTGCTGACGTGGCAAAGGTCAACGATTTGCCTCGTCTCGACATTGAGGACTACGGCGACCCGGAGCGTATCGCAGGGCTCGTCAGGTCTCATTGGAAGCTGCCTCCCGGTCCGGTCCGGGATCTTACTGTTCTGGTTGAAAGGGCGGGTGTTCTGGTTGTCCACTCGGCTATGGCTGGCGCGGCCATCAGCGGGGTCACCTTTTCCGCACCAGGCATGCCGCCGCTTGTGGTGCTAAATTCGGACCAGCCGGCGGATCGGATGCGGTTCACCCTGGCGCATGAGCTTGGTCATTTGGTCATGCATAGGTTCCCCTCTCCTGACATGGAGAACGAGGCTCACGCATTTGCGTCGGCCTTGCTGATGCCCGCCGCCGACATTCAGCCCTTGCTTCAATCGCGCAAGGTCGATTTGCCGCTTCTGGCGTCGTTGAAGCCAGAGTGGAAGGCCTCCATGCAGTCGATCATCATGCGGGCAAAGAGCCTTAATCTGCTCACGCGGAACCAAGAGGAGTATCTCTGGAAGCAGATGAGCGCGCGCAAGTGGCGCATGCGTGAGCCGGCAGAACTGGACTTCGCGCACGAGAAACCAAGCGTTATCGCAAATCTGGTCAATATCTTCCGCGATCACCTGGGATACTCGCCCGAGGAGATTTCCCAGCTCTTGCACATCCCCGAGCTGGAATTTCGCAAGCTGTATCCGATCGAAGAACCGGAGAGAACGCGCCCTAAATTTACCGTTATTGGATAAGGTGGCCGCGCGTTTCCGACTGGGACCCTGGCGCGCATTAAAGTCGCGCTGGCGCTAAAGCGAACAGCCGTAACAGGGGCGTTAGCCGAATGGCCGCTTTAGTGAGCCCTCGCTCTAATACCGCTCGCCATTCCCCCGCGGACGCGGTGCCGGCCGCGTGTCGCTTGGCACGATCGGGGCGGGGCTGCGCGAGAGCCAGCCGCCGTCATCGTCGAGGCGCGGCTTGGGGAAGTCCGCCGGGGGGTGGATCGGGCCGCAGCCCTCGTCGTCCCACTGGATGCAGCGGATCCGGTCGTTATAGACCACGCCGCGGACATTGCCGGTGCTGCCGTCCGGCCGCGTGTAGCTGCTGTCGAGATACCATTCGCGGTTCTTCTTCGGCTTGCCCGAGCGCACCGGCTCGGAGACCCGCCCCATGTCGATGCCGCGGAAATTGCGCGAGAAACTGTCCAGCTCGATCGCGGCGCGGAAGCGGCTCTCCGGCGCGCCCGGCCCGTCGAGTCGCTGGGTCAGCCAGTTGATCCGCCGGTCGCGCCGCGCCTCTTCCTCGCCCAGCCGGGTGATCCAGCCGGTGTCGCGTACAAACATGCCGACGGTGGAGAAGGTAACTTCGGATTGCTTGGGGATGCCGCGCACCGAGACGATCTGGCCCTGGAAGCCTTTGGCGCCGCAGGTCGTCGCCTGCCACATCGTGCCGTCCGCCTCGTAGAGCTCGCAGCCGACCGAGGTACGCCGCCCGATCAGCGTGCCTTCGCGCAGGCCGTTCGGCCCTTCGAACCCGCCGACCGAATAATAGAAGCCGGTGACATGCTCGCCGTCGAAGCTCAGCACTACCTTCACGCCGCCGCCGACGACCTGCTGGTAGCAGCGCTGGTCGGGATAGGGGCAGGGGGTCTGCTCGCGGCGGCGCAGGTCGGCGGTGACCGAGGTCTTGCCGGTGTAATTGCCGAAATAGGCGACCTGGCCTTCGAAATCGGGAGCGAGGCTGCCGTCCTCGCGGTCCGCGGCAAGCGCGGCGAACGGCATCAACACGGCCGCGGCAAGGGCCGTAAGGGCTGTTGCCCTGAACATCCTGCATTCCTCCCTGTCGACGCCCGTTAACCATAACACTAACGGAGCCGAAACGAGGAGTCGGATTCGTGCCTCGCATGTAAAACGGCAGGGCATGGCCCTGCCGTTTCATGACTGGTTTCTGCGTTCTGCTTAGCGGATCGCGTTCGCGATCACCGCCGCGATGATGCCCGAGGTGATGCCGACCAGCACCGCGTCATTGCCCGACTGGACATAGCGATAGCCGCGCGGCGGAGCCTTCAGGCCGCGATAGTGGCGATAGTCGATCTGGCGATAGTTGCGGGCATAGCGGCTGTCGAAGCGATCGCCCTTGTGCCAGCTGCGATAGCTCGGCTTGGTGACGACCTTCTTCTTGACCACCACCTTCTGCACCGGCGGGCGGCGATCATGGTGCTGCGGGGCGGCGGCGAGCACCGGCGTGGCGACCATCGACATGGCGACGGCGGCGAGAACGAACTTCTTCATGACTGCACTCCTCTTTTCTCGTTGGCGCCGGCTTGTCTCCGGCGTTGATCTCAATCTGGGGGTGCCGTGTCGCAGAGGTTTGTCCCGCGGGTTGCGAAATGGTCGCAATGTTTCGCAATCCTGTCCGCAGCGTTCATGTTGGGCAGGGTTGCGTCGGAGAGGGTGCAGGCCTAACGCGCGGCCCCAATCGCACGCCGCCGCTATCCAGGAGAGACATATGCGCGCCTTCATCTTCCCCGGCCAGGGCAGCCAGGCCGTCGGCATGGGCAAAGCACTCGCAGACGCCAGCGCCACCGCCCGCGAAGTCTTCCAGGAAGTCGACGATGCGCTGGGCCAGAAGCTGTTCAAGCTGATGAGCGAGGGCCCGGAGGACGAGCTGACCCTCACCGCCAATGCCCAGCCGGCGATCATGGCCAATGCCATCGCAGTGCTGCGCGTGCTCGAGAAGGAAGGCGGCATCCGCCTGGCCGGCAAGGCCGATTTCGTCGCGGGCCACTCGCTCGGCGAATATACCGCGCTCTGCGCCGCCGGTGCCTTCGATCTCGCCACCACCGCGAAGCTGCTTCGTATCCGCGGCGACGCGATGCAGGCGGCGGTGCCGGTCGGCGTCGGCGCGATGGCGGCGATCCTCGGTGCCGACCGCGAAAAGGCCCAGGCGATCGCGGATGCCGCGGCCGAGGGCCAGGTCTGCACCGTCGCCAACGACAATGATCCGTCGCAGGTGGTGATCTCGGGCCACCGCGAGGCGATCGAGCGCGCGCTGCCGATCGCCAAGGAGATGGGCGCCAAGCGCGCGCTGCTCCTGCCGGTCTCGGCGCCCTTCCACTGCCCGCTGATGCAGCCCGCCGCCGATGCGATGGCCGAGGCGCTGGCCGCAGTGTCGCTCCAGGCGCCGCTGGTGCCGGTCTACGCCAACGTTACCGCCGCGCCGGTCGCCGATCCCGACACGATCCGCGCGCTGCTCGTCGAGCAGGTGACGGGCATGGTCCGCTGGCGGGAATCGGTGCTGGCGATGTTCGCGGCGGGGGTGAGCGACTATGTCGAGTTCGGCGGCAAGGTGCTCGGCGGCATGGTCAAGCGCATCACCCCCGACGCGGCGCCGGTCAGCGTGGTGACGATGGACGACATCGAAGCGCTGGTGAAATCGCTGTAAGGAGATATTGGTTCGCGCAACGACGCGACGACGCAACGAGGTTGGTGCTTGAGGGATATCGAGCAGATCGCCAAGGACGTTCTGGATATTTCGGTGCGATTGCACCGGGATCTGGGGCCTGGTCTGCTTGAGTCCGTATATGAAGCTATCCTTGCCGCGAAACTTGCGTCGCTTGGCTACAGTGTCGCTCGACAACGGCCGATCGACATCGAGTTCGAAGGATTGCGGTTCGATGCCGCATTCCGCATCGATTTGTTGGTCGATGATCTGCTGCTGATTGAAATCAAGTCGGTCGAGCGTCTGAATCCTGCGCATGCCAAACAATTGTTGACCTATCTTCGGCTTACCAAGCAGCCCCTTGGGCTGCTTATCAATTTCGGTGGCGCTACGCTGATGGAAGGGGTCCGTCGGCTCGCCAACAACTACAACCCCGTTGCGTCGTCGCGTCGTTGCGCGAACCAAAATCAAGGAATCCAATGATGTTCGACCTCACAGGCATGACCGCACTCGTCACCGGCGCTTCGGGCGGGATCGGCTCGGCGATCGCGAAGGCGCTGGCCGCGCAGGGGGCCCGGCTCGCCGTTTCGGGCAGCAACGCCGAGAAGCTCGAGGCCTTCCGCGCCGAGCTTGGCGGCGACCATGTCGCGCTGCCCTGCAACCTGTCCGACGCCGCCCAGGTCGATGCGCTCGTGCCCCAGGCCGTGGAAGCGCTCGGCAAGCTCGACATCCTCGTCAACAATGCCGGCGTCACCCGCGACAACCTCACCATGCGGATGAAGGACGAGGAGTGGGACCAGGTCATCACGGTGAACCTGGAAGCCGCCTTCCGCCTGATTCGCGCCGCCGCCAAGCCGATGATGAAGGCGCGCTTCGGCCGCGTCATCTCGGTCACCTCGGTCGTGGGCGCCACCGGCAACCCGGGCCAGGCCAATTACGCCGCCTCCAAGGCCGGGCTGGTCGGCATGTCCAAGGCGATCGCCCAGGAGCTCGCCAGCCGCAACATCACGGTGAACTGCGTTGCCCCGGGCTTCATCCGCTCGGCGATGACCGACGTGCTGCCCGAGGCGCAGAAGACCGCCTTGCTCACCCGCATCCCGGCCGGCGACCTCGGCAGCGGCGAGGATATCGGCGCGGCCGTCGTCTATCTCGCCAGCAAGGAAGCCGGCTATGTCACCGGCCAGACCTTGCATGTGAACGGCGGCATGGCGATGCTGTGAGCCGGTCCGGGGGCTGGAGTTTGAAGTCTATGCGTCTTTTCGGAATTGCAGCCCTCGCCACCCTGGTCGTCGCGGTCCCGGCCCATGCCGCCGATCTCGCGACGATCGATTGCGTGATCGGCAAGCTCAAGCCCGCGCTCCAGGCGCAGATCTCCAAGGACGTCACCCGCAACATGGGGGAGGGCGCCGGCGTGCGCCCCACCTATGATCCGGCGGTCGGCAGCGGCATCTCGGTCGCCGCCAGGGAGTGCTCGGACGAGCATAAATGGTCCGAAACGGCGCTGGAGGCGGCGCGGGTCTACACGCTCGCCAAGCTCGGCCAGCCGATCGCGGAGACCTTCGTCGCGGCCCAGGGCTTCGACGTCGGCGAGCTTGAGTCGCAGTTCGACGCGCTGCCCGAGGACGCCCGCAACCGCCCGCTCACCACCGAGGAAATGCAGAAGCTGGTGATCGCCTCGGTCACCGACGAAGCGAAGCAGACTCGCGCCAACGCGGCGCTGCTCAACAAATATTTCCTCTTTCTCAGCACCGTCCGCTACGCGGCATGGCAGTTTTCGGAAGCCTGACCGTCGGCGCGGGTGCGCGCACCCTCTTGCAACGGCACCATGTGCGATCTAGGTGCGTTCCAACGATATTGAGCCCCTAGCTACAAAGGAAAACAGGGACCATGGCCACTCAGGAAGAGATCACCACCCGCGTGACTGCGCTCGTCGTCGATCACCTCGGTGTCGACGCAGGCGACGTTTCGCCGACGGCGAGCTTCATTGATGACCTGGGCGCCGACAGCCTCGACATCGTCGAGCTGGTGATGGCGTTCGAAGAAGAATTCGGTGTCGAGATCCCCGACGACGCGGCTGAGAAGATCAGCACCGTCGGCGACGCGGTCTCCTACATCTCCGAGCACCAGGCGGGCTGATCGCCCTCCAGGCGATCGCGCCCTTATGGGCCGAGCTTGAGAATCCAGCGGCTCCCCGTCCTTGGCTCGAAAAGAGTTGGGCGGGGAGCCGTTTTGTTTTGGCCATGAAACCCGGTATTTAGCCCGTATTCATGCGCGATATTTTGAAGTTTGACGGAGAAATCGGATGCGCCGTGTAGTTGTCACCGGCCTTGGCCTCGTCACCCCGCTGGGCGCGGATGTCGAGACCGCCTGGAAGAACATCATCGCCGCAAAGTCGGGCGCTGGCACGATCACGCGCTTCGACGCGACCGATTTCCAGAGCAATTATGCCTGCGAAGTGAAGGGTCCGGACCATGAATATGGCTTCGATCCCAGCAAGCGCGTCGACCACAAGGTCCAGCGCCAGGTCGATCCGTTCATCGTCTACGGCATCGATGCCGCGGGCCAGGCGATCGAGGATGCCGGCCTGCTCGACATGGACGAGGCGACCCGTTTCCGTGCCGGCTGCTCGATCGGCTCGGGCATCGGTGGTCTGCCGGGCATCGAGAGCGAATCGCTCGTCCTCGCCGAAAAGGGCCCCAAGCGCGTCAGCCCGCACTTCGTCCATGGCCGCCTGATCAACCTGATCTCGGGCCAGGTCAGCATCAAATACGGCCTGATGGGCCCGAATCACGCCGTGGTCACCGCCTGCTCGACCGGCGCCCACTCGATCGGCGACGCCGCGCGGATGATCGCGATGGACGATGCCGACATCATGCTCGCCGGCGGCGCCGAAAGCACGGTGTGCCCGATCGGCATCGCCGGCTTCGGCCAGGCCCGCGCCCTGTCGACCGGCTTCCGCGACGAGCCGTGGCGCGCCAGCCGCCCCTGGGACCAGGACCGCGACGGCTTCGTCATGGGCGAAGGCGCTGGCGTGGTCGTGCTCGAGGAATATGAGCACGCCAAGGCGCGCGGTGCGAAAATCTATTGCGAAGTGGTCGGCTATGGCCTGTCGGGCGACGCCTATCACGTGACGGCGCCGCATCCGGAAGGCTCGGGCGCGTTCCGTTCGATGCAGATGGCGGTGAAGAAGTCGGGTCTGGCCCTGTCGGACATCGATTACATCAACGCCCACGGCACCTCGACCCCGCTCGGCGACGAGCTCGAGCTCGGCGCGGTCCGCCGCCTGTTCGGCGACGACATCGGCGGCCTGTCGATGAGCTCGACCAAGTCGGCGATCGGCCACCTGCTCGGCGGTGCCGGCGCGGTGGAGAGCATCTTCTGCATCCTGGCGCTGCGCGACCAGATCGTCCCGCCGACGCTCAACCTCGACAATCCGAGCGAGAATTGCGCGGGCGTCGACCTTGTCCCGCACAAGGCCAAGGAGCGCAAGGTGAAGGCCGTGCTGAACAACTCGTTCGGCTTCGGCGGCACCAACGCCAGCCTGGTGATGAAGGCTGTCTGAAGACACGCCAACCCCGGCACCGGCCGCGAAACCTGCCAAGCCCCGGAAACGGCGGCTTGGCGGTTGCGCGCTGCTTGTCGCCGTCCTCGTGCTGGTCGCGCTCGGTATGGGCGTCCTCCAGCTCTGGGGCGGGGCAGGGCCGGCCCGGCAGAACATCTCGGTCCTGATTCCCGAAGGCTCCAGCCTGTCGCGCGCTGCGACCGAGCTGGAAAAGGCCGGGGCGATCGGCTCGGCCCGCCAGTTCCTGATCCTCGCCAAGGTGCTCGGCAGCAGCGATCCGATCAAGGCGGGCGAATATCGCGTGCCGGCGCGGCTCAGCCAGTCCGACATCCTCAAGATGATGCAGGGCGGCCGCACCCTTCAGCGCTTCGTGACCATCCCCGAGGGCACGCCCTCGATCCTGGTCTACGAGACGCTGATGAAGGCGCCGCAGCTCAGCGGCGAGATCCAGGTCCCGGCCGAAGGCAGCGTGCTGCCCGACAGCTATGCCTATAATCGCGGCGACACTCGCCAGGCGGTGCTCGATCGCATGCAGAAGGCGATGGCCAATTATCTCGCCAAGGCCTGGGAGGCCCGCAAGCCGGGCATCGCGGTAAGCAGCCCGACCGATGCGCTCAACCTTGCCGCGATCGTCGAGAAGGAGACGGGCAAGCCCGAGGAGCGCAAGATGGTCGCCGCGGTCTATTCGAACCGTCTGCGCCAGAACATGCCGCTCCAGGCCGATCCGACCTTCATCTACCCCATCACCAGGGGCAAGCCGCTCGGCCGCCGTCCGCTCTACTCCGAGGTGCACGCCAAGAACGCGTACAACACCTATGAGAAGACCGGCCTGCCGATCGGCCCGATCACCAATCCCGGCCGCGCCAGCATCGACGCGGTGCTCGATCCGGCGAGTGCCACGGCGCTGTACTTCGTCGCCGACGGCACTGGCGGCCACGTGTTCGCCGACACGCTCGAGCAGCACAATGCCAACGTGCAGAAGTGGTACGCCATCCGCCGGGCACGCGGCGAGATGTGATCCCAATCTCCCTCTCCCATCGGGAGAGGGAAGGGGCCCGCTCGCGTAGCGAGTGGGAAGGGTGAGGGCAGCCGATGCCCGCAACTCTCGACCCTCACCCTTCCGCCGACTGCGTCGGCTCCCTCCCTCTCCCAATGGGAGAGGGAATCGCCCAGCTTGCCTCCCCCATCCCCGCATGTAACATTGTTGCGCAATCGCCACGAACCGGGGGAATCGCCGCATGCATCGTCTCGTCCTGACCAGCCTTTTGCTCGCCACTGCTGCCCCGGCCTGGGCACAGGACAAGCCCGAGCAGCCGGCGAAGAAGCAGGACTATCGCGAGCAGATGAAGGCGGAAGCCGAGGCGGCCTGGGCCCGGCCGCCGGTCGAGGAAGCCAGCGCGGTCAGCCATGGCGCGGTAACCGTCGGCGGACAGCACATCGCCTATACCGCCACCGCCGGCACGCTCACCATCCGCGACGACGAGGGCAAGCCGACCGCCTCCTATTTCTACACCGCCTATACCCGCGACGGGGCGAGGGGCGCGCGCCCGGTCACCTTCTTCTACAATGGCGGCCCGGGCTCGCCGACGATCTGGCTGCACATGGGCAGCTTCGCGCCGGTGCGCGTGACCACCGCCAATCCCGAATATATCCGCCCCGCGCCCTATGGCTTCGGGCCCAATCCCGATTCGCTGATCGACAAGACCGACATGGTGTTCATCGACGCGATCGGCGCCGGCTGGTCGCGGCCGCTCGGCGACAAGACCGGCAAGGACTTCTGGGGCGTCGACCAGGACGCCGACGGCTTTTCCCGGGCGATCCTGCGCTACACCAGCAAGTTCAACCGCTGGGCCTCGCCCAAATTCCTGTTCGGCGAGAGCTATGGCACGCTGCGCAACCCGGTGGTCGCCGCCAAGCTGGAGGCCGCCGGTCTCAGCCTGAACGGCATGGTCCAGTTCTCGACGATCATGAACTATGGCGTGCGCCAGCCGGGCTACGACCAGAATTACCTCACCCTGTTCCCGACCATGGCGGCGACCGCCTGGTACCATAACCGGCTGCAGAACCGCCCGGCGGACCTGCGCGCCTTCCTCGACGAGGTCCGCGGCTTCACCAGCGGCGCCTATGCCGCGGCGCTGGCCAAGGGATCGACGATCTCGCCCGAGGAAAAGGCCGCGGTCGCCAAGAAGATGGCCGAATATACCGGCATCGGTGAAGCCTATATCCTTCGCGCTGACCTGCGCCTGACCCTGCCGCGCTTCCAGACCGAGTTGCTGCGCGATCGTCGCCTGGCGGTGGGCCGGCTCGATTCGCGCTATCTGCTCAACGTCACCGATGCCAATGCCGACAGCCCCGAGGACGATCCCGCTTCGACCGCGGTGTCGGGCGCCTTCGTCGCGACGTTCCAGGACTATGCGACCCGCGTGCTCGGCTACAAGACCGACATGCCCTATCGCATGACCGCACGGGGCCCGGGCTTCGACTGGGACTGGAAGCACCGTGCGCCGGGCGACGGCACCCATCTGGCGCCCGACAGCGCCGTCGATCTCGCCTATACGATGCGCACCAATCCCTATCTGAAGGTGCTGTTCATCAACGGCTATTATGATTTCGCCACGCCGTTCTACGGGGCGGAGTTCGACGTCAACCACATGCTGCTCGACCAGCAGCTCCAGAAGAACATCCGCTTCACTTACTATGACGCGGGGCACATGGTGTATCTGAACCCGGCCACGATGCCCGAGATGCACCGCGACCTCTCGACCTGGTATGACGACGCGCTGCGCGCCGCGGCCTCGAGCAGCCCGCCGGCCCGTCCGGAGGCGAAGGCCGGCAAGAACTGACGCGCCGGTCCGGCTACGGCCTCAGGCGAAGCCTTCGCCGGGCTGCAGCCCCATCTTCCCGTAATGGTGGACCGCGATCCCGTTGAGGAAGCTGTTCGCGATCATCCGCGCGCGTTCATGAACATGCTCGGCGGCATCCCCGCCGCCGATCTCGGCCAGCGTCGCGGCGAACAGGTCGAGCCAGCGCGCGAACATCGGCTTGTCCAGCCCCGGAATGCCGAGATGGAGCGGCATCGGCCGCCCGAGATACTCGCCGCTGCTGAACAGCACCGAGCGCCAGAAACGCTTCATCTGCTCGAGATGCGGGGCCCAGTCCTTGATCCGCGCGGCAAAGACCGGGCCGAGCACCGGATCGACCTGGATTCGCCCGTAGAAGCGGTCGACCAGCTCGGAGACGAACGCATCGTCGATCCCCATCTCGGCCGCCGCCTGGCGCTTCTCCTTGCGCATCGCGGTGGCGTGGGGGGAGGGGGTACCGGTCTTTTCCATGGCGGGTATTTGGGGTGGGTGGCGCGCGATGGAAATGGGACATTCGGTCCCAGCGAGACCCCCGCTCCCTTTGGGAGCGGGGAGGGGCCCGCGAGGCGAAGCCGAGTGGGAGGGGTGAGGGCAGAATTGCCTCTCGACCCTCACCCTTCCGCCGACTGCGTCGGCTCCCTCCCTCTCCCAACGGGAGAGGGAATTAGGAATTACCGTCCCAGCGAAGCCGCCTCACGCGCCAGCGCCTCGACCTGCTCGTAGCTCGCGCCCTTCGGCGTGACCCACGACCCGCCGACGCACAGGATCGGGTCGAACGCCAGCCATTCCGGCGCGGTCGCGGCCGAGATGCCGCCGGTCGGGCAGAACTTGCACTGGTAGAAGGGCGCGGCGAGCGCCTTCAGCGCCTTGAGGCCGCCCGAAGTCTCGGCCGGGAAGAATTTGAAGTGGGTGAGGCCCAGGTCGAGCCCGCGCATGATGTCGCCGGCATTGGCGACGCCCGGCAGGTATGGCACGCCGCTGCGGGTGATCGCATCGCCCAGGCGATCGGTCAGGCCCGGCGAGACGATGAACTCGGCATCGGCCTTCATCACCTGCTCGAACTGCTCGGTGTTGACCACGGTGCCGGCGCCGACGATCGCGCCCTCGACCTTCTTCATCTCGGCAATGGCTTCGAGCGCCGCGCCGGTGCGCAAGGTCACCTCGAGCACGCGCAGGCCGCCCTTCACCAGCGCCTCCGCCAGCGGACGGGCCGTGGCGGCGTCTTCGATCACGAGCACCGGGATCACCGGCGCGGTCTGCATGATGGCTTCGATATTCAAAGGGCGTGCTCCTGCGCGAATGCCGCGGCGGCGCCGTACAGGCCCGGCTGCGGGTGCGTGATGAGCTTCACCGGGATGGAAGACATCAGGCCCTGGAACCGGCCCTTGGCGACGAACCGCTGGCCGAAGCCCGACTGCAACAGATGGTCCTTGAGTCGCAACCCCAGACCGCCCGCGATCACCACGCCCTTGGGGCCATGGCACAGCGCCAGGTCGCCGGCGACCGCGCCCAGGCTGAGGCAGAAGCGGTCGAGCGCGGCCACCGCCACCTCGTCCTTGCCTTCCAGCGCCAGCGCCCAGATCGCCTTGTCGTCGAGCCGGTGGACCGGCTTGCCCTCGAGCTCAGCCAGCGTCTCGTAGAGCGAGACGATCGCCGGCCCGGCCACCACGCGCTCCTTGGAGACGCGGGTATAGGTCTTGCGCAGCCGCTTCACGAGCGCGTCCTCGATCGGGTCCAGCGGGGCGAAGTCGCTATGGCCGCCCTCGGTGGCGATCACGTCATATCCGGCGCGGTGGCGGAACACCTGGGCCACGCCCAGGCCGGTGCCGGGGCCACACACGGTGATCGCACCCTTTTCGGGCAGCGCCTCGTCCGGCCCGCACAGATGGAGGAAATGTTCCGGACCCATCTGCGCGACGGCATGGCCGATCGCCTCGAAATCATTGACCACCGTCCAGGTGTCGGCGCCCAGCCGGTCGGGGATCAGGGCAGGGCGGATGATCCAGGGATTGTTGGTGAGCTTGATGATCTCGCCGCCCACCGGCGAGGCCACCGCCAGCGCCGCCGCCTTGGGCAGCGGCCGGCCGAGTTCCTCGCCATAAGCCTGCCAGGCGAGCTGCAGGCTGGGATGCTCGGCGACCTTCTGGGTCATCGGCTCGCTGATCGAGACGACGCGGCCCTCCGCTACCTCGGCAACGGCAAAGCGGGCATGCGTGCCCCCGATATCGACCGCGACGACTTCCATTCGGGCTCCTGATCCTCTCGTCCGCCTGGGCCTGTCAACGTTGCCAGACCCGGCCGCGCCCTTCTTCCCGTGTGCGGCGCAGAAGTAAAGGGTAACCGTGATCCAGGGTCTTCTCCGTCATCCCCGCGAAAGCGGGGACCCATCTCCCGGGCTATCCTCCGCGAACTACCGCGGTTGTCTGGCCTGGCACGTGCGCGAGATGGGCCCCCGCTTTCGCGGGGGTGACGGTCTTGGTTTTTACAGCCCAGCTTCCGCCAGCATCGCCGACGCGCCCTTCTCGGCTTCGTCGCAATGGTTGCGCAGCATCGCGAACAGCTCGCGGCCGGTGCCGATCGCGGGCGGCGGCGGGGAGACGTGCTCGCGCGCCTCCCATTCCGCCGCATCGACCAGGGCGGTCAGCTCGCCGCTCTCGGCGCAGACCCGCACAACGTCGCCGTCGCGCAGCTTGGCGATCGGGCCGCCGCCCAGCGCCTCGGGGCTGAGATGGATCGCGCACGGCACCTTGCCGCTCGCGCCCGACATCCGCCCGTCGGTGACCAGCGCGACCTTGAAGCCGCGATTCTGCAGCACGCCCAGCGGCGGCGTCAGCTTGTGCAGCTCGGGCATGCCGTTGGCCTTGGGCCCCTGGAAGCGGACCACGACGATCACGTCGCGCTCCAGCTCGCCGGCCTTGAACGCCGCCTGCACCTCGGCCTGGTCGGCGAAGACGCGGCACGGCGCCTCGATCGTCCAGCGCTCGCGCTCCACCGCCGAGACCTTGATGCAGGCGCGGCCGAGATTGCCCTTGAGGATACGGAAGCCGCCCTCGGGGGAGAAGGGATTGTCGGCGGTGCGCAGGATCGTGTCGTCGCCGCTCGCCGCGCCATGCTCGGTCCAGACCAGCGCGTCGCCCGCCATCTCGGGCTTGCGGCCATAGTCCGCCATGCCGCCCTTGCCGACGGTCAGCGTGTCGCTGTGCATCAGACCGGCCTTGAGTAGCTCGCGGATCACGAAGCTGGGCCCGCCGGCATCCTCGAAGCCGTTCACATCGGCCGAACCGTTCGGATAGACGCGCGCCAGCAGCGGCACGATGCGCGAGAGCCGGTCGAAATCGTCCCAGTCGATCGTGATCCCCGCCGCCCGCGCAAAGGCCGGGACGTGGATCAGGTGGTTGGTCGAGCCGCCGGTCGCCAGCAGCACGATCGCCGCGTTCACGATCGCCTTCTCGTCCACGACATGGCCGATCGGGCGATAGTCGTCGCCGTTCCAGCCGATCTCGGCGAGGCGGTGCACGGCGGCGCGGGTCAGCTCCTGGCGCAGCTTGGTGCCCGGATTGGCGAAGGCGGCGCCGGGCATGTGCAGGCCCATCGCCTCCATCATCATCTGGTTGGAGTTGGCGGTGCCGTAAAAGGTGCAGGTGCCCTTGGAGTGATAGGCAGCGATCTCGGCGTCGAGCAGCTCGTCGCGGCCGATCTTGCCTTCGGCATAGAGCTCGCGGATCCGCGCCTTCTCCTTGTTGGCCAGGCCCGAGCGCATCGGCCCGCCGGGGATCAGCACCATCGGCAGGTGCCCGAAGCGCAACGCCCCCATCAGCAGGCCCGGCACGATCTTGTCGCAGATGCCGAGCAAAGCCGCGCCCTCGAAGGTGCGGTGGGAGAGCGAGACGGCGGTGGAGAGCGCGATCGTGTCGCGGCTGAACAGCGACAGCTCCATGCCCTGATAGCCCTGGGTCACGCCGTCGCACATCGCGGGCACGCCGCCCGCCGCCTGCGCGGTGGCGCCGGCCTCGTGCGCCCAGACCTTCATCTGCTCGGGATAGCGGTAATAGACCGCATGCGCCGAGAGCATGTCGTTATAGGCGGTGACGATGCCGATGTTCATCGAATGCCCGGCCTTGAGCTGGTCGCGCTGCTCGTCGGTGCCGGCATAGGCATGGGCGAGGTTGGCGCAGCCGAGCTTGGGCCGGTCGTTCCCCGATTCGCGCTCGGCATCGAGCAGCGCGAGATAGGCGCGGCGACGGGCCTTGGAACGCTCGATCACGCGATCGGTGACGGCGGCGATTTCGGTGTGGAGGGTCATACGCTCATTCCATTTGCACTACCGTTCCCCGGCGAAAGCCGGGGCCCAGGGTTTCTCGGCTGAATCGCTTGTGACCCTGGGCCCCGGCTTTCGCCGGGGAACAGAAGAAAATTCTATGCCGCCCAGTGGATATCCACCGGCAGCTCGACATCGGCGAGCACGCGGCCGACCGGATAGCTCGACGACGCGCCCTGCTCGATCGCCGCTTCCAGCACTTCCTTCTTGGCCTCGCCGGTGATCGCGATCATCAGCGCACGCGCCGTGATGATCGCCGAACGCGACAGGGTGACGCGGGCGACCGGCGCCTCGGGCGGCAGCGGATCGGGCATCACGCCCAGCGCGCGGCGCTCCTTGGGGCCGTTCAGCGCCTCGTCGAAATCGGGGCCCGGGAAGATCGAGGCGCAATGCCCGTCGCCGCCCACGCCGAGCAGGCAGAGGTCGAGCGGCCAGTGCACGTCCTGGAGCAGCGCGTCGGCCGAGCGGCCGGCGGCCTTGTAGTCCGGCGCCTTGTCGCTCACGAGCGGGATCACCCGCGCGCCCTTGGGGATGAAGATCTTGCCGATCGCCGTGACGTTCGACAGCGGATCGCCCAGCGGCACGATGCGGTCGTCGCCCGGGATGATCGTCACGCGCTTCCAGTCGATCTTCGCCTTGGCGAGCTTCTCGTAGATCGGCAGCGGGGTCTTGCCGCCGGCCAGCGCGATCACCGCCGCGCCGCGCGCGTCGATCGCGCTCTCGATGATGAAGCCGATATCGCCGGCAACGGCCTCGGCCATCTCGTCGGCGTCCTCATAGTCCCACCATTCGATTTCGGTCGTCATGTTCGTTCCTGCTTCTTTCTCCCTCTCCCGCTTTTGCGGGAGAGGGCAGGGGTGAGGGCACTTCTTCTTCTAACGCACCGCGCGGTAAGGGAGGGCCCTCACCCTCCCGCCTTCGGCGGGCCCCTCCCTCTCCCGCGAAAGCGGGAGAGGTGTGCAGGGCCTTATTCGTTCCACGTCACCCCGTCGCGCTCGGTCAGCGCGATCGCGGCGCTCGGGCCCCAGCTGCCCGAGGCATAGGGCTTTGGCTTCACCGCGGCCGTCTTCCAGCCTTCGCGGATCGCGTCGATCCACGCCCATTGCGCCTCCACCTCGTCGCGGCGGACGAACAGCGTCGGGTCGCCCTCGATCAGGTCGAGGAACAGCCGCTCATAGGCGATGCGGCGGCGGGTGCCGGCGAACTCGTGCTCGAGGCTCAGGTTCAGCGGCACTTCCTTCAGGCGGATGCCGTCGCGGTCGAGGCCCGGCTCCTTCGCCATCACCAGCAGCTGGATATATTCCTCGGGCTGCAGGCGGATCACCAGCACATTGGGCTTCAGCGCGCCGCCGCGCTCCTCGAAGATCGAGTGCGGCACCGGCTTGAAGGTGATCACGATCTCGCTGCGGCGTTCCGCCAGCCGCTTGCCGGTGCGCAGGTAGAACGGCACGCCGTGCCAGCGCCAATTGTCGACATGCGCCTTGATCGCGACGAAGGTCTCGGTGTCCGAGCTCTTCTCCAGGTCGGTGTCGTACGAACGTACGATCTCGCCCTTCACCGCGCCGCCGCCATATTGGCCGGTCACGGTCAGGTTGGGCACGTCGCTGCCCGCGACCGGGCGGAGCGAGCGCAGCACCTTCACCTTCTCGTCGCGGATCGCGGTGCCGTCGAAGCGGGCAGGGGGCTCCATCGCGACCAGCGCGAGCAGCTGGAGCATGTGGTTCTGCACCATGTCGCGCAGCGCGCCGACATCGTCATAATAGCCGGCGCGGCCTTCCAGGCCCACCGTCTCGGAGACGGTGATCTGGACATGCTCGATGCCCTGGGCGTTCCACACCGGCTCGAACAGCGAGTTGCCGAAGCGCAGCGCCAGGATGTTCTGCACCGTCTCCTTGCCGAGATAGTGGTCGATCCGGAAGGTGCGGTCCTCGGGAAAGGCCTCGGCGACGATGTCGTTCACTTCGCGGCTCGACTTGAGGTCGACGCCCAGCGGCTTCTCCAGCCCGATGCGGACGTTCGATCCGGTCAGCCCGGCCGATTCGAGCCCCTTGATCGTCGGGCCGAACAGCGACGGCGCGGTCGACAGGAAGATCGCCAGCCCGCCCGAAATGTCGCCCAGCTTCTCGGCCAGCGCGGCGAAGCCCTCGGTCTTCGAGGCATCGAGCCGCTGGTAGAAGACGCGCTCCAGGAAGCTCCCGACAGCGCTGTCATCCTTACGGTCGGCGGGAAGGAAATGGTCGAGCGCATGGCGGGCGAATTCGCGGAACCCTGCATCGTCGTAATCGGAGCGCGCGGTGCAGGTGATGGTCAGCCCGTCGGGCAGCAGCCCGTCCGCGTGCAGGCCATAGAGCGAAGGAAGCAGCATCCGCTGGGAAAGGTCGCCGGTGGCGCCGAACAGGAGCAGTTTGCCCGCGGATTGTCGCATGCTTTGCCTCGCTATCTTCGTTTCGGCCTCGCGAGACACCAATGGCGCGCAAAGATCAAGGCCGGGCGGCGGGTTCTAGATAGGGTAACCGGTGGCAGCGGCAAGCGAGGGGGCGGGAGATTGTTCGCGCGACGACGCTACGACGCGACGAAGAAGGAAGAAGGTGGTTCGCGCAGAGGCGCAGAGGGGACGCTAATCGCGTGCTCAGCCCGTTCCCCAAATCGTCATCCCGGCGAAAGCCGGGATCTCAGGCGAAGGCGCGCGGATGGAGCCGCATGAGATCCCGGCTTTCGCCGGGATGACGGCTATGGGGCAGGGCGCTCAGGACGTCCCAAGCGCAACCCCTCTGCGTCCTCCGCGCCTCTGCGCGAACAAACTCTTCTTCGTCGCGCCGTTGCGTCGTCGCGCGAACAGAAAAGGCCGGACCCAAGGCCCGGCCTCTCCAGAATCCAAAACCAGCCAGGCGCTTACAGCACCAGCCCCGCCGTCTGGTCGAACCCCGCCATGATGTTGAGGTTCTGCACCGCGGCGCCCGCGGCGCCCTTGCCGAGATTGTCGAGCGTCGCCACCAGTCGCGCCTGGCCGGTCTCGGCATTGCCGAACACCCGCAGCGATAGCCGGTCGGTGCCCGCATCCTCCTCGATGCTCACCGTCGCCACGTCGCCTGGCAGCACGCGGACCAGCGGCGAATCCTTGTACGCCTCGCGCAGCGCGTTCTCGATCGCCTCGAGCGAAGGGCGGCGGGTGAAGGCGTGGAGGGGCAGGGGCACCTCGACCAGCATGCCGCGATAGGCTCGCACCACGGCCGGCTGGAAGATCGGCGGATGCACGATCCGGGCGTGCTTGGTCATCTCGGGCACATGCTTGTGCGCGAGGCTCAGCCCATAGTTGCGGAACGCCGTCTCGGTATAGCCGGCGGCGCCCTGGTCCTCGAACTCGGCGATCATCGACTTGCCGCCGCCCGAATAGCCCGAGACCGCGTTGACGCTCAGCGGATGGTCGTGCGGCACCAGCCCGGCCCGGATCAGCGGGCGGACCAGAGCCAGGAAACCGGTCGGGTAGCAGCCGGGGTTGGAGACGCGCGCGGCCTCGGCGATCTGCGCCGCCTGGCCGGGCTCGAGCTCGGGAAAGCCATAGGTCCAGCCATCGGCGACGCGGTGCGCGGTCGAGGCATCGATCACGCGGACCTTGGCCGCCTTGATCATGTCGACCGCCTCGCGCGCGGCGTCGTCGGGCAGGCACAGGATCACGAAGTCCGCCGAGTTGAGCGCGTCCTCGCGCTTCGCTGCGTCCTTGCGGTCCTTGTCGTCCAGGATGATCTGCTCGATCCCGTCGCGGCCATCCAGCCGCTCGCGAATCTCCAGGCCGGTGGTGCCGACGGCGCCGTCGATGAACACGCGAATCGTCATGCCGCGGGGCGCTCCAGGATCGAGGCGGGGACGTAGCCGACCAGCTTCTGGCCAGGGGCGACGCCCCAGGCATGGTCGCCGGCCAGTTCGAGCACTTCGAACGAGTCGCCGCCCGCAAGCTGGGCGAGCGTTTCCGAATCGGGTTTGGAGCCGGCGCGCAGAGGCACGGCCGAGGAGATCATGCGGAGCATAGGCGCCGCATAATGGGGTGCGAACACGCGATCCGCCAGACGTACGTCTGCCAGGTCACGACGAACCGCATCGACCCTGGGATCGATGGGAACCGAACGGCCCTTCAGCGCGAAACGCTTACGCGCTGGCCCTGCGGGCGACTGGTTCGGCAATGTGCCCCCCAGTGAGGAAATGCCCGAATTCTGCAAGAAACTCTGCCCCTTCCGCGGTCTTGGCGACGAAGATGTTCCGCTTGTCGGTGTCGTCGCGCTGGCGGCGCAGATAGCCGAGCGTGCCCAGTCTGTTCAAGGCACGCGTGACGACGGGCTTCGATACGTTCAAAGCCCGGGCCAGGCCGCGGACGGTATGGGGGCCAGGTTCCAGATAGACGAGCATCAGCAAGGCCATCTGCCGGTTGGTCAGGTCCGGTTCTCCCGATCGCACATAGTCGATCAGCGTGTTCTTCCACGAAGAAAGCGAGCTGTCGGTCATTGCGTTCACGGCATCTACTCTGTTGTTACGCCCCCGATACGCCAGGGCCAAAGCTCATAACGCGCGTGAACCGATCCGGTTTCAGTCCGGATGCGAAATGTTACAGCTTTGTTGAGCATCTGAGATGGGAAGAGGGTTCCGGACGGTTGATCGAAGCGGGCGGCTCCCCTATGTGCCGCCTTTCTTCAAGAGGTCCGCGCATTTCATGTTCACCTTCCTGCTCATCGTCCAGGCCTTCATCGCCGCGGGTCTCGTCGGCGTGATTCTCCTGCAGAAGTCGGAGGGCGGCGGCCTCACCTCGAGCGGCAGCCCGTCGGGCCTGATGTCGGCGCGCAGCGCGGCGGACTTCCTGACGCGCACCACCGCGATCCTCGCCACCGCGTTCATCGCCATGTCGATCCTGCTCGCCTTCCTGGCGGCGAATCGCCACGGCGCGACGATCGACGCCTCGCTCCAGCGCTCGACCCCTGCCGCCGCGCCCCAGGCGCTGCCGACCACCGCCCCTCCGGGCGCGGTGCCGTTCGCGCCGGGCAATTCGACTGCCCCGGCGGCTCCGGCCGCGCAGGGCAACAGCTCGGTCCCGCTGGCCCAGTAAATCCGCCGGTCCCGGCCTGGTCCGGGGCTGTCCACATAAATTTGTGCCCGGTTGCGTGATTCGCACGCTTCCGGCGCGCGTCCATTCACGTTAGGCGTTTTCTCCCATGGCGCGGTATATCTTCATCACCGGCGGCGTGGTCTCCTCGCTTGGCAAGGGTCTCATGGCAGCGAGCCTCGCGGCTCTGCTCCAGGCCCGTGGCTATCGGGTCCGCATCCGCAAGTTCGATCCCTATCTCAACGTCGATCCCGGCACGATGTCGCCGCACCAGCATGGTGAGGTCTATGTGACCGACGACGGCGCCGAGACCGATCTCGACCTCGGCCATTACGAGCGCTTCACCGGCGTCGCCTCGCGCCAGTCGGACAACATCACCTCGGGCCGGATCTACAAGACGATCATCGAGCGCGAGCGCCGCGGCGACTATCTCGGCGCCACCGTCCAGGTGATCCCGCACGTGACCGACGCGATCAAGGCCTTCGCCCAGGCCGACACCGAGGACCTCGATTTCGTGCTGTGCGAGATCGGCGGCACCGTCGGCGACATCGAGTCGCTGCCCTTCGTCGAGGCGATTCGCCAGCTCCGCAACGATCTCGGCCGCAACCAGTCGGTCAGCGTCCACCTGACGCTGGTACCGTACATTGCCGCCGCCGGCGAGCTGAAGACCAAGCCGACCCAGCACAGCGTGCGCGAGCTCGCCTCGCTCGGCGTCCATGCCGATGTCATCGTCTGCCGCAGCGAGAAGCCGCTGCCGGCGAGCGACCGCGCCAAGATCGCGCTGTTCTGCAACGTGCCCGCCTCGTCGGTGATCCCCGCGCTCGACGCGAAGACCATCTACGGCGTGCCGCTCCAATACCATGCCGAGGGGCTCGACGTCGAAGTGCTCAAGGCCTTCGGCATCGACGTCACCGGCTCGCCCGATCTCACCCGCTGGGAAGAGATCGAGGACCGCGTCCTCAACCCCGAGGGCGAAGTCACGATCGGCGTGGTCGGCAAGTATATGGGCGTGCCCGACGCCTATAAGTCGCTCACCGAGGCGCTCACCCATGGCGGCATCGCCAACCGGGTGAAGGTCAACATCCGCTGGCTCGACGCCGAGCTGTTCGAGCATGGCGACGAGGGCGAGATCACCGCGCAGCTCGAGCCGCTGCACGGCATCCTCGTCCCCGGCGGCTTTGGCGAGCGCGGCAGCGAGGGCAAGATCGCCGGCGTCAAGTTCGCCCGCGAGCGCAATGTGCCGTTCTTCGGCATCTGCCTGGGCATGCAGATGGCCTGCATCGAAGGCGTCCGCGCCGGCGGCATCGCCAATGCCTCGACCACCGAATTCGGCCCGACCGAGGAGCCGGTGGTCGGCATGATCACCGAATGGATGACCAGCGAGGGCCTGCAGAAGCGCGAGGAAGGCGGCGACATGGGCGGCACGATGCGCCTCGGCGCGTACACCGCGAAGCTCGGCGGCAACTCGGTCGTATCCTCGATCTATGGCGCCGACGAGATCAGCGAGCGCCACCGCCACCGCTATGAGGTCAACACCGCCTACAAGCCGGTGCTCGAGCAGGGCGGCCTGGTCTTCTCCGGCATGTCCCCCGACGGCTCGCTGCCCGAGATCGTCGAGCGGCCCGACCATCCCTGGTTCGTCGGCGTGCAGTTCCACCCGGAACTCAAGTCCAAGCCCTTCGAGCCGCACCCTCTGTTCGCCAGCTTCATCGAAGCGGCGGTGCGGCAATCGCGGCTAGTCTGAGCTACTTCCAGCGGACAACGAAAGAGCCGGGCCTGGCGCCCGGCTTTTTTTGTTCGCGCAGAGGCGCAGAGGACGCAGAGAAGTCTCGCGCAACCAAAGCCGTGATCCGGGCGCCATAGGCCCCCACACAGCCGTCATCCCGACGAAAGCCGGGATCTCATGCGGCTCCTTCCCCGCGATACGGCCGGAGATCCCGGCTTTCGCCGGGATGACGATTGGGGCGAGCGCCGGCCAGGCGCACGACACCTCTGCGTCCTCCGCGCCTCTGCGCGAACAATATTTGCCCCGCCCGAACCGGACACGCTACAGCCTCTCAAAAGGGGGCCATACATGTCGGATTTCGAATTCATCTTTTCGCTGTTCGGCCTGCTGCTCGGCCTCTCGCTCGCCGAGGTGCTTGGCGGGCTGGCGAAAGCGATCGAGGCGCGGCTGCGTCCCGGCTCCGCGATCCGCATCGGCTGGCTGACCCCGCTGCTCGGCGCCTTCGTGATGCTCGACCTGCTGTCCTTCTGGCAGGCCGCCTGGGTGGTGCGCGACGTCGTCCATGTCTCGGGCAGGCTGCTGATGGCGATCACCGTCTTCGCCGCGGCCTATTATCTCGCCGCGCACCTCGTCTTCCCGCGCGACATCGAGGAGCAGCCGGACTTCGACGCGCATTTCTTCCGCGTCCGCCGTGTCGTCATCGGCGTGATGTTCGGCCTGCTGCTCTGCCAGCTCGCCTTCTACGCCAGCATCCCGACGATCGCCCCGCATCTGCTGCGCCCGCTGGCGCTCGGCCTCACCGCGGTCCTCGCGCTGCTGATGGGCGCGGCGCTGTTCGTCCGCGGCGAGCTGTGGGCGAGGGTGGTGATGCTCGCCCTCGTGGCGCGCTATGTCGTGGTGTATCTGCTGTAGGGGCCTCCACCGAGCGTCATCCCGGCGAAAGCCGGGATCTCAGGCCGCATCGCGCTACTGCACGAGATCCCGGCTTTCGCCGGGATGACGGTGAGAGTCCGCCGCCGCCATCTCCCGGATCCGTGCCGCCACCTCCGGCGCCACCGGATTGTAGATCATCATGTTGAGCTCCGGCCGGCCCTCCACCGCGAAGGTCGAGAATTCCAGCTCGATCGTGCCCAGCTCGGGATGCCGCAGCCGCTTCACGCCGTCGCCCTGCTGCCCGGCCACGTCATTGTCGCGCCACAGCGCGTCGAACTCGGGGCTGGTCCGCGACAATTCCTCGACCAGCGCGCTGATCTCCTGCGAGGCGCCCGCCCGTGTCACGTCGGCCCGGAACGAGGCGACGACATAGCGCGCCACGCTCAGCCAGTCCTCCTGCGCCGCCTGCAGCCGCGAATCGGAGAACATCCGCCGCAGGATGTTGCGCTGTTCCACCGGCACCGCGCCATAATCGGTGAGCGCCACCGCCGCCGCGGCGTTCCAGGCGACCACGTCCCAGGTCGCGGTACGGATCATCGCCGGCACCGGCATCGCATCCAGCACCCGCTGCAAGCGCGGCGTGATCCCCTCGGCCCCGCGATACCTGGCTTCCGGCGGATGCCCGAAGGCGAGCATGTACATATGCTCGCGCTCGGGCTCGGTCAGCATCAGCCCCGAGGCGATCCGGTCGAGCACATCGGCCGAGGGCGCGCCGCCGCGGCCCTGCTCCAGCCAGGTATACCAGGTCGGGCTGATGTTCGATCGCTGCGCCACTTCCTCGCGCCGGAGGCCCGGCGTGCGCCGCCGCCCGCTTCCGAAGCCGAAACTGGCCGGATCGAGCCTTGTGCGCCGGTCGCGCAGGAACTTGCCGAGCGGGGTAGCACTGTCCTGGGGCATAGCCTGTCAGTCTTTATACTAGGATAACGTCACTACTTTAACAGGAAAATGGCAGGGTCCACAAGCGCTCCGAACAACGAACGGAGTATCCCCATGCGTGTCTTCCTCACCGGCGCCACCGGCTTCATCGGCTCGCGCATCGTCCCCGAGCTGCTGGCGGCAGGCCACCAGGTGCTCGGCCTCACCCGCTCCGATGCCGGCGCCGCCGCGCTCGCCGCCCAGGGTGCCGAGGCGCATCGCGGCACGCTCGAGGACCTCGAGTCGCTGCGCGCCGGAGCGGACGCCGCGGACGCGGTCATTCACACTGCCTTCGATCACGACTTCTCGAACTTCGTCGCCAATTGCGAGAAGGACGGCCGGGTGATCGCCGCGATGGGCGAGGCGCTCAAGGGCACGGGCCGCCCGCTGCTGATCACCTCGGGCACCGGCATGGGCAATGCCGTCCCCGGCCAGCCCGCCGACGAGGACGTCTTCGCCCGCGAGCATCCCAATCCCCGCATGATCTCCGAGCAGACCGGCCAGGCGCTGCTCGCGGCCGGCGTCGACGTCCGCGTTGTCCGGCTGCCCCAGGTCCATGACACGGCGAAGCAGGGCCTGATCACCCCCTATATCGCCAATGCCCGCGAAAAGGGCCTGGCCGCCTATGTCGGCGAGGGCGCCAACCGCTGGCCCGCCGCGCATGTCCTCGACGTGGCGAAGCTCTATGTCCTCTCGCTCGACCGGGGCGAGAAGGGCGCCCGCTACAATGCCGTGGCGGAAGAGGGCATCGCCGCGCGGGAGATCGCGGAGGTCGTCGGCGCGGGCATGAACATTCCCGTCCGCTCGCTCACCTCGGAGGAGGCGGGGCAGCATTTCGGCTGGCTCAACATCTTCATGGGCCTCGACATGCTGGCATCGAGCGCGAAAACCCGCGCCCGCCTGGGCTGGGAACCGGTCGGCCCGGGCCTGATCGAGGACCTGAAGCGCATGGACTATTCGGCCGCCTAAGTTGGCACCCCTCCACAATCGTCATCCCGTCACAATTGTCAGCCCACCCCACGTCCGTCATCCCGGCGAAAGCCGGGATCTCAGGCGATGGCGCGGAAGGCGGGACAGGAGCCGCACGAGATCCCGGCTTTCGCCGGGATGACGATTTGGAGTGGCAGACGGCTCCACGGCGCTCCTCCGCGCCTCCGCGTCTCCGCGCGAACAATCTCTTCTACTTCTTCCGTCGCGTCGTCGCGTCGTCGCGCGAATCCAAGCCTTCCCTTTCCCCACCCGCATCGACTAGCGGGAACGCCATGCGTACCCTGCTTGCCGTCCTCGCCCTCTTCCTCACCGCCGCCGCGCCGCCGCAGGAGCCTGCCACGGTCCGCGTCCGGATCGTCACCTCGGCGGGCAACATCACCGTCGCGCTCGATGCCAGGCGCGCGCCGAAGACGGTCGCCAACTTCATGGCCTATGTCGACGACGGCCGGCTCGAAGGCACGCAATTCTACCGCTCCGCCCGCCGCAAGGGGAACCCGAGCCAGGGCTTCGTCCAGGGCGGGATCGGCACCGATGCGCGGCGCATGCTGCCTTCCGTGCCACTCGAATCGACCGCGCAGACCGGCATCCACCACCTCGACGGCACGATCTCGATGGCGCACGGGCCGAACCCGGACGGCGCCAATTGCAACTTCTCGATCATGGTCGGCCCCAATCCCGGGCTCGACGCCCGCGGCCCGTTCAAGGGCTTCGCGGCGTTCGGCAAGGTGATCTCGGGGATGGACGTGGTGAAGCGCATGCTCGCCATGCCGACCGGTGGCGGCCGCGACGCGATGCGCGACCAGATGATCCTCAAGCCCGTCCAGATCCTCCGTGTCGAGCGCCTTGACGGCAAGGCGAAGCCCACCGGCTATGTGAAGCCCTGGCTGATCGGCCCGGCACGCTGAGGCGGGGCGGCGTCCCTCATCTCCCACGCCAAATAGCCGTCACCCGGCGCCCAAAGCCGTCTCCCGCCGCCCCTCCGTCATCCCGGCGAAAGCCGGGATCTCGTGCGGCTCTTGTCCCGCGCCATCGCCTGAGATCCCGACTTTCGTCGGGATGACGGAGGGGCGCGCCTTATCGGCGGCGGTCTTCCGCTGCTGCTCGGCCCTCTCTCGCGTAGGTGGGGCTGTCCTACACTCCAATGTTCTGCTAATGTTCCAATAAACCGCCGCAAGGCCGCTCTTTGAACCGGTGCAGAAAAGCGAAGCGCGAACTTCCGTGTCCGCGGGTGTCCGCTCGCGCGCCCTTCCGCTCTCCCCGGAGCGGAACGGAAACGCCGCGCAAAGGCAGGGACAGGCGTAAACGCCGCCAACTTCCGCGTCCGATGCGTCCGCCCGGGTGCGAATCGCGCGCAAACACAAAGGGCGCCCGAACCGAAGTCCAGGCGCCCCCCGCTGCGACGTCCAAAGGGAGGAAGACGTCGCGAGCCGTGGTGGGTCGGGTCAGGCCGCGTCGGCCTCGCGATGCACGATCGGGGTCGGCTGCGTGCCGTTCACCGCGATCTTCTTGGGCTTCATCGCCTCGGGCACCTCGCGGACCAGCTCGATCACCAGCAGGCCATCGGCAAGGTCGGCGCTCTCGACGCGGACGAAGTCGGCCAGCTCGAAGCGGCGCTCGAAGCTGCGGGTGGCGATGCCCAGGTGCAGGTATGCGCCCTGGTTGTTCTCGTTCTCCTCGCGCTTCTTGCCGGCCACCAGCAGCAGGTTCTGCTGCGCGGTGATGTCGATCTCGTCAGCCTTGAAGCCGGCGACGGCGATCGTGATCCGGTAGCGGTCCTCGGCGACGCGCTCGAGGTTGAACGGGGGATAATTCTCGGAAGCCTGGGCCCGGGCGCTGGCCTCGAGCAGGTCGAACAGCCGGTCGAACCCGATGGTCGAGCGGCGGAAGGGAGTGAAATCGAACTGGCGCATATCAAGACCTCTATTCTTGAGCGAATTGATCAACTTAACCGGCGCCCGGAGGTCCGCGACGCCGCGGTTTTCGCGGCCCTTCACGGCGCCGCTCGACTCAGATCGTGTTGGAGATTGCACCTTTCAAGATGCGTCGAAACGGGGGCCGGAAGCGGCGATCAACCAGCGCTAGGCATGGCTAAACATCTCCTTGCTCGCTAATATCCATCAATTGAGTGGAGATTAAGCGCAACACGGCCAAAGGGGATGATGATGAGCCTTGCTTCGCTTTCGCTGCTACTTCTAGCCAGTACCGCGCCGGCACCCGCCGGGGCCCTGCGTGACGATCCGGTTGCCTCGACCTCCACCGACGATCAGCAGGCCAAGCCGGCCCAGCAGCAGAGCGGCAGCGGCGAGATCGTCGTCACCGCCCGCCGCCGCGAGGAACGGGCGCAGGACGTGCCGATCGCCATCTCGGTGATCGGCGGCCCGACGATCGAGAACAGCGGCAACACCAACCTCAACCGGCTCCAGACCGCGCTGCCGGCGGTGCAGTTCTATTCGAGCAACCCGCGCAATTCCGCCATCAATATCCGTGGCTTGGGCGCGCCGTTCGGCCTCACCAACGACGGCATCGAGCAGGGCGTCGGCTTCTATCTCGACCAGGTCTATATCGGCCGCATCGGCGCCTCGACCTTCGACTTCGTCGATGTCGAGCGGGTCGAGGTGCTGCGCGGGCCGCAGGGCACGCTCTACGGCAAGAACACCACCGCCGGCGCGATCAACATCACCACCCGCGCGCCCAGCTTCACGCCCGAGGCGAAGATCGAGTTCGGCATCGGCAGCTACGACCAGATCACGGCCAAGGCCTCGGTCTCGGGCCCGCTCAGCGACAAGGTGGCGCTGCGCATCTCCAGCGCGCTGACAAGCCGCGAGGGCACGATCGAGAATGTCCGCACCGGCGAGGACCTGCACAAGCAGCGCACCAGCAGCTTCCGCGGCCAGCTCCTGTGGAAGGTGAACGACGATATCGACCTCACCTTCGCCGGCGACTGGAACCTCCAGAACCCGCTGTGCTGCGTGCAATATTATGCCCGGGTCGGCGCCACCCAGCGCCCGCTCACCCGCCAGTACGCCGCGCTGGCGACCGCGCTCGGCTATGCGCCGCCGAGCACCGATCCGTTCGACCGCAAGACCGATCTCGATGCCGAGATCAACTCGCGCCAGGAGATCGGCGGCGCCTCGCTGGTCGCCAACTGGAACCTCGGCCCGGCGACGCTGACCTCGGTCACGGCGTGGCGCTATTGGGACTGGCAGCCGAAGAACGACCGCGATTTCATCGGCTTGCCGATCACCACCGTGTCGCAGAACCCGTCGCAGCAGAAGCAGTTCAGCCAGGAGCTGCGCCTCAGCTCGAACGGCGACGGCCGGCTGGACTATACGCTCGGCGCCTTCTTCTTCCACCAGACGATCGATACCCAGGGCTCGCAGGTCCAGGGCGCGGCGGCGAGCCGCTGGCTGCTCTCGGGCGCCGATGCGTCGAATCCGAATGTGCTGAACGGCCTGACCTCGACCAACACGATCAATTTCGACAACACCAGCTTCGCCTTGTTCGGCAAGCTCAACTGGGAGCCCGTCGACGGCTTCCACATCGCGCCGGGCCTGCGGCTGAACTACGACAAGAAGTCGGGCTATTACGACTCGGTCGTCAGCATCCACAATTCGCAGTTCAACTTCACGGCATCGGCCGACAATGTCGCCTCGCTGCTCGCAGCGGCCACGGCGACCAGCGCGGCGGCCCGCACGACCTTCCTCAACCAGACCAACACGCTGGCGCCGCAGCGCTACAGCCCGCGGTTCAGCGACTGGAACGTCTCGGGCGACATCACCGTTTCGTACGACTTCACCCCGGATATCCACGCCTATGCGACCTATGCGCGCAGCTTCAAGTCGGGCGGCATCAACCTGTCGGGCCTGCCGCTGAACTCGACCAATACCGGCGTCGATCTCAGCACCCAGACGGTGAAGCCGGAAAAGGTCAATCACTTCGAGATCGGCCTCAAGACCCAGTTCCTCGATCGCCGCCTGACCTTCAACGCGGCCGGCTTCTGGACCGAGATCACCGACTATCAGGCGACGGTGAACAACAACGCGATCAACGTGATTCGCGGCTATCTCGCCAATGCCGGCAAGGTCCGCTCGCGCGGGTTCGAATGGGACGCGTCGTTCCGCCCGAGCCGCCAGGCCAATTTCTACTTCAACGGGGCCTATACCGACGCGAAATATGTCGACTTCAAGAACGCGCCATGCCCGCCCGAGCTCTCCGGCGGCACGGCGCTGAGCGTCGACGCGAACGGCAATCTCAGCGGCACCCCCTCGGCACCGGGCACCCCGGGCGGCAACAGCCGGCCCTATTGCGACATCTCGGGCCAGGTGCTGCCGGGCATCTCCAAATGGTCGCTGAGCTGGGGCGGCGAGATCCGCCAGCCGGTCGGCGATGGCGATGTCTATCTCGGCTATGACGGCAGCTGGCGCTCGAAATTCTCGTCGAACCCGTCGCAGTCCGCCTATACCTCGATCGACGCCTATTCGCTGTCGAATGTCCGGCTTGGCTGGAAGCGCGCCGATCTCAACATCTATGGCTGGGTCCGCAACGTCTTCGACAAGCAGTATTTCGAGCTGCTCTCGGTCCAGTCGGGCAGTACCGGCCTGATCGTCGGCCAGCCCGGAGACCCGAGAACCTATGGTCTGACGGTCAGCAAGACCTTCTGATCTTGACGAGACTGACCTCCTGCCATGGCCGGGGGAGGTTGGGGAAGGGAGGCGGCGCCCGCACCGCCTCCCTTCTTATTGCAAGTTCATTCCGGATGATTTGAGAAGGTCTTAACCGACGCCCGCTATAGTTATCGCCTATAGTGGGAAGATGATGCGCGTGTCGTCGAGATCCATGCCGAGCTTCAGCAGTGCGGGCCTGCTCGCGGCGCTGGTCTCTGCCTGCCAGATCGTCGGCGGGCTGGTCTGGGTAAGCTCGCCGGCTTTCGCGGCGGGCGGCTATGCCAAGATCGCCCTGATCGCATCGCTCTGTGTCTCCGTGGTGGTTCTCTCGCGACTGACCATCCCCAACGCCGTCCGCGCGGTGTTGGTGCTCGGCGTGATCGCCGTGCTTCTCGGCGTCGCGGTCCGCGGCGACGTCACCGGGGTGAAGCAGGTCAGCGATGTGGTTTCCTCGATCGTGCGCCAGCGTCCAGTCGAAGTGCGGCTGCCGGACGATCAGGACGTGGCTGCGGCCAGATCGCGCTCCGCCGCTGCTGCCAGGGTTCAACTCCAGCCGGGCGAGGGCGGGGACGGCGGCTGGGCCGCCCGCCTCAACGACGCCGCGCGCGTCCAGATCGACGGTGGCGCGCCAGCCGAGATCCATGGCAATGTCACGCTCGCCGGCGGCGATGTCGCCAGCCCGCGCATCGGCTGGGCGGTCAGCTGGGCAGGGGTGACCCTGTCCTGCGGCAAGCTCAGCGCGGTCGCTACCCGACCCGACGGCCTGACCAACCAGGTAATCGGGACGTTCAAGCGCTCGATAGCGCGCACCGCGACGCTGAAGCGCCCGTCCTGCTACTGAACCGTTTCCGCACCCGGATCGAGCGTGATGATCACGATCGCGCCGCCCACGGCATAGCCGCTGGCGAGCGGGGCGATCGAGATGCGCGCCCCGATTTCGTTCGCGCCACCGCACAATAGCCGCGCATCGAATGCCTCCGCTTCGGAGCGACCGCTCAGCACCTGCTCGACGGCATCGCGCGCCGCCGGCCGGTCGGGCACTGCGATAAGGTCGGCAAAGCGCAGCCCCAGGATGCGCTCGCGCGGCAGCCCGACCAGCTTGGCGAACTCGGCTTCGGCCATCGACACCGTGCCGCGCACGCTGAGGCGGATCACTTCGATCCGGCCATGCGCGACACGTGCCTTCTCGAGCGCAGTCTGCTCGGCGAGGCGCGCTTCCTCGTCCCCCTCGTAGTTGACGCGCACAAGAAGCGCGATGCCTTCCACCCACGGAACCGCACGGACCCGCAGCCGGGTGCCGTTCTCTTCATCGAGGGTCAGGTCGAACTGCGCCTGCTCGCCGCTGCGCAGCACATGGCGCAGGCTGGAAAGCACGGTGGCATGGGTGGAGGAGGGCAATGCATCGGTTATCGGCGAGCCGACCAGCGCGCTCTGCCGCTGACCCAGGATCAGCGCCGCCGCGCTCGAGACGTCGGTGATCTTGAGCTCCGGGTCGATGACGAGCAGCCCGCCGTCCATATGCTCGACCAGAAACTGGTATTCGAGCTCGCGATGGCTGCTGTCCCGTTCCCCCGCATGTTCCGCATCCCAGCTCTCGGCTGCCAGCAGAACATAGCGCGGGCGTCCGTGATAGGTGATCGTCACAGGGCCGTGCGCGGCGCGATCCTGCCAATATGCGAAATTGCGCGTAAGTTCAGCCGATGAAACGGTTTGTGCTGATGGGCGCTGCATAATTGTAACCCCCTGGTTGCTTTCGGGCATCATCAATTGTTGTTTGCGACCCTGAAGTGAACCATGAGAATTTTGCAAATTATCCAAATTGATCAGGACATGAAGGATATCATGCGATTAACGTAAATCAAGTTGGCGTTGATCGGGAATGGATATAAAAATCAAAAGGATCGCCGCTGCATGGGACTCCTCTGTCGGAATCGCGGCGGGCAAAGTTTACTGAAAATACGGAAATCCTACTTTCGCAGATGGGAGCATTTTGGAAGCTATCCTGTGCGAAGAAACGCACATGTATCCGCGTCTTCTCCTGTCGCCCTTCAGGGTACGTCCCGCCGGTCCCCGGCTGTGGCGAGACAGGCGCGGTGCGGCCGCGATCGAGATGGCCTTCTCGCTCCCCATTCTGCTGATGCTGATCTGCGGCATCGTCACCTATGGCGGGTGGTTCCTTTGCGCCAACAGCGTGCAGCAGGCGGCCAACGAAGCGGCGCGGGCCGCGGTCGGCGGGCTCGACCCGACCGAGCGCGCCACACTGGCCCGCACCGCGCTGGACGCCAATGTGCGCAAGACCGGCACGCTCAAGCCCGAGCATATGAACACGCTCGTCGATGATGACGGCCATACGCTGACGGTGCGCCTCTCCTACGACGCCTCGAGCGATCCGCTGCTTTCGATCAAGCTGGTGCCCCTGCCGAGCAAGGTGATCGAGCGCAGCGCGACGGTGGTGATTTCGGCTCCATGAGGCGCGTGATGGTACTTCCGCCCCTCTTCCGTGCTCTCAATGCCGATCGCCGCGGCAATATCACGATGCTCTTCGCCGGCGGGTTCGTGATGCTGGCGGGGTCGGCGGCATTCGCGGTCGATACCGGTTCGCTCTATCTGGAGAAAAGGCGGTTGCAGGGCGTGGCGGACGCGGCGGCGCTCAGCGCGGCGAACAGCCAGGCGGCGGATGCCGCGGCCCGCACTGCGATGACGGCGAACGGCGCCGACGACGCGAGCATCGAGAAGCTCGAGCGAGGCAGCTATTCGCCGGACAGCTCGGTGGCCCATTCCGCGCGCTTCGTGGCCTCGGGCAGCGACGGCAATGCCGTGCGGCTGATCATGGGGCGGGACGTGCCGCTGTTCTTCGGGCGGTTCCTCACCGGCCGGCCGACGGCGCGCGTGTCCGTGACCGCGATGGCGGCGCGGGTGGACCTCGCGTCCTTCTCGATCGGCTCGCGCCTGGCATCGGTGAGTGGCGGATTGCCGGGGCAGTTGCTCTCGGGCCTGGCAGGGACCGAGCTGAACCTCAACGTGATGGATGCGCAGGGACTGGTGAGCGCCGATCTCGACGTCCTCGCCTTTGCCGACGCGCTGCGTACCCAGGCCAACCTCCAGGGTCTCACCTTCGGCGAGACGCTCGCGAGCAACATCACCCTTCCCAAGGCGCTGAACGCAATGGCGGCGGCGACGGGGAGCTCGAGCGCGCAATCGGCGCTGCGCGCGATGGCGATGCGGGTGCCGCCGGTCACGGTCCAGCTTTCCAGGCTGATCGATCTGGGGCCGCTGGCGGGCGAGAGCAGCACCGATCCGTCGCGACCGATCAAGGCGGACTCCTATGCCCTGGTGCGCGAGATGCTGCAGATCGCCACCGGCAAGCGTCAGGTCGATCTGGATCTGGCGGCGGGGGTGCCTGGCGTCGCCGCGACCAAGGTGACGCTGGCGATCGGTGAGCGGCCGGCGCAATCGCCCTGGCTTGCCGTCGCCAAGGACCGCAGCGTCAAGGTGCGCACCGCGCAGACGCGGCTCTATGTCGATGCCAAGGTCGGCGGTTCGGGACTGCTCGGCCTGGCCTCGATCCATCTGCCGCTGTTCGTCGAGCTGGCCAATGCCGAGGCCTCGCTCCGCAGTATTTCCTGCCCGACGCCGTCGACGGCCACGGTGAGCCTCGATGTGACCACCGCCGCCGGGCAGGTGGCGATCGGCGATGTCGACACGGCTGCGCTGGGGAATTTCAACGCCGCGATCACCCCGAAGCGCACGACGCTCGTGAAGGTCGCGCTCCTCGCCGAGGTGACGGGCCAGTCGAATATCGGGCTTGGCGGGGCTGGGGCGCAGCGCGCCACCTTCACTGCGCAGGAGATCGCGGCGGGCAAGGCGCACACGGTGTCGACCAACGATCTGAGCCAGGGCGTGGCGGCGTCGCTGATCCGCAACATGGACCTCCAGGCCAATGCCTTGGGGCTGGGGATCAATCTTTCCCTGGTGACGTCGACCGTCGGCACGGTGCTGCAGGGCGTCGCTGCACCGCTCGATTCGGTGCTTTCGGATCTGACGGGGCTGCTGGGAGTGAATGTCGGGCAGGCGGATGTTCGAGTGAACGGACTGCGCTGTGGCAAGCCGATTTTGGTGGGGTAGGGGATTAGCGTTGGGGTTGGGGAATGCGTGGCGATCGTAGAGGATTGAAGATTACCCAGGGTGTGGACCGGCGCGAGGCGATGCGCTGGCCGGTATCCCTGGCGGCGAGCGTGAAGGAATCGCGGCTGTGCTTCCAGAATGTCAGGCTGGTCGAGATTTCGCGGGCGGGCTGCAGGATCGAGACCGGCTTCCTGCTTCCGCCGGGCATGGAGACGGTGCTTCGGCTGTCTGGTTTCAAGGCACTGAACGCGACGGTGGTGTGGAGCAATCGCGAGGCGGCGGGACTGCGCTTCGCGGCGCCGCTGCATCCGGGCGTGGTGACGCACCTGATGAGCCTGCCGTCGACGCAGGAGCTGGCCGAATATCGCCCGCTCTCGGGGCTGCGCTGAGGGATTCCGGAGGCCTGAAACGGCAAACGCCCGGACCGTTTCCGATCCGGGCGCCTGCGTGACGAATGCTCGTCAGCCCCCTTTGTCAGGCCCAGCCCGCACACTCGTACTTGCCTACGAGCGGGGCTTGGAGCCTCCCCGAACCACGGCCTTTCGCCTGCGCTTCGACGAGAGTTTTGCTAGGCGCACGGACCCGGTTTGTCACTGGCATTACAAGGGGTAGACGCAGTTTGGTGTCACCCTGTGTTGAATCGGCAACATAAAGGTTGGCAGTAGGAATTCGCGGTCATCTGCCCTAGATCGGGTGCCGAGCTGATTTCTGGGTGAGTGCCAAGACCCGCATGCTGCTAATTTCACGTTACGAGCGGATGATCGCCCGCCGCTATCTCCTGCCGGGGCGGAGCGAGGCGTTCATCGCCGTCGTCGCCGGGTTCAGCCTTGTCGCCGTCATGCTCGGCGTCGCCGCGCTGATCGTGGTGATGAGCGTGATGAACGGCTTCCGCGCCGAACTGTTCGACAAGATCACCGGGCTCAACGGCCATGCCGTGATCCAGGGCTATGGCGGCCAGCTGCGCGACTGGCGCAACGTGCTTGAGGAGGCGCGCAAGACGCCGGGCATCACCAGCGCGACGCCGCTGATCGAGCAGCCGCTGTTCGCCACCTATAATGGCCGCGCCGAGTTCATCCAGCTGCGCGGCATGCGGATGGAGGACATCCTCGGCAACCCCACGCTGAAGGGCAAGGAGATCATCGGCTCGCTCAAGAGCCTGAAGCCCGGCGGCGAGCAGGTGGCAATCGGGTCGCGGCTGGCGGAATCGCTCGGCGCGACCGTCGGCAGCGAGATATCGATCCTCAATCCCGCCGGTGCCGCCACGCCCTTTGGCACCATGCCGCGCATCGTGAAGTACAAGGTCGCCGCGGTCTTCGAAGTCGGCGTCTACGATTATGACAAGGTCTTCGCGGTGATGCCGATCGAGGATGCGCAGACCCTGCTGCTGCTCGGCGACGGAGTCTCGATGATCGAGCTGGAGACGACCGATCCGGACCGCGTGTCGCAGATCCTCCAGCCGCTCAACGACAAGGTGAGCAGCGTCGGCCAGATCACCGACTGGCGGATGATGAACTCCGAGCTGTTCGAGGCGCTGGCGGTGGACCGCACCGTCTCCTTCACCATCCTCTCGATCATCCTGGTGGTCGCCGCGTTCAACATCGTCTCGTCGCTGATCATGCTGGTGCGCGCCAAGACGCGCGACATCGCGGTGCTGCGCACCATGGGCGCGACGCGCGGCGGGCTGATGCGCATCTTCGTCACCGTGGGCACCACGATCGGCGCGCTGGGCGTGGCGGCGGGCGGGGTGCTCGGCTTCCTGTTCATCACCTTCCGCGAGGGGGTGGTGAAGTTCATCGGACTGGTCACCGGCCAGAATATCTGGGATCCGCAGATGCGCTTCCTCACCGAGCTGCCGGCCAAGACCGACCCGTTCCAGACGATCGGCATCTGCGTGATGGCGCTGATCTTCTGTTTCCTCGCCACGCTCTATCCGGCCTGGAAGGCTGCCAATACCGATCCGGTTCAGGTGCTGCGCTATGAGTGAGGCTGTTCTCCAGACGCGCGGGCTCAAGCGGAGCTTCAGCCAGGGCGGCGAGACGATCGAGGTGCTGCGCGGCGTCGATCTCGACGTGCAGCCGGGCGAGATCGTCGCGCTGCTCGGCCCGTCCGGCTCGGGCAAATCGACGCTGCTCCAGGCGGTCGGCCTGCTCGAGGGCGGGTTCGAAGGCTCGATCCGGATTGCCGGCAAGGAGGCCGCGCAGCTCGACAGTCCGGGCCGGACCGCGGTGCGCCGCGACCATCTGGGCTTCGTCTACCAGTTCCACCACCTGCTGCCCGACTTCAACGCGCTCGAGAATGTCGTGCTGCCGCAGATGATCCATGGCGCGCTGCGCGCCGATGCCGACAAGCGCGCGGAGGAGCTGCTCACCGCCCTCGGCCTCGGCCACCGGCTGACGCATCGGCCCAGCCAGCTTTCGGGCGGCGAGCAGCAGCGTGTCGCCGTCGCCCGCGCGCTCGCCAACAAGCCGGCGCTGGTGCTGGCGGACGAGCCGACCGGCAATCTGGACGAGCTGACCTCGGACAAGGTGCTTGCCGAGTTTCTCGGCCTGGTCCGCACCCAGGGCTCGGCCGCGCTGATCGCCACCCATAACGAGCGGCTGGCGGCGCGGATGGACCGGGTGGTGCGGCTGCACGAAGGGCACCTCGAGTGAACCCGTGGCGTGATGTCCCAACGCTATCGGGCCGCCACGTCACGCTTCGGCCCATGACGCGCGTGGATCGCGCCGATCTGCTGAATGCCTTCGAAGGACTCCGCCAGCTCTTCCACACCACCGTGCCCGATGAGGCGAACATCGATGCCTGGATGGACCGGATCGAGAACGACGTGGCGGCCGGGCGTGGCCTGCCCTTTACCGTGCTGGACGCGGGCGGACGGATCTCGGGCGTCACGCGCTTCCTGCGGATGAGCAAGGGGCATCGCCGCGTCGAGATCGGCGGCACGCTCTATGCGCCGCGCGTCCAGCGTACCGGGCTCAACACCGAAGCCAAGTACATGCTGCTGCGCCACGCCTTCGAGGTGCTGGAGGTGAACTGCGTCCAGATCCGCACCGATTTCCTCAACCACGCCTCGCGTCGCGCGATCGAGCGGCTCGGCGCGCGCTTCGACGGGGTGCTGCGCGGCCATCTGATCCTGAACGGGCATATGCGCGACAGCGTGGTCTATTCGATCCTCGCGCATGAATGGCCCGGGGTTCGCCGCAATATCGAGCTGCTGATGGCACGCTACGAAGGAGAGGGTGCATGACCGGGATCACCGACATTCCCGTGACCAGGGCCGGCGGCGAGCAGGCCACGCTCGCCGATCATGCCGGCGAGGTGCTGCTCATCGTCAACACTGCCTCCAAATGCGGCTTCACCCCGCAATATGCCGGGCTCGAGGCGTTGCACCGCAAGTACAAGGATCGCGGCTTTTCGGTCCTCGCCTTCCCGTGCAACCAGTTCGGTGCGCAGGAGCCCGGCGATGCCGCGGAGATCGCGAACTTCTGCTCGCTGACCTATGACGTGACCTTCCCGGTCTACGCCAAGATCGACGTCAACGGCGCCGATGCCGCGCCGCTGTTCGAGGCGCTGAAAAAGGCGGCGCCGGGGCTGCTCGGCTCGAAGGGGATCAAGTGGAACTTCACCAAGTTCCTGGTCGACAGGAGCGGCAATCCGGTCGAGCGGTTCGCGCCGACGACTAGCCCCGACGCGATCGGCCCCGAGATCGAGAAGCTGCTCTAGCGGGCAGCTGCACCGATTGCGGCGCCACAGGGCGGGCCGGGCGGTGCAGGCGCTCGAAGATGCTGTCCAGCACGAAGCGGCCGGTGAGCTCGATCAACGCACTGCGATGCGGCCGGGCGCGACGCTGGCCGCGCGTCTGCGCGGGCGCCGGGTTGCGTGGCCCGTGCCGGCGCGGTGCGGGAGGCGTTGCCATGCGCGCTGCCACGGCCGAGGCGCTGTACCCCAGGTCGCGGCGGCGCCAGTCGACTGCCTCGCCGGCCGGAACTTCGCGCCATCCCTCGGCGCCGATCTCGCGCCACAGGTCCTTGCCGCAGCGCATGCACATCGCGAATTCGTTTCCGCCTTCCCGAAGACGGCCCGGCATCGCCGCGTGCTCGAGCAGGCGGCAGCGCAGCGAACGCATCAGAAGCGGGCCGGACGGAAGCGGCGGGAGCCGCCGCGCGGCGGATGGCGGTAGGTCACCGCCGGGAATTCGTAGGTGCCGGTGCTGACGCCGTTCTGGGCGGCGGCAAGCTGCGGATTCCAGATTTCGAACCGATCCCCAGCGCCAACGACAAGCGCGACGCTTTCGATCCGGCCATGCTGGCGCATGCCGGCGGGAAGAGTGAGCCCGCGCGCATTGCGCGGCTCCATCTCGACCATCCCCAGCACGCGGCGCATGCCGGCGTCCGTCGCCTGCGCGTCCATGCCCGAGCGGGTGCGGATTTCCTGCAGGTCGGCACGGGCATAGCCGACAAGGCACTGGTCGCGTTCATGGGCGGAAAGAACCAGGGGTTCGTCGGTGGCGGGCAGGCCCAGGGCCTGGGCCGTGCTTTCGGTCAGCAGCAGATTTCCATCCGCATCAACCTCGCAAAGCGCACATCCGCGAAACAGCGACCCCATGTTTTTGCCCCTTCAACGCAACGATTTACCTGAACTGTCCACAAACTTATGCACAGGGTTAACGCACATCAACCAAAATGTATGCGACAAGGTGGTTAACGCCAGCGACGGGCTGCTGAAACACTTCCTTACGAGCGGGACGGGAGCCGCTCTGTTAAATGCGCGTTCATCGCGGAACAGGCATCGGCTTCCGCGATCGGCTTGAACGGCGCGTGAGGGGCAACTAGAGGTGCGCCGAAAGCCCCCGCTCATTCCCCGTCTATGGAGAGTTTCGCATGAACTTCGCTTCCAAGCTCGCGCTGGCCGCCGTGCTGTCGCTGGGCACCACTGCGCTTACCGTGGCACCCGCCGCCGCGCAGAAGAAGGACGACAAGAAGGCAGATCCCAACGCGCTCAAGGTAAGCGACGAGTTCCGCAAGCCGGCAGCCGTGGCCGAGGCCGCGGTCAAGGCCAAGGACTGGGCCACCGCCGAGCCGTCGATCGTCACCGCGGAAGCCGCGGCCAAGAATGACGACGAGAAATATTATGCGGCCTGGCTGCGTCTCCAGCTCGAGCTGTCGCGCGGCAACGAGAATGCCCAGATCCCGGCGCTCCAGATTCTCTCGGTCAACCCGCGCACGGCGCCGGATGCGAAGAATGCCTATAATGCGCGCCTGAACTTCCTGCTCGGCAAGGCGGCTGCGTCGCAGAAGAAGCACGCCGAGGTCATCACCTACATGGCCAAGGCCCGCGAGCTCGGCGAGAAGAACCTCGACATCCCGCTGATGATGGCGAACGCCTATGCCGCCACCGGCAAGAACGTCGAGGCCGCGGCCGAAGCGCGCAATGCGATCGAAGCCGCCAAGGCCACCGGCCAGAAGGCGCCGGAAGCCTGGTATCAGTTCGCCATCCCGAAGGCGATCGCCACCGGCAACCGCGAGACCTCCTATGACTGGCTGGCCTATTACCTGAAGGACTATCCGACGGTGAAGAACTGGCGCTGGGCGATCGAGGTTCTCGGTCAGGGCGCTAAGGGTGCCGACCGCGCCGGGAAGATCGAGCGCATCGATCTTTATCGCCTCCGCCGGATCACCAACTCGCTGGCCGATCGCGGCGACTATGCCGACTACGCCTATGCCGCCCAGTCCTCGGGTCTGCCCTGGGAAGCGATCTCGGTGATCGAAGAGGGCCGCAAGAACGGCAAGCTGCCCACGACCGATCCGGACGGCAACCGTACCTTCACGGCGGCCCAGGCCGGCGTGAAGAGCAGCCCGTCGCTCGCCACGCTGGCTTCGCAGGGCGGCGTGGGCAATGCCGACGCACTGCTGGCCGCCGGTGACAATGAGAACGCGCTCAAGCTCTATGACGCGGCGCTCGCCAAGGGCGGCGATGCCAATGAGATCAACCTGCACCGCGGCATCGCGCTGCAGCGCCTTGGCCGCAAGGATGAGGCGAAGACGGCGTTCCAGGCGGTGAAGACTGGCCCGTTCGTCAACGTCGCGCTGCTCTGGCAGGTCTCGCTCGACACGCCGCCGCTCAGCTGAGTGCGGCTTCGAGCCTGAAAAAGAAAGGGGCGGCTTTCGGGCCGCCCCTTTTCGTTTCCCCCGCCTCGGAAGGGTCAGGCGACCGGGACGCCCGGCAATGCCTTGGAGGTGCGGATGGTGAGCGAGGTCTTCACATGCTCGACATTCGGCGCCGGCGTCAGGCGCGTCGTCAGGATGTGCTGGAAGCTTTGCAGGTCGGGCGCGACGATCTTCAGGATGAAGTCGATCTCGCCATTGAGCATGTGGCACTCGCGGACTTCGGGAATGTCGGCGACCATCTGCTCGAAGGCGCGCAGGTCCGCTTCCGCCTGGCTCTTCAGGCTGACCATCGCGAATACGGTGAGGTTGTAGCCGAGCGCAGCCGGATCGAGCGCGGCATGATAGCCGGTGATCGCCCCCTGCTGCTCCAGCGCGCGCACGCGCCGCAGGCACGGCGGCGCGGTCAGCCCAACGCGTTCGGCTAGTTCGACATTGGTCATCCGGCCATTATCCTGCAGCAGGCCGAGAATCCGTACGTCGATGTCGTCGAATCGCATTTATGTTCCTTCTTTCTTTTGATTCGTTTCCGTGTGTTGCGTTTAGACATAATATTATTACGCCGCAACGCAATTGTCCCACAATGCGACGTGCCGAAATGGACAGTTCCGAAGGGACGTTCGGCGAGTTAAGGAATCGTTACGGCGTGCGTTGCTACGCCAGGTAAAGGGTAGGCACGCGTTGCGCTTTGACGACACTCTGGAGACCGTACTCGCGTCCGATCTGGGCACGCCGTACGGCGTCCAGTCGGCGTGGCGTCAGCTGGTCGACCTGATCGGCAGGCGTCGGGCGACGGCGGGTGCCCGGGCGATGGGGGTGCTCCGCTCGATTCGCGATTCGGTGCCACTCGCGGTCCGTGCCGCAAGTGCCCGCGCGCTCGAATATGCCGATCCGCCGCCACCGCTGGTCCGCCTGTTCGCCCTCGATGAGCTGCAGGTCGCCTTGCCCGTGCTGCGCAGCGCCCGGATGAACTCGGCCGAATGGATCCAGCTGCTGCCCGAGCTGGCGCCCGCCGGCCGTGCAGTGCTGCGCAATCGCCGCGACCTGAGCCCGGTGGTGCGCCGCGCGCTGGAGAGCTTCGGACCGATTGACTTCGTCCTGCCCGACGAGACGGTGAAGGAGGTTCCCGTCGAAGTGGCGGCGCCTGAGCCCGAGGCAATGGTTGCCGAGCCAGCCGTCGAGGCGATGGCGATCGACTGGGCCGATGTCGTTGACGCACATCCCGTCGAGCCGGTGCCGACCGAGATCGAGGCGGTGGAGCCCGAGCCCGAACTGGCGCCCGAGCCGGTCGCCGAAGCGCCAGAGCGCGAGCTTGAACCGGTGCTGGCGGCCGAGGCCGAGGAAAAGCCCCTCATCTATTGGAGTGCTACGAACCCGCAGCCCTTGCCTGCGCGTGAGGCCAGCCTTTCCGCGCTGCTCGCCCGGCTGCCCGACCCCGCCTTGGCGGCCGAGATCGCGGGAGACGGCGCACTAAACGGCTTCGAGTCGGTAGATGCGGAACTTGCGGAGGCCCCCGAAGCGGTCGCCGAGATGGAGACTGCGTTGTCCCCGGCGGCTACGCCGCACGCGGTTCCCGATATCGAGGATTTCTCCTTCGTCGCGCTCGCCGGCCTCGCGCCGTCGCTGAGTGCTGCGGCCGCGCAAGAGGGCGAGAGCCACCAGAATCCGCTCCGCCCGATCCAATCCGGGACAGACGAGTCAGCCTCTGTTGTCGAACCGATTGCGCCACTGGAGTCCGGGGCGCAGGGTCCGGCCATGGAGTATAGTGACAGCCTGGTCGCAGAAGCGCGGCAGATCGCGGCAGAAGCCGTGGGGGACGACGACGGCACCTTCGAAATCGCCGATGTCGTCGCGCGGATCGACGCGTTCTGGCGGCATCGCGAGGAAACCGGCCCGAAGGAGCCGGCGCCGCTGCGCCCGGCCGACGACTTCCGCTTCGAGACCGATGCCAAGGGCATGATCCGCTGGGTCGAGGGCGTCAGCCGTGCGCCGCTGGTCGGCGTGTCGCTAGACAGCCAGGCCGGCCCCGGCGCGCCGGACAGCTCGCGTGTCGATGGTGTCGCGGCTGGCGCATTCCGCCGCCGGGCCGGCTTCTCCAACGCCCGGCTTTCGGTGGAAGGCGAGTCGGATGCAGCGGGTGACTGGCTGATCTCCGCCATCCCGGTCTTCGATCCCGGCAATGGCCGCTTCACGGGCTATCGCGGCACCGCACGCCGTCCGCGGGTCGACGAGCGCGCTGAGCCGGTGCGCATCGCCGCCGGCCCCGCGATGCCCGCGGATTCGCTCCGCCAGCTCGTCCATGAACTGCGCACGCCGACCAATGCGATCGCCGGCTTCGCCGAGATGATCGAGGCGCAGATGCTCGGTCCCGTGGGCGATGCCTATCGCGACCGTGCCCAGGTGATCCGTTCGCAGGCGCGCGAACTGCTCGGCGCGATCGACGATCTCGATCTCGCCGCGCGGATCGACAGCGCCGCGCTTTCACTCGTCCCCGGCCAGATCGCGCTGCGCCCGGTGCTGGCCTCGATCGTCGATGACCTTGCGCCGCTCGCCGAGCTGCGCGGCTCGGTGATCGCGCTGCCGATCGCCGACCTGTCGGTCACCGGCGACCGCCGCGCGGTCGAGCGGCTGCTCGCGCGCCTGCTCGCCACGCTCGTCTCGGCCAGCGGGCAGGGCGAGCGGATCGGCGTGCACATGGCGCCCGAAGGCACCGAGGTGGTGGCGATCACCATCGACCGGCCGCAGGCGCTTGCCGACTACCCGGGCGATTCGGTGCTCGACATCGACGACGAGCGCGAGGATGCGACCCTGCTCGGCACTGGTTTCGCACTGCGCCTCGCGCGCAATCTCTCGCGGGAGCTGGGCGGCGCGCTCGTCATCGGCCGGGAAAACTTGACTTTGCGGCTGCCGGCCGCCGTAAACGAGCAGGTGGGCCAGGCACATCTGAGCTGAAGTGGGGGACGGGGCCTCAGGTCGCCGCGGTTATCGCGTGCCTGCGCCCGAGCCTGGCGCGCGTGTCGATTGGCCCGCCGATTTCGGCACCCGCTTCACGATCTTCGTCGATACCGAGGAAGAGTTCGACTGGGGTGCGCCGCTGCGCGCAGATGCGGACGGTACGCGCCACATGGCCGCGCTGCCGCCCGTCCATGCGCGCTTCGCTGCGGCAGGCGCAGCGATCACCTATCTGGCGGACTATCCGATCGCGACATCGCCGCTCGCGGTGGAGGTGCTGCGCGAGGTAGTGAAGGACGGCCGCTCGGCGATCGGCACGCAGCTCCATCCCTGGGTCAATCCTCCGCACGAGGAGGAAGTGAACGGCTTCAACAGCTTCACCGGCAATTTGCCGCTCGCGCTGCAGCGGGCCAAGCTTGCGGCGCTCACCGATGCGGTGACGCAGATCGCCGGCAAGCGGCCGCTGGTCTATCGTGCCGGGCGCTATGGGATCGGGCCCGATACGCCGGCGCTGCTCGCCGAGCTCGGCTACCGGATCGATAGCTCGATGCGCTCGGCCTATGATTATTCGGGCGAGGGCGGGCCCGATTTCTCGGCAGTTCCCAATCACGCCTTCCACCTCGGCGAACTGGTCGAACTGCCCTTCACCACGGTGTTTACGGGCCGCCTTCGAAGGGGCGGGGCGGGGCTGCACCGGAGCCTGGGCCGGCTACCCAAGGGTATCGGCATCGCCGCGCGCCTCAAGCTGCTCTCCCGGGTCGCATTGACGCCCGAAGACATGCCATTGCACGAAGCGCAGGAGGCAATCCGTATCGCGGCAGGCGAGGGCCTGCGCCTGCTCAACTTCGCCTTCCACTCGCCTTCGGTCGAGCCCGGCCACACGCCCTATGTCCGCACCGCGGCAGATCTCGCTGCGTTCCAGCACTGGTGGGACGAAGTGCTCCTGCTGCTCGACAAGCTCGGCGTGCGCTCCGCATCTGTGGATGAGATCGTCGCGGCGGCTTGCGGGCTAGCCTGACCTTCCGCTAGTGCGGGCCTGACTGCTGGGGGGCCTGTAGCTCAATTGGTTAGAGCTGGCCGCTCATAACGGCTAGGTTGCGGGTTCAAGTCCTGCCGGGCCCACCAGCAGTATCTTTGCGCCTGTCGGCGCCTGGCCGGGACTTCGCGCCGATTTCGATCGTACCCGGGTTCGCGCGATGCGCGCCGTTCGTATGGCTGCTGCCTTCGATATATTCGCCGATCGTCACAGCCGCGTAATATCTCTTCCCCACCCGACCCCGCGAAAGAAAAGTTTCAAGTCGAGACGCGTCAGGGCCGTCGTCAGGCTTGGAGGAGCGGAGAGGGAGGCGTGAAGGAGCCGACGGGTTCCTGAGCGTCGACAAGAATGGAGTTCGAACAACGTCGCCATCCCGGTCTCTCGAAGGCCGGGAAACGCTGGCGCTCGTCCGCGGGACATGCGGCGGGAAGCACATATCCAGAGGGGGATAGATATGCACACCAAATCCAGTCATCGTACCCATGCCGCACAGCTTCTGCTGGGTGCGGCGTTCGCGGCGCTCTGCGTCGCCCCGGCCGCCGCGCAGACCGGGCCGGCGTCGGAACCGGTCGCCGAGGAAGACGGCGCGATCGTCGTCTCCGGCTATCGCCGCAGCCTCGAAGACGCGATCGACCTGAAGCGCAACACCGTCGGCTTCTCCGATTCGATCGTCGCCACCGATATCGCCGACTTCCCCGAGCAGAACCTGTCCGAAGCGCTGCAGCGCGTCCCTGGCGTGACCATCGAGCGTGAAAAGGGCCTGGGCACCCGCGTCAACGTGCGCGGCCTGCCGAGCGAGTTCACCTTCGTCTCGATCAACAAGCTCGCCACCGCTTCGGGCTCAGGCGGCCGTGACGTCGAGTTCGACATCTTCGCGTCCGAACTGATCCAGTCGGTCACCGTCCAGAAGTCGCCGACCGCGGCCGACGAGGAGGGCGGCATCGCCGGCTCGGTGCTGATCCGCACCGCGCGCCCGTTCGACAATCCCGGCCTGCGCCTGGTTGGCAGCGCCGAGGGTGCCTACAACTCGATCTCCGAGAAGGTCGACCCGAGCTTCTCGTTCCTCGCCAGCAAGACATTCGGCGATTTCGGCGCGCTGATCTCGGTCGCCAAGCAGCAGCGCACCAACCGCACCGATTCCAATTCGGGCATCAACTTCCGCCCGATCGCACGCTGGACCGATCGCGCCGGCACCACCTATCGCAACCAGGCGATCGCAGTGCTCCAGCGCGATGCCGGCATCACCTTCACCGACGCGATGAAGAACAAGATCGTCTTCCTCGATAAGGTGGGCGACCGCGTCTATCAGAACGATCAGGACCGTCTCGGCATCTCGGGCTCGCTCCAGTACAAGCCGGGCGACCATTTCAGCCTCGCCCTCGACGCGTTCATCGGCTCGTACGACACGACCGAGGACGAATATGACGCGGCGGGCTATTCGGCATCGAGCAACTCGACGCTGGAGACGATCCACGACTTCGACGCGAAGACGCTGTCCGACTCCGGCATCGTCGTGCTGCGCGACGTGTCCTACACCAACACCCAGCACGAATTCCTGAGCAAGCAGTACATCACCGATACCGACTATCGCCAGTTAAGCGGCGAGATGAACTGGAAGGTCGGCAACCTGACGGTCAACGCTCTGGGCGGCTATTCGGGCGCCAAGCGGGTGCTCGACTATGCCAATCTCAAGCACGTCGCCTATGCGCCGTCGCGCACCCGCTATACCGAGACCGGCGGCGAGACGATCCCGAGCGCCAACCCGAACACGATCGACATGTACAATGCGCCGAGCAAGTACCTGTTCGAAGCCTATGAGACGACCCGCGAAGAGATCCAGGACGACAAATATGCCGGCCAGATCGACCTGAGCTGGGCCTTCAGTTCATCGGTGTTCAAGCGCCTCAACTGGGGCGCTCGTTACACCAGCAAGACCAATGAACGTCAGTATGGCGAGGAGAAGATCCAGGGCCCGACGCGCGGCAGCACCGCCTATGTCAACGTCCGCAAGCTCGGCGACAGCCCGCTGACCAACGTGACCGACATCGTGGGGGGTAAGGACTATCAGGCGCGCAACCTGAGCTGGTCGCAGATCTCGAACGACTATGCCCGCAGCTTCTTCCGCCCGGCCGGCTTCGTGACGCCGTACCAGAACGCCAACTACTACAAGGTCAAGGAAGACACGGTCGCGGGCTATGCGATGCTCGACCTGGAGTTCGACGTCTCCTTCCCGATCTTCGTGAACCTAGGCGGCCGCTACCTGCGCACCTCGATCACCTCGGAGGGCTTCCACCAGATTCAGAACCCGAACGGCACCACCGGGCTCACCGGTACGCCGATTTCGAGCACCGGCCGCTACGAGAAGTTCCTGCCTTCGTTCAACGCGCATGCCGAGCTTACCAGCAGTCTCTACTTGCGCGCCGCCGCCTCGAAGACGCTGATCCGCCCTGCGCTGACTGACCTGGCGTACAAGCGCACCGCGAGCTTCAGCAGCTTCCGCTATACCGACGGCAATCCGGGCCTGAAGCCTACGCTGGCCGACCAGTGGGAAGTCGGCGTCGAGAAGTATCTCGGCAATGACGGCGGCATCCTGGCGGCGTCCTATTTCTGGAAGAAGATCAAGGGCGTGGTCCAGAGCAAGCTGACCGGCGAAGTACCCAATGTCACGGTCTACAACGCCAATGGCACGATCAACGGCGTTTATGATTTCGACGTCTATCAGCCGGTCAATGCCGAGGGTTCGTACGACGTCAGCGGCGTCGAGCTCAACGCGGTGATCCCGTTCGGCATGTTCGCCAACTGGATGGACGGCTTCGGCATCAATGCCAACGCCACCTTCCTCGACAGCTCGCTGACCGGCCAGTCGGACCTCGGCGTCCCGACTTCGCCGATCGGCCTGTCGGACAAGACGTACAACGCGACCGTGTTCTACGACAACGGCCCGATCTCGCTGCGCGTGTCGTACAACCGCAAGGGCGCCTATGTGGAGCGGATCGAGCGGAACATGTATCCGGTCTATCGCAACGCCTATGGCCAGTTCGACTTCGCGGCCAGCTACCAGCTGACCCGCAACTTCCGCATGGAGCTCCAGGGCATCAACGTGGGGAACGCGAAGACCACGGGCTACACGATGGATCCGAGCTTCCCGACCACTTACGAATTCTCGGGAAGCCGCATCACGCTGGGCATCCGCGCCCAGTTCTAAACCTCTGACCGGGCCGGCATGCCATGCGGTGTGCCGGCCCACCCTGTTGCTGGAGTAATGCGATGTTCTGGCTGTTTGCCCCGCTTGCCCTTGCCGCTGCCGATACGCCGGTGCGGATCAACGACCTGATGATGCTGGGCACGCACAACAGCTACAAGCTGGCAATGCCGGCGGAGCGCATGAAGCAGCTGCGCGCGTTGGATGCGAATAGCGCCGACGCGCTCGATTATTCCCACCGCCCGCTGGTCGAGCAGCTCGATGCCGGGGCCCGGCAGCTCGAGCTCGACATCTGGTACGATCCCAAGGGTGGGCTCTATGCCGATGGTTCGAGCGATCCGGTGATGCAGCGCCCGGGCTTCAAGGTCCAGCACATGGCGGGGTTCGACAATCGCTCGAACTGCCTGACGCTGGTCCAGTGCCTGACGATCATCCGCAACTGGTCTGACGCGCATCCTGGCCATGTCCCGATCCTGCTGATGTTCAACACCAACGACAATGGCCGCTTCATCAAGGGCGAGCCCTATAGCGAAGCCGCCTATGACGCGCTCGATGCCGAGGTGCGCTCGGTGCTGTCGCCGAAGAAGCTGATCGTGCCCGACGATGTCCAGGGCAAATACCCCACGCTGCGCGACGCGGTGCTCGCCAACAATTGGCCTACCTTGAAGGCATCGCGCGGCAAGTTCCTGTTCGCGCTCGACGAGACCCCGGCCAAGGTCGCGCTCTATCGCGGCGCCCGCAAGTCGCTGGAGGGGCGGGTGTTCTTCGTGAACACCGACGAGGCCTCGCCGGCCGCTGCGTACATGACGATCAACGAGCCGGTGGCCGACGCCGGGCGGATCGCAAAGGCGGTGAAGGCCAATTTCCTGGTCCGCACCCGTGCCGACGCAAACACGCGCGAGGCCCGCGCCAACGACATCGGCCCGCGCGACGCCGCCTTCCGCAGCGGCGCGCAATATATCTCGACCGACTATCTCTGGCCCGATCCGCGCTTCGCCGGCGGCTACCGGGTGACGATGCCCGGTGGCGCGATCGCGCTGTGCAACCCGGTGCGCCGTCCGCAGGGATGCGGCGCCCCGATCACCGAACCCAAGACCCGCTGACCTTCCCGGAGTATTGCCATGATCTCGCGTATCGCCGTCGCCGCGCTTCTCGCGCTCGCCAGCCAGCCCGCCTTTGCCCAGGAAGCCGCGCCCGACCTGTCGCGTGCCGCGCGTGGTGACGTGCGCGAACCGGGCGGCGCGCGCCGCCTGCCGGGCGACATGCAGGCACTCTATGCGAAGCTGAGCAAGCAGGGCGATGTCCGCAACGTCATCCTGCTGATCGGCGACGGCATGGGCGATTCCGAGATCACCCTGGCGCGCAACTATGCCGAGGGGGCCGGCGGCTATTTCAAGGGCATCGATGCGCTGCCCTTCACCGGCCAGTACACCCATTATTCGCTCGATCGCGAGACCGGCACGCCGAACTACGTCACCGACAGCGCTGCCTCGGCCACGGCATGGGCATCGGGCGTGAAGAGCTATAACGGCGCGATCGGCGTCGATGTGAACGGCAAGGCGCAGCGGACCCTGCTCGAATATGCCAAGGCGGCGGGCCTCGCCACCGGCGATGTCTCGACCGCCGAGATCCAGGACGCCACTCCGGGCGCGCAGATCGCCCATGTCGCCTTCCGCAGCTGCTATGCGCCGGCAGTGACGCTCAAGATCTGCCCGCAGAACGCGCTGGAGAATGGCGGCGCCGGATCGATCACAGAGCAGCTGCTCGATGTTCGCGCCGATCTGGTTCTGGGCGGCGGCGGTAGGAGCTTCGCGGAAGCCGCGACTGCCGGCAAGTGGAAGGGTCAGACGCTGGAGCAGCAGGCCCAGGCGCGCGGCTATCGCATCGTCCGCAACGCTTCCGAGCTCGACGCCATCACCCGCGCCGACGACAGGCAGCCGCTGATCGGCCTGTTCGCCGAGGGCAACATGCCGGTCCGCTGGACCGGGCCCAAGGCGAGCTTCCACGGCAATATCGACAAGCCGGCGATCACCTGCCAGCCCAATGCGGCGCGCGATGCCAGCATGCCGACGCTCGCGGGGATGACGCGCAAGGCGATCTCGCTGCTCAAGGGCAATCGCAAGGGCTTCTTCCTCCAGGTCGAGGGCGCCTCGATCGACAAGGAGGACCATGCCGCCAATCCGTGCGGCCAGATCGGCGAGACGGTCGATCTCGACGAGGCGGTGCAGGTCGCGCTCGAATTCGCCCGTAAGGATGGCCACACGCTGGTGATCGTCACCGCCGACCATGCCCATACCAGCCAGATCGTTGGCAACGGCACCAAGGCCCCTGGCCTGACCGCCGCGCTCAACACGCGCGAGGGCGGGGTGATGACGGTCAATTACGGCACCGCCGAGGAGGGCTCACAGGGCCATACTGGCACCCAGCTGCGCATCGCCGCTTTTGGTCCGCGGGCGGTGAACGTCAGCGGCCTGCTCGACCAGACCGACCTGCACTACATCATCCGGGACGCGCTCGGCCTCAAGTGAACCGCGGGAGGGGGGCTGGCCGGGCGCCGGCCCCTCTTGTGTCCCGACTATCTTGCGACTAGGGCCGCAGTCCGCGTCGGGGAGTGGCGCAGTCTGGTAGCGCGCCTGCTTTGGGAGCAGGATGTCGCAGGTTCGAATCCTGTCTCCCCGACCACTCAACCCATATCGGTTTCACTTGCGATCCGGGGCGGCACGCTTTCCGCCTTGCCGTCCAGCGCGCGCTTCAGGGCGTCGGTATCGAGCCGGCCCTCCCAGCGCGCCACCACGATCGTCGCCACGGCATTGCCGATGAAGTTGGTCAGGCTGCGGCATTCGCTCATGAAGCGGTCGACGCCCAGGATCAGCGCCATGCCAGCGACCGGAATGGTCGGCACGACCATCAGTGTCGCCGCCAGCGTGGCGAAGCCCGCGCCGGTCACGCCCGCAGCGCCCTTGGAAGTGAGCATCGCGGTGCCGAGCAGGATCAGCTGTTCGCCGAGCGAGAGGTGGACGCCGGTTGCTTGGGCTATGAACAACGCTGCCAACGTCATGTAGATGTTGGTGCCGTCGAGATTGAACGAATAGCCCGCGGGCACGACGACGCCGACGACTTCCTTGTCGCAGCCGGCCCGCTCGAGCTTCTCCATCAACGCGGGCAGGGCAGCCTCGGACGAGGAGGCGCCGAGGACGAGGAAGAGCTCGCCCTTCAGGTAGCGCAGCAGCTTGAGGATCGAGAAGCCGGCGAACCAGCCGACCAGACCGAGCACGACGAGCACGAACAGGGCGGAGGTGGCGTAGAAGGTCGCGACCAGCCCGCCCAGGTTCCACAGCGCGCCGACGCCATATTTGCCGATGGTGAAGGCCATCGCGCCGAACGCGCCGACCGGAGCGGCGCGCATCAGGATCGCCACAAGGCGGAACACGACGAGGCTCAGCTGTTCGAGCAGGTCGACCAGCGGGCGGACGCGCTCGCCGAGCCCGGCAAGGCCCACGCCGAACAGGATGGCGACGAACAGCACCTGCAGGATCGAGCCGCTGGTCAGCGCCGAGGCCAGCGTCGTCGGGATGATCGCCATCACGAATCCGGTGATGCTGGTCTCGTGCGCCTGCTTCTCATAGCCGGCGACCTTGGCCTCGCTCAGCGTGTGCGGATCGATGTGCATGCTCGCGCCTGGCTGGACGACATGGGCGACGATCAGACCGACCACCAGCGCCAGCGAGGAGAAGAACAGGAAATAGGCGAGGGCCTTGATCACGACCCGGCCCAGCGAGCCAAGCTCGCGGGCGCCGGCAATGCCGGTCACCAGGGTGAGGAAGATGACCGGGGCGATGATCATCTTGACCAGGTTGACGAAGGCGAGGCCGAGCCACTCCAGCGAAGCGCCGAAGGCCGGCCAGAGCGCGCCGACCAGCACGCCGGCGGCGATGCCGATCAACACCTGGACATAGAGCATCTGCCACCAGGGCTGGGGCCTGGGCGGTTCTCCGGCATGGCTGGTGGCGACTGCGCCCATCCACTTTCCCCCCAATATTTCCACCGGCCCCAATATTTCCACCGGCATAGCGGAGCGCGCGAAAGCCCCAAACGGAAAAGGACGCCCCCTTGCGGGAGCGTCCTTCCTATCTCTCGGTCCGGCCAGGGGCCGGGTGCCGAACAGAGATCAGTGGGCGTTCGCCTCGGCGGCGTCGGCCTTGTTCTCTTCCACGTTCGCGGCGTTCTCGAGGGTCGCCTCGGCAGCAGCGTTGGTGGTGTTGTCGGCAGCGGCTTCGTACGCAGCGGCATTCGCCTCGTGCGAGTCGGCAACGTTCTCGGCGGTGGTGTTGGTGGTGCCGCCGTTGCAAGCCGCGAGCGACATCAGGCCGGCGGTCGCAGCAACAATGAGGATCTTCTTCATGTGGTGCTCCTAAAGGAACTCAAACGTTTCGCAGCCGGCCCGATTAGCCGTCGCGAACCGCTGGCATAGCGGTCGTTGCGTTTGCGTCAATCGCAAATTCACCCACTGGCAAAATTTAGGACATTTTTTCGCCCAAATCTTGCCAGCTGGCGGCCATCAATGCGCGAGGCCGCCTCCGGTTCCCTTACTCGCCCTCACCCTTGGGGATCGGCCCGATGTCCTCCGGCGCGTTCGCGGTCACCGCGAGCATCGCGGTCCAGGCTGCCACATTCTGGCGTAGCTGCTCCGGATCGATCTTGTCGAGTGTGTCGTCCGGCGTGTGGTGATAATCGAAATAGCGCAGGCCCGACTGGCTCAGATCGATCACGCCGACGCCGGTGTTGATGACCGGCCCGACATCGGTGCCGCCATGTGCCGTGCCACGGCCGCGCGAGATGCCGAGCGGGGAAAGCACGGTGGCGAGACGGTCCGCGATCGGCTTGGCGCCCTCGGGCAGGTTCACTTCGAACTTCCAGACGCGATCGGCGCCGAAATCCGATTCCTGGGCGAGCACGTGGCGCTCGCTCGCATGCGCCTTGGCATAGGCCGTGCCGCCGAAGCCGCCGACTTCCTCCGCGCCGAACCAGACGACGCGGATCGTGCGCTTGGGCTGGCCGGCATCCATGATCCGCTTGGCGGCGGCAGTGGTGATCGCCACGCCCGAGGCGTCGTCGATCGCGCCGGTGCCGAGATCCCAGCTGTCGAGATGGCCGCCGACCAGGATGATCCCCGCCGAGGGATCGCTGCCCGGCACATCGGCAATGACGTTGCCCGATTCGGCCTCACCCTTGACGCCTGCGGTGATCTGCACGCGCAGCTTGACCGGACCGCGCTTGAGCAGCCGCTCGAGCTGGTCGGCATCGGGGAGCGACAGCGCGGCGGCGCCGATCGGCTTGACGCCCTGGGTCCAACTAGTGACGCCGGTATGGGGATTGCGGTGATGATCGGTGCCGATCGAGCGGATCAGGATCGCCGCTGCGCCCTTGGTCGCCGCGACATTCGGGCCGGCACGCCGCGCGGCGCCGTAATAGCCATATTGCGAGCCGTCCTGGGTGGGCGTCATCGTGTTGCCGACATAGACGATCTTGCCCTTCACGGCGTCAGCCGGTGCGGCCTGGAGATCGGCAAAGGTCGGGAAGAACGCCACTTCGGCCTCGATCGGCTTGGGGCCGGTCGAGCCCGAATTGCCGAGCGCCGCGATGACGAGCTTCTGCGATGCGGAGCCGAGCACCTCGGCGGTCTCGATGCCGCGTTCCCAGAGCGGCATCTTGAAGGTCTCGATATGGACGTTCTTGAAGCCGAGCGCGGTGAGCTTCTTCACCGCCCAGGCGCGGGCACGCGCTTCCGCCTCGGTTGCCGCCAAGCGCTGGCCGACCTCGGTGGTGAGGCCTTCGGTGATCTCCCAGGCAAGGTCGTCCTTCAGAGCCGCGTCGCGCAGTGCTGCTGCGTCATGCGTCTGGGCCAGAGCGGGGAGGGGCAGGGCGAGGGCGGCGACGGCCGCGAGCAGGATGCGCTTGGTCATGGCCGGCGACGCTAGTCGCAGGTGAAACATTCGGCAATGCACCGAGGGTTTCCACAGCGTTTCCGAGGCGGTTTCGAGCCGATATTCAACCGAGTGGTTGAGCAATTCGTTGAATCCCTTGAATCACCTTGTACATGTGTGGCCGGCATTCAACCGATCGTTGAACGACGCCCGCCACTGCCCGCCGGGCCCGGGAAGAGGGCAGCAGAGGAAATCCTACATTGCAAGCGGGGCGTTCCGGCGCGGCTGCGTTGCCATTTTGCCAACCCCCCGCTACATCGCCGCCAAACTTCCTGCATATCCAGACCTGCGAACGGAGACCGCCACGTGGCCGCCCAATACGCCTTCGTCATGAAGGACATGACCAAGACCTTCCCCGGCGCTCCCAAGCCGGTGCTGAACAACATCAACCTGCAATTCTATCAGGGTGCCAAGATCGGCATCGTCGGCCCGAACGGCGCCGGCAAGTCGACCCTGATGAAGATCATGGCGGGCATCGACAAGGACTTCTCGGGCGAGGCCTGGCCGGGTGAGCACATCACCGTCGGCTATCTGCCGCAGGAGCCGCAGCTCGATCCGACCAAGAACGTGCTCGAGAACGTCAAGGACGGCGCACGCGAGACGGCCGACCTGGTCGATCGCTTCAATGCGATCTCTGCCGAGATGGGCGATCCGAAGGACGACACCGATTTCGACGCGCTGATGGAGGAGATGGGCGAGCTCCAGGCCAAGATCGACGCGGTGGACGGCTGGACGCTCGACAACCAGCTCGAGATCGCGATGGAAGCGCTGCGCTGCCCACCGTCGGACTGGGAAGTCGCCAACCTCTCGGGCGGCGAGAAGCGCCGCATCGCGCTGACCCGGCTGCTGATCCAGAAGCCGGACATCCTGCTGCTCGACGAACCGACCAACCACCTCGACGCCGAGAGCGTCGAATGGCTGGAAAACCACCTCAAGGAATATGCCGGCGCGGTGCTGATGATCACCCACGACCGCTATTTCCTCGACAATGTCGTCGGCTGGATCCTCGAGATCGACCGCGGCAAGTACTTCCCGTACGAGGGGAACTACTCGACCTATCTCGAGAAGAAGGCCAAGCGCCTCGAGCAGGAGGACCGCGAGGAATCCGGCCGCCAGAAGGCGATCAAGGACGAGCTCGAGTGGATCCGCCAGGGTCCGAAGGGCCGCCAGACCAAGTCGAAGGCGCGTATCGCCAAGTTCGACCAGCTCGTCGCCAGCCAGGAGAACCGCAAGCCGAGCGGCGCCCAGATCGTCATCCAGGTGCCCGAGCGCCTGGGCGGCAAGGTGATCGAGGTGGAGAACGTCTCCAAGGCTTACGGCGACAAGCTGCTGTTCGAGAACCTCTCGTTCACGCTGCCGGCCGGCGGCATCGTCGGCGTGATCGGCCCGAACGGCGCCGGCAAGTCGACCCTGTTCAAGCTGATCACCGGCCAGGAGACCCCGGACGAAGGCACGATCGAGATGGGCACCACCGTCCGCCTCGGCTATGTCGACCAGAGCCGCGATCACCTGGACGACAAGAAGAACGTCTGGGAGGAAATCTCGGACGGCCTCGACTACATGAAGATCAACGGGCACGACCAGTCGACCCGCGCCTATGTGGGTGCCTTCAACTTCAAGGGCGCCGACCAGCAGAAGAATGTCGGCAAGCTCTCGGGCGGTGAGCGCAACCGCGTGAACATCGCCAAGATGCTGAAGCGCGGCGGCAACGTGCTGCTGCTCGACGAGCCGACCAACGACCTCGACGTCGAGACGCTGGGCGCGCTGGAAGAGGCGATCGAGAATTTCGCGGGCTGCGCCGTGGTGATCAGCCACGATCGCTTCTTCCTCGACCGTCTCGCCACCCACATCCTCGCCTTCGAAGGCAACAGCCATGTGGAGTGGTTCGAGGGCAATTTCGAAGCCTATGAAGAGGACAAGCGCCGCCGCCTGGGCGATGCCGCCGATCGTCCGACCGCGCTGGCCTACAAGAAGCTGACGCGCTGAGGAAAAGCCTGCTCCGGCAAGCTGCTGGAGCGGCTTCCTGACCAAGATCGACAAGCGCCCGGGTGGAAACGCCCGGGCGTTTTTCGTTGCGGTTCCGCGCTTCGTTCCGATTCGGCTCTATAAATTCCGTAATTTACGATGCGCCGGAGTTGAATCATGACGTTGAAGCAGAAGCTGCTCTCCGCACTGGTGATGTTGGGGCTCGTCCTCGGCGCCGTCATCGCGGGCTTTTCCTGGTCGGCCACCACCAGCCGCAACGCGCTGGATACGGTGCTGGCGGACCGCGTGATCCCGCTCAAGGACCTGAAGCTGGTCGCGGACAGTTACGCCGTCGGCATCGTCGATTCCGCGCACAAGGCCAGGAACGGCAATATCAGCTTCGACCAGGCAGTGCAGAATATCGAGAAGAGCAAGGCCGATATCGACGCGGCGTGGAAGCGCTATGCCGCGACCGACGCCACCGAGGACGAGGAAGCGCTCGCCAAGCAGGCCGAGGCCGCGATGGCCAAGGCCAATCAGGGCGTCGCCCGCCTGCAGACGATGCTGCGCAGCGGCGACCGCGCCGGGCTGGACCGGTTCGTGATGGGCGAGATCTATGCGGACGTGGATCCGGTCTCCGATACGGTGGGCAAGCTCGTTGCCCTGCAGATCAGCGTCGCCAGCGATGTGACCACGAGCGCGCTGTCCAGCGCCAACACCGCGATGACCGTGGTGATCGTCCTCGGCCTGATCGCGCTCGGCGTGCTGGGCGGCGCCTTCTTCATCGTCAGCCGCAAGGTCGTGGCGCCGATCAAGGGCCTGGCCGAAGTGATCCAAGGCATGGCGCGTGCCAGCGGCACGACCAAGGTGCCGCACACCGACCAGCGCGACGAGATCGGCGACATTGCCCGCTCGGTCGACGCCTATCTGGAATCGGTGATCGCCAAGGAGCGCGACGCCGCCGCCGCTGCCGCCGAGACCCAGCGCATCGTGACGACCGCGCTGAGCCAGGGCCTTTCGGCGCTGGCCGAGGGCGACCTGACCGAGGAGATCTCGGTCGCGTTCCCGGAGAGCTATGCGACGCTCAAGACCAACTTCAACAGCGCGCTGATCGCGCTGCGCACGCTGATCTCGACGGTCAACGAGGGCGCGGCGGCGATCCAGACGGGCTCGCGCGAGATCGCCCAGGCTTCGGAAGACCTGGCGCGCCGTACCGAGGGCAATGCCGCGAGCCTTGAGGAGACCTCGGCCGCGCTTGCCCAGATGGACCAGCGCCTGCGCGGCACCGCCGAGGCGGCGAACCAGACGGTGCGCAGCGCCGACGAGGCGATCCGCGTGGTCGGCGACGGCCGTTCGCTCGCCCATCAGGCGGTCACCGCGATGGGCCGGGTCAGCGAGAGCGCGCGCGGCATCGACGACGTGATCGAGGGCCTCGACAAGATCGCCTTCCAGACCCGCGTGCTTGCGATGAACGCCGCGGTGGAAGCCGGGCGCGCCGGTGAGGCCGGGCGCGGCTTCGCGGTGGTAGCGGACCTGGTCTCGGCGCTTGCGATGCGGGCCGAGGAAGAGGCCAAGCGCGCCCGCGAGCAGCTGACCGTGACGCAGGACGAGGTCGGCTCGGCCGTGGAGGCGGTGCAGCGCATGGATACGGCGCTGGAGGCGATCTCGGGCGGGGTGGGCGCGGTCCACAAGCTGCTCGACGCCATGGCGGCGGACAACCAGGCCCAGTCGACCGCGATCACCCAGATCGTCACCGCGGTGAACGAGATGGACCAGTCGACCCAGCAGAATGCCGCGATGGTGGAAGAGACCTCGGCCGCCTCGCGCAACCTGGCCGAGGAGGTCGGCAACCTTGCCGACCAGGCCGGCAAGTTCCGCACCGAGGGTGGACGTGGTGCCGCGCCGCGCGGGCAGGTCGTCCAGCTCCACAGCGTCGCTGCCTGAGTTTTGCCCGGGGGATCGCTTGCCGCTCAGAAGCGGCGGGCGATCCCCATATAGAGCTCCACGTCCGGGCTGGCATGATTGAGCCCGGCGACGGCACCCATGTCGAGCTGCAGGTTCGACTTGGGCTGCCAGGCGACCGAGAGGCTGGCGAGCGCCTGGGTGGCGTGGCCGGCGGGATCGCGGTCGCGCACCGCCTGCAGCTCGAGCGCGCTGCTCACCGACTGGGTGACGGCCGCGGTGAGGCCGATGGCGCTGCCATAGGCGAGGTGGCGGCCGTGCCGGTCCTGGTCCACCGCCGCATCGATCTCGGGGGTCAGCGACAGGCCGAGCTTGTCGGTGAGGCTGTAGCTGAGCGGCACGATCAGGCCGGCACCCCAGTCCCCCGCGCCGATCGTCGCGCCGCCCACCGGCAGCGTGGCATAGGGCATCACCGCGGCGGCGAAGCCCGAGCCGTCCGGATGCGACAGGTTGCGGCGGACGGCGAGGGTGATGTCGCCGGTGCCGCTGCTGTGCGCCACTGCGCCGGTGGTGCTGTCATGCGTGCGGACGGTGCCGAGGGCGGTCCAGCCGAGCTGGACTTCGGCATGGTCCGCCACGCCGTAGCGCAGCAGCATGTCGCCGAATGTGAAGCTGTCGCTGCGCTGGCCGGGACTGCGGTCGAGCGACCAGTCGATCGCGCCCATCTCCGCGACCAGGTGCCCGGGATCGACGGTGCAGGCTGGCGTATCGAGGCCGGGACGGTCGGGGCAGAGCGGGCGCAGGTCCTGCGCGTTGGCGGTGCCGATGGCGGCGAATGCGGCGGCTAGGGCAAGGGCGAGCTTCATGGCGGCGGCATAGACGGTTCGCGGGCGGCGGGGTAGCGTCCGTCCGAGGGGGAGCTGCATGCGCGAATGGATCGGGGGAAATGCCGGGCGGATAGGGGTGCTGGCGATCCTTGCCGCGCTGTTCCTGTCACCCGTTGTGGCCTTGCGCTGGATGACTTCGGTGCCGGGCAAGTCCTGGGAGGGGCCTCTGCCACCGCTCACGCCGGTCGAGCGCGACCTTGCCGGGCGGCTGCGCGGACATGTCACGGCGATCGCCAGCAAGCCGCATAATGTCGGCCATGCGACGGGCTATGCCGCGGCGGCCGGCTATATCGAGCAGCGGCTGACGGCTTCGGGCTATGCGGTCACCCGCCAGGTCTTTGACGCGGGGCTGGCGGTCAATCTCGAAGCGGTGATCGAGCCACGCTCGGCCGATGCGCCGACGCTGGTGGTGGGCGCGCATTACGACAGCGCGCGCGGTGCGCCGGGGGCGAACGACAATGGCAGCGGCACCGCGGCGCTGCTCGAGCTCGCCCGGCTGCTCGCCGACCTGCGCGGCAGGGCGGATGTCCGCATCCGGCTGGCCTTCTTCGCCAATGAGGAGCCGCCCTTCTTCAAGGCCGACCGGATGGGCAGCCTGGTCTATGCCCGGGCCTTGGCGGAGAGGGGGCAGAAGCCCGATGCGATGTTCTCGCTGGAGACGCTGGGCTTCTACGACGATGCGCCGGGGAGCCAGCATTATCCGTTCCCGCTCGGCGCGCTCTATCCGGACACGGGGAATTTCGTCGCGTTCGTCGGCACCGTCTCGTCACGGCCGCTGGTGCGCAAGGCCGTCGGCGGGTTTCGCGAGGTGGCGCAGTTCCCGAGCGTGGGCGGTACCGCACCGGGCTTCGTCGAGGGAATCGACTGGTCGGATCACTGGTCGTTCGGCGAGATCGGCGTGCCGGCGCTGATGATCACCGACACCGCGCCATTCCGCTATCCGCACTATCACAAGCTGACGGATACCCCGGACAAGCTCGACTATGACCGGCTTGCCCGGGTTACCCTGGGTATCGAGCGGCTGATCCGCCGCTGGCGTTAGGCCTTCTTGGCCGTCGCCGCGTCTGCGCTCCACGTGCCGCCGCCGGCGGCTGCGAGGTAGAGGAAGATGAAGCAGTAGAGCATGATCGCCTCGCCGCCGTTCACCGCCGGGAAGAAGCCGCCCTTGGCGTGGACGAGGAAATAGCCGACCGCGCACATGCCCGAGGCGATGAAGGCGACCGGGCGGGTGAACAGGCCGATGACGAGCAGCGCGCCGCCGACCAGCTCGATCGTGCCCGCGGCATAGAGCAGCGGATTGAGTGGCATCAGGAAGGGCGGCACGTTGAAGAACTTGGAAAGGCCGTGCTGCAGGAAGCCAAGGCCTGCGAAGATGCGCAGGACGCTCAGCAGCTTGCCGGACCAGCTTGCGGGAATGGGCATGCAATAGTCTCCCTCGACCGGCGCGCGTCCTTGCGGGCCGTTTCGAGAGAGAAATGTTTCACTTCATGTCCGATCGGTCAACTGGACGCCCGGGAAACCGAATGTTTCCGATCAGGCACCGCGCGGGCGATCCTTCGGCTCAGCGGCGTTGTTGGCGATGTCGTCTGCCTTGTGGACGCGCGTGCGACCGTCCGGATCGTCGATCAGGTCGAGCTCCGCCTGGCTGGACACGTCGCCGGCGAGATTGCCGCCCGAGCCGCCTTGCTGGCCCGGCGGCGCCTCGATGGCGTCGATCATCGCGCTGTCGTCATGCTCGCGCGCGCTGGTGGTGCGGGGATTTTCCATGTCACTCTCCTCGCAGGATCAATGTGCGAGGAACGCGGCGCGTTCCGCCTCAGGCGGTGAAGCGCTTGGTAAATCCCTTGGCGTGCTTGTCCTCGGCGGTCTGGAAAGCCTCGACATGGTCGACCACTGCCATGGGCGGGCCCTCGCGGAGCGCTTCGGTGAGCGAGGACAGCGCCTCCTCATCGCCCTCGGCGAGCAGCTCCACGCGCCCGTCGTTCAGATTGCGGACCCAGCCCTTCACGCCAAGCTGCTTGGCGGTACGCACCGCCCAGTCCCGATAGCCGACGCGCTGCACGCGGCCCGACACATAGATACGCTGTGCCGTCATATGTCCCCACGCTCATTTTTATACCCGGCCGCAACCCTTCGGCCTGGACACAGTTCTATCATTTTGAAGATGCGAGGGAATCCATTCGCGCGGCGACTCGTCGCGCCTCAGGGGTAAGTGATCGCAATCACTTCATATTCGCGCTCGCCCGCGGGCAGGCTGACGCGGCGCAGGTCGCCGACACCGGCGCCGCGCAAGGCACGGGCGAGGGGGGCGTTCCAGCCGACCAGGCCCTTGGCGGCATCGGCCTCGTCGTCGCCGACCAGGGTCAGGGTGCGGTGGTTGTCGTCCTCGTCGGCGATGGTGACGGTGGCGCCGAAATAGGCGCGGCTCTTGTCCTCCTGTTGCGCCGGATCGACGACCTTGGCCGCCTTCATCCGCTTGGACAGCCAGCCGAGCCGGCGGTCGATCTCGCGCAGGCGCTTTCGGCCGTAGATATAGTCGCCATTCTCCGAGCGGTCGCCATTGCCGGCGGCCCAGCTGATCGTCTCGACCAGGGCGGGGCGTTCCTTGGCGAAGAGATTGTCATACTCGGCCCGGAGCGTCGCATAGCCGGCGGGGGTGATGTAGTTGGGGCGGTCCATTTCCGTCGCTTTTCGACCTGTGTTCCCCTTCCGCTTGCGGGAGGGGTTAGGGGAGGGGCTGTCCGGCAGATGTTGGGAAGGGAACAGGCCCTCCCCCGACCCCTCCCGCAAGCGGAAGGGGAGCGCAAGTGGCGACGTCAGGCCTCAACCCGGCTTGTTCTTGCCCAGATACCAGCTGGTGTTCGCAGGCCCCCTGGAGCGCGCGCGTTCCGGGTTGAGCAGGTCGTAGACCACCGCGTTCTCGATCACGCGCTGGACATAGTTCTTCGTCTCGAAGATCGGGATCTGCTCGATCCACTGGACGATGTCGCCGCCGGGCAGGCGCGGATCGCCATTGGCGCGGATCCATTTGTTCACGTTGCCGGGACCGGCATTGTAGGCCGCGATCGCCAGCGGATAGCTGCCGTAGAGATTGTACATCCGCTGGAAATAGGTCGAACCGAGCTGAATGTTGTAATCGGTGTCGGAGTTCAGCGTGCCCGGGCTGTAGCTCATCCCTAGCTTGGTCGAGACCTCACGCGCAGTGCCCGGCATCAGCTGCATCAGGCCGCGGGCACCGGCATGGCTTACCGCGTCGCGATCGAACTGGCTCTCCTGCCGTGCGATGGCGTGGACGATCGTCCAGTAATCCTGCTGCGAGGCGGGCACCGCCACGGTGGGATAGCCCGCGGCGGTATAGTCGGAGAGGCCGTTCTGCAGCGCGCTCTTGCCGACCAGCACGCCCAGGTCCGGACGGCCGATCGCGCGGCTCAGCTCGGCAGCGAGGATGTGGTCGCTGTCCGACGTCGCGTCATTGGCGATCTGGCGGATGAACAGGCTCTGGTCCTGGCGATTGCCCATCGTGCCGAGCAGCTGGGCGGCGCGCACCGTTTCCTTCTTGAAGAAGGCGTCGCGGACGGCGGGATCGCTCACCCGGGCGTTGAAATCGGGCGGGCGTTTCAGCGGATTGCCGAGCCGCTCGGTGGCGAGCTGGCCGTAATAGACGTCGGGGAAGCCCGCGGCCTTGGTGTAGAAGCCGGTCGCCTTCGCCTGGTCGCCCGAGACCTCCGCCGCGCGGCCCGCCCAGTAGAAGCCCTTGGACTGGGTGGTCGGCGTCTTGGAGCCATGGCCGTAGCGATCGAACATGCCGATCGCGTCGCGGCTGCGGCCGAGATTGTTGAGCGCCACCGTGCCGGCGAGCCAGGTAAGGCTGGTATAATCGTCGCGCTCGCCGAGCGGCAGCTGGCTGATGTCGGTGCCGGTGGGGAAGGCATCGTCGACCTGGCTGGCGATCTGATAGGCGAGGCTGAACTGGCCGTCCGACTGGGCGCCGCGTGCCGCGGTCAGCAGCACTTCATACCATTCCTCGGCATCGCCGGGATAAGAGGCGAGTTGGCGCGGCTGGGCGAGATAGGACCGCATCGCCGGGCTCTGGCCGGTGTCGCGCAGCCACATGGCGCGATCGGCGATGAAGCCGGGATTGGAGCGGCCGCTAGCGAGCGCCGCGGCGCCCTTCGCGTCGGCATCGGGCGCCTTGGTGCGGAAAGCGATGCGGGCGTCGAACACCGGGCGCATCGCCGGCGAGACATAGGAAAGCTGGCGCTGCGCGGCGCTGAGCGAGCCGGCCCAGAGCAGCATGTCCATGCGCGCGTCATGATCGGCCGGGGTGAGCACGCTGGCGAAGCCGGCGAGCAAAGCCGTCTCGTCGCGCGGGCGCAGCACGCCGTGGCGCCAGGCGCGGCGGGCCTGCTCCTCGGCTTCGGCACGGCGGCCCGAGGCGGCGAGCCCCTCGGCATAGCGCAGGCGGCCGGCGGCGGTCAGCGGCGCGAAGCGCTCGAAATAGCGGACGACCAGGCCGGGCGCCCAGGTGCCGCTCTCGAGCACGGTCTCGGCAGCGGCGCGGCGGCTCTTCTCGCCAGGCCAGCCGGGATGGAGCAGCAGGAAATTGGCATAGTCGGAGAAGGGGTAGTTATCCGACTGCTGGAGGCGCTTCCATTCGACCAGAGCGTCACCGAGCTGATCGGCCTGGATATAGGGCGGCGGCACGCGGGGAACGCCCGCTTCCAGCGCCACCTTGTACCACTGGATCTGCTCCTGCGTGAGCTGCGACGAGACGGCGAGCCCTGAGACGCCCGCGAACAACAACGCACTTTTCAACAGCGGAGCAAGCATACTGGACATGATAGATGACCCGCGCCTATCTGCCAGCCCCGATTTGGGGAATTGAGGAAGATTTTCGGACCATGTTCTGGGGCTCCATTCCCGCGCTGGTGACGCCGTTCCGTAACGGCATCTTCGCGGAGGAAGACTATCGCACGCTTGTTGAATGGCAGATTGCCGAAGGCTCTGCCGGGCTGGTGCCGTGCGGCACCACCGGCGAGGCGGCGACCATGCCCAAAGACGAGCATTTCGAAGTGGTGCGCGTCTGCGCCGACCAGGCTAAGGGCCGCGTGCCCGTGCTCGCCGGTGCCGGCTCGAACGACACGCTGGTCGCGATCGAGAATGTGAAAGCCTCTGCCGACGCCGGTGCCGATGCGGTGCTGATGGTCCCTCCCTATTACAACCGCCCGAGCCAGGAAGGCATCTTCCAGCATTTCGCGGCGATCGCCGAGCAGGCCGAGCTGCCGGTGGTGCTCTACAACGTCCCCGGCCGCACGGTGACCGACATCCAGCCGGCGACCATGGCGCGGATCGTCAAGGCGTTCCCGGGCAAGTTCATCGGCGTGAAGGACGCGACCGGTGCGCTCGCCCGCGTTTCCGAGCAGCGCGCCGGCTGCGGGCACGACTTCATCCAGCTCTCGGGCAATGACGAGACGGCGCTGGCCTTCAATGCGATGGGCGGCACGGGCTGCATTTCGGTGACCGCCAATGTCGCGCCGAAGCTCTGCGCCGAGTTCCAGGCGGCCTGGGCGGCGGGCGAGCATGCCAAGGCGCTCGAGCTGCACGATCGGCTCTATCCGCTGCACCTCGCGATGTTCACCGATGCCTCGCCGGGCCCGGTGAAATATGCGCTGGGGCGGGTTCGGGAAGGCTTCCCGCAGGAGCTGCGCCTGCCGATGACTCCGGCGGGCGAGGCGAGCCGCAAGGCGGTCGACGCCGCGCTGGAATTCGCGGGGCTGGTCTAGCGACGCCTTCTCCTCCCGGGTGGGGGGAGAGTCGATGGTGGCAACTAAAATCCAGTGCTCCTGCGAAAGCGGGAGCCCAGGGTTGGTTGGCACTTCGCCATCCTAGGCTCCTGCTTCCGCAGGAGCACATGATATTATTGGAAGATCAGGCCCGCTGCTCGCCGCCGGCATAATAGGTCGGCACATGGCCGCGGATCCAGGCATTCTCGCGGAACCATTTGGTGACGATGTACTTGGTGCCCTCCAGCACGCGCATGCCCTCGTGCAGCGTGTCGTAATTGGGCGTGCCGTCTTCCATCATGTTGTTCCAGATCAGCAACAGGCCCTTTTTCGGCTTGAAGCGAACCCCGGCGCGCGGGAACCAGGTGGCGCCGCCTTCCTCGACATCGTTGAGATAGGCCATCGCGGTCCAGGTGCGCTGGCCACCATATTCGAGCATCTTCTCCCAATATTCCGCGCCTTCGTGGAAATAGTCGCAGTGCGCGCGGAACTGCTGGCCGGGGGCGTAGCGCTGGCCCTGCAGCGTCTCGGCATTCTCGGGCGGCAGGCCGAGGAGATGGGCGATGCGGTCGTCGATCTGCCAGACGAGATCGGACCAGCGGTCGAGGTCGGTCGAGCTGCTGGTGCGGAACTCGGGATCCTCATGCGCCGCGAGCAGCGTGGACGGGCGGGCCGATTTGTCGATCAAGGCGACCAGCGCGTCGCACTCCGCCTCGCTCAGGAAATCGGGAAAGGTGTAGAGCTGCGCGGTCTCCACCTTTGCCCGCTTGATGCCGGGATGGGCCTCCAGCTTCGCCGTGACTTCGCGGGCGATCCGCGCGCGGTTGGGCGAGGGGGATCCCGATACTCTGCCGATATTCTTGCTCACAAGGGCCAATTTGCGCCTGAGGGCCTCGCGGTCAATAGGGGTGGTGCCCCTTGCCAAAGGCAAGAGGCCCGGTCCTGACGGGCCGGGCCTCCCACTTCTGGCACGATGCGGGCTGGCTTACCAGAAGATGTCGTAGATCGTGTCGACGATCTCGCCGGTCTCGACATCGACGAGTAGCGCGTCGTTGTAGTAGCGCACCCAGCGATACGGGCCGTAGACCTCGGGCAGGCGGTAATAATAGGGATCGTTGATCCAGTATTGCGACGAGAACAGGATCGAGCTGAGCGTGAAGCCGATCCCGAAGCGGCGATAGCCATAGCCCCAGCCCGACGGCGCATAGTAACGCGGCAGGCGGTAGAGGCCGCGGTTGGAGCTGCGATAGCCGCGCCAGTCGTAGCGGCGGTCGTTGCGCCAGCTGTTGTTCCAGCGGCCGCGGTCGTTGCCGCCCCAGCCGCGGTTGTTGTCCCAGCGGTTGCGGTCGTTTCCACCCCAGCCGCCGCGGTTCCAGCCGCCATTGTTGCGGTTGCGGTCGTTGTTCCAGTTGCGGTCGCGGTTGCGATCGTTCCAGTCGCGGTTGCCGCGATCCCACTGGCCGCCGCGATTGCCGTCGCGGTTCCAGTCGCGGCGGTCCTGGCCGTCCCGGTTCCAGTCGCGCCGGCCGTCACCGCCGCGGTTGCCGTCCCAGCGCTGCTGCGGCTGGGCCTGGGGCGGGGAGGCCTGGGTCTGGGGCGGGCGGGCCTGGCCGCCATTCCATTGCGGACGCGCGCCGCGGTCGCCGCCGTTCCAGCCGCCACGGTTCCAGCCGCCGCCATTGGCGCCGCCACCATTGTTGCCGCCGCCATTCCAGTCGCGGCGCGGCTGCTGCTGCGGCTGGGCCTGCTGCTGGGGCTGGCCCGAGGACTGGCGCCAGCCACCGCCGCGATTGCCGCGGTCACCGCGATCGCCACGGTCCTGCGCCGGCTGCGAGGCGCCCGAATTGCCGGAACGGTCGCCGCCGCCCCAGCGATGCCCGCGATCCTGCGCCAGTGCCGGCGGGACCAGGGCTGTTGCGGCGATGATCGCCGCGAGCAAGGTCTTCTTCATCAAGTGTCTCCGCTGGGACCGGCACACGCGCCGGGCTTCGAGGGTAGCATTCCTCTAGAACCCGGCGGCTGACATGACTCTGAATTCATCTGTCAGCCAATTGAAAGCATCTGAAACATCTAGGGTTCCGACTGGGCGGGCGTCGGCGCGTCCTGCCCGGGCTCGGGGGCCGGCGCGTCGCCCCGGGCGATGCGGGCGGCGCTCTGGATCGCCTCGATCAGCCGCGGATAGATGCCGCAGCGGCAGAGATTGGGGATCGCATCCTTGATGTTCGCCTCGCTGGGATTGCGGTTGCCCCGCAGCAGCACCGAGGCGGCCATCACCACGCCGGGGATGCAATAGCCGCATTGCGGCACGTTGGCGGCGATGAAGGCCTGCTGCACCGGGTGGCTGCGATCCTTGGACAACCCCTCGATCGTGGTGACGAACGTGCCCTCGAGCGCGCCGATCGTCTCCTGGCAGGCGAGGCGGGCGGTGCCGTCGACGTCCACGGTGCAGGCGCCGCAATCGCCGGTGCCACAGCCATATTTGGTGCCGGTGAGGTTCGAGGCGTCGCGCAGCGCCCAGAGCAGGGGCGTGCGCGGATCCATCTTGTACGCGACCGGCTGGTTGTTGACGGTGAAGCGAGTCATGCGGGGGGTGTAGCGGGAAACGCGGTGTTTCCGAAACCGGCATTGTGCCGGGCCGCGCCGGGCGCGACATCAATCGCATGACACTTCCCACGCTCTTCATCCCGCATGGCGGCGGCCCCTGCTTCTTCATGGACCCGAATGGCGGCCCGGCCGACCCGATGTGGCGGCCGATGCAGGCCTATCTCGCCGGGCTGATCGACTCGCTGCCCGAGCGGCCCAAGGCGATCCTGCTGGTCTCGGGCCATTGGGAGGAGGAGCAGGTCACGGTACATGCCGGCAACGGCCAGCCGCTGCTGTTCGACTATTACGGCTTTCCCGAGCACACCTATCGCCTGCGCTGGGACGCACCGGGCTCTCCGCAAGTGGCGGCGCGGGTGAAGGGGCTGCTCGAGGGCGCGGGCTTTCCCGTCGGCGAGGAGCGCGAGCGCGGCTGGGACCACGGCGTGTTCATCCCGATGATGGTCGCGGTGCCGGGCGCCGACATTCCGCTCGTTCAGCTCTCGCTGCGCAAGGACCTGGATCCGGCCGACCATATCGCGCTGGGCAAGGCGCTCGTGCCGCTGCGGGACGAGGGCGTGCTGATCGTCGGCTCGGGCATGAGCTTCCACAACCTGCGCGCCCGCGGACCGCAGGTGACGCCGGTCGCCGACGAATGGGATGCGGCCCTGACCGATGCCGTGACCGATGCCGATCCGGCGCGCCGGGCCGCACGGGTGGCCGCCTGGGACCAGCTGCCGCATGCCCATTTCGCCCATCCGCGCGAGGAGCACCTGCTACCGCTGATGGTCGCGCTTGGTGCTGGCGGCGAGGGGCCGGCGGTGTGCGATTACCGCGATCATGTGCTGGGGTGGACGGTCTCGGGCTACCGGTTCGGATAACTAGAGTTCGCGGTTCTGATAGCGAAAGATGCCGAGGATCAGGATCGAATTCGGCTGGACCGAATACGCGACCTTGAAATGATATCTGCGTGTCACGAGCCGGCGAAACGGACGATCCGGCACCGGTACGCCGATGCGGGGAAAGTGCGTAAGCTGGTCGATAGAACGATGGATATCGGCAAGGATATTGGCCAGCGCTTCTGGCGCTACTTCCTCATAATACGCGATGATCGAGCGCAGATCGGCAGCAGCCTCTTCGCGGAAGAGCAGCTTCATTCAGAGAAGGGCTTGCCGAACAACTCGGCGATTTCCGCAGGATCGGCAAAGGATGGCTTTGGTTCGGCTACCCGGCGATCCAGTTCGGTCATTTCGCCGTCGGTGAATGCGTACTGCTCGGAATAAGTCTCCATCAGCGCAGTCAGGGCTGCCTCGACGGATTGCAGACGGTCCGCAGGCAGCCCCCTGGCGAACGAAACGAAGGAGTCGAGTATCGTCATGGGGGCGTTATAGCACATGGAGGGTTGGCCAGAAGGCTCCCCGGTGCAGGACCGGGAAGGTTCAGTTCGGGGTCCCTACTCCCGCCAGCTCTTGTCCGTGCGGTCCACCAGCCGGACCATCGCGGCGAAGTCCGCGGCGCCGGGGCCGCCGGGGACCTGGGCCATGTGGAGGTCGCGCTGGTGCACCGCGACCACTTCGTCGGGCACTACCAGCGGCTCGCCCATGCTCGCGGTGGCGATCTGGATCTCGCAGGCGCGCTGGAGCGACCAGTGCTTGATGAACGCCTCGGGCAGGGTGCGGCCCATCACCAGGATGCCGTGGTTCCGGAGCAGCATCACCCGCTTGTCGCCGAGATGCGCGAGCAGCCGCTCGCCTTCCTCGTCGCGCACCGTCACACCCTCGAAATCGTGATAGGCGATCTGGCCGGCGAAGTTGCAGGCGTAGAAATTGGTGGGGCGCAGGCCGCCCTCGACGCTGGCGACCGCCATGCCCGCGGTGGTGTGGGTGTGGGCGATGCAATGCGCGTCGGGGAGGTGGCGGTGGAACAGCGCATGCTGGACGAAGCCGGCGCGGTTCACCGGATAGGGCGAGTCGTCGAGCTTGTTGCCGTCGATGTCGATCTTGACCAGGTTCGACGCCTTCACCTCGCTGAAATGCAGCCCGAACGGGTTGATCAGGAATGCGCCTTCCTCGCCCGGCACCTTCAGCGTGATGTGGTTGTAGATCATCTCGGACCAGCCGAGCATGTCGAACACCCGGTAGCAGGCGGCGAGCTGCTGGCGCGCCTCCCACTCGGCTTCGGTCATCACTTTGGTTGCCAGCGCGGTGGCCATGTTACCTCTCCCAAGGCTTTTTCGTTTTTCGGGTATGCCACAAGCTGTGCTCCTGCGAAAGCAGGAGCACATGCTCGATGGATCGAATGCGCGCGCAGTGCGTTTCGCCGGCGCAACGGTTGAGGGGTGTATTCCGCATGCTGAAGTTGAAGGTGCGCCAGGGTGTCGTCCTGGCGGGGTTGTTCGCGCTGGCTGCCTGTGGCGGCGCAGGCTCGGGGGGCGGCAACGGATCGGCGGCGGTGGCCACTTCGCCCGATGCCGCGGCCAAGATCAGCGCCTATACCGAGGCGTATAACGGCCTGATCGACACGTTCGGCCTGCCGGCGACGGCGGACACCTACAAGGAAGCCAGGATCCCGAGCCGATCGCCATCGGACAGCATCAACGTCAGCGACGGCTGGGTCGAGACCGGCGAGGGCAAGCTGAAGGCGGCGATCGCGCTGCCGGGCTCGCTCGGCGATCTCGACAAGAAGGCGGAAGCGCTGGACGCGGCGCTGGTCAAGGTGCTCGCCCGGCTGGGGCCGCTCTATCAATATTACAACACCAAGGCCTATCGCGAGGACGCGCTGAAGCGCGGCAAGGCCGAGGACGCCCAGATGATCGCCGAATTCGACGCGGCGCTGAAGGCGATGGACGATTTCAACGCCGAGCTGGTCAAGCAGCGGCGGGCTGGCGCCGAGGCGGAGCTCGCCAAGCTCAAGGCGGACGGCAACATCGTCGGTTACAACAACAAGCAGGCGATGCTGCAGGCCGAGGAGCTGGTCGGGCTGTTCGACAAGCCCGAGGACCTGAAGGACGCGGCGATCTTCGCCAAGGGCGATGCGCTGGCGTCGTCGCTCGACAAGCTGCTGACCGAGCAGCAAAAGGCGATCGCGGAAGCCAAGCCCAAGGCGACCGAGCCGCTCGAGAAGAGCAGGCTGGGTACCTATGAGCTGGTGGCGGAGATGCTGGGATCGATGATCGGCCAGTATCGCGAGCTGAAGCAGTCGCATTCGTCGAGCGACATGAAGTCGATGATCGACTCGTACAACAATGCGGTGGGGTCGGCGAACCGGATCAGTTGAGCTGTTCTCGCTTTAATCATCGTCATCCCCGCGAAGGCGGGGATCCAGGGTGGCAGAGCAATGCCCTTTGTGACTCTGGATCCCCGCCTTCGCGGGGATGACGGATATTGAGAGCGGCGGGGTCCTTCTTCAGCTGAACGCGTAGGGCACGACGCTGCGCCGGTCCGGATCGATCGCGATCGCCGAGGCTGCGGGGGGGAAGGCGCGCTGGTCGCAGTCCACCCGCGGGCAGATGCGGCAGCTGGCGCCGATCGGGGTGGCCGCGCCGCCCGGGCGGAGGTCGTCGGCATAGACGAAGTCGGCGGCGTGCAGCTCTTCGCAGCCCAAGGCCACGGCATAGCGGCGCGAGGGGCGGGCATAGCTGCCCGAGGGCTTCACCAGCCCCTTGGCCATCGAGACATAGCGCGTGCCGTCGGGCATCTCGGCATGCTGGACGAGGATCCGGTCGGGGATCGCCACCGCCTCGTGCATCACCCAGAGCGGGCAGGCGCCGCCGAGCGCGGCGAACTGCAGGCGGGTGGCCGAGTGGCGCTTGGTGATGTTGCCGGCCATATCGACCCGGCAGAAGAAGAAGGGCAGCCCGGCGGCGCCAGGGCGCTGGAGGGTGGAGAGGCGGTGGCAGGCCTGCTCGAAGCTCACCCCGAAGCGCTGGCGCAGCCGGTCGATGTCGTGGCGGACGGTGCGGGCGGTGTCCTTGAAAGGCGTGTACGGCATCAGCAGCGCGCCGGCGGCATAGTTGGCGAGGCCGATGTTGAGCAACTCGCGCGCCGCGGGAGAGGCGAGGCCGGAGTCCTCGACCACCTGGCGCATCTCGTTCTCGAACTCGTAGCGGACCAGCCGGTGGGCGAGCAGGAAGGCGCGGCTCTCGGGCGGGAGCGCGCTGTTCACCGCGAGGGTGCGGTCGCGCGGGTCGAAGCGGCTGAGTTGGCCGCCGTCGCCCTCCTCGCCGGTGACGCGGACGCCGTGCCAGCGCAGCCGGTCTTCCAGGCCGCGGGTGGGGCGGTCGGGATCGAGATCGGCGGAGAGCGTTTCGGCCGAGCGGTCGATCGCGTCGATGTAGTTGCCCTCGGCCTGGAACCAGTCGCGCACCTCCTCCCAGGGGAGCGGGGCGGTGCCGGTCGAGCCGCTGTCGAACCGGTCGTCGAGGACGCGGAGCTGCTCCTGGCTGCGGCGCCAGGCCTCGTGCAGCGCGACCATGCGGCGGGCGAGGAGCGGCTGCTGTTCGATGCCGCGGCGGACATCGGCTTCGTCGAGCCGCCCGGCGGGTACGCTGGCATCGGTGGCGGCGTCGATCGTGCGGAGCAGCGCCGCGCTGTCCTCGACGTCGCCGAACGCCTCGAGCGGGAATTCGCGGGCGAGGGCGACGAGGACGATGTCGGTGATCGGCCGGTCGTTGTTCTCGATCTGCGAGAGGTACGAGACCGAGATGCCGAGCCGCATGGCCATCGCCGCCTGGCTGATCCCGGCGCGGCGGCGCAGCTCGCGTAGGCGGAAGCCTTCGAAGACGCGGCGGCGGGGGGTCATTCTCCCCTCCCTGGAAGGGAGGGGTCGGGGGTGGGTGGAGGCATGGCTATACTGCTGCCGGGACCTGTTGCCTCTCCGTATCGCGGACAAATACCCACCCCCAGCCCCTCCCTTGCAGGGAAGGGAGCAAGAAGAGCGAGGCGGAGCGATCTGCGCATATCCGCAGTATATCTGCAAACCGGCACGCTGCAACTTTGCAACATTGCATTTGCCGTAGGGGCGTGTCCCGATGCAGAGGCGCAGCCACCTAAGGGGAACCGCATGTCGTCGACGATCGAGGAACTGGAACGCCGCCGCGCCGCTGCCCGCCTGGGCGGGGGACAGAAGCGGATCGACGCGCAGCACGCCAAGGGCAAGCTCACCGCGAGGGAGCGCGTCGAGGTGCTGCTCGACCAGAGCTCGTTCGAGGAGCTCGACATGTATGTCGAGCATAACTGCGTCGACTTCGGCATGCAGGACCAGATCGTCCCCGGTGACGGCGTCGTCACCGGATCGGGCACGATCAACGGCCGCCTCGTCTTCGTGTTCAGCCAGGACTTCACCGTGTTCGGCGGCTCGCTCAGCGAACGCCACGCGCAGAAGATCTGCAAGATCATGGACATGGCGATGAAGGTCGGTGCCCCCGTGATCGGCCTCAACGACAGCGGCGGCGCGCGCATCCAGGAGGGTGTCGCGTCGCTCGGCGGCTATGCCGAGGTGTTCCAGCGCAACGTGCTGGCATCGGGCGTGGTGCCGCAGCTCAGCCTGATCATGGGCCCGTGCGCAGGCGGCGCGGTCTATTCCCCCGCGATGACCGACTTCATCTTCATGGTGAAGGATTCATCGTACATGTTCGTCACCGGCCCAGATGTAGTGAAGACCGTTACCAACGAGATCGTCACGCAGGAGGAACTGGGTGGTGCGGTGACGCATACCACGAAGTCGGGGGTCGCTGACGTGGCCTTCGATAACGATATCGAGGCGCTGCTCGCGGCCCGCGACTTCGTGGACTTCTTGCCAGCCTCGAACCGCGAGCAGGTGCCCGAGCGGCCGAGCGACGATCCCTGGGATCGCCTCGAGCCGAGCCTCGACAGCCTGATCCCGCCGAGCGCCAACCAGCCGTACGACATGCACGAGCTCATCAAGAAGACGCTCGACGAGGGCGAGTTCTTCGAGCTGCAGCCGAGCCATGCCGGCAACATCCTGATCGGCTTCGGCCGGATCGAGGGGCGCACGGTGGGCGTGGTCGCCAACCAGCCGATGGTGCTGGCCGGGTGTCTGGACATCAACTCGTCGAAGAAGGCGGCGCGGTTCGTGCGCTTCTGCGACGCGTTCGAGATCCCGATCGTCACCTTTGTCGACGTGCCGGGCTTCCTGCCGGGTGTCGGCCAGGAGCATTCGGGCATCATCAAGCACGGCGCCAAGCTGCTCTACGCCTATGCCGAGGCGACGGTGCCCAAGATCACGGTGATCACCCGCAAGGCCTATGGCGGCGCATATGACGTGATGGCCTCCAAGCATCTGCGCGGCGACCTCAACTATGCCTGGCCGACCGCCGAGATCGCGGTGATGGGCGCCAAGGGCGCAGTGGAGATCATCTTCCGCGGCAAGACGCCGGAGGAGATCGCCGAGCGGACCGCCGAATATGAGGCACGCTTCGCCAATCCGTTTGTTGCAGCTGCGAAGGGTTTCGTGGACGAGGTGATCATGCCCCATTCCACCCGCCGCCGCATCGCCCTGGGGCTCCGCAAGCTGCGGGGCAAGCAGCTCGAGAACCCGTGGAAGAAGCATGATAATATTCCGCTGTGAGCGAAGACACGGATCCTGCGCCTGAGCAAAATCGCTCTGTCAGGGCGGCCGTTGCCAACTGGCTAGCCGGAGCGTTTGCCGTGGTTTTGTTCGGGCCGTTCGCGATAGTTTATCTCTGTGCGTTTTTTGGATGGCAGACGCCGGAGGGCTGGTTCGGAATTTGGTTTATGGGTGCGCTCACGATTACGGGCGTCATCGGAACGGCTTGGTTCGCGCGAGGCGTGAAAGACCATGGGGTAGCTGAATTGGGGTGTGTCTTGCCGCTTGCCGCAGTGACCTGTTGGTGGGGCTACATATTCCTAAGAGATGTGGGTGCAATTCGATGAAACTCGGCCGCCTCAACCATGTCGGCGTCGCGACGCCTTCGATCGAAGCGTCGATCGCCTTTTACCGTGACGTGATGGGCGCGGAAGTGATCCGCGAACCCTTCGACCTGCCCGCGCAGGGGGTGAAGGTCTGCTTCGTCGACACGCCGAACAGCCAGATCGAACTGATCGAGCCGCTGGGCGAGGGCTCGCCGATCCACGGCTTCCTGGCCAAGAACCCGGCGGGCGGGCAGCATCACCTCTGCTACGAAGTGCCCGATATCCACGAGGCCAAGGCCTGGTTCGAGGCCAAGGGCGCCAAGGTGCTCGGCGAGCCGCGCATCGGGGCGCATGGCACGCCGATCTTCTTCGTGCATCCGAAGGACATGGGCGGGGTGCTCACCGAGATCATGGAGACGCCGCGTGATCATTGAGGGCGTGATGGGCATCGAGCTGATCTCCCTCTCCCTTTGGGAGAGGGAAGGGGCCCGCTCGGCGCAGCCGAGTGGGAAGGGTGAGGGCGATCAGCCTGCCACCCTCACCCTTCCGGCGCTTCGCGCCTCCCTCCCTCTCCCGAAGGGAGAGGGATTGTGAGCGACAAGCCGACGCTCGACCAATGGTCCGCCGCCGCTTCGAAGGAAGTGAAGGGCCGCGACCTGAACTGGCACACGCCCGAGGGCATCGAGGTCAAGCCGCTCTATACCGCCGAAGACACCGCGCATCTCGATCCCGGCCTGCCGGGCTTCGCGCCGTTCACCCGCGGCGTGCGTGCGTCGATGTATGCCGGGCGGCCCTGGACGATCCGCCAGTATGCCGGCTTCTCGACCGCCGAGGCGTCCAACGCCTTCTACCGCCGCAATCTCGCGGCGGGGCAGAAGGGGCTGAGCGTCGCCTTCGATCTCGCCACCCACCGCGGCTATGACAGCGATCATCCGCGCGTCACCGGCGATGTCGGCAAGGCGGGCGTTGCGATCGACAGCGTCGAGGACATGAAGATCCTGTTCGACGGCATTCCGCTCGATCAGATGTCGGTCAGCATGACGATGAACGGGGCAGTGATCCCGGTGCTGGCCTTCTTCATCGTCGCGGGCGAGGAGCAGGGCGTCGACAAGAGCCTGCTCGACGGGACCATCCAGAACGACATCCTCAAGGAGTTCATGGTCCGCAACACCTATATCTACCCGCCCGAACCGAGCATGCGGATCATCTCGGATATCTTCGCATATACCAGCGCGAACATGCCGAAATTCAACAGTATTTCGATTTCCGGCTACCATATGCAGGAAGCCGGGGCGACGCAGGTGCAGGAGCTTGCCTTCACCATTGCCGACGGCATGGAATATGTGAAATACGGTGTCGCCTCGGGCCTGGATATCGACAAGTTCGCGGGGCGGCTGAGCTTCTTCTTCGCGATCGGCATGAACTTCTTCATGGAGATCGCGAAGCTGCGCGCTGCCCGCGTGCTGTGGCACCGGGTGATGACCAGGCTGGGCGCACAGGACGAGCGCTCCAAGATGCTGAGGACGCATTGCCAGACCAGCGGCGTGTCGCTGACCGAGCAGGACCCGTACAACAACGTCATCCGCACCGCGATCGAGGCGATGGCGGCGATGCTCGGCGGCACGCAGAGCCTGCACACCAATGCGCTCGACGAAGCGATCGCGCTGCCGACGGACTTCTCCGCTCGCATCGCGCGCAACACCCAGATCGTCATCCAGGAAGAGACCGGGATGACCAAGGTCGTCGATCCGCTGGGCGGCAGCTATTATGTCGAGAGCCTGACCCAGGAGTTGGTCGACAAGGCCTGGGAGATCATCGAGCGGGTCGATGCCGAGGGCGGCATGGCCAAGGCGGTGGCGGCGGGCTGGCCCAAGGCGATGATCGAGGAAGCTGCGGCGGCGACCGCGGCGCGGATCGATCGCGGCGAGCAGGTGATCGTCGGCGTCAACAAGTATCGCAAGGCCGAGGAAGAGCCGATCGACATCCTCGATGTCGACAACCACGCGGTGCGCGAGGCGCAGATCGCGCGGATCAAGCGGGTGAAGGCGAGCCGCGACGAGGCGGCGTGCCAGGCGGCGCTGTTCGCGCTGCAGGAAGGCGCGCGAGGCAGCGACAATCTGCTCGCGCTTGCCGTCGAGGCGGCACGCGCCCGCGCCACGCTGGGCGAAATCAGCGCGGCGATGGAGGCAGGCTTCGGCCGCTATGCCACCAAGCCGACGCCGGTGCAGGGTGTCTATGGCGGCGCCTATCAGGACGACGTCGTCTGGGAGCGGCTGAAGGACGGCGTGAACGCCACCGAGCGCCGGCTGGGCCGCAAGCCCCGCATGCTCGTCGCCAAGATGGGGCAGGATGGGCATGACCGCGGCGCCAATCTGGTCTCCTCGGCCTTCGGCGACCTTGGTTTCGACGTGGTGCCGGGGCCGTTGTTCCAGACCCCGCAGGAAGCCGCCGCGCTGGCGATCGAGAGCAATGTCGACGTGGTCGGCGCCTCCAGCCTCGCCGCAGGCCACAAGACGCTGATCCCCGAGCTGATCCGCGAATTGCAGGACGCGGGCAGGGCGGACATCAAGGTGGTCGCCGGCGGGGTGATCCCGGCGCAGGACTATGAGTTTCTCCGCGAAGCCGGCGTGCAGGCGATCTTCGGGCCGGGCACCAACCTTGTCAAAGCCGCCGAAGAAGTGCTCAGGCTCCTCGGGCACAACATGCCCCCTGTGGAGGAAGCCGCCGAATGACGGAGATCGAGGAAGAGCTGGTCGGAGCCGGAGACGGCGAGGCCTTGCTCTACGACTATTTCAAGCACCTCACCTCGCTGTGCATCGTCTCGCTGGGCGGGGTGCTGGCGCTGGTGCCCTATGGCAAGAGCCTGTCGCCCAAGGCGGTCATCCTGGTGCTGATCGTGCTGGCGGCGGCGGGATTGCTCTCCTTCTCCGGCGCGGGCGAGATCGTGCGTGCGCGGTTCAAACGCAAGCCGCTGAACAGCAACGTCAATTTCTGCCGGATCGGTGCGCCCGTGTTGCTTTCCATCGGCGTCGGCATGTTCGTCTATCTCTTTACCCGGACCCTGCTACCATGACCCGTACCGACTGGACCCGCGACGAGATCGCCGCGCTGTTCGACCTGCCCTTCACCGAACTCGTCTTCCGCGCCGCCGAGGTGCATCGCACGCACCACGCGCCGAACGAGGTCCAGCTCTCGACGCTGCTCAGCATCAAGACCGGTGGCTGCCCCGAGGATTGCGGCTATTGCAGCCAGTCGGTCTCGGCCGAGACCGGGCTCAAGGCGACCAAGCTGATGGACGTGCGCCAGGTGCTGCAGGCCGCGGCCCAGGCCAAGGATCACGGATCGTCGCGCTTCTGCATGGGCGCTGCCTGGCGCAATCCCAAGGACCGCGACATGCCCGCCATCGTCGAGATGGTGCAGGGCGTCCGCGCGATGGGGATGGAGACCTGCATGACGCTGGGCATGCTCAGCGAGAAGCAGGCACAGATGCTCGCCGATGCCGGGCTCGACTATTACAACCACAATATCGATACCTCGCCCGAACGCTATGCCGAGGTGATCACCACGCGCAGCTTCGAGGACCGTCTCGATACGCTCGAGCATGTCCGCGAGGCGGGGATCAACGTGTGCTGCGGCGGCATCGTCGGCATGGGCGAGACCCGGCCGGACCGCGTCGGCTTCATCCATGCGCTGGCGACGCTGCCGGTGCATCCGGGCAGCGTGCCGGTGAACGCGCTGGTGCCGATCAAGGGCACGGTGCTGGGCAACATGCTCGCCGACACGCCGCTCGCCCAGATCGACGACATCGAGTTCGTCCGCACGATCGCGGTGGCGCGGATCACGATGCCGGAGAGCATGGTGCGCCTGTCCGCTGGCCGCGAGAGCATGAGCGATGCGACCCAGGCTTTGTGCTTCCTGGCGGGCGCCAACTCGATCTTCACCGGCGACAAGCTGCTGACCGCGGGCAATGCGGGCGACGACAAGGATGCGGCGCTGTTCGCGCGGCTTGGCGTGAAGCCGATGCAGGCCGAGGTAAAGGTGGAGCTGGAGGCGGCGGAGTGAACTTCCGGCGGATGATCCGGGCCGGCCATGGGCTCTTCCGGATCATCCGGAGGCGAGGCGGCGGATGAAGAGGAGATCGGCGCTCAACCCGCTTCCGATGGGCCCGCGCAACCCGACGAGTCTCACGCTCGTGCGGATGCGGGGCATCTTCAAGGATATCGGGGTTCTGCGTGCCGATCAGGACATCGACGAAGAGCGTACGGTCATGCGGATCCGCCTGACGGGGCTGAGCATGCTGCCTCGGACGGATGTGCTCCGCCTTCGCCTCGATCGGGATGAGGAAATCGAAGTGGCGCTGCCGCGTAGGCTGCGCTGGCGCAAGAAGATCGATCTGTACGAAATCACCAATTGCGACGGAGTGCGCCAACGCTGGGCGCGGATCGCGGGAACCTAGGCGAGGAAAGATGTTCAAGAAGATCCTGGTCGCCAATCGCGGCGAGATCGCGTGCCGCGTGATGCGCACCGCCAAGAAGATGGGGATCGCCACCGTGGCGGTCTATTCGGATGCCGATGCGCGTGCGCCGCACGTACTGATGGCGGACGAGGCGGTGCGGCTCGGGCCGGCGCCGGCGGCGGAGAGCTATCTCAAGGCCGAGCTGATCCTGCTCGCAGCCAAGGAGACCGGGGCCGATTGCATCCATCCCGGCTATGGCTTTCTTTCGGAACGCGAGAGCTTTGCGAAGGCTTGCGCGGATGCGGGGATCGCCTTTGTCGGCCCGCCGCCGAACGCAATTGCGGCGATGGGCGACAAGATCGAGTCCAAGAAGCTCGCCAAGGCGGCCGGCGTCAACGTCGTGCCCGGCTTTGTCGGGGTGATCGAGGATACCGAGCATGCCGTGCGCATCTCGAACGAGATCGGCTATCCGGTGATGATGAAGGCTTCGGCCGGCGGCGGCGGCAAGGGCATGCGCCTGGCCTGGAGCGAAGCCGATGTGCGTGAAGGCTTCGAGGCGACCAAGCGCGAGGGCCTGGCGAGCTTCGGCGACGACCGGGTGTTCATCGAGAAGTTCATCGAGAGCCCGCGCCATATCGAGATCCAGGTGCTGGGCGACCAGCATGGCAACATCGTCTATCTCGGTGAGCGCGAATGCTCGATCCAGCGCCGCCACCAGAAGGTGGTCGAGGAGGCGCCGTCACCCTTCGTCACGCCCGAGATGCGCAAGGCGATGGGGGAGCAGGCGGTCGCCCTCTCCCGCGCCGTGGGCTATTTCAGCGCCGGCACGGTCGAGCTGATCGTCTCGGGTGCCGACAAGACCGGGCAGGGCTTCTACTTCCTCGAGATGAACACCCGCCTGCAGGTGGAGCATCCGGTGACCGAAGCGGTGACCGGGCTCGACCTGGTCGAGCAGATGATCCGCGTCGCCTATGGCGAGAAGCTCGCCTTCACTCAGGACGACATCAAGCTGACCGGCTGGGCGATCGAGAACCGCGTCTATGCCGAGGATCCCTATCGCGGCTTCCTGCCCTCCACCGGGCGGCTGGTGCGCTATCGTCCGCCTGCCGCGGAGGAAACGCCCTATGGCGCGCCCGGCACCCGCGGCGACCACGGCTATGTCCGCGTCGATGACGGCGTGACCGAGGGCAGCGAGATCTCGATGTTCTACGACCCGATGATCGCCAAGCTGATCACCTGGGGCGAGACGCGCGACGAGGCGGCGGACCTGCAGGTCGCGGCGCTCGACCGGTTCCGGATCGACGGCATCGGCCACAATATCGATTTCCTCTCCGCGCTGGTCCAGCATCCGCGCTTCCGCGAGGGCGCGCTGACCACCGGCTTCATCGCCGAGGAATATCCGGAAGGCTTCCACGGCGCGCCGGCCTCCGACGCGCTGAAGCGCAAGCTGGCGGCGCTGGCAGCCGTCATCGACATCGAGCGCGCCGAGCGGGCCGCAGCGACCTCGGGGCAGCTCAACGGGCCGGTAACCGTCGGCGACGAACGTGTGGTGCTGATCGATGGCGAGCGGTTCACGGTCGTGGTCGACGAGGACGTCACCGTCGATGGCGAGCCGATCGAGATCGACGGTGAGTGGCAGGCGGACAATCTGATCCTCACCGCCATGATCGACGGCGCGCCGCTCAGCGTCGGGGTCGCGCGCAAGGGAGCGGCCTGGAAGCTCACCGCGCATGGTGCCTCGCACCTGGTCGAGGTCTATCCGCCGCACATCGCGCAGTTCCGGCACCACATGATCGAGAAGGTGCCGCCGGACATGAGCAAGTTCCTGCTCGCGCCGATGCCGGGCCTGCTCACCCAGCTCCATGTCTCGCCCGGCGACAGGGTCGAGGCCGGCCAGCCGCTCGCGGTGGTCGAGGCGATGAAGATGGAGAATATCCTGCGCGCCGAGCGGGCAGGGGTGGTGAAGGCCGCCAATTTCGGCGCGGGCGACAGCCTGGCCGTGGACGCGGCGATCCTCGAGTTCGAATGAGCGTTGGCGCGGGGAACGCTTGACGGTGGCGGCGCCAGATGATGGAACCGGCGCCGTGAGTGATAGCGTTCCCCCGCCCGAGCCCCCCGTCCAGACCCAAGCCGAGGAAAGGGCCGAGGCGCGCGCCGCCGAGACCGCCGCTATCCGGCGCCGCTGGATAACCCTGGGCGAAGTGCTGGCGGTGATCGCCGTGATCATCTCGGCGCTTACCCTGTGGAATAACTGGAGCGAGCGGAGCGACAGCAAGGCGGCCGAAAGCGCAGTCGCCGAGCGCGCCTCCGCCAAGGCCGCCGCGCTGGTGCTCACCACCGCGGATATCGGCAAGCGCTCGCTGACGCTGAAGCCGGCGGCGGCCGAGCAATCGATCCAGAGCCAGGAAATCCTGTTCCCGACCGCGCTAGGCGCTGCCTCCGCGCGTACTACCGGCGAGCCGCGGATCGAGGCGAGCTGGTTCGAGCATGCGCTGGAAAAGGCGCGCGAGGCGGCCAGGCTGCCCGACAACAGCCGTGGCGACGAAAGGCTGCCGGTGGCGATCGTGACGCGCTTCATTGTCGATGGCGACCCGCATGAGGACGTCGCGCTCTACGATATCGGCTACACGATCTCGGGGCGCCTGCTCGGCGGCCACAGCGTGGAGCTGCGCGGGCTGTCGTTCGTCACCCGCGTGAAGAAGGGCGCGGCGCAGGCGAAGCTCGATGCGCGCTGGAAGGATGTGCTTCCGGTAAAGTGATTTTCCGGAGAGTGCTGGCGGCGGCTTGTTTGCTGGCCGCGGGCGAAATCGCGGCTTGCGCGATTTCGTTTCCGCTGGTGACCCCTACGAGAATCGAACTCGTGTTTTCGCCGTGAGAGGGCGACGTCCTGACCGCTAGACGAAGGGGCCGTGCAGCGGAAGCGGGCAATTACGGGTAGCATCTCTCCCCGTCAAGCGCCTTCCGGAAGGTTTGGCAATTTTATTGCGATGGCGCTTTTTCAGCCGGTGACGGGCAGGCGGAGCGAGCCGTCGGGCTCGTAATGGACCGGGCTGTACGCCGTCACCGCGTCGAGCGGCAGGTCTGCGTAGAGATGGGGGAAGAGCTGGCCGCCGCGTGACGGCTCCCATTGCACCGCGTCACCCATCGCCTCCAGATCCACCGCTGCGAGCCACAGGCCGGTCTGGCCGGCGAAATGCTTGCCCAGCGTCTCCTCGACCTGCGCGGCGGTGGAGAGGTGGATATAGCCGTCCTGCAGGTCGACCGGCGCGCCCTTGAACACGCCTTCATGCTCGAGGAGGTGCATCTGCTCGGCGGTGAGAATCTTGTAGGCGGTGTTGTCGGGCATGGATTCCTCCGGCGGTCGCCTTGAAGCTATCCTTGTCGTCACCCCCGCGAAAGCGGGGGCCCATCTCCTGAAGATGCCACGGGCATAACAGCTGTGGTGAAACGGGATAGCGCAGGAGATGGGTCCCCGCTTTCGCGGGGATGACGTTGATATTGGCGGTTAGAGAGCCTTACTGCCCGTCCTCCGGACCCCGCGCGAGGTCCTCGCTCGTGGTGCCGTCAGGGGTCGGTTCGCCGACGGTCGGGCCGTCACCCAGCTCCGCCTCGGCATCGCCTTCGCTTTCCTCGATCCGCGCGGCCGAGACGACATGCTCGTCCTTGGCGACGCGGAAGAGGATCACGCCCTGCGTGTTGCGGCCGGTGACCCGGACCGAGCCGACCGTGGTGCGGATCAGCTTGGCCTGGTCGGTGACGAGCATCAGCTGCTCGCCGCTATGCGTCGGGAAGCTGGCCACCACCGGACCGTTGCGATCCGAGCTGACGATGTTGGTGATGCCCTGGCCACCGCGATTGGTGCGGCGATACTCATAGGCCGAGGTGCGCTTGCCATAGCCATTCGCGGTAACGGTGAGGATGAACTCCTCCGACGCCTCGAACTCGGCCATGCGCTCGGGCGAGAGGGTGATCTCGCGGTCCCCTTCCTTCCAGGGGGCGGCCTTGAGATAGTCCTCGCGCTCCTGCGGCGTGGCGTCGAAGCCGCGCAGCACCGACATCGAGATGACTTCGTCGCCATCCGCCAGGCGCGCGCCACGCACGCCCGTCGAATCGCGGCTCTGGAACTCGCGCACGTCGGTCGAGGCGAAGCGGATCGCGCGGCCACCCTTGGTGGCAAGCAGCACGTCATCGCCCTCGGTGAGCAGCGAAACGCCGATCAAGCGATCCTCGCTGCCTTCCTCGAACTTCATGGCGATCTTGCCGTTCGTGCGGATGTTGGCGAATGCATCCATCGAATTGCGGCGGACATTGCCCTTGGCGGTGGCGAACATGACGTGGAGGTTGCCCCACTCATTCTCGTCCTCCGGCAGCGGCAGCACGGTGGAGATCGTCTCGTTGCTGGCAAGCGGCAGCAGGTTGATCATCGGCCGACCGCGCGTTGCCGGCCCACCCTCGGGCAGGCGCCACACCTTCATGCGATAGACCTTGCCCTCGGTGGAGAAGAACAGCACCGGCGTGTGCGTCGAAGTGACGAAGAGATGCGTGACCGCGTCCTCGTCCTTCGTCGCCATGCCGGCGCGGCCCTTGCCGCCCTTGGCCTGGGCGCGGAAGGTATCGAGCGGGGTGCGCTTGATATAGCCTTCCATGGTCACGGTGACGACCATGTCCTCGCGCTCGATCAGGTCCTCGTCCTCGATGCCATCGGCAGCGGCGGCGATCTCGGTGCGGCGCGGGGTGGCATAGAGGGCGCGGACCGTGGTCAGCTCCTCGACCATCACTTCATAGAGCTTCGCGCGGTTGCCGAGGATCTCGAGCAACTCGGCGATCGAGTCGGCCAGTTCCTTGAGCTCGTCGCCGATCTCGTCGCGGCCGAGCGCGGTGAGGCGGTGCAGGCGCAGGTCGAGGATGGCGCGGACTTGGGCGTCCGACAGGCGATAGACGTCGCCGGTGACTTCGGTTTCGACCGCTTCGACCAGCTTGATGTACTGGGCGATCTCCGCGATCGGCCATTCGCGCGAAAGCAGCTTGTCGCGGGCGTCCGCCGGGCTCGACGAGCCACGGATGATGCGGACCACTTCGTCGAGGTTGGTGACTGCGATCACCAGGCCGAGCAAGATGTGCGCGCGCTCGCGGGCCTTGGCCAACTCGAACTTCGAGCGGCGGGTGATGACCTCCTCGCGGAACTTGACGAAGGCCTGGATGATGTCCTGCAGGTTGAGCAGTTCCGGGCGGCCGCCGCGGATCGCGAGCATGTTGGCCGGGAAGCTCGACTGGGCTGGGGTGTTCCGCCAGACCTGATTGAGCACGACCTCGGGGGTCGCGTCGCGCTTGAGGTCGATGACGATGCGGACGCCCTCGCGCGACGATTCGTCGCGGATGTCGCTGACGCCTTCGATGCGCTTGTCCTTCGCCGCTTCGGCGATCTTCTCGACCAGCGCGTTCTTGCCCTGCTGGTACGGGATCTCGGTGAGCACGATCGAGCGGCGATCGCCGCGCTGCTCGAACTCGTGGCGCGAGCGGACGATGATCGAGCCGCGGCCGGTCGAATAGGCGTTGCGGCAGCCGGTGCGGCCGAGGATGAGCGCGCCGGTCGGGAAGTCCGGACCGGGGACGATCTCCATCAGCTCCTCGAGCGTCAGCGCCTCGCGCTTGCCGAGCATGCCGTCGATATGCGCCAGGCAGGCGTCGATCACTTCGCCGAGGTTATGCGGCGGGATGTTGGTCGCCATGCCGACCGCGATGCCGCCGGCGCCGTTGACCAGCAGGTTGGGGAAGCGGGCGGGGAGGACCGAAGGCTCGCTTTCCGACCCGTCATAGTTCGGGACGAAGTCGACCGTGTCCTTCTCGATGTCGTCGAGCAGCGCCGAGGCGACCTTGGCGAGGCGCGCTTCGGTGTAGCGCATCGCGGCGGGCGGATCGGGGTCCATCGAGCCGAAATTGCCCTGGCCGTCGATCAGCGGCACCCGCATCGCCCAGTCCTGGGCCATGCGCGCCATTGCGTCGTAGATCGAGCTGTCGCCGTGCGGGTGGTATTTACCCATCACGTCACCGACGAGGCGGGCCGACTTGCGATAGGCGCGGCCGGCGACATAGCCGCCTTCCTGCGCGGCGTAGAGGATGCGGCGGTGGACGGGCTTCAGGCCGTCGCGAACGTCGGGGAGCGCGCGCGCCACGATCACGCTCATCGCGTAATCGAGGTAGCTCGTCTTCATCTCGTCGACGATCGAGATCGGCGTAATGTCGGAGGGGTCGTCGGCGAGGATGGTCTCGTCGGTCAAAGTGTTCACCGCTTTCGGGTTCTTGAGTGTGACTTACGGCTCTAACGCTGCCGATGCATCCTGCCAACCCCGCCCGCGCGCGTGCGCGTACGCGAGGGAAACCGGTGGATAACTAGGGTTGGGTGAGCAATTTGCTGCAGCTTTCCTGGATCGCTTCCGGGTTGCCGATATCGCCCGCACTGCGCAGCGCCTCGCCGAGCAGCGGCTTGGCGCGATTGAAATCAAAATCGGCTAGGCCGCGCTTGCGCGAAACCTCGCGAAGACGCTTCATTGCCCGGCCATAGTCGCGCGAGCCTTCCTGCTGCCACCAGCTGCTTTCCTCGTCATCCAGCCCCATCGCGCTGGCGAGATAGAGGAGCAGGAAAGTCGCGCCGCAAATCGCATCTCTCGTTTCTGGATCGGCCGGCAGCGAAACCGGAGCGGTTGCGCGCGCCTTGGGGAAGCGCTTGTCGCATGCCGCGAGTGAGGGCGAATCCACGCCGCGCTCAGCCTGCATCTGTCCCTTGCGGTATCCGCTCAACACGCTGTCGAAAAAATGGGCGTCATCCGCGCCTTCCGCCCTCGCATAGATCTGGCCGAGATAGACCCTTCGGGAAATGCTGCGGATCGAGCCCTTGGCGCGCTCCGCGCGGGTGAAGGCGGCGACGCACTGGCGCGCGGCTGCGCTGGTATCGGCATCGAGCGTGACGGACTGCCCGAGCAGCGCGAGCGACAGGAAGAACATCGATCCACCCCCTTTGGATTCGCACTGGAATCTAGCCGGGCGGGCGCGGGGAAGGAAGGTGGCCGGTGGCGGGGCGGGAGGAGGTGCACCCCGCCACCGGGGCCGGGACCGCGTACTGCCGGTACGCTATGCGGATGCGCGGTCCTTAATGGGTCGTGCCGGTGTGCGGCAGGCGAATGACATACTGGCCGCTGGCCTCGATCCCGCTGGTGTCGTCCTCGACCTCGCTGCCGACCAGCTTGCCGAGATTGGCGAGTGCGCCGACCATGCCGAATCCTGCCGAGAACGGGCGGCCGCGCGCGTCGCGGCGGGGCTTGGGACGGGCATTCCGCGGCTCGCGGCGGCGGGGCGGGGGCGCCATGCGCGCCATGCGCTCGGCGACCGAGGCGGCGTCGCCGGTGCGCCCGAACTCGCGCCACACGACCTGGAAGCCCTCGGGCACTTCGCTCCACTCGCCGCCTTCGGGGCGGATCAGGTCGCAGCCGCAATGGTGGCAGACCGCGAAGTCGAGACCCTGGTTGTGATGATGGGTGGTGCCGGCAGTGTGGCCCATCATGTTGCAGCGGATACTCATCTCAATGCACTCCCTTGGTCGTCTTGCTGCCGCGCGACCGCAGCCGGAACTCGGCCAGCGCGCGGAAATGCTCGTCGTCGCTTTCGAGCGCGAGCACGGGGTTCCAGATTTCGAAGCTGTCGCCGGTGCCGACGAACAGCGCGAGGTCGTCGATGCGGCCGAGATGGCGCATCGCCGCGGGGATGCGCAGGCCCTTGCCTTCGCGCTTCATCCGCTCGGAAAGGCCGAAGGTGCCGCGCATGCGGTGATAGTGGCTGCGGGCTTCCTCGCCGCGCGCTTCCTCCGCGATCCGGCGGCGCTCGGCGCGCTCGGCGAGGGTGGAGAGATGCTCGCGGCCATAGCCGATCAGGCAGGTGTCGCCCTGATGCTTGGCGACGATGATCTCGGGATTGGTTTCGGGGGAAAGCGCCGCTTCGAGAAAGGCCGGGACGGCGACGTTGCCGTCCGCATCGACCTCGCAAAGCTCGCTACCATGGTAAAGGGCGTTCATGGGTTCGACTCGTCAGAAAAGGTTGGTGCTTCGCTGGTAAGTCACTGAAACCTCATTGGGTTTCCCTGCTTGCCTTATAGTTGCCATAATAACGCCCAATTCTGATCCGGCGATGAACCGTTCCGTTCCATCGGCGAAATGTTTACTGCCATTAACTATGTTCTGAACCAGCCCGGCGCGGGCTTCCATTCAGGAGACCACCCGTCCGAGTCCGTGCGTAGGGAAGAATCCTGAGCCCAAACGCTTGAAAATTGTGGACAACGCTCCCCACGGGTAGCGCCACGGAGAGCGGGACCCTACAATCGGCGGATGCATTCCGGCTTCGTTCCGCTTCGGGTCTTCTCGTCCTTCACCATGCTGGAGGGCGCGATCGAGCCGAAGACGATCGCCAAGCGCGCGAAGGAGCTGGGTTTTCCGGCGGTCGCGGTGGTTGATCGCAACGGCCTTTATGCCTCGATGAGCTTTGGCGACGCCTGCATGAAGGCGGGCGTCCAGCCGATCATCGGCACGCTGCTGGCGGTCAAGCGACCCGACATGCCGGACGGCGTGACCGCGCCGATCGACTGGTTGGCGCTCTACGCGCAGGACGAGAAAGGCTATCTCAACCTGTGCGACCTCGTCTCGATGGCGCATCTCGACCGCCCGCTCGAAGAGGATGCGCACGTTCCCTTCGACGCGCTGGAGGGGCGCACCGACGGGTTGCTCTGCCTTACCGCCGGGGCGGAAGGGGCGCTGGCGCGGCTCTATGCCGAGCAGCAGGATTCGGCGGCCGCCCATTATGCGACTCGGCTCGAGGCGCTGTTCCCCGACCGGCTCTATGTCGAGATCGTTCGCCGGCTCGACGAGGTCGAGGGCAGGGCCGAGCCCAGGCTGCTCGATCTCGCCTATGACCGGAACCTGCCGCTGGTCGCGACCAATCCGAGTTGCTTCGCCGAGCCGACCTTCCACGAGGCGCATGACGCGATGCTGTGCATCGCCAACAGCTCCTATGTCGCCTCGGACGATCGCCCGCGTTCCTCGCCCGATGCGTGGATGAAGCCGGCGACCGAGATGAAGAGCCTGTTCTCGGACCTGCCCGAGGGCATCGCCAACACGCTCGTCGTCGCCCAGCGCTGCGCCTATGCCGCGCCCAAGCGCAAGCCGATCCTGCCCAGCCTCGCCGGCGATCGCGAGGGCGAGGCGAAGATGCTGCGCGATCTCTCCTGGGAAGGGCTGGAGAAGCGGCTGGAAAAGGCCGGGATCACCGATGCCGCCGAGCGCAAGGTCTATGAGGAACGGCTCCAGTTCGAGCTCGACATCATCATCCAGATGGGCTTCCCGGGCTATTTCCTGATCGTTGCCGACTTCATCCAATGGGCGAAGGCGCACGACATTCCCGTCGGTCCCGGCCGCGGCTCGGGCGCAGGCTCCGCGGTCGCCTGGGCATTGACCATCACCGACCTCGATCCGCTCAAGCTCGGTCTGCTGTTCGAACGCTTCCTCAACCCGGAACGCGTCTCCATGCCCGACTTCGACATCGACTTCTGCGAAACCCGGCGTGGCGAGGTGATCCGCTACGTGCAGCAGAAATACGGCAGCGATCACGTCGCGCAGATCATCACCTTCGGTACGATGAAGGCGCGCGCGGTGGTCAAGAACGTCGGCCGCGTGCTGCAGATGAGCTATGGCCAGGTCGATCGCCTCGCCAAGCAGATCCCGAACCACCCGACCGATCCCTGGACGCTCGAGCGCACGCTGAACGGCGTGAGCGAGTTCCTCGCCGAGTACAACGCGCACAAGGAGATCAAGAACCTCGTCGATCTCTCGATGCGGCTCGAGGGCCTGCCGAGCCACTCGTCGACCCACGCCGCCGGCGTGGTGATCGGCGATCGCCCGCTATCGCAGCTCGTCCCGCTCTACCGCGATCCGCGCTCGGACATGCCGGTGACCCAGTTCGACATGAAATATGTCGAGGGCGCGGGGCTGGTGAAGTTCGACTTTCTCGGCCTGAAGACGCTGTCGGTGCTGAAGAAGGCGGTCGAGCTGCTCGCCGATCGCGGGCTCGACGTCGATCTCGACGCGCTCGCCTGGGACGATACCGAAGTCTACGACCTGCTCCAGCGCGGCGACACGGTCGGTGTGTTCCAGCTGGAATCGGAAGGCATGCGGCGCACGCTGACGGCGGTGCGCCCGACCAATTTCGGCGACATCATCGCGCTCGTCTCGCTCTATCGTCCGGGCCCGATGGACAACATCCCAAGCTTCGGCCACCGCAAGGGCGGACGCGAGGAGATCATCTATCCGCACGACTTGCTCGAGCCGATCCTGAAAGAGACCTACGGAATCTTCGTCTATCAGGAGCAGGTGATGCAGGCCGCGCAGATCCTGGCGGGCTATTCGCTCGGCGGCGCAGACATGCTCCGCCGCGCGATGGGCAAGAAGATCAAGGCGGAGATGGACGCCCAGCGCGAGACCTTCGTCAAGGGCTGCGCCGAGCACAACAACATCAAGCCGGCCAAGGCGAACGAGCTGTTCGACTTGATCGACAAGTTCGCCGGCTATGGCTTCAACAAGTCGCACGCCGCCGCCTACGCGCTGCTCGCCTACCAGACCGCGTGGCTCAAGGCGCATCACCCGCACGAGTTCTTCGCCGCCTCGATGGCGTACGACATCCACCAGACCGACAAGCTGGCGATCTTCGTCGACGACATGAAGCGGCTCGGGATCAGCTATTTGTCGCCCGACATCAATCGCAGCCAGGCCGATTTCTTCGTCGAGAAGACCGAGGAGGGGCTGGCGGTCCGCTATGCGCTGGGCGCGCTCAAGGGCGTGGGCGAGGGCGCGATGGAGGAGCTGGTGCGCGACCGCGAGGAGCGGGGCGTCTTCAAGTCGCTCGACGACTTCGCGCTGCGCACCAATCCGCAGCTGATCAACAAGCGGCAGCTGGAAACCCTGGCGGCTGCCGGCGCCTTCGACTCGATCAACGACAATCGCGCTGGTGTGTACGGCGCGGCCGAGCGGATCATGGCGGTGTGCCAGCGCTCGCATGGCGAGCGGAACAGCTTCCAGGCCTCGTTCGACATGCTCACCAAGCCCGCGGGCGACGAGATCCGCCTGTCCGAGGACGTCTATTGGTCGACCGCCGACCGGACCGGGCATGAGCGCGAGGCCTTTGGCTTCTATTTCCAGGCGCACCCGCTCGACCGCTTCCAGCATCTCGCCAGGAGCTTCGGTGCGCGCGACATCGTCTCGCTGGGCGAGGTCGACATCCCGCCCGGCACCCGCGTCGGCGCGACGCTCGCCGCGCTGGTCGAGGATTGCCGCCCGCGCACCTCGGCGCGCGGTAACAAGTACATGATGGCGACGATCTCGGACAAATCGGCCCAGACCATCGCCACCTGCTTCGAGGACAGCGCCGTCCCCGATCTTGAGCGCTGCGCCCGCGAAGGCGGCTGCGCGGTGCTGACCGTCGAGCTCGACAAGCGCGCCGGCGAGGATACGCCGCGCGTCTCGATCAAGCGCGTCCAGAGCTTCGAGAGCCTCGCCAATACCGCGCGGCTGGTGCTCGACGTGACGATCGACGATGTCGCGGCGATCCCGATCCTCGCCGGCATCATCGGCGACCAGCGCGGCGGGCGCGGCGAAGTGCTGGTCCATGTCGGCATCGCGGGCGGCGTCGCCGAGATCGTGCTGGGCCGCGACTTCCGGCTGGACGGCGAGCTGCGCCAGAAGATCGAGAATGTCCCCGGCATCCGCTGGGCGGTGCTGAAGAGCGCCGCGGCGAAGCTGGCCGAGGCGGCGTAGGCATTACCCCTTCTCCCTTTGGGAGAAGGGAGGGGCCCGCCGCCGAAGGCGGTGGGAGGGATGAGGGCGAGCGCGCCTCAGGCGGTGTGCCTGCCGAAGCCTGCCCTCACCCAACCCTCTCCCAAAGGGAGAGGGCTTTTGATGCGCTTCCGAAATCCTTCCTTACACTCCGCACTCTCGACACCTGCGCCATCCGCAGGTTACGCTCCTCGAAAAAGCGGTATGGAGAGCGAGGATGCTGGGTGGAATGCAGGATTTCGAGCTGCGCGTGACCACGCTGCTCGATCACGCGGCGCGCGAGCATTGGGGGCGGGAACTCGTCACGCGCTGGGCGGACGGCAGCGAGACGCGCACCACCTGGGCTGGCATCGCCCGCGACAGCCGCAAGCTCGCCCAGGCGCTCGAGCGGCTCGGGGTGAAGAAGGGCGACCGCGTCGGCACGCTGGCGATGAACCATAGCCGCCACCTGGTCGCCTGGTACGGCACCGCCGGCATGGGCGGGCTGGTCCACACGATCAACCCGCGCCTGTTCGACGACCAGCTCGCCTTCATCGCCAACCATGCCGAGGACAAGATCCTGTTCTACGACCGCGCCTTCGCGCCGATCGTCGAGCGGTTGAAGCCGCACTGGACGACGATCGAGCATTATTACTGCTTCGACAGCGACGGCCCGGACGGGTTCGAGGCGCTGCTCGCCGCCGAGGACGGCAATTACGAATGGGTGAAGGGCGACGAGCGCGAGCCTTGCATGATCTGCTATACCAGCGGCACCACCGGCAATCCCAAGGGCGTGATCTACACCCACCGCTCCAGCGTGATCCACGCGATCGCCGAGATGCAGCCCGACGTGTTCGACCTGTCGGCGCGGGCGGTGGCGATGCCGATCGTGCCGATGTTCCATGCGGTCGGCTGGGGCCTGCCCTGGGCCGGCGCCGCGGCGGGGATCAAGTTCGTCTTCTCCGCAGTCAACGATCCGCTGGTGCTGTGCGAGCTGATGAACCGCGAGAAGGTGACCCACACCGCCGGCGTGCCCACCGTCTGGTTCGCGATGTTCCAGTATATGGACGCGACCGGTGCGAAGCCCGAGCATCTCAAGATCGTCACCATTGGCGGTTCGGCCGCGCCGCGCGCGATGATCGAGCGGCTGATGAAGATGGGCATCCGCGTCAACCACGCCTGGGGCATGACCGAGACCTCACCGATCGGCACGATGGGCGCGCCCTCCTGGGACTGGGACGATCTGAGCTTCGAGGCGCAGGTCGACCAGGTCTGCAAGCAGGGCAAGGTGCCCTACGGTGTCGAGCTGCGCGTGGTCGATGACGAAGGCGTGGTCCAGCCACGCGACGGCAAGAGCTCGGGCCGGCTGCAGGTGCGCGGCCCCTGGATCGTGCAGAGCTATTTCAAGGCGGACGAGCCCGCGGTCGATGCCGACAACTGGTTCGACACCGGCGACGTCGCGCTGCTCCATCCAGACGGCACGATGCAGATCACCGATCGCGCCAAGGACGTGATCAAGTCGGGCGGCGAGTGGATCAGCTCGGTCGAACTGGAGAATGCCGCGGTCGGCTGCGCTGGGGTCGCCGAGGCAGCGGCGATCGGCGTTTATCACCCGAAATGGGAGGAGCGCCCGATCCTGCTGGTGATCCGCAAGCCCGGCAGCGACGTGACGGCGGAGGAAGTGCAGGCGCACCTCGCCCAGCACGTCGCCAAATGGTGGCTCCCCGACGAAGTGCACTTCGTCGAGAGCCTGCCGCACACCGCCACCGGCAAGCTGCTCAAGACCGCGATCCGGGCGCAGTACAAGGACTTCAAGCTGGCGGCGGCCTGAATGGAACCGTCACCCCGGCGAAAGCCGGGGTCTCGTGCCACAAGCTGCGCGCTCGCCGCCTGAGATCCCGGCTTTCGCCGGGATGACGCTGGGCGTCACATCCCCGCGAAAGCCGCCGTCACTTCACCCGCCTTGGCGTCCTTGAACCGGGCGCAGTTGCGGATGCCTTCCACCGCGCGATCGAGCGACAGCGTGCTGCCGCCTTCGGCGCGCAGCTTGGCGTCGACCGTGTCGGCGGCCGCCAGCGAGCATTGCGACTTGAACATCTGCGCCGAGCGGCCCGAGAAGATGCCGCCGCCACCGCTGGCCTTCGAGAACTCGTCGAAATGGGCGAGCATATAGTCGAGCGCCGAGTCGCGGGTGCTGGCGTCGTTCATGAAGATCGCCGAGGCGAACAGCCGCTCGCGCGGGGTGTAGCGGGCGTCGTTGAACTCGGTGAAATACCATTTGGCGACATCGGCATTGCCCGAGGCGGCAATCGCGCGGAACGCCGCCTGGCGCAGGCCCGGCGTCTTGCCCGCCAGCGCCGCCTCGGCAAGCGTCTTGGCGAAGGGCACGCCGCGATCCTCGACCGTGACGGTCAGCGCCAGCGACGCGAAGTCGTTGTCCAGCGCCTTGGTGTCGCCGGCCAGCCAGGCATCGGCCGCCGCACTCAGCTTGGCGCGAAGTGCCGCGTCATGGCCATTGTCGGCGACGAAACCGACCAGCTGCTCGCGCAGTTCGGCGGTGTCGGCATTGTCCTTTTCATGCGCGCCGGCCTTCGGGTCGAAGCCGATCTTGTCGAGCATCGGGCCATAGATATCGACGAACAGCTTGCGATAGGCGGGCAGGGCGGCCTCGCCGATCAGCCCGCGCTGGCGCAGCCCGGCGAGCCGCTCGCCATTGTCGAGCTGCATCTTGGTCTTGGGATGCTGCGCCATCGAGCGGGCCAGCGCGACGAGCTGCTGGGTCTTGGCCTTGCCGGCATAGAAGCTCGCCCACAGGCTGTCGTCCACTGCCAGCGCCTCGCCGGTCGGCAGGGTCGGGGCGGCGGCGATCAGCGCGTCCCAGTCGGCGGGGTCGAGGTCGAAGCGATAATAGCCCCAGCCGCCCGCATTGGGGACGAGGGTGCCGGTGCCGTTCGAGACGATGGGCGCGCTCGGCTTGTCGAGCAGCATGCAGTTCTTGGTATCGCCCTGGCGGGTGCAGAGCGGGACGATCCATTGCTGCGCCGGCGCGTTGGTGCCGAAATAGGCGAAGCGCTGCTGGCTGGCGGTGAGGATGCCGTTCTGGCGGTGGAAGGTCACCACCGGCACGCCCTGCTGGTCGACGAAGCTGCGCAGCGATTCGAGCACGCGCGGATCATGCGCGGCATCGGCTAGCGAGCCGAAGAACTGCTCGGTGGAGGCATTGCCATATTCATGGCGCTTCATGTGCAGGCGCACGCCGTCGCGGAACTTCTCGTCGCCCATATAGGCTGCGATCATCCCGACGACCTGGCCGCCCTTGCCATAGGTGATCTGGTCGAACGCCGCGTCGATATCGGCGTCGTTGGTGATCTTCTGGTGGATCGGCCGGCCGGCGACCAGCGAATCCAGGTCCATCGCCTCGAAGCCTTCCCCGATCGCATCCACGCCGATGTCGAGATCGGGACGCCACTCATTGCCGATCCGGTAGCCCATCCAGTTGGCGAAGCTCTCGTTCAGCCAGATATCGTCCCACCAGGCCGGGGTGACGAGATCACCGAACCACTGGTGCGACAGCTCGTGCGCTACCACCATGCCGAAGGTCTGCTTGCGCGAGGTGGCGTCGCTCTCGTCGACGAACAGGATGCCGTCGCCATAGATGTCGGCGCCCGCATTCTCCATCGCGCCCGGCATCACCGGCGAGCCGATCTGGTCGAGCTTGGGGAAGGGGAAGGGCTGGCCGAAATATTTCTCGAGCAGCCCGACGATCGGGCCGGAATTGTCCAGCGCGAACTGCATCTCGTCCTTGTACGGCTTGGTACCGACGATGCGCAGCGGCAGCGGAGCCTTGCGCTGCGCGGTGGCGGGAACCTTGCCGGCAAGGGTCTGGAACGGACCGACGACAAAGGCGACCAGATAGGTCGGCAGCGGCTTGGTGGCGATGAAGCGGTGCCTGACCAGCTCGCCGACCTTGGTGGCCTTGCCCGTCTCGGGCGCGTTGCTCAGCGCGACGAAGCCCGGCTTGGTGGTGAGCGAGACGGTGAAGGGTGTCTTGAACCCCGGCTCGTCGAAGCCCGGGAAGGCGGCCCGCGCATCGATCGATTCGAACTGGGTCCAGCTGTACCAGTCACCTGCGACATTGATGCGGTAGGGCCCGGAAGCACCGCCGCCGAACGCCGCGTCATAGTCGAATTTCAGCGTGACCTTGCCCGGCTGCACCGTCTTGCCGAAATCGATCTGGGCGAGGCCGTGCGGGCTCTTCTGGGTGAAGGTCAGCGGCACTTCCTTGCCGCCGACGATCGCCACCGCCTTCGTCACATTGAGGTTGCGGCCGTGCATCCACACCGCCTGCGCTGCCTTGTTCAGCCGCACGTCGATCTCGGCATGGCCACTGAAGCGCGGCTTTTCCGGCACGATCGTCAGGTCGAGCCGATAGGCGAGGGGCGTCACCGTGTCCGGCAGCTTGCCGGTCGGCTGGGCATCCTGGGCTTGGGCGAGGGCGGGAAGGGTGAGAGCGAAAGCAAAGGCAAGCGCGCGCATGAGGCATCCTTATGGTCTGCCGCAGGGCCTAGGCCCGCCGCGATGCGCGCGCAATCCGCGAACTGTTTCGTTCCGCTTACCGTATGTTTCCTGATTATGTCCGAATCGGCCATACAGCTAAAGAGGTATCAGGTCCTCGGACCCGGGCGGCGTTTTGATCCCTCTTTCCGCCGCCCCACCTTTCCAGGCCACCGCACCCACGCGGTGGCCACCCTTTCCCCGCTACCCGCGAAACACTTGGCCATTGCGCCGAAACATGGCTTGGCTATTGGTAGCGCTATCATAAGACTATACGGGAGAGGGATATGGGGCTGATCGCGCGCCTGCTGGCGCTGGTCCTGCTGCTGGGCGCCGCGGCGGCGCCGGGCGAGCGCTGGGTGACGGCCTGGGCGACATCGCAGATGATCCCCGGCAACAATGCACTGCCGGTCGAGGATCTGAAGGATGCGACGATCCGCCAGATCGTCCGCATCCAGATCGCTGGCACCAAGCTGCGGGTGCGCCTCACCAATGCCTATGGCATCCAGCCGCTGCGCATCGGCGCGGCGACGATCGCGCGTTCGGTCGATCCCGCCTCGGCGCGGATCGACGCGGCCAGCCTGACCGGCCTGCGCTTCGGCGGCGCGAAGAGCGTCACCATTCCGGCGGGCGCCGACTATTGGTCCGATCCGATCACGCTTCCGGTAAAGGCGGGCGCGGACCTGGCGATCACCCTCTATCTGCCCGACGCACCGGCGCAGCAGACCGGCCATCCGGGCTCGCGCGCGACCAGCTACATGTTGCACGGCGACCATAGCGGCGATGCCGACCTGCCCGGCGCCAAGACCGCCGATCGCTGGGTGCAGATCGGCGCGATCGAGACGGTCTCGACCAGGGCATCGGCGGTGGTGATCCTCGGCGACTCGATCACCGACGGCTACGGCGTCCAGCCCAATACCAATATGCGCTGGACCGACGCGCTGCAGCGCCGCCTGCGCGCCACGCCCGAGCTTGCCGACATGGCGGTGCTCAACGCCGGCATCGGCGGCAACCGGCTGCTCAACGACGGGCTCGGCCCCAATGCGATGGCGCGCTTCGACCGCGAAGTGCTGAGCTATCCCGGCGTCACTCATCTGGTGATCTTCGAAGGGGTCAACGATCTCGGCACGCTCACCCGCGATGCCCCGGCGACGCCCGAGGCGCATGCCGCGCTCGTGGAGGGGATGATCGGCGCCTATCGCCAGATGGTCGCCCGCGCCCGCGCGCACGGGATCAAGGTGATCGGCGCGACGATCACGCCCTATGGCGGCTCCGCCTATTACCACCCGGACGCGCAGAACGAGGCCGATCGCGCCGCGGTCAACGCCTGGATCCGCACGCCCGGCAATTTCGACGGGGTGATCGATCTCGATGCCGCGATGCGCGATCCCGCCGCGCCGACGAAGCTTTTGAAGGCGTACGACAATGACGGACTCCACCCCTCGGTCGCCGGCTACCAGGCGATGGCCGATGCGGTGCCGCTGTCGCTCTTCTCGGACAGGGTGAAGGACAAGGGCAGGGTGGCCGCGGCATCGGCTGCACCTGCGCCGATGATCGCCTTCACCTTCGACGACCTCACCGCCCATGCGCCGCTGCCCCAGGGCTATACCCGTGCCGGTATCGCCGAGCAGATCATCGCGGCGCTGAAGGCGGGCAATGCGCCGGCGATGGGCTTCATCAACGGCGTCCAGCTCGAGCGCGAGCCGGCTTCCGCGCCCGTGCTCGACAAATGGCGCGCGGCGGGGCTGCCGCTCGGCAATCATGGCTGGAGCCACGCCAACCTCAACGACCTGAGCGACGCGCAATTCCTGTCCGAGCTGGAAAAGAACGAGCCGATCCTCAAGGCGAAGATGGGCACCGCCGACTGGCGCTGGTTCCGCTATCCGTTCCTGTCCGAAGCCTCGGCCGACCCGGCGAAGCGCGCCCGCATCCGCAAGCTGCTGGCAGAACGCGGCTACAAGGTCGCCACAGTGACGATGGATTTCTCCGACTGGGCGTTCAACAACACCTATGCCCGCTGCGTCGCCAAGGGAGACAGCGATGCGATCCTCAGGATGGAGCATAGCTGGCTGGGCAACGCCGCGGTCCAGGCCGACCGGTCCCGCGAGATGGCCAAGGCGCTCTACGGTCGCGACATCCCCTATGTGCTGCTGATGCACCTCGGCGCCTTCGACGCGCGCATGATGCCCCGGCTGATCGCGCTCTACCGCGAGAAGGGCTACCGGTTCGTCTCGATCGAGGAGGCGGAACGCGATGCCTATTATGCGCCCGAGACGAACCCGGCACTGTCGCCGCCGCCCCAGGGCCTGAACGGCGCGATGGCGGCCAAGGGGCTCAAGGAGCCCCAGGCACCCGCGCTGCTGCCGCTGGAGACGATGTGTGTGTGACTTTCTTCCTCTCCCCGCTTGCGGGGAGAGGGAGTTTAAAACAACTCCCCCTGCGCGCCCCTCGGCGGCCGGAACAGGTCCGTCCGGAGCCGCAACACCTCCTGGTCCAGCCCATAGCGTTTCGCTGCCATCCGGAACCGCGTCCGCAGCAGCTCGGCCCAGGGGCCATGCCCCCGGAAGCGCGTGTGGAAATTGGGATCGTTGTCCTTCCCCCCGCGGATCGACTGGATCGTCGCCATCACCTTGCCCGCGCGATCGGGGAAATGGGTGTCGAGCCAGGCGCGGAACAGCGGCGCGACTTCGTGCGGCAGCCGCACCGGCAGGAAGAACGCCGTCCGCGCGCCCGCTTCCGCAGCGCGCTCGAGGATATGCTCGATCTCGTGATCGGTCACCTGCGGGATCACCGGTGCCAGCGAGACGAACACCGGCACCCCCGCATCGGCCAGCTGCCGCACCGCCTGCAGCCGCTTCTCCGGATGCGGCGCGCGCGGCTCCACCGTCATCGCGATCTTCGGGTCGAGCGAGGTGATCGAGAGCATCACCGCCGCCAGTCCCTTCCGCGCCATCGGCGCCAGGATGTCGAGGTCGCGCGTCACCCGGTTGGACTTGGTGGTGATCGTCAGCGGATGGTCATGCTCGGCCAGCACCTCGATGCAGCCCCGCGTGATCCGCCACTCCGCCTCGATCGGCTGATAGGGATCGGTGTTGGTCCCGAAGGCGATCGGCCGGCAGACATAGCCGCGCTTGCCCAGCTCGGCGCGCAGCAATGCCGGCGCATCGGGCTTGGCGAACAGCCTGCTCTCGAAATCCAGCCCCGGCGACAGGTCGAGATAGGCGTGTGTCGGCCGGGCGAAGCAATAGATGCAGCCATGCTCGCAGCCGCGATAGGGGTTGATCGAGCGATCGAAGGCGATGTCGGGCGACTGGTTGCGGGTGATGATCGTCCGCGCCCGCTCCACCGTCACGCTGGTGCGCAGCGGAGGCGGGGCGTCGTCCAGCGCGGCGCGCATGTCGAGCCATTCCCCGTCCGCCTCGCGGGCGGGCAGGTTGAAGCGGCTGCTCGCCTCGTTGAGGGTGGCGCCGCGCACCGGCCGACTCTTTGCCATTGCCAAAGCCTAGGCGGGCGCCTAGAACATAGCAAGAACATTGGAGACGGACATGGCACGGATCAGCTATCTCGAACTGCCCTCGAAGGATGTGGGAGGCACCCGCGACTTCTATGCGAAGGCATTCGACTGGAAGTTCACCGATTTCGGCCCCGACTATGCGGCGACCACCACCGGCGACACCGATCTCGGCATCAACGGCAGCACCGACCACGTGATCGAGCAGCTGCTGCCGATCATCGAGGTGCAGGATCTCGAGGCGGCGTTCGAGGCGGTGAAGGCCGCGGGCGGCGAGATCGTCGTGCCGATCTTCAGCTTTCCCGGCGGCCGGCGCTTCCATTTCCGCGATCCAGCGGGGAACGGCCTCGGCGTGTTCGTCAACGAACCGGAATGATTGCCGCGCCGGGGTGGCGGGGATAGGGTTGGCCGAACAGGGATTTCCGGCGTGCCTGGGCATGGCCGGGAATCCCGCACCGCAAATGCAGGAGGGGGAATGATGCGGGGTGCAATGATGGCAGTCGCGCTGGCGGCAGGCATCTGGGCGATGCCGGCGATGGCGCAGGGCGCCGATCCGGCCCGGATGGTCGACCTGTCGCGGCCCGAGCAGGTGGCCAAGCTCCTCCAGGAAGCGGGCTACAAGGCCGAGTTGCTGAAGCATGATTCGAACGGCGATCCCTATATCTCCAGCGCCGCCAACGGCTCGGCGTTCACGATCGAGTTCTACGATTGCAGCGCCGCCAAGGGCTGCACCTCGATGCAGTTCTTCTCCTGGTACAAGAAGGAGCCCTATTTCTCGGTCGAGATGGCCAATCGCTGGAACGCCAAGAAGCGCTTCCTGCGTATCGTGATCGACAAGGATGGCGACCTTTCCACCTGGATGGACGTCACCACGATCGGCAAGGTCAGCTTCGCCAATTTCGCCGATACGGTCGACTGGTGGCAGTCGATGACGGCCGACCTGTTCACCTTCATGGACGAGGAAGAGAAGGCGGCCGGCGGGAAGAAGTAGGGCTTAGGGCGCCTCGGTCATTACCTTCGTCACCCCGGCCTTGTGCCGGGGTCCACCAAGCCTCCCGTCTCGAACAAGGGTCTCTTGCCCGACGCGCCTCCCGGTGGACCCCGGCACAAGGCCGGGGTGACGGGTAGGGTGGTACGGCCTTACCGTTCCCCCAGCCTCGGCAGCAATTCCACGAAGTTGCACGGCTTGTGCCGGATATCGAGCTGGCTCGCCAGGATGCCGTCCCAGGCGTCGGTGACCGCGCCGGTCGAGCCGGGCAGGGCGAAGATATAGGTGCCGCGCGCCACGCCCGCGGTTGCGCGCGACTGGATCGTCGAGGTGCCGATCGACTGGTAGCTGAGCCAACGGAACAGCTCGCCGAAGCCGGGGATCTCCTTTTCCTGCACCCGCGTCAGCGCCTCGGGCGTCACGTCGCGCCCGGTCACGCCGGTGCCGCCGGTGGTCAGCACCACCTCGATCTGCGGATCGCCGATCCAGCGTTCCAGCTGGGCTACGATCGCGTCTGCATCGTCCTCGATGATCGCGCGCGCGGCCAGCACATGCCCCGCCGCCGTCAGCCGCTCGACCAGCCGGTCGCCCGATCGGTCGTCGGCCAAGGTCCGCGTGTCGGAGACCGTGAGCACCGCGATCCGCACCGGGCGGAAGGCGATGCTGTTATCGATTGGCATTGCCGTCCTGGTGGAAGGCGAGCTTGCGCGCGCTGAGCCGCACCGCAGCCGGGCCCTGCATGCCGGGGAATTTCGGCCACATGCCCTGGGCCAGCGCCTCGCGGCTGCTCGACTTGCGGCCCTCCTGGTTCTCGTACATCCAGTAGTTGCGCAGCACGGTCATCACGTAACCGCGCGTCTCCCAATAGGGGATGCTCTCGATATAGAGCAGCGGATCGCCGCCATCCTTGATCATCGCATTCCAGTTGGCGACCGGGGTGGGCCCGGCATTGTAGGAAGCGATCACCTTGGGCAGCAGGCCGCCGGTGAAGGGCTGGTCGCGCAGCTGCTCGAGATAGGACTGGCCGATCTCCATGTTGACCGAGGGCTTGGTCAGGTCGCTGGCGGCATAGTTCATGCCGTTGCGCCGGCCGATGTCGATCGCCGCGCCGGTCTTCACCTGCATCAGGCCCATCGCGCCGGCGGCGCTGCGGATTTCCGAGTTGAAGCGCGATTCCTGCAGCGTGTGCGCGAACACCAGCGCCTTGTCGACGCGCCAGCCGCCGGCCGGGGTCCAGTTCGGCGCTGGATAGCGCGCAGCGGTCAGCGGCTGAGTACCCTGCGGGCAGTTGTGCGTGAGCCAAAGCTGGGTGGAGGGCAGGCTCAGCCGGCCCGCCAGGCGGGTCAGCGCGATATGCTCGGAAGGGCTGCCGATCTTGGCCTGGTAGCGCAGCACCTCGTCGGCCAGCCCGTCCTCGTCGATCTCGACCAGGGCGGCGGCGACGCGGACGTTCGGGCGGCGCTCCAGCGCGCGCCAGTCCTCGGCGACGAACCTTTCGCCCTTGCCGGGCTTGTCCTCGATGCCGAGCGCCGACTTGGCGAGCAGGCCGTAAAAGGTCTCGCCATATTGGGTGGCGGCGCGCAGCTTCACTTCGACCTTGTCGGGATGGCCGCACGCCATTTCGGCGCGCGAGCCCCAGTAAAGGCCGGCGGAGCGCAGCTCGGTATCGGCGGCGCGGGTGGCGACCCGCTCGAAGGCGGCGGTGGCGCCGGCGCAATCCTGCTCGCGCCAGGCGGCGAGCCCGGCGACCCAGTCGGCCTGCGGCGCCCAGTCGCCCGATCCGTCCTGCGCCTTGGCGGCGACGCGGCGGGCATTCTCGTCATCGCCCGCGACATAGTAGATCCAGGCGACCTTCTGCTGCCACTCGGTCTTCGCCTCGGGCGTCAGGTCGGCTTCGAACTTGCTCACCACGCCCTCGGCCTCGAGGCCCTGGTCGGCCTTCACATAGGGCTGGATGGCGAGCGCGATCTCGGTGGTGGCGGTGTCGCTCCTGATCGAGCGGGCACGCTGGCGGACCGGCGCGCCGTCATACCAGACGAGGCGCGCGGCGGCCGGGATGGCGGGGGTGGAGACCGCGCCGCGGGTCCGGGCCATGCGGCTGAGCTGGTCGGCCTGGGGCAGCTCGGGCGCGTCGCCGATCAGCTGGAGGATCGGGGCGAGCTCGACCTTGGGCGAGTTCTTGGCAGTGTAGAGCTCGGCGCGGGCGATCGAATGGAGCGGGCCCGGCTTCATCGAATCGAGCTGGAGCTGGGCATCCTGCCAGCGCTGGGCACGGATCGCGGCGAACACCTTGCGGTATCCGGCCTTCTGGTCCGAATCGAGCTGCTCGGGAATGCCGTCGCCTTCGCGGGGGGCAGGGGCGGCATTGCCGTCTTCGGCAGCGTCGGAATTGATGGTGCCGGCCGGCAGATCGGCGGCATGGGCCAGCGCCGGTGACGCGATCAACGCGGCGGCAAGCAGGATACGCATGGTCACAGGTTCCCCCGGGTCAACTGCAGCAGATGCTTCCAGGCTTCGCTCTTGGCGGCTGGGCGCTCCAACAGGAAGCGCGGGTGCAGGCTCGCTACGGCTGCGGTTTTGCCACCGAAGTGGTTAACATCAACTAAACCATTTGCTGCGCCGCCGTCATTCGTCTCAGCCAGGACACGGCTCGCCGTTTGTCCCAAAATCAACAGCTTAGCGGGCTGGAGCAGCTTTAGGTGATGCTTGGTGATCTCGATCAGCCGGCCTTCCTGGTCGGGCGGGATCCGGCCGGCGAGCGGGCGCGCGACGGCGAGCGGCAGGAAATATACCGAATCACGCGCGATCCCGGCGGCGGTCAGCATGCGCGCGAACAGCTTTCCGGCGGCGCTGTCGGCGAGAATCTCGCTCTGGTCGTCGCTTTCCGGCATGTCGGTCAGCACGACGATCTGGGCGTTGGCGGGGCCGCTCGGGGCGATCCTGGGGGTCATCCAGCCGGCCTCGGGCACCGTCTCGCCGGTGCGCCAGGCGGTAAAGGCGGCGAGCGTATCGGGCAGGACCTCGGGCTGGGGCGACGTTACGGCAGCCTGCGCCACCTGCACGGGCGCGGGCCGCGCGAGCCAGTCGCGAGCCTCATCCTCCTGAAGGGTTTCGACACCCGCATCGCGCCACCATTCGAGTGCGCTCGCGAGGGTACGCCCCCAATCCGCTGTGTATTCGCCTCCCACCACTGCACAGAGTCACGGCTTGACGGGCGGGTCAATCTGCCTTCATCGACCAAGGGACAGGACGTTGCCAGCATGCGACGACAAGCGGTGCGGCGCGTTTCAGGCCAAGACTATGAAGGATGCGATGATGAGCGAACGGGAGTCGATGCCCTATGACGTCGTGATCGTCGGCGCGGGCCCCGCGGGCCTTTCGGCGGCGATCCGGCTGAAGCAACTGGCCAGCGAAGCGGGCAGCGAGCTTTCGGTGTGCATCCTGGAGAAGGGCTCCGAGGTCGGCGCGCATATCCTTTCCGGCGCGGTGATCGATCCCAAGGCGCTCGACGAACTGCTGCCGACGTGGCGCGAGGATGGCTGCCCGCTGGCGAGCACGCCGGTGACCGAGAACCATCACTGGGTGCTGAGCGCGAAGGGCAAGTCGGGCTTCCCCGAATTCATCACCCCGCCGTTCCTGCACAACAAGGGCACCTACACCGGCTCGCTGGGCAATCTCTGCCGCTGGCTGGCCGACAAGGCGCAGGAGATGGGCGTCGAGATCTTCCCGGGCTTCGCTGCGGCCGAGATCCTCTATCACGACAATGGCTCGGTTAAGGGCGTCGCGACCGGTGACATGGGCGTGGCGCGCGACGGCGAGCACAAGCCGGATTACCAGCCGGGCCTCGAGCTGCATGCCAAATACACTTTCTTCGCCGAAGGCTGCCGCGGGCACCTGACCAAGCAGCTGATCCGCAATTTCGAGCTCGACAAGGACAGCCAGCCGCAGATCTACGGCATCGGCATCAAGGAGCTGTGGGACATCGATCCGGCCAACCACGTGCCGGGCCGGGTGATCCACACCCAGGGCTGGCCGCTTACCGACGGCGCCAATGGCGGCGGCTTCCTCTATCACCAGGCCGACGGGCAGGTCGCGCTCGGCTTCGTGACCTGGCTCAACTACAAGAACCCCTATCTCTCGCCCTTCCAGGAGATGCAGCGCTGGAAGACCCATCCGGAGATCGCGGCGATCCTCAAGGGGGCCAAGCGCGTTTCCTATGGCGCCCGCGCCATCTCGGACGGCGGCTGGCAGTCGGTGCCGAAGCTGGTCGCGCCCGGTGCCGCGCTGATCGGCGACGCGGCGGGCTTCCTCAACGTGCCGCGGATCAAGGGCACCCACACCTCGATGAAGAGCGGCATGATGGCGGCCGAGGCGGCGTTCGCCGCGGTCGGCGCGGGCCGCGAGGCGGACGAGCTGGCCGCCTATCCCGAGGCGTACGAGAAGAGCTGGGTCTACAAGGAGCTGCGCGGCGTCCGCAACGTCGCGCCGTTGGTCAAGAAGTTCGGCGACACCTGGGGCACCTTGCTCGCCGGTGCGGCGATGTGGAGCGAGCTGCTCGGCCTGCGCTGGCCCTTCACCATGAAGCACAAGCCCGACAATGAAGGCATGTGGCACGCCTCGGTCGCGCCGAAGATCGACTATCCCAAGCCCGACGGCGTGCTGACCTTCGATCGCCTCTCTTCGGTGTTCATCTCGAACACCAATCACGAGGAGGACCAGCCGGTCCATCTGACGCTGAAGGACCCGGAAATCCCGATTAACTACAATCTTCCGGTGTACGCCGAGCCGGCGCAGCGCTACTGTCCCGCGGGTGTCTACGAAGTTGTCGGCGAAGGCGACGATCTGCGCTTCCAGATCAACGCGCAGAATTGCGTCCACTGCAAGACGTGCGACATCAAGGATCCTACCCAGAACATCAACTGGGTGGTTCCCGAGGGCGGCGGCGGTCCCAATTATCCGAACATGTAGTTTGACGCTCGCGCTGCTGCTGGCCCTGCCGGCAGCGGCGCAGCAGCGGGCCGAGCCTCCGCTCGACCTGCGCGACTATGCCCGCGCCCGCGCCGCCGATGCGGCGGGGGAGCCTGACCGTGCCGCGGCCGGCTATGCCCGTGCGCTCACCGCGGTACCCGGCGACCAGGTACTGGCGATGCGCGCCTATCGCCAGGGGCTGGCGGCCGGTGACTATGCGCTCGCCACCCGCGCCGCCGCCTCGCTGGTCGCGGCGCGCATCGCCCCGCCCGATACCGATCTGCTCGCCTTCGCCGTCGCGCTGAAGGGCAGGGACCGGCTCGGTGCCGAGAAGGCGCTGGAGCGCATGTCCAAGGCGCAGCTCGATTTCATGGTGCCCGTGCTCGGCGCCTGGCTCGCGCTCGATCGCGGCGAGGACCCGCTGCCCCTGCTCGACACCGCACGCGGCAACGCACTCGCCTCGCGCTTCACCGGCCGCCACCGGGCGTTGCTGCTGATCGCCGCGGGCAAGCCCGACCAGGGCCTGTTCTCGCTCGCTGCGTTCGGCGGCACCGACGATGCGCCGGACGCGCGCATCGATGCCGGCATCGCGCTGCTCCGCACCGGCCGCGCCGACAAGGCCGAGCAGCTCCTCGGCGACCTGGCCGGGGCGAGCAAGGCCTGGCGCAAGCGCGAGACCAAGGGCGGCCGGCCCGATGCCGCCTTCGGCGCCGCCCATGCCTTTCTCAGCCTCGCTGCCGATCTCGACGGCGAGGAACTGGCGCCGCTCTCGATCCTGCTCACCCGCGCAGCGCTGCTGCTCGATCCGCAGGAGGACCGCGCCCGGCTGCTCCTCGCGGACGCGCTGTCGCGCAGCGACGCCACCGATCTCGCACTGCGCACGCTCGCGGAGATCCGCACCGACGGCCCCTTCGTCCGCGGTGCCGCTTCGGGCCGGGTCGCCGCGCTCCGCAAGGCCGGCCGCCTTCCCGAGGCGCTGGCCGATGCGAAGGTGCTCGCCGCTGCCGAGAAGGCCAGCCCGCAGGAGATCCGCACCTATGGCGAGCTGCTCTTCCAGACCGGCAGCTATGCCGATGCCGCCGAAGCCTATGCCCATGCCCAGGTCCGCGCCGGCGACGAGAGCGGCTGGGAATTCTACTATCTCCGCGGCGCCGCGCTCGACCGTGCCGGCCGCTGGGAAGAGGCGCTCCCCGTCCTCCAGCGCGCGGTCCAGCTCGCCCCGGAGGAGCCCGAGGCGCTGACCTGGCTCGGCAATGCCCAGGTTGAGCGCGGCGTCGACCTCCCCGCCGCCCAGGCGCTGCTCGAGCGCGCGCGCAAGCTCAAGCCCAATGATCCGGCGATCACCGACTCGCTCGGCCGGGCTTACTATGCCGATGGCCAGTTCACCCGGGCGCTGCCCCTGCTCGAGCAGGCGGTCCGTGCCGATCCCGGCGGCTCGCGGCCCAACGAGCATCTCGGCGATACCTATTGGAAGCTCGGCCGCCGGTTCGAGGCACGCTACGCCTGGCGCGCCGCCGAGGTGAGCGCCGGCCCCGCCGATGCCACGCGGCTCCAGGCCAAGCTGGCGAACGGGCTGAACTGATGGTCAACGAGATTGCCAAGGCCAAGCTCAACCTGGCGCTGCACGTCCGCGCGCGCCGCCCCGATGGCTATCACGAGCTGGAGACGCTGTTCGCCTTTATCGAGCATGGCGACCTCGTCCAGGTCGAGCCGGCCAAGGCCGACAGCTTCACCCTGACCGGCCCCTTCGCCGCGGTACTGGACGGGGAGGGCGACAATCTCGTCACTCGCGCTGCCCGCGCGTTCCGGGATGAGTTCGGCCATGGCGCCCATGCGATCACGCTCGACAAGCACCTGCCGGTCGCCTCGGGCATCGGCGGCGGTTCGGCCGATGCCGCAGCAACCCTGCGGGCGCTGGCGAAGCTGCATGATGAAGCGCTCAACGGTGTGCGGATGTTGATGGTGGCGGATGGGCTGGGCTCGGATGTTCCCGCTTGCCTGTTTAGCCGCAGCGCGATCGGAAGAGGCAGGGGCGAGAAGCTAAGGCCTGTCCCCGGCCTGCCCGGCACGCCGGTGCTGCTGGTCAATCCGGGCGTGGCCGTCTCCACCGCCGAGGTGTTCGGCCGCTGGGACGGCGTGGACCGCGGCCCCTTGCCGGCCGATCCGCGCCAGGGCCGCAACGACCTGGAGCCGCCGGCCCGCGCCATCGCCCCGGTGATCGACGAGGTGCTGGCGCTGCTCGCGACCCAGCCTGGGGCCGGGCTCACCCGCATGTCCGGCTCGGGCGCGACCTGCTTCGCGCTGTTCGACGATGATGCGCGCCGGGACGCGGCCGCCGAGGTGCTGGCCGAGCAGGGCTGGTGGGTGCTGCCCAGCCAGCTCACCTGATTTCCCCTTCTGCTTTCCCCGGCGAAGGCCGGGGCCCAGACTTGAAAGTCACGCGCCCTGGCGCGTCTTCGCCGCGCACGCTGAGACTGGGCCCCGGCCTTCGCCGGGGAAAAGGGAGAAGCGGTTAACCAGTCCATTTAGCAAGATGTTGGTGGCTCGGAGCGCATACCGTCCCCAGCGGATCGACTGCCGGGAGCAGAACGTCTGTCGGTGGCGCGGGCGCGGAGAGTCTCCAAGTCCCGCCCCATCCACCCCTTGACAGCGCGCCGCCATTCGGGCCGATCCGCGCCATGATCCATCTCACCCGCACCGGCAATGTCGCCACCATCGCGCTCGCCCGGCCCGAGGCGAAGAACGCGCTTCCCACCGCCGCCTGGCAAGCGCTCGCCGCCGCCGCGCGCGAGGTCGGCGATGCCCGCGCCGTGATCCTCCGCTCGGACGTGCCCGGCATCTTCTCCGCCGGCGCCGATGTCCGTGAGTTCGAGCAGCTCCAGGCCGATCCCGCGCTCCGCACCCAATTCCGCGAGGCGATGCGCGAGGGGATCGAGGCGATCGCCGCGCTCCCCATGCCGATGATCGCTGCGATCGACGGCGGCTGTTTCGGCGCGGCGGTGGCGCTGATCCTCGCCGCCGATATCCGCATCGCCGGCAAGCTCTCCGAATTCGCCATCACCCCGGCGCGGCTCGGCCTCGGCTATCCCCGCGAGGATGTCGCCCGGCTGGAGGCGCAGGTCGGGAAGGGCATGGCCTCGCTGCTGCTCTTCACCGGCGACAAGCTGCGCCCCGACGAGGTCCACAAGATCGGTCTGGTCGAGCTGAAGACCGCCAAGGCGATCGACACCGCCACCGCCATGGCGGGTGCCATCGCCGGCAACGCCCCCCAGGCCGTCCAGCTGCTCAAGCGCACCCTGCGCGGCGAGCGGACCGACCAGGGCTTCGAGGACGCGTTCGGCGGTGCCGAATTCGCCGAGGGCCTCGCTGCCTTCCGCGCCCGCCGGAACCCCGCCTGGTGAGCGCCGCCGAGATCCTCGAGGGCGGCGCACAGGACGTGCTGTTGCTCTGCGACCACGCCTCCAACGCCGTGCCAGCCGATATCGACCTGGGCATCGATCCGGCCCTGCTCGACAACCATATCGCGATCGACATCGGTGCCGCCGCGGTCACCCGCGCGCTGGCGGCGAAGCTTGACTGCCCGGCGATCCTCGCCACCGTCTCGCGGCTGGTGATCGATCTCCACCGCGAGCCCGATCATATCGGCCTGATCCCGCACCGCAGCGACGGCCATCTGATCCCCGGCAACGAGAGCGTCGACAAGCCCGCGCGCATCGCCCGCTTCCACGCGCCCTATCACCGCGTGCTGCGGAACCGCATCCGCGCCCAGCGCCCCAGGCTGATCCTCTCGATCCACAGCTTCACGCCCTGCCTCGAGCATGGCGGCACCGATCGCCCCTGGCAGGTCGGTATCCTCTACAACCGCGACACCCGCGCCGCGCATCCGGCGGTGAAGTTCTTCCAGTACCGCGGCTACATCACCGGCGACAACGAGCCCTATTCGGGCCGGCTATTGAACGCGACACTCAACCGCCACGCAGAGGGGCAGGGCATCCCCTCGGTCGCGATTGAGATCCGCAATGACCTGATCCGGGAGGATGCGGGGGCAGGGGAATGGGCCGGGGTGCTGGCCGATCTGGCGCGGTATCTTCTCTAGATTCCCCTCCCTGCAAGGGAGGGGCTAGGGGTGGGTTAGGAAAGGCCGGGCTCGATGCCCGGCCTTTCCTGTTCCTGCAGTCGGCTGGCAGAAGCTCGCTGCGCTCGCAACCCACCCCCGACCCCTCCCTTGCAGGGAGGGGGGTGGATGGGCTTTCGCAGGCGCCACAAAATATTCGCGCAAGACTATTGCGCAAAACCCCCTCTGCGCGACATAGGCTTGCGCATCATGACCAACCGATTCGACAAGTCCAAGCTCCCCAGCCGCTACGTTTCCGTCGGCGTCGAGAGCGCCCCGCACCGCAGCTATTATTACGCCATGGGCCTCACCGAGGAGGAGATCGCCCGGCCGTTCGTCGGCATCGCCTCGGCGGGCAATGACAGCGCGCCGTGCAACACCACGCTCGACCAGCAGGCCGACTGGTGCCGCACCGGCGTCAACGAAGCCGGTGGCATGCCGCGCCGCTTCAACACGATCACCGTGACCGACGGCATCGCCATGGGCCATCAGGGCATGAAGTCCTCGCTGGTCAGCCGCGAGGTCATCGCCGACTCGGTCGAGCTCTCGGTGCGCGGCCATTGCTACGACGCGCTCGTCACCTTCGCCGGCTGCGACAAGTCGCTTCCCGGCATGATGATGGCGATGCTCCGCCTCAACGTGCCGTCGATCTTCGTCTATGGCGGCTCGATCCTGCCGGGCCGCTACCAGGAGCGCGACCTCACCGTCATCGACGTGTTCGAGGTGGTCGGCCGTTATGCCGCCGGCAAATGCCCGCTCTCCGAGGTCACTGCGATCGAGAAGGCGGCCTGCCCGGGCCACGGCGCATGCGGCGGCCAGTACACCGCGAACACCATGGCCTGCGTTGCCGAGGCGATCGGTTTGTCCTTGCCGAACAGCAACATGGCTCCGGCTCCGTATAAGTCGCGTGAAGAGATCGCGATTGCCGCGGGCCGCCAGGTGATGACGCTGATCGAGAAGCAGATCCGCCCGCGCGACATCTGCACCCGCGAAGCCTTCGAGAATGCCGCGCGCATCGTCGCGGCGACCGGCGGCTCGACCAATGGCGCGCTGCACCTGCCCGCCATGGCGAACGAGTGCGGCATCGATTTCGACCTGTTCGACGTCGCCGAGATCTTCAAGTCGACGCCGTACATGGCCGATCTCAAGCCCGGCGGCCGCTATGTCGCGAAGGACATGCATGAAGCCGGCGGCATCTACATGCTGATGAAGTCGCTCGCGCAGACCGGCCTGCTCCACCTCGATTGCATGACGGTGACGGGCAAGACGCTGGGCGAGAATATCGACGAGGTTACCTGGAACCCCGACCAGAAGGTCATCTACGACGCGAAGACCCCGATCACCCCCACCGGCGGCGTGGTCGGCCTGCGCGGCTCACTGGCGCCGGAGGGCGCGATCGTGAAGGTCGCCGGCATGCACCGCCTCCAGTTCACCGGCACCGCCAAGGTGTTCGAGCGCGAGGAGGATGCCTTCGCCGCGGTCGAGGCGAACGAAATCAAGGAGGGGACGGTCGTCGTCATCCGCTATGAAGGGCCCAAGGGCGGCCCGGGCATGCGCGAGATGCTGTCGACCACTGCTGCGCTCTACGGCCAGGGCCTGGGCGAGAAGGTCGCGCTGATCACCGACGGCCGTTTCTCGGGCGGCACCCGCGGCTTCTGCATCGGCCATGTCGGCCCCGAGGCGGCCGAGGGCGGCCCGATCGCCCTGGTCGAGGACGGCGACGAGATCAGCATCGATGCCGAAGCCGGCACCGTCGATCTCAACGTCCCTGAGGAGGTGCTCGCCGAGCGCCGGGCGAAGTGGCGGCCGCGGATGAACGACTATCAGGCGGGCGCGCTCTGGCGCTTCTCGCAAAATGTCGGCCCGGCTTATAAGGGGGCTGTCACGCACCCGGGAGCCAGCGCCGAAACCCATGTATTTGCCGATATCTAGAATTCGCCCTCTCCCCTCCGGGGAGAGGGCTGGGGAGAGGGGAAGGGCACGCGGGGCACTAACGCTCGCGGCCCTTCTTTCCCTCACCGCCTGCAACACCCAGGTCCGCGACAAGGCCGCCGAGGCCCGCAACGAAATCCACGCCGAGAAGATGGAGAAGGCCGAGGGCCGCATCGAATGCGCCCCGCCCGGCGCCGAGACCTTCGCCTTTGCCTGCACGATCGACCGCACCCAGTCGCAGGACGGCCTGTTCCTCACCCTGCGCCATCCGGACGGCGGTTTCCGTCGCCTGCTCGTCACCAGTGACGGCCGCGGCGTGATCGCGGCGGACGGCGCCGAGAAGGCCGAGGTAACCATCCTCGCGCCCGACCAGATCGAAGTCGCGATCGGCGGCGCGCGCTACCGCTTGCCTGCGACGGTGCGTGGGGCCAAACCGGGCAAATGATCCCGCCCGGCGCACCGATCGTCACCGCTGCCCAGATGCGCGCCGCCGAGGAGGCGGTGTTCCGCCGCGAACCCCAGCTCGACGTGATGGAGCGCGCCGGCGCCGCCGTGGCGCGCGAGGCGGCGCGTTTCGCCCATGGCGCCCCGATCCTCGTCCTTGCCGGCCCCGGCAACAATGGCGGGGACGCCTATGTCGCCGCGCGCCTGTTGAAGGCAGCCGGCCATGACGTCGCCATTGCCGCCTCGGGCGAGCCGGGTACGCCCGCGGCCCGCACGATGCTGGAGCGCTGGGGCGGGGAGGTGGACTCGCTCTACCGCGCCCGGCCGCGCCCGCTGCTGGTCGACGGCCTGTTCGGCACCGGCCTCACGCGTCCTCTGGAGCGCGGCATCGCCCCGGTCTTCGCCGAGCTGGTCCATGGCGCCCGCTTCAGCCTCGCGATCGACCTGCCTTCGGGCCTCGCCACCGACAGCGGCGCCGATCTCGGCGTGCCAAAGGGTATCAGCGCGACGCTGGCGCTCGGCGCGCTCAAGCCGGCTCATGTCCTCGGCGCCGGGCTGGAGCGTTGCGGCCATGTCCTGCTCGCCGATATCGATATCCCCGTCGATACCAGTTGGCGCACCGTCACCCGCCCGAAGCTCGCCGTCCCGGGGCCGCGCGCGCATAAATACAGCCGCGGGCTGGTCGTGGTGGTCGAGGGCGACATGCCCGGCGCCGCGCGCCTCGCGGCCCATGCCGCCATGGCAGGGGGCGCGGGTTACACGATCCTCGCCGGTGCCGGCGACAGCAGCGGCGGACCCGACGCCTTGGTGCGCCACAGGATCGCGAATGGCGACGATCTGGCGGATTTCCTCACCGAGAACCGTATCGGGGCCGTCGTCATCGGCCCCGGCCTGGGCCGCGATCGCCGTGCCGAAGGCCTCCTCAAGGCCGCGCTCGGCGCCGATCTTCCCCTCGTCCTCGACGGCGATGCGCTTACCCTGCTCGGCAAGTCCGCCACCGCCTGGCTCCAGCGCCGCAATGCCGCCACCTGGCTCACGCCGCATGCCGGCGAGTTCGAGCGGATGTTCGAAGGCGATGGCGACAAGATCGCACAAACCCTTGCAGCGGCATCGGAAACCCGTTCGACGGTGATCCACAAGGGTGCCGACACGGTGATCGCCAGCCCTCGCGGCGAGGTGCGCGTGCTGGCCCAGGCCTCGTCCTGGCTCTCCACCGCCGGCACCGGCGACGTCCTTGCCGGCGCGCTCGCCGCCCAGGTCGCCTCGGGCAATAAAAATGCCGCGGAAACAGCGGTCTGGCTCCATGCCCGTGCCGCCGCTCTTGCAGGACCGGCCTTCATCGCCGATGCGCTGCCCATGCATCTTCCCCAAGCGATCTCCGAATGTCTCTGAGCACCGTCCTGAAAGTCGCCGGTCGTGGTGAGGGTATCACCGACGATGGCCGCTATATCCCCTTCACCGCCCCCGGCGACCAGGTCGATGCGCACGGCGCGATCACTCGCGGCCCGCACCACCAGGCGCCGCCCTGCCGGCACTTCCCCGAATGCGGCGGCTGCCAGCTCCAGCATCTCGACGATGCCAGCTGGAGCGCGTTCATCACTGATCGGATCGCCAGCGCGCTCGCCCAGCACAAGCTCGAGACCGAGATCCGCCCGCCCTTGCTCTCGCCGCCCAGGACCCGCCGCCGCGCCACGCTCCATGCCGAGCGCCGCGGCCGCCAGGTGCTGCTCGGCTTCACCGGCCAGGGCAGTCACACCCTGATCGACCTGCAGGAATGCCACGTCCTCGATCCCGCGCTGTTCGCCTTGCTGGCGCCGCTGCGGGGCCTGCTCGCCGCGCTGCTGCCGACCTCGCGCCGGATCAACGTCCATCTCGCCCGGGCCGATCAGGGCGTGGACGTCCTTCTCGACGGGCTGGAGGCCGAGGGGCTCGCCGCCGTCGAGGCGATCACTGCCTTCGCGCATCGCCACCAACTCGCCCGCTTCTCGATCGATGAGGGCCTCGGGCCGACGGCCCGCTGGGAGCCCGATCCGGTGACGATCACGCTCGGCGGCGTGCCCGTGCCGTTCCCCCAGGGCAATTTCCTCCAGGCGACCCCGGAGGGCGAGGCGGCCCTGGTCGCCGCCGTGCGCGAGATCGTCGGAGATGCCGGCACCGTCGCCGATCTGTTCGCGGGCCTGGGCACCTTCACCTTCGCCTTCCCCAACGCCAAGGTCTATGCGGCCGAGGCGGCGCGGGACTCGATCCTGTCGCTCAAGGCCGCCGCGGCGCAGGCACGGCGCATGGTTTTCGCCGACCACCGCGACCTGTTCCGCCGCCCGGTGACGGCGGACGATCTCGACAAGTTCGAAGCCGCGGTGATCGATCCGCCCCGTGCCGGCGCCCGCGAGCAGGCCGCCGAGATCGCCAGGGCGCGGACACCTCTGGTGGCGCATGTTTCCTGTAATCCCAATACTTTCGCACGGGACGCGGAGATTCTGTGTCAGGGCGGCTACCGGCTCGACTGGATCCAGCCGGTCGGCCAGTTCCGCTGGTCGACCCATGTCGAGCTGGCGGCGCGGTTCAGCCGATAAAACGCCTCTCCCTTTGGGAGAGGAAGGGGCCCGCGAGGCGAAGCCGAGTGGGAAGGTGAGGGTAGCCTCGACTTTCGACCCTCACCCTTCCGCGCCTTCGGCGCTCCCTCCCTCTCCCAAAGGGAGAGGGATTAGGGATAGTCCGCCCGCAGAAAGAACAGCCCGTCCGAGGGGGCGTTGAGCCCCAGCGCTGCGCGGTCGCGGGCTTCCAGCGCCGCGGTCATGTCGTCGGGCGTCCAGCGGCCCTGGCCCACAAGCACGATGCAGCCGACCATCGAGCGGACCTGGTGATGCAGGAACGAGCGCGCCGAGGCGAACACGCTGATCCGCTCGCCGTCCGCCACCACTTCGAGCCGGTCGAGCGTGCGCAGCGGGCTGTCCGCCTGGCAATGCGCCGAGCGGAAGGTGGTGAAGTCGTGCCGCCCCACCAGCCGCGCCGCGCCCTCGGCCATCCGCCCGGCATCTAGCGGGGGGATCACCCGCCAGGCCAGGCCCTTCTCCCAGGTCAGCGGCGCCCGCCTTGTTGAGATTCTATATTCATAATGGCGTGCAACACATGAAAAACGCGCATGCCAGTCGTCCGCCACTTCGACGCAATCGAGGATCGCCACCGGATGCGGCCGCACGCGTGCGTTCAGGGCCTCCATCAGCCGGAAAGCGGTGATCGGCTTGGCGATGTCGATATGCGCCCGCATGCCCAGGCCGTGCACGCCGGCATCGGTGCGTCCCGCCGCCTGCACCGAGGCGCGCTCGCCGGTCACCGCAAAGGCGGCATCCTCGATCGCCTGCTGCACGCTCGGGCCATGGTCCTGCCGCTGCCAGCCCATGAAGGGCCGGCCGTCAAACTCCACCGTCAGCGCGAACCGCGTCAAAGCCGGATTCCCGGCGGGATCGGAAAGCCCCGCAGCAGCTCGGTCACCGTCATGACGCCACGTCCTGCACGCTGCACAGTGTCCGGCCGGATCGCGCCGTCGCCGCAGCCGATCGTCAGCTGCGCGTCGAGCACCAGCCCCGGCGTGGTGCGGTAATGCACGTCGCCCGGATTGTCGGACGCGCTCTGGACTTGGGCGGTCAGTAGCTTGATGCGCTCGCCTTCATGTTCGAACCACGCCCCGGGCGCGGGGTTAAAGGCACGGACCTGGCGATCGACCTGTTGCGCACCGACGCTCCAGTCGATCCGCGCCTCGGCCTTGTCGATCTTGGCGGCATAGGTCACGCCGTCCTCCGGCTGCGGCTGCGGAGGATAGCCGGCCAGGTCGCCGAGCACCTCCACCATCAGCTTGGCGCCGAGCAGCGAGAGCCGCTGGGAAAGCACGCCGCTGGTAACGGAAGGACCGATCGGAATCCGTTCCTCGAGCCGCACCGGCCCGGTATCGAGCCCGGCCTCCATCTGCATGATGCCGATGCCCGTCTCCGTGTCTCCAGCAAGGATCGCCCGCTGGACCGGCGCGGCGCCGCGCCACCTCGGCAGCAACGAGCCATGGACGTTCAGGCAGCCATGTCTCGGCGCATCGAGCACTGCCTGGGGCAGGATCAGGCCGTAAGCCGCGACCACCGCCACATCGGCCTCCAGCGCCTGGAACGCCGGCAGCGCATCGGGATCCTTGCGGAAGGAGAGGGGCGTGCGCACCGCGATCCCCAGCGCCTCGGCCCGTGCCTGCACCGGGGAAGGGGTGAGCGCCTTGCCCCGCCGCCCGCCGGCGCGCGGAGGCTGGCTGTACGCCGCCACGACGTCGTGTCCGGCTTCGACCAGCGCGTCGAGCACCGGCACGGCGAATTCGGGCGTTCCCATGAATATCACTCGCATGCGGTGCCCTTAGCCTTACTCGTCATCCCGGCGAAAGCCGGGATCTCAGGCGAAGGCGCGAGCGGGGCCAGGGTGTTTTCTTTCCGTTCCGCCTCGCTTATCTCACTCTCCATGGCATCTCCCGAGATCGAAGCGCTCACCCAGGCCCTGTCGCGACTGCCCGGCCTCGGCCCGCGCTCGGCGCGCCGCGCGGTGCTCCATCTGCTCAAGAAGCGCGAGACCGCGCTCGATCCGCTGCTCGCCGCGCTGGGCGCGGTCAGCCGCAACCTCGCCACCTGCGGCACCTGCGGCAATGTCGACACCAGCGACCCCTGCCAGATCTGCGCCGACCCCCGCCGCGACGTGCGCTCGCTCTGCGTGGTCGAGGAAGTGGCCGACCTCTGGGCGCTCGATCGCTCGCGGCTCTTCCCCGGCCGCTTCCATGTGCTCGGCGGCCGCCTCTCGGCGCTGGAGGGCGTGCGGCCCGAGGATCTGCGCATCGACCGGCTGGTCGCCCGCATCGCCGCCGGCGGGATCGACGAGGTGGTGCTGGCGATGAACGCAACGCTCGAGGGCCAGACCACCGCCCATTACATCGCCGAGCGGATCGAGACCTATCCGGTCCGCCTCACCCAGCTCGCCCACGGCCTGCCGGTGGGCGGCGAGCTCGACTATCTCGACGAAGGCACGCTCGCCCAGGCCCTGCGCGCCCGGCGGCCGGTGGCCTGATTTTTCACGCGGAGACGCGGAGGCGCGGAGCCTTTTTGTTCGCGCAGAGGCGCAGAGGACGCAGAGACTCTGTTTCGCCGCGTCAGCGGCCCTGTCCCACGGAACGCAGTGCCGAAGTAGCGGCTGAAGTCGCTGAGAAGCGATGTATCTCCGCGTTCTCTGCGCCTCTGCGCGAAAATCACCTTTCTTCTCCGCGCCTCCGCGCCTCCGCGTGAACCAATCTCAAACTTGCGACACGCGCCCCACTGGCCTAAATTACCCGCATGGCCATTCTACCTATCGTCGAAGTACCCGATCCGCGTCTGCGTCTCATCTCCGAACCCGTCGCGGAGGTGACCGACGAACTGCGCGACCTGATCGCGGACATGTTCGACACGATGTACGACGCGCCCGGCATCGGCCTCGCCGCGATCCAGGTCGGCGTGCCCAAACGCCTGATCGTCATGGATCTCCAGGAGAACCAGGACGAGGACGGCAAGCCGATCCGCGAGCCGCGCGTCTTCATCAACCCCGAGATCCTCGATCCGGCCGAGGAGCAGTCGGTCTATACCGAAGGCTGCCTGTCGATCCCCGAGCAGTTCGCCGATGTCGAGCGCCCCGCGCGCTGCCGCGTGCGCTGGCTCGACGAGAATGGCGCGGCGCATGACGAGCTGTTCGAGGGGCTGCTCGCCACCTGCATCCAGCACGAGATGGATCACCTGCAGGGCATCGTCTTCATCGACCATCTCTCGCGCCTGAAGCGCGACATGATCCTCAAGAAGCTCAACAAGGCCCGCAGGGCCGCGGCCTGATCTTTGGCGCGCGGCCCCTTGGGTGCCGCGTCAGCCGATCACGATCGTTCCGCTCGACGACGCGGACTTGTATTGCTTGCCGATCTGGGTGGCGAAGCTGCTCGATGCCGCGCTGACGCTGCCCACGCCGTCGCCGCTGTTGAAGTCGTGCGAGCCGTGCAGCGTGATGTTCTCGGGCGGAATCTTCGTGTCGGGCAGCTTGCCGAAGAACAGCGTGATCCAGACCTGGGCGGTGTTGAACGCCTCGGTGCCGCAGCTGATCCGCCGCACGATCGAATAGGTGCCGACGGGCTGTTTCTTGGCGTCGCTGAGCTTGCCGCCTTCGATCTGGAAGCGGCCGGCGGCGTCATCGACATTGTTCAGGCATCCACGGGTCATATGGTAGGTGAGGGCCATGTGCGTGTTCCTTTTTCGCTGGTTGCGATGGGACGAATGCGAACGCGCGACCCTCGATTCCCCCGATTTCGGGCGGTGCCATATGGTCGGGGATCGGACATATGCAGACAAGTGAAGATGGGTCGAAACCGGACCCTAAATTAACCCTGTCCTACACGGATCGTTCGAGTTATGTTCCCGGGCATCGGCACCCTCGCGCGGGGTGCGGGCCCGATCGGGCGTCTCCCGCGCGTGCATGTCGTGAACTTGGTGAACTTCCGGGAGGCTCGTGTTGGATTTGCTGGCGCTAGGGGTTGCGGTCGCCGCGCTCGTCATAGGGCTCGGCCTGGGCATGTTCCTGGGCGGTCGCCCGGCGGCGCAGATGCGGGCCGAGCGCGATGCGCGCGAGGCGCAGTTCAAGGCGGCGATCACCGATCTGGCGGCGGCCGAGGAGCGCGCCAGCCATGCCGAGGCGCTGCGCGCCCAGGTCGAGCTTCTGCGCGATGATCGCGACGATGCGCGCCTCCAGCTCACCGAGCTGCGCGCCAAGGCGGAGGCGTTCGAGGAGCGGCTCGCCGAGTTCAAGGGCGCGCGCGACGCGATGGCGGGCCAGTTCCGCGAACTCTCCCAAATGATGCTCACCGAGACGCAGGAAGCCTTTCTCAAGCGCGCCGAGGAGCGGTTCAAGGAATCCGAGCAGACTTCGGGCCAGAACCTCAAGGCGCTGCTCCAGCCGGTCAACGAGCGGCTCCAGCGCTATGAGGAGGGCGTCGCCAAGGTCGAGGCCGAGCGCCGCGATGCGTTCGGCGATCTTAAGGGCCAGATCGAGCAGATGCGGATCGGCCAAGAGCGGGTGAGCGCCGAGGCCGCCAAGCTGGTCAATTCGCTGCGCAACGCGCCCAAGGCGCGCGGCCGCTGGGGCGAGCAGCAGCTACGCAACGTGCTGGAGACCTGCGGCCTCTCCGAGCACACCGATTTCGATACCGAGGTGAACGTCGCCGGCGAGGATGGCGGGCGGCTGCGGCCCGATGCGATCGTCCATGTGCCGGGCGGCCGCGCGCTGGTGATCGACGCCAAGGTCTCGCTCAATGCCTATCAGGACGCGTTCGGCGCGGTCGACGAAGTCGAGCGCCAGCGTGGACTCGAATTACACGCTGCCTCGATGCGCGCCCACGTCAACGGGTTGGGGAACAAGGCCTATTGGAGCCAGTTCGCCGAAGCCCCCGATTATGTGATCATGTTTGTCCCCGGTGAGCATTTCCTCTCGGCGGCGCTTGAGCATGACCCGACGCTGTGGGACTTCGCCTTCGAGAAGCGCGTGCTGCTTGCCACCCCGACCAACCTGATCGCGATCGCGCGCACCGTCGCGGCGGTGTGGCGCCAGGAGAAGCTCGCCAAGGAAGCCCGCCAGATCGGCGAGCTCGGCAAGGAGCTGTACGACCGGCTCGCCAAGGCGCTGGGCGATCTGCGCGTGGTCGGCTCGGGGCTCAACACCGCGGTCAAGAATTTCAACACCTTCGCTTCCAGCCTCGAGACCCGCGCCCTGGTCTCGGCGCGCAAGCTCAAGGAGCTGAACGTCGAGACCGGCGCGCGCGAGATCGAGGCGGTGCCCCCCGTCGAGCTGCTCGCCAGCCATGCCGGCGAGCCGGAGGCGGAAGCGGCGGAATAACCTGCGCTATGGCGGCCGGGGCGTTTGCCGCTAGGTTTCGGGTCCGAATCGGATGGAGGGGAATTCGATGAAGCTTGTTCTTGCGCTCCTGCTTGCCTCGGCACCGCTCGGCACCGCTGTCGCCCAGGAAGCGACGACCGATGCCAGGCTCGGCGAGATCGTCCAGCTGATCCAGGGCGGCCAGCCGCAGCTGGCGGTGGACAAGCTCAACCCGCTGCTCGCCGACTATGAGCGCCGCTATGCCGGCAAGCCCAAGCCTTTATGCGATGTCGAGCCGGCCGAGACCAGGGCCTATGCTGGGGTCGCCGGCAAGGATTACACGCTGGCGGAAGGCGGCTGGTGCATCGCTTTATGGGCCAAGGGCTTCGCGCTGATCGACCTGAAGCAGCTCGATGCGGCGGTGCCCTTCCTCGAGCGCTCGGTGGCGCTGGCGCCGTTCCATCCGCATTATCTGTCCGAGCTCGGCTATGCCTATCAGGCGCAGAGGAACTGGCAGCGCTCCTATGATTTCTACGCCCGGGCCGCGGATTCGGCGCTGCGCCAGGAAGGCGACCGGCGGAACAAGTCGCTGCGCCGCGCCTGGTTCGGCATGGCCTATGACATGATCGAGATGGGCCGGCTCGACGAGGCCGCGGCGCTGTTCCGCAAATGCCTGGAAGTCTCGCCGAACGACCAGAAGGTGAAGGACGAGCTGCAATATATCGAGGAGCAGAAGGCGAAGAAGAAGACGGGCTAGGCCATCGCGGCATCCTTGCAATGTAGGATTTCGCCTGCTTGGCTTACTCCGCCAGGTTCTGTGGCCGGGCCGCTCTTTGCACGGTTGGAAAGATAGGATCACGCGCACGCAAGGATGTTGCGAGATGCGTCGCGTTCGCGGGAACTGTGTCAACTTAGGCGCCAGCAAAACCCGCTCCGGGCGTGAACTTCGTGGACTTTGGCGAGTCGCCGCGAGGTACGGTGTAGGAACGCGCGGCGATGGCCTCGCCACCGCCGCGCGCCCCGGAAGTCCCGGTCAGGGCCGGCCGCGGACCAGCGTCATCGTGCGGCCGCGGGCATTGCTCAGCACCAGCCGGCCGCCGCGGCTGCCCGACGAGATGGTCAGCCGCTCGCCGAGCAGGCCCAGGATCGCCTGTTCCTGCAGGTTGCGGGCGCGGTCGAGACAGGCCATCCGGGTGCTCGCCACCCCGCCGGTAGTCAGCCGGCCGCGGGTGAAGCTGTAGCTGCCGGTGAAGCGGTTGCAGCCGGCATTGCCCGAGACGCGGCCCTTGTCGAACGAGACCGAGGGGCGGGTGCCGCGCACCACCGGACGGCCGTTGAGCGCGCTGATCTGCCAGCTGCCGTCGATCAGGCCGCTGCCGGCCTCGACCCGCGGCTCGCCGCCGCAGCCCTGATAGGTGCGGCCGTCGACGGTGACGGTCACCGTGTCCGGATAGCTGCGGTCGCTCATCCCGTCGCTGCACGGGCGATGGTTGGTGTTCACGTTGATCCGGCGGGTCTGCCAGATCTCGCCGGCAAAGCCGTGGATCACCTTCGGCGTCGGCACGCTCACCGGCTGGCGGCCCGGCGCCTCGAAGCGCATCGTCCGCGCGCCGATGGTCAGGCTCCAGAACGGCTCGGTGCCGCTGGCGCGATAATCGGCCTGGCCCTGTGCCGCGGCGGGCAGGGCGGTCAGCGCGATCAGGCTGGCGGCGGCGATGGTCGAAAGTCGCATTGGTTCACTCCCTCTATGCGGAACACAATGCGTGGGACGGTCTGAATGGCCCATGGCCGTAACGATTAGCTGGCGTTCAGCTTCGCTGCTGGCCCAGCACCTGATAGGCCATGACGGCGGTGGCGATCGCGGCGTTGAGGCTGTCCGCCTTGCCGAGCATCGGGATCTTGACCAGCAGGTCGCAGGCCTCGGCCATGAAGCCCGGCATGCCCTGCGCCTCGTTGCCGGTCAGCAGGAAGGTCGGCGCCTCGTAGAGCGGCGCGCGATAGTCGTGCTCGGTGTCGAGGCTGAGCCCGACCAGCTGGCCCGGCCCCTTGCGCAGCCAGACAAGGAAGTCGCCCCAGCTCGACCGCGCCACCGGCACGGTGAACAGCGCCCCCATGCTGGCACGTACGGCCTCGACCGAGAAGGGATCGACGCAGTCGTCGATCAGGATCAGCCCGCCCGCGCCCACGGCATCGGCAGTGCGCAGGATGGTGCCAAGATTGCCCGGATCGCGCAGCCGCTCGGCAACCAGCCAGATGCCCGAGCTGCTCCGGTCGAGATCGGCCAGGGTGACGGCGAAGTCGGGATAGACGCCGACCACGGCGCCCGGATTGTCCTTGCCCGAGAGCTTGGAGAGGATGTCGGCATTGGTCTCGACCGCCCAGCCGCCCTTGGCCTCCGTGGCGTCGACCAGCGAACGGACCAGCGCATGGCCGGCCATGTCCTTGGCGTAGAAGAGATATTCGGGAACGCGCCCGGCCTCGTGCGCCTCGGTCAGGATGCGCAGCCCCTCGGCGAGGAACAGGCCTTCCTCGCGGCGGTGCTTCTTGTCGCGCAGGTTGCGGACGCGCTTGATGAGCGGATTGGAAAAGGCAGTGATTTCGCGAGGCATCAGTTCCCCTAGCTTCTCTCGTGCTCCTGCGAAAGCAGGAGCCTAGGGTCACGGGCGACGGAGCTTGTAATCCTTGGCTCCTGCGTCGGCAGGAGCGCATGGATCACTCCTCGTTGAACCGCGCCTCGACCAGTTCGACCAGCGCCTGCACCGCGCCGTCCGCGCCGGCGCCTTCCGCGCTGATCGAGATGGTGTCGCCCTTGGCGGCACCGAGCATCATCAGGTCGAGGATCGACGTGCCCGAGGCGGTGTTGCCGTCCTTCTCGACGGTGAGTTCGACCGGCTGGGCGGTGGCGAGCGTCACGAAGGCCATGCTGGCACGCGCGTGCAGGCCGCGCTTGTTCGAGATCGTGACGTTTCGGATCGTGCGACTCAAGCGGCAGCCTCTCCCAATACTTCGGATGCTACGGTGATGTATTTCCGGCCCGCGTCGCGGGCGGCGGCCACGGCTTCGGTGACCTTCATGGTCTTGCGCGCGCTGCCCAGGCGGATCAGCATCGGCAGGTTGATCCCCGCGATCACCTCGACCCGGCCGGCCTCCATCAGCGAGATGGCGAGGTTCGACGGCGTGCCGCCGAACAGATCGCTCAGCACGATCACCCCGCGGCCCGAATCGACGCTCTTGATCGCCTCGGCGATGTCTGCCCGGCGACCTTCCATATCGTCCTCGGGCCCGATGCAGATCGAGGCGATCTGCTCCTGCTTGCCCACTACATGCTCCATCGCGACTACGAACTCCTCTGCGAGTCGTCCGTGCGTCACGAGCACCAAACCGATCATCTCAAACTCCGCCCCCTGCCGTGGTCACCGGGGCCCCCTCCAGCGAGTCCTGCGGCGCGGTCTTGGTATCACGATGCGCCACCGTGGGCGAAAAACCCGCGGCGCGCAACCGGGCGGCCATCCGTTCGGCGACATGGACCGACCGGTGGCGGCCTCCGGTGCATCCGAACGCTATCGTAACATATGCCTTCCCCTCCGCCTGGTAGCGCGGGAGCAGCAGCAGCAGCAGCGACTCGATCTGCGCCATCGCCTCGGGATAGGCGGGGTCGGCGGCAATATAGGCGGAGACGTCGGCGTCCTTGCCGGTCCCCGGCCGCAATTCCGGCACCCAGTGCGGATTGCGCAGGAAGCGCATGTCGAACACCAGGTCGGCGTCGCGCGGCAGCCCGCGAGCGAAGCCGAAGGAGACCACCGAGATCACCGTCTCGCCCAGGCCTTCGCCCGAGAAGGTCGCGCGAATCTGCTGGGCCAGCTCGTTCGAGCTCAGGTCCGTCGTGTCGATCAGCCGATTCGCCCAGCGGCGCAGCGGGGTGAGCAACTCGCGCTCATGGGCGATCCCGTCCCATGCCGGGCGATCCTGGGCGAGCGGATGGCGGCGGCGCGTCTCCGAATAGCGGCGCTCCAGCTCGGCGCCCGAGCATTCGAGGAACAGTGTGCCGACGTCATGGCCATGATCCTCGCGCAGCTTCTTGATGCGGCGGACGATGCTCTCGGGGTCGAAGCCGCGCGTCAGGGTGCCGATGCCGATCGCCAGCGGCCGGTCGTCATCCACGTCCAGCCCCTCGGACGGCGCGGTGTCGAGCAGGCGGTTGAGCAGCAGCAGCGGCAGGTTGTCGACGACTTCCCAGCCCAGATCCTCCAGCGTCCGAAGGACCGTAGACTTGCCCGCGCCGGACATGCCGGTGACGAGCAGGATCTGCTTGGGCCGCGCCTTGCTCATCGTGCGAAGGCCTTTAGCGCATATTCGACCTTGATGGGAGCGGCGGGCTCGCCGGGGCCGAGCGCGAGCACCGGGATCTCGACACCCGCGATGCGGCGCGTGCGGCGGTCCTCGGGCAGGCGCGGCGCGTCGTCCAGCACCACCACGGCCAGCGCGACCGGCGCCTCGTCGAGGTTCGGCATCTCCACCGCGCCGATGCCACGGATATCGACGCGCCCGCCGGTGCCCGCCGGCACCGTGGCGCACAGCGTCTTGCCGCGCCGCACGCAGACGGTGCGGGCATCGACCACCAAAGTGGCGCCGCGATCGAGCAGCCGGAGCAACAGGTCGGTGCGCTGCGCATCGTCGCGCGCCTCGATCAATACGCCCTTTCCATCGATCGCCACACAGGCGGCCAGGATGGATTCCGAAGACAGCTCAGCCATTTAGTTGCGTCCCGCCAGTGGCAGACGAACGACGAATCGTGCCCCGCTCAATCGATCCTCCCGCGATTCGACTGAAATGCTCCCCTGGTGGCCCTCAACGATCGTGCGGGCGATGGCAAGCCCCAGGCCGGAGTGCTGGCCGAACGCCTCGTCCTGTGGGCGCACCGAGTGGAAGCGGCGGAAGATGTTCTCGCGCGCCTCCTCGGGCACGCCGGGGCCCTCGTCCTCGACGCGGATCGTCAGATACTCCTCGTCGCTGGCCGCCGAGATCGCGATCAGCCCCTTGGGCGGCGAGAAGGAGATGGCGTTCTCGATAAGGTTCTCGAACACCCGCTCCAGCCGCGCGCCTTCGCCAAGCACGGTGAGCTCGACATGGGCGCTGCGATCGAAGGCGATGCGGATGCCGTTCGAAATGCCGCGCGCCTCGCGCTGGTCGAGCAGCGCCTGGATCATCGCGCCGATATCGACCGGCTCGAAGGTGGCGCGGCTGAGTTGCGCGTCGAGCCGCGAAGCCTCGGAGATGTCGGTGATCAGCCGGTCGAGCCGCAGCACGTCGTCGCGGACGATCTCGAGCAGTTGGTCGCGATGCTCCTTCTTCTTCACCGCCGCCATCCCGTCGACGGCGGAGCGGAGCGAGGCGAGGGGGTTCTTCAGCTCGTGGGTCACGTCCGCGGCGAATGCCTCGGTCGCGTCGATCCGCGCGCGCAGTGCCTGGGTCATGTCCGAAAGCGCGCGGGCGAGCAGGCCGATCTCGTCGCTGCGGTCGGGCAGGCGGGGGACCACCACTTCGCGGGCACGGCCCAGCCGCACCCGGATCGCCGCACGGGCGAGGAGGCGCAGCGGCCGCACGATCGTCCGGGCGAGGAACAGCGAGAGCAGGATCGAGAACACCGAGACGAACAGGAGCACCATGCCCAGCCGGAAGCGCTCGGCGCGCACCGTCTGGGTGATGTCGCGGGCGTTGACCGTGGTCATGACCACGCCCAGCTCGGTAATCGGTGCGGCGGCGGTGATCACCGGGGTGCGGTCTGGCGCGCGCCATACCGTCGCCGGCGTGCCGTGCGCCGAGACGGCGGTGCGCACATCGGGCCAGTCGAGTCCCTGGTCGGCGGCCCGCTCTCGGTAGAGCGGCGCGCGGTCGGCGCCCGCCACGGTGTCGATCACCGCATCGAGGATGCGCGCCGCCTCGATCCCCCAGGGATCCTTGTCCGGATCGCGCAGCACCACGTTGCGCAGGCCCAGCACCTTGCTGTCGGCGAGCAGCTTGCCCTTCTCGTCGAACAGCCGGATCCGAGTGCCGGTGTCGCGCGCCAGGCTGAGCACCAGCAGGTCGCGGCGCTTCTCGTCCTTGGTGGAGGCGAGCGCCTGGGCGATCAGCCGCACCTCGCGGCTCGCCTGCTCCACCCGGCTGTCGACGATCCGGCTGCGGAACGAGTCGAGATAGGAGAAGCCGCCGCCCAGCAAGGCGAGCGCGACGATGTTCACCGCGAGGATCCGCGGCGTCAGGCTGACGCGATTGGACCATTTGAGCGCGAGGTCGCGCTCGTCCTTACTCGTCCGAGAACCGGTAGCCCGCGCCATAGAGCGTCTCGATAGCATCGAATTCCGAATCGACTTGCCGGAATTTGCGGCGGACGCGCTTGATGTGGCTGTCGATCGTTCGGTCATCGACATAGATGTCGTCCTGATAGGCGGCATCCATCAGCTGGTTGCGGGTCTTCACGATTCCCGGGCGCTGGGCCAGCGTCTCGAGGATCAGGAACTCTGTGACGGTAAGCGTCACATTGGTGCCGTTCCAGGTCACGCGGTGGCGGGCCGGGTCCATGGTCAGCCGGCCGCGCTCCAGCGCCTCGGCAGTGACTTCCTCGCCGCCCTCGGTGCTGGGCTGGGCCGCCTCCGTACGGCGCAGGATCGCGCGGATGCGGGCGATGAGAAGACGCTGGGAGAAGGGCTTGGCGATATAATCGTCCGCGCCCATCGCCAGGCCCAGCGCCTCGTCCAGCTCGTCGTCCTTGCTGGTCAGGAAGATCACCGGGATCGTGCTCTTCTCCCGCAGCTTCCGCAGCAGCTCGAGCCCGTCCATCTTCGGCATCTTGATGTCGAGCACCGCCAGGTCGGGCGGATTGTCGATCAGCGCCTTCAGCGCGCTTTCGCCATCGGAATAGACTCGCGTCAGGAAACCCTCGGTCTGCAGGGCGATCGAGACGGAGGTCAGGATATTGCGGTCGTCATCGACCAGCGCGATCGTAGCGGTCATGCGTTTGGGGCACTCGGAACCATTGATTGGACGGCGTAACCGAAACTTCTTTGCCGCTCAATCGGCTGACAACGTTTACTCGGGTTGACCCTGTTTCCGGCGCGGGCCTATGGCCACGCAATAATATTGCACTGGGCGAGAACAGCCCGGGCAAGGACACCCCAAAGGGTGTGTGGAGACGGAGGCTAATTTGACCGAGCGCATGCCGCGCCATGGTCTCGATGCGATGGGCATCGGGACGGGCGCCGATATTTTCTGGAACCTCGAAACCGCCCAGCTCGTCGAGCAGGCCGTGACCCGCGGCGAGGGCAAGCTGGCCAAGGACGGCCCGCTGGTCGTCACCACCGGCAAGCACACCGGCCGCAGCGCCAAGGACAAGTTCATCGTCCGCGACGCCACGACCGAGGACAGCGTCTGGTGGGGCAAGGTCAACAAGGAGATCAGCCCGGCGCATTTCGCGGCGCTCAAGGCCGATTTCCTCGCCGAGCTGGCGAACCGCGACACGCTGTTCGTGCAGGACCTGTACGGCGGCTCGCAGCCCGAGCACCGCGTGAACGTTCGTGTGATCAACGAGCTGGCCTGGCACAACCTGTTCATCCGCACGATGCTCGTCCGCCCCGAGGGTGTCGAGCTGGCCGGCTTCGTGCCCGAATACACGATCATCGACCTGCCGAGCTTCCGCGCCGATCCCGAGCGCCATGGCTGCCGCAGCGAGACGGTGATCGCGGTCAGCTTCACCGAGAAGCTGATCCTGATCGGCGGCACCGCCTATGCCGGCGAGATGAAGAAGAGCGTCTTCGGGCTGCTCAACTATCTGCTGCCGGTCGACGGCATCATGCCGATGCACTGCTCGGCCAATATCGGACCCGAAGGCGACACCGCGGTGTTCTTCGGCCTGTCGGGCACCGGCAAGACCACGCTGTCGGCCGACGCGTCGCGCACGCTGATCGGCGATGACGAGCATGGCTGGTCGGACACCGCCGTCTTCAATTTCGAAGGTGGCTGCTACGCCAAGATGATCAACCTCTCGGCCGAAGCCGAGCCGGAGATCTTCGCGACCACCAGGCGCTTCGGCACGGTGCTCGAGAATGTCGTGATGGACGAGGAGAGCCGCACGCTCGACCTGGCGGACAACAGTCTGGCCGAGAACAGCCGCGGCGCCTATCCGATCGACTTCATCCCCAACACCTCCGAGCGCAACCTCGGACCCGTCCCGCGCAACATCATCTTCCTGACCGCCGACGCGTTCGGGGTGATGCCGCCGATCGCCAAGCTGACGCCGGACCAGGCGATGTACCACTTCCTCTCGGGCTACACCGCCAAGGTGGCCGGCACCGAGATCGGCGTCACCGAGCCCGAGGCGACCTTCTCCACCTGCTTCGGCGCCGCCTTCATGCCGCGCCACCCGGCGGTGTACGGCAACCTGCTCAAGGAGCGGATCGCCAAGGGCGGCGTCGATTGCTGGCTGGTCAACACCGGCTGGAGCGGCGGCCGCGCCACCGATCCCGGCATCAAGCGCATGCCGATCCGGGTGACCCGCGCGCTGCTCAACGCCGCGCTCGACGGCAGCCTGGCCCAGGCCGAGTTCCGCAAGGATCCGAATTTCGGCTTCATGGTCCCCGTCGCGGTCAATGGCGTCGACAGCGCGATCCTCGATCCGCGCGCGACCTGGAACAACAAGGCGGACTATGACGCTACTGCCGGCCGCCTGGTCGACCAGTTCGTCGAGAACTTCGCCCAATTCGCGGATCACGTCGACCAAGGCGTCCGCGAGGCCGCACCGCAAGTAACCACACACGCATAAACTGCCCGGTCATCGATCGGGCGGCAGGAGCCCGATCGATGACCGAGTTCTCCATTCGCTTCTTCACCACCGACGCCGAGATCGTCCATCTCGGCGAAGGCCTGCTCGCCTGCTCACTGACCAGGGAAGAGTGGACGCACGAGGCGCATCTCGCCGCCTGCCTCTATCTGCTCGCCGAGCGCCCTGACATCGACGTCGATGCCGAGATCGCCGGGCTGATCTCCCGCTTCAACGAGAGCGTCGGCGGGGTGAACGACGACCAGGGCGGCTATCACGACACGATCACGCGGGCCTATGTCGCGGGCGTGCGCCTGTTCCTCTCGCAGACCGAGGAAACCGGGCCTGCCCGGCGCGTCAACGCGTTGCTCGAATCGCCCATGGGCCGGCGCGACTGGCCGCTCGGTTTCTACAGCCGCGAACTGCTCTTCTCCGTCCCGGCGCGCCGGGGCTTCGTTCCGCCGGACCGGGCACCGTTGCCGTTGGGCTGAGCCATGCGGATGTGCTAGATACGCTCCCGTTCCGAACCCATCGTAACAGGAGCAGATTCATGAGCATTCTCGACGGTATCCTCGGCCAGGTCACGCAGAACGCGGACATCGCCAATCTCGCGGCCAAGGTCGGTCTCTCGCCCGAGCATGTCGAGCAGGCCGTGCAGGCGCTCGCCAAGTTCCACCCGATGGACGTCGACACCGCCGAGGGCGCGTCCTCGGCGACCGGTCTGCCGGTGGACAAGCTCCAGGAGATCATCGGCCATATCGGCGGCGAAGGCGCGCTCGGCCATTTCGCCAACCTGCTCAAGGGTGACGGCGAAGGCGTGCTCGGCCAGCTCGCTTCGGGCCTGCTCGGCGGGAAGAGCTGATCGAAACTCCCCTCCCTGCAAGGGAGGGGCAGGGGGTGGGTGGCGTCCTGGCTATGCGGTTGTCGAGGTCTTGGTCTCGACGTAGCGCGTGCAAGGACCCACCCCTAACCCCTTCCTTCGAGGGAGAGGAACAAGAAGCGCTCTATCACCAGCACCGCCACAGCCCCCGCCGCATAGGCGACGAAGTCGAGCCATTCGAAGCTGCCGCCCAGCACCACGCGTGCCACCCGATCGTGCACGCCGAGCAGATCGAGCACATGGATCGCCTGGCCGAACTCGATCATCGCTCCGATCGCGAAGGCCAGCAACGCCGCCGGCAGCACCCGAAGTGGCAGCACCGCGCGCAGCCCGCAATAGACCAGCATCACCGCCAGCACGTCGCCCAGATAAGGCCGGACGAAGCGATCCCGCACGAACAGCGCGATCACCACCTCCACCGCGAGCAGCAAGGCCGCGGCCAGTGCGTAACGCGGGCGCCAGGTCATTCGGACGAGAGGATACTGTCCGCCACCACGTCGTGGTGCTCGACGTGCAGCGGCCGTTCGAGCAGATAGCGATCGTCCTCGGGATAGTAGCGCGCGACCGCGATATCGTCCCCGGCAAAGCCGCGAATGTCGTCCAGGCTCTTCCACCAGCTCAGCGTCGTCACTTCTGTCGTGCCGTCGCCCAGGTCGCGGAACAGCATCTGAAAGCCGAGATTGCCCGGCGTCGCGGTATAGTCGGTGCCGCCGGTCGCCGCGATATAGTCGCGATAGGCATCGCGCTCCGCCGTGCGGATCACCCCGCGCCAGCGCCGCAGGATCACGCCTTGCGCTCCGCGATATGCCGATCGATCACATGTCCCAGCACGGTCATCGGCACATTGCCGCCCAGCACCACCGCGTCGTTGAACGCGCGGAAGTCATAGCGGTCGCCCAGCGCCGCTTTGGCGTGGTCGCGCAGCCGGTTGATCTCGCTATGGCCCACCTTGTAACCGCAGGCCTGGCCCGGCCAGGAGCAATAGCGGTCGACCTCGCCCGAGACTTCCTCGACCGAGGAGCCGTTGGCGGTGACGAACCACTCGATCGCCTGCTGGCGCGTCCAGCGCTTGGCGTGCAGCCCGGTATCGACCACCAGCCGGCAGGCGCGGAAGCCCAGCGACTGGAGATAGCCGAGCTTCTCCGCCGGGTTCTCGGCATAGACGCCCAGCTCGTCGGCCAGCTGCTCGGCATATAGCGCCCAGCCTTCCGAATAGGCGTTGAATGCCAGGATGCTGCGGATCAGCGGCATGCGGTTGGCATATTCGCCCTGCCAGACATGGCCCGGAATGCCCTCGTGATAGGCGAGGTCGGGCACGCTGAAGCGGGTGTGCAGGCTGGTGGTGCGCAGGTTCAGCCAGACCTTGCCCGGCACCGTCCCGTCGATCGATCCGGCGCCGCCATAGGCGCCCGGCGCACCCGGCTCCTCCTCGAGCGGCAGGCGGCGCACCTCGACATTGCCCTTCACCAGCGTGTGGAACGCCTGCGGCATCCGCCCGCGGATATCGGCGATGCGGTCCTGCATGAACTTGATGATCTCGGCGCGGCCCGCATCGCTCTCGGGAAAGGCGAAGCGCGGATCCTTGGCCAGCGCCTCCATCCGCGCGCCGACCGAGCCTTGCGAATAGCCTTCCTTCTTGAGGATCGCATCCATCTCGGACTGGATTCTGGCCAGCTGGTCGAGGCCCATCTTGTGGACCTCGTCGGGGGTCATCGTCGTCGTCGTGCCCGCGCTCAGCGCCCAGGCGTAATAGGCGTCGCCGTCCTTGAACTTCCATACGCCGGCATCGCTGGTCGCGCGGGCACGGTGCTTCTCCAGCTCGGCGATCTGGCGGTCCAGGGCGGGGGTGAGCTTGTCCTTGGCGAGCAGCCAGGCGCGCTCGCCGAAATCGCCGTTCATTCCGGCGGTCCGGTTGGCGACCGACGTCACCACGCCCCAGCCGGCCGGATTGCCGCTGCGGGCGAGCTTGATCTGCTTCAGGCACTTGTCGAGCAGGAAGTCAGGGGCGATCACGCCCTTGCGCGCCGCGATCTTCAGCCGCTCGGTCTCGCCGTCCACCTGCTCGGCATAGCTTTCCAGCCGGTCGAGATAGGCCTCGCCATCCTCCGGCGTCGCGATCTGGTGATCGCTGTCGAGCATGCGCGGCGTATCGAGGAACGCGCCGACATTCTGCACCACCACATAGGGCGTGTTGCGCCAGCCGCCGGTCGGGACGTCGCCATAGCCGAAGGCGAAGCCCTTCAGCGCGTTGGAGAAGCTCGCCTGGATCACGTCGATATGGGTGCGCATCGCCGGGCTCAGCGCGTTCAGGTCGAGCCTGGCGATATCGGCCAGCGTCTGCTTCAGGTTTGCGGCAATCTTCGCCTGGCCCTTCAGCGATCGGTCCATCAGCTGGTGCTTCAGGTTGGCGCGCTTGTCCTTGTCGATGCCGAGCGTGGTCGACGTCTCCGGATAGTCGCGCAGCATCTGCTCGGCGACCCGGTCGATCAGCGCCTGGGCGGGCGCGTCATTCTGCGCGAGCAGCGCGCGGGCCGCGGCGGGGGTACCGGCGAGCGCGAGCGTCGAGCCCGCGCCGAGCAGCAACTGACGGCGAGTGGTGTCCAACTTCAAACTCCCAAAATCACCCCGCGAGACGGGGATGACGAACAGAAAACTCAGGCAGGCTCGACGTCGAGCGAACCGCCGCGGGCACCGGTGATGCGGACATGCGCGCCGGCGGGCGTGTCGGGGCCGCTCGCCGGCCATTCGCCGTCACCCACCTTCACCCGGCCCCGGCCGGCGGTGATCGGCTCGACCACGGTGACCACCTGGCCGATCAGCCGGGCGACGCGGTCGTTGAGCAGCGGGTCCGCGCTCGGCACCGGGTTCTGGCGATACCAGCGCCGCCCGACCGCCACTGCCGCCGCCGATGCCGCCGCGAACAGGAACACCTCGAACACCAGGTCGAAGGCCGGCACCAGCAGCGTGACCACCCCGGGCACCGCCGCGCCGGCGGCGATGAACACCAGGAAGATGCCCGGCGCCAGCAACTCGGCGATCGCCAGCACCGCGGCAAGGATCAGCCAGGCGAGGCCGGGCACGGCGAGCAGTTGGTTGAAGTCCATCTCACCCCTCCTTGGGTTCGAACGGCCGCGGGCGCGGCGGGGCAGGGGGTGCCGGCGGACGCGGTGCGCCGCCATTGCCCAGAGCCTCCTTGGCCAGCTCGCCGATGCCGCCCAGCGTGCCGATCAGCTGCGTCGCCTCGACCGGGAACAGGATCGTCTTGGCGTTGGGCGAGGTCGCGAACTTGCCGACCGCTTCCACGTACTTCTGCGCGATGAAGTAGTTGAGTGACTGCGAGGAGCCCGCCTCGATCGCGTCCGAGACCAGCTGGGTCGCCTTGGCTTCCGCTTCGGCCGAGCGCTCGCGCGCCTCGGCGTCGCGGAAGGCGGCTTCGCGGCGGCCCTCGGCCTCGAGGATCTTCGACTGCTTCTGGCCCTCCGCGCGCAGAATCTCCGATGCACGGGTGCCCTCGGCCTCGAGGATGTTGGCGCGCTTCTCGCGCTCGGCCTTCATCTGGCGGCCCATCGCGTTGACGATGTCGGCGGGCGGGCGGATGTCCTTGATCTCGACGCGGGTGATCTTCACGCCCCAGGGCGTGGTCGCGTGATCGACCACCGAGAGCAGCCGCGCGTTGATCTCGTCGCGCTTCGACAGCGTCTCGTCCAGGTCCATCGAGCCCATCACCGTGCGCAGGTTGGTCGTGGTGAGCTGGAGCAGCGCGATGTAGAGGTCGCTCACCTCATAGGCCGCCTTGGCCGCGTCGAGGACCTGGAAGAACACCACGCCGTCGGTGGAGATCATCGCGTTGTCCTTGGTGATGATCTCCTGGCCGGGGATGTCGATCACCTGCTCCATCATGTTCACCCGCCGGCCGACCCGGTAGAAGAAGGCGGGGTAGAAGTTGAAGCCCGGTCCGGCGACGCTGGTGAAGCGGCCGAAATGCTCGATCGTGTATTGATAGCCCTGGCGGACGATCGTCACGCTCGAGAAGAGGTAGAGCACGACGACCACGGCCACCGCGCCCAGGAAAACATTGAGTACGAGCATTCCGACTCCCCCTTCACGATTTGCTTCTTGCTAGCATAGAGAGGGGCCATGACCACAGCCCGTCTCGCACCACGCACCGCCCTGTTCCTGCCGGCTTCCAATCCGCGTGCGATCGAGAAGGCGCGGGGACTCTCCGCCGACCTGGTGATCCTCGACCTGGAAGACGCGGTGAAGGACGCGGACAAGGCGACTGCCCGCATCGCCGCGGTAGAGGCCGTGGCGCAGGGCTTCGGCCCGCGCCTCGCCGCGATCCGGCTCAACGGGATCGAGTCGGGCGAGCATCTGGAGGACGTCGCCGCCGTCGCAGGGTCGCACGCGGACTTCGCCGTGCTGCCCAAGGCCGAGAGCGCCGCCGATGTCGCCCAGGTCGCGAAGGCGCTCGGCAAGCCGCTGCTGGCGATGATCGAGACCCCGCTCGGCGTGCTCGCCGCTGCCGAGATCGCCGCGGTACCGGGTGTCTCCGGCCTGATCGCCGGCACCAATGACCTTGCCGCCTCGCTCCGCCTGCCGCCGTCGAGCGGCCGCGCGCAGATGGGCGTAGCGCTCCAGACCATCGTGCTCGCCGCCCGCGCCAATGCGGTCTGGGCGCTCGATGGCGTGTTCAACCGGCTCGACGATCCCGAGGCGCTGGCCGCCGAATGCCGCGAGGGCAGAGCGCTCGGCTATGACGGCAAGTCGCTGATCCACCCCAACCAGATCGAGATCGCCGCCCGCGCCTTCGGCCCCACCGAACAGGAACTCGCCGAGGCCCGCGCCCTGATCGCGGCGGCGACCGGCGGTGCCGAGCGCTACGAAGGCCGGATGATCGAGACGATGCACGTCGACCAGGCCCGCGCATTGCTCGCCCGCGCTTCCGATAGCCCCGTTACGGAACATTTCGGAGCCTAAGGGCGACCCCTTAGGTCGGGCCTATCCTATGATAGGAACATGCCCGGACTCCCCATCCTGCACCGCGACCTGACTGCCGCACTCGACGAGATCGAGGCGTTGATCGCGGAGCCAGAACTCGACCAGCTTCGCCTCTCACGCGTCCGCCTCTACATCTCCAAGGTCAATGGCGAGCGCCGCAACAAGGTCGATGCGCTCTGTGAGGAGCTCTCGCGCCAGGCGACAGGCGTATTCGCCGAGCAGCTGGCTGCGCTCCGCCAATCCAATATCGAGAAGCGCATCGAATATACCGTGCATGTCGGCACCTGGGGCCCGCGCGAGGTCGCGGCCGACTGGCCGGGCTATTGCCGCGCCTCGGTGACGCTCGCCCGCAGCATCCGCGAGCAGATCGCGATCGAACAGGCGCTGCTTTGCATGACATCCGAAAGCGCCGACCCCCTAGCGCTTTCCGACCCTCGCGGTTACATGGGCCGCCAACTTCCGAATCAGGACATTGGCGCACCCCATGGACATCCCTCTCGGCCTCACCTTCGATGACGTTCTCCTCTATCCGGGGGAATCCGAAGTCCTGCCGAGCATGGCCGACACCCGCACGCGGGTAACCCGCGGCCTTTCGCTCAACATTCCGATCCTCTCCTCGGCGATGGACACCGTCACCGAAGCCGACATGGCGATCGTCATGGCGCAGCTCGGCGGCATCGGCGTCCTCCACCGCAACCTCGACATCGAGGAGCAGGTGGAAGCGGTCCGCGCAGTCAAGCGCTTCGAGAGCGGCATGGTCGTCAATCCGATCACCATGGCGCCCACCGGCACCCTGGCCGAGGCCCGTGCGCTGATGGCGCAGCACCGGATCAGCGGCATCCCGATCGTCGAGGCGTCGGGCAAGCTCGCCGGCATCCTCACCAACCGCGACGTCCGCTTCGCCGAGCGGCTCGACCAGCCCGTCGCCGAGCTGATGACGCACGACAATCTCGCCACCGTCCGCGCCGGCGTCAGCTCGGAAGAGGCGCGCCGTCTCCTCCACGCCCGCCGCATCGAGAAGCTGCTGGTCGTCGACGACGCCTATCGCTGCGTCGGCCTGATCACGGTGAAGGACATCGAGAAGGCCGTGAATTACCCGAACGCGACCAAGGACGCCGCCGGCCGCCTCTGCGTCGCCGCCGCCACCACCGTGGGCGACAAGGGCTTCGCCCGCACCGAGGCGCTGGTCGATGCCGAGGTCGACCTGATCGTGATCGACACCGCGCACGGCCATAATGTCGAGGTCAGCCGCGCCGTCGAGCGGGTGAAGAAGCTCTCCAACCGCGTCCAGGTCATCGCCGGCAACATCGCCACCGCCGAAGCCGCCAAGGCACTGATCGATGCGGGCGCGGACGGCATCAAGGTCGGCATCGGCCCGGGCTCGATCTGCACCACCCGCGTCGTCGCCGGCGTCGGCGTGCCGCAGCTCACCGCGGTGATGGAAGCCGCCAGCGAAGCCGCCAAGCATGACGTGCCGGTGGTCGCCGATGGCGGCATCCGCACCTCGGGCGACGTCGCCAAGGCGATTGCGGCGGGTGCCTCGACCGCGATGATCGGCTCGCTGCTCGCCGGCACCGAGGAAGCCCCGGGCGAGACCTTCCTCTACCAGGGCCGCGCCTACAAGTCGTATCGCGGCATGGGCTCGGTCGGCGCGATGGCGCGCGGCTCGGCCGACCGCTATTTCCAGCAGGACGTCAAGGACCAGCTCAAGCTCGTCCCCGAGGGCATCGAGGGCCAGGTGGCATTCAAGGGCCCGGCCAAGGACGTGATCCACCAGCTGGTCGGCGGCGTGAAGGCGTCGATGGGCTATGTCGGTGCCGCGACCATCGACGAGTTCCAAAAGAAGGCCCGCTTCGTCCGCATCACCAATGCGGGCCTGCGCGAGAGCCACGTCCATGACGTGACGATCACCCGCGAGGCGCCGAACTACCCGACCCGCTGAGCACGGGGTCCCGATCGTAGACGGGCGGGCAGGCGGACCCGCCCTAAGCGATTGCGCGCGCCCGGCAATCCGCTATCCATGACGGATAGTGCCAAGTCTTGATCGCGCCCGGCCGGTGCCGGGCAATGCCCTGTTTCGCCCGCGCCGTGCAGCGCCCGAGATTCCCGCCAACCTCGTTCTGGAGCATCGCCTGCCTTTCCCGACCGGTTTCTCCGCAACGCAGTTGTGGGGAGCGTTCGGGCTGAGCGTCGCGGTCTGTACGATGCTGCTGTGGAAGGCGGGGCTTCGGGTGGACCTGCTGCGGCCGGCCAATGCGCCCTATTTCATCGGCCTCGCGCTCACCTTCGCCGTCCGGCCCGCGCTCGCCCGAACCGGGTTCCGCTGGAGGAAGCCGCTTTCCGACGGGGCCGAATATGTCGGCCTGTTCACGGCAATGGCGCTGCTCGGCGCGGTGAGCACCTATCCGCTCGCGGCACTGTCGCACGGCTTTGCCGATGCCCCGCTCCAGCGGATCGACGAAGCGCTGCGCTTCCACTGGCTCGCCTGGTACGAGATGGTCGCGGCGCACCCCAGTCTCCAGCTTCTCGGCGCGGCCGCCTATCAGTGCATCTATGTGATCCCCGCCGCGCTGCTCGCCGGCTTCGCGATCCGGGGCCGGCGGCGCGATGCGCACCATTTCCTCGCCAGCTTCTGGCTGGCCGCGCTGATCACCCTGACCCTCTATCTGTTCATGCCGGCCGTCGGCCCGCTCTCCTATCTCTGGAAAGGGCCGATCCCCTATATGCCGTCCAGTGCGATCTGGCAGGAACAGCTCATCCCGGTGCTGCGCGCGCACCGGCTGGGGCAGGTCAACCTCGACCAGCTGCGCGGCCTGGTCTCGGCGCCGAGCTTCCACACCGCGTCCGTCGTCCTCTACATCGCCGCCGCCTGGCGCAGCGGCCCGCTGCGCTGGCCGCTGATCGGCCTGAGCCTCGCCATGCTCGTGTCCATCCCCGTCGAAGGCACGCACTATCTGGCCGACATGATCATCGGTGCGGCGGTCGCCCTGGCCGCGGTGCTCGCCGCATCGAAGCTGATCGGCCGGTACGGCACCGCGGCGCCGGCGGCATAGCCCTGGTAAACGTCTGGAAAGCAATTCGCGCTACCGCGTAACGATGTCCCGGCGTCTCGATATCCTCACCCGGCATCATGATCGCCTGACCGAGATCATGGCCACGGCCCGCACCCAGATCACCGATTCCGTCAGGGACGCCGATCTCGACGCGCTCCGCCACCTCCGCCGCGAGATGGTCGAGGCGCTCGCCGCCTATCAGCGCTTCGTCCATGAAGAAATCTACGAGCCCGCCCAGCAGGGCGTCGGATCCGAAGAGGCCTGCCGCGATGCCCGGGCGCTGAAGATCGACTGCATCCAGCTCCAGCGCGACTATGACGATTTCTGCCTGCGCTGGGCCCGGCGCAACGTCCTCGAGAACTGGCCCGAATACCGCCTGAGCGCGAACGTGATGATGAAGCACGTCAACGACCATATCGCCCAGGTCTGCGAGCTGCGGAAGGGCTGGAACGGGCAGGCGGCCTGAGCGCCTATCGGTACAGGTCCGCCCGCGACGGCGGCAGCCCCGATGGTCCAGCCTGCCGCTTCGTCGCGAGGGTCTGGAACACCAGGCAGGTGCCGCGCTCGAAGGCCAGCGCGAACAGCGTGAAATAGAGCAGCCACAGCCGGGTCCTGCCCGCGCCGATCTCGCACTCGGCCTGTTCGCGATGGCTCCACAGCCGCTCCGCCCAGGCTTCCAGCGTATGCCGGTAGTGCGCGCGCCAATTCTCCACGTCCTGCACCTCGAAACCGTGCCGCTCCAGGTTGGTCACGGTCATGCCGATATGATCGAGGGCGCCGCCGGGGAAGATGAACCGCGTGATCACGCGCTGATAGGCGGTCGGCTTGCGAAACCGCGCTGGATCCAGGGTCGCGCGGCGCGTCGTCGCCTGATGCAGATAGCGGCCGCGCGGCCGCAGCAGCCGGTGCATCGACGCGAAATGCCGGTCATGGCTGTCGAAGCCGAGATGCTCGAACATCTCGATCTGGGCGATCGCGTCATAGCATTGCGCGCCGTCCAAGGTGCGATAGTCGCGCAGCTCGATCGTGACCCTGTCCCCCAGGCCGAGCCGGGCGACCTTGTCCCGGGCAAAGTCGAACTGCTCCTGCGACAGCGTGACGCCGTGCACCGTCACCCCGAAATGCCGCGCGGCATGGCAGGCAAGGCCTCCCCAGCCGCAGCCGATGTCGAGCAGGTGCATGCCCGGCTCCAGCCGCAGCTTGCGGCAGATCATGTCGAGCTTGGCCTGCTGGGCGGCTTCGAGCCCGGTCACGCCTTCCGGGAAATAGGCGGAGGAATAGACCATCTCCGGGCCTAGGAAGAGCGCATAGAAGGCGTTCGACACGTCATAATGGAAGCGGATCAACGCGCCGTCGTCGCGGCCGGTTTCCGGCGCGGTGGCGACGCTTCGGCCATAGGCCAGGCCCTCGGACGCGGCAGGAGCGGCTCGGCCGGCGAGCAGCGCTGGCAAGTGCCGGGCGATGCGCCAGCGCGGGAGAGCACGCGGCAGCGCCAGCGCCCGCAAATGGTCCCAGCGCCGCACCGCCTCAAGCGGCGAGCCGCCCTCGATGGTCAGTTCGCCGGCGGCGTAGAGCTCGAACAAGGTTCTCAGCCGGGGTGCGAGCAACAGGCGCCGCACCGCGCCCGGCGACGCGATCGTCAGCAGGATGTCGCTGCGCGCGCCGTCTCCCAGCGTGACGACCCGTCCGTCCCAGAGCCTGAGTGAGAGATCGGCCTGCAAGTGCTGGGCAACGATCCGCGCGATCGCTTCCGCTGCATTCGCCGCACGATCGCCCCGCTGGTCCGCCCGCATCTGCCCTCCATCCCCAAGGTGACGGAGGTTTGCTTAGCGCGAAACGCTGGCTTCAATAGCTGCGGAAGACCCTAGCTTCGTCGAGGCGACCTCAGTCGCCATATCCGATCCGCACCTTGCCGGCCGCCTCGGCCGCGATCCGCCGTGCCGCATCGGTATCCCCCGCCAAAGCCAGCGCCACGCCCATCCGCCGGTACGGCCGCGAGTTGGGCTTGCCGAAGATCCGCACATCCACTTCGCCGCCTTCGGTCGCGAGCGCTTCGGCCAGCCCTGCATAGGACAGCGTCTCGGAAGCCCGGTCCGCGAGGATCACCGCGCTCGCCGAGGGCCCCCGCAGCGCGATCGAAGGGATCGGTAGCCCCATCACCGCCCGCGCATGCAGGTCGAACTCGCTGAGGTTCTGCGAGATCAGCGTGACCATGCCGGTGTCGTGCGGGCGCGGCGAAAGCTCCGAGAAGATCACCTCCTCGCCCTTCACGAAGAACTCGACCCCGAAGATGCCATGGCCGCCCAGGTCGTCCACAACCTTGCGCGCCATGTCCTGCGCGTCTGCGATGGCGGAGGCCGACATCGCCGCCGGCTGCCAGCTCTCCTGATAGTCGCCGCGCTCCTGGCGGTGGCCGATCGGCGGGCAGAACAGCACGCCGTCGCGGGTGCGGATCGTCAGCAGGGTGATCTCGTAATCGAAGTCGACGAACTCCTCGACGATCACCCGCTTGCGGTCGCCGCGCATGTTGGCGACGGCATAGTCCCAGGCCGCCTCCAGCGCGCCGGCATCGCGCACCGTGCTCTGGCCCTTGCCCGAAGAGGACATGACCGGCTTGATCACGCAGGGCAGGCCGGTGTGCTCGGCGCCCTCCAGCACTTCCTCCAGGCTCTCGGCATAGCGGTATCGCGACGTTCGCAGTCCCAGCTCGACCGCGGCGACCTCGCGGATCCCGTCGCGGTTCATCGTCATCTGCGTCGCGCGCGCCGAAGGGACGATGGTGAAGCCCTCCGCCTCCAGCTCGGCCAGCACCTCGGTGCGGATCGCCTCCACTTCGGGCACGACATAGTCGGGCTTGTGCTTCTCCACCGCGGCGCGCAGCAACTCGCCGTCGAGCATCGAGAACACCTCGAACCCGTCCGCCACCTGCATGGCGGGCGCACCCTCATAGGCGTCGCAGGCGATCACATGGGCGCCCAGCCGCTTGGCCGAGATCACGAACTCGCGGCCAAGCTCGCCCGAGCCGAGAAGCAGGATCTTCGCCGTGAACGCCATGTGCTTGCCTTTGCGCTTGAGGATGGGCGCGTCAGTGGCGGGAAGCGACGAGCTTGTCCATTGCTCAACACACCCGAACAGTTCCCCGGCGAAAGCCGGGGCCCAGGGTAACAGAGCGAGACGGCAGAGAAACCCTGGGCCCCGGCTTTCGCCGGGGAACAGATACGGCAAATGCCGCACGCCAGTTTCCGCTACCAAAATAGGAAATCTTCTGCTTCTGCTCCGCGCATGCCGAGCGCGATTTCCCCGTCTCTTGCCCTCCCGCGCACCCGCATGGGGATTCAAGGGATTCAACATTTTTCGCCCCGCGCTGTAGGCGCGTCATGAACCCCGCAGCCCGTCTCCAGGCCGCCATCGACCTGCTCGACAGGATCACCGCCGCCGCCCGCGACCAGGGCGGATCGGCCGACACGATCATCGCAAGGTGGTTCGCCGAGCGCCGCTATGCCGGCTCCAAGGATCGCCGCGCGATCCGCGAGCTGGTCTATGACGCGATCCGCATGCTCGGCGAGCGTCCGGAGAACGGCCGCACCGCGATGCTGGCGCTGGTCGAGCGCCGGCCCGAGCTCGTGGAGCTCTTCGACGGCTCGCCCTATGGCCCCGCGCCGATCCTGCCCGGCGAGCCCGTCGCCGAAGCCGGCGTGCTGCCGCGCTGGCTGGCCGATGCCTTTGCCGCCTCCGGCCTCGATGCCGACGAGCAGGCGGCGCTGCTGGAACGGGCGCCGCTAGACCTGCGGGTCAACACGCTCAAGGCCGATCCGGCTATGATCCAGGCCGAGATCAGCGGCGCCGTGCCCTTGCCCTGCCTGCCCGCCGGCCTGCGCGTCCCTTCGGACAGCCCGGTCGAGCAGCTTCCCGCCTATAAGGACGGCCAGTTCGAGGTGCAGGACGCCGGCAGCCAGTTCGTCAGCCTCGCGGCGGGCGTCGAGCGCGGCCAGCATGTCATCGACCTGTGCGCCGGCGGCGGCGGCAAGACGCTGGCGCTGGCGGCGGCGATGGCCAATCACGGGGCGATCCTCGCCTGCGACATCGATCGGCCCAGGCTCTCCCGCCTGATGCCGCGCGCCGAGCGGGCAGGGGTGGGCATCGTCGAGACCCGCCTGCTCAACCCCAACCAGGAGGCGAGCATGCTCGCCGACCAGGCCGGCCGCGCCGATGTCGTGCTGGTCGATGCCCCCTGTTCGGGCACCGGCACCTGGCGCCGCAACCCCGAGGCGCGCTGGCGGCTCAACCCGCAGCGGCTCGATCGTTATGTGGGGATGCAAGCCGCGCTGCTCGATATCGCCGCCGATCTCGTCCGCCCGGGCGGCGTGCTCGTCCATGTCGTCTGCTCGCTGCTCGATGCCGAAGGGGCGGGGCAGGCCGAGGCGTTCCTCGGCCGCAATCCCGGCTGGGAAGCGGAGCCGCTGGCGCTAGGCGCGGGCAGCCCGCGCGGGCCGGGCCTTCGCTTCACCCCGCTAAGGGACTCGACCGACGGCTTTTTTGTCGCGAGGATGCGCCGGCCATGATAGCGACCGGCAAGATTTCGGAGAATGTGATGCGGTTCACTGCGATTGGGGCGGCTGGTGCGTTGCTGCTGCTCTCGGTTTCCACCTCGCTGATGGCGCAGCGTGCGGACGATCAGATCGATCCCCGCTCGGTCGAGCTGGTCAAGCAGGGGAGGGCCGCCCTGGCTGCCGGCAACCTCCAGGGTGCCGGTGACGCGCTGGAGAGCGCGCTGGTCGTCGATCCGCGCAACCGCGACGCCTATCTCGTCCTCGCCGACCTCGCCCGAAAGAACAACCTGCCCGGCAAGGCGATCCGCCTCTACCGTGAGGCGCTGAGCCTCGAGCCCAATGACACCGCGGCTCTGCGCGGCCAGGGCGAGGCGATGGTCGCCAAGGGCGCGATGGAGCGGGCCAAGGAGAATCTCGGCAAGATCGAGAAGCTCTGCGCCAAGGGCTGCGGCGACGCGACCCAGCTCTCGGCGGTGATCGCCAAGGGCCCGCCGGTCACCACTGCCCAGGCCGGCCCGGCCCCGGCGCCCAGCGCGACCCCGACGGCCAAGCCCTGACCGGCTTGTAAAATAGGATTTCGTCTGATTGAGTAGGGCGGTCCGGCGGAAGCAGGGCCGTTCTTTGACAATCGGGATGGTGCGCAAAAACGCGTCTTTGGCGTGTACTTCGTGTACTTTGAAGTCAGCCCAGCGTTCGCGCGAGCGCGACGAACTCGGCAACGCTCACCGTCTCGGCGCGCCTGGCGGAGTCGATGCCGAGCGTCTCCATCGCCTCGATCGCGCCCGGCACGCCCTTCAGGCTCTGGCGCAGCATCTTGCGGCGCTGGCCGAAGGCGGCGGCGGTGAGGTTCTCCAGCGTCTTCAGCCGCACGCCCTCGGGCGCCTCGGCGGGGACGATATGGACGACGGCAGACATCACCTTGGGTGGCGGGGTGAAGGCCGATCTGTGGACGTTCATCGCGATCTTCGGGGTCGATCGCCACTGGGACAGCACGGCAAGCCGACCGTAGTGCTCGCTGTCGGCTTCGGCGACGATCCGCTCGGCGACTTCCTTCTGGAACATCAGCGTCAGGCTCGCCCACCACGGCTCCCACGCCGCCGAGAGCCAGCCGACCAGCAGCGCGGTGCCGACATTATAGGGCAGGTTGGCGACGACGTGCGGCTTGCCCTGGAACAGCGCCGGTGCATCGACTTCCAGCGCATCGCCCTCGATGACCTTGAGCTTGCCGGGAAAGAAGCTGCCGAGCTCCTCCAGCGCCGGGATGCAGCGCCGGTCGCGCTCCACCGCGGTGACGCTGGCGCCGCCCTGGAGCAGCGCACGGGTCAGGCCGCCCGGGCCGGGGCCGACCTCGAACACCTCGGCACCGTCGATCTGGCCCGGCACCTTGGCGATGCGGGCGAGCAGCTGGTGGTCGAACAGGAAATTCTGGCCCAGCGCCTTGCTCGCGCTGAGACCATATTTGCTGATGACGTCCCGGAGAGGCGGAAGGCTGGTCACGCCGCGGCTTCGGCCCTGCGCTGGGCGGCGCTGGCCGCCATCTTGATCGCCGCGATCATCGCACCGGGATTGGCCTCGTCCTTGCCGGCGATGCCGAAGGCAGTGCCATGGTCGGGCGAGGTGCGGACGATGGGCAGGCCGAGGGTGATATTCACGCCCTCGTCGAAATGGAGCGTCTTGATCGGGATCAGCGCCTGGTCATGCGTCGGGCAGAGCGCGGCGTCATAACCGGCACGGGCACGCGGGTAGAACATCGCATCGGCTGCGAAGGGGCCGATGGCGTCGATCCCTTCCTCGCGGAGCAGGGCGATGGCGGGCTGGAGGATTTCGATCTCCTCCCGCCCGATCTGGCCGCTCTCGCCTGCATGCGGGTTGAGCCCGGCAAAGGCAAGGCGAGGGCGCTCGATCCCGAAGTTGCGCAGCAGGCCCCGTGCGGTCACCCGCGCCTTGGCGAGGATCAGCTCGGTGGTCAGCAGGTTCGGCACGCTGGCAATCGAGACGTGCACGGTGATCGGCACCACCCGCAGCGTCGGGCCGGCGAGCATCATCACCGCGTTCTCGGGCGAAATGCCGCAGCGCTCGGCGACGAACTCGGTCTGGCCGGGATGGGTGAAGCCGATCTTGTAAAGCTGGACCTTGGAGACCGGCCCGGTCACCACGCCGCCCGCGGCGCCGGCATTGGCCAGGCCCACGGCCAGCTCGAGCGACTGCAGCGCCGCCTTGGCGCTGGCCTCGTCGGGGCTGCCCGGCGTCACCTGGCAGGTGTCGCCGACCGCGAGCACGGGCAGCGCCTCGGCGAAGGCGGCTTCCGCCTGGTCGGGGTTGGTGATGCGGGCGATGGGGCCGTCCCAGACCCGCTCCACCGCGTCGGGGCAGCCAATGGCGAAGAAGGGCGCGAGCGAATGCAGCTCGCGCGCCTTCCATGCCTTGGCGGTGATCTCGGGGCCGACGCCGGCCGAATCGCCCATGGATATGGCGAGCGGCCGGATCACCTCAGCGATATTCGATCAGCGCGTCGCGCCGCAGGTCGCGGAGCATGCGCTGGGCGCGCAGGTTGGTGCGCTGCTCGGCGACCTGGTCCTGGATCTGCTCGATCGAGGGCTGGCCCGGAGGGGGCGGATCGTCGCGGCCGCAGACCACCAGTACGCGCACACCGTCCTCGACGGTGCCGAAGGGCTGGGTCACCTGGCCGACCTGGAGCGGCAGGATGATCTGCTGCAGCGCGGGCGGCAGATCGCCGATCACCACGCCGTCCTTCTCGACGACTTCCGCGTTCTGGGCGGCCGCGACGTTGGACGCGTCGCCACAGCCCTTGATCGCCTGGGTCGCCTGGGAGAACTGGCTGGCGCGGGCCGAGGCCTGCGCCTCGGTCGTGCCCTTGGGGAAGGTGATGGTGATCTGGCGCAGCGAGAGCTTGGCGCCGCGCGGATCGGCCATGCCGATCTTGCGCTTGTCGGCGAGGTACACGATCGAGAAGCCGGTCGTGAGCGGGATCGGCCCGGCGACCTGACCCGTCTGCATTTCCTCGACGGCCTTGGCCATCTCGTCGGGCAGGATGCCAGGAGCCAAACGGATCCAGCCGAGGTCGCCGCCCTGGCCCTTGGTCGAGCTCTCCGAATAGGTCTTGGCGAGATAGTCGAACGGCGCGCCTTCCTTCATCTGCTGGATGATGCGCTGCATGCCTGCATAGACTTCTTGCTTCCGGTCGTCCGTCGCGTTCATGTAGATTTCGTAGACGTGATATTCCTCGCTGCCCTGCGCGGCCTTGAGGCGCGCGAGGATGGCATTGGCCTCCTCGTCGCTCACATTCACATCGACCTTGCGGCGGAGCAGGCGGCTCCAGGCGACTTCGCCCTCGATCTGCTTGCGCATCGTGCGCTCGGAGGCACCCGCCTGGCGCAGGAAGGCGCGCATCTGCTCGGGCGTTCTCTGCAGGCGACGCGCGACGGCGCCGAAGCTGGAATCGATCTCCTTGGGATCGACGGTGATCTCGTTGGCCTTAGCTTCCTGGATCTGCAGCGTCTCGTCGATCAACTGGCGCAGGATCATCAGGCGATACTGGTCGCGCTCGTCCGGCTTCAGGTTGAGCTTGTTGAGCGCGATGATCAGGTTGAGCCGCTGATCGACATCGGTGCCGGTCAGCACCGTGTCGTTCACGATCGCGGTGGGCTTGCGGATATTGGGATCGGCCTTGCCGAACAGCTTGATATCGCGCGGCAGATCGAGCTGCGCGGCGAGCGCCGCAGCGGCATCTTCCTGCGAGGGCTGTTGCGGCTGCTGCTGAGCGGGCGGCGTGTCCGACACCGTCTGCGCCATCGCCCCCGACGCCAGGCTGGAGATCGCGAGCGCCAGAACGGACAAGCGGCCTGCGCGGATCGCCTTGCTAACACCAATGTTCACGTGATTCCGTACCCTCAAATCTGCCGGAAAGTGGCGCATAATGGCCAATTGTGCCTGAACTTAGGCTTACTACCGACGTTCCCCTTGCCCGGAGCCTAGCGCCCCAGGTTCTTGAACGCCAGCGACAACAAATAGGAATTGCCGCGCGACGCGTCGCCGGTGGTGGCGTAGTCGCGCTTCCAGGTCAGGCCAAGGCGGAGGCAATCGTCCTCATAGGTGATGCCTAGGCGGTGGCGCACCGGCTCGAACCCGTCGGCGAGCGAGGTCGGGTCTTCCTTGCGATCGGTCAGGTCGACCAGCGTCGAGCCCGAGAGCGACCAGAAGCGGGCGATCTGGATGCGGGCGCCGAGGCGAAGCTCCTCGCGGTCCTGCAGGTCCTCGAGCGAGGCGTTGATGTTGCGGTTGAGGCGCAGATAGCCGATCTGGGCATAGGTCGAGCGCGAGCCGAGCGTCATGTCGACTTCGTTGCGGCGGAAGGCGAGGCTGTCCTTGTCGAGCCGGTAGCGGTGGGTGAAGCTGACGAAGTCGCGGAAGCGGATCACGGTTCGGCCGACGATGTCGGACACCCGGTCGTTCAGGCCTGTCCCATCCGGGAACAGCGTCGGGCGCGACGAGATGCGGTAGCTCTGGCCGACATTCGCATCGATCGAGAAGCCCGGCAGATAGAGCGCGTAATCCAGGCCCCAGGTGAAGCGGGTCGAATCCTCGAACCGGTCGTAGCCGGGGAAGCGATTGAGCGCGAAGAGGTTCGAATCCTCGAGGTCGACTGCCCGCGCGTCTTCGTTCGGCACCTCGAGATTGGCGATCTTGGGCGAGGCAACCACCTGGAAACGCGGCGTGATCCGCTGCGTGCCGCCGAAAAGCGCGCCGACCAGCGGCCATTTCACGTCGACCGCGCCGGCGGCGATGCCACGGGTGTGGAAGCCGTCCTCGCCGCGATAGCTGGCGATGCTGGTCAGCATCGTGTCCGAGGCATTGTAGAGGTCGCCGCGGGCATAGGCGGTGAAGGTGATCTCCTGGCCCCAGTTGGTCAGGCGGCGCAGGTCCCAGCGGGCGCTGGCGAAGGCGCGCTGTGAGTCCTGGCCGTCGGACCGGCCGATCGCCAGCGTGTTGAGCTGGAACTCGAACCGCCCGCCGATCAGCCCGTCGTCCATGCGGCGGCGATAGTCGATCTCGGGCAGCGCATAGGGCTGGAGGCCCTGGCGCTCGCCGACGCGCAGCGTCTGTACAACCCAGGCATTGATCGAGAAATAGCTATCCGGATCAATGCGTTCCACGCGAATGTTGTTACGCAGTCTGTCGTCGCGCGAGATGTCGTAGCGCCGCAGGAAGGTGCGATCGGTGGTCAGTCGGAACGAGGCGCTGGCGCTCCAGGCCGGGTCGAGCTGGAAGTTGCCGACCGCATCGACATAGCCGCGGAAGTCATTCTTCGACGTTGCCGGGGTGACCGGCACGGTGAGGTCGTCGGCGCGGCGGCTATAGGTGCCATAGGCCGTGACGCGGAAGGCGCCGAGCGAATTGAGCTCGCGATACTCGCCCTGCAGCACCGGCAGCACGCCCGAATAGATGCGCGGGGTGATCGTCAGGTCGCGATTGGGCGCGAGGCTGAAATAATAGGGCAGCGCGAACTGGACGCCGTTGGCGCGGTTGTAGCGCAGGTCGGGCGCCAGGATGCCGCTGGCGCTCTGCCCGCCGACCGGGTGCGAGAAGACCGGCAGCGGGATCGTCGCGAAGCCGAACACCGAGACGCGCGCGCCGGTATAGCGCAGCCGCCTCTTTGTCGGCTCATAGACCACGCGGGTCGCGGTGATCTTCCAGCTCGGCTCCTTCGGGCAGCCTTCCGAATCGCTGACCGAGCAGGGCGTGTAGGCGGCATTCTCGACCGTGAAGCTGCCATCCTCGTGCCGTTCGCCGCGCTGGGCGGCGACGCGGCCGCCGGCGTCGAGCACGACCAGCATGTTCTGGACGACACCGTCCTTCAGGCTGTCGGTCAGCTCGATCTTGTCGCCATAGGCGCTGTCGCCCTGCGGATTGACCAGGACGACATTGCCCTCGGCCACCACCTGGCCCGACTTGCGGTTCCACACCACCTTGTCGGCGCGCAGCCGCTCGCTGCGGCGATAGAGGCGTACGTCGCCGGTGGCGGTGACCACGTCCTGCTCATTGTCATAGTCGAGCTGGTCGGCGGTGAACTGGATCTGGTCCTCACCCTCGGGCAGCGCAGTCGGCGAGGGCGGTGGCGGAGCGACCGGCGGAGTCTGGAGATCGGGCACGGCCGAGGGGGCCGGCGCAGCCGCGGGCGCGTCCTGAGTCGGTTCCGTCTGTGTCTGCGCGCGCGCCTCCGCTGCCAGGCACAGGCCGAGCGCGGCCGACAGCAGCAAGGCCTTGCGCGTCACTTCGATTCCCACCTTTGTTTCTCACTCCCGTGCACGCGGCCGTTCCCGCCCTATCGCAGCGGTTGCGCCACCGCAACGTCACGTGCGTTGGCCCGAACGCACGGAAGCGCTAACAGGAGCCATGCAGGTCGATTTCTACCACCTTACCCAGCTCCCCCTGGAACGCGCGCTGCCGCGGATCGCCGAACGCGTGGTCGAGAGCGGCGGGCGGCTGCTGATCGTCGCCGGGGAGGCGAGCCAGCGGGCCAAGCTCGACCAGCTGCTATGGACCTATAGCCCGGAAAGCTTCTTGCCGCACGGCCAGGCCGGCGGGCCGGACGACGACCGCCAGCCGATCCTGATCGCCGGCGAGGCGGGTGCGGCGCCGGCCAATGGCGCGAAGAACATCGCGCTGGCCGACGGGGTGTGGCGCGACGAGGCGCTGGGCTTCGACCGGGCCTTCCACTTCTTCGACGAGGACCGCATCGCCGAGGCGCGGGCCGCCTGGAAGGGGCTGGCGGGCCGCGAGGGGGTGGAGCGCAACTATTGGAAGCAGAACGAGCAGGGGCGCTGGGAAAAGGCGGCCTGAGCGGACGCTTCGGACGCGGAAGTTGGCTGGGGTTGCGCGGGCAGGGTGTTGAAGAGCCAGTGTTTCGTTCCGTTTCCTGCACCACTTCCTCTCGCTGGAAGTGTTGCGGTTGCGGACGGGTTGCTTCCGAATGTTGGCACCGTCCGCAAGGACATCCGTCATCCCGGCCTTGTGCCGGGATCCACTTCTCCGCACGCATTGGACAAGAAAAGTGAGGGCATGACTCTCGGCGCGGTGGACCCCGGCACAAGGCCGGGGTGACGAACAGGGGATAACGCTCGCGCAGCCTCATGGCTCGCACGTCATCGCATCCTCTTCACGGTTCAAAGAGCTCCTGCAAGAACAATAGCAGAACATCGTCCTGTAGGAAATCCGGGACGCTTGCATCCTGCGCATCCGCGGACTAGGGAGCCGCGACTTTTCCCCAACCCCAAAAGCAGGAGCCGCACGGCCATGGCCGCGACCCGGACCTTTTCGATCATCAAGCCCGATGCCACCCGCCGCAACCTGACCGGTGCGGTCACCAAGATGCTTGAGGAGGCCGGCCTGCGCGTCGTCGCTTCCAAGCGCATCCAGATGAGCCGCGAGCAGGCCGAGGGCTTCTACGGCGTCCACCGCGAGCGCCCCTTCTTCAACGACCTGGTCGAGTTCATGATCTCGGGCCCGGTCGTCGTGCAGGTGCTCGAGGGCGAGAACGCCGTGCAGGCGAACCGCGACATCATGGGCGCCACCAACCCGGCGAACGCCGAGCCCGGCACGATCCGCAAGGAGCTGGCCGAATCGATCGAGGCGAACTCGGTCCACGGCTCGGACTCGGAAGAGAATGCCGCGATCGAGATCGCCTTCTTCTTCCAGCCGGAAGAGATCGTCGGCTGAACGCCGCGGTTTCTACACCGATTTGGATGCGAAAGGCCGGGGTGGAAGCCCCGGCCTTTTTCGTTTGGGGATCCGGGCGCAAGACGGCGGAAAATGCGCACCGTCCACCGCCGCGACCTTGCCGGCTTTCCGCGCGCCGATAGCCCTGTGCCAATATCGGCGTCGGGAGTGTGCGGATGAAGCATATCATGGGCCTGGCGCTCGGCGCCGCGTTGCTGGGCGCCGCGCCGGTGCAGGCGCAGGTGGTCGATGGCTGGGGCTGGACGATCGTCACCCCGTCGATCGCGCGGACCGACATTCTGGGCATGCATCTGGCCGATCTCGAGAAGCGGCGCGGCGGGGCGGCGGCCAAGGCGGCAACCCCTCGAGCGCGGCCGGTTGCAGTGCCTGTCTCCGCTTTCGCGTACAGGCCGTCCGCAGCGGTGCGAAAGGCCAGCCTCGATGCGATGCTCGTCAAGGCGCGCAAGGGCGATCCCGCCGGCGCCCGCTCGCTCGAGCAGCTGATGGAGCAGGGCGACCTTATCGAGCGGATGGGGCAGCTGCTCGCACCGGTGAAGCTGCGCACCGACAATCTCGCCGATGCCTATGCGCTGTGGTGGATCGTGATGTGGAACGCATCGCAGGGGAAGAGCGCCGATCCGGACCCGGTTGTTTGCACTGCCGTGCGGAACCAGGTGGTGGCGCTGCTGCCGGGGCAGGCGAAGCTGGACGATGCCGACAAGCAGCGATTGGCAGAGGGGCTGTTGCTCCAGGCGATGCTGGTCGAAGCGGCGATCGACCAGGCCAAGGCGCCGTCCGAAAAGGCGCAGGTCGCCGCGCTGGTTCGGCGGACGGTGGCGCCGATGGGGATGGATTTCACGGCGATGACGCTGACGGGGAAGGGGTTCGTGGCGCAGTGATGCGGGCCGACCGTTAGTTCCCCGGCGAAGTAATTCCGTCATCCCGGCGAAAGCCGGGATCTCGTGCGGCTCCTGTCCCGTGCCTTCGCCTGAGATCCAGGCTTTCGCCGGGATGACGGTTTTGGGGCCTATGACGGTTTGGGGTGTATGACGGCGGGCCGGCCCCTCCACCACCGCCTTCGGCGGCGGTCCCCCTCCCCGAGACAAGCTCGGGGAGGAATTAACTAGCTCCGCGGCAGGGTGATCGTCGCGACCAGTCCGCCGCCGTCGCGGTTGGCGAGGCTGATCTCGCCGCTGGCGTCGCGGACGATGGCGCGGGCGAGGGCGAGGCCGAGGCCGGCGCCGCCGGTCTCGCGGTTGCGGGACTCTTCCAGGCGGGTGAAGGGATCGAAGACCTTCTCGAGCTTTTCCGGCGGAATGCCGGGGCCGCGATCGCACACTTCGATGCGGACGCTGCGGTCATCGGAGCGGAGACGCACTTCGGTGGCGCCGCCATATTTGATCGCGTTCTCGATCAGGTTCCGCACCGCGCGGCGCATCAGCGAGGGGCGCAGATGCATGCGCAGGCGCGGGGCTTCCTCGAAGGTCACGTCCTGGTCGAGGTCGCGGAAATCCTCGACCACCGCGTCGATCAGCGCGGACAGGTCGACATCGGTGGGCGGTTCGCTCGGGCGCCCGAGCCTTGCCAGGCTGAGGATGTCGTCGAGCGTGTGGTTCATCTCGTCGATCGTGTCCGCCATCCGCGCACGGTCCTCGTCGTCCTCGACCGATTCGATGCGGACGCGGAGGGCGGCGAGCGGCGTGCGCAGGTCGTGGCCGATCGCGCCGAGCATGCGGTCCTTCTCGTCGAGCATCGCGGTGACGCGGGTGCTCAGCGCGTTGTACGCGGCGATCACCGCGCGGACGTCGCTGGGGCCGGCCTCCTCGACCGGATCGGCATCGTCGCCGGGATGGAAATCGCGCGCGGCGGTGGCGAGCTTGCGCAGCGGGCGCGCGATACGGTGGCCGGCCCAGAGCACGGGGACCAGCACGACGATGTAGAGGATCAGCGTCTGGGCGAGCAGCTGCCAGATCAGCGCGCGCTCGGTGCGGGGCCAGGCCGAGCTGAGCGAGAGCCAGCCCTTGCCGGGCAGCTCGACCCCGACCATCAGTTCGGCGCCGAGGCGGCGCAGGCGATCGGCGCGGGCGGGGTCCATGCGCTTGAGCAGCGGGCGGTTGGCGTCGATCGGGCGGATCACCGCGATGACCTGGCCGACTTGCACCCCGCCATCGGTGAGCCCGCGGCGCAGGTCGCGCTCGATATCGGGCCGGCGGCTTAGCTCGGCGGGGATCGGGTTGGCGGGGACGAATTCGACCCGACCGCCGCGGCCCTGGCGGCGGTCCCGGCCATCGCGGCCCTCCCGACGATCCATGGCGGCGGGGCTGTCGGGACGCGGATTGACCGGGGTGCCGAGCCGCTCGGCGGCATCGATCAGCCGGGTGACCGAGGGGACGATCACCTGGGCGAAGCGGGCATTCTGCCGCTCGCGGACGAGCAGGCCGAAATTGATCGCCTGGGCGACGAACAGCGCCACCGCGACGAGGAGGGCGATCTGGCCTGGGAGGGAGCGGGGGAAGAGGCGGGTGATCAGCATTCCGAGTGCTCAAGCGGCAGGGAGTTGGCGCCCCACCGTCCACAAGCCTCTCCCCGGCGAAGGCCGGGGTCCAGTCCCTCAGAAAACACGCGCGGGAGCGCGTCTTCGCGCGCACGCTTAGTCTGGGCCCCGGCCTTCGCCGGGGAAAAGAAAGGAGGATGGCTCAGAGCCGAACTCTGCCTCAAAGCCGGGTCACTTCCGCCGCAAGCGTGTACCCGCCGCCCCACACCGTCTTGATGATCGCGGGGTTTTTCGCGTCGATCTCGATCTTCTTGCGCAGCCGGCTGACCTGGTTGTCGATCGCGCGATCGAAGGCGGCGGCTTCGCGGCCCTGGGTGAGGTCGAGCAGCTGGTCGCGGGTCAGCACCGCGCGGGGGCGGGTGACCAGGGCGTGGAGGAGATTGTACTCGCCGGTCGAGAGCGGGACCGAGACGCCCTCGCGATCGACCAGCGCGCGCTCGCCGGTCTTGAGCACCCAGCCGGCAAAGGCGAAGCTGCCCGCATCGGGGGCGCGCTGGCGGGTGCCGCCGGCCTGGAGGCGACGCAGCACCACCTTGATCCGGGCGGCGAGCTCGCGCGGGGAGAAGGGCTTCACGACATAATCGTCGGCGCCCATCTCGAGCCCGACGATCCGGTCGGTCTCCTCGCCGCGGGCGGTGAGCAGGATCACCGGCGTGTCGCTGGTCTCGCGGATGTGGCGGCAGAGCGACAGACCGTCCTCGCCGGGCATCATGATATCGAGCACCACCAGATCGATCGCATAGGCGGCCATGCGGGCGCGGGCGCCCTCGGCATCGCCGGCCTGGGTGATCCGGAACCCCTGCTTGGTGAGATACTGGGCGAGCGGCTCGCGGATCGAGCGCTCGTCCTCGACGAGCAGGAGGTGCGGCGTATCCGACATGTCGGGTTCGTAGGTCATGGGCGCAGCGCAAGGCAAGGGGAAGGGGTGCCCGGGCGGGCGAGGAGGCAAGAGCCCGCCCGGGCCGAAGCGGCCGACTTAGTTGTTGCCGTCGGCCGGCGGGGAACCCTGGCGATCGCGCATGCGGTCCATCATCGCCTGGATCTCGGCCTGGTCGATCTTGCCGTCGTGATTGGCATCGAGCCGGTCGAAGCGGCGCTGGGCCTGGGCCTGCATGTCGGCGAGGGTGACGTCGCCGGTCATGTTGCGCATGCCCATGCCGCCGCCACGGCCCGCGGCATCGCGCTCGGCCTGGCTGACCTTGCCGTCCTTGTCGGTATCGAGCCGGGCGAAGCGCGCGGCGACGTCGGCGTCATATTCTTCCTTGGTGATGACGCCGTCCTTATTGGCGTCGAGGCGGCCGAACATGCCGGCGCCGCGCGGGGCATCCTGGGCAAGGGCCGGAACCGCAGTCAGGGTCGCGGCGAAGGCGGCAGCGAGGAGGAACTTCTTCATCGGGGCTGAACTCCTTGGTCGCGGAGGTTCATGGCCCCCGTCAGGGTTCGGCTTTTCGCCCGGGGCTGTCGCAATGGTTTGTCAGGCCGGCGGGAAACTGTCGCAAATTGTGTCAGCCGAAGATGGCGACGCCCTGCATCGCCTCGGCAATGGGTTCTCCCGCCGCGTTCCAGATCGCCATGCGCTGGGTGGAATAGCCGTGATGCGCGGTGTCGGCATGGGCGTGGAGCAGCCACCAGCCCTCGGTGGTCGCGGGCGTGGCGGTCTGGAAGTTGATCTGCCAGTTGAGCGAGCTGAGCGGGGTGCGGCGCTCCTCGAGCAGCTTGAACGCAGCGGGCGGGAGCGCATCGCCGATCGCCATCAGCTCGACGAACGGATGGAGGCCGGCAGGGTCGCGCAGGCGCGCCCAGCGGAGCCATTCGGCGGGGCCGAGCCCGTCCTTCCGGTCATGGAAGTTGAAGTTGCCGGTGAAGAAGTCCTCGGGGCCGGTGTAGAGTTCGGCGTCCGGCGCCGGCGGCGCCTGGGTGGCGCGCGGGGCGGTGTCATGGTCGAGCGCCGAGGCGAGCGGCGCCATGAACACGAAGGTGGCGCGCATGCCGAGCCCGGCTTCGGAAGTGGCGTCTGACTGGATGAAGGCGGCGTTGCGGCCGCGGCGCAGCTTGGTGGCGGTGACGGTCACCTCGCCGGCGAGCGGGCCGATGAACGCGACCTGGGCCGAGCGGAGCGGGGGCAGGTCGGGCTCGACCTCCAGCGCAGCCTGGAGCGCGAGCGCGGCGGAGAGGCCGCCATAGGCCGTACGGCCCTGCATCCAGTCGGTGGGGACCGTGGTGGTGAAGCCGGTTTCGGTGCGAGTGGCGGCTGCGAGGATCGAGGCGAGCGGCGTCATGCGGCGGCGTATCGGTCGCGCAGCTCGCGCTTGAGGATCTTGCCGATCGCGCTGCGCGGCAGCTCGTCGACCCGGACCAAGTCGGCGAGGCGCTGGGTCTTGCCGACCCGCTCGTTGAACCAGGCGAGGACCTCGGTCGGCTCGCCGGGGCCGGTGTAGAAGCCGATCGGCGTCTCGCCCCATTGCTCGGAGGGGATGCCGACCACGGCGCAGTCGCTGACGCCGTCATGGCCGATCAGCACCGCCTCGAGGTCCGAGGGATAGATGTTGAACCCGCCCGAGATGATCAGGTCCTTTTTGCGGTCCATCAGGATCAGGAAGCCGTCCTCGTCGAACCGGCCGACATCGCCGTGGCGGATGTAGCGGTTGCCCTCGGCATCGTGCCAGGTGGCGTCTCGCGTCGCTTCGGCGCGGCCGTGATAGCCGGTCATCATCGCGCCCGAGCGGCCGACCACCTCGCCCATCTCGCCCTGGGGGACCTCGTTGCCCTCCTCGTCGATCAGGCGGATGTCCTGGCCGGGGAGCGGCGTACCGACGGTGTGGAGCTTGGCGGGGTGCATGTTGCAGACCAGCGCCGTGGTGCCGCCGCCCTCGGTCATGCCGTAATATTCGACCAGCAGGCCGGGCCAGCGGGCGAGGACGTCTGCCTTCAGCGCCGGCGAGAAGGGCGCGCTGGTGCAGGTCTTGAGCGCGAAGCTCGACAGGTCGAAGCTGTCGAAATCGGGCAGCGCCATGATCCGCTGATACTGGACGGGCACAAGCATGGCATGGGTGGCGCGGTGCTTCGCCGCCTGGCTGACGAAAGCATGCGCGTCGAACTTGCCGAGCAGCACGGCGGTGCCGCCCCAGGCGATGGTCGGGATGAAGCTGACCAGGGTGGTGTTCGAATAGAGCGGGGTGGCGATCATCGTCACGGCGCTGCCGAAGCCGCCGGGCGCGCGGGCGATGTGGATCCAGCGCATCGCCTGGGGCTGGACAATGCCCTTGGGCGTGCCGGTGGTGCCGGAGGAATAGATGATGTTGAAGGGATCGTCGGGGCCGATCTCGACCGGCTCGGGCCTGACGCCTTCGGGGGCGAGGAAGGCGTCGAGGGCTTCGAGGCGCACCGGCCTGGCGGTTACCTGCGCGTCGCCGAGTGCCTTGGCTCCGGTCGCGTCGAGGAACAGTATCTTGGCGCCGCTGTCGGCGATCATCGCGGCGAGCTGCTCCGCGGTGGCCGAGGGCTGGAGCGGGGCGGGGACGCCGCCGGCGCGCAGCGCTGCCAGGAATGCGGTGCCATATTCGATCGAGGAGGAAGCGAGGATCGCGACCGCGTCGCCCTTGCCCACGCCTTCGCGCTGGAGCGCCACGGCGAGACGGTCGAGCAGCACGTCGAGCCCGGCATAGGAGATCGCGCGGTCCTCGAAGATCATCGCCGGCTTGTCGGGCCGCTCCCCGGCATGGCCGCGGATCAGATCGGACAGAGCGGCGAATTCGCTCGCCAGCATCTCGTCGGTACGCATAACCCCTCCCTGTTGCGTACAGGCTAGAAGAGCGCCGCCGCGAACGCCATACGCAATTTTCGAAAAATCACTCGGGCGCGGGTTCGGACGAGCGGCGCATATGGACGAACAGCGCGATGATCAGCGCGGCCAAGGCCATCAGCGTGCCGGCGACGAGGAAGGCGGCGCCGTCGAAGCCGTGGTGCGAGCCGGCTGCCAGCGCCTGGGTGGCGATCAGCGGGCCGAGGATCGCCGCGACATTGTTCATGCTCGACACGCCGCCCTGCAGCGCGCCCTGGTGCGAGGCGTCGACCATGTTCGACAGCGTGCCGTTGAGCGCCGGATAGGCGAACGCCCCGAACGCGCCGACCAGGAAGAAGGCATAGACCTGCCAGCCCTGCTGGATGAAGGCATAGGACAGCAGGGTGAATGACGCGCAGCTCAGCGCGATCAGTGCGGCGCCGCGCTCGCCGAAGCGCTTGATCACCCGGCCGGTGAGCAGCGCCTGGACCAGGACCGTCAGGAAGCCGACATAGGCGAGCGACCAGCCGATCGCGGTCGCGTCCCAGCCGAAGCGGATCGCGGCCCAGAAGGACCAGGTGGAAGGGTAGACGGTGCCGGCGAGCTGCCAGAAGAACCAGGCGAGCAGCAGCGGCCCGGCATTGCCGGCATGGAAGAGCGGGCGGAAGGCGCCGATGATGTGCGCGTCCGACCAGCGGAACGGGCGGCGGTTCTCCTTGGCCAGCGTCTCGGGCAGCAGGAAGAACATTACCAGGGCGTTCAGCGCGGCGCAGATCGCGGCGATCAGGAAGGGCGCGCGCAGGCCGAGGCCCGCGCTGATCCCGCCCAGCGCCGGGCCGAGGATGAAGCCGACGCCGAACGCCGCGCCAATCATCCCGAACACCGCGCTGCGCTTCTCGGGCGGGGTGACGTCGGCGATGACCGCGCTGGCCGGGCCGAAAGTGGCGCCCGCGATACCGGCGATGACGCGGCCGACGAACAGCCACAACAGGCTGGGCGCGGCGGCCATCAGCGCATAGTCGATGGCGAAGGCGATCATCGAGAGGATGAGGACCGGGCGGCGGCCATAGCGGTCGCCGAGATTGCCGAGCACCGGCCCGGCGAAGAAGCCGGCGATGGCGAAGGCGGCGAGCATCCAGCCGGCGATGCGGGTGGCCTCGTCGAGCCCGACATGGCCGAGCTCGGTGACCAGCGCCGGCAGCACCGGCATGACGATGCCGAAGCCGATGACGTCGATGAGCACGGCGATCAGCACGATCGGCACCGCGCGATGTTCGAATTTCATTCTTATCCCCTCTTGGGGTGCGTCTTAGCCCTCCCGTCATCCCGGCGAAAGCCGGGATGACGGTTTGGGGCCGGGATGGCGGTTGGGGGCAGGTTGACGGTTGCGAGGCAAGGGAAGGCTTGACGCCTGTCATTCCGTACCGCAAATTCGAAACCAACAAGAACACCGGAGAGAGCGATGGCCACGGCCCCCGATATCGACGCCTCGGCGAATCCCCTGGATATTTTCCGCGCTGAGGCGCGCGAATGGATTGCGTCCAATTTCCCGCCCGGCCTGAAGGGAAAGGACAATGCGATGTCGGCGGTCGAGGGGCCGCACACCAACTCGCCCGAGGAGGATGCCTGGCAGAAGGCGATGGGCGAGAAGGGCTGGGGCGTGCCGACCTGGCCCAGGGAATATGGCGGCGGCGGGCTCAGCCGGGCCGAGGCGCGGGTGCTGCAGGAAGAGATGCAGCGTGCCGGCGCCTGGAACCCGATCGGCGGCATGGGCGTGATGATGTTCGGCCCGACGCTGCTGGAGTACGGCACCGAGGAGCAGAAGCGCGAGCATATCCCGGCGATCGCCAAGGGGACGGTGCGCTGGTGCCAGGGCTATTCGGAACCGGGCGCGGGCTCGGACCTCGCTTCGCTCCAGACCTTCGCCGAGGATCACGGCGACCATTATGTCGTCAACGGCCAGAAGACATGGACCAGCGGCGGGCAATGGGCGGACAAATGCTTCATGCTGGTCCGCACCGACAAGACCAAGAAGCATGAGGGCATCACCTTCGTGCTGTGCGACATGGACGCGCCGGGCGTGGAAGTGCGGCCGATCCAGCTGATCTCGGGCAGCTCGCCCTTTTGCGAGACCTTCTTCACCGACGTCAGGGTGCCGAAATCGAACCGCGTGGGCCAGGAAGGCGAAGGCTGGACGATCGGCAAGCGGCTGCTCCAGCACGAGCGCTCGAGCCTGTCGGGCGGCGGATCGACCGCGGGGCGGATGTTCTCCGGCGCGTCGCTGGGGCAGATCGCCAAGAAATATGTCGGTGTCGACAACGAAGGGCGGATCGCCGACGCGGACCTGCGTTCGCGGATTGCCCGGCACGAGATGGACCTGCGCAGCTTCATGCTGACGCTGCGCCGCACCGCGCTCGAGGCCAAGTCGAACCAGGGGCCGAGCGCCGCGACCTCGATCATGAAAAATGTCGGCGCGCGGATCATGCAGGAGCGTTCCGAGCTGCTGATCGAGATCCGCGGGTTCGCGGGCCTTGGCTGGGAAGGCGAGGGCTTCGAGGCGGATGCGCTCAAGGACGTGCGCACCTGGCTCTTCGGCAAGGCGGTGTCGATCTATGGCGGGTCGACCGAGATCCAGAACAACGTAATCGCCAAGCGCATCCTGGGGATGCTGGATCATCAGTGACAACGAGCCCTCTCCCGCTTTCGCGGGAGAGGGTTGGGTGAGGGCCTTCTTCTTCTGCGACACTCGCGGGCAAGAAGAAGACCCTCACCCTCCCACCGCCTACGGCGGCGGGCCCCTCCCTCTCCCGCGAAAGCGGGAGAGGTGTTGAGAGAGGAGAGGGAGTTTTATGGCAATCCTGACCGAAGAACAGACGATGCTGCGCGACATGGCGCGGGAGTGGGCGGACAACGAAGCGCCGGTCAGCGCCTTCCGCAAGATGCGCGATGCGGCGCCGGCTGCGGGCTACGACGCCGCGACCTGGGCGGCGCAGGCCGAGATGGGCTGGACCGGCATCCTGGTGCCCGAGGCGCAGGGCGGGGCCGGCATGGGCTATGTCTCGCTGGGCCTGGTGCTCGAGCAGCTCGGCCGGAACCTGGTCGCGACCCCGCTGGCCAGCACCGCGGCGGCGACCAGTGCGATCCTGATGGGTGGCTCCGATGCGCAGAAGGTCGAATGGCTGCCCCGCATCGCGGCAGGCGAAGTGGTCGCGACGCTGGCGATCGACGAAGGGCCGCGCTTCGATCCCTCGAAGATCGCGACCAGGGTCGAGGGCGGCAAGCTGAGCGGCGTGAAGGCCTTCGTGCCCGAGGGGGACAGCGCGCAGCTGTTCGTCGTGGCAGCGATCGACGGGCTCTATCTGGTCTCGGGCGATGCGGGCGTGACGCGTTCGCCGCGCCACCTGACCGATGCGCGCAGCCATGCCCAGGTGACGTTCGACAATGTACCGGCCGAGGCGCTGGGCGGCGGGACCGAGCTGATCGCGCATGTCGCCGATCGCGCGGCGGCGGCAAATGCGGCGGAGATGCTCGGCATGGCCGAGAGCGCCTTTGCCCAGACCAACGACTATCTGAAGACGCGCGTCCAGTTCGGCCAGGTGCTGGCGAGCTTCCAGGCGTTGCAGCACCGGATGGCGAAGATGTTCACCGAGCTCGAGCTGTGCCGTTCGGCGGTGGAAGGCGCGCTGGAGGCGATCGACAGCGGCCGGGCGAACGTCGCGCAGGAAGTCAGCCTGGCCAAGGCAGTGGCGAACGAGACGCTGCACCTGGTCAGCCGCGAGATGATCCAGCTGCACGGCGGCATCGGCATGACCGACGAGCATGACGCGGGCTTCTATCTGAAGCGGGCACGGGTGCTGGAGGCGCAATGGGGGAATGCGGCGTGGCATCGGGAGCGGTTTGCGCGGTTGAATGGGTATTGAGGAGCTGAACTCCCCTCCCTGCAAGGGAGGGGTTGGGGGTGGGTTGCGAGCGCAGCGAGCCCGGATAGCCGGTGGGTAGGAAGAAAAGACCGGGCATCGAGCCCGTTCTTTTCTAACCCACCCCTAGCCCCTCCCTTGCAGGGAGGGGGAATGGTTATCGCGCCATCGCCTGAGAACCCGGCTTTCGCCGGGATGACGATGAAGGAGGCTGGGATGGCGGATGAGAGGATGACGAACAGAGATGCGTCGCCGCCGCCCGATACTTCCGCGCCGCCCAAGAAATTTACGCGGATGACGGAATTTTTCGAAGATCGATTCGGCTGAGGGGCTTCGACACGCGCCAGCAACATATGACATTTGCGCAACACTGCTAGTTTAGTCCCCTTTTGCAACCTTTGTTCTGCTTGACGTCCCTCAGGGACCTGTCAGTATTCGAGGATAGGGTATGGAGCCGGCAAAGTGCTCTGGCCCGTGGTGGGAGAGATGATGATGATGCGGTTACGCCTTTTGTCGTGCGTTGCTGTGCCTGCGCTTTCGATCGCGCTGGCAGCCCCTGCCTTTGCGCAGGACACCCAGACACCGCCGGCGGACGCAACTGCCCAGGATCAGGGCCCGAGCGATCCCAACGAGATCGTCGTCACCGCACAGGGCCGCGCCCAGGTGCTGGCCGACGTCCCGCTCGCTGTTTCGGCGGTGACCGCCACCCAGCTCGAGCGCACCGGCGCCAACGACATCCGCGCGCTCAACCAGGTCGCGCCGTCGCTGCTCGTCTCCTCGACCGGCAGCGACGCCAACACCTCGGCCCGCATCCGCGGCGTCGGCACGGTGGGCGACAATCCGGGCCTGGAAAGCTCGGTCGCGACCTTCATCGACGGCGTCTATCGCTCGCGCACCGGCCTTGGCCTCAACGACCTGGGCGAGATCGAGCGGATCGAAGTGCTGCGCGGCCCGCAGGGCACGCTGGGCGGGCGCAACGCCTCGGCCGGCATGCTGAGCGTCACCACCAAGGGCCCCGAATTCACCTTTGGGGGCATGGCCGAGGCGACCTATGGCAATTACGATGCCTGGCGCCTGCAGGGCGCGGTGACCGGCCCGCTTTCCGAGCAGGTCGCGTTCCGCCTCGACGGGCTCTATTCGAAGCGCGACGGCTTCTACCACGACGTCAACACCGGGCGGGACATCAACAATCGCGACCGCTACCTGGTGCGCGGCCAGCTGCTGTTCCAGCCGAGCTCGGACCTGTCGGTCCGCCTGATCGCGGACTATAGCCACCGCAAGGAGGATTGCTGCGCCGCGGTCTATGCGACCGCCGACGTCTCGCAGGCCAATGCCTATCTGTCGCCGACCAATCCCGGGCTGATCGCGCCGGGCACGCCGGTGGCGACGGTGCTGACCGGCATCACGGGCACCACCTTCGCCCAATATTTCCCGGCCTATAACGACGCCTATTCGCGCCGCATCGCGACCAGCGCCAATCGCTCCTACACCGGCAAGACCAAGGACTGGGGCATCTCGGGCGAGATCAACTGGAACCTGGGCGGCGTCGAGCTGACCTCGATCACCGCCTATCGCGACTATGACAACACCCAGGCGGCGGACGCCGATTACGGCCTGGCCGACATCCTCTATTTCGGCCCGAAGAGCGGGCGCAGCTTCAAGACCTTCACCCAGGAACTGCGCTTCCATGGCGACGCGCTCGACGGCAAGCTCGACTGGCTGGTCGGCGGCTATTACGCGCATGAGGATCTCGACACCGCCAGCGAGCTCAAGTTCGGCAACGACTATGGCCGCTTCGCCGCGTGCCGCGTGGTCTATGGCTCGTTCAGCGCCTTCTACAATCCGAACAATGTCGGCTGCCTGTCGGCGACCGGCACGGCGGTGCTGAGCAACGCGGCCGGGCCGCTGGGCGCGGCGGGTGCGGCGATGGTCGGCGGGCTGCAGCGGCTCGATACGGTGCGCAACGTCGGCGACGACACGGCGAACTTCGACCAGACCAGCTCGAACTTCGCCTTCTTCACGCACAACATCTTCCACGTGGCCAAGGGCCTCGATCTGACGCTGGGCCTGCGCTACACCAACGAAACCAAGAAGTTGAACGCCAACTTCAACAATACCAACACGATCTGCCCGGCCCAGCAGGCGGCGCTGCTGCCCTTCATGGGCGTGCCCGCGCTGGCGCCGCTCGCCGGCGGCATCATCACTTTGAGCTGCCAGGGCGGATCGTCCTCGGCGCTCAACGCGCTGACGCTCAACGACACGCGCAAGGAGGACAAGTTCACCGGCACGGCGATCCTGTCCTACAAGCCGAGCGACGACGTGATGATCTATGCGAGCTACTCGCGTGGCTACAAGGCGGGCGGCTTCAACCTCGACCGCTCCGCCTTCAAGAACCCGAGCGCGGCCCAGCCGCTGCCGATCTTCCCGATCAGCATCGCCAATGCCGGCTATTATGCCGATGTGCTGCAGTTCGACGAGGAGACCGTGAACGCCTATGAGGCGGGCATGAAGTACTCGACTAAGGGCTTCAACCTGAACGTCGCCGGCTTCCGCCAGGAGTTCAGCAACTTCCAGCTGAACACCTTCAACGGCACGGTATACCTCGTCCAGAACATCAATGGCTGCAAGACGAGCTTGGGCGGCGGCGACCGCGACCTGAGCGCGGCGACCGGCGTGTGCCCGTCGGGCCAGACCAAGCCGGGCGTGGTGTCGACCGGCTTCGAAGTCGAAATGGGCCTGTCGCCGGTGCGCGACCTGAACTTCAACTTCGGCCTGACCTACGCCAAGACCAAATATGCCAACAACCTGGTCGGTTCGAAGAGCGGCGCGCCGCTCGATCCGGCGCTGCGCCTGCTGCCGGGCCAGTTGCTCTCCAATGCGCCGGAACTGGTGGCGACCGGATCGGCGGCCTGGACGCCGTCGCTCGGCGGCAAGCTGCGCGGCCTGCTCTATGTCGATACCCGCGTGGCCGACAACTACAACACCGGCTCGGACCTGTTCCCGCAAAAGGCGCAGGACAGCTTCGTGGTGGTCAATGGCCGTATCGGCATCGGCAGCGAGGACCAGCTCTGGGCGCTTGAGTTCTGGGTCCAGAACGCGACCAAGGCCAATTACATGCAGGTCGGCTTCAGCTCGCCGTTCCAGGCGGTGAGCACCACGCCGACGGCGGGCTATCCGGGCGGGTCGCAGATCTTCTCGGCCTATCTGGCCGAACCGCGGACCTATGGCATCACGCTGCGCTCGCGCTTCTGAATCCCCGGGGAAGGGTGTGGGACGGGTCCGCGGAGAAATCCGCGGGCCCGTTTCGCTTTCAGACGGCGTTCAGGGCGGCGGCGGGAGAAGGGGGCATCAACTCTGGAGATGCCCCATGCGTTCGTTCGCCCTGCCCGTCGTTGCCCTTGTCGCGCTGGCCATGCCGGCCTCTGCCTTCGCGCAGGCGGCGAGCGCGCCGGGATGCGCGGTGCGCGTCGAATTCGCCAGCTATGCGATGGGGATCGATCGCGCGGCGTTCGACCGGGTGCAGGCGCTGCTCAAGCGCGACAGCGGCGTGCGCGGCGTGGAGGTGCAGCGCTGGGGGCGGGAAGGCGAGACCAGTCTCTGCGTCCAGCTGCGCCGGCCGGGCGACGCGCGGCGGGTGTTCGGACGGGTGAAGGCGGCGCTGCCGGCGAAGCCGCGCGGGCCGATCACCGTCGAGGCGCGGGGCGGGTTGCGGTTTGCAGCGCCTCGGGCGCGGTGAGGTGGCGATTGAGCGGGCGCTTCTGGGTGCGACAAAGGGCTTCCGCAGCTTCACCCGATCGGCATCGCGCAATCGTAGCTGAACCGCTTTCCCCTGAAGCATGTGTGTTGTGTGAGTAACACAATGCCGTTACTCCGAGGGGTATGACCGAACCCCGGGGGTATTCCGTGATCCAACTGGCCAATCGATACCTGCTTCTTGTCCTTGCCATGGCCGGGGCGGTGTCCGCCGCCCAGGCGCAGGATTATCGTCCGGCTTTCCATCCCGACCAGCTCAAGGGGCCGCCTGCGGGCAAGCCGAACGAAGTGCTGGTACTGGGCACGGCCCATCTGAGCGGACTGAAGACGCTTCGCCCGGATATGATGGCGCCGCTGCTCGCCCGGCTCGAGGCTTGGCGGCCGACGGCGATCGCCACCGAGGACCTGTCCGGCCTGCAGTGCGACAGCCTGCGCCGCTATCCGGTACGCTATGCTTCGACGATCAAGGACTATTGCTACGACAACAAGGCTGCCGCGCAGGCAACTGGGCTCGACGTGCCGGCGGCCAATGCCGAGGCGGAGCGGGTGCTCGCGGAGTGGCCGGCGGCACCGAGCCCGGCGCAGCGGCGGCATCTCGCGGCGCTGTTCCTCGCGGCGGGCGAGAATGGCTCGGCATTGGTGCAATGGCTGCGGCTCGATCCGGCGGAACGGCGCGCCGGGGACGGGCTGAATGCCGAGCTCGTCGCGATGCTGGACAGGATCAAGGGACGGCGGAACGAGACCAACATGATCGCCGCGCCGCTTGCCGCGCGGCTGGGCCTGGAACGGGTGTGGAGCGTCGACGACCATTCGGCGGACCGCGAGGACGGCGCGGACGCCAAGGCTGCCGGCGAGGCAGTGATGAAGGCGTGGGACAATCCCGACACGGCAGCGCGGGAGGAAGAAGACAAGGCGCTTGCTGCCGGCCTGGGTCAGCCGGACGGGCTGCTCGACCTGTACCGGGCCTATAACGCGCCCGGGCAGCCGATGCGGACCTATCGATCCGATTTCGGTGCGGCGTTCCTCGAGCCTTCGCCCCAGGGCTATGGCCGGGCCTATCTGGCCTATTGGGAGACGCGCAACCTGCGCATGGTGGCGAACATCCGCGACGTGATCGGTCGCGCGCCGGGAACGCGGCTGCTCGCTATCGTGGGCGCCTCGCACAAGGGCTATTACGAGGCCTATCTGAACGAGATGCACGACGTGCGGCTGGTCGATGCGCTCGCGGTGCTGCGCTGAAAGGTTATTGCGACTAACTTGCATTAGTAGCTCCGCGCTGCTAGCCGCACCCCGATCAAGCCGTTCCACCTGAGAGCGGCGCCAATTCGGGGTTCCCAACATCATGTCCGTGCGTGCGCGACTTTCGCTGCTTTCCCTGCCGTTGCTGGCGCTCACCGCGGCGATGCCGCAGGTCGCGCATGCCCAGCAGGCCGAGCCGCAAAAGGACGGCGAGGGCGACGAGGCGATCGTCGTCACCGCCGCGCGCACCGTGCTGCCGCCCAACGCGCTGCCGCTGACCATCGACGTGATCGACAAGCAGCGGCTCGACCAGCAGATCGCGATCTCCGGCTCGGTGACCGATGCGGTGGCGAACCTCACCCCGTCCTTCTCGCCGACCCGGCAGAAGCTGTCGGGCGCGGGCGAGAGCCTGCGGGGGCGCTCGCCGCTCTATGCGATCAACGGCATCCCGCAATCGACCCCGATGCGCGACGGCAGCCGCGACGGCTTCACCATCGACGGCTTCTTCGTCGACCGGGTCGAGCTGATCTATGGCTCGAACGCGCTGCAGGGGATCGGCGGCACCGGCGGCATCGTCAACCAGGTGACGGTGGGCGCGCCGAAGCAGGAAGGAATCAGCGGGCGCGTGCTGCTGCAGGGCAGCGCCGACAATGATTTCAGCAAGGACGGGCTGGGCGGCAAGGCTGCCGGACTGGTCCAGTGGAAGTCGGGCCGGTTCGATGCGACCTTCGGCGCGGCGTTCGAGAAGCGCGGTGTCTTCTATGACGGCGACGGGCGCCGCGTCGGGCTGAACCTGACGCAGGGCGAGACGCAGGATTCGAAAACCGTCTCGCTGTTCTCGCGACTTGGCTATCAAGTGGGCGAAACCGGGCGGATCGACCTGATTGCCAGCCGCTTCGAGCTGAAGGGTGATGGCGACTATATCGCAGTGACGGGCAACCGCGCGACGGGCCTGCCGACCAGCGCGGTGCGTGGCGACGCGCCGGGCAAGGCTGCGGCGAGCCGCACCGAGAGTGTGGCGCTGACCTATACCGACACCGCGCTGGGCGGCGGCAATTTCGTCGGCCAGATCTTCTTCAACCGCACGCACGACACGTTCGGCGGCGAGATCGCGCCGATCGCGACCTTCCAGGACCCGACGATCGACCCGACCGAGAGGCTGTTCGACCAGTCCGAGAACCGCTCGCGCAAGCTCGGCGCCAAGCTGAGCTATGAGCGCGCGGTGCCGGGCTTCGAGGCGCTGACCGCGACGATCGGCTTCGACGCGCTGGTCGACAAGACCGAGCAGCGGCTGATCGCCACCAACCGCATCTGGGTGCCGCCCAGCGACTTCCGCAGCCTGGCGCCGTTCGCCCAAGCCAACCTCAAGCTGTTCGACGGCAAGCTGCGCCTCGCCGGCGGCCTGCGCTACGAGAATGTCGCGATCAAGATCGACGATTACCACACGCTCGCCTCGACCACCTATGTCGCGCCGAACAAGGCGACTTATGGCGGCGTCGCGGTGGCCGGCGGCAAGCCGAAGTTCGAGGATCTGCTGTTCAACGGCGGCGTGATCGTCGAGCCGGTGACCGGCATCCGCGCCTATGCCAGCTATGCCGAAGGCTTCACCGTGCCCGACATCGGCCGCATCACCCGGGTGATCAAGGTGACGGGCGTCGACCTGGACAATTATCTCGACATCTCGCCGATCGTCTCGAACAACCGCGAGATCGGCGTGGAAGTGAAGCGCGGGCCGCTCGACGGCTCGGTCACCTATTTCTGGTCGTCGAGCGACAAGGGCCAGCTGCTGATCGCGCGCGCCGCCGGCATCTTCGACGTGCAGCGCCAGCGGGTGGAGATCCAGGGCCTTGAGGTCAATCTGGGCGTGAAGCTGCCGGTGCCGGGGCTGAAGGCCAGCGTTGGCTATGCGACGCTCAACGGCCGCTACGACGCCGACACGGTGCCCGACGGCAAGGTCGACACCGATCTCGACGGCACCAACATCTCGCCGGACCGCGTCAACCTTGCGGTGGACTATGCCAGCGGGCCGTTCAGCGCGCGCGTGCAGACGCAATTCTATCTGTCGCGCCATTTCGACGGCAAGGCGCGGACGATCGACGACGCCAACCCGCTGCACCCGCAGAAGCTCTTCATGAACGATTTCGGCGGCTATGCGCTGACCGACGCCTATGTCCGCTACCAGACGAAGCTGGGCGGCCTGAGCTTGAGCGTCGCCAACCTGTTCGACAGGATGTACATCGACTACGCGTCGGACACGCGCCTGCCGAACGACAACACGGTCTTCTATGCCGGGCGCGGGCGTACCTTCACGCTGAGCTGGGACTATCGTTTCTGATGCAGCGCGGGGTGATGGGATGGCTCGACCTGGTCCACCGCTGGACCGGCGGCGTGCTGGGGCTGGTGCTGGCGATCATGGGGCTGACCGGCGCGATCCTTGTCCATGAGGAGAGCTGGCTGTCGCTGACGCTTCCTCATGCCGCGGACGTACGCGTGGCGAACCCGAACGCGATCGCGGAGACCACCGCCAAGCTGATGGGGTCCGAGCCCAAGGCGCAGGGAATCACCTATGCCAGCGACCGGTTCGGCCTCAACCAGGTTCGCATGGCCAAGGGCGCCGGTGCCTATGCCGACCAGGCGGGCAATGTGGTGACGCGCTGGGACAGCCAGTGGAGCCGGCCCGAGCAATGGATTTTCGACCTGCACCATCACCTCTTCACCGGCGATACCGGCGAGACGGTGATCGGCATCGCGGGGCTGGCGGCGATCCTGTTCGTGATCACCGGATCGATCCTGTGGTGGCGCACGCGCAAGACGTTCAAGTTCCGGATCTGGCCCAAGCGAATGAGCCGGCCGATGATCGTGATGCAGCACCGCGACCTGGGCATCGTGATGGCGCCGCTGCTGCTGCTCTCGGCGGTTACGGGGACGATGATGATCTTCAAGCCGTTCGCGGCGATCATCACCGCGCCTTTCTCCTCGCCTTCGGCCGATGCCGCGGCGATGAAGCCGCCCAAGGCGAAGAGCGGGCCGTTGGCCGCCCATCCGGACTGGCGCGCGATCGTGCTGGCGGCGCATGCCCGCTTCCCCGACGCGCAGATCCGCATCCTCTCGTTGCCGCGCAAGGCTGGAGACCCGATCCTGGTGCGGATGAAGCGTGCCGGGGAGTGGCTGCCGAATGGCCGCTCGAATGTGTGGTTCGACGCTGCCGACGGCCATGTGCTGGGATCGATCGATGCGCTGGCGCTGCCCAAGGGGGCGCAGATATTCAACGGCGCCTATCCGCTGCACGCGGCCAAGGTCGGCGGGCTGCTCTACCGGCTGCTGCTCACCGCCTCGGGGCTGACGATGCTGCTGCTCGGCAGCCTGGCGGTGTGGACCTTCTGGTTCAGGCGGCCCAAGCCGAAGAAGCCGGGGCGCAAGCCGGCCTAGCCCGGGGAGAATTTCTCTCCCCGGTAGGTCCGGACCGCATTGCCGCGTTCGAGGGCGTGGTTCTGGTCCCATAGTTCGCGCTTGCCCGCGGCAGCGCCCCGTTCGCGTCGTCCCTGGAGCAGCATCGCCAGCTTGAGGCGGGCGATGCTGCGGTTGGCATGTTGCGAGCGCTGGTCCTGCGAGAAGGTCGTCAGGCCCGTTGGCAGGTGGGTGGCGCGCACGGCGCTGTCGGTCTTGTTGACATGCTGTCCGCCTGGCCCCGACGCGCGCATCGTCTGGTAGCGGATGTCCGCATCGCGAAGTTCCGGCACGTCCTCGGGCAAGGGTGCGGGCGAGGCGCCAACGAACCAGTTGCGGCGCTTGTGCAGCGGACGGAACGGGCTGGTGCCGATCCACCGGATCGTGCCGGTGCGGGCATCGGCAAAGGCTTGCGCATCTTCGCCGGAGACCCGCAGCAGCACCGATGCCGTGGGGCTATCCACAGGCTCGACTGGTTCGCAGGTGAGGCCCGCCGCCTGGCCTTCCTGTGCCCAGGCATAGACGAGCCGCTCGACCACCCATTCGCATTCGCGCGGCCCCTGGCCCGAGGACAAATGGAGAATGATCCCGGTCATGCGCGCCTCGTCTTGTAGGTGACGAGCGGGCGGAGCGTGGCCACGAGATCGACCAGACCGTGCTGCTCCAGATCGTGTACGACCTGGTGGATGTCCTTGTAAGCCTGAGGCGCCTCCTCGAAGATCAGGTCGCGATCCTCGCAGATCACCCGGCTGCCGAGCGCGGTGCGTTCGAGATCGGCGATGCGGAAGCGGCGGGCGAGCTTGTCGCGCGCCTCGCTGCGGCTCCACTTGCGGCCGGCGCCATGCGCGAGCGAGTCGAGGGCGGCGTCGGCCGGTGCGCCGGGGCGAGGCCGTACGAGATAGGTCATGTCGCCACGCGAGCCGGGGATGACGACCAGTCCCTTGTCCGCCGGTGCCGCGCCCTTGCGGTGCAGCCAGCTGTCCCGATGCGGCGTGACGCTGTTGTGGCAGATGTCGAGCAGGCGCACGCCCTCAGCGCCGAGGCGATCGAGGAAACGCTCGGCGATCACCACGCGGTTGAGCATCGCCCAGCGCACCGCCGCGTCATGCTCGGCGAGATAGGCCACGCAATCGGACGTGCCGGTGGCGAGGCCGTCGACATTGTGGCGGGCGCGGTGCCGGTCGAGGATCGCCTGGCCGAGGCCGCGCGAGCCGCTATGCACCATCAGGTGGACCGCCCGTGCGTCGAGGCCCAGTTCTGCGAACAGGTCGGCGTCGAACACTTCCTCGAAGCGCAGCAGCTCGGCGAAGTGGTTGCCGCCGCCGATCGTGCCGAGCGCGTCGCAGGGCAGGGCGGGGAGGCCCGCCTCGGCAAGGCGCGCGGCGGCGTCGCCCTCCCAGGCCTCCTCCAGCCCGTGCAGCTTGCGGACGGCAGTGTCGGGGCGGAACTTGCGCAGTTTCATGCCCGTCCGCCACAGCCCCATGCCGCAGCCGATGTCGCTGCCGACGAGATGCGGATAGACCAGTCCGCGAGACCAGAAGGCCGCGCCGACCGCGATGCCCCGTCCCGCATGGAGATCGGGCAGGCCGACGACCGCTTCGATGCCAGGCAGCGCAGCGGTCTGGTGGAGCTGATCGACCGCAAGCTGCTCGATCCAGCTTTCGGGCGACGCGACGATGTGGATGCTTGCCGTGGTCATGGCTGGACCTCCCCGGAAACGAGGAAGGACGGCAGGCGACGGATTGCAGTATCGAATGATGCCGCGGCGTCATGGCCGCGGAAAAGGGTCAGGCGATCAAAGTCACCTGCAAGGGACTTGCCCATGTGGAATGTTCCCGAACTCGGAAAATGGAAGTGGCGATGAGAGCGGTAATGGTCTGCATGGGCTCACTCCTTTCCCGAGTTGGGATTGCGGCCGGCGCCACTAGCCGAATTGTTCCGGGAGATCAATGGTGCGCAGATGCCGGGCCTCCGGCGCGCGAAGACCCGGCAATTACGGCTTACATGTTGGCGGCGGTGGGGCGGACGATCACTTCGTTGACATCGACGCCGTCGGGCTGCTCGAGCGCATAGCGGATCGCGCGGGCGATCGCGTCCGGAGTCAGCGACTTCTGGCGCCAGTCCTTGAGCGCGGCGGCGACCTGGGGATCGCTGATGTCGTCGCCGAGCTCGGTGGCGGTGACGCCTGGCGAGATGATCGTCGCGCGGATATCGTCATGCTCCTGGCGCAGGCCCTCGGTGATCGCCCAGACCGCGTATTTGGTGCCGCAATAGACCGCGGCGGTTGGCAGGACGAGGTGGGCGCCGACCGAGGCGACGTTGACGACATGGCCGTTATGCTGGGCGACGAAGCGCGGCAGCACCGCGGCGATGCCGTTGAGCACGCCGTGGATATTGACGTCGATCATCCGCTTCCACTCGTCGGTCTTGAGCGCGGCGAGCGGCGAGAGCGGCATCACGCCGGCATTATTGATCAGCACGTCGACCCGACCGAACTTCGCTTCCGCGGCGTCGGCAAAGGCCTTGAAGTTCGCCGCATCGGTGACGTCGAGCTCGCGCCAGGCGATGTTGGGGCCGAGCTGCTCGGCCAGCGCCTGGAGCCGGTCGCCGCGGCGGGCGCCGATGAACAGCTTCGCACCGGTGGCCGCCAACTCGCGGACCGTGGCTTCGCCGATGCCGCTGGAGGCGCCGGTGATGAGGATGACCTTGTCGCTAAGTCCCGTCATGGTTCGTTCCTTCTCGTCTGGAATGACGAGGCAGGATTTGGGGCAGGGAAGGGTTCGGGCGGTAGAGCGATTGGCCGAAGGGATTGCACGATCCTCCAAATGTGGATGGATGCGCTTGCGTGCATCTCTCGCATGAGGGAAGCAGGCAGCATGCACAATATCGCCGCCCTCGCCACGCTGATCGAACGGCACACGCCGGAAACCGGGATTTCGGGCACCGCGATAGGTCGGCTGTCGCTGATCCGGGCGGACCAGCCGAGCCTGCCGATCCCTTCGGTCTATGAGGCATCGCTTTGCCTGATCGCCCAGGGATCGAAGCGCGTGTCGCTCGGTGACCATGACGTGGTCTACGACGCGTCGCGCTATCTGCTGGTGTCGGTCGACCTGCCGCTGGTGGGGCTTGTGCTCGAGGCGAGCCCGGACGCGCCCTATCTGTGCTGCAAGATCGATCTGGACCTGCCCGCGCTGGCCGACCTGATGATCGCGGAGGGAGAGGCCGGGCCGCAGCGCGACTTGCCGGCGCTGGCAGTCTATCCGGGGGATGCCGACCTGATCGATGCCGCCTGCCGGCTGGTCAAGCTGCTCGACCGGCCCGAGAGCATCGCGGCGCTGGCGCCGCTGATTGAGCGGGAGATCCTGTACCGCTTGCTCACCGGGCCGCATGGCGGGACGCTGCGGCGCATGGCGAAGGGAGACAGCCATCTCGGCCAGATCAGCCGGGCGATCGCGCGAATCCGGAGCGGGTATGACCGGCAGCTGCGGATCGAGGACATCGCCGATGCGGCGGGGATGAGCCCCTCGTCGCTGCACGCGCATTTCAAGGCGGTGACGCGGATGACGCCGCTCGAATATCAGAAGCAGCTCCGCCTGCAGGAAGCACGCCGGCTGATGATGGCCGAGGGAGCGAGCGCCGGCTCGGCGGGGTTCGCGGTCGGCTATGACAGCCCGTCGCAGTTCAGCCGGGAATATCGCCGGTTGTTCGGCGCGCCGCCGCGGCAGGATATCGAGCGCTTGCAGGCGGCGGGGGAGCTGGCGGAGGCGCTCTAGCCTGCCAGCACCCGATCGTCGAACAGCCCGAAGGCGATGGTCGAGGCGTAATAGGCCACGGCCTTGTCGCGAGCCATGGTGCTGGCCCATTTGCGCATGTCGAAGGCGGCGTTCTGAAGCGCCATCAGCGTCTGCGAGGCGACCAGCGGGTCGATCGCGCGGATCGAGCCCTGGGCGATGCCGTCGGACAGCAGGCCGGCGAAGCGGCGGGCGATGCGGTTCGAGCGGTCGATCATCGTCGAGCGGACCTGCGGCGGCAGGCCGGAGAGCGCGGTGGTGCGCAGCAAGGGCCCACGTTCGCTGAACTGATAGTCGAGCAGCGTGGCGATCGTGCTTTCGAGCTGCTCCCAATGGGTGCCGCCGGCGGTCTCGGCCAGGCGCTGGGCATCGGCGATGATGTCGAAGCTGCGCTTGTAGCAGGCGATGACCAGATCGTCCTTGGCATCGAGATGGTGGTAGAAGCTGCCCTTGGTGACGTTGAGCTCGCTGGCGATCTTCTGGACCGAGGCGCCGCGATAGCCGAGTTCGTTGATGAGGCGCGTGGCGGCGAGGAGGAAGGCCTCGCGGCCTGGCTCGGGCTCGTCATGCTCGAGGTCGAGCATGTGCGGGGTCCAGGCCTGGCCGGGCGCGGCGATGCCGGTACGGAACACGTCCATGAGGCGCGCCTCGACGCGGGGATATTCATCGACTTCGTAACGAGGCAGCCAGGCGGTCAACCAGAAGGTGTTCTCGAGCAGCACGTGCGCGCGGGCGCCATGAAGGTCGGTCTCGGCGCGGCTGGCGGGAGTGCCCCAGAGCGCGCGGGTCTTGCGGAACACGCCGCGCCAGCGATCGAGCAACTCGCGCTTGATCGGGCCTTCCATGGCGCGCAGGTCCGACAGGATCGCGAAATCGCGTTCCTCGCCGCGGCGGATGCGGGCGAGCCGCTCCATGTTGATGTTGAGATAGCGGCCGACCCGGGCCTCGGGCGTCGGTTCCCTGCCGGCATCGTCTAGCATCGCCTCGAGCCGGTCGAGCGTCTGCTCGAAGGCGGCGGCGGCAAGGTCTTCCTTGCGCTTGAAATAATAGGTGACCGACGTGGTGTTGAGGCCGACGCGGCGGGCCACGTCGGCAAAGGTCATCCCCTTGGCGCTCTGTTCGTTGATCGCGTCGGCAGCCGCGGCGAGGATCGCGTCCCGCTTGGCCTGGAAGCGTTTCGTCGCGCTTGCGGTTTCTAGTTTCCCCGGTGCATTCATTGCAACCAGTCTAGCGGATTTGACGGCTAGCCAAAGCGGTTTTTTGAATCGAGGTTGTGCCGATTTTCGCGCCGGCCCGACTTTACCGAATATCCGGTATGCTCTACGCCGATCCGTGAAGCAGAAAACGGAGAGGATGCGCCATGGATTTCACGCTGAGCGAGCGCGAGACCTATTTCCGCGACCGCGTGAAGGCCTTTATCGACACGAATATCCGGCCCCGCGACGGCGACTATCATGCCCAGCAGAAGCAGGGCGAGCGCTGGAAAGTGCTGCCGGTGATCGAGGAAGTGAAGGCCGAGGCCAGGGCCGCGGGCCTGTGGAACTTCTTCATGCCGCCGCATTCGGGCCAGGCCCATGTCGACGACAGTTTCGAGTTCCAGGGCACGCAGCTGACCAACCTCGAATATGCGCTGTGCGCCGAGGAGATGGGGCGGCTCGGCTGGGCGTCGGAGTGCTTCAACTGCTCCGCGCCGGACACGGGCAACATGGAAGTGCTCCACCGCTACGGCACCCGGGCGCAGAAGGACCAGTGGCTCAAGCCGCTGATGCAGGGCGAGATCCGCTCGGCCTTCCTGATGACCGAGCCGGCGGTGGCTTCGTCCGATGCGACGAACATCCAGACCAGCATGGTGCGCGACGGCGATCATTATGTGATCAACGGGCGAAAATGGTGGAGCAGCGGTGTGGGCGACCCGCGCTGCGCGGTCTCGATCGTGATGGGCAAGACCGATACGGGCGCCGCGAAACATGCCCAGCAGAGCATGATCCTGGTGCCGATGGACGCCCCCGGCGTGAAGATCGAACGGATGCTTTCGGTTTTCGGGTATGATCATGCGCCGCATGGGCACGGCGAAGTGGTTCTCGAGAATGTCCGCGTGCCGGTCGAGAACATGCTGCTCGGCGAGGGGCGCGGCTTCGAGATCGCGCAGGGCCGGCTCGGGCCGGGCCGGATCCATCACTGCATGCGGACGATCGGGGTCGCCGAGGAAGCGATCGAGGCGATGTCCAAGCGGCTCGTCAGTCGCGTCGCCTTTGGCAAGCGTCTCTCGGACCATTCGGTGTGGGAACAGCGGATTGCCCGCGCGCGGATCGACATCGAGATGACGCGCCTACTCTGCCTGAAGGCGGCGGACATGATGGACAAGGCGGGCAACAAGGCCGCCCAGCTCGAGATCGCGATGATCAAGGTGCAGGCGCCGCAGATGGCGCTGCAGATCATCGACGACGCGATCCAGGCGCATGGCGGTGCGGGCGTCTCGGGCGACTTCCACCTCGCGCATGACTGGGCGGGCATCCGCACGCTGCGGCTCGCGGACGGTCCGGACGAGGTGCATGCCCGGGCGATCGCGCGGAACGAGTTCGGGAAGTACGCGGACTTCAAGGCGGACCGGGCGAGCAGTGGGGATGTCGGGGTTTCGCGCTGAGCCCGTGCTCCTGCGAAAGCAGGAGCCCAGGGCCGCGTGGTGTGTCGTCTGTAACCCTGGGCTCCTGCTTTCGCAGGAGCACTAGGAGGGGAGAGTGATGAAAGCAGCCGTTCTCTACGAAGCGGGCAAGCCGCTCGAGATCACCGAGGTTCGTGTTTCCAAGCCTGGGCCGCGCGAGGTGCTGATCCGCACCGCGGCGGTGGGGGTGTGCCGATCCGACCTGCATTTCGTCGACGGCGCCTTCCCGCATCCGGTGCCGACGGTGCCGGGGCATGAGGCGGCGGGGGTGATCGAGGCGGTGGGATCGGACGTCGCGCATCTGAAGGTGGGCGACCATGTCATCACCTTCTTCACCGTCTTCTGCGGCAGCTGCGAGATGTGCGTGACCGGGCGGCCGTCGCTCTGCATCGATCCCTCGACCCGCCGTCCGGCCGATGCCGAGCCGCGGTTGTCGCTTGCCGACGGCACGCCGCTCGCGCCGTTCCTCAACCTCTCGGCCTATGCCGAGATGATGCTGGTGCACGAAAACGCCTGTGTGGCGATCTCGAAGGAGATGCCGCTGGATCGCGCGGCGCTGCTCGGCTGCGCGGTGATCACCGGCGCCGGGGCGATCTTCAACGACAGCCGGGTGCGTCCCGGCGAGAGCGTCGCGGTGATCGGCGCGGGCGGGATCGGGCTTGCCGCGATCAATGCCGCCAAGATCGCAGGCGCCGGGACGATCCTGGCGATCGACCCGGTGCCGGAGAAACGCGAGCTGGCGCTGAAGCTGGGCGCCACCCATGCGCTCGATGCGATGGCCGAGGGGCTGGCCAAGGACGTGCTCAAGCTGACCGGCGGCGGCGTCCATTATGCGATCGAGGCGGTCGGGCGGCCCAACACCGCCGAGCTGGCCTGGAACATCCTGCGACGCGGCGGCACCGCGACGATCCTGGGGATGATCGCGCCGGGCGGCAATGTCAGCCTGCCCGGGCCGACCTTCCTGACCGGCAAGAAGATCCAGGGATCGCTGCTGGGCTCGACCCGCTTCCCGATCGACATGCCGCGGCTGGTGCAGATGTATCTCGACGGGCTGCTCGACCTCGACACGATGGTAGCCGAGCGGATCAGGCTGGAGGATGTGAACGATGCACTCGACAAGCTGCGCAAGGGCGACAGCGTGCGTTCGGTGATCGAGTTCGCATGAGCGACCTAGACGAAGCCAAGCTGGCGGACTGGCTGTCGGCCAATGTGGCCGGTTTCGCAGGGCCGATCGCGGTGACCAAGTTCCCCGGCGGACAGAGCAACCCGACCTATCGGATCGATGCGGGGAGTGGTGCTTATGTGCTCAGGCGCAAGCCGTTCGGGCCGATCCTGCCCTCGGCGCATGCGGTGGAGCGCGAATATGCGCTGATCGCGGCGCTGCACCCGACCGGCTTCCCGGTCGCGCGGCCCTATGGGCTTTGCGAGGACCCGGAAGTGCTGGGTTCGCCCTTCTACCTCATGGAGATGGTCGAGGGGCGGACGCTCTGGGACGGATCGCTGCCCGGTCTCAGCCCGGCCGAGCGGACGGTGCACTATAATGCGATCGTCGACACGCTCGCGGCCTTGCACGCGGTGGACTACGAAGCGGTCGGGCTGGGCAGCTATGGCAAGCCGGGCAACTATTTCGCGCGCCAGGTCGAGCGCTGGACCAAGCAGTACCGGATGAGCGAGACCGACCAGCTGCCCGAGATGGAGCGGCTGATCGAGTTCCTGCCGCGCACCGTGCCCGAGCAGACGCGGACCAGCATCGTCCATGGCGATTTCCGCATCGATAACATGATCTTCGCGCCGGCCGAGCCGCGCGTGCTGGCGGTGCTCGACTGGGAGCTGTCGACGCTCGGCGATCCGCTGGCGGACTTCTCCTATTTCCTGATGAGCTGGGCGACCGAGCCCGAGGGGCGCTCGGGGGTAAAGGGGCTCACGGGGCCGGAGACGGGCATCCCGACGATCGAGGATGTCGTGGCGCGCTACTGCACGGCGACCGGGCGGGAGGGGGTGCCCGACCTCAACTGGTACTTTGCCTATAATCTCTTCCGGCTGGCGGGGATCGTGCAGGGGATCAAGAAGCGGATGCTCGACGGCAATGCGTCCTCCGCCAATGCGGCGGCGACGGTGGAGCGGCTGCCGGGGCTGGTGGCGCAGGCGTGGCATTTTGCGCAGGAGGCGGGGGCGTGATGCTCTCACAACCGTCATCCCCGCGAAAGCGGGGACCTATCTCCTTCGCTTTAAGCCCGTGCCACGGCGGTGGTTGTTCCTGGCATCTGCACGAGATGGGCCCCGGCTTTCGCCGGGGTGACGACTAGGGAGGGAACATGGTTTCGGGACTGTTCGACCTGACCGGCAAGGTAGCGATCGTCACCGGTTCCTCGCGGGGGATCGGCAAGGCTTCGGCCGAAGCGCTGGCCAGCCACGGCGCCAAAGTGGTGATTTCGAGCCGCAAGCAGGATGCCTGTGACGAGGTCGCCGCCGAGATCAATGCCAGGCATGGCGAGGGAACCGCGCTGGCAGTGGCGGCGAGCATCTCGGACAAGGAAGCGCTGAAGCATCTCGTCGACGAGACGCGGCGGGCGTTCGGGCGGGTGGACGTGCTGGTCTGCAATGCGGCGTCGAACCCCTATTACGGGCCGCTCGAGGGAATTGCCGACGACCAGTTCCGCAAGATCCTCGACAACAACATCCTCTCCAACCACTGGCTGATCCAGATGGTGGCGCCCGAGATGCGCGAGCGCCGGGAAGGCTCGATCGTGATCGTCTCCTCGATCGGCGGGCTGCGCGGATCGCCGGTGATCGGAGCGTACAATGTCTCCAAGGCGGCCGACCTGCAGCTCGCGCGCAACTATGCGGTGGAGTTCGGGCCCGACAATGTGCGGGTCAACTGCATTGCGCCGGGGCTGATCAGGACCGATTTCGCCCGCGCGCTGTGGGAGGACCCGGAGCGTGCCAAGGCAACCAATTCGACCACGCCGCTGCGGCGGATCGGCGAGCCGGAGGAGATTGCCGGCGCGGTGGTGTATCTCGCCAGCCGGGCGAGCGCGTTCATGACCGGGCAGGCGATGGTGATCGATGGCGGGGTGACGATCTGAGTCCCCCTTCCGCTTGCGGGAGGGGCTAGGGGAGGGGATTTCCCTCCGACGCCAGAGTTCAGGCCCTCCCCCGACCCCTCCCGCAAGCGGAAGGGGAGAAGAGAAGGAAAATGAGTATGCAGTTCGCGGGCAAGGTTGTGATCGTTACTGGCGCAGGTTCGGGGATCGGGCGGGCGACCGCGCGGGCGTTTGCCGAGGCAGGCGCCAAGGTGGTCGCGGCCGATCTGAGCGAAGCGGTGAACGAGACTGTCGCCGGGCGCGAGGGCATGATCGCGGTGCATATGGATGCGGGCGATGAGGCCGATGTCGAGCGCACGGTTGCGCTGGCGGTCGATACGTTCGGCGGGCTCGACATCTTCTACGCTAATGCCGGCGTCTCGGGCGGCGCGACCGGCATCTTCGACACGCCGACCGAGTTATGGACCGAGGTGCTGCGGGTGAACCTGATCGGGCCGGCGCTGGCGATCAAGCATGCGGGGCCGCGGATTGTCGAGCGTGGCGGCGGAGCGATTATTTGCACCGCGAGCGTGGCGGGGCTGCGCTCGGGCGCTGGCGGGCCGGCCTATTCGGCGAGCAAGGCGGGGGTGATCAACCTGGTCCAGACCGCGGCGCAGCAGTTTGCGGGATCGGGCGTGCGGGTGAACGCCATCTGCCCGGGCCTGATCGAGACGGGGATGACGCAGCGCGCCTTCGACTATGCACGCGAGGCCGGCAAGGAAGACAAGCTCGGGCGCCTCAACCCGCTGCGCCGCGCCGGCGTGCCCGATGAGATCGCGCGGGTGGCGCTGTTCCTTGCCTCCGACGCCGCGAGCTATGTCAACGGCCAGGCTTGGGTGGTGGATGGCGGGCTGTCGTCCAGCCACCCGGTGACGCGGCAGGAATTCGGCAAGCCGGCCTTCTAGGGCGCAGGAACGTTCCCGAAGCGGATCGAAGCGCGATTGACTCGAGTCCGCGCGCAGGTCAGCCTCCGCGCAAAGCAGGAGAGGGGGACTGCATGTGGGGCATAGTGCGTGGCGCGATCCTGGCCGGGCTGCTCGTCGCGGTGGCAACGCCGGCGATGGCCCAGGAGGATGATGGCGGCGGGGCTGGCGAGATCATCGTCACCGGCCTGCGCAGGCTCAATCCCGATGACGATGACGACAACAAGACGGTGAAGCCCATTCCCGTGCCGGCGGCGGTGCAGACGCTGCGGCGCACCGCGGACTTTGCCGTGCAGCAGGTCGTCATCGTCAGCGACACGGTGGGAGAGGAGCCGGCCCGCGCGGAAGTGCTGGCGATGACGCGCAAGGCGATCGATCTGTCCGCCGGCGCGGGCACGTTGCTGGCAACCGGCGAGCTGGTGGTCGAGCCGCTGACTGCCGGCAACTACAAGGAACTGGTATTCATCGACGATGACGACGAGTTCGACGGCGAGCTGGTCAAGTTCCTGGTCAAGGTACCGCTGGCGCCGGGCATCGATGCCAAGGCGGCGCTGGCCAAGATCGAGCGGTTCATGAAGTCGGTTCCCGCCGTCGGGCGGGCGGAAATCAAGCCCTATAGCGAGCTGACGCTGAGCGTGGTGAATCCCGAACAGTATCGGGGCGCGATCATCGACCTGGTGGCGAAGGATACGGCGGCGACCAGCGCGCGCTTCGGGGCGGGCTATGGCGTCGAGGTCACCGGGCTCGACCGGCCAGTGCAGTGGAAGCGGGCGGGGCTCACCGAGGTGCAGCTGTTCCTGCCCTCCGCCGCCACCGTGCAGCCGCGCAACTGATCGGGAGATGGAGCGATGAACAAGATCCTCAAGATCCTGGCCATTGGTGCGGGGCTGATCGGCGCGGCTGCACCGGCGCTGGCGCAGGAAGTGATCGTGACCGCGTCGCGGCGCGGCGGCGATGCGGGCTACTATGGCGGCATCGTCGCGACCTCGCGGCCGGTGGTCGCGCTGAAGCGCACCGCAGACTATGGCGTGCAATCGGTCCATGTCGCGGGTGACGAACGAGACAGGGAAAAGCGCCGGGCAGACCTGAAGGCGACGATCCGCGCGATGATCGCTGCGGCGGCGAAGCAGGGATTCGAACTGGCGACCGGCGACTATGTGCTGCAGCCGCTGACGCTCGCCAATTACGAGAATCTCTATTTCAGCGGGGACGGGCGCCCCGATACCGATCGCGCCGAGTTCCTGGTCAAGCTGAAGCTGGCACCGGGGACGCCGGAGAAGGTGGCGGCGGATCGGATCGCGGCCTTCTTCAAGTCGGTGCCCAAGGCAGGGCGAACGGTGATCCGGGCGGACGGCAGGCTCACGCTGAGCGTGGTCAATCCGGACCAGTATCGCGCCGCGATCATCGAGCTCATCGCAGCCGATGCGGCGATGGCTTCGGGCAAGTTCGGCGGGACCAGCGGCGTGGACGTGAGCGGCCTCGACCGGCCGGTGGAATGGGCACGCGCAGAGGAGACCAACGTGTTCCTGTTCCTCCCCGCCAGCTATGTCGTCCGCAAGCGCTAGCCCTTGACCCGGACCAGCCCTTCCTGGGCGACGCTGGCGACCAAGCGACCGTCGCGGCTGTAGATGCGGCCGCGGTTGAAGCCGCGGCTATGGCCGGCCCAGGGGCTGTCCGTCGTGTAGAGCAGCCACTCGTCGAAGCGGAAGGGCTCGTGCAGCCAGACGGCATGATCGAGGCTGGCGGTCTGCACGCCGCCGGTCATCCAGCTGACGCCGTGCGGGAGCATGCAGGTGCCGAGCAGGGTCATGTCGGTGGCGTAGGTCAGCATCGCGCGGTGGAGCGCGGGATCGTCGGGCAGCGGCGCGACGACGCGGAACCAGCTGTGCTGCACCGGCTCCTGGGCGACGGGCCTGAACCAGTTGCGCGGATTGACCGGGCGGATCTCGATCGGGCGAGCGCGCAGGAAGAAGCGGCGGAATTTCTCCGGCACCTCGTCGCGGATCGCCTCGCGCAGGTCGCGCTCGGAGACCAGGCTGTCCGGATCGGGGACGTCGGGCACGTCGAACTGGTGGTGCAGCCCCTCGGCGGGGAGCTGGAAGCTCGCGGTCATGTTGAGGATCGGCTGGCCGCCCTGCATCGCGATGACCCGGCGATTGGCGAAGCTGCGCCCGTCGAAATCGCGGACGACGCGGTAGATGATCGGGTGGTTCTCGTCGCCCGGACGCATGAAATAGGCATGGAGCGAATGGGCGACCTTGTCGTCCTCGACCGAGCGCTGGGCGGCCTGTAGTGCCTGCGCCACGACCTGGCCGCCGAACACGCGGCCGACGCCGCCGGGCTGGCGGGCGCCGCGATAGAGATCGGTATCGATGCGCTCGACATCGAGGAGCTGGGTGAGCTGGTCGACCAAGCCTTGCGGGTCTTCGGCGCGCTGGGGTGTGTCAGTCATATCAAGCGTCATCCCCGCGAAAGCGGGGACCCATCTCCTGAACCGTCCCCGAGCCGAACTGCCGTTGTATCTCGCGGCTTCTGCACGAGATGGGTCCCCGCTTTCGCGGGGATGACGGCTGTTGGGAATGGGGCTCCGGCTGGTGCATCAATATCCCGCCGCTTCCGCCAGCGCGTTCGCGTGGAAGTTGCTGTCGCCGAACATCTCGGCGAGCACGCGGGCGCGCTTCATGAAGAAGCCGATGTCGAACTCGTCGGTCATGCCGATGCCCCCGTGCATCTGCACACCCTCCTGCACGGCAAGCGTGGTGGCAAGCCCGGTCATCGCCTTGGCGACGGCGACGGCTTCCGCCGCGTCCTGGCCGGCGTCGAGCAGCTGCTGCGCCTTGAGCACGGCGGCGCGGGCGACTTCCATCTCGCTGTAGAGATGCGCGGCGCGGTGCTGCAGCGCCTGGAAGCTGCCGATGGCAACGCCGAACTGCTTGCGCTCCTTGAGGTAGCCGACGGTCATGTCCATCGCGCCGCCGCCGACGCCGACCATCTCGGCCGAGGCGCCGGTGCGGCCCGCGGCGAGCAGGCGGGAGAGGGGGGCGTCGCCCTGGTCGACTTCGCCGATCACCGCGTCGGCATCGACCTCGACGCCGTCGAACCGGAGGTGCGCGGCGAGGCTCGAATCCGCCAGCCGCTCGGGCGTGACGGTGAGGCGGTCCGCGTCATTGGGGACGGCGAACAAGGTGGTGCCGTTCTCGGTCTTCGCCGCGACGAGCAGCAGGTCGGCGACATGGCCGTGCGTGACGAACTGCTTGGCGCCGGTGAGGCGGAAGCCGTTGCCCGCGCGCTGGGCCTGCATCGCGATCTTGCCGTTGTGCTTGGCGCCCTCGTCGATCGCCAGCGCGGCGACGGTCTCGCCCGAAAGGATGCCGGGATACCATTGCGCAGCCGCAGCGGTACCCTTCAGCGCCTCGACCGTGGCGACGGCGGTGGCGAGGAAGGGGGAGGGCGACAGGTTGCGGCCGATCTCCTCGAGCACCACGCCCGCCTCGACATGGCCGAGGCCGAGGCCACCCTCGGCCTCGGGGATCAGGATGCCGGTGAAGCCCATTTCGGCGAACTGCTTCCACAGCGGGCGGGAAAAGCCGGTGGCGTCGTTGGCGTCGCGCAGCGCGCGCATATGGCTGACCGGGGCTTCCGAGGCGACGAAGTCCTTCGCGGTGTCGCGGAGCATGGTCTGGTCGTCGTTTAGGTAGAGGGGCATCTTCTTCTCTTCCTTAAGCCCTCTCCCTTTGGGAGAGGGTTGGGTGAGGGCGGCTTGTCCGCGAGCGCGTCGCTTGTGACTATCCTCACCCTTCCGCCGACTTCGTCGGCTCCCTCCCTCTCCCAAAGGGAGAGGGAATTTGGTCAGCTCGGCAGATCCAAAATCCGCTTGGCGATGATGTTGAGCTGGACCTCGCTGGTGCCGCCCTCGATCGAGTTCGCCTTGGTGCGCAGCCAGGTGCGCGCGGCGGCGCCCTGGTGGCTGGCTTCGCTCTCCCATTCGAGCGCGTCGCTGCCGCCGGCGGTCATCTGGAGCTCGTGGCGGGCCTTGTTCAGCTCGGTGCCGTAGTACTTCATCATCGAAGGCTGGGCGGGGTGTGCCTGGCCGGCCTTGAGCTCGTCGATGAACTTCTCCGACATCGCGGTGAACGCCTTGGAGCGGACCTGGAACAGCGCGATCTGGGCGCGCAGGATCGGATCGACACCCTTGCGGGCGGCCTCGACCAGCGGGTCCTTGCCACTGCCGCCCAGGCCGAAGCCCGAGATCATCTCGCGCTCATGGCCGAGCAGGTACTTGGCGACGTCCCAGCCCTTGTTGAGCGTGCCGAGCAGGTTGGCCTTGGGCACTTCGACATTGTCGAAGAAGGTCTCGCAGAAGGGCGAGTTGCCGCTGATCAGCAGGATCGGCTTGGTGCTGACGCCGGGCGAGGCCATGTCGAACAGCAGGAAGCTGATGCCGGCCTGCTTGACGGTCTTGTCGGTGCGGACGAGGCAGAAGATCCAGTCGGCCTTGTCGGCATAGCTGGTCCAGACCTTCTGGCCGTTGACCAGGAAATGATCGCCCTTGTCCTCGGCGCTGGTCTGCAGCCCGGCCAGATCGGAGCCCGCATTGGGCTCGCTATAGCCCTGGCACCAGCGGATCTCGCCGCGGGCGATCTTGGGCAGATGTTCGAGCTTCTGTTCCTCGGTGCCGTATTTGAGCAGCGCCGGGCCGAGCATCGAGATGCCGAAGCTGTTGAGCGGATTGCGCGCTTTGATCGCCTTGAGCTCCTCGCGGAGGATCTTGGTCTCCGCCGGCGAGAGCCCGCCGCCGCCATAGGCGCTGGGCCAGTCGGGCACGGTCCAGCCGCGCGCGCCCATCCGGTCCATCCAGAGCTTCTGGTCTGGATGCGCATATTCCGGGTTGCGACCGCCCCAGGTGGTTTCCTTTTCCGATTTGGGCGGGGTGCGCATCTCGGCTGGGCAGTTTTCCTCCAGCCAGGCGCGGGTTTCGGCGCGGAATTGGTCGAGTGCTTCGGTCATTGGATTTTCTCACGCGAAGGCGCGGAGGCGCGGAGGAGATTGGGTTCACGCGAAGGCGCGAAGACGCGAAGGAGATTCAGGTTCGCGCGACGACGCGACGGCGCGACGAGGAAGGAAAATTGGCTCACGCGGAGGCGCGGAGACGCGGAGTGGGTTTCGCGGCGCAGCCTCTCCATCCTCGTGATATCAGGGCAGGCGGGGATGGCGCTGATGTGCAAGCCGCTGCACGGCGGGCTTCCTCTCCGCGCCTCCGCGTCTCCGCGTGAACCGACATCGTTGCGTCGTCGCGTCGTCGCGCGAACTCGCTCTTTTTGCCTTCGCGCCTTCGCGTGAACCATTTCTGGTTCCTCCCATCCTCTCCTTCGTCATCCCCGCGAAAGCGGGGACCCATCTCCTGTGCTTTCCGCGTCCACCACGGTTGTTGCTCTTGTGGCTTCTGCAGGAGATGGGCCCCGGCTTTCGCCGGGGTGACGGCTGTTCCTACTTGTTGAACTTCTCGCCCTTTTCCGCCTTTTCGCGGAGCAGGGGGGCGACTTCGAAGCCGTATTTTTCCAGGCCGGCGACGATCTTCTTGAGACCCTCGGTATCGGCCCAGAACATCGGGCCGCCGCGGTACGGGGGCCAGCCATAACCGTACACCCAGACGACATCGATGTCCGATGCGCGCTGGGCCATCTTCTCGGCGAGGATCAGCGCGCCTTCGTTGACCATGGTGTAGAGCGTGCGGACGACGATCTCCTCCTCGGTGATCTCGTGTTGTGGGACGCCCAGCTTCTCGCGCCATTCGGCGATCAGCTCGGCGACGCGCGGCGAGTTCGACGGGGTGCGCTTCTCGTCATAATCGTAGAAGCCGGCGCTCTTCTTCTGGCCCCAGCGACCCTCGGCGGCGAGCGCGTCGCGGATGTTCTCGATCCGGTTCGGGTCGCGGTGCCAGCCGATGTCGACACCGGCGAGATCGGCCATCTGGAACGGGCCCATCGGCATGCCGAAGGCGACATGGACCTTGTCGATCTGCTCGGGCGTGGCGCCTTCGAGCAGCATCTTGTTGGCCTCGACCTGGCGCGGCATCAGCATGCGATTGCCGATGAAGCCGTAGCAGACGCCGGCGATGACGGCGACCTTCTTGATCTTCTTCGACACGGCCATGGCGGTGGCGAGCACGTCGTCGGCGGTCTTGGCGCCGCGGACGATCTCGAGCAGCTTCATCACGTTGGCCGGCGAGAAGAAGTGCAGGCCGAGCACGTCCTGCGGACGCGAGGTGGCCGCGGCGATCTCGTCGATGTTGAGGTAGCTGGTGTTCGAGGCGAGGATGGCGCCCGGCTTGGCGATCTTGTCGAGCTTGCCGAAGATGTCCTTCTTGACGTGCATATTCTCATAGACCGCCTCGATGATCAGGTCGCACTCGCCGAGCGCGTCGAAATCGAGCGTCGGGTTGAGCAGCCCCATCGCGCCTTCCACCTGCTCGGCGGTCATGCGGCCCTTGGCGGCGGTCGCCTCGTAATTCTTGCGGATCACGCCGGTGCCGCGATCGAGCGCTTCCTGCGCCATCTCGACGATGGTCACGGGAACACCAGCGCTGAGGAAGTTCATCGAGATGCCGCCGCCCATCGTGCCGGCGCCGATCACGCCGACGCGCTTGATGTCGCGGAGCCGGATGTCCTCGGCGATGCCGTCGATCTTCGCGGCCTTGCGCTCGGCGAAGAAGATGTGGCGGAGTGCTGCAGACTGGGTGCCCATGATCAGCTTCATGAAGCCCATGCGCTCGGCCTGGACGCCCTCGGCATAGGGCTTGCCGGCGGTCTGCTCGATCAGGTCGAGGATCGTGTTCGGCGCGTCCATGCCGCGGAAGCGCTTGGCGTTCTTGGCGCGGAACGCCTCGAACACCGCGGGATCGACGGTGACGGGGCGCTCGGACGAGCGCGAGACCGGCTGGCCGATCACTTCGTTCGCAAAGGCGACGGCGTCGGCGACCAGGTTGCCCTCGGTCGCGAGGCGGTCGACCAGGCCGGCGGCCTTGGCCTGCTCGGCCGAGATCGGGTCGCCCTTGGTCGCCATTTCGAGCGCGACTTCGACGCCCGCGACGCGCGGCATGCGCTGGGTGCCGCCGGCGCCGGGCAGGATGCCGAGCTTGACTTCGGGCAGGCCGAACTTCGCCGAGGGAACGGCGATGCGATAGTGCGAGGCGAGGGCGACTTCGCAGCCGCCGCCGAGCGCGGTGCCGTGGACGGCGGAGATCACCGGCTTGTCGAGCGCTTCGATCTCGTCGACCAGTACGGGGAGCGACGGCTCCTGCATCGGCTTGCCGAACTCGGTGATGTCGGCACCGGCGAAGAAGGTCTTGCCCGCGCAGGTGATGACGACCGCCTTGATGCTGTCGTCGTTCTTCGCTTCCTGGATGCCGGCCTGGATGCCCTGGCGGACCGCCGCGCCGAGCGCGTTCACCGGGGGATTGTCCGAGGTGATGATCAGGACGTCGCCCTGGCGGGTGGTGGTGATGGGGGAGGTCATGTTCGTCTCCATTAAAATACCGGCCGTCATCCCCGCGAAAGCGGGGACCCATCTCGTGCGCTAACCGAGCAATACGACGGCTGTCGTACCTGCGGCGCCTTTCGGAGATGGGCCCCCGCTTTCGCGGGGGTGACGAAGAAGGGGTTGGCGGCGGCGGGCATCAATCCGCCAGTGCCGAATAGATCAGCGTCTTCAGCTCGCGCCGGATCGGGTAGAGCATGGACGGCGAGAATTGCGTCATGAAGACCATCGAGATGCGCTCGACGGGATCGATGAAGAAGGCGGTCGAGAACATGCCGCCCCAATAATATTCGCCCGCGGAACCCGGCATCATCGACCGCGCGGGATCCATGGTGATGGCGAAGCCCAGGCCGAAGCCGGTGCCGGCATTGGTGGTCTCGCTGAACAGCGACTGGGACATGGCGTGCAGGTCCGAGCCGCCGGGCAGGTGGTTGGCGATCATCAGGTCGACCGTCTTGCGGCTGACCAGCCGGATGCCGTCCAGCGCACCCTTGTTCAGGAAGAAGGTGCAGAAGCGGTGATAGTCGAGCGCGGTCGACACCAGGCCGCCGCCGCCCGAGACGAGGCGCGGTTCACGCGACCAGGCGCTCTCGGCGCCGCGATCGTACATCACCCGGCCCTTGCCCTGGACGAGCGACCAGCAATCGGCGAGGCGATCGGTCTTGTCGGCGGGCACGGTGAAGCCGGTGTCGTGCATGCCCAGCGGGGCGAAGATGCGCTGCTCGAAGAAATCGGCCAGGCCCTGACCCGAGACGCGTTCGACCACCGCGCCGAGCACGTCGGTGGAGACCGAATAATTCCATTCGGTGCCCGGCGAGAATTCGAGCGGGATCTTGCCCAGCGCGGCGACGAATTCGTCGAGCGTCAAATTGCCGTGCCAGTTCTCGATCCTGCCCTCGCGATAGGCGGCATCGACATTGGTGCGGTTCTGGAAGCTGTAGGTGAGGCCGGAAGTGTGGCGGAGCAGGTCCACCATCCGCATGGGCTCGTCGGTGGGAATGGTCTGGAAGGGTACGCCGACGCCCCCCGCCTTGAACACGCCCAGGCCCTTGAGCTCGGGCAGGACATGGTGGACGGGCGTGTCGAGCGCGATCTTGCCCTCTTCGAGCAGCATCATGAAGGCGAGGCTGGTGACCGGCTTGGTCATCGAGGCGATGCGGAAGATGGTGGTTTCGTCGACCGGTGCGCCGCCTTCGCGGGCGGCGCCCTGGTGCGAGAAATGCACGATCTCGCCATTCCGGGCGATCAGCAGCTGGGCATGGGGCAGCTTGCCCGAGTCGAGGTAGCGGGTCTTCAGATACGGATCGATCCGGGCCAGCCGCGCCGCATCGAAACCCTGACTTTCGGGCTTGGCAATCTTCATGCGGCTGGCATACCTCTCATTCGAAACCGGTGACTCGCATCTTCTACGGGACGCGCTCCCCCTATTGCCTTGAGCGCGCGATGAATCAACACTAACGTTGTTTACGGTACGGCATCCGATGCCAAACCCAACATTCTAGAAACATAAACCGCACAAGCTGGAGAGAATCGCCTTGGCCCCCGAACCCATCGTGCCGCTCGACCCCAAATGGCCCGCCATGTCGCTGGAGCAGGTGAAGGGGGCGCTCACCGCGCCCGGATCGCGTTTCGAGATGGAGGAGATCGAAATCCGCGGGGTGCCGACCCGGGTGTGGAAGAACGCACCGCCGACGCTGGGCGTGCTGGCGCAGCTGGCCCGGCTTTATGGCGACCGCGTCTTCACCATCTATGAGGACGAGCGCGTCACCTATGACGCGAATTACCGGGCCGTCGTCCACCTCGCGCAGAAGCTGACCGAGATGGGCGTGGTGAAGGGCGACCGCGTCGCGCTGGCGATGCGGAACCTGCCCGAATGGCCGACGATCTTCTTCGCCGCGACCAGCCTGGGCGCGATCATCGTGCCGCTCAATGCGTGGTGGACCGGCGGCGAGCTCGAATATGGGCTGAAGGACTCGGGCTCCAAGGTGCTGTTCGTCGATGCCGAGCGGCATGCACGGCTGAAGCAATGCTATGACGCGCTGCCCGACCTGGAGCGCGTGGTGGTGAGCCGCTGCGACGAGGAACTGGGCGGAAACGTCAGCCGGCTCGAGGTGCTGATCGGCACGCGGAGCGACTGGGCGAGCCTGCCCGACATTCCGTTTCCGCAGGTGGCGGTGGCGCCCGAGGACGATGCGACGATCTTCTACACCAGCGGCACCACCGGCAATCCCAAGGGCGCGCTCGGCACGCATCGCAACATCTGCACCAACATCCTGTCGAGCGGGTACAGCGCTGGGCGGGCGATGCTGCGCCGGGGCGAGATCCCGCCGGCGGCGATCCCGCACAAGGTGGGCCTGCTGGTCATCCCGCTGTTCCACGTCACGGCGTGCAGCGCGGCGCTGATGGGCGGGATCGCCAGCGGCCAGACGATCGTGTTCATGCGCCGCTGGGACCCAGTGAAGGCGATGGAGATCATCCAGCGCGAGAAGGTCAACGCCACCGGCGGCGTGCCGACCATCGCCTGGCAGCTGCTTGAGCATCCCGAGCGCGAGAAGTACGACCTCTCCAGCCTGGAAGTGGTGTCCTATGGCGGCGCCCCCTCGGCGCCCGAGCTGGTCAAGCGGATCCACGAGGAATTCGGTGCGCTGCCCGGCAATGGCTGGGGCATGACCGAGACGATGGCGACGGTGACCCAGCATAGCGGCGAGGACTATCTCACCCGCCCGACCAGCGCCGGCCAGCCGGTGGCAACCGCGGACCTCAAGATCATGACCGTCGAGGGCGATCGCGAGTTGCCCGTCGGCGAGGTGGGCGAACTCTGGGCCAAGGGGCCGATGATCGTGAAGGGCTATTGGAACAAGCCCGAGGCGACGGCGGAGACCTTCGTCGATGGCTGGGTGCGCACCGGCGACCTGGCCAAGCTCGACGAGGAGGGGTTCCTCTACATCGTCGATCGCGCCAAGGACATCATCATCCGCGGCGGCGAGAACATCTATTCGAGCGAAGTCGAGGACGTGCTCTACGCCTTCCCTGGGGTGATGGATGCCGCGCTGATCGGGGTGCCGCACAAGACGTTGGGCGAGGAGCCGGTGGCGGTGGTCCACCTGGCACCGGGCACCAGCGCAACCGAGGCGGAGCTACAGGACTTCGTCCGCGAGCGGCTGGCGGGGTTCAAGGTGCCGGTGCAGGTGCGCTTCGCGGCGGATACGCTGCCCCGCAACGCCAATGGCAAGATCCTGAAGAAGGATCTGCGGGCGCTGTTCGTCGGGGAAGCGGCGGCCTGAGCCGCATTTTCGCTGGTCGGGGAAGCAGGCTGCGCTAGGCTCCATATCCGAAGGGAGACCTCCGGATGCATATCGATCGCAGGGCGTTCCTCGGCGCCACGGCTGCTTCACTGGTCTTGCCGGGGCTGGTGCGGGCCCAGTCCGCGCCGGCCTTTCCGCCGGTCGATGCGCGCAGCGTGTGGCTGGTCGGTGATTCGGCGCCGCCGGATCCAACGGCAATGTCGGCGCGGCTGGCGGAACTCGCCGGGGCCGGATCGGTGCGCGATGGTTATCTGAACGGCGGGGCGGTCGACGCGCTGGAAAAGGCCTTTGCGACGCTTCTGGGCAAGGAGGCCTGTGCCTTCTTCGCCACCGGCACGCTGGCCAACAATGTCGCGCTACGGGTGCTGTGCGGCGGTGCGCCGCATGCGCTCTGCCAGTATGACAGCCATCTCTACCGCGACGAGAGCAACATGGCGCAGCGGCTGGCGGGGATAAACTTGGTGCCGCTGGGCGCTGGCCGGGCGACGCCGACCCAGGAGGAACTGATCGCGGCGTTCGATGCGGCAGAGAAGGGGCCGTACGCGCTCAAGGTCGGCGCGATCTCGCTGGAGAGCCCCGTGCGCCGGCTGGAGGGACAGCTGATCCCGCCGCGACGCGTCGCCGAGATCGCCGCACTGGCATCGGCGCACGGGACGCGGATGCACCTCGACGCCGCCCGGCTGCTGCTCGCGCCGCCGGTGCTCGACCGTGCCGCCTATGTGGCGCCGTTCGAGACGATCTATGTCTCGCTCTACAAATATCTGGGCGCGCCGTTCGGGGCGGTGCTGGCCGGGCCGATGGCGACGATCGCCAAGGCGCGCGAGTGGCGGCATATCTATGGCGGGCTGATCTACCAGGGATGGGTGCCGGCCCTGCTCGCGCTCGACGCGCTACCGCGCTTCCTGAAGAACGTCTCCGAGGCGCATAGCATGTCCGACAAGCTGTTCGCCGAGTTGCAGGGCAGCGGCAAGGTGAAGTGGCGGTTCGACCCCTTCGCCTCCAACATCTACCGCCTGGAGATGTCGCAGGCCTTTGCTGATGCTGCGTTCGAGCGTTGCCGTGCCGCCGGGGTGCGGCTCGGGCGGTGGGAGAAGGGATCGATCCCGTTCTATGTCAACGAGACGCTGTTGCGGCGGCCGGTGGAGGAATATGTGAGGCTGATTTTGGGGTGACAGCGACCTATCGTCATCCCCGCGAAAGCGGGGACCCATCTCGTGCCGGTGCCGCAAATACCACGGTCGCGTTCGCGGACTGCTCGGGAGATGGGCCCCGCTTTCGCGGGGGGTGACGGAGTGGGGGTTAGCAGTTCAATTCGAAGAACAGGTCGCGCCAGTCGGGATTGGACTCCTCGATCAGCGCGATCTTCCAAGCGCGTCGCCACTTCTTGATGCGTTTCTCGCGGAGGATGGCATTGTCGATTTCGTCGTGGAACTCGACATAAACCAGCCGGTAGATGCCGTATTTCGCGGCGAACTTGCTGCCGGCGCCGTCGCGATGCTCGAGCGCGCGGCGGGACATCTCCGCAGTGACGCCAGTATAGAGCGCGCCGTTTTTCCGGTTGGTGATGATGATAGGTGTAGCCTGCCATTTCACCGATCCGCCTGTGGCTAGTCCGGGAGATGGGCCCCCGCTTTCGCGGGGGTGACGACTGAGAGGACCGCGCCCCTCCACCCCGCGAGCCGGGCCTTGCGCGCTTCCTCCTCCAGCTTCGGTTCGAAGGTCAGCCCGGCGCCGCGCATCTTCGAGGCTTCCTCCAGGTCTCGGAACATCCCGCAGCCCATGCCCGCCAGCATCGCGGCGCCCAGCGCCGTCGTCTCGGCGAAGTCGGGGCGGTCGACGGGGATGGCGAGGATGTCGGCCAGGTCCTGGGCGATCCAGTCGTTGGCGACCATGCCGCCGTCGACGCGGAGGCGCGACCAGTCGGCGCCGTCGGCGGCGAAGGCGGTCTTCAGGTCGTGGCTCTGGTGCGCCATCGCCTCGAGCGCGGCGCGGACGATATGGGCGCGGGTGGCGGCGAAGCTGAGGCCGGAGATCGCGGCGCGCGCCTCCGGCTCCCACCAGGGCGCGCCGAGGCCGGACAGGGCCGGGACGAGATAGACGCCGCCATTGTCCTTCACCGAGCGGGCCAGGCTTTCGGTCTCCGGGGCGGTCTCGATCAGCTTCACCGAGTCGCGGAGCCACTGGACCAGGCTGCCGGCGACGAACACCGAGCCTTCGATCGCATAGGTGCGCCGGCCGCCGAGCTGCCACAAGACGGTGGCGAGCAGGCGGTTCTTCGAGCTGGGCGGGGCGCTGCCGGCATTGGTGAGGACGAAGGCGCCGGTGCCATAGGTCGCCTTGGTGTCGCCCTTCTCCAGGCAGGCCTGGCCGATCGTCGCGGCCTGCTGGTCGCCGGCGAGGCCGCAGATCGGGATCTCGCCGCCGAACAGCTTCGTCGTGCCGAACCTGCCGGCGCAGTCTACGATCTCGGGCAGGGCCTCGCGGGGCGCCGAGAACATGTCGAGCAGCCCGTCGCTCCAGCCGCCCGAGCCGAGGCCCATCAACAAGGTGCGCGAGGCGTTCGTGGCGTCGGTGACATGGAGGCCGCCGGTGAGCTTCCAGACCAGCCAGCTCTCGATCGTGCCGATCGCCAGCCGGTCGCCCACGCCCTTGAGCTGCGGCCAGTTGCGCATCGCCCAGGCGATCTTGGTGCCCGAGAAATAGGGATCGAGAAGCAGGCCGGTGCGGGCCTGGACACCGGGCTCCTCGCCTGCGTCGCGCCAGGCTCGGCACAGGGCGGCGCTGCGCCGGTCCTGCCAGACGATGGCGGGGGCGAGGGGCTCGCCGGTCGTCTTGTCCCAGAAGACGATCGTCTCGCGCTGGTTGGTGATGCCGATCGCGGCGATCCGGTCCGCGCCGCCGGCCTCGCGCACCACGGCATGGGCGCATTCGAGGGTGCGGCGCCAGATTTCGTTCGCGTCATGCTCGACCAGGCCGGGACCGGGATAATGCTGGGTCAACTCGGCGCTGTGCGTGGCCAGGCACTTGCCCGAGGGCGCGAAGAGCATCGCGCGGGTGGAAGTGGTGCCCTCGTCGAGGACCAGGATGTTCTCGCCCATGATCCCCAAGCTAGCCGGGATTACATCCGTTGCAATCCGCGCTAGGGTTACCGAAGCGAAAGGGAAGGGCAGAAGTGAACGATCGACCCGACAGCATCGGTGGCGAACCCATGGACGACGGCGTGCCCACCGGCGCGGCGCGGGGGCCGCTGGTCGGCCAGGAGAATATGGGCGACGGCCAGAAGCGCGACCGGCTGATGGCGGCGACGACGCTGATCGCCGGCGTGGGCCTGCTGCTCGCACTGCCCTTTGCGTTGCAGGCGGGGGCGGTGTTCTTCCTGCCGCTGACCACTGCGCTGGTGATCGCCATTGCGCTGGTGCCGCTGCTCGAATGGCTGGAGCGGCACCGGCTGCCGGCGCCGATCGCGGCGTTCATCTGCGTGCTGCTGTTCCTGATCGCGGCGAACGTCGCGCTGGCCTCGATCGTCGTTCCGGCCTGGCAGTGGATCCGCGACCTTCCCGCCAAGATCCCGCAGATCCAGGAGAATCTGAAGCCGCTGATCGAGTTCTACGCGAACCTGGACAGCTTCGTGAACAAGACGGTGATGAACTTCGCCTCGGCGCCGATGAAGCAGCCCGAGGTGATGGCCGCGACGCCGCCGCGCTCGCTGATCGACCTGTTCGCCACCTCGGCGCCGTCGGCGCTGCTCGAGATGTTTTTCGCCATCCTGGTCATCTACTTCTTCCTCTCGGGCTGGACCCGGCTGCGGCGCAACGCGATCACGAGCCGCTCGAGCTTCGGCGGGGCGATGGCGACCGCGCGGGTGATCCAGGACGTGGTGGACGACACCTCGGCCTATCTGGGCACGATCACGCTGATCAACCTGACGCTGGGGCTGATCGTGGCGGGCGTGCTGTGGGCGATCGGCATGCCGACCCCGCTGATGTGGGGCGGCATTGTCACCCTGCTCAACTACATCCCCTATTTCGGGCCGGTCTTCGCCGCTCTGCTGCTCGCCATGGGCGGGCTGATGACCTTCCCGGACCTGGGCTGGGCCTTCGTGCCGCCGATCGTGATGATCGCCTGCCACCTGGTGGAGGCGAACGTCGTCACGCCGCTGGTGGTCGGGCACCGCCTGACGATCAGCCCGATCATGATCCTGATCTCGCTGAGTTTCTGGGGCTGGGTTTGGGGCACGACCGGCGCGCTGCTCGCGGTGCCGCTGCTGATCATCATCCAGACCGTGCTCAACGCCGCGGGCAAGCCCGACATCGCCGGTTTCCTGTTCGAACACGGGACCTTGGTGAACGATCCTGTGGATAATCGACCGCTCCGGCGAAAAAGTCGCGACCAATCCGGTTGACACCCCCAAAAGTCGCGTCTAGTGCCCGCCTCCTCGCTTCGAGAGAGCGGGTGTAGCTCAGTTGGTTAGAGCGCCGGCCTGTCACGCCGGAGGTCGCGGGTTCGAGCCCCGTCACTCGCGCCATTCCCCAGATCATCGCACGGGAAGGCGCCCCATGGGCGGCCCGACCGGTTGATGGACTCCAGGGCTGGTGGCTTCCCGAAACGCGTAATGCGGGTGTAGCTCAGTTGGTTAGAGCGCCGGCCTGTCACGCCGGAGGTCGCGGGTTCGAGCCCCGTCACTCGCGCCACGCACTGCGTGGCCATTCCCTACATTTCTGGCCGGGCCGACTCGGCAAAGGACACGAAGTACACGCCAAAAGCGGGTTTTCGCGGTGCCGGATCCAGCATGCCCGCCCGAGGCGCGCCGCATCTCGCAACTTTGTTGCGCCGACGGAATCCTATCTTTCCTACGGGACCAAAGAGCGGCGGCCCTTGCCGGCCTCGCTTCGCCGCAAATACGCGGACATCGCCGGTGCCCGGCTCGTTGATGCCTCGGGGCATTTGAGGAGCGACGGCGATGGAACTCGAGACTCGCGAAACGCATGACATGATTGCCTCCGACCGGGTCGAGGGCACTGCGGTCTACAACCGGGAAGGCGAGCGGCTGGGCACGGTCCACCGCTTCATGGTCGACAAGGTATCGGGCCAGGCCGAATATGCGGTGCTGTCGTTCGGCGGCCTGTTCGGGCTGGGCAACCGCCATTATCCGCTGCCCTGGCAGAAACTCACCTACGACACCGACAAGGGCGGCTATGTGGTCGACCTGTCCAAGGAGCAGCTGGAAGGCGCGCCGAGCTATGACGAGGAAGGCGGCGACCGCCCGGCCTATGACCGCGAATATGGCGAGCGCCTCTATGGCTATTACGGCATGACCTATTGAGCGGCGCCCCTCAGGCGCGGCGCCAGCGGCCGGTTTCCATCCAGCGCAGGGCGCCGCCCAGCGGCAGGATCCAGACGATGCCGGTCACCACATAGATCGGCAGCTGGGCGAGGACGTGCAGCTGGCTGATCCAGTGCGAGAAACTGGCGACCAGGACGATCCAGACGAAGATCCAGGCGACGATGGCCAGCGCCCCCGCCGGCTTGCGCCAGCTCGGCGCTACGCTTCCGCGTGCCATGTCATGCCCTCCTCGGTGATCACCGCCTGGAGCGGCACGTCCCAGATTTCCGACGGGATCGCCGGCACCTGCTGCATCGCCCAGGCGACGCCGACGCGCCAGGCGTCGGGATAGCGGGCGAAGGCGCGGTCGTAATGGGCGGCGCCCTGGCCGAGCCGGTTCAGGCGCGCGTCGAAGCCGACCAGCGGGGTGAGGATCACGTCGGGCGCCACTTCGGGGCTGGTCTCGTGCGGCTGGCGCAGGCTGAACGGCCCGTCGACCAGCGGTTCGCCCATCTGCCAGGCGAGGAAGCGGATCGGGGCGGCGCGATCGACGACGAAGGGGAGGGCGAGGGCGCAGCCCTTCTCGGCGGCGGCGGCGGCGAGCTGGGTCGGGTCGGCCTCGCTGCCGATCGCGACATAGGTGGCGACGATCATCCCGGGCCGCAGCCGCTCGACGAACGCTTCGGGCGCGAGGATCGCCTCGCTCGCTTCGATGGCGAAGGCGTCGCGCTCGGCACGGAGCTGCGCCCGCAGGGCTAGCTTGTCGATCATGCGATGCTTTTAGTGGAGCGGTGGCGGGACCGCCATGGCCGTTTGCCAGAATATCCTCTGACGCCCGTTACGTCAGGTGGGGACCATATGCCGCGGACCAGGATCCGCACAGGGACAGCCCCCATGGATGATGAATAGCCTCAGGGATAATTGCTATGGCTCGTACCGGGCAGTGCCCGCCGTTTGTGGATGTAGGAGGTTGGGCGAGGGTTCGCAACGGGTTGCACCAAAATCGTCACCCCGGCGAAAGCCGGGGGCTCAGGCGATGGCGCGGGGATGTAGCCGCCTGAGATCCCGGCTTTCGCCGGGATGACGGACTGGGCCGGGATGACAGATTGGGTCGGGATGACGAGGAGGAGGGCGCTCAGGCTTCCGCCGCATCCTCTTCGAGCGCGGCTGCGACCGCTTCCAGCCGATCGGCGATGCGCTCCAGCAGCACCGGCGAGACGCCTTCCGGCGGGTTGCGCTCGGTCTCGTCGAGCAGGTCGGCGAGGATCAGCGCGAGATAGACGAGCGTGCGCTCGGCATTGAGACCGCCCGAGGCGCGCAGGGCCGTGTCGGCGTGGCGCTGGAGGATCGATTCCAGATGGCGGATATGGGTTTCGTCGCCTTCGCGTGCGGCGACCGAATAGCTGCGGCCGGCGACGCTGATATCGATATCGGCCATTCAGTCTTCCTCGCCCTTGGCTTCGCGGGCGATCAGCGCGTCGAGCGACGACACCGCGTCCTCGATGCGCGCGCGCAGCTTGGCATGGCGCTGGGTGATACGGTCATGGGCATAGGCCCGCGCGGCTGCGGCCTTCTCGATGCGGACGAGGGCCAGTTCGATACGATCGGCGGGCGTACTTGCCATATCCAAGCGTTACGCACCCCCACCGAAGCTATCAACCCCCGAATGGCACCGGTTTCATGGCGGCTTCGACAGAGCGGATCATTGCAGCGCCGGTTCGAGTCCGGGCGCGAGCCGGTTGACGTGGGCCCGCAAGGGCACCAAAGGCGTCCGCGCCAGCATCATGGGGACTCTCAAGTGACCGCAAGCTTCACCGACTGCGCCAATGCCATCCGGGCATTGTCGATGGACGCCGTGGAGGCGGCCAATTCGGGGCATCCGGGCATGCCGATGGGCATGGCTGACGTCGCCACCGTGCTGTTCCAGAACTATCTGAAGTTCGATCCCACCGATCCCAAATGGGCGGACCGCGATCGCTTCATCCTGTCGGCCGGCCATGGTTCGATGCTGCAATATTCGCTGCTGCACCTGACTGGCTATGCCCGCCCGACGCTGCAGGACATCCAGGACTTCCGCCAGATCGGCAGCCCCTGCGCCGGCCATCCCGAGAATTTCGAGCTGGCGGGCGTCGAGTGCACCACCGGACCGCTCGGCCAGGGCTTCGCGATGGCCGTCGGATTCGCCGCCGCCGAGCGTCACCTGAACGCCGTCTATGGCGACGACCTGGTCGACCACCGCACCTGGGTGATCGCCGGCGACGGCTGCCTGATGGAAGGCATCAACCATGAGGCGGTCGGCTTGGCCGGGCATTTGAAGCTCGGCAAGCTGATCGTGCTGTGGGACGACAACAAGATCACGATCGACGGTGCGGTCTCGCTCTCGTCGAGCGAGGACATCCCCGCACGCTACCGCGCCTCTGGCTGGCAGGTCGTCGCGTGCGACGGCCATGACCAGGCCGACATCGCCCGCGCGATCGACGAGGCGCTCGCCAGCGAGCTGCCGTCGCTCGTCCAGTGCCACACGATCATCGGCAAGGGCGCGCCGAACAAGCAGGGCTCGTCCAAGGTCCATGGTTCGCCGCTGGGTGCCGACGAAGTCGCCGCAGCCCGCGCGACGCTCGGCTGGAACCACCCGGCGTTCGAGATCCCGGGCGACATCCGCGAGACCTGGCTCGAGGCCGGCAAGCGCGGCGCTGCCCCGCATGCCGAGTGGAAGAAGCGCCTGGAGGCGCATGAGGATCGTGCCGAGTTCGAGCGCCGGATGCGCGGCGAGCTGCCGGCCTGGTTCTCGATGCAGGATCATATCCAGGGCCTGATCGACGCGCCGCAGAAGGTCGCGACCCGCAAGGCGAGCGAGATGGCGCTCGAGGCGATCAACGCGCAGATCCCCGACACCGTCGGCGGCTCGGCCGACCTGACCGGCTCGAACAACACCCTGACCAAGGGCCTGGGCGCGTTCACCGCGGACAATTACGCCAGCCGCTACGTCTATTATGGCATCCGCGAGTTCGGCATGTCGGCGGCGATGAACGGCATGGCGCTGCATGGCGGCGTGATCCCCTATGGCGGCACCTTCCTGGTGTTCGCGGACTATGCCCGCGCGGCGATCCGCCTCTCGGCGCTGCAGCAGGCGCGTGTCATCTATGTGATGACCCACGACTCGATCGGCCTGGGCGAGGACGGCCCGACCCACCAGCCGGTGGAGCATCTGACCAGCTTGCGCCTTATCCCCAACCTCGACGTCTATCGCCCGTGCGACGTGGTCGAGACTGCGGAGTGCTGGGAACTGGCGCTGCAGAAGGCGGACGGCCCGGGCCTGCTCGCGCTCAGCCGCCAGAACCTGCCGCAGCTGCGCAGCGAAGCCGGCGAGAACCGCTCGGCACGCGGTGGCTATGCGATCCGCGAGGCCGAGGCGCCGCGCCAGGTGGTGCTGATCGCCAGCGGCTCGGAAGTCGAGATCGCCGTTGCCGTGCGCGACGAGCTGGAAGCCCAGGGCATCGGCGCGGACGTCGTCTCGATGCCGTGCTGGGAGCGCTTCGATGCGCAGGATGCGCAGTACAAGCGCGACCTGCTGCCGGCGCACGCGCTGAAGGTCTCGATCGAGGCCGGCACCACGCTCGGCTGGGAGCGATACACGGGCTTGGATGGACTAAACTTTGGCGTCGATGGATTTGGCGCTTCGGGTCCCTATCTGAAGCTGTACGAGCATTTCGGGCTCACTGCGGGAGCCATCGTTCCGCAGATCGTCGAAAAGTTGAACGGAGAACAGGCATGACGAAGGTTGCGATCAACGGGTTCGGGCGCATCGGTCGACTGGTGGCGCGCGCGATCCTCGAGCGCCCCGACAGCGGGCTCGAGCTGGTCACGATCAACGATCTCGCGGACGCCAAATCGAACGCCTGGCTGTTCTCGCGCGACAGCGTGCACGGCAAGTATCCGGGCACCGTCTCGGCGGACGGCGATGACCTGGTCATCGACGGCAAGCGCATCAAGGTGACCAAGGAGCGCGACCCCGCCAACCTGCCGCACGCCGAGAATGGCGTCGAGCTGGTGCTGGAGTGCACAGGCTTCTTCACCGACCGCGCTTCGGCCCAGAAGCACATCGATGCCGGCGCCAAGAAGGTGCTGATCTCGGCCCCGGGCAAGAATGTCGACCTGACCGTCGTGTTCGGCGTGAACAACGACAAGCTCGAGGCCGGCCACACGATCGTCTCGAACGCATCGTGCACCACCAACTGCCTGGCGCCGGTCGCCAAGGTCCTGAACGACGCGATCGGCATCGAGCGCGGCCTGATGACCACGGTCCACGCCTATACCAACGACCAGAAGATCCTCGACCAGATCCACCCGGACCTGCGTCGTGCGCGCGCTGCCGCGATGAGCATCATCCCGACCACCACCGGCGCTGCCCGCGCCGTGGCCGAGGTGCTGCCCGAGCTGAAGGGCAAGCTGGACGGCTCGGCGATCCGCGTTCCGGTTCCGGACGGCAGCCTTGTCGACCTGACCTTCACCCCGTCGCGCGACGTCACCGTCGAGGAAGTCAACGCGGTACTGAAGGCGGCCTCGGAGAGCGGTCCGCTCAAGGGCATCCTCTGGTATTCGGACGAGCCTTTGGTCTCGATCGACATCGTCCACACCTCGGCCTCGTCGACCGTCGACAGCCTGGAGACCGCGGTGATCGACGGCAAGCTGGTGCGCGTCGTCAGCTGGTACGACAATGAATGGGGCTTCTCGAACCGCATGGTGGACACCGCCAGCGCGATGGCGAAGCTGACGGCCTGATTTCTGCGTTCCCCTCCCGCTTGCGGGAGGGGCTAGGGGAGGGGTTATTCCCTCCCCAACGTATTTCAGGCCCTCCCCCGGCCCCTCCCGCAAGCGGAAGGGGAGCGATTACGGATAAGGTGAGACTATGACCCGCCCCTTCAAGACGCTCGACGACATGGGCGACATCGCCGGCAAGCGCGTGCTGGTCCGCGAGGATCTCAACGTGCCGATGGCCGACGGTGCCGTGACCGACGATACCCGGCTGCGCGCCGCGGTGCAGACCGTCGCCGAGCTGGCGGACAAGGGCGCCAAGGTCGTGGTCCTCGCGCATTTCGGGCGGCCCAAGGGCCAGCGTAACCCCGAAATGAGCCTGTCGCTGGTCACCCAGCCGTTCAGCCATGTGCTGGGCCGTGAAGTGCGCTTCATCGACACCGATGGTGCGGCGGAAGCGATCGACGCGATGGGCGAGGGCGATATCGCGTTGCTCGAGAACACCCGCTTCGACGCCGGCGAGGAGAAGAACGCATCCGAGACCGTCGAGGCGCTCGCCGCGCTGGGCGATCTCTATGTCAACGACGCCTTCTCGGCCGCGCACCGTGCGCACGCCTCGACCGAGGGCCTGGCGCACAAGCTGCCGGCATTCGCCGGACGCCAGATGGAAGCCGAGCTCGATGCGCTGGAAAAGGCGCTGGGCACGCCGCAGCAGCCGGTCGCGGCAGTCGTGGGCGGCGCCAAGGTCTCGACCAAGCTCGACGTGCTCAAGCACCTCGTCGACAAGGTCGATCACCTGATCATCGGCGGCGGCATGGCCAACACCTTCCTCGCCGCGCGCGGCGTGGATGTGGGCAAGAGCCTGTGCGAGCATGACCTGACCGGCACCGCCGAGGAGATCCTCGACGCGGCGGACAAGGCGAACTGCACCGTCCACCTGCCGTACGACGTGGTGGTGGCGAAGGAATTCGCGGCCAATCCGCCGAGCCTGCGCACCGTCAACGTCCATGAAGTCGCGGCCGACGAGATGATCCTCGACATCGGACCGGCGGCGACCGAGGCGCTGGCGGACGTGCTCAAGACCTGCCGCACTCTGGTGTGGAACGGCCCGCTCGGCGCGTTCGAGACGCCGCCGTTCGACACGGCGACGATCAGCCTGGCCAAGACCGCGGCGGCGCTGACCAAGGAAGGCCAGCTCGTCTCGGTCGCCGGCGGCGGCGACACGGTGGCGGCGCTCAACCAGGCCGGCGTCTCGGGCGACTTCACCTTCGTCTCGACCGCGGGCGGCGCGTTCCTGGAATGGATGGAAGGCAAGGAGCTGCCCGGCGTCGCGGCGCTCACGCGCTGATCGCGCCTTCAAGTCAGTGAAATCGGAGAGGGGGAAGGGGGCAGGTGCCGCCTTCCCCCTTTTGATTCGACCGGTTTGCCGCAGTGCGAAGAAAAGCGACTCCGGTGGCAGCGTTGTCAGGCTTTTCCCCTGCAAATCCGGGCGATAGGGGCTCCCCAGCGATACATATTCAAGGGGACAAAGATGTCGATCACGCCGGCCGTCAAAGCCATTCTCGCGAACTACGAGTCCGACAATCCCGGCGTGAAGGCCAACCTCGCCCGCATCCTGATGCAGGGCAAGCTGGGCGGCACCGGCAAGCTGATCATCCTGCCGGTCGACCAGGGCTTCGAACATGGCCCGGCCCGCAGCTTCGCGGTGAACCCGGACGCCTATGATCCGCACTATCACTATCAGCTGGCGATCGATGCGGGCCTGAGCGCCTATGCCGCGCCGCTCGGCATGCTCGAGGCGGGCGCCGACACCTTTGCCGGGCAGATCCCGACGATCCTGAAGTGCAACAGCTCGAACAGCTGGGCGACCAGCGCCAACCAGGCGGTGACCGCGGGGGTGGACGACGCGCTGCGCCTAGGCTGTGCCGCGATCGGCTTCACCATCTATCCGGGCTCGGACGACGTGTTCGAGATGATGGAAGAGATCAAGGAGCTGTCGGCCGAGGCAAAGTCGGTCGGCATCGCCACCGTGCTCTGGTCGTATCCGCGCGGCGGCAAGCTGCCCAAGTCGGGTGAACTCGCCCTGGATGTTGGCGCCTATGCCGCGCACATGGCCGCCCTGCTCGGCGCGCACATCATCAAGGTGAAGCTGCCCAGCGACCATATCGAGCAGGAAGAGGCGAAGAAGGCCTATGAAGGCACCGACTGGTCGGCCCAGTCGACCCGGGTCGGCCATGTCGTGAAGAGCTGCTTCAACGGCCGCCGCATCGTCGTCTTCTCGGGCGGCGCGGCCAAGGGCTCCGACGCGGTCTACCAGGACGCGCGCGACATCCGCGACGGCGGCGGCAACGGCTCGATCATCGGCCGCAACACCTTCCAGCGCCCGCGCGACGAGGCGTTGGCGATGCTCGACAAGCTGGTCCGCATCTACAAGAACGAAGAATGATCGGTCGCCGGCCCGTACTGGCAGGGCTCGCGCTCGCGATGCTGGGCGGGCCGGCCCTTGCCAAGGAATTCCGCATGGAAGAAGCCGAGCTCTACGGCATGATCGGCAAGATCAAGGCCCAGCCGGGCAAGCGCGCCGAACTGATCGCGCTGCTTTCCGGCGGCACCGGCGATATGCCGGGCTGCATCGCCTATCTGATCGCCGAGGATGTGAAGGATGCCGAGGGCATCTGGATCACCGAGATCTGGCAGAGCAAGCAGCACCATGCCGACTCGCTCAAGCTGCCTGCCGTGCAGGAAGCGATCGCCAAGGGGCGGCCGCTGATCGCCGGGTTCGAGACGCATGTCGAGACGCGGCCGTTGGCGGGCGTGGGGATCAGGAGGTGAGCGACGCCTGGCGCGCGGTCGATAGCTATATCAGCGGCAAGCTGATTGGCGAGGACCCTGCGCTCGACGGCGCGCTGGCGGCCAATGCGGCGGGCAGGCTGCCGGCGATCGACGTATCGGCGCCGCAGGGCAGGATGCTCGAGCTGCTCGCGCGGATGTGTGGCGCGGGGCGTATCCTCGAAGTGGGCACGCTGGGCGGCTATTCCACCATCTGGCTTGCCCGGGCGCTGCCTGCGCACGGGGAGCTGGTGACGCTGGAGCTTGAGCCGCATCATGCCGAGGTGGCGCGGATGAACCTGGCCAATGCGGGGCTCGCCGACCGCTGCGAGGTGCGGACCGGGCTGGCGGTGGAGAGCCTGGCGGCGATGATCGCCGCGGGCGAGGGGCCGTTCGACCTGGTTTTCATCGATGCCGACAAGCCGAGCAATACCGCCTATCTCGATGCAGCGCTGAAGCTCACCCGGCCGGGCAGCGTGATCATCGTCGACAATGTCGTACGGGAGGGCGCTGTGACCGATCCGGACGACCCCGATCCGCGGGTGATCGGCACGCGGGCGTTGTTCGACGCGGTCGCCGCTGAGTCACGTCTCGATGCCACTGCAATCCAGACAGTGGGCGACAAGGGCTGGGACGGGTTTCTGCTGGCAGTGGTGCGTCCCGCCTAGGCCTTGCCGGGTGGGACGTGCTCGCGGAGTTCGCGCATCTGCTGCTCATACTGCTCGCGCGATTCCCAGCCGAGCGGGTGCGGGCCATAGGCATTGGGCCCGAAGGTGCCGGGCCAGAACAGCAGCGCGAGCCAGAGGATCAACCCCACGAGGATGAGGAAGCCAAGCCCGGGCAGCGCGGAGAGGGCGGCCAGCGCGACGAAACCGAGCAGCCACCAGCCCGGCTTGCCGATGTCGTGCAGGCGCGCAATGGCGACGACGAGCAGTGCGAGGTCGAATGCGGCTTCCAGCGCGACATACCATAGCGGGAAGGCCGTCGGATGCGCGATCGCCTCGGAACGAAGGCCAAGCTGGATGGCGCCGATGTCGATCCGGTGGAAAACAAGGAACTTGATCGCCGAAAAGCCCAGGCTGCCGAGCAGGAGCCACAAGAACATCGTGCCGCGGCCCGCGCGTCCGATCGGCCATTTGAACATGCTGAACATGCGAATCCCCCTTTTCGCGTGTCATCCCGCGGCGATCCTGCCTTGGCTGGAGCCGTGCTACCACTCCCTTTCGATCGAGTGTGGTGAAGCGAACCGGCTTTCGCTAAGGCTCGCCCGATGATCGAACTTGATGATGATGGCCTGCCGCCGCTCGACCCCAATTTCGCCGACCAGTTCGTGCGCGACATGCGCCGGCCGCCGTGCCAGCTCTACCTGATCTCGCCGCTGGACGTGAGCGGCGCCTTCCCGGAGCGGCTGAAGCGCGCGCTGGGTGCAGGGTCGGTGGCAGCGTTCCAGTTCCGCGTGAAGGGCGTCGACCAGCATGAGGCGGCCCGCCTGGCCGAGCCGCTGCAGAAGATCTGCGCCGATGCGGACGTGGCGTTCATCGTCAACGACGATGTCAGCCTTGCCAAGCGGCTTGGCGCGGACGGCGTGCATCTGGGCCAGGACGACGGCGATCCGCGCGAGGCGAGAGCCGAGCTGGGGCCGCAGGTGCAGATCGGCGTGACCTGCCATGACAGCCGCCACCTGGCGATGGAAGCCGGCGAGGCGGGAGCGGACTATGTCGCGTTCGGCGCCTTCTACCCGACCGCGACCAAGGAAACCCGCCATCGGCCCGAGCCGGTGATCCTCAGCTGGTGGTCGGCGCTGTTCGAACTGCCCTGCGTCGCGATCGGTGGGATCACGCCGGACAACGCCGCGCCGCTGGTCAAGGCGGGGGCGGACTTCCTCGCGGTGTCCAGCGCCGTGTGGGGCGGGGACGAGGAAGCGGCGGTGAAGGCGTTCGCGGAAATTCTGGGCGGCTGACCTTACTCCGTCATCCCGGCGGAAGCCGGGATCTCAGGCGATGGCGGGAAAAGAGCCGCATGAGATCCCGCTCCGGATCAGGTCCAGGGCGGGATGACGATGTGATGCGCGCGAAACCAACCCTGAGTTCCACCCGTTGTTCTTGCGGAACATGATCTGCAGGAGCTTGATTCGGTGCGGAAATTTCTTGGATTTGCGGCTTGTCTCGCCTGTGCCTCGCTCGGTCCCGCTGCCAGCGGGCAGGGGGGAACTTCCGGCAGGCCGCCGATCGACTATTCGATCCTGCATGCCCAGGTGATCCTCGATCATGTCGGCTTTTCGCCCGGCATCCTCGACGGGCGCGAGGGTCAGTCGCTGACCGCGGCGCTCAAGGGCTTCCAGACTTCGCGGGGCATGCCGGCGAGCGGCAAGCTCGACCCGGCGACGCTGCGGGCGCTGGCGCCCTATGCCTCGCTGCGTCCGGTGCGGAAGCTCACCCTCGACGCGGACACGCTGAAGGGGCCGTACGTCAATCCGATCCCCAAGGATCCGGAGAAGCAGGCGAAGCTGCCTTCGCTCGCCTATACGAGGCCGCTCGAGAAGCTGGCCGAGATGTTCCACACCACGCCCGAAGTGCTGGTGGAGCTCAATCCCGGCGGTGGCGCCATCCGCGCGGGGGCGGAATTCGTCTTCCCCAATGCGCTGCCCGCCTCACGCGACTATCCGGCGGACATCAAGCCCGATTGGCGCCAGACGCTGAACGACCTGAACGTCGAGGCGAAGGTGCCCGAGGCGAATCATGTCGTGGTCGACAAGAGCGAGAAGGTCCTCAAGGTGTTCGACAAGCAGGATCGCCTGGTCGCCCAGTTCAGCGCGACGATGGGCAGCGAGCATGATCCATTGCCGCTCGGCACCTGGAAGATCAACGGGGCGGACACCAACCCGAAGTTCCACTACAACCCCAAGCTGTTCTGGGACGCGAAGAAGGGCAGTGACCCGGCGATGCTGCCGCCGGGGCCGAACGGCCCGGTGGGGGTGGTGTGGCTCGATCTCTCCAAGGAGCATTACGGCATCCATGGCACGCCCGAGCCGCAGACGATCGGGCGCACCGAGAGCCATGGCTGCATCCGCCTCACCAACTGGGACGCCGCGCGGCTGGCGCTGATGGTCAAGCCGGGCACCGAGGCGGTGTTCCAGGAGTAGGGCCGATGCGCCTGTGGGCGAAGCGAATCGGCTGGGGGCTGGGCCTGTTGCTGGTGCTGCTCGCGGCGGGGTTCCTGTCGCTGGTGCGGATCACGGTGCAGCCCGCCACGCCCGCGCTCCCCCAGCAGGCGGCGATCGAACCGCAGGCCGCACCGCTTGCCGGCGCGAGCGACCCGGTGCCGCTGATCATCCCGGTGGAGGGCGTTGGCGCCCGCCAGCTCAGCGATACCTGGGGGCAGAGCAGGGGCAACGGCACGCGCGAGCATCATGCGATCGACATCATGGCGCCCCGCGGCACCCCCGTGCTCGCCGCGGCATCGGGGACGGTCGAGAAGGTCTTCGAAAGCGTGAACGGCGGGCATACGCTCTATGTCCGTACCCGGGACGGCGTCACGATCCACTATTACGCCCATCTCGACAGCTATCTGGTCGCGGAGAAGGCCATGGTGCGGCAGGGCGAGCCGATCGCCACGGTTGGCAATACCGGCAGCGCGGCCGGCGGCGCGCCGCACCTCCATTTCGAGATCAAGCTGATGCAGCCGGGCGAGGGCTGGTGGCAGGGGCAGAACATCAATCCCTATCCGCTGCTGCGGGATGCGGGACAATAGGTGCCGATCCGTCATCATGGTGGAAGCCGGGGTCTCGTGCAGCAATCGGACAGCATGCGGCACGAGACCCCGGCTTTCGCCGGGGTGACGAAGGAGTTGCGGCGAAGGCCGCGCGCGGCTAAAGGCGCCGGCTCAGCTCTTTCTCAGTTCCATAGGTCTCGACCATGAAGATCAGCGGCGTGGACATCCGTCCCGGCAATATCATCGAATATGAAAACGGCATCTGGCGTGCCGTGAAGATCCAGCACACGCAGCCCGGCAAGGGCGGTGCGTACATGCAGGTCGAGCTCAAGAATCTGCGCGACGGCCGCAAGAACAACGTCCGTTTCCGCTCGGCGGAGACGGTCGAGCGCGTGCGCCTCGACACCAAGGACTTCCAGTTCCTGTTCGCCGAGGGTGACGTGCTCACCTTCATGGACAAGGAAACCTACGACCAGACCACGCTGCCGCGCGACCTGCTCGGCGACGCGGCTGCCTTCCTGCAGGACGGCATGGACGTGGTGATGGAGCTCTATGACGAAGAGCCGATCAGCGTGCAGCTGCCCGACACGATCGAAGCGACGATCGTCGAGGCCGACGCGGTGGTGAAGGGCCAGACGGCCTCGTCGTCGTACAAGCCGGCCGTGCTCGACAATGGCGTGCGCATCCTGGTGCCGCCGCACATCGCCTCGGGCACCCGCATCGTCGTCGACGTGTACGAGCAGACCTACGTCCGCCGCGCGGACTAAAAGCCCTCTCCCTTTGGGAGAGGGTTGGGTGAGGGCGGTATCGGACTGCCCTCGACCCTCACCCTCCCATCGCTGACGCGATGGGCCCCTCCCTCTCCCAATGGGAGAGGGGTTTTGGAGCATTTGACTTGGTTTCGCATTCCGGCCTCATCACCGTCATGGAGCGCGCCTGCCGCAAGGCCGGCCCGCGCCTGCGTCGCGACTTCAACGAGGTCTCGCACCTCCAGGTCAGCCGCAAGGGGCCGGCGGACTTCGTCAGCCTGGCCGACAAGCGCGCCGAGGACACGCTGATCGAGGAGCTCCAGAAGGCGCGTCCGGACTGGGGATTCCTGGTCGAGGAGCGCGGCGAGATCGCCGGCGATCCGGACAAGCCGCGCTGGATCATCGATCCGCTCGACGGCACCAGCAACTTCCTCCACGGCATCCCGCATTTCTGCATCTCGATCGCGGTCGAGGACCCGCGCGGCGCCCAGGGCAAGCCCGAGGTGACGCACGCCTATATCTACCAGCCGCTGACCGACGAGAGCTTCTGGTCGGAAAAGGGCCGCGGCGCCTGGCTGCAGGACCAGCGCCTGCGCGTCTCGGCGCGCCGGCACCTCGACGAGGCGCTGATCGCGACGGGCATCCCGTTCCTCGGCCATGGCAATTTCGCCGAGTGGAGCCGCATCTTCGGCGCCGTCGCGCCTGAGGTCGCCGGCATCCGCCGCCTCGGCTCGGCCGCGCTCGACCTCGCCTGGGTCGCCGCGGGCCGCTTCGACGGCTTCTGGGAAAGCGATCTCAAGCCCTGGGACGTCGCTGCCGGCATGCTGCTGGTCAAGGAAGCGGGCGGCTTCGTGACCGACTATCGCGGCCAGGACCTAGCGCGCGAGCGCAACCAGTATCTCGCGGCCAACGACGTGCTGCACTCCAAGCTGCACAAGCTCGTCGCGAACTCGCTGCGGTGATCGCGGCGGCGCTGATCGGGCTGCTTGCCCAGGACGCGCCGCCCGCCGCCTTCCTCGCCATCCCCGCCGAATACCGCCTGATCGAGGGCGTGGCCTCGGATGGCGAGACAATCTGGGTGAGCAGCGTGCTCGACCGGAGCATTGTCGCGCACCGGAATGGGCGGTTTATTGCACACAAGCTCCCCAAGGGTGATGGCGCGCCGCTCGGCATCGCCTGGGATCCGCGCCGCAAATGGCTGTGGATCGCCGCCAATTGCCCTGCCGACCTCCGGATTCCCGACTGCAGCGGTGCCGCGCTGCTTGCGATGGACCGCAAGGGCCGGTTGCGTGCCCGGCTCGCACCCAAGGGAGCCTTCATGCCGGGCGACGTCTCGGTGTGGCAGGGCCGGGTCTTCATCAGCGACAGCAAGAACGGCGCGGTCTATCGCTGCGAGGGCAAGTGTGCCGCTCTTACGCCGGTGATCGCGCCGCGTGAGAAGGGGAGTGCGCAGGGCAGTGCGGTCTATGACCAGGGCCGGAAGCTGCTCGTCGCCGACTATGGACTCGGGTTGATCAGCGTCGACCTGGCCAGCGGCGCCCAGACGCCGGCCCTGCTTGCCGACGGCAACAGGCTGCGCGGAGTCGACGGGCTCGTCGCGGACGGCGACTCCTTCCTCGGCGTGCGCAATGCCACTGTGCCGGGCAAGGTCTGGCGATTCCGGATCGTGGACAGGAAAATCGCGGAGCCGGAGGTCGTGGCGCAGGGCGGGGCGATCGTCGATCCCACGCAGATCGCCCGTGCCGGCAAGCGGATCCTGATCGTCGGCGACTCCCAATGGAGCGCCCATCTGCCTGACAAGGCGGGACGTATTTCCGGCGCACAGCGGCCTACGCCCGTCGTGGCGATCCCGGCGCGGTAAACGCCAAATTATTGCGAATGATTCTCAAGGGTTTCCGCCCTTGCCGCACTCCTTTCATCGTCCTAAAGCCCCCGTCAGATTCCGCATCCGCGAGAAGAGAAGGCCATTGGTCGACCTGTCACAATATCTGCCGATCCTGTTGTTCCTCGGGGTCGCCCTCGCGCTTTCCAGCGCCTTCGTGTTCCTGCCCATGCTGGTCAGCCGGCTGACGGGTTCGCACAAGCCGACGGAAGCCAAGCTCAGCGAATATGAGTGCGGCTTCCCCGCGTTCGAGGATTCGCGCAGCCAGTTCGACGTGCGCTTCTACCTCGTCGCCATCCTGTTCATCGTCTTCGATCTCGAAGCGGCGTTCCTCTATCCCTGGGCCGTCTCGGTGTTCAAGATGGGCACCGTCGCCGCCAGCTGGACCGCCTGGATCTCGATGATGGTCTTTATCGGCGAGCTGTTGCTCGGCCTTGTTTACGCCTGGAAGAAGGGAGCGCTCGAATGGGAGTAGAACTCACCCAGTCGTCGCCCTTGCCGGGCAGCGGCCTGATCGGTGCGCCGCCGCCGGGAACCCTGCCCGACGTCGGCTTCCTGAACGACATCAATGCCGAGATCGGCGACAAGGGCTTCCTGGTCACCTCGACCGAGGAGCTGTTCCAGTGGGCCCGCACCGGCTCGCTGTGGTGGATGACCTTCGGTCTCGCCTGCTGCGCGGTCGAGATGATCCACGTCAACATGCCGCGCTACGACATGGAGCGCTTCGGCGCCGCCCCGCGCGCATCGCCGCGCCAGTCGGACGTGATGATCGTCGCCGGTACGCTGTGCAACAAGATGGCCCCGGCGCTCCGCAAGGTCTATGACCAGATGTCGGAGCCGAAATACGTCATCTCGATGGGCTCGTGCGCCAATGGCGGCGGCTATTACCATTACAGCTACAGCGTCGTGCGCGGCTGCGACCGGATCGTGCCGGTGGACATCTATGTCCCCGGGTGCCCGCCGACCGCCGAGGCGCTGCTCTACGGCGTGATGCAGCTCCAGCGTAAGATCCGCCGCGTCGGGACGATCGAGCGATGAGCGCGGTGAAGACCTCTGCTCCGCGTTTCGCGTCGAACGAGGGCGTGATCGACGCGGCCAAGGCCGCGCTCGGCGATATCCTGCTCTTCTCGGAAGACAGCGTCGGCGAAGTGAACCTGGTGCTCGACCGTGCCCGCGTGGTCGAGGGGCTCAAGCTTCTGCGCGACACGCCGGGCCTTGAGTATCAGCAGCTCATGGAGATCGCCGGCGTCGACTATCTCGACCGCGAGGAGCGGTTCGAAGTGGTCTATTGCCTGCTCAGCCTGACGCGGAACCACCGCATCAAGGTGAAGGTGACCACCGACGAGGAAAAGCCCGTCCCCAGCGTCACCGGCGTCTGGCCGGTCGCGGGCTGGCTCGAGCGCGAAGTGTACGACATGTACGGCGTGCTCTTCTCGGGCAACACCGACCTGCGCCGCATCCTGACGGACTATGGTTTTGTCGGCCATCCGCAGCGCAAGGACTTCCCGCTGACGGGCTATGTCGAGCTGCGCTACTCGGAAGAGGCGAAGCGCGTTGTCTATGAGCCGGTCAGCCTGGCCCAGGACTTCCGCAACTTCGACTTCATGAGCCCGTGGGAAGGCGCCAAGTACGTGCTGCCGGGCGACGAGAAGGCGGCTGCCCCGGCGCCTGCACCGGCCCCAGCCCCTGCGCCCGCACCGGCTCCGGCCCCCGCGCCGCAGCCCGAGGCAAAGGGCGCGCCGACTCCGCTGACCGCGGACGAGACGCTGAAGCCCGCACCGGCTGCCAAGCCGGCCAAGGCGAAGGTGACCAAGCCCAAGACCAGCGACAGCACCGCCGACACCGGCGCGGGCAAGTCGGGTCCCGAGGCCGGCCCGGCGCCTGCCGATCCGGACGTGGTCAAGAAACCCCGCAAGCCGCGCGCCAGGAAGGCGCCGGAGGGTGAAGCGTAATGGCTGAATATCTCGACGAGATCGAAGGCGTCATCGACGGCGGCAAGCCGGAAAAGGGTGACACCGAGATCGCGAACTACACGATCAACTTCGGCCCGCAGCACCCGGCGGCGCACGGCGTGCTGCGCCTGGTGACCGAGCTGGACGGCGAGATCATCGAGCGTATCGATCCGCACGTCGGCCTGCTCCACCGCGGCACCGAGAAGCTGATCGAGTACAAGACCTACACCCAGGCGCTGCCGTATTTCGACCGGCTCGACTATTGCTCGCCGCTGGGCATGGAATACAGCTATGTGCTGGCGGTCGAGAAGCTGCTCGACCTCGAGGTTCCGCTGCGCGGCCAGTATCTGCGCGTGTTCTTCGCCGAGCTGACCCGCATCTGCAATCACATGCTGAACCTCGGTTCGCACGTGATGGACGTCGGCGCGATGACGCCGAACCTGTGGATGTTCGAGATCCGCGAAGACTGCATGAACTTCCTGGAGCGTGCCTCCGGCGCGCGCATGCATTCGAACTGGTTCCGCGTCGGGGGTGTCCGCCAGGACGTGCCGCTCAAGCTGCTGACCGACATCGCCGAGTGGCTCGACACGCGCCTGCCGCGCCTGTTCGGCGACGCGATCAGCCTGGTCGCCGAGAACCGCATCTTCCTGCAGCGCAACGTCGACATCGCGGTGGTGAGCCGCGAGGATGCCGTAGCCTGGGGCTTCTCGGGCCCGATGATCCGCGGCGCGGGCATTCCCTGGGACATCCGCAAGTCGCAGCCCTATGACGTGTACGACCGTGTCGAGTTCGACATTCCGGTCGGCACTCGCGGCGACTGCTATGACCGGTTCATGGTCCGCGTCGAGGAAGTCTACCAGTCCGCGCGCATCATGAAGCAGTGCCTCCAGCAGATGCCGGAGGGCCCGGTGCTCACCCTCGATCGCAAGATCGCGCCGCCCCGCCGCGGCGAGATGAAGCAGTCGATGGAAGCGCTGATCCACCACTTCAAGCTGTTCAGCGAAGGCTATCACGTGCCCGCGGGCGACGTGTATGTCGCGACGGAGAGCCCGAAGGGCGAGTTCGGCGTCTATCTGGTCTCGGACGGCAGCAACAAACCGTATCGCTGCAAGATCCGCCCGACCGCGTTCAGCCACCTCCAGGCGATGGACTTCATGTCGCGCGGGCACATGCTCGCCGACATCACCGCCATCCTGGGTGCGCTCGACATCGTGTTCGGGGAGTGCGACCGGTGAGCGCCGACCGCATCGCCATCGCGCACGAGATGATCGCGCACTACAATGCGCAGGATGCCGATGCCTATGTCACGCTGATGACCGACAGTGCCTGCGAGGCGGGCTATCGTGGGGCGGTACTGCGTGAAGGTAAGGAAGGCGTCCGCTCGGGCCTGAAGGCGATGTTCGCCGAGTTCCCGCAGAACCGCGCCGAGATCCTGAGCAGCTACAAGCTGGGCGACACCGTGGTGCTCCACGAGAAGGTCGCGCGCTCGCCGGAGAGCGAGCCGTTCGAGGTTATGTCCATCTATTCTTTCGCCGACGACCTGGTCGATCGCGTGGAGTTCATTCGTTAATGGCTGACGCACCCCAACTCCCTGATGAAGCGGAGACCCGCGCGCGCTGGGGCAATTTTGCCTGGACGCCGGAGAACGCCGTCAAGGCACAGGAAATCATGGGCCGCTACCCGGCGGGCCGGCAGCTCTCGTGCAGCATCCCCTATCTCGACCTGGCCCAGCGCCAGGTGGGTGCGGAGACCAACACGCAGGGCTGGCTGCCGATTCCGGTGATCGAGTTCGTCGCGCGCGAGCTCGGCGTGCCCTACATCCGCATCTTCGAGGTCGCGACCTTCTACACCATGTTCAACCTGGTGCCGGTCGGCCGCTATCACGTGCAGGTCTGCGGCACGACGCCGTGCATGCTGCGCGGCTCGGACGACGTGATGGCCGCCTGCAAGGCGCGCGGCATGAAGAAGGGCCACACCACCGAGGACGGCCTGTTCACGCTCACCGAAGTCGAGTGCATGGGCAATTGCTCGTCGGCGCCGATGGTGCAGATCAACGACGATAATTTCGAGGATCTGGACTATGACCGGACGCTCGTGATCCTCGACGCGCTGGCCCGGGGCGAGAGCCCCAAGACCGGCACGCAGGAGCCCGGACGCCATACCGTGGAACCGCTCGGCGAGCCGACCAACCTGGCGGCGATGGAGACCGAGAACCACGATTATCGGGGTGAGTGGTGATGAAGCCCGAGACCAAGAACCTCATCTTCGTCATCCTGGCGATCGTCGGCGGTATCGTCGTGCTCGGCTGGGCGCTCAAGCTCGCCTTCAAGCTGATCGGCATCGTAATCGTGCTCGGGCTCGCAGTGCTCGCGTACATCTTCATTCAGAACATGGTGGGGAAGGGCCGCTAATGCTCGCGGATAAGGACCGCATCTTCACCAATGTCTACGGCTTCCAGCCGTGGAACCTGCCGGCTGCCCAGAAGCGCGGCGATTGGGACAAAACCAAGGATCTGCTGGCGCTCGGCAACGACGTCATCATCGACAAGATCAAGGCGTCGGGCCTGCGCGGCCGCGGCGGCGCCGGCTTCCCCACCGGCATGAAGTGGAGCTTCATGCCCAAGGAACCGCGCCCGGATCGCCCGAACTTTCTGGTGATCAACGCCGACGAGTCCGAGCCGGGCTCGTGCAAGGACCGCGAGATCATCCGCCACGATCCGCACAAGCTGATCGAAGGCGCGCTGGTCGCGGGCTTCGCGATGCGTGCGCGTGCGGCGTATATCTATATCCGCGGCGAATATATCCGCGAGGCCGAGACGCTCTTCGCGGCCGTGAAGGAGGCGTATGACGCCGGCCTGCTCGGCAAGAACGCGTGCAAGTCGGGCTATGACTTCGATGTGTTCGTCCATCGCGGCGCGGGCGCGTACATCTGCGGCGAAGAGACCGCGATGCTCGAGAGCCTCGAGGGCAAGAAGGGCCAGCCTCGCCTGAAGCCGCCGTTCCCGGCGGGCGCGGGCCTCTATGGCTGCCCGACCACGGTGAACAACGTCGAATCGATCGCGGTCGTCCCGACGATCCTGCGTCGCGGTCCGGAATGGTTCTCGAGCTTCGGCAACGAGAACAACAAGGGCACCAAGCTCTTCCAGATCTCGGGCCATGTGAACAAGCCGTGCGTGGTCGAAGAGGCCATGTCGATCCCGTTCCGCGAGCTGATCGAGAAGCATTGCGGTGGAATCCGCGGCGGGTGGGACAATCTGCTCGCGGTGATCCCGGGCGGCTCCTCGGTGCCGCTGGTGCCGGCGGCGCAGATCATGGACTGCCCGATGGACTTCGACGGCCTGCGCGCGCTCGGCTCGGGCCTGGGCACCGCGGCGATCATCGTGATGGACAAGTCGACCGACGTCGTCCGCGCGATCAGCCGTCTCAGCTATTTCTACAAGCATGAGAGCTGCGGCCAGTGCACGCCGTGCCGCGAAGGCACCGGCTGGATGTGGCGCGTGATGGAGCGTCTGCGCACCGGCGACGCCGACATCAGCGAGATCGACACGCTGCAGCAGGTCACCAAGCAGGTGGAAGGCCACACGATCTGTGCGCTCGGCGATGCCGCCGCGTGGCCGATCCAAGGCCTGATCCGCCACTTCCGCCCCGAGCTCGAGCGGCGGATCAACGAACGCCAGGCCGGCAACGGCATGCAAGAGGCCGCAGAGTAATGCCCAAGCTTACCGTCGATGGAATTGAAGTGGAGGTGCCGGCAGGCGCCACCGTGCTTCAGGCCTGCGAAGCCGCCGGCAAGGAAATCCCGCGCTTCTGCTATCATGAGCGCCTGTCGATCGCCGGCAATTGCCGCATGTGCCTCGTCGAGGTGAAGCCGGGGCCGCCCAAGCCCCAGGCTTCGTGCGCGCTGCCCGCCGCCGACAATCAGGAGATCCGCACGGACTCGCCGATGGTGAAGGCCGCACGCGAAGGCGTGATGGAGTTCCTGCTGATCAACCACCCGCTCGACTGCCCGATCTGCGATCAGGGCGGCGAATGCGACCTGCAGGACCAGTCGGTCGCCTATGGTCGCGGCCACTCGCGCTATACCGAGAACAAGCGCGCGGTGACCGAGAAGTATATGGGTCCGATCATCAAGACGATCATGACCCGCTGCATCCAGTGCACCCGCTGCGTCCGCTTCGGCGAGGAAGTGGCCGGCGTGGAGGATATCGGCGCGATCTATCGCGGCGAGAACATGCAGATCACCACCTATCTGGAAAAGGCCTTCAAGAGCGAGCTTTCGGGCAACGCCGTCGACCTTTGCCCGGTGGGTGCGCTCACCCACAAGCCGGTCGCCTTCGAGTATCGCTCGTGGGAGCTGAAGAAGAATCTGTCGATCGACGTGATGGACGCGGTCGGCACCAACATCCGCCTCGATAGCCGCGGCCGCCAGGTGATGCGCGTGCTTCCGCGGATCAACGAAGACGTCAACGAAGAGTGGGCGCACGACAAGACCCGCTACCATGTCGACGCGCTGGTCCGCCGCCGTCTCGACAAGCCCTATGTCCGCAAGGACGGCAAGCTGGTCGAAGCGAGCTGGGATGAAGCGTTCGACGCGATTGCGGCAGCCGCCAAGAAGGCCGGCTCGAGCGTCGCGGCGATCGCCGGCGACCTGGTCGATTGCGAGACGATGTACGCCGCCAAGGCGCTGGTGAAGGCGCTCGGCTCGGACCTGCTCGAAGGCCGCCAGACTGGACTCGCCTATGACGTGTCGAACCTCGGTTCGGTGGCGTTCAACACCACCATCGCCGGCGTCGAGGACGCGGACGCGATCCTGCTGGTCGGCTCGAACCTGCGTTTCGAAGCGCCGCTGATCAACACCCGCGTGCGCAAGGCGATCAAGAAGGGCGCCAAGGTCTTCGCGATCGGGCCCGAGACCGACCTGACTTACAAGGTCGAGTGGCTGGGCAACGACCTGTCGATTCTCGGCAAGCTGCCGGATCGTGCGGCCGAGGCGCTCGACGCGGCGAAGAAGCCGGTGCTGATCGTCGGCCCCGGTGCGCTGAAGGAAGGGCAGGGCGCCACGCTCGCCATGGCCGAGGCTTTCCAGCGGGATGGCTGGAACGGTTTCAACGTCGTCCATACCGCTGCTGCGCGCATGGGCGGGCTGATGCTCGGCTATGCGCAGAAGGGCGGCATCGCGGACATCGTCGCCGCTGCGCCGAAGCTCACCTTCTTCCTCGGCGCCGACGAAGTGAACTTCGAGAGCTTCAAGGACAGCTTCAAGGTCTATGTCGGCCATCACGGCGACAACGGCGCGCACCATGCGGACGTGATCCTGCCGGGCGCGACCTATGCCGAGAAGCCGGGCACCTATGTGAACCTGGAAGGCCGCGTGCAGCGCGCTGACCGCGCGGTGTTCGCTCCCGGCGACGCCCGTGAGGACTGGACGATCCTGCGCGCACTGTCGGACCGGCTCGGCCACACGCTGCCGTTCGACAATTTCGAGCAGCTGCGCGCCGAGATGGCGAACGAAGTGCCGGCGCTCGGCCGTGAAGGCCTGGCCGGCTACGAGTTCTCGCCGCCCAAGCTGGCCGCCAAGGCCAGCGGCGCGCTCGGCTATCCGATCGCCGACTTCTATCTCACCAACGCCATCTGCCGTGCGTCGCCGACGATGCAGCGCTGCTCGGCCGAGCTGATCCACGGCGAAGACTTCGCAGAGGCCGCAGAATGACCCCGTTTTTCCAATGGCTCGGCCTGCCCTTCGAATGGGCATGGTTCGTGGCCACGATCGCCGGCATCCTGCTGATCTCCCTGCCGCTGATGCTGGCGGTGGCGATGATCATCTATGTCGACCGCAAGATCTGGGCGGCGATGGCGCTGCGCCGCGGCCCGAACGTGGTCGGTCCGCTCGGTCTGCTCCAGTCGTTCGCCGACGGCCTGAAGGTCTTCCTGCAGGAAACCATCATCCCGTCGGGCGCCAACAAGACGCTGTTCCTGCTCGCCCCGATCATCACCTTCACGGTGGCGCTGATCGTGTGGGCGGTGGTGCCGTTCCAGGCGAACGTCGCGCTGTCGCACATCAATGTCGGCCTGCTCTACGTGCTCGCGGCCTCGTCGCTCGGCGTCTACGGCATCATCCTGGCGGGCTGGGCCTCGAACTCGAAATATCCGTTCTACTCGGCGATCCGCGCTGCCGCGCAGATGGTGAGCTATGAAGTCTCGATCGGCTTCGTGCTGATCTCGGTCGTGCTGTGGGCCGGCACCTTCAACCTGGGCGAGATCGTCGAGGCGCAGAAGGGCTCGGCGATCTTCGGCTTGGTGAACGGCTATTTCGCCAACCCGCTGCTCTTCCCGATGGCGATCGTGTTCTTCATCTCGTCGCTGGCCGAGACGCAGCGCGCGCCGTTCGACCTCACCGAGGCCGAGAGCGAGCTCGTCGCGGGCTACCAGACCGAATATTCGTCGATGGCCTTCGCGCTCTACTGGCTGGGCGAGTATGCCAATGTCATCCTGATGTGCGCGCTGAACGCGACGCTGTTCTGGGGCGGCTACCTGCCGCCGATCGACTGGGCGCCGCTCTATTACGTGCCGGGCATCATCTGGCTGCTCGCCAAGATGTGCTTCTTCTTCTTCTGCTTCAGCTGGGTGAAGGCCACGGTGCCCAGGTACCGCTACGACCAGCTGATGCGCCTGGGCTGGAAGATCTTCCTGCCGCTGTCGCTTCTCTTCGTCTTCCTCGTTTCCGGGTACCTCATGCTGGCCCGGGTTGGAGTGCCCGCATGAGCACCGTCGCCCATTTCATCAAGACCTGGACCCTCTGGGAGTTCGTGAAGGCGCACGCCCTGACCTTGAAGTATTTCTTCAAGCCCAAGGCGACGATCAACTATCCCTATGAGAAGAACCCGATCTCGCCCCGCTTCCGCGGCGAGCATGCGCTTCGCCGCTATCCCAACGGCGAAGAGCGCTGCATCGCGTGCAAGCTGTGCGAGGCGGTGTGCCCGGCGCTGGCGATCACCATCGAGGCCGAACCGCGCGAGGACGGTAGCCGCCGCACCACGCGCTACGACATCGACATGACCAAGTGCATCTATTGCGGGCTTTGCCAGGAGGCTTGCCCCGTGGACGCCATCGTCGAAGGCCCGAACTTCGAGTTCGCCACCGAGACCCGTGAGGAGCTGATCTACCAGAAGGAGAAGCTGCTCGCGAACGGTGACCGCTGGGAGCGCGCGATCGCCGCGAACCTTGCCGCCGATGCACCGTACCGTTAAGCGCACGCCAATCTACAGGGGCCATCCGATTCCGTGATCCAGCTTCTCGCCTTTTACCTGTTTGCGGCAGTGGTGTGCGTCTCCGGCGCTTTCACCATCCTGTCCCGCAACCCGGTCCATTCCGTCCTGTGGCTCATCCTGGCGTTCTTCAACGCTGCGGGTCTGATGGTGCTCGCCAATGCCGAGTTCATCGCGATGCTGCTCGTCATCGTCTATGTCGGCGCCGTCGCCGTGCTGTTCCTGTTCGTGGTCATGATGCTCAACATCGACTTCGCCGAGCTGCGCGCCGGCGTGATGAAATATGCCGCGGTGGGCTTCGCGCTCGCCGTTGCGCTGGTCGCCGAGATCCTGATCGCGGTGGGCGCCTATAGCGCCGGCACGCTGCAGCTCGGCCGCCGCATCGCGCCGATCGACGCCAAGGTGAACAACATCGAGGCGATCGGCCAGCTTCTCTATTCCCGCTACCTGTTCGTGTTCGAGGGCGCCGGCCTGGTGCTGCTCGTCGCGATGATCGGCGCGATCGTGCTGACGCTGCGTCCGCGCACCGACGTCAAGCCGCAGAAGATCAGCCGGCAGGTCCAACGCCGCGCCAAGGACGCGACCCGCAACGTGAACCATCCCGTGGGGCAGGGGGTCGAGCTGTGATCACCCTTACGCACTATCTAGTCGTCAGCGCGATCCTGTTCACGCTCGGCGTGCTGGGCATCTTCATGAACCGCAAGAACCTCATCGTCATCCTGATGGCGATCGAGTTGATCCTGCTGTCCGTGAACCTGAACCTCGTTGGGTTCTCGAACGCGCTGCATGACCTGGTCGGTCAGGTATTCGCGATGTTCGTGCTCACCGTTGCTGCTGGCGAAGCGGCGATCGGTCTCGCAATCCTCGTAATCTACTTCCGCGGCCGCGGCACGATCTCGGTCGAAGACGTCAATCGGATGAAGGGATGATGCGCGTGCCCAATTCCGTCATCCCGGCGAAAGCCGGGATCTCGTGCGGCTCCTGTCCCGCGCTCTCGCCTGAGACCCCGGCTTTCGCCGGGGTGACGAGGTTCATCTGATGTCGCCGATCTATTTCATCGTATTCCTGCCGCTGATCGCGGCAGCCGTTGCCGGCCTCTCCAACAAGGCGTTCGGCAGCACCTTCCCGAAGCTCGTCACCACGATCTCGCTGTTCGCGGCGTGCGCCCTGTCGTGGCCGATCTTCATCAGCTATCTCGGCGGCCATGCCGAGCCGACGATCTCGCCGGTGTTCACCTGGATGCTGAGCGGCTCGATGCAGGTCGACTGGGCGCTGCGGGTCGACAGCCTGACCGCAGTGATGCTCGTGGTGGTGACCAGCGTCTCCTTCCTGGTCCACCTCTATAGCTGGGGCTATATGTCGGAGGAGCCGGATCAGCCGCGCTTCTTCGCCTATCTCTCGCTCTTCACCTTCGCGATGCTGATGCTCGTGACGGCCAACAACCTGGTCCAGATGTTCTTCGGCTGGGAAGGCGTGGGCCTCGCGTCCTACCTCCTGATCGGCTTCTGGTTCCGCAAGCCTTCGGCCAACGCCGCCGCGATCAAGGCCTTCGTGGTCAATCGTGTCGGTGACCTCGGCTTCATGCTTGGCATCTTCGGCACCTTCCTGGTGTTCGGCACGATCGACATCCCGACGATCCTCGCCGCCGCGCCGAACATGCACGGCTCGACCATCGGCTTCCTCGGCGCCCGCTTCGACACGATGACGGTGCTCTGCCTGCTGCTGTTCGTCGGCGCGATGGGCAAGTCGGCGCAGCTCGGCCTGCACACCTGGCTTCCGGACGCGATGGAAGGCCCGACCCCGGTGTCGGCGCTGATCCACGCCGCGACCATGGTGACCGCGGGCGTGTTCATGGTCTGCCGCATGTCGCCGATGTTCGAGCAGAGCGCCGTCGCGCTCGGCGTGGTGACCTTTGTCGGCGCCGCGACCTGCTTCTTCGCCGCGACCGTCGGCACGACGCAGACCGACATCAAGCGCGTGATCGCCTATTCGACCTGCTCGCAGCTCGGCTACATGTTCTTCGCCGCCGGCGTTGGCGCCTATGGCGCGGCGATGTTCCACCTGTTCACGCACGCCTTCTTCAAGGCGCTGCTTTTCCTGGGTGCCGGCTCGGTGATCCATGCGATGCACCACGAACAGGACATGCGCTACTATGGCGGCCTGTGGAAGAAGATCCCGGTCACCTACTGGACGATGATGTTCGGCACGCTCGCCATCACCGGCGTGGGTATCCCCGGCATCTTCGGCAACACCGCCTTCGGCTTCGCCGGCTTCCACTCGAAGGACGCGATCATCGAGGCGAGCTATGCCGCTGGCCAGACCAGCGCCTTCTGGGTCGGCGTGTTCGTCGCGCTGCTCACCAGCTTCTACAGCTGGCGCCTGGTGTTCCTGACCTTCCACGGCAAGCCGCGCTGGGCGGGCTCGGAGCACATCCAGCATGCGGTCCACGATCACCATGGCCACAGCCATGACGATCATGCGCACGGTCATGAAGCTGCTGAGGACGAAGGTGCCGGCCACACGCCGACCGCCGACGAGATCCTGCACGATCACGGCCATGAGGGCACGGCGGGCTATCACCCGCACGAGAGCCCGATCGTGATGCTGATCCCTCTTGTCGTCCTGACGCTTGGCGCGATCTTCGCCGGCTTCGTCTTCCACGGCTTCTTCATCGAGCCGACGGCAGGTGAAAACTACTGGCATGGCGCCGTCGCCTTCAACGAGCATCTGATGCACGCGATGCACGAGGTGCCGGTGTGGGTGAAGCTCAGCGCGACGATCGCGATGCTGAGCGGCCTGGCCATTGCGTATGGCGCGTACATCGTGTCGCCGAGCTTCCCCGCGAAGTTCGCTGAGGCGTTCCGCCCGCTGTACCTCTTCTCGCTCAACAAGTGGTATTTCGACGAGCTCTACAACTTCCTGTTCGTGCGTCCCGCCTTCGCGATCGGCCGCCTGTTCTGGAAGCAGGGTGACGAAGCCACGATCGACCGGTTCGGCCCGAATGGTGTCGCCAAGGTCGTCCAGCTCGGCGGTGGGGTCACTGCCAAGCTGCAATCCGGATATGTCTACGCCTATGCCTTCATCATGCTGATCGGCCTCACTGCCGCGCTGACCTGGGTGATCGCGCGATGAGCGGCTTCCCGATCCTCACCGTCATGCTGGCGGTGCCCGCGATTGCCGCGGTCGCCTGCCTGTTCCTCAACGCGCAGGGCGCGCGCTGGCTCGCGCTCGCCGCCACCTTCGTCGACCTCGCGCTCGGCATCTTGCTCTGGGCGAACTTCCAGACCGGCGACGGTGCTGCCCAATGGCAGTTCGTCGAGCATGTCCGTCTGTTCGGCATCGGCGGCGCCGAGTTCGCCTGGGCGCTGGGCATCGACGGCTTCGCGCTGCTGCTGATCGCGCTTTCGGTGTTCCTGATGCCGATCTGCATCGGGGCGAGCTGGCTCTCGATCGAGAAGCGCGTGCCTGAATATATGGCTGCGTTCCTCGCCACCGAAGTGCTGATGATCGGCACCTTCGCCGCGCAGGACCTGATGCTGTTCTACGTCTTCTTCGAAGGCGGCCTGATCCCGATGTTCCTGATCATCGGCATCTGGGGCGGCGCCAACCGCATCTACGCGTCGTACAAATTCTTCCTGTACACGCTGCTCGGCTCGCTGCTGATGCTGATCGCGATCATCTACATGATCCTGACCACCGGCACGACCTCGATCCCGGCGCTGATGCAGCACGACTTCCCGGCGCATGTGCAAACATGGCTATGGCTGGCCTTCTTCGCTTCGTTCGCGGTGAAGATGCCGATGTGGCCGGTCCACACCTGGCTTCCCGACGCGCACGTGCAGGCGCCGACCGCCGGTTCGGTCATCCTGGCGGGCGTGCTGCTGAAGCTCGGCGGATACGGCTTCCTGCGCTTCTCGCTGCCGATGTTCCCGGAAGCGTCCGCCCAGTTCATCTGGCTGGTGTTCCTGCTCTCGGCCGTGGCGGTGGTCTACACCTCGCTCGTCGCCCTGGTGCAGAGCGACATGAAGAAGCTGATCGCCTATTCGTCGGTCGCCCATATGGCGATCGTGACCTTCGGCCTGTTCGCGCTCAATGCGCAGGGCATCGAGGGCGCGATGATGGTGATGCTCGGCCACGGCGTGGTCTCGGGCGCGCTCTTCCTCTGCGTCGGCGTGATCTATGATCGCCTGCACACCCGCGAGATCGACCGGTACGGCGGCCTTGCGATCAACATGCCGCGCTATGCCGTGCTGTTCCTGCTGTTCACCATGGCCTCTGTCGGCCTGCCGGGCACCAGCAACTTCATCGGCGAGTTCCTGAGCCTTGCCGGCCTGTACCAGGTCTCGACGCTCTACGCGCTGCTCGGCACCACCGGCATCATCCTGGGCGCAGCGTACATGCTGTATCTCTACCGTCGCGTCGCCTTTGGCGACCTGACCAAGGACGATGTGAAGGCGATGCCGGACCTCGACCTGCGCGAGTTCGCCATGCTCGGCGCGCTGGCTGCGGTTACCCTCTGGATGGGCGTCTATCCGGAGAGCTTCATGAAGCCGATGCGCGGCGACGTGGAGAAGCTGGTTGCCCGCCTCGAGCGTGCCGCGCCCGCCGGTGACTCGGCCCCGACCGTCGGCAAGCCTGCGCCTGCCGCCCATCACGAAGCTGCCCCTGCTGCGCACGGGGAGGCGCACTGATGAACTATTCGCTCCAATTGATGATGGCGCTGCCCGAACTGGTGCTCGCTGTGGGCGCCATCCTCCTCATGCTCGTCGCCGCCTGGGGCGGTGCCCAATCGACCAAGCTGGTAAGCTGGACTGCCATCGCCGTGCTGATCGGCGCCGGCATCTCGCTTGCCGGACCGGCTTCGGCGGGTGGCGAGGCCTTTGGCGGCCTCTATCGCCCGGACATGTTCGCCGCCTTCGCCAAGGCGCTGATCTTCCTGGCCGCTGGCGTGTCGATCCTGATCGCACCGCGCTTCTTCACGGAAACCTCGGGCGACGACCTGCGGCCTGAATATCCCGTGCTGATCCTGCTCTCGGCAGCCGGCATGGGCATGATGGTCTCGGCGGGCGACCTGATGAGCCTCTATGTCGGCCTCGAGCTGCAGAGCCTCTCGGCCTACATCCTCGCCAGCTTCATGCGCCGCGACACGCGCTCGGCCGAAGCGGGCCTGAAGTATTTCGTCCTCGGCGCGCTGGCCTCGGGCATCCTGCTCTACGGCATCTCGCTGGTCTATGGCTTCTCGGGCACGACGCTCTTCTCGGGCATCGCCGACGCCTATGCCTCGGGCGACCAGAAGACCGGGCTGCTGTTCGGCCTGGTGTTCGTCTTCTCGGGTCTCGCCTTCAAGATGTCGGCCGTGCCGTTCCACATGTGGACGCCGGACGTGTACGAAGGCGCGCCGACGCCGGTGACGGCCTTCTTCGCCTCGGCCCCGAAGGTCGCCGCGATCGCGCTCGCGACCCGCGTCGCCATCGATGCGATGGGCCCGGCGATCGCCGACTGGCGCCAGATCGTGATCTTCGCCTCGCTGGCTTCGATCATCTTCGGCTCGGTTGCGGCGATCCGTCAGGACAACATCAAGCGCCTGCTTGCCTACTCCTCGATCGCCAATGTCGGCTTCGCGCTGGTCGGCCTGGCCGCAGGCGGCGAAGCGGGCGTGTCGAGTGTGCTCTACTATGTCGCGATCTACGTCGTGATGACGCTGGGCAGCTTCCTGGTCGTGCTGCAGATGCGCGACGCGGAAGGCCGTCCGGTCGAGACGATCGCGAGCCTGGCCGGCATGTCGCGTACCCGTCCGGGTCTCGCGGTGGCGATGGCGATCTTCATGTTCAGCCTCGCCGGCATCCCGCCGCTGCTCGGCTTCTTCTCGAAGTTGCAGGTGTTCCTGGCGGCGGTCCATGCGGGCCTGTTCGTCTTCGCCGCAGTGGCTGCGGCCGCCTCGACGATCGGCGCATACTACTACCTCAAGATCGTCAAGGTGATGTATTTCGACGAGCCGGCACCTGCCTTTGGCGGCCGCACGGATCCCGTCGAGGGCCTTCTGCTGGTGATCTCCGCGGTGGTGATCTCGCCGCTGGGCTGGCCGCTGCTGGGCTTCCTCGAAGTCTGGACCGGCGCAGCCGCGAAGGCGCTGTTCTGACCGCGACCGTTCGGACCGTCGCCGAGACGGGATCGACCAATGCCGACATGGCCGAGCTCGCCCGGAACGGGGCGGGCGAGGGCCTGTGGCTGAGAGCCGAGCGGCAAACCGCGGGCAAGGGCCGTCAGGGCCGTGCCTGGCAGTCGCCGCTCGGCAATCTCTATGTCTCGACGCTGGTGCGGACCCGCCTGGGTGAACCGTCGCCGGCGACGCTCGCGCTCGTGGCTGCAGTGGCGCTTGAAGAGACTGTCTCGACCTTCCTTTTCCCCGGCGAAGGCCGGGGCCCAGTCTCAGCATTCCAGACTGCAAGTCTGGGCCCCGGCCTTCGCCGGGGAGAACCCATGCTGAAATGGCCGAACGATGTTCTCATCGACGGTGCGAAGCTCTCAGGTATCCTGCTCGAGCGGGTAGGGGATGCCGTCATCCTCGGCTTTGGCGTCAATCTGGCCCATCACCCCGAAGACCTGGATCGCAAGGCGACGAGCCTAGCGACCCACGGCGTCACGCCCGATCCGCAGCTTTTCGCCGAAACGCTTGCCGAGAGCTTCGCCCGGTGGGTGTCCCGCTGGCGGGACGGGATCGCGCCGGTGCGCGAGCGCTGGCTTGCCCGGGCGCACCCGATCGGCACCGCGCTCACGGCTCGCCTGGCCGACGGATCGAGCATCGACGGCCTGTTTGGTGGGCTCGACAGCGAGGGCGCGCTCATCCTGCGCTTGGCCGATGGCACCAGCCATGTCATTCACGCCGCAGACGTGTTCCTGCTCTGAGAGGCCCGGAAATGCTGCTCGCCATCGATGCCGGCAACACCAATGTCGTCTTTGCCCTGCTCGAGGGGCAGGAAGTCCGCGCGCGCTGGCGCATCGCCACCGATCCCCGCCGTACGGCCGACGAATATGCAGTGTGGTTGAGCCAGTTGCTCAACCTCGAGGGCTATGACCGCGCCGACGTGACCGGCGTGATCATCGGCACGGTGGTGCCGCGGGCACTGCACAACCTCCAGGTGCTCGCCAGCAAATACTTCAAGACCGAGGCGGTGATCGCCGGGCAGGGCAAGGCCGAATGGGGCTTCCCGCTCGATGTCGAGGAGCCGCAGGGGCTGGGTGCCGACCGGGCGCTCAACATGATCGCCGGCCATGCCCGCCATCCCGGCGACCTGATCATCATCGACTTCGGCACCGCCACCACCTTCGAGGTGGTCGATTATCGCGGCGCCTATAAGGGCGGGATCATCGCGCCGGGCATCAACCTCTCCCTCGACGCGCTCGTCACCGCCGCCGCGAAGCTGCCGCGCATCGCGATCACTGCGCCGGCCACGACCAGCGTGGTGGGCCGCAACACCGTCGATCAGATGCACATCGGCATCTACTGGGGCTATGTCGCGATGATCGAAGGGCTGGTCGCGCGGATGAAGGCGGAGATCGGTCGCCCCGTCAAAGTGATCGCCACCGGTGGCCTGGCCGTGCTTTTCGAGAAGCGCACCCCCATATTCGACGTGATCGAACCCGATCTGACCATTCAAGGGTTGGCGATGCTGTGGGAACGCAGCCGTTGACCGAGGAAACCAAGTGACCCCTGAAAAAGAACTCCTCTTCCTCGCGCTCGGCGGCTCGGGCGAGATCGGCATGAACGTCAATCTCTATGGCTGCCAGGGCAAGTGGCTGATGGTCGATTGCGGCATCACCTTCGGCACCCCGGAATATCCGGGCATCGACGTGATCCTGCCCGACCTGCAGTTCATCGAGGAGCGGATCGACGACCTGCTCGGCATCGTGCTGACCCACGGCCATGAGGACCATATCGGCGCGCTGCCCTATCTGGCGGGCGAGTTCGACGTGCCGCTCTATGCCACCCCGTTCACCGCCGGCCTGATCCGCGGCAAGCTCGAGGAAGAGGGTATCGAGGAGAAGGTCGAGCTCAACGTCGTCGACGAGGAGGGGCCGTTCAACCTCGGGCCGTTCCGCATCACCTATACGCCGCTCGCCCATTCGATCCCCGAGGGCAATGCCGTGCTGATCGAGACGCCGTACGGCAGCGTCTTCCACACCGGCGACTGGAAGCTCGACGACGCCCCGGCGCTGGGCGGTGCCTCGACCGCCGAGGAGCTGACCGCGATCGGCGACAAGGGCGTGCTCGCGCTGGTCTGCGACTCGACCAATGTGTTCAATCCCGAGGCCTCGGGATCGGAGGCGGCGGTCCGTGAGGGGCTCGACCAGGTCATCGGCGCCGCCAGGGGCCGGGTGCTGGTCACCACCTTCGCCTCCAACGCCGCGCGGCTGCAGACTTTGGGCGAGGTCGCCCGCGACACCGGGCGCGAGCTGTGCGTCGCCGGGCGCTCGCTCGACCGGATCATCCGCGTCGCCAAGCAGACCGGCTATCTGCGCGACTTCCCCGAGACGGTGGACTTCGAGGCGGCGATGGCGCTGCCGGCGAACAAGGTGCTGATCGTCGCCACCGGCGGCCAGGGCGAGCCGCGCGCCGCGCTCAACCGTATCGCCGAGGGCAGCCATGTCCTCAAGGTGCACGAAGGCGACACGGTGGTGTTCTCCTCGCGCCAGATCCCGGGCAACGAGATCGCGATCGGGCGGATCATGAACACGCTGGCGAGCAAGGGCGTCGAGCTGATCACCGACCGCCAGGCCTTCATCCATGTCTCCGGCCATCCGGGCCGCCCCGAGTTGGCCGAGATGTACAAGTGGATCCGGCCCGAGATCGTCGTGCCGGTGCACGGCGAGGTCCGCCACATGTACGAGCAGGCCCGCTTCGCGCTCGAGCAGGGCGTGCCGAGGGCGATCCGCCAGGTGAATGGCGACATCATCCGTCTCGCGCCCGACGGCCCGTCCAAGATCGGCGAGGCGCCGGTGGGGCGGCTCGTGCTCGACGGCGACATCATCCTGCCTGCCGACGGTACGACGATTACCGAGCGGAGGCGCGTGGCGCTTTATGGCCAGATCAGTGCGGCGGTGGTGATCCGCAATGGCAAGCTCGCCGGCGAGCCGCAGATCCGCCTGCAGGGCATCCCCGTCGAGGAGGACCGCGAGGACTTCATCGCCGAGGCGTCCGACGCCGCGCGCGAAGCCGTGAAGAAGGACGGCAAGGGCGATATCGAGCGGCTGCGCGAGTCGGTCCGCCTGGCGGTGCGCCGCGCCGCGGTGCGCTACACGGGCAAGAAGCCTGTGGTGGACGTGCTGATCATCGAGCAATAGTCGATCGTCATCCCGGCTTTCGCCGGGATGACGGAAGGCTGGCGTGCGGCTCTAACCCGCTCTATCACCTGGTCATGCCCTGGAAGTCCGCGCTCGCCATCTATTTCCTGTTCTGGGCCTTCTCGGTGTTCCTCGTCCTGCCGTTTGGCGTGCGGACGAGCGAGGAGGCGGGCGTGGCGCTGGTCCCGGGCCAGGCGCCGAGCGCCCCGCACGAGTTCAACGCCGGGCGGATCGCCAAGCGCACCACCATCGTCGCGACGATCCTGTTCGCGATCTTCTACCTCAACTACGTCAATGGCTGGGTGACCAGCGACATGCTCGACTGGTGGTCGCAGGTGCAGCCGGGGAACGCTGCCTAGCGCTTCCTACGTGGGGTTCTGCGCCGACTCGGCAAAGTACACGAAGTACATGCCAAAGCCGGGTTTTCGCGGCGCCAGGATTGCGAACATCGTGCACAGGGCGGTTCGTGGCATCGATGCCGCGCAATATCGTTGCGCCGGTGGAGTCCTATTTTTCCTACGGGTCAAAGAGCGGCCGGACAGGTGCCGGGCCGCGACAGGGAAACAGGGGGAATCCTATTTTGCAAGGTGTCGGCGCCCAAGCCGTCCGTTCCCCTCCCTGGAAGGGAGGAGTTAGGGGTGGGTGGATGTACGCGATATTGCTCCCGAGCAACTCGCGGCTTCCGTAAAGCCTGGACGCGACCCACCCCCAGCCCCTCCCTTCCAGGGAGGGGAGCTTGAACGGCCTACTCGGCCTCACCGTGGGTGATCGGGTCGATCCAATATTCGTCGAGGTTCATCAGCGCATCGGCGAACGCCGTCGGAAGCTCGGGGCCGCGCCCGGTCCCGCGGGCTACTTCGATCGCGGTGGGCAGCAGCAGGAAGCTGTAGCCCAGCGGACCCACCAAGGCTCGGCCTCCGGGTCCTCCTGCGGCTCCGGCGCTGCCGCCAGCGCGCGCAGCAGCGCGGGATGTCGCTGGCGACGCCATAGGCATGCCGGAGGCTTCCCCAGCCGGGATCGTCGAGCGCGACGAGCACGGGAAACCTAGGTCCGCAGGCGTTCGATTGCCTGGGCGAGGGCGACGTAGAGCTTGCCCATGTCCGAGGAGAGCAGGGTCACGCCCATCGGCGAGCCGTCGCGCAGGGCAAGGATCTGCCGCAGCATCGCCTCGAAATCGTGGATGTAGCGGTTCACATTGTCGCGGAAATCGTCGTCATTTTCGTAGAGACGGTGGATTTCGCGCGTGTCCGAGGGATCGAGCAGGCGCACCGCGCGGCGGGTGAAGACGCCGCGGTCGCCCTTGAGATAGGCGGCCCAGGCGCTGTCGGTCACATCCGCCGAGAAGGCCTTGGTGATGTCGATCGAGGCCGAGTTGAGCGCTTCGATCAGCAGCGAGACCTTGCGGGCGAAATTGTCGCTGTCCGACTCCTCGCGCTCCTTGCGGCCCTCCGCGATGCGAGCCTCGACCTGGGCGGTGGTGTCGGCGAGCGAGACCATCTGCTGGGTGAGCCGTTCGGATGCGCGGGTCGCGGCGACCACGGCGGCCTCGGTCGTCTCGGCGAGATCGGTGAGCTGGCGGCGGATCGAGGCGTCGACCGCGCGGCGCAGCGCGTCGCCAGCGGCTTCCTCGATCGCGCGCTCGGCATGGGGGACGATGCCGGCCAGCGTCTCGCGGGCATGGTTGGCGGCGGCGCTGGAAGTCTCGCGGACGCTGAGCAGCGCCTCGACCAGCTGTGGCGCCGCGCTCTCTGCGAAACGGCGGGTGGTTGCGATGGTCTCGTCGACGATCGCGCCGAGCTGCTGGGCCTGCTCGCCGCCGGTCGCCAGCGTCTCGAGCAGCGAGGCCTGGGTCTTGGCAAGCGTGTCGCGCTGCTGGCCGACCACGTCGGCGATCGCCTCGATCGCGTCGTGGGTGCTCTCGGCGGCAGTGACCAAGGCGAGCAGCTCGGGCTTGGAGGCTGCGACGACCTGGCGGCTCGCGTTGATCCGCGCGTCGAGCCGGGCCAGCGCCTCCGGCAGCGTCTCGTCGATCTCGCGGGCCGAGGCGTCGAGCGCCGTCAGCAGCTCCTCGGAGGTGCCGATCACCTTCTGCGCCGTCTCGTCGCCGACGGTGAGGGCGATCGTCATCGCCTCGACCGAGCCGTGCAGCGCGCTCATCGAGGCGGCGAGGTTGCGGGTGCGCTCGGTGCCGGCGACATGGAGGTCGTCCATCGCGCGGTCGAGCCGGTCGACGCCGGTCGCCAGCCCTTCGAACAGCGCGTCGCCGCGGCCCTGCTCCTCGGCGATGCGGCTGCCGATGCGGCCGATCGCTTCCTCGATCGCGGCCATGCGGGTGCCCATCGCCTCGATGCTGTCGCGCCCGGCGCGATCGAGCGCGGCCTGGTTGGCGGAAAGCATGGCGAGGATCGCCTCGCCCTGGGTGGTGATGCCCTTGCGCGCCTCGTCCACCGCATGGGCGGCGCGATCGAGCACGGCATCGACCTCGGTCGACATCTCGCCGGTGACCTGCTCGAGCCGGGCGCTGGCGGTCTCGCTGGTCGCCTCCATCCGGGCGATGTGCGCGGCGAGCCGGTCGGCGGCGCCGCCGGCGATCTGGTCGGCTTCGCGACCACGCTCGGACAAGGCGGAAAGCTGGGTGTCGAGCGCGGCGGCGCGCTCGCTGGCGAGCAGGCCGGCGGCGTCGACCCGGTCGGACAGGCCGCGCATCTCCTCATGCGCCTTGGGCAGCGAGGAGAGGACGACCGAGACGCGGTGCTCGGCATCGGCAGTGGCTTCGCTGAAATGGCGGGTGCTGGCGTCGATCGAGCGGGCGTGCTGGGCGGCGCTGTTCGAGGCGCTTTCGAGCCGCTCCGAAGCGCGCTCGCCCATCGCGATCAGGATATTGGTCTGCTCGGCGAGCGAGGCGCGATTCTCCTCGATCTTGCGCGAGAGGGTGGCGACGACGCGCTCCAGGCTTGCCGCCTCGGCACGCATTGCCCGGGCAGTGGCGCCGAAACGCTGCGCCTCGGCGCGGCTCGTGCGGAGTGCGAGGAGGTAGAGGATGCCGATCAGGGCGGGCGGGACGCAGAGCGCGGCGATCAGCTCGACCAGCCGGATCGGCTCGAGCGCCGCGCCGAAGCTGGTGCGCAGCAGCCAGCCCATCGCGCCGAACCAGCCCAGCACGGCGAGGATGGCAAGGGCAGGGAGGATCCAGCCGGCGCTGCGGCGCGGCGCTTCCTCGATGTCCTCGGCCTCGTCATAGGCCAACGGCTCCACCGCCACGGGGGCGGTGGTTTCGGACAGGGCCAGCTCTTCCGCGTCTTCGTTCGCGGCCAGCGGCTCGGCAGGTTTTCCCCCAATCATGGGGTGCATTTACCACATTTCGCCGTGGCTCCAACATTTGCGCGACTTACGGATGGAAACGCGGCGTTAACGGTGGGCGGGTTAGGCTATGCGAATGGCGTACGATCCGGGTGCAATCGATGCGACGCTGGCGGCGGCGGTGGGTGACGAGCCCGCGCTGATCGCCGAGCTGCGCGAGGCGTTTCTCGAAAGCGTGCAACGCTGCATCGAGACGATGAAGTCCGCCGACAATCCTGATGGCTGGGCCGCCGCGGCGCTGCGCCTCAAGGGCCTTTCCGCCAGCTTTGGCGCGGTCCGGCTGATGGCGCTGGCCAATGAGGCTGCCAATGGACAGGCGCATGACGGTGCGATACTCCGTCGTCTCCATCGGGCAGTCGACCGGCTCTAAAGAAACCGGCGCATGCGGAGTCCCGATCCAACAAGGGATCGAACACGCATGCGCACGCGCCTTGGCCTGACCGGCCTTTTCCTGTTTTCCGTCCTGACCGCTTCGGGCGCGCATGCGCAGGAGGCGGGCAAGCCCGTGCCGGGCCAGGATGGCAGCATCGTCGTCACGGGGCAGGGGCCCAAGCCGATCAAGCGCGCCCAGCGCTATATCCGCCAGGTGCTGGACGTCGACGATGGCCAGCTGGCGCGCTTCGTCGAGCCGGTCTGTCCCGAGGTGATCGGCCTGCCCGATCGGTTCAAGGCGCCGATCGAGAACCGTTTCCGCATCGTCGCCGGGGCCGCCTCGGTCCGCCTGGCGCTGGACACGTGCAAGTCCAACCTGATGATCGTGTTCGCCGACAATGCCGATGCGCTGATCGCGACAATGCGCAAGCGGCGCAATCCGGTGTTCGCCAATCTGGACGACGGGGCGCTGGCCGATGCATTCAAGGCGGGGCCAATCCATGCCTGGCGCCTGGTCGTGACGCGCGACGAGGCGGGCAATGTGACCAATTCGAGCACCGACATGGATCCGGACAACATGCCGGTGATGGAAGGCGATACCCAGGCGATCACGATCAATGCGGTGGTGGTGATGGATCGCAAGGTGGCGCTGGGCAAATCGGTGCGCCAGCTCGCCGATTATGTGGTGATGCGTACCCTGGTGGGAGCGCGGCCGCCGGCGAAGGGATCGATCGCGGCGCCTTCGATCCTGTCGCTGTTCGATCCCGCGGTGACGCCGGTGCCGGGCGAGATCACCGACATGGACATCGGGCTGCTCGCCGGGCTGTACAAGCTGCGCAATCCATACGAGCAGGGCGAGGACCAGGCCTGGCGGATCTCGCGGGGCATGGTTTCGGGGAAGCAGCGTTAGGGACGGAAATCCTCCCCCAGAGGGGGAGGGGGACCAGCCGCAGGTTGGTGGAGGGGGCTTGCCGCGGGCGAGATCGCCAGTGGCGCTCCCTCTCCACCACCGCCTTCGGCAGCGGTCCCCCTCTCCCTCCGGGAGAGGATTGAATAGGGTGTTCAGCGTTTGCGGCTGAGTTCGCGCATCGCTTCGTCCAGGCCGGCCAGGGTGAGCGGGTACATGCGGTCGCCCAGCAGCTCGCGCAGGATCTTCACCGACTGGGTATAGCCCCATTGCTCGCGCGGGATCGGGTTGAGCCAGACGGCAGCGGGATAGGTGTTGAGGGCGCGCTGCATCCAGACGGCGCCCGCTTCCTCGTTGAAATGCTCGACCGAGCCGCCGGGATGGGTGATCTCGTATGCGCTCATCGAGGCGTCGCCGACGAAGACCAGCTTATAGTCATGGCCGTATTTGTGGAGGATGTCCCAGGTCGGCGTGCGCTCCTGGAAGCGGCGGCGATTGTCCTTCCATACGCCTTCGTACAGGCAGTTGTGGAAATAGAAGAATTCGAGGTTCTTGAACTCGCTGGTCGCGGCGGAGAACAGCTCCTCGCAGAGCTTGATGAACGGGTCCATCGATCCGCCGACATCGAGGAAGAGCAGCAGCTTCACGGCGTTGTGCCGCTCGGGGCGCATATGGACGTCTAGCCAGCCCTGCTTGGCGGTACCCTCGATCGTCGCGTCGATGTCGAGCTCGTCGGCGGCGCCTTCGCGGGCGAAGCGGCGCAGGCGGCGGAGCGCGACCTTGATGTTGCGGGTGCCGAGCTCGCGGGTGGAATCGAGGTTGCGGAACTCGCGCTGGTCCCAGACCTTGAGCGCGCGCTTGTGCTTGCTCTCGCCACCGATGCGGACGCCCTCGGGGTTATAGCCGCTATTGCCGTAGGGAGAGGTGCCGCCGGTGCCGATCCACTTGCTGCCGCCCTGGTGGCGCGCATGCTGCTCCTCGAGCCGCTTCTTGAGCGTCTCCATGATCTCCTCCCACGAGCCGAGCGACTGGATCTGGGCCATTTCCTCAGGCGTCAGATATTTCTCGGCGATGGCGCGCAGCCATTCCTCGGGAATCTCGGCGGGAGCGACGCCGTAGCTGGTGGCGATGCCGCGAAACACCTTGGCGAAGACCTGGTCGAACCGGTCGAGCAGGCCCTCGTCCTTCACATAGGTGGCGCGGGCGAGATAGTAGAAGGACTCGGGTGTCTGCTCGATCACGCCGCGGTCGAGCGCCTCGAGCAGGATGAGATGCTCCTTGAGGCTGGCGGGGATGCCGGCGGCGCGCAACTCGTCGAGGAAGGAGAGGAACATGGCCCTCTTCTAGGGCTGGAGCGCGTACAGCGTCCAGTGGCTGCCGGACAGGCCGTAGGACTGGGCGCGGGCGATCGGGCGGTAGAGGCGGCCGCAGCGCCGCGAGGCGGCGGGGAAGGCCTCGCCATCGGGCCGGTCGAGGAACAGGAAGGGCGCGGGGCCGCAGGCTCTCTCGACGATGACGAGCGGATAGGCCTGCTCGGCCGAGGCGACCTGGAGGATCGCCTTGCCGGTGGGGCGGTCGAGGATCACCCGGGTGCCCGCGGGCGCGCGCGCCGCCATCGCCCGGATCGCGCCGCCGGGATCGCCGCGCCGGGCATGGATGATCCGGGCATCCTCGACCAGGCTGCCGATCAGGATCGCGGCCAGTCCGGCACCGGCCAGCCAGCGCCGCCAGCCCGGCAGGGGCAGCGCGATCGCGATCATCTCGCCGAGCATCAGCAGCAGCGCGAGGCAGGCGACGAGATAATAGCGCGGGAAGCCGGTATTGCCGGCGTGGAGCAGCGCCAGAGCAAGCGGGAAGGCGAGGATGGCGAGCCGGCTGAACGCGGTGCGCCGCACGCCCATGCCCGGGGCAAGCAGGACCAGCGTCGGCACCAGCGCGAGCCACCAGGGGGTGATCACCGGCCAGCCGAGCGTGCTGCCGAAGCCGAGGACGAGTGCGTGGAGGAAGGGCAGCCAGGCAAAGGGATCATAGCGGCCGAACTGGAAGCCGGTGCGGCTCGCCGCCGCCGCGCCCAGCACGATCGCGACGACCAGCACCAGCGCCAGGATCGAGGGCCAGAGCAGGGCGAGGCTCTGCTTGAGCGCCTTCGCGAAACCCTCACGCTGCCACAGCGCGAAACCGATCCAGCCGGCCAGTGCGCAGAAGCCGAAGACGATGGTGAGCTGCGACAGCGCGCCGAGGAAGAAGCAGAGCGCCAGCGCGGTCGCCGGGCTGCGCTCGGCCTCGCCGGCGAGCCAGCGATCGGTCAGCAGGATCGCGACGAGGAAGGCCAGGGCCATCGGCGCATAGCCGCGCGCCTCCGATCCCAAGGTCACCAGCATCGGCGAGACGGCGAACAGCGCGGCGGTCACCAGGCCAAACAGCGCGCTGCGCCGCCAGCCGATCAGCCCGGCCACATAAATGGTGGCGGTGCCGGCTAGGATCGCCGGGGCGCGGGCGAGCAGCGGATCGGCGCCCAGCCCGACCAGCTGGAGCCAGAGCGAGTTGAGATGGTGGTTGTTGTCGTGGTTGATCTGGACGAACACGCCGATCGGCGTGCCGGCCTCGTGCGCGAGGACCGCGGACCAGGCCTCGTCGAGCCATAGCGCGCCCCTGGCGGCGGCGACGCGCAGGGCCAGGCCGAGCAGGATGATGGCGGCAAACAGCCATTGGGCGCGGCGCCGTGCGATATCTTCCCCCATGCGGCCTTCATGCGGCAGCGCAGGATCGGCGGCAAGCTCAGCGGGTGACGTAGGCGTCGATCAGCGAGCCGACATAATCGGGCTGACGCGCGGTCAGCTCGGCCGAGGGGCGGGCCTTGCGCACGGTGCCGGGGGCGTTGCGGTCCGGCGTGCCGTAGATGAAGCCGTGCGCGGGGTAGATCGAGCTGCCTAGGCCGTTCCGGTCGCGGTACCAGACCTTGACCAGGCTCCAGTCGCCGCGCTCGGACACGTCGAACAGAGTGACGTCCTGCTCGGCATGGCCGCGCTGGCCATCCACGCGCGACCAGTTGGCATGGGTGATCATCAGCACGCGCTTCTCGACGATGCGGCTGACCACCGCGACATGGCCAAGCGGCAGGCGGGCGCTCTTGGAGAAGGCAAGGACGGCGCCGACCTTCGGCGTCTGGCCGCGCTGGTAGCGGTCCCTGGCCTGGTCCCACCAAGTCCAGGCATCGCCATAGATCTGGATGCCAGAGGCAGCCCTCGCGAAGGGCACGCACTCGCCGACATATTCGAGAAGGGATTGTGCACCGGCAGGCGCCGCGGCGGACAACGCGGCGGCAAGCAGCACGGAGAACGCAACACGCTTACGCATACTCGGGACCCATATGAGGTCCCCCCCAAGCAGACGGTATCCGGGGGTGGTTTAAAAGGGGTTAACTGCGATTCCCCACGTCATCCCGGCGAAAGCCGGGATCTCAGGCGAAGGCGCGGGGAAGGAGCCGCACGAGATCCCGGCTTTCGCCGGGATGACGATCTGTTTGTCAGGCTTTCACCACCGGCGCCGGGGGCTGGCGGGGGAAGGTCTCCAGCGCGGGATCGACATGCGCCCAGGCGGGGGCGTCGTCGGTCCAGATCGCGACCTGCGGGGCCAGGCCGTGCGGCGCATCGAGGAAGCCGAGGCGCATGGTGCGGAATTGCGGGCGGGCCGAGCTCTGCGCCATCACCGGCGTGCCGCACAGGCCGCAGAAGCTCTGGGTCAGCGTGTTGCCGCTGTCGGCGACATAGCTGGTGGTAGTCAGCGTGCCGCTCAGTTCGAGGTCGTCGGTGGCGAAGATCGCGTTGGTGGTCGGCGAGCCGGCGGCCAGGCGCTGGCACTGGCGGCACCAGCATTGCCGCACCGCGACGGGCTCACCGGTGATGGTTGCGGTGACAGCGCCGCAGGCGCAGCTGCCGGTATAGGGCATCAGGCCTTGCCCTGCTGGCGCCGGGCCATGAAGGCGAGGCGTTCGAACAGCATCACGTCCTGCTCGTTCTTGAGCAGCGCGCCGTGGAGCGGCGGGATCGCCTTGTTCGGGTCCTTGTTCTGCAGCACCTCGAGCGGCATTTCCTCGTGGAGGAGCAGCTTGAGCCAGTCGAGCAGCTCGGAGGTCGACGGCTTCTTCTTGAGGCCGGGGACCTCACGGATCTCGTAGAAGATGTCCATCGCCCTGGAGACCAGGATCTTCTGGATGCCGGGGAAGTGGACGTCGACGATCGCCTGCATCGTCTCACGGTCCGGGAACTTGATGTAATGGAAGAAGCAGCGGCGCAGGAAGGCGTCGGGCAGTTCTTTCTCGTTGTTCGAGGTGATCACCACGATCGGGCGCTCGGCGGCGCGGACGGTTTCGTGGGTCTCGTAGACATGGAATTCCATCCGATCGAGCTCCTGGAGGAGATCGTTGGGGAATTCGATGTCGGCCTTGTCGATCTCGTCGATCAGCAGGACCGGGAGCTGGGGCGCGGTGAACGCCTCCCACAGCTTGCCCTTGCGGATATAGTTGGAGATCTCATGGACTCGCGGATCGCCGAGCTGGCCGTCGCGGAGACGCGCGACCGCGTCATATTCGTACAGGCCCTGCTGCGCCTTGGTGGTCGACTTGACGTTCCATTCGATCAGCGGCGCGCCGACGGCCTTGGCGATCTCATAGGCCAGCACGGTCTTGCCGGTGCCGGGCTCGCCCTTGACGAGGAGGGGGCGCCGCAGGGTGACGGCGGCATTGACCGCGACCTTCAGGTCCTCGGTCGCGACATAGCTTTGGGTGCCTTCGAAACGCATGACGTATTCGTAAAGGGGGGCGGGGCGGGGAGGCAACCACTATGTTCCCCTTCCGCTTGCGGGAGGGGTCAGGGGAGGGGGTCTAAATCTCTAAATGGGTGCTCGCGGCCAGTTCAGGCCCTCCCCCGGCCCCTCCCGCAAGCGGAAGGGGAGTAGAAGGGGGTTACTGCTTGTCGCGGGCCGAGGCGCGGGCTTCGAGCAGGTCCCAGAGACCGCGATGCTGGGCGAAGAGCTGCTGGGCGCCGAACAGCATGGCGCGCTCGAGCATGCCCTCGCGGACCAGAGTGTCGACCACCGTCACCGTCTCCTCGGCGAGCGGCAACTGGGAGGGCGGGGGTGCCAGGCCCAGTCGTTCGGCGGCGGCGTCCAGCGTCTCGCGGATCACGGCCCAGTCCATCGCCAGCGCGATCGCCGCGCCGGTGGCGCAGCCTGCGCGGTCCGACTGGGCGAGCATGTCGATGGCATGGCGCTGCGCGGCGGTGGCCGCTTCGCTCTCGGCATGGCCGGGCGTGCTGGGCAGCGGGCCGGCGGCTGCGACGATGCGGACCAGATAGGCGCGTTCGATCACGAAGGCGTCGGCCGCAGCCTCCAGCCAGTCGCGCTCGATGCCGAGCCGGGCATGGCCGAGCGCATGGTCGATCACGCCGGGATGGCGGCCGTGGAGCAGGCAGATGTGGTGGACCGCGTCCGACAGGTCGCGCAGCGGCTCCTCGTTGCGGGCGAGGCGCTGGAGATAGGGATGATTGGCGCTGCCATCGGAGGCGATGAGCGCCCCCATCGAGCCCCAGGCACCGCCCAATCGCGCAACTTGTACGGAATCAAACGGCATAAGCCCCTACGTCCTCCTGCGGCCCCATGCCGGCGGGCAGGTTCTGCAACCCGGGGATATACCGAAGCACGTAAAGACGCGGTGAATGCCGAATTTACTGTGGATAAACCACGTGTTCCCGCGCCGTTCCGGGGAGAAAACGAAAACGCCCCGGAAACAAGTTCCGAGGCGTCCCGATAGTATCCGCGAAGATTTCCGAAGTTACTGGTCGAGGAAAGACCGCATCTTCCGGCTGCGCGAGGGATGCTTGAGCTTGCGCAGCGCCTTGGCCTCGATCTGGCGGATGCGCTCGCGGGTGACCGAGAACTGCTGGCCGACTTCCTCGAGCGTGTGATCGGTGTTCATGCCGATGCCGAAGCGCATGCGCAGCACGCGCTCCTCGCGCGGGGTGAGCGAGGCAAGGACGCGGGTGACCGTTTCCTTGAGGTTCGCCTGGATCGCGGCATCCACCGGGATGACGGCGTTCTTGTCCTCGATGAAGTCGCCCAGGTGCGAATCCTCCTCGTCGCCGATCGGCGTTTCGAGGCTGATCGGCTCCTTGGCGATCTTCATCACCTTGCGCACCTTCTCGAGCGGCATGCTCAGGCGCTCGGCCATTTCCTCCGGCGTGGGCTCGCGGCCCTGCTCGTGGAGGAACTGGCGGCTGGTGCGGACCAGCTTGTTGATCGTCTCGATCATGTGGACCGGGATACGGATCGTGCGCGCCTGATCGGCGATCGAGCGGGTGATCGCCTGGCGGATCCACCAGGTGGCGTAGGTCGAGAACTTGTAGCCGCGGCGATATTCGAACTTATCGACCGCCTTCATCAGGCCGATATTGCCCTCCTGGATGAGATCCAGGAACTGCAGGCCACGATTGGTGTACTTCTTGGCGATCGAGATCACGAGGCGGAGATTGGCCTCGACCATCTCCTTCTTCGCGATACGCGCCTCGCGCTCGCCCTTCTGCACCATGTTGACGATGCGGCGGAACTCGGCGAGCGCCATGCCCGTCGACTGCGAGATCTCGGAGATCTCGATGCGGATGCGATCGACAGCGGCGGCCTCGTTCGCGGCAAACGCCGCCCACTTCTTGTCGAGGCCCTGGACCGACTGCAGCCACTGCTCGTCGAGCTCGTGATCGACATAGCGATCGAGGAAGTCCTTGCGGCTGACCTTGTGGCGCTCGGCAAGGCGCAGCATCTGGCCACCCAGCGCGGTGAGGCGCCGGTTGAAGCTGTAAAGCTGGTCGACGAGATATTCGATCTTCTGCTGGTGGAACTGGACCGATTCGACCTCGGCCGTCAGCTCCTCGCGCAGCTTCTGATACTTCTTCTCCTCCGAAGCGACGAGCTCGCCGCCAGCAGCCATCGCATCGAGGCGCTGGAGCTGCATCTTGGAGAATTTCTTGTAGATCGACGTGATGTTGGCGAACTTCTCGAGCGCCTGCGGCTTGAGCGTCTCCTCCATCTGGGCGAGGCTGAGGGTGTTGTCCTCCTCCTCGTCGTCCGACGGCCGCGGGGTGCGGCGCTCGGTCATCGAGTCCTCGTCCTCGTCGTCCTGGACTTCCTCGACTTCCTCTTCCTCCTTGTAGGAGGCGCCGGCGGTCTTCTCGCTGATCTCGCCGTTATCGTCTTCCTCGGCGCCTTCGACCTGCTCGGCCGACGGACCCTTGGAGAGCATGGCGTCGAGATCGAGAATCTCGCGCAGCTGCATCGTGCCTTCGTTGAGGGCGTTCGACCAGCCGATGATCGCGTTGAAGGTGATCGGCGATTCGCACAGGCCGAGGATCATCGTGTCGCGGCCGGCCTCGATGCGCTTCGCGATCGCGATCTCGCCTTCGCGGCTGAGCAGCTCAACGGCGCCCATCTCGCGCAGGTACATGCGCACCGGATCGTCGGTACGATCGACGGTTTCCTTCTTCTTGGTCTCGAAGGCAGGCGCCGAATCGTCGCCGCTGTCGCTCGACTCGGCTTCGTCCTGGCTGTCGTCCTCGGGCTCGGCGTCCTCGCCGGCTTCCTCATTCTCGACCACGTTGACGCCCATGTCGTTGAGCGCCGCCATCACGTCCTCGATCTGCTCCGAGGACATCTGGTCCTGCGGAAGCATCTCGTTGAGCTGGTCGACAGTGATGTAGCCGCGCTTCTTCGCCCGCGCGACGAGCTTCTTGATCGAACCTTCGTTCAGATCGATCAGCGGCGCGTCACCCGCCTCATTGCCCTCGGTGACGTCCGCCATGTTCGCCTTGGCCATTCAAATCCTCGAAACTTGGATGGCGGCAATTATACGCCGCCCTAATCCTCGAAATTCTCGTCGTCCGCAAGCATCAGATTCGCGAGGCGCGTTTCCAGCTCCTGGCGCTGCCTGAGCAGGGCCGTTTGCCGGGCGAACGCCTCGTCGTCGAAACGCTCGAGCATCACAGCCGTTGCCTCTGCCAGCGCCGCGTCCACCGCGGGGCGCGCCACCATCACTGCGATCGCCTCGTTCAGGTCTTCGCGCGCCTTCTTTTCCTCGGCTTCGGGCCGGGTAAAGGAGAAGGGCAGGGTATCGGCCCGGAGCAGCTCGCTCGCCATCTGATCGAAACCGGACTTCGCCAATATGGTGAGTACCTTGGTTCGATCAAGCTGCCGATCCTCCAGCGCGACATCGACCACCGCTTCGAACAATTTGCCGAGCGCGCCGGAGGCGCCGCGAAGACTGCCGAGGACTTCCATGTGGCGGGCGATTTCTGCGGGGTGGCGGATCAGGCCGGAAAGCACGGCCTTGGCGAGGATCGGATCGAGCCCGCCAGCCTGGAGCGAGCGGGTCTGCTGGGTGAGCGGCGGCTCGGGCGGGAGCCAGTTGCCGCGCTTGTCGCGCTTTCCCCGAGCCGGGGCAGGGCCGGCGCTGCGCTGGGGGCCGCGCTCGAAATTGCGAGGGCCTCGGCCGAAATGCTGGTCGGCGCGGGCGCGGAACTCGGCGAGATATTCGTGCTTCACGTTCGAGTCGCCGATGCTGTCGGCAAGCGCGGCGAGGCGGCGCTTGAGCCCGGCACGCTGCTCGGGCGTGTCGAGCGGCTCGGCGGCGATCTCGCTTTCCCACAGACGATCGACCAAAGGCTGGGCCTTGGCGAGCAGCGCCTCGAAGGCGGCGGAACCCTGGGCGCGGACGAGGTCGTCCGGGTCGAGCCCGTCGGGCAGGGTGACGAAGGCGAGGCTGCGGCCCGGCTCGAGCATCGGCATGGCGCGATGGGCGGCCCGGATCGCGGCCTTCTGCCCGGCCGAATCGCCGTCGAAGCAGAGCAGGGGGACGTCGGCGATCCGCCAGAGCCGCTCGAGCTGGTGCTCGGTCATCGCGGTGCCCAGCGGGGCGACCGCTTCGGCAAAGCCGGCCTGGGCGAGCGCGATCACATCCATATAGCCCTCGACCGCGATGATCCGGCCGGACTTGCGGGCGGCGGCCTGGGCGCGATCGAGATTGTAGAGCGTGCGGCCCTTGTCGAAGAGCGGCGTCTCGGGGGAGTTGAGATATTTGGGCTCGCCCTCGCCGATGATGCGGCCGCCGAACGCGATGGTGCGGCCGCGCACGTCGCGGATCGGAATCATCAGCCGGCCGCGGAAGCGGTCGTACGGGTCCTTCTTCTCGACCGAGATCAACAGGCCGGCCTCGACCAGCATCGGATCGCCGTAGGTCTTGAGGGCGTCCTTGAGCTTGCCGCGCGAATCGGGGGAATAGCCCATGCCGAAGGCCCGGGCGGTCTCCTCCGAGATGCCGCGTTTCTTGAGCACGGCACGCGCCTCGGCGCCTTCGATGCCGTTCAGCTTGTCGACGAAGAACTTGGCGGCGTCCTCCATCGCCTCGTGCAGGCCCTTGGCGCGCTCGGCCTTCTCGGCGCTGCGGCGATCTTGCTCGGGCATTTCCATGCCGGCAGCCTGGACCAGCTCCTTCACCGCATCGATGAAGGGCAGGCCGCGCTGGTCGGTCATCCAGCGGATCGCATCGCCATGCGCACCGCAGCCGAAGCAGTGGTAAAAGCCCTTGTCGTCGTTGACGTAGAAGCTTGGGGTCTTCTCGTTGTGGAACGGGCAGCAGGCGCGGAACTCCCGGCCGGCTTTCTGGAGCTTGGTGGTCTTGGCGATCAGGCCGGACAGCAGCGTGCGGGCGCGGAGTTCGTCGAGGAAGGCGGGGGTGAGGGACACCTACTCCCCCTCCCTTCCAAGGGAGGGGGGCGGGGGGAGGGTGAGTCCCCGATTCCATTGACGCATGGCAAGCCCCCGCGCCCGAGAAGCTATCGTTTCGAGCACGCCATCAATGTTGGTCGAGACTTCATGATTGGTGAAGCGAAGCACTGTGTAGCCGAGTTGTCCCAAGCCGATGTCACGATCACGATCGGCATCAGGAATGTGGGTGTCGCCGTCGATTTCCACCACGAGCCCAATGCCCGCGGCGCAAAAATCAACGATGCACGGTTCTATGACGTGCTGGAAACGGAACTTGATGCCTTCCAGCTGCGATGCCCTGAGCCGCTGCCAGAGCTTGCCTTCCATAGGAGTGGGATTCTGGCGAAGTTCCTTCGCGCGTGCCTGCATCCACTGCTTGCTTTGCGTGAACACTCACCCACCCCCCACCCCCCCCCCTTGGAAGGGAGGGGGAGTTTAGCATGTCCTCAGCTCAGCGCTGCCTTCACCAGGCCGCTCGCCTTGCTCATGTCGAGCGTCGTCGCGTGGCGGGCCTTCAGTTCGGCCATCACGCGGCCCATGTCCTTCATGCCCGAAGCGCCCAGCTCGGCCTTGATCGCCTCGATCGCGGCGGTGGTCTCCGCGTCGCTCATCTGGGCCGGCAGGAAGCGCTCGATCACCGCGACTTCGGCCTTCTCGGCGTCGGCGAGCTCCTGGCGGCCGCCCTTTTCGAACATCTCGATCGATTCGCGGCGCTGCTTGACCATCTTCTGTAGCACCTCGATCACCAGCGTATCGTCGTCCGCTGGCACGTTGGCGGCTTTGGGCGTGACCGGCGTGCCGTCGCCTTCGAATTGTGCGATGCGGCCTTCGGCTTGCGCAATCGCGCCCCGAATCTCGATGTCGCGGTTCTTGATCGCGCTCTGGATCAGGCTGATGGCGGCGCGGCTCTCCTTGTCGCCGGCCTTCATGGCGGTGATCTGGGCGGCCTTGATATCGTCTCGGATCATTTCGTCTCTCGTGAATCGGGAATTGACCCCGCAATAGACCCGCGAACCGGTTGACGCGAGGGGGGTAGGGGTCTAGCGGGCGGCACTTAGCGACATTGCTGCACCTCAAATGGAGAGCCACCCCTCAATGGCCGACGCCACGCCTACGCCTATGCCTGCCGGAGCTACCGGTGTTCTGGTTTTGGCGTCGGGGGACGTGATTTGGGGCCGTGGCTTCGGTGCCGAAGGCCAGGCAGTCGGCGAGGTGTGCTTCCACACCGCGATGACCGGCTACCAGGAAATCATGACCGACCCGAGCTTCGCCGGGCAGATCATCAATTTCACCTTCCCGCACATTGGTAACGTCGGGGCCAATCCCGACGATATCGAGGCGGACGATCCCCATGCGCTGGGCATGATCGTGCGCGAGGACGTGACCGAGCCGAGCAACTTCCGTTCGACCGAGCCTCTCGATGCCTGGATGAAGAAGCATGCGCGTATCGGCCTGTCGGGCATCGACACGCGCGCGTTGACCCGCCGCATCCGCCTTGCCGGCGCGCCCAATGGCGTGATCGCGCATTCGGCCGAGGGCAAGTTCGACATCCCGCTGCTGCTTGAGATGGCGCGCGCCTGGCCGGGCCTGGAGGGCATGGACCTGGCGATCACCGTGACCGCCGAGACGCACTATGGCTGGGAAGGCGGTGTCTGGCGCCTGGGCTTCGGCTATGATGATGGCGGCCAGGAGGACTCGCGCCCGCATGTCGTCGCTCTCGACTACGGCTCGAAGCGCAACATCTTCCGCAACCTGGTCCAGGCCGGCGCCAAGGTGACCGTGCTGCCGGCACAGGCGACGTTCGAGCAGATCATGGCGTTCAACCCGGACGGCTTTTTCCTGTCGAACGGCCCGGGCGATCCCGCGGCGACCGGCGAATATGCCGTGCCGGTGATCCGCCAGCTGCTCGAGACCGGCAAGCCGCTGTTCGGCATCTGCCTCGGCCACCAGCTGCTGGGCCTCGCCGTGGGCGCCGAGACCACCAAGATGTTCCAGGGCCATCGCGGCGCCAACCATCCGGTCAAGCGGCTGGAAGACGGCGCGGTGGAGATCACCAGCATGAACCACGGCTTCGCGGTCGAGCGCGAGACGCTCCCCGAGAATGCCCGCGAGACGCATGTGTCGCTATTCGACGGCTCGAACGCCGGCATCGAGCTGACCGATCGCTCGGCGTTCTCGGTCCAGTATCATCCCGAGGCCAGCCCGGGCCCGCAGGACAGCCTGTATCTGTTCGAACGGTTCGTGGGGATGATGGGCAAGTGATGGCGAAAGCCTTAATTGCACTCTTTGGGATGCCCCTCGCCGGTTGTCAGGCTTCAGCGCCCCCGCTTTCCGCCCTGCCGGAACGCGCTTTTGTTGTGAGATATGAGCAATTTTCACTCGGTGGATCATATCTTCGCATGGCGAGCGGTGAGAAGCCGGACCAAGATTTGCACGGTAACGCCGTGGAAGATGCGGCCATCTGCACAATATCCGATGTTCGTGTCTTAACTCTCGATCCGGGCAACATTCACGGCGCGACGGTTGTGCTGTTATTACCCGCAAGCACCCGCAAAGAAGTTCTGGCGTGTGTGAAGGACCGATTGCCGCCGGAGGCAAAAATCGAAGGTCCTGTAGAAATCAAAAGCCTAGTTGAGGCGACGAAAAGATAATGCCAAAACGCACCGACATCTCCTCCATCCTCGTCATTGGCGCCGGTCCGATCGTGATCGGCCAGGCTTGCGAGTTCGACTATTCGGGCACGCAGGCGATCAAGGCGCTCAAGGAAGAGGGCTATCGCATCGTCCTGGTCAATTCGAACCCGGCGACGATCATGACCGATCCTGAGTTGGCCGATGCGACCTATGTCGAGCCGATCACGCCGGCGATCGTCGCCAAGATCATCGAGAAGGAGCGCCCCGATGCGGTGCTGCCGACGATGGGCGGACAGACCGCGCTCAACACCGCGCTGGCGCTCGCCAATGACGGCACGCTGGAGAAGTTCGGCTGCATCATGATCGGCGCCGACGCTGAGGCGATCGACAAGGCCGAGGATCGGCTGAAGTTCAAGGACGCGATGACCAAGATCGGGCTCGAAAGCGCCCGCTCGGCGATTGCGCATACCGAGGCAGAGGCGCTGGCCGGGCTCGAGCATGTCGGCCTGCCGGCGATCATCCGCCCCAGCTTCACCATGGGCGGCTCGGGCGGCGGCATCGCCTATAACCGCGAGGAATTCATCGCCATCGTGCGGACGGGCCTCGACCTGTCGCCGACGACCGAGGTGCTGATCGAGGAGTCGCTCCTCGGTTGGAAGGAATATGAGATGGAGGTTGTCCGCGATCGCAAGGACAACGCCATCATCGTGTGCAGCATCGAGAATGTCGATGCGATGGGCACCCACACCGGTGACTCGATCACCGTCGCCCCGGCGCTGACGCTGACCGACAAGGAATACCAGATCATGCGCAATGCATCGATCGCGGTGCTCCGGGAAATCGGCGTGGAAACCGGCGGTTCGAACGTGCAGTTCGCAGTAAATCCGAAGGACGGCCGCCTGATCGTCATCGAGATGAACCCGCGCGTGTCGCGTTCGTCGGCGCTGGCTTCGAAGGCGACCGGCTTCCCGATCGCCAAGGTCGCGGCCAAGCTGGCGGTCGGCTACACGCTCGACGAGATCGACAACGACATCACCGGCGCTACGCCGGCGTCGTTCGAGCCGACCATCGATTACGTGGTCACCAAGATCCCGCGCTTCGCCTTCGAGAAGTTCAAGGGCGCCGAAGCGACCCTCGGCACTGCGATGAAGTCGGTCGGCGAAGTGATGGCGATCGGCCGGAACATCCACGAATCGATGCAGAAGGCGCTGCGCGGTCTCGAAACCGGCCTCTCGGGCTTCAACAATGTCGACAAGCTCGCCGGCGCGCCGCGCGACGAGATCGAGGCGGCGCTGGCCGTGCGCTCGCCCGACCGGCTGCTGATCGCCGCCCAGGCGCTGCGTGAGGGCTTCACCGTGCGCGAGGTCTGCGCGATCGGCCAGTACGATCCGTGGTTCATGGAGCGACTGGCGGAGATCATCGCGGCCGAGGATGAAGTGGCCAGCAAGGGGCTCCCCCAGGATGCCGCGGGCATGCGTCGCCTCAAGGCGATGGGCTTCAGCGACAAGCGCCTGGCCTTCCTCGCGCTCAAGTCTGCGAATCTGCGCACGGGCACCGATGCCATGGCGAAGTCGTCGGGCCTGATCGGCGAAGTCGTCAAGGCGATGACTGGCGGCGTGACCGAGAATGACGTGCGCGCGCACCGCCACAAGCTGGGCGTGCGCCCGGTGTTCAAGCGGATCGACACCTGCGCCGCCGAGTTCGAGGCGAAGACGCCGTACATGTACTCGACCTACGAAGCGCCGAGCTTCGGCGAGCCCGAGAACGAGGCGGCCCCGAGCGATCGCAAGAAGATCGTGATCCTGGGCGGCGGTCCCAACCGCATCGGCCAGGGCATCGAGTTCGACTATTGCTGCTGTCATGCCTGCTTCGCGCTGGCGGATGCGGGCTATGAGACGATCATGGTCAATTGCAACCCGGAGACGGTGAGCACCGACTATGACACGTCGGACCGCCTCTATTTCGAGCCGCTGACCGCCGAGGACGTGCTGGAGATCCTGCACGTCGAGCAGCAAAAGGGCGAGCTGGTCGGCGTGATCGTCCAGTTCGGCGGCCAGACCCCGCTCAACCTCGCCAAGGCGCTGGAGGATTCCGGGATCCCGATCCTGGGCACCTCGCCGGACGCGATCGACCTGGCCGAGGACCGCGAGCGCTTCGCCGACCTGGTCGAGAAGCTGGGTCTCAAGCAGCCGGCCAATGGCCTGGCGCGTACTCGCGACGAGGCGGTGAAGATCGCCGAGCGGATCGGCTATCCGGTGCTGATGCGCCCGTCCTACGTTCTTGGCGGCCGCGCGATGGAGATCGTCGACTCCACCCAGCAGCTCGACGACTATATCCAGACCGCGGTGCAGGTGTCCGGCGACAGCCCCGTGCTGATCGACCAGTATCTGCGCGACGCCGTAGAGGTGGACGTGGACGCCATTTCCGACGGCACCGATGTGGTGGTCGCGGGTGTGCTCCAGCATATCGAGGAAGCCGGCGTCCATTCGGGCGACAGCGCCTGCTCGATCCCGCCCTACAGCCTGCCTGCCGAGATCATCGCCGAGATCGAGCGGCAAACCGAAGCCCTGGCGCGCGCGCTCAAGGTCAAGGGCTTGATGAACATCCAGTTCGCGGTGAAGGACGGCGAGGTCTACCTGATCGAGGTGAATCCGCGTGCCTCGCGCACCGTGCCGTTCGTGGCCAAGGCGATCGGCATTCCGGTGGCGAAGATCGCCAGCCGCGTGATGGCGGGCGAGAAGCTGGCCGACCTGCCTAAGATCGACCGCGACATCGACTATATCGCGGTCAAGGAAGCGGTGTTCCCGTTCAACAAGTTCCCGGGCGTCGATCCGGTGCTGAGCCCCGAGATGAAGTCGACGGGCGAAGTGATGGGCATCGACCTGGACTTCGCGACCAGCTTCGCCAAGGCGCAGCTGGGGGCGGGGACGACCTTGCCGAGTTCGGGCCGCCTGTTCGTCAGCGTCAAGGACACCGACAAGCCGGTGATCCTGCCGGGCGTGCGCCTGCTCACCGAGCTGGGCTTCTCGATCGTGGCGACCGGTGGCACCGCCGATTACCTCGAGGCCGAGGGCATCGAGGTCGAGCGGGTGAACAAGGTGGCCCAGGGCCGCCCGCACATCGTCGATCGTATCCTGGACGGCGACATCGCGCTGATCTTCAACACGACGGAAGGCTGGCAGTCGCTCAAGGACTCGTCGGACATCCGCCGCTCGGCGCTCAACCTCAAGATCCCGTACTTCACCACGGCGCAGGCAAGCGTCGCGGCGGCGCGGGCGATCGAGGCGCTGTCGAAGCACAGCCTGGACGTGCGGCCGCTGCAGGAATTCTACGCGAGCCGGGGGTGAGCTTCTCCCCTCCCGCACGCGGGAGGGGGTAAGAGCGGCTTGTCCCGCACCATAACTTTCCTAGCCTTGCGGAGCGGACGCCGCGGGCTTATTATTCGCGTTCGCACAATTGATCTCCCCCATCAGTATCCATGTGCGGGCGTTCCCCCTGGGGGCGCTTGTGGGACGGGGCGTTTTGAAGGACTTGGTGGATGGCTACGGTCGATAAGATGCCGATGCTTCAGGAAGGCTATGACAAGCTCGTTGCGGAGCTGAAGCGCCTGAAAATCGAGCGCCCGCTGATCGTGGATGCGATCGAAGAGGCGCGCGCGCATGGCGACCTTTCGGAAAATGCCGAATATCACGCCGCCAAGGAGCAGCAGGGCCAGAACGAGGCGACGATCGCCGATATCGAGGGCAAGCTCAGCCGCGCCCAGATCATCGACCCGCGCGAGCTTTCGGGTGATCGGGTCGTGTTCGGCGCGACGGTGACGCTGCTCGACGAGGACGACAAGCCGATCAAGTACCAGATCGTCGGCGAGACCGAGGCGGACGTCAGCCGTGGCCGCATCTCGTACAACTCGCCGATCGGCCGCGCGCTGATCGGGCGCAAGGTGGACGAAGAGGTCGAGGTCTCGGTGCCCGCCGGTGACCGCTATTATCTGGTGTCGCAGATCGAATTCATCTGAGCGTGAAGTTCCGCGACTTCCCGGCGACGATCACGATCTCGGCGGTCACGGCGCTGGTCAGCGCCCTGATCCTGATCGCCAACCAGCTTCCCGCCGCCGCAGTGCTCGCCGGCTTCATTCCGGCGCGCCTGCAGCAGGAGCTGCTCGCGCCTGATATCTGGGCGGTGCCGGCATGGCTGACGCCACTCACCACGCTGTTCATCCATGCCAGCGCGCTGCAGATCTTCTTCAACGTGCTGATGTTGGTGATCACCGGGCAGAGGACCGAGCAGGCGATCGGCTGGCCGCAATTCGTGCTGCTCTATGTGATCGGCGCCTTCGCGGCGTCCGCCGCCTATGCGCTGATCGCGCCCATGGCAATGTGGCCGATGCTCGGTATGAGCGGCGCGCTGTCGGCGGTGATCGGCGCCTATTCGCTGCTCTATGGCCAGCCGCGCAATCCGCCCATCGGTCCCTTTTCGGCGCGGACCGTGCACGTGTTTTGGCTAGCCGCTGCCTGGGCGGCGATCAGCCTGGTGACCGCGCTGCTGCAGACGCCCCCGGAGGGCGTTTCGCGCACTATGGTGCTGGCCTGGGGCGCTGCTGCCCCGATCGGGGGATTCCTGGCGGGCCTGGGCGTCGCCCGGCCGCTCTTCATGTGGCACTGGCGGAAGGCCTGAAGGCCGGTCCTGCCTGACTGCCCCCCGGCCGCTGGGCCGGGGATCAGTTCCTCGTCCCTCAGGCCAGGTCGGGCTCGAGCAGGCGGTGCAGGTGCACCACCACATAGCGCATCTCGGCATCGTCCACGGTGCGCTGGGCAGCGCCGCGCCACGCATTCTCCGCGCTGGCATAGTCCGGGAAGATGCCGACGACGTCGAGCTTGGAAGGGTCAACAAAGTCGAGCGTCTGCGGATCGGTCACGCGACCGCCGAAGACGAGGTGCAGTTTGCTCATTGGGCCTCCGAAAACACTTTCTGGTTTTATAGAGGCCTCTAGGAAGCAGGCGCGCCGGCCTCAAGCCTTTTGCGTCGCACCCTTCGCCGCATCGACCAGATTGCCGAACAGCGCGCCCACGCGCTCCTTGGCATCGTCGCGGCTGGGGAGCAGCGCGTCGAACTCCGCCTTGCCGGCATCCTTCACCGCCTGGACGGTGCCGGTGACCTTATCGGCGATCTGGCGCCCCGTCGCGTCGAGCAGCTCGCGCTCCTTCTGGCTGCGCGGGATCAGCATGCCGATCAGCACGCCCAGTGCGACGCCGCCGGCGACCAGCACATAGGGGTTCTCGGTCAGGCTCTCGCCCTGCGCGGTCGCGGGGCCGTTCGAGGGATTGGTGCTCATCACGAGGATCCTTTCTTGCCTTTACGCTTCAAACCCGTGGACGGGTCGCGAGTTTCATGCCGCTTGCCGAGGATGTCGCCGATCCAGCCCCGGGCCATGACCAGACCCACGGTGGCGGCGATGCCGGCAGCGGCGAGGGGACGGCTGCGCACTGCCTCGGCACCCTTGCGCGCGACGGTGGCCACGCCGTGGGCGGCAGTCTCGACGGCATCCTGCGCGAGGTTGGAGGGGCTGAGCCGCTCCTGCACCTGGCCCAGCGTGCCGAACAGCCGGGCCCTGGCCGCGTCGATCCTTGCCCTGGCGGCATCCACGTCGTGTGGATTGTCGCTCATGGCTTTTCCTTGAAGATACGCTTTACGTGCGTCCAGGCGAGCCAGCCCATCAGTCCGGCGATGGCGAGGAACGCCAGCACGACAATCAGGGTGGCGAAGCCGGGCCCGACGAGCGGGGAGAGGGTGAACACCAGCCCGACGACCAGCGCCACCGCGGCGGCCTGGGCGAGGACGAGCGCCACCGCGCCCATCCAGAGCATCGCCCGGGCATCGCGCAGCTTCGCGCGCAGCAGCGTGCGGTAATAGCCGATCTCGGCATCGGCATAGGCCCTGCCGTCCTCGACGAGCTGCTGTAGCAGGTCGCCGATGGACTTCTCTTCAGGCTGCGGCGCGTCCACCCCCCGTTTCGCCGCTTACGACTTGTCGGTGTCCGCCGCGTCCGATGCGGCATCGATGCCCGACTTGATCAGCCGTGCGAGCACGAACCCCAGGCCCGCCGCGACGCCGACCGCGATCGCGGGGCTCTTGCGGACGAACGCCGTGACGTCCTCGAGCAGGTCGTCGACTTCCTTGCCGCGCAGGCTCTCCGAGAAATTGGCGATGCCGTCCGCCGCGGAGCGGGCATATTTGCCATACTGCTCGCCCAGCCGCGCATCGACGTCGAGCGCCGCCGACTGCATCATCTTGGCGACCTCATCGAGCGCGCCGGTCGCCTTTTCCTTGCCTTCGCTGGCAAAGGCGCGGGCGCGGTCCGCCGCGTCGCTGCCGATCTCGCCGGCCTTTTCGCGGATCGTGTCCGCCGCGGAACGCTTCGTGGTCTCGGCAGTGGTCTCCGCCGCCCCGTCGATCGTTTCGCCCGTCGTTTCGTCAGCCATGCCAAAAACCCTCCATGCCTTTCGCGAAACAACAACGGCCACGTTTGCGAGTTCCATCCGGAGCCGTTAGAGGCCGCGTCGCGCCCTCAATACCCCATATCTAGGGAGACCGTTTCGTGACCGCAATCATCGACGTCCATGCTCGCCAAATCCTCGACAGCCGGGGCAACCCCACCGTCGAGGTCGACGTGATGCTCGAGGACGGCAGCTTCGGCCGCGCCGCGGTGCCCTCGGGCGCCTCGACCGGCGCGCATGAGGCCGTGGAAATGCGCGACGGCGACAAGTCGCGCTGGCTCGGCAAGGGTGTCGACAAGGCGGTCGAGGCCGTCAACAGCGAGATCTTCGAGGAAGTCGTCGGCATGGAAGCCGAGGACCAGGCCGATCTCGACACCGCGATGATCGAGCTGGACGGCACCGAGAACAAGGGCCGGCTGGGCGCCAACGCCATCCTGGGCGTGAGCCTCGCCGCCGCCAAGGCCGCTGCCGACGCGCGCGGCCTGCCGCTCTATCGCTATGTCGGCGGCGTCAACGCGCACGTCCTGCCGGTGCCGATGATGAACATCATCAATGGCGGCGAGCATGCCGACAACCCGATCGACTTCCAGGAATTCATGATCGTGCCGGTCGGCGCCGAGAACATCGTCGAGGCGGTGCGCTGCGGCTCGGAGATCTTCCACACGCTCAAGAAGAAGCTGCACGAGAAGGGCCTGGCCACCGGCGTGGGCGACGAGGGCGGCTTCGCCCCGAACATCGCCAGCACCACCGAGGCGCTGGACTTCATCATGAGCTCGATCGAAGCCGCCGGCTACAAGCCGGGCGACGACGTGATGCTCGCGCTCGACTGCGCCGCCACTGAATATTTCAAGGACGGCGCCTACAAGATGGTGGGCGAGGGCAAGACCTTCTCCTCGCTTGAGAACGCCGACTTCCTCGCCGGGCTGGCCGCCAAATACCCGATCTTCTCGATCGAGGACGGCATGGCCGAGGACGACTGGGAAGGCTGGAAGGCGCTGACCGAGAAGCTGGGCGGCAAGGTCCAGCTGGTCGGTGACGACCTGTTCGTAACCAACCCGAAGCGCCTCGCGCGCGGCATCGAGGGCGGCTATGCCAACTCGCTGCTCGTGAAGGTCAACCAGATCGGCACACTGACCGAGACGCTGGAAGCGGTGAGCCTGGCGCAGCGCTCGTCCTATACCGCGGTGATGTCGCACCGTTCGGGGGAGACCGAGGACGCGACGATCGCCGATCTGGCGGTCGCCACCAACTGCGGCCAGATCAAGACGGGCTCGCTGGCGCGGTCTGACCGGCTTGCCAAGTACAACCAGCTGATCCGCATCGAGGAAGAGCTGGGGGATGCAGCAGTGTATGCTGGGCGGAGTGTGCTGAAGAAGTAAGGTTTGGGCACTGCCCCTCCTGCTGATGCGGGAGGGGCAGGGCGAATTGGTGGTGGCGCCAGGGGTGGGACCTCCTGCCCCGGGCAATGCCGCCGATATTGTGCAAATGATGTGCGCGGACACTATTTGTGCCGCCTTCTGGGCATTGTCCCGCGAGCCAAGATATCGTTATGTGAACTTGGCCATCGCACTTGCTAGCCGGCCAGCCACGTTATCTTGCCGGAGCGGCCCACAAGCAAATGTCGACTTTGCATAATTCGGAAGGCGGCAGTGGCGAAGAGCGTCTCCGCATCATCTTTTTTCATGGCTTGAACGGCCACTATACCAAGACTTGGACGAGCTTCGGCCGGGGCGGGGTCTTTTGGCCCGATTGGCTTCTTGAAGATGCCCCCGGCACGCGAGTGACGACGGTGCAATATGATGCATCCCCAAGTCATTGGTTTTCCGCTGGAATGCCGATCGCGGATCGGGCTGCAAATATTGCTGCGCAGCTGGCGTCGGAAGGCATGCTTGATATGCCGCTGGCCTTGGTTGGCCACAGTCTTGGCGGGAATATCATCAAAGCATTGATTCGGCACCTTAGCGACCATCAGTCAGTGAACGAGAAATATAGAATATTACTCAACAACATAAGGTTGGTGATATTTCTCGGTACCCCGCATTCTGGATCTATGGCCCAAAGATTGCTTCCTGGTTTTGTACAGGCTGGGCTTCGCTACACAAAACTTGTTCGGGAACTGGACGCAGATTCCACGACGCTTCGAGATTTGAATCAATGGTATCGCTCAAATGCTCCGGAGGCGGCTAAGCATCTGGTTCTGGTGGAGGCGCAGCGCACTGGTGGCGTTACCATTGTGTCGCCGTCAAGTTCCGATCCGGGACTATCGAGCGTAGTCCCAATCCCGATCGATTCGACGCATATCCGGATCAGCAAGCCATCGAGCCGCGATAGCGAGATCTACAAGGTCATCCTCGATGCGGTTAAGGATGCTTTGTCGGATAGTCTTTCGCCGGTGCTTCAAGATCCAGTCAGCCTGGGCAGGGATCCAGCCGAAAGAACGCAGCGCCGCCAGCGCGGGATCGGCTCGCGTATGGACGCCCACAGAAAATCGTTGATCGAAGCCGCCGAGCAGAGGCCGTTTACCATCCTGCTTTGTGGCCCGCCAGCGTTGGATCCGCCTGTACCGGGCGCTGCACTCTGCACAAGGATCGGCGACCTGCTCCTCAGTGACGGTTTCGACGTCGTGTTCGGGCAGGCGCGAGGCATGGCCAACCCTCGGCTGGGCAAGAATGATAATGTCCTCGGAAGGGAATTGGATTTTATTGCTTCTCAGTGCAACGCGGTGATCGTCGTTGCGAGCGGCGCGAGCGGCTGGACGGAACTGGGGCTGTTTGGCTGGCACATCGCAAGCGACAAGGCTGCGCGCGAGAAGGGAATCGACATCGTCGTCCTGGCTGACGATGACGAGGTCGACAGCGGTCAATTCATCAGGGAAGGCCCGATAGCCTACGCCGATGCCGCGGGGCGTGCCGATATCGTTTCCATGCGAACCTATGATCCCAGCGCAATCCTTTCACGGATGCGCGCGCGACGCAGCTTGTACGTGATGGACCGTCGGGGAAGGCCAAAAGGATCTGCCGCGTGAGTTCGTCGATAAATCGATCCGCAATCCTTTGGGCGGTTGGCATATTGCAGCCCGTTTCGGCAGCCGAGCTCAACGTATATCTGGCCGCGGTATTGCCTGAGGGTGGAACTGTGCCATCTGCCAGCGAGCTGCAGAGCTTTCTCCTCCAGGCGTCGGACATGCGTCAGGTCGTTCGGGTTGCGAGAGACCCCGACATTTTCTCGCTGACGCTCCACGGGAATTACTATCTCACACGGGCGCAGCGGCTCAGCCGGGATCGCGAGCGATTGTTCTTGCTGCGTGATAGCTGGCACCATAGGTTGACGACGTCACTTGGGGAGGCCGTTGCGGGATCGGGCGGTGCAGCGCCGTCCTCGAATATTAGAACTTGGATACAAGGGTCCGGGGCCAATAAGATCGGCCCCTGCGTTCCTCGGGGCCGATCTTATTGGCCCCGGATCTCAAGGCAGTTGATCGACGAAACTGGCCCGTTTGACTCCCCGAGTGACACCTTTCCCGATTTGTTGTCCTTCGCTTCCGAGAGGCAGCTCGAACTCGCCAGAAATGACGAATATCGAGGTTGGGACTTCACGAGCATCGGCCTCGCGATTGGTGTGTCGCCGCGGCTGCTCATGAACATGAAGATCAAGCCGGAGCGGCACTATCGGTCATTCGATATCCGGAAGGCGAACGGCACCCCGAGAACCATCGACGCACCCAGAGTATTTCTAAAAGCAGCTCAGAAGTTCATCGGCGATTACATATTGTTCGATCTGCCTGTGCACGAGTGCGTGCATTCCTTCGTGTCGCGCCGTTCACCGGTTACGAACGCGCTTATTCATATGGGCGCATCTTGGGTTGGAACGATCGATGTGGAGAAGTTCTTTCCGTCGATCAGTGCCGCCGATGTCGAATCGTTACTCCGGCGCAATGGCTTCGATGGGCGCAGCGCTCGAACTATCTCGATTTTGTGCACGTACAAGAATGCGCTTCCCCAAGGCGCGCCATCGAGCCCAATAATCTCGAATGCATTGTTGTTCGAAGCGGACAAGCAGATTTCAGCCATTTCTGCTCAGCTTGGTGCTCGATATACCCGCTACGCTGATGATCTCACGTTCAGCGGAAGCGACAGGTCGGCGATTGAGCGTGCGATGCAAGCGGCCCAGAGAATCCTGCTCGATCAACATGCTTTGAAACTCAATCCTAGAAAATCGAGGATTATTGGCCCGTCCGGCCGGCGCGTCGTCACCGGCGCAACCGTGAACGACCGCGTGCTGCCCAGTCGTAAATTGAGACGAGAGATTAGGGCGGCGGCCTTCAATTTAAGTAGGGCAGTGGCCATCGATCCGGTGCAGCTGCGCAAGGTTGAGGGCTATCTTAGCTATTTCGGTGCATTCCCCGATTTTCGGCAAGGCGGCGAAGCCGCACGGCTGGCAACGTATCTGGCGCGGGCTCGGTCGCGGCTTGAATCCGACGCTCGTCAGGACGAGGGCCGATAGCAGGTTCCCCGGGGAAGCCCTCCCAGGCCCCTCCGCACCAATACGGGCCTTGCGCGCGAGGCGTGGTTAAGCGAAAAACACCATATGCGATCGCGTACTGCTTCTCCCTTCCAGACCCTTTTGCGCCGGGCCGGGCTGCCCGCGGTGACGCTGATCGCCATCGGCTTTTTCGCCTATAATGCCGTGCTCGGGCCCACCGGTGTGATGCAGACCAAGCTGATCAAGGCCGAGTACCAGCAGAAGCAGTCCGATTATGCCGCGCTCGACAAGCAGCGCGCGGCGCTGAAGAACCGCGTCGACCTGCTCGACCAGAAGCGCGGCGTCGATCCCGACCTGGCGGACGAGCTGGCGCGCAAGCAGCTCAACGTCGTCCGCCCGGACGAAGTGGTCATTCCGCTGCAGAAGCACGGTCCCGCGCCAACAGGGCGCTAAGTGCCTGGGCGAGCGTCGTCGCCCCCTTCATCCTTTCCGCCGAAGGATCGCCGAACGCGATCCAGCCCTGGTTGAACCCGTCGAGCATCTGGATGCGGGGCAGGGGATTGGCCATGCCCTGATCGCGGAACAGCGTTTCCCAGCTGTCGCGGGGCACGGGCTGCACATCGACCGGGTGGCCGATCAGCGCCGCGAAGGTGCCGGCGATCGCCTCGGGCGAGACTGGGGCCGGCCCTTCGAGCTCGACCATACGCAGGCCGCGCCAGTTCTGTCGCATCAGCGACGCCGCGGCGCGCCCGACATCGCCCGCCGAGACCATCGGGATCGCGCGGCTGACCGGCTGCAGGAAGGAGGTGATCCGTCCTTCGCGCGCCGGCGCTACGTCCCAGGCGGCATTCTCCATGAACCAGGCGGCGCGCAGGAAGGTGACGGGCATCGGCAGGTCGCGCAGCGCGTCCTCGAACAGGCCGAGCTGGTTGAGCAGGTTCGGTTGCACCGCCCGCGCGCCGATGGTGGACAGCGCCACGACGCGCGCCGGCCTAGCTGCCAGCAGCGCCTCTCGCACCGATTCGATCATCGCGCGGGCATCGGGGAAGCCCGGGCGCGGATCGAAGGCCGGGGGCAGCATCACGAACACGGCCTCGGCACCGCGCATCGTCTGGGTGAGCGCGGCGACATCAGCGATCTCGCCCGTCACCAGTTCGACCTTCCGTTGCCAGCGCGTCGCGCGCGCAGGATCGCGTACCAGGGCGCGCAGTTCCACATCCTCTGCCATCAGCGCTTCGGCGAGCGCGCCGCCCACCTGTCCGGTCAGTCCCGTCATTGCGTACATTGTCGATCTCCTTGTCTCGCGAGCGAGATAGGCGCGGGCGCTCTTTGACTGTAACGCCGATCTGTCAGATCATTCATGACGGTAATGCAGGGGTTCCGCAGTGTTCGACGATCGATTGCTCGCAGGCGTCCGCGTGCTGGTGGCGGTGGTGGAGGCGGGGAGCTTCACTGGTGCCGCCCCCATGCTGGGACTGACCGACTCGGCGGTGTCGCGGGCGATCGGCCGGCTCGAGACCCGGGTCGGGGCGCGGCTGTTCGATCGGACCACCCGGTCGCTCCGGCTGACCGAGGCCGGCGCCCGGTTCCACGCCTCGGTCGCGCCGCTGCTCGACGGGATCGCCGAGGCCGCCGAGGCGCTGGGCGGCAGCACGCGCCGGATCACGGGACGGCTGCGCGCCGATGTCGATTCCCATTTCGCCAGCACCGTGCTCGCGCCGCGCCTGCCCGAATTCCTCGACGCGCATCCTGAGCTCGAGTTGGAACTGCTCGCGCGGGGCCGGCCAGACGATCTGGTGCGCGAGGGGATCGACGTGGCGATTCGCTTCGGGCCGCCCGAATCCCGCTCGCTGGTGACGCGCACGCTCGCCGAGACTCGCGTGCTGACGGTCGCCGCGCCGGCCTGGATCGCGCGCCATGGCCGGCCCAGCCACCCCGGAGAACTCGCGGGGCATCGCTGCATCCACTTCAACGACCCGCGCACGGGGCGTCCCTTCGACTGGGAGTTCCGCCGCGGCGGCGAATTGGTCGAAGTCGCGGCGGGCAGGGGGCTGATCACCACCGACGGCGCCACGATGATCGCCGCCTGCGTCGCCGGTGCCGGGGTCGCGCAGACGCTCGCGATCGGGGTGGCGCCGCTCCTCGCCAGCGGTGCGCTGGTCGAGTTGTTTCCCGATTGGCCCGACGAGCGCTTCCCCCTGCACGCGCTCTATCCGTCGGGCCGCCACGTGCCTGCCAAGGTGCGGGCTTTCCTCGATTTCTGCACGGGATTGCTCGCACGCCCGGTCTGATTGCGTTTGTTGCAATGCAACGTGCGGAAACCGCATTTCTGGTTGCAGAGACTGCAATTGCCGTAGCGGCACGTGAACGGCACGCGCATTCCCGCGTTAGTTGCGCGGCGGGCGAAAACGCGCTTATAGGCACCCGCCTTCCCCCTCCCCGGACGAGGATTTCCTGTGGCCAAAGCACCGGCACGCAAAACGACTGAACCCGCAAAGACCAACCGCGAGCGGCCCGACGAGCCGAAGCGGTATGAGGCTTCCAAGGAGCAGCTGCTCGAATTCTACAAGCAGATGCTGCTGATCCGCCGCTTCGAGGAGAAGGCCGGCCAGCTCTATGGCCTCGGCTTCATCGGCGGCTTCTGCCACCTGTATATCGGCCAGGAAGCCGTTGCGGTCGGCCTGCAGTCCGCGCTCGACGGCGAGAAGGACTCGGTGATCACTGGCTATCGCGACCATGGCCACATGCTCGCCTATGGCATCGATCCCAAGGTGATCATGGCCGAGCTGACCGGTCGCGCGGCGGGCATCAGCCGCGGCAAGGGCGGCTCGATGCACATGTTCTCGACCGAGAAGAAGTTCTACGGCGGCCACGGCATCGTCGGCGCGCAGGTCGCGCTCGGCACGGGTCTCGCCTTCGCCCACAAGTATAACGAGGATGGCGGCGTCGCCATGGCCTATTTCGGCGACGGCGCCGCGAACCAGGGCCAGGTGTACGAGTCGTTCAACATGGCCGAGCTGTGGAAGCTCCCGATCATCTATGTGATCGAGAACAACCAGTATGCCATGGGCACCTCGGTCAACCGATCGTCGGCCGAAGACCAGCTCTACAAGCGCGGCGAGAGCTTCCGCATCCCCGGCATCCAGGTGGACGGCATGGACGTGCTCGCCTGCCGCGGTGCCGCAGAGGAGGCGCTGGCCTGGGTCCGCTCGGGCAAGGGTCCGATCATCCTCGAGATGAAGACCTATCGCTACCGCGGCCACTCGATGTCCGACCCGGCAAAGTATCGTTCGCGCGAGGAGGTCCAGTCGGTCCGCGACAAGTCGGATCCGATCGAGCAGGTCAAGCGCGAGCTTGAGGAGATGAAGGTCTCCGAGGCAGATCTGAAGGCGATCGAGGCCGAGATCCGCAAGATCGTGAACGAGTCCGCCGACTTCGCCGAGCAGACCCCCGAACCCGATCCTTCCGAACTGTATACCGACGTGCTGGTGGAGTCCTACTGAGATGGCGATCGAACTGAAGATGCCGGCGCTCTCGCCCACCATGGAAGAGGGCACGCTCGCCAAGTGGCTCGTCAAGGAAGGCGACACGGTCAAGTCGGGCGACATCCTGGCTGAGATCGAGACCGACAAGGCGACGATGGAGTTCGAGGCGGTCGACGAGGGCACGATCTCGAAGATCCTGGTCGCCGAGGGTACCGATAATGTGAAGGTCGGCACTGTGATCGCGACGATCGCGGGTGAGGGTGAGGATGCCACCGCGGCTCCGGCCCCGGCACCTGCCGCGGCTCCGGCACCGACACCTGCTCCCGCTGCGGCCGAGCCGGCTGCCGGCGAGGACGGTGGTCCGAAGAAGGCCGACAGTGGCACCAAGCAGCTCGCCAGCGAGAAGGCCGCCACGGTCAAGGATCCCGCGATCCCCGAGGGCACCGAGATGGTCAAGGTGACCGTCCGCGAGGCGCTGCGCGACGCGATGGCCGAGGAGATGCGCAAGGATCCGCGCGTCTTCGTGATGGGCGAGGAAGTTGCCGAGTATCAGGGCGCCTACAAGGTGACCCAGGGCCTGCTCGAGGAGTTCGGCCCGAAGCGCGTGATCGACACGCCGATCACCGAGTATGGCTTTGCCGGCCTCGGCTCGGGCGCGGCGATGGGCGGCCTCAAGCCGATCGTCGAGTTCATGACCTTCAACTTCGCGATGCAGGCGATCGACCACATCGTGAACTCGGCGGCCAAGACCAACTACATGTCCGGCGGCCAGATGCGCTGCCCGATCGTGTTCCGCGGCCCCAACGGCGCGGCTTCGCGCGTCGGTGCGCAGCACTCGCAGAACTATGGCCCGTGGTACGCCAGCGTTCCCGGCCTGATCGTGATCGCACCCTATGATGCGCAGGACGCCAAGGGCCTGCTCAAGGCGGCGATCCGCTCGGAAGACCCGGTCGTGTTCCTCGAGAACGAGCTGATGTACGGTCGTCACTTCGAGATCCCCAAGCTCGACGATTATGTCCTGCCGATCGGCAAGGCGCGCATCGTCCGCGAGGGCAAGGACGTCACGATCGTCAGCTACTCGATCGGCGTGGGCGTGGCGCTCGAAGCAGCCGACAAGCTGGCTGCCGAGGGCGTGGATGCCGAGGTGGTCGATCTGCGCACGCTGCGCCCGCTCGACACGGCTACCGTACTGGAGAGCCTGAAGAAGACCAACCGCCTGGTCGTGGTCGAGGAAGGCTGGCCGACCTGCTCGATCGCGTCGGAGATCGCGGCGGTTGTGATGGAGCAGGGCTTCGATGATCTCGACGCGCCGGTGCTGCGCGTGACCAATGAGGACGTTCCGCTGCCTTATGCGGCGAACCTCGAGAAGCTGGCGCTGATCACCGCGGACAAGGTGGTAGCAGCGGTGAAGAAGGTCACCTACAAGGCCTGATCTTCGGCCGGATACCGAACACGGAAAAGGCCGGGGGAGACCCCGGCCTTTTTCTTTTGCCGGCCAGGGAGACGCTTAGGTCTCCAGTTCCTGCTGTCCGGGGCATAGCGAAGGCGTGACGCCGGTCACCCGGTAGATTCCCCTGGGGTGCTTCGCGTTGGTGTTGCCGAGCGCGCTGTCGTCGCTGGTGTCACGCCGGTCGCGGACCATCATCGAGGCGACCTCGTTGAACTCGGTGCTCGGCGACAGCGAGGTCTGGATCAGCGGGGTATATTGGTAGCGCACCTGGACGAACATGGTGACGCCGCTGTCCGGCGCCGCCACCTGGCGATTGGTGGGGCCGATACCAGCCAGATTCTTGTCACCCTGTGCGCCATAGGTCGAATTGAGTGCTGTCTTCGCACCCTTGCAGCGCTGCCAGCGGATCCGCGACTTGCCCGAATTGGTAGGGTCCGGCTCGACGCTCGAGAGGATCACGCGGCCGTTGGTGAGCAGCTTGAGCTCGCCCGATTGCAGGTCGGCGCCGACCAGCAGGTCGCTGATGTCGGCCTCCGAGATCGTCTTGGCCTGGAGCTGGCTGCCGGAGCCGATGCGCGCAGCGTTGTCGGCCAGGTGCAGCGCGATCTGGCCGATCCGCATCTTGGTGATCACATAGTTGGTCAGCTCCGCACCGGCGAGGCTGAGCGTGAGCACGATGGGCAGCGAGAAGGAGAATTCGAGCAGCGCCACGCCGCTCTCGTTCCGGCGCAGGCGGTCGATCAACCGGGGCAGATAGCGTCGGGCGCGCGTCACGGGCAGTTCCTCACGGTCGGGGCCCCCTGGTCGCCATAGGGCTGGTTGCGCAATATCGTCGACGCGCTCACCGTGGTGGTGTTCGACCCGCCGATGATCCGGTAGATCGGGAAGAAGCGCGGATAGCTGACGGTCACGGTGTAGACCACGGCGTCCTTGGCGCCGCCCTGGCCCTCGTTGCCGCCGGTGGAATCCCATTTCTGGTTGCCGTTATTGTCCTCATAGGGCTCGCCCGGAGTGCCGCCCACCGGGCCGTCGCAGGTGCCGTTGCCATTGGTATCGGTGAACGGCTCGAACTTCGCCGCGGCGGCGTTGGCGAAGGTGCGGTACCACTTCCGCGTGATCGCCACCGTGGCGTTGTTCGACAGCAGCTTGGCCTGCTGCGACACCTTGGCATCGAGGCCGCTCTGGGTATTGGCGGCGAGCCCGCTTTCCAGCGTCGCATCGCGCCCGACCTTTTGCACCACGCCCTGCAGCACCGCGCGCATGTAGAGCGTGTGCGCGATGTCGAAGGCGCCGAGCAGCAGCATGGCCATCACCGGCGAGACGATCGCGAATTCGACGATCGTCGCGCCGCGATCGTCGCGGGCGAGGCGGCGCAGCGCCCGGCGGGTCACTTGGTCAGCCTCAGCTGCGAAATCTGGTCGGCGATCGACTTGAAGGTCTTCTGCAGCGCAGCCGCATCGGTCGCGTCGAAGAAGCGCTCCGAAGTCGCGCATTTCTTCAGGCGATCCTTGGTGTCCTGGCTCTGACCCTCGCCGAAGTTGATCACCCACAGGGTGATGTTCTTCTTCTTCACCCAGTCGCAGATCGCCAGGAACCGCAGGTTCACCTGCTCGTCGAGCTGCGCCTTGGTCGGACTCTCGTCGGTCTGGCGGCTATCGAAGAAGGGCAGGCCATAAGCGGCATAGTCATAGGTCTGCGCGTTGGTATCGCCGTCGGTCATGAAGATCATGTGCCGCTCGATCTCGCCACCCTTGGGAGTATAGGCATTCTCGGTCTTGAAGATGCCGGTGGGCGACATGAACCGCGCCCCCCAGATCATGCCGATATCGTGATAGGTGTTGCCGTTGGGGGTGAGCGAGTTGACATAGTTCTGGAAGACAGTCGCGTCGGTCCAGGTCTGCAGCTTCCGCGCCTCGGTCGGGCAATAGAAGGTCGCGTTGTTGTTGTAGTCGGCGGTCGTGTTCGGTGCCGGATCGGCATTCCACCCGCTGGTGGGGTCCCAGCCGCTGCTGGGCCAGCTGGTGGCGTTGTAGTTCACGCCGTTCCCGGACCTGCGCGTGAAGATCAGGCGGGGGAGCGCGGGCTTCCAGCGCGTTTCGTCATTGGTCGGCACCATATCGATGTCGAGGTCCGTCGCCTCGGACGGGATCGGATCGTAATCGGTGGTCTTGTCGGTGGCGCGCTCCTCGATGCAGCCCGACCAGGTGATGGTGGCCGGGGTGACGTCGTTGCCGGGCGTCGTGTCGCCGACGAGCGCGGTGAAGGAGCTGTTCCAGTTGCTGCCGCCGGCCTTGAGCGCGCTGACATCCACTTCGAGGCTGTTGTAGGTCCAGCTGGCGAACTTCTCCTGGTAAAAGGTCGTCGTGTCGGTGCGCTTGCGCCGGCAGCTCTTGTCGCTGCCCTGGGTATCGGGCGCACCGTTCCATCCCCATTCGCCACTGTTGCCACCATCGTTCGCGAAGCCGTCGCTGGGGAAGCTCGTCGCGACGGTAGCCGTCGGCGGCGGGCCGCCGGAGGTGGTGGGGGAGGGCGTGAAGCTGCCGAAGCTCGTATTGCCCATGAACTTCAGGCAATTGGCCTGGCTGATCGAGCCGCCGCCATAGCTTTCCCAATAGGTGGTCGTGCTCTGGGGCGGCACCGCCATGTTGGCTTGGCGCGTCTGATAGAACCATTTGTCGGCGATATAGTCGTTGGGCAGCAGCTTGCCGACATTGACGTTGGTCGAATAGGGCACGAAGCCGAAGCGGATCTGCACCTGATCGCCGGTGCCGCCGCTGGGCTCGTCGCCGTCGCAATCGACGTCGGGAATGTCGGTCCGCGCGACGATCTGGTAGAAGCACTTCACTGCCTTGCGAAGCGCCGCGATGCGCGAATTGGAATTGCCGTTGCAGCTCGAATCGCCGTTCGGGCAGTAATTCATCGAGCCGGTGGTATCGAGGACGAACATCACGTCGGTGTTCGGCAGGCGCATCTCGGCGTCGCAGGCTACCGAGAGCTGCTCATTGGTTTTGCCGAAGATGCGCATCAGCGTCATGGGCACCGTCGCGGAGGCGGTGCCGGAGACCTTGCCTGCCTTCTCGGTGAACGTCTTCGCCACCGTCGCCGGATCGATGCCATAGGCATTCTTGTCGTAATTGGCGTCGAAATACTTCTCGGCCGTCTGGCGCGGCGTGTCGCCCCAGGTGCCGCCGCCCATCGTCTTGCGGCCCGCGAGCGCCGCGGCGTCGCAGGCATGTTGCAGACGCGTCTTGACGATGTACATGCGGCTGATGTCGACGCCGCCGCCCACCATGCCCGCAAGGGGGATCAGCGCTATCGCCATGATGGCCAGCGTGTTGGCGCGCGTATCGCCCCCGAGCGCACCCAGAAAGGCGCGCGCCGACGCTGTATTCCCCCGTCCTTCGATCATAGAAGGGCCCCTAATCCCCGTTCAACGAGGTTCTTTGGATCCATTGTCGCTAAATACGTATAAATCCGGATGGTTAACGCCGGCCTTAAGACCGTTGGGACTCGCGGCGTGACGGGGCTCGTGGAGGATCCGGAACGAGATCTCGTCGTCACCTATGCGCGTACCGACCGCCGGCCCGGTCTGGTGGCGCTGCTGGCGCTCGACGATGTGCTGGCCAGGCTGCTGCGCACCACGCGCGAGCCCGCGCTCGGCCAGATGCGGCTGGCCTGGTGGCGCGAAGCGCTGGAGAAGCTCGATCATGCCCCGGCACCTGCCGAGCCGGTGCTCAAGGCACTGGAGGCCGAGGTGCTGCGCCACGGCATCACGGGTGCCGCACTGGTGCCGATCGTCCATGGCTGGGAAGTGCTGATCGAAGAAGAGCGGCTCGACGCCGATGCCATGCGCCGCTTCGGCGAGGGGCGGGGGCAGTTGTTCGTCGTCGCCGGGGCGCTGCTCGGCAGCAAGGGAGATCCGGTCGCCATTGCCGGACAGGGCTGGGCGCTGGCCGACCTGGCGGGCAATCTGGAAGCCGAGGAGGAGCGGGTGATCGCCCGCGATCTCGCGTTTCCGCTGCTGGACGGCGCAGCCGCCATGCGCTGGAGCCGGCCTGCGCGCGCATTGGGTGCGCTCGCTCATCGTGCCCGGCTCGACCTTGCCGAGACGCCCAAGGGAGCCGGTGCGCCCTCGCGGGTCGGGCGGCTGCTCTGGCATCGCCTCACTGGACGCTGACCGCACGGCCGGGTTAGCCTCGCCCGTACAAGGGGGAGAGAGGCGAATGTGGCGCTATCTGGTGGGTGCGGGAGCGACTCTGCTGCTGGTCGTTGCCGGATTATTCCTGTTCCGCGGCGCCGCGAGCACCGAAACCAGGCTGCCTGTGGCACCCGCGGCGGGAGTTGTGTCCGAAACGGAGCAGGATCTTCCCGCCGAACCGCCCAGCGCTGCCGCGAAGACGCGCGAGCAGAAGCGCTTCGACCGGATCGACAAGGACAAGAACGACAGCATCGCCAAGGAGGAATTCTTCGCGCTGCGCCGCAAGCTGTTTGCCCGGCTCGATACCGACCATGACGGCAAGCTGGGCTTCGAGGAATGGTCGGTGAAGGCGGTGGAACGCTTTGCCGGTGCCGACAAGGACAAGTCGGGCACGCTCAGCCGCGCCGAGTTCGCCACCACCGCGGTCAAGCGCAAGCCGGCCAAGCCGCGCTGCGCCTGCGCCCCCGCCGCGACTGCGGCGAAGGCGCCGGCAACGGCTCAGGAAGCGTCGGCCGACGACAGCGAGGACTGAGCCATCCAGCCCTGTTTCGCCTCGCGGGCGCGATCGGTGTACATCAGCTTGCGATCGGCCTTCTTGGTCTTGCCCGGGATCGGCGGGAACAGGCCGAAATTGACGTTCATCGGCTGATAGGTCTCGGCCTCTGCTTCCCCGGTTATGTGCGAAAGTAGCGCCCCCAAGGCCATTTCGCGGGGCGGTGACGACAGCGTCTCACCCGCCAGCTCGGCGGCGGCGAAGCGGCCCGCCAGGAGGCCGATGGCCGAGCTTTCGACATAGCCCTCGCAGCCGGTGATCTGGCCGGCGAAGCGGATATGTGGAGCATTGCGTAGGCGAAGTTGAGCGTCGAGTAGCTCGGGCGACTTGATGAAGGTGTTGCGGTGCAACCCGCCGAGCCGCGCGAACTCGGCATTCTCAAGCCCGGGAATCGTCCGGAAAAGAGCGACTTGCTCGGCATATTTGAGTTTGGTCTGGAAGCCGACCATGTTCCACAGGGTCGCCGAGGCATTGTCCTGGCGCAGCTGGACCACGGCATAGGGCCAGCGCCCGGTCTTCGGATCGTCGAGGCCGACACCCTTCATCGGGCCGAAGCGCAGCGTCTCGACCCCACGCTCGGCCATCACTTCGATCGGCATGCACCCTTCGAAGTACGGAACGTCTTCCCATTCGCGGAACTCGGTCTTCTCGCCGGCGAGAAGCGCGGCGTGGAAGGCGTAATATTGCTCCTTGGTCATCGGGCAGTTGATGTAATCCTTGCCCGTGCCGCCGGGGCCGACCTTGTTCCAGCGCGACTGGAACCAGGCGACGTCCATGTCGATCGAGTCGCGGTGCACGATCGGGGCGATCGCGTCGAAAAAGGCGAGCTGGTCCTTGCCGGTGGCAGTGCCGATGCTCTCGGCCAGGCCGGGCGCGGTCAGCGGGCCGGTGGCGACAATGGTGAGGCCGCTCTCGGGCAGCCGGTCCACCCGCTCGCGGACGATCTCGATGTTCGGATGCTCCATCAGCGCCGCGGTCACGCCGTCGGAGAAGCGATCGCGGTCCACCGCCAGCGCAGAGCCGGCGGGCACCTTGTGCAGGTCGCCCTGTGCCATGATCAGCGAGCCGAGGTCGCGCATCTCCTGGTGGAGCAGGCCGACGGCGTTGTTCTGGGCGTCGTCCGAACGGAAGCTGTTCGAGCAGACCAGTTCGGCCAGCCCCTCGGTCTGGTGCGCCGGCGTCATGGTGCCGCTGCCGCGCATTTCGGAGAGGCGGACCTTGAAACCCTTGTTCGCGAGCTGCCACGCGGCTTCTGAGCCGGCCAGGCCGCCGCCGATGATATGAATGTCGTGCATGCGCCCCCGATAGAGCGATGCTTGGCATTGCGCCAGTCACGCGGCATCAAGGGGAAATGGACCGCCTTCGTATCGAACCGCTCTTCACCGCCGCGCTCATCGCCGGCGCCAGTTATTTCGCCAATTACTGGCTCGAGGCGGGCGGCACAGCCGCCGTGGTCTGGAAGGGGGCGGGTGTCGGCCTGCTCGCGCTCTGGGCGCGCAACAAGTCGGTGAATGGCGACGGACGGATGATCGGCGCGGTGCTGGCGCTCGGCGCGCTGGGCGACGTGCTGCTCGAGCTGCAGGGCATGGCGGCGGGTGGGCTTGCCTTCCTCGCCGGGCATTTCCTCGCCAGCTATCTCTATCTGCGCAACAAGCGCGTCCCCGCCGCGCAGTGGATCGCGCCGCCGGTCGCGATGGCCATGGCGCTGCTTGCCTGGTGGGTGTTCAAGGGCGGCTATCAGGTAGAACTCCTCGCCTTCTACGTATTCGGGCTCTCGCTGATGACCGCCTCGGCGATGCTCAGCCGGCTGGGCACGCTGGTCGCCGCCGGCGCGCTGCTGTTCTTCGTCTCCGACTGGCTGATCTTCCTGCGCGAGGGGCGCATGATCGCCCCGCAGATCGCGCAGATGCTGGTCTGGCCGACCTATTTCATCGGTCAGGCGTTGATCGCCTGGGGCGCGGTCCATGCGCTTCGCGGAGAAAAGGCGGCGGCATGAGAATCTTCACCATCGGCTATGAGGCGACGACGATGGACGAGTTCATCGCGGCGTTGCGCCAGGCCGGGGTGGAGCGCGTGATCGACGTGCGCGCGGTGCCACTGTCGCGGCGCCCGGGCTTCTCCAAGAACATCCTCGCCGCCAGCCTGAAGGAAGCAGGGATCGACTATGTGCTGCTCAAGAACCTGGGCACGCCCAAACTCGGCCGCGATGCCGCCAAGAAGGGGGACGTGAAGACGCTGCGCGCCGTCTATGACGGGCAGCTCCATTTGCCCGAGGCGCAGGCCGAGGCGGCGCAGATGCGCGCGCTGGCGGAGGAGAAGCCGAGCGCCCTGCTGTGCTTCGAGCGCAATCCCGAACATTGCCACCGCACGCTGCTGCTCGCCGCGGAAGGCGAGGGTGCCGAAGTGGTGGACCTCTACCCCTGATAAAGGCCGGGGCGGCCGGAATAAGGAATTCGGCCGCCCCGTAGGTTTGGGGGGCCGGCGACACAGAGGGGCAAGGCGCCGGCCCGGATCGCTCTGGCGGTCAGGTCTTGCTGTGGTGTTTCAGATTGTTGCGTGATCGGTCAGACCGTCTCGCCGGCCCGCACGATCGGCAGCGCGAAGCTGAAGATCGCACCGCCGTCGGGGCCATTTTCCGCCCAGAGCCGCCCGCCATGCGCCTCGACGATGGTCCGGCAGATCGGCAGCCCGAGCCCGGTGCCGCTCTCCTTGGTGGTGCGGAACGGCTCGAAGAGATTGTCGAGCATCGCCTCGCTCAGGCCCGGGCCGGTATCGGCGATGCTGACCACCACTTCCTCGGGCTCGATTCGCGTGGTCACCGTCACTTCGCGCCGCTCACGCCCGGCAGTGGCCTCCACGCCGTTGCGGATCAAATTGGTCAACACCTGTTCGATCTGGAGCGTGTCGCCGATCAGATTGGCGGGAAGGAAATCGAACTCGCATTCGATCTTGGCCTCGCGCGATCCCTTGAGCTGGCGTACCGCGGTGCAGGCCGATTTGATGACCGCGTTGAGATCGAGGTTCACCTGAGTGATCTCGCCGCTCACCGTGAAGGAGCGGATCTTACGGATGATATCCCCGGCCCGCAGCGCCTGAACCCGGGCGCGATCGAGCGCGTCGAGGATGTCGTGATCGGGATCGCCGCGCGAGCGGGTGAGGTAGCGGCAGGCCTCGAGATAATTGGTGATCGCGGCGAGCGGCTGGTTGAGCTCGTGCGCCAGGGTCGAGGCCATCGCACCCATGGCGTTCAGCCGGGCGAGCCGGAGCAGCTTTTCGTGCACCTCGCGCAGCTGGGCGTCGGCTTCCATGTCGCGGGTGATATCGATCACCAGCCCGAGCAGGCGCGGCTGGCCGTCATGCGGGTCATAGCGGCCCTGCAGCGTCACCCAGCGGCTCTCGCCGTCGGGCATGGTAAGCTGCAGCGTCATGTCGAGCGGCCCTTGGGTCTTCCGGGCATGCACGATCGCCTTGCGCAGCTCGATGACCTGATCGACGCCGAGCCGGTCGGCGACATCGGCCATGCGATATTCGCCTTCGTGCCATTCGAGGCCGAACAGGCGCGCGCTCTGCGGCGAATGGCGGGAGCCGCCACGGATCAGGTTGATCTCCCAGACGCCGACGCCCGCAGCTTCCTGGGCCAGGCGAAGAAGCTTCTCGCTCTCCTCCAGCGCGCGCTGCGCGTCGACGCGTCGCGAGATGTCGAGGATGACGATCGCGAGATAATCCCCCGTGCCGTCACCCGAGCGGACGAGATTGGCGGTGCAATGCACCGGGCGCCGGCTGCCGTCGGGCAGTACGATGATGCGATCGTCGGAATAGAAGGGGACTTCGCCGCTCGCGAGCGCCTGGATCCCATCGAGGCTCGACTGCCATTCTTCCGGAGAGCTGATCATCCGGCAGCTCGCCCCGATCAGCGCCTCGCGCGGATAGCCGGTCAGCTCGCAGATCCGGTCGTTCACTTCGAGGAACACGCCGTCGGTGGACAGGCGGCCGACGCCGACGCCAGCCTGCTCGAATACCGCGCGATAGCGGCGTTCGGCTTCCTCGAGCCTGCGCCGGTCCTCCATTTCGGCAGTGACGAATTCGCTGGTGATCACCACGCCGGCGACCTGGTCGTCCTCGTCGCGCCAGGGGCGGAAGCTCCAGCGGACATAATCGACGGTGCCGTCCGGATGGCGCAGGGCATCGGCGTTGCCCGAAAGCGTCTCGCCCGTCAGCACGCGGGCATATTGGTCGCGACGCTCGGGCGCGCAGACCGGAAAGACCTCGAAATGGCTGCGCCCCTCGACCGAAACATCCTCGGGCAGGCGGAAATCGGTGAGGAAGCGCTTCGACGCGGCGACAAAGTGCAAGTCCCGATCGAGGATGGCCACCGCCGAGGTCGCATCGCGCGCCATGTTGGTCAGGTTCCGCCGCGCCATCTCGAGGCGGCGTGCGGCAAGGCTGAGCTTGTCCTCCGCATGGCGTTCATCGGCATAGGCGGCGAGCAGGAATATCGTCACGCAGGTCACCGCGACGAAGATCTGCGCCAGGAGCTGGCGATGCACCGCCTCCGCAGTGGAGAAGGGGCCGGTGTCGATCTCGGTGCTCCACAGCACGATCACCGCGCTGATCGCTACCGAGGTCGTGGCGCCGCGAAGGTGCCAGCCGAGCGCGGCGAGCACCAGCGGCGGGAAGATCGCCCAGCTCATTGGGCTGCCGGTGGTCGTCAGGAAGGCATGAGCGGCGATGGCGCCGCAGAACAGCATGACGGCGATGAAGCCAATCCAGCGCAATGGCGACCAGCGCTCGCGCGGGGGCGTCGCCCAGACGAGCACCAGCGGCGCTACCAGGATCATGCCGATCCCTTGCTGGGCGAACTTGTCGACAAAGCTGAACGGGTGCCCCGCCGCGATCCCGCCGAGCGCGACGATCCCGGCGGCGACGAGCGATCCGGCCACCGCGGCTATAAAGATCCATAGGACCGAACGCGGATCGAGCAGTTCGTTCGCGTCGATGCCGCGGCGCTGGATCAGTGTCGCGGTGAGCAGCGCGCCAAGCGCCAGCCCCACCGCGCGGAAGCCCTGCTCGACTAGCGGGAAGGCGGACTGGAACAGCCAGTAGGTGACCAGCACCGCCAGGGCGAGCAGCGGCCAGAGCCGCGTGCTGGTCAGCATCAGCCCGCCCACCGACACGCCGATGGCGAGGCCCAGCGGGGGATTATGGCCGGTGAACTGGTACCAATAGGCCCAGGCGATGCAGCCAGCCAGAGCACCGACGAACAACATCAGCGCCGGACGCACCGCCGCAACCCAGTCTTCCGGCAGACGCTCCCTCACCGTTGCCATCCGATCTCCGTTCTCGGGGGAAGCCCATCGGAAATACTGACAGCGATGTAAATCCGCTAATTTACGGAATGGTTGCGCAATAATTTATCAAGCTGCGGCTTTTCTACGTTCCGCCATTTCCTCGTTGAGCATTTCGGCGAGCAGGAATGCGAGTTCCAGGCTCTGTCCTGCATTGAGGCGCGGGTCGCAATGTGTGTGGTAGCGATCGGCCAGACCCTGCTCGGTGATGTCGATCGCGCCGCCGGTGCATTCGGTGACGTTCTGCCCGGTCATCTCGGCATGGATGCCGCCCGCAAAGGTGCCTTCGGCGCGGTGCACGGCGAAGAAGCCGCGGACTTCGGCGAGAATGCGGTCGAACGGACGCGTCTTGTAGCCATTTGCTGCCTTGATGACGTTTCCGTGCATCGGGTCGCAGCTCCACACCACCGGATGCCCCTCGCGCTTCACCGCGCGGACGAGCTTGGGCAGGCCGGCCTCGATCTTGTCATGGCCATAGCGGGTGATCAGCGTCATCCGGCCCGGCGTGCGGCTGGGGTTGAGCGTGTCGAGCAGGCGCAGCAGCGCGTCGGGCTCGAGGCTCGGCCCGCACTTCATGCCGATCGGATTGCCGATGCCGCGCAGGAACTCGACATGCGCCGAACCCTCGAACCGGGTGCGGTCGCCGATCCACAGGAAGTGCGCCGAGGTGTCGTACCAGTCGCCGGTCAGCGAATCCTGCCGGGTCATCGCTTCCTCATAGGGAAGCAGCAGCGCCTCGTGGCTGGTGTAGAAGCTGGTCGCCTTCAATTGCGGCACGCTGTCCGCATCGATGCCGCAGGCGGCCATGAAGTCGAGCGCTTCGCCGATCCGGTCGGCGACGTCCGCGTATTTCTTCGCCCAGGGGCTGCGGCCCATGAAGTCGTGCGTCCACTTGTGCACCTGGTGCAGGTTCGCGTAGCCGCCCTGCGCGAAGGCGCGCAGCAGGTTGAGCGTCGCCGCCGACTGCGAATAGCCCTGGAGCATCCGCTGCGGATCGGGGATGCGCGCCTCGGGGGTGAAGGCGATGTCGTTGACATTGTCGCCGCGGTAGCTGGGCAGCTCGACGCCGTTGATCGTCTCGGTATCGGCCGAGCGCGGCTTGGCGAACTGGCCCGCCATGCGGCCGAGCTTCACCGTCGGCAGCTTCGAGGCGAAGGTGAGCACCACCGCCATCTGGAGCAGCACGCGGAAGGTGTCGCGGATGTTGTTCGGGTGGAACTCGGCAAAGCTCTCTGCACAGTCGCCGCCCTGGAGCAGGAACGCCTCGCCGCGCGACACCTTGGCCAGCTCGCTGGTCAGCTCGCGGGCCTCGCCGGCGAAGACGAGAGGCGGGAAGGAGGTCAGCTGGGTCGTCGCGGCGTCGAGCGCGCCCTGATCGGGGTAATTGGGCAGCTGGCGCGCCTCGGCGGCCTTCCAGCTCGAGGGGCTCCAGCTTGCATGCATGTCGTTCTCCGCATCGCGCACGGTGACGTTCCAGTCGGCTGCACCGGCGATGCCGTGCGCGGCGATCAGGTTCATCACCTTGGCGTTCGCGCGCTTGCCGTCCTTCTCCCAGCCCTGGACGGTGGAGCCGGGAATATCGAACCACGCGCCGAATGCGGCGCGGGTGAGGGAGCGTTCCTCGCGGAAACGGCGAATCTTGGTGCCTGCCAGTGTCGTCATGATGCGAGCGACTTACCCCGGCTGGGTAAAATTGCGCAAGAGAAAATTTCCCTGATGGGGTAAATCACTCGTCCGGCAGCGTCTCGGCGAGCTTGTCGTACTGCAGGCCGATCCCGTGGAGGCGGGAACCATTGTCCTCATAGCCATCGAGATAGATGCCATGCTCGGTGTGGAGCAGGCGGGTACCTTCACCGTCGGGCAGCAGCTCGATCGAGCAGAGGTTCACCGAGATCGGCTTGCCGTTCAGCTTCATCCGATAGGCGTAGACGATGCGGCTGTCAGGCACGATGTCGTGATAGGAGCAGTCGAAGCGGGTCACCGTGCCGCTCTTCCACTTGCCTTCGAGATGCTCGGTCCCGCCGACGCGGAAGTCGAAATGCCGGTCAACCATGTCCCAGGTCTCGTTCGGGCCGGAGAACCAGCGGGCCTTGCCTTCCTCAGTGGCGAAGGCGGCGAAGACCCTGGCGGGGCTCTGCCGGAAGCGGCGATCGATGACGAACTTGTCGTGGACGGCCTCGGCCATGTTCAATTCTCCTGATCCTGGGCGTCGAGGAATTTGGCGAGGCGGTCGTAGCGCGCCTCGGTCGCGCGGCGGCGCTCGACGATCCAATGCTCCACCGCGGCGAGCGCCAGCGGTTCCAGCGTGCAGGTGCGCACGCGGCCCTGTTTCTCGGTCCGCACCAGCCCGGCACCTTCGAGCAGCCGGATGTGCTGCAGGAAGCTGGGCATCGCCATGGTGAAGCCGCCGGCCAGCGCGCTGACGCTGGCGGGGCCGTTGCCCAGCCGCTCGATCACCGCGCGACGGGTGGGATCGGCAAGCGCAGCGAAGGCGGCGTCGATTTGGTTAGGCATGGGGCTAAGTAATATCCTTTGCCGGCAAGGCACAAGAGAAACTTAGGTTTTTACAAAACAAACCGTCACCCCGGTCTTGTGCCGGGGTCCACCATGCCTCGCGCTTCGTCGCATGAGTCCCTAGCCCTGCGCCTGCCTCCCGGTGGACCGCGGGACAAGGCCGGGGTGACAAAGGAGGGGGCTAGTACCCTGCGGCCAGATCGACCTCATTCTTCAGTGGCCGCCCCTCCACGAACGCGTTGATATTCTCCACGAACAGTGCAGCCGCGCACAGGAACATGCGGGTCTGACTGCGGCCGGAGAGGTGCATCGAGTGGATCACGTTCGGGGTAGTCCAGAGCGTATGCTCGGGCGGCAGCGGCTCGGGGGTGACCGTGTCGAGGAACGCACCGGCGATGCGCCGCCTTGTGCAGGCCTCGATCAGCGCGTCCTGGTCGATCAGCTCGCCGCGGCCGACATTGACGATCCAGGCACTGGGCTTCATCGCCGCCAACTCCTCGGCGCCGATCATCGCGCGGCTTTCGTCCGTCGAGGGGGCGGCGAGGAACACCCAGTCGGTCTCGGGCAGCAGGGCGCGCCATGCGTCCGGCCCAACCGTGCCCTCGGCGCCGGAGCGGGTGACGCCGGTCACCTCCACGCCGAAGCCCTTCAGCCGCTCGCCGATCAGCCTGCCGATCGTGCCATAGCCGATCACCAGCGCCTTGCTCTCGAACAGCTCTAGCTTGCCCGGCGCGTCGACCGGCCATTCGTGACGGTCGGCGGCGCGGACGACCTGGTCGAAGCGCTTGGCGGCGACCAGTGCCCCCATCACCGCATATTCCGCCACCGTGTGCGCATTGACGCCGCTGCCATTGGTCACCCGCGTGCCGCGCTCGCGCAGCAGCCCGGTGTCGAGCGCGTCGAGGCCGGCATAGATGGTCGAGAGCCATTGCAACCTGCCCGCCGCGGCCACGGTGCGCGCCCATTCCTTCGGGTTGTTGTTGTCGAGCCAGCCGATGTCCGCGTCGCCGACGAGCGCGACGGCCTCGTCGGCGGAGGCGAACCAGTGGACGTCGAGCCCGGCGGGGAGCTGCGGCTCCACGAGCGGGCGGGCAAGGGCGGGGAGCACGGCCTTCATGGGCGGGAGGCTAGCGCGGGTTCAGGGCGGTTCAAGCCCATTCGGTTCCCCGGCTTTCGCCGGGGATCCGTTCAGTTCTGGTGATGCTCGGGGTTGCGATCCCGATCCCGGTCGCGGCCATGATCGGAGGTAGCGGTCGGCGAAGGCGAAGGCGTAGGCGAGGGCGAGCCGTCCGGACGACGATCGCCGCGATCGCGATCCCCGCGCGGGTTGTCGCGGGCATGGTCGCGCGCCTTTTCGGCCTGTTCGCGGCGATCAAGCGCCGCCTTTGCTGCTTCGTCGGCCTCGTGGATACGGTTCGCCTCGGGCGCGCGGGCCTTGCCGTCATCGTCGAACTCGCGGACGGGCTTGCCCTCGCGGAAAGCATAGCTGCGCTCGCCGCGCTGGATGAAGAAGGGCTTGCTCTCGCCGGGGCGGAAATAGGCGACTTCCTTGCCGTCGCGGTCCGCGGTGCGGACGATCCTGCCGCCGCGGGTCCAGGCCCAGCCCTCGCCATAGCGGATGCGCTGGACGTTCCGGCCCGCGCGGATTTCGTCCTCGATCGTGCCGGCGTCGTGCAGCGGCGCGGCATCGGCGGCGCTGGTGCCGGCAGCCGCCTTGGGCACCGCGGCGACCGTCACCGCCGTCGCATCGTCGGAATCCTCGACCACCGGAACATCGTTCAGCGTCGCATAATTGGGGGCGACCGCATTGTCGACATCGACCACGGCATTGTCGGTGGTCCTGGGCGCCTGGTTGCAGGCACCCAGCGCCAGCGCGGCGACCAGGGCGGTGAGGGGCAGGGACTTCAGCATACGCGGATACTCCGTTGTCGCCCCTCTACCCGAGAGGCGCAGCACGGAGTGCAACGCGCTGGCGGCCGCGATTATCCGCCGAGCAGCGGCTTCCAGTCCCAGCCCATCGGATCGCCGTCCATCACCTCGACGCCGGCGGCGGCGAGCGTGTCGCGGATCGTGTCGGAACGCTGGAAGTCCTTCACCAGCCGCGCTTCCTTGCGCTCGACCAGCCGGTCCTCGATCTCCTGCGCGGTGATCGTCGCGGCGGCGGGGCGCACGCGCAGGTCCTCGCGGCTCAATTCGAGCAGCTTGAGCCCGAGCACCGCATCGAAAGCCGCCAGCCCGGCCAGGCGATCGGCAGGCGACAGCTTCTTCTCAGCGAGCATCTCGTCGAGCGCCGGCAGCGCCTTGGGCGTGTTGAGATCGTCGGAGACCGCATCGTCGAGCCGCTCGATCCAGGCGGCGGGCGCAATGCCTTCGCCCTCGGCACGGGTCTTGAGCGCCGTGACCGTCATCACCAGCCGCTTCAGCCGGGTCAGCGCCGCGGCCAGGTTCTCGGCCGAGAATTCCAGCTCGCTGCGATACTGGGCCTGCAGGCAGAGCAGGCGGTAGGCGAGGGGATGCACGCCCGCGTCGATCAGCGACTGGAGCGTGGTGAAGCCGCCCTTGGACTTGGACATCTTGCCCTGGCGATCGACCAGGAAGTTGTTGTGCATCCAGAAATGCGAGCCGGTGTCCGAGCAGCCGCAGAACGCCTGGTTCTGCGCGATCTCGTTCGGGTGGTGGATCTCGCGGTGGTCGATGCCGCCGGTATGGATGTCGAACGGCGCGCCGAGATATTTGATGCTCATCACCGAGCATTCGAGGTGCCAGCCCGGCGCGCCCTTGCCCCAGGGGCTGTCCCATTCCATCTGGCGCTGCTCGCCCGGCGGCGACTTGCGCCAGATCGCGAAGTCCTGCGGATGGCGCTTGCCTTCCACCGCTTCGATCCGGCCCTCGCGCGCATCGTCCTGCGATCCGGCGAGCTTGCCGTAATCGGGCACGGTGGTGCTGTCGAAATACAGGCCCGAATCGAGCTCGTAGCAATGCTCGGGCGCGATCTTCTCGGCGAAGTCGATCATCTCCGCGATGTGATCGGTCGCGACCGACCAGCGGGTGGGCTGGCGGATGTTGAGATCGGAAATGTTCTGCTTGAACGCCGCGGTATAGTGCGCAGCGATGTCCCAGATGCTCTTTGCCTGAGCCTTGGCCGCAGCCTCCATCTTGTCGTCGCCGGCATCGGCGTCGCTAGTCAGATGGCCGACATCGGTGATGTTGATGACATGGGTCAGCGGATAACCCTTCCACGTCAGCACCCGGCTCAGCGTGTCGGTGAAGACATAGGCGCGCAGATTGCCGAGATGGGCGTAGTTGTAGACCGTCGGCCCGCACGAATAGACGCGGACCCCTTTTGCAGGGTCGAGCGGCTGGAACGCTTCCAGGCTGCGGGTCAGCGAATTGTAGAGCGTGAGTTGCGCGGTCATCCGGGCGGCATAGCGGCTCGGCGGGGCGCTGCAAGCCTCAGGCGGGCTCGGGCATCACCTCGACCGTGCTGTCCAGCGCCGCGCGCACCATTGCGCTCCAGATCTCCGCCGGATCGTCGCCCGCGGAGCGCCCGGCCTCGACCATGCCGCGAGTCGGCTCGCGCAACGTATGGAGGATCGCCACCGCACGGTTGATCTCGGCACGCCAGATCCGATCGACGATCACGCTCACCGGTTCGTCGGGCCCTTCATAGGCCTCGGCATTCGGGCTCACCATCTCGGCGACGATGACGCGAGCGATGCGCTCGACGGGTGAGGTCACGGCAATATCGGTCATAAGCGCTCCCATTCGCGGAGTTCCGACCCGCGAAAACGCGCGTCCGGCGAAACGGTTCAGGCCGCGAGGGCAGTCTCGCTGCGCCGGATCAGCCCGTTGCCGGTGCTGCCGCCCGCCAGCAGCGGCAGCGCGGTCGCGCAATAGGCGCATTCCGCGGTGAGCCGGCCGATCATCCAGTGCGACCCGCCACAGCCGGGACAATAGTTCCGCTCCTGCGAACGATACGCGACGCGATAGCCGGTAAGGACATTTCGGATGCCGAAATCGTACATGCTTCGTCTCCCGATACTCAGGGATGGAACGGCAGCGAATCGCGATTTGTTCCGCACTCGGCTCGAAACGCTGCCGACGGACCGTGCAAAACTGTGGATAAGTGGCGCGAAAGCCACACTAGCCGCGCCAAAGCGTCCATCCTGGTGTGAAATGTGACGCGAAAAAGTGGAGGCCCGAGCCGGAATCGAACCGGCGTGCAAGGATTTGCAGTCCTCTGCGTCACCACTCCGCCATCGGGCCTCGGAGCGAGCGGCGGCAATGCGCAGGTGCTTGCCGCCATGTCAACATTGCAGTGCAAAAATAGCTGCGCACCTTGCTTGGCGAAGCGTTGCGAAGGGGATACAAGCCGCCCTACATAAACAGTGTATTGCGCAACTAACACGGTTGTGCCAGATAGCCGGGGTAATGATGGCTCTTACGGTAGATTCCGCGCCTGCCGAGGCGAACCGCTTCGAAACGATGCGCCATGCGATGGTTGCCAGCCAGCTGCGCACCAACGCCGTGAACGACACGCGCGTGGTGGAAGCGATGGCCCGCGTGCCGCGCGAGGATTTCCTTCCCGAGGCGCACCGCGCGATCGCCTATCGCGACACGCTGCTGCCGCTTGCCGGCGGCCGCAGCCACAACCTGCCGCTCGCCACGGGCCGGCTGCTGACCGTCGCCGACGTCCGCCCGACCGACAAGGTGCTGCTGATCGGTGCCGCCGGCGGCTATGCCGCGGCGCTGCTCGCCGGCCTCGCCAATGCGGTGGTCGCGCTGGAGGAGGAGCCGACGCTCGCCGCGCTCTCCCGCACGACGCTCGCCGCCTATGCCAATGTCGAGCCGGTCGAAGGGCCGCTCGCCGCCGGCCATGCCCCGGAAGGCCCCTATGACCTGATCGTCGTCGACGGTGCGGTCGAGGAGCTTCCCGCCACCCTGCTCGATCAGCTCAAGCCCGAAGGGCGCGTGGTGACCGGCATCGTCGATCGCGGCGTGACGCGCCTTGCGTCGGGCCGCCGTACCGAAGGCGGCTTCGGCCTTGCCGATTTCGCCGATATCGAATGTGCAATTCTTCCTGGTTTCGAGCGCCTACGAACCTTTCAATTCTGATTCTGAAAGAGGCTCATGCGAATTTCCTCTCTGTTCCTGGGCGCCAGCTTCATCGCGATCGCCGTGCCTGCCGCTGCGCAGACCACGACGACGCGGTCGGGCACCGACACGCCGGTGCGCGTCGAAGTCGGCACCGCCGCGCCGGCCGAAGCCGCACAACCGACGACGACGCTGCGCGACGCACTGGTTCAGGCGTACAACACCAATCCGGGCCTCCAGTCGGACCGCGCCACGCAACGCGCCAATGACGAGAATGTGCCGATCGCCCGTGCGGCGGGCCGTCCCGGGGTGAACGGCACCGGTTCGCTAAGCGACAGCATCTATGACAGCGACGCGCAGTCGGGCCCGCTGGCGGGGCCGACCCGCCAGGGCCGGCTTGGTCTCAACCTGTCGGTGCCGGTCTATTCGGGCGGCGCGGTGCGCAATTCGGTGCGTGCGGCGGAGACTCGCGTCGATGCCGGCCAGGCGAGCCTGCGCGGCTCCGAGGCCCAGCTCTTCACCGACGCGGTGACTTCCTATGTCGACGTGCTGCGCTTCGAGGCGATCGTCCGCCTGAACCAGCAGAACGTCCACGTGCTCGAGGTCAACCTCCAGGCGACTCGCGACCGGTTCGAGGTCGGCGATCTGACCCGCACCGACGTCGCCCAGTCGGAGGCGCGCCTCGCGCTCGCCCAGAGCCAGCTTCGCACCGCAGAGGCCGGCCTGATCGGTTCGCGCGAAAACTATATCCGCATCATCGGCACCCCGCCCGGCGTGCTCGCCCAGCCGCCGGCGCTGCCGAACCTGCCGGGCGACGTGCAGGACGCGGAGCAGGCGGCGATCGCCAACAATCCGGATCTCGAGGCCGCGCAGAAGCAGCGCGACGCCACCGCGTTCGACATCAAGGCTGCCCAGGCGACGCGCTCGCCGCAGGTGGCCCTCACCGCCGGCACCAGCTACTATAACTATCTGGGCTCGCTGAGCGACCAGGCCCACACGCTGGGCGGGATCAATGCAAACGGCATCGCCAACACGGTCGGCGCCCAGGTCACGCTCCCGGTCTTCCAGGGCGGTCGTCCGGCTGCGCAGGTCCGCCAGGCCCAGGCGCGCCGTGCCGCGGCGCTGGAGACCGTCACGCTCACCGAGCGCGGCGTGATCGCCCAGGTGCGCTCGGCCTATGCCAATTACCAGTCCTCGCTGCGGGTGATCGAATCGACCCGCGTCGCGGTCGATGCCAACAAGCTCAGCCTCGAAGGCGTCCGTGCCGAGAACAGCGTCGGCACCCGCACGATCCTAGACATCCTGAATGCGGAGCAGGAACTGCTCAACAGTCAGGTCAATTATGTCACGGCGGAGCGCGACGCCTATGTCGCCGGCTTCCAACTGCTGGCGGCGATGGGCCGGGCCGAGGCGCGCGACCTTAACCTTGACGGCGGGCCGCTCTACGACCCCGAGATCAACTACAAGCGCGTGAAGAATCGCTGGTCGGATCGCAACGACGATCCCGAGCCGCAGGCGGTGGGAACCCGTACCAATCAGACACCGGTGCAGACGCCCGACGTCACCGCCACCTCGCTCGATCCGGTGCTTCAGCGCAATGACGCCACGCGACCGGTTGACATTAACCGTAAAAAGCCGTGATTACCCGCCTCCGGGGCTTTTTGGAGTAGCCGGTTGATGGGGGACATCAGTAGCGAGCCGTCGATGGAGGAGATCCTCTCCTCCATCAAGCGCATCATCGCCGAGGAGGGCGATGCTGCCATCGCGACGCGTGCGCGCCGCGGCGGACGGTCTGCGACGACGGTGGCGGACAAGCCCGCCACGGTCGACGAGATTCTCGAGCTGAGCCAGCCGGTCGACGAAGACAGAGTGGAGACGCCGACGCCGATGTCGATGGGTTCCCCCTCGCAGCCCGAGGCGCCCGCCAAGCCGGCGCGCGCCGCTGCTGCCTCGCCCGCAGCCGAAGCACCGGCCGAACCCATCGTCTCGGAAAGCGCCGTCCAGGCGACCCGCGGGCCGCTCGAAGCGCTCTCGCGCATGGTGGTGAAGCCCGAGGTCACCGGATCGGACACGCTCGAGGGCATGGTCCGCGAGATGCTCAAGCCGATGCTGCGCGACTGGCTCGACGCCAATCTGCCGCGGCTGGTGGAAGACATGGTCGCGAAGGAAATCTCGCGGATCACCGGGCGGCAATAAGCCTCGTCGCTATTTCCAAGCCATTCGTCACCCCGGCCTTGTGCCGGGGTCCACTGTGCAGCGTGGTCTGGATTTTGAGCCTCTAGCTTCACCTTCGCCTCCCGGTGGACCCCGGCACAAGGCCGGGGTGACGGGTAGGGGCTTTTTGCGGGATTAGCGCGCGACCGATTGTAACGCCCGCAACCTTCCGGCTATCGTCCGGCCCCATGAAGCACATCCTGCTCGCGGGCGTCGCGCTCGCTTCCGCCGCTGCGCCCGCGCTGGCGCGTGACCTCACCATCCAGGACGTCGCCACCCTGTCGCGCGTCGGTGCGCCGGCGGTGTCGCCCGACGGCCACTGGCTCGTCTGGCAGCAGCGCGAGACCGATCTCGCCGCCAATCGCGGCCGCTACGACCTTTGGCGGCTCGACCTGACGGTGAAGGGCGCCAAGCCCGAGAAGCTGGTCGCAGAAGCCGATGTCAACGAGACCAGCCCGCAATTTTCCACCGACAGCAAGACCGTCTGGTTCCAGTCGGACAAGGGCGGCGACGATGCCGTGTGGGGTGTCGCGGTCACCGGCGGCACGCCGACCCAGCTCACCCATATCCCGGGCGGGTTCAGCGGCTTCAAGGTCTCGCCCGACGGCTCGAAGCTGCTCGTCTGGGCCGATCGCAAGCCCGGCGCGCCCAGCCTCGAGCTTCCGATGATCAAGAAGGACCCGAATGCCGGCTCGGGCCGCACCTATGACCAGCTGTTCGTCCGCCACTGGGATACGTGGAGCAACGGCGATCGATCGCAGCTGTTCGTGCTGCCCTTCGGCCCGAACGGCGCCACCGGCAACGGCACCCCGATCGTCGGCACGCTGATCGGCGACACCCCCTCCAAGCCGTTCGGCGGCGGCGAGGAGCTGTCGTGGAGCGCGGACGGCAAGACCGTCTACTTCGCGCTGCGCGAGGCGGGCCGGATCGAGTCCAAGTCGACCAATCTCGACATCTTCGCGGCGCCGGCGGACGGCTCCGCGGCACCGGTGAACCTGACCAAGGCGAACGAGGGGATGGACAATCTCCCCACCGTCTCGCCCGACGGCAAATGGCTCGCCTATTTCTCGATGGCGCGCGCCACCTATGAGGCGGATCGCCAGGTCCTCCAGCTGCGCAACCTCGCCACCGGCGAAGTGAAGGCGCTGACCCAGGCCTGGGACCGCTCGGTCGGCTCGATTGCCTGGTCGCCCGACTCGAAGACGATCTACGTCACCGCCGAGGACACGCAGGAGAACCCGATATGGTCGGTCGATCCGACGAGCGGCAAGGTCACCCGGCTCACCCAGCTCGGCAATGTCTCGGCGGTCGTGCCGGTGAAGGGCGGGGTGGTCTATTCGATGAACAGCCTCACGGCTCCGGATGATTTCTACCAGCTCAAGGGCAAGGTCAGCACGCGCCTCACTTCGGTGAACGCCGAGAAGCTCGCCGGCATCGACCTGCCCAAGGTCGAGCGCTTCAGCTTTACCGGCGCCAACAACGACACCGTCTGGGGCTATTCGGTGAAGCCGGCCAGCCTGGCCGAGGGCAAGAAGGCACCGATCGCCTTCATCGTCCATGGCGGCCCGCAGGGTTCGAGCAACAACAGCTGGTCCTATCGCTGGAACCCGGCAGTGTTCGCCGGCGCCGGCTATGCGGTGGTCGCGGTCGATTTCCACGGCTCCACCGGCTACGGCCAGGCCTTCACCGACGCGATCCGCAACAATTGGGGCGGCTGGCCGCTCGAGGACCTGCAAAAGGGTCTCGCCGCGGCGACGACCAAGTTCGCGTATCTCGACGCCGACAATGCCTGCGCGCTCGGTGCTTCCTATGGCGGCTACATGATGAACTGGATCGAGGGCCAGTGGCCGGACCGGTTCAAGTGCATCGTCCAGCATGACGGCGTGTTCGACGCCCGCGCCATGGCCTATGAGACCGAGGAGCTGTGGTTTGACGAGTGGGAACATGGCGGCAAGGCCTATTTCGAGGACCCTGCCGCATTCGAGAAGTGGAACCCGGTCAACCATGTGAACGCCTGGAAGACCCCGCAGTTGGTGATCACCAGCGAGAAGGACTTCCGCATTCCCTATACCCAGGGCCTGGCGGCGTTCACCGCGCTGCAGCGCAAGGACATCCCGTCCAAGCTGCTGGTCTTCCCGGACGAGAACCACTGGGTGCTCAAGCCGAAGAACTCGATGCAGTGGTATGGCACGGTGCTCGGCTGGCTGAACCAGTACGCGCCGCCGGCGAAGTAAGGCTTCCCGCCGTCACCCCGTGCGAGCGGGGTGACGGCGGAACGGCTCAGCCGAACAGGGTGTTGGCGCCGACGCCCAGCGCCAGCGACGGCCAGAGCATCATCAGGATGCCGACCAGGCTGATCAGGAACACGATGGTCCGCACCACCGGCACGCCGGCGGCATATAGCGGCAGATAGACGATCCGCCCGCCGAGCCAGAGCAGGGCGCCGAGCTGGGTCCAGAAGGTCTGGGTGCCGGTGACGCTCAGCGCGACCACCGCCACGATCGCCAGCGGGAAGGTCTCGAAGAAATTGGCCTGGGCACGAACCCAGCGACCGACGATCGGGTTGGGCGGCGGCAGATCCTCGTCGCGGGCGCCCATATTCCATTTCGGCCCATATTGCCGCGTCTTCACCTGCGCGGCGCCGAAGATGTGCACCAGCGCCAACAGGCAGCCCCAAAGCAGCACGGTCATTTCCAGACGCATCATCGCCTCTCTCCCTCGGCGTGGTCGTTACGCATTTGTATCAACAACCGGCATTATCTGCGAGTTTTGTATCGACCCGGAGCCCGGCTCGCCGCTAAAGCCGCTCGATCATGAGCGAACTCCCCAAGACCTTCGACCCCGCCGAACTCGAATCCCGCTGGTATCAGCATTGGGAGGCAAACGGCCTGTTCCGTCCCGAGCGCGACGGCGCCGATCCCTGGACGCTGGTCAACCCGCCGCCCAACGTGACGGGCAGCCTGCATATCGGCCATGCGCTCGACAACACGCTGCAGGACATCCTGGTCCGCCATGCGCGGTTGAAGGGCAAGGACGCGCGCTGGGTGGTCGGTACCGACCATGCCGGCATCGCGACCCAAATGGTCGTCGAGCGCCAGATGAACCTCAAGCAGCAGAAGCGCACCGACTTCACGCGCGAGGAGTTCGTCGCCAAGGTCTGGGAGTGGAAGGAAGAGAGCGGCGGCGAGATCACCCAGCAGCTCCGCCGCCTCGGCTGCTCGATGGACTGGTCCGATGAGCGCTTCACCATGGACGAGGGCTTCTCCAAGGCCGTGCTCAAGGTGTTCGTCGAGCTGCACAAGCAGGGCCTGCTCTACCGCGACAAGCGCCTGGTGAACTGGGATCCCGGCCTCGGCACCGCGATCAGCGACCTCGAAGTCGAGACCAAGGACGTCAAGGGCAGCTTCTGGCACCTGAAATACCCGCTCGCCGACGGATCGGGCTTCATTGAGGTCGCGACCACGCGTCCCGAGACCATGCTCGCCGACATGGCCGTGGCGGTGAACGCCGAGGACGCGCGCTACACCGCGCTGGTCGGTAAGATGGTCAGGCTGCCGATCACCGGCCGCCTGATCCCGATCGTCACCGACGAGCATGCCGATCCCGAGCTCGGCTCGGGCGCGGTGAAGATCACGCCGGGGCATGACTTCAACGACTTCGAGGTCGGCAGGCGTGCCGGGATCGAGGCGCGCGACATGCTCAACATGCTCGACGCCAAGGCCCGCATCACCCAGACTTCGGACGGCCTCATCCCCGCCGACCTGCTTGGCCTCGACCGGTTCGAGGCGCGCAAGCTGGTGGTCGCGCGGCTTAAGGAAGAAGGCTTCCTGATCCCGCATGTCGACAAGGACGGCGAGGAGCATGACGCCGAGCCGCGCACGATCGCGACCCCGTTCGGCGACCGCTCGGGCGACGTGATCGAGCCCTGGCTGACCGATCAATGGTATGTCGACGCCGCGACGCTCGCCAAGCCGGCGATCGAGGCAGTCCGCTCGGGTGCGACCAGGATCGTGCCGAAGAGCTGGGAAAAGACCTATTTCAACTGGATGGAGAACATCCAGCCCTGGTGCGTCTCGCGTCAGCTCTGGTGGGGGCACCGGATCCCGGCTTGGTTCGGGCCAGCAAAGGCGGTGGACGGGAGACTCCCTGCTGGGGCCTATTCACTCGCGAGCGGCCATACTGGGGCGGATAGTCGACCTGATAATGTTTGGCAGGAATTTGTTGCTGAAAGCGAAGCCGATGCGCGCATCGCTGCTGCCGAATTCTACGATATTCCGCCGGCCCTAATCGAATTCCACGATAGTGCGCCGCAAGACGTGCTTGCCGATGGACGGATTCACCTTTGGCGAGATCCGGACGTCCTCGACACCTGGTTCTCCTCCGCGCTCTGGCCCTTCGCGACGATGGGTTGGCCGGAGAATCCCGATCCCACGCTCGGCGGGCGCTATCCCAACGACGTGCTGATCTCGGGCTTCGACATCCTGTTCTTCTGGGATGCCCGCATGATGATGCAGGGCCTGCAGTTCATGAAGGCAGTGCCCTTCAAGACCTTGTATCTCCACGGCCTTGTTCGCGCGGCGGACGGGCAGAAGATGTCCAAGTCCAAGGGCAATGTCGTCAATCCGCTCGGGTTGATCGACAGCTACGGCGCCGATGCGCTGCGCTTCTTCATGGCGGCGATGGAAAGCCAGGGCCGCGACATCAAGATGGATGAGCGCCGGATCGAGGGCTATCGCAACTTCGCGACCAAGCTCTGGAACGCCGCGCGCTTCGCTCAGTCGAACGGCATCTCGGCCTCGACGACGATCGAGGCACCCGAGGCGACGCTCGCGGTCAACCGCTGGATCATCGCCGAAACGGTTGCGACCGTGCAGGCGCTCGACCTTGCGCTGGCCGATCTGCGCTTCGACGAGGCGGCGAACACGATCTACCAGTTCACCTGGAGCCGTTTCTGCGACTGGTATCTCGAGCTGATCAAGCCTGTGCTGCAGGGCGAGGGAGCCGAGGGTGCCAAGGAGACCCGGGCCGTTGCCGGCTGGGTGCTCGACCAGATCCTGGTCATGCTCCATCCCTTTATGCCCTTCATCACCGAAGAGCTGTGGTCGAAGATGGGCCCGCGCGACTATGAGCTGATCGTGGCGAAGTGGCCGATGGCCGATGCCCGCGCGCTCGATCCCTCGGCCGCGCAGGAGATGGACTGGCTGATCCGTCTGGTGAGCGAGATCCGCGCCGCCCGCACCGAACTCAATGTGCCGCCAGGCGCCCGTCTGCCGGTGTTCGTGCGCGATGCCTCGGCGGAGACCACTGCGCGCCTTGGTAGCCAGGATGCGGCGCTGGCGCGTCTCGCCCGTGTCGACCAGGCTTCGGGCGAGGTGCCTGCCGGCGGTTCGCTGCAGATTGTCGTCGACGAAGCGACGTTCGTGGTCCCGCTCGGCGACGTGGTCGACATCGAAGCCGAGAAGGCGCGCCTGACCAAGGCGATCGCTGCGGCCGAGAAGGAACGCGATGGCCTGGCGGGCCGCCTGAACAACCCCAGCTTCGTCGAGAAGGCCAAGCCCGAGGCTGTCGAGAAGGCCCGTGCCGACCATGCCGAAAAGGCTGCCGAGGCCGAGCGGCTGAGTGCGGCGCTGGCGCGGCTCGGATAATAGCCTAGCGACCCTCACCCTTCCGGCGCCTTCGGCGCCTCCCTCCCTCTCCCGTTGGGAGAGGGAAGGGGCCCGCCGCCGCAGGCGGTGGGAAGGGTGAGGGTGATGGAACCAGATCGAAGGGGAGGGGTCCAGCAAACCATGCCAGCACCGCGCCACGACCTCACCCAGGGCCCGATCGGCAGGACGCTCCTGCTGTTCGCGCTTCCCACGCTCGGCTCGAACATCCTCCAGTCGCTGAACGGCTCGATCAACTCGATCTGGGTCGGGCGTTTCCTCGGCGAGCAGGCGCTGGCGGCGACCAGCAACGCCAACATCATCATGTTCCTGATGTTCTCGGCGGTGTTTGGCTTCGGCATGGCCGCGACCATCCTGATCGGCCAGTCGATGGGTCGGCGCGATGTCGAGGCGGCGCGGCGCGCATTCGGCTCGGCGATCGGGCTGGTGATGGGCGGCGCGGTGCTGATCGCGATCCTGGGCTGGCTGTTCGCCCCGCAGATCCTCCGCCTGCTCGCGACGCCCGGCGAGGCGCAGGGCATGGCGTTTGCCTATCTGCGCGTCATCTTCCTCGGCCTGCCCTTCTCCATGCTCGGCGTGCTGATCCAGATGAGCCTGCGCGGCACCGGCGATTCGGTCACCCCGCTCTGGTTCATGGTGCTGAGCGTCACCATCGATGCCGGCCTCAACCCGCTGCTGATCGAAGGCATCGGCCCGTTCCCGCGTATGGGCATCGCCGGATCGGCCACCGCCACGCTGATCGCGGGCATCGTCTCGTCGCTCGGCCTGCTGCTCTACGTCTATGTCCGTGACCTGCCGATCCGGCTGCGCGGCGCCGAGCTGCGCTATCTGATCCCCGAGGGCGCGCTGGTCCGCACCATCGTCGCCAAGGGCCTGCCGATGGGCGCGCAGATGCTGGTGATGTCCACCGCCGGCCTCACCATGATCGGGCTGGTCAACCGGCTGGGCGTGGATACCGCCGCGGCCTATGCCGTGTCGCAGCAGCTCTGGACCTATATCCAGATGCCCGCGATGGCGATCGGCGTCGCCGTCTCCAGCATGTCGGCGCAGAATATCGGTGCCGGCAAGTGGGAGCGGGTAGGGGCGATCACCCGTTCCGGGCTCGTCTTCAACACCATCATCACCCTGGTCGTGATCGGCGCGATCATCCTGTTCGACCGCCCGGTGATGGCGCTGTTCGTCGGCGCCGACAGCCCGGCGATCCCGATTGCGCGCCATATCCAGCTGCTCGCCAGCTGGACCTTCGTGATGTTCGGCGCGACCATGGTGCTGTTCTCCACCGTGCGCGCCAATGGCGCCACCGTGCCGCCGCTCGTCATCCTGGCGATCACGCTCTTCCCGATCCGCTTCGGCTTCGCGTTCTTCGGCCAGCGCTGGTTCGGCAGCGACGCGCTGTGGCTGTCCTTCCCGATCGGCTCGGCCTTCTCGCTGCTCTTCGCCGCGCTCTATTATCGCCATGGTCGCTGGCGCACACAGATCCTCGAAGTGCCGCCCGAGCCGGCCACGGTCGAGGAGGAAACCTTGGCCACCACCGAGCCCGCGGGACGCTTGCAACCCAATTGCTGAGGGCGCATCAGCGCGACCATGAGTCACTATCCCGCGCTCCGCCTCCGCCGCACCCGTGCTTCCGAGTGGAGCCGCCGGATGCATGCCGAGACCGTCCTTACCCCCGCCAATCTGATCTGGCCGCTCTTCGTCACCGAGGGCGAGGAAGAGGAGCCGATCGCGGCACTGCCGGGCGTCTCGCGCTGGGGCTTGAAGGGCATCGTCGCACGCGCCCGCGAGGCCCGCGACCTCGGCATCCCGTGCCTTGCTCTCTTCCCCAACACCCCGCGCGAGCTGCGCACCGAGGACGGGCGCGAGGCGCTAAACCCGGACAATCTGATGTGCCGCGCGATCAAGGCGATCAAGGATGCGGTGCCCGATATCGGCGTGCTGACCGACGTCGCGCTGGATCCATACACCGCCCACGGCCATGACGGCATCGTCGACGCCCATGGCTATGTCCTCAACGACGAGACCAGCGCGGTGCTGGTCGACCAGGCCTTGCTCCAGGCCGAGGCCGGATCGGACATCGTCGCCCCATCGGACATGATGGACGGCCGCGTCGGCGCGATCCGCGGCGCGCTGGAGGCGAACGGGCATGTCAACGTCCAGATCATGGCCTATGCCGCCAAATACGCCTCGGGCTTCTACGGCCCGTTCCGCGACGCGGTCGGCAGCCGCGGGCTGCTCAAGGGCGACAAGAAGACCTATCAGATGGACCCGGCCAATGCCGAGGAAGCGCTGCGCGAAGTCGCGCTCGATATCGCCGAGGGTGCGGACAGCGTGATGGTCAAGCCGGGCCTGCCCTATCTCGACATCATCCTTCGGGTGAAGAGCGAGTTCCAGGTGCCGGTCTTCGCCTATCAGGTGAGCGGCGAATACGCGATGATCGAGGCGGCGGCAGCGGTGGGTGCCGGCGACCGCGAGGCGCTGGTGCTCGAGACGCTGATGGCTTTCCGCCGCGCCGGCTGCTCGGGCGTGCTGACCTATCACGCGCCGCTGGCCGCGAAGCTGCTGGGATAATCATCACTCTCCCGTTCAAGGGAGAGGCCGGAGAGGGGAAGACATGATCACCACCGAACGCCTGCACCTCCGCCCCTGGCGCGAGGAGGACAAGCCGGTCTTCCACGCCCTCGCCAACACCCCGGCGATGATGGAGCATTTCGGCGGCCCGGTGCCCCAGGCCAAGCATGACGCGATCGTCGACCGGATGATCGACCAGCAGGCGCGCAACGGCCATTGCATGTGGGTCGTGGAGATCCGCGAGACCGGCGAGATGGCCGGCGTCTGCGGCCTGCGCATCGGCGGCCATCCGAACACGCCGGTGCCGGAGGAGTTGGAGATCGGCTGGCGGATCGGCGAGAAATTCTGGAGCCAGGGCATTGCCCATGAGGCGGCGCAGGCGAGCATGGCCTGGGGCTGGGCCAATACCGACCGCCCGCGCATCGCCGCCTGGACGGTGATCGGCAACAAGCCCAGCTGGGGGTTGATGAAGCGGCTCGGCATGGTCCGCCGCGAGGATCTGGACTTCCGCCATCCGGACTATGCAGAGGGCGATCCCTTCGGCGCGATGATCGTCTACACGATCGACCGCCCGGCATGATCGAGACGGCGCGCCTTCGCCTGCGCCAGTGGGTGCCGGAGGACCGTCCCCCCTTCGAGGCTCTGGTCAATACGCCGGCGATGATGGCCCGGCTGGGCGGGCTCAAGAACGCCGCCGGCATCGATGCTATGTTCGAGAAGCGTCTGAACGATCAAGCGACGCACGGCTGCACCTATTGGGCGACCGAGCTGCGCGATACCGGCGAACTTATCGGCAGCTGCGGCATCCGCCTCGCCAGCAACTATGGCGACGACCTGCCGATCTCCAACATGCCCGAGATCGGCTGGCGCGTCTCCGAGGCGCATTGGGGCAAGGGCTATGCCCGCGAGGCAGCCGAGGCGAGCATCGCTTGGGGCTGGGCCAATCTCTACGCTCCCGCAATCGGTGCCTGGACCACCATCGAGAACCGTCGCAGCTGGGGCCTGATGGCGCGGTTGGGCATGATCCGTCGCCCCGACCTGGACTTCCGCCTCCTTGGCCATGCGGACAACGATCCCGTAGGAGCAATGATCGTCTACACGCTGGAGCGCCCGCAATGATCGAGACCCCCCGCCTGATCCTCCGCCGCTGGCAGGACGGCGACCGCCCGGCCTGGCACGCCATGGGCCAGAATCCGGCGGTGATGGAATTCCTCGGCCCTCCGCTCAGCCCCGAGGCGGCCGACGCGGCGATGGAGCGGCAGAACACGATCCTCGATGCGCACGGCCACTGCTTCTGGGCGGTAGAGCGCAAGGAGGACGGCGCGTTCCTCGGCTTTTGCGGGCTCAAGCCCGGCCCGGAGGGCACGCCGCTGTTCGGCGAGGTCGAGATCGGTTGGCGCTTCGCTCCGGGCTATTGGGGCAAAGGCTATGCGCGCGAGGCGGCCCAGGCCAGCCTCGACTGGGCCTGGAGCCATCTGGGCGCGCCGACGGTCGCCGCGATGACGGTGATCGAGAACAGCCGCAGCTGGGGTCTGATGGAGCGGCTCGGCATGGTCCGGGTACCCGAGCAGGACTTCATCCACCCCAATGCGCCCGAAGGGCTCAATCCGCACATCACCTATCGGATCGCCCGGCCGGCCTGAACAGCGCGATCACGCTCCCCGGCGCCTCGTCGCTGAAGAAGCGGGCCAGGTTCTCCGCGCTCTCGCGGGCAACCCTGGCGCTGCGCGGGAACAGGTCGCGCTCATAGGCGGCCAGCGCCCCCTCGGTATCGCCGGGATGGGCGATGATCGCGCGCGCCAGTTCCGCACCGTCCAGCATCGCGAGATTGGCGCCTTCGCCGGCAAAGGGCGACATCAGGTGCGCCGCATCGCCGAGCAGGGTGACGCCCGGCACCCGCTGCCAGCGATGCTCCACCGGCAGGGCGTGGATCGGCCGGAGCAGGGGTGGGGTGTCGCTCCCGGCGATCAGCGCGGTCAGCTGCGGCGCCCATCCCTCGAACTCGGCGGCGATCCGCGCCAGGCCGGCCTGGGTGTCGCTGAAGTCGATCGCGGCGATCCAGCTCTCGGGCCGGTTCAGCGCGGTATAGACGTGCAGGCTGCCATCCGCGTTGCGATGCGCCAATATGCCCTTGCCAGGCGCCACCGCCATTAGCGTGCCGCTGCCGATCGCCTCGGCACTGGCCCGATGCAGTTCGTTGCCGTCCCGCAGATGCGTCTCGACGAAGCAGGTGCCGGTATAGCCGGGCAGGGCATCCGAGAGCAGCGGACGCACCTTCGACCATGCCCCATCGGCACCGACCAGCAGGTCGCTCGTGAGACGCGAACCGTCGGCAAAGGCGATCTCGTGCCGCCCGTCGCCCATGGGCGATGCGGAGAGGAGCTTGCACCCCCAGCGGATGCTTTCAGGCGGCAGCGAATCGAGTAGCAGCCGGCGCAATTCGCCGCGGTCGACTTCGGGGCGCTCGCCCGAGCCGGGCTGGTCGAGCAGGATAGTGCCATGGCTGTCGGCGATACGCTTCGCATCCTCGCTCGGCCGGATCAGCCGGCGGAAGGCGTCGAACAGCCCGGCGTCCCGAAGCGCGCGCTGGCCGCTATGCTCGTGGATGTCGAGCAGGCCGCCCTGGGTGCGCGCATCGGGAGATGCCTCCGCCTCCCATACGATCGCGGGGATGCCGTTCAGGTGGAGGATACGGGCAAGGGTGAGACCGCCAAGGCCAGCGCCGATGATGGTGATCGGATTTCGCATTTCGCGCTCCTGTTGCCGCGACCGGCACGCGCACGTGCGGGCCACGGAAGTCCGACAAGTGCGGACGGTTGCTTCTGGAGACGCTGGCCGAGCCATACGGACATGGCTGGCGTGTATTCGACAGCCTGCAGGCACCAGGGCGAGGCAGGCCGTCGTTTTTCGCGACGGCGCGATCTACCGTGCCCGCCGCGCACTGGCAAGGCAGGGCATGCCAGCCCTTTACTAGCGGGATTTCCTCTGCTTGCCTTCGCCGCATGATCGCATCGCGCATCCTGCAGCTTTCCCTGTCTGGCCTCGCCTGCCTTTCGGGGAAGGGGAATCGGGGTTCCCGTAGCCTATGGTTCGTAAACTTCCGCGCGCCATTCAGCCGTCGGCAAGGCGAATCACTGCACAGCGGGGCGGGGGACTAAGGCGATGGAGGGCGCGATCGACGACGTGACGACACCGGACGGCGCGCGCGCCACGCGCTGGCTGTTCGTCGCCGCGATCCTGGCCGGCTCGTTCCTGCTCTTCCTCGTCCAGCCGATGGTCGCCCGCATGGCGCTGCCCCAGCTGGGCGGCGCGCCGGCGGTGTGGAACAGCGCGATGCTGGTCTATCAGGCGCTGCTGCTCGGCGGCTATGCCTATGCCCATTGGCTCGGCCGGGTGCCGCCGCGGATGCAGGCCACGATCCATCTCGCCGTGCTCGTCGTCGCCGCGCTGTGGCTGCCGATCGGCGTGATCGCGATGGAGCTGCCCGGCGGCGCCGAGCCGGCGCTCTGGGTGCCCTGGCTGCTCGTCGCCTCGATCGGCCCGCTCTTCTTCGCCATCTCGGCCCAGGCGCCTTTGCTCCAGCGCTGGTACAGCATCGCCAGCCATGGCCGCGATCCCTATGCGCTCTATGCCGCCTCCAATATCGGCAGCTTCGGCGGGCTGATCGCGTATCCGCTGCTCGTCGAGCCCAATCTGGCGCTGAAGGGGCAGAGCTGGCTGTGGACCGCCGGCTATGCCCTGGTCCTGCTCCTCGTCGCCGGCTGCGCCTCGCGCCTGCCACCCCGCGCCGAGGACGAGCCGCATGTCGCGCACCACACGCCCGCGCCGCCGCGGCGCCGGGTGCTCCACTGGATCGTGCTCGCGCTGGTCCCGTCGGGCCTGATGCTGGCGACCACGACCTTCCTGACCACTGATATCGTCGCCGTGCCGATGCTCTGGGTGCTGCCGCTCGGCCTCTATCTGCTCAGCTTCTCGGTGGCGTTCCGCGACAATGCGGTGCTGCCCGGCATCCTCACCAAATTCGCCCCGGTGATCATCCTGATGTTCGGCGCCACGCTGATCGCCGGCCACCAGCAGCTCGCCTATGTCAATGCGATCATCGGGCTGCTGCTGCTCTTCACCGTCTCGGTGACATTGCACGCCCGCATGTACGCGCTGCGGCCGGCGCCGGACCGGCTGACCGGCTTCTATCTCGCCATGTCGGTCGGCGGCGTGCTGGGCGGCGTGTTCGCCGGGCTGATCGCGCCGATCCTGTTCGACTGGACCTATGAATATCCGCTGCTCGTCCTCGCCGCCGGCGCGCTCAGCCCGCAGATCTTCCTGATCCCGGCGATCGGGGACTTCTGGCGGCACGGCACGCGCGGCAAAACGATCCTGATCGTGGCACTGGTCGTGCTGCTCGTGTGGATGGGCATCGCCAATCCCGGCAAGCTGCTCGGCGAGATGCACGAGCAGGTCGCCTTCGTCCTGGTCGCGGCGATCGGCCTGGTCGCGATCGGCCGCCGCCCGGCCTATCTCGTCGCGCTGGCGGGCGGGCTGATCCTGTTCGGCGGCTATCGCTCGATCCAGCTCTCGCTCACCGATGCGCGGACCCGCAGCTATTTCGGCGTCTACACGGTCACCGACTATCGCAACGAGCGCCAGCTCGCGCATGGCACCACGCTCCACGGCATCCAGCTCAAGGGCCTGCGCTCGACCCAGCCGACGACCTATTATGTGCCGGGCTCGGGCGTGGGACAGGCGATGCAGGCGCTGCCCGATCTCTATGGCCCCGCCGCCCGTGTCGGCGTGGTCGGTCTCGGTACCGGTACGCTCGCCTGCTATGCGCGGCCCGGGCAGAGCTGGCGCTTCTTCGAGATCGATCCCGCGATCGTCCATCTCGCCCGCGATTCGGGCAAGTTCACCTTCCTCAGCCAGTGCGCGCCGCAGGTCCGGATCTCGCTGGGCGACGCGCGCGTGCGCCTCACCGAATCGCAGACCGCCGGTTTCGACCTGCTCGCGCTCGATGCCTTCTCGTCGGACACGGTGCCGATGCACCTGCTCACCCGCGAGGCCTTCGCCACCTATAGCCGCGTGCTGGCGCCAAACGGGCTGCTGCTCGTCCATATCTCCAACCGCTTCATGGCGCTGGCGCCGGTGGTCTCGGCGGCGGCGCGCGATGGCGGGTGGAAGGCAGTGCGGCTCTCATACGAGCCCGAGCCGCATTTCGTCGCCACGCCCAGGCTCGGCGGCGGCACCAAGGTCGACCAGGTCGAGCCCGAGGCCGAATCGGCTTCGGAATGGATCGCGCTCAGCCACGATCCGAAGGTGCTGGAGCGGCTGGTCGCGCGGGGCGGGGGCTGGCGGCGGCTCGGCAGTTGGCCCGCCTTCCAGCCCTGGACCGACGACTATGCCTCGGTCGTGCCCGTGCTCCGCGTGCTGCACCCGGAGCTGGCGGGCGACTGATTCGTCAGCTGCCGGTGCCGCCAAGCGCCGCTTCGAGCGAATCGATCTTCGCCTGCTGCGAAGTGGCGGCCTGCTCGGCGGCGCCCACCGCGGCGTCGAGTGCCGGATAGGGCGGCAGGCCATCCACGCCGCGCTGGGTGGCCAGCTCCTCGAGCTCGGAGAGGGCGGAGACAGCGGGGCGGCGCAGTTCGGCGAGCTGGCCCATCGCCACCTGCGCCTGCAGCCACGGCTCGGAGCCCTGGGGAAGGCCGCGCGAGACGGCGATCTTCGCCTCGGCATCCTGCGCGCCGGCGGTGAAACCCTTGATGCCGGTGTCGAGCCCGGCGCGAATCTCGGCGATTCGCTTGTCGAGCGCCGCATCGGGCGTCGCGACCGCCACCGGGCGCTCGGGCTCGGCAAGGCTGGTCGATTCGATCGGTCGGGGCAGCAGCGAGGGGTAGCGCCCCGTCGTTTCGGTGCATCCGGCGAGGGCGGTGAGGCTGAGCAGCAGAATAAATCGCATGTTTGCGCCTTATGCCTGTGGAAAACTGCACGCAACGGCTTGCGCGATCTGAAAACCGCTTCTAAAGGCACCCCTCCACAGCGCGCCCGTAGCTCAGCTGGATAGAGCATCAGACTACGAATCTGAGGGTCGGACGTTCGAATCGTTCCGGGCGCGCCAATGAAAACCCCGCTAGGCCAATGGCTTAGCGGGGTTTTTGTTTATCTGGCTCCTGAAGCCCTGCGAAAGGCCGCCAGGACGCATCCCATGCGAAAAGCCCCGCCGGACCGGGGCCAGGCGGGGCTTCGCTGTCTCGGGCTCCGGAAGCCGAATCAGGCGGTCGGCGGGTTGCCCGGTAGGATCACCGTCACGCGCAGGCCGCCGATCGGCGAGCGGCTCGCCTCGATCCGCCCGTGATGGGCCTCCACGATCGCCCGTGCCGTCGCCAGGCCGAGGCCGGAGGCAGCCGATTCGTCGGCCCGGTCGGAAGAGCGGTAGAAGGGCTCGAACAGCCGCTGGGCGAGCATCACGTCCACGCCCGGGGCATTGTCGTCGATGATGAGGCGCCAGGCGTCGCGCGAGCTTTCCAGGCCCAGCACGATTCGGCCGTTCTTGGGCGTGTAGCGCAGCGAATTGTCGATCAGCGCGCCGAACAGCTGCTCGATTCGCGCGCCGTCCCATTTCACGATGACGGTGTATTCGGGCAGCGTGCTGGTCTCGAGCCGCACGCCCTGCGCCTCGGCGCGCTTCTTGTCGGCGTAGATCGCGTTGTGGATCAGCGCGCGCGGATCGACCGGGGCGAAGGTGACCGGCAGGCGGCCGAGATCGGCCAGCGCCACCGCATTCAGGTCCTCCGCCATGTGGATCAGCCGGCGGGTATCCTCCTCGATCGAGCCCATCAGCTCGGGCGGAAGCGGCGGCTCCATCTCGCACAGCTTGATGAAATGCTCGCCCATATTCTCGGTCGGGCCCTTGAGCTCGCCCGAGATCGACACCAGCCAGGTGCGGCGTGCAGTCTCCAGACGGCTGAACTGGCTGGCGATGCGCCGCAGGTTACGCATCGTCGCCACCACTTCGGCGGGGCCTTCCTCTTCGAAATAGAGGTCGAGGTCGCCGTTCACCACGTCCCGGCTCATCCGGTAGAGCTGGAGCTGTGGTTTGGACCAGCGCCGGGCGAAGACATAGGCCATCACCAGCAGCAGCACGAACAGCACCAGCACGATCGCGGCGATGCCGATATATTGGGTGGCTAGGGTGCGGCGGTCCTGGTCGGAGAGCTCGGGCGGACGGACCAGCCTGGCGGTCGCCACGGTGCGTCCGTCGACCACCACGGGACGTTCGGCGCGCGGCGTGAGGGAAGTGGTCGGGCCGGCGATCGCCTGGCCCTGGGGATCGACAAGCAGCACGCGCCCGGCGAGCGGCCCGGGCAGATGCGCGACCTGATCGAGTGGGCGCCCGGAGCGTGCCGCCTCGGCTGCGGTCTGGACAAAGGCATCGAGCCGCTCGTCGTCGCGCTGCGCGAGCTGGGCCTGCTGGCCCTCGTGCATCACGAACACCATCAGGCCGCCCGGCACGACGGCCGCGAGCAGAGCCTGCGCTGCTAGAGTGGAAAAGATACCTGGAAACAGACGCACGCGCTTAGAACCTCCCCACGGGCCAGCTTCCCGGCCTACCCCCCGACCGTTACAGACGCAATTACCCGCTCAATCGGGAACATCGAAGCTGTCGAGTATCTTGGCGCCGGCCATGAACACCGCGATCGGGCAGAGCGCGAACAGCATCCAGCCGCCAAGTCCTGGAAATTTCCCGAGATAATGCACGCCGCGCTCGGTGGCGCCACAGGCGAGGCCGTAGATCACGAGGAAGGCCTCGAACTTGGTCTTGATCGTGAACAGGCGGCCGATGCGGTAGAACATGCCAAAGGTTAAGCAAGGCCCGGGCCAACCGCAAAAATACGTAGTTTCGCGTTAAATGAGATGGTTACCTGTAAGTAAATCCGACAGGTCGAGCGCCTCCAGCAGCGCGCGCCGGGCCGTTTCGACCTGGACGATGAGGGCCGGATCGCCGATGGCGCCGAACGGAATCGCCTCGGGCCAGTGGGTTTCGATGATGCCCGCGATACGGTTCGCCTTCGTGTCATCGAGCAAAAAGCGCGGATCGACGGTGCTAGCGTCGCAAACCACGCGTAAACGGAGACAGGCAGGCCCGCCGCCATTCGCCATCGACTGGCGGACGTCGACAACCTCGAGCCGGCGGATCGGGCCATTGCCCGCGACATGCGCCTGGAGCCAGTTCCACACGCTCGGCGTGTCGCGGGCCTCGCCGGGCAGCACCAGCGCCATCTCGCCCGACGGCAGCGTGACCAGCTGGGCGTTGAACAAATACGACCTGATCGCGTCTGCCAGGCTCACCTGAGCGGCAGGCACCTCGACGATCTCGACCTCGGGCAGCATCGTGCGCAGATCGGCGTAGAAGCGGTCCTTGTCGGCAAAGGCATGCTCGTGCGCGAACAGCACCCGGCCGTTCGCCACGGCGACTACGTCGTTGTGGAAGGCCCCCGCAGCGATCGCCTCCTCCGACTGCTGGACGAACAGCACCCGCTCGAGCCGGTGGCGCCGCGCCACCGCCGCGCTGGCATCGGGGTGCTGGCGGGCGGGGAAGGGGCCGCCGGAGATGCCATAGACGAATATCTCCACCCCCGGCGCGCCATGCTCGGCGGCAAGGCGCATATGGTTGGCCGCGCCCTCGTCGCCGAACGGCGCCGGCACCGGGCCGTGCACGACAAAAGCGGGGTCGGCAAAGACGAGGCGGAGCTGGGCCAGCGTCTCGGGCCATTCATGGCTGCGATGCGGCATCGTCACCAGGTTGGCGACGGTCAGGTGGCACTTGCCGTCGGCGGTGTCGGGCGCGGGCGAGACGGTCGCAGCATTGGCCGCCCACATCGGCGAGGCGGAGAGCGCCTGGGCCTGGGTGTGCGGAGGCGCATCCTCGTAGCGGGTGCCGAGGCCGGCAAGCCAGCGATGATCGGGCCGGGCATGGGGCAGGAGGATGCCCTGGGTGAGCCCTAGCGCGATATTCGCCTGCATCTTGGCGATGCCCTGCAGCGCCGCGGCACGCGGATAGGAGGTCTCGCCTCGGTTGCGCGTTGCTGCGAGGTTGCCATGGCTCAGCCCGGCATAATTGTGGCTGGGACCGATGATCCCGTCGAAGTTGATCTCGGTAAGCATCAGCGACCCACGTGCATCACTTCGTCGCCAACGCCCACGCCGAGCAGCTCGGCGGTGCGCGGATCGATCACCACGCCGCCGTCCCGCACCGACACGCGTCCCTGGGTCACGCGGAAGCCGGTGAGCTGCCCGGTCGCGACCAGGGCCGCCTCGCCGCCGGTCTCGATCGCCACTACCTTGGCAGTCTTCGCGTCGCGCACCGTGTTCACCTGGTCGGTGCGCGCGGTCATGGTCGGGCCGCCGTCGAAGATGTCGACATAGCGTTCCCAGGCGAAGCCCTCGCTCTCCAGCATGCGCATCGCGGCGCGGCCCGAGGGGTGGGGCAGGCCGATAACCCCGCGCGCGCTCTCGGAGAGCATCGCGGTGTAGATCGGGTGCTTGGGCATGAGATCGGCGATGAACTGGTTGCCATGGATGGCATTGAAGCTGTCCGCCTCCTGGAAGTTCATCCCGAAGAAGCGTCCGGCGACGCCGTCCCAGAAGGGCGATCCGCCCGCTTCGTCGATCACCCCGCGCAGCTCGGCGAGGATCTTCTCGGCGAAGCGCGGGCGGTGCCGGGCGATGAACATGTAGCGGCTGCGGGCGAGCAGCATGCCCAGCCCGCCGGCGCGCTCGCCCGGATGGAGGAACAGCCCGCCCACCTCGCTCGCACCCTCCAGGTCGTTGACCAGGCTCAGCGTCTCGGCGCGGAAGGTGCGGCCCAGCTCCTCGCTATGCTTGGTCTCGGTGGCGAGGCGATAGGAATAGAAGGGCCAGCGCTGCCCCACCGCGGTGAAGATCTGGCAGGTCCCGCGCACCTCGCCGGTGTCGACATTCTCGAGCACCAGCACGAACACGTCGTCGCCGCTCTCCTCCTCGGGGCGATCGAAGGCGGCATGGCTGCGCGCGAGCTTGGCGCGCAGCACTTCCTTCTCGGGCTGGAGATTGGTGAAGCCGCCACCGGTCAGCTTCGCCATCTCGTAGAGCGCCTGCAGATCCTCGTCGCGGGCGGCACGGATCACGAAGCTCATAATTTCCCCTTTTCGGCGATACGCAACATGGTGACGGCGGAGAGGGCGGCGCGCTCGGCCAGGCTCTCCGGGATCAGGAATTCGTCCGGGCTGTGGATCAGGCCGCCCCGTGCGCCCATCGTGTCGACTACCGGCACGCCGCACGCGGCGATGTTGTTGCCGTCGCAGACACCGCCGGAGAACTTCCACGCAACGGGAATGCCCAGGTCCGCGCCGGACGCCTTGACCAGTTCGAACAGTTTCTCAGCACCAGGGTCCAGCGGCTTGGGCGGGCGGTTGAAGCTGCCATGGACGTGGATGCGCACGTCATGCTTCACCGAAACGATCGCCACCGCCTGGTCGATCGCGATCCGGGCCCTGGTGATCGCCTCACTGTCCTTCGGCCGGAAATTGACGCGCAGCACGGCGAGATCGGGTACGACGTTGTTCGGCCCGCCGCCGTCGATCTTGGCCGGGTTCACCGCCAGGCCGGGAGCCTTGGCGTCATTGAGCCGCATCGCCAGGTCGGCCGCGGCGACCAGCGCGTTGCGCCCCTCGTCCGGATTGCGCCCGGCATGGGCGGACTTGCCGTGCACCACGATCGAGAAATTGCCGGTGCCGCCCCGCGCGCCCGCCAGCGTGCCGTCGGGCAAAGCGGGTTCATAGGTGAGCGCGGCGATCTTGCCCTTGGCCGCGCCGGCGATCAGGCCGGCGGAGGAGAAGGAGCCGGTCTCCTCGTCCGAATTGATCAGCACCTCATAGCCGATATGCGCGGCGAGCGGGCTCTCCTCCACCGCCTCCAGCGCGGCGAGCATCAGTGCCAGCCCGCCCTTCATGTCGGCGGCGCCCGGCGCATTGAGGTTGCCGTCGGGCAGCCAGTGGTTCGCCTGGAAGGGATGGTCGGCGCCATAGACGGTGTCCATGTGCCCGGTCAGCAGCAGCTGGACCGGCGCGTCGGGGCGCACGGCGAGGTGGAGGTGATGGCCATGCGCCAGCGGCAGCACCTGTCCGTCGGCGGTCACGCTGCTGGCGGCCTCGGGCTCGAGCAGCGCGAGGTGGCCCGGCAGGACGGAGAAGGCGTCGGCCAGCGCATCGGCCATGCGGGCGAGCCCCGCGATGTTGCGGGTGCCGCTGTTGATCGCCGTCCATGCCTCGGTGCGCGCCTGCATCGGCGACGCCGCGGCCCTCTCCACTGCCGCGCGTTCGATCTTGGAAAGCTCGGTCATGCCGAGGGACTAGCGCGAAATATTATTGCGGTCACCCCAGCGAACGCCGGGAAACGCATGCAATCCGGGAATAGGTCGTCAGAAATCGACGACCAGCGCCGCGCGGCTGGTGGAATCCGTCGTCTTGCGACCGATCGCCGGCGTGCTTTCGAACTGCAGCGAATAGCTGAACTGCGCCGAGAGCGGCCCGAACAGCCGGGTGAGCAGCGCCGACTTGGACGAGATGGTGCTGTTGGCGTCCTGCAGATAGGCCGAGGCATTCTGCGTCACCGAGATGCCCTTGGTGATCTTCCAGCCGAAATCGAGACTACCGCGCGCCGCGGCATTGCTCTCGGCGGGCTGGTCGAGGAAGCGGGTGTAGCGGAAGGCCGGGCCGACTTCGAGATCGAGCTTCACCGCCGGCGACTTGATCGCGCTGTAGCCGATCCCGCTCGACAGCGAGACGCGGTCGCTGAAGCCCGAGAAGCGGTCGCTTTCATACTGCGCGGCGCCATAGAGATAGGCGCGGTCGTCGAACTTCCAGTTGGGCTCATAAGCGGCGAGGTACCGCTCGCGCGTGGTGATGCCCAGGCTCTCCTGGTAATCGGCCTGGACGCGCAGCTTGTGGCGCCAGTCGAGCCCGTCGCGCTTCAGCTCCATCGCAGCGGCGATGCCGACGTTTTCCGTGTTGCCGGTGGTGACATAGCCGCCCAGCTCGGCATGGCCCTTCACCAGCGCGAAGAAATCGGCGCTGCGGATCTTGGCCTGGGCCTTTTTCAGCCGGGAATCGCGCCAGTCGGCGGCGATCTTGACCAGCTTGTCGGCGCTTTCCGGGTCTGCGGCGCGGGCATATTTGACGATGACCGCGACGTCGTTCTCGTTGCCCGACTGCATCGCGGCCTCGAGCATCGCCTTCAGCGCCGGCGAGACATTCGCTGCTTCGAGGGCGGCGGTGCTGTCATCGTCGTCCATCGGCATGGCAACGGCCGGCAGGGCGGCGATCAGCAATGGCAGGGCGAAAAGCGAGGCTCGCATGGGCTTGGCTGGTAGCGCTGTCATGGGGACCAGAATAGGGCAGGATCAGGCGAGATGTTGCTCAAAGACGGTCAACAGTTCCTTATAGAGCGCCCGCTTGAAGGGAACGATGATGTCGGGGAGATCTTTCGGCTCGGCCCAGCGCCAGGCACGAAATTCCGGCTCGGCGGTCTGGATGTTGACGTCCTGGTCCTCGCCGAGGAAGCGGAACAGGAACCAGCGCTGGCGCTGGCCGCGCCACTTGCCCTTCCAGATCCGCCCGACCAGATCCTCGGGCAGGTCGTAGAACAGCTCCCCGGGGGCCTGGGCGATCAGCTCGGCATGCTGGCGCTCGACGCCGGTCTCTTCCCAAAGCTCGCGCCAAGCGGCGTCGATCGGCTCTTCGCCGGGATCGATCCCGCCCTGCGGCATCTGCCAGGCCTCGACCACCGAATCGAGCCGCTGCCCGACGAAGACCTGGCCATGACGGTTGAGCAGCATCACGCCCGCGCACGGGCGATAGGGAAGGGAGGCGATGTCGGTCATGGCCACGCACCTAGCCCCATCGTCATCCCGGCGAAAGCCGGGATCTCAGGCGAAGGCGCGGGAAGAGAGCCGCACGAGATCCCGGCTTTCGCCGGGATGACGGCGTTCCTAGGTTAGGCGCGTGATCCACCTCGTCCACCACCCCGATTATGTCGCCCCGGCGCCGAAGCGCAGCCAGTATCAGTGGAACAAGAACGGGTTGGTCCGCGACCTGCTGCGCGCGGAAGGCGCCGCCTTCACCTGGCACCAGCCCGAGCCTATGCCGCGCTGCTGGCTCGAGGCGGTGCACGATCCCGATTATGTCGAGCAGGTGCTGAACGCGTCGGTGCCGCCCGAAAAGGAGCGGCGGATCGGCTTCCCGGTCACGCCGGAGGTGGCGCGCCGGTCTAAGGCGGTGCCCGGCGGCACCTGGCTCGCCGCGCAGCTCGCGCTCGAACATGGCTTCGCGGCCAATACCGCCGGCGGCAGCCATCATGCGCTCGCCAGTACCGGCGCGGGCTTCTGCGTGTTCAACGACCTGGCGCTCGCCGCGGTGCGGCTGGTCGAGGAGGGCACCGTCGACCGCATCCTGATCGTCGATTGCGACGTCCACCAGGGCGACGGCACCGCCTCGCTCACCGCGGGCCGGCCCGAGATCGCGACCTATTCGATCCATGCCGAGAAGAACTTCCCGGTCCGCAAGGCGCATTCGACGCTCGACGTGCCGCTGCCCGACGGGGTGGAGGACGCGGAATATATGGAGACGCTGGAGCGCACGCTGCTTCCGCTGCTCGAAGGTTTCGCACCCGATCTGGTTCTTTATCAGGCGGGGGTCGATCCGCTCGCCGGCGACCGGCTGGGGCGGCTCGCGCTTTCCTATGACGGGCTGATCGACCGGGATCGCTGGATTTCCGGCGTCATGACGTCACGCGGCATCCCGTTCGCGAGTGCTCTGGGCGGCGGCTACGGCGAGGACGCGCTCGAAGTGTCGCGTCGCCACGTCGCCTCGATCCTCGCGCTGGGACAGGGAGTTGCAGGCCGGGCTTTGCAGGTTTGAAATTGGGGCGTAGACATCTGCGCAACGATATAAAATTGCAGGAGACCGGCTGTGGCTACTGCCGTGCATAGGCTCACGCCCGAGGAGGCGTCGGCGCATCCCGCACCCGAAGCGATCGTGGTTCGCTTCGCCGGTGATTCCGGCGACGGCATGCAGCTTACCGGCGGCCAATTCACGCTATCCACTGCGCTGGCCGGCAACGACCTTGCCACCTTCCCCGACTTCCCCGCCGAGATCCGCGCGCCCCAGGGCACGCTGTTCGGGGTCTCCGCCTTCCAGATCAATTTCGGCTCGGCCCAGATCGATACCGCCGGCGACCAGCCCGACGTGCTCGTCGCGATGAACCCGGCGGCGCTCAAGACCAATGTCGATGCGCTCAAGCCCGGCGGGCTGATCATCGCCGACGAGGGCGAGTTCGGGCAGCGCAACCTCGACAAGGCGAAATATGCCGCCAACCCGCTCGAGGACGGCAGCCTGGCGAAGTGGCAGCTGCTCAAGCTCAACATCTCGCAGCTGACCCTCGATGCCGTGAAGCCCTTCGGCCTTGGCAACAAGGAAGCGCTGCGCTGCAAGAACATGTGGACGCTGGGGCTGGCGCTCTGGATGTTCGACCGCGATCGCCAGCCGCTGGTCGACTGGCTCAAGGCCAAGTTCGCCAAGGCGCCCGAGCTGGCCGAGGCGAACATCGCCGCGCTCAACGCCGGCCATGCTTACGGCGAGACGGCCGAGCTGGGGGCGATGGGGATCAGCCAGCGCCAGGTCGCCGCCGCGCCTGCCGAGCCGGGGCTGTACCGGACCGTGACGGGTGCGGAGTCGATCTCGCTGGGGCTGGTCGCCGGCGCGCAGCTGGCCAGCCTGCCGATGTTCTTCGGCGGCTATCCGATCACCCCGGCCAGCGCGATCCTGCACACGTTGTCGCGCTACAAGGAATATGGCGTCACCACCTTCCAGGCCGAGGACGAGATCGCCGCGGTCGCCTCGGCGCTGGGCAGCGCCTATGCCGGCAGCCTTGGTGTCACCTGCTCCTCCGGGCCGGGCATCGCGCTCAAGACCGAGGCGATCGGCCTGGCGATCATGACCGAGCTGCCGCTGGTGATCGTCAACGCCCAGCGCGGCGGCCCCTCGACCGGACTTCCCACAAAAACTGAGCAATCGGATCTATATCAAGCCGTCTATGGCAGAAATGGTGACTCGCCGATCCCGGTGATCGCCGCCCGTTCGGCTGCCGACTGCTTCGACGTCGCGATCGAGGCGGTGCGCATCGCCACCCAGTACATGACCCCGGTGATGCTGCTCACCGACGGCTATCTCCAGAATGCCGCCGAGCCCTGGAAGGTGCCGGACATGTCGGCCTACGAGCCGTTCCCGGTGCGGTTCCACACCGAGGTCCCGCCCGAGGGCGAGAAGTTCCAGCCCTATGGCCGCGACGACAAGCTCAAGCGCCCCTGGGTGAAGCCGGGTACGCCAGGCCTGCTCCACCGCATCGGCGGCATCGAGAAGGCACAGGGCTCGGGGAACATCGATTATTCGCCCGCCAACCACCAGGCGATGACCGACATCCGCCGCGACAAGGTGCTGGGCATCGATGTGCCCGACCAGGCGGTGGAGCAGGGCCAGGCAGGCGGCAAGCTCGTCGTGGTCGGCTGGGGCTCGACCTATGGCCCGATCGCCCAGGCGGTGCGCCGGGCACGGGGCAAGGGGCATGACGTCAGCCATGTCCATATCCGCCACATCTGGCCACTTCCGAAAAATCTTGGCGACCTGCTAAAGGGTTACGAGCATATCCTCGTACCGGAAATGAACACCGGCCAGCTCAAGACGCTGTTGCGCGACCAGTATCTGGTCGATGCCCGGTCGCTCACCAAGGTCTCGGGCCAGCCCTTCCGCATCGCCGAGATCGAGAAGGCGATCGCCCAGCATATCGGCGTGGACTTCGACCAGGAACTCCCGCCCGACGACCGCCAGCTGCCCAGCCCGGAGGCGGTGAACCCGTGACGCAGTGGATCCCGGCTGGTGCGGAGCAGTGGGAGGCCGCGCTCACCTCCGCGGCGAACAACACGAAATGGGATGAGCTGCGGCTCGCCATGTACGGGATGGCGTCGCCGCCGCAGTTTCGCTGCAGGATGTTGTCCGGCCATTATGGCAGCCCGGACAGCGAATGGTTCTATCATTTCCGCGACGGCGGTTATGCGGAAATCGAGTTCGTCGACATCCTGCCGCATGCCGATACCGATCGCCCCGAAATCCTGTCGCACCTGAAGGCGATCGGCCTAGCCGGTCATCCGACCGAGCAGGGCTTCCGCGTCTATGGCTATCTCCGGCCGGGCCAGGCCGTGGACCGTTTCTAGGGAACTCGACGATGAACGAGATCACCACCATCCGCCCGAGCACCCCCAAGGACTGGGAGACCGATCAGGAGGTCCGCTGGTGCCCGGGCTGCGGCGACTATGCGATCCTGAAAGCCGTGCAGCGGACCATGCCCGAGCTGGGCGTCGCGCCGGAGAACACGGTGTTCGTCAGCGGCATCGGCTGCTCGTCGCGCTTCCCCTATTACATGGAGACCTATGGCTTCCACACCATTCACGGCCGTGCGCCGGCGGTGGCGACGGGGGTCAAGCTCGCCAATCCCGATCTCGACGTGTGGATCATCACCGGTGACGGCGACGCGCTGTCGATCGGCGGCAACCACACGATGCACCTGCTCCGGCGCAACCTGAACTGCCAGTTTCTGCTGTTCAACAACGAGATCTACGGCCTAACCAAGGGGCAATACTCGCCGACGAGCCGCGAAGGCACGCGCAGCCCCTCCACCCCCTTCGGCTCGGTCGACCATCCCGCCAAGCCCTGCGCCTTCGCGCTGGGGGCAGGCGCGCGCTTCGTCGCCCGCGGGATCGACGTCCACAAGAACCTGCCCAGCGTGCTCAAGGCCGCGCATGCCCACCAGGGCGCGGCGTTCGTCGAGATCTTCCAGAACTGCATCGTCTACAACGACGAGGTCTTCGAACCCTTCACCGCCAAGCCCAACGCCGCGGCGAACCAGCTCTGGGCCGAGCATGGCAAGCCGCTGCTGTTCGCCGGCGGCATCAAGGGCCTGACGCTCGACATGCACAGCCTCACCCTCAAGGTCGTCGACGTTGCCGATGGCGACTGGGAAGGGGCAGGGGTGATCGTCCACAACGTCACCAATCGCGCCATCGCCCATATGCTCGTCGAGATGCCCTTCGGCCCGTTCCCGATGGCGCTGGGCGTGCTGTACGACGATCCCGCGCCGACCTTCGAAAGCGCGGTGGTGGCGCAGAACAAGGCGGCGAGCGAAGGCAAGACGGCCGATCTCCAGAAGCTGGTGTCCAAGGGCCAGACCTGGATGGTCGACAAGGAACCGCACAAGCTCTGACGCCCGTCGCTATCGGCTTGCATTGCGGGCGGACTGGCCTATCGCGCCGTTCATGCTGATCGGCGCCACAACCGATTTCGAAGCGCATGAACTTGCGCGGGTGCCGAACGTCTATCCGCAATGATCCTCGGCGAAGCCACTCCCAACAGCTTCCGCGCGCCGCAGGAGCGCGCGCGCCGGCATGATCTCGATGCGCTGCGGGCGGTGTTCCTGCTGTTCGGCATCCCCTATCACGCCTCGCTGACCGTCCGCCCGGGGCCGTGGATCGCGAACTTCCATGACCGGTCACGCGACTTCATCGAGATCGCCGACTATCTCCATCTGTTCCGCATGCCGGGCTTCTACATGATCGCCGGCTATTTCGCCGCGATGCTGCTCCATCGTCGCCCGGTGGCGAGCTATCTGCCCTCGCGCCTCCACCGGCTCGTCCCGCCGTTCCTCGCCGGCACCTTCCTGCTCGTGCCGGCGATGCACTTCCTGCTGCTGCTCGAGACCGGCCATCCGGATCCGATCGGGCGGTGGTGGGAGATCATGACGATGACCGAGCGCAATCCGTTCGAGCATCTCTGGTTCGTGCAGGTGCTGCTCTACTACACCGCCGGATTGGCCGCCCTTGTCTGGCTGTTTCCCGCGCTCGCCCATGCCGAGCTCAGGGGCGAGCGGCGCGTGCTGGTGCAGTGGTTCATTCCCATCACCCTCGCCACCGGTCTGGTCCTCGGCCTGTGCGGCCTGGGCTCGCTCCAGCTCGAGCGCTATCGCTACCTGACCAACTTCTCGGTCAATTTCCTCTCGGCCCGCTATGCGCTCGACTATCTGCCCTGGTTCCTGCTCGGCGCGGTTCTCCAGCGCGTCCCGGCGCTCGACCGGCGCTTCGCCCGTTTCTCCTGGATCCTGTTCCTCACCGGGCTCGCCGCCAGCATCGTGGTGGTCTTCTATCCGCGCATGGTGCCGTTCCTGTGGCGCCCGGTGCTGACCGGCGTGGCAGCGATCTGCCTCACCCAGGCCGCGCTCGGCGCGCTCGCCCATTTCATCCATGGCGAGCGCCGCTGGGTGAAGTCGCTCGTCTCCGCCTCCTTCGTGATCTACCTGTTCCACGAGCCGCTGATCGTGTTGGCCACGCCGCTGCTCGATCAACTACCCCTCCCGGTCTGGCCCAAGTTCATCCTGCTCTGCCTCACCGCCTTTTTCGGCTCCTACGGCATCTGGAAGCTGATCAGGCTGAGCCCAGCATTGCGCTATCTGTTCAATGGCGAGCGCGTGAAGAAGCGCCCCGCACACTAGGCTTGCCCGACTCACCGGCGCGTGCATTGTGCGCCTCGAAATGCATGCGCCGCTAAGTCCTTCCGCCCCTGATCATTCCCCGCGGAAACCCGGCTGGTTCTCGCGCACCCTGGCGCCCGTCTTCCGCCGCCAGCTCGACAGGATCGACGCCGGCATCGCGCAGGGCAGCCTGTCGCTTGGCCTGCCCGATGGCACGGCCCGACTGCTGGGTGGTCGTGCGGATGGGCCGGCGGCGGTGGTCGACCTGCGCAGCTGGCGGGCGCTAGTCCGGCTCGCTATCGGCGGCTCGATCGGCTGGTATCAGGCCTGGTCGCTCGGCGAGTGGACGAGCCCCGATCCCGTCCAGCTCTTCGCACTGTTCGGGCTCAACCGCGCAGCGCTAGCCCGCCAAGCCCGCGCCACCGGCTTCTCCAAGGCCATCAAGCGCCTGCTCCACTGGCGCAATCGCAACCATCGCGGTGGATCGCGGCGGAACATCCATTTCCATTACGACCTGGGCAACGACTTCTACCGGCTCTGGCTCGATCCCGGCATGACCTATTCGAGCGCGCTGTTCGCTACGCCCGGCCAGTCGCTGGAAGCGGCCCAGCACGAGAAGCTCGCAGCGATACTCGCCCGCACCAACACCAAGGCCGGCGACGAAATCCTCGAGATCGGCTGTGGCTGGGGCAGCTTCGCCGAGCTGGCGGTGGCTGCGGGCCGCAGGGTCCATGGCATCACCCTGTCGACCGAGCAAAAGGCCTGGGCCGAGGCGCGCGTGCCGCAGAACGCCCGCTTCACCCTCACCGACTATCGCGACGCCACCGGCAGCTATGACGCAGTCGCGAGCATCGAGATGGCCGAGGCGGTGGGGCAGGCCTATTGGCCCGCCTATCTCGATGCGATCGCCGGCGCGCTCAAGCCGGGCGGCCGTGCCGCGCTGCAGGTCATCACCTTCGACGACGCCTTTTTCGAGGACTATGCCTCGAACGTCGACTTCATCCAGGCCTATGTCTTTCCAGGCGGGCTGCTGCTGTCCGAGCAACGGTTCGGCGCGCTGGCCGCAGCGCGCGGGCTCAAGGCGCAGGATCGCACCGGCTTCGGCCTCGATTATGCAGAGACGCTCCGCCTGTGGCGCGAACGCTTCGACGCGGCCGTGGCGGGGGGTACGTTGCCCGAGCAATTCGACCGCAAGTTCATCGAGTTGTGGCGTTATTATCTGATGTATTGCGAAGGTGGGTTCAGAGGTGGCGGTATCGACGTCATCCAGCTCACTTTGGTCAAAGAGGAGGGGTGATGAAGAACTGGCTGTTGGCGGGTGCGCTCGCGCTCGGGACGTTTGCGGGGCAGGGCGCGCTTGCCCAGGCCGTGGTCTCGCCCGACGTCAAGATGCAGCCGGGCGACAGCTCGGGCCTGCGCAAGGTCGGCGCGGAGGTGCTGTTCTGGAGCCAGGCGCAGCGCGACCAGAACTTTCCCCATATGGAGAAGCTGTTCCCCGGCCATATCGTCAAGGCCGGCCCCAAGGTCCGCGCGCTGCCCGCCGGCAAGCCGCTTGCCTTTCCCGAGGCCGATCTCGACGCCTTCATCGCCCAGCAGAACATCGCCGGGCTGATCGTGCTCAAGGACGGCAAGATCGTGCTGGAACGCTATGCCCGCGGCTATTCGCAGCAGGGGCGCTGGACCAGCTTCTCGGTCGCCAAGTCGTTCACCTCATCGCTGGTCGGTGCCGCGATCAAGGATGGCTATATCAAGTCGGTCGACGAGCCGGTGACCAGATACATCCCCGAGCTCACCGGCAGCGGCTATGACGGGGTGACCATCGCCCAGCTGCTCACCATGACCTCGGGCGTGAAGTGGAACGAGGATTATACCGACGCCAAGTCGGACGTCGCCCGCATGTTCCTCGAGCCCGTGCCGGCGGGGGAGGACCCCACCGTCTATTACATGAAGAAGCTGCCCCGCGAGAGCGCGCCAGGAGCCAAGTGGGTCTACAAGACCGGCGAGACCAACCTGATCGGCGTGCTGGTGATGCGCGCGACGAAGCAGCCGCTCGCCAGCTATCTCAGCGCTAAGATCTGGCAGCCCTATGGCATGAAGCAGGACGCCTTCTGGATGGTCGACCCGTCCGGGCACGAGGTCAGCGGCTGCTGCCTCTCCGTTTCGCTGCGGGATTATGCCCGGATGGGCCAGTTCGCGCTGGAGGGCGGCAAGGGCGTCGTCGCGCCGGGCTGGTTCCGCGAGTCGACCAGCGCGCATGCCGATATCGGCGTGCCGGGCCGCGGCTATGGCTATCAATGGTGGACCTATCCCGAGGGCCGCTTCGGCGCCCAGGGCATCTTCGGCCAGACGATCCGGGTGGATCCGAAGTCCAGGGTGGTGATCGCGGTCTCGGCCGCGGCGCCCAAGGCCAGCGACGACGCCTATGGCCAGGCGCGGACAGCGTTCCTCAACCGGCTGTTCGAAGCAGCGGCGAAGTAGGCGCTAAATTCCCCTCCCGCTTGCGGGAGGGGCTAGGGGAGGGAACGACGTGGGTGAGAGAGCGTGACAGCCCCTCCCCCGACCCCTCCCGCAAGCGGAAGGGGAGCTTGAGCTCAGCCCTCGACCCGCTCGAAATGCCCGGCGTCGAACCCCGACACCGCCAGTGCCGCGATCCGCTCGGCCACCACTTCCGGCGCCTTCACCGTCGCCGGATCCTCGCCCGGGAAGGCGCGCTCGCGCATCTTGGTGCGGGTCGCGCCCGGATCGACGATGCCGACGCGGACCTTGCTGATCTGCGCGACTTCCTCGCCATAGGTGAGCAGGAGGTTCTCGAAAGCCGCCTTGGACGATCCGTACACGCCCCAATAGGCGCGCGCGGTGCGGCCGACGCTGGAGGTCACGCCGATCACCCGGGCGCCCTGCGACGCCTTGAGCATCAGGTCGAACGCCGCGAGCATTGCCGCCTGGGCGGTGACGTTGAGCGTCAGCACCTTGGCGAATTCCTTGAAGTCGATCGCCGGCACTGCGCTCAGCGTGCCGAGCGTTGCGGCGTTGAGCACCAGCACGTCCAGCGCGTTCCAACGCCCGGAGATCGCCTCGGCGAGGCGCGCGATGCTGTCATTCTCGGTCAGGTCCATCGGCGCGATCGTCGCGGAGCCGCCAGCGGCGAAGATCGCCTCCTCGACTTCCTCGAGCCCGCCCGCAGTGCGCGCGGTGAGGATCACGTGCGCGCCCTGACTGGCCAGTGCCAGCGCCGTCGCCGCGCCGATGCCCCGGCTCGCGCCGGTGACGAGCGCCGTGCGCCCCGAAAGTGCCCCCTCGCTCATCCCGGTCTCAGCCCACGCGCTCGTGGAGCAGCGCGAACTGGTCGGTCGGCGGGCCGTTCTCGTCCTGGTCGGTCAGCGTCGTCGGATATTCGCCTGTGAAGCATGCGTCGCAGTATTTCGGGTGGATGTCCGCGCGGTGCGCCTCGCCCAGTGCCTTGTACAGGCCGTCGATGCTGATGAACGACAGGCTGTCGGCATGGATGAAGTCGGTCATCCCGCCCACGTCCAGCTTGGCCGCGAGCAGCTTGGCGCGCTCGGGCGTGTCGACGCCGTAGAAGCAGCTGTGCCGGGTCGGCGGCGATGCGATGCGCATATGCACTTCGGCCGCGCCGGCCTCGCGCATCATCTGCACGATCTTGAGGCTGGTGGTGCCGCGCACGATCGAATCGTCGATCAGCACCACGCGCTTGCCCTTGATCAGTTCGCGATTGGCGTTGTGCTTCAGCTTCACGCCCAGATGGCGGATCTGGTCGCCCGGCTGGATGAAGGTGCGCCCGACATAGTGCGAACGGATGATGCCGAGCTCGAACGGGATGCCGCTCTGCTGGGCATAGCCGATCGCCGCCGGGACGCCCGAATCGGGGACGGGGACGACCAGGTCGGCCTCGACCGGTGCCTCGATCGCCAGCTGCGCGCCGATCGCCTTGCGCACCGAATAAACCGAGCGGTTGTCGCTGATCGAATCGGGGCGGGAGAAATAGACGTACTCGAAGATGCACGGACGCGCGGAGACCGGTGCGAAGGGCTTGTGCGAGCTGATCTCGCCGCCCTTGACGATCACCAGCTCGCCCGGCTCGACGTCACGGACATAGTCGGCGCCGACCACGTCGAGCGCCACCGTCTCCGAGGCGAACACGATCGTGTCGTCGAGCTTGCCCATCACCAGCGGGCGGATGCCCAGCGGATCGCGGCAGGCGATCATGCCCTCGGGGGTCATCACGATCAGCGAATAGGCGCCCTCGACCTGCTTCAGCGCGTCGATGAAGCGGTCGATCAGCGTGCGGAACTGCGAGGTCGCGACCAGGTGGATGATCACCTCGGTGTCGCTGGTCGACTGGAAGATCGCGCCGCGGCGGATCAGGTCGCGGCGCAGGCGCATCGCGTTCGAGATATTGCCGTTATGCGCGATCGCAAAGCCGCCGCTTGCCAGCTCGGCATAGAGCGGCTGCACGTTGCGCAGCGAGGTCTCGCCGGTGGTCGAGTAGCGGACATGGCCGCAGGCGGTGTCGCCGTGCAGCCCGCGGATCACGTCGTCGCGGTCGAAATTGCCGGCGACATGGCCCATGGCGCGGTGGATGTGGAACTGGCGGCCGTCGAAGCTGGTGATGCCCGCCGCCTCCTGTCCACGGTGCTGCAGCGCATGCAGGCCGAGCGCGACCGCGGCGGCAGCGCCGTCCATGCCGGAAACGCCGAAAATGCCGCACTCTTCGCGCAGCTTGTCGTCATCGAACGGGTTCGTGGTAAGCATCGGCCCTCAAGGGGTTTGGAACTGTCGGGCGCGCATATAGGCGCTTCGGCGCGATTTGTCGCCGGTCTGTCACAAAGAAATGAACTTGCAGGGTTTTCCGGTGGTTTTTCAGGGCAGAAGGAGACGTTTCCATGCCCGGGCAGATCAAGAACGAGGCGCTTTACGAGAAGCTGCGCGACGAAGGGAACTCGAAGGAGAAGTCCGCGCGAATCGCCAATGCGCAGGCGAACGGCTCGATCGACCATCGCGGCGGCAAGCTGGAGAGCCGTTCGAAGGACCAGCTCTACGACGAGGCGAAGGAGATCGGCATCGAAGGCCGCTCGAAGATGGACAAGGACGAGCTGGTCGACGCGATTCGGGATCGCTGAGCGATCACACCTCTCCCGCTTTCGCGGGAGAGGGAGGGGCCCGCGTCGCGAAGCGACGTGGGAGGGTGTGGGCATTTCTTCTCTGGTGGCACGGAAGAAGTGCCCTCACCCAACCCTCTCCGGCGAAAGCGGGAGAGGGCTAATGACGACGACGGATCGCTGCGCTAGTTCACGCGGGTGGACACCAATCGCGAAACGGGCCTCGTGCTCGACCCGAAATATGACGCCGCCGGCCTGATCACCGCGGTCTGCACCGATCCCCAAGGCACGGTGCTGATGCTCGCGCACATGAACGCCGAGGCCCTTCAGACGACGCTCGACACTGGCGAGGCGACCTTCTGGTCGCGCAGCCGCGGCAGGCTTTGGAAGAAGGGCGAGACCTCGGGCCATGTGCTCAAGGTGCTCGAGGCCCGGATCGACTGCGACCAGGACGCGGTCTGGCTCAAGGTCGAGCCGCACGGCCCCGCCTGCCACACCGGCGCGCCGAGCTGCTTCTACCGGATCGTCGAGGGCGGAAAGCTCGTCCGCGGATGAAGCGGGCAGGGCTGCTCCTCGCCTTACTCCTCGCCGCCTGCTCGGGCGGCCAGGCGCCCGCGAACAAGGCCGAGAAGCCCCAGGACCTCGAAAAGGCCGCGATCGAGCGCGGCCTGGTCCGCAACCCGGCGGATACCGACGTCGCCGGCCTCTATGCCCGCGACACCGACCGCATCTGCATCGTCCCCGACGACGAGCTCGGCTACCGGATCGGCGCCTTCGTCGATTATGGCGACCGCATCACCTGCAGCGGCTCAGGGCGGGCGAGCCGGGTAGGGGAGGCGCTCCATATCGAGTTCGGCGAGGACGGCAGTTGCTCGTTCGACGCCAAGTATGACGGCGACAAGATCGCCTTCCCGGGCGCGCTGCCCGATGGCTGCAATAAATTCTGCGCAAAACGCGCCTCCTATGCGGGATTGGAGGTTGCGCGGCTCAGCGAGTCGGCCGCCGAGGCCGCCGCGATGCGCGATGCCAACGGCAAGCGGCTCTGCGGCGCCAACTGAGCTGCTTACCGGCTTCCAATGTAGGATTTCTTCTGAAACATTCGCGTCATGCCGATGCGCGAACAGAGTGATAATCGACGGCGTTCCTGGCCGACATGCGCTCGTGCGCCTGCAGCAGAGAAAGGCGCCGCCGCTCGCGCGTAGATGTCGTGAACTTAGTGAACTTCCGACGCCAATTTGATTGACGTTCACGTAAGGGGAAGGTATTTTCCATGCCCATGAACGCACCAGCCTTTCCGCTCGAGGCCCTGGCGCCGATCGATGCGCGCCCGGACCGCGACTCCTTCACCATCTCGGACCTGTGCGCCGAGTTCTCGGTCACCCCGCGCGCCTTGCGCTTCTATGAGGACGAGGGGCTGATCGGCCCCGAGCGCCGCGGCACCACCCGCATCTATTCGCACCGCGACCGTGCCCGGCTCGCCTGGATCCTGCGCGGCAAGCGCGTCGGCTTCAGCCTGGCCGAGATCCGCGAGATGATCGATCTCTACGATGTCGGCGACGGCCGCAGCACCCAGAAGCAGTTCACGCTCGAGCGCTGTCTCGAACGCATCGAGCTGCTCGAGAACCAGAAGCGCGACATCGACGCGCACATCACCGAGCTCCAGCAATTCGTCGACCTGCTCAAAAGCAGCGACTAACCCCCGAGGAACCCTGAAATGCCCCAGTACACCCCGCCGGTGCGCGACACGCGCTTCATCCTCGAGCAGGTGATCGGCCTCGATCGCTACGCCAACCTGCCCGGCTTCGAGAACGCCACCCCCGACACGGTCGACGCCGTGCTCGAGCAGGGCGGCCAGTTCGTCGCCGAAGTGCTGTTCCCGCTCAACCACTCGGGCGACCAGGAAGGCTGCAAGCGCCATGACGACGGCAGCGTCACCACGCCCGCGGGCTACAAGGAAGCGTACAACCAGTTCGTCGAGAGCGGCTGGGGCACGCTGAGCGCGCCCGTCGAGTTCGGCGGCCAGGGGATGCCGCACGTCATCTCCACCGCGTTCCAGGAATATATGATCTCCGCCAACATGGCCTTTGCCATGTATCCCGGCCTTACCCACGGCGCGATCGCGTCGCTGCTGGTCAAGGGCTCGCCCGAGCAGCAGGCGAAGTACGTCCCCAAGATGGTCGCCGGCACCTGGGGCGGCACGATGAACCTCACCGAGCCGCAGTGCGGCACCGATCTCGGCCTGATCCGCACCCGCGCCGAGCCGAACGCCGATGGCAGCTACTCGATCACCGGCACCAAGATCTTCATCTCGTCGGGCGAGCACGACCTGACCGAGAACATCATCCACCTCGTCCTCGCCAAGACCCCGGGCGCGCCGGAGAGCAGCAAGGGCATCTCGCTGTTCGTGGTGCCGAAGTTCCTGGTCAATGACGATGATAGCCTGGGTGCGCGCAATGCCGTCACCTGCGGCTCGATCGAGCACAAGATGGGCATCCACGCCAACTCGACCTGCGTGATGAACTATGACGGCGCCACCGGCTGGCTCGTCGGCGAGGAGATGAAGGGCCTCGCCGCGATGTTCATCATGATGAACGCGGCCCGCCTGGGTGTAGGCCTCCAGGGCCTCGGCGTCGGCGAAGTCGCGCTGCAGAACGCCGTCCAGTACGCGCATGACCGCCGCCAGGGCCGCGCGCTCACCGGCCCGCAGGAGCCGGGCGAAAAGGCCGACACGCTGTTCGTCCACCCCGACGTCCGCCGCATGCTGATGGAAGCCAAGGCGCAGACCGAGGGCATGCGCGCGCTCTGCCTCTGGGGTGCGCTCCAGGTCGATCTCGAGCATGCCGCCCCGACCGAGGAGGAGCGCCAACTCGCCGCCGACCTGGTCGGTCTGCTCACCCCGGTGATCAAGGGCGTCGGCACCGATATCGGCTACAAGGTCGCGACCGACAGCCAGCAGGTCTATGGCGGCCATGGCTACATCGCCGAATGGGGCATGGAGCAATATGTCCGCGATGCCCGCATCTCGATGATCTATGAGGGCACCAATGGCGTCCAGGCGATGGACCTGGTTGGCCGCAAGCTCGCCATGAACGGCGGCCGCGCGGTCCAGGCCTTCTTCAAGCTGGTCGCCGAGGAAGCCGCCGCCGCCAAGGGCGACGAGAAGCTCGCCACGCTGGCGGAGGGTCTCGAAAAGGCGCTCGGCCATCTCCAGGGCGCGACGATGTGGCTCGCCCAGAACGGCTTCAAGAACCCGAACGACGTCGGCGCCGGCGCCTATCCGTACATGCAGCTCACCGGCACGGTGGCGCTCGGCCTGATGTGGCTCCGCATGGCCAAGGCAGCTTCGGCCGCGCTGGCCGCCGGCGGTGGTGACGCGAAGTTCTACGAAGCCAAGCTGGTCACCGCCCGCTTCTACGCCGAGCGCTTCTTCCCTGACGCCAGCGGCCTGCGCCGCAAGATCGAGGCCGGCAGCGAAACGGTGATGGCGCTCGACCCGGAGCTGTTCCGCGCGGCGTGAGCTTTTGGGGACCCCGGCTGATCCCCAGTCCATAGCTGATCCCCGGCGAAGGCCGGGGCCCAGTTTCGGGCTGTGCTGTTATAGTGAATCCGTCAGCGAAGGGCGTCGTGACATTCGGCTGCGGCGCCCTTGCAACACTTAAATGTTCGCAATATGTTCCATTCTCGCAGGAGAAGCGGGATGGAAAAGCACGGCTTCGTCTACATCATGGCAAGCGGGCGCAATGGCACACTCTATCTCGGTGCCACTAGTGACTTACCCAAGCGCGCTTGGGAGCATCGCAATGGCGTAGTCGAGGGCTTTACCAGGAAGCATCGCTGCAAACTGCTTGTCTGGTACCAAATGTACGAAAGCCTGGACGCAGCGCGCTACCGGGAACTTCAAATGAAGAGGTGGCAGCGGACCTGGAAAATCCGTGAGATCGAAGGGTTGAACCCTGACTGGGATGATCTCTTCGATCGTCTCCCGCCTTCTTGAAATCGCCGCAACTGGGCCCCGGCCTTCGCCGGGGATCAGGTTGATGCCAGTGGCAAGGTTCGCCAATCCCGCTTGCAATGTAGGATTTCAAATGTTTGCATCCGGCCCCCAAGGGGAGGTGCTGGATGCTGACATTCGCATTGCTGTTGCTGCTGGGCTCGAACGACTTCAACCCGGCAAACGACCCCGATCGCACCACCGGGGATTCGTGGCTGACGAAGCAGGCCGATCGCAACCCCTTCGCCAGCCCCAGGCTCGGCGAGATCGGCGACGCCGCTATCCGGTTCAGCACCACCCCGGCGCTGCGCGGTGGCGAGCGCAACATCGTCACCATCACGCCCGGCGAGAAGGGAGAGGCGGTCGCCTCGCTCGATACCGTCCGCCACCAGTGCAATCTGTCGCAGACCCGTTGCCGCCTGGTCGCGGAGCGCTCGCTCAACCTCGCCTTCTGCGTGCAGGGCGATTGCAGCTATGCCGGCATCGCCCGGCGCGTCCACGCCCTGCTGTTCGATGCCGCACGCATGCCGAATAAGGATCCGTCGGAGCTGGTGATCTGTACGGATGGTCCCGGTTATCTCACCGAGCTGCGCGAGGCGGGCAGGACCTATAACCTGTCGGGCTTCTGCGCGCCGAAGCACCCGAACAATCAAGTCTACAAACTCGTCCGCGAGGGCCTGGGCGGACATTGGAAGCCGATCGGCGGGGAGGAATGAGGGGCAGCGTGGCGTGAACTTCATCAACTTTGGCGCGATATGTCATGCCGGCGCCGTAATGGTGCAGTAAGGCACTTGAGCCGCGAACCGGGGGTGTCGATAGTCTTTTCATGACCTTGGCCATCGTACCGCTCACGCCACTCGAGCGTGGGCAGCTTCACGTCATCCGCCTGCGGGCGATCCGCAATGCGCTGGTCGTGCTCGCAGCCGCCGTCGTCGCGGAGATCTTCGTGCCGGACCTGCCGATGCGGGGGCTGATCCTGGCACCGGCGCTGCTGCTCGCCTTGTGGATCGCCGTCTTCGCGCCGGGGCGCAGCTGGCGCCGCTGGGGCTATGCCTTTACCGGCAGCGAGCTCCATGTCGAATATGGGCTGTTCACCCGCGTCCACACCATCGTCCCGGTCCTCCGCGTCCAGCATATCGACGTGGCGCAGGACGTGCTCGAGCGGCTGTTCGGGGTCGCGCGGCTGATCGTCCACACGGCGGGCAGCGAGAACAACTTCGTGGTCCTTCCCGGCATTTCCCGCGACACCGCCGAGGGCATCCGTGACGCGATCCGCGAGCGGATCGGCAGCGCCGGGCATGACTGAGGCCGGCTCGGCGCCACAGCGGCTCCACGTCCTCACCGTGATCATGCGCTTCGTGAAGCGCGCGCCCTCCACGCTGGTCGTGCCCCCGTTGGTGCTCGGTTTCGCCGGTCGGGAATTCCATCCGGTGCTGGCGTTCGGCACCTTCGCCGCCATCGCCGCGGCGGTGATCGTCACGACCTGGCTCGGCTGGTGGACCTTCACCTACACGATCGGCGAAGAGGAGGTGCTGATCCAGCACGGCCTGGTGCAGCGCAGCCGCCGCTCGATCCCGCGCGGCCGCATCCAGGACGTGTCGATCGAGCGCAGCCCCTTCGCGCGCATCTTCGGGCTGGCGCTGGTCCGGATCGAGACCGGCGGCGGCAAGGCGGAAGAGGCCGAGCTCGACAGCGTCTCGCTTGCTGAAGCCGAGCGGTTGCGCGCGCTGCTGCGCGCCTATCGCCCGGCTGCCTCCGAAAGGGCGGACGAAACAAGCCCTGCGGAGCCCGAGCGCCGCACCGTCTACGCCATGTCGCTTGGCAGGGTCCTGCTGCGCGGCGTGTTCGGCTTCTCGATGCTCTGGCTCGCCGCGATCTATGGCGCGATCCACTCGATCGACCGGGTGGTGGAGTTCGATTGGGAGAAGTGGTTCGGCGAGGCTGAGCGCGTCGCCCTTGCCCAGTTCAGCCTCCTGGCGCTGCTCCTGGTGCTGGCGATCGCGCTTTTGCTCGGCGTGCTCGCCGGCATCGTCCGCACCCTGCTGCGCGACTATGGCTTCATGCTCAGCCACGAGCCGGGCCGCTTCCGCCGCGTGCGCGGGCTGCTGACCCGCTCGGAGGTGGTGATCGCGGACCGCCGGATCCAGCTCGGCCTCGTCCATCGCGGAGCGATCAGCGGGCGGCTGGGCTGGAACACGGTCGCGGTGCAGACGCTGGGCGGCAGCGACGATCCTTCGGGCCGCCAGGAGCTGGCTCCCTTCGCCACCGCTGCGGAAGCGGCCGAGGTCGTCGCCGCCACGCCCTTGCCGCCGTTCGAGCGGATCGGCCTGCGTCCGGTGGCCTCGGCCCACATCCTGCGCTCCGCGATCCGCCATGGCCTGCCGGTCGCGCTGGTCTTCGGGATCGCCGGCTGGTTCCTGCCGCCGCTCTGGTGGGGGCTGCTGCTCGTTCCCGTGCCGGTGATCATCGCGCTCTTCCAGCGCAGCTTCCATCGCTATGCCCTGCGCGACACCAGCCTGCAGGTGATGCGCGGGGTGCTCTCGCAGCGCGACTGGACCGTGCCGTTCGAGTCGATCCAGACGCTCACCGTGCAGCAGAGCTGGCTGCAGCGCCGGCTCGGCGTGGCGACGGTGGTGGTGGACACGGCAGGCGCAAGTGGCCTGCATCGCCCCAATGTGACCGATGCCCCGCTCGATGCCGCGCTGGCGCTGACCCAGGCGCTGGCGGCCCGGGTCGACTAGCGTGCTTCGGGCGTGGGGCGCGGGGTCGGCGAGGGGCGCGGCACGGGCAGGGTGAAGCTCACCGCGCCCTTGCCCTGGGCCGGCACCGTCGCTGGCGCACTGGCCGGCGTCACCGCCTCGACCTTGCGCCGGATTCCGGTCAGCGGCGCGGGCGCAGCGAGCGGGGTGGCGCCGGGGATCGGCGTCGCGGCGGGAGCAGGTGCGGCGGCGACAGCTTCGGTCGGAATCTGAGCGCGCATGCACTGGACCGGGCTGGGGCGGCGGAACTGGGCGCAGTTCCACAGCGCCTTGGCGAAGCCCTGCGTCTCGTCGCGCAGATAGCTGAACGACATGGTCGAGACCTGCGCGGTGGAGAGCGGCAGCTTGGCCGGGGTCTGCTTGGAATCCGCCCAGGCCATGAACTTGCAATAAGGCCGCTCGCCACAGGTGCGGATGGCGAGGGCGGCAAAGGCGTCGGGGCCGATGCCCTGGGGCAGGGTGAGCATGAAGTTGTTCGATTCGCCGCCGCCCTCGATCGCCATCGGGGCGGGGACGGCGCTCTGCGGGATCGAAGCGGGGTCGATGAATGCGCCGTCGCTGCCCACCGCGCCCGGTACCAGCCCCTCGAGCGTCGGGTCGGGCTGGAAATTGCCCGGGGCGAGCCTCGCCATCAGCGCGATGTTGGGTTCAACCCCGGTATAGCTGCGGTTGAACGCCGGCGGCGTGCCCCACCAGCCCGCCCAGCGGAAGAAGAGATGGGTATGGACCTCGGTGATCTTTTCGAGGCTGGCGCTCCAGTAGGGCACCACCCAGTCGGTGTGATAATGGGTCGCATGGCCGACCGGCTTGTAGACCGAGCCGTTCAGCGCGATCCGGGCGACGTAGCGGGCGCGCTCCCAGGCCGCGGCCGTCGGCGAATAGCGCAGCATCGCACCGTCGCAGGTGAAAGTGAACTGGCAGCCGGTCGAGCGCTCCGAGCCCTGGAACACCACGCCGCAGATCGACTTGGGGAAGGCCGGGTGGCGGGCGCGGTTGATGATCACCTGCGCCACGGCGCGCTGCCCCTCGGCATCGTCGCCCGCCTCGTAATAGACCGCGGCGGCCAGGCAATCGACCGCCCGCGCCCGGCTGTCCTCGGCGCCGAAGATGTTGAACGGCCGCGCAGCGGGATTGGGCAGGGTGGAGAAGGGAATGGAGGCGTTGAAGGTCCGCGCGTCATCCGGAGTGACGACCTGGAGCTCGACCGGCTCGACCGGCGGCAATTCGGACTTGGGCACCACCCGGTGCGACACCTTCACTGGTCCGCGCTTGTGCACGACGGTCCGCGGGGTGTGGGCCACCAGCCAGAGCGGCAGCGCGATCGCCACGATGGTGACGAAGCCGAGCAGCGTCGCCAGCAGGGGCGAGACGCGGAGCGCGGGCGCTCCGATGGTGCGAAGGGAAGGGAGGGTCGGCATGGGGTCGCCGCCCATAACGCAGAAGTCACAAGGTTGGAACCATTGCGGCGCCGAAACGCCGCAATGCCCGGTCAACCTGCCCGCGAAGGGCTCAGTTCGGCCAGAAGCCGGTGGCTTCGCACATGTCCCAATGATCTGCGGCGCCGAGCTTGCAGGCGGCAGCAGTGGCGCCCGCGCACAGCTTCACTTCGCGCTGATAGCGCTTGTAGCAGCTCTCGGGACGCGCAGGCGCCGTGAGCTTGGCCATGACGACCGGCCTGCTGGGCTTGGCGACCGAAACCGGCGCTGCCACCACGCCGCGCGCTTCCGCCGGCGTCTCCAGTCCACGCTGCTTGCCTCCGAAGGCGAGCGGCCACCCCAGATAGATGGCGAGCATCACGCTCACCAGAATCATCGCATTGCGCACGAATTCCCCCCCGGAAACACGTTTCCCCGACTCGGGGAAGCTACCGTTAATCCGGGGGTAATTCCAGTAGTCTCAGCTCTCCGGCAGGAAGTCCGGAACGCTCAGATAGCGCTCACCTGTATCATAATTGAACCCAAGCACCCGGCTGCCCTGTGGCAGGTCGGGAAGCTTCTGCAGGATCGCCGCCAGAGTCGCACCCGACGAGATGCCGACGAGCATGCCTTCCTCGCGCGCCGCACGACGCGCCATGTCCTTGGCCACGCCGGCATCGACCTTGATCACGCCGTCGATCGCGTCGGTGTGGAGGTTGCGCGGCACGAAGCCGGCTCCGATGCCTTGGATCGGGTGCGGGCCGGGCTGGCCGCCCGAGATGACCGGCGAGAGCTCGGGCTCCACCGCATAGACCTTGAGGTTCGGCCAGGCCTTCTTCAGCGTCTCGGCGACGCCGGTGATGTGGCCGCCGGTGCCGACGCCGGTGATCACCACGTCGATCGGCGCGTCGGCGAAGTCGTTGAGAATCTCCTGCGCCGTGGTCTTCACGTGTACGTCGATGTTCGCCGGGTTCTCGAACTGCTGCGGCATCCAGGCGCCGGGCGTGGTCTCGACGATCTCCATTGCCCGCTCGATCGCGCCCTTCATGCCCTTCTCGCGCGGGGTGAGGTCGAAGGCCGCGCCATAGGCGAGCATCAGGCGGCGGCGTTCGAGGCTCATGCTCTCCGGCATCACCAGGATCAGCTTGTAGCCCTTCACCGCCGCGACCATCGCCAGGCCGACGCCGGTGTTGCCACTGGTCGGCTCGACGATCGTGCCGCCCGGCTGCAGGCTGCCGTCACGCTCGGCCGCCTCGATCATCGCCAGTGCGATGCGGTCCTTGATCGAGCCACCCGGATTGGAGCGCTCGGACTTCACCCACACTTCCGAATCCGGAAATAGCTTCTGGATGCGGATGTGCGGCGTGTTGCCGATCGTCTCGAGGATCGTATTGGCCTTCATGTGGTCATCTCCTTGGGAGGAATCTCGAGATTGGCCGGAGGGTCGAACGTGCGAGCCCGCCTCAGCTCCGGAAATAGCTTGGCCCATGCCAGTGTGACAAGGACGGCGCCGATGCCGCCGCCCACCACCGCGGCAACCGGACCGATCAGCGCGGCGAGGAAACCGGACTCGGCCTCGCCCAGCTCGTTCGAGCCCGAAATGAACAGCGTCGAGACCGCGCCGACCCGGCCGCGCATCTCGTCCGGCGTGTAGAGCTGGATCAGCGATTGCCGGACATAGACCGAGACCATGTCTGCCGCGCCGAGTACGAACAACGCGAACAGCGCGACCAGCACCGCGGGAGCGGTGTCGTGCCCGATTGCGCTCGGCCCGAGTGCCGGCACGAGCAATGGCGCGGACAGGCCGAATATCACGGTCGCCACGCCGAACAGGGCAACGGCGAGCAGCATCTTGACGCCGACATCGCTCTTGAGCGGCCTCCAGGAGAAGAACACCGCAGTCACCACCGCGCCGATCGCCGGCGCCGCGCGCAGATGCCCGAGCCCTTCCGAACCGACCTGCAGGATGTCGCGGGCATAGACCGGCAGCATCGCGGTCGCGCCGCCGAGCAGCACGGCGAACAGATCGAGCGAGATCGCGCCGAGCACCAGCCGGTTACGGCGGACATAATGGAGCCCGTCGATCATCTGCGCCCAGGGGCTACCGCTGAACTTGCGCGCGCTCCGCGGCACGTCGCCGATCAGCATGAGCAGGACGAAGGAGACCAGGAACAGGCCGCCCGCCACCGCATAGGAAAGCCAGTCGGCCGCGGCATAGAGATAGCCGCCCATCGCCGGGCCGATCACGGTGCCGATCTGCCAGGACAGCGAGCTCAGCGCGATCGCGGTGGGCAGGATCGCCTTGGGCACCAGGTTGGGCGAGAGCGCGCTCAGCGCTGGGCTGGCAAAGGCGCGGGCGACTCCGAGCAGCGCCGCGATGCCGAATAGCCAGGGCAGGGTGATCGCGTTGGTATAGGTGAGCACGCCAAGGCTGATCGCGCAGAAGGCCTCGAGCGCCACCGCGGCGCGGGCGATCCAGCGCCGGTCGAGCCGATCGGCGACCCAGCCGGCGAAGAGCGACAGGAACAGCAACGGGAGGAACTGCGCGACGCCGATCAGGCCGAGTTGGAACGCCGCCTCCTTCACCGTCATCGTCCGGCGGGCGATATCATACACCTGCCAGCCGATGACGATCACCATCGCCATCTGCCCAAGCGTCGTCGAGAGCCGGGCGAGGAAATAATAGCGGAAATTGGGTACGGCGAACGGGTGCTTTGCTTCGGCGGCCATGGCTTGCCTCTAAGCGCTTCCACGCCGTGACCGCAACGAGCGATTGCGGCTCCGACGCTCAAACAAAGGTATTAGGCCGGTCAGCGCAGCTTGGCGGGCTGAACGTCCTCAGTCTCGGCGGCGCGCGGGTTGCGGATCGCAGGACGGAGGCGGGCGAGGCTGCACAGGCCGGCAATGGTGGCGAGCCCGGCCGAGACCAGGGGCGGGACCGTCCCCCCGCCGATACCGAGCGCCAGCAGCGCTGCCACGAGCGTGGCGCCGGTGGTCTGGCCGACCATCCGGGTGGTCGAGACGAGCCCGCCCGCTGCCGCTGCGCGGTCGATCGGTGCGGAGCCGATGATCAGCCGTGCATTGGGCGAGAGGAACATGCCGAAGCCGGCACCGGTGAGCGACATGCGCCAGGCTATGTCGAGCCAGCTTGGATCCGCCGGAAGGAATGCGAGGAAGAACAGCCCCGTAACCGCGACGACCATGCCGATCCCGCCCAAGGCGCCGGCGGGGTAGCGGTCGGACAGCGAGCCAGCGAGGGGCGCCACGATCATCGTGGTCAGCGGCCAGGGGGCGATCACGGCGCCCACCTCGGACGGCGAGAAGCCATAGCCGTGCTGGAGGCGGAAAGGCAGCGAGAGCAGCAAGGTCATCGTCGCGATGAAGGCGGTATAGGCACCCACCACCGACAGAGCGAGCACGGGCCGGGTGAGCAGGTCGACCGGCAGGATCGGCTTGGGCTCGCGCAGCTCGCGCCGGACGAACAGCAGGCCGATCACCGCGCCGGCGAGCACCACGGCCCCGGATACGACCGGGCTGTCGCCATGGACGCTGCTCTCCAGCCCGCCGATCACCAGCCCGAACATGCCGGCGCAGAGCAACGCGCCGAACACGTCGAACGGCTCGTCCCGCGCTGCATTGTCGGGCAGGGCGCGACCGAGGAGCAGGCTGGCGATGGCGAAGGGCACCGCCGAGGCGAACACCCAAGGCCAGGGCCCGATTGCCAGCACCAGGCCGCCGAGCGTCGGCGCCAGCGCGGCGGAGCTCGACACGACCACCGAGTTGATACCCAGCCCGCGGCCGAGATGCTTTGCCGGATAGACCTGGCGGATCAGCGCCGAGGAGACGCTGAGCGCCGCCGCCGCGCCCACCGCCTGCGCCGCCCGGACGATCAGCAGGAAGGGCAGGCTCTTGGCGAAGAAGCATAGCACCGTCGCCACGGTGAAGACCAGTTGGCCGGTCTGGTACATCCGCTTGAGACCGATCCGCTCGCCCAGGCCGGCCAGCGGCAGGAGCAGCATGACCAGCATCAGCTGGTAGACGGTCACCACCGACACTGCCGCCGAGCTGTCGACGTGCAGGTCACGGGCAATGGTGGGCAGCGCCACCGTGGCGATCGCGCCGTCGATCACCACCAGCGCCGATCCGAACGAGAGCGCGGCGATGGCAAGGGCGCGGCGGGGCTGGGGCAGGCCGTCGGTCATCCCTGCGTCAGTGCCCGAAGCCGTCCTGTCTTTCCAGTGGGAACCTGTGCCGCCTCCAAACGGTTCTTTCGCTATCGAAACCAACAACTTGGAGAGTGTAGATGGGCAAGGGCATCCTGCTTTGGCTGCTGGGCATTCCGATCCCGATCATCCTGCTGATCCTGATCTTCTGGCATTGAGCCCGATCAGGCGGCTTCGGCCTCTCCCGGGTCGGACTGGTTCGCCGTGACGAACCCCGGCCCTTCGAAGATCAGCTCGCGAATCTCCCAGGCATCGGCGACATAGCGATGGTCCGGCTTGCCGGGACAGTCGCCGACGTCGTTCACCGGGAGCTGCGGCAGCAGGGGAAGGATCTCGGCCGCCTCGCCCTCGATCCGCTCGCGGATGCGCGTCATCAGCCAGCGGATCGAGCGAGCATAGGTGTCCCATTGCTCCTCGCTGGGAAGACCGTGCCAGCGCGTGACGTGCTCGCGGAAATCGGCGACCAGCGCAGCGGTCTCGGCACTGGCGCGGCCAGCTGCCAGCGCCACGTCACCCCCCACTTCGTCCATCAGCGGGCCATAGACCTGGCCCTCCATCTTGGCGAAATGCATGAGCAGATCGCGGGTGAACATCCAGCGACGGAATCCCAGCCCTTCGACATTCGCCGGCCGCGGACCAGAGACCAGCGTCTCGAGCGCATCGGCATTGGCGAGAATATGGGCGTGCTGTCTCAGCACGCGCTCAACGGGCATTACGCGACTCCTCATACCCCCATTATGGCGTGATCATGCCCGAAAAGGGGGGAAGTAGCCGCTCCGGAGCTACCCCAATAGGGGAAGCTACGGAGGCCCCGCCGCGCCCGGCGACGGGGCCTCGCAACAGCTTAGCGGCAGCGGACCTGGTCGCGGTCCACCGAACTGCCGAGCGCACCGCCGGCGATCGCGCCGAGCAGCGTGCCCACGGTCTTGGAGCGGCCACCGGCGATGACGTTGCCGAACAGGCCGCCCGCCGCCGCGCCGACGATCAGGCCCGTCGTGCCGTCCGAGCGCTTGCAATAATATTTGCCGTCATTGCCGCGATAGATGCGGTCGTCCTGGCTGAGCACGCGATCCTGATAGCCCGGAGGCGGGGCGCGATAATCGCGCGACGCGTCGTAGAATTCGTCGTCACGCGGATCATAGCCATAGCCGCCACGCGGCGGGGGCGGCGGCGCGACCGGGCGGGCCTTGTAGGCACGATAGCGATCGAGCGCCTGCTGGAACTGGTCGTACTCGCGCTCGAACCGCTGCTGCGCGGCATCGAAACGCGCTTCCTCGTCCTGCCCATAGACGGGCGCGCGCTGGGCCATCGCCGGCGACGCAACCGCCAGGCTGGCCGCAGCTGCAGCGGCGAGGGTTATCAGATGCTTCATGATCAATTCTCCTTCCCGAGGGCCCATACGGCCAGGGGCATCGAAACGTTCCGGACATGCGCGTGAAGCCGGGCTGAACGGACGGTGCCGATACGACGGACCCGTAATGAAGTGCGGTGAATCGCGCCAGCCAGCGCGCGGAAGTTCACTAAGTTCACGACATCCACGCGCGCGGGCGTGCGACGGCACTTTCTGAGGGAGCGGCAGTGGATGAGACTGCAGACCGCAAAACGTGCGCGACCGCCATCGAGCTCGGGGCTGCGGACTGACCCACGACCACGAGTGAGATCAAACATTCTGGTGAAGACGGCTGCATCCACCAGTCTATGCGAAAGGATTTCCTACATTGGAAGCCCGATGTGCGGGCTCAGCGGGTGCATTGCTTCCGGAGGAATTCGAACGCCTCGCTAAAGGCCGGCGCGAGACCGGTCAGATTGAACCGGAACTTCGTGCGCAGCGCCGTGTCGCGGTGTTCCAGGTCCATTTCATAGAGATCGGAGGAGGAAACCTTGGTCACTTCGCTCCAGTCGAGGACATAGGTCGCTGTCGGCTTGGTGTTAGCGATCAGAAGCACCTTGGGCGTGGTGAATTCGGTCACGCAGCGCTGGAGCATCTTGCTGCCTGTCGCCTGCCGGTTCACCAGCCAGGCCTTCTTGCCGTCGTCCCGCGATACGAAGATCTCGACGCGCATCTGGCCATAGTCGAACTTGTCCAGGCTCGCCTGCACCGCCTCTACCGTCGGCTCCTGGTCCTGCGCCGCGGCAGGCTGGGCGAAGATAAGCGCCGGAACGGCGAGCAGCGGCAGGCAGCGGATCATGGAATTTCCCCTTTGTTTCCAGGCTAGCATGCCGCGCGCCGCTTGCCAGCGGCTGAATGACGATTGGAAGCCCGGCGCGGCTGTGCTGAAACCGCGACATGAACTTCATGCAGTTCCTCAAGTCGCTCGACGACCTGCTCTACGAGATCATCACCTGGCTGGTCTTCTATCCGGTGACGCTGTGGCGGACGATCCGGCAGCCCTTCACGATGATGGCCTATGCCGATAGCGAGCTGGAGGACGCGCCGGAGCAGCAATATCCCGACGTGCTGAGCCCGCCGCTGTTCCTGCTGCTCACCCTGCTGCTCAGCCACACGATCGAGCTGGCGCTGGTTGGGCAGAGCGAGCTGGTGGCGGAGAAGCGCGGACTGGCCGGGCTGATCAGCGACGATACCAGCCTGTTGCTCGTGCGGCTGCTGTTCTTCGCCGTCTTCCCGCTGATCATGGCGGTGGCCTTGCTGCGCCGGCGCAGGGACAAGCTGACCCGCGACAGCCTGAAGCCGCTCTTCTACGCGCAATGCTATCCCGCCGGCGTGTTCGCGCTGGTGCTGGGCATCGGGTCGCTGGCGACGCAGATGCCGGGCAATCCGCTGTTCCGCGTCGCCGGGCTGTGGATCCTGCTGGCCGCCTTCCTCTGGTACGGCACGCTGCAGAGTTTCTGGTTCGCCCGGGCGCTCAGTATCTCGAAACTGCGCGGTTTCGGCATTGCCACAGTGACGATGCTCGAATGTACGCTCGTCTTCGTGCTGCTGGCCGCGCTGCTCGCCTAGAAGCCGCCGCCGCCACGCCAGTCGCCCGCATCGCAGCGGCCGGTGAAGCTTGTCGCGGCGCGGATGCGGATGATGCCCGAGCGGCGATCGATCTCGAACCGCGGCTTGTTCAGCCCGTTCATCCGATACTCGCCGGTGATGCGGTCGGCGGTGACGACCAGGTTCTGGATGTCCCACCAGCCATTGTCGCCGCCCGAATGGATCGGGGAGACCAGCTTGCCCTCGGGCCGGATGCGGCCGCGGCCGTGCCAGATCTCGATCTGCAGGTCCGAGGCGAAGCCGTCACGGCCGAGCGTGGTGCCATATTGCGGCTCGAAGCGGTGGCTGCGGCTGTTGTAGACATAACCGGACTGGTACTGCGCGGCGAGCGTGCTGCCGCCGCCGAAGCAGACCAGGGTGATCGATGGACCGAAGCGGTCGCCGCGATCGGTACCGGTATCGGCGGGACGGCTCGGGGGCGGACCAGCATCGGCGGGCGAGGGGGCGCCGGGACGGCAATTCTGCTCGGGCACGCGCTGGATCTGCGAATAGCGCCCATCGCTGGTCGCAACCTGGATGCACTGGCGCTGCCGATCGCTCCACCACAGCGACCATTTGGTGTTGCCCACCGTGTTGACGGTGACGAAGCTGTACCCCCGAGCCTGGAGCTGAGTCTCGCCACCCGCACCGCGCGCGCCGACCAGATCCGCGACATCCGACGGTGCCGACTGGGCGAAAGCCGGGCCGGCAAACATCGTGGCGGCCAGCAGGGCCATGGGCAGTGCGCGGCGCATGTTCCGATCCTTTCGCAGTCGTTTCGGGCACGTTGCTATCATGCGGGGATTGCAGGGACGAGGCAGGTTCGGGTTGCCGGCATGTTTACCGGGGCCGGACCTTCACAAAGCCTAAAGGGTCGGGCCGTTAGAACCATTTCAGGAACAATATATCTCGGGCGACGTGCATGGGTGGCAGATTGGGAGGGGCGGCCAAGGCGGTCGGCGTGGGCGGAAACGCCGCACCCTTCATGCGCAGGAGCGGGCCTGATCCGCTGGCTGCCGAGCATCTGCGGCTGTTCCGCAACTATGAGGCGATGGACCTGGGCTGGTTCTGGGCGACCGACGCCGAGGGCCGGATCACCTATGTCAGCGAGGGCGCCGCGCGCTCGCTGGGCGTGACGGGCGACACGTTGATCGGCCGCGACCTGATCTCGCTGTTCAAGAACGCCAATGAGGAGGCCGATGCCGAGCGGCGGCGGACCATGCCGTTTCAGATGGCGCGTCAGGCCCGGTTCGACGCGATCCCGCTGCTGGTCGACATCGTCGGCGAGGAGCGCTGGTGGGCGCTTTCCGGTCAGCCCACCCGCGATTCGCGGGGCAGTTTCAGCGGCTATCTCGGTCACGGCGTCGACGTGACGCGGGAGCAGCGGGCGGCGCATGAGAGCAATCGGCTCGCCATGTACGATCCGCTCACCAGCCTGCCCAACCGGCGCCGGATGAGCAACCTGCTCGACAGCACGATCGCGGCGTTCCGCAATCAGCAGCGCCCCTGCGCGCTGATGCTGATCGACCTCGACCGGTTCAAGGCGATCAACGACAGCCTGGGCCATCCGGTGGGCGACGCGCTGCTCAAGCAAGTCGCCGAGCGGCTCTCGACCATCGTCGGCAATCCCGAGCAGATCGCCCGGATGGGCGGCGACGAGTTCCAGGTGATCCTGCCCGATGCGCACAACCGGGTCGGCATCTTCGACCTGGCCAACCGGATCATCGAGTCGCTCTCCCACCCCTATATGATCAACGGCAGCCGTTGCCTGATCGGTGCCTCGATCGGCATTGCGGTGAGCCCGTTCGATGCCGGCACCAGCGACGAGCTGGTCCGCAACGCCGACCTGGCACTCTATGCCGCCAAGGGATCGGGCCGGGGCCGGGCGCGCTTCTTCTCCTCCGACCTGCTCCAGGCCGCCGAGGATCGCCGGCTGCTCGAGCAGGACCTGATCGACGCGCTCTCCAACGGCGAGCTGGCGGTGCACTATCAGCCGATCGTCGGCGCCCGCAGCGAGGAAGTCACCGGCTTCGAGGCGCTGCTGCGCTGGAACCACCCGAGGCGCGGACGGATCTCGCCGGCGATCTTCATCCCGATCGCCGAGGATGCCAACCTGATCCCGCAGCTCGGCGAATGGACGCTGCGCCAGGCCTGTGTCGACGCGGCGAAATGGCCGGGCGAGCTGCGCGTCGCGGTCAATGTCTCGCCGCTCCAGTTCGCCAGCGAGGCGCTGCCCGCCATCGTGATGAGCGCGCTGGCCAATTCGGGGCTCGCCCCCGAGCGGCTCGAGCTCGAGATCACCGAGAGTGTGTTCCTCGAGGACGGTTCGGAGACCGATGCCCGTTTCGCCGCGCTCAAGCGGCTCGGTGTGCGGCTGGCGCTCGACGATTTCGGCACCGGCTATTCCTCGCTCGGCTATCTGAAGACGGCGCCGTTCGACAAGATCAAGATCGACCAGAGCTTCGTCCGCGGCACCACCGAGGAAGGCGCCCGTAACCAGGCGATCATCGCCGCGATCGTCGCGCTGGCCAATGCGCTGGGCATGGAGACCACCGCGGAGGGCATCGAGAGCTTCGACCAGCTCGAGACGATGCGGAAGCTCAACGTCAGCCATATCCAGGGCTTCCTCTACAGCCGGGCGGTGGCGAGCGACGAGCTGGCCAGCAACTTCAAGGACGGCAAATGGGTGATCCAGCCCCAGGGGCCGGCCCGCCAGCGCCACATCCGCCACACCACCTTCCGCAAGGTGGGGGTGATCCACGACAATCATTACTACCCCGCCGTGCTCAAGAACGTCTCGGCATCCGGCGCGCTGATCGACGGCATCGTCGACGTGCCCGAGGGCACCCAGTTCGTCGTCGACCTGGGCGAGGGGCAGATGGTGGTCGCCACCGTCCGCCGCTCGATGAACCAGCAGCAGGGCATCGAGTTCGAGCAGCCGCTGGTCGAGGACGCCAATGGCGTGCTCACCACAAGGCATCGCGTCTCGCCCAAGGTGATCACCGAGGCGGGGCTGCAGCAGCAGGGCCACAACCTCGTCGCCAAGACGGGCGAGGGCGGGCTGTCGATGCCGGCCTTCCACACCGTGACCGAGTGGAACGGGATCGAGGTCTAGGTCCCGGAGCTGCTTCTCCTGTCTGTCGGGCGCCGAGCCTTCCCGGGGGCGGTATCGGGGCTTGCGGCGGCGCGGAAGTTTACGAAACATACGGCACGGGGACCGCGTTCTGGGTACCTGAAACGGCACAGCGACTTGCTGCATTGCAGCATGAATGCCATGGAGAGGGGATGAAGTTGAGTCTCGAAGCCGATCCGACCCCTCCGCCCGCCGTCATGCTGCCGCTGCTGTTCGAGGCGGTGGTGCGCCACAAATGCGTGTCCGCGACCTATAACCGCACCCGGATGATCCTGGCGCCGCACATCCTCTACACCCGGCACGACCAGGTGTATCTCGACGCCGTGGTCGTCTCCAAGGAAGGCTTCCTGCCGCGCGAGGAGAAGGTGGGGACGTTCAAGCTCGACGGGCTGAAGGAACTGACCCTGCTGGAGCGCGACTTCGTGGTGAGCGGGCTGTTCGACGCTTCGCTCGAGAAGTATCAGGGTGTGACGCTGATCCAGGTCGAGGCGGCGGCCTGAGGCTTCTCGCGCGCTTAGGTTGACACAGTTCCCGCGAACGCACTTCATCTCGTAACATTCCTGCGCAGTTGCGGCGGGACGGGTGGCAAGCCGTTGAGCGCTGCCATGGCGAGGCGATAATCGAACCGGTGCTTCGTCCCGACCTGCTTGCCCTTGTAGAAGCGCGGTGTGACGATGCCGATCTGCGCGCGCTCCAGCGCGCGATCGAAGGCGTCGCAATATCCCGTCGCCAGCGCATGATCCCAAGCAGCGGCGAAGCTTTCGGCGCCGGGGCGTTCGCGGAGCTTGTAGGCCGACTGCCGGGTCTTGCCGACCGCACGGCAGGCGTGCCGGATCGAGCCCATCGCCACGAGCGCCGTGATGAAGTCCCGCTGCCGGCGCTCGGTCCAGCCATTGTGGTGCACGCGTTCAAGGGGAACGGGGATGAAGTCGAGGCGACTGGGGCCATCGTCTTCGAGCGGATTGGGGGTAGGGATGTCGTCCATCTACCAGGGTAGATCAGACGAAATCCTATTTTGGAAGGGCGTTTAGAGCCGCTCGATGGGCACGCCGAGCTGGAGCGCGGCGTCGGCCATTTGCATGTCGAAGGTGATGAGGTGCAGGCCACCGCTTTCGGCGATGGCAATGTGGAGCGCATCGCCGGCGCGCAAGCCGAGATCGGGGCGATCGAGGAAGCGCGCGGCGGTTTCGAAATGATCGGGGACGACGGAGATTTCCGCCAGATTGTCCTGCCGGAAGCGGCGCCAATTGTTCCAGGCAGTGACGCGGTCTTCCATCGAATAGGCGCCGGTCCGCACCTTGATCGAAAGCGCGCTGGATACTTCGGTGGCGGTCCACCCGCTGCACAGGATCGGATCGGCGGCATGCGCGCCAAGCCAGTTCCAGATCGCTTCGCTATGCGTCTCCTGCGCAATCGCGGCGACGGCGGCGGAAGCGTCGAGGTAGAACATCAATAGCCGCTGTCGCGCATCTTGCGGATCACCTCGGCACCGCTTTCATGCTGATAGGGGACCTTGCTGGCGGCGACCCGCAGTGCCGCGACGTCGACCGGCTTCTTCTCGGGCAAAGGAGGGATAAGCCGCGCCGCGGGCTTGCCGCGCCGGACGATCTCGATGCTCTCGCCCGCCTCGACCCGATCGACGATCTCACTGAGGCGCGCCTTGGCGTCGGCTAGGTTGATGCGTTCCATGGCGGCGGGCTCCTGACTAGGTTGGTGACTATATCAGGTTGAAAGAATGGGAGGAAGGGGCGTAGCCATTGTTTGCGCTAACCGCATGATCAAGTGGGCCGTAGATAGAGCCGAGTTCAGGGAGGGAGTGGGACTCCGGGGATTCACTGGTCAAGCCAACGAAAACCAACCTTTTTTGAAGCGTCAAAAGATACAGTCCGACACGGGGCTCATGCATGCAGTCCCATTGTATCGTTAGTTGATCCAAGAGGGACTTATTCGATCTAATGGGATCGACGAAATAACCGGTCATATCGCGGATTGTCTGAAACCACTCCTGCTCGAAATCAGCTCCGTTTGGCATCACTTTCAGCCAAACTCGCCCTTCTTTCGAGAGGGGGTGCCGAAAGGTCTGGTAGTGCAAGGCCAGCATGAGCTTCCGGCCAATTAACTCAAGGTGATAAGACCAAATATCAGGGTCTACATACACCATTCGAAGATCTGCATACGGAACCCCAGGCGGAGGAGACATATACATCCGACGCATTGCGGAGCGCTTATCCCTCGTCGTCACGGCAAGTAGCGAAGGAATGATGTCAGGAAAATTCGAGCGAACAGATGCCACCCTAGCTTGGTAGTTTGACCCATCGCCAGAGGAGCTGCTTGCAATTAACGATACCAAATTTTCCGAACTTCGCGATATCGCATTACATGGCTGGCAAGCCGGAAACGCGAAACCTTCTGGCCACTGTCTATCTCGAAAGAAAACCCGGCCAGGCTGATGATCCTCTGTCGTCGCAGGTGCGTCGCCCCCACAAAAACAACATACCGGGTTATCTTCGAGAAAGCGCCTTAGCCGCGACCTGCTTGCACCCACACTCCTCACCCCACCGTCACGAACGAATCCATAACCCGCTTCCGCCCCGCCTGCTCGAAGTCGATCTCCAGCTTGTTGCCTTCGATTTCCGCGATCACCCCATAACCGAACTTCTGGTGGAACACGCGCATGCCGAGCGACAGGTCGTCGCGCGCCTTGGCGCCGAAGCTCACGGCCGACGCGCGGCTTTCCACCACGCGGGCGGGTTCGCGCGAGAAGGTGCGGGCGGTGAAACCGCCGCCGGGGTTCTTCATGTCCACGCCAGCAGCGCGCTGCCAGCCAGGGCCCCGGCCTGTACCGCGAGACACATCCGCGAAGGGATCGCTGCGCTCGCTCCAGTTCGCCTGCCATAGCGAAGCACCGCCGGTCATCGTGCTTTCGCTGTCGATATGCGCCTCGGGCAGCTCGGCGACGAAGCGGCTCGGGATGCTCGAGTTCCACTGGCCGTAGATGCGGCGATTGGCGGCGTGGAGGATGAAGGCCTTTCGCCGGGCGCGGGTGATCGCGACGTACGCGAGGCGGCGTTCCTCCTCCAGCGACGCGAGGCCGCCTTCGTCCAACGCGCGCTGGGAGGGGAAGATGCCTTCCTCCCAGCCGGCGAGGAACACGGTGTCGAACTCCAGCCCCTTGGCGGCGTGGATGGTCATGATCGTCACCTTGGGCTCCTCCGCATTGGCCTCGTTGTCCATGACCAGCGACACATGCTCGAGGAAGGCGCCGAGCGTCTCATATTCCTCCATCGCGCGGACGAGCTCGTTGAGGTTCTCGAGGCGGCCGGCGGCTTCGGCGGTGCGGTCGGCCTGCCACATCGCGGTGTAGCCGCTCTCGTCGAGGATGATGCGGGCGAGGTCCGGGTGCTGGAGGTCGTTGCCCATGCTCCGCCAGCGCGCCATGTCGCCGACGAGGTTGCCCAGCGCGCGGCGGGCCTGGGGCGTCAGCTCGTCGGTATCGAGGATACGGGCCGCGGCGGTGGTGAGCGGAATACCGGCGGTTCGGGCATATTGGTGGACCTTCGCCAGCGCCTTGTCGCCCAGGCCGCGCTTGGGGACGTTGACGATGCGCTCGAAGGCGAGGTCGTCCGCCGGTTGCGCTACGACGCGGAGATAGGCGAGGGCGTCGCGGATTTCCTGGCGCTCGTAGAAGCGGAAGCCGCCGATGATGCGATAGGGCAGGCCGATCGCGATGAACCGGTCTTCGAACTCGCGGGTCTGGTGCTGGGCGCGGACGAGGATCGCCATGTCGTCGAGCGACTTGCCGCCGCGCTGGAGGCCTTCCATTTCCTCGCCGACGCGGCGGGCTTCCTCGGGCCCGTCCCATACGCCGAGCACCTTGACCTTCTCGCCCTCGTCCTTGTCGGTCCACAAGGTCTTGCCGAGGCGGCCGCGATTGTTGGCGATCACGCCCGAGGCGGCGGCGAGGATATGCGGGGTCGAGCGGTAATTCTGCTCGAGCTTGATCACCTTGGCGCCGGGGAAGTCCTTCTCGAACTTCAGGATGTTCTCGACCAGCGCGCCGCGCCAAGAGTAGATCGACTGGTCGTCATCGCCGACGCAGCAGATGTTCTTGCGCTCCTGGGCGAGCAGCCGCAGCCAGAGATACTGGACGGCGTTGGTGTCCTGATATTCGTCGACCAATATGTAGCGGAAGCGCTGCTGATAGCTCTCCAGCACGTCGCGGTGGGTCTTGAGGATCACCAGCATATGGAGGAGCAGGTCGCCGAAATCGCAGGCGTTGAGCGCCTTCAGCCGCTCCTGATAGAGATGGTAGAGCGCGGCGCCGCGGCCATTGGCATAGCGCTCGGACTCGCCGGCACCGATCTCGGCGGGGGTAAGGCCCTTGTTCTTCCATTCGTCGATCAGGCCGGCGAGCTGGCGGGCGGGCCAGCGCTTCTCGTCCAGATCCGCCGCGAGGATCAGCTGCTTGATCAGGCGAAGCTGGTCGTCGGTGTCGAGGATGGTGAAGTTCGATTGCAGCCCGACCAGCTCGGCATGGCGGCGCAGCATCTTGGCGCCGATCGCGTGGAAGGTGCCGAGCCAGGGCATACCCTCCACCGCAGCGCCGACGAGGCGGCCGACGCGCTCCTTCATCTCGCGCGCCGCCTTGTTGGTGAAGGTGACGGCGAGGATCTCGGACGGGAAGGCGCGGCGGGTCCAGAGGAGATGGGCGAGGCGGGCGGTGAGCGCGGCGGTCTTTCCCGTGCCGGCGCCGGCCAGGACGAGCACCGGCCCCTCGGAGGTGAGCACGGCCTCGCGCTGGGGCGGGTTCAGGCCGCTCAGATAGGGTGCGTTGGCGTCGGTCTCTACAGGCAGGGTCATGGCGAACAACTAGGGAACGCGCGGGACTGTCGCAAGCTCCGCGCGCATCGGGGGACGGGCAGGCCCTGCCGAAACATTGCCGCAACATCGCGCTGGCGTCTGAAACAAACCCGCAATACTACTGAATTGCCGTCAACCATGGTTTGACGGCCAAATCCCGCAGCTGGGGGGCTGGGATAATGAGAATATCGGGGACGGGTCTGGGGCCCATTGTCGGGGCAGTAGCGATTATCGCGAGCGCGCCGGCCTGTGCGCAGGCGATCGCGGCGGCGCAGACCGCCTATCTGGTGATGCGGCCCGAAATCCGGGTGAAGACCGAGGAGCGCGTGGCGGGGCTCTGGTTGCGGACCAGCACCACGGTGCGCGGCAGCAGCGATGGCTGGCGCGCCGACGAGACCCGCGCGACCTATGGTTTCTCGGTGCAGAAGCGGGTGCTTGGCCATACCTGGCTGGGGTTGAGCGCAGTGGCTCAGGCGCCGCGCTTCGATGCGGAGCGCGGCATGGTGCGCGATGCGCGGCATTATGCCGGAGCGCGGCTGAGCTTCGAGGCGTCGGACCGCGTCGAGATGGGCTTCGCCTGGCTGCGACGGCTGCGCGGACGCGGCTTCATGAGTGTGCCGGGCGGCAATCGCGGGATCAAGCCAGGGCCCAAGGCCTATATGCAGCTGCGCTTCTGACGGCCTCGGCCTCGGCGCAACCGGACGGTTGGCACGAGCACGCCCAACCGTCCGTCAACGACAGGCCTTAGACCGAAAGCTCACGCGCATAGAGCGTGTCGGCCTGGGCAAAGCGGTTGGGCCAGCCCGGCGGAGGCGGCGGGGGCGGCGGATTGTCGGTGCCACCTTCCTCGGGATTGCCGACCTCGTCGCAATTGTCCTCGGGATTCGGCGGCGGCGCGTCGGGGCTCAGCTCCGGCAGGCATTCCGGAATGGTTTGCGCCATGGCCTTGGACGGAAGCATCGCCGAACCCGCAAGGGCCAGCGTTGCGCAGGCGGCGAGCAATGAAAGTTCCTTCATTCTTGTCTCCTTGCCAGCAACAGGCGCTCCGGTTGTCCGACCAACCCGCGGGTTTTGCAAAGCGAGTTGGGGCGCTTTCGGTGCCAATCCGCCGGTCCGGCGCCGACCCGCAATCGCGTTTCCGGATGTTGCCGATGCACCGATCCATCGCCGTGTCATGCGTTTGTCATAACGCTGTCACACCCTCCGGCCAGAGGCGCGCACATCATGGCATCACTCGCTCTGGACCAAGCCCCGCCGGTTGACCAACCGCAGCCGGGACCTCGATTCGACTACAAGACCCACCCCCTGGCCAAGCTGCTCTTCGCAGCGATCATGGTCGGCGGGCTGGTCTTCGCCGGATGGAGCGTGCTGACCGACACGCGCGGCGTGGGGGAGGAGCTCGCCACCGGCGTGTTCCTGTTCCTCGGCCTGGCACTGCTGATCGCACTCGGCTTCGAGTTCGTGAACGGCTTCCACGATACCGCCAACGCGGTCGCCACGGTGATCTACACCAATTCGATGCCCGCCCATTTCGCCGTGGTCTGGTCGGGCTTCTGGAACTTCCTGGGCGTGATGTTCTCGAGCGGCGCGGTCGCCTATTCGATCATCACGCTGCTGCCGGTCGAGCTGATCCTCAACGTCGGCTCCTCGGGTGGCTTCGCGATGATCTTCGCGCTGCTGCTCGCCGCGGTGCTGTGGAACCTCGGCACCTGGTATGTCGGCCTGCCCAACAGCTCGTCGCACACGCTGATCGGCTCGGTGCTCGGCGTCGGCTTCGCCAACCAGCTGATCAACGCGGGCTCCCGCGGCGGCACTGCCGGTGTCGACTGGAGCCAGGCGCAGAAGGTGCTGACCGGCCTGTGGATGGCGCCGCTGATCGGCTTCTTCGCGGCGATGGCGCTGCTGTTCGTGATGCGGCTCTTCCTGAAGAACCAGAAGCTCTACACCTCGCCGATGCCCAACACCGCGCCGCCGATCGGCATCCGCAGCGCACTGATCTTCACCTGCACCGCGGTCTCGTTCAGCCACGGCTCGAATGACGGCCAGAAGGGCATGGGGCTGATCATGCTGATCCTGATCGGCTGCGCGCCGACGGCCTATGCGCTCAACCGCACCCAGTCGGCCAGCGCGACCCCGGCCTATGTGCAGACCGCGCATGTCGCCGAGGCGGTGTTCGACGCGCGTAGCGGCGGCGTGCCCGAAATGGCGCCGGCCCAGGCGCGCACCGTGCTGACCACCGCGCTCCAGCAGCGCAAGGCCGATACGCCGGAAGTGTTCGCGGCGCTCGAAAGCCTGTCGGGCGACCTCACCGCCCGCGTCCAGGGCTTTGGCGCGCTGAGCAAGGTGCCGGCCGAGGCCACGGGCAATGTCCGCAACGACATGTACCTGGTGCTCGACACCACCAAGCTCGTCACCAAGAAGCCCGACGGCTACAAGCCCGAGGAGCTCAAGGCGGTGGCCGATTATCAGAAGAGCCTCGAGGCCGGCACGCGCTTCATCCCGCTCTGGGTGAAGGTGGTGGTGGCGCTGGCGCTCGGTCTGGGCACGATGATCGGCTGGAAGCGGATCGTGGTGACGGTGGGCGAGAAGATCGGCAAGCAGCACATGACCTATGCCATGGGCGCCTCGGCCGAGCTGGTCGCCGCCAGCACGATCTTCGGCCTGGACCGCTTCGGCATGCCGGTATCGACCACGCACATCCTCTCCTCGGGCGTCGCCGGCGCCTCGGTGGCGAGCGGACATGGCCTCCAGCCGCGCACGCTGCGCAACCTGGCGCTGGCCTGGCTGCTCACCCTGCCGGCGGCGATGGCGCTGTCGGGCTGCCTCTACTGGCTGATGCTGAACGCGGTTCGGGCGTTCGGGCTGTAAGCCTGCGCTATAGACCGATGCAACCCGTCACCCCGGCCTTGTGCCGGGGTCCACCGGGAGGCGCGTCATGGACAAGAGGCTCTGCCGGCATAGCGCGCGGCGCAGTGGACCCCGCACAAGGCCGGGGTGACGGCGTGGGTAATGGCGAGGCGGCCGATCGGCCCGGTCTAGAGCTTCTTCAGCCCCACTTCGAACAGGTGCGTCGCCAGTTCGATGCTGAACTTGAAGCCCTGGCTGTCGGCGCGCAGATCGGCCTTGATGCCGTCGATCGGGTTCCAGAAGGCGACCAGCAGCCCGGCGAGCACCGCGAACAGCATGGCGAAAGCCAGCCGCCTGCCTGCCGATTCACCCATCGCCCGTCTCCCTATCCCGGTCGCTGTGGTGCTTCCGGTACGCGTGCGAAACTGTCCCGCCGATGAACGGGCTTCCCCTTTGCGCCGGTTGGAGCCAAGGAGGAGGCGATTAGGGGAGAGGGCATGACCAAAGCCGCCGCATCGCACCGCCGCATCCTGTTCGCCAGCCTGGTGGGCACGTCGGTCGAGTTCTATGATTTCTACATCTACGCCACGGCCGCGGCGCTCGTCTTCCCCGACCTGTTCTTCCCGGCGAGCGAGCCCTGGATCCGCCAGCTCGCCAGCTATGCCAGCTTCTCGGTCGCCTTTTTCGCGCGGCCGCTGGGCGGCGTGCTGTTCGGCCATTTCGGCGACAAGCTGGGGCGCAAGTCGACCCTGGTCGCCTCGCTGATGCTGATGGGCATCTCGACCGTGCTGATCGGCTTCCTGCCCGGCTATGCGCTGATCGGCTGGACGGCGCCGCTGCTGCTCTGCCTGCTGCGCTTCGGCCAGGGGCTGGGCCTGGGCGGCGAATGGGGCGGGGCCAGCCTGCTCGCGGTGGAGAACGCCCCGCCGGGCTGGGCCAACCGCTATGGCAGCTTCCCGCCGATGGGCGCGCCGGTGGGCTTCATCTTCGCCAATGGCTTCTTCCTGGTGCTGGGCGCGGTGATGGACGAGGGGACCTTCCGCGAATGGGGGTGGCGCCTGCCGTTCCTGGCGAGCGCGGTGCTCGTCTTCCTGGGCCTGTGGGTACGCCTGAAGATCACCGAGACGCCCGAATTCGTCGCCGCCAGCGAGAAGGAAGCCCCGCCCGCCGTGCCGATCGGCGAGCTGTTCCGCACCAGCGCGCTCGCCACCTTTGCCGGCACCGTCGGCACGGTCGCCTGCTTCGCGCTCTTCTACATCTCGACCGTGTTCATCATCGGCTACGGCACCAAGACGCTCGGCTATGACCGCGAGACGTTCCTGGGAATCGAGCTGCTCGCGATCCTGTTCATGGCGGCGGGCATCGTCACCGCGGGGATCAGTGCCGACAAGCGCACCGCGAACAGCGTGCTGATGCTCGGCTGCCTGTTCACCATCCCGGTGGGCATGACCATGGCGACCCTGCTGGTGCCGGGATCGCTGCTGAGCGTCGCCGCCTGGCTCGCCTTCGGGCTGTTCGTGATGGGCTTCGTCTACGGACCGCTGGGCGGCTGGCTGCCCAGCCTGTTCCCGGCGCGGGTGCGCTATACCGGCGTCTCGGTCACCTTCAACCTGGGCGGCATCCTGGGCGGCGGGCTCACCCCGCTGATCGCCGAGACGCTGGTCAAGCAGGGCGGGCTCAGCTGGGTCGGCTACTATCTCGCCGGCGCCGGCATGCTCAGCCTGGTCGGGCTGCTGCTGGTTCGGAAACGATAGCGACATCAATCCGTAATCGGGCCATCCTAGCCTCCGCAGCGACTGGAACGGAGCAGACGGAATGATCGACAGGCGCAGGATGATCGGCGGCAGCCTCGCTCTGGCGGGGGGCGCCGCCTTGCCCGGTACGGCTGCACTCGCCGCGCCGCGCCAGCCCGTGATCAATCCGATCCGCCTCTCGGGCAACCGCGTGGTGATCGACGCGATGGTCAACGGCAAGGGTCCGTACGGCTTCATCCTCGATACCGGCGGCACCGTCAGCTTCATCGAGAAGGAATTCGCCAAGGGCGTGCCGCTGGCATCGCGGGACGGTCGCCCGATCGTCGGTGTAGGCCACCAGGTCGCCAGCCATGACTGGTACGTGGCAAACGAAGTCCGGCTCGCCAGCGGGGTGCGCTTCCGGAACATGCAGTTCGCGGGCATCGCCAAACATCTGGGCCAGCAGACCGTGGGCAGCTTCGGCGCCGGCCTGTTCACCACCTATGACAGCGACCTCGACTTCGTGAAGGGCGAGTGGCGCGCCTATACCGACGGAAGGGGCGATTTCGACGGGCTCACGCTCCTGCCGTCGCAGATGCTGATCGAGCCCAATGGCCGCCGCCTGCTGCTCGACACGTCGATCGACGGGTTCGCGGCGGAGCTTATGGTCGATACCGGCGCGCCGGGGCTGAGCCTGAATGCGCGCTCGGCGGCGAAGAGCGGCCTGTGGGAGAGCGGCAAGCCCTATGCGCCGACCCGGGCGCTGGGCATCGGCGATGGCGACGGTTTGCCTGCGCGCATCTACCGCTCCGGCGAAGTGCGCTTCGGGCCTTTCACCTTCAAGGACGAACTGGTCACGGTCGACAGGCCGGGCTCGCTCACCAATGGCAAGCAGGACGGGATCATCGGCCTTTCGATCCTGTCGCAGCTGCACCTGACCACCGACGTCTCGCGGGGCAAGCTCTATGCCGCTCCGAACGGCCGGCAGGCCGAGGATCGGCGCTATCCGCTCTCCGGTCTCTGGATCGATGAGGTCAAGGGGCGCCCCACGGTCGCCGACGTCGGCATCGGCAGCCCCGCGGCCAAGGCCGGCCTGCAGCAAGGGGACGTGCTGCTCGGCGGCGACCTTGCCGCGATGGTGCGGGCGATCGGGGGCGGGCCGGGCCGGCAGGTCAGCCTGCGCATCCAGCGCGGCAATGCCCAGCAGGACGTGAGCTACACGCTGGCGCCCTGGCTCTAGCCCGGTTCAGCCGGCAGCGCGCAGCAAGGTGAGGCGCGCCTTGCCGTGAACGCGGGTGACGTCGATCTCGAACCCGGCGACATCGGGCGTCTCGTCCTTCGCCGTCTCGATGCTGATCCAGGTGGCGAGGCTGGCCCAGCCGAGCCGCCCGAGCTTGTCGAGCGCGACGCTGCCGGCGCCCGTGCCATAGGGCGGATCCATCAGGATCAGGTCCATTGGAGCGCGGGCGGGTCCGAGCGACAGCACCGAACCGGGGCGGACCTCCGCGCCCTTGGCACCCAGCTTGGCGATATTGGCGCGCAAGGCATCGAGCGCTGCCTTGTCCTGCTCGACGAACAGGCAGGAGGCGGCACCGCGCGACAGTGCCTCGAGCCCCAGCGCGCCCGAGCCCGCGAACAGGTCCGCGACCGCCAGTTCCTCGAAGCTGCCGATCCGGCTGGCGAGCATCGAGAACAGCGCTTCCCGCGTGCGATCGGCGGTGGGGCGGGTGGTGTCCCCCTTGGGCGCGACCAGCGGGCGGCCGCGCCAGTCTCCTGCGATGATCCTCATTTGCGCGTCCTCGGCGGGCGAGCGGGCTTGCCCGCCTTGCCGCGACCGCCGGCGGGGCCGCGATCCGGACGACGCGGACCCTTGGGCCGATCGACGAAGTCGCCCGGCTGCGGCTCGCGCGTCTCGCGGTGCGCCCGGGCACGGGCTGCGCGGGCGGGGTTGGCAGGCGCTTCTTCGCGCGGCGCACGGGCCGCGAACTTGCCAGGCGTACGCGGGCGCTCGTCGGTACGTTCGGTCCTCGCCGGACGCTCGCCGCGCGGGGCAAACCCGGGCTTGCCGGGACCGCGAGGCCGCTCCTCGCTGTGCTCACCCCTTACCGGGCGTTCGCCGCGAGACGCAAACCCGGGCTTGCCCGGACCGCGGGGACGTTCTTCACTCCGCTCGCCCCTTGCTGGACGCTCGCCGCGCGGGGCGAAGCCCGGCTTGGCGGAAGCACGCGGGCGTTCCTCGGCATCCCGGGCCTTGGGCGTAACGCGCGCGGTGAACACCGGCTTTTTCGGCGCAGGCTCGGGCCTGGCGATCTTGCGGCGCCCTTCGGGTTCCTTGCCGCCCGACACCGGCTGCGGCCGCGGTGCTGGCTCGACGACGCGCGAGCGCACCGCGAACTGCAGGTTGGAGGCCGCCTTGCCGCCGCCCGGCTTGGACAGCACGGTTCGGAAGGTGATCAGGTCGGCCTTGCGGATCTCGTCGACGTCGCCCGGGGGCATGTCGCCCAGATAGAAGGGACCGTAGCGGGTGCGGATCAGGCGGTTCACCTCGAGCCCGAGATATTCGAGCACACGGCGGACTTCGCGGTTCTTGCCCTCGGTCAGGGTCATCTCGATCCAGACGTTCGCACCGGTGCGCCGCTCGATATTGGCGTTGATCGAGCCGTAGCGGATGCCCTCGATCTCGACGCCGAGCATCAGCGACTCGAGCTGGGCCTGGGTGACATTGCCATAGGCGCGGGCGCGATAGCTGCGCTCGACCCCGGTGGCAGGCAGTTCGAGCTCGCGCTTGAACTCGCCATCGGTGGTGAGCAGCAGCAGCCCTTCGGTGCTGAGATCGAGTCGGCCGACCGGCATCACGCGCGGCAGCCCCTCGGGCAGATGATCATAGATGGTCGGGCGCCCGGCAGGGTCGCGCTCGGTGGTGAGCAGACCGGCGGGCTTGTGATAGCGGAAAAGGCGGGCAGGGGCCGGCTCGGCGACCGGCTTGCCGTCCACCGTCACCCCGCGCAGCGAAGCGAGCAGCGTGGCCGGCGTATCGAGCACCTTGCCGTCCAGGGCGATTCGCCCGTCCGCGATCATGCGCTCGATGTCGCGACGGGACGCGATTCCAGCACGGGCCAGCAGCTTGGCGATGCGCTGCGTTTCTTTGGTATTGGATGATGACACTCGCGCGATATAGCGATTGTCGCGGTCGCTTCAAAAATTATTGCGCCCTCGAAAGGGCATGGCGCGTTAGCGCTTTGGGTTCAGATGCTTGGCGGGTTTTGAGGCGAGATGTTGTTCGGACGGAAGAAGCGGCGAATCGAGCGGGTCCTGGTGGTGGAGGACGAGCCACTGATCGCCTTCGACACGGAGCATTTCCTGACCGGGGAAGGGTTCGTGATCGCGGCGACGGTGGATACCAGCGTCGAGGCGCTGCGCGTGATAGCGGCGGACGACGAGCTCGACCTGGTGCTGGCCGACATCGATCTCGCCGATGGCAGCGGCGTGGACGTGGCGCGGGCGGCGCAGGGGCGCGGCGTGCCGGTGCTGTTCGTGACGGGGAGTTGTCCGGAGGGAGCGCGGACGCTGGCGGCGGGATGTCTCGCCAAGCCCTATCCGCAGCGCGACCTGCTGACGGCGATCGCTGCGATCGAGGCGGTGCTGGAAGGTGCCAAGGCGCCGCGGCGCTTGCCGGTCAGCTTCAGCCTGTTCCTGAGCCCGGCCTAGCCGCGCAGCAGCGCGATCGCGGCGACGACGACGATCGCCCAGCTCACCGCGCCGATACCGAACGCGATGATCAGCCCGACGCCACGCGGAAGACGGTCTTCCTCATGGATGTCCAGGAATTCGCGGGGCGGCAGCGGAAGCGGCATGACGTGATCCTCTCGAAGTACCTTTTAGGTACGTCTGCTCCGGCATGCGCGAAATCCTGAGGAATTCCTTTCCGCAATTTACCGGAGATGCGCGTTAACCGCGTCGTGGAAGTGGCGGATGCCAAGTTCGAGCGTGCCCAGAGTGACCCGTTCGATCGCGCCCGAGGCGAGCCCCTGCTGTCCCAATTCGCAGGCGCGGAAGTCCTCCGCGGCGAAGACGCCGCCGTCGAGCAACTCCCAGCTCCGCTCCCAATGGGCGAGCGCCTTCTCGGTCGCCGGCGCCTCGGGGATCAGCATGAAGTCCTCGACCAGCACCCGGCCTTCCGACTGGGGCATGAGGACCATCAGGTTGATGTAGTCGGGGCTGACCACCAGCACCGTGCCGGGGAACATCTGATAGGTATAGGTGATCGCCGCGCGCAGCGTCGCCCAGTCGTTCGAGGAGAGCGCAGCCACCGCTGCCTCGCGCCCCACCGCCGATCGCTGGTGCGGGCCGATCGTATCGGCGGTGGACACGCCGTCCTTGAAGAAGGGCGCGATCGTGCCGGCATGGAGGCGCTGGATGTGATAGCCCTCCAGGAACGCGTCCATGATCAGCTTCCAGTTGGCCTGCACCGCGTGCGTGCGCCGGCGGAACAGGTGCTGGCCGGCCAGATCGAACGCCTCGAAATCGCGCGCCAGCGTGTCGGCTTCGGCGAAGTCGGCCTCCTCGGCGAAGGAGAACCAGATCAGTCCGCCGGCTTCATGGGTCGGCAGGCGCTTCAGGCCATATTCGCCCTTATCGAGGCCGGGGAAGGTATCTGGGCGGGGGAGGCCGACCAGCCTGCCGTCGAACGCATAGGTCCAGGCGTGATAGGGGCAGACCAGGCGCCCGCCCTGCACCGCGTCGCAGCCTTCGACCAGGCGGGTGCCGCGGTGCCGGCAGACATTGAGGAAGACATGCGCCACGCCCGCCTTGTCGCGCGCGATCAGCAGGGGCTTTCCGAATCCGTCATGCGGGATCGCCATGTTCGGTTCGGGGAGGAGCGAGGAGGGCGCGATCACCAGCGGGACCTGCGCGAAGATGTAAGCCTGCTCGTCGGCGAAGCGCTCGGGACTGGTATAGACCGAGGCCGCGACATGGGCGATCTCGCCCCCGTCCCGCGATCCGCCCCGGGCCAGCACTCCGGCCAGCGCCAATTGGCCTTCGGTCGGCGCGTTCATGACATTCCTCCCTCTGGCCTTCCGCGTATTTTTGGCTAGTTTCGCGCTGGAATTTGGTGGGGGTCAAGCAGGAATGGAGCAAGGGATGCGGCCGCAATGGGCTTATCCGGCGGCACAGCTGGCATTGGCGGCGGCATTGGCGCTGCTCGCATTGCCCTGGCTGACCGTGGCGACGCCGGGTTCGGCGCCGCTGGCGGTACACGGCTACGACTTCCTGTTCGGCGCGGGCGCGTTCAAGCCGTCGATGACCTTCGTGCTGGGCATGCTGGTCGCCGCCGCCAGCCTCGTCTTCAGCTTCGTCTGGCGCCAGCGCGGCGGCGCGAGCCTGATGGTCGGCGGCGCCGCGGTCGGCGGCGTGCTGGTGATCCTCGCGGTGTTGTTCGCCGCCTTCTCGCCGCCCAAGGCGCTGGCGGCGAGCGCGATCCAGCCGGCGATCGGATACTGGCTGGGCCTCGTCGCGCTGGTCGCCGCCTTCTTCGCCGGGCGCAAGGCCGCGCCGGCAGACTGGCGCGCCGACCTGCCCGAGGGCGTACGGCCCTATTTCGAGAATGCGCCGCTGGCATCCTTCGCGCTGGGCCTTTCCTCCGGCTTCCCCTTCGCGATGATCGGCGCGACGCTGACCAGCCGGCTGAAGCAGGACGGGATCGACAAGGCGACGATCACGGCCTTCGCGCTCGCCATTCTGGTCTACAACTTCAAGTTCCTCTGGGCGTGGATCATCGACGGGGTGAAGCTGCCGATCCTCGGCCGCCTCGGCCAGCGCGTCTCCTGGCTGATCGTCGCGGGCATCCTGGTGGTCGCCGCCGTCGCCAACATGGCGATGACCCAGGCGGACCCCAGCAACATCTGGCCGATGGTGACCGCGGCGATCCTGGTCGGCCTGGCCGGCGCCACCTACGACATCGTGATCGACGGCTACCGGATCGAGATCCTCGAGCCGCGCCAGCTCGGCTATGGCTCGGGCATGTCGCAATATGGCTGGCGGATCGGCTCCGCCGGCGCCGGCGCGGTGGCGCTGGTCGTGGCTGCCCGCTTCGGCTGGGAGGCCGCCTATCTGGTCTGCGCGCTGTTCGCATTGCCCGCGATCATCGCTGGCCTGATCCTCGGCGAACCCGAGCGCCACCGCCCGCCCGCCGAGCGCAAGGGCATCGCCACGGTGGTGAGATCGATCTGGGGGCCGTTCGTCGAGTTCTTCCAGCGCCAGGGCGCGTGGATCGTGCTGATCTTCATCCTGGTCCACAAGATCGGCGATACGCTGGCGAACCTCACCTTCCGCCTGCTGTTCGACGATCTCGGCTTCACCAATGACGAGATCGCCTTCTACGACGTCGCGCTCGGCTTCTTCGCCTACATGATCGGCGTGTTCATCGGCGGCATGCTCTATGCACGGATGGGCATGAAGCGTTCGGTGCTGCTCAGCCTGGTGCTGATGGCGGTCTCGAACCTGAGCTTCGCGGCCCTCGCCGCGGCGGGCCATTCGAACATCGGCATGGCCGGTGCGATCGGCTTCGAGAACATCGCCTCGGGCTTTGGCGGCGTGGTGGTCATCGCCTATTTCTCCGCACTCACCGACCTGCGCTTCACTGCCGCCCAATATGCGCTGATCTCGGCCGGGGCGAGCATCCTCGGCCGCTTCCTGACCGGCACGACCGCGGGCAGCCTGATCGAGACGATGGGCTATGTGAACTTCTACCTGCTGACCACGCTGATCGCGCTGCCCGGCGTGTTCATCTATTGGTGGATGATGCGCACCGGGCTGGTCGACCGTTCGATCGGCACGGCAGGCACCGAAGGCGAGGGCGGGGAAGAGGCAAAAGCCTGATGCCCTATCTCCTCGTCATAGCCCTGCAGGTGGCGTGCATCGTCCATCTGATGCGCCGGGGCGGCAACCCGCTATGGGTTACTGCGTTGATCTTCCTGCCCGTGGTCAGCGCCATCGCCTATTTCTTCGTCGAGATCCTCCCCGGCCTGGGGCAGAACCGGCATGTCCGCACCGCACGGGCCAAGGCGGTGGCGGCGCTCGATCCCGAGCGTGAGCTGCGCGCCGCCCGCAGCGCGCTCGACCTCGCCGATACCGCCGCGAACCGGCTGCGCGTCGCCGATGCGCTGGCGGCGCTCGGCCGGCACGCGGAGGCCGTGCCGCTCTACCGCGAGTCGCTGCGGATGACCGCGGGCGATCCCGACACCCGCACCCAGGGCAAGCTCGCCAATGCGCTCTATGAGACCGGGCAGGCCGCCGAGGCGCTGGAGTTGCTCGACGAAAGCGCCGAACCGCTCGGCCAGAGCGAGCGCGACCGGCAGCAACTATTGCGCGCCAAGACACTCGAGCATCTCGGCCGCAAGCCAGAGGCGCTGGAGCTTTACGCCGATGTCGTCACCCGCATGCCGGGCGAGGAGGCGCGCTGCCGTTATGCGGCGCTGCTGATCGACCAGGGCTGGGACCGCAAGGCGCTTGTCGTGCTCGAAGAGGTGGAGAAACGGATGAAGCGGATGGATCGCCAGCAGCGCGCGGCGGAGGCCGACATGTATCGCTGGGCGACCGAGGCGCTGGCCGGGCTCCGTGCGAAGGGCGTGACCGCGTGAAGAAGCGCTGGCTTATCGTATTGGTAGTACTGGTCCTGCTCGCCGGCGGCGGCTGGGTCTGGGGCTCGCCCTATTACACGCTGTGGCAGATGAAGCGGGCGGCAGAGGCGCGCGACGTCGATGCGCTCGCCAGCCATGTCGATTTCGACGCGGTGCGCGGCAGCGTGAAGACCCAGCTCTCGGCCCGGATGCATGGCGAGGGTGGCGGCGTGCTGGGCGCGCTGGTCCGCTCGGGGATCGCCGATACGGTAGTCGATGCCGCGGTCTCGCCCGAGGGCATGCGCTTCATCTTCGCCGCGGCACCGCTGGCCGAGACCGAGCGCCCGGGCACGATCAAGCTCAAGGCGAACGAGATGCGCTATCGCCGCGTCGCGCTCAATCGCTTCGAGCTGACCCGGAGCGACGGGGCGGCGCTGGCGTTCCGGATGCGGGGGATGACCTGGAAGCTCGAGGCGATAACCCTGCCGCCGGACGCGTTCTAGTCCGGCGCTCCTCGCCGGGGAACAGCCAGGCAAGCACGGCCTTCTGAAAGCGAAACACCCTAGTCCTCGGCGTCGAGGGCCAGCCCCATATCGGCAAAGCTGTTGGCGAGCGCATGGGCTGTGATCAGCACGCCGGTGGCGTCGCGCACCCCGAGCATGTCGGCGAGCAGCATGGCGGAGAGCTGGGGCTGGGTCCGCACTCTGCCGATTACCTGGAGCAGCGCCGCCTCAGCCCCGGTCATCCGCGCACAGCACCAGGGCGCGATCTGGATCGGCCCGGCGGAGAGCGCCGACATCTCCTGCATCAGCGCCCGCAACAGCACGAGCGGGCGCTGGAAGCCCTTGCCGAACGCCGTGACGAAGGCGTGCGCCGTGCAGGCATCATGAATGCCGTGCGCGCCCATCTGGCGAACGCCGAACAGCAGCAGCCGCGCGCCGGGATCCTCGGGCTGGAGTTCGGGAAGGGCGGTAAGCGTGGCACTGACGGTCATGGGGACTCCGATCGCTGTGACCGGAAATCTTGCGGATATGCAATTAATAGTCAATCGCAATAAAGACGGACGACGGATGCCATTCGTCGCAGCCTCGGCACGGTTGGTTGCGCGTGGGTTCGCTAACCAAAGCCGTCACCCCGGCCTTGGGCCGGGGTCCACTGGGAGGCAGTCTTTGGACAAGAGGTTAGAGGACAGTCCGAGCGGCACCGTGGATCCCGGCACAAGGCCGGGATGACAGGGAACCGGTGCAGCGCTCCTCGTCGTGGCAGGCTAGACGGGCAATTCCCCATTCGCCTCGAGCACCGTACCCGCCAGGTACAGCGACCCCAGCACCAGCACGACCGGCGCGCCGCCCTCCCGGGCGATGGCAGTGAGGGCGCGGGGCACGTCCGGGGCGACCGAGGCGTGCGGGATGCCCAGCGCCTGCGCCGCTTCGGCGAGTCGCGACGGCGCGTGATGCTCATGCCCCGGCACCGGCACCGCGTGCAGCCCGGCGGCAAGGTGTGCGAACGGCGCGAGCAGGCCCTGTGCGTCCTTGTTCGAAAGCATGCCGAGCACGAGCTGCACCGAGCGACCCTGCGCGACCTGGGCAAGCGTGGCGCTCACCGCAGCAGCAGCAGCTTCGTTGTGCCCACCGTCGAGCCACAGCTCGCTGCCGGGCGGCAACAAATGGAGCAGCGGGCCGTCGCCGAGCCGCTGCATGCGGGCAGGCCAGCGCGCATTCGCCGCGGCCGCAGCGAGGGCGTCGTCGGGCACGGACAGCGCCTGCTGGTGGCGCAGCATCGCGATGGCGAGCGAAAGGTTGGCGGGCTGGTGCGGCCCGGCGAGCGCGGGGAGGGGCGTCCCCACCTCGCCTCGGGCATCGCGATAGACGAGCCGGTCGCTACGCACTTCGAAGTCCCAGGCGGTGCCCTGCGCGAACACCGGTGCGCCGGCGGCGGCGACGATCTCCGCGATGTGCGGGGCATAGCGCATCGTCACCAGCGGCACGCCGGGCTTGGCGATGCCGGCCTTCTCGGCGGCGATCTTCTCCAGCGTGTCGCCGAGGAAGGCCTGATGGTCGATGCCGAGCTGGGCGATGCCGGTCACCGCCGGCCGGGCGACGACATTGGTCGCGTCGAGCCGCCCGCCCAGGCCGACCTCCAAGATCAGCGCATCCGCCGGCACCCGGGCAAAGGCGAGGAAGGCGGCGGCGGTGGTCACTTCGAAGAAGCTCGCGCCGATATCGCCACCGGCATCGAGCACTTCCTCGAGCAGCGGCGCCAGGAGCGCGTCGGCGATCAGCTCGCCCGAGAGGCGGATACGCTCGTTGAAACGGACGAGATGCGGGCTCGAATAGACATGCGCGCGCATGCCGGCAGCCTCGATCGCGGCGCGCAGAAAGGCGCAGGTCGATCCCTTGCCATTGGTGCCGGCGACATGGAGCACCGGCGGCAGTGCCAGCTGCGGGCTGCCGACGCGCTCGAGCAGCCGGGCGATCCGGTCGAGCCCGAGGATGTCCGCGCCCGGCGAGAGCGCCGTCAGCCGGTCGAGCTGGCGCTGGACATGGGGGTCGGAAGAGGAGGCGTGGTCAGCCATTGTCGCGAAAATAGGGAAGCTTGATGCCGTGCTTGGTCAATACGGCTTCGTAGGAGGCCTGAATCTCGCGAAGATCCTTCAGGAGATAGGAGAGAATCTCTTCCCTTTCTTCCGGCTTGGATAGTGCAGCCTCAATGTCCCGCACGATCGTGTGGAAGCTGTCGCCCTGCACGACGATGCCGGGAAAGGCGCGCTCGGGAAGATGCACGATCGCATAGTTATGCGGTGGTGTGAGCAGCTTGGCGTCAGCCATCTTCCCCTCCGGACTTACGCCGCCTTCTTCCCCTCGCACAGCAGCCCGATCAGCTGGCCCAGCGTCTCGCGCAGCTCCTTGCGGTGGGTGACCATATCGATCAGCCCGTGCTCGCGATAATATTCCGAGGTTTGGAAATCGTCGGGCAGCTTCTCGCGGATCGTATTCTCGATCACCCGGCGGCCGGTAAATGCCAAAGTCGCGCGCGGCTCGGCGATCTGGACGTCGCCCAGCATCGCATAGGCGGCCATCACGCCGCCCGAGGTCGGGTCGGTCAGCACGACGATATAGGGGAGCCCTGCGTCGTGGAGCATTTCGATCGCCACGGTGGTGCGCGGCATCTGCATCAGCGAGAGGATGCCCTCCTGCATGCGCGCGCCGCCCGAAGCAGTGAAGGCGATGAACGGCGCACGGGCCGCGATCGCCGCCTCGACTCCCTGGATGAACGCCTCGCCCACGGCCTGGCCCATCGATCCGCCCATGAAGGCGAAGTCCTGCACGCCGATCACGGCCTTGCGGCCCAGGATCGTGCCCGATGCGTTGATGAACGCGTCCTGCTCGCCGGTGCTGGTCCGCGCCGCCTTCAGGCGTGCCGGATAGGGCTTCTGATCGCGGAACTTGAGCGGGTCCTCGGCCACCTTGGGGGTGGCGAGCACAGTGTAGCTGCCCTCGTCGAACAGATACTGGAAACGCTCCGCCGGGCCGATGCGATCATGGTGATCGCAATGCGGGCAGACATGCTGGTTCGCTTCCAGCTCCTTGGTGAACGTCATCTGCCCGCAACCCTTGCACTTGTGCCAGAGATTGTCGGGGGTCTCCTTCTTCGGCGTGAAGGCGAGGACGTTGCGGACGCGATCGATCCAGCTCATGCGACTTCTTTCCTTGCGGCCTCCACGGCCGTCTTGAGGGAGCGGATATAGGCGCGGATAGCTTCCGGCGCATCCTTCCCGTGTTTTCCGACGAGTTCAACGATTGCGGAGCCGACGACGACGCCGTCGGCCACCCGCGCAATGGCTTCGGCCTGTTCCGGGGTGCGGACGCCGAAGCCGACCGCGACGGGCAGGTCGGTGGCGGCCTTGAGCCGCGCCACGGCATCCTCGATCGATCCCTGCGCTGCCTGTTGCAGCCCGGTGATCCCGGCGACCGAGACATAATAGAGGAAGCCCGACGCGCCCTTGAGCACCGCCGGCAGGCGCGCGGCATCGGTGGTAGGCGTGGCGAGGCAGATGACATCGATTCCGTGCGCGGTGAAGGGCGCGACCTCGGGTGCCTCCTCGGGCGGGATGTCGACGATGATCACCCCGTCCGCGCCGGCCTCGGCCGCCTTGGCCGCGAACGCTTCATTCGTCGGCCGGGTCATGGTGTTGGCATAGCCCATCAGCACCAGCGGCACGCTGGGGTGACGCTCGCGAAAGCCGCTGGCGATAGCGAGGACATCGGCGGTGCGCGTGCCGGCACCGAGCGCGCGCAGGTTCGCCGCCTGGATCGCCGGACCATCGGCCATCGGATCGGTGAAGGGCATGCCCAGCTCGATCACATCCGCTCCGCCTGCGACCAGCGCATCAAGATTGGCGGCGGTGTCGCCATCGCCCGCGGTGATGAAGGTGACCAAAGCGGCGCGATCGGCCGGAAAGGCTGCGGAAAGACGGCTCATTGCATTTCAATCATGTTGGGCACGAATGCCATCAGCACAGCAAAGAACAGGCAAGGCAGGCCAAGGTAGAAACCAAAAATCAGAAACGCTCCCAGCGGCCCTACTTCCTGCATGCCAGACGCCTCGGCACCCAGAAAACCCACAAGCGTAGCGACAGCGGGCAACATGACCGAAAGCAGCACGGCCCATCCCACCCTTGCGATGCGGAAGCGGGGACCGGCAAGACTAAGGCGCGTGCCTATCGCAAACAGAAACGCATAGAGGAGCACAACACCAAAATTGCCGAAGCCCGCAATGCGCTGGAGCGGGAATAGTGCAAGGACGAGCAGCGCGAGAATCGCCCAGCCGAGCAACATCGAACTGCGCTCGCTGACGCCAGCGCCGGCGGTCACAGCTCTACCCCCAGCGCATCCGCCACCGTGAAGATGTCCTTGTCGCCGCGGCCCGAGACATTGACCACGATGATCTTGTCCGGGCCCATCTCGCGTGCCTTGGTCTCCAGAGCCGCAAGCGCGTGCGAGCTTTCGAGCGCCGGGATAATCCCCTCGAGCTTGCAGCAGAGCTGGAAGGCGTCGAGCGCCTGCTGGTCGGTGATCGGGAGGTAGTCCACGCGGCCGCTCTCGTGCAGCCAGCTATGCTCGGGGCCGATGCCCGGATAGTCGAGTCCCGCCGAGATCGAGTGCGCCTCGGTGATCTGGCCGTCCTCGTCCTGGAGCAGATAGGTGCGGTTGCCGTGGAGGATACCCGGCGCGCCGCCGGTGAGCGACGCGGCATGCTGGCCGGTCTCGATGCCGTGACCCGCCGCTTCCACGCCGATCATCGCGACGTCGGCATCGTCGAGGAAGGGGTGGAAAAGCCCGATCGCGTTTGATCCGCCGCCCACCGCGGCGATCAGCAGGTCGGGCAGGCGGCCCTCGGCCTTCTGGATCTGCGCGCGCGCCTCGATGCCGATCACGCTCTGGAAGTCGCGGACCAGCTCGGGATAGGGGTGTGGGCCCGCCGCGGTGCCGATGATGTAGAAAGTGTCGTGGACGTTGGCGACCCAATCTCGAAGGGCTTCGTTCATCGCATCCTTGAGCGTCTCCGCGCCGCTGGTCACCGGATGCACCTCGGCCCCGAGCAGCTTCATCCGGAAGACGTTGGGCTTCTGCCGCTCGACGTCCTTGGCGCCCATGAAGATCACACAGGGCAGGCCGAAGCGCGCCGCCACGGTGGCGGTGGCGACGCCGTGCTGGCCGGCGCCGGTCTCGGCGATGATCCGCGTCTTCCCCATGCGGCGGGCGAGCAGGATCTGGCCGATGCAGTTGTTGATCTTGTGCGCGCCGGTGTGGTTCAGCTCTTCGCGCTTGAAGTAGATCTTGGCGCCGCCGTAATATTCGGTCAGCCGCTCGGCGAAGTAGAGCGGCGATGGCCTCCCGACATAATGTTCGAGCAGGTCGTCGAACTCGGCCTTGAACGCCGGATCGGCCCTGGCCGCGCGATACTCCCGCTCCAGGTCGAGGATTAGCGGCATCAGCGTCTCGGCGACGAAGCGGCCACCGAACTGGCCGAAATGGCCATGCTCGTCAGGCAGGTTGCGCAGGGAATTGGGCAGGGTGGCAGTGTCGGTCATTGCGTCTCTCTTGATTTCGGATGGCGGGCGCTGGCGTGGGAGCGAGCGATCAACGCCATCGAAATCCGATGCGGACGGGAGCGAGCGGCCTCAACATTGCGCCACCGCTTTAAGGAATGCGGCGATCTTGGCAACATCCTTGACGCCCGGCGCGCTTTCCACGCCCGAGGAGACATCGACGAGGCGGGCACCGGTCATCTGGATTGCAGGGATCACATTCTCCGGATCGAGCCCGCCCGCCAGCATCCAGGGGCTAGGGTGGCGATAGCCGGTGAGCATCGTCCAGTCGAAGCGCAGCCCCATGCCGCCGGGTAGCAGCGCGTCGTCGGGGGTCTTGGCATCGTAGACGATACGATCGACCGGAATGCCGGCACAGCGCGCGCCCTCGGCGAGGTCGGACGCGCGCTTCACCGAGATCGCCGGCCACACGCGATGACCGCGACCGTCCAGTTCGGCGACGCGCTCGAACGCGGTCTTGTGGAGCTGCAGCGTCCGGATGCCGGTCGCCGCCGTAACCGCGTCGATCAGCGCATCATCGGGATCGACGAACACGCCCACCTTGGTGACATGGTCGGGCACGCGGGCTGCCAGCGCGCGTGCCTGCTCGATGCCGACATTGCGTGGGGAGGGCGGGAAGAACACGAAGCCGACATGGCTCGCCCCGCCAGCAATCGCGGCATCGAGCGTCTCGGGCGTGGACAGGCCGCAGATCTTGGCTGTGACGGGCATGGCAGGGCTCTTGGGGCAGGTTCGCCCCATGTCGCAAGCCCTGCAATGTTAGCGGCCGGGAAAGCCGGGCTTTGCCAGGGACTTCGAGGATCGCTGGGAATCCCGAACGACCGCTCCACCGGCATCAAAGCGGCTTGACCAGCACGTCCATGAACAAAGGCGGATCGAGCGGCACCGGGAAGTCGCGCTTCTCGCCCGAATTGCGGTAGCCGCGCCGCTCGTAGAAGGCGATCAACTCGGTACGCTTGTCGATCACCGTCATCTCCATCGCGTCGGCGCCGAACACGTCACGGGCGCAGTCCTCGGCGGCGGTGACCAGCTGCTTGCCGAGTCCGCCGGACTGGAGCGTCGGATCGACGCAGAGCAGGCCCAGATAGGCGAGGCCGTCACCCTTCGAGGTCACCTGCACGCAGCCGAGCAGACGGTCGCCGGCATCGGCGATCAGCAGGCGCTGGTCGGGATCGTCGACGATCGCCGTCAGGGTCGCGATGTCGGTGCGCGGACTCTCGATGATCAGGTCGGCCTCATGCGTCCATCCGGCTCGCGCGGTCTCGCCGCGATAGGCGCGCTCGATCACCGGGTGGATTGCAGGGAGGTCGTCGCGGATGGCGGCGCGGATGGTCACATTGTCGGGCATGGCGCGCTGTGTCGGATGATGCGGGGGCTTTGGCAAGTACCTGTTATCAGCCGGATCCGTTCCCAAACGAGCCGAATTCAGCCGGCGTCTCGCGCATCGAACGCCGCCCGCGATGCCTCGATCCGCTCCAGGTTGCGCGCCGCCCATACCCATACGCCACAGAATGCCTCGGCCAGGCTGCCGCCCAGCTCGGTGAGCCGATACTCCACCCGTGGCGGGATCACCGGGTGGACGGTGCGGATCAGCAACCCGTCGCGCTCCATCGCGCGCACCGTCTGGGTGAGCATCTTCTGGCTGATCCCGCCGCATTCGGCGCGCAGCTTCGAGAAGCGCAGCTCGCCATGCTCGGTCAGCGCCTCGAGCACGATCATCGTCCATTTGTCGGCGACGCGGCCGATGATCTCGGTGACGAGCGCCTCCACCCGCGGGTCGAGGTCGGGATAGTCGTGATGGGGGTTGGTTGCCATGGTTTCCAAAAGGTGTGTATAAATATTCTGGGTGCCTACTCCCCATCGGGTACCATTTGACAATATCTGGCGTCCACCGAAAATCGGAGGAAGCAATCATGGACATGACCGGCAACACCATCCTGATCACCGGCGGCGGCTCGGGCATCGGCCGCGCGCTTGCCGAGGCACTGCATGCCCGCGGCAACAAGGTGATCGTCTCGGGCCGCCGCGCGAGCGCGCTGGAAGACGTCGCTGCCGCCAATCCGGGCATCGCCACCGCGACGCTCGACGTTTCCGATCCCACCGACATCGCCCGCTTCGCCGCCGAGATCGTCGTGGCGCATCCGGGCCTGAACGCGGTGATCCACAATGCCGGCATCATGCAGGCCGAAGACCTCGCCGCCGAGGGATCGGACCTTGCCATCGCCGAGGCGACGATCGCGACCAACCTGCTCGGCCCGATCCGCCTCAACGCCGCGCTGCTGCCGCACCTGCTCGCCCAGCCCAAGGCCACCGTGCTGACCGTGACTTCAGGCCTGGCCTTCGTGCCGCTCGTCGCCACGCCCAGCTATTGCGCGACCAAGGCGGCGATCCACAGCTGGACCCAGTCGCTGCGCGCGCAGCTAAAGGACACGAGCGTCGAAGTGATCGAGATCGCCCCGCCGGCGGTGGCGACTGACCTGATGCCGGGCCATGCCCAGAACCCCAATTCGATGCCGCTCGCCGACTATATCGCCGAGACCATGGCGCAGCTCGAGGCAGGGGCGGCCGAGAACCTCACCGAGCGGGTGAAGTTCCTGCGCTTCGCCGAGGCGCGCGGGGATCATGCGAAGGTGTTCGCCATCCTCAACGACGGCACGCATTGATAGCTTCGCTGAACGATAGGCCCAAATCCGTCATCCCCGTGAAGGCCAGGATCCAAAGTAACAGAGCGATATCCTTCTCGGCTCTGGATCCCCGCCTTCGCGGGGATGACGAAAGAGGGGAGGCGCGTCCTATTGATTACTCGCCACCCAGTTGTTCGCCGGGGTGAAATTGTCGCTCAGCACATGGTTCGCCTTGCAGTAGCGCTTGCACCCCGCCGATGCGACCGCGCCGATCCCGGTGACATGGCCGGTCCCGTCGCGCTCCAGCGTGAAGTCGATCCGGCAAGCCCCGGCGCTCCATCTCGCCTTGTCCGGCGTGGTGAAGCGGGCGACCGCGCCCGCCTCGCCATCGCTGGCGGGCAGCTTGCACAGGGTCTCGCCCTCAAGATCGCGGTTCAGCGTGAAGTCGAACTGCCTAGCATCGATATGGGTGATGGCGAACTGCTCGACGTCCGCGGTCTTGTAGCTCGCGTCCCACAGCTCCTCGTTGAAGCCGCGCAGCGAATTGCGCTGGACGGTATAGTCCGCCTCCACCGCGGCGGGATCGCATTTCTTCGCGCAGCGGCTGCGCAGGATCTGCTGCCAGTCGCGCTGCTGGCCGCGGAAACCGGCCTTGTCGAACAGGAGGGCGAGCTTCGCCTTGTAAAGCGCCGCCACCTCGCCATCGAGCGCGCGCAGCTTCGGGCTGGCGCAGATCGTCTTCTCGAGCGGATGGCTGGCCTTGGCGCAGTCGAAACTGGCCTGTTGCGGGGCCGGTGGTTCGGCCTGAATGCCGAACAGGGCGAGGAAAAAGGCGAACAGTCCGAAAGCCGCAATCCGCATCATCACTGCCTCCCATGTCTATGCGCTTGGCTTCACTCCCGCACGCGCCGCTCAGGCGATGCTGCCGTTGAAGGCGAGTTCGGTGATGCGATCCGCCTCGACATCATATTCCACCCCGAAAAAGACCGGACCGCCATCGCAGACGATCATCGGCTCGGTTCGCCATGCGCCCCAGTCACCCGAAGCCTTGGGCAGGAAATTGCCATAGATGAAGCGCTTTCCCCCACGGACGATCCCGACATATTGGCGCAGCCAGCCCCTGGGTGCATCCCTGAGTCCACCCCGCGCGCCGGTGCCCGGGCCGCTCAGTTCCGTCGCCAGCGCCACGATCCCGGGGATCCGCGCCTCCAGCCGGGCAATGTCGTCCTTGCCGGGAGTCCAGCCGCCCTCGCCGGGTTTGGGCGCCTTGCGGGAGCATTGATGCAGCAGCCCGGCCGCCTTGTCCGGCGGCAGGATCGCATAATCCTCGACCTGCAGCGGGGTCTGGGGAAACAGCAGCGCGAGCAGCAGGGCCGCGCCGACGGCCATCTCAGAGCGTCGCCTCGATCTCGCGCGCGGCGAGGTCGGGATCGGCGGCCTGGGTGATCGGGCGGCCGACCACCAGGATCGAGGCGCCGGCGTCGAGCGCGGCACGCGGGGTCACCACGCGCTTCTGGTCGCCGATCACGCCGTTCGCCGGGCGCACGCCGGGGATGACGAAGAAGCCGTCATGCCAGATCTTCTTGGCTGCCGCGACTTCGTTGCCCGAGCAGACGATGCCATCGACGCCCGAGGCCTTGGCCAGCTCGGTCAGCCGCATCACCTGCTCGTGCGGATCGGGCTTGAGGCCGATCGAGGTGAGGTCGCTGTCGTCGAGGCTGGTGAGCATCGTCACCGCCACCACCTTGGTGCCGGTCGGCGCCGCCGCCTTGGCATCCTCGAGCATCGCCCGGCCGCCGGCGGCGTGGACGGTGAGGATCGCCGGCTCAAGCGGGCGGAGCGCCTGGATCGCCTTGGCGACGGTGTTGGGGATGTCGTGGAACTTGAGGTCGAGGAAGATCGGCAGCCCGATATCGTGCATCTCGTGCACGCCAGCGCGGCCGTTCGCCATGAAGAATTCGAGGCCGAGCTTGATGCCCCCGACATGCGCCTTCACGCGCTGTGCAATCGTCTTGGCGCGTTCCAGGTCCGGCGTGTCGATCGCGACATAGATCGGGCTCACTGCACGTCTCCCAGCGGCAGGCCGCCCTGGGGTGCAGCCGGGATGGCGGGCACCGGCACAGGGGTCGGTTCGGGCGCGGCGCCGACCGGCTCCGGCATCGCCTGGATCGCGCGGATGTCGTTCAGCGCACGCTCCAGCCCGGTGATCCGCTGGCGCATCCGCCAGCGCAGCGCATGATAGGCGAGGAGGACGGGTAGCAGCCCGGCGAGGAAGACGAGGATCAGCAGCAGCGGCAGGCTGAAATCGGCGATCAGGCCGCTCCACAGGTGCACGTTCACGCGCTCGTCGCCGTTATAGATCACAAATCCAGCGACCAGGCCGCCCAGCAACAGCCAGAACAGCACCTTCAGAAACCGCATGCGTCTCCCTTCCTGCGTGAACCCGCGCGGACTTTAGGGCGGGGAGGGGTTTTGCGCAAACTCCCTCTCCCATTGGGAGAGGGAAGGGGCCCGCCGCCGAAAGCGGTGGGAAGGGTTAGGGTAGTTCTACCGCTCGACCCTCACCCTTCCGCCGACTGCGTCGGCTCCCTCCCTCTCCCAGAGGGAGAGGGATTGTCGATCTCCGCCCTAAGCTCCGCGAACAGCCCGGGGATCTTGGTCAGCCGCTTCTCCTCCTCGTCGAGGATCGCGTGGAACGCCCGCCGCTTGATCGCCGCCGCCCGCTCGTCCGACAGCCGCGCGGCGGGGTCTAGTGTCGACAGCACGATGTCGATCAGCCGGTCCGCGCCGTGCAGGCGGCCCCAGAGATAGTCGTTCTCGCGATATGCCCGGCTGAAGAACGCGCCGAAGCTGTTGAACTGGATGCCCTTCAGCGTCGCCTCGGCCCCGCCGGTGCGGATCGCGGTGGCATCGTCCGGCGCGATGCGGTCGACGCGGATCGGGTCGAACTCGTCGACGCCTTCGCCCTGGAGCAGCGGCAGCGTGGCGATGTCGTAGAAGGGGAAGCCGAGATGCGCGAGCAGCATCGGCCGCCGCAGCTCCTTCGACAGCGTGCTGAGCCCCTCGGCCAGCCGCGCATCGGTCTCGCCGTCGAGCTTCTTGAGCTGCATGCGATCCGCCAGCCGATCGAGGATCGGACCGGCATCGTCGGTCATCATCCGGATCTCGTCGCGCAGGTCGGCATAGGTGTCCGCCCGTTTGAGCTCCAGATAACTGGCGAGCGAGTCGTAGATCGCCTCGCGCATCGGCCGGAGCGCGCCATGGCTGGTCGGCAGGTCAATCTCGGTCAGCCGGCGGGCGAGCAGGCGCAGGCGGCGGATGCGGAAGCCCAGATCGTGGGTGCGCAGGAACTCCAGCGTCTCGGGCGAGGCGCCGTTGGAGTGCATCGCGCCGAACTGGTCGGCCCCGCGCGACTGGACTGCCGCAGCCAGCGCCTCGCGGATCTCGTGCAGCCGCTCGGGCCCATGCCGCTCGCCGACATTATAGAGCAGCCGCGCGGTGCGATCGATCGCGCCTTCGACCTTGAGCAGGCCGTAGGCGGTATGGCCATAGCCCGCCTTGGCCGCGGCGGTGATCTGCGCCCGCTTGCGCCAGGCGGCGAGCCGCTTGGGGTTCGGATAATCGAGCCACAGCGTATAGCCGAACAGCGCCTCGACCTGGGTCTCCACATCGGCACGGATCTCGGTGAGGATGCCCAGCATCCGTTCGATCCGGTGCGAGCGCCGCGCGATTTCGTCCAGATTGTCGCGGATCGGCTGCTCGCGCGGCAGCTCGGAAAGCGCGCCGATGATCGTCGCGAAGAAGCCCGGCGTGCCGTCGTCGCCGCCATAGAAATCGAAGCGGAAATTGGGGAAGGGATCGACGAACACGAAGCGCCGGTCGACCTGGCGCCGGGCAGGGCGCTCCTTCAGCGCTTCCATCGCCGGGCGGAAGGGCGCGTTGGCCAGCACCGAACCGTCGATCAGCACCGCCTTGGCCGCCTTGTTGTCCGCCCATTGGTGCGGCAGCACGCGTTCCAGAAAGGCATCGCGCTGCGGCCAGGCCTGTTTGCGCTCGGCCATCAGCTCGTCCATCTCGCCCACCGTCATCGGCGGGAAGGCGCCCGGGAAGCTCGACGTGGCGCGGGCGGCGAAGGTGAGGCTGGCGGCGTCGGCGAACTTCTCGTCCGGATAGCCGCGATCGGTGAAGGAGAAGACGAGCCGGTGCTCATTCTCCATCACGCTGGCCGGGGAATTGAGCCGCAACGCCTCGGGATGGCCGCGGAAATCGGTGACGGTGACGAACAGGTCGAGCGGCTGGCCGTCGGGCAGCAGCCTTTTCTCTTTCGGTCCCTTGGCCATGGCGGCAAAGGCGTCGAGGATCGTATTGGCCAGCCGCTTGCCGCCGAAGGGCGGCTCGAACCAGCGCGAGCGGACGAAATGCTCGAGCTTGAGGCGCACTTCCTCGCGCGCGCCGATTTCCACTGTCTCGTCCACCGTCTTGGAGCGGTTGGCGACCAGCCAGGCGATCGGCACCGCCCACAGCTTGGCGAAGCGGTGCGACGGGCGCTGGCGCGGCTCGAGCAGTGCCTCGACATCGGCATTGTCCATCCACAGGTCGGTCAGCGGGTCGAGCGACTGGCCGGTGGCGATGGCCTGGGCGAGGAACACCGTGTTGATCCCGCCCGCGCTGGCGCCGGCGAGGATGTCGACCAACACGCGCAGGTTGACGCCCGAGGTCTCGCGGATCTCCTCGATCAGCTCGCGATAGACGTCGGGCCGCCCGTCGCTGCCGTCGCGCTCGGCGCAGCTTGCCCGGGCGAGGCGCCAGATCTCCTTGGTGATGCCGTGCATGTACACGGCCAGGCTGATGCCGCCGTAGCAGACCAGTGCGAGCCGGAGTTCCTTGTCGCGAGTTTCGGCCATTAAACCATTATAGTGGCCCAGATGGGCAGGTGGTCGGACGCGGTGCGCGCCTGGAGGCTGTCATGCACCCCGGCATCGGTGATGGTCAATTCTCGGCTTGCCATGATCCGGTCGAGCCGCGCCATCGGGCGCCGGGCATGGAAGCTCTTGCCGGTGGCGGCAAAGGCATAATGGCTGGCGAAGTCGCGCAGGCAGCCCGACTGGGCGCTCCACTCGTTGAGGTCGCCCATCAGGATCGTCGGATATTGGTGCGTGCTGGCCTGCAGGTGCGTGATGATCGCATGCGCCTGCCGCCGCCGCCACAGGCCGGAGAGATCCAGGTGCATGCCGACCACGCGCACCACCGTGCCGCCGGCGAGCCGCACATCGGCCATCACCGCGCCGCGCGGCTCCAGCGCCGGCAGATGGATCGCCTCGCAGTCGAGTACGGTCGAATCCTTGCGCACCAGCAGCGCATTGCCGTGCCAGCCCATCGAGCGCGCCTTGGTGCCGAAGGGCACCGGCTTGTAGTCGCTATGCTCGGCGAGCAGATGCTGGGTCAGCACCGCCGAGCGCTCGCCGAAACGGCGATCGGCTTCCTGGAGCGCGACGATGTCGGCGCCGATCTCGCAGAGCACCTGCAGCGTGCGCTCGGGCCTCCGGCGCCGGTCGGTGCCGATCGACTTGCGCATGTTGTAGCTGGCGACCTTGATCATCGGCGCCCCTTATCGCGGGGGCTGGCGGGCATAGGCAAGGGGCTCAGCTCGGATGTGCCTCGGCATTGCCCTGGCTGGCGGCCTCCTGCGCCGCGGCGACCAGCCGGCGGCCGGTCTCCTCCGCCGCCTGGGGGGTCATCGCGATGGCGACGCCATTGGGCCCGTCGAGCAGCACCACGCCCTGTTCGGCGGTTGCCACCCCGGCTTCCTCTTCCGGTTCGGAGGGCGAGATCTTCTGTCCCATGTTGTTCTCCCAAAATTCGCTGAGACCCATGCGGGAGCGAGGAATGGGGGACCAACTCGGACGGGCGCGAAAATATCCAAGATTTCCGCGAGATTTCAGCGCCCGCCGGCCTCGAGCAGGCGGCGGGGCGCGGCTAGTTCCCAGCTCCGCGCGATCCGGTCGCCGACGAAATCCCAGTCGATGTCCGGCCCGGCCAGCGCGATGCCGACCCAGCCGACCCCGAAATAGGCGACCTTGGAATAGGTCTCGGGCGCGATGCCGATCAGGTTCGGCCCTTCCTCGTCATCGGCGGTCTTCACCGCGACGATCGTGCGCCCATCGCCATGATGGTCGTGGCGGAACTGGGCGAACTGCTTGCCGGCGACGAAGAATGTCGGCTGGCCATGGCTCGACCGCTCCTCGGCTTCGGGAAGCTCCAGCGCGATGGCGCGGACCTGGGCGAGGGCGGTATCGGGATCTTGGCTCAGCGGCATAGGAACTCGGCAACTACCCTTGGGTAGAGCCGATGTTCCTCCTTCAGCACGCGCTGCGCAAGGCTTTCCGCCGTGTCGCCGGGCAGGATCGCCACTTCGGCCTGGCCGAGCACCTCGCCGCCGTCCAACTCCTCGGTGACGATATGCACCGAGACGCCGCCATGGCTGTCCCCCGCGTCGATCGCGCGCTGGTGCGTGTCGAGCCCCTTGTACTTGGGCAGCAGCGAGGGGTGGACGTTGACGATCCTGCCCCGCCAGCGCGCGACGAAATCGTCCGAGAGCAGGCGCATGTAGCCGGCCAGCGCGATCGCCTCGACGCCCGCCTCGCGCAGTGCCGCGTCGATCTTCGCCTCATAGTCCGCCTTGGCCATGCCCCTGGGGCTCTGCGCAAAGGTGGCGACGCCCTGCGCCGCCGCCCAGGCAAGCCCCTCGGCCTCGGGCTTGTCGCTGGCGACCAGCGCGACTTCATAGGGGCAGTCTTCGGCACGCGCCGCATCCACGAGCGCCGCCATGTTCGACCCACGGCCCGAGATCAGGATACCGAGCTTGCGCTTCACTTGTCCCCCTTCCGCTTGCGGGAGGGGTTAGGGGAGGGGATGCAACAAAGGGCAGGGCCAGCTTTCAAGCCCTCCCCCGACCCCTCCCGCAAGCGGGAGGGGAGATCAGGCATTATGCGTCGCGCTCCAATCGCCACGCGCGCTCCAGGTCTCGCCGCTGCCGAACACGGTGCAGCCGCGCTCGCCCTCGACGACCTCGCCGATCACGAACACCTCTTCGCCCGCAGCGTAGAGCTCGTCCTTCACCGCGCTCGCCACATCCGGCGAGACCACCGCGACCATGCCGATGCCGCAGTTGAAGGTGCGCGCCATTTCCTCGGGCTCGATATTCCCCTGCGCCTGCAGGAACGCCATCAGCCGCGGCAGCGGCCAGGCGCCCGCGTCGATCCTGGCATGGCAGCCCTCGGGCAGCACGCGCGGGACATTCTCGAGCAAGCCGCCGCCGGTGATGTGCGCCAGCCCGCGGATCGTCCCCTTGCGAAGTTGCGGAAGCAGGCTTTGCACATAGATGCGGGTCGGCGCCATCAGCGCGTCGAGCAGGATCACGTCCTGGTCGAACAGGGCAGGGCGGTCCATCTTCCAGCCCTTGTCGGCGGCGAGGCGGCGGACCAGCGAGAAGCCGTTCGAGTGCACGCCGGTCGAGCCCAGGCCGAGCAGCACGTCACCCGGGCGGATCGCCGAGCCGTCGAGCAGCTGGCTGCGCTCCACCGCGCCGACGCAGAAGCCGGCCAGGTCATAGTCGTTCTCGGCATACATGCCCGGCATCTCGGCGGTCTCGCCACCGATCAGCGCGCAGCCGGCCTGGCGGCAGCCCTCCGCGATGCTGGCGATCACCCGCTCGGCGGTCTCGGGCACCAGCTTGCCGCTGGCATAATAGTCGAGGAAGAAGAGCGGCTCGGCGCCCTGGACGATCAGGTCGTTGGCGCACATCGCGACCAGATCGACGCCGACGCCGTCATGCGCATTGTAATCGATCGCGAGCTTGAGCTTGGTGCCCACGCCGTCATTCGCCGCGACGAGCAGCGGATCGGTGAATCCGGCCGCCTTCAGGTCGAACACGCCGCCGAACCCGCCGAGATCGGCATCGGCACCAGCGCGGCGCGTGGACTTGGCGAGCGGGCCGATCGCCCGGACCAGCGCGTTGCCGGCCGCGATCGAGACACCCGCCTGGGCATAGGTATAGTTCTTCTGGTCGCTCATGGCGCGCGCTTAGCGCCATCTTGTCGCGCCGTCATCCCCGCTAGCCGGGAAAAGGGCGCGGCCGGGATCTACCGGCCGCGCCCGATACATGCTTACTTCTTCGAGAGCACCGGCGCCGCGAAGGCGCCGTCGCTGCCATTGCCGTCGAGACGGTTGTCGCCATAGCTGCGGATCGCCGCACCCGTGCCGCTCTCAAGACCGGCCTGGTTGCCGGTGATCGTGGTGTCGCCGACACGGACCAGTGCGGTCGCGCCGCCGGCGAGGATGCCGCGGCTGGTGTTGTACGCGAGGACCGAGCCGTGGACCATCACGGTAGCGCTCGCCGCACCCGCCGGGGTGTTGACCAGCAGGCCCCAGGTGCTGCGCGTCAGCTGGCTGTTCTCGATCGAGACGACATTGCCCGCGGTGGTGGTGTTGCCGCCGGTGTCGATGCGGAAGCCCGCGCCCGAATTGTTATCGAGCCGCACGGCGTTCAGCGCGACGCGGGCGCTGCCCGTGCCGGTCGGCTGAACCAGCACGCCGCCGCCGGTGCCGCCGGTGCCGTTGTCGGTGATCACAGTGTTCGAGATGTAGAGCGCCGCATCGCCGCTCGGCTGGAAATACACGCCCTGGCCGTTGGTGCCGTTGAAGCGGCGGATCTGCGATTCCTCGATGTGCAGCGCGCCGCCCGCGATGAAGCGCACGCCATAGGTCGCGCCGCTCACGCCATAGATGTCCAGGCCGCGCAGGACCACCACGTCGGTCGCCCCGGCGTTGACGATGATGCCGGCGCTGGCTCCGGCCAGCACGCCGCCTTCGGTGAACTGGCAGGCGAGCGTGATGGCCTTGGTGATCGTCACTGCGCCGTAGCCGGCCGGGTCGAGGCAGTTGATCTCGCCGCCCGCAGCCGTCTTGGAAATCGCCCCCGCGAAGGTCTTGCACGGCGCCGTCCGGCTGCAAGGATTGGCGTCGTCACCGACACCCGAAACCCAAGTCCTCGTCGCCTGCGCCTGTGCAGGTGCAGCATAGAGCAGTCCGCAGCCCAAAAAAGATGCGAACATCAACGCAATGCGCTTGTTTGCTTTAACCATGATGAATTTCCCCGTTTGCGGATCGACGTTACGATCGACGATTCGCTTACCATGATTAATTTTGAACGTCATGGGGTTAGGGGGCGAACTACCCTTGTGGAATCTCCTAATTTACGAATATCTGAAGGCCTTTAGGCCGCCCGACAGGCGGAAATTACATCAGCGCTTGGATTTCCCCGTCCGCTTCGCCAAAAGGGCCGCTGCATGACCCTTGCCCGCAAATCCCTCACCATCGGCATCGCTTCCGCGCTCGCGCTTGCGGGGCTCGGCGCCGTGCTCGCCGAGGGGGAGAAGGCAGCGGGCGGCAGCGCCGTGCCGATCGACGCCTCGGGCAGCTTCGAAGTCGCCGGTGTCGATGTCGACGTGAAGGGCAAGGATGCCGACGCCGCGCGCTATGGCGGCTGGCGCCTCGCCCAGCGCAAGGGCTGGGAGATGCTGTCGCGCAAGCTGACCGGCAAGGCATCGACCATGTCCGATTCGGCGCTCGATTCGCTGGTCACCGGCATCGTCGTCGAGAAGGAGCAGATTGGCCCGACGCGCTACATCGCGCGGCTCAGCGTGCTGTTCGATCGCAACAAGGCCGGCAGCATCCTCGGCGTCTCGGTCGCGGTGAACCAGTCGCCGCCGATGCTGATCGTGCCGCTCGAATATTCGGGCGGCGCGGGCGTCGTCTTCGAGCGCGAGACCGCCTGGGCCAAGGCCTGGAACCGTTTCAAGAGCGGCGGCAGCACCGTCGACTATGTCCGCGTGCAGGGCAACGGCCCCGATTCGATGCTGCTCAACGCGGGCCAGGTGCTGCGCCGCGGCCGCAACTGGTGGCGCTCGGTGCTCGACCAATATGGCGCGTCCGACGTTCTGATCGCCGAGGTCCAGCTGCGCCGCGAATATCCAGGCGGCCCGATCGTCGGCATCTTCTCCGCCACGCACGGCCCGGACCGCCAGAAGATCGCCGACTTCGCCCTGCGCGTCGACAATGGCGATTCGCTCGATGCGCTGATGGACGCCGGCGTCCAGCGGATCGACAAGGCCTTTCAGCAGGCGCTGGCGCTCGGCCAGCTCCACACCGATCGCCTGCTCGGCATCCGCCCGCCTTCCGCCAAGGCGGAGGAAGAGAAGCCAACCGACGAGGCGACCGAGGAAGCGACGCCCACGCCCGATGCGAGCGCGGCGGCGACCGGCACCCAGCTCAACGTCCAGTTCGACACGCCCAATGTCGGCTCGGTCAATTCGGGCGAGGCGGCGCTGCGCGGCATTCCGGGCGTGCGCTCGGCAGTCACCTCCAGCCTCGCCCTTGGCGGCATCTCGGTGATGCGCGTCGCCTATGACGGCCAGATCGCCTCGCTGCGTGCCCAGCTTGAGGCGCGCGGCTGGAGCGTGCAGGAAGGAGCGGGCGTCCTCCGCATCCGCCGCGCGGGCGGCAGCGGTAGTGGCGGTGGCGGTGGCGGTGGCGGTGGCCAGCAGCCGATCCCGGCGCCCACGGGCAGCACCACGCCAGCCCCGAACGGCAGATGACGCAACTGCGCTTGCCGCTGGGACTGCCCGAAGCACGCGAGACGGAATTCCTGGTCAGCGACTCCAACGCCCGCGCCGTCCACCAGCTCGAACATTGGGGCACCTGGCCCGTCATGTCGGCCCTGCTCACCGGCCCGCGCAAGTCGGGGCGCAGCCTGCTCGCCCGCATCTTCGCGGCGAAGACCGGCGCGCGCATCTTCGACGATGCCGATCTCGGCAAGGAGGCGGAGGTGTTCCACGCCTGGAACCAGGCCCAGGCCGATCACCGCCCGCTGCTGATCGTCGCCCAGGCCGCTCCGCCGGCCTGGAACGTCAAGCTGCCCGATCTCAAGTCGCGCCTCGCCGCCTCGCCACTGCTCGAGATCGGCCCGCCCGACGACGCGCTCATCCCCCAGCTGCTCGAACGCGCCTTCGAGCGTCATCTGCTCCATGGGAAGCCCGAAGTGATCGCCTGGATCGCCCGGCGGATCGAGCGCAGCCATATCGCGATCCTGCGCGTTGCCGATGCACTGGAGCTGGAGGAGGGTAAGCGCTTGTCGATCCCCGCGGTGCGCGCCACATTGGCCGCGGCTGGTCTCATAACCGAAACGGACGGCGACTAACGGCGATGACCAAGGCAGCGAAAGCACGCGCCGTTGAAGGGACCTCGATGACCGAATCGCCGGATAATTCCGCACGTTACTTCAATCGCGAGCTGAGCTGGCTCGCCTTCAACCGCCGGGTGATGGAAGAGGCGTGCAACCCCGCCCATCCGCTGCTCGAGCGGCTGCGCTTCCTGTCGATCTCGGGCTCGAACTTCGACGAGTTCTTCATGGTCCGCGTCGCCGGCCTGATGGGCCAGCAGCTCCAGAAGGTCGAGGCGCGGTCCGCCGACGGGCTCACCCCGGGCCAGCAGCTCGCCGCCATCTCGGCCGAGGCGGAGGTGCTGGCCGACAATCAGCAGAGCGTGTGGACCGATATCCGCGCCGACCTCGCCGAGACCGGCATCCATGTCCTCGACGCCAATGCGATCGAAGGCGAGACCGAGGCCTGGCTGGAGACCCATTTCCGCGAGCAGATCTTCCCGATCCTCACCCCCCAGGCGCTCGATCCCGCGCACCCGTTCCCGTTCATCCCCAATCAGGGATCGAGCGTGATCTTCGACCTGGTCCGCAAGTCGGACCGCGAGCCGGTGCGCGAGCTCGTCCTGCTGCCCACCGCGATCAAGCGGTTCGTCCGCCTGCCGGGCAATCCCGCGCGCTATGTCGCGGTCGAGGCGGTGCTCAAGCATTTCTCGCATCTGCTCTTCCCCGGCTACACCTCGCTCGGCGCCGCGGCGTTCCGCGTGCTGCGCGACAGCGACATCGAGATCGAGGAAGAGGCCGAAGACCTGGTCATGACCTTCCGCTCGGCGATCAAGCGCCGCCGCCGCGGCCGGGTCATCCGTCTCGAGATGGAGGACAGCATCTCCCCCGAGCTGGAGGCGGTGCTCAAGGAGGAGCTGGGCGGCAGCGAGGCGCTGCTCACCGAGACCGGCGGCTTCCTCGGCATCGGCGACCTGGCCTTCCTGGTCGACGAGGACCGGCCCGATCTCAAGTTCACCCCTTATTCGGCGCGCTTCCCCGAGCGGATCCGCGAATATGGCGGCGACTGTTTCGCGGCGATCAAGGCCAAGGACATCGTCGTCCACCACCCCTATGAGACGTTCGACGTCGTCATCTCCTTCCTGCAACAGGCGGCGGCGGACCCGGACGTGGTGGCGATCAAGCAGACGCTCTACCGCGCAGGCAAGCAGCCCGCCGTGATCAACGCGCTGATCGCCGCGGCCGAGGCCGGCAAGTCGGTCACCGCCGTGGTCGAGCTGAAGGCCCGCTTCGACGAGGAGCAGAACCTCTATTGGGCGACGGCGCTCGAGCGGGCCGGCGTCCAGGTCGTCTATGGCTTCATCGACTGGAAGACCCACGCCAAGGTCTCGATGGTCGTGCGGCGCGAGGGCAATGGCTATCGCACCTATTGCCACTTCGGCACCGGCAACTACCACCCGATCACTGCGCGCATCTATACCGACATCAGCTTCTTCACCGCCGATCCGCGGGTGGGCCGCGATGCCGCGCAGATCTTCAACTATGTCACCGGCTATGTGGAGCCGCACGGGCTGGAGCTGATCGGCATCTCTCCGCGCGACCTGCGCAACCGCCTGGTGGGGCTGATCGACGACGAGATCGCCCATGCCCGCGCCGGCCGCCCCGGCCAGCTTTGGGCCAAGATGAACTCGCTGGTCGATCCCGCAGTGGTCGAAAAGCTCTACGAAGCGAGCAACGCCGGTGTGGAGATCGAATTGGTCATCCGCGGCATCTGCTGCCTCCGCCCCGGCGTCCCCGGCATGAGCGAGAACATCAAGGTCAAGTCGATCGTCGGCCGCTTCCTCGAGCACAGCCGCATCTGGGCCTTCGGCAACGGCAAGGCGCTGCCGAACGACGGCGCCAAGGTCTACATCTCCTCGGCCGACTGGATGCAGCGCAACTTCGATCGCCGCGTCGAGTTCATGCTGCCGATCCTCAACAAGACGGTGCACGATCAGGTGCTCGACCAGGTGATGGTGGCCAATCTGCTCGACAACGAGCAGAGTTGGCTGCTCCAGAGCGACGGCCACTATATCCGCACCGAGCCGGGCGAGGACGGCGCCTTCAACCTGCACCGCTATTTCATGACCAACCCGTCACTCTCGGGCCGCGGCGCCGCGCTCGAATCGCGCAAGCCGGTGCCCAAGCTCCAGCTCAAGCGGCGCCGCAGTCCGGCAAAGGCCAAGGCGAAGGAATGACCACATTGCCCTTTCGCAAGGCGCGCGCGAAGCCTGCCGGGATCGAGGGTCGCACCGCGATCATCGACATCGGCTCGAACTCGGTGCGCCTCGTGGTCTATCAGGGCTCGGCCCGCCTGCCGGCGACCCTGTTCAACGAGAAAGTGATGGCCGGCCTGGGCCGAGGCCTGGCCGAGACCGGCGCGATCGATCCCGCCAGCCTTGCCGCCGCGCGCGGGGCGCTGGCGCGCTTCGCCACGCTCGCCCGCGAGATGCAGGTCGGCGAGTTGCGCACCGTCGCGACGGCAGCGGTCCGCGACGCCTCCAACGGCCGCGAGCTGATCGAGGCGGCCCGCGCGCTCGGCCTCGAGGTCGAGACGCTGTCGGGCGAGGAAGAGGCGATGGCCTCGGGCCTGGGCGTGCTCTCGGGCATCCCCGAGGCGGACGGCATCGTCGGCGATCTCGGCGGCGGCTCGCTGGAGCTGGTCCGCGTGGTCGCCGGCACGGTGACCGACCGCGTGTCCTTCCCGCTCGGCGTGCTCCGCCTCGGCGCGATCCGCGCGGAGGGCAAGACCGCGCTCGATCGCCGCGTCACCAGGTTCCTCACCGAAGCCGGCTGGAAGGGGCGGGGGAAGGGGCTGCCCTTCTATCTGGTCGGCGGGTCGTGGCGCAGCCTGGCCCGGCTCGACATGCACCTGAAGCATTATCCGCTGCCGATCGCCCACCAATATCCGATGGCGGTGCCGCGCATCGCCGAGTTGGCCAGCTCGATCGCGGCGATGCCCAAGGCCGATCTCAAGGCGATCCCCAACCTGTCCAGCGCTCGCGCCAACACGCTGGAGGACGCGGCGCTGCTGCTCGGCCATGTCCTCAAGCAGCTCGGCAGCAGCGGCACGATCGTCTCCGCCTATGGCCTGCGCGAAGGATTGCTCTACCAGCGCCTCTCGCCCGAGCTGCGCCAGCAGGACCCGTTGATCGCCGCCACCCGCGACGAGGGCGAGCGGCTCGGCCGCTTCCCCGAGCATGGCGACCTGCTCGACAAATGGATCGCGCCGCTCTTCGCCGGCGAGCCGCACGAGCTTGGCCGGCTGCGCCATGCCGCCTGCCAGCTGGTCGATGTCGGCTGGCACGCCAATCCCGAGTTCCGCGCCGAACGCGGCCTCGATGCGGCGCTGCACGGCAATTGGGTGGCGATCGATTCGATGGGCCGCGCCGCGCTCGGCCAGGCGCTCTACACTGCGCTCGGCGGCGGGATCGACACGCCCGCGCCGCTGCCCCAACTCGCCGATGACGACACGCTGTGGCGCGCCAAGCTCTGGGGCCTCGCCATCCGCCTCGGCCAGCGCCTGTCGGGCGGCGTCGCCGCGCCGATCCGCCGCTCCGAGCTGCACATGGACGAGGAAACCCTCGCGCTCTGCCTCCACCCCGAGGACGAGGCGCTCTATGGCGAAGCAGTGGAGAAGCGCCACAAGGCGCTCGCCGCGGCATTCGGCAGGGCGCCGGTGCTGGAGGTCTGACCTCTTTCGTCACCCCCGCGAAAGCGGGGGCCCATCTCCCGGACATGCCGCACATGCACCGGATGTATTGACCGATAGGGTAGGAGATGGGTCCCCGCTTTCGCGGGGATGACGGCTAGAGGCGCTCGCTCAAACCCCTAGACACACCGCAGCCCGTTGATCCGCCCGCGGTCGTTGAGGTCCACCGTCAGCCGGTCGCGGCGGAAGTCCATCGTCATCGCCTCGCCCGGGCGCACCACCCGCACGCTCGACGCCCCGCTACGCGCCCGCAGCCGCGACTGGAGCCCCGGCGACATCGGCGCGCCGATGAAGCGCTGCACTGCATTGGCATTGCATAGCCGCGGCCCGGGCATCGGATGGGGCCTGCCGTCATTCATGCAGCCGGCAACCAGCAGGGCGGTCGCGATCATTCCGATGGCGCGCATAACTCTCTCCTCGCTCGCCCCCCGGCGTCGCGGTCTATACCCCGGATGCGTAACGAAGGGGAGGGAGGCCCATGCCTATCCGCCGCTTAACCGCAGCGCGCGGAGCCGATCCTGCCGTCAGTGCCCAGGTGCAGGTTGAGCCGGTCCGCCCGGAATTCCTGCGTCACCATCATGCCGGGCTCGAGCCAGCGGACGCTGTTGGCGCCCGAGAGCTTCCGCGCCTCCGCCTCGACCTCGGGGCTGCGCGCCTTGCCGACCAGCCCGCCCAGCTTCGTCGCGTTGCACTCGACGCCCGGGATCGCCTCGGGCGGCGTCTTGGCCGCGCAGGCACCGGTCAGCATCAAGGCAAAAGCGGGCAGGACGACACGGATCATTCGGCGGGCTCCTCGGTTCGGGTCATCTTGAGCTTACCATTTTTCACGGTGAACCCCAGCTGACCCTCGACCAGGTTGAGCGCGTCGCGGCCGAACTGCTCGTAGCGCCAGCCCTCCAGGATCGCGAGCCCGTCGCGCACGCCGGCGGCCAGCGACTCGAGGTCGTCCGAGCGCGCGAGCAGGCGTGGCGCCACGTTGATCTCCTTGGCGCGGATCTTGAGCAGCAGCTTGAGCAGGTCCGCCACCAGCGCCCCGTCCTTGCCGAGCGAAGGCTTGCGGTCGTCGCGCGGCGGCATCTCGGCGGTCGACATCGGCTCTGCACCTTCCAGCGCCGCCATCAGCCGCCCGCCGATGTCGTTGCCCGCCCAGGCCGCCGAGAGCCCGCGCACCTTGCCCAGGTCGCTCTGTTTGCGCGGCGGGTTGCCGGCCAGGTCGGCGAGCGTCTCGTCCTTGACGATGCGGCCGCGCGGCAGGTCCTTGCCCTGCGCCTCGAGCTCGCGCCAGCGGGCAAGCGCCTTCAGGCGGCCGAGCACCTCCGGCTTGCGGCTCGACACGCGCACGCGCTGCCAGGCCTCGTCCGGGTCGTTGTGGTAGTTCTCGGGATCGGCGAGCCGCTCCATCTCCTGGTCGAGCCACGCGCCGCGGCCAGTCTTCTTCAGCTTCTCCAGCATCTTGGGGAAGATCTTGGAGAGATGGGTCACGTCGGCGATCGCATAGTCGATCTGACGCTTGTCGAGCGGGCGGCGGCTCCAGTCGGTGAAGCGGGCGCCCTTGTCGATGGTGAAGCCCAGATAGGTGTCGACCAGGTTCGAATAGCCGATCTGCTCGCCCAGCCCGAGCGCCATCGCCGCGACCTGGGTGTCGAACAGCGGGTGCGGCGTGGTGCCCGTCAGGTTGTAGACGATCTCGATGTCCTGGCCGCCGGCATGGAAGACCTTCAGCACGTCCTCGTTCTTCGTCATCAGGTCGAGCAGGGGCGTAAGGTCGAGTCCCGATGCCATCGGATCGATCGCCGCAGCCTCTTCGTCGTCGGCGATCTGGATCAGGCAGAGTTCCGGCCAATAGCTGTTTTCGCGCATGAACTCGGTGTCCACACACACGTAAGGCTTGTTGGCGAGGCGGGCGCAGAGGTTGGCGAGAGTCGCGCTGTCTTCAATCAGACCATGGATATGCATCCTAGGCCCATAGACCGGTCTTCGGGTTGACAAAAGAGGGTGGGAGGGGAAAGCGCACGCAACGTCATTTCCGCCCAAGTCCCCCTTCCGCTTGCGGGAGGGGCTAGGGGAGGGGCTGTAAGGCATCGCGCGAGGTTCGCGCAGACCGTACAAGCCCTCCCCCGACCCCTCCCGCAAGCGGGAGGGGAGATGAGGGCAAAACCAGAGAAGAGAGTCATGCACGCCTATCGCACGCACACCTGCGCCCAGCTCCGCGCCGAACATGTCGGCCAGGAAGTCCGCCTCTCCGGCTGGGTGCACCGCAAGCGCGACCATGGCGACCTGGTCTTCATCGACCTGCGCGACCATTATGGCATCACCCAGATCGTCACCGAAGTGGACGGCCCGGCCTTCCAGGTGATCGAGTCGCTGCGCAGCGAATCGGTGGTGACGATGACCGGCAAGGTCGTCGCCCGCTCGGCCGAGGCGGTGAACCCGAACCTGCCGACCGGTGAAGTCGAGATCCGCGTCACCGAGGCGAAGATCCAGAGCCAGGCGCAGGAACTGCCGCTGCCGGTGTTCGGCGATGCCGAATATCCCGAGGAAATCCGCCTGCGGAACCGCTTCCTCGATCTGCGCCGCGAGAAGGTCCACAAGAACATCATGCTGCGCTCGAGCGTCATCGCCTCGCTGCGCAGGCGTATGATCGACCAGGGCTTCACCGAGTTCCAGACGCCGATCCTCACCGCGTCCTCGCCCGAAGGCGCCCGCGACTATCTCGTCCCGTCGCGCGTCCACCCGGGCAAGTTCTACGCGCTCCCCCAGGCGCCGCAGATGTTCAAGCAGTTGCTGATGGTCGCCGGCTTCGACAAATATTTCCAGATCGCGCCCTGCTTCCGCGACGAGGACGCCCGCGCCGATCGCTCGCCGGGCGAGTTCTACCAGCTCGATTTCGAGATGAGCTACGTCACCCAGGACGACGTGTTCGCCGCGATCGAGCCGGTGCTGCACGGTGTGTTCGAGGAATTCGCCGATTGGGAAGGCATGGGCCGCAGCGTCTCGGCGCTGCCGTTCAAGCGCATCCCGTACCGCGAATCGATGCTGAAGTACGGCAACGACAAGCCCGATCTGCGCAATCCGCTGCTGATCACCGACGTGTCGGACTTCTTCAAGGGCTCGGGCTTCGGCCGCTTCGCCTCGATCGTCGAGGGCGGCGATGTCGTCCGCGCGGTCCCGGCACCGAACACGCATGAGAAGAGCCGCAAGTTCTTCGACGACATGAACAGCTGGGCCCAGTCGGAAGGCTTCCCCGGCCTCGGCTATGCCACCCAGAAGGACGGCGTGTTCGGCGGCCCGATCGCCAACAACCATGGCCAGGAAGGCATGAAGGCGATTGCCGACGCGATGGGCCTCGGCCCGAACGACGGCATCTTCTTCGCCGCCGGCAAGGAAGCCCAGGCCGCCAAGCTCGCCGGCCTCGCGCGCACCCGCGCCGCCGATCAGCTCGAGCTGATCGACAAGAAGCGCTTCGAATTCTGCTGGATCGTCGACTTCCCGATGTTCGAGTATGACGAGGACGCCAAGAAGGTCGACTTCAGCCACAACCCTTTCTCGATGCCGCAGGGCGAGCTGGAAGCGCTGGAGACCAAGGACCCGCTCGATATCCTGGCGTACCAGTACGACATCGTCTGCAACGGCATCGAGCTGTCGTCGGGCGCGATCCGGAACCACCGTCCGGAGATCATGTACAAGGCGTTCGAGATCGCCGGCTACACCCAGGCCGATGTCGACACCAACTTCGCGGGCATGATCAACGCCTTCAAGTTCGGCGCCCCGCCGCACGGCGGCTCGGCCCCGGGCGTCGACCGCATCGTCATGCTGCTCGCCGACGAGCCGAACATCCGCGAAGTCATCGTCTTCCCGATGACGCAGAAGGCCGAGGACCTGATGATGCAAGCCCCGTCCTATGTCAGCGAGAAGCAGCTCAAGGAACTCAACATCCGCCTCGCCCCCCAGGTCGCGGCGGACCTCGCCAAGAAGGGCACCGACGGCATCGTCGATCCCGCGGCGGGCTGACCCAACCCGTCACCGTCATCCCGGGCCCCAAACCGTCATCCCGGCGAAAGCCGGGATCTCAGGCGAGGGCGCGGGACACGGGACAAGAGCCTCTGGCTTTCGTCGGGGACGTCTAGCTTGGGAGGACGAGCTTGTTCGGGTGGTTCAGGAAAAAGCCCCGACCGCATGAGCCTGAGAGCAAGTGGATCGTAACCATGGAACGCGATCTGATCAGCGTTCGTGACGACGCCGGTCAGATCAGGTCCGTGAGCACCGAGGATCTTTCTGGGGTTGCCATCGAGACCAATGACAGCGGGCCATGGGGCGTGGACGTCTGGTGGCTGCTATTCGGGCGTGACGATCAACTTGCCTGCGCCTTTCCACGGGGAGCCACCGGGGAAGGCGCGGTTATCGATCACCTCGCCGCACTACCGTCCTTCGATCATGCCGAAATGATCAAGGCCATGACATCTACCGAAAACGCCACGTTCGCGGTTTGGCGCCGTCCAGCGTAATCCTCTCCAACATCCGTCATCCCGGCGAAAGCCGGGATCTCATGCGGTTCTTTCCCAGCGTCCCGCGCCATCGCCTGAGATCCCGGCTTTCGCCGGGATGACGGCCAGGCGCATAGCGCCGCTTGAAGTTATAAAACTTCAACGTACAGACATAAAACTACAACCAACATAAGCAATCCGGCCGCCAGAGCCGGGACGCAGGAGTAGAAATGTCTGACGCGAAGACCGCACGGGCCCGCGCCCAGGCGGAGGCGACCATTGGGCTCGCCGACCTGTTCACCATCGGCATCGGCCCGTCGAGCTCGCACACCGTCGGCCCGATGCGCGCCGCGGCGTCCTTCGCCGAAGCGGCGCTAGATCGCGGGACGCCGACCTCGGTCTCCTGCGAGCTGTTCGGCTCGCTCGCGCTCACCGGGCGCGGCCATGCCACCGATATCGCGACGATCCTCGGCCTGGCCGGCTATCGGCCCGAGAGCGTCGATCCCGATGCGGTGAATACCATCGTCGAGACGATCCGCGCCGAGCAGCAGCTCGCGCTCGGCGGCCATGTCACCGTGCCGTTCGTCGAGGGCCGCCACCTGATCTTCCGCGACGACCGTTTCCTGCCCGCGCACCCGAACGGCATGCGCTTCGTCGCGCATTATGCCGAGGGCGAGCCCTGGGAGACCTTCTATTATTCGATCGGCGGCGGCGCGATCGTGGAAGGGGGCTGCGAGCCACCCCAGACCAACGTCAAGCTGCCCTTCGCCTTCACCTCGGGCGCCGAGCTCCTCGCGGTGGCGGCCGCCCAGAACGCCACCATCGCCGACATCGTCCGCGCCAACGAAGCCGCGTGGCGCGACGATGCCGAGACCGACGCCTTCCTCGACAGCCTGCGCGCCGCCATGTCAGCCTGTATCGACCGCGGCATGCGCGGGGAGGGGGAACTGCCCGGCGGCCTCAAGGTCAAGCGCCGCGCCCGCGACCTCCACCAGCGCCTGCTCGCCCGCGGCCCGCGCAGCGATCCCTCGCTGGTCTTCGACTGGGTCAGCCTCTGGGCGCTCGCGGTGAACGAGGAGAACGCCGCCGGCGGCCGCGTCGTCACCGCGCCGACCAATGGCGCCGCGGGGGTGATCCCGGCGGTGCTGCGCTATTACGAGACCTTCTGCGCCAATCCGACGCCCGCCGGCTCGCGCACCTTCCTGCTGACCACCGCCGCGATCGGCTTCCTCTACAAGAAGCGCGCTTCGATCTCGGCCGCGGAGATGGGATGCCAGGGCGAAGTCGGCGTCGCCTGCTCGATGGCGGCGGCGGGGCTGGCGGCGGCGCTGGGCGCCACCAACGCCCAGATCGAGAATGCCGCCGAGATCGGCATGGAGCATAATCTCGGCCTCACCTGCGATCCCATCGGCGGCCTCGTCCAGATCCCCTGCATCGAGCGCAACACGATGGGCGCAATCAAGGCGATCAACGCCGCCTATCTTGCCATGCACGGCGACGGCAGCCACATCGTCAGCCTCGACGCGGTGATCGAGACGATGCGCCAGACCGGCGAGGACATGCGCTCGAAGTACAAGGAGACGGCGCAGGGAGGGCTGGCGGTGAACGTGGTGGCCTGCTGAGGCGGGAAACCGGAAGCCGGAAGCGCCGCATCATCTAGCTTTTCCCCGGCGAAGGCCGGGGCCCAGACTTGAAGTCACGCGCCATGGCGCGTCTTCGCCGCGCACTGCTTAGTCTGGGCCCCGGCCTTCGCCGGGGAAAGGGATGGTAAAGCTCTCGGGGATGACGAGGGATGGAACGCGCGAACAGCCCTTGCCACACTCCCCCACCCAAGGGATTCTACGCCCGAGGGAGAAGTGCATGCGCATCGCCGTCTTCAACACCAAGCCCTATGACCGCCGCTTCCTCACCGAAGCCAATGCAGCCTTCGGCCACGACCTCCATTTCCTCGAACCCCGCCTCGAGCCCGCAACTGCCGCGCTGGCGGCAGGCCATCCCGCGGTATGCGTCTTCGTCAACGACACGGTGAACGCCGAAGTGCTGGAGACACTCGCCGCCGGCGGCACCCGGATCGTCGCCCTGCGCTGCGCCGGCTTCAACAATGTCGATCTCGCCACTGCCGCCCGCCTCGGCATCGACGTCGTCCGCGTGCCGGCCTATTCGCCCCATGCCGTTGCCGAGTTCACCCTCGGCCTGCTGCTCGCCGTCGATCGCAGGATCCCGCGCGCCTGGGCCCGGGTCCGCGAGAACAACTTCGCGCTCGACGGGCTGATCGGCCGCAACCTCCATGGCCGCACCGTCGGGGTGATCGGCACCGGCAAGATCGGTGCGCTCGTCGCCCGCAGCCTGCGCGCCGGCTTCGGCTGCGAGGTGCTGGCGAGCGACCTCTATCCCGATCCCGCGCTGGAGGCGCTCGGGGTGCGCTATGTCGAGCGCGGCGAACTGCTCCGCGCGGCGGAGATCGTCACCCTCCATTGCCCGCTCACGCCCGAAACCCGCCACCTGATCAACGCCGCGGCGATCGAGTCCGCCCGCCCGGGCCTGACCATCGTCAACACCAGCCGCGGCGCGCTGATCGACACTGCCGCGCTGATCGAGGGTCTCAAGTCCCGCAAGGTCGGCGCCGTCGCGCTCGACGTCTATGAGCAGGAAGCCGACCTGTTCTTCGAGGACCTGTCGAACGAGATCGTCTCGGACGACCTGTTCCAGCGCCTGCTCACCTTCCCGAACGTGCTGATCACCGGCCACCAGGCCTTCCTCACCGAGGAGGCGCTCGGCGCGATCGCCGCGACCACGCTGCGCAGCATCGCCGATGCCGAGATGGGCAAGCTGCTCGCCAACCGCGTCGATGCCGGCCGGATCGCCGCGTCGCGCTAGGCAGGTTGGCGGAGCCCCGCGCCGGCTCTATCGTTCTGCCAGGCACGAAAGGACCGGGCATGGCGATCGATCTGGCGAAATACGAGAAGGGCAAGCCGTTCGACGGCAATTACGAAAAGGCGCTGGCCAAGCTGCAGAAGCGCCTCAGCCACATCCAGTACGCCCATATCGTCCATCGCCGCCGCGCGATCGTGCTGTTCGAAGGCTGGGACGCGGCGGGGAAGGGTGGCATCATCCAGCGCCTCACCGCCGAATGGGACCCGCGCTATTTCGAGGTCTGGCCGATCGCCGCGCCTTCGCCCGAGGAACTCGCGCATCACTTCCTCTGGCGCTTCTGGCAGCGCCTGCCCGCCCAGCACAATATCGCGGTGTTCGACCGCAGCTGGTACGGCCGCGTGCTGGTCGAGCGGGTCGAGGGCTTCGCCAGGGAAGCCGACTGGCGGCGCGGCTATGACGAGATCAACGATTTCGAGGCGCAGCACGTCACCAACGGCACCACGCTGGTCAAGGTCTTCGTCCACGTCACCCAGAAGACCCAGGACAAGCGACTCAGGGACCGGCTCGAGCATCCCTGGAAGCGCTGGAAGACCGGCCTCGACGATTATCGCAACCGGGCGAAGCGCCCCGAATATCTCGACGCGATGCACGAGATGTTCGCGAAGACCAGCACCGAAAACGCCCCCTGGATCGTGATCGACGGCAACGACAAGAAGGCCGCCCGCATCGCCGCGCTCACCGCCATCGCCGATGCGCTGGAGAAGCAGGTGCCGATGGAGCCGCCCGCGCTCGATCCCGAGGTGGAGAAGGTCGCGCGGAAGGCGCTGGGGCTGTAGCCGCATTCTAGCCCTCTCCCGCTTTCGCGGGAGAGGGTTGGGTGAGGGCATTCTTCTTCTGCCGGTTGATCCGGGCGGAAGAAGAAGGCCCTCACCGCTGCGACTAGGCAGCAAGCTGCCAAGTCTCGCGCCTCTCCCGCGAAAGCGGGAGAGGAAAGCGGCTCAAGCCGGCGCGAATTCCCCGTCCTCGCCCATCAGGTGCAGCACCCCGTCGGCAATCGCGAAATAGGCGCCGTGGAGCTTGAGGCTGCCCTCGGCCAGCCGCTTGCTGACGAAGGGGAAGCTGGTGAGGTTGGTCAGCGAGACGCGCACCGTCTCCAGCTCCAGCGCGCGCACCGCCTCGGGGCCGGTGCCGTGCTGCGCCACGATCCGCTCGCGCGCCGGGTCGAGCATGTCGACCCAGTGCGCGATGAACCCGCCTTCGCCGTTCGGGGCGCCCTTGAAGCGCTGCGATAGCGCCGCGCCGACGCCGCCGCACGCGCCATGCCCCAGCACCACGATCTCGGGCACTTCGAGCTGGTTCACCGCGAACTCCAGCGCGGCGGACACGCCGTGGCGGCTCGCATCGTCCTCGAACGGCGGCACCAGGTTGGCGACGTTGCGCACCACGAAGATCTCGCCGGGCACGGTATCGAAGATCTGCGCCGGATCGACTCGGCTGTCCGAGCAGGCGATCACCATCACCCGCGGGCTCTGCCCCTCGCTCAGCCCCGACCACCTGTCGCGGTGGCGGCGATATTCACTGGTCCGGAAGCGCTGATAGCCGTCGAGCAGGTCGGTGAAATCGGTCATGGCGCTTGCCCTAACGCGCGCTTTTCCGCCTGCCAAGTTCTGTGTCGAACTGTTGCCAAGTCCGTCATCCCGGCGAAAGCCGGGATCTCAGGCGAAGGCGCACAGCGCGGAACAACATCCGCACGAGATCCCGGCTTTCGCCGGGATGACGGTGGTTGTTGAAACGCCCATGCCTCGCTATCTGGCCAGCATGAACGATCTCTCCGCAGCACCGCGCCCGGAACGCCAGCGCAAGCCCGACTGGATCCGCGTCAAGGCCCCGACCTCGGAAGGCTTTGCCAAGACCCGGGCGTTGATGCGCTCGAAGAACCTCGTCACCGTCTGCGAGGAAGCGGCCTGCCCGAACATCGGCGAGTGCTGGACGAAGAAACACGCCACGGTGATGATCCTGGGCGATGTCTGCACGCGCGCCTGCCGCTTCTGCAACGTCAAGACCGGCATGCCGCGCAAGGTCGATCCGCTCGAGCCGCAGCACGTGGCCGAGGCCGCCGCGCAGATGGGCCTCGAGCACATCGTCATCACTTCGGTCGACCGCGACGATCTTCCCGACGGCGGTGCCAGCCAGTTCGTCAAGGTGATCGAGGAAATCCGCAAGGCCAACCCGACCACCACGATCGAGATCCTCACCCCCGACTTCCGCAACAAGCACGAGGCCGCGGTCGAGGCGATCGTCGCCGCCCGTCCGGACGTCTACAACCACAATCTCGAGACCGTGCCGAGGCTCTATCCGAACATCCGCCCGGGCGCGCGCTATTACGCCTCGCTGCGCCTGCTGGAGACGGTGAAGCGCCTCGATCCGACGATCTTCACCAAGTCGGGCATCATGCTCGGCCTGGGCGAGCAGCGCCTGGAGGTCCACCAGGTGATGGACGACATGCGTTCGGCCGACATCGATTTCCTGACGATGGGCCAGTATCTCCAGCCGACCCCGCGCCACGCCAAGGTCGAGGAGTTCGTCACGCCTGCCGCCTTCCAGGCCTATGGCGCGATCGGCCGCGCCAAGGGCTTCCTCCAGGTCGCCTCGTCGCCGCTGACCCGCTCGAGCTATCACGCCGGCGAGGACTTCGCCGAAATGAAGGCCGCACGCGAGGCGAAGCTGGCGAAGGCAGGGAAATGATTAAATTCCTCCCCGGAACGGGGAGGGGGACCATCGCGCCAGCGATGGTGGAGGGGGCCCGCTCTCCCCAGATGATATCGCCGGTGGAGGGCGGGGCCCCCTCCACCACGCTGCTTCGCAGCGCGGTCCCCCTCCCCGTACCGGGGAGGAATTAAGAAAATAGATGCCCAAGCACAGCGAAACCCGTCCGCTACCCTACACGCCCGAACAGATGTTCGACCTCGTCGCCGACGTCGCGCGCTATCCCGAGTTCCTGCCCTGGGTCAGCGCGATTCGCGTCCGCTCGAACAGCGACACCCAGATGGTTGCGGACATGATCGTCGGCTTCAAGGGCCTGCGCGAGACCTTCACCTCGCGCGTCGAGAAGGCGCGGCCAAACAGCCTGCACATCGAATATGTCGAGGGGCCGCTCAAGCACCTCAGCAACGACTGGAAGTTCCGCCCCGACGGGCAGGGCGGCTGCCTGGTCGACTTCTCGGTCGACTTCGCCTTCAAGAACCGGGTGTTCGAGATGCTCGCCGGCCAGATGTTCGACCGGGCGCTCAGGAAGATGATCAACGCGTTCGAGGAACGCGCCGCGCGCCTCTACGGCGATTCGACGTCGGCTTCGGTGTCCTCGGGGGCAGAAGCACCCGGCATCAGCAGCTCGAGCGCGCACAACGCCGCCTGAAGCCGCACGCCGGCGCGGCCATTGTTCTCGAAATGGCGGGCATCCGCCACGATATGGTCGGGATCGGCGCCGCGCACCGCCTGGGCGAACACCACCGTGCCGACCGGCTTCTTCTCGCTGCCGCCATCGGGGCCGGCGATCCCGGTGATCGCCACCGCGACATCGGCGTGCGTGCGGGTGAGGGCGCCCTGCGCCATGCTCCACGCGACCGCGATCGAGACCGAGCCGAAGGTCTCCAGCACGTCGCTGCCCACCTTGAGCACGTCGTGCTTGGCTTCGTTCGAATAGGTGACGAAACCGGCGTCGAACACGTCGGACGAGCCGGGAATCTCAGTGAGCGCGGCGGAGACCAGGCCTCCGGTGCAGCTCTCGGCAACGGCGATGCGACGGCCGGCTGCGCGATTGGCATCGAGCACCTTGCGCGCGGCGGCGACCAGCTCCGACGGGAGAATCGTATCCATAGGGCCGGGCATGTGCCACCGGAATGTTGCCGACGCGAGTCAGTTCGTTCACGGGGTGGTGAAGGCGGAAGGAGGCGGTGCCCCTTCTCCCTCTCCCCTGCGGGGAGAGGGCCGGGGAGAGGGGCAGTGTGTCCCATCCCGGTTCAACCCAGGCATCCTTTGATTTCTCACGCGGAGACGCGAAGACGCGGAGAAAGAGAAGAAGAGAGTTCGCGCAGAGAGCGCAGAGAGCGCGTGCCCGTGGCACTTGGCCTCCGCCGCTTCAGCGGCAGGGAATGCGGAAGCTGTGTATTGGAGGGCATCGCTGGCGCGATGCGAGACACCTCTGCGTTCTCTGCGCCTCTACGCGAACCAAATCTTCTTCTCCGCGCCTCCGCGTGAGCAGAAATCAGCCCGGCACCCGCACCGTAGCCACAGCCTGCGCTGCCATCCCCTCGCCACGCCCGGTGAACCCCAGCCGCTCGGTAGTCGTCGCCTTCACGCTCACCTCGGAGACCTTCAGCCCCAGGATCGAAGCGATACTCGCCCGGATCGCCTCGCGGTGCGGCCCCACCTTGGGTGCCTCGCAGATGATCGTCACGTCGACAAAGTCGATCACGCCGCCCTCCGCCGTCACCAGCGACGCGGCATGCTCCAAAAACTGCGCCGAAGCCGCCCCACGCCATTTCGGGTCGCTCGGCGGGAAGTGCATGCCGATATCGCCCGCGCCGATCGTGCCCAGCAGCGCATCGGTGATCGCATGCAGCGCCACATCGGCGTCGCTATGCCCCGAAAGCCCGCGCGAATAGGGCACCTTCACCCCGCCCAGCCATAGCTCCTCGCCCTCGGCGAAGCGGTGCACGTCATAGCCCGTCGCGGTCCGCACACGCATCGATGCACCGAACCGCGCCTCGGCGGCGGCGAAATCGGCAGGGTGGGTGATCTTCTCCAGCATCGCGTCTCCGGGGACTATCGTTACTTCATGGCCGGTGTCACGGACCATCTGGGCATCATCCGTGGCCTCCCGGCCCGCAGGCCAGGCCCGGTGCGCCGCGACGATCGCACCGAACACGAATGCTTGCGGTGTCTGCACGCGGTACAAGCCGTCGCGAGCTACATTGTCCCCCATCATCCCGTCGAAGCGGACGAGCGTATCGCTCACCGGCAGGGCGGGGACAGCGCCCTCATAGGCATCCAAGACCTCGAGCAGCCTGTCGATCACCGCATGCGGCAGGAAGGGGCGGGCGGCATCATGGATCAGCACCCGGTCCACGCCTTCCAGCGCCGCCAGCCCGTTCGCCACGCTCTCGCGCCGGCTCGCCCCGCCGACAACGAAGTCCACATCGCCCAGCGCGCCGCGCAGCATCGCCTCCTGGCCCTCGCCGATCACCACCAGCACCGTGTCGATGGCGGGATGTGACGTCATGGCGGCGTAGCTGTGCGCCAGCATCGGCCTGCCGGCGAGCGGCGCGAACTGCTTGGGCACGCTGCCCCCGGCCCGGATGCCGCTCCCGGCGGCGACGATGATGGCGGCGGTCTTCATTGGCGGGGGACTAGAGCATGTAGGTCCGGGGTTCCACCGTGATCCGGCCACCCAGGCGTCATCACCATCAACCGGGGCCGCCATCTCGCGCCCCAAGCCGTCATCCCGACGAAAGTCGGGATCTCAGGCGAAGGCGCGGGAAAGGAGCCGCACGAGATCCCGGCTTTCGCCGGGGTGACGGCTGAGAAGGATGACGAGTGCGGAGGGGAGGACCCGCCCTTCCAAAATAGGAAATCCTCTGACAGCCTCGAAGCTCAGCCGGCACCAAGCCGGCCGCTCTTTGAACCGTCCAGCCACCAAAGCTCGCGCATGTCTTTGCACGTAATCTCAACGTGTTACCGAAAATCGCAACAAAACGCTGCCAACTTCCAAGAACCAGGCGTCCGCAAGAACGGCCACGACTCCGCATCAACCCGCGCATTTCCGCCAACCGCGCCAACCGGAACAGCCCGGCACAGACGCCGCCCCGCGCAAACACCGCCAACTTCCGCGTCCGTATGTTCCGCTTCTTGCCAATCGCCGCTTGTACCTGTACGCGCCACTGCCTATTTTTCAGGCAACATCATGAGCGAACTCGCCCCCATCCAGATCGGCCCGGTCGTGGTCGAAGCGCCGGTGATCCTCGCGCCGATGACTGGCGTGACCGATCTGCCGTTCCGGCGTGCGGTCCGCCGCTACGGCTCGGGCCTCAACGTCACCGAGATGATCGCCAGCGCCGCCGCCATCCGCGACACGCGCCAGTCGATCCAGAAGGCCGCCTGGGATCCGATCGAGGAGCCGGTGTCGATGCAACTCGTCGGCTGCTCGCCGCCCGAAATGGCCGAGGCCGCCAAGCTCAACGAGGATCGCGGCGCCGCGATCATCGACATCAACATGGGCTGCCCGGTCCGCAAGGTGACCAACGGCGATGCCGGCTCGGCGCTGATGCGCGACCTCAAGCATGCCGCCGCGATCGTCGATGCCTGCGTCAAGGCGGTGAAGGTCCCCGTCACGCTCAAGATGCGGATGGGTTGGGATCTCGACAGCCTCAACGCCCCGGAGCTTGCCCGCATCGCCGAGGATCTGGGCTGCCAGCTCGTCACCGTCCATGGCCGCACCCGCAACCAGATGTACCGCGGCTCGGCCGACTGGTCCTTCGTCGCCAGGGTCAAGGACGCGGTGAAGATCCCGGTGATCGTCAATGGCGACATCTGCTCGGTCGAGGATGCCCGCGAGGCGCTCCGCCAGTCGGGCGCCGACGGGGTAATGATCGGCCGCGGCGCCTATGGCAAGCCGTGGATCCTGCGCGAGGTGATGGACGCGCTGACGGGGAAGGGCGAGCGCGCCGAGCCCAGCGTCGACGAACAATATCGCGTTATTCTAGAGCATTACGTCGACAGCCTCGAACATTATGGTGAGATGACCGGCGTCAACATGATGCGCAAGCATCTCGGCTGGTACACCAAGGGCCTGCCCGGCTCGGCCGAGTTCCGCAACAAGGTCAACCAGGTGCCGGACGCCAAGACCGTGCTGGCGATGCTCGACGAATTCTACGCGCCGTGGCGTTCCCGCGCGGCGGCCTGAGGCGGCTGCGGCCCGCGCCGCCCGCCACCGGCCCCAAATTCGCCGAGATGTTCGCCGCGCTGCCGGTCGCGGTTCTCGTCATCGATCCCGACGGCCGCATCGCCCATGCCAATGCCGCCTGCGAGGCGCTGCTCAACCATGCCGAGACCACGATGGTCGGTCAGCCCTATGACGCGGTGCTGAGCCCGCCCGACGGCTATGTCGAGCGCCGCGACGGCCACGGCTTCGCCGCCTTCGACATCGAGATCGAGGCGATCCGCGGCCCGCGCATCCGGGTCGACTATGTCGAGACCCAGGTTGCCGATCACGCCGGCTGGCGGATCGTCACCCTCCACCACGCTCCCCAGTCCCGCCGCGTGGCGCAGGGTGCCGACCGCACCGCCGGCGCCCGGGCCGCGGTGGGCGCGGCGGCGATGCTCGCGCACGAGATCAAGAACCCCCTGTCGGGCATCCGCGGCGCCGCCCAGCTGCTCGCCGCCTCGGGCGAGGACCGCGAGCTCACCGGTCTGATCACCACCGAGGTCGACCGCATCGCCGCGCTGATCGACCGGATGCAGGACTTCACCGACACCCGGCCGCTGAAGCTCCAGCCGATCAACATCTATCCCTTGCTCGACCATGCCCGGAAGGTCGCGCTGGCCGGCTTCGCGCGCGGCATGGTGATCGAGGAGAGCTTCGATCCCTCGCTGCCCCCGGTGCTGATCGATCCCGACGCCTTCCAGCAGGTGATGATGAACCTGCTCAAGAACGCCGCCGAGGCGCTGACCGGCCTCGCCCAGCCGCGCATCGTGCTGTCGACCGCCTATCGCCACGGCATGTCGGTCAGCACCGGCGCCGGCCGCCCGCGCGTGCCGCTGCCGATCGAGATCTGCGTCATGGACAACGGCCCCGGCGCGCCCGAGGACATTGCCGAGCATCTCTTCGAGCCCTTCGTCTCGGGCAAGCCGGAGGGGAAGGGGCTCGGTCTCCCGCTCGTCGAGAAGCTGGTCCGCGACATGGGCGGGATCGTCCAATATGCCCGCGAGCGCGCCCCCGAAATGACCGTCTTCCGCATCCTCCTCCCAAGGGCCAAGGCATGACCGGCTCGGTCCTCGTCGTCGACGACGACAGCGCTATCCGCACCGTGGTCGCAGCGGCGCTGCGCCGCGAAGGCCATGCCGTCACGACGGCAGCCAGCCTCGCCGAACTGCGCCGCGCGATCGCCGCCGCCTTGCCCGACGTGCTGGTCACCGACGTGGTGCTGCCCGACGGCAACGGCCTCGACGAAGTCGCGCGGCTCACCGCCGAGCATCCCGCGCTGCCGGTGATCGTCTTCTCCGCCCAGAACACCCTCGCTACGGCCGTGCGCGCCACCGAGGTCGGCGCCTTCGATTACCTCCCAAAGCCCTTCGATCTCGATGTGCTCGGCCAGGCGGTGCGCAGCGCCATCGCCCGCGGCCGCCACGCCCCCGCCGAATTCCCCGAGGACGAGCTGAACGGCGGCTCCTCTCTGATCGGCCGCTCGCCGGCGATGCAAGAGGTCTACCGGGTCATCGCCCGCGTCGTCTCGAACGACCTCACCGTGCTGATCTCGGGCGAATCTGGCACCGGCAAGGAGCTGGTCGCCAAGGCGATCCACGATCTCGGCCCGCGCCGCCGCGCGCCCTTCGTCGCGCTCAACATGGCCGCGATCCCGCGCGAGCTGATCGAGGCCGAGCTGTTCGGCCATGAACGTGGCGCCTTCACCGGCGCCCAGGCCCGCGTCGCCGGCAAGTTCGAGCAGGCAGCGGGCGGCACACTGTTCCTCGACGAGATCGGCGACATGCCGATGGACGCGCAGACGCGCCTGCTCCGCGTCCTCCAGCAAGGCGAGTTCACCACCGTCGGCGGCGCCCGCGCGATCAAGGCGGACGTCCGCATCGTCGCGGCGACCAACAAGGATCTCGCCGCCCTGGTCCAGGCCGGGCAGTTCCGCGAAGACCTGTTCTACCGCCTCAACGTCGTCCCCATCGCGCTGCCGTCCCTCCGCGAACGCCGCGACGACGTGCCCTTGCTCGCCCGCCATTTCCTCGACCGCGCCGCCGAGGACGGCCTTCCACGCAAGAGCCTCGCTGCCAATGCCGTGGCGGTGCTGGAGGGCTATGACTGGCCCGGCAACGTCCGCCAGCTCGAGAACCTGATGCGCCGCATCGCTGCGCTCAGCCGCGACGAAGTGATCGAAGCCGACGCGATCCGCCGCGCGCTGGGCGAGGCGAGTGCGATGCCGGCGCCCGCGACTCGTGATGCCGGGATCGAGGCCGCCGTCCGCGCCCGGCTCGAGCGCATCGCGATCGAGGAGCCGCGCACCCTCGACGACGGCACGCTCTACGACCGGATCATCGGCGAAGTGGAGCGCCCCCTGATCGAGGCGATGCTCGCCCGCCACGGCGGCAACCAGCTGCGTGCCGCCAGGGCCTTGGGAATAAACCGGAATACGCTGCGCAAGCGGCTCGACACGCTCGGCATAGACGTCGGTCCCGGCCGCCCGGATGGTACCGAATAGCGACAGGCCGAGCACGATTATGTGTTCTTTTTGCCACAATCTCGATCTAGCTTGGCCCCGATGGATGCCGTCACCGCCGAGCCCCTGACCGAGGCGCCGCTGCAAAAGCGGAGGGTGGCGCCTATCCGATTGCTGGAGATCGTGGTGGTGGCGCTGGCCATCGCCACGCCGGTGGCGACCTTCCTGTTCGTCCGCAATTTCTCGCACCAGGTATTCAATCCCGGCGTCGCGGCCTCGCTGCTACTGGCCAACCTGCTGCCCTATGTCGCGCTGATCGTGCTGATCGGCCGCCGCATCGCCATCCACCGCGCCGCCAAGTCCGCGCTGGCCGGCGGCGGGCGGCTCCATGTCCGCCTCGTCGCGGTGTTCACCCTGATGGCGAGCATCCCGATCGTGCTGACCGTCATCGCCGCCTCGGTGATGTTCCAGTCGGGCGTCCAGCTCTGGGGCTCGGAGCGCGCACGCAGCGTGTTCAATGCCACGCAGGCCTTTGGCGAACAGGGGCAGCGCGTGGTCATCGAGCGCTGGACCGGCGAGGCCCGAACGATGGCGGCGGACATCGCCAACGAATATCCGAACCTCCCGCTCCGGTCCGCCGCGGTACAGTCCTACCTCTCCTGGCAGACTTATCGGCGCAACCTGTTCCAGTTCGCGCTCTTCCGCGTCGAGGACCAGAAGAAGGTCACCGCGCTATACTCCTATGAAGCCCCCAAGCCGGAGGTATTCGCGGCGCGAGTATCGGCGCAGGTGATCAACCTCCTCAGCACCGAGGAAAGCTATACCGGCTTCGACACGCAGATGATCTGGGTGGTCACGCCGGTCGATCGCGCGCGCAACCTGTTCCTCTACGTTGCCACGCCGAACAACGTCGATTTCCTCAACCGGCAATATCACGAGGCCGATCGCATCTCGGTGGAGTTCGACGCGTTGCAGGCCCGCGCCCGCTCGCTGCAGTTCCAGCTGAATGCGGTGCTGTTCGGCGTCGCACTGCTCATCGTCAGCATCGCCACCTGGATCGCGCTTGCCGTCGCCGATCGCCTAGTGAAGCCGGTGGAGCAGCTCGTCACCGCCGCCCGCCGAGTCGCCAGCGGCGACCTCACGGCGCGCGTCGACATTCCCCAGACCGGCGACGAGATCAGCACCCTGGGCAATGCCTTCAACCGCATGACCGAGCGGCTGGACCAGCAGACCGGCGCCCTCAAGTCCGCCAACGCGCAGCTCGAGAGCCGCCGCGTCCTGATCGAAGCCGTGATGTCGGGCGTCTCCGCCGGCGTCATCTCGATCGATGCCCAGCGCAGGGTCCGCCTGATCAACGAATCCGCCATCGAGCTGCTCCACCAGGGCGAGCAGGAGCTGGTCGGCCACCCGCTGGTCGAGCTCGCGCCGGAGCTCAACGAGCTGCTCGATACCGGAGACCGCGAGGCGGTGATCCAACTCGGCACCGGCGGCGATGCGCGCACGCTCGCGGTGAAGGTGACCAGCGACGAGGCGGGCAGGGTGCTCACCTTCGACGACATCACCCAGCAGCTCAACGACCAGCGCCGCGCCGCCTGGTCCGACGTCGCTCGCCGCATCGCGCACGAGATCAAGAACCCGCTCACCCCGATCCAGCTCGCCGCCGAGCGCCTCAAGCGTCGCTACGGCAAGAAGATCGAGCCCGAGGACGGCACCTTCGCCCAGCTGACCGACACGATCGTCCGCCAGGTCGGCGATCTGCGCCGCATGGTCGACGAATTCTCTTCCTTCGCGCGCATGCCCAAGCCGATGTTCCGCCAGGAATCGCTGCTCGACATCGCGCGTCAGGCGATGTTCCTCCACGAAGTCGCGCACCCCACGGTCCGCTTCGAGATGGATGCGCCCGATCCGGCGCCCGGCCTGATCTGCGATCGCCGCCAGATCGGCCAGGCCTTCACCAACATCGTGAAGAACGCCGTCGAAGCGATCGAGGCGCGCGGGGAGGGGGAGGCACTGCCCCAGGGCAAGATCGTCATGACGATCCACCCCGATGCGGAGGGCAAGCTCACCCTCACGCTTGCCGACAACGGCATCGGCCTGCCGGTCGAGCGCGACCGGATCGTCGAGCCGTACATGACGACGCGCAGCCGCGGCACCGGCCTCGGCCTCGCGATCGTCAAGAAGATCGTCGAGGAGCATTTCGGCACCATCGGCTTCACCGACCGTCCCGGCGGCGGCACGCTGGTGACCATCTGCTTCGATACCGATCAGCTCGCCGGAATGGCGAGCGCCCCTGAAGGCGAGGGCGGCGACGAGCCGCGCCCCGCCGTGCTTACGCGTACTGGAAGTGCCAAATCATGAGCCTCGATATCCTGGTCGTCGACGATGAGCGCGACATCCGTGAACTGGTCGCCGGCGTGCTGGAGGACGAGGGCTATACGACGCGGGGCGCTGCCGACAGCGACGCGGCGCTCGAAGCCATTGCCGAACGCCGCCCCAGCCTTGTGCTGCTCGATGTATGGCTGCACGGCTCGCGGCTCGACGGGCTGGAGATCCTCGACGAGATCAAGCGGCGCGATCCTTCGATCCCGGTGCTGGTGATCTCGGGCCATGGCAATCTCGATACCGCCGTCGCAGCGATCCGCCGCGGCGCTTCGGATTTCATCGAGAAGCCGTTCGAGGCCGAGCGCCTGCTGTTCCTCGTCGAGCGCGCCACCGAGACCGAGCGGCTCAAGCGCGAGGTCGCCTCGCTACGCGCCTCGATCGGGCGTGAAGAGGATCTCACCGGCCAGTCGGGCTCGATCAACACCGTGCGCGCCACCCTGAAGCGCGTTGCCTCCACCGGCAGCCGCGTGCTGATCACCGGCGGCGCTGGCACCGGCAAGGAAGTCGCAGCCCGGCTGCTCCATGGCTGGAGCCAGCGTGCCGCCGCGCCCTTCGTCATCGTCAGCGCCGCGCGCATGCAGCCCGAGCGGGTCGAGGAGGAGCTGTTCGGTGTGGAGGAGGGCGGGGACCTGGTCCGCACCGGCCTGCTCGAGCAGGCGCATGGCGGCACCCTGTTCCTCGACGAGATCGCCGACATGCCGGTCGCCACCCAGGCGCGCATCCTGCGCGTGCTGACCGACCAGAGCTTCACCCGCGTCGGCGGCACCCGCGTGGTCAAGGTTGATGTCCGCGTCGTCTCGGCCACCGCGCGCGATCTGATGAGCGAGATCGCCGAGGGCCGTTTCCGCGAGGATCTTTACTATCGCCTCAACGTCGTCCCCGTGACCATCCCCCCGCTCACCGAGCGGCGCGAGGACATTCCTGTCCTCGTCGAGCATTTCGTCGCCCATTATGCCAATGAGCGCCGCGTGCCGACGCCGGAGATCGCGCCCGACGCGATGGTCGCGCTGCAGAGCTACGAATGGCCGGGCAATGTCCGCCAGCTCCGCAACGTGGTCGAGCGCACCGTGATCCTCGCCCCGGGCGACCGGATCGGCCGCATCGATCTCGACCTGCTGCCCCCCGAAGTGCTCGGCCGCCCGGCCGATACCGGCGGCGGCATGGGCACCAGCGCGATCATGGGCGCCCCGCTCAAGGAAGCGCGCGAGAGCTTCGAGCGGGAATATCTGAAGGTCCAGATCCGCCGATTCTCGGGCAACATCTCGCGCACGGCGAGCTTCATCGGCATGGAGCGGTCGGCGCTGCACCGGAAGCTGAAGCTGCTGGGGATCACCGACAGCCGGGAGGAATAGGGGGCCAGCCCTTCCCAAATTCGTCGCCCCTCTGCCCATAACCGTCATCCCGGCGAAAGCCGGGATCCCAGGCGAAGGCGGGAAAGAGCGGCACGAGATCCCGGCTTTCGCCGGGATGACGGATACCTTGCAATGTAGGATTTCGCCTGCTTCCCTCCCGCCGCCGGTGTGCATCCGACCGCTCTTTGACCCGGTAGGAAAGATAGGATCGTCTTCGCGCATCATGATTGCACGAAGCGGCTTACGCATCGGGAAAGGCAGCCTCAGAACCCCGCAGAACCAGCGCTGGGCATGAACTTCGTGAACTTTGACGAGTCGCTTGCTGGCGAGGCGTAGGATCGGCTGGACGATTCGGCCCCCACAGCATAAAAGGGCCGCGCTGCGCGCCACGCGGGTGCGCGGTCCCGACGCCAGAGAACGGCGCCAAGCGGGAAACTCCCGCCAACAAAGAGAGTCACGTACGATGGCCGAAAAGCAGACCTCGCTTCAGGATCTGTTCCTCAACTCGCTGCGCCGGTCGAAGACGCCGGTCACGATGTTCCTGGTCAAGGGCGTCAAGCTCCAGGGCATCGTCACCTGGTTCGACAATTTTTCGGTGCTGCTCCGCCGCGACGGCCAGTCGCAGCTCATCTACAAGCACGCGATCTCCACGATCATGCCCTCGGGCCCGGTGGATCTCGCCCCGCTCCTCGAAGCGGTGGGAGAGCATCAGTCCAAGAACCCGGTATTGCAGGAGATTTTCCTCAACGCGGTCCGCCGCCAGCAGGAAAATGTCACGATGTTCCTGGTCAATGGCGTGATGCTCCAGGGCCAGATCGCGTCCTTCGACCTGTTCTGCATGCTGCTCCAGCGCGAGGGCATGGCCCAGCTGGTCTACAAGCATGCTGTCTCGACGATCCAGCCGGCGCACCCGCTGAACCTCGCCGAGGAACAGAATAGCGACGACTGAGCGACTGTATGACTACCGGTTTCGAACGCGACCCCGATGAATTCACCCGGGGCGCGCGCGCCGTCGTGGTCTATCCGGACCTCGGCGGCAGCTCGCGCGATGCCGATGCGCGCCTGGAGGAGACCGCCGGCCTCGCCGCCGCGATAGGCGTCGAGGTGGTCGAGCGGGTACCATTGCGCATCCGCGCGCCCAAGCCGGGCACGCTGATCGGCTCGGGCCAAGTGGAAGCGCTGGCCGAGACGGTGCGCGACAGGGAACTGACGCTTGCCGTGTTCGACGCGAGCCTCACGCCCGTGCAGCAACGCAACCTCGAGACCGGCCTCAAGTGCAAGGTGATCGACCGGACCGGCCTGATCCTCGAAATCTTCGGCGAGCGCGCGCGCACCGCCGAGGGCCGGCTCCAGGTCGAACTGGCGCACCTCGATTACCAGGCCGGCCGCCTCGTGCGCAGTTGGACCCACCTCGAGCGCCAGCGCGGCGGCTTCGGCTTCCTTGGCGGCCCAGGCGAAACCCAGATCGAGGCCGACCGCCGGCTGATCCGCGACCGCATGGCGCGCCTGCGCCGTGAACTGGACTCGGTCAGCCGCACCCGCAGCCTGCACCGTGATCGGCGCCAGCGTGCGCCCTGGCCGGTTATCGCGCTGGTCGGCTATACCAACGCCGGAAAGTCCACGCTTTTCAATCGCCTGACCGGAAGTGACGTCATGGCGGAAAACCTCCTCTTCGCCACGCTCGATCCGACGTTGCGCCAGATTTCGCTGCCCGGCATCGACAAGGCGATCCTGTCGGACACGGTGGGCTTCGTCTCGGAGCTGCCGACCCAGCTCGTCGCCGCATTCAAGGCGACGTTGGAGGAGGTGGTCTCCGCCGACCTGCTCATCCATGTCCGCGACGTCGCTCATCCGGACAGCGAGGCGCAGAAGGACGATGTCGAGGCCGTGCTGGCCGAGATCGGCGTCGCCGAGGCCACGCCGCGCTTCGAGGCCTGGAACAAGATCGACCTGCTCGACGCCGAGCGCCGCGAGGATCTGCTGGCGGAAGCGGCCAAGCGCGAGGACGTCATGCCCGTGTCCGCGGTGACCGGGGAAGGGGTGGACGCCCTGATCGCCGCCGTCGCCGCCCGCCTGACCGAGGGCCATCGCCGCTACACCATCCCGCTCGATCCGGCCGACGGGCAGGGCGCCGCCTGGCTCCACCAGCACGGCGAGGTGCTCGACCAGCGGATCGAGGGGGATCAGGCGGTCTACGAGGTCCGGATGGCACCGCGCGATTACGAGCGGTTTTTGACGCGAGGTTAATTTCGCCAGCTCTGTCCAAGCTCATTATCGAACCACATTTCAGCATGCTCGTACGCGCCAATCGTGGAACGGAACTCGAGATACTGACCGTAACCCTGCGTTTGGACCCAGGCTCTAAAGGCATTGTAACTCGGCTGTTCGCCTGAATCTCTCAAGAAACCGACTTCACGCGCCCATTTGGTGGCAAGAGATCGAATAGCGGATTCGGCTTCAGCCTGTTTCATTTGAGAATATTATCTAGATTTTGCGATAGACCAAAGAGCTTCCTTGGCATCGAGATCCAGCGCTTCGAATGCCTCCCCAGCTTCGGCTTCCATGACCTTGAAACGCTTCTCAAATTTGGCGTTGGCACCGCGCAGGGCCGCCTCGGGGTCGATACCCAGCTTGCGCGCCCAGTTGACCACCGCGAACAGCAGATCGCCGACTTCCTCCTCGATTTCGGCCGGCGTCGATGCGGCCTCGACCTCGGCCAGTTCCTCGTCGATCTTGGCACGCGCGCCGCTGGCGTCTGGCCAGTCGAAGCCGGTGCGGGCGGCGCGCTTCTGGAGCTTCTCGGCACGGAGCAGGGCGGGGAGGCCGATCGCCACGCCGTCCAGCGCGCTCTCATGCCCCTTTTCGCCCCGCTCCGCGGCCTTGATCTGTTCCCAGAGATGATGGCCGCCCTCGGCGGCGCCGAGGAAGATGTGTGGGTGGCGGCGCTCCATCTTGTCGCTGATCGCATTGGCGACGTCGACCAGGGCGAAGTCGCCCGTCTCCTCGGCCATGCGGCTATGGAAGACCACCTGGAGGAGCAGGTCGCCAAGCTCGTCCTTGAGGTCCGCCATGTCGCCGCGCTCGATCGCGTCGGCCACCTCATAGGCTTCCTCGATCGTATAGGGCGCAATCGTGGCGAAGGTCTGCACCGTATCCCATTCGCAGCCCGTCTTGGGATCGCGAAGCCGCGCCATGATGGCAACGAGGCGGTCGATGGCAGGCGCGGGTGCGGTCAAGGAAGGAGCCTCCGGAGAATACGCGCCGACCCTAGAAAGCGACCGCCGGGAAGAAAAGCCCGGCGCGATCGATCAGGCCCGAAAGCCATTGCTGCAGGCGCTTTCGCAACCTTCATCGCATTCCGGACTGTTCCCGTTCCTCCATTGGATCCCGCATCCTCCATCAATCCAAGCCAGGGTTATTTCGTCCATTTTGAATGGAATTATATTTCTCAAGTATAATTGCGACTCTGCGGAGGGGATTTCATAGATTCATGACCATAATTTCCAAAAACCCTCTGGAAGGCTTTTTGATTTTCGGACATGATGCTTATCAAGATGGCAAGCATCAACTGGGGATTGGGGAAGGGCGAGCCGATCCTGTAGCATGCATAGCTTGTTGAGCGAGATCATTTCGTTGGTGGGGGCACGGGACGAATGGTTCAACTGTCACTTAGCTATTATCCTGACATCACGCAGAAGCAGACGGATGCGGACGTGCGCGCGAACGTCGTGCTGTTCTCGGAGCGGCTGGCCGCTCAGCTGACGCGTGATCTACGCATAGACGTGGCGATCAACGTCCTGCCCGTGCTGTCGGTAGCGGACCAATATCATGCGGTCCTCGAAGGGCGATCGCATATCGCGTTGATGAAGCCGGTCGCCTATGTCTTCGCGCATGAAAAGCGCCCAGGCATCCTCCCAGGTGCCGTCGCGCTGCGTCCCATCGACGGGAAAGTCGGTGACCATTATTTCGGACAGGTCTACGCGCGTCGCAGCCTCGGCTTCACTTCGATCGCCGACCTGGCGGCGAGCGAGCCGGCGAAGTGGCGCCTGGCCTATGGCGATCGCTTCTCCACCTCCAATTTCCTGATCCCCGCCAATGTCCTGGCGACCGGCGGCGTCCATCCGTTCCTTTTCTTCAGGTCCGTCAGATTTTTCGGCGGGCACGATTTCGCCGCTGAGGCAGTCTATGAAGGATGCGCCGATATCGGCTGCGGCCATGACGGCGTCATCAAGATACTTGCTCAGAAATATCCCGATGCCGAGGACATGCTGATCCAGCTGGGGCACGAGGACATCCACAGCGATCCGGTTGTGGTCGACACCGATGCGCTGCCCGCGCCGGTTACCCTGGCGGCAATCGAGAAGGCCTGCGTGGCGATCAGCAGCGATCCCGAGGTGCTGGGGGCGCTTGACCTGTTCTGGGGCTGGGTGAAGGGCCTCGCGCCCACTCGGCACGAGAATTATGCCTCAATCGAAAGCGCGCTCAAGCGTCTATCCCTGAGCGACGTCGATATGGTGGCCTGACGATGGCCGCGCACGACGATCTCCTTGTGCTTCACCTTTGCCGGTCCCTAAGCGGCTTCGACGACGTGTCGGAGCGTTTCGCCCATGCGGCGATCGATGATCTGATGGGCCGATCGGGGACCGACACAGTCGATGCGATGCTTCGCCGGTTCGAAGCGGGGGGTGCCGCAGCGGTGGCGGCCGATGCGAAATTGCGGGCGCCGATGCAGGCGCTGCTGACCTTCCTCTACACCGGCTTCGGCGTGGACCGGATGCCCGCCGACACGCCGGAGAACCATTATGAGAGTCTGATGTGGCGTGCCGCGCTGGCCCATCCGCCGGCGCTCAGCGGTGGCTATTTCGGGCATTGGAGCTATCCGCCCGACGAGGCGAACGGATGAGCGCCGGGGCGCCCGATCATGACGTCGCGATCATAGGCGCGGGCGTCGCCGGTGCGATGATCGCCGCGCGCCTGGCCCGCAAGGGGTTGTCGGTGCTCCTGCTCGACGCAGGGCCGGAGCTTGGCGACCGGCTGGCCGCGGTCGGCCGGTTCGCCGCTTCCGCCGCGCGGCTGCCGCACGACCCGTATCGGAATGTGGCGGCAGATACGTTCGCGCCCTCGCCGCGCGTCAACGATCCTCCGCAGACCGGTCATTATCTGCAGGAGACGCCGGCGACTCCGTTCAAGAGCACCTATCAGCGCATATTGGGCGGCAGCACGCTGCATTTCCTGGGCAATGTGCCGCGCTTCCTGCCGGCCGATTTCGAGATGAGGACCCGGCACGGGATCGCCGACGACTGGCCGTTCGGCTATGACGTGCTGGAACCCTGGTATTGCGAGGCGGAAGCCGAGATGGGCGCCGCCGGGGACCATGATGAATGGGATGGCCTGGGTGGCGGGCGACGGTCGCATCCCTTCCCGATGCCGCCGATCTGGCCGTCCCATGGCGACAAGGTCGTACGTGCGCGACTGGACGGCAAGATCATTGAAGATGTGCCGGTGCGTATCCGCATCACGCCTCAGGCGCGCAACTCCATCCCTTATCAGGGTCGCCCGCCCTGTGCCGGCAACAGCAGCTGCGTCCCGATCTGCCCGATCCAGGCCAAGTACGACGCGACCGTCCATGTCGATATGGCGCGCGCGGCCGGTTGCCACGTGCGGCCGCGCGCAGTCGTCCATCGGCTCGAACACGATGCCGATGCGCGCGTTACCGAGCTTCATTACCATCGCTGGAGCGAGGACGGGACGGGAAGGGTCCCCGAGCGGGCCAGCGCACGCGTCTTCGTCGTCGCAGCTCATGCGATCGAGACGCCGCTGATCCTGATCAACAGCGGAATCGCGCCCTACAGTCCGGTTGGCGGGTGCCTGATGGATCATCTCCAGGGCTATGGCATGGCGCTGATGCCCGAGCCGGTCTTTCCCTATCGGGGCCCACCGGTAATAACGGGGATCGATGCCTGGCGCGATGGTCCCTGGCGCGGTGAACATGCCGCTTTCCGCATCTCGATCGGCAATGATGGCTGGGGTCGCCCCGAACCGCTGGACAAGACGGTCACCGATCTGGTCGCCGCCGGCCTTTGGGGAGCGGATCTGCGCAGCGCGATCGGTGCGCGTGCGACGCACATGATCCGCCTCAGCTACTCGACCGAGATGCTGCCCGATCCAGCCAACCGTGTGACCCTGGCGGCAGGCGGGGAGCCGGATCGCCTGCGGCCGGCGATCCACTTCTCGCTGCCCGACTATAATAGCCGGGCATTCGGCACGGGCAATCGGCTGTTCGCCGCCATGTTCGCCGCCATGGGCGCGCGCGATGCCCGCTTCACCTGGCCGGATTCGAACTATTCGGGCGCCGGCCATATCGTCGGCACCACCCGCATGGGGACCGACCCCAGAACCTCGGTCTGCGATGCCGACGGGAGGGTCCATGGCGCGCAGAATCTCTACATCGCCGGGGCGTCGGTCTTCCCTACCTCCGGCACCGCCAACCCCACGCTCACGCTGGCTGCGCTGGCCTTGCGGCTGGCCGATCATCTGGCCGCTCGCCTGAAGGGCATGGAATGACGGGCGAAGCTACCCGTGCCCGCCTCCATGCCTTGCTGGCCGAGGCCTGTGAGCTAGAGCATGCCCTGTGCTGCTCCTATCTGTTCGCGGCGTTCAGCATGCGCCGCGACCTCGCCGAAGGGCTCGATTGGCGCCGGCAGCAGGTTGCCCGCAAATGGGCGAGCCAGATATACCATGTCGCTGCACAGGAGATGCTGCACCTCGCCCAGGCCTGGAACCTGCTCACCGCGACCGGCGGCGGCGCTTATTACGACCGGCCGAATTTTCCGCAACCGGCCCGCAATTTTCCTCTCAACGTCGCACTGACGCTGCGCCGTTTCGACGTGGCGACGCTCGACCGCTTCATGATCTATGAGAATCCGGGCGAGGTGGTGCTCGATGAATCCGCCGGCGCGTCGGGCCTGTTGTGGCCGCTCGACGAGAAATATGCATATGATCATGTCGGCGAGCTCTATGGCGAGATCGGCCGGATCATCGCCGAAGCCGATCCGGCCGTTCTGTTCGTGGACGATGTATCCGGTCAGCGCGGCCAGCATCTGGTGGATTTCTACGACATCATCGCGGTCACGGACCAGGCGTCAGCGGCCGCGGCGATCCACGGTATCGTCACCCAGGGTGAAGGCAGTTCGGGCAATCGCGCGGATTCGCATTTCGGCGTGTTCAGCGCGATCCGCAACGTCATCGGAGGGGACGGGTTCGACTATGCGCTGCCGGTCGGCGACAATCCGCTTATCGCGACATCGGCCCTGGCGCCCTCGACGCTTGCCTCGACCCGGCTCAGCGATGCGGGCATCCGCGTCACGATGCTCACCGATCCGGTCGCGGTGCACGCCGTCGATCTGTTCAACGACGTCTATCAGCTGATGCTGCAGGCGCTGGCCTTCCTGTTCGTCAGCCGGACGGATGAGGCGGCGCATCTGAAGCGGGTTTCCCGATGCGCGATCGAGCTGATGATCACGGTGATCAAGCCCATGGGAGAGGCGATCTGCCGGTTGCCGAGCGGGCTGGACGGCGCGAATGCCGGCCCAAGCTTCGAGCTGCGCCGCCATGTCGCGCTGCCGACGCAGGCGGCGGCCGCGATCGCCGTGATCGCGGACCGGCTGGCGCAACTCGCAGAGCATGGCGCGCTGCTGCTGGCCCAGGACGGAATTGCCGTCGGCCCGCGGCATCAGATCACCGGCGCCGTCGCCAATCTGCGCCGCATCCAGCGCGAGCTCGTACCCGACCAGCCAGCACAAGGATGATCCCATGCTCGACGCCAATATCGATTATGCGGAACTTGAAGCGGCTGCACGCAAGCGCTGGCCGGATCGTTTCGTAGCCGCCGCCGAGACGCCGGCGGCGGTGCTGGAGAGCGTCGCCCGGCCGACCGGATCCAGAAAGACGCGGGCGCTGGCCAGGGAAGTGGCGGCCGCGATCCTGCCCGGCGAGGCCGGCCCCGACCGGGCGATCGACGACGCCGCCCTTGTGGCGGAGCAGGAGGCGGTACAGCGCGAGGTCGTCATCCGCATGGCCGCACCCGTTTTCCGCATAAAGGACGGCGTCATCGACCGCACGACGGCGAAGCCTGGGCAGGAGGGCTGGATCGACCGCCTCGACCAGTTCGATGCGAAGCTCAAGCCGCGCTATGCGGCCATCGGCAGGATCGAGGCGACGTTGAGCCCGTTCGGGCCGGAAGGGCTGGGGACTGCCTGGCTGATCGACCGCGACGTAATCGTCACCAACGCCCATGTCGCGCGCTACTTCGCGGAAACTGCTGACCGCGGCTGGCGCTTCCGATCGCAGCAGGGGTTCGACAATCGCCCGATGCGGGCCGGCCTCGACACGAACGAGGACGCCAACAGCGCGCAGGCGCAGCACGAAATCATCGAGATTCTCTATGTCTCGCCGACGCGCGATCCTGACATCGCCTTTCTGCGCATCGCCGGCAGCGGCCTTGCCGCCCAGCCTATACCCTGTTTCCGGGGGGGGCTCCCGCTCAATCCCGAGGTCGCCGTCATCGGGTATCCGGAACGCGACGACACGATCGATAAGGTCGAGCTCGAGCGCTATTTCGGCGACATCTGGGGATGGAAGCGCTTTGCACCGGGTTTTCTGGGCCAGGTCGGATCGAGCGCGATACGCCATCTCTGCAACACGCTGGGCGGCAATAGCGGGTCGCCGCTGATCGAGCTCGGAACCGGCCACCTGCTGGGCCTGCATTATGGCGGCATTCCCGATCGCCGGAATCCGGTGAATCACGCGCTTCCGGCGCAGGTGGTGTTCAAGCTGCTGAACGACCTGCGCGCGCCGGGGCTATCGAGGAGGGAGGGGAACATGAACCTATCACGGGGACCGATCGACATTGGTGGAGGAACCGCGGCGACGCTGACCATCCCGCTGACCCTGACCATCAACCTTTCTGTCGGCGGCGGTGCCGATATCGCCGCCCTCGCGCCATCGCCTGCCGCTCCGCAGCCGACCGCGCCCGATCTGGAAAGCGCCGTCGGTCAGGCGCGGGAGGCCTTCGCGACACGGGCCGACGTGCTTCACGTCCGGCCGGGCTGGAAGGTGACGAATGGCGCCATCACCGACACGCCTGCGATCGTCGTCGCCGTGGAGAGGAAGGAGCCGGTCGATTCGCTGATCGCCGCAGGCCGCATCCCGTTCCCTGCGAGCTTCGCCGGCTTCCCGATCGACGTCACGATCGCCAGCGCCCAGGATGTCATCGACAGGTTCGGCACCGAGGAATTCCTGACCGAGGCGGCGCGCCGGATCGCCTATCGGATGCGGCCCGAGCTGATGCCCCAGGAAGTGAACACACGCATGCGGATCTCGATCCGCCCCGGGCCCGACGCCGGATCTGGCATGTTGCGCGACTTTCTGGACGCGACGCAGGACCATCTCACCGTGGGAATGTACGAATTCACCGCGCCGCATGTCGTCACGGCCACGGAGGCGGCGATGGGCGGCAGCAAGCGGCTCAGGATGGTGCTCCAGAAGGGAGAGTCGATCGGGGGCTCCGGGGCGAAGAAGTTCGACATCAAGGACGAGGAGACCGTCGCCCGCCTGGAGGCGGAGATGGGCAATCGCTTCCAGAACCAATGGTCCGCGCGCGCCATCCACCCGTCCTATCATATCAAGGTCGCCGCGCAGGACGACCGCGCCCTGTGGCTGTCGAGCGGCAGCTGGCAATCGTCCAACCAGCCCAAGGAGGACCAGGAAGGCCCCCACAGCCAGCATAACCGCGAATTCCATGTGATCGTCCACAACCGGACGGTCGCCGAGCTCTATCGCCGGCATGTCGAAGAGGACGCCAAGGATGCCGCAGCCGCCTTTTCGGACGAGGCGGCCGTGTTTGCCGAACCCATGTTCTGGGTTCCCGACGAGGATGTCCCCCTCGTGACCGAGGCGGCGCGGCCGCCCATCTTCTTTCCGCCGTTGGAGATCGATCGCAAGGTGCGGATGATGCCGCTGCTGACGCCCGACAATTTCAGCGAGAAGCTGCTGCCGCTGATCCGGGGGGCCAGGAAGTCGATCCTCTTCCACAACCAGTCCTTCGGCATCGCCCAGACGCGGGCGGATTCGTTCGAGGCGTTGCTGGCGGCGCTGAAGGAGAAACAGAGCGATTCGGCGATCGACGTGCGGATCGTGCTGCGCGGCAATGAAGGGCCGATCGATGCCCGCCCCAATATCGAGAAGATGAAAAGCTATGGCTTCCGGGTCACTCCCGACCTGGTCCGCATCCAGCCGAAGCTGCACAACAAGATGTGGATCATCGATGATGAGCACAGCGTCATAGGCAGTCATAATTTCACCAACCAGGGCACGACGATCAACCGCGACGCCAGCCTGATCTTCTATGACGATCCCGAAATCGCCCGGTATTGCCGCAGCGTGTTCGAGCATGACTGGGAGCGGTTGGCACAGCGCGAGCTGGCCGAGTCCCGCACGGGTGTCCGGCGTGCGGTGCCCGGCGAACGCCCGCCGCGTGGGATGCGCGCGGTGACCGCGGCGGCGCTGGGGCTCTGAAGCTGCGCGATCCGCGCAGCGCACGTTACCGTCCTTGCCACGGGGCGCGGCGCGGCAGAGACGGCAATCTCGACCGGGCACTGGAGTCTGGCATCATGCAGGATGCTTGGACAGGCGCGAATTGTTACAGATTATAGGCGATGGAAATTGCCAATTTCGTACAATTCACGAAGCATTGATCTTGTATTGTGGAAATGTATACTCATGGTTCATATGTTACCGCGTTGCGATGGCAAAGCGGTGGCATATCGAATCGTCCTGCGTTGTTTCCGTGAAAAATCAATATTTTTGCTGAAGACGCGGCTGTTTGCGTATTGGAAATGCAGGGCCAATCCACGGCCCGCATGCAATAGATCTGAGATGGATTAGCCAATGCCGACCGATTTGAGAGAATATGCGGGAAGCCAATTCAGGATAATTCTGCAGCAGCGGACCAAGACAGTGGCCGAGCCGCTTCTGGCCAAGCTCGAGCAGGCCTTTATATGGGGCAACGTCGCCAGCGCGGCGGCTGCCGCGGGCGCTCCGAACTTGGACGAGAAGCGTCAGGACAAGATCCATCGGCAACAGATCGGAACCCTGGCGCGCTCGCTCGGGCACATGGTGGCATCGGCTACTCCGGCCGGGGATGTGGACGCCGATGCCGTGCGTGCGGGCTATCTACGCTGGAAGGGAACGAGGAGCTTCCAGATCTACGCTCCGCGATATCATCTGCGCGGCGAGGATGCCCGGGCCAAGGATGCGGAAATTCATAGGCTCTGAGCGGGGGATGGCATCATGGACGCGAGGACCAGCATGGGGCTGCGATCATTCCTCGAGGACAATGAAGGCCTGCTCGAGATCGACGCCGAGCGCGTCGCGCCCGGCAGCAATGGGTCGTGGTTCCGCCTCGCCAGCGGAATCTTGCAGGATCGGTTCATCTCGATCTGGCCGCTGATCGAGGATCTCGAATTCTTCGAGCCGCTGGCCAAGCTGACCGGACAGGAGATCGAGCGTCGGTGCCGGAAGCTGGGCGCCAAGGTCGTCGTCGGCTGCACCATGACCGTGCGGCACATGCTTGAGGCGGTTCGTCCCTATGTCGCCTCGGACATCATGATCGACTATCTCGGAAACTATCCGCTGCTTCCGATCCGCGCGGAGCGGATCTGGCGGCAGAACCGCCCGACCCTGATATTCACCGACGTCCTTTCCACCGGCCAAGGCGTCGAGGACATGATTGCCTTTCTCGCCAGCAATCGCGTGCCGGTGGCCGGCATCATGACGCTGGTCTGGGTGCGGCATGCATTGAGCCAGCGCGTGACCGAGGTGGATGAGACGCGGGCGCGCTTCAAATGCCTTGCGGCCGAAGGCCCGCAGGTGCGGGGCTATGATCTTGTCCGCTTCCGCGACATCTTTGCCGAAGCACGGCGCCCTGCGGATCTGGGGGGAAGCCTTGCGATCCCCGTTGATGCGGAAACCGTATTGCCGCAACCGCAGCTTCGCGGCGATCCCCTGTCGGGATCGCTTGTCGATCTTGAGACGGAGATTGCCGAGACCGGCGCCAGCGGGGCGCTCAAGATCGGCTATTTCACTGGCCAGGAGGGACGCTTCGCCGGACCGAGCCAAGAGCGCTTCACCCTGGGTTTCGATACGGGGCGCCTGATCGAGCGTCATGTCGACATCCTGGCAGACGAGATATGCGGACAGTATAAGGATCTCGCCAGGAGGTGCGGCAAGGCGCCCGTATTCGTCTCGACCCCCTCCAAGGAAAACCGGGATTTCTTGCGGACGATCCTTCAGCATCCGAAGGTCGCGAGCCTCGAGCCCGAATATGCGCTCTTCTCCCGGACCGACGACTTTGATGGCTCGTACACGCACATCCTGCTCAAGAAGGAAGATGAAAAGACGGTAAGGGACCGCCCCGCGCTGATCCTGCTCGCCACGATCCAATCGGCCGAGACCGTGCGCGCCCTTTCCGCCGTGCTGTCGCTTCACAACTGCCGCGACGTCACGATCTTCTGTGTGATCAATCGCGCCAATCCCGCATCTGCGAGTTTCCTTGCAAGGGTGCTGCGGCTCGCCGAGAATCCAAGCTCGGCCGCGGCCCCCTCCTCGAAGCAGCCAGGCCGGCGCCTTAATCGTAGGGGGCATCGCGGCAACTATTTCGAGTTGGTCTCGTTGCTGCGCGTCTGGGATCTCTCGGCTTCCGATCTGACCAAGATGGAGGCCTTCGCCCATGCGCAGTTCCAGCGATATTGGCGGCGCTGCAAATCCGAGATAATGCGCCAGCTATCGAACGCCGACCTGCAATATTTCGAGCCCGAGATGCTGCAGTTCAAGGTGGCGGGCGCAAGAGCCGAAGCAGAATTTCCGTCGGATCCCGGTGAAGCGCCGGCCCGGGGTTCTGGAAACGAGACGGTCGCGATCAGCCTGGCCGCGAAGGAAGCGTTCGCCGCCCGAAACTTCGACAGGCTCCTCGGACTAATCCGCGAGCCGGGGTTGTCGAAGAACGGGCTTTTCTCCGTCTATCGCTATCTCCTGGCAGATCCCGGCGGGTTGGGAACCAACCGGCGCACTCTGTCCGAAAGCTTTGTCGCGGCCTTGACGCAGGCGTCTGCGGATATCGACGCCGTTCTGGGCAATCCTCCGTCCGCGCCCGGCTCCCGCCAACCAGCCCTGGCGGAAGCGATCGGGCGCGAGCGGGATCTGCTCATCGGCGCTGGCCTCTTTTCCCAACTCCTGATTGGCGTGGAAGGAGGCCCCGATCGCGTCACGGTCAGAGGCACGATCCTGAACCTGCTCAGGCGCTTCGGCCAGACCCCTGCGTCGATGCCGCTGATCGCTCGCCTCTGCAATGTGGAGTGGTCCTATGCCATCTCCTTCGCCGCTCTGATGCTCGAGCTGGAGCTTGGCCTGGCGACGGACAGAGAGCCGGCGGCGGACGAGGATGACGAAGGGCTGGACGATATAGCCGAACTCAACCTGGGCGATGCGCTGGACCATATCCGCGAGCTCGCGATACTGCGCCTGCGTGGCGAGGAGGCCGTTTTTCCGACCGCGGCGGAGATTCAGGACGTTGCCGAGACCCATTCCGGCAACAGGAGCGCCCTGCCGCAGCTCATCACCTCGACGTCGGAGCTGATCGACGCGCTGACGCCCGAACCTTCGGTGAACATGGGACAATGCCTGGCCGCTGTCCGGCGCGAAATCACCTGGCCCCGCCCGCGACACACCTATGCTGCGATCAACCTTGAGACCTGCCCCGAGATCATTGGGGGGATATATGAGGACAACAAGGACAAGTCGGGCGCTTTCAGATTCAAATCGCATCCCGAGAGCGAGAACCTGATCAGGGAATTGAACCACCTCATCCTCACCGGTGCGAGGCTCCGCGTCCTGAACGAGCATAGCCGGCGCATAATTCCGGAAACGTCGGAGAACCAGAACTGGTCTCGCTATTTTCTGGGGAGGGATGAGGACTCGCTCGAAGCGCATGTCAGCCTGCTTATCGGCATCGCCCAATCCTCGCGCGGCAAGGGCGAAATACTCGCGGAAGACGTCGTCGAGATAAAGCGCCTGTGTCAGGCGATGGTTCGAAACCTCTGGAGCTTTCAGAGCACCGGGGAAAACGGAGAATCCGCTTATGCGACCAGCGAGTTCTTCCAATATGTATGCAATTTCGAGTGCAAGCTGAGCGACGTCATTCACAGTGCCGTCGACAAGGCGTGGGAACGACTGAGGCAAGGGGCAGAGGGGGGCGGCCGGGATATGCCCCGTTCCAAGGAAAGCTTCGCGAAGATAGCTTGGGAACTCGCGGGTTTGGACGCCGAAAGGCTCTACGTCCTTGGCGACAAGACGCTGCTCGTTTCCGCCTTCGAGAACTTCATCTCCAACTTCCAATATTCACGCGACTTCAGGCGTGATGCCGAGTCCGGGCCCGAGGTCGGCAGGATCACGGTGAGGGAAGGGGGGCAGAAGGAGCATGTGGAGGTCTCGTTCTGGAGCGCTGGCGGCCGGACCGACCGGGACGAGAGCCGAAATCGGCACAGCACGACTCACGATCATCGCCGCCAGCTCAGCGAACTCAACTGCAGCGTCGATATAGACGATCACACCGCCGACTATTTCGAGGTGACCGTGACATTGCCGCAAATCACGCGGCATGCGGAAGGGAGGCGCGCATGAAGGGCCTGATCTGGGACGATCTGGGCTCATCCGCCGCCAGGCAGGAGGAAGCGGGCAGCGATTTCATGCTGGAGATCCTTCAGCGCGAACGCGTCGAACACCTTCAGCAGGCGTTCTTATGCAAAGGCGTGGAGCTGGATCTGCAAACCGACTGGGACAAGGTCCCGGGCCTGTTGACGCAAGGCGGCTATAGCTTCGCCATCTTCGATGTGTACCAGGGGGACCAGCCCGTCGGCATCGAATATGCTAAGATCATCCGCAACCTGATGCGCGACGATGTGGATGTCGGGGATCCGGAATTCCCGATCTTCCTCCTTTCCAGCGAAGTCGAGTCGATACCGGTGATGGCGCTGGTGGACAGCAAGCTGAGAGCCTTTTCGAAGCGCTGGCGTTCGGAAGAGATCGTCACAGCGATCCGGAACGAGCTTCGCCAGAAAGGACGCTGGACGAAAGCGGGGGAGGTGCTCATCCTCGGCGCGGGCGACGAAAAATGCAGTTTGACCGCGGAACTCAAGGCCCATTTCGAACCCTTGAAATGGACGTTCCATGTCGCTTCGCGCCCGCCCGACCTGGGCGGCATTCGCGAAGCCGTGCTCGACAAGCAGTGGATTATCAAGATTCTGCGTGCCGACATCGAGCTCGAGGAAGCGGAAGGCGACGTGACGCATATGGCGCGGGCCGAATCCTATGTGGAACTAGGCGTGATCGCAGCCCTGCCGAGTAATCAGAAGAAGCTGATCGTTCTGGCAGAAGCGAACACCCGCGTGCCGAGTTTCCTGAAGCCGGCCGCCGTCATCTCCTTCTCCCGTTCGATGACGGACGCGATCGAGCAATTGTCGACGATTTTCCCGAAGCGAGAGTGACGTCGAGGACAATGCGACGGGTACCAACGGTCGGGACGGAAAAGCATGCGCCTCCTCTATGTCGGATCGCGGATCGATGAGCAGCAGGACGGTACTGCGCAACTCCTCCAAGCCGGCGAGATCCACAACATAGAACTCTGCTTTTCTCGCGCTGCCTGGCGGCGAGACAAAGCCAGCTTCCTTCCGGACCTGATCGTGGAGGATCTTGCCGAGGCGCTCGAGAAATTCCAGCCCGACGTCCTCCATATCTCGACGCACGGTGACCCTTGGGGCCTCTGCTTCGCGTCGAGGAACCTCGAAGGCGGAGGCAGCGAGATGGTAATTGTCGATGCGAAGGCGCTGGCCGCGTTCTTCAGCCGCCGGCATCCGCCTCGACTTGTCCTGCTCAACGCATGCGATTCAATCGGCATCGCTCGCGAATTGGCCGAGTTGGGCGTCGCGGCGATCGGGACGACTGCCCCGATCACGAACGAAGCGGCAACCGCGATCGCCACGCAATTCTATGCGAAGCTGCTGGACGGGGCCTCCTTGGAACAGGCGTTCCAGGTCATCGCGCATCTCGGTCGCGTCGTGGACGGCGGGAAAGTGGAGATCGAGCTCTTCGCACCCTCGGCCTCGATGGTGCTCAATCCGGCTCCGCGGCTGATCGCGCGGGTCGAGGCGGTCGATGAGCTCACTGGCGCGATAACGGTAAGGCTGGGATTGGTGGATGTCGGCCGCGAGTTCATGCAGATCTGCTTCTTCACCGACGCGCGATCCAACAAACCGTCAGAGCCCCTGGCGACATCCGACCTTCAGCGCGACATATCCGACGGCGCAGCCTGGAGCGACGCTATGATCCTCCATTCGGACTGCTGGATCGCTGCATGCGGTCTCTTGTCAAGCGGTGAGACCTTTGCGCTTTCCCAGCGTCTCCGGACTGCCATCCTAGACCATTCTCATTTCAGGAAGGGCCGGGCCGTCTACAACCGGACCCGTGACAGAGCGCTAGGCCTCTTGTCGACCTTCGAACCGTCATCAGGGGCGGGCGACTAAACCTCCTCGATGGGCCGGCATTCCACCCGGTTTCGCACCAAGAAAGCAATTGCCGAGGTTCGCAGGATCGAGACGAAGATCCGCACCCAAATAGGTTTCCTCAGATCTTCGGGCATAATTCAAGTCATTTCGGATGAAAACTATGATCTTGGCATCGAATTGGCAATTCGGCACAATACCAAAAAGGAATCCGATGCGACATATTATCTCGCTTGGCTTGGCAACACGACAAGGGACGGGGCACTCGGCAGTAATGTAAGTCTTTGAGGCCATTTTTAGGGGGATGGCATGGCACTGGAGATTTCGAAGCTTAACGAAGAACAGAAGAGCGGTCTCGAGGCGCTCGCCGCCGAAGCTCTGAGGCTCCGTCCGGAAGCTGACCTGGCCGCGCTCGAGCAGGTCCATCGGCTCGGCGAAAGCATCATCTGCGAAACCGAAGATGCCGGCTCGGCCACACCGCGCGGTCTGTCTCCGTTTGAGATCGTGCTTGATGCCTCCGAAGGGTTTATCCCCCTCTGGGCCCCCGATACGACGCTGCGCTGGCGCTTCCGCGAGTCTTCGCTGGCGCGCTTCGAGAACCCCCAAGCCGTGCGCGCCAAGGTTGAGCAGCTGCTCGGCGAAGCGCTTCTCGAATGGGGCGATGCGGCGCCGGTCAAGTTCGCCCAGCGCGACGATGCCTGGGATTTCGAGATCGTCGTTCGTGAGAGCGACAACTGCAACCGTATGGGCTGCGTCCTCGCAAGCGCCTTCTTCCCCGACGCCGGTCGGCACGAGCTGTTCATCTATCCCAAGATGTTCACCCAGGTTCGGCGCGAGCAGGTCGAGACGATGGTGCACGAAATCGGCCATATCTTCGGCCTTCGCCACTTTTTCGCGCAGATATCGGAGTCGCAATGGGCTTCTGTCGTGTTCGGCGAGCATAGCAAGTTCAGCATCATGAACTATGGCGAGCTGAGCCAGCTGACCGACGCCGATAAATCCGACCTGAAGCGGCTCTATTCCATGGTCTGGTCCGGCGAACTTACTGAAATCAACGGCACACCGATCCGCCTTGTCCGCCCGTATCACGACAGTGGTATCGTCACGTCCGAGGCGCTCCTTCCCGCAGTTTGATCGTCACGAGACCAGCAAACCCGGACCGCCCACTTACCGAAGGCTCAGGCGATTCGTTTACACGGTCCGCCTCCGCCAGCGTCTCGCACGTATCATTGTCAGAAAGCACGCTCTTGGCCCTATGTTTGATTCCCTCGGTCGTTCGCTCCCTTTGTGTCCCCGACAAAAGGGGGGAGGGACCAGCAGGCCCGTTTCGTCAGCGAGAGAGGCATCTTGCCCGTGCAATTTGAGCTCGCTCATCTCAATCGCCTGGACGACGCAATCGGCAATGCGTTCGACCAGGACGAACTGGAAGTGCTGCTCTCCCGGCGGCTGAACCAGCGCTTCGAAAACATCGTGTCAGCCACGAAAAACGCGACATTTCGTAACCGAAAGTTGGTGGAGTTCTACAACCGCGCTCAACAGATCGAGCGGCTTGTAGCAGCCGTCCGCGACGCGCGACCGAGTGTTCCCGAGTTCACCGAACTCGCCGAAGCCGCTGGACTTCTGACGCTGCCGCCGCATGAGGCCTTGCAGGTGCTGATCCGGCCAACCCAGGGTGGGAAGATCGGCGACGATCCGGCGAGCTTCCGGCGCAAGCTCGCCGCGCGCGAGAACAGCCTCTGCCGGATCCGGATCGGTGGAAATCGCCACGGTACGGGCATCTTGATCGGCGAAGCCCTAGTCCTGACCAATTTCCATGTTGTCGAGAAGGCTATCGATGGCGACGCGCTTCGCGATGTCGTCTGCCAGTTTGACTTTCGCGAAACCGAAGCGGGTGAGATCAATCCCCCTACCTCCATCGCAGCGGTAAGGGTTGCAGCTTGCAGTCCCTATTCCCCGGACGATCTGAAGGCGGAACCTGTCACCCAGTCCGCCGACTTTCTCGACTATGCCATTCTCGACCTGTCGGGAAAAGTCGCCTCGAAGCCGATCGTCGACGGCGGCGAGCTGCGTGGGCATACGAGTGTGTCTCACCTCGCGCCGGCGCCAGGCGACTGCCAAGGCATCCTGATCCTTCAGCATCCCAATGCACAGCCCATGCGTGTCGATCTCGGCGCGGTCACCTGGCGAAACAACGTGCGGGTCCGTCACACCGCCAATACGCTCGGTGGCTCATCGGGAGCGCCTGTCTTCGACGCCGAGTTGACGCTTATCGCTCTCCACCACGCCGGCTATGAATGGCCGAATCTCGATCCCCCGATCAACCAGGCAGTGCCTATCTCATTGATTGTCGCAGATGCGCGCGCCAAGGGGGTGGCGCTCTGATGGCCAAGTTCACGAAACCAGAGACAACAGCCCTCCAGGGCATGTTCGCCTCATGCCTCGATGTCGATGCGATTGATGAACTCCTGCTCACCGCGATCGGCCTTGCGCTTGAGGATATTACCGCCCCAGCCGCACGGCCCCTCCTCGTCGCGAAATGCATTCGTTTCCTCGAAAAGAACGAAACCCACTGCATCGACGTCGCCAAGGAACTCTGCCTTCGCTTCCCGGACAATGAGCATCTCGACGCAGTCAAATTGCTGCTCAAACGGCTCCAGCGGGTCGTGGTCGTCGATCCGAGGGACATCATCCTGGTCGACATCAAGGTGATGGTGAACAGAAGTCAGCTCCGCAACGTCCTCTACGAGAACGTGGTTCTTGGACACCCGCGTCCCGTCGTCGGCGTATCGGGCGTTCGGCAGTCAGGAAGGACTCATTCCTGGCACATGATCCGTCAGGTGGCGAACACGCATGGGATCGATAGAGTCTGGCTCGACCTGACGGCCTGGCCGGACCAGGACCGCAGGCTCGAGAAGCTGGTTCAGGGACTTATCGAGCAGGCGAACATCACCGGCTTCGAGGCGCCGAGTTCCGTGGGGGTAACCCCTGAGATCAAGGGGCAACGCTATGCGCGCGCAATTGCTGAGCGTCTTGCCCTGCGGCCTGCCGGCGAGCGGTTGTGGCTCGTGTTTGATAGCGTGGACCGCCCGATCGATCCCTCCATCGTGCCTTTCCTGCGCGCATTATGCGACGCCGCGTGCGACAGCGTCTTTCAGGGTTGTACCATTTTCATCCTTGGTTGGGGTCCCGACTTCGCCCTGACGAAACCCGCCCTCGTCGAGGTGGAGCAGCTTTCCGACTTCCTGCCGATCGAGTTGAAGACGGCGGCGGAGCAGATCAACGGGCTTGGAGACAATCCGCTCGATCCTGATACACTTCAGCAACGAGTCGATGCGATCCACGCTGCGGTCCAGGATGGTGCCTGGCCAAATTCGATTCCAGAGGTCGAACGGCTCCTGATCTCTCTCAGCCGGGAACTGCGCGTCCTATGACCGATGCAGATACCTCACCAGCGTCGGCATCCCTGATCGAATTGTTCAACCGGGGCGATCCGGCGCGAGAAATCCTGCTGAGAGCCGCCGTGCTCGAGCGATGTGATCCAGAGAAACTGGCAGACAGCTGGATCGGCTCGCATCCCGATGCCGATGACGACGCGATCCAGCTCGCGGTGGATGCTGCGAGCGAACTCGAACGAGAGACATCCCCGGCGATTGATCACGACGGCCGGGAGGCAAGAAAGCTCAAGAGCGGCACGAGACTGGACCTGCTAAGGATCGCGGGACTGGCGTTCGTTCGATCGCTTATCGCGGCGCAGCCGAAACCGACGCTCACGGAGTCACTATTCAAGCGGCTTCTAAACTCGCTGCCCACAGCGGACCTGTCGACGCCGCAAGAGTTGCTTGCCCTCAAGACAGCACTCCACTGGGCTCTGGCCGCTGGAGCGAATCCGCCAATCTCCCCGGAAGAGGTCGAACGTAAAGAGCGGCTGGCCTCGTTTGAGGCCTACCTCGCCGGGCCGGACCTCGAGCATTTCGTAGGGCGCAGCCGAATGATGCGAACCCTCGAGACTCTCTGGGACCTGCCCGAAGATAGACGGCCAGCAGTCCTGGTCCGGGGAGCCGGTGGGATAGGGAAGTCCTTCGCGATCGCGAAGTTCCTTATCGATCGCCTGCACGACGAGGACCCCACACGCCGGCCTCTCGCCATTCTGCATTTCGACTTCGACCGCTTCGATCTTCAGGACGCCCGCGTGGCGACGTTGCAAGCGGACGCGCTCCGACAGTTCGCGAAATGGTGGCGACCAGATCAGGCAAGCCGACTTCTCGACCTGGCGCGAGGCGGTGCCTTGGAAGGCCTGGAGTCGTTGAGCGTCGCGTCGCGGAGCCAGGAGGCCGCGCGCGATGAACTCGCCGTCACTCGAGATGCGCTTTCCCTCATCCGCCTGGGAGATGAACGTCCTCTCATTGCAGTGTTTGGCGATACGTTCGAAAAGGTCGACAGCTACAATCACCATGCTGCCAAGAGCGTCCCAGAGTTCTGCAAGCTCCTTCGCCGGGCGGGCGCCGATGTCTTCGAAATCTATGCGTCCCGCAGCTTCACCAGGCCCGGCGAATTCGCTGACCGCCACCCTCCGGCGCAGGTGCAACTCGGCCGCTTCGGCCAACGCGAGGCGATCCAGTACCTGAAGCAAGCCGCTGAAGAGCACGGCATCGAGCTCGATGACGAGTCCGCGCATCAGGCGCAGCTCTCGCTGCACAGGATGCCGTTGCGCCTACGGCTCGCCGTCGCATTAATGGGAGAAGATCCCAACGCGTTCGATGTGCGAGCCTGGCTCAGGCAATGCCGTAGCGAGGAGCTTGGGTCGGATGCCATCCTGTACGAGCGCGTTCTGAAGCGTCTTCGCGGGGGAATGCGGGAACTGGCTCTCCCGGGACTGCTCCTGAGACGGCTCAGCGCAAATATCATCGTTGAGGTGCTCGCAACTCCATGCGGCCTCAATATCGGCCTTGCTGACGCCGAGCGGCTCATGGAGGAAGCCAGGCGCGATCAATCGCAGCTGTTCTTCCGTAACGAGGATGACCCTAACGCATTGTGGCATCTGGATTATGTTCGAAGCGAAATGCTCGATGACCTTTCCAAGAAGGTCTCTCCGGATATGTTTCGCTCCATCCATGAGAGGGCCGTCCAATATTATGCGGCGAAGGAAAACTCGCCTCTATATCGCGGCGAAGAACTCTATTCCCGCCTGCAGCTAAAGCAGTCACCCGAGCTTCTTGACGCGCGATGGACCCCGGCGGCCGGGCGTCGGCTGCGCGGGGCCATCGATGAGCTTCCGCCGGAGAGTGCGCGTTACGTGCGAACGCGCAATGCCGGAGGCGCAGCGACCCCCGAGCGGGAAACCCGATATGAGGAGCTACGTATTGAGGCGCGCCGCCGTCTGCAGTCAGGCAATTCGTTCCTGGATGATCTGCTGGCGCAGGGAAGCCAGGATATGCGGAGCGTCCTGTCACCGCTGGGAGATATCTACGTCCAATCGCTGATTGCGCGGGGCAGAATCGAAGAAGCGATCAAATGTGGGGTCGATCTTCGGCAGCGAAAATCGAAAGTGTCGAGCAGGGTGCGGCTTGGTGTCTATTCCACCGTCGCCGGCCTCCTTGAGGCTCAGCATTCCTTTTATGAGGCAACTGAATTCTGGGCCCTGGCGGAGACCGCCGCCGACGCTGCGCCGCTGATCGACCGGATCGCGCCTGCCATCGGAATCCTGCGGTCGCGGCGCCGACGGGAGTCCAAGCCGGTGACCGGGTCAGTCACGCGGGCGCTTGAACTGGTCAGCGAGACTGGCTCGATCCTCTATGAGCGGCCAGTCACGGCGCGTGAAGCGGTAGCGGAACTATCCGAAAGGATGTTCGAAAGACCTGAGGAGTCGTCCTGTATCTTTCTCCTCCAGCTCGCCTCCTACCTGTTTGAGTCGGGCCAGTTTTTCCTGATCGGACTCGACGGGCAAGCGCGCCACCGCAATGCGCTTGCGGGCTATCTGAGCGGTGGAAGCGGCCGCGATGTAGGCGCCCAAGCACTCAATGCTGACTGTTCCAAAGCACTATATATGCGGGATTCAGAGCTGAACGAATTGCTTGTCACCACAATGCGCGCGGAGGTTGACGCTTCGCTCGCGCTGGACCTCGCACAAGCGAGGGATCAAAGCTGAGACGCGTCTGCCCGTGGCAAAGTGATCTCCAACACATTGCGCCTCAGCGCGCCCAAAACCAGTCGAGATCGGTGGCCCTTGGACAATTGACCGGTAGCTCCGTCTCCGATCATCGTCCTTCAGCTTGCCGCCGATTTAGGAGCGGGAGGGGCGGGAGCCAGGGGAGGGGCACGGAATCCGCAAGAGAACAATTAATGCGGTCATTCTCCGCCACTCAGGGCGATCCAAAGCTTACATTTGAAGCGCTTCAACAAAGCTCGCACGGCGTGGAGCAGCATTGTCCAACCTGACGCCGCGTCGACATCTCTCAGGCTTCACCGATCCTACAATGTCAGACTCGTCTTCGTCCCTGGCATACGCCGCCGACCCGGGGGCGGGACAAATCGCGCAAGCGCGCCTGGGCGAATCTCACTTCGAATTTGTAGGAACGCCGGACTTGGAGCGCGCGCTTACAAAGCCTTAGACCGATAATATACATTATGTAAAATACAGCTCAGCAGAGTACCCGACCCGGTATGGGCATTATCCCCAGAATTTTGACCCGCAATGCACACGGTCCATCCCTGACTACGCGGTTTTACGGAGTGCCGCGATCCGGCCGACCGCTTACCTCTGCAATAAATGATTACGGAAACTGCCATGACCGAGAGCAAATATTACGCGCAGCGTGCCGATGAAGCACGTGGTGCCGCAATGCGGGCCAAGGGCATGGCGAGCTTCCGCGCCCATATGGGCATGGCGCACGAGTATGAACGCCGGGCGCGCGGCTTCGAACCGCGCCATGCTGACAACGTTGTACTCGACTAAATCCGAGCCCTTCAGTCCTATTCGGTCGAGCGCGGGATCATCACCCTCGCCTCGGCTCCCTTGCGCGGTTCCAGGATCAGCGTGCGGTCCTCGACCCGCCAGGATTTGAGCCGCGACAGGAAGTTCATTCCCAGCACATCGAGGTCGCCGAAACTCTCGCCAACCACCAGCGGCAGGTCCTGCGTCGATAGTGGCCCGATCGCGACGTCGTCTGCTCGTGCCTCCTGCGCCTGGACGGTGCCATTGGCGGTCTCGATCAGCACCGGCGGCGCCAGCACGGGCTTGACGCCGGCCGCCTCGGCAGTGTCGCGCGAGATCGCGGTGACCGTCGCGCCACTATCGACCAGCATGCGCCGCTCGACGCCGTTGATCCGCACCCGCGCCCAGAAGTGCCCGTCCGGGCTCATCTTGATCCGCACGGTGTCGCCCTGGACGACTTGCTGCTCATAGCCGAGCTTCTCCGAAGCGCGCGCCAGCAGCCCGCCCAGTTCCTGGCGGTGGTACATCACGATGACCATCGTCACGCCGACGATCCCCCAGAGCAGCAATGTCTGGGCGAGACCGCGCAAGGTGACGCGCTGGGCGGACAAGGCCCGGAACGCGAGCATCAGCGCGCCAAGCAACAGCAGCAGCTGAATGATGCGATCATCGCTCACAGCGTGACCTCCATGCCATCATAACCCGGCTCGACTCCGGCGGGCAGCGTGGCGACGAGGGTCGCATAGTCCATCGAATTGTCCATATGCGCGAGCAGCGCGCGCCGCGGCGCGAGGTCCCTCGCCCAGCCGAGCACCGCATCGAGATGCGCGTGGGTCGGATGCGGCGCGCGACGCAGGCAATCGACCACCCAGAGATCCAGATCCTGATACAAGTCACGCATATCCTGCGTCATCTCATTGAAATCTATAGCATAAGCTATGGATTTTCGGTTACTTTCGAAGCGCAGCCCCGCAGAGGTAATCCCCCCGTGCGGCTGATCGACGACACGGATATGGATATCGCCGATAACAATTGCATCGGGCAGCGGCTCGATCGCCACAGTCGGGCGATAGAGCTTGCTGCCCTTGAAGACGTAACCGAAACGCCGGTCGAGCTGTTCGAGGGTGAAGGGCCGGGCCAGCCCGCGCACCGGCTCCCCTGCCCGCGCATGCATCACCTGCCGGAGATCGTCGATGCCGTGGCAATGATCGGCATGGTCGTGCGTCCAGATCACCGCATCGACATCGCTGATGCCGGCCGCCAGCGCCTGCTCGCGGAAATCCGGGCTGGTGTCGATCAGGATGCGCGTCGTCTCGGTCCAGACCAGCGCCGAGGCGCGGGTCCGGCGGTTCCTGGGCTCGGCGGGGTCGCAGGCGCCCCAGTCATTGCCGATCCGCGGCACGCCGGACGACGTCCCCGAGCCGAGGAGGCGGAAGTTCAGCACCGCTTGCTCCCCTTCCGCTTGCGGGAGGGGCTTGGGGAGGGTTTGTCGGGTCGCGCGGTCGGGGAAGGAGCATCCCCTCCCCTGACCCCTCCCGCAAGCGGAAGGGGAACGGGCCGCGGCATCGTCATCCCAGCGTCTTCGAGAAGAGCCTGTGGAAGTTCGCCCGGGTCGCCTCGGCCAGCGCCTCGGGATTCTCGCCGCGCAGCTGCGCCAGGAATCGGCAGGTGTCGGCGACGAACGCCGGCTCGCCGGTCTTGCCCCGGTGCGGCACCGGCGCCAGGAAGGGCGCGTCGGTCTCGATCAGCAGGCGGTCAAGTGGCAGCTGCGCCGCGGTGTCCTGCAGGTCCTTGGCGTTCTTGAACGTCACGATGCCCGAGATCGAGATGTAGAAGCCCAGCTCCAGCGCGATCTCCGAGAATTCCCGGCTCGCGGTGAAGCAGTGGATCACGCCGGGAAAGGCCCCCTTCCCCATCTCGTCGCGCAATATCTCGGCGGTGTCCGCCTCGGCATCGCGGGTATGGACGATCAGTGGCAGCTGGGTCTCGCGGCAGGCGGCGATATGCGCGCGGAAGCTCGCGCGCTGGCGGTCGCGGTCACTATGGTCATAATAATAATCGAGCCCGGTCTCGCCGATGCCGACCACCCGCGGATGCCGCGCCTTCTCGACTAGCTTGGCCGCATCGACATCGGGATGCTCGTCCGCCTCGTGTGGATGGATGCCGACCGAGGCCCAGACGTCGCTTTCCCGTTCCGCGACCGCGATCACCTCGTCCCATTCGCGCTCGCGTGTCGAGATGTTGAGCATCGCGACTACTCCGACCTCGCGCGCACGCGCCAGCACCTCGGGCTGCTGCTCGCCCAGGCCCTTGTAGATCAGATGGCAGTGACTGTCGGCGAGGTTCACGCTTCTTCCTTGAGCTCCAGACGGGGGAAGATGGGGGTCGGCGGCGCGATCCGGAAGTCCGCATCCCCTTCCGGCCCCAGCTGCGCGAGCAGCTTCTCGGCCGAACCCGGCACCACCGGCGCGATCGTGACGGCAAGACGCCGGATCGCGCGCAGCAGCGTGTTCAGCACCGCATGCATCCGGTCTGGATCGGTCTTGCGCAGGCCCCAGGGAGCCTGGGCATCGATATAGGCGTTGCAGGCGAACACGCCCGCCACCCACAGCTCGACACCCTGGCTCAGCGCCAGATCCTCGAACGCGCGGATGAAGCCACCACAGGCATTCTCGACCTCCGCGATCAGCACGCCGTCTGCCTCTTCGACGCGCCCGGTCTCGACCTTGCCTTCGCAATTCTTGGCGATGAACGAGAGCGTGCGCTGGGCGAGATTGCCGAAGCTGTTCGAAAGGTCGGCGTTCGCACGGGTGACGATCGCTTCGTCGCTGAAGCTCCCGTCTTGTCCGAAACTCACATCGCGCAGCAGGAAATAGCGCAACGCATCGACGCCGTAATAGTCCGCCAGTGCCAGCGGATCGACAACCGGCGGGCGCTCCATTTGCGCAAGCTCGGACTTCGATATCTTGCGGTCGCGATAGAGCATGAACCCGTGGCCGAAGACCTGCTTCGGGAGCGCGATCTTCGCCGACATCAGGAAGGCCGGCCAATAGACGGTGTGGAAGCGGACGATGTCCTTGCCGATCAGGTGGATGTCCGCCGGCCAGTAGCGCGCCAGCCGCTCCTGGTCGTCGGGATAGCCCGCACCGGTCAGATAGTTGGTCAGCGCATCGACCCAGACATACATCACATGCCCGGGCGAACCCGGCACCGGCACGCCCCAGTCGAAGCTGGTGCGGCTCACCGAGAGATCCGCCAGCCCGCCCTCGACGAAGCGCAGGATCTCGTTGCGGCGCGATTCCGGACGGATGAAGTCCGGGTTGGCGGCGTAGAAATCGAGCAGCGGCTTCTCGTACTTCGACAGCTTGAAGAACCAGGTCTCCTCCGCGGTCCACTCGACCGGCGTGCCCTGAGGGGAGAGCTTCTCGCCCCCCTCGCCTTCGACCAGTTCCTTCTCTTCGTAGAACGCTTCGTCGCGCACCGAATACCAGCCCTCATAGCGATCGAGGTACAGGTCGCCAGCATCGGCCATCGCCTGCCAGATCGCCTGGCTGGCCTTGTAGTGATCGGCTTCGGAGGTGCGGATGAAACGATCGCACGAGATATCAAGCTTATCAGCCATTTCACTGAAATAGCTCGACATCTCGTCCGCCAGCTCGCGCGCGGTCATGTCGCGGTCGCGCGCCGTCTTGACCATCTTGAGGCCATGCTCGTCGGTGCCGGTCTGGAAGAAGACGTCGCGGCCCTGCTGGCGCTGGAAACGGGCGATAGCGTCGGCGGCGATCATCTCATAGGCATGCCCGATATGCGGGCGGCCATTGGGATAGTGGATCGCGGTGGTGATGTAGAAGGGGTCGGCCATGCGGGGGCTTTAGGCGATCCATTTCGTCGCGTCACCCCGGCTCGAACCCTTCCTTCGTCATCCCGGCGAAGGCGGGGATCCAGAGCCAAATACGGCGCGGCAGAGAAACCCTGGATCCCCGCCTTCGCGGGGATGACGGAATAGGATATGGAAGGCGCGAACCTAGGGGGAGGCACCAAGATGCGGATCTGGGCACTCGCGGCATTGCTGATCGCCACGCCGGCGGCAGCGCAACAGGCTTCACCGATCAGCGACGAGTCCCTCAAGTCCTGGCTCGAAAAGGGCGAGGAAGTGGAAAGCCGCACCGATGGCGACCTGAACGGGGACGGCCAAGCCGACACGGTGCTTATCGGCCGCGGCGAGGAGAGCCGCACGGTCAAGGCGATGCTGCTCGACAAGGGCGAATTCGATGTCGACCTGGTCACCATCGGCACGCTCAAGCTCGACAGCTATCCGCTCGGCGCGGCCGAAGTGCGTATCACCAAGGGCGTGCTGAAGATCACCGACCTGGTCGGCGGCACCACGGCGGTGAACACCGTCTATCGCTATCGGCTGGCGCCAGGGCCGAAGCCGCGCATGCGGCTGATCGGGCTCGACGCGACGCTCTACAGCCGCACCTATGCGCATGACGGGCTGGAGATCAGCTGGAACCTGCTCACCGGCGACTACATCACCCGCGAGATGAAGCTCAACAAGAGCGGCAAGGGCGATGCCGCCTATGACCAGATCATCGAGAAGAAGAGCAAGAAACCGAGCAAGCCGCTGTACATGGAGGACACGCCCGATCCGGACGAGCTGCTGGGCTGGGGTGGCGGATAGGCTTCCGGCCGCCATTTGCCGAGCCGCACCGGATAGCGAGAAAGGAACACCGGTGAAGAGCCTTGTCGCGACGTCCCTGATCGCCCTTTTCTCGGTCTCCGCCAGTTCGACGGCGGTTGGGCGGGGCACCTGCATGGCCGGCATGAGACCGGCGCTGGCAGCGGGGCATTTCAGCGGCCCGATCATCTGCGCGCCCCAGGACGCAACGTTCACGCTGGTGGGGAAGACGGCCAGGGACGGGTACGCGATCTACGACTATCGATACCGGTTCCTCCCTACACACGGGAATGTGTATCACGGAGGCCAAAGGATCCTCGTCTTTCGCGGCGGGAAATATCTTGGCCAATACGTCGCATCGCCACCGCCCCACGTCTCGCTTTCCTTCCGTGGATCGGTGCTGCGCATTGCCAGCGAGCCTGGCGACGGCAATCTCCCCCTGGATTTCTCGCACGGACCGCCTCGAAAGGCGCTGATCAGCGGGCTGGAGGTCGAGTTCTTTCGTTGATGGCGAAATAGAGCTCGCCCCTTCCGTTCCCGCCTTTGGGAACCAAGTTGGAGAGCAAAGCAGAGCCGGTATAACCTCCTCCGTCACCCCGGCCTTGTGCCGGGGTCCACCGGGAGGCTGGCGATGGAACAGAGGCTCCAGGACATCCCCTGCGGCACTGTGGACCCCGGCACAAGGCCGGGGTGACGAAGAAGTAGGACGGACAGTGTGCCGCATTTCCTCTCTCTTTGGAGAGGAAGACGCACGATCACCCGAACAGCTTCTCCGTCGGCACCGGGGAATCGCCGATCGCCACGCCAGTCTTGCGCTCGTGGACCTTGCGCACCGCCTCGGCGATCTCCTTGTCGATCGCTTCCTTCTCCTTGGGCGGGAGCTTCTTGTAGTCCTCCTCGGAGAGGTCGTGCTTCTTGAGCACCGCGTCGCGGGCGCGCTGCTCGGGCGTTTCGCTCGCAGCCTTCTTGAAGGCCTCCAGGATCGCGTCGAAGTTCAGGTCGCTGGAGCCGTTAGTCGCAGCGGCCTGCGAGGCCGAGTTGGCGCCAATGCCGGTGATGCCGGTGATCGCGGTCATGAGATATCCCCTGTTTCGGGGCCGGAATAACCGCGGATGGCTAAGACCGCGTTAAGCGCGCCCCAGCCGGGCAAGGATGCCGCTCATCTCGAACACCGTCGCCGAAGCGTCTAGCGACAGGCCGGTCGCTGCTCCGCCCAGCTCGCGCGCGGCGGCATAGGCGTCGAGCGCGGTGCGCAGGGCATCGCCCGACATCGTCTTCGCCCGCTCGGCGATGAAGCTCGGCGCACGTTCGAGGAACGCCTCGTAGCGCGGCTGCGCGGCCTTGGCGCCGAGCAGCTTGGCGAGGCGGGCACGGATCTGGTTGGAGGGGTCGCCGGTTTCGGCCAGCGCGACCATCTCCGCCTCGATCGCAGCGATGTCGAGCCCGGCAAAGCCCAGCGCCCGGCCCGGCGAGCCCTCGCCCGCCTTGACCAGCGCGGCGATCTCGCTGCCGCTCGCATCGGGCAGCTGCGCGTGAAGGATCTCCGCCACGTCGCCGTCGTTGAGCGCCTCGAAGCGCAGCAGCCGGCAGCGCGAGCGGATCGTCGGCAGCAGCCGGCCGGGCGCATGGCTTACCAGCAGGAAGATCGTCCCCGCCGGCGGCTCCTCGAGGTTCTTGAGCAGCGCATTGGCGCCGCCGCGCTCGAGATCGTCGATCGCGTCGATGACGATCACGCGGCGCGGCGAGAAGCTCGGCTTGGTGGCGAACAGCGCCTGGAGCGAGCGGACCTGCGCGATGGTGATCGAGCGGGCCAGCGCCTCGTCGGGCTTGTCCGGATCCTTGGGCAGGCGGACGAGCTCGCGATAATCCGGATGCGCGCCGGCTTCGACGAGATGGACGGTCTGGCTTTCGGCGGGCACCTCCCAGCCAGGGGCGAGATGATCGCGCCCCGCCGCCTCGGACAGCATCCGCAGCGCCGCAGCCCGGGCAAAGCTCCCCTTCCCCACGCCCTCGGGCCCCGCGATCAGCCAGGCATGGTGCAGGTTGCCGTTCCGCATCGCGGCGGCGAGTGCCTCACGGGCAGGTTCGTTGCCGATCAGGGGCATGGCTTCTCTTATTCCCCTCCCCGCAAGGGAGGGGCAAGGGGTGGGTTAGAAAAGGTCGGGCTCGACGCCCGGCCTTTTCTTTTCTTCGGGCCGTCTCGCCGGGCGCCCCCGGAAGGCTGGGCGCGCAACCCACCCCCAACCCCTCCCTTTCAGGGAGGGGAGTTTCTGCATCAATAGCCGAACAGCGACCAGAAGCCGCGCCAAGCCCGGCCGAAGAAGCCCGCCTCGGCGACGTCCTGCTCCGCCACCAGCGGCACGGTCTGCGAGGGCAGGCCCGGCGAGTCGATCACCAGGTCGGCGATATGGTCGCCCGCCTTGAAGCCGGCCAGGACCGGGCCGTTATAGACGATGCGGCCCTGCATTTCGGGCGCGGTGCCGGCCGGGACGGTGGCGTTGAGGTCGCTCGGCGCGATCACGCCGACGCTGCCCGTGGTGCCCCCCTGCACCTGCACCTCGCCGACCTTGCGGCCCTTCTTGACGATCGGGCGGGCCTGCCAGGCGCGGAAGCCCCAGTTCATGAACTTCACCGATTCCTCGGCGCGGCCGCCATAGGTGTCGAGCCCGGCGACGACCATGACGAGACGGCGGCCATTCTGCTCGGCCGAGCCGGTGAAGCCATAGCCGGCCTCGTCGGTATGGCCGGTCTTCAGGCCGTCGGCGCCCTGCACCTTGCCGAGCAGCGGGTCGCGATTGGCCTGGCTGATCGCGGCACCGGCGCCCAGCGTCTTGCCCCAGGTGAAGCTCGGCAGCGCGTAGAAGTCCTTGTAGAGCTTCGGATGATCCTTGATCGTCGCCTTGGCGAGATGCGCCAGGTCGCGCGCGGTCACATAGGTGCGGCCCTCGTCCGGCCAGCCGTTCGACGTGCCGAAATGGCTGTTGGTCAGGCCGAGCTTCTTGCCCGCCTCGTTCATCCGCTGGACGAACGCTTCCTCGGTGCCCGAAATGCCCTCGGCCAGGACGACGCAGGCGTCGTTGCCGGACAGGGTGACGATGCCCTTGAGCAGGTCGGCGACGGTCGGCTTCTCGCCCACCGCCAGGAACATGGTCGAGCCCTGGCTGTGCCACTTCTTCCAGGTCTCGGGCTGCACCTCGATCTGCTTATCGAGGCTCAGCTCGCCCTTCTTGATGAGGTCGAAGGCGACATAGACGGTCATCATCTTCGCCATCGACGCCGGCGGGATGCGGCGATCGGCATCCTTGGCATAGAGCACCGCGCCGGAGGACAGGTCCTCCATGTACGCGATCGGCGCCGGCGTATCGAAAGGCGGCGGGCCCGCGGCATTCGTCGACTGGGCGGCGGCGAGCGCCAGGAACGATGCGGCAAGCAAAAACTTCTTCATGGGGTCCGTCCGGCCTTTCAGTTGGCTTGGACGCGTGCATCTCCATAGCCCGCGCCCGCGGCGCGCCGTCGTGCCGCTTCGGCCTCGCCCGCCGTGGCGAAGGGACCGAGTTGGACGCGATAGAGCCCGCCACCCGGCTTTACGAACCCGCCTAGGCTTTGGGCAAGCGCTTGTGCGCGCCCGGCGTTAGAAAGTGCGGCGACCTGCACGATAAACTTGCCCTGCGCGGCGGGGCGCGGGGCTGGCGGGGAGGTCCGGGCGGGGGCCGGGCGCGGCGCAGCGGTGCGCGGCGGGCTATAGGCAGGCGTCGCAGTCACCCGCGGCAGCGCGGCGGCGTAGCTCGAGGCGGCTGGCAAGCGCTTGCGCAGCGCGGTGAGCAGCACCTGCGGCGCATCGGCGCGGTCGCCGGCCGGGCGGCCGGCCTGGAGCGCGGCCTTGTCCATCGAGGGCGGATTGACGCTGCGGATACGCACCGCGATCGAGTCGCCCTGCGCACCGAGCAGGCGGGCGGCACCGGCCGACAGGTCGATCGGATGGTCGGCGCCGGGGTCCGATCCGGTGACCAGCACCAGGATCGTCCTGCCGGTGTCGAGCGCGGTGACCTCGACATAGGAGTTGGCGGGCAGCGAGCGGTGCACCGCCACCACTGCCTGGTCCGCGGCGTCGCTGACCGGGCGGATGCCAGCATAGCCGATCTCGTCATAGCGCGGCGTCTCGCCCGGGGCGGGCTGCGACGAGCCGCTCGGCCCGGTCACGCCGGCGGTGGGGTCGCTATAATCCTGGGGCAGCGAAGGAGCCGGCTGCGACTGCTGCTGGACTGGCGCAGGCGCCCTTCCCTTCTTCTTCGGAGCAGGTGCGCTGCCCGGCACCGCATAGGAGGCGCCCGGCGCACCAGACTGCTGCACAGGCGCGGGATCGGCCCATTGCGGCTGCGGTTCGGCCTCGGGCTCGGGCGGCGGCGCGACCGGCTCGGGGGCCGGCTGATAGCTGGGCTGCACCCGCGCGGGGCGCGAGCGGATCGTGCCGTCGGCGGCGCGCCACGTCTCGGTGGATTGATCCTGCCCGCCATAGGCTTGCGCGCCCACGGAGCCCTGTTGCAGGGCGTGGGCATAGCTCGGGGCTCCGCCGCCAAGCGCGGCGAGGAGCGAGAGCGCGAAAATGCTAGCGTTCGACCTCATCGGCGAGCAGGCCTACCGACAAAGCGTAAAAATTCGAGCAATTATAGTCGAGGATCACGCGATAATTGCCGGTGAGCAGATAGCCGGTCTTCCCCGGGCCGTCAGGCTCGAGCAAAGTCGCCTGGACATTGTCGCCCGGCCAGGCGCGGGTCTGGGGCACGATCCCCAGCGCGCGCCACTCCGCCATCGTCTTCCAGCGGCTGTGCCGGTCGAACACGCGCGGGCAGCGCGGCGCGACGGTCCTGTTGACGATCGCGCTGCGGTCGAGACTGGCCGGTACGGTGACCGCGAAGCCCCAGGGCTGGCCCTTGCGCCAGCCGGCGTTGACGAAATAATTGGCGATCGAGGTGAGCGTGTCCGCCTCGCTCGTCCAGATGTCGGCCATGCCGTCGCCATCCCCGTCGCGGGCGAGGCGCAGATAGACCGAGGGCAGGAATTGCGGCCCGCCGAACGCGCCGGCCCAGCTGCCGACCAGCTTCTCGCGCGGCACGCCGCGGTCGATCATCTTGAGCGTGGCGATGAACTCGCTGGCGAACAGGTCGCGCCGGCGCCCCTCATAGGCCAGGCTGGCGAGCGCGCGCGGCAGGTCGAACCCGCCCATCACCTTGCCGTAATTGGTCTCGTGACCCCAGATCGCCACCATGATCGATTCCGGCACCCCGGTCTCGGCCTCGATCCGCTGCAGCCGCGGGCGCTGGCGCTGATAGGCCGCCCTGCCCTGCCCGATCCGCGCGGCATCGACATGTTTGACCCGATAGGGCTCGAAATTGGAGATCGGGGCGTTGGGCGCGGTCTCGGGCTGCTGCCGGTCGAGCTGAACCACCCGGGCATTGTAGGTCAGCGTGGGGACCACGCTGTCGATCGTCCGCCGGCTCACGCCCTGCGCCGCCGCCTGGCGCGAAAGCTCGCCCAGATAGGTCTGGAACCCGCTCTCGTCCTGCGCGATCGCAGGGGCACCCATCGGCGCCGCCGCGATCGCGGCCACGCCGAGCGCCAACAGGCTACGCATCACTCTACTCGATCCCCGCATGCGCTTTTTGTGCCACAGGGAGACGGGATGCAGAACCCCCCGGCGTCCGCTTTCGTCAACAAATTGTAGCGGACCGTCGACAATCCGGATAGCGAGTGCCGCGACGCGGAGAGGTGGCCGAGTGGTTTAAGGCAGCGGTCTTGAAAACCGCCGTGCGTGGAAGCGCACCGTGGGTTCGAATCCCACCCTCTCCGCCAGCCCTTGTCTTGGAACCTCGCATAAGCTCGGGCGGCCGTTCGGCCTCGCGAACCCGGTCCGGGTTCGAACCTATCCCCGCTACGCTCCACCACATCTCCCAGCGCCTCCGCCACCACCCGCCCGGAGCGCGGACATGTGTCCGTCATGCAACAATGCATGCCGAATTTGCGACACCGCGCGGCTGCCTCCCGAAGAACCCGTTGCTTCTCAGAGATATACAGATTCTGCGCAGAATATTTATTTTACGTAGTTTCGACACCTCGCAGACACGCCCGGCTATATTAACCGCGTGGCCCTCCGGCCACATGAGGGGGAAGGAGCAAGGCCAGGCGCAGCTGTCCGGCGAGGGCAGCGCTATATTCCAGGGACAGGCAGCGACGGCGTAGCGCGCCGTTTCGCCACGTCGACGCGAGGAGCTTGGGGGAACCGCTCCGCGCGAACGCAATCCGGCATCGCAACAGGCTTCAGCCAGCGTGACACCTGTCGCGCCGGACAGCCTCCTTGCGCGCCCTGCGCGTCCGCACCGCCCGGCAGGCCCCTTCCGCATCGGTTTCCGCTTCGCCCGCGCCGCGCCCGGCCGGGCCGAAGCAGCAGAACATACGAGATTCCAGGGAGCACGACCCGTTCGGGTCACCATTTCAAGGTGGGTAAAGCATAACATGAAGAAGCATTTCCTGTTGATCACCGTCGCCCCGTTCGCGCTGGTCGCTCCGGCCATGGCGTCGGAAACCACGCCGGCCGCCCCGGTCGTCGCCGGCAAGGACGCCAAGCCCGAGGGCGAGAAGCAGAACGCCCCGGCCGCCAAGAAGACCGAGGAGGTCTTCTCGACCGGCGTCGCCAAGGGCCGCGACCGCCTCGACAGCGCCACCTCGACCAGCGCCCTGCGCGCCAGCGAGATCGACAAGATCGGCGCCCGCTCGATCTCCGAGATCCTGCGCGACATCCCCGGCATCCGCTCGGAAGCATCGACCGGTGAAGGCAGCGCCAACATCACCATCCGCGGCCTGCCGATCGCCTCGACCGGCGCCAAGTTCCTGCAACTGCAGGAAGACGGCCTGCCCGTGCTCGAATTCGGCGACATCGCCTTCGCGACCGCCGACACCTTCCTGCGCGCAGACCTGAACCTGGCCGCGGTGGAAGCGATCCGCGGCGGCTCGGCCTCGACCTTCGCGTCGAACTCGCCCGGCGGCATCGTCAACTTCATCTCGAAGACCGGCGACGTCGAAGGCGGCTCGGTCCAGCTCTCGGCCGGCCTCGACTATGGCATGCGCCGCATCGACTTCGACTATGGCGCGAAGATCACCCCGACGCTGCGCTTCCATGTCGGCGGCTTCTACCGCGACGGCGAAGGCCCGCGCGCGACCGGCTTCACCTCGACCCGCGGCGGCCAGATCAAGCTGAACGTCACCAAGGAGTTCGACGGCGGTTATATCCGCTTCTACGCCAAGTATCTGGATGACCGTACGCCCGCGTACGACATCACCCCGATCGCGGTGAGCGGCACCAACGCCGATCCGAAGTACAAGAACATCGCGGGCTATGACGTGCGTCACGACTCGCTGTTCTCGAAGTTCTACCAGACCCAGCTGACCCTGGACGGCAACAACCAGCCGGTGCGCGACGACGTGACCGCCGGCCAGCACCCGATCCAGAAGTCGGTCGGCCTCGAGGCCAAGTTCGACATCGCCGGCTGGGACGTGACCGAGAAGTTCCGCTACTCGAACATGTCCAACCACTATATGGGCATCTACTACACCCAGTTCGTGCCCGCGGCCGCGATGCCGGCGGCGTTCGGCGCCCCGGGCGGCACGCTGCGCTATGCCAGCGGCCCGAACACCGGCTCGGTGATCACCAGCCCGTCGACGCTCAACGGCAACGGCCTGGGCGCGCTGATGATGCTCGCCGACACCGACCTGAACGACCTGAGCAACGTCACCAACGACATCCGCGCCAGCAAGGTGTGGAAGCTCGGCGGCAACGACCTGACCACCACGGTCGGCCTCTACAGCTCGCACCAGAACATCGACTCCGACTGGAACTGGGCGACCGTGCTCAGCGGCATCTCGGACAATGGCGATGCGCAGCTGCTCGACGTTGCCACCGCCGGCGGCGTCAAGGTCACCCAGGACGGCACGCTGCGCTATGGCGCGCCGACCCCGGGTCAGTTCCGCCGCGGCTACAAGCTCGGCTACACCACCAACGCGCCCTTCGCCTCGGTCAACCTCAAGATCGGCGGCGTCGCGATCGGCGGCTCGATCCGCTATGACTTCGGCAAGGCCGAAGGCACCGTGTTCGGTGCCGATCTGGGCGGTGGCCGCGTCGGCGTCGCCCCGCGCGACGTCAATGGCGATGGCGTGATCTCGGTGCCGGAAATGGCCGTGGCGATCACCCCCGCCACGCCGGGCGTGGTCGACTACACCTATGGCTATCTGAGCTACTCGGCCGGCATCAACTGGCGCATCGCCGAGCCGCTCGCGGTGTTCGCGCGCTACAGCCGCGGCGGCCGCGCCAATGGCGACCGCATCCAGTTCAGCCCGCTGGTCAATCCGAACACCGGCAAGATGGTCGACAAGGACAATGCGGTCGACGTCGTTCACCAGGCCGAGGCGGGCGTTAAGTACCGCAACGAGAACCTGACGCTCAACCTCACCGGCTTCTGGGCCAAGGCCGAGGACAGCAACCTCGACTCGACCACCGGCCTGCCGCTGCTGCGCGACTACAAGGCGATCGGCGCCGAGTTCGAGGGCAGCTATCGCATGGGCATCTTCAGCCTGACCGCGGGTGCGACCTACACCGATGCGGAGATCACGAACGACGTGTTCACCCCGGCAAACAGCGGCAACACGCCGCAGCACCAGGCGAAGCTGATCTACCAGGTGACCCCGCAGATCACGACCGACAAGTTCAGCGTCGGCGCGGTCGTCATCGGGACCACCGGCAGCTGGGCCACCGCCGCGAACACGCTGAAGGTGCCGGGCTACACGACGACCAACGCGTTCGTGCAGTTCCGTCCGCTCGACAAGGTCACGCTGTCGCTCAACGCCGCCAATCTCTTCGACGTCATCGCGATCACTGCGATCGACGACGCGGTGATCCCGGCGGTGGGTGTGGCCCGGGCCCATGTGCTCAACGGCCGCACCATCTCGGCGGCGGTCCGCTTCGACTTCTGATGGGGAAAGGGACCCGGGCGGCGCGAGGGGGCGCGGCCCGGGTCCCGATCCGTATCGGAAGGCCCCCTTTGAGGGTGGCGACACCTGCGGTCGCAAGAGCCGCCACCTGGAAAGGCTAGGAATATATGCTGAAGGCCATGAAGATACCCAGGAAGCTGGGGCTTTCGTTCCTGACGATCTGCGCTACGGCGGCCGTCGTGATGCTGGTGTTCTACTCCAGCATCTCGTCGATTCGCGGCTCGACCGACGCGAACAATCTCAGCCAGTCGATCCACGCCAAGACGCTGACTCTGGAGACCGCGCTGCTGCGCCAGAACAGCCAGATGCGCGGCTTCCTGGTCACGGGCGACGAGACCTATCTCAAGTCGTACAACGAGGGCCGCGAGGACTATGACAAGACCTCGGCAGAGCTTGAGGGGCTGCTGAAGGGCGAACCCAAGCTGCTCGACGCGCTGCTCAAGTCGCGCGAAGAGACGCTCAAGTGGCGCAAGGACTGGAGCGATCGCCTGATCGCCAAGGTCAAGGCCGGCCAGCGCGACGCGGCCGAGGCGGACGTGCGCGCCGCCGGCAAGGCGGTGCTCACCAGCGCCGCCGTGCTGCCGCTGCGCGACATCAAGGATGCCCAGAATGCGCTGATCGAGAAGAATGGCGCCAGCCAGGAAACCGCGATCGGCACGGCGCTGTGGGTCCTTGCGCTCGGCGCGCTCGCGCTGATCGGCATCGCCGTCACGCTCGCGGTGATGCTCACCCGGCTGATCGCGGCCCCGGTCTCGGGCCTCACCCGGACGATGGCGGATCTCGCCGCCGGCCGGAACGACATCGCGGTGCCGGACACGGATCGCGGCGACGAACTGGGCGACATGGCTCGCGCCGTGCTGGTGTTCCGCGACGCCGCTGTCGCCAAGCAGGCGTCCGACGCCGCCAATGCAAAGGCGGAAGCCGAGCAGAAGATGGTCGTCGAGACCGTCTCGGCGCATCTCTCCGAGCTCGCCGGCGGCAATCTCACCGCCGAGATCACCCAGGCCTTCCCGGGCGACTATGAAGCGGTAAAGACCAACTTCAACGCCGCCGTGGGCGAACTGCGCAGCCTGATCGCCTCGGTGATGGAATCGACCCAGTCGATCAACACCGGCTCGAACGAGATCGCCCAGGCCTCGGAAGATCTCGCCCGCCGCACCGAAGCCAATGCCGCCAGCCTCGAGGAGACGGCTGCCGCGGTGACCCAGATGAACGGCCGCCTGCGCGCGACCGCCGATGCGGCCAATCGCACGGTCTCGCGCGCCGACGAGACGATCGCCACGGTCACCAACGGCCGCGAGACCGCAGACGAGGCGATGCAGGCGATGAACCGGGTCAGCGACAGCGCCAAGGGCATCGACAGCGTCATCGAAGGCCTCGACAAGATCGCCTTCCAGACGCGCGTGCTTGCGATGAACGCGGCGGTCGAAGCCGGCCGTGCCGGCGAGGCGGGCCGTGGCTTCGCCGTGGTCGCCGACCTGGTTTCGGCTCTGGCGATGCGTGCCGAGGAAGAGGCCGGCCGCGCCCGCGACCAGCTGACCGCGACCCAGACCGACATCGTGTCGGCGGTCGAGGCAGTGCAGAAGGTCGATGGCGCCCTGGCCGACATCTCGACCGGCGTCGGCGAGGTCCACTCGCTGCTCGGCGAGATGGCGACCGACAACCAGGCCCAGGCCACCGCGATCAGCGAGGTCAGCACGGCGATCGGCGCGATGGACCAGTCGACCCAGCAGAATGCGGCGATGGTCGAGGAAACCTCGGCGGCGGCGCGTCACCTCGCCAGCGAAGTGACCACGCTCTCCGAGCAGGCCCGTCGTTTCAACGTCGGCGGAGCCGGCCACGGCGGCAGCCGCAAGCCGGCGCGTGTCGGGTTCGACATCGCGGCCCGGCCGCTACCGGCCGCGGCGATCCCGGCGCTGGTCCGGCCGACCAACGGCGCCGCGCTCGACGACTGGCAGTCCTTCTGAAGACCACCGGCCCGGAGGCGTCATGCCGCCGGGCCGGACCCTTTCGTACCTGCATGTCTCCGTTCCTCTCAGGGGCGGCAAGGAAAACAGAATGAACATGATGGTGCCCAATGCCGCCGCGGGGGAGCTCCACCGCCAGGCCCGGGTCGCACGGCGGCTCGGCTCGCCCTTTGTCGCATCGGTGCTCGAGGCCGGACATCGCCAGCTCTTCCTGGCGCCGCGCACCTCCGCGCTGATCGCCGGCTGGCCGCGTGATCCTTCCGCCTCGGCGCTCGCGATGCGCTTCAACGCCGCGTTGCACGCGCTGGCGCGGCGGGGCGAACCCGCCGCCCTGCGCGCGCTCTATGCCCGCGAGCATGACGATTATGACGGCGCGATCGGTGCCGCCCTCGCCGCCTCGGACGATTTCATCGCCCATTGGATGCAGGATACGCCGCAGACCAACGAAGTCGGCCGCGCCGCCGCGATCGGTGCCGCGCTGATGGTGGTGCGCCGCAAGTTCGACCTGCCCTTCGAGCTGCTCGAGCTGGGCTCGAGCTGCGGGCTCAACCTCAATCTAGCGCGCTATGGCTATGACCTGGGCGGCGTGCTGGCGGGCGATATGGAGTCGCCGGTGCACGTCATGCCCTTGTGGACGGGCCCCGCGCCCTTCCCCGCTCCGATCGAGGTGGCGGCGGCGCGTGGCGTCGACCTCAACCCGCTCGATGCCGGCGATGCGGCGACGCGCGAGCGGCTGCTCTCCTATGTCTGGGCCGACCAGCCCGGCCGCGCCCGCCGGCTCGAGCGTGCGCTCGATCTGGCGCTGTGCCATCCGCCGCGGATCGACCGGCAGGACGCCGCCTCCTGGCTCGTCGAGCGCCTGGCCGAACCGCAGGATGCGGGCCGCTGCCGCGTCGTCTTCCACTCGATGGTGCTGCAATATCTGAGCGGCGAGGATCGCGGCACGGTGCTGCGCGCCATCCATGGCGCCGGTGCGCGGGCCACGGCCGAGCGTCCGCTCGCCTGGATCGGCTTTGAATGGACGCCGACGCGCAGCGAAGTGCACCTGACGCTCACCTGCTGGCCGAGCGGCGAGACGCGCAGGCTCGCGACCTGTCACGCCTATGGCAACTGGATCGACTGGCTTGGCTGAACAGGTGTCCGGGGGATCAGTCCCCCGGCATTGCCTTCCACAGCGCGGAAGCGACCCCGCCCCCGCCTACGCTGACCGGCGAGGTGTCCGACTTCCCGTCGATCTTGAGAACCAGCATGGTACTCAGCGCCGAACGGCGAAAACGCGGCTTCCTGTGGTCGGAAAGCGTATCGTACACCGCCCAGCTACCCCCACGCGCGCTGGTGGCATTCTCGCTGTTCTCCACCACCGCGAGGTGCCAGTCCCGCGCCGCCTTCATCTCGGCGACCGACGTGCCGGACTGCAGCCGCACCGGGGGCTGCGAAACAGTTGCGGTGGTAAGATCGGGACGTTCGAGGCCGCGATAGGCGATCGGAACGAAGGTCGCAGGCCGGGCAACCGCGACCTTGCGGCCGGGCGCCGTAGGACGCACACCGCCATCGGCGGCGAGCATCGCCTTCACGTTCGGGACGATCGGCAGGTCCTTGTCGCCAGCCATTACCGTCGTGGGCGCGGCACATGCCGCCGCGCAAAGCAGCAGACCCTTGAGCATCACCAGTTTCCCCAGCAGGTGAAGTTGGCCAAAGATGTCTTAGTTTGAACACAAGCGCAATCGCCCCGCGCCTCCTTTCGGCGCGTGGTGCCATCGTTATGCCGTAAGTGTCTCGAAAGCTTCGGGAGTAAGCGAGGTCTGGAACTCGAGGCCCGCCTCGAAATCGTTCGACCAGACCACGCGGGCCGCGACATGCCCGACATTGGGCAGCGCCAGCCAGATCATGGAATTGGCGCGGACTTCGGAATAGGTCTGGATTCGCGCGCCGTGCAGCGACACGTCCACCACCTTGCAGAGCGCACGGTCCAGTCCGCCGCGGCCGATCTTCGCGTCGAGCGAGACCGGCGCACGCATGGAACGCCGCCGGCCCAGTTCCTCGGCCGGTTCGAATTCCGCTGCGAATGCTCGTGCTGCGCTTGCCATGCCAGGCAAGCTACCCTCGGCTGGCTAACGGCGCGTTAACGAGGTAACGCGCCGAAAGCCCACCAGAATTTTACTTCTTGCCGAGGTTGAGGCCGCCGAAGCGCTTGTTGAAGCGCGCGACCTGGCCACCCTGATCGAGGAGACGCTGCGAACCGCCGGTCCAGGCCGGGTGCGCCAGCGGGTCGATGTCGAGGGTCATCGTGTCGCCTTCCTTGCCCCAGGTGGAGCGGGTCTCGTACACGGTGCCGTCGGTCATCTGCACCTTGATCATGTGGTAGTCGGGGTGGGTATCTTTCTTCACGTCGAATTCCTTGCAAAGCCACCGGTTTCCGACCGGCAGAGGAGGCGCGCGCCTAGCAGAGACGAAGCCGCTAGGCAACGGCCAAGCCCCAATATAGGCTGACAGGACGCAACCGGGAGCAACGTCGTGGACAGCTTTCCCAAGATCGCCCGTCCCTGCCCCGTCGCCGACCGGCTGGACACGGTGATGGACGGCGACTTCTGCCGCGAATGCAGCAAGCGGGTAACCGACCTCGATCCGCTCGGCGAAGCACAACGGCTCCGCACCCTGGCCACCGCGCAGGGCGCGCTGTGCGTTTCCTATCGTCGCCCGGCCGGGAAGGCGGTGATCGCCGCGGCGGCGCTGGCCGCAAGCATCGCGACGTTCCCCGCTGCGGCACAGGAAGCGCCCGCCGCGCAGGTCGCACCGGCGGACGTGTCGATGGACGAGATCGTGGTCGGCGGGGCGCCGATACTCAGCCGGTCCGAACGCATGCGCTACCTGCGTGAGGCCCGCCGGCTCGAGCGACAGGAGAAAGCCGCCGAACGCAGGGCGGAGCGTGCCAGAAACCGGAACACCAGACCCTCGGACTAGCTGGACGCCGGACAGCAGAACGCCGGCAAGACGGGGTCATCCCATCCGCCGGCGTCTGACTTACTTGCAATCGCCGCTCAGGCCGCAGGCGGATCCGCGATCATTGCGGTGAACTCGCACTCGGTGGCGACTTCGCCGTTCAGCAGCGCCTTGCCTGCAAACTTGCAGACGCGCGACCGCTTCTGGATGAACTCGACCTCGAGGCGGAGCAGCACGCCGGGCTCGACCGGCTTGCGGAACTTCACCCCGTCGATCGACATGAAATAGACGAGCTTGCCCGATCCGGCGAGGCCTAGGCTCTCGACCGCGAGCACGCCTGCCGCCTGCGCCAGCGCCTCCACCTGGAGGACGCCGGGCATGATCGGCCTTCCGGGGAAATGCCCCTGGAAGAATTCCTCGTTCATCGAGACCGCCTTGATCGCGGCGATTCGCTGGTCAGGGACCAGCTCCTCGACGCGATCGACGAGTAGCATCGGGTAACGATGCGGCAGCGCCGCCATCACCCGCTTGATGTCAAGCGGGCCCCCAGACTTCTCCGGAGCGGCGACGGCTGCCGTTGCTTCCTCGCTCACCGCGGCTCAGCAGGCTTCTTGGCGCCGGCAGCGGCAGGCGCAGGCGCCGCGGCAGCCGGAGCGGCACCGGCAGCGCGCTGCTGCTGGGCAGCGGCCTGATAGGCGCGGACCTGCTCGATCTGGGCCAGCTGCTGCTGCAGCGCCAGCGTCTCGCGGGCCGGCTGCCAGTCGGCTGGCGGCTGGATGCCCACGGTCGGCGTCGCCTTGTCGAGCTCGGCGGTGATCGCGTCGCTGATGTCGGCCGAATCGGGCGCGTACATGAACACTTCCGGCGACAGCACCACGCCGATCTTGCGGGCCGTGACGACGCGCAGCTGGGCCGGCTCATACTGGCGCAGGATCGACTCGATCGCGAACAGCTCGGCGCGGGCGGCCGGATTGCTCAGCTTCTGGACGTCGGTGTTCGCCGAGTTCTGCAGTGCGGCGATCTTGTCGAGCACCGGGTTCTTGGCAGCCTGGGCGGCCTTGAGCTCGGCGTCATCGACCTTCTTGTCCTTGTTGGTGTCGAGCTGGGCGAGAAGCGGCTCGGCTTCCTTCTGGGCAGCCTGGCGACGGGCGTTGATCTGCTCGAACGCGGTCTTGTAGGTCGTCTGGATCTGCTGCTGGGCAGCATTGAACGCCTTGGAGGCATCGATGACGCGGACCGGGCTGGCGGTGGCGATGCCGTTGACCTGTGCGTGCGCGGGAGCCGCGACGACAAGCGCGGCGGGTGCCGCGAGCAGCGCTGCGAAGATGCGCTTCTTGGTAATCATCAGAATTGAGTCCCTACGTTGAAGGTTACAAGCTTGGTGTCGTCGCCCTTGGCGTGGAGCAACGTCTTGGCCACGTCGATACGCAGCGGGCCGAAGGGCGAATTCCAGTTCACGCCGAAGCCGATCGACAGACGCGGCGACGGGCTGTCGCCGACATAGCGCTCGTAAAACGGCGTGATCGGAGAATTGGCAATGGCGTTGATCGAGGTACCGACGCACGGCGCGGTCGCGCTGGCGGCGTAACCGACCTTACAGGTCGTGTAGAAGCCCGAATAGGTCGCGTCGGACGCACTCACGATGTAGAGTTGGTTGCCCGAGCCGTCCTTCAGGAAATTGTCCTTGGGCAGCAGCGTCGGCGAACCGTCCTGATTGAACAGCAGCTTGCCGCTGGCGTCCGTCGCCTGGGCGAACTCGATCGTCTTGCCCGGACGGGTGATGTTGAACAGGCTGCCGGCCATGACGAAGATCGACGGACGCAGGCCCATTTCGGCCGCACCAGCGCCCAGCGGAATCTCGAGCTCGGCCTTGGTCAGGTAATAGGCCTTGCCGCCGATCGCGTCGTCGATGATCTGGTCGCGGTCGGTGACCAGCAGCTGGGTACCCGCGGTGGGATCGCCCGTATAGTTGATGCGCTGGACGCGCGGGCCGACGCCGCGGATGTCGAAGCCGCGGAACTGCGGCTCGCCCAGGTAGAAGCGGTCGGTGATGCGCACCGGATCGATGCCCGCGCCGCGGCTCTTCTCCAAGCTGTGGATATAGCCGCCCTCGACCGACAGCGAGGCGATGAAGCCGCTGCCGACGTTCCAGTACTTGTCGCCGTCGAAGCGCGCGCGCAGGTAGCGCACGTCGCCGCCCACGCCGGCGAAGTCGCCGCTCAGCGACAGCCGCTGGCCGCGCGACGGACGCAGGCGGCTGTTGAGGCTGTCATAGGTCAGCGTCACGCCGACCAGCGAGGTGATGCGATTGCCCACCGCCTCGCAATAATAGCGGCCGGCCTTGAGCGGATCGCAGACGCCATCGGTGTAGAAGCTCGTCTTGTCGAGCGTCACGTCGTCCTGGGCGAGATAGTAGCGGCCCGACAGCGTCCAGTATTCGGTCAGCGGCACGCCGGCGACGACCTGGAAGCCGGTCGAGACCTGGCTGTAGGTGGTCGAGCGATCCGAGCCGATATAGTTGAACGCGTTATAGTCGCGGCGGAAGATCGTGCCGCCCAGCGCGATGTTCTTGTCGAACAGATAGGGCTCGGTGAAGCCCAGCTCGACCGACTTCGAATAGCTCGAATAGTCGACCGAAGCGGAGACCGTCTGGCCCATACCGCGGAAGTTGCGCTGGCGGATCGAGGCCTGAAGGATGAACTGCTCGAGGCTCGAGAAGCCGGCCGACAGCGTCAGCTCACCGTTCGCGCGCTCTTCGACATTGGCCTTGAGCACGATGCGGTCCGGCGCTGAGCCCTCGGCGCGCTCGATCTCGAACTTGTCCTGGAAATAGCCGAGCGAGTTGATGCGGTCCTGCGAGCGCTTGACCAGGAAGGTGTTGAAGGCATCGCCCTCGGCCACGCGGAACTCGCGGCGGATCACCTTGTCCTGGGTCTGGCGGTTGCCGGTGATGTCGATGCGCTCGATATACGTGCGGTTCGCTTCGGCGATGTGGAAATTCATCCCCATCGTCAGCGATTCCTTGTCGCGCTGGAAGTCGGGGCGGACATCGGCGAATGCGTAGCCGGCGATGCCGGCGGTCTCGCTCAGCTGCTCGACCGTGTCTTCCACGGCCTTCGCATTGTACCAGTCGCCTTCCTTGATGCTCAGCGCGGCGGCGAGCTTCTTGTCGTCGAAGTCGCGGATCGCGCTGTCGACGGTGACCGGGCCGAACTTGTAGCGTGGGCCTTCCTCCACCACATAGGTGATGATGAAGTCCTTCTTGTCCGGGGTCAGCTCGGCCACGGCCGAGATCACGCGGAAATCGGCATAGCCGTTGGTCAGGTAGAATTGGCGCAGCTTCTGCTGGTCATAGGCCAGGCGATCCTGATCGTAGCTCGTGTTCGAGCTCATCAGGTGCGTGATGCTGGCGGTCTTGGTCGCCATCTCGCCGCGCAGCTTGCCGTCGGAGAACACCTCGTTGCCGATGATGTTGATCTGGCGGACCTTGGACTTCGGGCCCTCATGGACCTCGAAGATCACGTCGACGCGGTTCTGGTCGAGGCTGACCATCTTCGGCTCGACCACGGCGGCGAAGCGGCCCTGGCGGCGATAGAGCTCGACGATGCGCGCCACGTCGGCGCGCACCGCGGTACGGGTGAAGATCTGACGCGGCGCCAGCTTCACTTCCTTCTTGATCTTGTCTTCCTTGAGCCGCTTGTTGCCCTCGTAGATCACGCGGTTGATCACCGGGTTCTCGCGGATGCGGATCACCAGGTCGCCGGTCTCTACGCCTTCGATCGTCACGTCGGCGAGCAGCTCCGAGGCGAGCAGGTCCTTGATCGCCTGGTCGATCGTCTCGTTGGTATAGGCATCGCCCACGCGCAGACGGGTGTAGCTCATCACCGTTTCCGGCTCGATGCGCTGCGAACCCTGCACGCGGATCGACTTGATCGTCCGTGCCGCCGGTACCGGCACCGCGGGAGCGGGCGCGGCCTGGGCGGCCGGGGGCGTAGCCGCCGGAGCAGTCTGGGGCGCGGTCTGCGCGACGGCCATGCCCGAGAGCATCGTGCTCGCGAGAAGGGTCGTCGCCGTGGCGCGCGCGCCGATTTTCGTTGCCTTGATCGCAGTCACCATCCCACCCCAGTCGGAATCAAAATACCGGCCGTCAGCCACGCGGCTTGCACCGCCCTGCACGAACCACATCAGCCGATCAACCCGGCCAGATTTCTCCACACGCCGAACGTGCCGAGGTCATTGAACGTAACGAACAGCATGAGCGCGAGAATTGCGACCAAACCGCCCCGGTACGCCCACTCCATAACCTGCGGCTCCACCGGGCGGCGGCGGACGGCTTCTACTGCGTAGAACAGGAGATGGCCGCCATCCAGCACCGGAACTGGCAACAGGTTGATGAATCCCAGATTAATGGAGATCAGCGCGATCAGATAGACCAATTGGACCGGTCCCATTGCGAGAAACTCGCCCGAGACCTTGGCGATCTTGAGCGGGCCGCCCAGCTCGGTCACCGGGATGCGTCCCAGGATGATCCGCTGCAGCCCCTCGATCGTGGTCCACACGATCCCGATCGTCTGCGAAATCCCCTCGCCCGGCGCTTCCCAGAGCGCCACAGGCCTGATTTCAGATGCGCCGCGCCCGATGCCCAGCACACCGCGATGCGTGATGTTGCCGAACCGGTCCTTCTCGGTCAGCGAGCCGATCGTTGCGCTGGTCTTCAGGGCCTGGCCGCCTCGCTGATATTCGACCGTCACCGTCTCGCCCGAGCGGAGCATGGCGAACCTGCCGATATCGATGAAGTCCTCGACCTGCCGCCCGTCGAGCGCAACGATCCGGTCCCCGGCCTTGAGGCCCGAGCGCTCGGCCGCGCTCCCCGGCGCGACGCTGGCGATCACCGGTGGCGTCACGACCTTGCCATAGCCGACCGCGAAGGCGCTGAGGATCGCGATCGCGACCAGGAAGTTCATGATCGGGCCGGCGGCGACGATGATGGCGCGCTGCCACAGCGCCTTGGCCTGGAAGGTCTGCGCCCGCTCCCTGGCAGGCAGCGAGAGCCATTCGGGCGAAGGCTGGCTGGCCGGGTTCATGTCGCCGGCGAAGCGGACATAGCCGCCCAGTGGAAGCCAGCCGAACTTCCAGCGGGTGCCGCGCTTGTCGGTGAAGCCGGCGATCTCGCGGCCGAAGCCGATCGAGAATTCCTCGGCCTTCACGCCGAACCAGCGCCCGGCGAGGTAATGGCCGAGCTCGTGCAGGAACACGAGCGGCCCGAGCACCAGCACGAAGGCGAGTATGGTGACCAGGATGCCGGGAGTTTGAATCAAGCGACGCCGTCCTTCACACGCTCGCCCGCGATCCGCCTAGCCTCGGCGTCGATTGCCCAAACGGCTTCGAGGCTTTCCGGAGCGACCGGGTCATAGCGGTCAAGCGTATCGGCAGAGATTGCGGCAATTTCAAGAAAGTTGAGCCGGCCCGAAAGGAAGGCCGCCACCGCCACTTCATTGGCCGCATTGAGGATCGCCGGACGGGCACCGCCCGCCTCCAGCGCCTCGCGGGCCAGCCGCAATGCAGGGAAGCGCACCGCATCGGGCGCCTCGAAGTCCAGCCTTGCCATTGCCACAAAGTCGAGCGGCGGCATCGGCGTCGCCATCCGGTCGGGCCAGGCCAGCGTATGGGCGATCGGCACGCGCATGTCGGACGGGCCCATCTGGGCCAGCACCGAACCGTCGACATATTCCACCATAGAGTGGATAACCGACTGGCGATGCACGAGAATCTCCAGCGCGTCATTCGCCACCGGGAACAGCCGCGCCGCCTCGATCAGCTCGAGGCCCTTGTTCATCATCGTCGCCGAATCGACCGAGATCTTGGCGCCCATCGACCAGTTGGGGTGCGCGCAGGCCTGGGCCGGCGTCACGCCGCGCATCGCTTCCAGGTCCCAGTCGCGGAACGGGCCGCCGCTCGCGGTGAGGATGATCCGGCGTACTCTTTCGGGACGCTCGAAATCGAAGCACTGGTAGATCGCGTTGTGTTCCGAATCGGCGGGCAGGATCGTGGCGCCGTGGCGTCCTGCCGCCGCGGTTACCAGGTCGCCGGCAGAGACCAGCGGCTCCTTGTTGGCGAGCACCACCGTGCCGCCCTGCTCCACCGCCGCCATTGCCGAGCCGAGCCCGGCCAGGCCCACGATGGCTGCCATCGTCCAGTCGGCACCCATCCGCGCCGCCTCGCACACCGCCTGCGGGCCGCCGGCAACAGTGATCCCCGTCCCCGCCAGCCGCTCGCGGAGCGCCGGCAGGCAGCTCTCGTCGGCGACCACGGCATGGCGCGCATTGGTCCGGATCGCCGCCGCGGCCAGCTTCTCGACATCGCAATTGGCGGTGAGCGCAACCACTTCGAATCGCTCGGGTTCGCGCTCGATCAGGTCGAGCGTCGAGCTGCCCACCGATCCGGTGGCGCCCAATATCGTCACGCTTTTCATCGGACGAGCCAGAGCACCAGCAAGGCGGCCACCGGCGCGCTCGCGACCAGCCCGTCGAGCCGGTCGAGCACGCCGCCATGGCCGGGCAGCAGATTGCCCGAATCCTTGACGCCGGCGCAGCGCTTGAGATGGCTCTCGAACAGGTCGCCGAGCTGCGCCAGCACGGCGAGGACCGGCGTCGCCCAGGCCAGCGCTACGGGCAATGCGAAAAGCCAGACCAGCACGAAGGCGAACAGCGTCGCCCCCGCCACGCCGCCCAGGAACCCCGCCCAGGTCTTGTTCGGGCTGATCGCCGGGGCGAGCTTCGGCCCGCCGATCGCGCGTCCGGCGAAATAGGCGGCGCTGTCGCACGCCCAGACCAGGGCCATCGCCCAGAAGGTCAGCAGCATGCCTTGCATCGGCTGCTCGCGGATCGTCACCAGCGCCAGCACCGGCAGGCCGACATAGAAGGCGCCGAGTGCGAGCTGCCCGCCCCTGGCCACGATCGCCAGGAAGAAAAACACGCCGATGATCAGGCCGAGCGCGAGGAATTCCTGCCCCGTACTGCCCAGCTCGGGGGCCAGTCCCGGCAGCATCGCCGCCAGCGGCACCGAGATCGCATATTGCGCGAGCCTTTTGCCCTTCAGATTGGCGCCGGCGAGCATTGCCCATTCGCCCATCATCAGCACGCCGATCACGCTGACCACCATCCAGAAGCCCACGCCCCCGGAATAGAGCGCGGCAAAGGCCAGGCCGATCAGGACGAAGGCGACGCCCAGCCTTGTGGCGAGCTCGGAACCGGTCTTGCTCACAGGCCCCCGAAGCGGCGCTGGCGGCGGCCATATTGGTCGAGCGCGTCGGCCAGCGCCTTCTCGTCGAAGTCCGGCCACAGCGTGTCGGTGAACAGGAACTCGGCATAGGCCGCCTGCCACAGCAGGAAGTTCGACAGGCGCTGCTCGCCCGAGGTGCGGATCAGCAGGTCGAGCGGCGGCAGGTCGCCGGTGTCGAGCGCCGCCTCGAACGCTTTCTCGTCGATGCCCGCAGGATCGATCTCGCCCGCCTTCGCCTTCTCGGCCAGCACCCGCGCCGCCTCGGCCAGCTCGGCCTGGGCGCCATAGTTGAGCGCGATCACCAGGGTCGGCCCCGGATTGTCCGCGGTGCGCGCGATCGCACCGTCGATCATCGCGACCAGATCGGGCGAGAGCTTGCGCCACGCGCCGATGATCCGCAGCTTCACCCCTTCGGAGACCAGTTCGTCCAGCTCGCTCGCCAGGAAGTGGCGGAGCAGGCCCATCAGGTCCCGCACCTCCTCTTCCGGCCGCCGCCAATTCTCCGAGGAGAAGGCGTAGAGCGTCAGAACTTCGATCCCGAGCTTGCGCGCGGCGCGGCTGATCCGGCGGACCGCCTCGACGCCCTGCTTGTGCCCCGCGATACGCGGCAGCAGGCGCTTCTTCGCCCAGCGGCCATTGCCGTCCATGATGATGGCGACATGGCGCGGGGGCGCGGCGCCTTCCGACGCGGGAGCGGGCTTAGCGGCCATCGAAAGCGCCACTGACGTCATTCCGGCAAGCAACAGACAGGGCGTGGGCCGGGTTCACTTGCCGAGGATTTCCTTTTCCTTGGCCGCCGCCGCCGCATCGATCTCGGCGATCGTGCTGTCGGTCAGCTTCTGCACCTCGGTCTCGTGGCGCTTGCGCTCGTCTTCCGAATAGACGCCCTTCTTCTCGTCGGTCTTCAGGCTGTCATTGCCGTCGCGGCGCACGTTGCGCGCGGCGATGCGGGCCTTTTCGGCATACTGGCTGGCGAGCTTGGCAAGTTCCTTGCGGCGCTCCTCGGTCAGGTCCGGGATCGGCAGGCGCAGCGTCTGGCCGTCGGTGATCGGGTTGAGGCCGAGGCCGGCCGAGCGGATCGCCTTCTCGACGGGACCGACATTGGACTTGTCCCACACCGTCACCGAGAGCAGGCGCGGCTCGGGCGCGGCGACCGTCGCCACCTGGGCGATCGGCATGTGCGCGCCATACACCTCGACCGTCACCGGATCGAGGAGCGTGGTGCTGGCGCGGCCCGTGCGCAGGCCCTGCAGGTCATGCTTCAGCGACTCCACCGCGCCGTTCATGCGGCGCTCGAGGTCGGCCTTGTCGTAAGCGGCCATTATCGGCTCCTTCTTATGCGAATTGGGTTTCGTTCTGGACGATCGTCGAGGTGCCCTCGCCGCGCAGCACGCGGGTCAGGTTGCCCGCGTCGCGGATGTTGAACACGACGATCGGGATGTTGTTGTCGCGGCAAAGGGCCACGGCGGAGGCGTCCATCACCTTCAGATCGTCTGCGAGGACGCGGTTGTAATCCAGCGTATCGTAACGCTTTGCGGTCGGCACCTTCTTGGGGTCGGCATCATAGACGCCGTCGACCGAGGTGCCCTTGAACAGCGCGTCGCACTGCATCTCGGCCGCGCGCAGCGCCGCGGTGGTGTCGGTGGTGAAGAACGGCAGGCCGGTGCCCGCCGCGAACAGCACGACGCGGCCCTTCTCCATGTGCCGCTCGGCGCGGCGGCGGATGTACGGCTCGCACACCGAAGCCATCGGGATCGCCGACTGGACGCGCGTGTCCACGCCGATCTTCTCGAGCGCGTTCTGCATCGCCAGCGCGTTCATCACCGTCGCGAGCATGCCCATGTAATCCGCCGAGGCGCGGTCAAAACCCTGGGCGGCACCCGCCAGCCCGCGGAAGATGTTGCCGCCGCCGACGACCATGCAGATCTCGAGGCCGCTCTCCTTGGCGTCCTTCACTTCGAGCGCGACGCGCTCGCAGGTGTCCGGATCGATGCCGAACTGTCCCTGCCCCATCAGGACCTCGCCCGAGAGTTTGAGGAGGATGCGTTTGAATCGGGGAGCGGTCACATGGAGCCTTTGGTTACTACGGATACTGGGAGCGGCGCGGACCCTAGAGGAGCGCGCACAAAGGGACAAGCGGGCGCACGGCCTATTTGCCGCGCGCCCTGCCGTGACAACGGTAACAGCTGTGGATGATGCCCTTTCGGCTCCAATGCGTTGAGCCCATTCAGTTCCCCGGCGAAAGCCGGGGCCCAGGGTTTCTCTGCCGTGTCGCTCGTGACCCTGGGCCCCGGCTTTCGCCGGGGAACAAGGTGTCCTAGTTCCTAGGCGCAGGCGCCAGATAGACCAACCCCGGCGCATCGCTGACGAAGCGGTCCAGCACGCCGTCCGAAACCTTTATCGGCCCCTCGGGACGGGTGGCGCCTGGGATCGAGCGAATCGCCGCGGCCTTCTTCGCCAGCTCAGCCGCGGCGGCGAACGAACGCGCCGCGCCCGGCTGGCCGGCGCGGGCAGCGGTCAGGCCGTCCACGGTCAGGCGCAGCGCGCGGCCCCAGAGTTCGGCGGCATCGAGCCACGGCCCGGCCTCGCGGACGAAGCCTGGCGCGACCACGCCGGCGCGGATCCGGTCGGGCGCTGCCGTCAGGGCGTCGGCAGCGTCACCCAGCGCCGCAAGCGACTTGGCGATCGCATGCGGATCATTGTCGGCCAGCGCGTCGCGCGCGGCGTCGATCAGCGCCTTGAGCTTCGGCGCCTGGGGCTGCCAGGGCTGATGGCCGAAGGTCGGCGCGATATGCTGGGTGTCGAAGAAGGCGAGCAGCGCCTCGGCCGTCCCGGCATCGCCGCCGGCCAAATAGAACGCCGCCGCGCGCCAGGTGCGCTGGGCATCGTAATTGCGGTCGTTCCACGAAAAGGCCAGCACGCCGGCCACCGCAGGGCGGCTCGCCACTTCCTGGTTCATCGGGTTGGAGACGATGCCGCCCAGCTCGGTCGAAAGCCCGGCCTGGCGCCGGTCATAGGGCGCCAGAAGCAGCCGCCCGGCGGTCTCGCCATAATCGTTCACCGGGTAATTGTCCCAGAGCAAGGTCTTGCGGCCGAACGCCTTGGTCGCGCTCTTGGCATCGGCGACCGAGATCGCGGCGGGCACCGTATCGGTGCCGGTCCACTGCACGACCACACGCGGATCGAGCGCCTTGCGCAGCTCCGCCTTGTAGGGCGATTCGGTGGTGTTGTAATATTCGGTCGGCACCATGGTCAGCGAGCCATGGCCGGCCGCCGCGAGATCACCCTGGACCGCGTTGAGCAGGCTGGCCTGCGCCGCCGCCGCGGCCCTCTGGCCGGGCGCGCCGAACGCCGCTTCGTCGGCCGGGCAGTTCCACTTGGTATATTCGATGTCGTCGAGCGCGACGTAGAAGCTGCGCACGCCCAGCCCACGCAGCGCGGCGAACTTGCGGCGCACCGCGTCCAGCTCCTTCGGATCGCTGTAGCAGATCGTCGGCCCGGGCGAGATCGCATAGACGAAATTGACGTGCTCGCGATTGGCGGCGTCCACTACCTTGCCCAGCGCCTGCAGCGTGTCGGCGGGATAGGCCTCGCGCCACTTGTCGCGGGCGAACACATCGTCCTTCGGGCTGTAGATATAGGTGTTGGCCTTGAACCGGGCGAGGAACGCGATGTGGTCCTCCCGCTCGGCCATCGACCAGGGCTTGCCGTAAAAGCCCTCGATCGTGCCGCGCACCGGCATCGCCGGATAGTCGGAAACGGTGACCGAGGACACGCGCCCCCGCACCACGATCTGCCGGAAGCTCTGCGCGGCATGATAGAGGCCGTCCCCGTCCCTGCCCGCCAGCACCACCAGTGCACCGCCGTCGCTCGCCTGGCTGGCCAGCGCATAGCCCTCATCCTGCTCGGGCACCGCCGCGCCCGTTCGGGCCAGCGCATCGCGAACCGGCGCCGCATCGCCCCCGCCGATCACCACATAGGTCGCGTCGAGCCGCTTCGGCAGCGCCGCCGCAACCCGGATCTCGCGTACGCCGCCGGTGGCGAGCACCTCGCGGACCAGCGTCTCGGTCGCCGCATCCACGCTCTTCGCCCGCACGAGCACCACCGTCTCACCCAGCGCGAAGCTCTGCCCGGTCAGCCGCATCGCCACCGGCGCCGGGAAGATCGCCGGCGCGGTCGAGACCTGCGCGAGCGCGGGCATCGCGCTCCCCATTGCCAAAGCCAGCACGGCACCCCGCCCCATGACGACACCAACGTGAAGGGAACGGGACATGCGCATGAACAAGGCTCCTGCCGATAGTGGTATTAGATTGGTAGGAAACCAAGCGAACATTGTCGAGAGGGTCGATGCCGCGGCGGCAACCGGGCGACGCCCGGAAACGCAAACGGGCGCCGCCACCCTGGGGTGACAGCGCCCGCGCATTCAGGTCCGGGAAGACCTTACTTGGTGAGACCAGCGGTCGCAGCCACTTCGGCGGCGAAGTCGCTCTCCTCCTTCTCGATGCCTTCGCCGAGCTGGAAGCGGACATAGTCCTTCAGCACGATCGAGGCGCCGGCGTCCTTGCCAGCCTTGGCGATGACGTCGGCGACCGGGGTCTTGCCGTCCATCACGAAGAGCTGGGTGAGGAGCGCGTTCTCCTTCTTGAACTTCTCGATCGGCCCGTTGAGGATCTTCTCCGCAACCTCGGCCGACTTGCCGACGATCTTGTCGGCGTTCTTCTCGCGCAGGATCGCGGCCTCACGCTCGACCAGCTCCGGATCGAGGTCCTCGACCGACAGCGCCAGCGGGAAGGCAGCCGCGATGTGCATCGCGATCTGCTTGCCGAGCGGCTCGAGCACGTCGGCAGCGGCGTCCGACTCGAGCGCGACGAGCACGCCGATCTTGCCCAGGCCCGGAGCCGCGGCGTTGTGGACGTACGGGATCACCGCACCGTTGGCGACTTCGACCTTCTTGGCGCGGCGGAGAACCTGGTTCTCGCCGATCGTCGAGATGTTGTTGGTCAGCACTTCCTCGACGGTGCCGGCCGGCAGCGGAGCCGCCTTGATCGTCTCGAGATCGTCGCCCAGTTCGAGCGCGACCGAGGTCACGTCGCGAACGAAGGTCTGGAAGATCTCGTTCTTGGCGACGAAGTCGGTCTGCGAGTTGACTTCGACGGCCACGCCCCTGGTGCCCGAGACTTCGAGGCCGACCAGGCCTTCAGCGGCGGTGCGGCTCGACTTCTTGGCAGCGGCGGCGAGGCCCTTGGTGCGCAGCCAGTCGACTGCGGCTTCCATGTCGCCATTGGTCTCGGCCAGCGCCTTCTTGCAGTCCATCATGCCGGCGCCGCTCTTCTCGCGGAGTTCCTTCACGGCTGCTGCGGTGATCTCGGCCATGTTCAATTCCTCTAGCTGGCAGCCGGGGCGTAGCCCGGCCATCTATGTAAAACCCGTTCGCCCTGCGCTTGTCGAAGGTCCGTTCTCTCTTGCCGGGCGCCGGAAGGAAGACGGTGCTTCGACAAACGCAGCACGAACGGGAGAAAGGATCGGCGCCTTCGAACTGACGGCCGCCTAGTGCGCGCCTATGTCAGTTCGAAGACAGCCAGTTTCAACTTACGCGTCGATCTGACGCTCGCCCTCGACGGCCTGCTCCGAAACCTCGGTCAGGGCCGGCTCGACCGGAGCGACTTCCTGGGCGCCCAGGTCGACGCCGAAGCTCGCCTGACGGTCCTGGTTGCCGCGGGTCGCCGCGATGGCGATCGCTTCGCAGTACAGGCGGATGGCGCGCGAGGCGTCGTCGTTCGCCGGAACCGGGAAGGCGATGCCGTCCGGGCTGACGTTCGAGTCGAGGATCGCGACGACGGGGATGCCAAGCGTGTTGGCTTCCTTGATCGCCAGCTCTTCCTTGTTCGCGTCGATCACGAACATCACGTCGGGCAGGCCGCCCATGTCACGGATGCCGCCGAGCGAGAGCTCGAGCTTGTCGCGCTCACGGGTGAGCTGCAGCACTTCCTTCTTGGTCAGGCCGTGCGTGTCGCCCGACAGCTGCTCCTCGAGCGTCTTGAGGCGCTTGATCGACTGCGAGATGGTCTTCCAGTTGGTGAGCATGCCGCCCAGCCAGCGATGGTTGACGAAGTGCTGGTTCGCGCGGCGGGCTGCCTCGGCGATCGGCTCCTGCGCCTGGCGCTTGGTGCCGACGAACAGGACCTTGCCGCCGGCGGCGACGGTCGAGTTCACGAACTCGAGAGCGCGCGCGAAGAGCGGCACGGTCTGCGAGAGGTCGATGATGTGGACGCCGTTGCGCTCGCCGAAGATGTAGGGCTTCATCTTCGGGTTCCAGCGGTGGGTCTGGTGACCGAAGTGTGCGCCCGATTCGAGCAGCTGCTGCAGGGTGACGACAGGTGCCGCCATAGGGATAACTCCTTCCGGTTGTTCCTCTGGGAAGCGAGTGACCGAACGGCGTTCGGCACCGGGTTATGATGCTTCCCATGCGGGGTTGAGCCGGCGCCCCTAGCCGAAAGCGCGGACGAGCGCAACCGCCTGTTCCCATCGGCTTCATACGAAGGTGCGAATGGCCCTCCGCGGCGGCCGCCCCATCTTCCTCTGCGTACGGCGCGGGACGCCCTTGTTCACTTTTGTTCCATTTGCGTGTTGACATTGGAACATCCGCGGAACATTAACCGTACATAAGCGGTTCAAGGAACGCAGCCAGCCCGCCGGACATTGGTTCGGCATCTGGAGCGGTCCCTCGCCCAGGAGGAAGTCTTTATGGTTTCGCTGTTCGCTTATCTGCTGCTCGGCACCGCTTTCGCGGTTTCCCTCTGGACGATCGCCACCTCGGTGGCTGGCCAGCTTCCCCGCATGCGCGAGCTACTCGGTCGCAACGTTGCCCGCCCGCTGCCCGAGCTGGTGCCCAGCCGTGTCACCGTACGCTACGCTAGTCCGGCGCGCCGCCCCGCACCGTTCCCGCTGCGCGCAGCTGCCTGACCTTGCGGTAGCTCCGCACGCTGAACGGGATCGAGACCAAGTACAGGATCGCGATCACCGCCAGCGTCGGCCAGGGTGCGGCGACCAGCGCCGCAACCAGTACGACCAGCACGGCGATCGCCTCGAAGCGGATGCGCTGCTTCAGGCGGACATGCGGCGCGAAGGTCGCAACGCTCGAGATCATCAGCACCGCGATGAACGCCGTCCAGGGCGCCACCACCGCCGGCGAGCGGAGGTGCGGCTCGTCGGTGAACAGCCAGAGATAGAGCGGCAGCAAGGCCAGCACCGCTGCCGCGGGGGCGGGCACGCCGGTGAGGAAGCCCGCCGACTTGTGTGGCTGCTCCTCGGCGTCGATCTGCGCGTTGAACCGCGCCAGGCGCAGCGCGCAGAACAGGGCATGGACCAGCGCGATCATCCAGCCGAACCGGCCGATCGTCTGCAGCGACCAGAGATAAAGGATCAGCGCCGGCGCGACGCCGAACGAGATCGCGTCGGACAGGCTGTCCAGCTCGGCACCGAACCGGCTCTCGCCGCGCATCATCCGGGCGATCTTGCCGTCGATGCCGTCGAGCAAACCCGCGATCAGGACCATGAGAACCGCCAGTTCCCATTTTCCGTCGATGGCAAACCGTATCGCGGTCAATCCCGAACACAGCGCCAGCGCGGTCACCGCATTGGGCGCGATGGCACGCAGCGGGATGCCGCGCACCGGCCGCATCCGCCGCATGCGGCGCGGCCGCAGCGTGCGCGGCAGCCGCGTGTCGCCGCGCCGGTCGCTCACTGCGAGATGCCGCTGACGGCCGCGGCCCCCTTCTTGGCGATGACCGTCTCGCCCGCGATCGTGCGCTGGCCGAGCGTGACCTGGGCGGCATAATCCTCGGGCAGGAACACGTCGACGCGGCTGCCGAAGCGGATCAGGCCGACGCGCTGGCCAGCCACGACCATGTCGCCCGGCTTGGTGAAGCTGACGATGCGCCGCGCGACCAGGCCGGCGATCTGGGTGAAGCCGATGCGCAGCCCGTTCCGGTCCTCGACGATGAAGTGCTGGCGCTCATTCTCCTCGCTCGCCTTGTCGAGATCGGCGTTGAGGAAGCGGCCGGAGATATAGATGACGTGGCGGATCGTGCCGGTGATCGGCGTGCGGTTCACGTGCACGTCGAACACGCTCATGAAGATCGACACGCGCACCATCGGCGCCTCGCCCAGCGCCTGCGGACCGCGAAGCTCGGGCGGCAGCTCGACGCGCTGGATCATCGTGACCAGCCCGTCGGCCGGGGCGATCAGCATCCCCTCGCCCTGCGGCGTCACCCGGATCGGATCGCGGAAGAAGGCCGCGACGCCGAAGGTGAGGAACACCAGGGGCCAGGTGATGAAATCGAACACGAAAAGGCTGAGCAGCGCGATCGCGGCGGCGATCGCCACATATTTGCGGCCCTCGGGGTGAATATCGGGGAAACGCCATTTCACCGTGGGGGTGCCGAGCGGGGGCTTGTCAATAGATGCCATCGGTAGGCTCTAGCTGCGTGTCGCGGTCAACACAACGCGTGTGCAGCCCGCTCTATCCCTCCTAGTTCTGGAACGGGGCCGTCACCGCCGGCAGGCAATAGCGCCGCGGCCCCGCGCCGATCCTGATCGGCACGATGATGTCCTTTGAGACTCCGCCCACCCGGTCGCACGCCGCACCGGCGGTCACGTTGTAGCGGATGATTCGCTTGGTATAGTCGGGGCACAAGTCCGAGCAGGTGTAGGTGGCGACCACTGGCACGCCGCGGTGCAGCCCCACCGCAAGCTTCCATGTGCGCACGTCGCTTTTCGGATCGAACGGCGCCTTGACCACCGCGATCAGCTCCGCGTCGGTGATCGGATCGAACTTGTCCGCCGTGCTAAGCATCTCCGGCCGCGCGATATCGGGCTCGCGCTGCTGCTGCACCGCCAGCAACAGCGCCATCATCGTCAGGATCATGCGTCCTCCCTCTTGCGCGAAGAAGGATGACGCACCCTAACTTGCCCACAACTGAACCACTCGGATGCGGTGAAATGCAACCACGCCGCTTGCATGTTCGTTCGAATTGCCCAAATGCCGCGACTGTCCCCAAATTGTAATAAGGTCGCCCATGCCCGCTTCCACCGCCGCCAAGGCCCGTACGCGTAACCGCCGCCCCGCCGGCGCACCGTCGCCCTGGGGCATGTTCTTCCGGGGATTCCTCAAGCGGCCAGTGATGGTCGGCGCGGTGGCGCCCTCCTCCCGCTTCGTGATCAACAAGATGCTCGCCCCGGTCGACTGGGAGAACACCAAGCTGTTCGTCGAGTACGGCCCGGGCGTCGGCACCTTCACCCGCCCGATCCTCGATCGACTCGCACCCGACGCGAAGCTGATCGTGATCGACACCAACCCCGATTTCATCCGCTACCTGAAGCAGAGCATCCCCGATCCGCGCCTGATCGCGATCCAGGGCTCGGCGGCGGACGTGAAGCAGATCGTCGCCGATCACGGCTTCGAGCATGCCGATTACATCGCCTCGGGCCTGCCCTTCTCGACCTTGCCGCCGGGCGTGGGCGACGCGATCGCCAAGGCGACCCGCGAGGTCATCCGCAAGGGCGGCGCCTTCCTGGTCTACCAGTACAACCCGCGCGTGAAGAACTTCCTCACCCCGCACTGGTCGCACATCGATCACGCGATGGAGTGGATCAACATCCCGCCGGCGCAGCTCTGGTGGGCCTGGAACGACTGAGCTTCTTTTCCCGTCATCCCCGCGAAGGCGGGGATCCAGAGTCGCGAGGGACATCGCTCCGTTGCGCTAGATTCCCGCCTTCGCGGGGATGACGGAGAAATATTCGGGGGCGCATCAGCGACGAGCTGAGATCGATCCCCGAGGGGTGGCTTGATCCCCCCGCCCCATCCTCCTAGACGCTCGCCCAAACCCTTTAAAAGGAACAGCGAGCAATGGCGAAGATCAAGGTTGCAACGCCCGTCGTGGAGATCGACGGCGACGAAATGACGCGGATCATCTGGCAGTGGATCCGTGAGCGCCTGATCAAGCCGTACCTCGACATTGATCTGAAGTACTACGACCTCTCGGTCGAGAATCGCGACGCCACCGACGACCAGGTGACGATCGATTCCGCCAAGGCGATCCAGCAGTATGGCGTCGGCGTGAAGTGCGCCACGATCACCCCGGACGAGGCCCGCGTCGAGGAATTCAAGCTCAAGAAGATGTGGAAGTCGCCGAACGGCACGATCCGCAACATCCTGGGCGGCGTCGTGTTCCGCGAGCCGATCGTGATCAAGAACGTTCCCCGCCTCGTCCCGGGCTGGACTGACCCGATCGTCGTCGGCCGTCACGCGTTCGGCGACCAGTACCGCGCGACCGATTTCAAGGTCCCCGGCGCCGGCAAGCTCACGATGAAGTGGGTCGGCACCAATGGCGACGAGCTCGAATATGAAGTGTTCGACTTCCCGAGCGCCGGCGTCGCCATGGGCATGTACAATCTCGACGAGTCGATCCGCGACTTCGCCAAGGCGAGCATGAACTACGCGCTCGACCGCGGCTGGCCGCTGTACCTGTCGACCAAGAACACGATCCTCAAGGCCTATGACGGCCGCTTCAAGGACCTGTTCCAGGAAACCTTCGACGCCGAGTTCGCCGAGAAGTTCAAGGCTGCGGGCATCGTCTACGAGCACCGCCTGATCGACGACATGGTCGCCTCGGCGCTCAAGTGGTCGGGCAAGTTCGTCTGGGCCTGCAAGAACTATGACGGCGACGTCCAGTCGGACACCGTCGCACAGGGCTTCGGCTCGCTCGGTCTGATGACCTCCGTCCTGATGTCGCCGGACGGCAAGACGATCGAGGCGGAAGCCGCGCACGGCACCGTCACCCGTCACTACCGCATGCACCAGCAGGGCAAGGCGACCTCGACCAACCCGATCGCGTCGATCTTCGCCTGGACCCAGGGCCTGTCGTTCCGCGGCAAGTTCGACAACACCCCGGACGTCACCCGCTTCGCCGAGACGCTCGAGGCCGTCTGCATCGAGACCGTCGAGAGCGGCAAGATGACCAAGGATCTCGCGATCCTGATCGGTCCGGACCAGCCCTGGATGACCACCGAGCAGTTCTTCGAGGCGATCCGCGAGAACCTCGAAGCCAAGATGGCCGCCTGGGCCTGATCTTCGGCATCACCGGAAAAGCGAAGGGGGAGCGGCGACGCTCCCCCTTTTCTTTTGTCCGTCGAAGCAGCAGCCCTCAGCGAACCGCCGGTATCCGGCTCGCCACCACTTCCCGTGCCTTGCGTTCGATCGACCAGAGCGTGCGCGGCTGCACCGGGTCCCAAGTGACCGCCTGGCCATTGGTCGGGATCGGCACCGTCGCCACCCATTCGAGCAGCGTGCCCGCCTCGGGCAGCTTGACCGCATAGAGCTCCGGCCGGTCGTGTCCGGTGACATAGAGCAACCCGTCCTTGCCCCAGGAACCGCCCGAACAGCTCATCGGCGCGAAGCGGGCGAGCAGCTCGGGCGGGAAGTGCCAGGAGCGGAGCGGCTGGAACTGCGCATCCAGCTCCATCAGCACCGTCCAGCGATGGTCGCGCCCGCCCTCGCCGCCGTGATCCGCGGGATAGTTGGCGAACATCGCCCACCATTTGTCGCCCTTGCGCTCGATCCAGGTCAGCGAGCCCGGAAACGGCGCCAGCGCGACACTCTTCACATGCTGCATCGTGCGGGTGTCGAAGAACTCGACTGCGCTTGCCATCGGCACCGCAGGATAGTTGGACGCGGCACACATCAGCATCGCGGCGTCGACGACGCAGGAGTTCATGTGCGGGTAGAGCCTTTTGTCGCCCTCCCAGCGGGCGACGCGCTTGCCGGTCTTCTTGTCGTACTTGCCGATCAGGTTGTTGCTGATCGCATAGAAATGCCGGGCATCGGCGACGACGCCCTGCTTGGCTTCCTCGGCGGGCCAGCGCGCGGTGACTTGGGCCGGGGCGAGCGTGGGAGCTTCGCGCAGCGGCGGCGATGCATCCTGGCCACCGGGTGCGGCGGCCAGGAGCAGCAGCGAGGCGATCAGCATCAGAACTTCGCCGACACGCCCATGTAGAAGGTCCGCCCATAGCGCTCGTTCTGGATGATCCAGTTCGGGTTGCCGGCCTGGTATTGGCGGGTCGGCTCATCGGTCAGATTCTGCGCTTCGGCAAAGATGCGCACGCCCTTGAGGATCGCGACGCTGGCCTTGGCGTCGAGGCGGCGCAGATCGTCATTATACTGGTCGTTATATGCAGGATCGCCGACCGCGATCAGCGCATGGCCGGTATTGTGATAGGCAACCGACGCTTCCACCGGCCCGCGCTGGTAGAAGATCTCGGCGCCGTAGAGATAGCGCGACTGGCTCGGGAAGGTCGAGGTCCGCCCGTTCGGCAGCTTCAGGTTCGAGTCGGTCAGCGTTCCGGTCAGCTGCACGCCCAGGCCCGAGAGCAGCCCCGGCAGGAAGGTGAACTGCTGCTGGTACTGCGCCTCGATGCCGATGATGTCGCCCTTGTCGGCGTTGAACGGCTGGCTGACGCTGATCGTGGGATAGGTCACGCCCAGGATCGTCGCGTTGGTCAGCACCGTGGCCTGGCTGAAGATCGGGTTCTTGATGAACTTGGCGAAGGCGCCGACGCTGAACAGGCCGCCCGGCGCGAAATACCATTCCGCGGTCGCGTCGAGATTGTCGGCACGATAGGGCTTCAGGTTCGGATTGCCGAACGAAGCGCTGTTGTCGGTGCCCAGCGCGCTGATCGAGCCGCCGGGGTTGAGGCTCGAATATTCCGGCCGGCCGAGGCTGCGCGAATAGGCCAGGCGGACGATCACCCGGTCCGACGGCGCGATCTTGACGACCAGCGACGGCAGGAAGTCGTCATAGCTGTTCTTCGTTGCCACGGGCACGATCGCCGAGCCGCCGCGCAGCGCGTTGCCGCGATCGTCCAGGCTGGTGTGCTCATAGCGCAGGCCCGGCGTCACGGTGACCGCGCCGAAGCTGAGGTTGGCCATCACATAGCCCGCCCAAACCTTCTCCTTCAGCCGGAAGTCGGACAGGCTGTTGTTGGCAAGCGTGGTAGCGGCGTCGAGCGGCATCAGCGCGTCGCCGAGATGCTGGGCAGTGAACGCCTGCAGCGCCGGGATGTCGAAGGTCGGGCCATTGCTGAAGCAGCGGCCGGTATTGTCGGGATAGACGCACACCGCTGCGCCACCGAGGTTGTACTGGCCGAGCGTCCAGCGGTTCGCCGTCGCCGAGGCGCGCACCCAGGTCGGCGTGTCCTGGTCGAAGCTGCGATCGGTGTTGCGATACTTCGCACCGAACTTGACGAAGCCGATGTCGCTCACATCGATCGTGCCGTCGACCTTGCCCTGCCAGATCGTCTCGTCGTTGAGCTGGTGCGAATACTGATATTGCCGGAACTGCATCTGGTTGGCGGTGCACTCGGCATCGGGCTTCGCCACGTACAGCGGCTCGCTGAAATCGAAGGTGACACGGCCCGGGTTGCAGCGGAACTGCCAGATCGGGAACTGGTCGAGCGTCTGGTTCCGGCTGTAGCCGCCCTCATAGGCCAGCTTGAAGCCGTCGAACTCGGTGGTACCGCCGACCATGCCGCTGGCGAGCCACTTGGCCTTGTAGTCGAGGCGCAGGTCCTCGCGGCGCTCCGGGCCCGATCCGGGCGTGCCGGTGGCGCTGCTCGCCACGCCGTTGGTGAAGCCGGTCAGCCCGTCCGGATTGACGGTGAACGCCGTGGTGGTGAAGTCCAGCCGGTAGCGCGGACGGATCTCATCCTCGGTGAACTTCGAATAGAAGCCGCGGACATAGAAGGTCTGGCGATCGCTCGGATGCCAGTCGAACGAGCCGGTGCCGCCCAGCCGGCGGCGGGCCAGCGAATATTCGGTGTATTTGATGTTGTCCGGCGTGCCGCCGCGCGCGAACCGCGCGTCAGGCTTCCAGTTGTCGGGATAGAAGCCCTCGCTGTTGAAGTCGCGATAGGAATAGCTGACGCCCAGCACCAGGCCGAACTGCTCATCGGCACCGAAGCGTGCCGCAAGGCTCGCATCGCCCTGCACCGGCACCTTCTTGTTCAGCTCCTGATAGCCCGCCTTGGCGCTGGCCGAGAAGGCGAAGGCCTCCCTGAAGTCGAACGCGGTCTGCGAAACCAGGTTGATCGTGCCGCCGATGCCCTGCCCGTCCATGTCCGCGGTCTTGACCTTCGAGACCTCGACCCGGTTGAGCAGCTGCCCCGAGACGATGTCGAGCGGCAGCGAGCGGGTGGTGCCGTCCGGATTGCCGATCTCCATCCCGTTCAGCGTGTAGTTGTTGAGGTTCGACGGCACGCCGCGGATCGCGACATAACGGCCCTCGCCCTGGTCATAGGTGACGCCGACGCCCGGGAGGTGCTCCACCACCTCGGAGACGTTGCGATCCGGCAGCCGGCCCATCTCGTCGGCGGCAGCGACATCAAGGATGCCGATCGCAGTACGCTTGGCGTCGATCGCGCGCTGCTGGCTGGCGCGCTGGCCCGACACGACGATCTCGGTCTCGGCGTCGTCCGCCGCGCTCTGCGCGTGCGCTGCATTGGCGATGGTGAAGGAAAGCGCGGAGATGCCGAGCATCCCAAGCGTGCGTACGGTTCGCATTGTCGACCCCTTATGTCCTGGGCACGCGCCGAGCGGCGCGCACGACAGGGCTTCGCAGCTGCAGCATGCCCTGTTCGAGGGGTCCGTTGAGCGCGGTCGGTGACGATCGCGCTGCGGGAAGGTGACAGTTCCGCGACCGACGATAGTTTATGTTCGATCAGGCTTGCCCAATGCGCATACCGCTACGGAATCCGTCACTATCGGCCGCCGAACCCCCGGCCCCGCCCCAGCTCGTCCTTCCGCTTCAGGCTCCGCGCCTTGAGCAGGTCGTGCCGCGACAATATCCCCACCACCCGGTTGCTCCAGCGCTCGACGATCGGGATGCGCCCCACGCCGGTTTCCACCATCAGGTCCGCCACCACCCCGATCGGCGTGTCGGGAAAGGCGCAGGGCTGCGACGCGTCGGACAGGATATCGGCCAGCGTCGACTCCCACATCCGCCCTTCGATCTGCCAGCGCAGCGCGTCGCTGCGCGAGACCAGCCCGAGCAGCCGCTCCTCGCCATCCACCACCGGATAGCTGCGATGCGCCGCCTGCCCGGCGAAGAACTCCACCGCGCCTTCCACCTGCATGCAGCCCGGCAGCGTGGTCGGCTCGCGCGTCATCACGTCGCCCGCCTGGAGGAAATCGAGCGGATCCACGGTATATTCCTGCAGGATGTGCCGCCCGCGCCGCGCGATCTTCTCGGTCAGGATCGATCGGCGCATCACCAGCACGCTCACCGCATAGGCGCCGGTCGAGGCGGCGGCGGCCAGCGGCAGCATGTCGAAATGCCCGGTCAGCTCTGCGGCGAACAGCGCGCCGGTCAGCGGTGCCCGCATCGCACCGCTCATGATCCCCGCCATGCCGATCATCGCCCAGAGCCCCGGCGTCCCCGGCAGCCACAGCCCGACCAGATAGCCGAGCGCACCGCCCAGCGTCAGCAGCGGCGCGAGCACGCCGCCCGACGTGCCCGATCCCAGCGCCACCAGCCACACCACCGCCTTGACCAGCAGCAGCGCCAGTACGGCGCGCACCGCCAGCCCGCCATCGAGCAGGTTCTGGATATTGCCATAGCCCGCGCCCAGCACATGCGCGTCGATCAATCCGCCGAGGCCGACCACTACCGCGCCGATCGCCGGCCACCACATCCAGTGCACCGGCAGCCGGTGGAACAGGTCCTCGACCCGGTATAGCAATTGCGAGAGAAACGCCGCCTCCAGCCCGACGAGCAGCCCCAGGCCGAGCGCCAGCCCCAGCATCATGCCGCTGTCGGCCACGCCGCCGAGCGCGAAGGGGAAAAGCGGGCCGGCATCGAACAACAGCGGCCGCCAGGCGAAGCATACCAGCACCGCCACCACCACCGGCACGAAGCTGCGCGGCTTCCATTCGAACAGCAGCACTTCGATCGCGAGCAGGATCGCGGCCAGCGGCGTGCCGAAGATCCCGGTCATCCCCGCCGCGGCGCCGGCGACGAGCAGCGTCTTCCGTTCGGCGGCGCTCAGATGGAAGCATTGCGCGAACAGCGATCCGATTGCGCCGCCGGTCATGATGATCGGCCCCTCCGCACCGAAAGGCCCGCCGCTGCCGATAGAGATCGCCGAGGAAAGCGGCTTGAGCAGCGCCACCTTCAGGGAGAGCCTGCTCTCGCCATAGAGGATCGCCTCGATCGCCTCGGGGATGCCATGGCCACGGATCTTCTCCGATCCGAAGCGCGCCATCACCCCGATCAGCAACGCGCCCAGCACCGGGATCGCCGCCACCCAAAGCCCTAGATGATTGTCCGTGATCTCGCGCGCCGCAGCCGAAAGCTCGCCGAACCAGAACAGGTTGGTGGCGACCGCGATCAGCTTGACGAGGACCCAAGCCCCCAGCGCACCGCCGGTGCCCACCACCAGCGCGGCCGCAGCCAGCATCGCCATCCGCCAGTCGGCACTGTAATCGGCAAGCCGTACCGCGGCTTGCACAGGGGGTTTTGACATGGAACAGTTCCTCCGCGCCGCGCAAATATATCGCAACACGATATAGTCAACGAAGGAAGATCATGGCCGGGGAAGTTTCCGATCCCGTCGATTATGCCGCACTCGCCGATTTCCGGCACGCGCTCCGTATGTTCCTGGTGTTCAGCGAGCGGCGCGCGGCGGAACAGGGGCTGACCGCCCAGCAGCATCAGGCACTGCTCGCGATCCGCGGCGCGCCAGCTGGACAAGTCACGATCGGCCATGTCGCCGAGCGCCTGGTGATCAAGCCGCACAGCGCCTCGGGCCTGATCGAACGGCTCGAAGCGCTCGGCCTCGTCGCCCGCTCCATCTCGGAAAGCGATCGGCGCCAGGCGCTGATCGCACTGACGCCCCGGGCATGCGATTTGCTCGAGCAGCTTTCGGCCACCCACCGCGAGGAACTGCTCCGCCTCCGCCCGATGTTCACCGCGCTGCTCACACGCCTGGATTGATCGCTGCACGACATATGGGCCGGCGCCGGGGTCCCTGCCCGGTGCCGGCCCTAATGGCTAGCGGTGCTCGTCGAGGAAGGTCGCCGCGCTCACCTTCACGCGCGCGCCCTGCGCCACTGCCTCGGCGTAGCGGCGTCCGGTCTTCTCCTGTGATTTCTGCAGGTCCTTGTGGAAGCTCTCCGCGCCGAGCTTCAGTCCCTTCGCCATCGCATCGGCAACCTGGCGGTCCGCCACTTCGTCTTCCTTCTCCGCCGCGGCATAGGCCAGTTCGAGCATCTTGCGGGTGATGCCGCCCAGCACATAGGCCTCGAACGCTTCCCAGCTCGGGGCGAGCAGTTCCTCGGTCGGGTCGGGCACGCGCTTGATGTCGATCGGCAGCAGCTCGCGCCATTCGGGGAAATGCGGCTTGATCCAGGAATACATCGTGCACAGCGACGCGCGGCGCCCGATCGCATCGCGCGCGAAGCCGCCCAGCTCCCAGATCGGCAGCTTCGGGCTCAGCTGCTCGGCGAGCGGATAGCGGATCACGATGCCCCAGGTCGCCCGGGTGAACATGCAGTTCTGCTTGGCCGGCGCCGCCAGCCACTTGGCGACGTTCAGGAAATACTCCTTGATCCGCGCATAGGCCGCCTTGCCGTCCGCGCTATATTCGAAGCCGAACGCCTTGGGATCGTCGTCCGGCACCGGATCGATCTGGTCGCCGGTGCGCGGCCGGCCGATCAAATTGACATCCATCCAGTGGTGCCAGGTCGAATCGACCACCACCCTGCCGACATTGCCGAGATGCCCGTCATAGGCGCCCACCGCGCCGAACTCCTTGGCATTGGCCGGGCCCTTGTTGCGATCGGTGCCGGGCTGGCCGCTGCGCCCCTCGGTATGATCGCCCTGCACCCGTGCCCAGGCGATGATGTGCGGCATCTCGCGATGGCTGTTCACCTCGGGATATTCGGGCTTGTTGGTATAGCTGCCGAAGCTGAAGGTGGCGGCGCCGTTGGTCGGCTCGATCACTTCGCCTTCGTGCGGGTGGTCGGGCAGGATGTCGATCGGCCCTTTCTTGCCGCACAGCACCGGATGCGGCGCCCAGCGGCGCTGGAAGGGCGAGGTCGACCACAAGGGATAGCGGCGCAGGCGCACCTTCATCGGAATGTCGTCGGATTCGTCGTTGAAATTGTAGAAATTGTCGTGCCCGCGCATCAGCGTGTCATGCCGGTCCAGTCCGGTCGGGCTCGGCGGGCTCTGCGCCGGTGCCCATTTCCGCATGGTCGCGACACGCGGGATCCGGCCGCACAGCGACGCACCGAAATCGGCATGGTCGCCGACCGCGAAGACCCCGCCCTGCTTCTCGTCCATCCAGCGCGCGACGATCGCCAGTTCCGCGTCGGACAGGCGCTGGCTGTCGTTGAAGTTGGTCCGCGCGCCGAAGAACCAGATCTGGTCGTAATCGTTGATGTTGAAATCCTTGTCGGTGAAGCGGAAGTCGTTCTTGTCCGCCGCGCCAAGGGGATCGGTCTGCCGGTGCATCTTGGTGAGATCGTAGCGCACCCACCAGTCCGGGCTATGCTCCAGGACCTCGCACAATGCCGAAAGGCTGAAATATAGCCGCCCATAGGTGACGTTGACGAAGCCGCCATTCACGCCATCGGCTACCAGCAATATCTTGATACGGCACGGGGCCAGGAAGGGCTTGATCACCAGGTCGCCGCGGTCGATCGCTTCGAAGCGCAGGCGATTGATGTTTCGCATGTCAACGCGGCGCGTGAGAACGGATTCAATTTCCATGTCGATTCCTCCGTCTATCCAGACTTCAAGAAACGACCCGGCGACCGCCAGCGCGGCCTATTGATCCGCATATCTTCTATTTGTTGAAGATATAGCATCAAGCCAACCCGCTCAATCAGGCAAATGCACCGAAATGAAAGAAGAAGAGGATTATTTTTATTTGGCTGACAATATCTTAACTTAGATATTTCTCGCGTATATTTTCAACGATCCCAAGGAAATCCGCCGGAACCTTGCCAAACACCGGCTATCCTCGCCGGAGCCCGAGGGGAATTTGTCCCCCGGCCTTGCAATGTCCGGCCCGCCATGCTGCCTAGGGGGAGATGCCCATTAATTCGATCCCGCACCCGATGATCCCGCGCGCCGTGCGCGCCCTTCCCGTCCCTGACACGAACCTTCCGGCCCTTGGCGCGGAGGCCCGGCGATGAACCTGGCGAACAGCGGCCTGCGCGACGCGCTCGTCATCCTCGGCGCCGCCGGCCTCGTCATCCCGGCCTTTGCCCGCTTCCGGATCAGCCCGGTCATCGGATTCATCCTGGTCGGCGCGCTCGTCGGCCCAGGCGGCCTCGGCGATCTGGTCGAGCAGCAGCCCTGGCTGGTCCACCTGACCATCTCGGACGCGCATGCGATCGAGCCGTTCGCCGAGTTCGGCATCATCCTGCTGCTGTTCTCGATCGGCCTCGAGCTGTCGTTCAAGCGCCTCTGGGCGATGCGCACGCTCGTCTTCGGCGTCGGCGCGGCGGAGCTGCTCGGCGCGGGCCTGATCCTCGCCGCGATGCTCTATCTCACCGGGCTCAGCACCGGCGGCGCGATCGGGCTCGGCCTGGCGCTCTCGCTCTCCTCCACCGCGCTCGTCATCCCGATCGCCGGCACCACCAGCGCGGTCGGCCGCGCCGCCTTCTCGATGCTGCTGTTCGAGGACCTGGCGCTCGTCCCGATCATCTTCCTGCTCGGCGCCTTCGCTCCCGCGGTCGGCGGTGACGCCGGTGCCTGGAAACTGCTCTCCACGCTCGGCCTCGGCATCGTCACCGTCGCGGTGCTGTTCCTCGGCGGCCGCCTCCTCCTGCCGCGCATGTTCGCCCAGGCGGCGCGCACCAAGAGCCCCGAGCTGTTCCTCGCCGCCAGCCTGCTCGTCGTGATCGTCGCCAGCCTGGCGACCAGCGCGGTCGGCCTATCGCCGATCGTCGGCGCGCTGATCGCCGGCCTGCTCATCGCCGAGACCGAATATCATGGCGAGGTCGAAGCGATCACCGCGCCGTTCAAGGGCCTCGCGCTCGGCGTGTTCCTGATCACCGTCGGCATGCGGCTCGACCTGCGCTTCGTGCTTGAGAACTGGGCGCCCCTGCTCGGCGCCTCGCTGATGGTCATGCTGGTCAAGACCGCCGTGACCATGGGCCTGCTCAAGCTCTCCGGCGCGCGCACCGGCACCGCGGCGGAGACCGGCGTGCTGATGGCCAGCCCGTCCGAGACCACGCTGATCGTGCTCGGCGTCGCAGGCGCGGCGGGCCTGATCTCGCCCAGCACCGCCGGCTTCTGGACCACGGTCACCGCGATCGGCCTCACCGCCACGCCCCTGCTCGCCAAAGCCGGGCGCCTGATCGCCCAGTTGATCGAGCGCAGCCGCAGCGAGGACGTGCCCGACACCGCGCTCGAGCAGGTCCAGGCCGGCACGGTCGTGATCGGCTTCGGCCGCGTCGGCCGCACCGTCGCCGACATGCTCCGCCGCCACAACCTCCCGTACATCGGCGTCGATGCCGACATCGACAACGTCAACACCGCCCGGCGCGGCGGCTACAATGTGCTGTTCGGCGACGTCACCCGCTCGGAACTGGTCGACCAGCTCAACCTCGGCCATGCCAAGGCGCTGGTGCTGACCATGGACGATCCCGTCCTCACCGTCCGCCTCACCCGCCGGGTGCGCGGCTGGGTACCGAACCTGCCGATCATCGCCCGCGCCCGAGACACCGCCCATGCCGCCGAGCTCTACCGCGCCGGCGCGACCGAGGCGGTGCCCGAGGCGCTGGAGAGCTCGCTCCAGCTCTCCGAGGTGGTGCTGGTCGATCTCGGCATGGCGGTCGGCCCGGTGATCGCCTCGATCCACGAGAAGCGCGACGAGATGCGCAAGAAGATCAAGGACGTTGCCGGCATGGACCGCGAGCCCCGCTTCCGCCGCGTGCGCCTGGGCAAGGGCGGCGCGGAGGAGCCCGATGCGCCGGCCTGACGCCGATTGCGCTTGCCCGCCCCGCGGCGGCAGCGCATCTCTTGCCGCATATCTTGTCCCGGGAGTGCCTCGATGATCACCAGCCTGCTGCTTCTCGCCCTCGCCGCCGCGGGACAGACCGCCGATCCGCTCGCCCCGGCACGCGAGGGCAAGATCCAGTGCGTGGTGCCCAATGCGGAGAAGAAGACCTGCCTCGGCACCACCCGCTACAAGATCAGCGGCGCGAGCTATGAATCGACCACCCAGCTGTTCCTCGCCCCCACCCCGCTGATCACCATGGAGGTGCGCACCAAGGGCGCGATCAAGGACGGCCAGCTCTGCGAGACGATCAGCCTGGCCGATTTCCAGGGCGGCACCGTGCTCGTCAACGGCGCGCCGGCGGACGAGGCGACCGCCACCGCGGTGAAGAGCCAGATGGTCGCCGCCATCTCCCCGCTCGACGGCAAGGCCGCCTGCACGACGATCAAGCCGGCGGAAGGCGGCCTGCTCACCAACGAACTCACCATCGACGGCGCCGTCCGCGCCGATCTCAGCCAGAAATTCATCTGGGTGGGCGAGAAGGACGGCTACAAGCTCGGGAACTGATGCCGATGATCGCCACCCTGCTCCTGCTCGCCACAGCCGCGCCCGCGCCGCTGCCGGCACCCGACCTGCTCGATCCTGCCCGCGCCGGCAAGATACGCTGCATCAATCCGGACGGCCGTGCGCGGACCTGCGCGACGATGGTCCGCTACACCGTGCATGCCGATGGCCGGTTCGACGCGGTGATCACTGGTGTGGTCTCGACCGAGCCGACGATCCTGATCGAGTATCAGACCCCCGGCCAGATCGAGGACGGCGCGGTCTGCTCGACCGTGCGCCCGATCGACTTCACCTCGGGCAAGCTCACCAAGGACGGCGCCGCGCTCGCCCCGGCGGTGGAGACCTCGGTCCGCCAGCGCCTGATGCTCGCGCTCCAGCCGCTCGCCGGCCGGAAGCGCTGCTACCGCGACCGCCCGGATGGCGACGGCCTCGTCTCCGACGTGATCATCGACGGCCAGGTCCGCGCCGACATGAACCAGCGCGCGCTCTGGGTCTCGCCCGAGGAAGGCTGGGCGCCGGGGATGTGATTTCCATTCCTCCCCGAGCTCGTCTCGGGGAGGGGGACCGCCGGCGAAGCCGGTGGTGGAGGGGCATTCCACGTTATCGAGCGAAGGGCGCGCCGTCGGCGCGGCCCCTCCACCATCCTTCGGATGGTCCCCCTCCCCCAGCGAGCTGGGGAGGAATTAGAGTCAAGCCGCCGCGAGCGCTTCCGCCAGCGCGACCTTGACCGCTTCGAGCGCTTCCGCACCCTTGTCGCCGTCCGGACCGCCGCCCTGGGCCATGTCGGGACGGCCGCCGCCGCCCTGCCCGCCCAGCACCGCCACCGCGACCTTGACCAGATCCACCGCGCTCGCGCCGATCCCGTCCGTCACGCCGACCGCCACCGAAGCCCGACCGTCATTGACCGCGACCAGCGCCACCACGCCCGAGCCGACCCGCTGCTTGGCCTCGTCGACCGCGCCACGCAGCTCCTTGGGCTCGAGCCCGTCGATCACCTGGCCGATGAAGTTGATCCCCGCGACCTGTTCCGGACCTGCCGCCTGCGCGGCACCGCCACCACCCAGCGCCAGCGCCTTCTTCGCCTCGGCCAGCTCGCGCTCGAGCTTGCGCCGCTCCTCGACCAGCGCACCCACGCGCGCCACCACATCGTCGGGCGAGGTCTTGAGTGCCGCCGCTGCCTCGCGCAGCTGCGCGTCGCGACCGTTGAGCCACAAGCGCGCGCCTTCACCAGTCAGCGCCTCGATCCGGCGCACGCCGCTCGACACGGCGCTTTCCGAGACGATCTTGAAGATCGCGATGTCGCCGGTCGCATTCACGTGCGTGCCGCCGCACAGCTCGACCGAGTAGGACGCATCCTCGCCCAGCCCCATCGAGAGCACGCGGACCTCGTCACCGTACTTCTCGCCGAACAGCGCCATCGCGCCCGCGGCGATCGCGTCGTCCGGGGTCATCAGCCGGGTCTCGACCGCGCCGTTATGGCGGATCTGCGCGTTCACATCGGCCTCGATGTCCGCGATATCCTCGGCCGACAGCGCCGAGGGATGCGAGAAGTCGAAGCGCAGCCGGTCGGGCGCCACCAGGCTGCCCTTCTGCGTGACATGCCCGCCGAGCCGCTTGCGCAGCGCCGCGTGCAGCAGGTGCGTCGCCGAGTGGTTGGCGCGCACCCGGTCGCGGTGGTTCACATCGACGGTGAGCTGCACCGCGTCGCCCACGGCGACCTCGCCGGTCTCGATCTTGGCATGGTGCGCATGCAGGCGCCCGAGCGGCTTGGAGGTGTCGGTCACCGCCGCGCTCACCTTGTCACTCGAAATCACGCCGACATCGCCCATCTGGCCGCCGCTTTCGGCGTAAAACGGGGTCTGGTTGGTCAGGATCGTCACGCTGTCACCGGCCACCGCCTTGTCGACCTTGGCGCCGTCCTTGACGATCGCCAGCACCTGGCCCTCGCCCTGGGTGCCGGCATAGCCGGTGAACTCGGTGCCGCCCAGCTCGTCGGCCAGGTCGTACCACAGCTCTTCCGAAGCCTTTTCGCCCGAGCCCTTCCAGGCAGCACGCGCGGCGGCCTTCTGCTGCGCCATCGCGCTGTCGAAGCCGGCGCGATCCACCGTCATGCCCTGGCCGCGCAGGGCGTCCTCGGTCAGGTCATAGGGGAAGCCGAAAGTGTCATAGAGCTTGAACGCCGTCTCGCCGGGCAGCACTAGGTCCGGCTTGGGCATGTGCGCCGGATATCGAATTGCGTCCGGATCGTTATCCCCAAAATTCTGGGTCTCGATCCAATCGCTATAGCGCTGCTTACGAACACGCACTTCCTCGTCGAGCAGCCGCAGGCCGTTCGCGAGCGTCTGGCGGAAACGCGTCTCTTCCTGCAGCAGCGTCGCCTCGATCAGCGGCTGGGCGCGGACCAGCTCGGGGAACGCAGCGCCCATCTCGGCGACCAGCGACGGCACCATGCGGTGCATCAGCGGATCCTTGGCGCCGAGCAGGTGCGCATGGCGCATCGCGCGGCGCATGATGCGGCGGAGCACATAGCCGCGGCCTTCATTGGCGGGCAGCACGCCGTCGGCCACCAGGAAACCGGCCGAACGCAGGTGATCGGCGATCACGCGGTGGCTCGCCTGGTTCTCGCCGGTGGTCGAGGCGCCGGTCAGCGCACCCGATTCGGCGATCAGCGCCTTGAACGTGTCGGTATCGTAATTGTCGTGCACGCCCTGCAGCACCGCGGCGACGCGCTCCAGGCCCATGCCCGTGTCGATCGAGGGACGCGGCAGGTCGCCGATGATCTCGTCATTCTCCTGCAGGAACTGCATGAAGACGAGGTTCCAGATCTCGACGAAGCGGTCGCCATCTTCTTCCGGCGATCCCGGCGGGCCGCCCCAGATATGGTCGCCATGATCGTAGAAGATCTCCGAGCAGGGACCGCACGGACCGTCCGAGCCCATCGCCCAGAAATTGTCCTTGGTCGGGATGCGGATGATCCGCTCCTCCGGCAGGCCCGCGATCTTCTTCCACAACTCGAACGCCTGGTCGTCGGTATGATAGACGGTCGCGGTCAGCTTGTTCGCCGGGATGCCCCACACCTTGGTGAGCAGCGTCCAGGCATGGGTGATCGCCTGTTCCTTGAAATAGTCGCCGAACGAGAAGTTGCCGAGCATCTCGAAGAAGGTGTGGTGGCGCGCGGTATAGCCGACATTGTCCAGGTCGTTGTGCTTGCCGCCGGCGCGGACGCACTTCTGCGAGCTGGTCGCCGTCGAATAGGGCCGGCTCTCCAGCCCCGTGAACACGTTCTTGAACGGCACCATGCCGGCGTTCACGAACATCAGGGTCGGGTCATTGTGCGGCACCAGCGGAGCGCTGGGGACGCGGGCATGGCCCTGGCTCTCGAAATAGTCGAGGAACGAACGGCGGATATCGTTGGTCGAAGTCATAAGCCGCCGACTTAGTTGCGGACAGGCTTTCGCTCAAGCGAAACACTTCGATCAGCGTGATTGCCCCGGGGATTGTGGCGTCAGCGCCATCCCCCTTCTGGCGGCAACCCCATTTCGGAAGCATCCAAGGTTGATGCGCCTGCAACCGTCGTCGATGCATGCCTCGCGGGCCGGGACTACACACCCTGCCGACTATTTTGGGGGATATCGCCGCATGGAAATGCCGAGCTTGGCCTTTGGTGGTCGGAACAGCGCTGTCCCGCCGCTCGCCGCGTCTCTCCGAGTTGAACCATGTCCTTCGGAAGAGCAAACCGACATCGCCCCCGAAGCGGACGAGCCGCTGGAACCCATCGCGGGCTTCACTTGCGTCATTGAGTATCAGGGCGCGCAACGACTGATCTCCTGCCGCCGTTTCAAGACGCGCGGGGAATTCGGCTATGTTGGCGCAATCTGCCTCATGGCATCAGGCTATCGCGAGTTCAGAACCGATCATATCGGCTCTGTCATCGATCCACAAACCGGTGAAGTCCTTGGCGAGAAGGATTATTTTCGTCGCTTCTCCATAGATGAGCACTATGATGCCCATCCAGGCTGGGGCTTGTCGCCCAGCCAGCGGGCAACCTTGAATGCCGGGTTGAACGTTCTCGCATTCATGGCCCGCTGCGACGGTCGATGGCACGCGCTGGAGACCAAACCCGTCGAGAGCTTCATATGCACGCTCTGGATGCGAGGCGAATGGGAGGGGGAACCTCCTGTGAGCGAGATAATCGCACACGCACAACGCCTGTCACCCGATTCGAGCACCTTCTTCAAGAGCGTGGAAACCTATGCGCGGAGCAGCACTGGCGCGAGAATCCTGAGCAGGGCCGTTTCGGATCTGATTGCGGCCGATGGCGTCGTTTGTGACGAGGAGTTCGATTGGGGACACCAGTTCTCCGAGTATCTTGCCGAATGCGCTGGGCGCGAAGGCGGACGCCTGGCTCCCATCATCTAGGGTCCCACAATCGGCGGGAAATTTGCAGCCCTCGGCAAATGCGATATACGAACCATATACGATTCGTATATTTATCGAGGAACGCCATGGGCATTGTGAAGATCGACGACGAACTGCACGAGGAAATCCGCCGCGCCAGCACGGTGATGTGTCGTTCGATCAACGCCCAGGCCGAGTTCTGGATGAAGATCGGCATGCTCGCCGAGGCCAACCCCGCCCTCTCCTTCACGCAGATCGTCCGGATGCAGCTCGAGCTTGCCCAGGCGCCGATGCCGGAAGCCGCGGCCGCCTGACATGGTCAAGACACCCGACGAACTGGCGCTGATGCGGATCTCCGGCAAGCTGCTGGCATCGGTCTTCGAGATGCTCGACGGCCATGACCTTGCCGGCATGTCGACGATGCAGGTCAACGACCTGGTCGAGCGCTTCATCACCATCGATCTCGCCGCCCGCCCCGCGAGCAAGGGGCAATACGGGTTCAAGTACGTCCTGAACTGCTCGATCAACGAGGTGGTGTGCCACGGCGTGCCCGATCCGGACACGATCATCCGCGACGGCGACATCATCAATCTCGACATCACGCTGGAGAAGAACGGCTTCATCGCCGATTCGAGCAAGACCTATCTGGTCGGCAATGTCCCTCCAGCGGCGCGCCGGCTGGCAAAGGTAGCGCAGGAGGCGATGTGGCAGGGCATCCGCCAGGTCCGCCCCGGCGCGCATCTCGGCGATATCGGCTTTGCGATCGAACGCCACGCCAAGAAGCACGGCTATACCGTGGTCCGCGAATATTGCGGACACGGCATCGGCCGCGAGATGCACGAGGAACCCTCGGTGCTCAATTTCGGCAGGCCGGGCACGGGCGCGAAGCTGCGCGAGGGCATGACCTTCACGATCGAGCCGATGGTCAACCAGGGCAGCCGCATGGTCGAGACCGAGGACGATGGCTGGACCGTCGTCACCCGCGACGGCAAGCTCTCCGCCCAGTTCGAGCATACCGTGGCGGTCACCGCCACCGGAGTCGAGGTGCTCACCCTGCGCGCCGACGGCAGCTGAGCCCGCACCGGCGCGGGCCGGTTGCAAAATAGGATTTCGTCTGTTTCCCTCAGGCCGCCGGGATCGCTCCCGGCCGCTCTTTGACAGGTTGGAAATATAGGATTCCGCCGGCGTAACAATATTGCGCTGCGGCCTTGGTGCAGTCCTCGCTGTGCACGGCCTTCGCGATCTTCGCGCCGCGAAAACGCGCTTTGGGCGTGTACTTCGTGTACTTTGGTGCGCATTCGGTCACCGGCGCAGTAGGATCACCCCATCGGCGCGTCGATAGACTGGGGCGGCTGGCTGAACCATTTCGGCCCGCTCCCGGTCATGTGGAAACAGTCCTCCAACCGCACGCCGAAACTGCCGGGGATGTAGATGCCGGGCTCGTTCGAGAAGCACATGCCCGGCGCAAGCTTGGTCGTCTCGCCGCGCACCAAATTGACCGGCTCGTGCCCGTCCAGCCCGATGCCGTGCCCGGTGCAGTGCGACAGGCCCGGCAGCTTGTAGTCCGGCCCCCAGCCGATCGAGGCATAATAGCGGCGCACCGCGTCGTCGACGCTGCCCGCGGTCGCGCCGAGCTTCGCTGCGGCAAAGGCGGTCTGCTGGCCCTGCGCCACCTGCTCCCATACCTTGCGCTGCTCGGCCGTGGCGGTGCCGTGCACCCAGGTGCGCGACACGTCGGACTGATAGCCCTGCACGGTGCAGCCGCAATCCATCAGCACGATCCGGCCCTCAGCCACCGGCGAAGGCACCTTGGTGCCGTGCGGATAGGCCGCCCCCTCGCCCACCAGCACCATGCTGAACTCGGGACTGCCACCCAGCTTCTTCGTCGCCGCGTCCATCAGCGCAGAGACGTCGCGCTGGCTCATCCCCTTCTCGACGCGCGGATGGACCCAGCGATAAGCGGCGATCGTCACGTCGGTGGCCAGCTGCATCAGCGCGATCTCGGGCGCCGTCTTGATCATCCGGCAGCCGCGGACGACGGGGTTCGCCGAAACCACCTTGAGCCCGACCTTCTGGAGCCCGTCGACGGCAAAGTAGCGCACCGTCTCCTCGACGCCGACCGGCAGGTGCGCCAGCTTGCGGTCCTTCAGGAAGCCGGCGACGGTCTTGAGCGGGTCCTCGTCCTCGTTCCACACCCGCACTTCGGCCGGGATCGCCAGCCCCTCGCGGGTGCGCGCTTCCTCGAAGAAGGGCGTGACGATGCACGGCTCGCCCTCGGCCGGCAGCACCACCGCTGTCAGCCGCTCGCTGCGCCCCCAGCGCAGGCCGGTGAAATAGATCAGCGACGATCCGCCCTCGATCAGCACCGCGCCGATACCGTTTGCCTGCATCAGCTTCTGGGCCCGCGCGAGCCGCGCGGCGCGCTCGTCATTGCCGATCGGCACAGCATCCTTCGTGATGTCCTGCAGTGCCGAAAGGTCCGGCTCGGCGGCACGCAGCACGCCCGGCAGGGCGAGCAGCGGGGCCGCTGCAGCAGCGCGGACAAGGGTTCGGCGGTCGAGACGCATCGGCATTCTCCGGACAGGACTATGCACGCGATAAGGCCGCTTCGGGCGCCGCCGCAATACCCGCTGTGCATAGGGCAGCGCACATCGGCTGGCCGCGCAGGGCTTGACCCGCGGCCCGCAATCCCCTTTGCCTGCGCCAAAGGATTTTAGGGGGACCCTGTTTTGGGCAAGCGACTTACCTGGTTCATTCTGGCAGCACTGCTGCTCGGCGGCATATTGGGCTATGTGCTCAACGTCTCGCTGTCCGGCACGCCGGAAGGGGCAAAGGCGATCGAGAACTGGGCGTACGGTCTCGACATCCCCACCCAGATGTTCCTCCACCTGATCAAGATGATCATCGCCCCGCTGGTCGTCTCCACGCTGGTGGTCGGCATCGCGCACATGGGCGGCGGCGGCGCGATCGGCCGGGTCGGTCTGAAGGCATTCTTCTGGTTCGTCTGCGCCAGCCTCGTCTCGCTCACCCTCGGCCTGATCTTCGTCAACCTGCTCCAGCCCGGCGTCGGCCTCAACCTGACCATCCCGGCCGCGACCGCGTCAAGCGGCGTCGATCGCTCCAGCTTCGACCTCGCCAAGTTCTTCATCCACATCGTGCCGACCAGCGGCATCGATGCGATGGCGACCAACGACATCCTCCAGCTCGTGATCTTCTCGCTGTTCTTCGGCGTCGGTCTCGCCGCGATCGGCGAGAAGGGCGAGCCGCTGGTCAAGGGGCTCGAGGCGCTGGTCCAGGTGATGCTCACCGTCACCGGCTATGTCATGCTGTTCGCGCCCGTCGCGGTGTTCTGCGCCGTGGCCAAGGCGCTGGCGACCAAGGGCATCGGCGTGGTCGGCGACCTCGCCTTCTTCATGGGCAGCTTCTATCTCGGCCTCTTCGCGCTCTGGGCGGTGCTGCTCGGCGCCTGCTTCCTGATCGTCGGCCCGCGCACCGGCACGCTGCTGCGCTACCTGCGCGATCCGATCCTGCTCGGCTTCTCCACCGCCTCGTCCGAGGCCGCCTATCCGCGCACGCTCGACGCGCTCGACCGGTTCGGCGTGCCGCCGCGCATTGCCAGCTTCGTGCTGCCGCTCGGCTATTCGTTCAACCTCGACGGCTCGATGATGTACATGACGTTCGCGTCGATCTTCATCGCCCAGGCGTACGGCATCCATCTCGACTGGATGACGATGATCCAGATGCTGCTGATCCTGATGGTCACCAGCAAGGGCATCGCCGGCGTGCCCCGCGCCAGCCTGGTCGTGATCACCGGCACGCTCAGCCACTTCAACATCCCCGAGGCCGGCGTGCTGCTGATCCTCGCGGTCGACCATTTCCTCGACATGGGCCGCACCGCGACCAACGTGATCGGCAATGCCGTCGCCAGCGTCGTCGTCGCCCGCTGGGAAGGCAAGCTCGACGCACCGAGCGAGCCCGAGCCGGCGGTCCTGCCGATGGGCGGCGCCCCCACCAAGACCGACAGCTTCGAGGATTATGGCCAGCCCTGATCCCGCAGCGGTGCCCGGCGCGGACCTGCCGGTCCGCGTCGCCGCGCTCTACCAGTTCACTCGCTTTCCCGATGTCGAGAGCCTGAAGGCCCCGCTCCTCGCTTTGTGCGAAGAACTGGGCATCAAGGGCACGCTGCTGCTCGCGAACGAGGGGCTCAACGGAACGGTCGCCGGCAGCGCCGAGGCGATCGCGCAGCTGCTCGACCATGTCCGCGCGCTGCCGGGCTGTGCGAAGGTCGACGTAAAATACTCGGCCGCCGCGGCAATGCCGTTCGACCGGATGAAGGTCCGGCTCAAGCGTGAGATCGTGACGATGGGCGAGCCGGACATCGATCCGCTTACCGGCGTCGGCCACTACGTCGCGCCTGCCGACTGGAACGCACTGATCGACGCGCCCGACACGATCGTGATCGACACGCGGAACGCCTATGAGGTCGCGCTCGGCACCTTCAATGGCGCGATCGATCCGGAGACGCGCAGCTTCCGCGAGTTCCCGGAGTGGTTCCGTCGCTTCCGTGAAGAGCGGGAGAAGGACGGGCCGATGCCGCGGGTCGCGATGTTCTGCACGGGCGGGATCCGCTGCGAGAAGTCTACCGCCTTCCTCAAGGCCGAGGGGATCGACGAGGTCTACCACCTCAAGGGTGGCATCCTCGCCTATCTCGAGCAGATCCCGCCCGAGCAGAGCCGCTGGCAGGGCGAGTGCTTCGTGTTCGACCAGCGCGTCACCGTCGACCACGCGCTCCAGCCCCGCAACCGCAGCCTCTGCCCGCGCTGCCAGGGCCTCATCGCCAGCGAAGACGCGCCCTGCCCAGCCTGTGACGACCTCGCCTTCCGGGATCACGCATAGCGGGCATCACAATCTCGGCATGGTCAACTTGCGCACGATTCGCTCATGCCAGCGCTCCGGGCGCATCAGCCTAGCGACATGCGCTTCGGAGATGCCAAGCAACTCGCCGATCTCGTGCGTGCTGATATCGGGACGGGCCTTTCGAAGATCCTCAATCGTCCACAGGAGCGATCCGGCGCGCGGATCGAGAAAATGGAACGCCTTGCTGTGCCTTTGCCCGAAGCGCAGCACTGCCTCGTAGGTCAGGAACTCCGCCGGCCAGACGTTCGCCGAAACCACGGCTTCGGCCTCAGCGGAGTTTAGCCGCTTGAGGTAGTAATCATCATAGATCCGCTCCTCCTGTGCGATCATCCAGTCCTGACCGCACGCGGTGCAGCGTGCGAGATGGAGCCACCACCGCTCGCCGCCATGATCGCGGATCGATTCGACCGTGGCAAAGAAGCGCTCATCAAGCCCGTCGCCGCCCATCGGCACCACCGCCAGATCACCGAACGTCGCGCAGATGCAAGTCACCGCTTCAGGCATAGGCATAGGGACCGCCGGCGGCGAGCGCGGCCTGATATGCCGGGCGGGCGTGGATCTTCGCGATCCAGGCGGCGATGTGCGGGCGGCCTTCGGTCGCGTTGGCGCGGCTGACTGCGGCTTCGAGCGGGAAGCTCATCATCACGTCGGCCGCGGTGAAGGCGTCGCCGGCGAACCAGGGCCGTGCCGCCAGCTCGCCCTCGACATAGTCGAGATGGATGTCGATCATCGGCTGGAACTTCTTCTGCGCCACCTTGCCGAGCAGAGGCACGCGGCTGAGCACCAGCTTGGTGAACAGCGGCGGCATCAGCGAGCCCTCGGCATAATGGAGGAAGTGCCGCCAGCGCAGCGCATCCTCGCGGTGCCCGGGCTTGCCGAGCTTCCCGTCGCCCAGCTCGACCAGATATTCGACGATCGCGCCGGTCTCCGCGATCACCTGGCCGCCATGCTCGATCACCGGCGACTTGCCGAGCGGATGGATGCGGCGCAGCTCGGGCGGGGCGAGCATCGTCGCCTTGTTCCGCTCGTAGCGCCGGACCTCATAGAGCAGGCCCAGCTCCTCGAGCAGCCAGAGCACGCGCTGCGAGCGGGAATTCTCGAGATGGTGGACGATGACGGTCATGCTGCCTCCCCTGGACGGCGCGGGCGCTGCCGGGCCGAGATCGACTTGACGATGGTCCGCCCGCCCGCAGTCGGCAAGGGGCGTTTCGCCCGGTCTAGCGCCGCTTCGATCAGGGCAATGACCGCGGGTTCGTCGAGCAGCGCCACATCCTTCAGGCAGACATAGCGCCCCACCTTCCCCTCACCCTGGAGCAGCCCCTCGGGATCGGGCAATCCGACACCGGGGAGGAAATAGAGCAGCACATTGCGTGGATAGATGGCGAGGCTGAACACCGCTTCCGAAGTCTTCTCGCCGGGGCCGTAGCCGATCGCCAGCGCGTTGTAATTGTCATAGACCAGCTCGGTCGCGCCGGGCAGACGCTCCCGCAGCACCGCGCGAGCGGCGCGGACGCGCCCGGCGATCCCGGGCGTGAAGCGGGCGATGAAGGTCTCGACCTGCGCCGCGGTCGCTGCGACATCCTCGGGATCGACCGGTATCATGCCGCGCGTCCAACCGCTTCGAACCGCACGCTGCGGCTGGACGGATCGGCATCGACCAGCCTGACCTGCAGCGCCGTACCCGGCGCTGCGCCGGGCGCGTCGATCCGGGTGACCACCGGCAGGTCGGCGAGCTGCATCCGGGCACCACGCATATCGACATCGGTGACCACCGCCGCGAAGGTCTCGCCCTCGCGGCCGTCGAGCATCACCGCCTCCGCGAGATCGATCACGGCGCGATCGATCTGGCCGCCCATCGCGTCGCCCCGACCCATGACCTTGGGCAGGCGCTGGAAAGCCTCCGCTACGGCATCCGGGACCGGCTGGCCCGTCATGATCGCGAGGGTTGCCCGGATGACATAGCGATCGGCGAGCCGGCGAAGCGGCGCTGTGGCGTGGACATAGGGGGCGGCAACGGCGGCATGCCACGGCGCCGCACCGGCGCGCCACGGCGCATAGCTGGCGCCCTGCCCGGCCCTGCGGATCGCGAGCATCAGGGCCGCCTGTTGCGGGTCGGCGGCATCGAGCCCGTCGCGGAAGCGCGCCAGCGGCTGCGCCTCGGGCCAGGCGATGCCGAGCGCACGGGCGGTGTTGCGCAAGCGCTGGACCGCTGCCGCGTCGGGCTCGGCCATCACCCGGAACAGGCCGGTGTGATGAGCCTGCAGCACCTCGGCGATCGCAAGGTTGGCCGCGAGCGACAAGGCTGCGTTCTGGTCTTCGGACGGGTGGCGCGCGCGGAAGGCTAGCGCATAGCCGCCATCGGCGCGGCGCGCGACCTCCTGCTCGGGGGGATCGACCCGGGACGCACCCCGCCTGGCCTCGGCCAGCCCGATGCGGCGGGCGAGCTCGGCGAACGGGGACGGCAAGTCGGCATCGGTGACCGTCTCATAGGCGAGCTTGGCGCGGCTGCGGACCAGCGCACGCTCGGCATCGTCGAGCTTCACCGCGCCGTCGGGAGCTACCCGAACGGTGAAGATCACGGCGGGGCGCGGGCCATCGGGAAGCAGGCTGGCGGCGCCTTCGCTCAGCACCGGCGGATAGAGGCTGGCCTTGCCGTCCGGGAGATAGAGTGTCGTGCCGCGGCGCCAGGCCTCGGCATCGACCGGATCGCCGTCCTCGACGAACCAGGCGACGTCGGCGATGGCGTAGCGCAGCAGCAGGTCGCTACCGCTCGCCTCCACCCATAGCGCCTGGTCGAGATCGGTCGCGCTCGCAGGATCGAGGGTGACGAAGGGGATGTCGGTGCGGTCGACATGCTCGGAAGGCACGCGCCGGGCGGCGGTTTCGGCAGCTTCGAGCACCGGCTGCGGAAAGGCGCGCGGCACCTGATACTGGCTGCGGATAGCGGCGAGGCCATTGGCCAGCACGCAATCGGGATCGAGAACGGCCTTCATCGGGCTACCTTAGCGTGCCCGGCGGCGGTGCAAAGTACACGAAGTACACGCCAAGGTGCGTTCCGGCGCGAAGAACGCATAGACCGGCCGAAGGCGGAAGTTCACTAAGTTCACGACATCCAACGCGCGCGCGACAGCCCCCGGAACGGGAAAGACCCGGCGCGGGGCAACGCGCCGGGTCTTCCGATGGGGCTAAGCCCGTGACCGCTGCCACACGCGTCGCACGCGGGCGCGGCCTGATAATGCATTATAGATCGTCGTCGCCGTCATCGGCGCCGGGACCGGTCATAAGTCCCTCGGCGACCTTCTCGGTGCGGGCGCGGATCGCAGCCTCGAGACGGTCGCGCAGCTCGCCATTCTCCTTGAGGAAGTTCTTGGCGTTCTCACGGCCCTGGCCGATGCGGACGCTGTCATAGGAGAACCAGGCACCCGACTTCTCGACCAGCCCGGCCTTGACGCCGAGGTCGAGGATTTCGCCGATCTTCGAGATGCCTTCGCCATACATGATGTCGAATTCGACCTGCTTGAACGGCGGGGCGACCTTGTTCTTCACCACCTTCACGCGAGTGGAGTTGCCGATGATGTCCTCGCGGTCCTTGATCTGGCCGGTGCGGCGGATGTCGAGGCGGACCGAAGCGTAGAACTTGAGCGCATTGCCGCCCGTCGTGGTCTCCGGATTGCCGTACATCACGCCGATCTTCATGCGCAGCTGGTTGATGAAGATCACCATGCAGCGCGAGCGGCTGATCGAGCCGGTGAGCTTGCGCAGCGACTGCGACATCAGGCGCGCCTGGAGGCCGACATGGCTGTCGCCCATCTCGCCTTCGATTTCGGCGCGCGGCACCAGGGCAGCGACCGAATCGACCACCAGCACGTCGATCGCGTTCGAGCGAACGAGAGTGTCGGTGATCTCGAGCGCCTGCTCGCCGGTATCGGGCTGCGAGACGATCAGCTCGTCGATGTTGACGCCCAGCTTCTTGGCATAGACCGGATCGAGCGCGTGCTCCGCGTCGACGAACGCGGCGACGCCGCCATTCTTCTGCGCCTCGGCGATCACATGGAGCGCCAGCGTGGTCTTGCCCGAGCTTTCCGGACCATAGACTTCGATCACGCGGCCACGCGGCAGGCCGCCGACGCCGAGCGCGATGTCGAGCCCGAGCGAACCGGTCGAGATCGCCTCGACCTGCATCGTCTCCTTCGAGCCCAGCTTCATCGCCGAGCCCTTGCCGAATGCGCGATCGATCTGCGCGAGTGCGGCGTCGAGCGCCTTCTGCTTGTCCGAAGAAATCGCCATGTTGCCGTCAATCACCTTGAGCGAAGCTGCCATTGGAAGTCCCCGTCGCTAGAAGGTTTAGCGTGCTGCATCAACCTGTGTTGGAACGCCGTGTATCGCCTTTGTTCCAAAAGAACAAGAGCGGAACACAAATTTTTGTTCCACAATCGTTCCACTCCTACCGCCGGGGCTTCCCCCGCGCCCTTCCCCTCGCCTAGGCTGGGCGCGCAGGTATCGAGGGGGGAATGCAAATGCGCGTGGCGAGCGGGACGCTGTTCGGCAGGAAATCGCTCACGCTCATCGAAGCCGGCGAACCCGACGCCGAACCCTGGCATTTCCTGGCCTTCGAGGATGTCGAGGCACGGGAAATCGTCCCGCTGGATGGGCGATACCTGCTCGCGACCGGCTGGCGCGCCTGGCACAATTTGGATCCGATTGCCGTGTTCGACCTGGTGGAACGGCGGCGCGTGTTCGAACTCCGCGACCGTTGGGTCCTCCCCCATATGTGGTGCTGGTCGCCGGCGCGCGCCGCGCTGTTCTTCGTCCAGCACGAGAAAGGCCATGGCTATTGCATCCTGCGCGAGCGCTCGCTCGACGGCAGCGTGGACCGGCAGCACCGGCTTGCCGAAAGTTTCCACACGCGCGAACTCATCGCCCGCGCGGACGGCACGATCGCCTGTGTGGAAAACCGCACCGAAGCGCAGCGGATCGCGATCCTCGATCCCGTCACGGGCGAAGTCCGGTTGATCAGCCTGCCGCATCCGCCCCGCCAGATGTTCGAGCTGCCGGAAACCGGGCTGCGCTGGCTGAGCCCCGACGGGCGCTGGGCGCTGCGCAACCATCTCGACACCCTGCCCCGCGCGCGCGGACGCGGCGGCCTGCTCGCCCGCTTCCTGCGCAGTGCCCCTTCGGACGAAGGGCGCCATCCCGACCTGAGCGACGGCACGCGGCGCTTCGGGATCGCGCTGGACCTGATCCCGCTCGACCCCGCGGAGCAGCAGCGCACCATCGTCCTCGGCTACCTTTCGCTCGCCGATTTGCAGGGACTGCCCAATTTCGGCGAGGTACTGGACGCGCTGGCCAGCGGCGACGCGCCTCTGCTCCCGCTGCGCGAGAACCTGGAGCAGACCATAGAGGACAAGCTGCTGCTGCACCTGCTGCGCAAGCTGAACGGGGTTGCATGGGACGCGGACAGCAAGGGGTTCAGGGCGTTTTTCGGCGACCAGCAGCGCCATGTGACGATCGACGGCGGGATCGGACCGCTGGAGCCGCATGCGGGCGTACGCAAGCCCGAGGCACTGCCAACGCTATCGGCGGATGACGCACACAAGGCGGGCAAGCCCATCTTGCGCGAACGATCGAGCCAGCGGGTTGCGCTGCCCGACCTGAGCGGCCCCGCCATCGCGGCCGCGCTGGACGAAATGCGCCGACGGATCGAGACGCAGGGGCCAGAGGCGCTGTCCTTCGCCGGTGTGCTTGCCTTCCGCTTCAAGACGGGGGGCAAGTCGATTGGCGAAAAGGCGCTGTTCCAGGCGGTGCGCGACCTGCCCGCGGGCGAGCAGGCTGCGGTAATGCCGGCCTTGCGGGCCTTGCTGACCAGCTATGGCAAGTCGGCGGGCAGCCCGTCCTGGCTGTCTTCGGGCAGTTCGGATACCGCGCCCGGTGCGCTTGCCGAAGCCGCGCTGGCACTGGCCGAGCTTGACGAGAATGCCTTCCCGTATCTGCGAGAATGGATGGCCTCGCTCGATCAGGAGCATGACCAGATCGGCTCGGAGAAACTGTTCCCGATCATCGCGCAGCGCACGCGCTTCGCAACGCCCGAGGCGCTGTGCTTCGGCCTGTGGTTCTTCCTCCAGCAATGGCAGACGGTTTCGTACGAGAAGCACTGGCTGGGCCTGTTCGCGGCGGCGCCCGGGGTGCTCGAGCCTGCGCCCTTTGCCGGGATGGCTCTGGAGGAAAGCCGCGTGGTGGTGGCTGCCAGCGAGGGTGCCACCGATCTGGAAAGCTGCCTGGTCAATCTGCGCGAGCGGATGCCGGGCGATTTCTGGGGCAAGGCCGCCACGCGCGAGCTGGAACGACTGTTCGGCGAGGCGATTGCGACAGAAGCGGACAGCGGCTAGCGCCGCGCCATGACCCGCATCCTCGGCCATGTCAGCGCGCTCAATCGCTATCCGGTGAAGTCGATGGCCGGGGAGCAATTGGGCGTGGCCGAGCTCGACTGGCAGGGAATCGAGGGCGACCGGCAATATGCGTTCGTCCGCGCGGCGAACGGCACGCGCTTCCCGTGGCTGACTGCGCGCGAGGTACCGGCAATGGTGCTGCACCAGGCGCGCTTCGAGGATCCGGGCAAGCCCAAGACCAGCGCGATCGCCGTCCAGACCCCCGATGGCGCGAGCATCTCGCTCCACGATCCGATGCTCAAGGCGCATCTGGAGGCAGCCGCGGGTGAGCCCGCCGCGCTGATCCAGGTGGCGCGCGGCTGCTATGATTCGATGCCGGTCTCGATCCAGAGCAGCGCCGGCCATGCCGCGCTGGAAGCAGCGCATGGCTGTGCGCTCGATATCGACAGGTTCCGGATCAACGTGATCGTGGAGAGCGACCTGCCCGCCAGCGACTGGCAGGGCCGGCGGCTGGCATTCGGCAGCGACGAGGACGGCGCGGTGGTGCAGTGCGCCGATCCGATCAAGCGCTGCGTGATCGTGACGATCGACCCGCATACCGGCGCGAAGGAGCCGCGCGTGCTGCGCACCGTCGCGCAGCAATTCGCCAGCTGCTACGGCATCTATGCCGGACCGGCCCGCCCGGGGCTCATCCGCCTGGGCGATCCGGTCCGGCTGATCGATTAGTTCGGCTCGACGACGAAGACCTTCCCGTCCGGCTGGAGAATGTAGAGGTTGCGGTTCGCATCCTCGCCAAAGGCATAGGTATATGTCACCGGCTGGAGGTTGGTCTGCAGATCGGGGATCTGCACGCAGCTGTTGCCGCTGGCTGAATTCTGCACCAGTGCCGCCGCCTTGCAGCCGCTGATAGTCTTGAGGGATTCGTAGCTGCCAGTCAGGAGCGCGCCCTGGAGCGCCTCGATCGGCCCGCGATAGACCGGACCTGCGGAAAGCGTATAGTGCTCGGCCGACGTCGTCGGGGAGAGGCCACGGCCCAGCTTGAACACCGGGTAGAACTGCCCCGCCGGCAACGGTGCCGAGCTGGTCAGCCGTTCACGCCAGGGCGAGAAGTCTCCCCCCTTGTCCTCGGGCCGGATCATGTTGAGCTCGGCCTCGAAGAAGGAACTGACCGGGGCACCCCAATCGCTGACATAGAGGTAGCCGGTGAAGGTATCGAACCCCGCCCGGCGCGGCTGGCGGAAGCCATAGGCCCAGACCTCGGGCGCGCCGCCCGTGGTTGCGAAGGGATTGGTCGCCGGGATCGCATAGTCGCGCGAGGCATCCGCCGGGAAGGCGTCGCTGCTCACGTCGATGCGCAGCACCTTGCCGAACAGGTCGTTCGGGTTCGAACCCGGATTGGGGCCGCTGCCGGTGGTGACATAGAGATAGCCATCGGTGCCGAAGCCGATCCAGCCACCGGTGAAGTTGTTGTCCGGGGTGGCGACCGAAAGGATCACGTCCCCGGTCGACGGATCGCCGACGTCACGGGTGCCGGCGGCGGCACGATAGCGGCGCACCTCGAGATTGTGCGCTGTCGTGGTCAGCGCGACATAGACATAGCCGTTCGCGACATAGTCGGCGGAAGCTGCGAAGCCGAGCAGACCGCCATCGGCATCGGTCGAGACCTGGCCGGAGAGATCGAGGAACGGCGTGGCGGCGACGGCACCGGTCGCGACGTTGAGCAGCTTCACCCGCCCGGTCTTCTCGGTGACGAACACCTGGGTGGCGTCACCCGGCTTGGCGACGAGGTTGTTCGGCTGGGTGAAGGCGCTGCTGACCTGGCGGGCGCGATAATTGCCGGTGGTCAGATCGGTGACAGTGACGGCGAGCGCCAGCGTCGTGCTCGCGGTGCCGTCCGAGGCAGCGATCGTCACCTGATAGACATTGTCGCGGTCGGCATCGCGCGGCGCCTCGAAATCGGGCGCGCTGCGGAAGGAGAGATGGCCGGTGGCGTCGATCTGGAACAGCGCTGCATCGGCACCGCCGTTGATCGAATAGGTGACCGTGTTGCCGTCCGCATCGGTGGAGGTCGCGGTGTAGAAATAGGTGGTGGTGTTCTCCGCCACGCTCACTGCGGTAGCCGAGTTGAACACCGGCGCGCTGTTGGTCGGGGTCGGCGTGGTGGTCGGGGTGGGCGTGGGCGTGCCACCGCCGTTCGAACCGCCGCTGTCACAAGCGGTGAGGAACAGCATCGGCGCCAGAGCGGCGCCCGCGAGCAGCGAACGATACAGAAGCATTTCGATTTCCCCTCTTTGTGGGGCGTAGAATGATCCAGCGCGCGGTTTCGATCAAGTCGTGACATGACTGGAAACAACTGCGAAACATCTTTCTTTCCGGCGACTTGCGGGCGGACGATGACTTGGGCATTTTCACTTTCGGGAGGAACTGCATGACCGATCTTCGCAAGCTCAATCGCTGGCTAGGCGGCGGCGCGCTGGTGGTCGCCGGAGTGCTGGGGACGGTGCTCTACGTGCCCGCGGTGCTTGCCTTTCCCCATCGCGCGCAGTTCGGCGAGATCATGGTCTATTCGGTCGCGCCGATCGGGCCCGAGATGCCCGCGATCCTCGACCGGGCTGCGAAGCGCAATGCCGCGAGCGCGATCGTGGCGCCGCTGGGCCCGCGGGCGATCTATCTTACCGATGGCGGCTGGCGGTGGAGCCTGCTCTCTCTGCCGACCTCATATGGCGCCTTCGCAGTGACGCGGCCCTTCTCGACGAACATCGTGGTCAACCGGGCCTCGATCGCCGGGGACGGGGTCGAGAACAGCGCGGCGATCGGCAACCGGCGCACGCTAAGCGGCACGATCGCGCACGAGACGACGCACCTGCTGATCCAGCAGCGCTACGGCCTGGCCGCGCGGACCTTCGCGAGCTGGAAGGTGGAGGGCTATTGCGACCATGTGGCGCAGGAGAGCAGCCTGTCCGACGCGCAGGCGGCAGCGCTCAGGGCTGCGGGGAAATCGACGCCGGGGCTCGCTTATTATGAGGCGCGGCGGAAGGTTGCGGCGGCGCTCGCTTCGGGGAAGAGCGTGGATCAGTTGTTCGAGGACTAAGCGGAGACTGGACTCAATCCGCGCCGACGAGGCTGTCGAGCACCTTCTCTACACTGTCCATCGTGAACGGCTTGGAGAGCACCGGGCGATCGCGATAGGCCTCCGCGACCATGTCCCCCGCCCCGCCGGTGGCGAGCACGAAGGGGATGCCGCGCGCGGTGAGCGCGTCGGCGATCGGCCAGCTGGTCTCGCCGCCGCGCAGGTTGATGTCCATGATCGCTGCGTCGATCCCGCCCGCCTCGACCAGCTCGAGCGCCGTGGCAACGCTGTCCGCGGTCCCGGCGACGGCGCGGTCGAGCGCGTCGAGAAAGTCCTCGAGCATCATCGCGATGAGCGGCTCGTCTTCGACGATCAGTATTTTCTGAGGCCCCGGCATATGCGGTTCCATCGCAAAAAAGCCGCGGGACGCCAAGGGTTTATTTCGGCGCGAGCACTTCCCGCGCGGCTTCCGCAAGTTGCTGCACCGAAAAAGGTTTCGGCAGGAAGGAAACTTGCTCCAGATCAATCGACTTGCGCAACTGCTCTTCGGCGTAGCCCGACATGAACAGGATCGGCAGGTCGGGATATTTGGCGCGAATCCTGCGCGCCATGCTCGGCCCGTCCATCACCGGCATGACGACGTCGGAGATCAGCAGGTCCGGACGCTCGATCGTCTCGATCAGCTCCAGCGCGGCCTCGCCATTGTCGGCGGTGACCACGGTATAGCCCTGGCGGGTGAGCGCACGCTCGGCGATGGCGCGGACCATGTCCTCGTCCTCTACCACCAGGATCGTGCCGGTGCCCCAGGTATCGACCGGCTTCTCCTTCACGCCCGGCAGCTTGGCCGGCACCGGCGCCTCGGTCGCGGCATGGACCGGCAGGTAGATGGTGAACTCCGCCCCGCCCGCCGGCGCATTGTCGGCGAAGATGAACCCGCCCGACTGCTTGATGATGCCATAGACCGTCGACAGGCCGAGGCCAGTGCCCTTGCCGACTTCCTTGGTGGTGAAGAAGGGCTCCCAGATCTTGGCGAGGATCTCGGGCGGGATGCCGGTGCCGTTGTCGGCGATGCGCAGCGCGGTATAGTCGCCGACCGGCAGCACGTCGTCGTCCATGCGGCGGACCTCGGAGGCGGGCACGGCCATGGTCTCGATCGTCAGCGTGCCGCCGCCGCTCGGGTTCCTCGACAGCATCGCGTCGCGCGCGTTGACCGCGAGGTTGACCACCACCTGCTCGAGCTGGCCGGGATCGGCGCGGACCGGGCCGAGGTTGCGGCCATGCTTGACCTCGAGCCGCACCGTCTCGCCGAGCAGACGCTTGAGCAGGTTGGAGACTTCGGAGATCACGTCGGGCAGCTGGAGCAGCTGCGGGCGCAAGGTCTGCTGGCGCGAGAAGGCGAGCAGCTGGCGGGTCAGCGAGGCGGCGCGGTTGGAGTTGGCGCGGATCTGCTGGATGTCGTCATAGTCGCTGTCGCCGGGCGAATGGCGCATCAGCATCAGGTCGCAATGGCCGATGATCGCGGTGAGGATGTTGTTGAAGTCGTGCGCGACCCCCCCTGCAAGTTGCCCGACCGCCTGCATCTTGGTCGCCTGGGCGACCTGACGCTTGAGCTTGGACTCCTCGCCGGAGTCCTTGAGGCTGATCAGGACCGCGGCGTCACCCAGGCCGCGCGCGCCGGCGATGCCGATCGAGACGGGCTCGTCGGGCGCGTCGGACATCCGGACGGTCATCTCGGCCGATTGCGGGGCACCGCCGGCAAAGCGGCGCACGGCATCGGCGAGCGCCGCCTTGTCCTCGCGCACCACCAGATCGCCCGGGTAAAGCGGCGGGGCGGCGGCGTTGACCCGGGTGGCGCGGACGAAGGCGTCGTTCATGCTGACGAAGCGGCCGTCGCGGTCGACCAGAGCGAGGCCGAGCGGCAGCAGCGCGATCAGCGAGCGGACATGCGCGCCGGCACTGGCGCCGATCGCCGGCGTGGGGGCGTTGCCCACCTCCTCGTCGAGCAAGGCGACGAGCAAGGGCGCCTCCTCGCCGTCGAGGAACGGGATCTGGAGCACGCGGAGCGGATTGCCCTGCAGCCCCTCGCGCTCGAAGCGGACCAGGCCCATCGAGTCGGTGATCAGGAAGCGGGCGAAGTCCCTGCCCTCCACCGCCGCCTCGCCGCTGCCCATGGCGCGCAGGCGGAACACGCGGTTGGCGGCACGGACGCGGCCCTCGGGCGAGACCATCGCGGCCATGATGCCGGACGAGCCGAGCCGGTCGCCGGTATGGCCGTCGATCAGCGCCTGGGTCTGGCTGGCGAGGTCGAGCGCCTGGACGCCGATGAAGCGCCAGACGAGCGACTCCTCGCCGACGCGCTGGACACGGGCGGAGACGGGAGCGCCGAACACCTGGATGCCGTCCTCGCGCGCCTCGCCGTCGCGCCAGGCAGTGCGGGCGGCGGTGCCGAGCGCGGCGACCGCGGCGTCGCTGATGGGGAGGTTGGGCGGGGTCGGCCAGCCGGCGAACAGCGCCTCGAAGCGGCTGTTGGCACAGACCAGGCGGCCGGCGCGGTCGGTGACGGCGAGCGCGTCGTCGCTGGCGGCGGCGAGCGCCTGGGCGACCGACCAGTCGATGGGCTGCTCGGCGGCGGCATCGGCATGGAAGAGCTTGCGCCCCCCCCAGAGCGCGCCGGCGGCGAGCACGCCCGCGGCGACGAAGCCGACCGCGACGGCGCGGTCGTTGAGCGTGAGCAGGATCACCGCGCCCGCGAAGATGCCCGCGAGGACCGCCGCCGCGAAGGGCAGCCAGCGGCGGGACGGCGATACGGGCGTGTGGACGGGCAACGTGGCCATGCGCCACCGATGTTCGGTCAAAGGGCGCGGGTCAAGGACCCAATTCCCTCTCCCCTTGTGGGAGAGGGAGGGAGCGCCGAAGGCGCGGAAGGGTGAGGGTCGACTGGATCTCGACCCTCACCCTTCCCACGCGCTTCGCGCGCGGGCCCCTTCCCTCTCCCGCTGGGAGAGGGAAAAGAAGCTTACCAGATCCGGACGCGCTTGTCGGGCGTCAGGAACAGCTTGGTAGCCGGATCGGGGTTGTACGCACCGTACCAGGGATCGAGGTTGCGGACGACCCAGGCGCGCTGCTGCGATGGCGAGTGCGGATCGGTCAGCAGGCGCTGGCGCAGGTTGGCCTCGCGATAGTTGCGGCGCCACACCTGGGCCCAGCCCTGGTAGAAGCGCTGGTCGCCGGTGAAGCCGTCGAGCACCGGGGCTTCCTGGCCGTTCAGCGAGGCCTTGTACGCGTCATAGGCGACGGTGAGGCCGGCCAGATCGGCAACGTTCTCGCCGAGCGTCAGCGCGCCCTTCACCTTCATGCCGGGCAGCGGTTCGTACTGGTCGTACTGGGCGACCAGCGCGTCGGTGCGCGCCTTGAAGGCGGCGACGTCGGCGGGGGTCCACCAGTCGGTCAGGCGGCCTTCCTTGTCGTACTTGGCGCCCTGGTCGTCGAAATGATGGCTCAGCTCATGGCCGATCACCGCGCCGATGCCGCCATAATTGACCGCCGGATCGGCGTTCGGATCGAAGAAGGGCGGCTGCAGGATCGCGGCCGGGAAGACGATCTCGACCATGCCGAAATTGGCATAGGCGTTGATCGTCATCGGGGTCATCCCCCACTCCCAGCGGCGGATCGGCTGGCCGAGCTTCGCGATATTGTCGTCATAGCCCCAGTTGTTGGCGCGGACGCTGTTGCCGAACGCGTCGCCGGCGGTGATCGTTAGCGAGCCATAGTCCTGCCAGCGGTCCGGATAGCCGATCTTCGGAGTGAAGGCGGCGAGTTTGGCATGCGCCTTGACCTTGGTCTCGGGCGCCATCCACTCGAGCTTGTCGATGCGGCGGTCCATCGCGGCAATGACGTTCTTGACCAGCTTGTCGGCCGCCGCCTTGGTCTCGGGCGGGAAATACTTGGCGACATAGACCTGGCTGACGTCGTCCGAGAGCGCGCCCGTGGTGAAGTCCACCGCGCGCTTCCAGCGCTCCTCCTGCTCCGGCGTGCCCGAAAGGGTGGTGCCGTAGAAGGCGAACTGCTCCTTGTCGAAGGCGCTCGGCAGCACATCGGCGAAGCCGTCGAGCGTGCGGACCAGCAGCTGGTCCTTGAGCACGTCGAGCGGCGCCTGCTGGATCAGCTTGGCGATGCCGGTGATCGCGCTCGGCTGGGCGACGATCACGGTGTCGACCGGCGACTTGCCGGCGGCGAAGAAGGCCTTGAAGTCGAAGCCCGGCGCCGACTTCTGCAGCTGGGCGACGGTCATCTTGTTGTAGGTCTTGCTCGCATCGCGGCTCTCGACCCGGGTCCACTGGACCGCGGCGATCTTCGTCTCGAACGCGACGATCGCCTTGGCACGCGCGGCGGCATTGGGCTCGCCGGCATTGGTCAGCTGCGCGGCGAGATGCTTCTCATAGGCGGCCTTGGTCTCGAGGAACTTGGCGTCCTTCGAGAGGTAATAGTCGCGGTCCGGCATGCCGAGTCCGGCCTGGCCGAGGCTGAGCGCATAGACTTCCGGCTCCTTGTCGTCCTGGCCGACATAGGCGCCGAACGGCACGCCCACGCCGTTGCGGCGGGCGGCGGCGGCGAGCGCGGGATAGCCGGCCTTGGCCTTCAGTCCCTTGATCTGGTCGATCCAGGGCTTGGCCGGCGTGAGGCCCTTGGCGTCGATCGCAGCGCTGTCGAGATAGGTCGCATAGGCGGTGCCGATCTTCGAGTTGGGATCGCCCTTGGCGGCGTCGAGGATCTCGTGCGTCTGCTTCTTGGCATTGTCGTCCAGGATGTTGAACGAGCCATAGTTCGACTTGTCGGCCGGGATCGGGGTGTTCTTCGCCCAGGCGCCGTTGGCGTAGTTGTAGAAATCGTCGCCCGCCTTGACCGCGGTATCCATGCCGGCGGTGTCGAAGCCATAGCTTCCATAGACCGGCTTGGGCTTCTCCGGCTGCGGCGGCGCGGCTTCCGCCTCGGTGACGGGCGCGGCCTCGACCGGAGCGGTCGGCAGCGGCTGGTTGTGCGCGCAGCCGGCGAGCAGCACGGGCGCGGCGAGGAAGGTGGTGGTGAGGAGCGACAGGCGCATTGAGGAGACCCCCGAACGAGTTGGTGCGCGCTGTCTTACGCCGTCGATACGCTCCGTCAATCGACTCGGCGCAACATTGTTACATTCTGGCGACCAATTATGTTTCTGGTTGGTTGCACAGTGGAGGCGGAATGCATCTTGCCTCCCCTGTTCCCCGGCGAAGGCCGGGGTCCAGTTGCGATGTCGTTCGAGAGGCCTGACCGCCCCAACCGGCTGCGCCGATACTGGGCCCCGGCCTTCGCCGGGGAACTGAAAGGTGGAGCGTCCGCCTCCTAACGGAAGCGAACGTTCGCGGTCAGGCCGCCGCCCGCGCCGCCTGGCGCCGCTTCCACTTGCGGGCGATCCACAGCCGCCACGCCAGCGCGGTGCCGAAATAGCCCACCAGCGCCAGCGCACCGGTGATGGTGACGAGTCCGGTGAGCGTCGCCGGCCCGGCCTGGTGGACCAGCCAGTCGCTCCAGCTCTGCTCGATCACCTGCGCCTTCGCCACGACCTCGCCAGGGCCGATCATCCAGCTGCCCAGCCAATAGGCCGCCACCCAGAGCGGCGGCGTGGTGAAGGGATTGGTGATGAAGGTGGTCGCCGCGGCGGCCGGGATATTGGCGCGCAGGGGCAATGCGAGCACCGCCGAGGCGGGGATCTGGCCCATCGGGACCAGCACACCGGTCACCACGCCCAGCGCCACGCCGCGCGGCACCGATCGGCGGGTGAAACGCCAGAGCGACGAATGCATCACCCGGTTCGCCACCGGGCGCAGCCAGCGATTGGTCTCGACCGATTCGCGGCTGGGCGTCGCCTTGTCGAGCCAGCGGCGGAAGCGCGACTTGTCGGCTGGGGACGCGGTATCAGTCACGGCCGCCGCGGAGCAGACGTCCCTGCTCGCGCTTCCAATCCCGCTCCTTGATCGACTCGCGCTTGTCATGCGTCTTCTTGCCCTTCGCCAGCGCGAGCTCGACCTTCGCGCGGCCCCGTCCGTTGAAATAGATGGACAGCGGCACCAGGGTCATGCCCTCGCGCGCCACCGCGCCATGGAGCTTGTTTATCTCACGCTCATGAAGGAGCAATTTACGGGGGCGCTTGGGCTCGTGATTGAAGCGGTTGCCATGGCTGAACTCGGGGATGTTCGAGTTGACCAGCCAGACGCCGCCCTCGTTCACTTCCGCATAGGCTTCGGTGATCGAGCCCTCGCCGAAGCGCAGCGACTTCACCTCGGTGCCGGTCAGCGCGATGCCGGCCTCATAGGTGTGTTCGATGAAATAATCGAAACGCGCGCGCCGGTTCTCGGCGACGGTCTTCACTTTCTCGGGAGAGGGACGCGGACGAGCCATAAGGGGCGCGATGTAGGCATGTAATCCGGTGAGCGCCAGCCCGGTCGGTTCGCACGGAGAAAATCCGCTGGACGCAGGCGGTGCGACAAATGCGACGAAGCGTTTGCATCTTGATCCAGATGCATGCGGGATTCGGGAGATGCGCGTATCAACAAGCCATTGGCGCCCCCGGAACGAGCACGGCGTCGAATGACAGCAACGGGAGAGCTGCCGCTTGAAGCCGGAGCTTTCAAATGCCCCCGCAGAATGACCGCGAATATCTCGAACGCCGACAACGCCTGAGCGCGGAAAAGGCGCGCGCCGCCACCGATCCCGGCATCGCCAGGATTCATAGCGAGTTCGCCCAGGCCTATGCCCGGCGCCTCCAGCAAGTGGCCCGGCAGCCGGCCGAATAGCGAATGGCGCGCGGGGCGGCGATGGACAGACCCTCTGCCCTGTTCCATAGCTGTTCCGATGTCCGTCGTACTCAATATCCAGCGTTCGATCACCGGCCAGCCTTGGCATTGGCGGGGGCTCGCCAGCGATTCACGCGGCGGGCTGGTGCCTGACGACCTGGTCACCCAGCTCCTCCTCGCCCGCGGCGTGGCGCGCGAGGAACTCGACATGCACAAGGCGCCGAGCATCCGCGCCTTCATGCCGGACCCCTCGATCTTCCGTGACATGGACAAGGCAGCCGAGCGGCTCGCCGACGCGATCGAGAAGCGCGAGCAGGTGGCGATCTTCGGCGATTACGACGTGGATGGCGCCACTTCCGCCGCGCTCCTCATATTGCTTCTGAGGGACCTGGGCCTGGAGGCCCGCCCCTATATCCCCGATCGGCTGATGGAAGGCTATGGCCCCTCGGGCGAAGCGCTGGTGCGGCTGAAGGGCGAAGGCGCCAGCCTGATCGTCACGGTCGATTGCGGCGCCCAGGCCTTCGAGGCGCTGGAGATGGCGCGCGACGCTGGCGCCGAGGTGATCGTGGTCGATCACCATAAATGCACCACCGAGCTGCCCGTGGCGCTGGCGCTGGTGAATCCCAACCGGCTCGACGAGGACGAGGGCGCCGCGCATGGCCATCTCGCCGCGGTCGGTGTCGCCTGGCTGCTTGGTGCGGCCCTGGTCCGCACGCTGCGCGCTCGCGGCTGGTTCGCCAGCCGGCCCGAGCCCAAGCTGCTCGACCTGCTCGACATCGTCGCGCTGGGCACCGTGGCAGACGTGGCAGCGCTGCGCGGTCTCAACCGCGCCTTTGTCGCCCAGGGCCTCAAGGTGATGGCGCAGCGGCGCAATATCGGGCTCAACGCGCTGATCGAGGCCTCGCGCCTCACCCGCGCGCCGACCTGCACCGATCTCGGCTTCGCGCTCGGGCCCCGGATCAACGCCGGCGGACGTGTCGGCCGGTCTGACCTGGGCGTGCGGCTGCTCACCACGCGCGACCCCGAAGAGGCGCGGACCATCGCCGAGGAGCTCAACCTGCTCAACGAGGAGCGCCGCGCGATCGAGGCGGGCGTGCAGGCGGAAGCGGAGGAGATCAGCCTGCTCAAGGCCAACCACTCGGTCGTCGTGGTGGCGAGCAAGGGCTGGCATCCCGGCGTGATCGGCATCGTTGCCGGGCGACTGAAGGAAAAGCTCGGCCGGCCGGCGATCGTGATCGCGCTGGACGAGGATGGCGTGGGCAAGGGTTCGGGCCGCTCGATCCCCGGCGTCGACCTGGGTGCCGCGGTGCTCGCGGCCAAGGATGCCGGGCTGCTCGCGGCCGGCGGGGGCCATGCCATGGCCTGCGGCGTGACGATTGACGCGGACAGGCTCGATGCCTTTGTGGAATTCCTCGAGGAGCGGCTCGCCGAGCGGGTGACTCAGGCAATGGGCGAGCGGGCGCTGCTGCTCGACGCGGTGGTGGCGCCGGGCGGCGTCTGCCCCGATCTGGTCAATGCGATGGAAGTCGGCGGGCCCTATGGCATGGGCTGGCCGGCGCCGCGCGTCGTCGCCGGGCCGGTGACGGTGATCAAGGCCGATGTGGTCGGATCGGGCGGGCATGTCCGGCTGATCGTCTCGGGCCCGGACGGGCGCAGCCTCAAGGCCGTCGCCTTCCGCCATGCCGATACCGAGCTGGGCGCGGCGCTGCTCTCCGCCCCGCGCCACCGCAAGCTATGGCTCGCCGGACGGGCCAGGATCGACGACTGGGGCTCGCGCCCGGCCGCCGAATTGCATGTCGAGGATGCCGCCTGGGCGGATTAGGCGAATAATCGAAAAAGGATCGATCAAGCCGCTTGACCGCGTGCCGATCCTTCCCTAACTGGCCGCCTCCACGCTTCGGCATGGCCCCTTCGTCTAGCGGTTAGGACGCGGCCCTTTCACGGCTGAAACACGGGTTCGATTCCCGTAGGGGTCACCATTCTTTCGAGCATCTGCCTTGAGAGAGTTGCAGGACGCAGCCCACCGATAAGGCGCAGTCCGATATTCCCAGATCCCGTCGGACTGAAGCGATCGTCGCCGACGGCCGCTGCCAACCGTCCGCGGATGGCCGGCATTTCTCCCTGTTCCCGATTCAATGCCCCGACAGCGCGATAACGCGAGTGTGCCGCTGCCTTCTCCCGCCCATCGCCATCGTGGCCATTTTTGTGTCGGGGCCCGGCGAGCGCGGACATGCGCAGGCAGTCCATCGCCCCCAGGGCCATGGAGGGGAGACGGTGCGGGCCGAGGACGCCGGGATTTGCCCCAGCGCGCCCTCCCCTTTCCCTACAGGAGCTGGCGGCCAGGCGCTCAGGCCCGCCCGCAGGTCTCAAAGCCTCAGGCTGAAGCTGGCGCGGACCGACTGGTCTGAGGCACCCGAGCCGAACTGGCCGCCATAGACGATGCCAAGCATTGCCCTGGAGGTCAGCGCGACATCGATCCCGGCGTCGAGCGCGGCCGCATTTTCCGCGATCGGAGTGCCGGCGATCCGGAAGCTGTCGCCACCGCTCGCGAACTGCATCGCGGATAGCGGCGTCACGTCGCCGAACGCGTGGCGCCAGCCCAGCGTACCCCGCGCAGTGAGCTTCGCGCCGCCCAGCGAGAAGGAAGGCGCGGCACGCAGGCCCAGCGTCGAGAAGCTGGTGTCGCTGTCCGCCGAAGCGAGTCTCAACGCGGCCGCCCCGCCCTTCTCGGTGATGCCGTCGGTGCTCAACCTGACATGGGCGAAATCGGCGAAGGGCTCGACGCGGGTAGCACCCAGCTCGATGCGATAGGCGAGTTCGCCGAAGAGCTGGGTGGTGCGGGCATCCTGCTCGCCCTTGAGACTGTCCGCGAAGCCCGGGAAGGCGACCAATCGCGTCGTATCGAGCTGGTGCCAGCCATGGGACGCGCCGATCCGCACGGCCGCGGCGCCCAGGTCTGCGCCGCCATAGATACCGAACGCATAGCTATTGCGCGTGCCCGACGAACTATGCGCCCGCGTATCGAAGCTGGCGCGACCATAGCTTCCCACCAGGCCGAGCCGCGCCTTGCCGAGGACCGAGGCGTCGGCGCCGAGAACGAAGCCGTTGACCGAGCGGTTGAGACGTGCGGCATTGCCGTCGCTCGCCCAATGGCCCCAGGAACCGAAACCGTTGCCCCAGATGGCAAAGCCGGTGTCGGCGTTGCGCAGGCGGTCGGTGACGGCGTCGCGCAGGAACCGGCTGTCCTCGATCAGCGCGGTGCGGGCGGAGGCATGGATCTCGCCCGAAAGCTGGTCGAACGCGGCGCGCGCCTGCTCGGCCGAGAGATTGACCGCCGCTGCGAAGACCGGGCTGTTCCAGCCCAGCGTCTGGGTAGCGGCGCCGGTCGCACGCTGGTTCGGTGTGGCGCCGATGCTGGCGAAGCTGATGTCGTTGCGCCGCAGCCGCAGATAGACGTTGTTGCCGTCATAGCTGAGCGAGGGGTCGAGGAAGGCGAGGTTCGAGGTGACGCCGGCGAACCGACCCGTGCCCGTGATGCCGCCATCGGCGTGAAGGATCAGGTAGTTGGTCTCGGGCCGGTAATTGCCCGCGCCCGCCAGCACCGAGACGGTGCCGCCGTTGATCGTGGCCATGCCCGTCGCGACGATACGGTCGGCCAGGCCTGCTGCGTCGGCTTCGACCTCATAGGTCGAACCGGTGTTGAATGTAATGTTACCGGCAACGTTGAGCGTGCCGATCGAGTTGCCGGGCGCGATTGTGCCGGAGACGATGGTGTTGCCCAGCGTACCGGTGCCCTGCAGGCGCCCTGCCGCCAGCACGGTCAGCGTGCCGCCGAGCTTGCCGTTCACTGCAAGCGTACCGCCTGCAACCGTGGTGGTGCCCGTATAGCCGCTCGAATCGCCGGTCAGCTCGGTCTTGCCCGAGCCCGCCTGGAGGAGGCTGCCGGCACCGCTGAGCACGCCGGCAAAGACGATATTGTTCGATCGGTTGAAGGCCAGCGTGCCGTTATTCGCGACATTGCCCGTGATACCACCGGTGGTGCCGCCGTTGCCGAGTTGCAGCGTGGCACCGGCCGCGATGCCGGTGCCGCCGGTATAGCCATTGTCTCCGGTCAGCGTGACATTGCCGCTCAGCACATGCACCGCACCGGTGCTCGAGATGGTGCCGCCAAAGCTGGTGGCATCCGAGCGGGCAAAGGCAAGCGTGCCGCTATTGGCGACGTTGCCGGCGATCGAGCCGGTCGTCCCGCCATTGCCGATCTGCAGCGTGCCGGCCTGGATCGTGGTGCCGCCCGAATAGCTGTTTGTACCGGTGAGGATCAGCGTTCCTGCCTCGGTCTTGACGATGCTGCCGGTCCCGGTGATCTCGCTCGCGATCTCGGCACTGTCGGCGAGCACGCGGATCTCGCTTCCTGCGGCATCGGTGACCAGCTGGCCGCTGCCCTGCAGGACATAGCCCTTGTCGACGAACTGGAGGCCGAGGAACGACTGCGCGCCCGCGACGGTGATCGTGCCGCCGACATAGCCGTTGTCGTCCTTGAACACGGCGTAGTTGCCCGCCCAGCTCGCCGGCGCGGTCCCGCCCTGGTTGAGCCACTGGGTGCTCGCCGCGTCCCAGGTGCCGTCGCCGCCCTGCCAGTGCTGCAGCGTATCGTCGCCGACGATCAGCGACGGGCTGATGAACAGGTCCACCGCGCCGCCATAGAACCGCAGCTCGTAGTTGACGTCGCTGAGCCCGGGCGTGGTGCCGATCACCGCAGTGTTGCTGGTGAGCGCGCCATAATAGCTGATCAGCCGGTAATAGCCGATCCCCGCCGCGCCATCGGCCGGGTCGCCGCTCTGGCTCAGGTTGATCGTGCCGTCGAGCGCGAGGTCGCCGCCCGAGACGATGATCCGGTCGCTGATGCTGAACGTGGCTCCGTTATTGTCGGGGCGGCCCAGCTCGAAGTCGAGATTGCCACCCGCCGCGACGGTGAGGCCACCGACGACGTTGAGCGTGCCGATCGAGTTGCCCGGGGCGAGATGGCCGCCGCTCTCCACGGTCGTGCGGCCGATGGTGCCGGAGCCGCCAACCGTAGCGCCGGAGGCCACGGTGACGCTCGAGCCGAGCCGGCCGTTGACCACCAGCGTGCCGGCATCGACCAGTGTCGCGCCGGTGAACCCCGACGAATCGCCGGTCAGCGTGAACCGCCCGCTGCCGGTCTTGTGCAGGTCGCCGGCATCCAGGAGCGTGCCGGCATAGCTGCCGTCGCTGGTCTGGTTGAAGGTCAGCGATGCGCCGGCCAGGATCTTGGCGTTGCCGGTAAAGTGGCTCGCATCGGCGATCACGCCGCCCTGGTTGATTGCCCAGTCGACCGAGGAACTGCCGGTCAGGGTGACCGTGCCGCTGCCCATCTTGAGCATGGTGCCGGTGCCGGAGATCGTGCTGGCATAGCTGCCGTCGAACGCCTGGTTGAATGCCACGACGCTGGTGAGCGGAGCGGAGGTGAAGGTCAGGTCGCCGCCCAGGCTGTTGGTGTCGCCGACCAGGTTGCCGCCGGTAATCCGCCAGTCCTGATCACCGGTGCCGGTGAGCGTCCAGGTGCTCGTCCCCGATTTCTCGAAGGTGTCGAAGCCCAGATAATAGTTGAAGCTGGCCGTGGAGCCGATCTCGGTGACGTCGAAGGAGGAATCGGTGCTGCCGCCCAGCGCCAGCACATTGTTGACACCGCCGGCCTGAACCACGACGCCGCCATCCATATAGGAGCCCGCCCGCAGCTCGAGCCGGTTGTTGTCGCCGTACAGGCCGATCGCCAGGTTGCGCTGCGACGATGCGTTCACGCCGCCCCGGATGATGCCCGAATTTATGATCGTGGAGCCGCCATGCTCGGCGCCCACCACGCCCATGCCGCCCGGGCCGACCGGGGTGCCGAACGCATAGCGCGGGCCACCCGCGCCGCCATTGATCTCGCCGGCATTGGTCAGCGTGACGGCCTGGCCGTCCATGAGGCGCACGCCCGCACCGCCCCTGCCGGTATAATAACTGCCACCGGAGTTGCCGGTATTGTTGTAGCCGCCCCGGCCGCCGATGATGGTGCCGGTCGCGCTGTTCTCGACCGTGCCGCCCCAGGCCCGTACGCCGTCGCCGCCCGCGCCGCCGCGCGAATAGCCATAGCCGCCCTCGCCGCCGGCGATTGCGCCCTGGTTGACCACCGTGCCGAGATTGCTGAGCACGCCGACGCCGCCGGCGCCGCCATCGGTGCTGAAGGTGCCGCCTTCGCCGCCTGCAACGCTGTTGCCGTTCCGGATCGTCAGCGTGCCGCCATCATAGAGGAATATGCCGGCGCCCGAGCCGGCATATTCCCGGCCCATGCCACCGGTGATCGTGGTGAAGGCACCGCCCGTACCGCCATCGACCGTGACGCTGCCGCCATCGAGCAGCACGAGTGCAGCGCCGCCGCCGCCGCTGCTGCCCTGATATGCACCCTGGCCCCCTTGGCCCCCGACCACGTCATAGCCCTGGGTGGTGACCTGGACATTGGCGCCGGTCAGCACGAGCCCCGCGCCGCCGCCGCCGGCCGAGCTGCCGCCGCTGCCGGCGCCGCCAATATAGTCGGTCGCGAAGGCGAAATTGCCCGTGGCCGATACCACATTGCCGGTGCCGCCGGCGCCGCCCGGCTCACTGGCAGTAGGGCCGCCTGCGCCGCCGCCCCCGGCCGCGATGTCATTAGGCGTGCCGGGCTGGCCGCCCGCGCCCCCGCCCGATCCGATGCCGCCTGCCGATGCCGTGCCATCCGGGGTCTGCGCCGCCGAACCGCCGATGCCGGAATTGGCACCACCGCCGCCGCCACCGATACCGCCCTGTCCAGGGGTGTTGCTGCGCCCGTAGTTGGCGCCGTTGCCGCCACCCTGGGTGTTCTTCTGGGCATGCGCCATCGAAGGCGCCAGGCTGATCGCGAGGGCGAGCGCCGCCAGCGAAGCCGAACCGCGAACCAGACGCGCCGACCGCGCCTTGAGAAACTGATGCTGCATAGCCCACCCCGATGGCGGCCCGTCTCGCCGGGCCGGAATTACATGTTGAAAGTCGGGGGCCCTTCGCCGCGGTTCCCCGGACCTGCGGCGATGGCCCGGCCGGCGCTTGCCACGGGGGTGCGACGGCTCACTATGCGATTCCGGCATGAACGCGCGGAGGCGCTGGAGTTAGTGTGCGCTCCTGCGCAGCGTATCGGAGGGGCGCTCGCCGAAGCGCAGGCGATAGGCCTGGGCGAAGCGGCCGAGCTCCCAGAAGCCGTAATGCATCGCGACGCTCGTGATCAGCGTGCTGGCCGGGTCCGACGCCAGCAGGGTCGCGCGCACCCGATCGAGCCGCCGGTTGCGGGCATAGTGCATCGCGCTTTCGCCCAGGAACTCCTGGCAGGCGAGGTTGAGCGTGCGCAGCGGCACGCCCACCGCTGCGCAGATCGCGCCCAGCGAGAGCATCTCCTCCGGCCGCTCCTCCACCGCGCGCTCGAACCGCGCAACGATGTTGCGGTGGCGGCCGAGCGCGGCGCGGTCGGCGCTCACCCGACCCTGGGCGAGGCAGGCGAGCAGGCTGTCGAGGATCGCACCGGAGAGCGCCCGTGCCGGGTGCGGCGCCTCGACGATCCACGGGGTATCGCGGATCACATTGGCGATGTCGGCCATAAGCCCGGTGAGCCGTGCCAGTGCCGCCTCGGGCGCGTGGAACATCCGGTCGTCGTCGAGCGGCACGCCATGGTCGGTGCCGATCAGGTCCGGCGCATGGCCGGCGAGCAGGTCGAACGGCATGGCGACGATGCCGAACGCCCAGGGCATGCCGGCCGGCGAACCGGTCACGGTCCGCTCGTCCGGGCGGAAATGGAAGATGCGCCGGCCAAACAGCTTTCGGCCCGAGACCTGACGGACGATGCCGGGCTCGGTGGCGAACATGAAGGTATGGACGTTCGGGATGGCCGCGGTCTGCGGAATGCCGCGGGCGAACTTGCCGATGCCGATATTGAGCCCGTCGAGAACCGCGCGCGCCAGCATCGCGTGGAAGTTCCTGCCGGCGCCGCCCAGCGGATTGGGACTGCTCCCCGAATTGATCCCGCCAATCGCCGATGCCATCGCGTCAGGGTCGGAGAAGGTGCCGAAATAGCTTCGGGAAACGGTCTCGGTTCGGGAATCGGACGACATCGTTACGGAGGTAGCTCTGACCGACAGCTCCGCCAATAGATGCGTGTTTCGTCGAGGCGTGATAGGCGCGCGGCAGGGCGGGGTCATAGAGCTTGCCGTCGGCGGCACGCCCGGCCTCGGTCGCGAGCGTATGCCGGCGCATCAACGCCAGCGCGTCCTTCATCGCCTTGATGTCTGCCTCGTCCCCGCGCTCCGCGGCCAGGCGCACCGCATTGGGTTCGACGATGGCGCGCAACTCGAACAGGTCCCGCACGAAGTTGCGTTTCATGCAGGTGCGGGCCGGGCGAGGACGCTGGTCCCCGCCCTGCCACCCCTTCAGAGGTCGATCTGAACCACCGCCACGGACTTGCCCGGCAGCTCCAGCGCCACGCCGTCCTTGCCGGCCTTGCCGGTGAAGGGCTTGGGCACCACGGCATTGGGCGCCTCGAAGCTGTTCACCGAGTCCACCCGCGGAGCAGTCAGCATCTCGCCCCGCGCGGCGCGTGGCTGTACGCCGGGGAAGCGGGCTACGATCTTCGCGGGCCGGTTCGGATCGAGATTGGTCACGGCCAGCCAGAGCTTGCCCGCCGTGTCGCGCACCGCGACCGCATCGACCCGCGGCAGCTTGATGTCGCCCTGGGTGTAGGTTCCGCCGTCGAACTTCACCGGCATATAGGTCGCATCCTGGAACGGCAGGTACATCTTGTAGATGTGGTAGGTCGGGGTGAGGACCATCTTCTCCTTGTCGGTGAGGATCATCGCCTGGAGCACATTGATCATCTGGGCGATGTTGGTGATCCGCACCCGGTCCGCATGGCGCGCGAAGATATTGAGGTTGAGCGCCGCCAGGATCGCGTCGCGCATCGAGTTCTGCTGCTGCAGGAAGCCCGGGTTGCTGCCCGGATTGGGCGCGAGCCAGGCGCCCCATTCGTCGACCGCGATCGCCACCTTCTTCTCGGGATCGTACTTGTCCATGATCGCGGCGTTCTTCGCGATGGTCTCGTCCATGCCCAGCGTTTCCTTGAGCATGCGCGCGTAGCGGCCCTCGTCGAAGCCGGTGCTCGGCTGGGTCACCGGCCAACCGCCGCCGGTGGTGTAGCGGTGGAGCGAGAGGCCCTCGATGCTCCACGCCCAGTCATGTGCCTTCCATGCCTTCATCACGCTTTCGGTGTAGGACAGGTTGTCGTCGCCCGGCCCCACGGCGATACGCTGCATCGCGCCGGGGCTGTCGGCGGCCTGGGCCGGGTTGTAGTTGCGCACGAAGCGGGCGAAGGGCTTCATCACATCGGCATAATGGTCGGCGGTCATCGCGCCGCCGCACGACCAGCTCTCGTTGCCGATGCCGAGATATTTCACCTTGTACGGCGCCTTGTGCCCGTTCGCGGCGCGCTCCCTGCCCGCCGTGGTCTCGGGATCGGCGGTCATGTATTCCAGCCACTCGGCGGCCTCCGCCACCGTACCCGAGCCGATATTGACCGAGACATAGGCGTCGCTGCCGATCTGGTCGACAAAGTCCATGAATTCGTCGGTTCCGAAGCTGTTTGGCTCCGTCGCACCACCCCAGTTGGAGTTGATCGAAACCCTGCGATCCTTCGCCGCGCCGATGCCGTGACGCCAGTGATATTCGTCGGCAAAGCAGCCGCCCGGCCAGCGCACGTTCGGCACGCGGATCGCGCGGAGCGCCGCGACCACGTCCTTGCGGATGCCGCGCACATTGGGGATCGGGGAGTCCTTGCCGACCCAGACGCCGCCATAGATGCCGGTGCCGAGATGTTCGGCGAACTGGCCGAAGATGTTGCGGTCGATCTTGCTGCCGGGCTCGGCGGTATCCACCACCATTTCCACCGGCGCGGACGCGTCGGTCTGCGCAAGCGCCGGCGCCACAGAGGCCAGCAGGAGCGCAAGGGCTGCGCCCGGACGGACGAAGTCGATCATTAATCCTCCCTGTTCTGATCTGTTCTCAGGCGAAAGTGGACGCTGGACGAAGTGCTCAGCACACAGCCTCCTCAGAATCCTAGTCCGACAAAATCAGCGGTCAAGCCAGAGTCGCCATACGCAGCATCACTAGACATATGCGGAAACAGGGACGAGGGTCGCGCTTGAAACTAGTTTCAATAGTCCTACAATATCACCAGCGAGGGTGGCATCCGCCCTCCAACGAGGAAATGCGCGTTGAACCGACTGGCCAGGACGGAAGAGACCGAACCAGCCTTCGCTTCGGTCACCCGTGACCTTGCGCGCTGCCCATCAGATGACCCGAGCCTGCCTGCCCCATCTGCGCCGGCGACCACCATATTCTGACAGCCCTCAGGCCATAGCTGCACGCCTGCCAAGCAGGGCATCGATCGACCACACTCCGCCACCCCGCGCCATCAGCGGCAACAGGATTGCCGCCCAGTTCAGATGCGTCGGCCAGGCATCGGGATAGACGAACACCTCGATTACCAGCGTCATCGTGAATAGTGCCAGTGCCGAGAAACGGGTAAAGAGCCCGAGCACGAGCAGGATCGAAAAGACATGCTCGGACCAGGTCGCCGCCACCGCCGCTATCTCCGGCGGAACCAGCGGCAACGCATATTCGGTGCGGAACAGTTCATAGGTGCTGTCCGTGATGTGGATCAGGCCATCGACCTTGGTCCGGCCCGACAGGAAAAAGACGCTGGCAATACCCAGCCGGGCGATGAGCAGCAGCAGCGCATCCGGCACAAGCGCCGAGACACGACGGACGAGGCGCGCGTGAAGCGCGATCAGCGAGGTCATGGGAAATCTCCGAAAGCCGCGCTGGGGTGCGCGATTGCGTATCCCAGCGCGGGCGGGATCAGGCCTTGGGCGTCAGCGAACCATTGCCCTTGGGCGTCCTGATCGTCGTGCACGTGCCGGCCTTGACCAGCTTCCAGGCATTGCCCTGATAATTGACCTTCGAGGTGCCGGCGCAACTCGTGCCGGCACCGGCCTTGCAGTCATTCTTTCCGGCAAGCGCGACGCCATAGCATTTCTCCATCGCGGGCGCGGTCTGTGCGGAAGCGGCTGAACTGAGCGCAGCACCAGCAACGGCGATCGCGAGGCTGGCGGCGAGAGTGGCGTTGGTCGAACGCATATGTCTGTCCTTCATGATCCATGCCTCCGGCACGCGGCGCCGGCAGAGGGAAGCCGGGCCGCGCGAAGACCGGGGGAAGGAGGCGGAATTCCCGGTCACGCTGCCAATTCGCCGGGCAGCCTCGCGGCGTTACAAAAGCCACTCGAAAAAATTCCGCGGCACCGTGTAACCTTGGCGCCGGCTACGCCGAATTCTTCTGCAAGGAGGAGGAATGCGAGCGGACGAGGACGTGCTGCACGGACTGATGGTGGATGGGCTGGGCGGCGACGCCGCGGCGCATGCCGCATTGCTGCGACTGCTCGTGCCGGTACTGCGTGGCTTTTACCGGCGCCGCGCCAATGGCGCCGACGACGATATCGAGGATCTTGTGCAGGAAACGCTGATCGCGGTGCATGTCCGCCGCGCCACCTATGACCGCGAGCGCGCCTTCACCGCGTGGTTGTTCGCGATTGCCCGCTACAAGATGGTAGACCATTTCCGCCGCGTCCGCCGCCTGCACCCGATCGAAGGCCTGGAGGAGGTACTATTAGCCGAGGATTTCGAGCCCGCCGCCGCGGCACGGCTCGACGTCGAGGAACTGCTCGCGATACTGCCCACCAAGCAGGCGGACATGATCCGTGCGACACGGCTCAACGGCCTCAGCGTCGCAGAGGCAGCCAAGGCAGGCGGGATCGGCGAGTCCGATGTGAAGGTTTCGGTGCATCGGGGTTTGAAGGCGCTGATGGCGCGCATCCAGGGAGGCGCGCGATGAACACCGAAGACCTCATCGCCCAGCTTTCGCAAGACGTGCCGCCGGTCCGCCGCCGTGCGGTCGGACGGCGGCTTGCCATCGGCATCGCTCTGGGCAGCCTGGTATCTGCAGTACTGGTCGCACTCGTCCTTGGCATACGCCCGGATCTCGGTCTCGCCATGCGCGGCGCCACCTTCTGGATGAAATGGAGCTACACCTTCTCGCTCGCGATCGCGGCGGTGGTGATGGTCGTGCAGTTCGCCAGGCCGGACAGCGCCCGACTGCGCTGGACCTGGCTGCTGGCGATCCCCGTGACCTTGCTCGCCGTCCTTGGCATCGCCGAACTCGCCCGCACGCCCCCCGCCGAATGGCTGGCGATGTGGCTTGGAAACAGCTGGATGGTCTGTCCCTGGCTGGTGCTGGCGTTGGCCATGCCGATCTTCATCGGCCTGCTCTGGTCGTTCCGCCGGCTGGCGCCGACGCGTCTGCGCGCCGCCGGTGCGGCTGCCGGGCTCGCGGCGGGTGCCCTCGCCGCCATGGTCTATTGCATCCATTGCCCCGAGGTCTCGGCGATCTTCGTGCTGACCTGGTATTCGCTCGGCATCCTGCTTGCTGCCTCACTCGGCGCGCTGCTCGGGCCGCGGCTGTTGCGCTGGTAATTTCGCACCGCCTGTAACCGCGTGGCCCACCGCTCCGAATAGGGAATGCCAATCTGGCTGAACCCCTTTTCTGGAGTACTCCGAATGACCATCGTCCGCACCGGCGTCAGCCTCGCCGCTTCCGCCGCCGTCATCGCGATCAGCGCCGCGGCGCCGACCGCCGCCATCGCCAAGTCGGGCGCCGGCACCGCGACCGCCAAGGTCGTCCATTGCTATGGCATCAACACCTGCAAGGGCACCTCGGACTGCAAGACCGCGAAGAACGACTGCCGTGGCCAGAACGACTGCAAGGGCCAGGGCTTCAAGGCAATCACCGCCAAGGCATGCAAGGCCGCCGGCGGCAGCCTGACCGCGCCGAAGTGAGCGCGCGCCGGCCCGGCGCGCCCCAGGCGCCGGGCCGGCTTTCCCCAAGCCCCGGAGACTATCGATGATCGCACCATTTTCCGGCTTCGGCCTCGGCCTGCGCAAGCCGCATTATGCCGAATTCCTCGAGACGCGTGTCGCGGTCGACTTCGTCGAGGTGATCTCCGAGAATTTCATGGTCGAGGGCGGGCGCCCGCGCCGCATCCTGCGCGAGGTCCGCGAGCGCTATCCGGTGGCACTGCACGGCGTCTCGATGTCCCTGGGCTCGGCCGATGGGCTGGACGGCGCCTATCTCGCCCGACTGCGGGCCCTGGTCGACGAAGTCGATCCGCTCTTCGTCTCCGACCATCTGAGCTGGTCGCGGATAGAGGGCTTCAATTCGCACGACCTGCTACCCCTGCCCTATACGAACGCGGCGCTCGATCTGGTCTGCGCGAACCTTGACCGCGCACAGGATGCCATGGGCCGCGCGATGCTGATCGAGAACCCTTCGACCTATATCGACTTCGCGCCGGCCGACATGACCGAATGGGAATTCCTCGATCGCCTGTGCGCGCGCACCGGCTGCGGGCTGCTGCTCGACGTCAACAACGTGTTCGTGAGCGCGAGTAACCATGGCTTCGATCCGCTCGCCTATCTGGATGGCATCCCGCACGTACGGGTGCGCCAGATCCATCTTGCCGGGCACAGCCAGGGCAGCGAATTGCTGATCGACACCCACGACCAGCCGGTGCCTGCCCCTGTCTGGGAGCTGTATGCACATGTCCTGCCCCGGCTCGGATCCGTCGCGACGATGATCGAACGCGACGATGCGATCCCGCCGCTGCATGAACTTCTGGCAGAGCTTGGCACCGCCCGCCACATTGCCGCAGGCGGTGTACGGGCAGCGGCATGAGCCTGCTCGACCTGCAACGCGACATGCGCGCCTGGCTGGTGGATGAGGACGCCGTGGCGGCCAATCGGCTCGGCGGCGGGGACGTCGCAGCGGGCCTACGGATCCACCTGAACAATTTTCGCGCCCAGCTCACGGCCTGTCTGGAAGAGAGCTTCGCGCAGACGCGTGCCTGGATCGGCGGCGATGCCTTCCACCACGCGGTGGTCACGCATGTCGAGCGTGTCCACCCTGGCAGCTGGACGCTCGATGCCTATTCTCGCGATTTTCCGGCGACGCTCAAACTGCTGTATCCCGCCGACCCCGAAATCGCCGAACTGGCCTGGATCGAGCAGGCGCTGGCCGAAGCCTTTGCCGGCCCCGATACCGAGGCGCTCACCGCGGCAGAGTTGCACGATGTCGATTGGGACAACGCCGTGCTCCGCTTCACGCCAACCCTGGATCTCACCGAACTGACAACCAATGCGCCCGCAATCTGGTCGGCCCTGGCCCAAGGCGCTGAGCCGCCCGCTGTCGCCATGCTATCGGAGAACGGGGCGATCCTTGCCTGGCGAGACGGCGAAATGCCGCGCTTCCGCGCGATTGACCAGATCGAGCACCAGGCATTGCTGCGTTTGCGAGCCTCCCTGCCTTTTGGCGGCCTATGTGCCGGGTTGGTCGAGCTGCTCGGCGAGGAGGCCGGCGTTGCCCGGGCCGGCGCAATGCTTGGCCAGTGGCTTGCAGATGCGTTGATAACTTCACTTGGGTCAGGCACCCGCCGCAACGCGCCGGAGCAGCCACTGCCCCCTGCACAGGATGCTTAATCCGCCGCGTGCGCCGCGGCCAAACGCATCTGCTGAACGACGCCCGAATCGCACCAATGAGATACCGGGCGTCATGGGTTCCTCGCGACCCTGATCGTTTGCACCTGCCCCTCGGGGCAGGTGGCATTCGCGCTATGCATCATCTGGATTCGGCGCATGATACGCCGGATCTTGCTTACGCAGCGATCGTCCCGACCCCCGCGATCGTGGAGAATATAACAACCAATTTATTTTCTTTATTGCCAGAATAAAACCAGCATGGCACCTTCATAGAACCAAGTCCGGGAAGACTAATCGGGAGCGGAAACCGGCCAACAGCCGAACGCATCTCCTATGGGAGCGCGCCCCCGACGAACCAAATCCCGGGATGGATGGTCAACGATTGGGGGATCAATTGATGATGTTGAAGGGCATTTGGGCTACGAGTTGCTGCGTGGCCGCATTGGCGGCCGCCCCGGCCGCCGCACAGACCAACGATAACCAACAGGAACAGGCTGCATCGATCGGCGATCCCGTCGCCTCGGCCAAGCTTGCGGAGGAATCGACGCAGGACAGCGCCGATGGCAACCTCGTCGTAACGGGCACGCGCATCGTTCGCCCGAACAACCGTTCGGCTGCACCGATCGTCACCACCACCGCGGCGGAAATCGCCGCGCAGGGCGCCACGACGATCGAGGAGGTGGTCAACCGCCTGCCCCAGGTGCAGGTCAATTCCGAGCAGAATTTCAGCGACTCCGAAGGCCGCCAGCGCATCAAGCTGCGCAGCCTGGGGTATGAGCGCACGCTGATGCTCATCGACGGGCTGCGTATCGGCCTGCCCAACACGGTCGATGTCGGCATCATCCCGAACGCCCTGGTGGAGCGGATCGACGTGCTGACCGGTGGCGCTTCCTCGGTCTATGGTTCGGACGCGGTCGCGGGCGTCGTCAACTTCATCCTGAAGAAGAACTTCAGCGGCATCCGCGTCGACGGCAATTACAGCTTCTTCAACCACAACAACCGCTCCAGCGCGGTGACCGATGCCGCGAAGCGGGCCGGCTTCGATTCGGCCAGCGGCATGTCGAACGATGGTGGCCGTGCGGATATCAGCCTGGCCGCGGGCACCAACCTGTTCAACGACCGCGTCAACATCTCGGGGTTCGTCGACTATCGCCAGTCGAGCCTGGTTCGCCTGCGCGACCGCGCGAACGCGGTCTGCGAAGTGGTGACGACGAGCAACACCTCGCCACTCTCCTGCTCGCGCGCGAGCTACACTCCGGCCGGCACGATCATCCCGCTCTCTGGCGCCAGCTCCGGGACGGTGCTGGTCAACAACCCGAACGGCAATGGCACCTTCATTCCGATCAACAGCGGACCGTCGGGCGCCTCGGCCAATCCCTATGACGATTGGGCGTTCCAGCGGCCGTTCAACCGCGTCAACGCAGGCGGCTTCCTGACCGCACAGATCGACGACCATATCGAGCTGTACAGCAACGTGCTGTGGTATCGGGACAAGTCGTACAACACGCAGCTGAACCGCACCTATTCGTACAGCGTCTATGGCAGCACGCCCTATCAGGTGAACTGCGACAATCCGTTCCTCTCGGCGTCGCAGGCGCAGACCCTGTGCGGCGCGAACGCAGGCGTGGCGGGTCAATACGCACCGCTCGACGTGCGCTATCGCTTCGATTCGATGCCGCTGGTCCGTCAGGAGTTCGTCAACACGGGCTATCGCGTCGTCGCGGGCCTGCGTGGCCGGGTGCTGGACGATGTCTGGTCCTATGACGTGGCGGGCATGCTCTCGCGCGCGCAGCTCGACACCATCGACGTGCCGTTCGCGAAGTTCGACAACGTCAACCGCTCGCTCGACGTGGTGAACGTCAACGGCCGTCCGACCTGCCGCTCGGTGGTCAACGGCACCGATCCGAACTGCGTGCCGTTCAACGCCTTCTCGCCGTTCAACAAGGATCCGGCGCTCAACAACTATCTCTATGGCGGCGCCACCGGCGGCATCAGCACGCGCATCCCGCGCCTGCTGCAGTTCGTCGGCACGGTCAGCGGCGATCTCGGCAAGTACGGCATCCGCTCGCCCCTCGCCGAGCAGGGCATCGCGATCGCTCTGGGCGGCGAATATCGCGAAGAGATGGAACGCACCATCGTCAACGAGATCTACCAGGAGAACAACGGGGGCACGAACCAGCGCGTTACCCAGAGCATCCTGGAGGCCAATGCCGAAATCCAGGTGCCGCTGGTCGAGAACAAGTCCTGGACCAAGCTGCTCCAGCTGAACGGCGGCTACCGCCTGTCCAAGTATAACCGCCTGGACAACAAGTTCGGCACCTGGAAGATCGAGGGCATATGGTCGCCGGTCGAAGACATCAGCTTCCGTGCATCGTACAACAAGGCGCAGGCGGCGCCGGGCGTAGGCACGGCTGCCGGCGCGGCCAACATCTTCTGGAACCAGGGCTTCTACGCGGATCCCTGCGCCCCCCGGATCGATCCGGCCAACCCCGGTGGACCGCGCATCGCTCCTGCCGCAACGCAGCAGCAATGCGCCAACACCGGCCTTCCGGCGAACCTCTATGGCAGCACCACGCTGATCTGCCCGGATGATCGCTGCACCGTTCGTGAAGGCGGCTTCAACCTCAAGCCGGAAACCGCCTACACCAAGACGTTCGGCGTGGTGTTCCGTCCGCGCTTCGTGCCGGGGCTGACCGTCTCGGTGGATCGCTGGCTGATCGACCTGGAGGACCAGCTCGACTTCCTCCAGCCGCAGAACCTGATCAACGACTGCCTCAGCACCGGCAACGACTATTTCTGCCGGGCCATCGTCCGCAATGCGAACGGCACGCTGTACAGCTCGCCGGCCACGCGTCCGGCAACGGGCTGGGTCGCGCGCGGTTCGGCGAACGGCTATCGCTCGCAGTCGCATGGCTGGGATTTCCAGGGCCAGTATGACGTCGGCATGGGTTCGGTCGGCCGCCTCGAGATGAGCTTCAACGGCACGCTCATGACCCGGGTCGCGTCGCAGGCATCGCCTACCGCCACCTCGCGCGATTGCGTCGGCTATTGGGGCAATTCGTGCGGCGAGAGCATGCCCAAATGGGCGCACCAGATGCGCACCACCTGGATCCTGCCGGAGCGCATCGCCAGCGTTTCGGTGAACTGGCGCCATCGCTCGGCCATGCCGCTCGACGTCTACGCGCCGGCCAGCACGGGCATCCCGACGGCGGATCCGAGCCAGCGGCGTGACCAGTTCCCGGGCATCAAGGCCTATGACTGGTTCGATCTGGCACTCACCTTCGACATCAACAAGCAGATGACGTTCCGGCTTGCCGCGAACAACATCTTCGATCGCGACCCGCCGATCGTGCCCGACAGCCGCTCGCGCATCGGTCTGCTGCGCGGCAACACGATCATGGGCTATGACCTGCTTGGCCGGCAGATCGTCGCCGGTGTGTCGTTGCGCCTGTAACGGTGTGGAATCCCCGGGGACCTTGGGTCTCCGGGGATATTTTCGTGTTTGCGTACACATGGTGCCCGGCCTCGGCCCGTGCAGGGCACGACGCTACTACAGCTTTCGCGTCCTCCATTTCGAATGCGACGCGGCCAAATCAGATAGGTGAAGGCGCCGCCGCGGCAGGTACACTACCTGCCTCATGCAAGCTTGCAGACGTCCACCCAGCGCTCCGAAACCAGCCCTGCAAGCCGCTCCGGCGCCACCTCCATCGAAGTCCTCCGCGATCCCGCCGCCGGGAAAACGGTCACGTAGCTGCGGATCGAGACGTCGCAATAGACCGGCAGCGGCGTCGCCAGCCCGAAGGGGCAGACGCCGCCCACCGGATGCCCGGTCAGCGCCTCCGCCTCCTCGGCGCCGAGCATCGAGGCGCGGCCACCGAACGCCGCCTTGGTCTTCGCATTGTCGAGCCGTGCATCGCCGCGGGCGACGACGAGCAGCACGCCCTCGCCTACCCGCAACGCCAGCGTCTTGGCAATGCGCCCGGGCTCGACCCCGAGCGTCGCCGCCGCCTCCGCCACCGTCGCCGTGCTTGCCGATTGTTCGATCAGCTCAAGATCGGGAGCATGTTCGGCAAGCCACGCGCGCACGGTTTCGACGGTCAATCCTCGATCCTCTTCCTGAAGGTCTCGGGCAACAGCAACAGGCCGAGGATGAAGGTGCAGGCCGCAGCCACCACCGGGTACCAGAGGCCGTAATAGATGTCCCCGGTCGCCGCGACCATCGCGAAGGCGGTCGCCGGCAGGAAGCCGCCGAACCAGCCATTGCCCAGATGATAGGGCAGCGACATCGAGGTGTAGCGGATCCGGCTGGGGAACAGCTCGACCAGCATGCCGGCGATCGGGCCGTAGACCATGGTCACCAGCAGCACGAGCGCGAACAGGATCGCCACCACCATCGGCTTGTTGATCCGGGCGTCGTCGGCCTTGGCGGGATAGCCGGCTTCGGCCAGCGCCGCGCTCAAGCGCTTGGAATAAGTGGTCATCTCGCCGACCGCGACATTGGTCGCGCCGATGCTGACGTCGCCCGAGCCGTTCGCCTTGGTCGCATAGGGAACGCCCGCCTTGGCGAGGGTCGACTTGGCGATGTCGCAGCCAGTCTTGTCGAACTTGTTCTTGCCGATCGGATCGAACTGGACCGAGCAGAGCGCAGGATCGGCATAGACCGTAACCGGTGCCTTGGCCTGTGCCTCGGCCAGCGCCGGATTGGCCGCCTGGGTCAGCGCATGGAACAGCGGGAAATAGCTGATCGACGCCAGCAGGCAGCCGGCCAGGATGATCGGCTTGCGCCCGATCTTGTCGCTCAGCCAGCCGAAGAACACGAAGAACGGCGTGCCCAGCGCCAGCGCGATGGCGATCAGCACGTTCGCCGTCATCCCGTCGACCTTGAGCGTCTTCTCGAGGAAGAACAGCGCGTAGAACTGGCCGGTGTACCAGACCACCGCCTGGCCGACGACCGCGCCGAACAGCGCGATCAGCACGATGCGCAAATTGCCCCAACGCAGGAACGCCTCGGTCAGCGGCGCCTTGGAGACATTGCCGGTCGCCTTCATCCGGGCATAGACCGGGCTCTCGTTGAGCTGCAGCCGTACCCACAGCGACACGCCGAGCAGCAGGATCGAGGCGAGGAACGGCACGCGCCAGCCCCAGCTCGCGAAAGCCGCCTCGCCCAGCCAGGACCGCGTCCCGATCACCACCAGCAGCGAGGCGAACAGGCCAAGCGTCGCGGTGGTCTGGATCCAGCTCGTGTAGAGCCCGCGCTTATGGTTGGGGGCATGTTCCGCCACATAGGTCGCGGCACCGCCATATTGCCCGCCCAGCGCCAGGCCCTGCAGCACGCGCAAAGTCACCAGCAGGATCGGCGCCGCCACGCCGGCAGTGGCGAAATTGGGGAGCAGGCCGACCGCGAAGGTCGATCCGCCCATGATGCCCATCGTCACCAGGAAGGTGTTCTTGCGCCCGACCAGGTCGCCGATCCGCCCGAATACCAGCGCGCCGAACGGCCGCACCGCGAACCCCGCGGCAAAGGCGGCGAGCGCGAAGATGAAGGCGGTGGTGTCGTTCACCCCCGCGAAGAACTGGGCGGAGATCGTCGTCGCCAGCAGCCCGTACAGGTAAAAGTCGTACCACTCGAACACGGTGCCCAGCGACGATGCCGCGATCACCATCTTCTCGTTCCTGGTGGCTGTATGATGATCGCCCTCGGGCGCCGACGGGGTGTCGGACGTCAGGTCCTGGCTCAAGCTATCTTCCCCTTATATTGTTAGCGCTAACCAACCACAGTCCTGCCGTGGTTGGAACCCCCGTCGCTAATGCGCGCTCTTCGGCACGCCTTAAGGGCAAGGTTCGGCGATTTGGACGGGACATTGCAAGCCCCAAGCGGACAAAGCCCAGCTTGGGCGCGCAAAAGCTCTACTTCACATGCGCGTCCCGGGCGGGTAAACGGCCCCCATGTTCGAGCGCTTCTTCCTCTCCCACCCGCGCGCCGTCGGCGAGACCTATGGCGAGCATGCTGCAACGGCCGCGCGATTCGGCTTCACCATGATCGTCGGGGGCGCCGCCTGCGTCGTTCATTCGATCTTCCCCTCGCTGTTCGCCCGCACCGCCAGCGACGCAGTGAAGCGGCTCTATGCGCAGATGATGGCACGCCAGCCGGGCATGAACGCCAAGCCGCTCGCGCACCAGCAGCCCGAGTGGCAGATCGAATACGAAATCTGAGCGGGGGGACCGCATACATGATCGAGCACGTCGCCATCATCGGCGCGGGCTTTTCGGGCACGCTGCAGGCGATCAACCTGCTCCGCCACGAAGGCCCCCGCGCCACGCTGATCGAGCGCGCACCGGTGGCCGGCCTCGGCCTCGCCTATGGCGCCGCGCATCCGAGCCATGTGCTCAACGTCCGCGCCGCGAACATGAGCGCCTTTCCGGACGATCCCTCGCACTTCGTCCGCTGGCTCGAGGCGCGCGGCGTGGAGAATGCCGCCACCGCCTTCATCCCGCGCGTGACCTACGGCGAATATCTGCGCGAGCTGCTCGACGCCGCGCTGCTCGACCATCCCGACCGGCTGACGCTGGTGCGCGACGAGGTCGAGGATCTGGAGTTCACGGACGGCGTGACGGTGCGCCTCAAGGGCCGCACGATCGAAGCCGATGCAGCGGTGCTCGCGGTCGGCAACCTGCCTCCCCATGATCCGCCCGGCCTCGATCCCGAGGTGCTGTCGGATTCCCGCTACAAGGGCGACCCCTGGCACGCCAGCGTGCCGGAAGGCCTGGGCCCCGATGACACGGTGCTGGTGATCGGCACCGGCCTGACGATGATCGACGTGGTGCTGCTGCTCGACGCGCGCGGTTTCCAGGGCAAGATCGTCGCGCTTTCCCGCCGTGGCCTGCTGCCGCGCAGCCATGCGCCGGGCAGCGACTGGAAAAAGCTCGCCGAACGCCCCGCCACCACTGCCTCGCAGCTGCTCCGCGCCGTGCGCGCGCGTGCCGAGGCGATCGGCTGGCGCAACGCGGTCGACGAATTGCGCCCTTTCACCCAGGCGATGTGGGGCAATGCCAGCGACGCCGAGCGCGGCCGCTTCCTGCGCCACCTGCGCCCCTGGTGGGACGTGCACCGCCACCGCCTGGCGCCCGAGGTCTATGCCCGGCTGATGGCCGTGATCGAGCGCGGCCAGCTCGAGGTGATCGCCGGCAAGACGCTCGGCTTCGAGGAGACGCCCGAGGGCATCGAAGTGAAGCTGCGCCGCCGCGGCGCGAAGGCGGCCGAGACCATGCTCGTCCAGCGCATCGTCAACTGCACCGGTCCGCTGGGTGACCTCAATCGTACCGACGAGCCGCTGCTCCAGAAGCTGGCCGCCCGCGGCGTGATCCGCCCAGACGCGGCGCATCTCGGCATCGATGTCGACAACCAGGGCCAGACGATCAACGCGAAAGGCGGCCCCAACCGCACGCTCTACGCGCTCGGGCCGATGACCCGCGGCGCCTTCTGGGAAATCGTGGCGGTGCCCGACATCCGCACCCAGACCTGGAGCGTGGCGCGGCGGCTGTCGAACGCGCACTGGGTGGGCGGCGAAGGGCTGTAGGCAGGCCGTACCCGCCCCTCTACCTCGTCACCCCGGACTTGTTCCGGGGTCCACCGGGAGGCAAGCACCGGACAAGAGGCTCGCGCTCAGCCCGCGCGGCACAGTGGCCCCCGGCACAAGGCCGGGGTGACGAAAGGAACGGGCGCCCGCGTCCGGTTCTAAGGCGGCAGCAGCGACCAGCTGTCGGCACCGTGATCGTACCAGAGGTAGAGCAGCTTGTTCACCTCGGCATAGACGATCGCCGCCAGATGCACGTCGCCGTCCGGCGCATAGGCGCGGAACAGCACCGGATCGCCCGTGATCGCCTGGCCGAAGGGCGGCGCGGCGAGGTTGAGCTTCACCTTGCCGTCGCTCGCCACGTCGAACGAAAAGCCGCACAGCTGCTGACCCACGCGGCCGAGCACCACAGTCCGGCTCGGCGTCACATGCTCGGCTGCCATGCCGTCGAGCCGGAAGGGAATCTCCTCGATGGTCCAGGTGTCGGCGCCGCGGAAATAGAGCGTCTTCTGGCCCGAGGGCACGAACAGGTGGAAGATCGTCTTCGGCACCGTGGTGTTGATCACGCACATGTCGCCATTGGGCTCGCCGGGCCCGGGCGGCAGCAGCCGTTCGCCATATTTGGAGTCGCCGGTGTTCACGAACCCGTTCTTGAGCGGCGACTGGGGCACGAAGACATTGGCGATCGGATCGCAGAGCCCGGCGATCCGGCCATGCACTTCGCCGATCGGCAGAACGAAATTGCCGCTACAGGTCGGCTTCAGGCTGCCATCCTTCCCCACATCATAGATCACCACCCCACCCGTGATGCGCACCGCGAGCCGGGCGACTGCATCGGCGCGGCCCGTCGGCCCCGGCAGCAGCACCGGATCGCCCAGGCATCCGCCCTCCACCAGCATTGCCTTGCTGCCCACGAACACCGGCGTGCCGGAATCACCTTCCTGATAATGGCCCGCCCACAGCATCCGGCTCGAGCCCGCCACGCAATAGAGGCTGAAGGTGCGCGGCCCGGTGGGCACCAGCACGGGGCTGGAGCGCATCTGCAAACCACCCTCGAAGGGCGGGATACGGCGCATCGTGGTGCCGTTCTCCAGGCGATATTGGGCTAGGTCGCCGCCGACTTCGGCGAAGATGTCGTCGGCGCGAGGTCCCGATCGAACCGCCGGCCGGCGCGGCGCGAACCGTCCGCGCGGCAGCGGCTCGCTGCCGAGCTGCGCGCCCAGCATCGTCGCGGTCGGCCGGACCTGGCGCGGCGCCGCCCGCGGCAAGGCGATTTCCGCCGCTTCGTCGGGCGATCGCAGCGCAGCCGCGTCTACCGGGCTGAGCAGCTTGCCTGGCGCCCAGCTCGGCTCGGGCGCGAACGGTGCGCCTTCCGCTTCCAGCGACTCGGGCGCCGGCTCGGGCGCGACGGCCGCGCGGGTCCGACGGACCGGGGCCTTCTTCACTTGCTTCGGCTTGGCCATGGCGCGCCCCTATTTCAGCTCGAACAGCGCGAAGCTGCGCGCGAGCGGGAAGAGATACTGGTCGTAATCGAGCATCATCGGCTCGGACCGCCAGAGCTGCTGCCAGCACCAGAGCGTGGCGAAGATGCCGCGTTGCGCCTCCAGGCTGGCAAAGCGGTAGAGCGGCACCAGGTTGGTCACCTTCACCGGCCGCCACATCAGGCAGGCGCCGAGCGAGGCCGCCCATTTCGGCGGATCGGTGACCAGCCCGGGATCGCCGCCGATCGCTTGGAGCAGCGCAGTGCGCTCCTGATCGTCCTTCAGCTCCTTCTTCTCACCCGAAGCCGAGGCGGATGCGGCGACGTTCACTGCCATCGCCTTCACCGCCGCCTTCACCTCGAGCTGCCATTTGGACAGCTCTTCCTTCGAATGGACGGTCTTCTCGTCCTGGACGTAGAGCTTGCCGCCGATCTCGGTCTCCAGCGCGAGATAGGCGCCCCAGTCCTCGAAGAAGTTGCGCAGCGCCTCGAACTCCTCGAAGCGGCGGCCGGAGAATTTGGCGAAGCTCTCCAGCTCCTTCATGCAGGCGGCGGTGAGCCGCGGTTGCTGGAGCTGGCGCACCTCGAGCTTGGGCACCGATATCTCGCAATAGGAATAGAAGGTGCCGTCGATCGCCTTGGATCCGCCGGACATGCCGCCCGATGCGGAACCGCTGGCGCCCCAGCCTGCCCCGCCGCCGCCGATGCTGAGCGATCCGCCGACCGCCGAGCGGACCTCGCGCTCGGTGCGGCTCGAGGTGACGAAGTCGTTGCTGACATAGCTCTGGCGCGGCATGCGCGAGAGCACCGCGGCGTGCGGCGCCTCGCCCGTGTCGATCACGTCGCGATAGCTCCAGCTGATCTCGCCGTTGCGCAGCAACACGCCCTTGAAGACGTTGTTGACCTCGAGCACCCGCGCCTTGGTCTCGGGGGTGAGCGCCGCATAGACGTCGTTCACCGTGGATGCGGTGGCGGTGCCGTCGCTCAGCTTCTTGACGAGCAGGTCCTGGATCTTGGTGAAGTCGCCCAGATCGGGCAGCTTGTAGCCCGCCGGCAGGTCCGGCGCGGTGCCGCGGCTCGCCTGGTGGACATGCGCGATGCCATCCTCGCCGAGCAGCTGGATCGCGGTCAGCGAGTCCTCGGCCTTGGTCTGCACCGCCGAGTTGTTGACCATGAACTTGAACGACTTGTCGAGGTCCGCCACGCCCGCGAGCAGCTTGCGCAGCTCGGCCAGCGTGGTCGACTTGTAATAGACGATATGGACCACGATCGCCGGATCCTTGTCCGCCTGGATCGTCAGCGGATAGGATTTGCCCTGCACCGCCGGATCGGGCTTGTCGGGCAGCGTCTTGGGATCGACGATCGGCTTGGGCCCGGGCGGCGGTGTCGGAGCTGGTGTCGGGGTCGGCGTTGGCGACGGGCTGGGCGTGGGCTTGGGCGCCGGCGAAGGCGTCGGTTCCGGCACGGGCATGGCTTCCTCTCCGAAGCGCGCGCGGCGCCAACGCGCGAAATCCGCGCGAGACGCCGGCCATGGATTTGTATCGACCCCGAGGTGCGCGTGTTGCCCCCGCGCCCTTTCCTTTATGCGGCCAAGCTTCCCCATCCTCGGGAGCGAGTCAACGAAGGCTCAAACCGTTTCGGTGCCGTTCCCGTCAACTAGTATCAATTGACACTAGTTGCCCAAGGGTCTAGCTCGCCGGCGTTGTAGCTGGAGCGCACATCATGACCGACCCGACCAATCCCCTGGGCCTTAACGGCTTCGAGTTCGTCGAATTCACCTCGCCCGATCCCGAGGCGATGGCGAAGCAGTTCGAGATGCTCGGCTTCGTGCCGACGCACCGGCATCCGACCAAGAACATCACCCGCTACAAGCAGGGCCGCATTAACCTGATGCTCAACCGCGACGAGGCCGGCCGCGTGGCGGCGTTCCGCGGCGAGCACGGTCCTTCGGCCAGCGCGATGGCCTTCCGCGTCGCCGATCCGGCCAAGGCGATGGAATGGGCGCTCGAGCACGGCGCCAAGCCGACCGAGGAGGACGACACCGTCATCCAGGGCATCGGCGGCTCCTATCTCTACTTCATCCAGGACGGCACCGACCTCTATGCCGACTGGGCGGCGTTCGACGGCTGGGAAGCCGCGGAGGCCGAGAACAATGTCGGGCTCGACCTGCTCGATCACCTCACCCACAATGTCCGCCGCGGCCAGATGCGGGTGTGGTCGGAATTCTACAAGACGCTCTTCGGCTTCGAGGAGCAGAAGTATTTCGACATCAAGGGCCAGGCCACCGGCCTGTTCAGCCAGGCGATGATCGCGCCCGACAAGGCGATCCGCATCCCCCTGAACGAAAGCCAGGACGACAAGAGCCAGATCGAGGAGTTCATCCGCGAGTACAAGGGCGAAGGCATCCAGCACCTCGCGTTGACCACGCCGGACATCTTCGACACGGTCGAGCGTCTCCGCGCCCGCGGCGTCAAGCTGCAGGACACGATCGAGACCTATTACGAACTGGTCGACAAGCGCGTCCCCGGGCATGGCGAAGACCTCGAGCGCCTGAGGAAGAACCGTATCCTCATCGACGGCAATGTCGGCGACGAGGGCATCCTGCTGCAGATCTTCACCGAGAACATGTTCGGCCCGATCTTCTTCGAGATCATCCAGCGCAAGGGCAATGAAGGCTTCGGCAACGGCAACTTCCAGGCGCTGTTCGAAAGCATCGAGCTCGACCAGATCCGCCGCGGCGTGATCAAGGTCGACGCTTAAACGCCTTTTAAACACGATCCGGCGAAAGGGCCGGGATCGGATTTGCCGGGCGCGCGTTTGCCGCCCTGGAAAGTTTGGAGAGGAAGCCGGGGGAGCGCTGCCAGTTGCGTAGCGTGGCGCTCTACCCGGCCACCATCCTCCTTCAGGCCAGCGCGAGTTCGCCGCGCGCCTCGGCCGCCCCTTCCCGGAAGCGTGCCTCGTCGAGCAGGCCTTCGCGCTTGGCGACGATCACCGGCACCAGCATCTGCCCCGCCACATTGGTCGCAGTTCGGCCCATGTCGAGGATCGGGTCGATCGCCAACAGCAGCCCCACACCGTCCAGCGGCAGGCCGAGCGTCGACAGGGTGAGCGTCAGCATCACCGTCGCGCCGGTCAGACCCGCGGTGGCAGCCGATCCCAGCACCGAGACGAAGGCGATCAGCGCATATTGCTCGAGCCCGAGCGGAATGCCGTAGAATTGCGCGACGAAGATCGCCGAGATCGCCGGATAGATCGCCGCACAGCCGTCCATCTTGGTGGTGGCGCCCAGCGGCACCGCAAAGGCGGCATATGCGCGCGGCACGCCGAGCGCCCGCTCGGTCACGTCCTCGGTCACCGGCAGCGTGCCGACCGAGGAGCGCGAGACGAAGCCGAGCTGGATCGCCGGCCAGGCCGAAGCGAAGAAACGCAGCGGGCTCAGCCCATGCGCCGCGAGCAGCAGCGGATAGACGACCAGCAACACGAGGCCGAGGCCGATATAGACCGCGCCCGCATAGGTGCCGAGCGCCGCCAGCGACTCCCAGCCATAGCGGACCACCGCATCGCCGATCAGCGCGGCGGTGCCGATCGGAGTCAGGCGGATCACCCAGCGCAGCAACAGCCGGAAGACCGCGAGCGCCGAGGCGTTGAAGTCGAGGAAACGATGCCCCGCCTCGCCCGCCTTCACCGCCGCCGCACCGATCGCGACCGCCAGCACGATGATCTGGAGGACGTTGAACGAAAGCCCGGTGGTCGCGCCGGCATCCGTCACCTTGGTGGAGGCCGCGATGCCGAGGAAGTTCGCCGGCACCAGACCTTTCAGGAAATCGAGCCAGCTGCCGATGCTCGAAGGCGCCGCCGCGGTGGTCGCAGCAACCGCGCTATGATGCCCCGGCTGGAGGACCAGCCCCAGGGTGATGCCGATCCCCACCGCGATCGCCGTGGTGATGGCGAACCACAGCAAGGTCTGGACAACCAGCCGCGCAGCATTGTTGAGGTCACGCAGCGCCGCGATCGAGGCGACGATCGCCGTGAACACCAGCGGCGGCACCAGCACCTTCAGGAGCTGTACAAAGATCTGCCCGACCGTCTGCAGCCCCTGGGCGAGCCCGTTCGCCGCCTCGCCGTCGCTGCCGATCGCCCGCGCCGCCAGCCCCAGCGCCAGTCCGGCGGCCATGCCGATCACGACCTGCACGCCGAAGCCGGGTAGCTGGAACCGCCGCGGTGCGGCTGCGCTGGTGGTGGCCATTGGTACGACTCCGGAATTAAACCCACTAAAGAAGTAGGAATTACCCAGATACGGCCCAAGAAAGTTTAGGTTCGCGCCCTGATAGCTCGCCCCGCAGTAGATAGTATCATTTGACACTTTATGTGCGGCACACCAGAGAGACGGGCATAGAGAGGATGCGATGACCGACTATTTCCCCGGCTTCGGCAATCACGTTTCCACGGAGGCAGTGCCCGGCGCACTGCCCGTCGGCCGCAACTCGCCGCAGAAACCCGCCTTCGGCCTCTACGCCGAGCAGCTTTCCGGCACCGCCTTCACCGCGCCGCGCCACGAGAACCGCCGCTCCTGGCTCTATCGCCTGCGTCCCACCGCCGAGCATCCGCCGTTCACGCGCTATTCCGGCGCGGCGAACTTCGCCCCCGGCACGGTCAGCGATCCCCTGCCCCCCAACCGCCTTCGCTGGAACCCGGTCGAGGCGCCCTCGCCCGGCACCGATCTGATCGACGGCATGACCACCATGCTCGCCAATCGCGATCCCGCCGATCTCGAAGGCGTGGCGGTGCATGTCTACGCCGCCAACCAGGACATGGAGACCCGTGTCTTCTTCGATGCGGACGGCGAGCTGCTCTTCATCCCCCAGGCCGGCCGGCTGACCCTGCTCACCGAGCTTGGCCGCATCGACATCGCGCCCGGCCAGGTTGCGCTGGTGCCGCGCGGCGTCCGCTTCCGCGCGCTGCTGCCCGACGGCGAGGCGCGCGGCTATGTCGCCGAGAACCACGGCGCGCTGTTCCGCCTGCCCGATCTCGGCCCGATCGGCGCCAACGGCCTCGCCAATCCGCGCGACTTCGAGACGCCGGCGGCCTGGTTCGAGGATCGCGACGAGCCGTTCGAAGTCATCCAGAAGCATCTCGGCAGCCTGTGGACCACCACCCTGCCCCACAGCCCGCTCGACGTGGTCGCCTGGCACGGCAACCTCACGCCGTGGCGCTATGATCTCGCCCGGTTCAACACGATGAACACGGTGAGCTTCGACCATCCGGACCCGTCGATCTTCACTGTCCTCACCTCGCCGTCTGACGTGCCGGGCCGCGCCAATGCCGATTTCGTGATCTTCCCGCCGCGCTGGATGGTCGCCGAGGACACGTTCCGCCCGCCCTGGTTCCACCGCAACATCATGAGCGAGGCGATGGGGCTGATCACCGGCGCCTATGACGCCAAGGCCGAGGGCTTCGCCCCTGGCGGCCTGTCGCTGCATAATCTCATGGCAGGCCACGGCCCCGACGTGACCAGCTGGCAGGGCGCTTCGAACGCGGACCTCAAGCCGCACAAGATCGCCGGCACGATGGCATTCATGGTCGAGACCTGCTGGCCATACAAGCCGACGCAATACGCCCTCGACCGCGCCCAGCCCGATTATGACGCGGCCTGGGCGGGCTTCCCGAAGGCACAGCTGCCATGACCGCAAATTCCTCCCCGGCACGGGGAGGGGGACCGCGACGCGCAGCGGCGTGGTGGAGGGGGCCCGCCCTCCCCCGGCGATCCGATTCGTGGAAAGCGGGCCCCCTCCACCATTCGCTGGCGCGAATGGTCCCCCTCCCCGTTCCGGGGAGGATTTAAGTGGACCGCCTCACCGAGACCCCGCCCAACGTCACCCTCGGCCCGCTCGACCTCATCCCCGACGGCAAGGCACGCAACTTCGTCCTCGAGATGCGCGCCGGGCGGTTCCACGGCTTCGTCGTCCGCCAGGGCGATACGGTGCACGGCTATCTCGACCTCTGCGCGCACATGGCATTGCCGCTGTCGAACAGGCTCGACGACTATCTCACCCCCGATGGCAGCCACATCCAGTGCAGCTGGCACGGCGCGCTCTACCGGATCGAGGACGGCGCCTGTGTCGGCGGCCCGTGCGTCGGCGCGAAGCTGCGCCCCTGGCCGGTCGCCGTCCGTGACGGGATGATCGTCACCGCCTGAATGTCGGCATATCCGGATCGGACCAAGTTGAATCCCAAGTCACAGCGCTTTCTATTGACCGACTCATCTTGAGGGCGCCCAATGTTCCCCGGTGAATATCGCTTTCGATACTTGCCAATCCACAGGAGCGAACCATGGCTGACCTTACCAAGTTCGTGAATTCCGCACTCAAGCAGGGCGAGACGTTCGACGTCTATCTCAATCGCTTTCCCAAGATCGGCTCCGGCAAGGCCAATGCGCTCGTGCCGTTGCATGCCAACTTCACGGTCGATGCCTCGGTGCTCGGCCATCCGATCAAGGGCGACATCGACATCACGATGCCCGATCTCAGCCCCTCGGGCACCTGCACGATCGGCTTCCTCGGCGGCCAGCAGCAGGCGCCCTACACCACCAGCGGCAACAAGCTCGAGATCAAGGCGCAGGGCCGCACGATCACCTTCTACGGCGGCGACAAGCAGTGGAGCTGGATCGATGTGAGCGGCATCCCCGGCTCGGTCGGCATCTGGCCGACCAGCCATGCGCTCCAGGACGAAGACGAACTCGACCTCGCCGGCATCGAGGCCTGATTTCTCCCCCGGTTCCCCCGGCATGAGGTCGCGCCGGGGGAATTTCCTCTCTTGCTCTCTCCCCCCTTGCCGCCCCGAGTGAAATCGGGGAAAAGGCAGGAAAATAGGTCAGCATTGCTGACGCGCATACCCGGAGAGAGGCCATGGAACCCACGCTCGATTTCGGTCTCGGCGAGACCGCCGACATGATCCGCGAGACCACGCAGCGCTTCGCGAAGGAGCGGATCGAACCGCTCGCCGCGAAGATCGACGCCGAGGACTGGTTCCCCCGCGACGAGCTGTGGACCGCGATGGGCGAGCTCGGCCTGCACGGCATCACCGTCGAGGAAGAATTTGGCGGCCTGGGCCTTGGCTATCTCGAGCATGTCGTGGCGCAGGAGGAAGTCGCCCGCGCCTCGGCCTCGATCGGCCTGAGCTATGGCGCGCACTCCAACCTCTGCATCAACCAGATCCGCCGCTGGGCCAATCCCGAGCAGAAGGCGAAGTATCTCCCCAAGCTGATCTCCGGCGAGCATGTCGGCAGCCTCGCCATGTCGGAGGCCGGCGCCGGCTCGGACGTCGTCTCGATGAAGCTGCGCGCCGAGAAGACCGCCAACGGTTACGTCCTCAACGGCACCAAGTTCTGGATCACCAACGCCGCCTATGCCGACACTTTGGTCGTCTATGCCAAGACCGGCGAGGGCTCGCGCGGCATCACCACCTTCCTGATCGAGAAGGACATGCCCGGTTTCTCGATCGGCCAGAAGATCGACAAGATGGGCATGCGCGGCTCGCCCACCGCCGAGCTGGTGTTCAACGACTGCGAGGTTCCGGACGAGAATGTCATGGGCCCGCTCAATGGCGGCGTCGGCGTGCTGATGTCCGGCCTCGATTATGAGCGCACCGTGCTCTCGGGCATCCAGCTCGGCATCATGCAGGCCTGTCTCGACGTCGTCCTGCCCTATCTGCGCGAGCGCAAGCAGTTCGGCCAGCCGATCGGCCAGTTCCAGCTGATGCAGGCCAAGGTGGCGGACATGTACGTCGCCCTCAACTCGGCGCGCGCCTATGTCTATGCGGTCGCCAAGAGCTGCGATGCCGGCAGGACGACCCGCTTCGACGCCGCCGGCGCGATCCTGCTCGCCTCGGAGAATGCGGTGAAGGTCTCGCTCGAGGCGATCCAGGCCCTGGGCGGCGCCGGCTATACCAAGGACTGGCCGGTCGAGCGCTTCGCCCGCGACGCCAAGCTGCTCGACATCGGCGCCGGCACCAACGAGATCCGCCGCATGCTGATCGGCCGGGAACTGATCGGCGCCGCGTGAAGGCGCTGCGCATCCTGGCCGTGATCGGCGCGATCCTGCTGATGGCAGGCGAAGGCTATCGCTCCTGCGGTGCCGGCCGACCGGCGGTGTTCTGGATGGACGACATGCTGGCCGGCGCGATGATGATCGCCGCCGCGATCCTGGTCGGCCGCCAGAGCTTCGCCACGCGCAGCTTCTTCGCGGCCAGCTGGGGCGTCGCGGTGGGCATGCTCTACGGCAGCTTCTTCGGAAAGCTCTACGATCCGGCGAGCAGCAATCCCGGCAATTTCTCGATCGGCCTGCTGACCTGGCTAGTCGGCGCCGCGTTCGCCATCGCGATCGGCGGGCTGGTGGCCAGCATCCTGCTGCCGGGGCCGCGTCGGTGAAGAATTCCCCCTCCCGCAAGCGGGAGGGGGAACGCAGGTCACCTGAACAATGTCAGCGGGATCGCCTCGCCCATCTTCGTCTCGCCCGCGCCATTGGGGTGGAGATTGTCCCCACCCTGCAGCGCCGTGGCCAGCCGCTTCGGGTTGGCCGGATCCGCCACCACCTTTTCCAGGTCGACCACGGCGTCGAAAGTGCCCGAGGTCCGGATCCAGTCGTTGATCGCGATACGCAGCGCCTCGCCATCCGGCGTATGATAGCCCGCCCCCTCATAGGGCAGGATCGTCATCCCGATCACCTTGATGCCATGCGCATGCGCGCGCTGGACCAGCTGGCGATATCCGGCCTTCAGATCCTCGGGCGTGACGACAGCATGCCTGGCACCGTTCCGCTCCTTGCCCGAATTGCCGATATCGTTGACGCCTTCGAGCAGCACGACATGCGTGACGCCCGGCAGCGCCAGCACGTCGCGGTCGAACCGGGCGAGCGCACTCGGCCCCAGCCCTGGCTCGATCACGCGATTGCCGCCGATCGCCTGGGTCACCACCACATGCGGCATACCCGCTGCAGCAATGCGCCGGGCTAGCACATCGCCCCAGCGACAGACCGGCACCGCATCATTGGCGCAACCGGTATTGTCGGTGATCGAGTCGCCATAGGCGACGATCACCGGGCGTGGCTTCGGCGCCAGCACATCGACTTCGGCCAGCAGCGGGCGCGGGTCCGATTGGCTGACCGGCGTGAAATCCTTGCCGGTAAAGTCGCCTGCCGGCGAGATCGCCGTCTTCGCCCCGCTCGCGCCGTGCACGGTGTCGATGTCCACCTTGTCGGGCATGTAGAGCGAGACGTCGATCAGGTCGAAAGCCTTGACCGACAGCGCGACCGGATCGCTCACCAGCGGCGCACCGGCGCGGAGCTTGCCTTCGCCTTGCCCGTCAAAGGTGACCCGCACCGGTTTGCCCCCGGCAATCCGCACCGTCGCCGCGCCGATCCGCATCGGCGGGCCATAATCATTGGCCAGCCGGATGCGGACCTTGCTCCCCGCAGCCGCCACGCGCACCTGCATGCGCAACGTCGCATTCTCCAGCGACACGCGTTGCTCCGCCTGGGTCGCCTGCCACATGCTGGCGGTCCAGGCGGGGGTCCAGCCGTCAGGGCCGGCATGAGCGGGATTGGCGGCAAGCAGCAAGGGGGCGATTGCCGCTCCCAGGGGCACTAGGCGCATTCGGGTCTCTCCAGCTATTTTGCGGACATATTATCTTATCAGTCTTACATTACTAGAGCGCAGTCTCGACTTCTTCTCTCCCCGGCCTGCGCCGGGGAGAGACGCAACAAACTGGCTAGTGACGCTCCTCCCCTGGTTTTCCGGAGGAGGAACCGGATCACCAGATCTTCACGCGCTTGTCCGGCGCCAGGTACAGCTTCTCGCCCTGCTGGACGTTGAACGCCGGATACCAGGCATCGAGATTGCGCACGGTGAAGGCGCGCCAGCGGCCCGGCGCGTGCGCATCGGTCGCCACTTCGGCACGCAGCGCCTGGTCGCGCTGCTTCTCGCGCCAGCTCTGGGCGAAGGCGAGGAAGAAGCGCTGGTCGCCGGTCAGCCCGTTGATCACCGGCGCTTCCTTGCCCTTGAGCGAGGCGTGATAGGCTTCATAGGCGGCGGTCAGCCCGGCCACGTCGGCGATGTTCTCGGCCAGCACCTGCTTGCCGTTGAGGAAGAGCCCCGGCAGCACCTCATAGGCGCTGTACTGCGCCGCCAGCGCGGCGCTCGCTGCCTGGAAATGCTTCAGGTCCTCGGGCGTCCACCAGTTGCGCAGCTTGCCGGCGCTGTCGAAGCTCGATCCGGTATTGTCGAAGCTGTGGCTGATCTCGTGCCCGATCGTCGCGCCGATCGAACCATAGTTCGCCGCCGCGTCCGACTTCGGGTCATAGAAGGGTGCCTGCAGGATCGCCGCCGGGAAGTTGAGCGCGTTCTGCAGCGGCAGGTTTACCGCGTTGACGGTCTGCGGCGTCATCCACCACTCGCCCTTGTCGACCGGCTTGCCGATCTTGGCGAGCTGGTGCGCCGTCTCGGCCTTGTCCGCCCGGATCAGGTTGCCGACCGGATCGTCCGCCTTCACATCGAGGCCCGAATAGCTCCGCCACGTCTCGGGATAGCCCACGCCGACGCGCATCGTCTCGATCTTCTTGCGCGCCTCGGCCTTGGTCGCCTCGTCCATCCAGGTGAGACCGGCGACGCGCTTGTCGAACGCCGCCTTGATGTTCGCCACCATGTTCTGGATGTCGGTCTTCGACGAAGCCGGGAAGTAATCCTTCACATAGAGCTGGCCGACCGCGTCGCCCAGATTGCCGTTCACGCTGGCGATCGCCCGCTTGTCGCGCGGGCGCATCGCCTGCTGGCCGCGCAGCTGCTTCGAGAAGAAGTCGAAGCTTGCCTGGTCGAATTTCGCCGGCAGCACCGATGTGACCTGGTTGATCTGGTGGAAGGCCAGCCAGTCCTGCCACGCCTCGACCGGCTCGCTCTCGACCAGCTTGGCCAGCTTCACCGTCGTATCGGGCTGCCAGACGATAAACTCCTGCTGCCCGCCCAGCCCGGCGGCGGCCCAGAAGCCGTCCCAGTCGATCCCCGGCGCCTTGGCGGCGAAGTCAGCCTTCTTCCACCAGTTGTCGGCCTTCTGCACGTCCTGGCTGGCGACCAGGTCGGTATGCGCGGTGGCGATCTTGGTCTCGAGGTCGAACACCCGTGCCGCACGGGCCGCCGGATCGCTCATGCCGGCGAGCGTGAAGACCTTGACCAGATAGGCCTTGTAGCCCTCGCGCGCCTTCTTCATCTCCTCGGTCTGCGAGAGATAATAGTCGCGGTCCTCGAGCCCCAGCCCGCCCTGCAGCACATAGGGAACGGTGGTGTCGGGCTTGTCGAGCGCCTGGCTCACCCACAGGCCGAACAGGTTTTCGGTGTGGAAGTTGGTCGCGTTGAGCGGATCGACATCGGCACGCACATTGCCGCCGAGCGCCGCGGAGAGCGCCTTCCTGTCCTTGATCGCCGCGATCGCATCCAGGGTGGGCTTGAGCGGCGCGATCCCGCGCGCCTCGATGCCTGCCGTGTCGGTATAGGCATTGTACCAGTCGGCGATCCGCCGCGTGTCGGTGCCCGCCGCCGCATTGGCCTTCAGCGCGGCGTCGATGATCGCCTTGTTGTTCGCCTCGGACTTGTTGAACACGTCGAGGAACATGCCGGTCGCAGTGCGGTCCGCCGGGATCTCGGTCTTCGCGCGCCAGCCGCCATTGGCATATTCCTCGAAATCGTCACCCGGCTTCACCTGCTTGTCGAGCCCGACCAGGTCGACACCGACTCCGGTGCCGGCCGCAGCGGTGGTGCCGCTTCCCGATCCCGACGGCGTGCAGGCGGTGGTCGCGAGCAGCGCCACGACAAGGAGCATATGGGTCTTCAACGCGACTCTCCTGTATTGCTGTATGGCAGGGGTGCTACTCCTGCGATCTGCTTTTCGCCAGCACCTTCCCATGCCCGCTTCGGCGGTGTAGGGAGAGGAAAACTAGGACAGGAAGGATGCCCTATCTATGAGCGCCCCGGTGCTCGATTCGAGGGTTGCGGCGGACGTGGAAGACTTCCGCGCGCGCGCCGCGCATAACCGCACGCTGGTCGAACAACTCCGCGCCGATGTCGCCCAGGCGGCGCTCGGCGGCAGCGAGTCGTCGCGCGAACGCCACACCGCCCGCGGCAAGCTGCTGCCCCGGGAGCGAGTCGAGCGGCTGCTCGATCCCGGCGCGCCGTTCCTCGAGATCGGCCAGCTCGCCGCCTGCGACATGTACGAAGGCGAGGTGCCCGGCGCCGGCATGATCGCCGGCATTGGCCGCGTCTCGGGCCGCACCGTGATGATCGTCTGCAACGACGCCACGGTGAAGGGCGGCACCTATTATCCGATGACGGTGAAGAAGCACCTCCGCGCCCAGGAGATCGCCGAGCAGAACCGCCTGCCCTGCATCTATCTGGTCGACTCCGGCGGCGCCAACCTGCCCCACCAGGCCGAAGTCTTCCCCGATCGCGAGCATTTCGGCCGCATCTTCTTCAACCAGGCCAACATGTCGGCCAAGGGCATCCCGCAGATCGCCTGCGTGATGGGCAGTTGCACCGCCGGCGGCGCGTACGTCCCCGCCATGTCCGACGAGACGGTCATCGTCCGCGCGCAGGGCACGATCTTCCTCGCCGGCCCGCCGCTGGTGAAGGCCGCTACCGGCGAAGTCATCACTGCCGAGGACCTTGGCGGCGGCGACCTGCACGCGCGCAAATCGGGTGTGGCCGATCATCTCGCCGAGAATGACGAGCATGCGCTGACCATCGTCCGCGACATCGTCAGCCACCTCCCCGCCGATCGTACCCCGGACCTCGCCCTGCTCGATCCCCGCGCGCCCAGATATGCCCCGGAAGAGCTGTACGGCATCATCCCCGAGGATGTCCGCGCACCCTATGATGTGCACGAGGTGATCGCGCGCATCGTCGACGGCAGCGAGTTCCACGAATTCAAGGCGCTCTACGGCACCTCGCTGGTCTGCGGTTTCGCGCATATCTGGGGCATGCCGGTGGGCATCATCGCCAATAACGGCGTGCTGTTCAGCGAGAGCGCGCAGAAGGGGGCGCATTTCATCGAGCTGGCCTGCCAGCGCCGCATCCCCCTGCTCTTCCTCCAGAACATCTCCGGCTTCATGGTCGGCGGCAAGTATGAGGCGGAAGGCATTGCGAAACATGGCGCAAAGCTGGTCACCGCCGTCGCCACCGCGACTGTGCCCAAGATCACCGTGCTGATCGGCGGCAGCTTCGGAGCCGGCAATTACGGCATGTGCGGCCGCGCCTATTCGCCCCGCTTCCTGTTCACCTGGCCCAACAGCCGCATCTCGGTGATGGGCGGCGAGCAGGCGGCGAGCGTGCTCGCCACCGTCCACCGTGACGCGGACAAATGGACGCCGGAAGAGACCGAGGCGTTCAAGGCCCCGATCCGCCAGCGCTACGAGGACGAAGGCAACCCCTGGCACGCCACCGCGCGGCTATGGGACGACGGCATCATCGACCCGGCCCAGACTCGCGACGTCCTCGGCATCGCCCTGGCGGCCACGCTGAATGCTCCGATCCCGGAACGTCCGGCGTTCGGCGTGTTCCGGATGTGATGCCGGAGGACGTGCCTCCCTCAATTCCTCCCCGGAACGGGGAGGGGGACCGCGCGGCAAAGCCGCGTGGTGGAGGGGGCCCACGCCCGCCAAGGATCCTGCGCGCGCCGATAAAGGACGTGAAGAAAGCCCGAGCTGCGAGAAAGGAAATGTCCTTCCCCGAGGTGCTGCTCTGGCAACAACTTCGCAAGGAGCCTGACGGCTTCCTGTTCCGCCGCCAGAACCCGCAGCTCGGCTATCGGCTGGACTTCGCCTGCCTCGCCGCACGCCTCGCAATCGAGGTGGACGGCGAATTCCATGGGCGCGGTGATCGTCCACAACGCGACACAATCCGTGACCAACGCCTCGCGGAAATCGGCTTCGAAACACTCCGCATTCCCGCCGTCGAAATCCTGAAAGACCTCGACGCCGTGATCCGCGGCATCGTCCAAGCCTGCCGCGCGCGGGCCCCCTCCACCACCGGCCTTGCGGCCGGCGGTCCCCCTCCCCGTTCCGGGGAGGAATTTTAAGGAACGCCCATGCGCTCTCTGCTCGCAGCCGCCCTCCTCCTCGCCCCGCTCCCCGCGCTGGCGCAGTCCGGTCCCGTCACCCCCACGCAGAAGCTCCCCCCGGCCAACCCGCTTCCCTATGAGGACGCCGAGGCCGCCGCGGTGATGACCCCGATCAACGCGATGTTCGCCGGCCTTGCCGCGCATGACGGCGCCGCGATCCTCGCCCAGACGCGCCCCGAGGGCGGCGCCACCGTCGCGGTCGAGAAGCCCGATGGCAGCCGCGCGATCCGCCACCTGAGCTGGGCCGAGTTCACCGCCGGCATCAAGCCGGGCCCGGAGAAGCTCGAGGAGCGCATCTCCACCCCCGCGATCGAAGTCGATGGCGACATCGCCATGGTCTGGGCGCCCTTTGTCTTCCTGATCGACGGCAAGGCGCATCATTGCGGCACCAATCATTTCGATCTGATCCGCGAGAACGGGTCGTGGAAGGTGCTCAACGTCACCTGGTCGCAGCGCACCGCGGGCTGCACCGCCCAATGAGCCGGGACACGCTCTTCCTGCTCGATCCCGACTGGGCCGACCCGGCCTATGGCGGTGAACGGCATTTCTACTGCAAGGAATGCATGATCGTTGAGGGCCTGCTCGCCACCTTCCCCGAGCGCGCGGCGAACATCGACGTGGTCCGCGTCGCCTGGCCCCGCCCTCGCACCGCGGTGGTCGAGGCGATCGGCGAGGACAACCAGAACCTGCCCGCCCTCGTGTGGGACGGAGGGTTCGCCAACGACATCGAAGCCCTGCTCGCCGCACTGGCCGAGCGCCACGGTTTCCCGGAGCGACACCCTTGAGTGCTGGAAATGTAGGATTTTCCATGTTGAAACGAGACTCGGGAGCGTCCCGATGCTGGCCGCGCGCCTGTGCCTGGGGATTCAAGGGATTCAAGATAATGCACAACCAGATGGTTGAATATCGATGATCAATTCCCTCCTGATCGCCAATCGCGGCGAGATCGCCTGCCGCATCATCCGCACCGCCCGCGCGCTCGGCATCCGCACCGTCGCGGTCTATTCGGACGCCGACGCCAAGGCGCTGCACGTCCGCCAGGCGGATGAGGCGGTGCATATCGGCCCGTCCCCCGCCCGCGAGAGCTACCTGGTCGGCGAGAAGATCATCGCCGCGGCCAAGCAGACCGGCGCCGAGGCGATCCATCCCGGCTATGGCTTCCTCTCGGAGAATGCCGACTTCGCCGAGGCGGTGATCGCCGCGAGGCTGGTCTGGGTCGGCCCCAGGCCCGACAGCATCCGCGCCATGGGCCTGAAGGACGCCGCCAAGGCACGCATGATCGCGGCCGGCGTGCCGGTCACCCCCGGCTATCTCGGCGAGGACCAGTCCCCCGACCGGCTCCAGGCCGAGGCGGACGCGATCGGCTATCCCGTCCTGATCAAGGCGGTGGCCGGCGGCGGCGGCAAGGGCATGCGGCTGGTCGAGGCGTCGGGCGATTTCCTCGACGCCCTCGCCTCGTGCCAGCGCGAGGCCGCCAGTTCGTTCGGCGACGACCGGGTGCTGCTCGAGAAGTACATCCTCTCGCCCCGCCACATCGAGGTGCAGGTGTTCGGAGACACGCACGGCGATGTCGTCCACCTGTTCGAGCGCGACTGCTCGCTCCAGCGCCGCCACCAGAAGGTGATCGAGGAAGCCCCGGCCCCCGGCATGGACGAGCAGACCCGCGAGGCGATCTGCGCCGCCGCGGTCCGTGCGGCCAAGGCGGTCGATTATGTCGGCGCCGGCACGATCGAGTTCATCGCCGATGCCAGCGAAGGCCTGCGCGCCGACCGCATCTGGTTCATGGAGATGAACACTCGCCTCCAGGTCGAGCATCCGGTGACCGAGGAGATCACCGGCCAGGACCTGGTCGAATGGCAGCTGCGCGTCGCCAGTGGCGAGCCGCTGCCGCTCCGCCAGGAAGAGCTGGAAATCCAGGGCTGGGCGATGGAAGCGCGTCTCTATGCGGAGGATCCGGCTACCGGCTTCCTGCCCTCGATCGGCCCGCTCACCGAATTCGACCTCAACGACGGCCTGATCCGTTCGGACAGCGGCGTCGAGGAAGGTGGCGAGGTCTCGCCCTTCTACGACCCGATGATCGCCAAGCTGATCGCCCGCGGGCTGGACCGCGAGGATGCCATCGCCCGGCTCTCCAATGCGCTGCTCGGCACCAGCGTCTGGCCGGTCCGCACCAACGGCGCCTTCCTGATCAAGGCGCTGGCCGATCCGGACTTCGCCGCAGGCAATCTCGACACCGGCCTGATCGCCCGCAAGGGCGATGCGTGGCTGCCGCCCAGGCTGCCGAGCGACGAGGTCCTGCGCGGCGCCGCCTGGCGGCTGATCGAGAACGAGGAAGGTGAGACACCGCGCCTGCCCGGCTTCCGCCTCAATGCGCCGCAGCGCCTCCAGACCATGCTCGATGTCCACGGCACCCGCGTGCCGGTCGATTTCGTCGAGCCCGCCGAGAACTGGTACATGCGCCACCTCGACGACCGGGTGATGGTCAACGAGGAAGGCCAGACCTTCGCGATCCGCCTCGCCCGTTTCGACGGTGCCACCGGCGCCTCGGCCGGCGACGGCGCGATCCTGGCGCCGATGCCGGGCCGCGTCACCTCGGTGGAGGTCGCCGCCGGGGAAGCCGTGACCAAGGGCCAGCGCCTCGTCACGCTCGAGGCGATGAAGATGGAGCATGGCCTCACCGCCCCGTTCGATGGCACGATCGCCGAGTTGAACGTGACGCAGGGCAGCCAGGTGAGCGAAGGTGCCCTGCTGGTGAAGGTCGAGAAGATAGAATCCTAATCCGTCATCCCCGCGCAGGCGGGGATCCAGAGCCAAACAGGTCTGGTTTCTGTTACCCTGGATCCCCGCCTTCGCGGGGATGACGAAAAGAGAAGTGAAGCGACATGGCAGGCAGGTTCTACGACGAATGGCAGGTCGGCGATGTGATCGCCCACGAGCTCCGCCGCACGGTGACGGAGACCGACAACCTGCTGTTCTCGACCATGACCCACAACACCCAGCCGCTTCACCTCGATGCCGAGGCGGCGCGGGCGAGCGAGTTCGGCCAGATCCTCGTCAACGGCACCTTCACCTTCAGCCTGATGGTCGGCGTCACCGTGGGCGACACCACAGCCGGCACGCTGGTCGCCAATCTCGGTTATGACGAACTGCGCATGCCCAAGCCGGTGTTCATCGGCGATACGCTCCGGGCGACGAGCGAAGTGATCGAGCTGCGCCCGAGCAAGTCCCGCCCCGGCCAGGGCATCGTCACCTGGCGGCACCGCATGCTCAACCAGCGCGACGAAGTGGTCTGCGAATGCCTGCGCTCGGCCCTGCTCAAGAGCCGGCCGGCAGCGTGAAGCATAGCGCCGACATCGTGGTGATCGGGGGCGGCGCGGCGGGTGTCGGCGCGCTGCGCACCCTCGCCGATGCCGGCAGGGACGTGCTGCTGCTCGAGGCGCAGGACCGGCTCGGCGGCCGCGCCCATACCGTGCACATCGCCGGCATGCCGATCGACATGGGTGCCGGCTGGCTCCATTCGGCAACAAAGAACCCCTGGGCGGCGATTGCCGAGGCGCGCGGGTTCGAAGTCTATCGCTCGCCGGCGCGCTGGGGCGAGCAATGGCGCGAGCTCGGCGCCTCCAAGGCGGAGCAGCAGGCTCTCTGGGCGGCGTTCGAGACGTTCATGGACGCGATGCACAACCCGCCGCCGAGCGACCGCGCCTCCGATCTGTTGCCGCCGGACGGCGAATGGAACGCCGCGCTCGATGCGCTCTCCGGCTATATCAACGGCGCCCCGATGCGCGAGATGTCGGTGACCGACTGGCTCGCCTATGAGGAGGCCTCGCTCGACATCAACTGGCGGGTCTGCGACGGCTATGGCGCGCTCGTCTCTTCCCATGCCGCGGCACTGCCGGTAGCGCTGGCAACCCCGGTTTCCGCGATCGACACTTCGGGCAAGCAGCTCCGCATCGAGACCCCACGCGGATCGATCACCGCCAATGCCGCGATCGTCACCGTCTCCAGCAATGTCCTGGCCAGCGGCGCCATCCGCCTGCCCGGGCACGATGCGATCCTCCATGCCGCCTCGGAGCTGCCGCTCGGCCTGGCCGACAAGCTGTTCTTCACGCTCGAGGGCGCGGACGAGATCGACGACAACGCCCATCTGCTCGGCAATCCGCGCAGTTCCTGCACCGGCACCTATACGCTCAAGCCCTTCGGCCGCCCGCTGGTCGAGTGCATGCTCGGCGGCGAAGGCGCGCGGGCGATGGAAAAGGAAGGGCTGAACGGCGCGGCGGAGTTCGCCATCGGCGAGCTGGTGCACCTGCTGGGGAGCGAATGGCGGGCGAAGCTGCGCTTCGTCGCCGGTTCCGCCTGGGGCCGCGAGACCCATGTGCTCGGCGGCTACAGCCACGCGCTGCCCGGCAAGCATGGCGCCCGGGCCGTGCTGCGCGCCGGCGCGGATCCCCGCATCCGCTTCGCCGGCGAAGCCACTTCGGACGACGAATTCTCCACCGCGCACGGCGCCTACAACACGGGCGTCGCGGCAGCGAAGGCGCTGCTGGGCTGACATTTCAAGCCCTCTGTTCCCCGGCGAAAGCCGGGGCCCAGGGTTTCTCTGCGGTGTCGCTCGTGACCCTGGACCCCGGCTTTCGCCGGGGAACAGCTATCAGGCAGCCGCCTTCTTCGCAGGCTCCGGATTGGAGAATTCCATCTCCTGGTCGATCCCGCCGAACTTCAGCGCCATCACGTCGCGGGCATAATTCTGGTTCAGCCTCCACGGCTTGCGATGCCCCTGCCGCGGCAGCTTGTCCGAGGCACGCTGGACATAGCCCGAGGTGAAGTCGAGGAACGGCACTTCCTCCACCGGCGCCGCCAGCCGCGGCGTCACCTGCCGCATGCCCCGCTTGCGCATCGCATTGAGCAGGCGGGTGACATAGTTGGCGGTCAGGTCCGCCTTCAGCGTCCAGCTGGCATTGGTATAGCCGAACGCGATCGCGAAATTGGGCACGTCGGAGAACATCATGCCCTTGTAGGTCATCGCCTTGGCCGGCTCGAAGAGCTTGCCGTCGACGGTGATCGGCATGCCGCTGAACAGCTGGATCTCCAGCCCGGTGGCGGTGACGACGAGGTCGGCCGCCAGTTCCTTGCCCGAGCCGAGCTTGAGGCCGGTCTCGGTGAAACGGTCGATCGTGTCGGTCACCACCTCGGCCTTGCCGCCCTTGATCGAGGCAAACAGATCGGCGTCCGGCACCAGGCAGACGCGCTGGTCCCAGGGATTGTAGCTCGGCGTGAAATGCGTGCCGACATCATAGTCCGGCCCGAGCTCGTCGCGGACCATCTGGACGATCCGCTCGCGGGTCTTCTCCGGGTTCTTGCGGGCGAGGCGGAAGAAGAATTGCTGGAGCAGCACATTCTTCCAGCGGGTGAGGCCATAGGCGGTCATCGCCGGCATCCAGCCACGCATCCAGTTGGCGATGGCATCCTGGGAGGGCCGCGAGACGATATAGGTCGGCGAGCGCTGGAGCATGGTGACGTGCGCCGCCTGCCTGGCCAGCTCGGGCACCAGCGTCACCGCCGTCGCGCCGCTGCCGATCACCACGACGCGCTTGTCCTTGTAGTCGACGTCCTCGGTCCAGAATTGCGGATGGACGATCCGTCCCTTGAAGTCCGCCACCCCGGCAAAGTCGGGCGTATAGCCGCGGGCATAATTGTAATAGCCGGTGCACAGGAACAGGAACGAGCAGGTGAAGGTCAGCGTCTCCCCGCCTCGCTCGGCGGTGACGGTCCACAACGCGTCCGTGCTCGACCAGCTCGCGCCGGTCACCCGCGTCGAATAGCGGATATGCTCGTCGATCCCGTAATCCTTCACCGCCTCATCGAGATAGTTGAGGATCGAGGGCCCGTCGGCGATCGCCTTGCTTTCGGTCCAGGGACGGAAGGCAAAGCCCAGCGTGAACATGTCCGAGTCCGAGCGGATGCCCGGATAGCGGAACAGGTCCCAGGTCCCGCCCAGCCGCTCGCGCCCCTCCAGCACCACATAGCTGCGATCCGGACTGTTCTCCTGGAGATGCCAGGCCGCGCTCACGCCGGAGATGCCGGCTCCCACGATCACCACGTCGAAATGCTCGGCCACGCGCCCTCTCCCGCCGATCTGTTTACACCAGTGTAAACAGAAAACGCGCCGGCTCAATAATCCCGCGAATATTTGAGACTGACGCTCGATCCGCCGAACGACCCCGCCTGGGAGAGCAGGCTCAGCGTGCGGCTGAGCGAGATCTCGAGTTGGGTGGCGGTGAAGCCCCGCGCGTCGGTGATGATCTCCACATAGATGTCGTCGGTCAGGTATTTGCCCGCCGCCAGCGCCATGCCGCGCCCGCTGACATCGTCGGCGCCGAGGATACGCAGCCGGTCGATGCCGGTGGCGGACTTGAGCTGGCCCAACGGATTGAGCCCGCCGCCCGAGCCGCTCAGCGACTGGAGCGCCGCAGCGAGCTGGATCGCCTCGGTAGCCGAGAGATTGGTCACGTTGGTGCCGAAGAACAGCCGCGCGAGCACTTCCTCCTGCGGCAGGGTCGGCGTCGAGCTGAACACGATCTGCGGCTGCTGGGCGGTGCCCGAGACGGTGAGGATCGCGGTGATCCCCTCGGCGGTGGTACTGGCCTGGATATCGACGCTCGGATTGGTCAGCGCCGATCCCTGGAAGCGGATCGTGCCGCGCGAGATGTCGAAGCGACGGCTGGCGAAGCTGTAGGTGCCGCGCACGATCTCCATCGTGCCGCGGATATCGGGCGCCAGCGTGGTGCCGCGCACCGTGATCTGCGCGCGCCATTCGGACTCCAGCCCCATGCCGGTGACGAACAACCGGTTGTCGGCATTGATGCGCAGGTTGAGGTCGAAATCGCCGAACGAGCGGCTGATCGCCCTGGCTGGCTCGTCCACTTCGCCGGTCGCGCGCTTGCGGCGGATGCCGGTCAGCTCGGGCACCTCGGCGGCGCCCTGGCGGATGATCTGGTAATGCGCCTCGGGGATGGTCAGCCGGCCCTCGATCTTTGACACATCGGGGTTCTTGGTGATCGTGATCTGGCCAGTCGCCGTCGCGCCCAGCGCGTCGCTGCGCGCCAGCCGGGCGTTGTTGAGGTCGGCGGTGATCGAGATGGGATAGCCGTTCGCCGAAGACAGGCTCACCCGCCCCTGCGCCTTCACCGTGCCGTCGCCCGCCTTGGCGGTGAGCGCATTGAGGATGAACGCGTCGTTCGAGAAGGCGCCGTCCACCGCCATACCGGTCAGCCGCGTGCCGAAATTCTCGTTTTCATAGGTAAGGTTGGTCGCGCGGACCACGCCGGTGAGCCGCGGCTCCTCCACCTTGCCCGAAAGGTCCGCCGCGATGCCGATCGGCCCATCGACCTGCTGGCCCGAGAGCCCGGCCAGCGAGAAGGGCACCGCCGCCGGCCCGTTATAGCGGATACCGCCCGAAAGCGGCGCGGCGAACATGCGCTCGGTCCAGGAGCCGGCGTCTGCTCCGAGCGGGCTGAGCGTCGCGACCACGCGGCCGATCGTCGTGTTGCCGCGCCGGATCAGCGCGCGCGCATCGCCGCCACTGGGCAGCAGCTTGCCGACGAAGCTGACGTTCACCGGCGTCGAGACGCTGGCCAGGCTCGCCCGGGTGAAGTCGGCGATCTCCAGCCGCGCATCGGCGCTGGGGAAGGCCTCGGGCGAGGTCTGGGCGAAGTCGAGGCTGCCGGTCGCGGTGCCGCCGATGCCGAGATCGGGGACGAAGGCATTGATCGCCGCGAGGTCGAGGCTGTCGAGCCGCGCCTGCAGCACCATGCCCTTGCCATAGCTGCCGGCGATCCGTGCCTTGCCCCGGTCGAAATCGAGCTGGGTCGGGGCGAGGTGATAGACCCCGTCACGGATCGCGATGCGGGCCGGCTGCACGGTGTGGAAATTGACGCCGCTGCCACTGCCCTGCACCGCCACCAGCCAGTTTTCCGGCGCCAGCTTGGCGTTCGCGGCGATCTGGAACGGCACCCCGGTCGAGCCATTGGCGAAGAGCTGGGCGGTGCCGTTGCCGCCGGCATAGGCGATCTTCGCCCGCGCGGTCTTCAGCACGAAATTGCCCTGGCGCAGGTTGGCCACCTGCACGTCGCCGGTGATCTCGGGCGTCTCGGCCAGCACCACGGTCCCGTCGATCAGCGCGCGCCCGATCGTCAGCCCCGCCTGGCCCGGTATCTTGGCGTTTGAGGCGGTCGCGTGCACGTCCGCCCGCTGCAGCTTGCCCTGCGCCGACAGCGCCGCCCGGCCGACTACACCCGACCCGTTGAACGCCAGCGCGCCCTCGAACGGGCCGGCAGCGGTCTGGGCGACCTTGCCGGTGATGTCCATGCCGGCAAAACGCCCGGCATTGATGTCGATCGCCAGCCTGTTGCCGGTCCGCACCAGCACGTCGGCATTGAAAGGCCCGTAATCGGTGTCGCCCTTGGCCAGCACCGCCCAGGCATTGCCCTTCCCGCGCACCTGCGCCTCGAGATTGGCGAGGCCGATGCCAAGCCCAGGCTTTGGCGCCCTGAGCAATATAACCGGCGCGTTGAGCGTCCCCGTCACCCGCGCAGTCAGCGGCCCGTACTGGTCGGAAACCGCGTCAGCGTTGATCAGGATCGGCCCCGCCGGATCATAGCGCCCCGATCCGCGCAGCACGCGGAACTTCGGCGCCTTCATCCGGACGTCGCTGATGCTGATCACGCCCTTGGGATCGAGCACCAGCCGCGCCGAGGCGACGGCGTTGCCGCCCAGGAACTCGCGCGCGCCGTCGCTGAAGATCTTGCGCGAATTGCCGGCGATATGGCCCTTGATACCCCAGCCGCCGCCGGGCGCCGCGAACAGCTCGGCATCGGTCCGCAGGTCGACAATGCCCACGCCATCGATCTGATAGTCGTTCACCCGGCCCTTGAGCGCACCGGTATAACGGCCCTTGCCGACATCGGCGGCGATGATCGCGGTCGCTTCGATCTTGTCCGATCGGATGCGAAGATTGTCGGAAAGCACCTGCTGCCCCGAGATCGCCAGGTCGCCATTCACCGTCAGGTTGGTCACCAGCCCACCCGCCGCTGCATTCAGCCCCGAGACCCGCTTCGCCCGCGCCCGCACCGGCACAAGGATGCGATCCGTATCCACCCGCGCCCGCCCCTCGGCATAGAGCTGCTCGGCCACCGTCTCGCCAAAGCCAATCGCCCCGGCGCTCAGCTTGTAGTCGACCACCGGCTTGTTGAACGCCCCGTCCAACGCCACCGAGGCGCGCACCGAACGCCCGACCAGGTTCGGCGCGATCGCCCCCGCCTTGAGCAGGATCGCGTCCACTTTGAAGTCGTGGAACTGATTGTGGCCGAGATCGACCTTGCCCTTGCCCTCGACCGACAGCGCATCGGAGTGGAGCTTGACCACGCCGTCCGCCATCCGGTCGGCCCAGGTCATGTCTAGGTCGAGATCGAGCTGCGGCGAGGCCAGCCGCTCGATCGGCCCCTTCAGCCACACGCCCGGATGCAGCGGCCCGCGCAGCTGGAAGCGGCCATTGGTCGCGATCAGGTCGAGATTGGCGAGCTGCGCCCCGCCCAGGGTACCGAGCGCCTTGCCCTGCCAGCGTGCCCAGTCGCCCTTTCCGGCCACCGCAACCGTCAGCGGTGCATCGAGCCCGGCCAACCCGGTGACCAGCCCCTTGGCGGGCGCATCGAGCTTCAGGTCGACATCGAAGCGGTTCTTGTCCGGCGTGGCATCGAGCGTCAGCGCCAGCTTGTCACCGCCCGGCACGTTCGGCCCGGCAAGCGTGCCGCCATCGAGCACGAGCTGCGCACGCCCATCGGCAAGATGCGCCTTGCCCGCCAGCCGCCCGAGATAGCGCGCCCGCCCGTCGACTTCCTTCGCGATATCGATCCGCGCCACATCGAGCCGGCCGATATCGATGTTGATGTCGGGCAGCAGCGGCGCATTCGGGTCGCCCGAAGGCTTGAGCGCCGGCATGCGCAGCAGCTTCACCTCGGGACTGGTGGCGCTACGCACGTCGATCCGGTTCTTGAGATAGGCGAAGGGCCGCCAGTCCAGCCGGATCTCGCGCGAGGTGGCGAACACGCCCTTGATGTCGCGCACCTGCACGTCGCGCAGGATCATCGCGCCATAGAGCGATCCGTCGATCCGCCCGATCCGGAAATTGAGCCCCGATCCCAGCGTCAGCGCCGCAATCCGGTCCGCGACGAAGCGCCGGCCCGGCTGGGTGTTGATCCCCAGCACCAGCGCGCCGATCGCCAGCGCCAGGCCGGCGAGCGCGATCCCCGTCCACTTCACCACGCGCTGCCACAACGGCCGGCGGACCTTCACCGCCTCCGGCTCGGGCGCCACGGCCTCGGGCGTCTCCTCGGCCATCAGAAGGCCTGCCCGATCGAAATGTAGAGCGAGATCTTGGACTCGCCCGGCTTGCGCGCGATCGGCGTCGCCACATCGACGCGGATCGGGCCGAAATTGGTGTAGAGCCGCCCGCCGATGCCCGCGCCGAAGCGGATATTCTGACCCGTGGGGTAGATGCCCTCATAGACCTGGCCGGCATCGATGAACGGGACGATGCCGTAATTGCCGAAGCGGTAGCGTGCCTCGATCGCGAACTCGTTGAAGCTACGTCCGCCCACCGGCTTGCCGTCCGGCGCGCGCGGGCCGAGTTCCTGATAGCCGAAGCCGCGTACCGATCCGCCGCCGCCCGAATAATAGCGCCGCGAGGGCGGCAGATCGTCACGCGCGATGCCGACGATCGAGCCGACCCGCGCCCGCCCGGCAATCACGATGCTGCTCGACACCGGCTGGTAATAGGTGCCCTCGAGCATGAACCGCGCATAGGGCCGCGCCGCGCCGCGCACCGAGGTCTCCGGACTGGCATTGCCCTTGATCCTGAAGCCGCGCGTCGGGTTCAGCAGATTGTCTGAGCTGTCATAGCCGAGGAACAAGGGCGCGGCGGCGATCAGCCAGGTGCCGCGGTCACGCTGGTTGCGGTTGTAGTTCCAGCGATCCTCGTTCGATCCGACCAGCTCGGCGCCGTAATAATAGGTCCAGCGCTTCTGCCAGATCGGCGTGGAATCGCGCGAATATCGGAACGAGAGCGTGCCGGTATAGCTCTCATACGCGTCGTAATCCTGGTGGTTGAGCTGCGCGGCGATCTGGAAGGTCCTGTCGCGCTGGCCGGCGTTCGAGCGGCGGAAGGTGGTGGTCAGCCCCTGCTCCTGGGTGCCGAGCACGCCCGCGACGATCAGCGCGCCTTCGGGCGGGAACAGGTTGCGGTGCGTCCAACTGCCGGTCAGGCGGATGCCCTGCCCGGTCGAATAGCCGAGCTCCGCCGCCAGTGTGCGCGGCCGGCCGGGGTTCTGGCGGACGAGCAGGTCGACCACCTCGGTGCCGTCCGGGCCCGCCTGCCCGGTGCGCACCGGCTCGACCGAGACAGTGGAGAACAGGCTGGTCGCGATCATCGCCTCGCGCAGATCGTCCACCGCGCGCACGTCATACAGCTCGCCCGGCTTGTAGCGGCGCAGCACGCGGATATGGTCGGCGTCGAACACCAGCTTGCGCGCCCGGCGCTGGCGCCGCTCACCGCGCTGCCCCCGCTCACCACGCCGCGCCGCGCGCTCGGCATCGCGCGCCGCCTGCTCGGCAAGCGTGCCGCTGCCCACTTCGGTACGGATGTCACCGAACACCGCCCGCGGCCCCAGCGCGATCGGCAGCGCATAGTCGCCGATATGGGTTTCCTCATCGAGCAGGATGTCGCGCTGCCCGACCTTGACGAAAGGGTAGCCCTGTTGCGGCAGGCGCAGCGCGACATTGGCCTCGGCACCCTGCACCCGCTCCGCCTCGATCGGGTCGCCGGGGTTGAGGTTGAGCTCGCGCAGCAACAGCCCTGGCGGCACGGTCGGATCGCTCGTCACCGTGACATTGCCCAGCCGGTAGAGCGGTCCCGGCGTCGCGCTGATCGTCGCGCGGACGATGCCGGGGGTCTTGGGATCCTGGTCGATCGTCGAGACCGCGGTCGCGTCATAATAGCCACGCGAGTTGAGCAGGCGTATCGCCAGCCGCTCATCCTCCCGGGCCCGCGCCGCGACCATCGCGCTGTTGGCCGCCTTGCCGCCGCCATTCTCCAGCGCGGAGAGGTCCTCGAACAGCCCCTCCAGCCCGACCGCGGACAGGCCTTCCTCATGCGTCGTATAGCGGATCGTCACCGCCTTCTTGTCGGCGACCTTGTCCTCCACCGGCGGCTCGACCTTGAATTCCGAGAGCGGCGGCAGCGGTTTGGCGAATTCCGGGTCCTCGGCGGGCGCAGCGTCGAAACTCTGCTCGACCTGGTCCTTCACCTGCTGCGCCGCCTGGTCCTGGGTCACCGGCGCAGGCGCGGGGGCCGGCACGCCGCCGGGCGGCGGCATCGCCTCGAGCGGCGCGTTGATGTCGCCCTCGATCTTCGGCATCGCCGCCTCGAACTGGTCGTCCGGAACGATCGGGCTCTCATCGGCCGGGGCGACGATAGCGGTGCCGTCCTGTGACGGGGCTGGCGTCGGCGTCGGGCTGGCAGAGGGTGCCGGCGCGGGGCCGGAAGGCGGCGCCCCCTGCCCCGGCTTGGGATCGGAGATCTGGGCATGCGCGAGCCCCGGCACGAATGCCGTGCCAGCGAGCGCCGCCAGCCAAATCCGCTTCACCCCTTTACGCAAACGGCTCCCTTTCGAACCGCGTTCCTAGCCCGGCCCTCTCGCAAGCGTAACGACCCAAATGCGCTTTGGGTCCCCGTTTTTGCGAAAGCCGGGGGATTTCAGCGTGCTACCGCCTTCGCTTCAGCGCGAAATCTGTGGAGAAGTGGCTCGGTATAGCCGTTCGGCTGTTCCAGCCCCTCGAACACCAGCGCCCGTGCCGCCTGGAAGGCCAGGCTGGTGTCCTCATTCCCCGCCATCGGCCGGTAGAGCGGATCGCCGGAATTCTGGGCATCGACCTTGGCCGCCATTCGCGTCAGCGCCGCATCGACATCCGCCGCCTGCGCCACCCCGTGGAGCAGCCAGTTGGCCATATGCTGCGATGAGATGCGCAAGGTCGCCCGGTCTTCCATCAGCCCCACGTCATGAATGTCAGGCACCTTGGAGCAGCCGACGCCCTGATCGATCCAGCGCACGACATAGCCGAGGATGCCCTGGGCATTATTGTCCAGCTCCTGTGCGACTTCCTCGGCCTGCCAATTGCGCCCCTCGGCCAGCGGAACCGTGAGCAGCGGCTTCAGCGCCGGGATCGCTTCCCCGGCAATCTCCTGCTGCCGGGCGAAGACATCGACCTGGTGGTAATGCAGCGCATGCAGCGTCGCCGCGGTCGGGCTCGGCACCCAGGCGGTGTTCGCCCCGCTCATCGGATGGGCGATCTTCTGGGCGAGCATATCGGCCATCCGGTCGGGCGCCGCCCACATCCCCTTGCCGATCTGCGCCTTGCCGCTCAGGCCACACGCCAGCCCGATGCGGACATTGCGATCCTCATAGGCCTTGATCCAGTCCGCCCCCTTCATCTCGCCCTTGGGGATCATCGGCCCGGCACGCATGCTGGTGTGGATTTCGTCGCCGGTGCGATCGAGGAAGCCGGTGTTGATGAAGACGATACGGTCCTTCACCGCATGGATGCATGCCGCGAGATTGGCCGAGGTCCGCCGCTCCTCGTCCATCACGCCGACCTTGATCGTGTGGCGCGGCAGCGCGAGCAGGTCCTCGACCGCGTCGAACAGCGCGTCGGTAAAGGCGCATTCCTCGGGCCCGTGCATCTTGGGCTTCACGATATAGATCGAGCCCGCACGGCTGTTGCGGTACCTGCCCAGTCCGCGCAGGTCGTAGAGCGCGATCGTGCTGGTCAGGATCGCGTCGAGAATGCCCTCGGGCGCCGCGCTGCCGTCGGCCAGATGCAGCGCCGGCGTGGTCATCAGATGCCCGACATTGCGAACGAACAGCAACGACCGCCCGGGCAGTACGCCCCGGTCGGGGTTGAGCCTGCGAGTCAGCGTCCTGCCGCCCTTGTCGAAGCTCTCCTCCAGGTCGCCCTGCATCAGCCCCAGCCAATTGGCATAGGCCGCGACCTTGTCCTCGGCATCGACCGCGGCGACCGAGTCCTCCAAATCGACGATCGCAGTCAGCGCGCTTTCGAGGATCACGTCGGCGATACCGGCGGGATCGGTTCGACCGATCGGATGGTCGTAATCAATGACCACCTCGATATGCAAACCGTTGTGCTGAAATAGGAAATTCTGCCCGTTCCGTCCAACGAAACCCGACCGGTCATCGATCGACATATCGATCTCGTCCGGACAGCTGGCATCTCCCCAACTCCAGCAGTTCAGCGGCACTGCCTTGTCGAGAAACGCCTTGGCGAAGGCGATCACCTGCGCCCCACGCTCCGGATCATAGCCACCCGGCTTCGCGACACCCGGCAGCGCATCGGTGCCGTAGAGCGCGTCGTACAGGCTCCCCCAGCGCGCATTGGCGGCGTTGAGCACGAAGCGGGCGTTGAGCGCCGGCACCACCAGCTGCGGCCCGGCCATGGTCGCGATCTCGGGATCGACATTGCGCGTGCCGATCTCGAACGGCGCCGGCGCCTCGACCAGATAGCCGATGTCGCGCAGGAACTTCTCGTCGCCCGACAGCGCCGGATTGACGTCGATCATCGCCTGCAGCGCATCGCGCTTCGCCAGCAGCGCCCGGTTCTCCGGCGCGAACCGCGCGAAGATTTCCGCCACGCCGGCCCACCACCCCTCGGCTGCGATATCGAGCCCGGGCAGTACCCGTTCCTCGACGAAGCGCGCGAGCGGCTCGGCGACGGACAGGCCGGAACGAATGACGGTCATGAAAATCCTCCTGCGACACGATATTACAGCGTTCGCCTGGGGAGGGCTCGCCCGGCTTAGGCGATAGCCGGGCCCGGGATCAACCCTTTGCTTCCAGCTGCTCGACCGCCGCCTCGATCCGGTCCAGCATCTGGCGGAGCTGCTGCCGCTCCTCGGACGAAAAGTCGGCGAAGACCTGCCGCTCGAGCTGCAAGGCCTTGGGCGCTACTTCCTCGTACAGCTCCCAGCCCGCCTTGCTCAGCGTCAGCAGGTGCGATCGCTGGTCGCCCGGATTGCTCGCCCGGCTGATCAGCCCGCGTTCGGAAAGCGCGATCGCCGCCCTGCTCACCGTCACCTTGTCCATCCGGGTCCGCCCGCACAGCGCCTGCTGGCTCATCGCCCCGCCCTCGGCCAGGATCGTCACCAGCCGCCATTCGGGGATCTTGAGCCCGAACAATGCGCGATAGGCGCTCGCCACGGCGTCCGACACCGCGTTCGACGCGATCGACAGGCGATAGGGGAGGAAATCGTCCAGCTTCAGTACGGTCATGGTGTCACTCAATTATCATATTTTGGCTTTCGCAACTGACAACGCTAGACAGTTGCAATTTTTGCAATGCTACCGGTAACATTACGCACTTGCGATATAAACCGCTGCGATGCACAAAGATCGGGCCTTTCAGGCATCCTCTCCTAAGACTTTCACGGCCGTCCTTCGGGGCGGCCTTTTTTTTGCGCGTGATCCAGGCGCTTGCAAGTGCCAGCTTTTCCGCGGCGAAGGCCGGGGCCCAGTTCTTTAAAGTCACGCGCCTTGGCGCGTCTTCGCCGCGCACGCTTAGGCTGGACCCCGGCCTTCGCCGGGGAAAGAGAAGGATTGGATACCCCCTCAACTCTCCGTATAGCGCAGCAACAACCAGTCCCGCCCGGCCAGCAACGCCGCCAGCGCCTCTACCGCCCCACTCGGCGCCCCTGCATAGAAATCCGCAACATCCCCCGCGAGTCGCGCCGCGACCGCGCCATCCATCACCGCCGCCCGCCGGAACCCGAGCAGGCTCGCCCCGATCCCGAACAGGCCCAGCCCATATTCGGTCTCCAGATGCCGGGCGAGTGCCAGGCTCTGCATCGGATCGAGGTCGGACGCGAAATAGCCGTTCGGCATGGCGGCCAGCGCATCCGCGGCTTCATTCACCGGCACGAACTGCGCCAGCGAGTCCTTCTCCCGGTCGATCCGCAGCGCCGCCTCGGGATCGCGGTTGATCGTCACCGGATCATTGTCGTCCCCGCTGGTCTCCCAGTCGAGTACCCCGCGCGGCACCGCCACGCCTTCCGCCTTCGCCCGCAGATTGGCGAGGCGGACCGCGAATTCCGGCGGTCGGTCGGCGAATTCCTCCCCCGCCATCACGTCCAGGTCATGCGTATCGACGGCATGGCCGGAGGTATATTCGGCCTGCACCCGATCGTTCAGCGTCAGCAGCACCCGCATGTCCGGCCGTTCTGCCTGCAGGCGCGCCTGCACCTCCAGCAGCGCGGCGAACGAACCCGGGTTCAGCACCACCACGCCATCGCACAGCAACCCACCGAAACTGCGCGGCTTCGCTTCGGCGAAGGGCACCAGCGCGGGCGGCTTCTCGCGCCGGAACCCGAAAAAACCGGAACCAATCGCCATTCCAGCTACTTCATCTGCCGCGCGATCGCCGCGCGTGTCTTCTTGCCATAGGGCGGCTTGAGCCCCGCCAGCCCGGCCACATCCAGCTCGGACTGGCTGTACACCGACTTTGCATGGCTGAACGTGCGGAAGCCGATCTCGCCATGATAGGCGCCCATGCCCGAGGGGCCGATGCCGCCGAAGGGCAGCTCCTCCTGGCTGACATGGAAGATCACGTCGTTGACCGTCGCCCCGCCCGAGATCGTCCGGTCGAGCACCTGGCGCTTCTCGCCCTCGTCCTTGCCGAAATAATAGAGCGCCAGCGGCCGGTCGCGCCGGTTCACTTCGCTGATCGCATCCTCCAGTCTGCCGTAGCGCCGCACCGGCAGCACCGGCCCGAAAATCTCCTCCTGCATCACCGTCATGTCGTCGGTCGGGTTGCGGATGATGTGGAGCGGCAGCTTGCGCGCATTGGATCTGGCCAGATCCTCGTTCGCCGGATTGACCGCGATCACCTCGGCACCCTTGGCCCGCGCATCCTCAATCCAGCCGGTCAGCCGCTCGTAGTGCCGGTCGTTGATCACCGCGGTATAGTCGGGGTTCGACAGCAGGGTCGGATACATGCGCGAGGCCGCGGCGACGAGGCCGTCGACCACTTCCGCCTCTTTCTCCTCGGGCACCAGCATATAATCGGGCGCCAGGCAGATCTGGCCGGCATTGAGCATCTTGCCCAGCGCCACCCGCTCGGTCGCCTGGGCGATGTCGGCCGAGCGGCCCACCACCACCGGCGACTTGCCGCCCAGCTCGAGCGTCACCGGCACCAGGTTATCCGCCGCCGCATGCAATATGTGCTTCGCGATCCCCGTCGCGCCGGTAAACAGCAGATGGTCGAACGGCAGCTCGGCAAAGGCCTTGCCTGCTTCCGGCCCACCGCTGACGAACGCCAGCTCGGTCGCATCGAAATAGCGCGCCGCCAGCTCCGCCATCAACGCGCTGGTCACCGGCGTATATTCGCTGGTCTTTACCATCGCCCGGTTGCCCGCGGCGAACACGCCCGCGAGCGGGCTCACCACCAGTTGCACCGGGAAGTTCCACGGCGCGATGATCCCCACCACGCCCTTGGGCTGATACTCGATATGCCCACGCCCGCCGAGCAGACCCAGCGGGAACAGCACCGGCTTACGTTCCGGCTTCGCCCAGCGCGCCAGATGCCTGAGTGCATGCTTCAAGGGCCCCACCGATGCCGCGATGTCGGTGATCATCGATTGTTCGCGGCTGCGATGCCCGAAATCCTCGCTCAGCGCGTCACAGAGCCTATCCGCATTGTCGGCGACCATCGCGATCGCGCGCTTCAGCCGGTCGCGCCGCACATCGAGCGGAACGGGCAGCTCGGCCATGAAGGCCCCACGCTGGGCATCAAGCAGGTCACGCATGCTCATCGGGCGATCTCGTAGCTGAGGTTGAGGCGGGCGGTTATCGTAACCTTGTCCGGATTTATGGCGACTGGCACAGATGCTAGGCGCGAGCCGGTCACCACGACCCGCGGCGCGGCGCCGATGTCCTGCGCCACGATCCCGTCCCGCATATCGAAATCGGTTACCCGCAGCAGCGGCCCCAGCTTCGCGCCCGAAGCAGCGGCAATAGCCTCGGCCTGCGCATTGCCGTTGGCCAGCGCCACCGCCATCGCCTTGCGCCGCGCCGCCGCGGGATCGCGCAGCGCGAACTGCGCCATCGCGACCTCCGAGCCGCCCGCCTGCGCCACCGCGCCGGTCAGCGTTCCCGCCCGGTCGATCGGCGATACCGACACCGTCACGCTCATGTCGGCGATATAGCCCTGCACGGCACAGGCGCCCGTCGAGAGCCGTGGCTGGGCCATGCCCATCTCGCCCCGCCGGCATTCGGCGCTGCGCACTTCCTGCACGCGCATCGTGCCGGTGCGGATATCGAGCCTGGTATCGGCGAACTGGCCGAGCGCCTGCTCAATCTGCCCCTTGCGCGCCACCAGTGCCCGGGTCGCCTCATCCGCGCTCTGCCCCTCGCCGCGCACGACGTAGCGGATCGTCGCGATCTCGGGGGGAAGCTCGACCGTCCCGCTGGCGACCACGTCGATCCGTGGCGGTTCCGGCCGCTCCTGCGCCAGCGCCCCGCCACCGATACATGCCCCCAGCACCACGCCCGCGCCCAGCATCAAGCTCCGCATGCCCACTCTCCCTCTTTTGGGGCGAGCCTAAACCGGTATCGGTCCGATCGCCAAGCCGAGCCACACGGCAAAGGCCGCCGCCGCCAGCATCACCCCGAAGGGCAGCCGGTCGGTCGCCGTCACCCGGTGTCCGCCGACCATCAACCCCAGCACCCCTGCCAGCCCGATCAGGCAGGCGGCGAGCAGCACCAGCGGCAGCGCATGCCAGCCGAGCCACAGCCCGATCCCGCCGAACAGCTTCGGATCGCCCCCGCCCAGCCCCTGCCGCCCGCGCAGCCGCTTGTAGCTCCAGGCGACCAGCCACAGCACGCCGAACCCGGCAGCCCCGCCGATCAGCCGCTCGTCCAGCGGCGGCCCCAGGCCCAGCAGGCCGGTACCCAGCCCCGTTGCCGCCAGCGTAGCGGTCAGCGCATTGGGCAGCCACAAGGCCGCCACGTCGAGCGCCGCCAGGGTGAGCAGCAGCCAGCCGAACACCGCCCCCGCGGCCCCGGCAGGATCGGGCGAGACGATCGCCGCCGCCACGCCGATCGCCCCGCCGACCAGCTCGGTCAGCACATGGCTCATCCGGATCGGCGCGCCGCAACCCCGGCAGCGGCCACGCTGGAGGAGGTAGCTCAGCACCGGCACCAACTCGCCGGCGCGCAGGCCCTTGCCGCAACTGTCGCATTCCGAGCGGCCATGGCCGATCTCGCGCCCCGCCGGCCAGCGGATCGCCAGCGTCGCGATGAAGCTGCCGAAGACCAGCCCCAGAACGCCAAGCAGCACGCCCCAGCCCCATGCCGGATCAATCGTCATGAACGGGCTTCTTCCTGCGGATCAGATAGCGATAGATGCCCAGGCAATTGATCCCGAACAGCACGATGTTCTGTGTCCAGAGCGGCTCGTCCTTGGTCATCAGCGCTCCGCCGATCCAGGCGATGCTCGAGGTGACGAACAGCACGAAGCCCCAGCCGGTGATCCGGCGTCCCAGGTCCAGCGACACCATGAACGCTGCGATGATCCCGCTGATCGAGGCATACCATTTGAGAATCTCGACCAGGTTCATGTTCGGCGCCTTTCATGCCGGGCCGCGCGGCTTTTGCAAACCGTCGCATCAGTTACTAGATGCGCCCCAACCAATGAGAGGATCCAATATGTCCGCCGACGACGTCGTCATCGCTTCCTATGCCCGCACGCCGATGGGAAGCTTCCAGGGCGTGCTGACCGACGCCTCCGCCACCGATCTCGGTGCTGCCGCCGTCGGCGCGGCGGTCGAGCGCGCAGGGCTGAAGGGTGACGCGATCGAGCGCATCTATATGGGCTGCGTCCTCCCCGCCGGCCTCGGCCAGGCGCCGGCCCGCCAGGCGGCTCTCAAGGCAGGTCTGCCCAACCACATCGAAGCGACGACCGTGAACAAGATGTGCGGCTCGGGCATGCAGGCGGCGATCATGGCCGCCGAGGCGCTCGCCGCCGGCTCGGTCGACCTGCTGATCGCGGGCGGGATGGAGAGCATGACCAACGCGCCGTACCTGTCGATGCGCCACCGCGCCGGCGCCCGCATCGGCCATGACGTGCTCAAGGATCACATGTATCTCGACGGGCTCGAGGATGCCTATGAGCCCGGCAAGCTGATGGGCAATTTCGCCGAGGAAGTGGCGCAGGAATATCAGTTCACCCGTCAGGCGCAGGACGATTTCGCCATCGCCAGCCTCGAACGCGCCAAGGCCGCCCAGGCGAGCGGCGCCTTCGACCGCGAGATCGTCCCCGTCGAGGTGAAGACCCGCAAGGGCGTGGTCCAGGTCACCGCCGACGAGCAGCCCGCCAAGGCCGATCCCGCCAAGATCCCGACGCTCAAGCCCGCCTTCTCCAAGGACGGCACGATCACCGCGGCCAACGCCTCCTCGATCTCCGACGGCGCCGCCGCTTTGGTGATGACCCGGCTGAGCGTCGCCGAGAAGCTTGGCCTTACGCCGGTCGCCCGCGTCGTCGCCCATGCCGCGCACGCCCATGCCCCGGCGCGCTTCACCACCGCCCCGGTCTTCGCGATGAAGAAGGCGCTGGCGAAGGCCGGCTGGGGGATCGGCGATGTCGACCTGTTCGAAGTCAACGAAGCCTTCGCCGCCGTCGCGATGATCGCGATGAAGGAGCTGTCGCTCGATCACGCGGTGCTCAACGTCAACGGCGGCGCCTGCGCGCTCGGCCACCCGATCGGCGCGAGCGGCGCCCGCGTCCTCGCCACGCTGCTCTCGGCGCTCGAGACCCGTGGCGCCCGGCGCGGCCTCGCCTCGCTCTGCATCGGCGGCGGCGAAGCGACCGCGATGGCGGTGGAATTGCTGGACTAAAGAAATAGCCGTCATCCCGGCGAAAGCCGGGATCTCAGGCGAAGGCGCCGGACAGGAGCCCCACGAGATCCCGGCTTCCGCCGGGATGACGAAGAGAGGACGAAATGGTCTTCGATCTGCGAGGCGCGCTGCTCAAAAAGGCCGAGGTGGAATCGGCGCGCCTCGACGATTTCGAATTCCGCCTGCGCGCCCGCACCATGCGCCTGCTGGCGCCGCTGCTCGGCGTGGAAGTGGAGGAACTGGTCGGCCGCATCGCAGTCGAGCCCGACGAAGCGATCCTCGCCTCGCTCCCGGAGACCGCCCGCGCCTGGTACGAAGAGGCGCGCACCGAGGCCCGCCGCCAGCTGATCGAGGAACGCGGCGACCCGACGCCCTACAAGCTCGCCTGAGTTACTAGCCAGTGTTCCTGCGAAAGCAGGAACCCAGGGTAATCAAGTACTTCGTTACCCTAGGCTCCTGCTTTCGCAGGAGCACAAAGAAGGGATTGGCGCTTCCGTCCGGTGAGCGCTAGCGCCGCGCCAGCAACTTCGCGCGCGTCCTGGTCACATCGACCCAGCACTGCGCCACCACCACCGGCGCGATCGTACCGCCCCGATAACGCTTCCCCTTGGCGACGCAGCCGCGATCGCGCTCGGCCAGCCATTTGCGCTGCTCGACCAGCAGCTTCTGCCGCGCCGCCGGCTTCAGCCGGGCCCGCAGCGCCGAATAGCGCGCGCTCATCTGCGCATCCGCAACCCGCAGGTCGTGCGCCGCGCAATGCTGCATGTCGAACGTCGTCTCGCACTTGGCCGGCGCGGGATCCTTGAAGGCAGGGTTCTGCATGAACGCACCCGCAGTCTGCGCCGAGGCGCCGCTCGCGATCAGCGCACCCGCAAGGGCGGCAAGAGCAAGTCGGAAGGTCATTCGTTTCTCCTCAGCCCCGCAACGCCCACACACCGGCTCGGCTCCCCGTTGCGCCCCAACCGGGGGTGGATCAGTTCACCGTCTCGCCGGGGTCTGTCCCCCAGATATGGCTCTGCTCGACATAGCCGCCGCGCCCGGCGACGTCGAACCAGCACCAGTTGCTCGCGCAGCGGCTCACCCGGCCGACAACGCCCGGCGCCGCGCGCCAGCTCACCCGGGCGTTGAACCGCGGCGCGTCCCGCATCTCGGTCACCGTGCCGATCACCATCGCGGTGCGCACGTCGTCGAGCAGGTTGGCGAGCATCCAGCCCTGGGTGCCGTCCGGGTCCTCGACCTTGCGCCACTCGCCATAGATGTCGATCACCTTGAGCGGCAGCCCGCGGCGCTGGTAGAGCCAGTTCGACGGATAGTTGCGCCCCGGCCCGGTGCGCATCCGCGCCTTCTCGGCCTTGATCGAGACGAAATAGGGCGTCTTGCGCTGCGCCGATGCGGGAACGGCCAGCCCCAGCGCGACGACGCCGAGCACGACCCATTTCCCCAAACGCATGCGACCCCCATTCAAATTGTGTCCGAGCCGCATCTACGCGCACCTCGCCCCCGCCATCAACCGTTGACTGGCGCCGTGCCACCCGCCAAGCCGCTCTTTATGGCACAAGGCCCGCGCCCTTCCCGCCCTCGGGTGATCGTCACCCGCGCGCTGCCCGAGAGCATCGAGGGGCGCATGTCCCAGTTGTTCGATGCGGCGACCAATGCCACCGACACCCCGATGACCGCCGAAGCGCTCGCCGCCGCGATGGCCGATTGCGACGTGCTGGTCCCCACCGTCACCGACCGGATCGACGCCGCGCTGATCGCCGCCGCGCCCGACCGGCTGCGCCTGATCGCCAATTACGGCGCCGGCGTCGGCCATATCGACCTCAAGGCGGCCCGCGAGCGCGGCATCACCGTCACCAACACGCCCGGCGTGCTGACCGAGGACACCGCCGACATGGCGATGGCGCTGATCCTCGCCGTGCCGCGCCGGCTGGTCGAGGGCGACGAGCTGGTCCGCGCCGGCGGCTGGACCGGCTGGGCGCCCACCTCGATGCGCGGCCACCGGATCGGCGGCAGGAAGCTCGGCATCCTCGGCATGGGGCGGATCGGCCAGGCGGTGGCGATGCGCGCCCGCGCCTTCGGCCTGCAGATCCATTACCACAACCGCCACCGCCTGCCTCAGGTGCTCGAGGCCCAGTTGGGCGCCACCTGGCACAGCGAGCTCGATTCGATGCTCGAGGCGGCGGACATCCTGACCATCCACACCCCGCACACCGGCTCCACCGGCGGACTGATCGATGCGCGCCGGCTCGACCTGCTCGGCCCCAAGGGTTGGCTGATCAACACCGCCCGCGGCGAGATCGTCGACAATGACGCGATGATCGCGGCGCTGTTGGAGCGGCGCATCGCCGGCGCCGGGCTCGACGTCTATGTGAACGAGCCCGCGGTCGATCCCCGGCTGCTCGGCCTCGAAAACGTGGTGCTCCTCCCGCACCTCGGATCGGCGACGTTCGAGGGTCGCGAGGACATGGGCGTCAAGGTAATCGCCAATATCCGCGCCTGGTCCGACGGCCACCGCCCGCCCGATCAGGTGCTCGACGGCTGGCTGTAGTTATCTGATAAATACTTGCGATTACTTAGCCGATAACTCCGATACGGAGCTTCTTCCGGCGCATTAACCAGAGTCCGCAAGCGGTCGGTAAATGTAATTCTGCGTAATTCTACCTACGCGAAGCTGCCTGTCCGGGCGGCGCGTCGGGGGACATCCGATGATACCGAGAGAATCGCGGCGGGAGGTCGTCATTCCCGCCCAGATGCGCAGCAAGGGAGGATGGAGTGACGTTACCATCCGCAACATCTCGCCCCACGGCATGATGCTGCTGGCGCCGTTCCCGCCCAGGCCGGGAACTTTTGTCGAGGTCCGCCGGGCCTCGCTGGCACTGGTCGGCAAGGTCGTATGGGTGAAGGGCAAGGCGCTCGGCATCAAGCTGATCGAACGGCTGAACTTCAACGCCCTGCTCCGGGCCGCGAACGAAGGGCCGGCGGCAAGCCCGAACCGGACCGCCGCCAATGATGCAACGATCCCGCCGGCCAGCACCAGCCCCGGCATCTTCCAGAGCTGGCTGCGTGCCGGCCTCAATCGCCTCCGCGGCGGCCCGTCACGCCGCGCTTCCGCCACGGCGGATCTGACCGAACTCTCCTGACGACCCCCGAGACGTGGCCGAAGCCACGCCGGAAACCCCTCAGTCGCCCGTCAGGATACGGTCCACCAGCTGCTTCACCGTCGGAACGAAGCCGTTCGAATAGAACGGGTCCCGCTTGAAGTTGTAGGCAGCATGCCCCGCGAACATCAGGTTATGGTCGGTCGGGCCGCCATGCGCGATGTCCTGCAGCGTCTTCTGGATGCAGAAGCTGCGCGGATCGGCCAGCCGGCCGGTCGAGTTGGTCTCGGTATCCGCCCAGGACGAGAAGGCGCACTGGCTGAGGCAGCCCATGCAGTCCTTCTGATCGGTGCGGATGATCTGCTGCTCCTCCGACGTCACGAACACCAACGTGTTGTCCGGGGTCTTGAGCGCCGAGGTGAAGCCCTCGCCGAACCACTGGCGCGCACGCAGCAGGTCGTTGCGGGTCACCCAGAAATTCTTGCCCTTCACGCCCACGTCGAGCTGGAAGGTGTGGTCGCCCGCCTCTTCCGTCGAATAGGGGATCTGGCGCTCGCTGCGCGCTTCCAGGCTGCGCAGGAACGGATTGCGCACCGCCGAGGAGTAGAAGCCGGTCGGCGAGAAGCGGTGCAGCAGCACCTCGCCTTCCTCGATTTCCATCAGCTTGGCCTTCCACTCGGCCGGGATCGGGCTTTCCTGGGTGAGCAGCGGGCGGGTGCCGAACTGGAAGGCGATCGCGCCCAGCTCGGGATTGTCGATCCAGTTGCTCCAGTCGCGCAGATACCAGACGCCGCCGGCCATCACGATCGGCACGCTGTCCGAGATGCCGCCTTCGCGCATCACCGCGCGCAGTTCCTTGACGCGCGGATAGGGATCTTGCGGCTTCAGCGGGTCCTCGGCGTTCGACAGGCCGTTATGGCCGCCGGCGAGCCAGGGATCCTCATAGACCACCGCCGCCAGCCACTCGCTCGCCTTGGAATAGGCGCGTTTCCACAGCGCGCGGAAGGCGCGGCCCGAGCTGACGATCGGCAGATAGTTGACGTTGTACGACGCCGCGATCTCGCTGAGCTTGTAGGGCATGCCCGCGCCGCAGGTGACGCCCGCAACCATGCCGCGGGTGCGCTCGAGCACGCCGTGCAGCACGCGCTGCGCGCCGCCCATCTCCCACAGCACGTTGATGTTGATCGCGCCCTTGCCGCCGGCGATCTCGAAGGCCTTCTTGACCTGCTGGACGGCGCCTTCGATCGCATAGGCGATCAGCTCTTCATGGCGCTCGCGGCGGGTGAGTGCGTTGTAGATCTGCGGGATGATCTTGCCATCGGCATCATAGCTGTCGGCATTGACCGCCGAGACCGTGCCGATGCCGCCCGCAGCGGCCCAGGCGCCTGCGCTGGCGTGGTTGGTGGCAGCCACACCCTTGCCCCCCTCGACGATCGGCCAGACCTCGCGGCCGTTGTACTGGATGGGCGACAGACCCTTGAACACATAACCTCCAATAAAAATTCGGGCGACGCTAGACGGATTGGACGCCACAAGCGAGCAACATTCGTTATTGCAGTGCGTCAGGCCGTCCCATTGCGGCGCCATAGAGCCGCGCATAGGCGGCGATCATCTCACCCTCGTCGAACAACGCACGGACGCGCGCGCGGTTCTCCTCGCCCACCAGCGCGCGCTCCTCGGGATGCTTGGAGAACATGCCGAGATAGTCGCGCAGCAGCAGCTCGGTGCGCTCGGGCGGCAGGAAATGTGTGTTGCGCTCGCCGACCATCTTCGGGATGTCGCCCACCCGGGGCGCGACCACCGGCAGGCCCGCGGCCATCGCCTCCAGCACCGAGAGCGGCGCCTGCTCGCTCTTCGACGAGAGCGCGAACACGTCGAACAGGCCCATGTAACGGTGCGGCTCGCGCAGGAATCCGGGCAGGATCACATCGTCCTCGATCGCCATCGCCTCGGCGGCGTCGAGGATGGTCTGGCGCTCCGGCCCCTCGCCGACGATCACCAGCTTGAAGCGCGTGTTGAGCCCCGCCGCGGCGCGGACCAGCATCGGCAGGTCCTTGACCGGCCTGAGGCCCGCCACGCAGCCGATCACCAGGGTGCCCGGCTTTTTCTTCTTGAGCTCGGGGATCAGCTCGATGTCGGGCTTGCCGGCATAGAGCTTGGTCGGAATGCCATTGGCGATGCGGAACAGCCGATCAACGGGCTGACGCCACTGCCTGAGCGCGATCCGTTCGAGCACGTCGGAAGGCACCACCAGCGCATTGGCAGCCGGCAAGGCGAGCCGGCGGTACATGTTGCGCACCGGATTGAGCTTCTCCGCCTCGTCCTGGTTGAACCCGTCCTCGTGGTGAATGACGGGCGGCAGGCCCTTGCCGAACACCCGCGCCGCCATCACCCCGTCGATCGCGCCCCAATTATAGGTCAGCACCAGGTCGAACCGGCGCATGTAGCGCGCGATCGCCTCGTAGCGCTTGACCGAGGGCTTGCCCGAGAGCGGCGGCGGGTCCTGGGCGATCTCGTACTTGATCCCCTTGGCGATCATCGCCCGCGCCTCGAGCTGGTCGGGCATCGCCGAGACGATCGTGTGCCGCGCCTTGTCGCCGAACGCGTTCATCAACCGCACGGCGCGCGCTTCCTTGCCGCCGAGGTTGAAGGTCGAATGGAGGTGAAGGATGTGGACAGGCATTGTTGGAAGGGGTGCTTAGCGTCCAAAATGCAATCCGTCATCCCGGCGCGGCGCACAGGGTGACGCTTCGTCGTCACCCAACCCGGTCGCTCAGCGCTGCGGGCCGAACTGCGCCTCATAGCGCCGCAGGCATTCCGCCAGGGAGCGCTCGGCGACCGGCCTGAACTGCGCCCCCGTGGTCGCCAGCCCCGCGGCGCGATCGAGCCGGAACATCCGGAAATCTTCCCGCGCTTCGCACCACGCCACCAGCGTCCAGACCTTACCCCAGAACCACAGGCCCAGCGGATGAACGCGGCGCTGCGTCGCGGCACCCTGCCGGTCCTCGTAGGAAAAGTGCAGGATATCGCGCGCTTCGATGGCCTTCTCCACCAGGTCGATCCGCGCGCGCACCTCGTCGGTCAATTCCATCGGCGGTGCGAAGACATGGGTCTGCGCGACCCGTTGCTGCTCGGCCGGCGGCAGCACGAGTTCGATCTTCACCAGCGCTTCGGCAGCGGCGCGCGCCATGCTTATGCCGCCCCAGGATCGCACCATGCGCACGCCCGCGACGAGAGCGACGATCTCGTCGCGGGTGAACATTAGCGGCGGCAGGTCATAGCCGCTGCGCATCACATAGCCGACGCCGGCCTCGCCATCGATGGGCACGCCGGTGGATTGCAGGTCGGCGACGTCGCGATAGATGGTGCGCTCGGACACTTCCAGCCGCTCCGCCAGCATCGCCGCGGTGACGAGGCGACCGCCCCGCAGATACTGCACTATCTGGAAAAGGCGGTCGGCCCTGCGCATCAGCTCTTGTACTTGAACAGGCCCAGGCTGTTGCCCTCGGTGTCCCTGGCATAGAAGAACGATCCGACCGGAATGTCGATCACCTCCGACACGACTTCCCCGCCGCCCTTCCGGACACGCTCCATCGCGTCGGCCAGGGTATCGTCCACGGCGAAATGGGCGGTCATGCCGTTGCCGTCCTTCGCAGGCTGGCCGGGATAGACGTGCCCCGCAGCATGCCCGCTCTCGGCGTGCGGGAGCATCCACATCGGATTGGGACCGCCATCGACCTTGGCAAGCGGGCCTTGCAGCAAGGTCTCGTAGAACCGGCAGGCGCGCTCGGGATCGGCGGCCGGAATCTCGGTGAAGACGATATGGGCTTGGGTCGCTTCAGGCATCTGCTCGTTCCTTTTCGCGTTGAACAAGCATCTTCTGCCATACCCCTACTGACAGCATGTCGTCAGGAGCGTGTTATCCCGCCACCCTCGTCAGCAGCCGCTCGATCCCCGCCACCGCCTCGGGCTCCTCCAGCGTCGGCGCATGGCCGATGCCGGGCACGGTGACCAGCTCGGCGCCCGGCACCCGCGTGACCATCTTGGCAGCAGTCTCCTCGCTCAGGATATCGGAGCGCTCGCCACGCACGATCAGCAGCGGCCGGCCGTTCATCGCGTCGATCGTCGGCCACATGTCCGGCCCCGCCTCGTTGCCCGGCACGCGGAAGGGCTCGGCGATCTTCATGTCATAGTCGAGGACGATGCGCCCCGAGCTGTTCACCCGGTAGAGCCGCTTGGCCATGCGCAGCCAGTCCTCGATCGCATAGTTCGGATAGACATCGGCATTGCCGCTCGCCAGCGCCCGGGCCGCGTGCATCCAGGTCGGGTACCACACCCCCTTGCCGACATAGGTGCGGATCCGGGCGAGTCCCGCCGGATTGATCTCGGGCCCGACATCGTTGAGCACCACGCCGGCCAGCTTGTCGCGCTCCGTGGCGGCGAGCAGCATCGTCACCAGTCCGCCCAGCGAGGTGCCGACCGCGACGAACCTGTCGACCTTCAGCTCCTCGAGCAACGCCTCGACATCCTGGAAATAGGTGAGCGGCACATAGGACATCGGGTCCTTGGCATAGCCGCTCTCGCCGCGCCCGCGGAACTCGACACAGAGCACGCGCCACTGCCCCGCCAGCCGCTCGGCCAGCGCCTCGTAATCGCGCGCATTGCGCGTCAGCCCCGGGAAGCACAGCACCGGCGGCTTGTCCGCCGGGCCTGCATATTCGCGATAGTGGAGACGAATCCCGTCCCGCGACCACCAGAAACCGTCGGAATAGTTGCGTCGCTCGGCCATTGTTCCCCATATCGCCGCATGGACTTCACTCCGCAACAGGCGATCCTCGAACTCGGCGATCGCTTCTACGATCCGGTCGCCGCCGCGCGCTTCCCGCAGACGATCCTGCGATTCCGTAACGACCGCGCCGCAGCGGAGGTCGGGCTGGACGGACTGACCGACGAGCAATGGATCGCCCATTTCGGGCGGTTCGCGCCGCTCGCGGGTTCGCTACCGACCCCACTGGCGCTGCGCTATCACGGCCACCAGTTCCGCGTGTACAATCCCGAGATCGGCGACGGCCGGGGTTTCCTGTTCGCGCAGATGACCGACTCGCGCGGCCGGCTGATGGACCTCGGCACCAAGGGCTCGGGCCAAACGCCGTACAGCCGCTTCGGCGACGGCCGCCTCACGCTAAAGGGCGGCGTCCGCGAGATCCTCGCCACCGAGATGCTCGAGGCGCTGAACGTACCCACTTCGCGCACCTTCTCGCTGATCGAGACCGGCGAGGAGCTGCACCGCGGCGACGAGCCCTCGCCCACCCGTTCCTCGGTGCTGGTCCGCCTCAACCATGGCCATATCCGCATCGGTACCTTCCAGCGCCTCGCCCATTTCCAGGAGAAGGAGGCAATGGAGCGCCTCGTCGCCTATGTGCTGCGCCATTATTATGGCGAGGAGCCGGGCGAGAACGGCCCCGCCCGCCTGCTCGCCCATGTCTGCACCCGCACCGCAACCCTGGCCGCACGCTTCATGGCCGCCGGCTTCGTCCACGGCGTGCTCAACAGCGACAATATCAACGTCACCGGCGAGAGCTTCGATTACGGCCCCTGGCGCTTCGCCCCCTTCTGGGAGCCGGGCTTCACCGCCGCCTATTTCGACCATGCCGGGCTCTACGCCTTCGGCCGCCAGCCCGAGGCGATCTATTGGGACGCGATGCAGCTCGCCATCTCGCTGCGCCTGATCGCCGAGGAGGAGGCGCTGATCGAGGCGATGGAAGCCTTCCCCGAGGTCTACCAGCGCGAAGTCACCGGCGCCCTGCTCTGGCGCCTCGGCGTCACCCCGCGCGGCACCGAGGCGGACGGCATCCTCACCCGCGTCCTGGAAAAGGCCCTTGCCGAGACGCTGGCCCCGCTCGACGAATTCTTCTTCGACGCGTTCGGCGGCGATCTTCCTACCCATTATGGCGAAGCGTTCGACGATCTGCGCGGCCAGCTGGAATTCTACCAGCCGCGCAAGAGTCGCGACCACGCCTATTGGTCGGGCACCCCCTGCTCGATGCTGATCGACGAGGTGGAGACGATCTGGGCCGCGATCGCCGAATCGGACGACTGGGGACCGCTCCATGCCAAGGTCGCCGCGATCCGGCATATGGCAGAGGCACTGGCCTAGCCGCCGAAATTCGTGCAAAGCACGGCAACCTTCCCGAAAGACCAATTCCCCCCGACATCGATGCCCGGCACGGAAATCATCTCGACCGAACCCGCCACCGGCGCGGTTCTCTGGCGCCAGACTAGCGGAGACGCCGACAAGGAAGTCGCCCTCGCCCGCGCCAGCTGGGCCGCCTGGGCCGCCCATCCGCTCGCCTATCGGATCGAGGCACTGCGCCGCTTCGCCAATGTCGTGCGGCAAAAGGCGGATGCCTTCACCGACCTGCTCGCCCGCGAGACCGGCAAGCCGCTCTGGGAAGCGCGCACCGAAGTCGAGACGGTGATCGCCAAGGTCGACATCTCGATCACCGCCTTTTCCGAGCGCACCGGCCAGCGCCGGATCGACGCGCCAATGAACACGCGCCTGGCGCTGCGCCACAAGCCGCACGGCGTGCTGGCGGTGCTCGGCCCCTACAACTTCCCGGTCCACCTGCCCAACGGCCACATCGTCCCCGCCCTGCTCGCCGGCAATGCGGTGGTGTTCAAGCCGTCGGAGAAGACCCCCGCCTCGGGTGCCTTCCTGGTCGATTGTTTCCACGCCGCCGGCATTCCCGAGGGCTGTGTCCGCCTGCTGATCGGCGGGCCGGACGAGGGCAAGGCGCTTGCCGCGCATCCGGACATCGACGGCCTGCTGTTCACCGGCTCGGCCAATACCGGCATCGCGCTCAACCGCCAGTTCGCCACCAGGCCCGAGAAGATCCTCGCGCTGGAGATGGGCGGCAACAACCCGATCGTGGTGTGGGACACGCCCGATCTCTATTCGGCCGCCGTCCTCATCGTGCAGTCGGCCTTCACCACCGCCGGCCAGCGCTGCACCGCCGCGCGCCGCCTGATCGTCGACGAGAAGCTCTACGAGCCGCTGATGGCCGAGCTCAACAAGCTAGTCGGCCGGCTGATCATCGGCGAGCCGCATGCCGATCCCGCCCCGTTCATGGGCCCGGTGATCGACAATGACTCGGCCGACATGCTCACCGAGAGCTTCCTCGCGCTGCTCACCATGGGCGGCCGCCCGATCCGCCACATGGAGCGCCCGATCGAGGGCCGCCCCTTCCTCACCCCGGGCATCATCGACATGACCGGCGCGAGCGAGAAGGTCGATGTCGAGCTGTTCGGCCCGATCCTCCAGGTCTACCGGGTGAACAGCTTCGAGGAAGCGATCGTCGAGGCGAACGACACGCGCTACGGCTTGTCGGCCAGCCTGGTCTCGCAGAACCCCAAGCTCTACGACCAGTTCTGGGCGAACATCCGCGCCGGCATCGTCAACTGGAACCGCCCGACCAATGGCGCATCCTCGGCGGCACCCTTCGGCGGCGTGGGCTGGTCGGGCAACCACCGGCCGAGCGCCTATTACGCCGCGGACTATTGCGCCTATCCGGTGGTCTCGTCGGAAAGCGAATCCTCCCGCGCCTCGATGGGCGTCGGCTTGCGCGACGCCTGAAGTCGAGCAACAATTCGTTACAAACCCGACGTTGAAGCGTCACGACCCGCCGCCTACATTCCAGATGCGGACCGGGCCCCTCTGGCGAGGGCTTTCCAAAGCCCTCGTGATGTCGGCCGCATCGAGCGCGCTCGGTGCAGGTTCGGACGGCCAAGTCCCCCTTCCCCACCGAGACCGAACCGGGCGCCGCTCGATCGAACTTGCTTCGATTGGAGTTTTCGCACGTGAACCCTCTCTACCAGACTCCCCGCACCGGCGCCGCAGCCGCGCGCTTCGACGAGGGGCTGCGCCAGCACATGCTGGGCATCTATCGCAACATGGGGATCGGTCTGGCGATCACCGGCCTTGTCGCGCTCGCCGTGGCGAGCACGCCGGCGCTGGTGGCGCTGATCTTCGGCACCCCGCTCAAATGGGTGGCGATGTTCGCCCCGCTCGCCTTCATCTTCTTCTTCCAGTTCCGCATCGAGCGGATGAGCACGTCCGGCGCGCGCACTGCCTTCTTCGCCTTCGCGGCGGTGATGGGCGTGTCGATGGCCGCGATCTTCCTGGTCTTCACCCAGCAGAGCATCGCCATGGCCTTCTTCGCGGCGTCCGCGATGTTCCTGGCGCTGAGCCTGTTCGGCTACACCACCAAGCGTGACCTGACCGGCCTGGGCACCTTCCTGTTCGTCGGTCTGATCGCGGTGGTGCTCGCCAGCATCGTCAACGTCTTCCTAGGCTCGACGCTGCTGCAGACGATCTTCTCGGTCGTGGGCGTCGGCATCTTCGCGGGTCTCACCGCCTGGGACACGCAGCGCCTGAAGAGCGAGTACGCCTATTACGGCCGCAGCGAAGCCGCGGACAAGCTGGCTATCATGGGCGCGCTGTCGCTCTATCTGAACCTGATCAACATGTTCCAGCTGCTGCTGAACCTCACCGGCGAGCGAGAGTAACCTTATGGCCAGCTTCACCTGCCCCGTCGACGGCACCGTGCTGGTGCCGGTCGAGCGCTCGGGGATCGAGATCGACCATTGCCCCAACTGCCGCGGCGTCTGGCTCGATCGCGGCGAGCTCGACAAGATCATCGAGCGCAGCGCCGCCCCGGCCCCTGCGCCGGCGGCACCCCAGCCGCAGCAATATCGCGGCGGCGAGTATCGTGACGAGCGCCCGCGCTACGACGATCGCGGCCACAGCCATGGCGGGCACTATCCGCACAAGCGCCGCAAGTCGTTCCTCGAGGAACTGTTCGACTAACCCTCATCCCCAGCCCGCGTGCAGGCGCAATACACGCGGGCGGACGGTGGCGCGGCCTTTTACCCCTCTCACCTGCGAAGGCCGCGCCCCGTCCAACCCCACTTCCTCCCCGCGCCGTGGCGGTTATGATGTGATCGCTAACAGGGGAGGAAGACCATGATCACCCGCAGGTCCGTGCTCGGATCGACCGCCGCCGCGCTCGCCGGCGCCGCGCTCCCCCTTCCCGCCAACGCCGCCCCTGGCGATTTCGTCACCCGCAAGGGCACCGGCCTGTTGCTCGGTGGCAAGCCCTATCGTTTCGCCGGCACGAACATGTGGTACGCCGCCTGGCTCGGTGCCGACGCGCCCTGGGGCAATCGCGACCGCCTGCGCCGCGAGCTTGACACGCTGGCCGGCATCGGCGTCCGCAACCTGCGCATCGCCGCTTCGGCCGAGGATTCGCCCCTCAAGAACTCGGTCAAGCCCGCCTTCCGCACCAGGGGCAGCGCCTGGAACCCGGCCCTGGTCGACGGCCTCGCCTATGCCCTGTCCGAGCTCGCCAAGCGCGACATGAAGGCGGTGCTCTACCTCACCAATTTCTGGGAATGGTCGGGCGGGATGATGACCTATCTCAGCTGGGTGAATGGCGGGAAGTATCTCGACGCGAACGACCCGGCGCATCCCTGGCCCGAATTCCCGGACATGACCGCGCAATTCTACGCCAGCAGCGAGGCAGTCGCCCTGTTCCACGACTATGTCCGCGCCACCGTCAAGCGCCACGCCGGCGACCCCGCGATCATGGCCTGGCAGCTCGCCAACGAGCCGCGTCCGGGCGGCAGCCCCAAGTCCGCCGAGCCGAACCTCGCCGCGTACAATGGCTGGATCCAGGGCACGGCGAAGCTGATCAAGTCGCTGTCGCCCCGCCACCTCGTCTCCACCGGCAGCGAGGGGCTGAAGGGCTCGGTCGAGCGCGCCGATGTCTACAAGGCCGCCCACGCCTTCCCCGAGATCGACTATCTCACCGCCCATATCTGGCCGCTCAACTGGGGCTGGGTCGATGCGAAGGACATCGCCGGCACCAACGATGCCAGCTTCGCCAAGGTGCGCGAATATATCGCCCAGCACATCGCCCTCGCCACCGACATGGGCAAGCCGCTGGTGATCGAGGAATTCGGCTATCCGCGCGACGGTGGCGGCTATGATCCCGAGTCAGCAACGCACTTCAAGGACTTGTATTACAAGCTGATCTATGACGCGGTGGAGGCGAATCCGAGCATCATCGCCGGCTCCAACTTCTGGGCCTGGAACGGCGAAGGCCGCCCGGTCCATGGCGACCACCGCTTCCGCCCCGGCGACACCGCCTGGCTCGGCGACCCGCCGCACGAGCCCCAGGGCTGGTACGGCGTGTTCGACAGCGACGCGAGCACGCGGACGGTGATACAGGCGCATGCCAGGGCATTGGCGAGCAACTGACCAAACACCCACGTCTCGCCTTATCTCGTCACCCCGGCCTTGTGCCGGGGTCCACCGGGAGGCGAGCCTTGCGCAACAGGCTCTTGCGACAGAAAACGAGGTATAGTGGACCCCGGCACAAGGCCGGGGTGACGAGTATAGATACCGCGATGATCGCTTCCCCAAACCAAAACCCCACGCCCCCGGGAAGGATAGTTTCCCTAGCCCCACCCCAAGCAACCGTCCGTTGCCCCCCGCGCCGGCGCGGCCCATTTGCCCTCCATGGCGACCCTTCTCGATCCCACCGCGCGCGGGCGCGTGATTCTCGTTGGTGCGGGCCCCGGCGATCCCGGCCTGCTCACCGTGCGCGCCGTCGAGGCGCTCAGCCAGGCCGATGTGCTTGTCCATGACGGCCTCGTCGATCCGCGCGTCCTCGATCTCGCCCCCCAGGCGCACCGCATCTCGGTCGCCAAGAGCCGCTCGAAGCACACCGTGCCGCAGGAGGCGATCAACGCCCTCATCGTCGCGCATGTGAAGACCGGCGCGATCGTCGTCCGCCTCAAGGGCGGCGACCCGTTCATCTTCGGCCGCGGCGGCGAGGAAGTCGAGGCGGTGCGTGCCGCCGGCCTGCCCGTCGAGGTCATCCCCGGCATCTCCGCCGCGCTGGGTGCCGCCGCCGAGGTCAACCTGCCGCTCACGCACCGCGACTGGTCGAGCGCGGTCAGCTTCGTCGCCGGCCAGTGCAAGGGCCTGTCCGAGCAGAACTGGTCGGGCCTCGCCGGCAAGGGCCGCACCCTCGTCATCTACATGGGCGTCGCCACCTGCCCGGACATCTCCGAGAAGCTGATGAACGACGGCGTCTCGCCCGACATGCCCGTCGCCGTGCTCGAACGCGGCACGCTGGAGGGCAGTCGCGCGCTGCGCACCCTGCTCGCCGATCTCGGCCCGATGGTGAGCCGTGAGAAGGTGCAGAGCCCGGCGATCATCATCGTCGGCGAGGTCGTCATGCTCGCCGATGCCGAGGACAAGCTAGCCAACTGGGCGAAGGCTGCGGAGGCGCTGGCATGAAGCTCCTGACCGGAAACGATCTCGCCAGCGGCGACGTCACCTGGTGGACCGGCACCGGCTGGTCTCGCCATGTCGAAGATGCGGTCGATGTCGGCGACCAGGGCGAGGCGATCGCCCATGCCGAGGAAGGCGCCCGCCGCGTCAACGGCCCCTATGTGATCGACGCCACCGCGACGCCGGAGGGCCCACGCCCCGCCCACATCAAGGACCGCATCCGCGCGCTCGGCCCCACCGTCCGCCCGGACCTGACGCTGAAGCCCGCCGACCCCAATGCGGGGAGCTGGGTGATATGATGTTCGCACGCGAAGGCGCGAGGGCGCGAAGGAAGATTGGTTCACGCGGAGACGCGGAGGCGCGGAGATCAGCGCTCGCCGCGCCAGCGGCCCTTTCTCTCGATCGCTTCCCAAGCCGCAGACGGTTTGAGGAAGGGCTGACGCCGCCGATCAGCGATACATCTCCGCGCCTCCGCGCCTCCGCGCGAACCCATTCTTCTTCCTTCTTCGCGCCTCCGCGTCTCCGCGTGAACCAATCTTCCTTCTTCGCGTCTTCGCGCCTTCGCGCGAACCAAATCGAAGCGACCCGCTGATGTACAAATACGACGAATATGACCATTCCATCGTCGCCGCGCGCGTCGAGGAATTCCGCGACCAGGTGAACCGCCGCCTTGCCGGCCAGATCACCGAAGACCAGTTCAAGCCGCTGCGGCTGATGAACGGCCTCTATCTTCAGCTCCATGCGTACATGCTGCGCGTCGCCGTGCCCTATGGCACGCTCGACAGCCGCCAGATGCACATGCTGGCGCACATCGCCCGCAAATATGACCGCGGCTATGGCCATTTCACCACCCGCCAGAACCTCCAGTACAACTGGATCAAGCTCGAGGACGCGCCCGACATCCTCGCCGAGCTGGCCACGGTCGAGATGCATGCCATCCAGACCAGCGGCAACTGCATCCGCAACATCTCGTCGGACCAGTTCGCCGGCGCCGCCGCGGACGAGCTGACCGATCCGCGCCCCTGGGCCGAGCTGCTGCGCCAGTGGAGCACTTTCCACCCGGAATTCAGCTATCTGCCGCGCAAGTTCAAAATCGCCGTGATCGCCGCCGAGGAAGACCGCGCGGCGATGCGCCTGCACGATATCGGCCTGCAGATCGTCGAGCGCGACGGCAAGCTCGGTGTCGCCGTCTATGTCGGCGGCGGCATGGGCCGCACGCCGATGATCGCGCCGCTGATCAAGGACTATGTGCCCTTCGAGGATTTCGTCAGCTATCTTGAGGCCTGCCTGCGCGTCTACAATCGCTATGGCCGCCGCGACAATATCTACAAGGCGCGGATCAAGATCCTGATCCACGAGCTGGGCGCGAAGAAATACGCCGCCGAGGTCGAGGAGGAGTTCAAGGCCGTCAAGGCGCTCGGCATCGATCCGCCCCGGGCCGAGTTCGACCGCATCGCCGCCTATTTCGCCCCGCCCGCCTATGACGCGGAAGCGCCCGACGCGCTCGATCGCAGCGATCCCGATTTCGCGGTCTGGCTCGACCAGAATGTCTCGGCGCACAAGCAGCCGGGCTATGCAGTGGTGACGATCAGCCTCAAGCCGATCGGCGGCATCCCGGGCGACGCCAGCGCGGACCAGATCGACCTGATGGCCGATCTCGCCAAGACCTATAGCTTCGACGAGCTGCGCGTCACCCACGCCCAGAACATCGTCCTGCCGCATGTCCGCAAGGCCGACCTCTACACCATCTGGCAGCAGCTCCGCGACGCCGGGCTGGCCGAGGCCAATCTCGACCTGATCAGCGACATCATCGCCTGCCCGGGCCTCGATTATTGCAGCCTCGCCAACGCCCGCTCGATCCCGCTCGCCCAGAAGATCGCCACGCGCTTCTCGGACATCGGCCGCCAGCGCGAACTGGGCGAGCTGAAGCTCAAGATCAGCGGCTGCATCAACGCCTGCGGCCACCATCATGCCGGCCATATCGGCATTCTCGGCGTCGACCGTAAGGGCGTCGAGAACTACCAGCTGCTGCTCGGCGGCTCGGGCGCGGAGGACGTGTCGCTCGGCACGATCACCGGCCCTGGCTTCAGCGAGGACGGCATCGTCGATGCGATCGAGAAGGCCACCGACGTGTATCTGCGCGAGCGCGACGAGGGCGAACGCTTCCTCGACACCTATCGCCGCCTCGGCATGGCCCCGTTCAAGGAGGCGATCTATGGGTAATCAGCATCCAACACGTTCTTTCATCGCTCCCCTTCCGCTTGCGGGAGGGGTCGGGGGAGGGCCTGTAACACCGAATGGGAAGGCCATCCCCTCCCCTAGCCCCTCCCCTAGCCCCTCCCGCAAGCGGAAGGGGAACATATGACCAACCTCCTCCGCTACCGCGACGACGAAGCGCATGAGGAGCCCGCGGTCACGCTCGACTCCTTCCTCGGCCAGTCCAACGCCACCGCCGTCCGCATCGAGAGCGGCGAGGATGCGCGCGTCCTCCTCCCCTATCTCGATCGCATCGCGCTGGTCGAAGTGAGCTTCCCCAAGTTCCGCGACGGCCGCGGCTATTCCACCGGCCGCATTCTGCGCGAGGCTGGTTACACGGGCGAGCTGCGCGCCCAGGGCGACGTCCTGGTCGATCAGATTCCGCTGATGCGCCGCTGCGGCTTCGACAGCTTCGCGCCGGAAGCGCCGGTCGACGAGGCCGTGCTCGCCGCCAGCCTTGCCCGCTACGAGTTCCATTATCAGGCCGCCGCCGATCCCGCGGTGCCCGTGTGGAAGCGCCGGCATGGCTGAGGCCGCGCGCAAGGTGGATCGGGACATTGATCGCATCGACGTCGCCCCGCGCTGGACGGCGGCCGATGCGATCCGCCTGAACAACCTGTTCCGCGGCACCGATACGCCCGAGATGCTGCGCGAGGTGCTGGGCAACCACATGCTCGGCGAGGTCGCGCTGGTCTCCTCCTTCGGTGCCGAGAGCGCAGCCCTGCTCCACCTCGTCGCCCAGGCCGATCCGAACACCCCGGTGATCTTCCTCGATACCGGCAAGCATTTCCCCGAGACGCTTGCCTATGTTCAGCAGCTCGCGGAATTCATCGGCCTGACCAACCTCCAGATCATCACGCCCGATGCCGAGACGATCGAGAAGCGCGATGCCACCAGCCTGCGCTGGTCCTATGACCCCGATGGCTGCTGCGAGATCCGCAAGGTGGTCCCGCTCGAGAAGGCGCTCGCGCCCTTCGACACCAGCATCACCGGCCGCAAGGCATTCCAGGCGAGCACCCGCAACGCCCTGCCCCGCTTCGAGATCGACGGCGACCGGCTGAAGTTCAACCCGCTGGCCAGTTGGACCAAGCAGGACATCGAGGCCTATTTCGAAGCGCATGACCTGCCCCGCCACCCGCTGGAGGCACAGGGCTATCTGTCGATCGGCTGCGCGCCCTGCACCAGCGTGGTCAAGCCGGGCGAGGATCCCCGCTCGGGCCGCTGGCGCGGCTGGGACAAGACCGAATGCGGCATCCACACCCCGATCGAGGACGGCGACCCCAACCAGCCGAGCTTCTGATCGACCGGGGCAGTTGGGGGGCGACGACTTGCAGCCTTCCAGTTCCCCGGCGAAAGCCGGGGCCCAGGGTTTCTCTGCCGTGTCGCTCGTGACCTTGGCCCCCGGCCTTCGCCGGGGAACGAGAAGGTCAGCGGCGTATCCTTAGTGCGGAAACGCCTGGCAAGCGGCGGCGGAAGGTACCGTCCAGGACCTGCCCAGTGCTCGCACCGCCAGATCATAAGCGGCGTCCTTCGCCACCCGCACTTCGCCGACGCGCGGCTGGACGAAGCAGTGTGGCATCGCGCCGCGGTTCGGGTGCGGCTCGGGCCAGACGAAGCGAAAGGCGAGCAGCGGGATGCCGATCTCCATCCCCGAATTGGGCAGGGTGATCTCCCATTTATAGCCGCTGGTGTTGCCGCCATGGGTGCCGCCCACTTCCTCGCCGACGAACAGCCCGCGGTTGGTTGCGTGCAGCATCGATGCCAGCTCGGCCCCGCCCGAAAAGGTATAGCCGCCCGCCAGCACCGCCAGCCGGCCGGTATAGACCGGGCTGGCCCTCTCCCAGCGGGTCATCAGCCCCTCGGGCGGGGCATTGATGCGCAGCAGGTCGCCGTTCGGCGCCGGCTCGACCGTCTTCAACTCGTCGGCGTCGTAGATTTCCTGCTCGAACACCTTGCCCGACAGGCTGGTCACCCGGAGCTTGTTCGGTCGCGAGCGGACCGAGGCGTATTTCCGCATCGGTGCCTCGACCAGGTAGGAGAAGAGGATGCTCTCGTTCGGCTCCGATCCGCCGCCATTGTCGCGAAGATCAAGGATCAGCTTCGTCGCACCCCGCGCGGCAAGCTGCTCGAAGATCGCCTGAACCGTCGCGCGATAGTCGGCCCCGACAGCCCGATAGCGCCGGTTGCTGAAGGTGGGGACGTAGAGATAGGCGGTATCGGCATCGATCCAGCTGAGCGTCGCTACCGGCGCCGGATCCTTGGGCGGAGCGGGCCGGGCACTGACCGCCACGGGCGTCAGGCGCCGTGTCACCAGCTTTCCATCCGGCAGCCGCAGCCTGACCCGATAGCCGGGTTCGTTCCCACGCATCCACTGGCGCACCGCAGCATAGCCGCGCCCCAGCCGGTCGCGCATCACCCCCGTGCGATTGTCGCCGTCATGCGCGCTCGCCTGCATCATTTCGGCCAGCATCGCGCGATAGCCGGTGCCATTCACCGACAGCAGCCGGGTGCCCGCCGGCACGTCTGCGGCGTCGCCGTAACCGGCGGCGACATAGGCACCGTCATCGCGCCACAGCAGGTCAAGTGGCAGCAGCCGGGCCGATTCCCGGTACCGGCAGTTCATGCCCTCGCTGCGCGTCAGCGACAGATGTCCCTCGCCGATCCCGCGCAGCAACGGGCTCAGCGCGCGGAAGAGTTGCTCCTCGCTGGCAGCCGCAGCGGCAGCCTTGCGCGCCGCCGCCTTGCGCCGGGCCCAGTCGCCGTCACTCTGCCGCCAGTAGAGATCGGGCAGCCCGGCCTCCGCCGCCGAAATGGCGAGCTCGATATCCTCCCGCGCCTGGGCCTGCGTGAGTTGACCTGCCGGGCAGGCAGCAAGGGCGAACGCGAAGAACATGCCGGCTTGATACGCAACCGTATCAAAGCCGGGCAAGCCGGATCAGTAGCCGCCCGGCGCGAGATCGCTGAACTTGGTGAACTGGCGGTCGAAGCGCAGGTCGACCGTGCCGGTCGCGCCGTGACGCTGCTTCGCGATGATCACGCTCGCCTTGTTCGCCACCTGCAGCTGGTGGTCCTGCCAGGCCTGGTATTTCGCGATCTCGTCCGGCGTCGAGTTGCCGTCGGGCACCTTGGGCGCCTTGAAGTCGTGGTAGTACTCGTCGCGGTACACGAACAGCACGATGTCGGCGTCCTGCTCGATCGAGCCCGATTCACGAAGGTCGGAGAGCTGCGGCCGCTTGTCCTCGCGGCTTTCCACCGCGCGGCTGAGCTGCGACAGCGCCAGCACCGGCACGTGCAGCTCCTTCGCCAGCGTCTTCAGGCCGCGGCTGATCTCCGAGATTTCCTGCACGCGCCCGTCGCCCGATGCCTTGGCCGAGCCGGTGAGCAGCTGGAGATAGTCGACCACGACGAAGCCGATCTTGTACTGGCGCTTGAGGCGCCGGGCGCGGGTGCGCAGCGCGGCGATGGTCAGGCCCGGCGTATCGTCGATATAGAGCGGCAGCCGCTCCAGATCGCCCGCAGCGCGCGCGAACTTCATGAACTCGGGCCCAGAGATGTTGCCGGTACGCAACTTCTCCGAACTCACTTCGGACTGCTCGGACAGGATACGCAGCGCCAGCTGGTCGGCCGACATTTCGAGGCTGAAGAAGGCGACCGGCGCGCCGATCGACTTGTCCTCCGGAATCCCGGCCTCCATGTCGTCGAGGTACCGCTTCGCCGCGTTGAACGCCATGTTGGTGGCAAGCGAGGTCTTGCCCATGCCCGGGCGGCCGGCGAGGATCAGAAGGTCGGAACGATTGAGACCGCCGGTCATCGCGTTGAAGTCGGTCAGGCCCGAGGTGATGCCCGACACGCTGCCGCCCGAGTTCATCGCCCGCTCGGTATGCCGCACCGCCACCGTCGCGGCGCGGGTGAAGCTCTTGGCACCGGTATCCTCGCCGCCCTTTTCGGCGACTTCATAGAGCTTTAGCTCGGCCTGCTCGATCTGCTTGGCAGGATTGATCTCTTCGCTGGTGTCGAGCGCGCTGTCGACCAGGTGGCGTCCGACGCCGACCAACGCGCGCAGCACCGCAAGGTCGTAGACCTGGTCGGCAAAGGCGCGCGCGCCGATCAGGCTGGCCGGGTTGCCGGTAAGCTGCGCCAGATAGGCCGGGCCGCCCAGCTCCTTCATCGCGGCATCGGCGGCGAACAGCGGCTTGAGCGTCACCGGCGTGGCCAGGCGGTTGTCGCCCACCAGCGTCGAGATCGCGTCGTAGATCCGCCCGTGCAGCGGCTCGAAGAAATGCTCGGGGCGCAGCTTCTGCAGCACGTCTTCGGCGACTCGGTTGTCGATCATCATCGCGCCGAGCAGCGCCGCCTCGGCCTCGACATTGGCGGGCAGGCTCAGCCCCTCGGGAGAATCAGGAATCGGAAGCGGGATCGGTTGCGCCATCCCCACCCTATGCGCACCGCGCGACGTTTCCGGCAACCGCACAGCTTGTGGAAAACGGTAATAGGTCGCAAAGCAACGCCGATATGTCCGCAGATCCGCGCATCATCGACGTCACGCTCGACGAGCGCACGATTCTGTGGCGGTCGGCGGACATCGAGCAGGAACGGCGCATCGCGATCTTCGACCTGCTCGAGGAGAATCACTTCGCCCCCCAGCGACCCCAGGCGGACGGCTATGCCGGCCCCTACAAGCTTCATCTGGCGGTGCAGGAGGGCCGGCTGGCGCTGGAGATCAAGCGGGCCGACGATTCCCATCAGGAGACGCTTGTCCTCGGTCTGGCCGCATTCCGCCGCCCGATCCGCGATTACTTCGCGATCTGCGACAGCTATTATGCCGCGATTCGCAACGCCACGCCCGCCCAGATCGAAACCGTCGACATGGCACGGCGCGGCATACACAATGATGCGGCGTCGCTGCTCAAGGAACGGCTGGAAGGCAAGATCGACGTGGACTTCGACACTGCCCGCCGCCTGTTCACGCTGATCTGCGTACTGCACATAAAAGGTTAGGGTCGGTGCATATTCGCGTTCTCGCGCGCCGGCTCCGCTTTGTCGTGCCGGCGCTCCTCCTGTTGGCCCTGCTCGGCTGGAGCGCCTGGCTGTTCGCCTCGCGCTGGCGCCCCTCGCCCGCCGATTTCCCGGTCCAGGGCGTCGACGTGTCCGAGGAGACCGGTCCGATCGAATGGTGGACCGCCAAGAAGGCCGGCATCGACTTCGCCTATATCCGCGCCACCAGCGGCGCCCAGGCCCGCGACCTGCGCTTCCCGGAGAACTGGCGCTGGACCTTCGAGGCCGGCATCCGCCGCGGCGCGCTCCATGTCTATTCGCTCTGCCAGCTCGCTGCCGACCAGTCGGGCAATTTCATGAGCACCGTGCCGCGCTCGGACGACCAGCTGCCGCCCGCAGTGGAGATCGACTTCCAGACCGATTGCCCCGCCCGGCCCGAGCGCCAGGTCGTGATCGGCGAGCTGGGCCGCTTCCTCCACGACGTCGAGACGCATCTCGGCAAGCCGGCGATCCTGATGGTCTCGAGCCGGTTCGAGGACCAGTATCGGCTCAGCGACGCCTTCCCGCGCCTGCTCTGGGCGCGCCAGGGCTTCTTCCCCCCCTCGTATTTCGCGCGGCCATGGTCGATATGGCAGGCAACCCGCCACCGGCGCATCGAAGGCGTCGGCGAGGCCGTGAACTGGGACGTGATGGCGAAATGAGCGAAGTGAACCCCAAGGCGCTGATCGAGGCAGCCCGCGCGGCGGCGAAGAACGCCTATGCCCCCTATTCGAACTTCGCCGTCGGCGCCGCGGTGCTGCTCTCGGACGGGACGGTGGTGACCGGCGCCAATTTCGAGAATGCCAGCTACGGCCTCTCGCTCTGCGCCGAGACGGTGGCGCTGGCGAAGACGAGCAGCGAGGGTCGCCTGAAGGACGTCGTCGCGATCGGCGTGATCGGCGGCCGGATGGGACACGCCGACACCGCTCCGGTCAGCCCCTGCGGCCGCTGCCGCCAGATCATCAACGAAGCCGCCCAGCTCGGCGGCCGCGACCTGCCGGTGTTCTGTGGCGGCGCCAACGGCGACGAGATCGCCGAGTACACGCTCTCGCAGCTGCTACCCGCCGCGTTCGGGCCGAAAGACCTCGGCATGGCGTGATCGCCCAATCATCCTCCCCCGCCAGGGGGAGGTGGCGCGCGCAGCGCGATGGAGGGGGAGGCAAGCGAGCCGCTAGTTGGTCGCTTATGTCGATACGCCTGCAGCTCCCCGGCGGAGGCCGGGGCCCAGTCTCGGCGCACTATCGAAGGCGCCGGAACCTCACGAACGACATCGCAACTGGCCCCCGGCCTCCGCCGGGGAACGACTAAGCCTGTATCGTCCCGTCAATTCCCCTCCCTGCAAGAGAGGGGAGCGAGAGGACCTCCCACCGCGCCAGGACACCAAATCCTCTCCCGGAGGGAGAGGGAACGCCGCGAACGATATCTCCTGTGGCAAGCCCCCTCCACCACCGCTCCGCGGCCGTCCCCCTCCGGGGGAGGATTTCAGAAGAAAGCTCCACCGCTCAACACCGCGCCCAACCCAAACGAGCCTCTTTGCAGCCAAGCCACCAATCGCGATGCTGCACGGATGACCAATCTCGCCACCACCACGATCCGCCCCTTCGTCCCGGGCGGCAAGGATTTCGACCTTTCCAAGCGCTTCTATCAGGCGCTCGGCTTCGAGATGACCTTCGAGGCAGGCGGCGTGGCGGGCTTTACCTGCGATTCCGGCAGCTTCCTGCTCCAGGACCATTATGACGAAGGCTGGGGCAACAACTTCATGATGCAGCTCATCGTGCGGGATCTCGACGCCTGGTGGGCGCATATCCAGGCGCTCGACCTGCCGGGCAGCTTCGGCGTGCCCGAGCCCAGGCCCCCGGCGCTTATGCCCTGGGGACTGACGCTGGCTTATGTGATCGGCCCGTGCGGCGAGCTGTGGCACGTGGTGCAGGGCTAGCGCCCGCCCAGATAGCTCCCCGGCAGCGAACCCGTGCCCACCACGATCCGCTGCAGCACGACATTGTCGTCGATCCGCCAGACCTTGAGTACGTGCCTGCCCGCCGAGACGCCAGGGAAGCGCGCCACCAGCGTCCGGGCATTGTCCTCCACCGCCTTGTTCCAGTCGCGCTTGGGCTGGCTGTCGGCGGCATTGGGCGCCGGGGTGAGCAGGTCGGTCAGCACCTGCACCGGCCCGTCATCGATCGACACCGCCACCCGCAGCTTGCCGTCCAGGCCCGTTCCCAGCGTCGGCACCAGGATCAGCTGCACGTTCAACTCCCCGGCCTTGGCTACCGGCACCGCATATTCGAGCCGCACGCCATCCGCAGGCATGGTAGCGGGGCGCCCCTGTGGCAGGGCAAGCACTGCGCCCTGGGTTCGCCCGAGATGCGGAATCACCTTCCAGCTCAGCCCCTTGCCGCCCACAGCCCGCACAAAATCCGGCGCCTCGATCACACCTTCGCCGCCTTGCGGTGACCGCAGCTCGAACAGCGGCTTGCCGACGCCCAATATGTCCTTTGATGCTTCCCGGATCGGCCTTGGCGTGCCCGCCACCCGCTTCACGTCGGGCATCACCTGCTTTTCGGGCTGCTGCCAGTTGGTGTAGCCGATATGGGTCTGCAGCATCATGCCGTCCCATTTGCCGCCGGCGATGTCGTGGTACCGGTCGCTCAATGCCTGGTCGCGGGCGAACAGCTTTTCCGCCTGGTCGGCAAAGGCGTTTGCCCGCGCATCGTCCGCCGCGGCGAGCGCCCGGTTCCACGCCACGGCGTAATAGAGCCGATAGAGGTTCGCCATCGCAGCGATCGGATGCTCGACGAGCTGGAAGAAGGCGTCCTGCCCCTCGGCCGGCACCTTCGCCTTGGCCTGCAGCATCACCGTTTCCAGCGCGCTCCACTCGTCGACCATCGCGCCGAATTCACCGCCGTCTAGCACCGGGCCGATCCGCCGCCCCAGATAGTTGGCCGCAGCATCCATCCGGGCTTCCTCCAGCGTCGCCGCGCTGGGGCCCGTCCCGCGACCCAGCGCGAAGCTCCCCGCATCGATCAGCTCGGGCTTCCGCCGCGCGGCGAGCTGGGCGTAGCGGGTGAGCAGCGTGCCGATCTCCCTGCCCTTCGTCGCCCCGAACTGCGCGCCGGCCCACTCCGCCGGGAAACGCGCCAGCGCCTCGGGCGTCATCGCCTCGGGGTTCCAGGCCTGCTTCAGGAAGAAGCTGAGTGGGTACTCCATCGGCTTCAGGTCGCCGACATTGACGATCCACAGCGCCCTGGCGCCACGCTGCCAGGCCAGGTCCATCTGCTGCCAGCTCTTCTCGATCTGGTTGGTGTTCAGCCACTTGTAGTTGCGCGGCCCGCCGACATAATCGAAGTGGTAATAGACGCCGTAGCCGCCCTTGCGCGGGCTCGCACCGGGATCGGGCAAGCGGCGGACCTGCCCCCAATTGTCGTCGGCGAACAACAGGGTCACGTCGTCCGGCACCTGCATGCCGTGGTCGTAATAGTCCTGCACTTCCTTGTAGAGCGCCCAGACCTGTGGCTGCTGGTCTGCCGGCTTGCCGGTCACCTCGGCGATGATCTTGCGCTGGTCGGCGACGATGCCCTCGAGCAGCCTGGTCGCGGTGCCCTCGGCCATCGGCTCGTCACCATCGCCGCGCATGCCGACGGTCACCAGGCTCTCATAGCCCTTGCCGTCGCCCTTCGACATCATCCGCTCGATACCCCCGCGCCAGAAGGCGCGCAGGTTGGCGGCATTGGTCGTGTAGTCCCATTTGCCTCCGGTCACGCCGCCGGCGGTATTGCGGTGCCATTCGTCCTGCGCCCGGGTCATCGGCTCGTGGTGCGAGGAGCCCATGACGATGCCCATCTCGTCGGCAAGGATCTTGTTCTGCGGATCGTCGTCGTTGAAGGCGCGCGGCGCCCACATCGCCGGCCAGAGATAATTGCCCTTGAGCCTCAGCTCCAGCTCGAAGATATGCGCGTAAGCCTTTGCATTTGCGCCACCGAACTTCTTCTGGGCCCAGGTGGAGAAGGCCGGTGCCTCGTCATTGATGAAGAAGCCCCGGTAGCGCACCTTGGGCTGGTCGCGCCGCGATCCGGCGGTCACGAAGACATTGGTGCGCTTCGCCACCGGCACATCGGCGAACCAGTGCCAGGGCGAGACGCCGATCTTCTCCGAGATGTCATAGGCGCCATAGACCGGCCCGCGCCGGTCCGAGCCGATGATCACCAGCGCACGGTCGATGCCCGGCGCCGGTTTGTCGACCACGATCTGGCGGAACGCTTCCCATTCGCCAACAATGTCCTGCGCCTTGATCTTGCCGGTGCGGACCAGCGCGTCGATCGCAGGGCTCTGGCCAAGCACGCCGATCAGCACCAGCGGGCCCTTCGCCCCGGCCAGCGCCGTGGCACGTGTCGCCCGGGCGCCGCTCACCCGCTCGAGATCGCTGGCGAAACCGTCCGCGGCGTGGCGCACAGCCGGGTCGGCGCCGGGATCGACCAGCACGGTCGCAGGCTTGCCGGCGCGGATCAGCGCGAAGCTCGCCCTGTCGGCCCTTGCGCAGACCGTCACCGCACCTTCGCAGGCCAGTGCCGGCACCGAGACCATCATCCCCGCCAGTGCAACTGCCACCAACCCGCGCATACCCTCTCCCGTGTCTATTTGTCTGCGTTATGCGCAGTTCCGCCACATCCGACAAGCCACTTGCCCCGCCGCGCGCTTCCGGCAAAACGGGGCCATGATCCTTTCAGACCGCTGGATTCGCGAACAGGCCCTCTCGACCGGCATGATCGAGCCCTTTGTCGAGGCGCAGCGCCGCGAGAACTGCATCAGCTACGGCCTGTCGTCCTATGGCTATGACGCCCGCGTCGCCGACGAGTTCAAGATCTTCACCAATGTCGATTCGGCGGTGGTCGATCCCAAGGATTTCGCCGCGAACAGCTTCGTCGATCGCAAGACCGATGTGTGCATCATCCCGCCCAACAGCTTCGCGCTGGCCCGCACGGTCGAATATTTCCGCATTCCGCGCGACACGCTGGTCATCTGCCTGGGCAAGTCGACCTATGCGCGCTGCGGGATCATCGTGAACGTGACGCCGCTCGAACCCGAATGGGAGGGGCATGTCACGCTGGAATTCTCCAACACCACGCCGCTGCCCGCCAAGATCTATGCGAACGAGGGCGCGTGCCAGTTCCTGTTCCTCAAGGGCGACCAGCCCTGCGAGACCAGCTATGCCGATCGCGCGGGCAAATATATGGGGCAGCGAGGCGTAACCCTGCCGCGGCTCTAAGCCTCTGTTCCAAATGGGAAAGGCGCCGGGATCAGCCGGCGCCGGTATCGCCGCCGGCCGCGCGAGAGGGTGGCGCGGCCGCCGGCGTTGGCTCGCTCAGCGCGAGGTCAACTGGAGCGCGTTGACGCGCTGAAGACCCCTGTTGGCGACGGCGTACGAAGTCGACTGCCGATCCCCCGGAAGGTCCATCTCGAAATTCCGCTGCGAGAGCACCTGGCGATACAGGTCGCGCGCTTCGGCGGCGCGGCCGGTCTCGGCATAGATCGCGGCGAGATTGAGCAGAAGCTCGGGCGCGCCCGGATTCTGGCGCAATTGGGCGGTAAGCTGACGCTCCGCCTGGGAAAACTGGCCATTCTGGATGGCGGTACTGGCGACGGGGTCCCCGTTCTGGCCCTGGGCCTGCGCGGGAAGCGCAGCAAGCGCGAACGGGGCGGCGGCAAGGACAATGAGCGCGATGCGCATAACTCCTACTCCTTCTGTTACGCCATGGAGACACTTCCATGACTCTTTGAAGACAATAGTGTTACACTTATGTGTCATCCGCACAAGCGGCTTGATGCCCCTCCGTAGTCATACGGGCAAAAAGAAAGGCGGCCCCGAAGGACCGCCTTGCTTTGCTTCCGATGCCGGCCCCGAAGGGCGGCGGATCAGAAATCGTTGCGATACTGCTCGTTGCCGACGAAGCCGAGCTTGTTCACATTCGCGCGCTTGATGATCGCGAGAATGCGGTCGACGACTTCGTAGCGTGCCTGCGGATCGGGCTGGAAGTGCAGCTCCGGCTCCGGCGACATCTGCAGCGTCTGGTCGAGATACTGGCGAAGCGTCACGTCGTCGATCGGCGCGCTGTTCCAGAAAACCTGGCCCTGCGCATCGATATAGACCTTGTTCTTCTCCGGCTCGACGACGTTCTGCGGGTTGTTGTTCGACTGCGGAAGGTCGACCTTCACCGCATGCGTCTGAATCGGAATGGTCATGATGATCATGATCAGGAGCACCAACATGACGTCGATCAACGGCGTCGTGTTGATTTCCATCATCGGGCCGTCATCACCACCGCCGCCCACGCTCATACCCATAGTCTAAACTCCTTTGAGCAGGGCCGTCAGAGACGAACCGTGGCCGAGCCGGCGGGCGGTTCGGAGATGAAGCCAACCTTGACGAAACCGGCCATCTGCATCGCGAAGATGGTGCCGCCGATGCAGCGGTACGGCGTGTTGACGTCGCCACGGATGTGCACTTCGGGGAGCTCGAGGCCGGCGGCGTTCGGGCCACCCTGCTTGTCGATCTCGGCCCGCAGCTTCTTCACGCCACGATCGACCAGTTCCTGGCTCGTCACCGGGGTCATGCCCCAGAAGACTTCGCACTTGCCGCCATTGGCGGTGACCGAGAGCGAGACGTTCTCGGGCTTGGTGGTCGTCGGCTCGAACTGGACCTTCGGCAGCTCCAGCTTCACCGTCTGGATCACGACCGGAACCGTGATCAGGAAGATGATGAGGAGCACCAGCATCACGTCGACGAGCGGCGTGGTATTGATGTCCGACATGGGGGCGTCTTCACCGCCCCCGCCTACGCTCATCGCCATTGCGCGCTATCCTATCCTTCTATTCCAACTCCAGCCCGGGGCCGGAGACGGGCCGCGCGTCCCGAGGGAGCGCGGCCCCTATATTCCAGATCGCTTAGGCGCGCGGCGCGGTGCTGGTGGTCGCGGCCGGAGCGGCCTTGGCCGGAGCAGCCTTGGCGACGGTCGGGCGCACGCGGCCGTCCGAAGCGAGGTAGCCGAGCAGATCGTTCGAGAACGCGTTCAGGCTCTCGTTGATCTTCTTGTTGCGGGCCTGCAGCCAGTTGAAGGCGAGCACGGCCGGAACGGCGACGGCGAGACCGACGGCGGTCATGATCAGCGCTTCACCGACCGGACCGGCGACCGCGTCGATCGACGCCTGGCCAGCCGCACCGATCTTCACGAGCGCGCGGATGATGCCGATAACGGTACCGAACAGACCGATGAACGGAGCAGTCGAGCCGACGGTCGCGAGGAACGACAGGCCGCTCTTCAGCTGCGAGTTGATCAGGTCTTCCGAGCGGGCGAGCGAGCCGTGCAGCCAGTCATGGGCTTCGACCGGATCGGTCAGCTTCGAGTGCTGCTCCTGGGCGGCCAGGCCGTCGTCGACCAGCTGGCGATAGGCCGAGTTCTTCTCGAGCTTCGCAGCGCCTTCGCGCAGGCTGTTGGCGTTCCAGAAGCCGGCGCGGACGCGCTTCGCCTGGTTGAGGATCTTCTGCTGCTCGAACAGCTTGGTGAACAGGATGTAGAGCGAGAAGAACAGCATCAGCACCAGGATGCCGAACACCGTCTGCGAGATCAGGCCGCCCTCACGGAGCGCCGGAATCAGGCCGTACGGATTTTCCTTGGGCGCCCCAGCGGCGGCGAGAATGGTCGTGAGCATTGTCGGTTCTTTCCTCTAACTAAATAGCGCTTTTTATCCACAGATCCGGCGCGCCCTCGCTAGAGCGCGCCAGCGAAACACACAGCCTAGCTCGGAATCTTCCAGGTGAAGCTGCCGTTATAGGGCGCAGGGATCTTGTTCCCGCCCTCGTCCTCGGCCGGATTGAACCGGGCGCGGCGCTTGAGGAGGTTGCAAGCCGTGCTGTCGAGGACGGACACGCCGCTCGAACCCGTGACGGTGCAGTTGGTCACCTTGCCCGACGCATCGACGTCGAGACGGAAGCGGACGGTGCCGGCCTGCTCGGCGCGCAGCGCGGAAGCAGGATAGTCGTCGTCCGTCACCCAGCTCTGCGGCGAACCGCGCGGCGTGAGCTTCTTTGCGATCCGCGGCGGCGCGGGCGGCTGCGGCGGAGGAGCCGGCTGCGCGGGCGGAGCCGGCGGAGTGGTCGGCGGCTGCGGTATATCGATCCGGGGCGTCGTCTGGATGGGCGGCGACGGAGTCGGCACCTGGACCACCGACGGCGGCACTGCGATCTGAGTCGGCGGCGGCGGCACCGGGGTATCCGGCGGCGGCGGCGGCGGCGGCACTTCCTCGGGCGGAGGCGGCGGCTCTTGCACGTCGAACGTGTTCAGCTTTTCCGCCTGCTTCTTGATATATTGATATGCAAGGCCCGTGACGAAGGCATATCCCATGCCAGCCACGATTATCGCAACCAGAACGATCGCGACGACGCGGCTGCCACTTGTATTGCGGTCAGCGTAAGACATCCGGCAACGTCACTCCTCTAATCCCTGACATACAGCCCTGTGCTGCGGATTTGCGACCCCGTGTGCACAAGTCTGCCCGCCGTGCGCTATATGCGTCCCATTCGGCAGCGGGCGAGTCTCTATCGCGCGCACCGGGTGGACGCAAACCCTTTGTCGGACAAACGCGCCCTACAATCGCCGCATGACGGAATTATTTCTGTATAGCCGTAACGGATTCCGGTAACCCGATCGGCATGAACCGCAGCTTCCCCGCCATATTTTCTTGCGCAATTGCGCTCGCTGCACCCTTAGGTGCATCCGCTAAGCCCCAGCAAACACAGGCGCAACCAGCCCCTGTCTTACCAAGCTACGCCACCCTGGCGAAGCAGGTGACGACAGCGCCGCTGATCATCGATGCGCGCATCCGCAAGGCCGAACGGCTGAAGGCGGAAGAATCGCCTGGTCTGGCCACTGGTATGACCCGTTTCCTGATCGAGGCGGACGTATCCGCCCTGATTCGCGGCACCCAGGCCATGGCCTCGCGCATCACCTACACCGCCGATGTGCCCCTCAACGCCAAGGGCAAGGCACCCAAGCTCGCCAAGCAGCGCGTGCTGCTGTTCGCCCGCCCCGTGCCCAGCCGTCCGGGCACCGTCCAGCTCACCGGATTGCAGAGCCAGATGAACTGGTTGCCCGAGCTCGACGCCCAGGTCCGCGCGATCACCAAGGACGCGCTGGCGGCCGACGCCCCGCCCGCGATCACCGGCGTCGGCAACGCCTTCCACGTTCCCGGCTCGCTCCCCGGCGAGGGCGAGACCCAGGTGTTCCTGCAGACCGCGGGCGGCGCGCCGGTATCGCTCCAGATCCTCCGCCGCCCGGGCGAGACGACGCGCTGGAGTGTCTCATTGGGGGACATTGTCGACGAATCGGCCGGCGCGCCGCGCGCGAATACCTTCCTCTGGTACCGCCTCGCCTGCGGCCTGCCGCGCAGCCTGCCCGCCGAAAGCGTCGAATCGGACGATCCGGCGAACGCGGCGAAGGCGAAGGAAGACTATGCCTTCGTGCTCCGCTCGCTGGGGCCTTGTGCGTAACTTGCCAATTCCCTCTCCCGCATTCGCGGGAGAGGGACGCCGAGCGTAGCGAGGCAGGGTGAGGGCCCGTGCGGGACGCAGGCGCGTCGCGCGCGGCCAGCGCGGCCCCTCACCCTTCCGCCGCCTTTGGCGGCTCCCTCCCTCTCCCGCAAAAGCGGGAGAGGGAAAGAAATCAGCCCTTCCGCCCCCGCACCAGCGTGATGCCGATCGACTCGCCCTGCTCGGCGATCGCCAGCTTGACGATTCGCACCTCGACGCGCTGCACCCGCGCATCGCCGACGAACAGCGTGTCGCAGATATGCTCGGCCACTGCCTCCACCAGCGTGAAGTGCACGTCCTTGGGCAGCCCGTCGGTCGCCGCGTGCTTGACGTCCATATAGTTCTTCGAGGCCTTGAGCGGCGTGTCCGGCTCGAACCGCTCGGGCATGTCGATGTCCACCGTCACCGAGATGCGCAGCGGCTGCGGAAGATGCGTCTCTTCCGAATAGACGCCGGTGAGGACTTCGACTTCCAGGTCGTGGACCTGGAGCTTCAGGGAATCGGGCAAGTCGCCAATGCCTTTCAGGGGAAACAGGCCGCGGCCCATAGCAGATGCACGCCTGCTGGAAAGCCCGCCCCTCGTTCCCGGCCCGCCCCGACATATATTCAGTATTGCGAAAGCGGCGATGGGCGCTATCTCGCGCGGCCCCGATCCGCAGGTCGGGGCGTTGTGAAAGGAATGTATGAAGTGATCGCATTGCTGCCGCTGGAGACCGTGGATCCTCAGGCCGTCGAGACGCTGCTCGACCGTGCTTTTGGTCCGGGCCGACGCGCGCGCACTGCGTACAAGGTGCGCCTTGGCACTTCCGAGATTCCCGAGCTGAGCTTCGCCGCGGTGGCCGATGACGGCAGCCTGCTCGGCTCGATCCAGTGCTGGCCGGTCGCGCTCGAATGCGATGGCGGCGGCAGCGTGCCGATGGTGATGGTCGGCCCCGTGGCGGTGCAGCCCGATCGCCAGCAGGGTGGCATCGGCCGCATGCTGATGGAGCGCATGCTCGAAGCGGCGGAGACCGCACCGGTCCCCGGCGCCGACGCGCTGATGCTGATCGGCGACCCTGAATATTATGGCCGCTTCTTCGATTTCACCCCCGAGAAGACCGGCGGCTGGCGTCTGCCCGGCCCGTTCGAGGCGCGCCGCCTCCTCGCCCGCGGCACCGGGGTGCCGGTCGGCCCGGGCCGGCTCGGGGCGCGTCTTCGACGGGCGGCGTGATCGTTAGGCGCACACCTCCATTCCGTCACCCCGGCCTTGTGCCGGGGTCCACCGGGAGGCAAGATACGGACAAGAGGCTCGAGCGCGGTATGGGCGGCATAGTGGACCCCGGCACAAGGCCGGGGTGACGGGTTAGGTTCCAGTAACGGTCGCCCCTTCCAATGTAGGATTTTGTCTGCTTGGGTTCCCGGCATGGCCGACCGCGCGCAGCCTTTCCTGCATCCTCTTCGTTCGTGGGAGCATCCGGCTACCGGATGCCCTGCGTCTCGCGGCGTGGACTTCCGCCGCGCCGGGCGGCTACGGGAAAGCCTCGCGCGTGGATGTCGTGAACTTGGTGAACTTCTGCGCCCCAAACGGCCCCTGAACTGAGGCGAATCGATGCCCTCCCCGCCCCCGCCCGACTTCGCCAGCCTCTCGCTCGCCGAGATCGCCCGCCTGGCCGAGGAGAATCGCCTGCCCCCGGTCGAGAACTGGAACCCGACGCATTGCGGGCATAGCGACATGCGCATCGCGCGCGACGGCACCTGGTTCCACCAGGGCTCGCCGATCGGACGCCTGCCGATGGTCCGCCTGTTCTCGACGATCCTGCGCCGCGAGCCCGACGGGCGCTTCGTGCTGGTCACCCCGGTCGAGAAGCTCGACATCGATGTCGAGGACGCGCCCTTCACCGCGGTGGAGATGAAGCGCGAGGGCGAAGGCGAAGCGATGCGGCTGGCCTTCCGCCTCAACACCGGCGATCTCGTCACTGCCGGGCCCGAGCATGGCCTGCGCTTCGAGGAGCGCGAGGATGGGCCGCGCCCCTATCTCCATGTCCGCCGCGGGCTGGAGGCGCTGGTCGCGCGCAGCGTCTATTACGAGCTGGCCGAGATCGCGCTCGCCAATGGCAGCACGCCGCCCGGCGTGTGGAGCAATGGCAGCTTCTTCGCGCTGGAGCCGGGCGCATGAGCCTCGCCGATCGACTGCGCCTGGCGCTGGCGGCGGATCATTCGCCGCTTCTGCTCCCGGGCGACCATTATGACTTCGACCCCGCGATCCAGGGCAATCCCGCCGCGGTGCTGATCGCCGTCACCGATCGCGCCGCGCCGGGCGTGATCCTCACCCAGCGCACCGAGACGCTGCGCCGCCATGCCGGCCAGGTCGCCTTTCCCGGCGGCCGGATCGATCCGGGTGACGATGGCCCGATCGGCGCGGCGCTGCGCGAGGCCGAGGAGGAGATTGCCCTGCCCCCGGCTTCGGTCGAGGTGGTCGGCATGACCGACAGCTATCGCACCGTCACCAACTATGTCGTCACCCCGGTGATCGGCGTGGTGCCGCCCGACCTGATGCTGACGCCCTCGGAGGCGGAAGTCGCCAGCGTGTTCGAGGTGCCGCTCGATTTCCTGCTCGACACGGCGAACCAGCGCGAGCAGGTGGCGGAGTATCTGGGCCGCGAGCGGCGCTATTACGAGATACTCTGGCAGGATCGCCGGATCTGGGGAGCAACGGCGGCAATGCTGGTCAATCTGTCGAGGCGGCTGCGATGGGCGGCATGATCCTGCCCGATGCCGAATGGCGTCACCGCGCCGGGCTTGCGCATCTGGTCGACGTGCTCGGCGATGCGCGTTTCGTCGGCGGATCGGTGCGCGATACCTTGCTCGACCTGCCGGTCTCCGATCTCGACGTCGCGACGCCGCTCTCGCCCCAGCGGGTGATCGAGCTGCTCAAGGGCGCCGGCATCCGCGCGGTGCCGACGGGGATCGATCACGGCACGATAACCGCGGTGCTGGAGAGCGGTCCGGTCGAGGTCACCACCTTGCGCCGTGACGTCTCGACCGACGGCCGCCGCGCCACCGTCGCCTTCACCGACGACTGGCGCGAGGACGCTGCACGGCGCGATTTCACGATCAACGCGCTCTATGCCGATCCCGCGACCGGCGAGATCTTCGACTATTTCGGCGGCCTGGCCGATCTCGCGGTGCGCCATGTCCGCTTCATCGGCGATCCGCTCCAGCGCATCGCCGAGGATCACCTCCGCATCCTGCGCTTCTTCCGTTTCCTCGCTCGCTTCGGCGACGTCGCCGATCCGGCCGGGCTCGACGCCTGCACCGCCCGCGCCAGGGATCTGATGGCGCTCAGCCGCGAGCGGATCGCCGACGAACTGCTCAAGCTGCTGGTGGCGAAGGACGCGGTCCGCGTGGTCGCGCTGATGATCGAGCGCGGCATCTTCGCGCCGGTGCTGCCGGAGATCGTGTCGGCAGATCGTTTCGCCGATCTCGCGGCGCGCGAGGATGCAGCCGGGGTCGCTCCCGATGCCATCCGCCGGCTCGCCGCGCTGATCCCGGCCGACTCCGTGCTTGCCGAGCTGATCGCGGCGCGCCTCAAGCTGTCGAAGGCCCAGCGCAAGCGTCTCGCCGCCGCCGTCGTGCCGCCCGAAGGCAATTTCATCGCCATGGCGTGGCACGCGGGCGTCGAGGCAGCGCGCGACCGGTTGCTGATCTTCGGCAGCCCGCTCTCCGACGTGGCGGTGCTGGATGCGTGGCAGCCGCCCCGCTTCCCGCTCACCGGCGGCGCGATCGTGGCGCGCGGCATCAAGGCCGGGCCCGAGGTCGCAAGGCTGATGAAGCAGGTCGAGCAAGCCTGGATTGACGAGGGTTTTCCGGACGAGGCACGCGTGTCGGCGCTGGCCGACGACGCGGTGGCTCAGGCGTTGCGCTCGGCGAGCAGCGCGTAGGCATCCTCGCGCTCGAGCGCGCGAGAGTAGAGGAAGCCCTGGCCATAGGTGCAGCCCAGCGCTGCGAGGGTCTGGGCAAGCTCGTTGGTCTCGATGCCCTCGGCAGTGGTCTGCATGCCGAGCGCCTGGGCGAGACTGAGGATGGCGCGGACGATCGCGACCTTGTCGCGGTCGGCCAGCATGCCGGAGACGAAGCTGCGGTCGATCTTGAGCAGGTCGATCGGCAGCTTCTGGAGATAGGCGAGGTTCGAATAGCCCGTGCCGAAATCGTCCATCGCCAGCGTGGTGCCCAGGTCCTTGAGCGCGTTCATCGTCTGGGCGATGCGGTCCGGATCGGTGACGATCGCGCTTTCGGTGAGCTCGAGGGTCAGGCGGTTGCCGGCCACGCCGTGCCGGTCGAGCGCGCCCTTGACCATGGCGGGGATATGATCGCGCTGCAGTTGGATCGCCGAAAGGTTGACAGCGATCTTGACACCAGCCTCCCCGCCCGCCGCCCTGTCCCAGGCAGCGATGGTCTGCGCCGCTTCCTCCATCGCCCAGCGGCCGAGCGGGATGATCAGGCCCGATTCCTCGGCGACGGGAATGAAGTCGTTGGGCGAAAGCGCCACGCCCTCCTCGTTGGTCCAGCGGGCCAGCGCCTCGAACGAGACGATCCGGCCGGTCGCAAGGTCGCAGATCGGCTGGTAGCAGAGCGTCATCTGGCCATGCTCGATCGCCCGGCGCAGCTCGGTCTCGATGCCGAACTGCTCGCGGGCAATGTCAAAGGTATGCGCCTGGTAGATCTCGGTGCGGCCGCTCTTCTTGGCGCGCTTCACCGCGAACTGGGCGTTGCGCACCAGATCCTCGGGATCGCCGTCATTGTCGCCGCCGAGCGCGATGCCGATCGAGCAGTCGACACGGATCTCGAAGTCCGAGAGGCGGAACGGATTGGCCAGCGCCGCCTGGATGCGCTTGGCGACATGGAGTGCGTCGCCCGGCCCCTCGTCGAGGGTGAGCAGCACGCCGAATTCGTCGCCGCCCATCCGGGCCAGCGTGTCACGGCTGCGCAGCGCGCCCTTCACCCGGCGCGCCACGGTGATCAGCAGCTCGTCGCCGGCAAGGCCGCCCATGCAGGCGTTGACGCGGCTGAACCGATCGAGATTGACCACCAGCACCGCGAAATCGCCGACATTCTCGGGCGAGATCGCATGCTCGAGCGCATCGGAGAATCCGGCGCGGTTGGGCAGGCCGGTGAGGCTGTCCGTCGCCATCTCGCGGCGCAGGCTGTATTCGGTGCGCAGTTCGGAGGTGTGGTCGACCAGGGTGACCATGCAGCGCGGAAAGGCGCGGCGGTCGGCACGCTTGGCGAGCATCACCCGGAAATGCCGGGCATCGACCTCGTCGCCGAACTGCCAGCTGATCTCGCACTGCATCTCGTTCGATTCGATGAAGCGGCGGAGACGCGGTCCGAGCAGGCGGATCAGTGGCGATTCGCTGGCGATGGTGCCGAGGCCGGCGAGGCGGAAGGAGCGGTTGACCGCGTCGAAGACGAAGCAGTCTTCCCGCAATTCGACGAGCGCGGCGGGCACCGGCAGCATGTCGAGCATCATCGCCGAAACGCCCGGGCCGAAGGTAAGCGCGTCCGGCTGCTGCGGCACGGGCAGCGGCGCCACAAAACGGGCTTTCTTCGACCTGGCGAACACCATCCTGTCCGGCCTAGTCCCGATTGGTTAAAACCGCCTGAAACAAAAGCGTTTTACGTCGCCCTAGAAACGATTGTCGCGCGGAAAGCCGTTCGGCGCCATCCGGCCGGCCGCGCCGCGGGTCGCGCGCCAGGGCGAAAGATCGGTTTCGCTGCGCGTCCGGCCGCTCTCGCCGCCCATCGCCCAGCTCAGCCCGTCGACCATCTTGAAGGTCCGCACATCGCTCAGCCCACCGTCGCGGTAGCGCTGCAGCTGAACGCCCTGCCCGCGCCCAAGCTCTGCCACTTCGGACAGCGGGAAGACCAGCAGCTTGCGGTTGTCGCCCACCGCCGCCACCGCATCGTCCTCGGCGCCGATCGGCTTGACCAGCTTGAGATGCGCGCCGGCCCGCGGCGTCACCACCTGCTTGCCCTTGCGCGTCTCGGCGATCACGTCCTCGACCTTGACGACGAAGCCGCGGCCATCGTCCGCCGCGACGAGCAGCCTGGGCGCCTGGCTCGACGGCAGCAGGGCGACGATGTTCCGCTCGCCCTCCAGGTCGATCATCAGCCGCACCGGCTCGCCGAACCCGCGCCCGCCGGGCAGCTTGTCCGCACCCAGCGTGTAGAAACGGCCATTGTCGGCAGCCAATAGCAGCTTGTCGGTGGTCTGGGCATGGAAGGCCAGGAAGGCCGAATCGCCTTCCTTGAACTTCAGCGCCTCGCCCGACAGATCCTCGACATGCCCCTTCATCGCGCGGATCCAGCCGCGCGCCGAGAGGATCACCGTGATCGGCTCGCGCTCGATCATCGCCTCGAGCGGGATCTCGCGCGCCGGCGCCGCTTCCTCGACCAGGGTGCGGCGCTTGCCCAGCGCCGTCTCCGGGCCGTAGCGCTCGATCATCTTGGCGAGGTCGCGCTTCATCCGGGTGCGCTGGCGGGCATCGGAGGAAAGCAGCAGCTCGAGATCGGCCTTTTCCTTCTCTAGCGCATCGCGCTCGCGCTTGAGCTCCATCTCCTCGAGCTTGCGCAAGCTGCGCAGCCGCATGTTGAGGATCGCCTCGGCCTGACGGTCGGTCAGCTGGAACTCGGCCATCATCACCGGCTTGGGCTCGTCCTCGGTGCGGATGATCTCGATCACCCGGTCGAGGTTGAGGAAGGCGATGATATAGCCGCCGACCAGCTCGAGCCGGTCGGTGATCTTGGCCACCCGGTGCTCGGACTTGCGGCGCAGCACGACGAACTGATGCTCGAGCCAGCCCTGCAGCGCCTCGCTGAGGCTCATCACCCGCGGCGTGCGGTGCTTGTCGAGCACGTTGAGGTTGAGCGGCACCCGCACTTCGAGGTCCGACAGACGGAACAGGCTGTTGATCAGGTCCTCGGCCACCACCGTGCGGCTGCGCGGCTCGAGCACGATGCGGATGTCCTCGGCGCTCTCGTCGCGGACATCGCCCAGGATCGGCAGCTTCTTCTCGTTGATGAGCTCGGCGATCCCCTCGATCAGCTTGCCCTTCTGGACGCCGTACGGGATCTCGGAGACGACGAGGTGCCAGCCCCCGCCCTTCTCGGTCACCTTCTCGATCTTCGCGCGCACCCGGAAGCCGCCACGGCCGGTGGCATAGGCCTCCGCGATCGCCGCCGGGCTGTCGACGATGATGCCGCCGGTCGGCAGATCGGGGCCCTGGACGTAATCAAGGACGTTCGCCGCCGGATTGTCGATCAGCGCCACCGCCGCGTTCATCAGCTCGGCGGCGTTGTGCGGGGGGATGCTCGTCGCCATGCCGACCGCGATGCCGGCGGCGCCATTGGCGAGCAGGTTCGGGAACAGGCCCGGAAAGAGCTCGGGCTCCTCGTCCTCGCCGTTATAGGTGGGGCGGAAATCGACGGCATTCTCGTCGAGCCCGTCCATCAGGTCGATGGCGACCTGGGTCAGGCGTGCTTCGGTATAGCGATAGGCCGCAGCATTATCGCCGTCGATATTGCCGAAATTGCCCTGGCCGTCGACCAGCGGGTAGCGCAGCGCAAAGGTCTGGGCGAGGCGGACCATCGCGTCATAGACCGACTGATCGCCATGCGGGTGGTATTTACCGATCACGTCACCGACGACGCGGGCGCACTTCTTGTAGCCGCTCGCCGGATCAAGCCGCAGCAGCCGCATCGCCCAGAGCAGGCGGCGGTGGACCGGCTTCAACCCGTCGCGGACATCGGGCAGCGAGCGCGCCGTGATCGTGGAGAGCGCGTAGACCAGGTACCGCTCGGAAAGCGCGCTGTCGAAGGGAACGTCGGAAGGCGCGCCGGGATCTTGAATGTCGGTGTCGAGGCTCATTTCCTACCCCGGATAGCAGCAGCGAAGGCCAAGCGCCAAGCCGGGGCGCGGCGACATTCAACCGAACGCTTGGGTGTTGGGAAATTCGAGCCGCAGATTTTGGCGATAACTATCGAATTTCTCATGCTTTTACCGAAACGCCCGCGGAGAAATGTTGAATCTCTTGAATCCCCACACGCGTGCGCGAGAGCCGATAAAGCCGAGGACTGGATACGAGGTTCGAGACGAGGCAACACTCCGGAACTAAAGCAGAACATTTCCAACTTTGCCAGTGGCGAGGCCGGCTTTGCGCCACGGACCTGCCATTTTCGCGGTGCGATGCGGTCGTGCAAGCGCTGCAGAGACGTTCAAGAATGTGACGCTTCTTATCGGCAATCCGCCACGATCCCGCCCCAATCTTCTCTGTAAAACCTGCCCGCTTACAAGCTCTCTATCCACCCCGGTCAGTCTAAAATTCTTTCACAGGCTATTACGGGATCGCCGAAATCGTTCCGTCTCCGGAATACACAGGGGAACTCGAACGAAAGTAAGCAGATATGCGCAACTCGATCCTTATACTCGTCGCCGTGACTTGCCTCGCGAGCACGAACACTGCCTTTGCGCAGGAAGTAGAGAAGGAGAAGACGCCGGCCCAGAGCTTTGCCGGTCCGCGTGTCGAAGCGACGATCGGCCTGGACCAGAGCGGTGACGATGCGCTTTCCGGCGGCGAACTGACGGGGCTGCGCGCAGGCGGCGCGGTCGGCTATGACGTGGCCATCGGCAAGCGGGTCACCATCGGCGTCGAAGGCGGTATCGGCTGGGTTGTCGCGGGCAGCGCCAAGGTCGGGCCGTTCCCGAGCACCGGGTCCACTACTTACAAGACCGATGCGGCGCGCGACATCGATGTCTCCGCTCGGATCGGCTATGCGCTGAGCCCGAAGACGCTGATCTTTGCCAAGGCCGGCTGGGCGGACCTGCGCTACGATACCCATGGTAGCGACGGCCGGGACTATGGTCCCAGCACCGCCAATGGCCTGCGCGTGGGTGCCGGCGTCGAGCAGAAGTTGACCAAGAACGTCTATGCCAAGGCCGAATATCGCCTCACGCGAACCGACGACTATCGGGGCCACGACGACCGCCACCAGCTGCTCACCGGCATCGGCGTGCGCTTCTAAGCCGCATGACCGGCAGGGGGACGGCTTGTCCCCATCCCCCTGTCAGTCTGCCGGGCGATCCTCCGGCGCCACCAGCGCGCCCCAGGGATCGTGCGCCAGCGAGGTCTTCACTTCCTCCAGCAGCCAGTCGCGAAAGGCGCGGATCTTGGGCTGGTTGCGCTTGTTCTCGGCATACATCAGCCAGAAGGCGTTGCGGTACTGGGCGGTGATCTGCGGGAGCAGCTGGACGAGCTGGCCCGAAGCGATCGCCGGCAGCCACATCGGCGGGCTGAGGATCGAGATGCCGTGGCCGGCAATCGCCGCATTGCCGTCGAGGATCTGCGAATCGAAACGGACGCCGGCCAGATCGACATAGGCCGGCGTCTCGCCCATCGCCGCGGCGAACCACAGGTCCCACCAGTCGTCGTTATAGGTCAGCCGGGGCAGATCTAGCAGATCGGCCGGCGTGTGCACCGGCGGGTGCCTCGCCAGGAAATCCGGGCTGGCAAAGGGTGCCACGGGCATACCCATCAGGAAATGGCAGCTGTGCCCTGGCATCGGGCCAGGCGCGCCGCGCAGGCCGACATCGGCCTCCCCCGCCAGCAGATCGACGATCTCGTCGCCGACGTGCAGCCGCACCGCCAGCTCGGGCCGGGCGAGCTGGAACGAGCCGATCCGGCCAGCCAACCAATTGGTGGCCAGCGTGCGCGGCGCAGTGATCCGCATCACGCTCTCGCTTTCGGCATGCACCGCGGCAAAGGCATCGCCCATCGCATCGAAGGCAGTAGTGATCTGTGGCGCGATCCGGCGGCCGATATCGGTGAGCGCGATGCCGCGCCCGCTGCGCGCGAACAGCGGCGCGCCGACACGCTCCTCCAGCAGCTTCATCTGATAACTCACCGCCGCCTGGGTCATGCCCAGTTCCTCCGCGGCGCGGGTGAAGTTGCCGTGCCGGGCAGCGGCCTCGAACACGCGAACGGCGGACAAAGGCGGAAGGCGGCGCATCATGATATACAAGCACAGCTTATGGATGTTGGCCAATGATTTGTTGGCCTGGCGGGGCGTTCGGGCGCAAATGGAGGGGGTGCCGAACATGGCGCGCATCCAAAGGAACAAGCCATGCTGAAGACCCTGATCCCCCTCGCCCTGATCCTTTCGCCCGCGCTAATCCCGCTGGCCGCGAAGGCGCAGAGCCATGAAATCGTCCGCGTTTCCTATGCCGATCTCGACCTCTCCCGCGCCGAGGGCCGCAGCGCCCTCGACCGGCGGCTGGCCCGCGCGATCGACAAGGCCTGCCCGGCCACCCGCCCCGGCTATGTGACCGAGTCACCCAGTGCGCTGCGCTGCAAGGCGCTTCTGCGCGAGCGCGTCTCGGAAGCACGCCAGCAGGCCGTCACCCGGCAGGGCAGCCCCATCCGGATCTCCGCCCGTCCCTGATTGATCCCTCGGAAGGCGAAGAGGCGGGCGGCCTGCAACGCCGCCCGCCAATCCATAAGCATTGCTGATATCGCGCAGCGCGATCCCGAAAAGGGAAAGCCGGTGCGATCCGGGCGGGTTGGGCCCGTCACAAAATATGGTTACTCCTTGGTCAAGGAACAGGGAGGAACCCATGCGAGTCGTTTGGGCATTGGCGGCGCTTGCGCTGCTCGCGGGATGCGATGGCATCGATCGCCCCGCGGACGGCAAGGACAAGTCCGAATTCGCTTCGGCAGCCAATGCCGAGGCCTTTGCCTCGACCGGCACGGGCTTCGATTATCGCTATGCCTATCGGCTGCCCGGCAGCCGGGTGAAGGGCGTGCTCCAGTCCAATGCCGATGCCTGCGACCGGATCGGCCCGGCGCGCTGCCGCATCCTTTCGATGCGCTACCGCGTCGACGACGGCAACAAGACCCGCGCGGTGCTGACCATCCGCATCGATCCGTCGATCGCCCGCGCCTTCGGCGACGCGGTGACCAAGAACGTGACCGGATCGGACGGCGTGCTGGTCGATACCGAGATCACCGGCGCGGACTCGACCGCCACGGCGCGCAGCGTCGCGGTGGTGAAGCGGCTGCAGGACCAGCTCCAGAACGCCCGCGCCAGCGCCACGCCTGACGGGCAGGCCCGGGCTGCGCGCCTGCAGAACGCGCTGTCGGTGATCGGCGAGGTGGAGGCGAGCCAGGGCCAGACGCTGGCCAATGCGCCGATGCTGTTCACCTATGAATCGAGCAGCGCGCTGAGCGGCCTGGGCTCGTCCGAGGCGAATTTCCGCACTGCCGGCCAGACGCTGGAGAATTCGGTCGCCCAGCTCGTCCAGCTGCTGGCGAGCATCGGGCCGTGGTGCCTGCTGATGCTCGCGGTGGTGCTGCTGCTGCGCTGGATCATCCATGGCCGCGCCGTGGGCTCCGATCCCGAGCCGCGCCATGACGACAGCTACGAAAGCACGCATGACGGCCGCGACCAGCGCGGGCGCGGCGACAATCGCAACCTGATCCAGCGCTGGTTCTCGCGCGACGAGGAAGACGAGCACGCGCGCTGACCGGCACGCTGCGACATCCTATTTCGGCAAGCGGGGATGGCATGCGCTTCCCCGCTTGCTTTTTGCCTAAGTTATGTAATGTTATAACATATATAACGAAGGGAGAGACGTGATGGTGAAGCCGAAGCGCTGGATGCTGCTGGCGAGCGGCGGCATGGCCGGAGTGCTGGTGCTGGGGACGTGCGTGGCGCTGATCGGCTCCACCCAGTTCCGCGACGGACAGAAGCTCGCGACATACGATGTCGAGACACCGTTGCTGACCACGGCGCCCCCGGCCATGCCCAAGAGCGACATCGCCAGGTCCTATGCATCGTCGGTCCGCAACTCCGTATCGCCGCCGGGCGACTCCACCACCGGCGCCGCGGCGATACCGATCAGCGTGCCGCAGCTCGCCTATAACTTCACCCTCGCCTATCGCCTGCCCGCCGCGGCCATTGCCGGCGCACAACAGGCGCATCTCGACCTGTGCAACCGGCTGGGCCCGCGCTGCCAGCTGGTCGCGATGCAGCGCGCCGCCAATGACGATGGCGCGACCAGCGCCTTCCTCAAGCTGCGCGTGGCTAGCCCGCTCGGCCAGGCCTTTGCCGGCGACCTGACCCAGATGATCGGCAAGGCAGGCGGCCGTGCGGTCGACACGCAGATCTCGGCGGAAGACGTCTCGCGCGATCTGGTCGATACCGATGCCCGCCTCCGCCAGCGCGAGATCCTCGTCGCCCGGCTCACCGACATGCTGCGCGGGCGCCAGGGCAAGGTCGGCGAGCTGGTCGAGGCCGAGCGCAGCGTCGCCCAGGCGCAGGAGGAGCTCGACCAGGCCAGGGGCTGGCTGGGCGAGCTGCGCGGCCGCGTCGCCTATTCCAACTTCTCGATCAGCTATGTCCCGGTCACCGCCCCGGTGCAGGCGCCCACGCCGCAGGGCTTTCTCGGCCGGCTGAGCGACGCGGTGGCGCAGTCGGGTGCGGCGGTGCTCGGAGTTGGGCAGACATTGCTGCTGCTGGTGATCTTCCTCGGCCCCTGGGCGCTGCTGGCCGGACTGGCATTGTTCGCGGCACGCCCCTGGCTTCGGCAGTGGCGCCGTGCCGGATTGGGGCCCGTTAACGAGGATGCGTGATTGCGCCTCAGCCCCCCTTTCGTTATAGGCCGCCTCTCGCCCCGGCACGTGCGCGGATTCCCGTGCCGCCGGGGCAATGACTTTCCAGGGGAAAAAGCACCCGATGGCACGCCGCCGGCAGATCTACGAAGGTAAGGCAAAGATCCTTTACGAGGGTCCCGAACCCGGCACGCTGATCCAGTATTTCAAGGACGACGCGACCGCCTTCAACGCCCAGAAAAAGGGCACGATCAACGGCAAGGGCGTGCTCAACAACCGGATTTCCGAGCACGTCTTCACGCTGCTCGCCGGCATCGGCATCCCGACTCACTTCATCCGCCGCCTCAACATGCGCGAGCAACTGATCCGCCAGGTCGAGATCGTGCCGATCGAGGTCGTGGTGCGCAATGTCGTAGCCGGCAGCCTCGCCAAGAAGCTCGGGATCGAGGAAGGCACCCCGCTGCCGCGCACGATCGTCGAATATTACTACAAGGACGATGCGCTCGGCGACCCGATGGTCACCGACGAGCATATCCTCTGCTTCGGCTGGGCGAGCCAGGAAGAGCTGCACGACATGGCCGACATGGCCATCCGCGTGAACGACTTCCTCTCAGGGCTCTTCGCCGGCATCGGCATCCGTCTGGTCGACTTCAAGCTCGAGTTCGGCCGGATCTGGGACAACGACTATTCGCGCATCATCCTGGCCGACGAGATCAGTCCTGACGGCTGCCGCCTGTGGGACATGACCACCGGCGAGAAGCTCGACAAGGACCGGTTCCGCCGCGATCTGGGCGGCGAAGTCGAGGCCTATCAGGAAGTCGCACGCCGGCTCGGCCTGTTCCCGGAAGGCGAGGATTCGGCGGTGCTGGACCTCGAGAGCCACCGGAAGCGCCGGGGCAAGTAAGCCTCCTGACCCAATATCGTCATCCCGGCGAAAGCCGGGATCTCATGCGGCTCTTTCCGAGCGCCTTCGCCTGAGATCCCGGCTTTCGCCGGGATGACGCGTATTTAGGCACGGAAAATGACGCGCTTTGGGTTGCAGCCCGGCGCACTCCGCGCCATAGGCGCTGGCCATGAAGCTCCGCATCATCGTCACCTTGAAGAACGGCGTGCTCGACCCCCAGGGCAAGGCCATCCAGCACGCTTTGGGCGGCCTCGGCTTTGACGGCGTCGAAGACGTCCGCGCCGGCAAGATCTTCGAGCTCGAGCTCGCAGACTCGACCAGCGACGAGGCCGTCGACGAGATGTGCCGCAAGCTGCTCGCCAACACCGTCATCGAAAACTACCGGGTGGAAAAGCTGTGAAGACCGCGGTCATCGTCTTTCCGGGTTCCAACTGCGATCGCGACATCGCAGTCGCGCTGGAGGCGGTGACGGGCGTGAAGCCCGCCATGGTGTGGCATGGCGAGAGCGAGCTGCCCTCCGGCCTCGGCCTGATCGCCCTGCCCGGCGGTTTCTCCTATGGCGACTACCTCCGTTGCGGCGCGATCGCTGCGCGATCGCCGGTCGTCCGCGCCGTGATCGAGGCGGCCGACAGGGGCACGCCGGTGATCGGCATCTGCAACGGCTTCCAGGTGCTCACCGAGACCGGGCTGCTGCCCGGCGCGCTGATGCGCAATTCGGGCCTCAACTTCGTCTGCCGCGATGTGCCGCTGACGGTCGACAATTCGCAGTCGATCTTCACCTCTGCCTATCGCTCGGGCGAGCAGATCACCGTCCCCGTCGCGCATCATGACGGCAATTACTTCGCCGATGCCGAGACGCTCGACCGGATCGAAGGCGAGGGCCGCGTCGCGTTCCGCTACGCCGCCGACATCAACGGCTCGGCCCGCAACATCGCCGGCGTGCTCAACAAGGCCGGCAACGTGCTGGGCATGATGCCGCACCCCGAGCGCCGCATCGAGGCTGCGCATGGCGGCACCGACGGCCGCCGGTTGTTCGAGGGCCTGCTCGAAGCGGTGGCCTGAGGCCGGCGTGCCGGGGCCGCTGCCAGCCGAGCGCCCCACCCTTCCCGGAATTGCCCTGCTGGTCGTCGACGTCCAGCCGAGCTTTGCCGTGCCGGACGCGATCGTCGAGGGCATCCGCGCGCTGAGCCGCACCCTCTACACCGTGGCGACGGTCGAGCGGCACGATGAGTCGGTGACGCCGTTCGAGCGCCAGCTCGGCTGGAAACCGGCACCCGACGACGAGAGCCTGGTCGCGGCCGACCGCATCTTCGTGAAGCACGGCTATCTTCCGCCGGCCGAATTGATCGACCATCTGCGCGATCGAGAGGCGGAGCGCGTGTATGTCTGCGGCATCCAGGCGGACACCTGCTGCCTGGCGGCGGGCTTCATGCTGTTCGACGCGGGACTGCGCCCCACCCTGCTGCAATGGCTCAGCGTCGGCTCGTCGCTCGACCGCAGTGCGGATCTCGGCGCACGGCTTTGGGAGCATCACTTCGGAAGCGTGCTGCGGGGCCCTGGCGAACCAGAGCTATCCAAATAGGTTTTCACGCCAAATCGAAACGTGCGTCACCACCGCAACCTTCCTCACGAGACGAAGAAGAGCGGCCGCGAAACAACCGCGACCGCCCTGCTCCGTGACGAACCTAAAATGCATGGTAGCCAGCCGCTCAGTGAACCGCACTGGCGAATGCGCCGTTCGATGCGGACAGTCCTGGCGCCGGGAAGGAGATCGGCCGGCCACCGCCCATCACCTGGAAACGCGCCGCCTGCTCCGCGAGCGTGGCGACCTCGACGGTGAGGTTGCGCGCGGCGGCCGAAGTCTCCTCGACCATCGCGGCATTCTGCTGGGTCGACTGGTCCATCACGCCGATCGCACTGCTGATCTCGCTGACCGCGGTCGACTGGGCCTGATTGTCGGCCGCCATCTGGTTGAGCAGCGTGTGCACGCCGCTCACCTCTTCGGCGATATGGGCGAGCGCGCCATCGACCTTCTCGACCATCTCCACCGCGGCGACGATATCGACCTGGGTGGCGGTGAGCTGCTCCCGGGCACGCCCGGCTTCTTCCTCGGCACGCATCGCGAGCGCGGAGACGAGATCGGCGACGACCGCGAAGCCCCTGCCCGCCTCACCGGCACGGCCGGCCTCGACCGCGGCGTTCATCGCGAGCACGCGCGTCTGGAAGGCGATCTTGTCGAGGCCTTCGATGACGCTGTCGATGCCCTTGGCGCTGTCATTGACCCGGTTCATCGCCTGGACCGCCTCATCGACGACCTGGCGGCCGCCCGAGACGGTCGCGGTGGCACCATCGGCACGGGCGACGGTGCGCCCGGCAGCCTCTGCGGTCGCCTTCAGGCGCTGGTCCATCTGGCTGATCGCGGCAGTGGTCTGCTCGAGACTCGCGGCGTTCGCCTCGGTGCGGCGCGCCAGGCTTTCCGACGCCTGGGCGATCTCGCCCGATCCGTTGCGGATCGCCGAGGTGCTTTCGGTGACGGCGCCGAGCAGGGTCCGCAGCGAAGCGAGCGCGGCGTTGAAGTTCTCGCGCAGCTTCGCATAGGTTGCAGGATATTCCTCGACGATGTCGGCAGTCAGGTCGCCCTTGGCGAGGCGCTCGAGATTGCCGGTCATGCCGCGGACGATCTCGCCGTGATGCTCGGCTTCCTCATTCTGCTTGATCTGCGCGGCAGCGGTATCGCGGAAGGTGAACATCGCCTTGGTCAACCGGCCGACACAGTCCCGATATTCAGTGAACTGGATCGGGCTGGCGAGATCGCCGGCGGCAAGCGCCTCCATGCGCACCACGGTGGTGACATAGGGGTCGGCAATGGCCTTGCGATACCAGACGCTGAGGCCGGCGGCCGCCACGGCGGCGGCGATGCCGACGGCCAGAGCGAGCGTCGGAAACAACAACAGGGTCAGCGGCGTGAGCGCGACGAGCGCCGTCATCGAGCCGAACGCTACGAGCAGCTTCCGGCGGATAGGTGCGTTAGCGACGAACCAGTGCATGGGCATTCTCTCAGAACCTGCAACGAAATGTTGCTGCTCGGAGCATTATAGAGTGCCCAGCACCGGAGAATCACGGACCTGCCAAATATCTTCGAAGTAACTTAGGTTATATTTCGCAAGTACGTAAATTACGCAAAAGTCTTTTCGTTACGTTCGCGCTTCAACCCATTGCAGAATATCGGCCATCACACTTTCCTTGCCGAGGTCGGCAAGCAAGTCATGATAATGGCCTTTATAGATCTTCAGCGTTTTGTCGCTCGATCCGACATGCTCGTAAAAGAATTCGCTGCCATGGCAGACAGTGGCGTGATCCTCGGTGCCGTGCAGGATCATCACCGGGATCGTGATCGTGTCGAACTCCTTGCGCATCCGCTCATCGGCGCGGACCAGCGCAGCCACGGTGGCGGCAGGCTGGACCTCGTCCTTGATGTACGGATCGGCGTTGAGCTTCGCGACCCATTCGGGATCGCGCGAGAAATCCTCGTTCTTCAGCTTGAGCACGCCGAGATGCGGCGCGATGTGGCTGAGCCCCTTGATCGCGGCGAGCGCGAAGCCCGGCGCCGGCACCTGGAAGGCGAAGCTCTCGCAGATGAAGCCGGCAAGCTCGTGCTGGTTGTCGAGCGTGTAGGTGCAGGAAGTGACGCCGCCGGCGCTGTGGCCGAGCAGGAAGACCTTGAGCCCCGGATGGCGCGACTTGGCGATGGCGATCGTGCCGGCAACGTCATCGACATACTCCGAGACGCTCTCGACATAGAAGCGCTCGCCTTCCGAGCGGCCGCGGCCGCGCAGATCGAGCGCATAGGCGGCATAGCCCTTCTCGACGAAGCGCTGGGCCGTCCATTCATGCTGGCCGCCATGCGAGTTCACTCCGTGGCAGATGACCACCACCGCGCGCGGCTCGCCCTCGGGCAGCCAGGAGCGGAAGAAGATGTTGACGTGCCCCGTGCTGCCGAAAGTCTCTTCCGTCGTCGCGGTCATGCTGCCCTCCTGAAGAATTCGCCGGAAATGATGCCAGCGTTGTCGGCGCGCGTCAGCTTACTCCTTCGGGTATTCGCAGGTGTCGCGACCGAAGAGGCTGGTGGTGCGGGCAAAGAGGAGCAGCACGCTTGGCCAGAACATCGTGTTCCAGATGTCGTGCCAATTGCCCCAGAGATCGATGCGGGTGTGATAGACCAAGCTGTCGCGCAGGTCCCAGACCTCGCCAAGCAGCGCCGCGACAAGCGCCACACCCAGCGGCTTCCAGCTCCGCAGCGGCCAGCGAAAGGCCAGCGCCGCGCCCAGGAACAGGGTGAGCCCGACATAGATGTGGAGCGCATCCTTGGCGAGCCCGACATGCTGGATCAGCCAGAACTTGGCCGATTGCAGCGGACTCACCGCCTCACACCCGGGTGGCGAAGGGCGTGAAGTCCGTGCCCTCGTCGAACACGTCGACGCCCTCGCGGCGCTTGAGGAAGCCGACGACGAGATAGGTGACCGGCGTGAGGATCACTTCCCAGGCGACCTTGAGCGCCCATTGCGTGAAGAGCACCTGGATGACCAGCGTGGTGGTCCAGCCTTCGGCCCAGAGGAATGCGAGCGGGTAGAAGATCAGGCTGTCGATCCCTTCGCCCGCGATCGTCGAGCCGATGGTGCGGGTCCACAGCATCTTGCCGTTGGTCCACAGCTTCATCCGGGCAAGGACATAGGAGTTGACGAACTCGCCGGCCCAGAAGGCGCAGACCGAGGCGAGGACGATGCGCGGCACCTGGCCGAAGATCGTCTCATAGGCGGCCTGGTTGCCCCAGCTCGGCGCCGGCGGCAGCGCGACGACCACCCAGGCCATCAGCGCCATGAACAGCACCGCACCGGTGCCCGCCCAGATCACCCGGCGGGCGCGGGCATAGCCATATACCTCGGTCAGCACGTCGCCGATGACATAGGAGACGGGGAAGAACAGGATGCCGGCGCCGAATGGCCAGTAATCATTGTAGATCGGCAGCCAGACCTGCGAGACCTTGCCCGCGCCGAGCACGTTCGACAGCAGGATGATCGCCACGAAGGCGGCCATCACGAAGTCGTAATAGCGGAAATGCCCGCCGCGCAGCGTGTTCGCGGCGACCTGCGCCGGCTTCCCGTTCCCCTCGCTCATGCAGCATCTATGATCCCGGTTCCGCTGCCGCGCAATCCACGCTAGGGGCATCCGGCGCGCGCCCGTAGCTCAGTTGGATAGAGCACGTGCCTTCTAAGCAGCGCCCCGCCTTTTAGGCATGGGTAGAAATCCCAGTTTTCTGCCGTTTTTTAGCAAACTGGCGGTCCTCTAAGAGCCTGCAAGGTGCAATAGAGCCCCGTAATTCCCCCGTATTAATCACTGGTCGCCTGCAGGAGGGTAGTTTGCCGTTGCGAGCCGGTTGGCGAACCGTGTAGCGAGCCCGGCGGGGCCCCGTAGCTCAGTTGGATAGAGCATCGGTCTTCTAAACCGAATGTCGCGTGTTCGAATCACGCCGGGGTCACCATCGCATTTTCCGACAGTTAGAGCGACGGCCCCGATCAGTTCTTGGCCGCTATCTGCCTGATCTGGCCTCGGATACCAGCGACACGCCCAAGTAGCGCGTGGCGATCCTCGTCGGCCGCCTGCGCAAGCGAAGCCCTCGCTTCGTGCATCTTCTTGTGTTGACGAAACGGCGCCACCAATTCGCCATTTCGCAATACAACACCAGTGATCTCGGCGGGCCTATCCACAAACGTCTTTTGCTTGTGATATTGGAGCCCGACGCCATGGATCATTTTTCGAACCTCCCAGATGTCCGCCTTCGGCACCTGCTGGCCTGAAATCGTTACATCGTCGATGTACACCGTGAACGTGTACCCTCTCACTTTGCAGAACTTAGCAATCTTCTCCCAAAGGTCGTAGTACGCAAAGTAAGCCATTATGGGGCTCAGGGGCGAACCGGTGGGCAGGTGACCTCTATAGCAAGCGAGACCAGCCAGAAGCCCTGCTATATCCCGTTCACATTGCATGATGCGATGGAAAAACCAGAAAACACGTCGCTGCGGTGTGCTGGGAAAGAATTTGCGGATGTCCAAACACTGAACCACGCGGTTGCCTCGGTGGGCTGCCGCGTTCGTCACATAACAGCGCTTCTTTACGGGGCAGAATAGGAACTCGGGGGGCTCGATCCGAGCCAACAACCTCGCCAGCTTTGCCTGCACGCGCTTCAACCCACGACATGGATTCTCGACATGTCTAACGCCTTCACCCGACTTCTTCGGTATATCGAACTCGGAATATAAGGCGTCTCCGGTAGCCAGCCCCCGGAGCTCGGCCGCAGTAACCCCCAACATCGAGGCCAGCTTTGAGCGGCTACGCAGCTTGTAGAGCTGCGACTGGTTCAGAGCGTGAGTGGAGTTAATCCGCATGAAGGCGCTCCGAACGCGCTTCCAAAAACTGCATGAGACCGACCATCTTCCCTGCAACGAACGTGCGGGCGCGATCATATGCGCCTCCATCTTGCACACTCTCGGCGAAGAACATGATCGAGGAAACCGGTAATCCAAAAACCTCTGAGTATCTCTGAATCAATTCCAAGCTAGGCGTCTTATGCCCTTTCTCGATTTCAGAGAGATATGAAGTCGAAATTTCCAGCCGCTCAGCGACCTGCTTTTGCTTCAGGTCGTGATAAACACGAATTAGCCTGAGGGCCTCACCAAGCATCCATTATTCCTATCGATTTGTAATGCAGGGTGGCGGATCATCCCTTGAACAGTTTAACCAACTCAATGGCAAGGCGAAGGATATTCGCAATCCAAGGCCCAGCCGTCAGTATCACTTTCAGCGTCTGCGGGGTCACCAAACGGCTCGCCCACTTCGGCTTGTTCTCCAAAATCAACCGCCCACGTTCCTTGTCGTCGTCCCGATGTGTCATCGACTTTCTCCTTCTTCGCCAACCACCTGAACGGTGGCGCTGCCATCTGGCTAAGAAGGTGGGGAAGGAACGTGCTTACCCTGATCACCTGGGCGGTCCCCCGCCATCGGGGGCCGCCCGGAGGCCGCCGCACGCATCGCATGACACGGCCATATGGTAGGAGGTTCACACCCCCCGCGAAGGTCACCCTTCAGTGAATGATGGCAGTCCCCTTTCTGACTAACGACGCATCATAGATGCCACGCGACCACGACCGCGTCCAGAACTTTATTCGCTGTCAGCGAATTTTTTGCTTCTGTACCTCTGCTGCATTCGCAGGTCAGGCCTCAGCGAAATCAACGGCCTCAGATCTCGCCGTTTTGGCCTGGAGTTCGAGGGGACGTTCGCCATAGAGCACATGCTTGAAAGCATATATTCTATCGGATTTTTTGTATATATTTCAGTTACTTATGAATTGCTGCATCGCCTTCCCGTAATTCCCCCGTAATCAGCAGATTACGCAACTCAAACCATTGATATTAATGCATTTTATCTATGGGGAATCTGCCTTCTAAGCTCGTGGTCGCTGGTTCGAATCCAGCCGGGCGCGCCAATTTTGCTGGAAGCGCCTCGCATAAGCTCCGGCGCGCGTTCGCGCTCACATCGGCGCTGCAACGGGTCATTCCAGCCGATAGCGGCTTGACCCCTCCCCGGCACCAGCCCACCGCAGCGGCCCGCGCGATCGATATCGCGCTCCGCAATCCTGCGCAGCGCACGCGATCCCAACAGATTGAACTTGATGCAATTTCCTCGCTTTTTCTCGGGCGGCTCCCACGACCTCGCGATCGACCTCGGCACGGTAAACACAGTCATCTACCTGCGCGACCGAGGCATCGTCCTCAGCGAACCATCGGTGGTAGCGATGGAAACCACCGGCGGCATCTCGCGAGTCCGGGCAGTCGGCGCCGAGGCGAAGCTGATGCTCGGGAAGACGCCCGACAATGTCCGCACGATCCGTCCGATGCGCGATGGCGTGATCGCGGACGTCGAGGTGGCGGAGCAGATGATCAAATATTTCATCGACAAGGTCGCTGGCCGCCCGATGCGGATCGGCCGTCGTCCGGAGATCGCGGTCAGCATTCCCAGCAGTGCTACCCAGGTGGAGCGGCGTGCCATCCAGCAGGCGGCCACCAATGCGGGCGCCGGCAAGGTCTATCTGATCGAGGAATCCATGGCCGCGGCCATCGGCGCCGGCCTGCCGATTACCGAGCCGCTCGGCGTCATGGTCGTGGACATCGGCGGGGGCACGACCGAGGTCGCCGTCCTGTCGCTCAAGGGCCTGGCGTACAGCGCTTCTATCCGCGTCGGCGGCGACCGCATGGACGAGGCGATCGCCTCCGCGATCCGCCGCAAGCACAATCTCATGGTCGGCGAAGCCACCGCGGAGCGGATAAAGGTCGAGATCGGCACCGCCCAGCTTCCCGAAGACGGCATCGGCCTGACGACCAAGGTCCGGGGGCGCGATCTGGTGAAGGGCATGCCCTCCGAGGTCGAGGTGAACCAGGGCGAGATCGCCAATGCCCTTGCCGACCTCACCGCCCAGATCGTCGAGGCGGTGCACTCCGCGCTGGAGAAGACCGAGCCGGAGCTGGCCTCCGACATCTATGACCAGGGCATCGTGATGACCGGCGGCGGCAGCCTGCTCGCGAATCTCGACGATGTCCTGTCCAAGGCAACCGGATTGCCCGTCATGGTCGCGGAGAATGCCCTGATGTGCGTCGCCAACGGCGCCGGGCGGGCGCTCGAGGACCCGGTATATCGCGGCGCAATGTCGAGCAGCTGACCTGCCGCTCCGGCCGCAAAAAATCTTTGTCCTGATATTCGCGATCTCCCGTCTCCCTTCTGAGGGCGCATGCGCCTCTGGCTGAGGAAGTGTTGCGGCGCGCGCAATAGCGCCGAAAGATAATGAATAATATCGTTACGAAGATATCAACTTAAATACTGCAACAATAGTTTCACAGTAACGCGCGAATTAAATAATGCGCGATTCGTTATAAATATTACCAAACAATACATCCGCAATACTAATTGCGGAAACGAACTGGCGCGACTTGACTCCACATTGTCTTGCATTGGGAGATTATATGAAGAGCCAAATTCAAATGATGGCGATCGCGACCCTCGGGGCGGCGCTCGCGATGCTGTCGCCGCATTCCGCCCAGGCACAGGGCTGGCCGGCGCCGGTTGCGCCGCTGCCGGAACTGGCCACTGCGCTCGACAAGCGCTTCCAGCCGGCGATCGATTTCGACACCGACGTCTGCTTCAACGTTCCCGCCGTCAACGCCTCGGGCGCGATCAGCGCGGGTGCCTCGACCTACGCGACAAAGCCGCCGGCGTCGTGCCGCCAGGCCAGCTATCGCACGACCAGCAACGTCTATGTCCGGGCGCGCTGCAACAACGGCTATTGCGCCCGCGTCTACAGCTATTTCTGGCAGTCCGATTTCTCGCACGCCTATGACTGGGAATCGGTGATCGTCTGGACCACCGACCAGGGCACCAACAGCAGCGTCGTCGGCGTCACCCGCGGCGACCATGGCAACTGGGAAACCCGCGCGACCAGCGGCGGCCAGCTGCGCTTCCAGAGCGATTCGACCGGCCAGCACGTGAAGATGGTCTATCACTACGAGACCTGGGGCTTCTCGCACCTGTGGCGCTTCTCGAAGACCGACAATGGCGACGAGCCGCCCGAGAACGGCACCGGCCAGTGGCTGATCCAGCCGCTGATCAGCTGGAACGGCTATCCGTCGGCCAGCGTCCGCAACGCCATCTCCAACTATAATTTCGGCAGCGGCAATTTCGACAACAAGGACTCCCGTTTCTCGGGCGTCCTCGCTGCCACCGTCAACAGCAGCATCACGCCGGGGTTCGATCCGAACACCGACTCGGGCGCGAATTCGCCGGGCTGCCCGGCCGGCTCGACCATCTGCTGACCCTCTCCGCCCCGCGCCGCCCTCAACCCCCGGCGGCGCGGGGTGGAACCCATCGAGGTGCCCATGGGAATGAAGTTGCCGATGCTCGCGCTGGGCGGCGCGGGCCTGGTCGCCCTGGCGGGGCTCTGGTTCGTCCTGGGCAGCGCGGAGAGCGGGAGCAAGCCGCCCGCCGAGGGCGTGGTGGTCACCGCCGCATCGGTTGCCGCGGCGAGCAACGCGCCGGCGCCCGCCGTCATCGTGCCGGGCAATGCGCCGGTCATGCCGGACAAGGTGATCGCGCATGTCCGCCAGGCCTATCCCCTGCTCGAGAAGGTGGATTTCAGCTGCGACGCGCGCGGATGCGCCGTCACCGCGACGATCCCGCCGCCGACCGGAGAGGAGTTCCTCGCCAGGCGGCAGGAGATGCTGCTCGGCGGGCTGGCGAAAGTGGTCGCGGCGGACGGATACCGGATGCAGGGCCCGGTCCAGATGGACGAGGTGGAGAGCAACCTCTTCCACATCCGCGCATCGGTAACGGCGACGCGATAAGCGTCTGGACGGGCGCCCCGGCCAGCGGGACGCGCCGCGGGGAAGCGACTACTTCTTGCCGCCGCGCCAGTAGAGCAGGCCCGCGACGATCGCAGCCGAGCCGATGCCGATCGCGGCGCCCATGCCGATCTGCTTGGCATCGGGCTTCCAGCGCTTCTTGGCCTCGGCGATGTCCTTCACCGCCTGGAGCGCCTCGCTGCCCTCTTCGTGATGGTCGTGCGGCGCTTCCTCGATCGGATAGGGCGACCGGGCTTCCTGCGGCTTGGGCGGGGTCTTGCTCATGATCTTCCTTTATTGATGCAAGCCTGAACGCCGGCCTAATGCGGCGGTTGCACCCCAAGATGCAAGCCGCCACAAGCTTGCCCCATGAACCCGCTCTACGCCCGGATGGGCACCACCATCTTCGAAGCCATGTCCGCCCGCGCCCGCGAGACCGGGGCGATCAACCTGGGCCAGGGATTTGCCGACGGGCGTGGGCCCGAGGCGGTCCTGCAGGCGGCCGCGAAGGCGATGCTGGAGAAATCGAACCAGTATCCGCCGATGATCGGCCTGCCTGAGTTGCGCGGCGCGGTGGCCGACCATTATGCCCGCCACCAGGCGCTCAACCTCGCCGCCGAGGAAGTGGTGGTCACCTCGGGCGCGACCGAGGCGCTAGCCGCGGCGATCTTCGCCTGTGTCAGCCCCGGCGACGAGGTGATCTGCTTCCAGCCGCTCTACGACGCCTATGTGCCGCTGATCCGCCAGGCCGGCGGCGTGCCCAAATTCGTGCGGCTGAGCCCGCCCGAGTGGAAGATCGACAAGGCAGCGCTCGAGGCCGCGGTCTCCAGCAAGACCCGGGTGCTGCTGCTCAACAACCCGCTCAACCCTGCCGCGACGATGTGCGGCGCGGACGAGCTGGCGATGCTGGCGGACTTCTGTGTCTCCCACGACCTGACCGCGATCTGCGACGAGGTGTGGGAGCATGTCACCTTCGACGGCGCGCGCCACCTTCCGCTGATCGGCTTTCCCGGCATGCGCGAGCGCACGGTGAAGATCGGATCGGCCGGCAAAATCTTCGCGCTGACCGGCTTCAAGGTCGGCTGGATCTGCGCCGCCCCTGCCCTCGCCCGGGTGATCTCCAAGGCGCACCAGTTCCTCACCTTCACCACCCCGCCCAACCTGCAATGGGCAGTGGCCGAGGGCCTCGCGACGCAGGACGCCTGGGTGCAGGAGGCGCGGCATCGCTTCCAGCATGGCCGCGACCGTCTGAAGGCCGGGCTCGAAGGCGCGGGCTTCGCGGTGCTGCCAAGCGCAGCGACCTATTTCCTCTCGGTCGATCTCACCGCATCGGGCATCAGCCTCGACGATGTCAGCTTCGCCAACAAGCTGATCGACGAGGCCGGCGTCGCCTCGATCCCGGTCTCCGCCTTCTATGCCGAGGACGCCGTGACCAACGTCCTGCGCTTCTGCTTCGTCAAGGAGGACGCGACGCTCGACGCCGCGATCACCCGAATCGCCGAAGCGCGCGGTCGATTGGCCGGCTGATCGAACGACTCGGGCGAGCGGCATTTCACCGACGTAAAAGTCCGCTTCACCGCGCAAGGCGCAACTCGGCTCGTTTCCGGCACGTTCGCCGGCCGCGGGACAAACTGGAGTTGTACCATGCGTAACATGAAGCTGCTGATGCGCGGCGCCGCCGTGGCCGCGCTGCTCGTCGCGACGCCGTCGCTTGCCCAGAGCCGTATCGACCGCGCGCGCACCGCCGTCGCGGAGGCCACCGCCAAGGTGGAAGCGGCGCAGACCGCGGGCGCGGAAACCTATGCCACCGATTCCATGGCCAAGGCCCAGGAGGCGCTGCGCGTCGCCAAGGACCAGCTGGCGCGCGACCATCGCGATTCGACGATCAACGAGGCGCGCCGCGCCTCGGGCCTGGCCGACCAGGCACTCGCCGAAGCCGAACGCAACAAGGGCGACGCGATCGCCGCCGAACGCGACGCGCGCCGTGATGCGCAGGTCGCAGCGGCCAACGCCTCGGCCAATGCGGCGGCCGAAGCCAGCCAGCGCGAGGCCGCGCAGGATGCGGCGGTGACCGCGCAGAGCGATGCGGCGGCGGCCAATGCCCGTGCGGATGCGGCGGCCCAGGCAGCCCAGTCGGCCGCGGCGGATGCGGCGGCGGCACGTGCCGCGGCGGCCCAGCCGGTCGCGACCACGATCGAGACCACCACGACCCAGCCGGCGCGCACCTATTCCTCGGCGCGTACCACCACGCGCAAGGTCGTGAAGAAGCCGGTGCGCAAGACCACCACGACAGTCACGCGCCCGGCGGCGTCGACCACTACTACGACGACGGTGAAGACCGAGCCGCGCTGAGCGGCGAACCCTGGCCAATACTGTTCCCCGGCGAAGGCCGGGGCCCAGTATCGGCGCATTTCGAGAGGGGCCGGCACCTCACTGTCGGCATTGCAACTGGGCCCCGGCCTTCGCCGGGGAACAGGCACATGAACCTCAGATCCGGTCCAGCACCCCGCGCTCGGTGATGTAACCCGTCACCAGGCGTGCGGGCGTCACGTCGAATGCTGGATTGGCGGCGGGGGAATCGGTTACCCGGACAGTGCCGATTTCCCCGCTTGCCAGCGGCCCGGTCAACCGGGTCAGCTCGTCGGCGCTGCGTTCCTCGATGGGGATGTCGGCACCGCTTTCGGTGTTCGGATCGAAGGTCGTGTAGGGCAGCGCAACATAGAAGGGCACGTCGTTGTCGCGCGCCGCGAGCGCCTTCAGGTACGTGCCGATCTTGTTGCAGACATCGCCGTTGCGGGTGACGCGATCGGTGCCGACCACCACGGCGTCCACCTGCCCCTTCATCATCAGCAGCCCGCCGGCATTGTCGGCGATCACCGTGTGCGGCACGCCGTGGTTGCGCAACTCGAAGGCGGTCAGCAACGCGCCCTGGTTGCGCGGGCGCGTCTCGTCGACCCAGACATGGACCGGAATGCCCGCATCATGCGCGAGGTAGATCGGCGCAGTGGCGGTGCCGTAATCGACCGTCGCCAGCCAGCCGGCATTGCAATGGGTGAGGATGTTGAGCGGCCGGTCCGGGTTCTTCGCATGCAGCGCCTTGAACAGCTCGAGCCCGTGCTCGCCGATCGCGCGGCAGAGCCCGGCATCCTCGTCGCAGATCGCATCGGCACGGGCGAAGGCCGCCTCGGCGCGTTCGGCCTCGGGCAGGTCCTTCACCGCGGCGCGGACCTCATCGAGCGCCCAGCGCAGGTTGATCGCGGTCGGGCGCGTCTCGTGGAGCTTGTCATAGGCCGCCTGGAGGCTGGCGTCGCTGGGATCGACCGTAAGCGCCATCGCATAGCCATAGGCCGCCGTGGCACCAATCATCGGGGCGCCGCGCGTCCACATCTCGCGGATCGCCACTGCCGCCGCATCGACGTCGCGCAGCTCTACCCAGCGGATTTCCCAGGGCAGCTGCCGCTGGTCGAGAATGACCGCACCCCTGCCGTCTTCGGTGCGGCGGATCGAGCGCGTGGGCTTGCCTTCGAGGATCATGGGAGGACTTCCGCGAGAGTATGGACATCGGCCGGGCCGCCGGCGCGATCGATCAGCAGCGCCTGCAGCCCCGCCTCGCGGGCGGCATCGACCTCGGCCGGCATGTCCGAGACGAAGAGCAGCCCGGACGGCGCGAGGCCGAGCGCATCGGCGATCTTCGTATAGGAATCCGCCTCGCGCTTGGGGCCGGTGATGGTATCGAAATAATTGCTGAGCAGCGGCGTGAGGTCGCCGGCGATCGAATGGCCGAAGATCAGCTTCTGGGCCGCGATCGAGCCCGAGGAATAGATGTTCACCTGAAGCCCCGCCCCGGTCCAGCGGCGCAGCGCCTCGGGCGTGTCGGGATAGACATGCCCCTTGAGCTCGCCATCGGCATAGCCCTGCGCCCAGATCAGGCCCTGGAGCGTCTTGAGCGGGGTCGCCTTGCGGTCCTCGTCGATCCACTGGATCAGCGTGGCGACCGGATCCTCGCCCGGCACTTCGGCGAGGATCGGCGCGGCGGCCTCCGGGTTCGCTTCGACGAAGGCCGCCAGATGCTTGCGGGCATAGGGGAAGAGCTCGTCGGCGACGAAGCTGATGCTGCTCGTCGTGCCTTCGATGTCGAGGAGGATGGCTTTGGGTGGGGTGTGGGTCATGCTCTTCCTATCGTCATCCCCGCGAAAGCGGGGACCCATCTCCCGGACTGTCCCTCAACACACCCGTTGTTTGCGCCGAAAGTGCAGGAGATGGGCCCCCGCTTTCGCGGGGTGACGGCTATTTGTCAGACGGCTTCAGGCTCGTGCCGCGGAAACCGGTCCGCGATCGGGTCGCCGGTGAAATTGGCGATCCAGCCGTCCGCATTGGTGAACAGGCGGATCGCGGTGAACCTGGGAGAGGGTCCCATGTCGAACCAGTGGCGGGTGCCGGCAGGGACCGAGATCAGATCGCCCTCCTCGCACAGCACGGCATAGATCTTCTCGCCCTCGCGCAGAGTGAACAGCCCCTCGCCTTCGACGAAGAAACGGACCTCGTCCTCCGAATGGCGATGCTCGGAAAGGAACTTGGTGCGCAGGTTCGCCTTCTCCGGGTGATCGGGAACCATGCGGATCACGTCGACCGACTGATAGCCGTTCTCGGCCTTGAGGCGCTCGACCTCGGGCGCGAAAGCCTGCAACACCTCGACCTGCCCGGCATCACTGGCGAGCGGGCGCGAGGGCCATTGCTCGAAGCGCACGCCGATGGGCTGGAGCGCGGCGGCGATCTCGGCCGCATCGCGCGTGTCGGTGAGCGGCGTGCCGCCAGTCTCGTCGAAGATCCTCAGATGGGTCATCGTTTCCATGCCCTTTCGGCCAGTTCGGCGGCGATCAGCCATTCGGTGCCCTCGAGCACGCGCTCGGCCTCGGCCAGGTCCTTGCCCCAGGCATAGAGCCCGTGGCTGCGGATAAGATAGGCCGGCGCGGCGTTCGGCGCCAGCAAGGCGGGGCGGATCGCCTCCTCGATCACCGCCATGTCCTGGCTGTTGTCGACGATCGGCAGGCGGATCTCGGCCTCGTGCGTGGTGTTGCCCGGGAAGACCTTGAGCATCTCGTGCCCGGCGAACACCCATTCGCTGGCGTCGGCGGCGGCGCGGCTCATGCCCACGGCTTCCGGCGAATGGCCGTGCAGGACGGCGCCGACGTTCGGGAACAGGCGGTAGATCGACAAATGCAGGTCGGTCTCGGCCGAAGGCTTGCCGGGGGTGAGCGGCTTCCCTTCGAGATCGACGCGCATGATGCCCGCGGGAGTCAGTCGCCCCTTGTGCCAGCCGGACACGGTGACGGCGATGCTGCCATCGTCGAGGCGGACGGAATAGTTGCCAGCGGTGGCAGGCGCCCAGCCGCGCGCATCGAGCCGGCGGCCGACCTCGACCAGGGCGTTGGCGGCATCTTCGAAGGACATCGTCATGGAATCGCGCTTAGCCGATCCAAAGCGTCGCGCGCATTACAGAATTTATTTCGAGCCGCGACGCGGCAGCGGCTGGACGATCTCGCGGGCCGGCCCGGTCGTCCAGCTCGCCGGCTGGATCCGCAGGCGCGGGGCGGTGCCCGGCATGGTGACCATGTTGAACGCCTCGCCGCCCAGGTTGCGGGCATCGGCCATCAGCAGCGGCGTCGGCGGCACCGCACGCACGGGGTCGAGCACCGGCTCGTCGGTGACCATCACGTCGCCGCCGAGCTCGGTCAGCGCATAGAGCTGCTTGGCGAACGCCGCGGGGAAGCGGATGCAGCCATGCGAGGCGGGATAGCCCGGCAGCCGGCCGGCATGAAGCGCGATCCCGTCCCAGGTCAGCCGCTGCATGAACGGCATCGGCGCGTTCGAATAGAGGTTCGAACGGTGGAAGACCTTCTTCTGCAGGATGGTGAAGGCGCCCACCGGCGTCTCGTGCCCGTCCGATCCGGTCGAGACGGTGCTGGCGCCGACCAGATGGCCGCCGCGATAGACGTAAGCGCGCTGGTCCGGGATGCTGACGACGATCGAGACCGGATCCCAGTCGTTCGTGCTCGCCTTGATCAGCTGGGGCTCCTCATACCAGGCCCATTGCCCATTGCGCAGCGACGAGGGCGCCACCTGCATCGTGTCCGATGCGGCGACCTGCGCGGTGGCGGGAATGACGGGAAGGATCGTGGCACAGGCCAGGAGAAGGACGGCAAGGACGCCGGAACGCATCAAACAGCTCTCCGAATCCGCGAGCCGGGACGGCTCAGGGCGATTCCTTAACGAAATTAACCTAATTTCGTGCCGCTGCCGAATCGGACATATTTCGCGTGCGCAAATCGCTGGCAATGTTCCGGATTTCGGCAGGCCTTCGGCGAACCGGGCATGCGTTGCGGCGAGTCGCGCAACTTGGGACGGATGTTAAGCGCCGCGCTTACCATCTGTCTGATATAGATTCCCCCAAGGGGTAAAGCAGCGGGTTCTTTGGATAGTGATGGATAGCCTCGATACGATTCAGACGCGTCGCGCCTTGCTGAAGGCTGCGATGGTGATGGCGAGTGGCGCGGTGGTTTCGGCCTGCGCCTCGCGCACGATCAACACCGCGATGGCGCCGGCACCGATGCCGTTCCCCGCCCCCGTCCCGGCGATTCCCAAGGCGCCCGAACTGGCTGCCGCACCCAAGGTGCCCGGCGTCCCCAACGGCATCCGCCCCGAGCTGTTCAAGAAGGCGCTGGCCGCGCTCAACCGCCATTCGATGCGCATCCCGTCGCACGACCGGATCGCGATCGCCGACTTCGCTACCTCGTCGAACAACCAGCGCTTCCATGTCGTCAACCTCGGCACTGGCCAGGTCGAGCGCTTCCTCGTCGCGCATGGCATCGGCTCGGACCCGAACCATAGCGGCATGCTCCAGCGCTTCTCGAATGAAGTGAATTCGGAAGCGACCTGCGAAGGCGCGTTCCTGACCGCCGACTATTATGTCGGCAAGCATGGCGACTCGCAGCGCCTGCTCGGGCTCGATCCGACCAACAACAACGCGCTGGACCGCGCGATCGTGGTCCACTCGGCCTGGTATGCGAACGAGGACATGATCGCCAGGCACGGCAAGCTCGGCCGCAGCCAGGGCTGCTTCGCGGTGGGCGAGAACCAGCTGGCCAAGCTGTTCGAGCGGCTTGGCCCGGGCCGGATGATCTACGCCGCCAAGGTCTGAGCCCATCCCACCGGGACGATCCTGTCCCGGTTGCGATGTAGGATTTCGCATGTTTCGCTGGAGCGGTCGGGACCCTGGTCCCGGCCGCTCTTTGCTTTGTAGGAAAGATAGGATCAACTGCGCGCAAGGATATTGCGAGATGCGCGGCGATACCGGGAAATCAGGGAAAATAGGCCGCCCGAAAACCCGCTCTCGGGCTGTACTTCGTGTACTTTGGCGAGTCGCCCCCGCTCTCGATGTAGGATGACGATCCCGCCTAGTTCTTCGGCAGGCCCGGCCCTGGCCCGGTCCCGCAGGGGAAGGGCGGCGCCCAGCAGGGATAGCCGAAGGTCAGCTTCGTCGCGTAGCGCGCGATCGACTTTTGCGGCCAGGTGCCCGGCAGCACCACGTCCTCCTGCCCGCTGGCCTTGGGCCAGGTCGCCATGCCGGGCGGCGTCACGCCATACCAGCGCGCGTCGCCCTCGAACGGGCGCTTGAAGGCGATCGCGGTCACCCGGCCGCCGATCGGCAGCTGGTGGTAATCCGCCGGGCTGCGCTGGGCGCCCTTGGCATCGACGATCGTCGAGCGGGCGAAATAGATGTCCTGCCAGCGTATGTCAGGCGCGACGAAGGTAAGCGCCTTGGCCGGCTCCTGCGGCTCGGCCGGGCGCGGCACGATGCGGAAGCTGGCGAGCAGCACCAGCGCCACCACCACCGCCAGCCCGCGCAGGTCGCGCCAGGTGACCAGCAGCCAGGTGAACAGCGCCGCCATCGGGAACAGCCATTTGAAATAATGCGCGTTGAAGAAGCGCCACATGCCGCTGGGTACCAGATCGACATAGGCCAGCATCATCGTGGTGTAGATCAGCGCGACCAGCGCCATGCACAGCGTCAGCCAGCGCGCCGGCCCCTGCAGGCGCATCACGCCGAGGATCAGGCCGGCCATGCCGGTGAGCAGCCAGGGCAGCTCGCGCAGCAACCCGGTCTCGCCGGGGAACCAGGGCGAAGGATCGACGAGCAGGATGCTCGCCTTCCATCCGAGATCGGCAAAGGCGAAGCCATAGTCGCCCGACAGCACCGTATAGTCGGTCAGCCGCGGGCCGTAGATGGCGAGATAGAGCAAGGCATAGGGCGCCAGCGTCGCTCCCGCCCCGCCCAAGCCCTTGGCAAGATCACTCCAACGCTTCTCGATCAGCACCGGGCGCCAGAGCGCGAACCCGCCGATCACCGCGCTCACCACCACGTCCGCCGGGCGGACCAGCGCGATTCCCATGAGCAGCGCGCCGAGCAGCCAGGGCCTGCGGCGCTGGCCGAACATCATGTCGGCGGCCTCGGCAAAGGCCAGCCAGATGAACGCGGCCGACATGGTCGTCGTCCAAGGCTCGAGCCAGAATTTGGAGACCCGCAGGTCGCCGATCGTCGCCGCCAGGAAGAGCAGGCCGGCGGCCAGGCTCCCCACCCCGAAGCGCGCGCAGACGCGATAGAAGCCCCAGAAGGCGCCCGCATAGCAGAGCAGGTTGATCGGCACGAACGGGGTCGGCGCCCAGGCGAAGGGCGCACCGGCGAGCGGATAGAGCAGCGGATACCAATGCTGGTCGGGGCTCAGGTCGAAATGCAGGAATGCCTTGGCCGATTTCAGATACTGGCCCTGATCGTGCCACCCGCGCCACCACGGCCCCGCCGGCGCGAAGAACTTCAGGTTGATCTTGAAGATCGTGTACGCGACGAAAACGGCCATGACGGTGCGCACCGGATGCGCGTCGAACTGGCGGCGGATCCAGTGGAGCATGGCGTGCGGGTAAAGCCTGTGCGGGGTTGGCACAAGGCGAGCCGAGCGACTAGGGGATGCAACAGATCGAAACATGTCGCTGCAAGACGGAGACGATGGCCCAATCCCACCCCTTTTATTCGATCCACCGCCAGGGAATGATCCGCGCGGGCGTCTGCACTCCGGCGATGACCGTGGGAGACCCGGTTCGCAATGCCGAGGCGGCGATCGCGCTGGCCCGGCAGGGCGACGCGATGGGCGCCGACCTGCTCGTCTATCCCGAGCTCTGCGTCACTTCCTATGCGATCGACGACCTGCACCTGCAGGACACGATCTGCGAGGCGACCGAGGCGGGTATCGCGGCGATCGTCGCGGCCAGCGCCGAGCTGAAGCCCGTCCTGCTGGTCGGCGCAGCGCTGCGGCGCAGCGGCCGGCTGTACAATACCGCGGTGGCGATCTCGCGTGGGCGCATCCTGGGCGTGGTACCCAAGAGCTATCTGCCCAATTACCGCGAATATTATGAGAAGCGCTGGTTCGCGCTGGGCGCCGGGCTGGCCGGGCTGGAGATCGAAGTGGCGGGGCAGACCGTGCCCTTCGGCACCGACCTGATCTTCGCCGCCGAGGAACTGCCCGACTTCGTCTTCCACGCCGAGATCTGCGAGGACTATTGGGCACCCCTGCCCCCTTCGACCGAAGGCGCGCTGGCCGGCGCGATGGTGCTGTGCAACCTCTCCGCCTCGAACATCGTGGTGGGCAAGGCGCGCGAGCGGGCGATGCTGTGCGCGGCGCAATCGGCGCGGGCGGTGGCTGCCTATGTCTATTCCGCCTCCGGGCCAGGCGAGAGCACCACCGATCTCGCCTGGGATGGCCAGGGCATGATCCACGAGCTGGGCGAATGCCTCGCCACTACCGAGCGATTCGAACTGACCACCGAGGTGGTGTGCGCCGATATCGACCTCGAGCGGTTGCGGCTCGAGCGGATGCGGATGGGCACGTTCAACGATTGTGCCGCCGCCAATGGCGATCCCGAGACGCGTTTCCGCCGGGTGACCTTCCAGCACCGGCCCGACTATGCCGACAAGGGGCTGCTCCGGAAGCTGCGCCGCTTCCCCTTCGTGCCCAATACCCCGTCCAAGCTGGAAGAGGATTGCTACGAAGCGTTCAACATCCAGGTGGAGGGGCTGCGCAAGCGGCTCGAGTCCACCGGCGCCAAGCATATCGTCATCGGCGTCTCGGGCGGCCTGGACTCCACCCATGCGCTGATCGTCGCCGCCAGGGCGATGGACCGGCTCGGCCGCCCGCGCACCGATATCCTCGGCTTCACCATGCCCGGCTTCGCGACCAGCGAGGGCACCAAGTCCAATGCCTGGGCGCTTATGCACGCGCTAGGCGTGACCGGCGCCGAGATCGACATCCGCCCTACTGCACGGACGATGCTCGAGGGGATCGACCACCCCTTCGCCAGGGGCGAGCCGGTCTATGACGTGACTTTCGAGAACGTCCAGGCGGGCCTGCGCACCGATTACCTGTTCCGCCTCGCCAACCAGCGCCAGGGCTTCGTGCTCGGCACCGGCGACCTCAGCGAGTTGGCGCTCGGCTGGTGCACCTATGGCGTCGGCGACCATATGAGCCACTACGGCATCAATGCCGGCGTGCCCAAGACGCTGATCCAGTATCTGATCCGCTGGACGGTGCAGACCGGCCAGTTCACCGGCGAGGCGGCCGAGGTGCTGACCAGCATCCTCGACACCGAGATCTCGCCCGAACTCGTGCCCGCCGATGCCGACGGCAAGATGCAGAGCACGCAGGACCGGATCGGGCCGTACGAGCTGCACGACTTCTTCCTCCACTACACGATCCGGCACGGGCTGCGGCCGTCCAAGATCGCCTTCCTCGCCTGGCATGCCTGGAAGGACGCGCAGGCGGGGCAATGGCCGATCGGCTTCCCCGAGGATGCGCGCCACCAGTACGACCTGGCGACGATCGCGAAGTGGCTGGAGGAATTCCTGTTCCGCTTCTTCCAGACCAGCCAGTTCAAGCGCTCGGCGCTGCCCAATGGGCCGAAGGTCTCGGCCGGCGGCGCAGTGAGCCCGCGGGGCGACTGGCGCGCGCCCTCGGACGGCGTGGCGCGGCCGTGGATCGAGGAGCTGAAGGCGAATTTGCCCTGAGCGAGCCATCCTGTTCCCCGGCGAAGGCCGGGGTCCAGTTGCAATGCCGTTCGAGAGGTTCCGGCGCATCGACGGCACACCGAACCTGGGCCCCGGCCTTCGCCGGGGAACAGTCAGCCTACGACCATCTCGGTGATAGCGTTACCAGAACTTGACCTGTATATCCTTCCCGACAACGCTGACAAAAATCGCGGGAGAGGGAATCATGAAGCTGCGCCGCCACGCCCTTGCGGGTTCGATGATCGCATTGGGCATCGCGCTCGCCGCCGCCACGCCGGCCGCCGCGCAGGAGCAGCCCCGCCCCTGGATGGACGCCAAGCTCTCCGCCGATGCGCGCGTGAAGGCCGTCCTCGCCCAGATGACCGAGGACGAGAAGCTCGTCCTGGTCTTCGGCTATTTCGGCACCGATTTCGCACCCAAGAACGGCTACAAGGCGCCCGCCGAGGCGCGGCCGGGCTCGGCTGGCTATATCCCCGGCATCCCGCGGCTGGGCATCCCGGCCCAGTGGCAGACCGATGCGGGCGTCGGCGTCGCCACCCAGGGTGGCGCGCCCAGGAAACGTGGGCGGACCGCCCTGCCCTCCGGCCTCGCCACCACGGCGAGCTGGGACGTCGACCTCGCCCATGCCGGCGGCGCGATGATCGGCAACGAGGCGCGCGCATCGGGCTTCAACGTGATGCTCGCCGGCGGCGTCAACCTGATGCGCGAGCCGCGCAACGGGCGGAACTTCGAATATGGCGGCGAGGATCCGCTGCTCGCCGGCACGATGGTGGGCGCGCAGATCGCCGGCATCCAGTCGAACCACATCATCTCGACCGTGAAGCATTATGCGATCAACGATCAGGAGACCGACCGCGACACCGGCAACTCGATCATCGATCCGGTGGCGGCGCGAATGAGCGACCTGCTCGCCTTCCAGTTCGCGATCGAGCGGGGCAATCCGGGCTCGGTGATGTGTTCGTACAACCGCGTCAACGGTACCCATGCCTGCGAGAATAGCTGGCTGCTGGGTGACGTGCTGCGCCGCGACTGGGGCTACAAGGGCTATGTGATGTCGGACTGGGGCGCGACCCATTCGACCGCGCCGGCGGCCAATGCCGGGCTCGATCAGGATTCGGGCTTCCCGTTCGACAAGGAACCCTATTTCGGTGCGCCGCTGAAGGATGCAGTAGCGAAGGGCGCGGTTTCGAAGGAACGGCTCGATGCCATGGCGGGCGCGATCCTGCATGCGATGTTCGACAACGGCCTGTTCGACCAGCCGGTGACCGAGGCGCCGATGGACCTTTCACCCGAACTGCTGGCGGCCAGCGCCGAAGTGACGCGCAAGGATGCCGAGGGCGGCGCGGTGCTGCTGCAGAACAGGAGCGCGATCCTGCCGCTCTCGCCCGACGTGAAGAAGATCGTCGTGATCGGCGGGCGCGCCGACAAGGGCGTGCTGGCGGGCAGCGGCTCCTCGCTGGTCTATCCGGTGGCGGGCAACGCCGTGCCGGGTCTCAAGCCGACGACCTGGCCGGGGCCGGTGATGTATTATCCCGATGCGCCGCTCGCCGCGATCAAGGCGCAGGCGCCGAACGCGGAAGTCGTGTTCGTCGATGGCGGCAATGCGGGCAGCGCGGCCAAGGCGGCGAAGGACGCGGACGTGGCGATCGTGTTCGGCACGCAATGGGCCGGTGAGGCGTTCGACGTGGCGCTGAACCTCGATGACGACCAGGACAAGCTGATCGCAGCGGTGGCCAAGGCCAATCCGAAGACCGTGGTGGTGCTCGAGACCGGCGGCCCGGTGCTGACGCCATGGCGCGGCCAGGTCGCCGGCATCCTCGCCGCCTGGTATCCGGGCACCCAGGGCGGCAGCGCGATCGCCAACCTGCTGTTCGGCAGGGTGAACCCCTCGGGCCACTTGCCCGCGACCTTCCCGGCCAGCCTCGAGCAGCTCGCCAAGCCCTCGACCCCGAACAAGGGCGACACGACCTACAGCGAGGGCGCGACGGTCGGGTACAAATGGTATGATGCGCGCAAGCTGAACCCGGCCTTCCCGTTCGGGCACGGCCTCAGCTACACCAGCTTCGCCTATTCGGACCTGAAGGCGCAGGCGGCGGACGGCACGGTCACGGCGAGCTTCACGATCCGCAACACCGGCAAGCTGCAGGGCAAGGGCGTGCCCCAGCTCTATGTCGCCGGTGCGGGCTGGGAAGCGCCGAAGCGGCTGGGCGGCTTCGCCAAGGTCGAGCTGGCGCCGGGCGAGGCGAAGACGGTGACGCTGAAGGTCGATCCGCGACTGCTCGCGACGTTCGACGGGGCGAGCAACAGCTGGAAGGTGGCCGGCGGGACGGTGCAGGTGCTGCTGGGGACCTCGGCGACGGATATCGTCGCGACGGTGCCGGTTGCGGTGCAGGCGCGGACGATCGCGGTGGGGTGGCGGCCGTAACCTGCAGCCGGCATCCGAAATAAGTCATCATCCCGGCCCTAAACCGTCATCCGCCATAACTCGTCATCCCGGCGAAAGCCGGGATCTCGTGCGGCTCCTTCCCCGCGCCTTCGCCTGAGATCCCGGCTTTCGCCGGGATGACGGATTGGGCTCGGGATGACGGTTCAAGCTAGAGGCTGAGCCGCCGCCCTTCCCGCGCGCTCTCCCGCGCCAGCTCCGCTATGCGCAGACCGAGCACCGCGTCCTCGCCCGTCACCGGCGCGGGGCCGCCCTCCACGATCGCCTTCGCGATGCCCGCATAGAAGCCGCGATAGTCGCCGGTCTCGGTCGGCACGGTCTCGCTGCTGCCATCGGCGCGGGTGAGCGTACCGTGATAGTGCGGCTCCTCGTCGCCGACGCCCGGATCGGTATAGCGCGCGCCGTCCTTCACGCGCGGCTCCTGCGGGTCGAGGCCGTGCTTGGCGAAGTCCGCCAAGGTGCCGTGCAGCCAGAAGCGCGGTCGCGGAGTGACGAACAGCCGGCCGGCGGAGAGCGTGACGCGGCGCTCGCCATAAAAGAGCGTGATCTCGAAATAATCGTCGGTGCGCCCGCCTTCGCGCTGGACGGCGATGTCGGCATGGAGCGCCTCCGGCGTGCCGAACAGCTGCAGCGCCTGGTCGATCAGGTGCGGGCCGAGATCGGCGAGGATGCCGGCGCCGGCCTCGGGATCTTCCTTCCACGCCTGGGCGAGCGCGGGGCGGAACCGGTCCCAGCGCAGCTCGGCGAGCATGATCTCGCCGAGCGTTCCTGCCTCCACCAGCTTGCGCACGGTGAGGAAGTCGCCGTCCCAGCGGCGATTGTGGAAGGCGCTGACCAGCCTGCCCTTCTCCTTCGCCAGCGCGATCAGGCCTTCGCCGTCGGGCACGTTGGTGGCGAAGGGCTTGTCGATCACGACATGCTTGCCCGCCTCCAGCGCGCGGCGCGCCAGGGGCACGTGCGTGTCGTTGGGGGTGGTCACCACGACCAGCTCGATCGAGGGATCTGCGAGCAGCGCGTCGGGCGTGACGACCGCGACATCGGGGTAGCGCGCATGGACGTCGGCGGCGCGCGAGGTGGCGATGGCAGCCAGTTCGAGCTCGGGGACCGCGTCGACCAAGGGCGCGTGAAAAGCGAGACCGCCCAGCCCATAGCCGATCACTCCGGTGCGGATCATCGCGTACTCCTCTTTTGCCAATGCGGCGCTCGCTCTATGCCAGCGCAATGGACTTTCCAATCGAAGCCGTGCGCGCGCAATTCCCGGCACTTCGTTCCGGCCACGTCTATTTCGACGCGCCCGGCGGCACGCAGGTCTGCGAGAGCGCGATCGCGCGCATGGTACTGCACCTGCGCGACGGCACAGCCAATTCGGGTGGCGCGTTCGTCACGTCGATCGAGACCGATGCGCTCAGCGACCAGGCACATGCCGCCATGGCCGAGTTGCTCGGCGGCAGGCCGGACGAAATCGCCTTTGGCCCGAACATGACCTCGCTAACTTTCGCTCTGTCCCGCGCGCTGGCGCGGGAATGGACCGACGGCGACGAACTGATCTGCACCAGGCTCGATCATGACGCCAATGTCTCGCCCTGGCTCCAGGCGGCGCGCGACAGGGGGATGACAGTGCGCTGGCTCGATTTCGATCCCGAGACCGGCCGCTGGAAGCTCGAGGAGCTGAAAGCGCTGCTCCAGCCGCGGACCCGGCTGGTGGCGCTGGGCATGGCGAGCAATGCGCTCGGCACGATCAACCCGGTGGCCGAGGCGGTGAAGATCGTCCGCGCGCATTCCGACGCGCTGGTGTTCGTCGATGCCGTGCAATCGGTGCCGCACATCGTCACCGACGTCGACGCGCTGGGCGCGGACTTCCTCGCCTGCTCGCCCTACAAGTTCTTCGGACCGCACCAGGGGGTGCTGTGGGCGCGCGCGGAAACGGTCGAGCGCGTCGAGGCCTATCGGGTCCGCCCGGCAGGCAATCACGGCGCGCATCGCTTCGAGACGGGAACGCCGTCGTTTGAGGGACAAGCAGCGGTGCTCGGCACGATCGAGTATCTCGAATGGCTCGGTGCGCAGCTGGATCCGCTGGCCAATGGCAGGCGCGGCAGGCTGGTCGCCGCGATGCAGGGCTGCGTTCGCTACGAGGAGCATCTCGGCGCGCGGTTGCTGGCGGGATTGGCCAGCATCCCCGGCCTGAAGCTCTGGGGGCCGCCGACGATGCAAGGCCGGGTGCCGACCTTCTCGTTCACGATAGAGGGGCATCATCCGGACAATATCGCGGAGCATCTCGCGGAGAACGGCGTCTTCGCCTGGTCGGGCAGCTTCTACGCGGTGGAGGTTACCGCACGGCTCGGGCTCGATGCGGCAGGCGGGCTGCTGCGGGTGGGGCTGTGCCATTACAATAGTGCCGAGGAAGTGGATCGGCTGATCGGGGCGCTGCAGGCGCTCTGAAAAAGCGTGACCCCGGCGACGGATCGCCGGGATCACGGGAGGGGGCTCTCAGATCGCGTATTTCGCCCGTTGCGGCCGGCTGAGCATCGCGTTGGCCGCATCGTCGCCGATGAACTTCTCGGCGACCGGATCCCATTTGAGCCGGCGGCCGGTCTTCATCGCGATGTGGTGGAGCAGGCAGGTCGAGCAGGCGCGATGGCCGATCTCGGCGGGTGCGCTGACGGGCACGCCCTTGAGGATCGCATCGAGCCAGTTCCGGTGCTGCTCAGGGGCCTTGTAGAGATGGAGTTCGTTCGGCCCGATCACGCTGTCGAGGATCTTCGGATCGCTTGCCGTGAGCGGGATATCTGCAGGCTTGGAGGGATCGGAGGACGAGACCGCGCCGGTGCGCTGGACGAACACCCAGCCCTTGTCGCCGATGAACTTCACGCCATTGGGCAGCGCGCCCGAGATCGTCATCGTCACGCCATTGGCATAGCGCGCATGCGTCTCGAACGGGCCATGCACGTCCCACAGGCCGGACTTGGGAAACTCCGCGCTGCCCCAGATCTCGACCGGGCCCGAATGCTCCATATCCATGCCCCAATGGGCGATGTCGACATGATGCGCGCCCCAGCCGGTGATCATGCCGGCACCGAACTGCTCCATGCGCAGCCAGCCGGGACGGTCCTCGAAGCTGTTCTGCGGGTGGACGCGGATCTCGGTGTAATAGGCCTCGGGCGTGGTGCCGAGCCAGGCGTCGTAATTGAGGTTCGGCGGGATCGGCATCTGCGGCGCCTCGGGGCCCGAAGGGTCGCCGGGCAGGCCGATCTCGACATGCTTGAGCTTGCCGATCCGCCCGTTGCGGACCAGCTCGCAGGCGCGGTGGAATTGCGGCCAGGGGTCCTGCCCACGCTGCTGCGAGCCGATCTGGAGAATCCTGCCGGATTTCTTCACCTCGTCCGCCATCCGCCGGCCCTCGGCGATGGTCAGCGAGGCGGGCTTCTGCAGATAGACATGCTTGCCCGCCTGCACCGCATGCACGGCGAGCGGCGCGTGCTGGTGGTCCGGGGTGGAGACCAGCACCGCGTCGATATCCTTCGCAGCGAGCAGCTCGCGATAATCGGTATAGCCGCGCGTGCCCGAATAGGGTTTGCCGGTGCTGGCGGCATAGCGGTCGTCGACCAGCTGCATGCCGGCACCGAGCCGCTTGGTATCGACGTCACACACCGCGACGATCTGGGCGTCGGCATGCTTGTGGATCTCCTTCATGTCGTGGACGCGGCTGATCCGGCCCACTCCGATCGCGCCGATCGCCACGCGGTTGGAGGGAGCATTCTGGCCGAACACGCTGGATGGCACGATCATCGGCGCCGCGATGGCACCCAAAGTCTGGCGTCTGGAAAGCCGCATGCCCCTCTCCTCCTCTGTACCGTGGTTCAGGCCGTGACCGGCCTCGTCGCGTTCTTCTGTGCGGTGAGCACCAGCTCGGCGGCGAGCAGGGCCTGTTCCTGGTCCTGCGCCACGCTGCTGCGCTCGACGACATCGGCGATAAACTGCGGGCCGAAGGGCAGATGCACCTTCGAGCAGTCGATATAGCGCACGCCCTGTTTGTCGCAGATCAGCAGGTGATTGCCGCCGGGGCGGCCGGCGATGTCGACATATTTGCGCAACTCGATATATCCCTCGGTACCGAGGATGAAGAGCCGGCCGTCGCCCCAGGTCGGCAAGCCGTCGGGGGTGAACCAGTCGACGCGGACATAGCCGGTGCCGCCGTCACCAGTGAGCATCATGTCGCCGAAATCCTCGAAGTTCGGCTTGCCCGGCCACTTCAGGTTGCCGGTCTGCGCGGCGACGACATGCGCGGTCTTCGAGCCGGTGTAGAACAGGAACTGGTCGGCCTGGTGGCTGCCGATATCGGTGAGGATGCCGCCATAGCGGGCCTTGTCCCAGAACCAGTCCGGACGCCCCGACCCGACGCGGTGCGGCGCGAGATTGACCGTCTGGATCACCTTGCCAATCTGGCCCTGCTGCACCAGCGCGCCGGCATGGACCGCCGCGCGCACTTCAAGCCGCTCGGAATACATGATCGCGAACTTGCGCTTCGTCTCGGCCACCGCCTTGCGGACCTCGGCGAGTTGCTTGAGCGAAGTGATCGCCGGCTTGTCGCCGAGATAGTCCTTGCCGGCGCGCATCGCCCGGATACCGAGCGGCGCGCGCAGATCGGGGATCGGCGCTCCGGCGATCAGCTTGATCGACTTGTCGCCGAGGATCTCGTCCTCGCTCCGCGCGAGCTTCACGGCGTTGCCATAGCGCTTGCGGAAGGTGTCGACCTGCTTGGGATCGGCCGCGTAGAAGCTCTTCAGCACGCCGCCGCCGCGGATCATCGCGTCGGTCATCGAATAGATGTGCGCGTGATCGAGCCCGATCACGCCGAAATCGGCCTTGTGGGTCACGCCCGGCTCCGGCCCGGTCGGCGCAGCATTCTCGGATGCGGCGTTGCCCGAGCTCTGCGACTGGGCGAGGACTTCGGGGGGCAGCATCGCTGCAATGCCGGCAATGCCGAGGATCGATCGGCGGTCCATCTCGTGCTCTCCTGTCACTTGGCCGGCGTGGCGGCGGTCTTCCAGTTGATCACGTGATAGGTCGCCGGCGTGTCGCCCACATTGCGCAGCGCATGCGGCGAATTGGAAGCGTTGAAGATCACCGAGCCGGGCCCGAGCCGCTCCCATTTGCCGCCCGACAGCGTCTCGACGGTGCCGCGATCGATGATCACCAGCTCCTCGTTCGGATGGGTGTGCGGCGGATGCGAGGCGAGGCCCGGGTTGAGCGTGGTGACGTGCATCTCCAGCTCGGACAGCGTCGCGGTGGGCTGGCGGACCAGGTCGCGGATCTCGCCGACCTCGGTTTTCTTCACCGCCAGCTTGTTCCAGTCCCACACCGCCGGGCCGAGCACATCATGCTGCTGGGCCAGCGCACTGGCGCCCCAGCCGCACAAGATCGCAACCGCGGCAATGCCGGCGTCCCTTTGCGTGATCCGCATCACCCTCTCCTCTTTCGGAAGAGGCTAACATCAATTGTATGAGTTTTAAAACCCCTTATTTATCGAATATCGCGGCGGCCCCGCCATCGGCGGCGAGATCGAGCGTCAGCGTCTCGCCATCGGCCACCCGCTTCTCGGTGACGACGGGCGTGTCGGGCCTGGCGCCATCGGTCCACAACCGCATCACCGCACCGCGCTTGCCGCGGAAATCGAGCGGCACGGTCACCTTGCGCGCAGTCTCGCTGTTCATCGCGCCGAGATACCAGCGGCTGCCCTTGCGGCGGGCGAGGACGATATATTCCCCGGTTTCCCCGGCGAGATAGCGCGTCTCGTCCCAGCTCGCCGGCACCGCCTTGATGAAGTCGAACCCGGCGGGGCTCGCGGCATAGGTGTCCGGGCTGTCGGACACCGCGCCGATCGGCGAGAGGAAGACGACGTACATCGCCAGCCCATGCGCGCGGCTGGTCTGGACGAAGGGAAGATCGCCGCGGATGCGGAACTCGGCCGGCGTGACGTTGCGGAAACCGCCCGGCGTGTAATCCATCGGGCCGATCAGCCCGCGGGTGAAGGCGAGCATCACGTTGTGGCGCGAGGTCGCCCGCTTGCTCCACTTGTTGTACTCGGCGCCCATCACGCCTTCCTGGGTCATGAAGTTCGGCCAGGTGCGTGCAAGCCCGCGCGGCGGGAAGGCGCCGTGGAAATCGACCATCAGATGGTGACGCGCGGCGGCGCCGAGCGTGCGCGTGTACCAGTTGACCATCCACTGGTCGTCCCGGTCCATGAAATCGATCTTGATGCCGGCAATGCCGAGCTTCTCATAAAGCGTCAGCGCATCCTCGAGCTGGTCATCGAGCGCCTGCCAGTGCATCCACACCCACAGCCGCACCTTCTTCGACCGAGCGTATTCGGCGACTTCCTGGAGGTTGAGCGTGTCGGCCCATTTGGTGATGTCGACGCCGGGGCGGCGCACCCCGCCCCCGCCGGCGCCGGCATACCAGCCCTCGTCGATCATCGAATAAGGCAGGCCGTTGGCCGCGGCGAAATCGATCAGCGCCTTGGCGACCGCGGTGGTGCTGCGCTGGCCGGGCAGCGCGGCGATCGAGGGACCGCTCCACCAGTCCCAGCTGGTCAGGCCCGGCTTGATCCAGCTGGTATCCTCGATCCGGCTCGGGCTGGAGAGGCTGGTGACCAGGGTGGATTCGTTCAACTTGCCGAGCTGGTCGGCGAGCATTACCACGCGCCACGGGGTGACGATCGGGCTGCCGATGCGGGTGTGCACCGCGATCCGGTAATCGTCGAGCGAGGGCGACAGCTTGAGCTGCAGCCCCGGCCCGCCATCGCCTCGACCGGTGAGGTACATGCCGGCAAAGTCGAGCAGGTCCGCCTCGGTGATCGCGAAGGCGGCCTTGCCGGTCTCGCAGGCGAAGGGGAGATCGAAGAGGTTGTGGTCGCGCAGGTGCGGCACATCGACGGGGTCGAACTCGCCCTCATGGCTCGAGCCGAACTTGCCGACGTTGAAGCCCCAGCATTTGTAGGTCGGCGGGAAATAGAAGCCGGTGCGCTCGTAGCGGACGATCGCCGCGGCGGTCTGCGGCTGGACAGGCACGACGGTGCGAAACGCCACCCCGTCGTCATAGGCGCGCAGGACGATGTCGAGCTTGCGCTTTGCCCCGCTCCGCTCCTGGAAATGGACGGTGAGTTGGTTGTAATGATCGCGCCCTTCCGCAGCGGTGCCCGCGACGATCGGGTAGCGCGTATCGGCGCTGACGTTCTCGGATCCGGTGATCGCGAGATTGTAGCCGAGCGTATCGGTGTCGAGATCGAGCAAGATCGGCGACGGCGTGATCACCAGGTTGCCGCCGCGCGAGACGACATAGGTCGGCGTGCCCGAGCCGTTCAGCTGGATCGCGATGCGGTTGCTGCCGTCGGGCGAGACTGCGGTGAGGAGCTGTTGCGCGGAAGCGGGCGCCGCGGAGAGCAGCGCGAGTGCAGCAAGGAACAGCCTCACGCCTTGTTTGCCTTCAGCACCGGCGCGAGGACGCTCTCCATCACGGCATAGCCCTGCTCGGTGGGATGCACCCCGTCCGAGGCCAGACCGGGCTTCATCGCGCCTGCCTCGGTCGCCAGCACGCCGGTATAGTCGACATAGGTCGCGCGGGCGCGGCGGGCATAGTCCTTCAGCCACGCATTGATCGCCCGGATCGGCTGCACCGTCTCCAGGCCCGGACGCCAGGGGAAATGGTCCGCCGGCGGCACCGAGCCGAGCAGCACCTTGATGCCGTTGGCCTGGGCCAGCTCGGTCATCATCCGCAGATTGTCATAGCTCTGCGCGAGCGTGATCTTGCCGGTATTGCCCGCAATGTCGTTGGTGCCGGCCATGATGTGAATCAGCCGCGGCTTGAGCGCGATCACGTCGGCGATCATCCGCAGCACCATCTGCGGCGTGGTCTGCCCGCCGATCCCACGACAGACCCGGCCGGGGGTGAAGAAACCGGGATGCTTGCTCTGCCAGCCCTCGGTGATCGAATCGCCCATGAAGACGATGTCGACCTTCTGGCCCGATGCGGTCAGCTTCGCATTGTCGGCGGCATAGCGGCCGAGCCAGGGCCAGTCTTCCTTGAGCTGGCGCTGGTGCCTGTCCTCCCAGCTCTCCTGCGCCTGGACGGCGCTGGCGGCGGGAAGCAGCAGGGCTCCGGCAAGGAACCCACGGCGGACGATCGGCATCTCAGACATCTCCGGCATCGAACGGATACCGGTAACAGTAGCCCCCGATGGCGCGGCAAGAAAAGCCCGCAAGTTATCGCGGAACGGGCCGTTTAGAGGATCGGCCCGGCATTGTGCGCGGAGGTCGGGATCGCGTTCGACAGCGTTCGCGCACCAGTTCGTTCCTTGCCGCCGGAGGGGGAGACCCGGGGATCCGGCGGCAAGCGAACGACTTTCTCCGATCAGTGGATCGAAGCGGTCTCACCCTTTGCACTGACCACCGGCGCACGGCCGGCAGCGATCGCGAAGACGCACAGTGCGATATAGCAGACCGCGGGCACGATCAGCGCGAAGCTGTAACCGTGCGAACCCGAGACGAGGCCGACCAGCAGCGGCAGGACCGCGCCGCCGACGATGGCGGTGCAGAGCAGCCCCGAGGTCGATTCGGCGCTGGCGCTCGAGCGCTCCAGGGTGAGCGTGAAGATCACCGGGAACATGATCGAGTTGAACAGGCCGATCGACAGCGCGACGAAGCCGGCAGTCACGCCGCCCACCGCGAAGACATAGAGGCACATCGCCGCGGCAATCGCCGTGAACAGTGCGAGCAGCTTGTGGGCCCTCACCATGGTGAGCAGGACCGAACCGACCGCACGGCCGACCATTGCGCCGAGCCAGTAGAAGGCGACCGCCTTGCCGGCTTCCTGCAGGGAGACGCCCTGCACGCCGTCGCTGCCCATCGCATAGCCGAGCAGCGGCACGCCGAAGGCCGCGTCCGAATGGCCCCAGATTGCATCCGAGTTGAGGAACAGCGCCATCTGCGTGCCGATCGACACTTCCGCGCCGACATAGAGGAAGATGGCGAGGCCGCCGAACAGCGCCCATTTGGACGAGAAGGCCGCGAACAGGCCGTCGCTGCTCGCCGCCGGGGCCGGAGCGGCCTCGGTCACGACGCGGCGGCTGAGGAAGAAGAACACCGCCAGCGCGGCAATCAGGCCGCAGATCCAGAAATAGGCGGAATCGATGCCGTGCAGCGCCTGGGCACGGATCTCCGAGGTGATGACGGTGCCTTCCTTCACTTCGACGCCCTGCAGGAACAGGTGCGCGCCGAGCAGCGGGCCGAGGAAGGTGCCGAAGGAGTTGAAGGTCTGGCTGAGCACCAGGCGGAAATGGCTGCCCTTCGGATCACCCAGCGCCGCGGCGAGCGGGTTGGCCGCCACCTGCAGGATGGTGATGCCGCTGGCGAGCGTGAACAGGCCGAGCAGCACGAGCCAGTAATTGGCGGCGTTGGCGGCGGTCAGCATGATCAGGCAGCCCGCGATCATCGTGGCCAGCGCGACGAGGATCGAAGGCACCGCCTTCAGCCGGGAAACCAGCGCGGAGGCGGGAATCGAGACGACGAAATAGGCGAAGAAGAACGCGAAGGCGCTCGCCTGGGCCTGGAAATCGGTGAGCGTGAAGATGCCCTTCACCGCGGCGACCAGCGGGTCGACCAGCGAGGTGATGAAACCCCATGCAAAGAATAGTGTTGTGACGGCGGCAAACGCCAGCGTCGTCTGTGTGGAACGTGTTGATGCCAAGAAACCTCTCCCTGCGGACGTCGCCCGCTCCTTGCCACGGCGGGCGTTTGAGGGAAACTGGTCCGACAACGTTGCCACTGTCAAGTTATGTCGATGAAACGCCTAAATTCGACGCTCGCCACATGCGCCCCCTTTGGCTTAATAGCAGGCGGCGATTCAGGTCGTCCGGCGTATCGGGGCGGCCGTGAGGGAGATTTGCGAGTGAACAATGTGTTTTCGGGCCGCCTGACCCGTCGGGTGATATGGACTGCGGCGCTTGCCGGCATAGCGGCGCCGGTCGTCGCGCAACAAGTCGCGCCCGCGCCACAATCCACGCCGACGCTCCAGGTAGTCCCGGTGCCGCCGTTCGTTCCCAACGCGCCGGTCGTGCTGCCCGTGCTGACGCCTTCGCAGGCGGCCGAGCTCGCGCCGATCCTCACCGAGGCCGGCTTCGCCCAGGGCCTGCGCCGCGTCGGCGATCCGGTGCCGAGCTTCAAGGACAATGACACGCTGGTCCGCGCCGCGCTCGATTATGCCCGCGCGGTCCATTCGGGCCGGCTCGCCGAGGCCGATTTCGATCCCAACTGGGGCCTGCGCCCCACCGGCTATGATCCCCTGCCCGCCTTTGCCGAGGCGGTGAAGCAGAACCGCGTCGGCGCCTGGCTGCGCGACCTGCCGCCGCCCTGGGCCGGCTATGACACGCTGCAAAAGGGCCTGGCCACCTATCGCCAGATCGTCGCCAAGGGCGGCTGGCAGACCCTGCCCGCAGGCGCGGACCTGGCCGCCGGCGCCAGCGGCGCGCGCGTCGCGGCGTTGCGCAAGCGGCTGGCGGTCGAGGACTCCCAGGTCGTCGCCACCGGCGACAAGTTCGATGCCGATCTGAAGGAAGCCGTGATCCGCGCCCAGCGCCGCTATGGGCTCAACCCCACCGGCGTGGTCTCGTCCGGCACGCTCGGCGCGCTCAACGTGCCTGCCCAGGACCGGGTCGGCCAGATCATGGCCAATATGGAGCGCTGGCGCTGGCTGCCGAGCGAGTTGCCGGCCAAGCGCATCCAGGTCAACATCGCCGCCGCGGTGCTCACCGTGTTCGAGGGCGACGCACCGATCGCCTCGATGAAGGCGGTCACCGGACGTCCCGGCAACGAGACGCCGATGCTCCAGTCGAAGATCCACTCTATCGTGCTCAATCCGCCCTGGAACGTGCCGACCGGCATCGCCCAGAAGGAGCTGTGGCCGAAAGGCGAGGCGGCACTGAAGGCGCAGGGCTACAAGATCATCGGCACCGGCGCGAACCGTCGCCTGCAGCAACAGCCCGGCCCGCGCAGCGCGCTCGGCCGCTACAAGTTCGACTTCCCGAACAACTATGCCGTCTACCTGCACGACACGCCGTCGCAATCGACCTTCGCCAGCTTCAGCCGCCTGGCCAGCCATGGCTGCGTCCGCCTGGAGAAGCCCGGCCCGCTAGCCCAGCTGCTGCTGCGCAACGATCCGAACTGGCAGCCCGACCAGATCAACGCCGCGCTCGCCAAGGGCGACACGCTGCGCGTGAGCCTGCAGCCGCAGGACCAGGTCTCGGTCTATCTGCTCTACTGGACCGCCTTCGCCAATGCGAACGGCACGATGAACTTCCGCGGCGATCCCTATGGCTGGGACAAGGACCTCGCCGCCAAGATCGAGAAGCGCTCCGCGATCACCGCGGCGGCGGTCTCCGCACGCTGAAAGAAGGGGAAATAGGAATGAAGACCCGCACTATCCTGCTGCTCGCCGTTGCCGGCCTGTCGCTCGCCGCCTGCGGTGGCAACAAGCCCGAGGAGACGACCAACGAGACCGTCGTCGCCAACATCGGCGAGCCGGAGAGCTTCTCGAACGTCACGATCGACCAGCCGGTCGAGACGCCGGCGGCGACCAACGCCACCACAGCCGACACCGCCCCGACCGCACCCGACCTCGCGCCCGACGAGCAGACCCAGGACGATGCCGACGCCACCGGCATGACCGCCAAAATCGACCGCAATTCGAGCGCGGGCGAGCCGGTTCACTGAGTTCAGATCGGGCGGGTCGAAAGGCCCGCCCGATTGGTTGAGAACTCAGTGTTCCTGCGAAAGCAGGAACCCAGGGTAATCAGGTACTTCATCATCCTGGGCTCCTGCTTTCGCAGGAGCACATGGAAATGGTGGAAAGGCATCCCCCTTCACGCAGCTTCAATCCTGCGTCCGGATGCAGAGCGACACCGCGCCGCCCGCGAGCGTGCCGAGCGCGAGGATCAGCAGCCACAGCATATAGCCGGTCTTTTCCGGCGCGAGCGCCAGCGCGAGCAGCGGCGCGACCATTGCCGGAAGGGTATTGGTGAGGTTGAGGATGCCCAGATCGCGCCCGCGATGCTCGGGCGATGGCAGCAGCTGCATCGCGATCGCCGAGTGGATCGCCAGGAACACGCTGAGCCCCGACAGCGCCAGTGCATGGCCGATCGCTGCCACGCCCCAGGCCTTCGCGAACGCCATCACCGTCAGTCCCGCCGTCATCGCCACCGCCCCGGCGGCGAGGAAGGGCTTGCGGCGCATCATCCGGTCCGAGAGCCGGCCCGCCAGCAGGGTGAGCAGCACCGCGACGATCGTCGATCCGGTCATCGTCGCGACGATCGGATTGGCCTCGACGCTGGTCTTGCTGATGTCCTCCCGGTCGAGCACCGCGAGGAAGTAGAAGAAGCCATAGGTAGCCAGGCCGTTGCCCGCGACCTGGAACAGGATGCGCGAGGCCCAGGCGAGGATGAAGTCGAAGCGGCGTTGCCCGATCTGGGGTGCCGGGGGCGCCGGCATCGGCGTCGCACTTTCGCGCGCGAAGAGCAGGAAGGGCGCGGTCAGCGCGGTGAACAACAGGCACAGCAGCGCATAGCGCCCCGCGTTCCCGCCCAGCCCCGGCAGCGTGATCAACACCGCGGCAAGCGCACCGATCGGGTGCGCGACGCCGATCAGCCCGGCGACCATGCCCTTCTGCGCATCGGGTATCTCGTCCGCCATCACCGCCGCGATCGGTGCGAACATCATGTTGATGCCGATCTGGATGCAGGTGACCGCGAGCAGCAGGCTCACCGGATCGGCGGCGACGAGCAGCAGGCCATAGGAAGCACTGAGCGCGCCCAGCCCCGCCACGACCCAGGGCCGCCTGGTGCCCCTCTTCCGCAGCGTCCGGTCGCTCAGCGCGCCGAACAGGATGTTGGTGACGCTGGCCACTGCCGCCCCGCCCAGCGCGCCGGCGCTGAGCAGCTGCACCGCATGCCCTCCGCCCGCCAGCGCTGCCTTCAGCGGCAGCAGCACCATGACGAACGGCATGAAGCTGACGAACATGCCCGCATAGGCCAGCGCGTAAAGAAGGATGAAGCCGCGGCCGGGGGAAGCGAAATGCATGGGCGGCGGACCATCGGTCCCAGCGGGAACCAAGTCAACGCCGCGGCGGCGCGGTCGATTCACGGACGACGAAATCGAAGGGCAGCAGATGGTGATCGTTCGCCACCTCGCCGCGTGCCTTGCCCTGGATCAGCAGTTCGGCCGCCCGCGCGGTCATCGCGGCGATCGGCTGGCGGATCGCGGTCAGCGCAGGCACGCTCATCCGCACCGTCGGCGTGTCGTCGAAGCTCACCACCGAGAGGTCGCCCGGCACCGAGAGTCCCAGCGGCCCCGCGGCATGGAGTACGCCCAGCGCCATCTCGTCGCTGCTCGCCAGCACCGCGGTGGGCGGTACCGCGAGCTTCGCCAGCACGTTGAGCGCATCGACGCCCGCCTCATAGGTGAAGTCGCCCGGCTGGAGATAGGTGGGATCGACCTTGAGTCCGCGCGCCTCGATCGCGCTGGTGAAGCCGCGCAGCCGGTCCGGGCTCATCGCGTACTCTGGGTGCCCCTGGACATAGGCGATGCGGGTGTGGCCGAGATCGAGCAGATGCTCGGTCGCCCGCCGCGCCGCCGCCTCGTCGTCCATGTAGACGGCGAAGCCCTCCGCGTCGCGGTGCGAGCCCAGCCGCGCGAAGATCAGTCCGTTGCGGTGGAGCAGGTCGGTGATCCGCGTGTCGTCGCTATGTGGCGGGGTCAGGATCACCCCGTCCGGGTGCAGCGCCGAGAGCGCCGCCTGGACCTGCCCCTCGAGCTGGTCCGAATGCGAATCCACCAGCTCGAACAGCATGCGATAGCCATGCTCGGCGCATTTGAGCATGCCGCCATAGAGCATCTGGTCGACCCAGTCGTTGCCGCGCCGCGACTGCCAGCCCTCGAGCGTCGGCCGCTCGTCGTTGAAGGCGAGGATCAGGTAGGAGCGCGAGCCGCCCAGCCGTCGCGCGGCGAGGCTCGGCACGTAGCCGAGCTTGTCGATCGCCAGCCGGACGCGCGCCTGCACGCCCGCAGTGACGTTGGGCCCCTTGTTGATGACGCGGCTCACCGTCTGCAGCGAGACCCCCGCCTCGGCCGCCACGTCCTTGATCGTGATCGCGCGTTTCTTCTGCATCAGGCGGCAGTCGCCGGGCGCATGAGGTCAACCTTCTCGGCGCGGCAATGCGCGTCGATGAACTGCTGCTGGGTCGGCAGCTGCTGGACGAACCCGGCGAGCTGGTCGCGCGCCGTCTTCATCCCGGCATAGAGCCCGGCCTCGTCGATCCGGTCGACCAGCGGGTGATAGGTGCGCGGGCGGATGCCCATGCCGTCGAGCACCGAGAACCAGCTGACCGAACGGAACAGCTCGTCCAGCCCTTCGCGCAGCGACCCGTTGGAGCGGAACAGCTCGACGCGCTCGCGCAGGCTGTCCGGCCACTCCATATCGCGCACCTTGCGCCAGAATGGCGTGTCGTCGCGCGCGCTGGTGCAATAGTGGAGCACGATGAAGTCGCGAATCTCGACATAGTCCGCCACCATCCGGCGGTTATACTCGTCCGCCAGTGCAGGATCGCAGTGGCGATCGGGCAGGAAGCGGAAGAAGAAGTCCATGCCGCGATAGATCAGGTGGATCGCGGTGCTCTCCAGCGGCTCGATGAACCCCGAGGCGAGGCCGAGAGACAGCACGTTCCTGTGCCAGATCTGCTCGCGCACCCCGGTCCGGAACGGCACCACCATGGGCCCGGCGACCACCTCGCCCTCCACCTTGTCGAGCAGGATGCGCGTCGCTTCCTCGTCGCTCATGAACTCGGAGGAATAGACATGGCCATTGCCGGTCCGGTGCTGGAGCGGGATGCGCCAGCGCCAGCCGGCATCCTGCGCCTCGGCCAGCGTATAGGGGCGCGGCGGGCCGACATTCTCGGTCTGCGCGGCGATGGCGCGGTCGCAGAACAAATAGTTAGACCAGTCGGTGAATTTGGTGCCCAGCGTCTTCTCGATCAGCAGCGCACGGAAACCCGAGCAGTCGATGAAGAAGTCGGCATCGACCGTGCGCCCGTCCTTGAGCGTCAGCATCGAGACGAAGCCGCGATCGTCGAGCGCGACGTCGGTGACGATCCCCTCGGTCCGCTTCACGCCCCGCGCCTCGGCATGGCCGCGCAGATATTGGGCGACGCGCTTGGCATCGACATGGAGCGCATAGGAAGCGCCGGCGATCGGGGTACGCTGCGCCTTGAACGGCAGCATGAACCGCTCTTCCCGCGCCATCACGCTGGCGGGCGCGAAGTCCTGGAGCGGGAAGTCGTGCCCGGCAAGCGTCGCCTTGCGCCAGCACTGGTAGAAGTCACTGAGCTCGATCCGCTGGCCGACATCGCCGAACGGATGGAAGTATCGCTCGCCCTTCTTGTACCAGTCCTTGAACTCGATACCGAGCTTGAAGCTGGCCTGGACCTGGCGGACGAAATCCTGCTCGTTGATGTCGAGCTTGGCGATCAGCTCCATGAAGGGCGGGATCGTGCTCTCCCCCACCCCGATCGTGCCGATATCGTCGCTCTCGACCAGCTCGATCTCGAAGAGCCTGCCCTTCATGTGATGCGCCATCACCGCGGCGGCAATCCAGCCGGCGGTGCCACCGCCGACGATGCAGACCTTACGCAGCGCGTCGGGGTTGTTCATGCACTGGTCCTTATCGGCTCGGCAGCGGCGCCATCCACCGTCGCGAGGAATTCGTCATGGGTCGGCGTGTCCGAGACGGTGCGCGCCACCGCTGCCCGCATCTGCTCCAGCGCGCGGGCAAGCTCGGGCACATCGACCGCGGCGACGCCGGGATCGATCCGCTCGGGCAGATGCTCATATCCGCCATAGATGGCGAGCCAGGATGCCGGGTGGAACATTTCCCAGCGATAGCGAATGAAGGCACCGCGCGCGCGCCACAGGTCGAGCTTGGCGTTGAGCGTGTCCGGCAGCGTCATTTCGCGGCAGGCCTGCCAGAACGGGCCTTCGCGGGTGCTGATATGGTAATGGAGGATGATGAAGTCGCGGACGCGCTCCATCTCCTCGGCGCTCTGGACATTGTATTCAGCAATAACGGCGGGATCGAAGCCCTTGTCGGGAAAGAGATTCTTCAGCCGCTCGATGCCCGTCTCGATCAGCGCGATGCTGGTCGATTCCAGCGGCTCGAGAAAGCCCGATGCGAGGCCCAGCGACACGCAGTTCTTCGCCCATGCGACTTCGCGGCGGCCCGGCGTGAAGCGCAGGCGGCGCGGTTCCATGGTCGGCCTGCCCGGCACATTGGCTAGCAATTCGGCACGCGCATCGTCGTCATTTTGGAAATGGCTCGCGAACACGATACCATTTCCCTCGCGGGTTCGCAGCGGAATGCGCCATTGCCAGCCCGAACTGCGCGCTGTGACGGTAGTACAGCTCGGCGGCGCCCCCGCCCGCTCGCTCTGTACCGCGAACGCCCCGTCGCAGAGCAGCCAGTGCGACCAGTCCTGATAGCCGACGCCCAGCGCCTCGCCGATCAGCAGGCCGCGAAAGCCCGAGCAATCGATGAACAGGTCGCCCGCGACCTGCTCGCCGCTGTCGAGCGTCACACTCTCGATGAAGCCGGTCTCGCCGTGCAGCGACACGTCGGTGATCTTCGCATCTATCCGCGTGACGCCGCTGCGCTCCGCATAGGCCCGCATGTGCGCGGCGAACAGCGCGGCGTCGAAATGCAGCGCCCAGTCGAACACCGAGAGCTGGCTCGGCGGATTGGGCAAGGGCACGCTGGCATGGCCTTCGCGCGCCAGCATCGCGCCCAGCGAATATTCCTCGAGCGGCGCGGCCTGGCCTGCCGCGCGGGCCTTCAGCCAGAAATGGTGGAAGTCGATGCCGCGCAGGTCCTGCCCGAAGCGGCCGAAAGGATGGACGAAGCTGGTACCCGGCTTCCAGTCGACGAAGCGGATGCCGAGCTTCGCGGTCGCCTCGCAGGCGCGCATCACTTCGGCATCGCCCATGCCGAGCTGCGCATAGAAGCGGCGGATGGTGGGGATCGTCGCCTCGCCGACGCCGATCGTCCCGATTTCCGAGCTTTCGATCAGGGTGATGCGGGTGCCCGTTCCCGCAAGATAGGCACCGAGCGCCGCCGCCGCCATCCAGCCGGCGGTACCTCCGCCGACGATGACGACACGCTCGATCGCGCCGCTGGCCATGCCCCCGTCCTTCATGATGGTATCTGATCGTCTTGGTAACGGTATCGCAAGCGAAACCGCCCCCTGCCTTCCGAAATACGGCCTGCCCCTGAAAAATGAGCCGGCAGCCCATGAGAGACTGCCGGCCCAGGAGGGTTGGCTCTTTAGAAGCGGACGCGCACGCCGCCCGAGAAGCGCGGCTCGAACCGGTTCTGCGAATGGTACTGCTTCGAGTCGTCGTCGAACTGGAAGTAGTAGCGCTCGCGCTCACCGAAGATGTTCGAGCCGTTCACGTACACCGCGAAGGCGTCGTTGATGTTGTAGGTCACGTTGGCGTCCACATATTGCGCGGTATCCTGGTAGATGCCGATGCCGCCGAAGGTGGAGGCCAGGCGCGGCGTGCGATAATTGTACGCCACGCGCAGCTGCAGGTGATCGTCCTGGTACCAGCCGACCAGGTTGACCTGGCTCTTCGAGTTATCCGGGAACGGGAAGCGCTCGCCGTTCAATGCACGGCCGTTCTGCTTGCTGTCCGAATAGGTGTAGTTGGCGTCGATACCGAAGTTGCGGAAGAAACCGCTGCCGATCAGGTCGCTGAAGGCGAGCTTGGCGCCCACTTCAAAGCCCTGCAGCGAGCCGCCCGTGCCCTGTTCCGGCTGCGTCACCGGAACGGCACGGCGGATCACGCCGTCACCATCGGCAAAGCGGCCCGCGCCCGGCGTGGTGCGGCTCTGGACGAAGCTGTTGATGTCCAGCTTGAACGCACCGATGTTGAACATCGAGGCGCGGCCCAGATAATATTCAAGGCTCACGTCATAGTTGTTCGAACGCCACGGGTTGAGGTTCGGGTTGCCGCTCGAGCTGGCGCCGGTCACCTGGCGCACGCCCACGGGCGCGGCGTCCGGGTTGGTCGGCGTCGGCCCTTGCGAGTCCGCCGTCGAGATGGTCAGGCCGCCACCATAATTGCCGAGATCCAGCGGGATCATCGTCTTGGCGAAGGCCGCGCGGAGACGCAGCTGGCGGGTGAAGTCGTACGACAGCGTCACCGTCGGCAGCCAGTCGAGATAGGAACGGCGCGAGACCACGTCGCCCACATCCAGGTTGGTGTCGCCATAGGCGCGGGTGTCGCCGGTGAGGTTCTGCTTCACGGTCAGCTTGGTGTTGACCACGCGCAGGCCCAGATTCGCCTTGAACCCGCCGGTGCCGAAGGCGGTGTTCAGGTACGCGCTCTCCTCGACCAGATCGACGTCATAGGTGTTGCCCGGGATGGTCACTTCGGTCGACGGACCGAACACCTTGTCCTGGAACGCCTTCACATCGTCGAACGCCTTGGGATCGACCACCCACAGGCCGGGCATGCCGTTGACCACGCCGCCCCAGTTGGTCTGGAAATAGACCGGCGTATAGGCATCGAGCTTGGTCGGCCGGTTGACGGTGTAGCCCTGGAAGCAGGTGGGCGTGTTGGCCACCGTCGCCGCGCCACAGCTCGACGGCGTCGTCGCCATGGGGTTCGCCGCATTGTACTGCGGGTTGGAGACGAACTCGCCCGCCGAGCACTGGGCGTTGTCCATCACCACGTCGATCGCCTTCCACTGCGCAAGGCAGCCTTCCGGAACCGCGGCGCCGTTGCCGCCATAGAAGTTCGAGAAGAGGTGGAAGTTGCGGATCTGGGTCTGGCGGTCCGAACGGCGCACGCCCACATCGACGCGGTTGAGCAGGCCGAACAGGCCGCCTTCGTCGAAGTCATAGCTCGCATCGGCGCGGAACACGCCCAGGCTGGCATGGTTCTCCTGGTTGCCCTCGGACGAGAAGGCCGCGACGGCATAGCTGTCGAGATTGGCCATGTAGTCCTTGAGCGTCTTGCCGGCGCCCAGGCCGCCCGAGATCGCCGTGTCGAAGCCGCTGATCGCCGGGTTCGAGCCGCGCAGGTCGAGATGGAGCTGCGGGTCCTGGCCATAGCCCAGCGGGTTCGGGTTGATGTAGCGGCCGCCACGCGAGCCGATCACGCCGTTCGAATATTGCGAAGCCGGGTACTGCGACGCGATGCTCGACGGATAGAACGGGCCGCGGGTGCGGTCCGCCGGGTTGCGGAACAGACCGAAAGCGCGGTTGGCGCCATATTGCCAGTTGCTCAGGTCGCCCTGCACCTGGCCGTTCATGCTGCGCATGTTGGCGTTGGACTTCAGCGCGCGGGCGCTGAACTTGAAGTTGTCCTTGTCGTAGTCGATCTGGAAATTGTAGTTGGTCGAGTGCTCCTTCGCGGTGCGATTGACCGAGAACGAGTTGAACCACCAGACATTGAGATCATACTGGTTCACGTCCAGCCAGGGCTGGCCGTTGCCGCCGGTCTGGCCCGAGGGCGTGCTGTCGGTCGGCGTGGTCCAGCCGAGGCCATTCCAGCGGTTCGAGATGTTGATGCCCGCGGCTCGGTTGTGCTCGGTCAGCTCGGTGTGGAAGACTTCGCCGGTGACGGTCCAGTCCTCGTCGATCTTGAACTGGAGCGCGCCGTTGATGCCGAGGCGGGTGCGCTCGACTTCGCGGTTGAAGAATTCATAGCCGTGCGGCGAGATCCAGTTGCTGCCCGTGCCGCCCCAGTCGTTGTTGCCGAACACGCCGCCGCCGATGCCGGCATAGCTGTTGCCCAGCCGGTTGCGGCTATAGGTCGCGCCGACCATCGCGCCGAAGCGATCGCTGCGCCAGCTGGCCAGGCCGCTGAACAGATAGTCGTTGTGCTTGGTGTTCGAGCCCCGGGCATATTCGCCCTGCCCCGAGAACACGAAGCCTTCCTTCATGTCGAACGGACGGCGGGTGCGCAGGTCGATCGTGCCCGAGATGCCCGACAGCGCGTTGCGCGTGTCCTGCGACTTGTAGACGACCACGGCGTTCATCAGCTGCGCCGGGATGTCGTTGAGGTTGGGCTGCGCGGTGCCGAGGTTGCCCGGGCTCAGATACTGCTCGCCGTTGAGCAGCGTGATCACCTGCGGCAGGCCGCGGATGTTGACCGTCGAGCCTTCACCGGCGCTGCGCTGGATCTGGACGCCCGAGATGCGCTGCAGCGCATCGACGATCGTCACGTCCGGCAGCTTGCCGATGTCTTCCGACGAGATCGCGTCGACGATCGCCGTCTCGGTGCGCTTGATGTCGACCGACTTGGCCTGCGAGGCGCGGATGCCGGTGACGACGATCTCGCCGTCCTGGCCACCGGCGTCCTGCGGCACGGCCGTCGACGTGTCCTGGGCCCATGCCGGCGCGACCAACGCGGTCGACGCCAGCAGGCCGGCCATCACACTGGATATTCCCTTCATTCCCTTCGTCCTCCCACTCTGTTCTGCACCCCGGCGCATCTACGCGCGCCTCACCCGGTGCTGTTCTGTCAGGGCGCCAGCCGGCGTTCCTGCAACTCCGCCGCACCCGTGAGCACCGGCTGGCCGGCATCTCGCGCGATCGCGACACGATAGGTTCCCGCCGCGACGTGCCAGCCCGGCCGGGCGGTGTCGTAGTCCGCGACGACGCGCGGCTCGGCAGTGAGGGTGATCCGGCGGGTCTCGCCGGGCTTGAGCGTCACCCGCTCGAAGCCCGCCAGGCGCAGCGGGCGCGCGCCCGTCGCCGGAGTCACATAGAGCTGGGGTACGTCGGCGCCTTCGCGCTTGCCGCGATTGGTGACGTCGAAGCTCACCGTCAGCGCAGCCCCGCCCTCGACCTTGAGGTTGCCATAGGCGAAGCGCGTGTAACTGAGGCCGTATCCGAACGGGAAAGCCGGCCGCGCGCCCTGACGGGCATACCAGCGATAGCCGACGTCCGAGCCTTCCTTGTAGTCGATCACGAACGGCTTGATCGCCCGCGCGTCCGTCCCACGGTCGGGCGAGGCCTTGACCTGCTCGAAGCCGGGCACGCTGGGCCGCGGTGCCTGGTCGATCGACGCCGGGAAGGTGATCGGCAGCCGGCCCGAGGGATTCACGTCCCCGAACAACACGCGTGCCACCGCCTCGCCGCCGCGCTGGCCCGGGTACCAGGCGGCGAGCACCGCCGGCACCTGCTTGAGCCAGGGCATCAGCACCGGCCCGCCGGTGTTGAGCACCACGGCGGTCCTGGGATTGGCGGCAGCGACCGCGGCGATCACCGCATTCTGGTTGCCGTCGAGATCGATCGTCTCGGGATCCTCGGCCTCGGTGGTCCACTGGGTGGCCCAGACGATCGCCAGGTCCGCGTTCCTCGCCGCCGCGGCGGCAGCGTCGGGGTCGCTGCCATCCACGAAATCGACGCGCGCCTTGGGGGCCAGCGCACGGATCGCCGCGAGCGGCGAGGACGCGTGCCAGGTCACGCGCACGAAGGACGCGGCCGGGCCGTTCTTGAGGGGGATCTCGAGCGGAATGCCGCCGGTCGAGCGAACCTGCGACGAGCCGCCGCCGGAGAGCACGCCGATATCGGCATGGCCGCCGATCAGCACGATGCGCTTCGCCGACTTGGCGAGCGGCAGGATGTTCTTCTCGTTCTTGAGCAGCACGATCCCCGCCTCGGCGGCGCGCTGCGCGACTTCGGCATTCTTCGCGATGTCGATCGGCTGCGGCGTCTCGACCACGGGCGCGTCCATCACGCCGGTGGAGAACATCGCGTTGAGGATGCGGCGCGTCATGTCGTCGAGCCGCGCCAGCGGCAGCTCACCGCTCTCCACTGCCTTTTTCAGGTCGCCGCGGAAGAACAGGTGGGTGTCGAGCTCGCCGCCCGACTGCTGGTCCAGCCCGTTGCGCGCCGCCTTCACGGTCGAATGCACCGCGCCCCAGTCGGACATGACATAGCCCGGATAGGCCCAGTCCTGCTTGAGCACGGTGTTGAGCAGGAACGCGTTCTCGCAGGCGAAGTCGCCGTTCACGGACATGTACGCGCACATCACCGAGCCCGGCTTGCCGCGCTCGATCGCCAGTTCGAAGGCGAGCAGGTCGCTCTCCCGGAACGCCGCCTCGCCGATCTTCGCATCGCTGACGAAGCGGCCGGTTTCCTGCGCGTTCAGCGCGAAATGCTTGATCGTCGAGATGATGCGGTTCGACTGGATACCCTTGATCGACTCCCCGGCCATCGTGCCGGCGAGCAGCGGGTCCTCGCCCAGATATTCGAAGTTGCGCCCGCCCCAGGGATCGCGGGTCAGGTTGATGCCGCCGGCGAGCATCACGTTGAAGCGCTTCGCCCGCGCCTCGCCGCCGATCATCGCGCCGCTTTCATAGGCGAGCCTGGGATCGAAGCTGGCGGCGAGCGCCAGGCCCGAGGGAAGCGCGGTGGCGGTGTCGCCCTTGCGCTGCTCGACCTGGTTGGCGACGCCGAGGCTGGCATCGGTCTCGCGCAGCGCCGGGATGCCGAGGCGCGGGATCGCCGGCTGCTGGCCGGCCGAGGGGATCATGTCGGTGGGCGCCGCCGGATCCTTCGCCAGCGGCGGGAACCACGTGTAGACGAGCGCCAGCTTCTCCTCGAGCGTCATCGCCGCGAGCAGCATCTCCGCACGCGCGGCGGCGGGCAGCTTCGCGTCGGCCCAGGGGCGCGCGGCGGGGTCTGCGGGCCGGTTGGATTCGTTCGAAGACGCGGCAGGCGCGACGGGGTCCTGCGCATGCGCGCCCATCGTCCCGGCAAGCGCGGTAGTGGCGAGTAGCGCCATCGAGCGCGCCACGTGCCGCAGGCTGACCAGCATTCACTTCTCCCCTTCAGCGCGCAGGACGGCGCCGCACACGCCCGGGGGCGTGCCTGTTTATCCGATCCAACCAGGGGGAGCTTTTATCCGACAACGCTGTCGGATTCAGCGACAGATCAAGCCGACGACGCCTCGTGGCGCGCGCGGCAGCCTGTTCCAACACCCCTCATGTCCGTGGAGTCTTACGCTCCGATGCGAGCCTTAGAGCATAAATTGAGAGCGTTCTCAAGAACGTTCTCAATTTTGTTACATTCGGAATGGGGCTAGTGATTATCTATCTGCTATACCGAGATAAATTATGTGTCTGCGGCGTAGCCGAGCGCGATTTCGCCGGCCCGGGACAGCGCATTTCGCACGGAATTTTCGCGATTTTTGGAAGCGGTCCCAACCGGCGCAACCGCGATCTCCGCGCGCGACAGGGCAGCGCCGAGGCGCGCGATTCCTGCCGGCGCGACAGCCCGCGCGACACGCAAACCACCCGCGGGTGCGACTGCCTCGCGGCGAACCGGCCGGGTACGGAGCGCGAGCATCCTGCCCCCGCGCGCGACGCGCAGGCGCGGCCCTTCCCCTTCGCCCGAGTCCGGGGCGGCAAGCCGCGCACCATCACGGTTGACCGACCAGATCACCCGGTAGCGCCCGGAGACATCGGCCGCGGGCACGGGCGCGGCGAACTTGTTGTCGAGCACCCAGTCCTGCCCGCCGGCCTCGACGAACAGCACGGCATGCTGCTCGGCATCCTGATTGTCCCACACCACTGCGATCCGCATCGCCGCCTCGGGCAGGCCCAGATCGCGCAGCGCGAAATATTTGGTGAGCGCGAAGTCCTCGCAATCGCCGCCGCGCGCGAACATCTCGGCCGGAGTCTCCCAGCGATCGGCCATGCCCCAGTTGGCGAGATCGGAGACATAGGGGAGCCGGTTGACCACCGCCTGGACCCCGGAGACCTGCTCGTCCGCGGGCAGGCCGCGCAGCCCGGCAAAGGCCGTGCGCCAGCCCCGGACGCCGCATTCCGCTGGCAGCTCGTCGGCGGGCATCCGGCAATAGAGGGGAAGCCGTGCGGGGCTGCCGGTCTCGCCGGCTTCGCGCGCAAGCACATCGGTCCAGCGCGGGGCATCGGCGAGGCGCAGCGCGACTTCCGCGCGCTCCCGCGACTCGGGCGCCTCCGCCGCGGCGGCGGACAGCGATTGCCCCGATGCCAGCGCCGCCCAGGCAAGCGCCAGCCGCGTTGAAGATACGCGACGCAAAACCCCAACCCCCGGTTGAAACCGAGGACCGGGATACGCCGCCTCCCCCTAAGGCCAGGCTAACAAGGAGCTAAGTATAAGCCACTGAATATGGTTAGTATTTATGGTTACCGAAGGGTTTATCCCGGCAGCTGCCAGGGCGGTAAATCGACGAGAACATGTCGCTTTAGAAACAAACTGGAAATAATATAATAGTCCCGTTGTGGATCAACCTATTATTGCAAATATTACATAGTTAACGCTGAGTCCGTCTTCCTGAGTCCGCCCCGCCCATTGTAAGAGCCGACTCGCTTGCAACCGATTCGGGCGCATCTCAGCTCGGTTGCATGTCTCTGGGAGGGGGAACCGGGGCTATGGGATCCAAGCGTTGCTGGCTGTTTGTTTTTGCCGCCGCGGCAATCGTGCCGTTGCAGGCGGCGCATGCCCAGCAGACTGTAAATCCGGGACGGATCGACGAGCGGCTTCGCCCGGCGGACAAGACGCCTGACGCGCGCTCGGTCGATGTGCCCGAACTGCCGCGCCAGCAGGGTACGCCCGATTCCGCGATCCAGGTCCGGCTGAGCGAGGTCCGCTTCGAAGGCGTGACGGCGGTGCCGGTCGAGGCGCTGAACGCGATCGCCGCGCCCTATCTCAACCGCGACATGCCGCTCGCCGAGGTGTTCAAGCTCGCCGAGGCGGTGACCACCGAATATCGCCGCCGCGGTTTCGTCCTCTCGCGTGCCGTGGTCGGCCCGCAGCGGATCGAAGGCGGCGTGCTCACGCTGCAGGTGGTCGAGGGTCATATCGGCGCCACGAAGATCGAGGGCGATGCCGGCGGCTATGCGCCCTATCTGCGCGGCTATCTGGCCGGCGTCGCCGCCGAACGGCCCACCACCGGCGCCGCGCTCACCCGCGCGCTGCTGCTCGCCCGCGACCTGCAGGGCGTCGATGCGCGGGCGGTGCTCACCCCCTCCCCCAGCGAAGTCGGCGCCGCCGACCTGACGCTGGCGGTGGAGCGCAAGGGGATCGAAGGCTTTGTCGCGGTCGACAATCGCGGCTCGCGCTGGCTCGGTCCGGTCCAGGTCTATGGCGGGCTGTCGTTCAACGACATGCTCGGCGCCGGCGAGCGCATCTCGATCACCGCGGTCAGCGCGCCCATTCACAAGGAGCTGGGCTTCCTCTCGGCGACCTGGGACCAGCCGGTCGGCAATTCGGGCCTGCGCCTCACCGCGTTCGGCAGCTATGCCGCGACGCATCCCGGCGACGAGTTGCGCCTGCTCGACCTGCGCGGCCGCAGCGCCACCTATGGCTTTGCCGCGCGCTATCCGTTCGTGCGCAGCCGCGAGGCCAACATCTTCGGCCGGCTGGTGTTCACCGGCCGCGACAGCAGCTCGCGCAACGTCGTGATCGATCCGATCTTCGACGACTCCACCCGCACCGTGCAGGGCGAGATCTTCGGCAACTACGCCGCGCCCTGGGGCGGCATCCTGAACGTCCGCGCCTCGGTCACCCAGGGCCTCGACTTTCTCGGCGCGACGGTGCGCGGCGACGCCAACAAGTCGCGCGCGACCGGTTCGGGCGTGTTCACCCGGGTGAACGCCGAAGTCTCCTTCGCCTATGGCATCGCCGGCGGCCTCTATTTCCAGGCCAGCGGCGCGATGCAGTATAGCGGGCAGAGCCTGCTCGCGAGCGAGGAGTTCGGGCTGGGCGGCGAGCAGTTCGCCCATGCCTATGACCCGTCCGAGATCACCGGCGACAAGGGCGCCGCCGGCCGGATCGAACTCTTCTATGCGGGGCAGTTCAAGGAAGGCTCGATCCAGCCCTATGGCTTCTACGAAGCCGGCCGGGTGGCCCAGAACGATCCGCTGCCGGGCGAGCCGCTCCACACCTCGCTCGAATCCGCCGGCCTGGGCCTCCGCCTGGGGCTGCGCGCGGGCATCAACGGCTCGGTGGAATTCGCCAAGCCGATCAACCGGCCCGTCGCCTCGCGCGGCGACAAGGACGGCCGGGTCTTCTTCTCGGTGGGCATGTCGTTCTGATCGATCCGTTCGTTCGTGAGAAATGCGGGCTGGCCACCCCTAACGGCCAAATGGGGATCAGGGATATGAGCAAGCTGCACAGTGCCAAGGCCGCCATCGCCTCGAGCAAGGGCACCCGCCGCCGTCTGAAACGCTCGGCGCTGCTGCTGTCGGCGGGCCTCGCCGCGATCATGCTCGCCAATCCCGCCCGCGCCCAGCTTGCCCCGAACGCGCTGCCGACTGGTGGCGACGTCGTGCACGGCTCGGCGACGATCGGCACTCCCACCCCGTCGAGCATGACGGTCAACCAGAGCACCGATCGCGCGGTAATCAACTGGAACACGTTCGACATCGGGTCGGGCGCGAGCGTCACCTTCGTCCAGCCTTCGGTCACTTCGATCACCGTCAACCGCGTGATCAGCGGCGCCGCACCGTCGGAGATCGCCGGCCAGCTGAGTGCCAATGGCCGGATCGCGATCCTCAATCCCAATGGCGTGCTGTTCTCGGGCACCGCCAATGTCGACGTGGGCGGCCTGATCGCCTCGACCGGCGACATCGACCAGGCCGCCTTCATGTCGGGCGCCGGCACGCTGGAGATCACCGGCGCGAACACCGGAGGCGAGATCGTCGTCAACGGCAACATCAACATCTCGGCCGGCAATCTCGGCCTCGCCGCCTTCGTCGCGCCGACGGTGCGCAACAGCGGCGTGATCACCGCCACCGCGGGCCGGGTGCAGCTTGGCGCCGGCAACGCCTTCACGCTCGACCTTGCCGGCGACGGCCTGCTCCAGATCGGCGTGCCCGCCAGCAGCGCGCTCGTCCAGAACAACGGCCAGGTCTTCGCCGAGGGCGGCCGCATCCAGATGTCGGCCAAAACGGCAGGCGGGCTGATCGACAATCTGGTCAACACCGGCACGCTCAGCGTCGATTCTGCCACGCTCGACAATGGCGTGATCGTGCTCGAGGCGGTGGGCGGCAGCGCCAATCTGCGCGGCACGATCGCGGCGAACGACCGCAACAGCATCAGCCGCAACATCCTGATCAGTTCCGATCAGGGCGTGAACATCTCGGGCAACCTCGGCGCCGCTTCGGGCACGGTCAACATCACCGCGCCGCACATCTATGGCGCCGGCAAGATCAGCACCGCCACCGCGCTGAACCTCAACCTGAGCAACAACGGCACCGACACCAGCGGCCTCGGCAACTACATCAACGACGCGCTGGGCGTGATCGGCACCACCGGTTTCGGCACCACGCTGCGGCTCGGCGCCGGCACCTATCGGTCGGGCGTGCGCGTCGACGCGAGCGACGTGCGGATCGACGGCCAGGGCGTCGCCAGGATCGGCTGGACCCCGGGCATCGAGAACGCGATCGACATCTGGGGCGACTATGTCATCGTCCAGAACCTCGAGATCGCGGGCCCGGCGACCAGCGCCTATACCAGCTATGCCTGGGGCAGCACCAATTCGCGCGGCATCGTCGTCAATCGCTATGCCGACACCGTCCAGCTGCTGAACAACAACATCCACGACATCCGCACCGGCATCATCGTCGATGGGCGGAACGCGAACACCTATCTGCTGAACAACAGGATCGACAACACCAAGTCGGCGATCTCGGTCCAGTATACCGACGGATCGAACGTCGTGATGACGGGCAATCACGGCGGCACTTATGGCAATGAATGGGGCATCAACCTCTACCTGAACGGCATCCTGCAGGCGGACGGTGTCACCATCCTGCCCGCGGCCGGATCGCTGGGCGCCAATACCCCGCTCGCCGAGCAGCAGCGCCTGCTCGCGCTGCGCGCCGCCAATGGCGGCATGGAAGTGCAGAACCAGGGCTGGTCGGCGCTCAACCGCACCGCGGTTCATGTCGGCCCCGCCGGCAGCAACTCCAACCAGGGCAGCCAGCTCGGCAAGCTCGCCACGCTCCAGGCGGGCGTCAACGCCGTGGTAACTGGCGGCACCGTCTATGTCGCCGACGGCAACTACAGCCTCGGCTCGGCCCAGCTCGTCATCAACCACAGCCTGAGCATCATCGGCCAGTCGCAGGCGGGCGTGGTGATCGATGGCCGCGCGGTCTCGGCCAACGGGCTCGGCACGATCTCGGTGATCGCCGACAATGTCTCGCTCGGCAACTTCACCCTGCTCGGCAGCCAGCTCGCCGGCGGCAATTACGGCATCAAGGTCGCCCCGAACCCAGCCGGCCATGTCAGCACCGCGGGCGGCACCGGCGAGCGCGTCAGCAACTTCGCGGTGAGCAACGTGACGGTGAGCGGCTCGCGCCGCGCCGAGCTCGACCTGAACGGCGTGGTGGGCGCGACCATCACCAATTTCACCGCCGACGGCCAGGGCACCGACGGCGCCGGCATCCAGATCACCGACAGCGCCAACGTGACGCTCACCGGCGTCCATACGCTGAACAACAATTGGGGCGGCGTCGCGCTCTACCAGAGCAACAGCGCGAGCGGCTACAACGCCCAGACCACCAACATCAACATCGACGCGGGCCAGAACCAGTTCGACGAAGCGAACGGGCTGTTCACCCAGCTCACCTCGACCACCCAGGGCTTCGGCCAGCTGAACCTCACCGGGTTCAACTATGCGGTGCGCAACACCGGCTCGCGTCCCGATGCCGGCCAGTTCACCTGGTTCCAGACCGACCTGAGCAAGGCGACCGGCTTCGCGCTGGCACTGGGCGCACCGGCGACCAGCTCGATCGAAGGCTATACCGGCACCGCGTTCAGCAACGACTTCACCGTGGTCGCCGGCCTCACTATCGGCGCGGCGCTGCGCGATGCGCGGACGGGCGCGACCATCCGCGTCGGCGCCGGCACCTATGTCGAGAATGTCCTGATCAACAAGTCGGGCATCACCCTCACCGGGACCAGTGGCCGCGACCTGACCACGATCCAGGGCGTGGCCGGCCTCGGCGCGCTTGGAGCGGTGACCGTCTCGAACGCCAACAATGTCACGATCGACGGCTTCACGATCCTCGGCATCGACAATGGCAATCCGGGCATCGAGAACGCCGCGCTCTACCTGCAGGGCAACAACAGCGGCACCACGATCCGCGGCAACACGATCACCGCGAACGGCGATCTCGGCCTGGTTTCCGAGTACAGCGCGACCGTCAGCAACCTGACGATCGACGGCAACATCTTCAACGGCCAGACCTTTGTCGGCGCAGCGCCCTCCTCGGCCCCGTCGAGCCAGCAGTTCACCACCCCCAATGTCTCGCGCCAGCTGGTCGCGATCGGCGGCGGCGCGGGTGGCGGCAACACCTCGAACGTGGTGTTCACCAACAACCAGGTGACCGGAAACAGCGGCCTGAACAGCGCCGTGACGATCGACGCGGTCGGCGCGACGATCAGCGGCAACCGCTTCGCCAGCACCACCGGCGGCTTCGGCAACATGCTGCGCGCGCGCGGCACCAACACCAGCGTCACCGGCAACGTGATCGACATGGCCGGTGTCGACTATACCGCCGGCGGCCTCTACATCCGCGACGCGGCGATGACCGCCGCCAGCTTCGCCGACCTGCTCGCCGCCAACACCCTGGTCGGCGCCGGCGCCTGGGCGAACAATTCGGCGACCGGCTATCACAGCCTCAGCCGCAACATCCAGGGTGCGGTCAACGAGGCGGCGTCGGGCGCGGTCGTCACCATCCGTCCGGGCGACTATCTCGAGGGAGTCACCGGCGTCGGCTATTATGGCGATGCCGGCGCGCAGAGCTTCGGCCTGTACCTCTACAAGGACAACATCACCCTGCGCGGCGTCGATGCCGCCGGCAATGCGATCACCGATGCCGACGACGTCGCCGCCTTCGTCACCGCCCGCTACCAGGCCGGCTTCGGTGCGCAGCACTTCATCTCGGGCAACGGCGTCACCATCGAGGGCCTGGGCTTCAAGCCCGCCGCCGCCGGCGACAACAAGACCGTCGAGGTGATCGGCAACGCCTTCACCCTGCGCAACTCGGTGATCGACAACAGCGGCAACCAGACCGCCGCCAATCTCTATATCGACGACTTCAACGATCCGGCCCGCACCCGGCTCGAGAGCTTCACGATCACCGGCAACAAGTTCCTGGGTGGCACCTATGCCAGCGCGATGGTCGTCGTCGCGGGCGGCGCCGGCCGCACCACCGATGCCTCGAACCGGATCTTCGCGAACAACTATCTGAGCAGCAGCCTCACCGGCATGCGCGGCTTCCAGATTCAGGGTTACATGCCCAACACGCCGTGGCAGCAGCTCTATGCCGGCGCGGTGACGGTGACCGGCAACAGCTTCGACGTCGACATCCCCGTGCGCACCGTCGGCCTGCTGAGCAGCGTCTTCGCCTGGGACGATGTGTTCCGCAACAACGGCAACAGCTTCCTGCGCGGCGGCGTGCTCGCCTATGAAGGCAGCACGAACAATGCCCGCGCCACCATCACCGCGGGCGGCGATCCCGACATCCGCATCACCAGCACGATCGACGCCTCGGTCGCGCGCGCCCAGAATGGCGACACGGTGCGCATCCTCGACGGCACCTATGTGCTCGGCTCGCAGCTCAAGATCGACCGCGGCATCGCGCTGGTCGGCCAGTCGCAGGCCGGCACGATCCTCGACGGCCGCACGGTCAACAATGGCGGCGGTCTCGGCACGATCCTGGTCGCGGCCGACAACATCACGCTCGCCAACTTCACCCTGCTCGGCAGCCAGCTCTCGGGCGGCAATTACGGCATCAAGGTCCAGCCGGATCCGCTCACCTATGCGCCCTCGCAGCGGATCAGCAACGTCACGATCAGCGACGTGACGGTGAAGGGCTCGCGCCGCGCCGAGCTGGACATCAACGGCGCCGTCGGCGTCACCCTCACCAATTTCACCGCCGACGGCCAGGGCACCGAAGGCGCCGGCGTCCAGATCACCGACAGCGCGAACGTGACGCTGAACGGCGTGCATACGCTGAACAACAACTGGGGCGGCGTCGCGCTCTACCAGACCAACCGCGCCGGCGGCTATGACGGCCAGACCACCAACATCAACATCGACGCCGCGCAGAATGATTTCGAGGAAGCGAACGGCCTGTTCGCCCAGCTGGAATCGACGACACAGGGCTTCGGCCAGCTCAACCTGACCGGCTACAACTACGCCGTCCGCAACACCGGCCATCGCAGCAATGGCGGCCAGTTCACCTATTTCCGCACCGACCTGGCCGACGCCACCGGCTGGGCGCTGGGCCTTGGCGCGGCGAGCACCGGCTCGATCGAGGGCTATACCGGCACCGGCTACAGCAACGTCTTCAGCGTGGTCCAGGGCCTCGGCATCGATTCCGCAGTGCGCGATGCGCGCAGCGGCGGCACGATCAACATCGCCAACGGCACCTACACGCTCGCCGGCACGCTGATGATCGACAAGAGCCTGTCGCTGGTCGGCGCCAGCGAGAGCGGCACGATCCTCGATGCCTCGGCGCTCGGCGTCTATGGCATGCGCGTCCATGCCGACAATGTCTCGCTGAGCGGCTTCTCGCTGCTCGCCCCCAGCGCGGTCAGCAGCTCGACCTATGGCATCAAGGTCGAAGTCGGCGCGGGCGATACCAATGGCAATGCCCGGATCGACGATTTCGCGATCCGCGACGTCTCGATCAGCGGCTCGCGCAAGACCGGGCTAGACCTGAACTCGGTGATCGGCGCGACAATCGACAACGTCAACGTCACCGGCGCGCTTGCCGGCAACGGCATCTCGATCACCGACAGCGCCAATGTGCTGGTCCGGAACACCACCACCTCGGGCAATGCCTGGGGCGGCCTGGCGCTCTATCAGGCCAATGGCCCGACCGGCAGCAACCAGCAGCTCACCGGCATCACGATCGAGGGCAACAACCTCTTCGGCGAGGCAAACGGCCTGTATCTGCAGGACAGCTCGGCGATCAACGATGTCGGCACGCTGAGCATCACGGGCTTCGACCATATCGTCCGCAACACCGCCTTCCGCGCGGACGGCAACCAGTTCATCTTCTTCCGCACCAGCCTGAGCGACGCGACCGGCTATGCGCTGTCGCTCGCCACCCCGGCGAGCAGCTCGATCGAAGGCTGGGCGGTCAGCGCCGGGACCAACCAGTTCACCGTGGTCGACGGCCTGAGCATCACCGCCGCCGCGCGCGACGTGCGGGCGAACGGCACGATCAACGTCGCCGCCGGCACCTATGCCTCGGGCACGGTGATCGGCACCAATGGCGTCTCGCTGCTCGGCAGCGCCGGCGCGAAGATCGACGCCAGCCATGACGGCGACAACGGCATCACGATCACCGGCGACGGCGTCACCGTCTCGGGCTTCGAGATCTTCGGCCCGGCCGACCAGAGCTATGTCAGCTATGCCTGGCCGACGATCACCCGCGGCGTGGTCGTCGCCAACGGCGCCGACAATGTCACCGTAACCGGCAACACCATCACCGGCGTGCGCAACGGCATCCTGATCGACGGCCGCAACGTCAACGCGTCGCTGACCAACAACCTGATCAACAACACCAAGAGCGCGATCTCGGTCCAGTATACCGACGGCTCGAACCTCAACATCGCCGGCAACAGCGAAGGCAGCTTCGGCAATGAATGGGGCATCATCACCTGGCTGAACGGCATCTGGAACGGCACGACGATCACCGCCTCGGCGGGCTCGCTCGGCGCGAACACGCCGCTCAGCGAGCAGGCCCGTCTGCTGGCGCTGTCGGCGGCGAATGGCGGCATGGCCGTCTACAACCAGGGCTATAGCGCCGCGAACCGCACCCGCGCCTATGTTTCCACCAGCGGCGTGGCGGGCGCGCAGGGCAGCCAGCGCACCCTGCTCAACCTGCAGGGCGGCCTCGACGCGGTCGTCTCGGGCGGCACCGTCCATATCGCCGGCGGCACCTATAACGAGAGCGTGACGCTCGACGCGCTGCGCATCCTCGACATCTCCGGCACGCTGCGGCTGAGCGACCTCACCCTGGGGGCAGGCGCGGCCGGCACCAACCTCGGCACCAGCATCATCGCCAGCGGCGACATGAACATCGCCAGCGGCATGGTGCTGAGCGGCGACACGACGCTCCTCGCCGGCGGCGCGCTGAACCTCGGCTCGGTCCTCTCGCCCTATAATCTGACACTGACCGGCACCACGGTCTCGCTCGGCCAGTCGGTGCTGAACAGCCTGTCCGTGACCGGGACGAGCATCGTCGCCGCACAGGTCTATACGGTCGGGTCGCAGCAATATGACGGCGCGACGACGCTGAACGGCGCCTATTATGCCGGCGACTGGTTCACCGTCTCGGGCCAGGCGACGCTGGCCGGCGACACCTCGATCACCATGACCAATGGCGATATCGGCATCGCGAGCCTCACCGGCGCCCATGCGTTCAGCGCCTCCGTCGGCACACGCGACGTCAGCATCGGCCAGGCGACGGGCCTTGCCTCGATCACGATCAGCGCGGACGAGATCGTCACGGCGGGCGCCTCGACCAGCGGCGCGCAGAGCTACACGGGCAACACCGTGCTGAACGGCGCCTACAGCACCAATGGCGCGGCGTTCGGCGTCACCGGGGCGACGACGCTCGCCGGCGACAGCAGCGTGGTCACGAGTGGCGGCAATGCCAGCTTCGGCACGCTGGGCGGCGCCTATGGCCTGGCGGTGGATGCTGGCGCCGGCGCGATCGCGTTCGGCGCGGTCAACGGGCTCACCGGCCTCTCGGCGACCGGCGCGACCATCTCGACCGTGGGCGTCTCGACCAGCGGCAACCAGAGCTATGTCGGCGCGGTCTCGCTCGGCGGCAGCTACGCCACGGACGGCGGCAGCTTCGCCGTCCAGGGTGCCTCGACCCTGACCGGCACGACCGCCATTGCCACCGACGGCGGCAACGCGGCGCTGGGCACCGTCGCCGGCGGCGGCAACGGTCTGAGCCTCGATGCGGGCAGCGGCGCGGTGACGCTGGGTGCGGCCTCGGGCCTCGCCTCGCTCGACGCGACCGGCGCGACCATCGCCACCGCGGGCGTTTCCACCGACGGCGCGCAGAACTACACCGGCGCGACCAGCCTGGCTGGCAGCTACAGCACGGGCGGCGCCGCCTTTACGGTCAATGGCGCGGCCCAGCTGGCCGCCCTTACCCAGATCGCCACGGCGGGCGGTGCGGTCAGCCTGTTTGGCGGCGCCTCGGGCACCAGCGATCTCGGCATCGATGCCGGCACGGGCAATGTGACGCTCGGTACCTCGAACCTCGGTTCGCTCGCCATCATCGGCGACACGATCCGCACCCAGGGCGTGACCAGCACGGGCAGCCAGAGCTACACCGGCGCGACGACGCTGGACGGCCTCTACGTGGCGGGCGGCAGCTTCGCCGTGGCCGACGGCACCGTCATCGCCGGCAACACCGGCGTGACCACGGGCGGCAATGCCGGCTTCGGCAGCATCGGCGGCACCGGCGCGCTGGCGATCGACGCAGGCGCGAACGCCGTCACGCTGGGCACGGTCAACGGCCTGGCCTCGCTTTCGGTGACCGGCGGGACGATCGCGACGAGCGGCGCCGCGACTGGCGGTGCGCAGAGCTATACCGGCGCGACCAGCCTCGATGGCGCGTACAGCACCAATGGCGGTGCCTTCACCGTCAACGGCGCCTCGACCACGGTCAACGCCGTCAGCATCGCCACCACGGGCGGCAATGCGAGCCTCGGCACCGTCGGCGGTGCGGGCGGCCTCACCGTCAATGCCGGCACCGGCAACGTCACCCTCGGCGCGGTCAGCGGCATCGCCTCGCTCTCCGCCACCGGCGCGTCGATCGCCACCTCGGGGGCCTCGACCGGCGGTGCCCAGAGCTACAATGGCACGACCACGCTCGCCGGCAGCTATGCGACCAATGGCGCGGGCTTCACCGTCAACGGCGCGGCGACGCTGGCCGGAGCGACCTCGGTCGCCACCACCGGCGGCACTATCGGCTTCGGCACGATCGCGGGCGCAGGCTACACGCTGGCGATTGCCGCCGGCACCGGCACCGTGGCACTGGGCAGCGCAACGAACCTGGGTTCGCTGACCGCCAGCGGCGCCCTCCTCACCACTACGGGCGTCGCCACCAGCGGCGCGCAGACCTATGGTGGCACGCTGCGGCTCAACGGCGCCTACACCGCCGGCGGCACCTTCACCGTCAACGGCACGACCACGCTTGCCGGCGACAGCAGCGTCACCACCGCGAACGCCAATGCGACCTTCGGCGTGGTCGGCGGCACCCGTGCGCTCACCGTCGATGCCGGCACCGTGACGCTGGGCGCGGTCAACGGCCTCTCCTCGCTCTCGGTGACCGGCCGCGGCATCCTCACCAACGGCGCCAACACCTTGGGCGCGCAAAGCTATACCGGCGCGACCCTGCTGCACGGCAGCTACAACACCAATGGCGGCGCCTTCACCGTCATTGGCGCCACCACCCTCGGCGCCGGCGGCATCGTCAACGTGGCGACCCAGGGCGGCGACGCGAGCTTCCGCACCATCAACGGCCCGAATGCCGGGCTGAACGTCGATGCCGGCAATGGCAATGTGACGCTCGGCTTCGTCAACGGGATCAGCGGCCTCACCGTCACCGGCACGACGATCACGACCGCCGGCGCCACCACGGCCGGCGTCCAATATTATTTCGGCCGGACGCTGCTGCGCGGCACCTACAGCGCCACCGGCTTCAGCGTGTTCGGCGACACGATCCTCATCGGCTCGACCACGCTGACCACCGCCAGCACCCTCGCCGTCGGGCTGGGCTCGGTCATCGGCGACGGCAACAGCAGCTTCACCGTCAACGCCGGCAGCGACGGCACCGTCCTGGTCCGCTCGGTGACCGGGGTGACCGATCTCTCGCTGACCGGCCGGGCCGTGAACAACTACGGCGCGGTGACCAGCGGGTCGCAGACCTATACCGGCGCGACCAGCCTGGCCGGCCTGCACAGCGCGGGCGGCGACGTCACGGTCAACGGCGCGACCGACCTGGCCGAGGACACCCATGTCGTGGCCGGCGGCAATGTCGGCTTCGGCGCGGTCACCGGCGCCCAGGCGCTGGCGATCGAGGCCGGCGGCAACGTCACCCTCGGCGCCGTGACCGGCCTCACCGCGCTCTCCGCCACCGGCGCGTCGATCACCACCGCCGGCGCCTCGACCAGCGGCGCGCAGAGCTATACCGGCGCGATCGTGCTGAACGGCAGCTATAGCGCCGCCAGCTTCAGCGCCGGCGCGACCGTGCTGGGCAGCGCCACGACCGTAACCGCCGCCGGCAATGCCAGCTTCGGCACGGTGACGGGCGGCGGCAACACGCTGACCGTCACGGCGGGCGGCGTCGCGCTCGGCGCAGCCTCGGGCCTCTCGTCGCTGACCGCCACCGGCGCGACGATCGCCACCGCAGGCGTCTCCACCACCGGCGCGCAGAGCTACACCGGCGCGACCAGCCTCAACGGCGCCTATACCACCAATGGCGGCGCCTTCACCGTCACCGGCGCGGCGAGCCTTGCCGGCACCAGCAGCGTGACCACCGGCAACGGCGCGATCGCGCTCGGCGCGGTCGACGCAGCGGTGGCGGGCGGCCAGGGCCTGACCCTCGACGCCGGCACCGGCACGGTGGCGCTCGGCAATGCCGGCGCGCTCCGCCGCCTCGGCGCGACCGCGATCAACGCGGGTACCACCGTCCTCAACGGCGCCACCTACGCCGCCAACAGCCTGAGCTTCACCGGCGGCGCCAACGCGACGGTGCGCCTGACCCAGGGCAGCACGACCTTCAACACCAGCCTGCCCGGCGGCGCGGGCGGCGCGATCTCGATCGCCCCAGCCCTTGTCGGCACCACCAACGCCCAGCAGAACGTCACCTTCACCGCCGGCAACGGCCTCACCGCCAACAGCGGCGACGTGACCCTGGGCAACGCAGGCACCGACGCCATCCGCCTCGGCGCGATGACCGTGACCGGCCACGACTTCGCCGCCGCGACGGTGAAGCTCGCCGGCGCCTTCACCTCGGTGCTCAGCGGCTCGCAGCTGTTCAGCGCCAACACGCTCGACACGCTGGGCAGTGTCAACGCGCAGGTGGCCGGCAACGAAAGCGGCCCGATCCGCGCCGGCGGATCGGTGACGATCACCGCGGGCGGCTCCGGCAGTGGCTCGATCGTCGCCGGCGGCCCGGTCAATCTCGGCTATGGCGGCAGCGTCAGCCGGGCGATCACCTCGCAGGGCAATGTCGCGGTGACCAGCGGCGGTGCGATCACCGGGCCGATCGTCGCAGCCGGCGCGGTCAGCCTGACCACCAGCAGCGGTACGATCAGCGGCAGCGTCAACGCCGGCGGCCCGGTCTCGATCGCCACCACCAGCGGTGCGGTCACCTCGGCTGTGACGAGCGGCGGCGCCGTCTCGATCCTGTCGCAGCTCGGCGCGATCGGCGCGACGGTCACCGCCGGCGGCGCCATCACCGCCCAGACCAACGGCACCCTCACCGGCAGCTATACCAGCCCCACCACGATCACGCTGACCTCGGCCCGCCCGATCAGCGTGCTGGTCAACGGCAGCCTGGTCACGGTGACGGCGCCAAGCGGCACGGTCACCGGCGTGTTCGGCGAGATCCGCACCAACAACACCGGCACGCTGATCGTCAACGACCAGCCGGTGATCGGCAGCGGCACCGCCGATGCGCGCCAGATCCTGATCGACACCTTCGTCCGCCCGGCCGGCGGCAGCGTCTCGGCGAGTGGCGAGATCCAGCTGCCCGTCGGCCTCGCGCTCGGCCTGATCGCCCCGGCCGGCAACGGCCAGGGCGGCCAGCGCCCGGCGGTGGTGGTCAACAATGTCGCCCGCCTCGGCGAGCTGCTGCGCATCGGCTACACCGCGATCATCATCCAGCTCGACGAGACCAATCTCGACCTGGAGGAGGAACTGGCCGGCAATTGATCCGCGGCACCCTCGGAATCGAAAGGGCCGGGAGCAAACTCCCGGCCCTTTTCATTGCCCTTCGCCCCGATCCCGCGCCCGCTTCCGGCAGTCGCTGGGGCTTTCGCCGAAGCGCTGGCGGAACAGCCGGCTGAGATGCGCCGCATCGCTGAACCCCAGCCGCTCGGCGATATCGCCGATCCGGTCGGCGCGCGGCAGCGCGAGCAGCGCCGTCCGCGCCGCCTCAAGCCGAGTGGCGCGGATATAGGACTGGATCCCGCCCTCCTCCTCGAACAGCCGGTGCAGCGTCGAGCGCGAGATGCCGAAGCGGCGGCACAGGCTCGCCGCGTTCAGCCCCGGCGAGCCGAGATTGCGGTGGATCTCGCCCCGCACCCGCAGCGCCAGCGACTGCGCCGCGCTTTCGCCCAGCGCCGCCTCTCCCTCTGCACGTATTGCCAGGGCGAGCATGTCGATCAGCGTCCGGGCGACCCGGGCGGCATCGGTTTCGGGGATATATTTCATCCCCTCGGCAAGCTGGACGAGATGGCTGTGGAGCAGCGCCGCCGCCACGCGGCCGATCACCCGACCATGCAGGGGCTCGACCGGGCCGATCTCCAGCTCGGCGCGATCGCGCGGCACCGCGAACTGGATCGAGCGGTTCTCGGAGATCACCACTGACGAGACCTGGGTAAGGTCGAGCAGCACCACTTCCCCCACCTCGGCGACGAACGGCAGGCCCGCGGCACTGCCATGCGTGCGCCCCTCGAGCAGCACGCTGATCCCCAGCGCGTCGATCCCGTCCGCCGCGATGCGCTCCGCCGTGCGCTCGAACCGGCGCGCGGTTCCGTGCGAATAGGAAACCGGTACGCCGTCGAGCAGCACATTCTCGGCAGTGGTGTGGAATGGGCCGATTGGCGTCGAGTCGAATACCGAGGCAATGCTCGGCCAGCCCCGGGCCGACCACAGATCATGCCGGTCGGCGGCAGGAAAGCCCGCAGTCGTATAGTGATCGGTCTTGATTCCGCGCGGCGGCTTCATGGTCTTCCGAGGGGCGGCCCGTTTTATTTGGCGGCTTTATCCCCTTATTCCAGCATGCTGGCAACATCTGCTCAGGCTCGGTTGTTCTCCCCCGATCGGAGGCCCCACCAGGCCGCGCTTTGCCTGGCCCCGGGTTCGCGTTAGAACGTTGAAGTCGGAACACGCACCAGCGTCATGAGGAGCAGATGCCGATATGCACGGACCAGGCGATTTCGAACTATCCCGGCGCGGTGTCTTGATCGGCGGCGCTGCCTCGGTCGCGGCCACCGCCGCCCCTGTCGCGGAGGCCGCTCCCGAGCAGGCCGGCTCGGCCGGTGCCGGCACGCCGGTGATGGCGAAGGTCAGCTTCAAGGTGAACGGCAAGCCGCACGCGCTGGAGCTCGACACCCGCACCACCCTGCTCGACGCGCTGCGCGAGCATCTGCTGCTCGGCGGCACCAAGAAGGGCTGCGACCATGGCCAGTGCGGCGCCTGTACGGTGATCGTCGACGGGCGGCGGATCAACTCCTGCCTCAGCCTGGCGGTGATGCACGAGGGCGACAGCATCACCACGGTCGAGGGCCTCGGCACGCCCGAGAAGCTGCACCCGATGCAGGCCGCCTTCGTCAAGCATGACGGCTATCAGTGCGGCTATTGCACCCCCGGCCAGATCTGCTCGGCGGTGGCGGTGCTCGACGAGATCCGCGCCGGCATCCCCAGCCATGTCACCGGCGACATCGCGGGCAAGCCGGCGATGAGCGCCGACGAGATCCGCGAGCGGATGAGCGGCAACATCTGCCGCTGCGGCGCCTATTCGAACATCATCGAGGCGATCAGCGAAGTCGCCGCGCGGAGGAAGGCATGAAGGCGTTCAGCTACGAACGGGCACATAGCCCGGCCGAGGCCGCCGCGATCGTCGGCCGCACCCAGGGCGCCCGCTTCATCGCCGGCGGCACCAATCTGCTCGACCTGATGAAACTGCAGATCGAGACGCCGACGCACCTGGTCGACGTCAACCATCTCGGGCTCGACAAGATCGAGGCGACGCCCGAGGGCGGGCTGCGCATCGGCGCGCTGGTCCGCAACACCGATCTCGCCGCCGACAGGCGCGTCCGCAAGGATTATGCCCTGCTCTCCCGCGCGCTCGTCGCCGGTGCGTCGGGCCAGCTGCGCAACAAGGCGACGACGGCGGGCAATCTGCTCCAGCGCACCCGCTGCCCCTATTTCTATGACACCAACCAGCCCTGCAACAAGCGCAAGCCCGGCAGCGGCTGCGCGGCGATCGGCGGGATCAATCGCAGCCTCGCCGTGATCGGCGCCAGCGACGCCTGCATCGCTACCCATCCCAGCGACATGGCGGTCGCGATGCGCGCACTCGACGCGGTGGTGGAGACGGTGCGCGCGGACGGCGCCACCCGCTCGATCCCGATCGCCGAGTTCCACACCCTGCCCGGCGACACGCCCAATATCGAGAACGGCCTGGCTGCCGGCGAATTGATCACCGCGGTGACCTTGCCTAGGCCGATCGGCGGCACGCACATCTACCACAAGGTCCGCGACCGCGCTTCCTATGCCTTCGCGCTCGTCTCGGTCGGTGCGATCCTGCAAAAGGACGGCACCGGCCGCGTCGCGTTCGGCGGCGTCGCGCCCAGGCCCTGGCGCGTCGAGGCGGCGGAAGCTGCGCTGGCCCAGGGGGCGAAGGCCGCCGCCGCACTCGCCTTTGCCGGTGCGAAGCCGACCGAGCAGAACAAGTTCAAGCTGGTGCTGGCCGAGCGGACGCTCGCCGCCGCCATTGCCGAAGCGAGGGCCTGAGCCATGAAGTTCACCGAACCCGCCGGCACCAACCCGATCGACCAGCTCAAGGTGGTCGGCAAACCCACGCCGCGCATCGACGGTCCGCTCAAGACCAGCGGCACCGCGCCCTATGCCTATGAGCAGCGCGATACGCCCAATGCCGCCTATGGCTATATCCTGGGCTCGGCGATCGCCAAGGGACGGATCACCGGCATGGCGCTGGGCGATGCCAAGGCCGCGCCGGGCGTGCTCGCCATTGTCACCGCGGAGAATGCCGGCAAGCTCGGCAAGGGCAATTTCAACACCGCGAAGCTGCTCGGCGGGCCCGATATCGAGCATTACCATCAGGCGATCGCGCTCGTGGTAGCGGAAAGCTTCGAGCAGGCACGCGCCGCCGCCTCGCTGATCCGCGTCGATTATGCCCGCGACAAGGGCAGTTTCGATCTCGCCGCCGCCAGGGGCAGTGCGCCGCTCGCCAAGGAAAATGGCGCCGAGACCAAGGTCGGCGACTTCGCCGGTGCCTTCGCCGCCGCACCGGTCCAGCTCGACGCGACTTACACCACGCCCGATCACGCCCATGCGATGATGGAGCCGCACGCGAGCATCGCCGCCTGGAATGGCGACCAGCTCGATCTGTGGACCTCGAACCAGATGATCGCCTGGTCGGTGGCGGACATGGCGAAGACGCTCGGCATGCCGAAGGAAAAGATCCGGATGCGCTCGCCCTTTGTCGGCGGCGGTTTCGGCGGCAAGCTGTTCATCCGCGCCGATGTCCTGCTCGCGGCGCTGGGCGCGAAGGCGGCGAACCGGGCGGTGAAGGTCGCCCTGCCCCGCCCCTTCATCTTCAACAACACCACGCACCGCCCTGCGACGATCCAGCGCATCCGGCTGGGCGCCACCCGCGACGGCAAACTCACGGCGATCGGCCATGAAAGCTGGTCGGGCGATCTTCCCAATGGCGGCCCCGAAGGCGCGACCGCCCAGACCAAGCTCCTCTATGCCGGCGCCAACCGGATGACCGGGCTCCATCTCGCCGTGCTCGACCTGCCCGAAGGGAATGCGATGCGCGCGCCGGGCGAGGCACCGGGCCTGATGGCGCTCGAAGTCGCGATGGACGAGCTGGCGGAGAAGCTCGGCATGGATCCGGTCGATCTGCGCGTGATCAACGATACCCAGGTCGATCCCGAGAACCCCAGCCGCCCCTATTCGCAGCGCCAGCTGAACGCCTGCCTGAAGATCGGCGCGGACAAGTTCGGCTGGGCGAAGCGCGCGAAACCCGGCTCGGTGCGCGACGGCCGCTGGCTGGTCGGCATGGGTGTGGCCGCCGCCTTCCGCAACAATCTGGTGATGAAGTCCGCCGCGCGGGTGCGCCTCAATGCCCAGGGCGTGGTCACGGTCGAGACCGACATGACCGATATCGGCACCGGCACCTACACGATCGTCGCGCAGACAGCGGCCGAGATGCTCGGCGTGCCGCTCGACAAGGTGGTGGTGAAGCTCGGCGATTCCAGCTTCCCCGTATCGGCCGGTTCGGGCGGGCAATGGGGGGCGAACAGCTCCACCGCCGGCGTCTATGCCGCCTGCGCCAAGCTGCGCGAGGCGGTGGCGCAGAAGCTCGGCGTCAACTCGGCCGATGCGGTGTTCGCCGGCGGCAAGGTGAAGAGCGGCAAGCGCGCCGTTCCGCTGGGTGAGGCAGCGAAGAACGGCGAGATCGTCGCCGAGGACGCGATGGAATATGGCGACCTGACGAAGAAGTACCAGCAATCGACCTTCGGCGCGCATTTCGTCGAGGTCGGCGTCGATGCCGCCACGGCCGAGATCCGCATCCGCCGCATGCTCGCGGTCTGCGCCGCGGGCCGGATCCTCAATCCGGTCTCGGCGCGCAGCCAGGTGATCGGGGCGATGACCATGGGCGCCGGCGCGGCGCTGATGGAGGAGCTGGCGGTCGACAAGCGCTTCGGCTTCTTCGTCAATCACGATCTCGCCGGCTATGAAGTGCCGGTCCACGCCGACATGCCGCACCAGGAGGTGATCTTCCTCGACGAGACCGACCCGATGAGCTCGCCGATGAAGGCCAAGGGCGTGGGCGAGCTCGGTATCTGCGGCGTCGGCGCGGCGGTCGCCAACGCGATCTACAACGCCACCGGCGTCCGCGTCCGCGACTATCCGGTCACGCTCGACAAGCTGCTGGAGGGCATGCCGGAATACGCCTGAGCGTCGATCTGCCCACCTCCCATGTGCTCCTGCGAAAGCAGGAGCCCAGGGTACGGGCGGCGCGCTTGCAATGTAGGATTTCACCTGCTGGGCTCAGGCGTCTTCGGACCGCTCTTTGCCCAGTAGGAAAGATAGGATCAGGCCCGCGCAATCCTGTTGCGCGGCCGGCATCTCGCAAGCCACCAATGGTGCGAACTTTGTGACCTTCCGGCCGGGGAAACCCGCTTCTGGCGTGTACTTCCTGTACTTTGGCGAGTCGCGAGGGCGTGCCCGATAGGAAGTCAGCGCCCCGCCGCCGTCCGCGCCCAGGACAGCGCCCGGTCGGCGACTTCCTCCCAGCCATCCTCGTTGCACAACCAGTGCGAGCGGCCCGGGAATTCGTGGAACGCCGTGTCGGCCGGCGAGCGCAGGTGCCGGCGATAGGCGCCGCGCACCATCGGCGCGGGCACGGTGCGGTCGCGCCCGCCGGCGATCAGCATCAGCGGCGGCCGGTCGGGATTGTCCCAGCGTACCCGGCTGCCGATGCCCAGCGCCGCCTCGAAGAAGATTCGCCCGGGCGTGGGCACGATGAACTTCTCCCAGGCATAGAGCTTCTCGGCCTCGGGCAGCGTCTGGGCGAAGCCGGCGGCGAAGCTCGCCGCGCGCATCCGCAGCACGCGGTTCCAGCCGTTGAAGGCGGTAAACACGCCTAGCGAGGTCCACAGCGCCAGCGGATGCACGGGCACGCCGAACGGCGGCGTCGGGTCGATCGCCACCGCCGCGGCGCCCAGCCCGCGATCGGCGAGCAGCTGGACGACCAGCCCGCCAAAGCTGTGCCCGATCAGGATCGGCGGATGCGGCATCGCCGCGATCAGCGCGGCATAATGGTCGGTGATCTCGCGCAGGCCGAGCCTGGACAGCCGCGGGTCGGGCGCCCGGCGGAGCTCGTCCACCGGGCGGTCGAGCCAGGGCCAAGCCGGCGCCACCACGGTCATGCCCGCCGCCTCGTAACGCTGGCGGAAGCGGTCCCAGGCGCTGGGGGTCAGCCAGGCGCCGTGGATGAGCATGACCGTGGGGGCCAATCCGGTACTCCGAACTCGGGTGCGACGATCAGCCCTTGATGAAGGCGAGCAGGTCCGGGTTGATCACTTCCGGATGCGTGGTCGCCATGCCGTGCGGAAGGCCCTTGTAGGTCTTGAGCGTCGCGTTCTTCAGCAGCTTGGCCGAGAGCGGCGCCGAGTCCGCATAGGGCACGATCTGGTCGTCGTCGCCGTGCATCACCAGCGACGGCACTTCGATCTTCTTCAGGTCCTCGGTGAAGTCGGTCTCGCTGAACGCCTTGATGCAGTCGTAATGGGCCTTGATCCCGCCCATCATGCCCTGGCGATACCAGTTGTCGATGATGCCCTGGCTGATCTTCGCGCCCGGCCGGTTGTAGCCGTAGAAGGGGCCGGTCGGGAAATCGATGTAGAGCTGGGCGCGATTGGCGAGCACGCCGGCGCGGATGCCGTCGAACACCTCGATCGGCAGGCCACCCGGGTTCTTCTCGCTCTTGAGCATGACCGGCGGCACCGCGCCGATCAGCACCATCTTGGAGACGCGGCCCGGCTTGGCCCGCGCGACATAATGCGCGACCTCGCCGCCGCCGGTCGAGTGGCCGACATGGATGGCGCCCTTGACGTCGATATGCTCGACCAGCGCCGCGACATCGGCGGCATAGGTGTCCATCTCGTTGCCCGTATAGGTCTGGGTCGAGCGGCCGTGCCCGCGGCGATCATGCGCGATCACCCGGTAGCCCTGGTGGAGGAAGAAGATCATCTGGCTGTCCCAGTCGTCCGCCGAGAGCGGCCAGCCATGGTGGAACCAGATCACCTGCGCGTCCTTGGGACCCCAGTCCTTGTAGAAAAGCTCGGTGCCGTCCGCGACCTTGAAGCTGCCCATCATCCTGTCTCCTGCCTTGGGGGAAGCGCCGGCCGGAAGGGAGACGGGCAATGCCGCGACCGCAGCCGCTGCCGCCGCGCCCATGCCGAACGCGCGGCGCGTGATCTCTAGACGCTCGTCCATGCTCTTCCTCCGGCCAGATGTCCGGTCTGGCTCCCACACCGCCGCGCCGGAGGAAATCCCGCGCCGGTAGCCAGCGCCTACTCTTTCGGGTACCTCACGCTCTGCCGGGCTTTCGTGCTAGCATGCCGGCTTTCCAAAGCGTCGCGTGAGAGAGGGAGCGTCTTGCGACTGGCCTTGCTCATCGCCGGGATCGTCGCGCTGTGCTGCACCGGCACGGCCACCGCCGACGCGTCCGGCCAGGGCATATCGCGCTATCTCCACGCCACCTGGACCAGCAAGGACGGCGTCCCCGCCATGGTCCAGGCGCTCGCCCAGGGGCCGGACGGCTATATCTGGGTCGGCACCGGCAACGGGCTCTACCGCTTCGACGGCGTGACCTTCGAGTACGTCCCGCCCGCCGCCGACCATCCCCGCGGCGCCATCCCGGTCAGCGCGGTGCTCGTCACCCGCGCCGGCGAGCTCTGGGCCGCCTATGCTGGTGCCGGCGGGGTCGAGGTCTATCGCGGCGGACGCATGGTGCGCACCGGCATGACCGATGCCGCGGGCGAGTTCACCGAGCTGCGGGAAGACCGGGACGGCGCGATTTGGGCGGTCGGCGGGCGCACCCACAAGGCGCTGAAGCGCTATCGCGGCGGGCGCTGGGAGACGATCGGCGAAGCGCAGGGCGTGCCGGACAAGGAATATGTCTCCAGCCTCGCCACCGCCCGCGACGGCTCGGTCTGGATCGCCACCGACAAGCAGCTCTACATCTGGCGCCGCGGGGCGGAGCGCTTCGAGCCGACCGGCGTGCAGCTCGGCTTCGGCGGCCATCTCGCGCTCGATCCCAAGGGCAATATGTGGCTGGCCGACGAGCACGGCACGCGCATGCTGCCCGATTACGCCGCCGGCGCGCGCACCCCGCGCAGTTCGGTTCTCTACCCCTTTTCCGGCCGGGTGCGCCGCACCGCGATCCTGTTCGACCGCGACGGCAATCTCTGGGGCTCGAGCTTCACCAGCGGCATCTTCGAAGTCGATCGTGCCGCCGACCGGTACGACGTGCCCGGCGCGGTCTCCACCTATCGCACCGGCAACGGCCTCACCTCGAACCAGGCGGTGTCGTTCCTCCAGGATCGCGAGGGCAATATCTGGGTGGGCACCGAGCTGGGGCTCGACCAGTTCCGCCCGGCCAACCTCTTCCGCATCGACACGCCGTCGGGCGGTGCGGCGGAGGGCTATCTGCTCGCGGCGGACAGCAGCGGAACGGTCTGGCTGGCGAGCGGCCCCTCGCTCTACCGCGCCCTGCCCGGCCGCGAACCCGTCCTCTTCTCGAGCGGCTATACGGAAATCCAGGCGCTGTGCCGCGGCGGCAATGGATCGATGTGGCTGAGCATGCCCGAGAAGATGATCCGGCTGCGCGGCGACAAGGTAGTGGAGACGCTCGGCCTGCCCGGCGCCGGCGCCACCTTCGGGTGCGCCGAGGACGGGCTCGGGCGCCTCTGGGTCGCGCGCTTCCAGCACGGCGTGCTCGTCCGCCGCGGCAATGGCTGGCACGAGCCGAGGCTTCCCCTGCCCGGCCGGCCACAGGACATCGTGATCGACGGCGACGGCAATCCGGTGATCATCCTGGATCGCAAGGCCTTGGTCCGCGTCACCGGATCGATCGCCCGCGGCTGGACCAACGAGCAGATCGGCGTTTCCGGCCTGACCGGCGTCTATGGCAGCCGCGACGGGCTGCTGGTCGCCGGCGGCGACGGGCTGGCGCGCTGGCGGAACGGCCGGTTCGAGCGGCTGTCGATCGCCCATCATCCCTGGCTGCGCGGCGTGCGCGGCGTAGTGCAGGCCGCCACGGGCGAGACCTGGATGGTCAACAATACCGGCCTGTTGCGGCTGCGCACCGCCGATCTCGACCGCGCCTTCGCCCAGCCCGGGGTGCCGCTCCGCCACGACCTGTTCGACGAGCAGGACGGCCTCTCCAGCCGCACCCAGCGCGCCGACGGTCTACAGATCGATGCGGGCGGCGACGGGCGCCTCTGGTTCCTCACCCGCCAGAGCGTGATGCGCATCGACCCCGCGCATCTGGTCCGCAACGCCGCAGTGCCGCCCGTGGCGATCCGTGCGCTGACCGTCGACGGCCAGCGCTTCGTCGATCCGGAAAAGATCACGCTCCCGGCCGGCAAGACCAACCTCTCGATCGACTATACCGGCCTCAGCTTCTCCGTGCCGAGCCGGGTGCATTTCCGCTACATGCTCGAAGGCTTCGACAAGGGCTGGATCGATCCCGGCACCCGGCGCCAGGCCTTCTACACCAATCTCGATCCGGGCACGTACCGCTTCCGGGTGATGGCCTCGAACAATGACGGGCTGTGGAACCCCCGGCCGGCGGTGCTGGAGCTCACCATCCCGCCCACCTTCCTGCAGAGCCCGTGGTTCGCGCTGCTCTGCGCGGTGGCGATCGCCGCGTTGTTCCTGCTGCTCTACCAGGTGAAGGTGCGGGCGATGGCGGCGGCGATGCGCGTCCGCATGCGCGAGCGGCTGACCGAGCGGGAGCGGATCGCCAGGGAATTGCACGATACGCTTCTCCAGGGGGTTCAGGCGCTGGTTCTGCGCTTCCAGCTCGTTGCCGACGATATTCCGCCCGAGAACCCGGCACGCCGCACGCTGGAGGAAGCGCTCGACCGCGCCGACGACGTGCTGGCCGAGGGCCGCGACCGGGTGCGCGACCTGCGGATGATCGGCGGCGCCGACGATATCGAGCACATGATCCTAGAGATCGCCCGCAAGCAGGTCTTCTCGCCCGCCACCCAGATCAACGTGGCCAGCGAAGGCGAGGCGCGGCCGCTCGATCCTCTGGTGTGGGACGAAGTGGCGCGCATCGCCAACGAAGCGCTGTTCAACATCTGGCGCCACGCCCAGGCGAAGCAGATCCTGATCCGCATCGCCTTTCGCTCTGAGAGCTTCTCCGTCCGCTTCCGCGACGACGGCGTCGGCATCTCCGAGGAGATATTACGCGACGGCCGCCGCGACGGGCATTTCGGCCTGCCCGGCATGCAGGAGCGCGCGAGCAAGATCCAGGCGCGGCTGGTGGTGCAGCGCCCGCCCGGCGGCGGCACTGAAGTCGCGTTGATCGTCCCCGCGACGATCGCCTATTCGAACACACGGCGCCGCAAGTGGCGCGCTCTGGTCACGGGAGGCCGAATTGGGTGAAGCAGCTGTGATGACGAGCACCAGGACCGTCCGCGTGATGGTGGTCGACGACCATCCGATGCTGCGCGAAGGCATCGCCGCGGTGGTCGAGCGCCAGCCCGACATGGAGATCGTCGGCGAGGCGCAGGGCGGCGCCGAGGCAGTGGAGCAGTATCGCGCGCTCCAGCCCGACGTGACGCTGATGGACATCCAGATGCCCGGCATGGACGGCGTCGAGACGATCGAGGCGATCCGCCGCGAATTCCCCGCGGCGCAGTTCGTCGTCCTCACCACCTATCCCGGCGACACCCATGCGTTGCGCGCGCTCAAGGCGGGCGCGACCGGCTATCTGCTCAAGAGCTGCATCCGCAAGGACCTGCTCGACACGATCCGTGCCGTCCACGAAGGGCGTCGCGCGATCGCCGCCGATGTCGCGCAGGAGATCGCGCTCCACGCCTTTGACGACCGGCTGAGCGAGCGCGAGACCGATATCCTCAAGCTGGTCGCCGAAGGCCACCCCAACAAGCAGATCGCCTGGCGGCTGTCGCTATCCACCGACACGGTGAAGGCGCACCTCAAGAACATCTTCGCCAAGCTCGACGTCGCCGACCGCACCCATGCGGTGATCACCGCCGCACGGCGCGGCTTCATCGAGATCTAGAGCCGCACGCCGAGCCCGAGGCCGAACACCAGCGGATTGACCTTCACCCGCGTCCGCTGCGTGCCGATCGCAGCCGTGTCGAGCCGCACATCGGTGCGCATGTCGATGTACTTCACATCGAGGTTGAGGAAGATCTTGCGGGTCAGGTCGACGTCGATGCCCGCCTGCGCCGCCCAGCCGAAGCTGTCCGACATGCGCACCCAGGTCTTGCCGACGGCACCCAGCAGCCCGCGCGACGCCTTCTCGTCCCAGAACAGCGTGTAGTTCACGCCCGCGCCGAGATAGGGCCGCAGCTTGCCGCGTGGATTGAAGTGATATTGCGCGGTCAGCGTCGGCGGCAGCACCCAGGTCGAGCCGAGCTTGCCGATCGATCCTGTGGTGCCGCTGATGCCCGCAAAGTCGTGCTTTGTGGTCGCGGCGATCAGCTCCAAGCCGATCGTGTCGGTGACCATGTAGGTCGCGTCGATCTCGGGCATGACGGCATTGTCGAGCTTCACCTTCTCGCCCGGAAAGGCCGGGCGGATGCCGTTCGATTTCTCGTTCGGCGCCACCAGGATGGTGCGCAGCCGGACGAGCACGTCGCCCGCCTTGATGCCGGTCTCGTCGCGCGTCTGGGCGCCGGCGGGAAGTGCTGCGATCAGGCCGGCGGCGGCCAGGGCGATCAGGGTCTTCATCATTGCCTCCTGTGTTGTCGCGCCAGGAGATGCGGGCCGGTCCGCCGCGCCGCCTTGCAGCAGCGCAAGCCGCGATTTGACCGGCGTCAAAGCCCCCGCGCCGCTGCGCTCGCAGGGGATTGCCATGTGGACCTATCATCCCGAGCTGCTCGCCACGCCGGTGCCCCGCTACACCAGCTTCCCCACCGCGGCGGAGTTCGGCGAGGATGTCGGCCCGGCCGACATGGAGCATGCGCTGGCCCGGGTGCGTGAGGACGAGCCCGTCTCGCTCTACCTCCACATCCCCTATTGCCATGAGATCTGCTGGTATTGCGGCTGCAACACCGGCGCCGCCAACCGCACCGCGCGTGTCGCCGCCTATGTCCAGCGGCTGGGCGAGGAGATCGACCTGGTCGCGCGCAAGCTCGATGGCCGCGGCCGGATCGCGCGCATCGCCTGGGGCGGCGGCAGCCCCAATGCCCTCGCCCCCGCCCAGTTCGACGCGCTGATGCAGCGGCTGCGGTGCGCCTTCGCCTGCACCGATGCGACCATCTCGGTCGAGCTCGACCCGCGCGGCTTCGGCTGGGAATGGGCCGAGTGCTTCGCCCGCAACAAGGTCAGCCGCGCCAGCCTTGGCGTGCAGACCTTCGCCCCGCACATCCAGCGCGCGATCGGCCGCATCCAGCCGACCGAGGAGATCGCCTGTACCGCCGGCCGGCTGCGCGTGGCGGGGGTGCGATCGATCAACTTCGACCTGATGTACGGCCTGCCCGGCCAGTTCTCCGAGGATCTCGACGAGACGCTGGGCATCGCTTTGTCGATGCATCCCGAGCGCCTCGCGGTGTTCGGCTATGCGCATGTCCCCCACCTGCTGCCCCGCCAGCGCCGGATCGACGCGACCCGCCTGCCCGGTGCCGCCGCCCGCTTCGCCATGGCGCAACAGGCGCATCGCAAGCTTACCGGCGCCGGCTATGACGCGATCGGCTTCGACCATTTCGCCGTGCCGCACGACGCCCTTGCCCGCGCCGCGCGCGGCAGGACGCTGCGCCGCAACTTCCAGGGCTTCACCGAGGACCGGTCCGATGTGCTGATCGGCCTGGGTGCCTCCGCGATCAGCGCCTTTCCGGGAGCACTGCTTCAGAACGAGAAACATGCCGGCCGCTATCACCTGCGTATCGCCAACGGCCAGCTCGCCACCGCGCGCGGCATAAGGCGCAGCGCGGGGGATCGCCGGCGCGGTGCGATCATCGAGGCATTGCTCTGCCGCGGCGAGGCCGAATGCATCGGCCTGCCCGACCTCGAAGATATCCGCGCCCGCCTTGTGCCGTTCGAGGCACGGAGCCTGATCGCCTGGGCCGGCACGCGGCTGCTGCTCGACAAGGGCGCCCTGCCCTATGCGCGTACCATCGCGGCGACCTTCGATCCGTGGCGTGCGGCCGGTGCCAGGCGCTTCAGCAGCGCCGTCTGACCTCCCATCGAAAGCGCCCGCCATGCTCCTCCAGGACCGCACCTCCGCCAGCTGCGCCCCCACGCGCTGCCTCTCCTGCAAGGCGCGGAACAGCTCGCTCTGCGCGGCCATGGCGGATGGCGAGCTTTCGGCGCTCCATGCGATCGGCCGGCGCCGCACCCTGCCGGCGGGCCAGGCGTTCAACTGGGCCGGCGACCGCAACCACCATTGCGCCACCGTGGTCGAGGGCATGCTCAAGGTCACCGCCTCCACCAGCGACGGACGCGAGCAGATCGTCGGCCTGCTCTTCCCCGGCGACTTTGTCGGCGAGCTGTTCGCGGACGACGCGACACTGACCGTCTCGGCCCTGTGCGAGACCGACCTGTGCACCTATCCCCGCGCCGCGTTCGAGCGCACGCTAGGGGACCATCCGCGCATGGAGCGCATGCTGCTCCGCCGTACCCTGCTGGCGCTGGGCGACGCCCGTGGCCGGATGCTCGCGCTCGGCCGCCGCAACGCCCGCGAGCGGATCGCCGGCTTCCTGCTCGACCTGGTCGAGCGCACCGGCCGCACGGCGGCGAGCGGCGGCACCCGCATCGCCATCCCGATCAGCCGCGGCGAGATGGCCGATTATCTGGGGCTGACGATCGAGACGGTCAGCCGCCAGCTCTCGCAGCTCAAGGCGGCGGGCATCCTCGCCTTCGCCAAGGGGGATCGCGGCTGCACCGTGCTGCACGAAGCCAGCCTGCGCGCGATCCTCAACCCGGCATGAGCCCGCGCCGGGCGATCTCGATCCCGCTTTCCTTGAGCGCGATCGCCCGGCGGCAACCGTCGAAGAAGCAGCGCAGCATGTAGGAGAGCTTGCCGACGTCGTGCTCGACCCCGGGCCCGACGCTGCGACACAGCTCGCTCGCCAGATCCTCGCCATGCATCCGGTCGAACTGATGCATCTCACGCAGCGCCGAAAGGAAGGCCGGCCCTGGCCGGTGCGCGACCGGCAGCCCGGCGAAGACGCATTCGGCGCGGGCGAAATGCGTGGCGGTCACGCGCCGGATCGTCTTGCATAACCGCATTGTCTCAGCCGCAGACGGCAGGGCCGGCAGCCGATCCGCGACGCCCTCCAGTTCGCGGCACAGGCTGCGCTGCACGGCATGATCGTCTTCCAGTATCTGGAAGCCCGAAAGGTCCATGGGCATTTCGGAGGGCGGACTGCGGCGCGTCATGACGGGATCCTTCGCATCCCACCCGATCTACGCCTGCCTTGGCGAACCCGAATTGACGCCCGTCAAATGCCCCGTGCGCGAAGGTAGCGCGAACAGAGACTGTCACATTTGCCGCCTAACGGAGTGCCGACTCGCTGATCGGCGAGGTCTCGGGTTGCACCCTGCAGGGATGGCTGATGCACGCGATCGACCGCGAACGGACGCGATGGTTCCTACGCAACATCCTGCCGCATGAGCCGGCGCTGCGCAGCTGGCTCGGCCGGCGCCAGCCGCTCGGCCTCGATGTCGACGACATCATCCAGGAATCCTATGCGATCCTCGCCGATCTCGACACGGTCGAGGATATCCGCAATCCGCGCGCCTATCTGTTCCAGGTCGCCCGCTCGGTGATCACCCGCCATGTCCGCCGCGCCCGCGTCGTCTCGATCCACACCGTCGAGGACCTCGGCGAGCTGGAGCTGGCCGACGACCGCCCCTCGCCAGAACAGGTCGCCATCGACCGCGACGAGCTGGGCCGGCTGGCCCTGGCGATCGGCGCGATGCCGGCCAAGATGCAGGAGGCGTTCATGCTCCGCCGGGTCGAGGGCCTGTCGCAGCGCGAGATCTCCGCGCGCATGGCGATTTCGGAGAATACAGTTGAAAAACACATCTCGCGCGGGCTTCGTTTCCTGATCGATTGGTTTGGCCATGGCGGAAAAGCTCTGGCAAAAGCCTCTAGGGAAAGGGAAATGGAGATTGCCTCTTTTGACGGCCGAGCGAGAAACCAGTCGATCCATTGACGAAACCGCCGCCGACTGGATCGCCAGGCTCGATCGGGGGCCGCTCTCGGCAGAGGAATCCCGGGCATTGGAAGCCTGGCTGCACGGCGATCCGCGTCGCCGCGGCGCGATGCTGCGCGCCGATGCCTATGCGATGCTGAGCGAATCCGCGCGCGCGCTCGGCCCGCAATTCGATCCCAGGGCGTTTGCCGAGCCCGCGCCTGCGGACCCCGAGCCGCGGCGCGGCCTCAGCCGCCGCTCGATGCTCGCGATGGTCGGCACTGGCGGGGCGATCGCGGCATCGGTGCTGGCGCTGGGCATCGCCCTGCCCGCAGCCGCAATCACCACCGGCCTGGGCGAGGTCCGCCTCGTCACGCTCGACGACGGCTCGACCGTGATGCTCAACACCCAGACCAGCGTGAAGGTGCACTACAGCCCGAGCGAGCGCGTGGTCGAGCTGCTCTATGGCGAGGCGTTCTTCACCATCCTGGCCGATGCGCGCCGCCCCTTCTTCGTGGAGCTGCCGGGCAAGCGGCTGCGCGCCACGCGCGGGACCTTCCGGGTGCGCAAGCTCGACGGGAAGCCGGTCGACATCCTCGCCGACCAGGGCAAGCTCGCGCTCGCTTCGGTTGCCGGCGCTCCAGCCCGGCTGGAGCTGCCCGCGAGCAGCCGGCTCACCTTCCAGCCCGATGCGCTGATCGAGCGGCTGCCGGCCCCGGCACTGGTCGCGCCGGACCTTGTCTCGCGCGAGCTTGCCTGGCGTGATGGCAAGATCGCGTTCGAGGGCGAGCCGCTCGAGCACGCCGCTGCCGAGTTCGCCCGCTACAGCAAGACGCGCATCGAGATCAGCGATCCTGCGCTCGCCCGCGAGCCGGTCGCCGGGCTGTTCTCCGCGAGCGATCCCACGGGCTTCAGCCGCGCCGTGGCTGGTCTCTTCGACGCGCGGGTCGAACAGCGCGGCGACACGCTGGTGCTCAGCCGCCGTACCGGCCGGCCCTAAAAATTTACCGCCGGAATGGCGGAACTTTTCCCGCCAGGTCTCTCAGCCTCAAAGGGTGCTGCGGCCGCCGCACCCAAGGGTGTCGAAGATCATGCTTGCCCGCAACGCCATATTGTCCTCCGCTGCGGCCATCGCGTCGCTCGTGGCAATGCCCGCTTTCGCGCAGGTCCGCAGCTTCGACATCCCCGCCCAGGCGGCGGTGAAGGCTATTCCCGAATTCGCCCGTCAGGCGCAGGTCCAGGTGGTCGCCGCGGCACGTGACCTGGCCGCGGTACGCACCCCGGCGATCAAGGGCTCGATGGATGCGCGCCAGGCGCTGCGCCGCCTGATTGCCGGCACGCCGCTCGAGATCGTCAGCGACGACGGCCATGTCATCACCCTGCGCTCGCGCCGTGCTCCCGGCCGCCAGACCGCACAGGTGAACGGCCGCGGCACTGTCACCGGCCAGGTCATCAACCCGGCGAGCGGCGAGTATCTCCGCGCCGCGATCATCGATCTGACCGCTTCCAACGGAGAGCGCCGCTTCGCGACCTCGGGCGATGCCGGCGCCTATCGCTTCAACGGCGTGCCCGCCGGCCCGGCTACCGTGACCGTCCACTTCACAGGCTACACGACCGAGGCAGCCGTGGTGCACGTGCTGGCCCGCAAGACCGCCAAGCTCGATTTCAGTCTGCGCGAAAGCGGTGCCGGCGAGGAGCAGCCGAGCAGCCAGATCATCGTGAACGGCGCACGCGAGGATTATGCGCAGGACATCATGGCGCAGCGCAAGGCGATGAACATCGTCGATGTGCTCTCCACCGAAGCCTATGGCGACATCGCCGGCGGCAATCCGGCCGAGTTCCTGAAATACATGCCGGGCGTCGATGTCGACGGCACCAACGGCACCTCGCTCTACGCCTTTCTGCGCGGCCTGCCGGCGGAATATACCCGCACCCAGCTGAACGGCATGGACGTGGTCTCGGCCAACGCCAATGCGCCTGCGGGCTATGCCAATTCGGCCGCGGCCGCGCGCATCTTCAGCTATGAATCGATCTCGATGTCGGCGATCGATTCCGTGACGGTCTACAAGACGGTCAGCGCCGACAACAATGCGGACGCGCCCGCCGGCATCATCGATCTGCGCACCAAGCACGCCTATGACCGCAAGAAGCAGGCGCTGGTGATGTCGTTCGGCGGCTTCACTCACGAGAACATGTGGGACAGCAAGACGCATAGCGGCCCCGATCCCCAGGGCTGGGGCGGCAGGCGCTTCCTGCCCGAAGCCTCGCTCTTCTACGCCAACAGCTTCTTCGACCGCCGCTTGGGGGTGTTGGTCTCGCTCGGCTACAACAACAGCTATATCGAGCGCGAGCAGATCACGATGAGCCGCAGCTACGCGCCGACGGCGAAGAGCCCCGATCCACTCGCCTTCACCGCGATGGAATATGAGCAGTCCGCCCGCCAGACGACGCGGCGCACCGCCTCGGCGATGATCGACTTCAAGGCAGACGACCGGCTGACCCTGTCGCTGCTCGGCATCTTCTTCCGCGGCGACGTCTATCAGAACACCAGCGACGTCACGCTGACTACCGGCGTTCGCACCAATGGCGTCAGCGGCGACATCCTCGGCAACTACACCACGCTGAACGCCGCGACCGCGAAGACCATCCAGAGCGCCGATACGAACCAGTACAAGGTCAACAACGGCAACATCATCGCGCCGAGCTTCGAATGGAACCACGGCAACGCGCATGTCGACGGCTATTTCGCCTATTCGGACTCCAAGTCCTATTACAACTCGCCGCACCAGGATCAGGTCACGTCCTTCATCCCCACGGTGACCTCCACCGGCAATTTCTCGGCGGTGAAGGGCAGCTCGAGCCTCGCCTACACCGATTGGGACATCCGCCAGACGAGCGGGCCTGACTGGAGCAACCTTTCGTCCTACACGCTCTCCGCCACGCCGCAGCTGCGCACCACCAGCGGCGCCAATGCTTTCATCTACGAGAAGTCGGGCGGGCTGAACGCCAGCTATGACGCGCAGTTCGGCGCGGTTCCGATCACCTTCAAGGCAGGCTTCAAGGTCACCGACACCGTCTATCGCTTCGGCGATACCTCGGGCGACAATCTCTACACCTATACCGGCCCGCTCTCGAACGCCGACTTCCTGGCTTCGGTGATCAGTCCCTATCAGCGCGCGTCGTGGAGCAAGAGCAACGCCAGCGTCACCTCGCTCTCGGGCTCGAGCTACATCCCGATGATCGACATGGCCAAGCTCTACCAGCTGTACGTCAACAATCCGGACCAGTGGACGCACACCCTCTCGGCAGCGAACTATGCGGCGGCCAATTATTCGAACAACACCCGGTTCGAGGAGAACATCAAGGCCGTCTACGGCATGGCCACTGCCAAGATCGGCAAGCTCAAGCTGCGTGCGGGCCTCCGCGCCGAATGGACCGCCAACACCAGCTGGGGCTGGTCGCCGCTCTCCGCCACCGAAGTGAAGGCCGCCACGGTCAACGGCGTAAAGTGCGCGGTCACCGCCTCCACGGGCATCGCCACGACCATTCCCTGCGTCGACTATCAGTTCCAGACCAACGGCTATCAGGAAATCCGCGGCAACTATTTCAAGCTCTATCCCAGCGCCTCCGCCAAGCTCACTTTGGGCCGCAGCACCGATGCCGAAGTCGGCTATAGCCGCACCATCCTGCGCCCGGGACTGAACGCGATCGCCGGCAGCGCCAGCGTGGACGATGCGAACAAGGTGATCTCGGTGCCCAATCCGGGCCTGACCCCGGCGATGTCGGACAACATCTCGGTCCGCCTCTCGCACTATTTCAAGTCGGTCGGCCTGCTCACCGCGGGCTTCTACTACAACCGGATCGACGGCCTGGCCGATCTGCAGGAAGGCCTGACCGCGACGGAAGTGGGCGCGGCGGCCGGCGGCTATGCCGAGGACCCCTCCTATGCCGACTATACCTACACCACCTACCGCCAACTCGGCGTGGTGAGCATCAAGGGCGTCGAGGTCTCGTTCCAGCATTCGTTCAGCTGGCTGCCCGCGCCGTTCGACGGCCTGTCGGTCCGCGGCGGCTTCATGCACAACGAACCGAGCGAGCCAATCACCCGCGTCGGCAAGAATATCGGCTCGGCGGCGCTGATGTACGAGAAGGGCCCGGTCCGGCTCTACGTCAACATGCTGTGGAACGACGACAAATACCGCTCGACCACGCCGAGCTGGTTCCAGGCCCGCACCGATCTGAGCGTCTCGGGACGGATCAAGCTGGTCAAGCACTGGGAAGCCTATTTCTCGGTCAACAACCTGCTGGCCCAGCCCTACAACGTCATGGTTCCCGGCGAGCTCGCCACCACCTCGAGCACCACCCCCAATCACAGCGCGATCTATGTCCAGAACGGCCGCACCGGCACGTTCGGCATCCGCGCGCGCTTCTGAACCGGAGTCCTTCGATGACCGACACGCCCCAATTCACTCGCCGCCGCCTGATCACCGACGGTGCCCAGCTTGCCGCCCTTGCCGCAGCCGCGGGCCTGTTGCCTCCGAACCTGCAAAAGGCGCTCGCCCAGGTGCCGAACCGGGCGGGCTCGCTCAAGGACATCAAGCATGTCGTCATGCTGATGATGGAGAACCGCTCGTTCGACCATTATTTCGGCACGCTCTCCGGCGTCCGTGGCTTCGACGATCCCGATGCGCTGATGCTGTCCACGGGCAGGAACGTCTTCCACCAGCCCGACGCGGAGAATCCGGACGGCTATCTGCTGCCCTTTCACGTCGATACCTCGACGACCAAGGCGCAGAAGCTGCCCTCGACCAGCCACGCCCGCAAGGTCCAGCACGCCGCCTGGAACGGCGGCAAGATGGACAATTGGCTGCCGGCACACCGTGAGGCCGATGGCCCCGAAGGCCCCTATACGATGGGCTATTTCAAGCGCGAGGACATCCCGTTCCACTATGCGCTGGCCGAGGCCTTCACCATCTGCGACGCCTATCACTCCTCGGTGATGGGGCCGACCTGGCCGAACCGGCTCTACTACATGACCGGCACGATCGATCCCGACGCGCTGGCGGGTGGACCGGTCGTCCGCAACAAGATGCCGCCCGAGGGTTTCCGCTGGACGACCTATGCCGAGCGGCTGGAGGCCGCCGGTGTCGACTGGCGCGTCTATCAATATGGCGAGCCGGGCAAGCGCTCGCACAATCTGTTCCGCTGCTTCCCGCGGATCGCGCAAGCCCCGGCCGGCTCTCCGCTTGCCCTGCGCGGCTTCCCGGATGCGGACGAGGAGCGGTTCGCGGACGATGTTCGCAACGATCGCCTGCCCGCCGTCTCCTGGATGTTCCCGCCCGCCGATGCGAACGAGCATCCGTCAAACTCGATCCCCGCGGCGGGTGCCAACTTCATCGCCAGCCGGCTGAACGAACTCGCCGCCAATCCGGACGTCTGGGCGAAGACGCTGTTCATCCTCAACTATGACGAGAATGACGGACTGTTCGATCACATTCCCCCGCCGGTGCCGCCCGCCGGCACGCCGCACGAGTTCGTGGATGGCCTGCCGCTCGGCGGCGGCTTCCGCGTGCCCTGCCTGCTGATCTCGCCCTGGACCGCCGGCGGCTGGGTGTGCAGCGAGCGCTTCGATCACACCTCGATCCTGCAGTTCCTCGAGCGGCATACCGGCGTGCGCGAGCCCAATATCAGCGACTGGCGCCGCAAGACCTTTGGCGATCTGACCTCGGCGTTCCGCTTCGGGCAGCCCACGGCCAAGTTCCCGGCGCTGCCGGGCGGCACGGCCGAGATGCTGGCCGTCGCGCGGGCTGCGGGCAACCTGCCGATCCCGCCGGTCCTCAATCCGCAGCAGCAGCTTCCAGTGCAGGAAAAGGGCTCGCGCAAGCGGGTGAAGTAATGCGACGCGCGGCGCCGCTGCTCCTGAGCGCAGCGGCGCCGCTCTGCATCGCGGCGCTGACGAAGCCCGCCATGCCGCCGGAACGCGGGCGCACTGTCTATGTCGCGCAGTGCGCGAGCTGCCACGGCCGCGCCTTCGAAGGGATGGAGGACGGGCCGTCGCTCATCGGCGCGCGTTTCCAGGCCAAATGGCGCGGCCGTCCCGATGCGCTCTACGCCAAGATACGCCAGTCGATGCCGCAGGACGATCCGGGCACGTTGACGCCAGCCGAGGCCGGCGACGTCACCGCACTGCTCCTTGCCGCCAACCACTTGCCAGCGAGACCCCAATGAAGCGCAACCTCAGCCTCCTCGCATTGGCGCTGCTCGCCGCCGCGCCCGCCGCCGCCAAGGGACGCTGCGGCGAATTCACCATTGCGATGATCCCCGACACGCAGAACTATCTCGACTACAGCCACCAGAAATCGGCCGGCTATCCGGTGGAAGGCACCGATCTTTTCCTGGAGCAGATGCGCTGGATCGCCGCGCATGCGAAGAGCGCGGGCGGCGACATCGTCTTCGCCACCCATGTCGGCGACGTCTGGCAGCATTATTCGGAATGGATGGACCACGAGCACGAATTGCGCGGGTTCAGGGGCATGCCCAACGCGATGAGCTCCGAAGTGGCCGAGGGGCCGCGCAAGGAAACCCGGAGCTTCGAGATTCCCGCCGCAATCCGTGGTTTCGAGCTTTTGAAGGGCAAGCTTCCCTTCTCGGTGGTGCCCGGCAACCATGATTATGACGCGCTATGGACCGATCCCGCGCATCCGCCCCAGCCCGAGCGCACCGACTCGCTCAGGATAGGCCTGCGCCATCTGGGCGGGCTCGACGGGTTCCGCTCCGCCTTTTCCAGCGAGTCCGAGTTCTTCAAGGGACAGCCCTGGTATGTCGACGCGCATGACGGTGGTGCGGACAGCGCGCAGCTCTTCACCGCGGGCGATTGCCGCTTCCTCCATATCGGCCTGCAATTCGACGCGCCCGACGCCTCGCTCGCCTGGGCGAAGCGCGTGCTCCACCGCTTCCCCGGCGTACCGACGATCGTCACCACGCACAAATATCTCGACCGCGACGGATCGCGCGCCGACACGCCCGCACTCGACCAGAGCATCCTCGACCACCGCGACAACAACCCGCAGATGGTCTGGGACAAGTTGATCAGCGAGAACGACCAGATCTTCCTGGTGCTGAGCGGCCATATCGGCGGCCAGGGCTATAGCGTCGATCGCAACCTAGCCGGGCATCAGGTCCACCAGATGATGGCCGATTATCAGGGCCGCTGGCAGATCGCAAAGGAGCTGGGCTGGAAGAAGGCCAATGCCACGCTCGGCGATGGCTGGATGCGGCTGCTCACCTTCCGGCTCGACGGCCCGAAGCCGGGCGTCCAGGTGCGGACCTGGTCGACCTATTACAAGAAGTTCAGCACCGAGCTGCCGGACTATGCCGCCTGGTACAAGGCGCATGACGGCATGGGGAAGCTCAGCGACCCCGACTATCTGAAGCGCGACGACTTCAGCTTCGAGCTGCCCGACTACCGGGCCCGGTTCGGGCGGTAATAGCCCCCTTCCCCATCGACGACAGCGGACAAGGAGCGCGACGGGCCGGCCGTCGCGCTCCTTTCGCTATCAGGGCAGCGGCACCGAGGCCGGCGGCAGGGTCGGCGCCGGCTGGCCGTAGTTGAACGTACCGGTGCCGATGCTGACCTTGGTCGTGTCGTTGAACCCGTTGGCATCGTCGAGCTCGCTGGCGATCGCGCTGGCCGTGGCCTGGCCCTGGGTGACGTTGATCGTGCCACCGCCGCTGGCGGAGAGGCGCAGATACTGGCCGTTGCCCGCCTGGCCGGCGATGCCCGAGAAGCTGTTGCCCGAGACGCTGACATTCACCGTCGGGAAGCCACCGGTATTCTGGTTGTTGTTGATCACGAGCCCGCGGCTGCCATTGATGTTGCGGATCGTATTGTTGGTGATCGTGACGTTGGTCGTCAGGTTGCCGGTGGCCTGGCCGACCAGGCCGACATTGACCACGATGCCCTGCGACGTCTGGATCTGCTGGATGGTGTTCCCGCTGATGAAGTAATTGGCGTTCACGCCGCCTTCGTTGCCGATGCTGATGCCGTTGCCGACAGTCGAGCCCGAATTGGTGACGGCGTTGTTGCCGATGATGTTGTTGGTGATGCGGCCATTGACCGTCCGCGTGAACGGCGCGTTGCCGTTCTGGAAGTCGTTGATCGCGGTCGCGCGGGTACCGGTGAAGGTGTTGCCGTCGATATTGTAGGTCAGCGTCGTCGAACCCGGCCCGGTCGAGACGTTGATGCCGTTGTTGGTGTTGGTGAAGAACGAGCTGCTCACCTGCACGGTCATGCTGGTGCCCGAGCTGTCGGCGAACAGGCCGCTGCCGACGATCGTGGCCGGCGGGGTCGTCGCATTCCAGTTGCCGGTGAAGTTGCTGCCCGAGACGCTGATCCCCATCGCCGACGTGCCGGTGCCGAGGAAGTTGAAGATGTTGCCGTGCGGGCTGGTGCCGTTGCCGTTGATGCCGACGCCGTTCGACGCGAAGGTCGAGTTGACCACCTGGAAGTTGGTCAGCGTGCCGGTCGAATTGGTGATCTGCACCTCGAACTCGTTGTTGTTCTGGATCGTCGAGTTGAAGATGCCGGTCGGCCGCGCGCCGCCCGAGGCGGTGCCGGTCAGTTCGCTGATGTTGATGCCCGATTCATCGGTGCCGGCATCGTTGCCGTTGCCGCTGATCAGCATGTTGTCGATCAGGAAGCCGTTGACGTTCGAGCCGCCGATGCCGTCACCCAGATTGTTGGTGACGTTCATATAGGCGAGGCGGACATTCTCGGTGCTGGTCAGGCTGATGCCGTCGCCGGTCGAGTTCTGGATCGTGCCGCCCGAGCCGGCCGCGCCGGTGCCGGTGACGTTGATGCCGCCCTGGTTGCCGGTGTTGTTAAGGATGATGCCGCTGGCGGCACCGTTCGACGAGATGCTCTGGAAGCGCAGGCCACCCGAGCCGATCGTGGTGTTGACGACGTTGAGCGCAGTGCCGGTGGTCGAGGTGATCGTGTTGCCGCTGCCCGCGATGCCGACGGTGCCGCCGCCGGTGGCGCTGAAGCCGTTGCCGCTGTTGGTGGTGATCGCCAGGCCGCCGTTCGGGAAGCTGATCGTGCCGCCCGTATTGTTCAGCAGGTTCACCGCGGTGTTCGCGCCGGTCGACAGCGTGGTGTTGCCCAGGAAACTGATCGTGCCCGAATTGACGTTCTGGACGACGATGCCGTTGTTGAGGCCACCCGTGGCGCTGATGTTCCCCGAGAAGGAGATGTTGCCCGTCTCGTGGTTGTCGACGAACACCACATTGTTGCCCGTCGTCTTGGTGATCGACGAGGCGATGCTGATCCCGCCCGTGCCGTTGAGGATGTAGACGCCGAAGCCGGTCGGATCGTTGGTGGCGCCGATCGCGCCGCCGGCCAGGTTCACGGTATTGGTGGAGCCGTTGATCTCGACGCCGTTGCCGCCGGTGTTGTTGATCGCGACGCTGCCGGCGGTGAAGGTGCCGTTGCCCGCGCCGTTGATCTCGATACCTTCGTCGCCGGTATTGGCGATCGTCACGGTGCCGAGATTGACGTTCATCGTCGATCCCCCGCCGTAGAAGATGCCGTCCGCCGTCGCGCCGGTGGTGCCGGCGATCGAGACGGTGGTCGCGCTCAGCGTACCGGTGCCGTCGACATTGCTGATGTTGATCGCGCTGCCATTGGTCGAGCCGGTGCTGGTCATCGAGTCGAAGTTGATGCCGAGCGAGCCGACACTGCCGTTGACCAGGTTGAGGATCTGGCCGGTGGCGGTCTGGATCGAGTTGCCGGGGCTGTAGACGGTCAGGGTGCCACCGCCGGTGAAGTCGATGCCGTTGCCGGTGCCCGACGCCGTGATGTCAACGCCGTTGCCGCCCGCCGCCGAGGAGAAGGTGATGTTCGTACCGGTGTTGCTGGCCAGCGTCACCGCATTGACGTTCGCCACGGTGTTGAGCGTGATGCTCTGGCCGTAGAAATTGATCGAGCCGCCGGTATTGTTGGCGATATTGATGCCCTGCGCATTGTCGGTGAGGTTGCCCGACACCATGATGGCGCCGCCGGTGATGTTGGTCACCTCGACCGAGCGCGCCAGCGTGCCGCTGGTGGCGACGCTGCCGGCATAGTCGAGCGACAGCGTGCCGCCGCTGACGTCGATGCCGCGGCTGCTCGCCGTGATCGCACCGCTGTTGATGGTGACGCTGCCGGTGAGCGTGCCCGCCGTCCGGGTAACCAGGATGCCGTTTACGCCCAGCGTATTGCTGGCGTTCGCGAAGTTCAGGTTCAGCGTCGACGTCACGCCCGCAGTGTTGCTGATGTCGAGGATCGTGCCCGAACCGGTGGTGATGGTGCTGTTCGGACCCTGCACGTTGATCGTGCCGCCGTTCGCGATGGTGAAGGCGGTGCCGCTGGTGGTGGTGATGCCCAGGCTGCTGCCGACCGAGCTGAACCCGACGGTGCTGCCCGCATTGTTGGTCAGCGTGATCGCGTTGTTGGCCTGGGTCGACAGCGTGGTGGTGCCGTTGAAGGCGACCGTGCCGCCGGCGTTGTTGGTCACACTCAGGCCGAGCGCGTTCGCACCGCTCGAGGTGATCGCGCTGGTGCTGCCGAACGTCACCGTGCCGGCACCATGGGTGTCGATGCGGACGGCATAGCCGTTGCTGTCGTCGATGCTGCCCGAATAGGTCAGGTTGCTGTTGCTGCCGGTGAGGACGAAGGCGTCGCCCGCCGCGGCATGGGTGATCGCCGTGCCACTGCCGAAGCCGAAGGTGCCATCCGCGCCGTTGACGATGTCGATGCCCGCATCGCCGCCGTTCAGCGTCGTCGTGCCGGTGAAGTTGTAGGTGCCGTCGGCATTGTTGAACTGCAGGCCGGTGCCGTTGGTGGCGCTCAGCGTGCCGGTCTGGAAGGTCAGCGTGCCGGCCGAATGGTTGAGCACGTTGACCAGCGCGGCGTTGTTCGCCTGGGTGATGTTGCCGTTGTAGACCACGGCGGCGGTGCTGCCCGAGACGTTGAACGCCGTACCCGACGGGCTGGTGATCGTGGTGCCGCTGGCGAAGTTGAAGGTGCCGCCCGAGCCGTTGAGGATGTCGACCCCGGCATCGCCGCCGTTCAGCGTCGTCGTGCCGTTGAAGTTGTAGGTCGCATCGGCATTGTCGAACTGCAGGCCGGTGCCGTTGGTGGCGCCCAGCGTGCCGGTCTGGAAGGTGACCGTGCCGCCCGAATGGTTGAGGAACGAGACGAGCGCGGCGTTGTTCGCCTGGGTGATGCTGCCGCTATAGGTGATCGCGGCGGTGCTGCCCGAGACGTTGAACGCAGTGCCCGTCGGGCTGGTGATCGCGGTGTTCGTGCCGAAGCTGAACGTGCCGCTCGAACCATTCAGGATGTCGATGCCCGCGTCGCCGCCGGCCAGCGTCGTGGTGCCGGTGAAGTTGTAGGTGCCGTCCGCATTGTCGAACTGCAGGCCGGTGCCGCCGGTGATGTTGAGCGTGCCGGCATAGGCGAAGGTGCCGGTGATGTGCCCGCCGCCGATGCTCAGCGAGGCGCCGGCGGAGCTCTTGGTGATCGAGCTGGTGGAGTCGAAGTTGAACGCTGCCGTGCCGCCCGAGATCGTCAGGCCCGCGACCAGCGGGTTGGTGACATCGACGTTGGTGGCGTTGATCGTGCCGGCCGCATTGGTGAAGACCAGGCCGCCGCCGCCGGTGAGGGCCACATTGGTCAGAGCCGTCGTGCCGGTGGCGTTGTTGAGCGTGATGCCGCCACCGTTGCTGACGATATTGGTCAGCACCGAGTTCGCGGCGTTGAGCAGCACGTCGCCGCCCGAATTGCCCGAGAAGGAGACATGGTCGATCGTCGTGCTGGTCGACGGGGTGATCTCGATGCCCATCGTCCCGAAGTTGCGGACCGTCAGATAGTCCAGCAGCGTGTTGGTCGCGCCGGCGCCATTGTCCTTGATGCCGCGCGACGCTGCGCCGCCGCCGTCGAGGATGAAGCCAGACAGGTGATTGCCGGCGGCGCCCAGGGTGATCACGTTGCTGCCTGCCGCACTGGTGAGCGTCGCCGCGCCACCGGTGACGGTGGGATCGGCGATGCTGACCGAGCTGCCGCCCGAGAGCAGGATCGTCGAGGGCACGGTGAGCGCGATGACGATCGGTGCGCTGCCGCTGCCTGCACCGCCGCCTGCGCCGTTGCCGAAGCCGCGGACCTGGACGTTGGAGGCGAGCACCAGCGAGTCATTGCCGTTCGAGCCGGCGGCGCTGATCGCGCTGCCGTTGTTGATCAGGACGATGATGTCCTCGGCCGCCGCAGCCAGTTCAGCCGCCGCCAGCGTCATCGGGTTCAGGCCGTCCGATCCGCTGCCATTGCCGCCGCCGGTCGCGCCGTCCGCATCGACGAAATAGATGTGGTTGACGCCGAAGCCTGCGCCCGGGCTGCCCGAGAAGGACACGTCGCGGAAGTCATAGGTGCCGACCGTCGGCGCCGCGCTCGCGTCGATCGCGGTGGTCGCCGAGATGGTCGAGCCGGTATCGGTACCCGATTCGCCGTCGCCATACCGGACGGACGCGTTGGTGGAGGCGTTGAGATAGATGCCGGTGCCGACACCGCTGATCGAGCTGGAAGCACTTCCCTGCCCGCCCAGCTCGATGCTGGCGCCGCCAAGCGTGTTGCGCAGATCGACACCGATGCTGGTGCCGGCGCCGCCTGAATTGGTGACGTCGAAGTCGCCGATGGTGATCGAGGACGAGATCGTGGCGCCGTTCAGGTCGAGCGCCACCGCGCTGTTGCTGTTCAGGCCGATATCAAGATCGGTGATCGACAGGCCCGTGCCCAGGATGCCGGTGACGTCGATGCCGCGCGAGGTGATGCCCTGCAGGTTGACCGTGCCGAGTCCAATCGCCGGCGCGACCGTGCCGACGCCGTTGAGCAGGATGCCGGTCGTCGCACCATTGGCGCTCACACTGCCGAAATTGAAGCCGTTGGTGCCGATGGTCACGTTCTGCAGGCTGAGCGCCGTGCCGGTGCCGGTCGTGCTGATCGAGTTGCCGTTGCCGCGCACGACGATCGTGCCGCCCGAGCCGGCGCTGAAGCCCGTACCGGTGCTGACGATGTCGAGGCCGCTGCCACCGTTGGTCGGGTTGAAGTCGATCGTGCCGCCGCTGTTGCCGGCCAGCGTGACGCCGGCGCCGGTGGCGTTCAGCGCGAGCGTCTGGCCGGTGAAGGTGATCAGGCCCGAATTGACGTTGGTGATCGAGATGCCGTTGTCCGTCGACGACATGTTACCGCTGAACGTGACGGTGCCGGTCTCGTGGTCGACGATTTCGACCATGTTGGTGCCGCCAAGCGCCGAACCGACGGTGACGTCGCTGGTGCCGCCGGTGACCGAGACCGCATAATTGGCCGCGCCGGTGGCGGTGATCGTGCCGGTGCCGAGCGTGACCGGGCCGCCGGTCGAGCCGGCGATCACCACGGTGCTGCCGCCCGCGCCCGAAAGGTTCATCGTGCCGAAGGTCACCGCCGAACCGCTGTTGAGCAGTTCGATGGCGTTGCTGCTGGCGGTGCCGATCGTGGTCGCGCCGAAATTGATCGCGGCCGAGCCGGTGACCACCTTGATGCCGTCACTGCCCCCACCGCTGGTACCGCCGATGTTCACCGTGCCGCCATTGAAGGCCGCGCCCGTGAGATTGCTCAGCAGGATGCCGTTATTGGCAACCGTGCCGGTGGCGGTGAGCGAGTCGAACGTGATGCCGCCCGAGCCGCTGGTCACGTTGGTCAGGCCGAGGATCTGGCCGGTGGCGGTGGTGATCGTGTTGCCCGAGCCGAGGACGGAAACCGTACCGCCGGTAGCCCGGAGACCGGAGCCGCTGGTGGTGGTGATGCCGAGCCCGCCGCCGAGCAGCGTCAGCGTGCCGCTGCCGGCCATGCTGATCGCGGTGTTGGTGCCCGTGCTGAAGGTCTTGCTCGCATTCAGGAAGCTGACATTGCCGGTGCTGGTCGCATCGATGTCGACGCCCGCGCCGCCATTGTGGCTGACCGAACCGGAGACCGTGTAGATGCCGCCGGCATTGGTGAAGCTGAAGGCGGTGCCCGACGTGGTCGAGGTGATCGCACCCGAGAGCGTGGCGAGCATGCTGCTGCTGAACACCGACAGCACCGAGCCTGCGCTCGCGCCGATCGTGCCGCCATAGTTCAGCGTGACACCGGAGCTGCCGGCCAGGCCGATCGCCGCGACGGTCGAGCTGGTGGAAGCGCCGATCGAGGCGGTGCCCCCACTGTTCCCGACATTGACCGTGCCGCCGGTCACGCCGTTGAGGCGGATGGCGGTCGAGGCGCCGTCGATCGTCAGCACCGAACCGCCGGTATTGGCGATGTTGACCGTGCCGATCGCACCCGCCAAGTCGAAGCCGACGCCGGTGGTGTCGAGATCGAGCGTGCCGGTGAAGTTGACCCCGCCGGCGCCGCTGAGGTTCGAGAGCGACACACCCGTGCCGCCGCCGTCAATGTCCAGCCCGCCGATGTTCAGCGCGCCGGTAAGCGTGACGCCGCTGGCGCTGATTGCCGTGCCTGCAGTCGGTGCGGCGTTGATCTGCGCGAAATTCAGGCCGCCAGCACCGATCGTGCCGCCGTTCAACGACAGAGCCGCGGCATTGCCGGTATAGATGCCGTTGAACGCGCCGGTGACGCTGATCGTCCCGCCGCCACTGGCGGTAAGGCCCGCACCGGTGGCGGTGTAGATCCCCAGGCTGCCGGTGAACTCCACCGTTGCGCCGGTGTTGTTGGTCAGCGAGATGCCCGCGCCGGTCGTGAGCGCGCTGTCGAGGATGGTTCCGCCCTGGAAATGGACGTCCAGCGGATCGGTCTGCGCGGTGTTGTTGCGGATCGCGATCGAGGTGTTGGTCGCCCCGTTGACGCCGACCGACCCGGTAACCGTGAAGTCACCCTCCACCTGGTCGAGCAGGATGCCATAGGCACCGCCGGTCGAGCGGACCGAGCCGAGCACCATGTGGATCGTCAGCGGATCGAGGTTGATCGCCGTGCCGTTGGTGGTGTCGATCGCGCCGCCGGTGGTGCCGAGGCTGAAGTTGTTCGCCTTCGAATTGGCGACGATCAGGCCGGTGCCGGCATTGTTGGCGATGTTCAGATTGCCGAAGTTCAGCGTGCCGGTGACGTTGGTCAGGCTGAGGCCAGTGCCGGTGATGCGCGAACCGGTGGTGCCGAGCGTGAGGTTGCCCGCGGACAGCGTCTGGAGGCCGGCGGCCACCGTATCGGAATCGAAGGTCAGGTCGTTGAAGACGAAGCCGCCCGTCTCGGTCGTGTGGTTAACGGTCAGGTTGGACAGCTGCGACACGATGAACGTGCCGGCGCCGCTTCCGTCGAGGTTCAGGATATTGCCGCCGTTCGCGGCAAGGGTGAGGTTGCTCAGCGCCAGCGTCACGTTCGCGGCATTGTCGTAGATGCGCAGCGCACCCGCCGCGCCGCCCGAGATGCTGCTGTTGCGGATCGTGATCGGAGCCGCGGCGCCATTGCCGAGCACGCCTGCGCCGGTGCCCGAATTGGCGATCACGACGCCGTCGATGATGTTGCCGCCGCCCAGCGTGACGGTGGCGTTGGCCCCGCTGGCGGTCAGCGTCGGTGCGCCCGAGCCCGTGAACGGGTTGGAGATCAGGCCGGCCTGGACACCGTACAGGATCACATTGGCCGGCGCGCCGCCGTCCACCATGAAGCTGTCGACATTGCGGAAACCGAGCAGGACCTGCCCGCCCAGGAGGTCGAGTGAACCGCCTGCCCCCGCCGTCGCATCGAGCGTGTCGGTGCCGCCGGCCGGGTTGTTGAGCAGCACGATATAGGCCGCGCCCGAGGCTTCGGCCCCGGCGAGCGAGCCCGGATCGCTGCGGCTGCCCGTGCCGCTGGCGCCTTCCAGCACGAAATAGGCCGAGACGGCCAGGGTCGAGGTATCGCCGGTCAGGTTGACGTCGGCGAAATTGTAGGTGCCGGTGCCGCCGTTCAGCCCCGCGATGACCAGCGGCGTGACTGCCACGATGTTCGAGGCCGCGCCGTTCGCATCGTTGCTCGCGCCGTCGCCATAGCGGAAGGTACCGGTGATCGCGGCATTGGTCAGGTCGACGCCGATGCCGACGCCGGTGATCGTGCTGCTGCCGCTGACGATGATGTTGCTGGCAGTCGTGCTGCCGGTCATGTCGATGCCGCGCGTGCCGGTGGTCGAGGCGCCGCTGATGTCGAGCGTGGCGAAGGTGACGTTGCCGGTCGCCCCGGTCAGGTTCACGCCCGTGGTGTTCGCCGCTAGGCCGGTCAGGTCGACATTGCCAAAGGTGAAGGTGCCGGCCGAACCGCCAAGGATCGCGATCCTCGCGCCGCCCGAAAGCGCCAGATCGCCGAACTTGTAGGTGCCGTCGGCATCGAAGAACGACAGGCCGGTGCCGCCCGTGACGTTGAACGTCGCGCCGGTAAAGTCGATCGTGCCGCCGGAATGCGTCCCGATGTCGACCGCGACAAGAGCGGCGAGCGACTGGCCGATGGTGCCCGAATAGGTCAGGTTCGCCGTCGAGTTGCTGACGAACAGCGCCGCCCCCGCCGCGTTGGTGACACTGGTACCGGTGCCGAAGGTGAAGCTGCCGGCCGAACCGTTCGTGATGCCGATCTGTGCACCACCGGTCAGCGTCGCGCTGCCGAAGCTGTACGTCCCGTCGGCATCGTCGAACGAAATGCCGTCGCCGCCGGTGACGTTGAGCGTGGCGCCGCTGAAGTTCAGCGTGCCGCCCGAATGCGCCGAGACGCCCAGCGCCAGCGCACCCGCGCTCGACTGGTTCAGCGCGCCGAGATAGGTCACGCCCGCCGTCGAACTGGCGACGTTGAACGCGGTGCCGCTCGGGTTGGTAATCGTGGTGCCGGCGCCGAAGGTGAAGCCACCTGCCGAGCCGCCCAGGATGTCGATGCCCGCATCGCCGCCGTTCAGCGTCGTCGTGCCGTTGAAGGCATAGGTGCCGTCCGCATTGGTGAACTGCAGACCGGTGCCGTTGGTGGCCGACAGGCTGCTGCTGGCGCCGAAGGTGACCGTGCCGTTGTGGTTGGTCACATCGAGCAGGGCCGCGTTGCTGCCCTGGGTGACGCTGCCGGCATAGCTGAAGTCGAGCGTGCCGGTGCCGCTGGAGAGGGCGATCGACGGGCCGGTGGTGCCGGCGATGGTCGAACCCGCGCCGAAGCTGAGGAGACCGAAGACGTTGCCGGAGACCGCGATGGCGCTGGTGCCCGAGGTGACGGTCAGCGTGCCGACCTGCAGCGCACGGCCGCCCGGGCCCATGCCGCTGAGGTTGTTGACGCTGGCGATGCCGCTGCCGGTGCCGGCATGGACGACGCTGGCAAGCACCATGTCGATCTGCGCGTCGCTGAGCGACAGGCTGGTGCCGTTCACCGTATCGATCGTGCCGGTGGTGCTGGTGAGATTCAGGCCTGCACCGATCGCAGCGAAGCCGTCTCCGCCCTGGTTGTAGATGTCGAGGCCGGAGAAGTTCAGCGAACCGACCGCGCCCGTGAGATCGACGCCCGTGCCGGAGACGCGCGTCGTCCCGCTGCCGACCTGTAGCGAGGCGTCGACGTTCGAAACGCCGGCGTCGCCGGTGATCGAATCGAAGGTCGTGCCCGTGAAGTTGGCACCGCCATTCTCGCCATGCCCGCCTTCGATCACGATGTCCGAAAGCTCGGTGATCGTGGTCGAGCCGGCACCCGTCCGGTTGACGGTAAGCGCGGCCGAGTTGTTGCTCGCCCACAGGTGCAGGTTGCTCAGCGCGATGCTGGCGGCCAGGCCACCGTCGCTGAAGTTGATCGCGCCGTTCGCGCCCGAGATGTTGCTGTTGCTGATCGTGACGTTGGACTTGCCCGAGCCGAACACGCCCGCACCGGTGCCGCCATTGGCGATCATCAGTCCGTCGATCACATTGTTGTTGCCGACGACGACGGTGTTGGCACCGCCGCCCGCGCTGGTGGTCAGCGTCGGCGCGCCCGAGCCCGCGAACGGGTTGGTCACGATGCCCTGGGCGATGTTGTAGAGAACGACGTTCGCCGGCGCACCGCCCGGCAGCGAGATGGTGTCGCCGTTCAGGAAGCCGCGCAGCTGCTGGCCGTCGATCAGCGTGAAGGTGCCGCCGGTGCCATAGGTTGCGTCATTGGCATCGATCGTGTCGTTGCCGCCCGCGGGGTTGTTGACCAGGATGATGACGTCGGCGCCCGACGCAGCCGCGCCCGCCAAGCTGCCCGGATCGCTGCGCGTGCCGGCACCGCTGGCGCCCGCCAGCACCCAGTAGACCGTCGCCGAAGTCGAGAGGGTGCTGGTGTCGCCGACCAGGTTGACGTCGGCAAAGTCATAGGTGCCGGCGAGCGCGTTGAGCCCGGCAACGATGAGCGGAGTCGTGGCGCTGATCGTGGAGCCCGCGCCATTGGCATCGGTGTTCGAGCCGTCGCCATAGCGGAAAGTGCCGGTGATCGCGGCGTTGGTCAGGTCGACGCCGGTGCCGACGCCGGTGATCGAGCTGCTGTTGTTGACGATCAGGCTGCCCGCGAAGGTCGCACCGGTCAGGTCGATGCCGCGCGTGCCGGTCGCGGATGCACCGATGATGTCGAGCGTGTTGAAGCTGATGGTGCCCGAGGCGAGCCGCGCATCGACGCCGCGCCGGTTGGCGCCCAGGCCCGTGATGTCGACATCGGCGAAGCTGATCGTGCCCGTGCTGCCGGTGTTGAAGGCAATGCCCGCGGTACCGGGGTTGGTGACGGTCACGGCACCGGTGAAGGTCACCGATCCGTCGACATCGCCGATCCCGATGCCCATCGTGCCGCTGTTGGTGACGGTGCCGCCGGCCGCCGTGAAGGTGCCCGGCATGCCGAAGACCAGCAGGCCGCCCGCCCCGGTGTTGCTGATATTGAAGGTACCGAGCGTGACGTTGCCCGGGTTGTTGCCGATCTCGATGCCGTAGCTGCCCGCACCGGTCGTGCCGCCCACGGTCACATTGCCGAGGTTCACCGCAGCGCTGTTGCCGACCACGCGGACGCCGGACAGGCTCGAGGTGCCGCCGACATTGATGCTGGTGAAGCCGATTCCGCCGGTGCCGACATTGTTGGCAAGCGAGACCCCCGAGCCTGCCGAGGTCAAAGTCGAAACCGTGGTGAAGGCCAGGTTGCCGCTACCGATGGTAACGGTGTCCATCGCCAGGCCGCGGGCATTGCCCGTCGCCGCGATCGAGATGCCCGAACCGCTCAGCGTCAGCGTTCCGCCATTGGTGCCGAGCAGGTTGAGTACCGTGCCGCCAGTGCTCGAAAGCGTGAGGTTGGTCAGCGTCGCCGATGCCGCCACGCCGCCGTCGCGCAGCAGGATCGCCCCGGTGCCGCCCGAGATGATCGAGTTGCTGATCGCGACGTTGGTCACGCCGATGCCCGAGACGCCGATGCCGGCACCGCCAATGCGCAGGCCGTCGATCGCCGAGCCGTTGGACAGCGTCACCGTCGCGCCCGCGCCGGTGTTGGTCAGCAGCGCCGCGCCCGAGCCGGCATAGGGATTGCTGACGACGCCCGGCGTGATGCCGTAGAGAGTCAGGTTAACCGGGGTGCCCCCGCCAACGGTCTGGGTATCGCCGTTTAGGAAGCCGATCAGGTGCTGGTTGACGCCGAGGTTCAGCGTGCCGAGGCCGGCGACGTCGAGCACGTCCTGCCCGCCCGTCGGGTTGTTGAGCAGCACGATATAGTTCGCGCCCGAGGCCACCGCCGCGGCGAGGCTGCCCGGATCGACCTTGGTGCCCGCGCCAGTGCGGCCCTGCTCGACGAAGAAGATCGTGACCGGGTTGATCGCCAGGTTGGTGGTGTCGCCGACCAGACTGACGTCACCGAAATTATAGGTGCCGACCGCCTGGTTGAGCCCGCCGATCGCGATCGGGGTGATCGCGTTGATCACCGAATGCGCGCCGTCCGCGTCCGTGCTCGAACCGTCGCCATAGCGGAAGCTGCCGGTGATCGCGGCATTGGTGAGGTCGACGCCGGTACCGACGCCGGTGATGGTGCTGCTGTCGCTGACCGTCAGGCTGCCCGCGAAGGTCGCGCCAGTCAGGTCGATGCCACGCGTGCCGGTGGTCGAGGTGCCGGTGATGTCGAGCGTCGCGAAGGTGACGGTGCCGCCCGCATTGCGGGCATCGACACCGGTCTTGCCAGCGCTCAGGCCGGTGATGTCGGTATCGCCGAAGCTGATCGTGCCGGTGCTGCCCGCGCCAAGCACGATGCCGCCGCTGTTCGCGATGGTGGTGGTGCCGGTGAAGCTCAGGCTGCCGTCGACGTCGCTGGCCGAGATGCCGGCGCCGCTGTTGGACACGCCGAGCGCGCCGATCGAGACGTTGCCCGCCACGCCGGACACGGACACGCCCGTCCCCGCCGCCGCGCTTACCGACGTCGCGCCGAGCGTGACCTGGCCATTGGCGTTGGTGATCGAAACGCCGTTGCCCGCGACATTCGAAACCGAAACCGGGCCCAGCGTGACGTTGCCCACGGTCGACAGGCTAACGCCGTTACCGCCACCGCCTGCGACGGTGACCGGCCCGAACGTCATGGTGCCTGTGCTGTTCGAAACGGACAGCCCCGCCTGCACGCCCGTGTTGGCGGTGGCGGAAATCGAGCCGATCGTCACCGCACCGACGTTGTTCAAAACGGCAACGCCGCCGCCGCTGTTCGCGATCGACGCCGAACCCACGGTAACGGCACCGGTGTTGCCCATGAGGAGCAGGCCTGGGCCGGCGCTGTTCGAGGCGCTGACCGAGCCGATGTTCACCGTCGCCGAGCTGTTCAGCACCGTGACGCCGGACGCCAGGCCCGTACCGCCGCTGGTGATGCTGCCGACGCTCAGCGTGCCACCCGCGATCCGGTCGAACTGCGCGCCGGTGCCGTTCGACGTACCGCTGGTGACGGCGCCGAGCTCCAGCGTTCCGACCGTGACGTCGCTGATATTTACCGCAGACGAAGCGCCGGTCGCGGAGGCATTGATGTCGGTGCCCGAGACGTTGAGCGTCCCCGCCCCTGCTCCGCTCAAGTAGAGTGCGATGCCGCCGGCAACGCCGGTTGCCGAGAGATCGACATTGTTGAGCGTCAAGGACGCCGCGGCACCCGAAGAGGTGATGATCGCGCCGCCGCCATCGCCCGAGAGCGTGGAGTTCTGGATCACGACATTGGCGGCACCCTGGCCGCGCACCGCGAAACCGCCAGCCGAGCTGTTGCCGATCACCAGGCCGTCGAGCCGGCTGTTGTCGGCCAGCTGCACCGTCGCGAACCCGGTGGTGCTCGTCAGCAGTGCCGCGCCCGAGCCGGCATAGGTGTTGGCGATGCCCGTCGGGCCGAGGTTCGAGACAATCAGGTTCGCCGGCACGGTCGCGCCGGTCACCGCGAAGAAATCGGTATCGCGGAAGCTGACCAGCGTCTGGCCGGTGAGCAGGTTCAGCGTGCCGCCAAGCACTGCCGTGTCGAGCACGTCCTGCCCGCCGGTCGGGTTGTTGAGCAGCACGATATACTGCGCGCCCGATGCGGCTGCCCCCGTCAGGCTGCCCGGATCGCCCGCGGTGCCCGCGCCGGTCGCGCCGGCAAGCACGTAATAGGTGGTGAAGCTGCCGCCGGTTATGTTGTTGGTGTTGCCGTCGAGCTGGACGTCGGCGAAATTATAGGTGCCCTGCGTGGCGTTCATGCCCGCGACGACGATCACCGTGTTGGCGGTGATCCGGCTCTCCAGCCCGTCGGCGGCATTGCCGTCGCCGAAGCGGAAGCTGCCGGTGATCGCGGCATTGGTCAGGTTCGCGCCGATGTCGACGCCCTGGATCACGCTGGGGTTGGTGATGGTGATCGCGCCGGCATTGGTCGCGCCGGTCAGGTCGATGCCCGTCGATCCGGCCGCGCCGGTGCCCGTGATGTCGAGCGTGCCGAAGGTGACGTTGCCGTGCGTGCCGGTGAAGTCCACGCCGGTCGCTGCGCCCAGGCCGGTGATGTCGACATCGCCGAAGGTCACGCCGCCGGGGACGTTGCCGATCACGATGCCCGTGCCGGTGGGGTTGGCGATGGTGAACAGGCCGCTGAAGGCGACGCTGCCGGCGGTGTTGTTGAGCGAGAGCGCCGGCGAGGTCGATCCGGTGATCGTCGTGGTGCCGGTAAAGGTCACGCTCGATCCCGCAAGCGTGTCGGCAATGGTGATCGGCCCGGCGCCGCTGATCGCGCCGGTAAAGCGGATCGTGCCGCCGGCGTTGAACAGCGAGACCAGCGGCCCGGCGCCGGCATCGGTGATCGTCGCGCCGAAGTTGAGCCCGATGGTGCCGCCGCTGCCCGCGACGCCCGATTGGCCGACCTGGACCGAAGCGCCGCCGCTGTTGGTGATCGCGCCGCCGCCGATCGTCACCAGGCCGGTCGAGCCGCCGGTGATGTACAGGCCCTGCTGGCCGCTATTGGTGATGGTGAGCGTGCCGATGGTCAGCGCGTTGCCGCCGGTGCCCGCGCCCTGGACATTGTCCAGGATGATGCCCGCGCCCGCCGCGCCGACCGAGCGGACGCTTGAGAAGGTCAGGTCGATGAACAGCGGATCGAGGTTCAGCGCGGTGCCGGCGGTGGTGTCGACCGTGCCCGCCGCGCTGGTCAGCGTGAAGGTTCCGCTCTTGGTGTTGTTGACCGTGAGGCCGGTGCCGCCATTGTTGGCGATGTTGAGGTTGGCGAAGCTCAGCGCACCATCGACTTCGGTGAGCGAGACGCCGGCACCACCGACGCGGGCCGTGGTGGTGCCGACCTGCATCGCGCCGGCGTTGACCGCCTGGATGCCCGCCGCGGTGCTCGAATCGAAAGTGACAAAGCGCGCCGCGAAGCCGCCGGTCTCGCCATTGCCGCCGGCGATGTTGATGCCGGAAAGCCCTGCCACGGTCACCGTGCCGGCGCCCGAACCGTCGATGTCGAGCACCGTGCCGCCGGTCGCGGACAGGGTCAGGTTGGAGAGCGATGCCGTCAGGTTGCCGCCGGCATCGTTGATGTCGATCGCGCCCGCGCCGCCGCCGATGGTTGAGTTGCGCAGCGTGACGTTGCTGCCGCCGTTGATCACCACGCCGGCGCCCGCGCCGCCGCGGATCGTGATGCCGTCGACGACGACGGCGCCGGTGGTGTTGGTGAGCGTCAGCCCGGCCGCGCCGGTATTCTCGATCACCACGCGCTCGAGCGCGAACCCGCCCACACCGTTCGCCAGGATGCCGCTGCCCGCGCCGCGCACGGTGACGTCACGCACCACCGAACCCTGGCCGAGCGTGACCGCAGCGCCGCCGGCATTGCTGCCGACGATCGTGCCATTGGTGCCACCAAAGCTGAAAGCGCTGATTGACCCGTCCGAATGCCGTACGTTCACGCTGCTCGCGCCGCCGACCAGATACTGGTTGGCGGCGAGCGTGACACCGCTGCTCGCGATATTGCCGGCATTGCCCAGCGCGACGACGATGCCGTTCGCACCCGCACGCGTCACCGCGTCGCCCAGCGTGGTCGTGGCAGTGCTCGTGCCCGCCGCGCCGGCGGTACCCGAACCGCTGGCAAAATAGACGCCGCCGAACGCCACGCCGGTCCGCGCGTCGACCGCGAAGTTCGTGCTGGTCAGGTCGGTGTAACGCGTGCCCGAGGGGGTCACATAGTCGCGGCGCAGGCGGTCGCCTATCTGGCGGTCGAGGCCGGTGGTACCGGAGCTGCGGTCCGCCGAGCCGCGGCCGAGCGGAATCGACAGGCGCAGCGTGCCGCGCGCCTGGGTGCCCCAGCGATTGTCGTTCTGCAGCTCGGCACCGATCGAGAAGCGGCCGCCGGTGCCCAGCGGATCCTCGACATCGAGCTGGAGCCCGCCGCGCACACCGCGATAGGCCTTGCTGGCATGCTCGTCACGATAGTCGAAGCCGGCGCCCGAGAGACGGACGCTCAGGTCCTTGGCGATCGGCGCCCGCGCGCCGATCTCGGCATTGGCACCGGCCAGCGGCACCTCCTCGAGGCGCCAGCCGCTCTTGCGCTCGATCAGCCGGTTGTTCTCGATCGAGAGCACGCCGACCGGGCTCGCATTGGGATCGAGATAGCCCATCGTGCGGGGGCTGTTGACCGGCAGGCGGTAATTCACATGCAGGTCGAAGACCGAGGTGAAGCCCTCGAGGCCGAAGGACACGGCGGTCTGCTCGCGCGAGGTGATGTCGGTCTTGTAGAAATCGACGCCGGCATTGACGCCGATCGCGACGTCCTCGCCGATCTTGCCGCGTCCGCCGATCGTGACCGATCCGTTGCGGTCATAGCGCTCGTCGGTGCCGATCCTCCCGCTGACGAACAGCAGGTTCGAGTCGTTCTGCGCAACAGGGGCGAAGAGCTCGAACGAAACCTGGCTGCTTCCGTCCGCCGCCCGTGCGTCGACCTCCGCCCGCGGCTTCCAGGTGGGTTCCTTGTCCTGTGCTTGTGCCAGCACGCCCGGCGCCCAGGCCAGCGCCACACCGCTCAGGCAGGTGGACAGCAGCAGGCGGCCGCGGCCGCGATTGAGCTTCTGCACGGACAATCTCCCCCGATTGGCGTGCAACCTGACATTGGCGCCCATGCCAATGTCTCAACGATGGTCGTGACGCCATGATAACGGCTATCACCGTGAAGCCTTGGCCTCAAGCAGAGACATACGTAGATTAACCTATGCTAACGCCTCAAAGCGGGGCACCGGTCTCCTTAAAGCCCTATGGCCAGACCCGTTTGTTTCGGTTAGTTCTATGCGGGATTTCGGGGGAGACGGGCATTGGCGGAACCATTTTTGTCGGAAATCCGGCTGATGTCGTTTGTGTTCGCGCCCAAGAACTGGGCGCTCTGCAACGGCCAGTTCCTGCCGATCAACCAGAACCAGGCGCTGTTCTCGCTGCTCGGCACCACCTTTGGCGGCAACGGTCAGACGACCTTCGCCCTGCCCGATCTGCGCGGACGCGTGCCCATCCATGTCGGCGGAAGTCACTTCCTGGGCGATCGCGCCGGTGAGGAAGCGCACACGCTGTCGATCAGCGAGATCCCCACCCACGTGCACACGCTGAATGCCTCTTCGAGCGGGGGCGATTCGACGAACCCGAATTTCGGCGGCACCGGCCGGTTGCTCGCGACCGAGCCGGGCAATCCCTATTCGAACAGCTTCACGCCGGCCGCCGTTGCACTCAACGCGGGCACGGTCGCGAACAACGGCGGCAGCCAGGCGCATCTGAACATGCAGCCGTTCCTGACGCTGAGCTACTGCATCGCCCTTGCCGGCATCTTCCCGTCCCCGAACTGAGGAAATAGCCCATGGCACAGCCTTATGTCGGCGAGATTCGTATATTCGCCGGAAACTTCGCCCCCGCGGGATGGATGTTCTGCGAGGGACAGCTCCTGCCGATCTCCGAGAACGAGACACTCTTCAACCTGATCGGCACCACCTATGGCGGTGACGGCCAGTCGACCTTCGCGCTGCCCGACCTGCGCGGGCGGCTGGCCCTGCACCAGGGCAACGGCTATATCCTGGCCGAGACGGGCGGCGCGGAAGAAGTCACGCTGACGATCAACCAGATCCCGGCCCACTCGCACCCGATGCTCGGATCGTCGGGCAACGGATCGCAATCGAGCCCGAAGAACAACGTCCTGGCCAGTTCCACGCTGGTCAAGCTCTATTCGGGCGAGGCGGCGGACACGGCGATGGCTGCCACGGCGATCTCGTCGATCGGCGGCAACCAGCCGCACACGAATTTCCAGCCATATCTCTGCCTCAACTACATCATCTCGCTGTTCGGCATTTTCCCGAGCCAGAACTGACAGGAATTCTCCGATGGCCGATCCTTTCGTCGCCGAGATCCGGATCTTCCCGTTCAACTTCGCGCCCAGGGGCTGGGCGTGGTGTGACGGTCAGCTTCTGCCGCTCTCGCAGAACACCGCGCTCTTCTCGCTGCTCGGCACCACCTATGGCGGCAACGGCAAGAGCAACTTCTCCCTGCCCGATCTCCAGGGCCGCGCGCCCATGCATCCGGGCCAGGGCCCCGGCCTGTCGCTGCACGATCTCGGCGAGACCGGTGGCAGCGAGACCGTAAGCCTGCTCGAGTCCGAGATACCGAGCCACAGCCACACGCTGCGCAGCTCGGTGGAAGACGGCACCCAGGGCACGCTGTCCAACGGCGTCACCCTCTCCACCTCGGTCGGCGGCTCGCTCTACCAGAGCACGACCAACACCAACCTAGTGACGATGTCGCCCCAGGCGCTCTCGCCAGCCGGCGGCGACGCCCCGCACAACAACATGCAGCCCTATCTGACGATGTATTTCTGCATCGCGCTGCAGGGCGTGTTCCCGCCGCGGAGCTAGGCCGCTCGCCAGCGCCATGCCCCCGCCCCTCCACGCCGCCGCGCGGTTCGCCCTCAGCTATCGGCCGCTCGCGGCGAAGGACTTCGATTTCATCGAAGCGCTCTATCTTTCCACGCGCGAGGAGGAACTGGCGCTCAGCGAATGGCCGGAGGATCAGAAGCGCGCCTTCCTGGTCCAGCAGCACCGCGCGCAGCACCATCATTACCAGACCTATTATCCCAAGGCCGAATGGCTGATCGTCGAGCGGGACGGCGCGGCGATCGGCCGGCTCTATGTGGATATATGGCCGCGGGAGCTGCGCATCGTCGATATCTCGCTCGTGCCGGTGGCGCGCGGCCAGGGCATCGGCGAAGCGTTGCTGCGCGACGTGATCGAATGGGCCTCCGCTTCGGGCAAGGGTGTCTCGATCCATGTCGAGAAGTTCAATCCGGCCCGCCATCTCTACCAGCGGCTTGGCTTCGTCGTCGCCGAGGACAAGGGCGTCTATGACCTGATGGAGCGCGATGTGCCGCGCCCGGAAGTATCGACCTAGAAGAAGATCGCCTCGTAGCGAATGCCGCCGTCCTTTAGGCCGACCGGCACGATGAAGATGTCATGCAGGGCGCCATCGATCGGGAAGGCATAGATCGCCTGGGGCAGCCGGGGCTCCGCAGGCCCCGAGAACTCCAGCTTGAAGCCCCCGCCCTCGCGCGGCGAATGCGGCAGTTCCTGCGCACCGATCAGCCCGAGCGCCTGGACGCCGAAATCGGTCGCGATCTCAAAGCTTTTGCCGACCCGGGGCTCGAAATCGGCGAGCGTGAGCGGTGCAGACATATCCTGTGGCAGCGCCGAACCGGTATCTGACGTCATCTTGCAAGCTCCCTGGCACGGCTGGGCACCGACGAAGATGCTATAGGCAAACCCCGCCGGCCACGCCAATCCCGCGTTGGGCCGGCGTCCCATAATTCACGACGTGCAGTGATCGCACCGAAATGGTAGAGAGTGGTTTCGGGGGAAAGGCCGTGCGCAGTCGTCGCATCTGGTCTGGCCGCAGGAAAGCGGAAACAATGACTTACAGCTCGCGTCGAGGCTTTGTTGTCGGGGGAATGGTGGTTGCGGCGGGCACGGGCGTGGCTGGCTGCAGCGGCGGATCGGACGCCGGGAGCGTTGTCACGCCGACGGCGGGATCCACCCCGACGCCGACCGCTGTGGCGCTCAACGCGACCGAGATCAGCGCATGGGAGAAGCTGGTTGGCTCCGCTTTCCTGATCAGCACCGACACGGGCAAGGTTTCCGCCGTCCTGGCCAGTCTCGAGCGCATCACCGATGCTACCCGCCCGTCGGACTTGGGCCGCCATCAGCCTTTCTTTGCCACCTTCCAGATGGACCAGCGCCAGACGCCCGGCGGCGGCGAGACCTATGACGTGTCGCATCCCACGACGGGGGCGTTCCAGCTCTTCCTCGGCATGTCGAGCCAAGTCCAGGGCAAGGGCGTCCTCACCGCCGTACTCAACTGAGCGACGTGACGGCCTCCGGATAGGGGCCAATTCCAACCTTCCGATTGATGGGATCGCAATACGCATCCCCCCGTTCCCAAGGGACAAACAAAGCCCCGCAAGTCAGTGACTTGGCGGGGCTTTGGTTTGGCATGCTCTAGGCACAGGAAAGCCCGCCAGCGCGTGTTGCTGACGGGCGTGTGGTCAGGATAGTGCCTGCGTGTTTCGGTTCACGGGCCTGGCAATGCCGATAGGCCAGAAATGACAAAAGCCAGTCCTGAGGACGGGCTGGTTTGCGTTCGGGTCTGCGGGACGATTGGTTGCGGGAGTAGGATTTGAACCTACGACCTTCAGGTTATGAGCCTGACGAGCTACCGGGCTGCTCCATCCCGCGCCACCGACGAAGTTGGAATCAGGTGTCGGAAGGCGGAGCCTTCCGCAAGGCCGGTTGGCCGTCGCGCCTATTGGCGCGGTAGCCAAGATCGCGGATGCGACCGCCGGCGCCTGAGGCCAACAAACAAAGTGAATGGGTTCTTCCTGCGCGCACCGGCTTCAATGCCTGGCGACGACCTACTCTTCCATCGCTTAAGCGATAGTACCATCGGCGCTGTCTGGTTTCACGGCCGAGTTCGGGATGGGATCGGGTGGGTCACAGACGCCATAGCCACCAAGCAATGAAGCCGGTGCGGCGGGAAGTTTTTCAAACCGTGCAATAATCAAGGCTGATGAACATCCAATCAAGGACAACCCAAGGCTGTCGTTGATGGTGGGACTCATCAAGTGCGAATAGGACAATTAGGACCGGTTAGCTCCATACGTTACCGTACTTCCACATCCGGCCTATCAAGGTCGTGGTCTTCGACCGTCCTAAGAAATCTTATCTCGAGGGAGGCTTCCCGCTTAGATGCTTTCAGCGGTTATCCCGTCCATACATAGCTACCCTGCTGCGCCGTTGGCACGACGACAGGTACACCAGAGGTATGTTCAACCCGGTCCTCTCGTACTAGGGTCAACTCCTCTCAAATTTCGACGCCCACGGCAGATAGGGACCAAACTGTCTCGCGACGTTCTGAACCCAGCTCACGTACCACTT